>Ga0208492_1000002_pt1 | contig 776543 bp, 769 predicted proteins | sample Subbioar_CSW14AB_FD_184820 | JGI IMG/M metagenome (GOLD analysis project Ga0208492, IMG submission 184820) | Serpentinite rock and fluid subsurface biosphere microbial communities from McLaughlin Reserve, California, USA - CR12Mar_CSW14AB (SPAdes) | ecosystem: Environmental > Terrestrial >...
GCTGGCACTGGCACTCTCGGGCCATTGGGCCGCCGCGCTGATCCTGCCGATGTATTGCTGGGTCGATGCCACGTTCACGCTGCTGCGCCGGGGCTTGCGCGGCGAAAAGGTCTGGCAGGCGCATCGCAGCCATTTCTATCAGCAGGGCGCGCGCAAGCTGGGCAGTCATGCGGCCGTAGCAGTGCGGATTGCAGGGCTGAACCTGATGCTGGTCGTTCTGGCTGCCGCCAGCACCCAGGGCTGGCAGATCGCGGTCGGCGCCATCGTGATCGCCCTGGCGGCCACAATCGCCCTGTGCAGGCATTTCGCGGAACCGGCACAACCGCTAGGATAAGCGCCGCCCATGAAAGACCGCCCGCGATTCGCTTTTTCCCTGCGTCTGAACCACCGCGTCCTGCTGGTGGCAGCGCATGACATCGTCATGGCGGCTGTGTCGCTGCCGCTGGCGATCTGGCTGCGATTCTGGATCGTCGATGTCGAGTGGTCGCCGCTCGAAGCCTGGCTGCCGACGCTGATCTTCGCCGGCGTGGCGGGCGTGGTCTTCCAGTATACCGGGCTCTATCGCGGCATCTGGCATTTCGCGTCGCTGCGCGACATGCTGGCGATCCTGCGCGGCAGCCTGCTGTCTCTGCTGATCTTTGTGCCGCTGCTGTTCGTTTTCACGCGTCTCGCCGATTATCCGCGCAGTGCGCTGGTGATGCAGTTCTTCATTCTCATGCTGCTGCTCGCCGGGCCGCGCATCCTGTATCGCAGTTGGAAGGATGGCAGCCTGTGGACCGTGCTTTGGCGCGGCAACGACAAGCGCGTGCCGGTCGTGCTGATCGGCTCCAGTCTGGCCGCCGACACTTTCATCCGCGAGATGGAACGCGGCCAGGCCTCGTATCGCGTGGTCGGGATCATTGACAATTCGGAGGGCCGGCATGGCCGCGACATGCGCGGCATCCGCGTGCTTGGCCGGTTGGCCGATCTGCCGGCCCTCATCGACAACATGCGTGAGATCGACCGGCCACGTCGCGCCATCATTGCCGATGACCGGCTCGATGGCCGTGTCATCCGCGAACTCGTCGAGACCGCCTCGCAGCTCGGCATCAGCGTGGCGCGCCTGCCGCGCATGACTGAATTCCGCAAGGAAAGCGAAGCCGGTCAGGTGCAGTCGATCGATGTGGAGGACCTGCTGGGCCGGCCGCAGCGCGTACTGGATCGCAGCGCGGTGACCCGCCTGATCGCCGGTCGCCGTGTTCTGGTCACCGGTGCCGGCGGCACCATCGGGTCGGAACTGGTGCGCCAGGTCGCAGCGTTGCAGCCTGCTGCCATTATACTCTTCGAGCAGAGCGAACACGCGCTCTATCAGATCGACATCGAACTGGCCGAGCGCATGCCGGCGCTGCCGCGCGTGGCGGTGCTGGGCGATGTGCGCGATGCCGATGCGGTGGAAAACGTCTTTGCGGCGCAGCGACCTGATATTGTTTTGCATGCCGCGGCCTACAAGCATGTGCCGCTGGTGGAAGCCAATGCCGGCGAGGGCCTGCTGACCAATGTGCGCGGCACCCATGTGGTGGCCCAGGCTTGCCAGCGCCATAATGTCGCTGTCATGGTGATGATCTCCACCGACAAGGCGGTCAATCCCACCAACGTGATGGGCGCCACCAAGCGCATCGCCGAGATGGTGTGCCAGAGTCTCGATCTCGAACGCGTCACCACTCAGCGCAATTCGACGCAATACGTCACCGTGCGGTTCGGCAATGTGCTCGGCTCGTCGGGCTCGGTGGTGCCGCTGTTCCAGCGCCAGCTCGCCAATGGCGGGCCTCTCACGGTGACGCATCCCGATGTCACGCGCTTTTTCATGACCACGCGCGAGGCGGTCGAACTGATCCTGCAGGCCGCCGCGATGCCGAGCGACATGGTGCATGCCGAGGGCAAGATTTTCGTGCTCGACATGGGCGAGCCGGTCCGCATCCAGGACCTGGCGCGGCAGATGATCCGGCTCGCTGGCCGCCAGCCCGACAAGGATGTGAAAATCGTCTTTACCGGCCTGCGGCCGGGCGAGAAGCTGTATGAGGAAGTGCTGCACAGCGCCGAGACGACAGTGCCAACGCCGCAGGAAGGCGTGATGCTGGCCGCGCCGCGCGTCATCGACCGCGCCGAACTCGACCGCGCGATTGCCGCACTGATCCAGCATGCCGAGCGGCGCGACACGGCTGCGGTGGTGGCTGGCATCGCCGCGCTGGTGCCGGAATTCGAGCATGCGCCGAACGGGCAGGGTAGCGAAGCTGCTCCGCTGGATCGCCCGGCGGCGTAACCACTTTTTCATCGTCACCCCGGGCTTTTGACCCGGGGTCCCATTAAATTATGCGATGAATGGAAATGGGATCCCGGCTCGGGCGGAGCCTGTCCTCGGGCTGTGCGTAGCACAGACCCGTGGGCGGCCGGGATGACGAAAAAGAGCTACCCCTTCGCGATCAGTTCCGCCTGCTTGACGATGCCTTCGGCCTGACGGATCGAGGCGATGTCGATCAGCTTGCCGTCCAGCGCCACGGCACCCTGGCCCTTGGCCTGCGCCTCTTTCATCGCTTCCAGAATCCGGCGCGCCTTGGTCACTTCGGCTTCCGGCGGCGTGTAGACCGTGTTGGCCAGCGGAATCTGCGCCGGATGGATCGCCCACTTTCCTTCGCAGCCCAGAATGGCGGCACGGTTGGCCTGTGCGGTATAGCCTTCATTGTCCGAGAAATCGCCGAACGGGCCATCGATGGGGCGCAGGCCATTGGCGCGCGCCGCCACCACCATGCGTGAAATCGCATAGTGCCACATGTCACCCCAGAAATAGTCGCGCGGCTTGTCGCCGTCCTTGTCGGTCAGCACGCCATAGAGCGCGTTCGGTCCACCAATCGAAGTGGTGCGGGCGCGCGTGCTGGCGGCATAGTCCGCCACGCCGAAATGCAGGCTTTCCATGCGCGGCGAGGCGGCCGCGATCTCGTGGATATTCTGCATGCCCAGCGCGGTCTCGATGATCGCCTCGATGCCGATGCGCTTCTTGAAGCCTTTGGCGGTTTCGATCTGCGTGAGAAGCATGTCGACGGCATAGATATCGGCGGCGGTGCCGACCTTGGGCACCATGATCAGGTCGAGCTTGTCGCCGGCGGCTTCCACCACCTCGACCACATCGCGATACATGTAATGGGTGTCGAGGCCATTGATGCGCACCGACATCACCTTGCGGCCCCAGTCGATATCGTGCAGCGCCTGCACGATATTCTTGCGCGCCTGCGGCTTGTCGTCGGGCGCCACCGCATCTTCGAGATCGAGGAAGATCACATCGGCAGCGGATTTCGCGGCCTTCTCGAACAGCTTCACGCTGCTGCCGGGGACCGCCAGTTCGCAGCGGTTCAGCCGGGCGGGGGCGGGGGTGATGGTCTTGAAGCTCATGGCGCGCCTGCTTTCTCGTTCGGTCCCTGTTTTTCTGTACGCTGCACCTGCTAACTGGCGCGCGCGGATTTGGCAAGCCTGACGTTGGGGTAGGTCGGAAAGCCCTGTGGAATCTATAGCTTAGCCAGCGGGTGATGTTGCCTTACCAGGGCCTGTTTCCGCGCCTCCAGCACATGCGTATAGATCTGCGTCGTGCTGATATCGGCATGGCCCAGCATCTTCTGCACCGCGCGCAGGTCGGCGCCACGCGCCAGCAGGTGGCTGGCGAAGGCATGGCGCAACACATGCGGCGACACCTTGCTCGGGTCTATATTCGCTTGCACGGCTAAATCCTTCAGCAACTGGCCGAAGCGCTGGCGCGTCAGATAGCCGCTCTCGCCGCGCGAGGGAAACAGCCAGGGCGAGGTCTTGCCTTCGATGAAATCATTGCGCCAGCCGGCATAATCCTCGATGGCCTGCCGCGCCGGCTCGCTCAGCGGTACCAGGCGTTCCTTGTTGCCCTTGCCGCGGATCACCAGGAAACGCGCATCATCGCCGAATGGCGGCCAGCGCAGCCCCACCAACTCGCTGACGCGCAAACCGGTGGCATAGAGAATTTCCAGCAGAGCGGTCAGCCGTGCGGATTCCGCCGGATCGTCGCGCAAAGATCGCGCTTCGGTCAGCAGCCGGTCGACTTCGTCTTCACTTAGCAGCTTTGGCAAAGGCCGCGCACGTTTCGGCGCATCCAGCAATGCGGCCGGGTCGTCTTTACGGATATTCTCCTGCACTAGGAATTTGAAAAACTGCCGCAGTGCCGACAGCCGCCGCGCCGCCGTCGAGGCCGTCATGCCGTCATCCGACAGGCCCTGCATGTAGAGCCGCAAGGCATCGGTGCCGATGGTTTCGGGATTTTCGTTGCGGCCGGTGAGGAAGCCGCTGAAATCGGCCAGGTCATTGCGATAGGCCAGCAGAGAATTCTGCGCCAGCCCGCGTTCGGCGCTCAGCATTTCCAGGAAACTGTCGATGTGGCGACTTGGTCTCGCCATGATGCGCTGGTTTACAGGCCGCGCAGCAGCGCCGCTTCCAGCGCGATCTGCCTGGACTCTGCCACAAGACCTTGGTCGCGTAGCGCGCCGAGCGCACTCGCCAGGCCCTGACCGTCGATCTCCAGGCTGCCCTTGCCGCCCAGCATGGCGAGCGCCAGCGCAACGGTTTCGGCTTTCGCCTTGGCGGCATTGGCGCGCTGCAGGTTGCGCCACACGGCAACAGAGGGCGAGCCACGGCGATCATTGCCGGCAGCCGCAGTCAGCAGGTTGTCCCATTTTTCGGCCGGCACATTGATGCCGGCGGCTTCGGCCAGCGTCAGCAGTTGTGCGGCGCGCGCATTGCGTTCGGCGGGCGGCAGTTCGGCCTGCGCCGCCATCCAGGCTTCGTAGCGGCTGTCGCGCCAGTCGCCGTCTTCGCCGGCGATCAGCAACAGGGGCCAGGCTTCGGCGGCGATCTCGCCGGCATTGTCGCGCTCCGGCGGCAGGGCCAGCAGGATGTTGCGCCACAGCCGCGCCGTGCCGGTTTCGCCCGCGGCCAGTGCCATGCGGATCACGGCCGGCGCAGCGGCAATGCTGTTCTCGTTGGGCACCAGGTTGTTCAGCAGCGGCTTGTAGGCGGCTGCCGTCACCAGCAGCAGGTCGCGCGAAACGGCCAGGCCATAGGCGTGCCTGATCAGGTCGGCGCGGGTCCTGGCATCGGGCGCGGTCTTGGTCGCCTGATAGAGCAGCGCAGCGGCGCGCACGCTCTTGTCCTTGCCGGCGGCGATATTGGCCAGCAGCGCGTTGCGCTGCGCCTCGGGGATCTCGGCCGATGCATAGGCCTCGGCCAGCAGTTCCGGTGTCAGGGCGCCGTATTGCACGGCGCGTTCGGCGGCCATCAGGCGCAGTTCCGCTTCGGCCTTGTCATAACCGGCCAATGCCGCCAGCAAAGCCGGCGTGGCGACGTCCAGCGCGTCTTTCGGCAGCGGCCGTCCCGCGGCACGCAGCATGGCGAAATGCAGCGGGCTCGCGCCACCAAGGCTCTCGACCTTGGCGCGCGCATCGCCGCGCAAAGCGGCGGCCAGCGTATTGAACGCCGGATCATTCCCGCCACCATCGCGCCACAGGCTCAGCGCCAGATCGCCGCCGGCGATATCCTTGGCGTTGTAGCGGCAGAGCACGGTGGCCTTCTGCCAGAAGGCTGAGGCGTCGTCGCGCAAGCCGGCCGCTGCGATCTCGCAGGCCTTGGCCGGGTCGTTTTTCAGCAGCGCCAGATCGAACGGCAGTTCGCGGAAGATCGGGTCTTTCAGATCGCGCGAGGCGACCGAGGCCAGCCGCTCGGCTTCAGCCAGGCGGCCGAGACGATACAGCTGCGCCACGCGCAGACCCAGGACGCTGGGCGTGGCGATGCTGCCGGTGGGCACTTCGGCAACGCTGAGCAGCAGTCGGCGCTGCAGGTCGCGCAATGCGGTGCCCGACACCGGCGCCGGCAGCACGCCGAGTGCCTGCATGGCCTGGGCGCGGTTCGAGCCCTGCCACATCGCGGTGCCGAGGCCGCCATTGCCATCATCGAGCAGACCGCCGGAAGACGGATCAGGCGCGGTGAGCGGCTGGATGACGAAATCGGCAGCTTTGGGACTGCTGCTGCCTTCTGCGGCCTGTTCGGCCGGCCTGCCAGCACCAGTACCGGTGGTTTCGCCCAGCACAGGCTGCTGCGCCGGCAATGTCTGGGTCTGGACCTGCGGGGCAGGCGGCATCACGGGCGAGGACATGGCCGGGGGCGCCAGAGGCTGGCTGCCAGCCGGCATCGTGTTCGTCTGGTTGGGCGGGGTGAGCTGTGGCGCCGGCTCCTGCTGGGCAGGCTCCTGACCACCGGGCGGGGTCAGCCGGATCGGCTGGGCCTGCGCCGGCAGCATCGCCAGTGCGACAAGGCTGCCGGCCAGCAAGAGGCTGGCACGCGGACGGAGCTTGCCCCGCAACGTCATGGTTATTTCCCGAGCCGGTCGGCCGGAATGACCTTTTCGACCTTGGAGCGGGGGGCGGGAATATCCCAGCTGGCCAGGAAGGCGACGCCGCCGCCCACCAGCACAATAAGGACCAGCCCCAGGATCATCGACAAACGGGCCATTCAAATACACTCCCGACTGGCACAAACCGGCCCGCAGCCGGTCGGGCTGCGGCGGGCGTGCTGGAAATATGACTCGATTGCTCTATTGTATCGGCGCTGCCGGTCGCAGGCAATTGGCGGGCAGCAAAGGCAAATCCGGTCATTTGGCCCGCCCAGTCAACATACCGGCACCACCAGCGCCCAGTATTACGGAATTCAGCGTGAGCAGCACCGACACCGTATCCGCCATGGCCGCTCCGTCCGCCGCCGCGGACGTTGAGGGTGCGGACGCGGCTGCCCATGCGGCTGCGCTGCGCAGCCTGGTTCTGGTCGGGCTGATGGGCGCGGGCAAAAGCTCGGTCGGCCGCCGGCTGGCGACCCGGCTCGGCTTCGATTTCATCGATGCCGATACCGAGATCGAAAAGGCCGCCGGCGCCACCATCCCGGAAATTTTCGCCGAACATGGCGAGACCGCCTTCCGCGACGGCGAGCGCAAGGTGATCGCGCGGCTGCTGGATCAGCCGCGCATCGTGCTGGCCACCGGCGGCGGTGCCTTCATGAACGCCGAGACGCGCGCGCGTATCCGCGAGCGCGGCCATTCGATCTGGATCAAGGCCTCGCTGGACGTGCTGACCAAGCGCTGCGCGCGGCGCAGCAACCGTCCGCTGCTGGCCAATGGCGATCTGCGCGGCACGCTCGACCGGCTCATGCGCGAACGCTATCCGGTCTATGCCGAAGCCGAATTCACCGTCACGAGTCTCGACGGGCCGCATGAGGCGGTGGTGGAAGAGATTCTCCAGGTGCTGCCCGAAGCCTATCGGCAGGCGGCCCATGCTGCAGATGATGGCAAGGTTGGTCACGTAGAATGAGCACTTCACCCAAGACAGTGCGTGTCGATCTCGGTCAGCGTGCCTATGACATCAAGGTGGGCGGCGGCCTGCTGGAAGCAGCCGGCGAGCATATCGCACCGCTGCTGCGCCGGCCGTTTGCCGTGATCGTGACCGACCAGAATCTGGCCGCCACGCATCTCGACACGCTGAAACGTGCATTGGCGCTGAAGAATATCGGCTGCGAGGCGATCATCCTGCCGCCGGGCGAGAAGCAGAAGTCCTATGCCGGTTTCGAGCATCTGTGCGAGGCGCTGCTGGCGCTGAAGATCGAGCGGCGCGACCATCTGATCGCACTCGGCGGCGGCGTGATCGGCGATCTCGTCGGCTTTGCCGCCAGCGTGCTGCGTCGGGGCATGGATTTCATCCAGGTGCCGACCTCACTGCTGGCGCAGGTGGACAGTTCCGTGGGCGGCAAGACCGCGATCAACAGCCGCCAGGGCAAGAACCTGATCGGCGCCTTCCATCAGCCGAAACTGGTGCTGGCCGATGTGGCGCTGCTGGATACGCTGTCGCCGCGCGAGCTGCGGGCGGGCTATGCCGAGGTGGTGAAATACGGCCTGCTCGGCGATGCCGACTTCTATGCCTGGCTGGAACAGAACGGCGCAAAGCTTCTCGCCGGCGATATTGCGCTCCGCACCGAAGCCGTGGCGCGCTGCTGCGCCCATAAGGCGCGGATCGTGGCAGCCGACGAGCGCGAGGAAGGCGAGCGCGCCTTGCTCAATCTGGGCCATACCTTTGGCCATGCGCTAGAAGCCGAAACCGGCTATTCGCAGCGTCTGCTGCATGGTGAGGGGGTGGCGGTCGGCATGGCGCTGGCCTTCCATCTTTCGGGCCGGCTCGGGCTCTGCGACAAGGATCTGGCACCGCGCGTGGAAAACCATCTGGCGGAAAGCGGCCTGCCGGCGCGCCTTGCCGATGTGGATGGCGCGAAGCAGTTCAAGCCCGCCGTGCTGCTGGAGCATATGAAGCAGGACAAGAAGGTGCGCGACGGCAAGCTGGTCTTCATCCTGGCCGAAGCCATCGGTCGCGCGGTGGAACGCAACGACGTGATGCCGCAGGCGGTGGAAACCCTGCTCGCCGAGCAGCTCGCGGCGGCCTGAGCCGTCGCCCATCTGGATATCATAGGCGCCATGCAGCTCGCATTGCTCGCGGAAATTTTTTCGGTCATCGCGCCGCTGGTGGTGCTGGCCGGCGCTGGCTGGGTCTGGGCCAAACGCGGGAAACCCTATCAGGTCGATCAGATCAGTCTGCTGGTGACCAATTTCGGCACACCCTGCCTGGTGATCCATTCCTTGCTGGATGCCGAAGTCGATCGCGCCATGATCGGCACGATGGCGCTGGCGACGGCGCTGGCGCTGGCGACGTTCATGGCGATCAACGCGGTGATGCTGCGGGTGATGAACCTGTCGGTGCGCGACTATGTCGGCGGGCTGACCTTCCCCAATGCCGGCAATGCGGGCTTGTCCCTGAGCCTGTTCGCCTATGGCCAGCCCGGGCTGGCGCTTGGCATCATCTATTTTGCCGTCACATCGATGAGCAATTTTACGCTCGGCCAGACGATCCTCGCCGGCCGCGGCAATCTCGGCGCCGTGCTGCGCTCGCCGATGATCTACGCGATCCTGATCGGCGTGGCGGGTAACCTTCTGCAACTGCATCCGCCGCTGTGGATCATGCGCAGCCTGCAGGTCGGCGGCGGCATTGCCATTCCGCTGATGCTGTTCACGCTCGGCGTGTCGCTGGCCACCTTGAAAGTCAACGACCTGAAACGCGGCCTGCTGCTCTCGGCATTGCGGCTTGCTGTTGGCGTTGCGGCAGGTTTCGGTTTGAGTGAACTGCTGGGACTGGAAGGCGCCGCGCGTGGCGTCTTCATCATCCAGTGCGCAATGCCGGTGGCGGTGGTGAATTACATTTTCGCGGTGCGCTACAATCGCGATCCGCAGACCATGGCCAGCCTGGTGGTGGTTTCCACCCTGCTCAGTTTCGCGACTCTTCCCGCCCTTCTTGCGGTTGTCCTGCGCTGAGGCCGGCGGCCAGTCCGTTGCCGGGCTGCAGCACGATCAGGCCCGAGCGCGCCACGAAATAAGAGAGAATGGCGCTGCGCACCCGCGAGGTGAGGGTTTTTTCCCGCCGCATCGGATCGCGATCCACCTGCATGGCGAAATGATGCCGGTCGATGCCTTCCGCGTTGCAGATCGCATCCAGCGCTGCCCATTCCAGGCGTTCGAGCCGGATACTGGTACGTCCCCGTCCCAGACGCAGGTTGCGCGTCACCAGACTGGAGCCATGCAGGGCGGTGTGTTGCGAGCGGCGTGTCGTCGGCATATCGCAACCTATAATGGATACTTTTTGAATTATCAAAGGAAAAGGTTGTAGCTTTCCGAAATTATCGATTCATGAAGTTGCATTTGCGAATCAACCCTTTGGCGGAGATCGCGGTGATGGCCCTGTCCGCGGGCCCAGCCCCGCATGCGGGCCGGGGTCTACTCCCCCGGCGCCTTTGCGGTGACGGCCAGCGCATGCATTCCGTCGGCGAATTCCTGGGCCAGCAGCCGGTAAATCTCGCGCTGGCGCTGCACCCGAGGCATGCCGCGGAAGGCTTCGGCCACCAGGGTCAGACGGAAATGGGTTTCCTGCGCCGCCAGCCCCTGCATGCCGGCATGCCCGGCGTGATGGGCCGACTCATCCAGCAGTTCAAGCAGGGCCGGATTGAAGGCTTCGGTCAGCTTGGCACGGATGCGTGCGGCGATCGACATGATGAAAACTCCTCGTCAACTCAAGAAAATTGCAGCTTTGCGACAGGGTAAGGCGTTGTCTCTGGCCTTGCCAGTGCTGTGCGGCAGACCCATACTTTAGGGGTCATGGCACGCGCCCGCGCACAGCAGAAATTCTTCCTCGGACTGGAAGCCGAAGCCGCTTTCGGCCGGCAGGGCCTGCGCCGCTGCGACCATCCGAGCTGCAAGGAAGAAGGGCGTTTCCCGGCGCCGAAAAGCCGGGAATCGCGCGACGGCCGCTGGCTGTTCTGCCTGGAACATGTGCGGCAGTACAATCTGGGCTGGGATTTCTTCCGCGGCATGACCGATGCCGATATCGAGAAATACCAGCGCGAGGATGCGCTGGGGCACCGCCCGACCTGGAAGCTGGGTACCAAGCCGCAGGACGAGGACCCCAAGGTCTGGGTCAAGGATGACCTCGGCATTCTGGCCGATGTCGGCATCCGCATGGGGGAGGCGCGCCCGAAAAGCACCGCCGAGCTGCGCCTGCCGCCGCGTGAGCGCGAGGCATTTGTGGCGCTGGGCTTCGAACTGGCCGGCCTGGACCTGCCGCTGGGCAAGGGTGTTCTAAAAAAGCAATATAAAACAATGGTGAAGCGCTATCACCCGGATGCCAATGGTGGTGACAAAGAGGCCGAGGAGCGGCTGAAAACCATCACCCAAGCCTATGCCTATCTGCAATCGCGCGGCTATACTTAGTCGAACAATCTCCCCACGGCGTAATAATAAGCCCAAAAGAAACCCGAGAGTGACGATGACGGCCCTTCAGACCAAGCCTGTTTCCATGCCGGCCAATGATTTGCCGGATACCACGATTTCCGTGCGCGATGTGTTCGGGATCGACAGCGATATGAAGGTGCCGGCGTTCAGCCAGACATCCGAGCATGTGCCGGATATCGATCCGACCTATCGCTTCGACCGCGAGACCACGCTCGCCATTCTCGCCGGCTTTGCTTACAACCGCCGCGTGATGGTGCAGGGCTATCACGGCACCGGCAAGTCGACGCACATCGAGCAGGTCGCCGCGCGGCTGAACTGGCCCTGCGTGCGCGTCAACCTCGACAGCCATATCAGCCGCATCGATCTCGTTGGCAAGGACGCTATCGTGCTGCGCGATGGCAAGCAGGTGACCGAATTCCGCGAAGGCATCCTGCCCTGGGCGCTGCAGTCGCCGGTGGCGCTGGTCTTCGACGAATACGATGCCGGCCGTCCGGACGTGATGTTCGTGATCCAGCGCATCCTGGAAGTTGAAGGCAAGCTCACGCTGCTCGACCAGAATCGCGTCATCCGCCCGCACAAGGCCTTCCGCCTGTTCTCGACCGCCAATACCGTCGGTCTGGGCGACACCACCGGCCTGTATCATGGCACGCAGCAGATCAACCAGGGCCAGATGGACCGCTGGAGCATCGTCTGCACGCTCAACTACCTGCCGGCCGAAGACGAGACTGCCATCGTACTGGCCAAGTCGCCGACCTATACCGGCGACAAGGGCAAGAAGACGATCCAGAACATGGTGGCGGTGGCCGAACTCACCCGCGCCGGCTTCATCAACGGCGATATCTCGACCGTGATGAGCCCGCGCACCGTGATCACCTGGGCCGAGAATGCGCGCATCTTCGGCAGCGTCGGTTTTGCCTTCCGTCTCACCTTCCTCAACAAGTGCGACGAACTGGAGCGCCCGCTGGTGGCCGAGTATTACCAGCGCTGCTTCGGCGAGGAACTGCCGGAAACCGCTGCCAAGGCCGACCTCGCCTAAGCCGGAGACGTCCTGGCGATGGCCAACAAGCCGGAAAGCCCGACCGAACCGTTCAAGCGCGCGCTGACCGCCGCGACGCGCGCGATCTCGCATGACCGCGACCTGCAGGTCAGCTTCGGGCCGGAAACGCCGGGCCTGCGCGGCAAGCGCGCGCGCCTGCCGGTGCCGGGCCGCGACCTGCCGGCGGCGGAAGTCGCTCAGATCCGTGGCTTGGCCGATGCCATGGCGCTGCGGCTGCGCCACCATGATGACGGCCTGCATTCGCGCCTGCTGCCACAGGGCGGCACGGCCCGCGCGGTATTCGATGCCATCGAGCAGGCCCGTGTCGAAGCCATCGGCTCGACGCGTATGGCGGGCGTGGCGCAGAACCTGAATGCGGCGCTGGACGAACGCTGCCGCTCGAAGGGTTACGCCAAGGTCAAGGATCGCTCGGAAGCGCCGCTGGCCGATGTGGTGGGCCTGATGGCGCGCGAGCGCCTGACCGGCGAGAAGGTGCCGGCGCAGGCGCAGAAGATGGTGGCGTTGTGGCGCGACTGGATCGAGGAAAAGGGCGGCCCGGATCTTGACGGACTGCTCGCCAATCTGAACGACCAGCGTGCCTTCGCCAAAGTCGCGCGCAAGCTGATCAAGGATCTCGAACTCGTCGATGACGAAGACGGCGATCTCGACGACGAGGATGAAGGCGAGGACCAGGACAGCCAGGGCCAGCAGCCGCAGAGCCAGTCGGATGGCTCCGATTCCGAGCAGGGCGAAGCTGCATCTTCCGGCATGGACCAGGCCGAGGCGGCCGATGCCTCGGGCGGTGAATCCGTCGAGATGGAAGCCGAAGCCGGTATGGAAGAGCAGGTCGCCGGCTCCGGCGAGGAAGCCGGCAAGGGCCGCCGCCCGCCCGCATCCGACATGATGGGCCATAACCGCGAAGCGCTCTACAAGGCCTATACCAAGCAGTTCGACGAAGTCGTCGGCGCCGACGATCTGTGCGATACCGAGGAACTGGCGCGCCTGCGCCATCATCTCGACCAGCAGCTCAATCATCTGCAGTCGGTGGTGGGTAAGCTGGCCAACCGCCTGCAGCGCCGACTGCTGGCCAAGCAGTCGCGCTCGTGGCATTTCGATCTCGAGGAAGGCATGCTGGATGCCGCGCGGCTCGCGCGCGTCGTCGCCAATCCGACGCTGCCGCTGTCTTACAAGCAGGAAAGCGATACCGATTTCCGCGACACCGTCGTGTCGCTGCTGATCGACAATTCCGGCTCGATGCGCGGCCGTCCGATTACGGTGGCGGCGATGTGCGCCGATATTCTCGCCCGTACACTGGAACGCTGCGCGGTGAAGGTGGAAATCCTCGGCTTCACCACGCGTGCCTGGAAGGGCGGCCAGAGTCGCGAGAAGTGGCTCTCCGATAACAAGCCGGCCCAGCCGGGGCGCCTGAACGACCTGCGCCATATTGTCTACAAGGGCGCCGATGCACCCTGGCGCCGCGCGCGTCGCAATCTCGGCCTGATGCTGCGCGAAGGCCTGCTGAAGGAAAACATCGACGGCGAAGCGCTGCTCTGGGCGCATGACCGCCTGCTGGCGCGCACCGAACAGCGCCGCATCCTGATGGTCATTTCGGACGGCGCGCCGGTGGACGACTCAACCCTGTCGGTCAATCCGGGCAATTATCTGGATCGACACCTGCGCGAAACCATCGACTGGATCGAGCGCCGCTCGCCGGTCGAACTCACCGCCATCGGCATCGGTCATGACGTGACGCGCTATTACAAGCGTGCGGTCACCATCGTGGATGCCGAGCAGCTCGGTGGCGTGATGATGGAAAAGCTCGCCGAACTGTTCGACGAGACACCCGAGCCCGGTAAGGGCAAGGGGCTTGGTCGCCCGAAGAAGGCCGGCCGCGCGGCCTAAGCTTCAGGCTGTCAGTTCAGCTTTTTGAGCGAGGCCAGCAGGTTGCCCAGCCCTGCCTTGGCTTTTTCATCCAGCGGCGCCGGGCCGGGCTGCGGCGCCGTCTCGCCCCCCGCGGCCTGATCGCTGGCGCCCATCACGCGGTTCATCGCCGCGATCAGCAGCGGCAGCGCAATCGGCTTGGCGACATAGTCGTCCATGCCGGCATTGATGTAGCGCTCGCGGTCGCCTTCCATCGCATTCGCAGTCAGCGCGATGATCGGAATCTTCGCTGCCTTGCCGGGCAGCTTGCGGATCGTGGCGGTCGCGGTCATGCCGTCCATTTCCGGCATCTGCATGTCCATCAGCACCAGATCGTAGGGCGCCTTCTGCACCTGTTCGCAGGCCTCGATGCCATTGGTGACGATGTCGGACTGGTGGCCGAGCTGGCGCAGCATCAGGCCGATCACCATCTGGTTCACCTGGTTGTCCTCGGCCACGAGAATCCGCAGGCTGCGCAGCGTCGCCGGGCCATCGGCCTGCACGGCCGCTTCGGTCTGCACGGTCTGGCCCTCGCTGAGCGGCAGTTCGAACCAGAAGGTGCTGCCCTTGCCCTCTTCGCTGTCCACGCCGATCCGGCCGCCCATCAACTCGGCCAGCTGCTTGGAGATCGCGAGGCCGAGGCCGGTGCCGCCGAAGCGCCGCGCGATGGAGCTGTCGGCCTGGTTGAAGCGGCTGAACAGGCGCTCGATCTGGTCGGCGGCGATGCCGATGCCGGTATCGCGCACCTTGACCTCCAGCATGTAGCGGCCATCGTCGAGCCGGCGAGCTTCGACCAGGATGCGCACCTCGCCTTTGTCGGTAAACTTGATCGCGTTGCCGGCCAGGTTGAACAGGATCTGGCGCAGGCGGCCCGGATCGCCTTTCAGATAGCGCGGCGTGGCCGGCGAGATGTCGCTCGACATGCGCAGGCCTTTCATCACGGCGCGCGGGTTCATCATCGAGATCGCGCTTTCGACCAGATGGAAAAGGTCGAAGTCGATCTCTTCCAGGTCGATGCGGCCGGCCTCCAGCTTGGAGAAGTCGAGGATGTCGTTGATCAGGGTCAGCAGATGCTCGGCCGATTCGCGCGCCGTGGTGATCAGCTTGTACTGATGCTTTGACAGGTCGGTATTCTGCAGCAGGCCGATGGTGCCCAGCACGCCATTCATCGGCGTGCGGATTTCGTGGCTCATCATCGCCAGGAATTCGGATTTCGCCCGGCTCGCTTCCTCGGCGCGTTCCTTTTCCTCCGCAAACCGGTCGGCCAGTTCGCGCATATGGAAGGATTGCTGTTCGACCTGGCGCTTCGCGGCTTCCAGATCGGCGATGTTGCGATGCAGGATTTCCTGCTGTTCCTTCAGCGCGGTGATATCGGTGCGGATACCGACGATGCCGCCATCGGAGGTGCGCCGCTCGGTGTTGCGCACCCAGCGGCCGGTGGCCAGCCGGGTTTCCGTGCTGCCGCTGCCGCGGCGGAACAGCTCCAGCCGCTCGTTCAGCCAGTCGTCCAGGAAGGTTTCGTCCATGCCGACCATGTCGCGCTGCAGGCTGGCCTTCAGGATGTCGGAGAAGCGCGCGCCGGGCTGCAGCAGGTCTTCGATCTCGCGATAGAATTCGCGATAGCGCGAGTTGCAGAGGATCAGCCGCTCGTCCTTGTCATAGAGCACGAAGCCGTCCGAGATGCTCTCGATGGCGTCGTACATCTGCCGCTCGGCTTTTTTCACCGCACTGATATCCGTGCCGGTGCCGACGATGCCGCCATCGGCGGTGCGCTGCTCGCGCACCAGCAGCCAGCGACCGTCGCTCAGGCGGCGCTCATGCGCGTCCTCGGAGTTGCGGTGCTCGTAGACGCGACGCTGGATCCAGGCTTCGGGATCCATGTCGCCGGTCTGGAAAATGCCGCGGGTCACGCCGGCGCGGGTGATGTCCTCGAAGGAGGCGCCCGGCTGAATGACGTCGGAAAGACCGGGGAAATGATCGCGGATACGCTGGTTGAACAGCACCACGCGGTCATCCTTGTCATACAGGATGAAGCCCTCGTTCACCGAATCGATGGCGTCATAGAGTCGACGCTCTGCTTCCTTCACCGCGGTGATGTCGGTGCCGATGCCGACGATGCCGCCATCGGCGGTACGCTGCTCATGCACCAGCAGCCAGCGGCCATCCTGCAGATGGCGCTCGATGGGCGTGCCGGGATTGCGGTGCTGGTCCAGCCGGTTCGCGATCCAGGCTTCCTGTTCGGCGCCGCGCAGGTCGAGAGCGCCGGCGGCAATCGCTGCGCGGAGCAGTTCCTCGAAAGTCATGCCGGGGCGGATCACCTGCGACAGGCCGGGATTGTGGTCGACGAACTGTGCGTTGTACATCACGATGCGATCGTCGGTGTCATACAGCACAAAGCCGTCGCTGATCGACTGGATCGCGTCATGCAGGCGCTGCTCGGCGCGCTTCAGGTCGCTGATGTCGTTGAACACCGTGATGACGCCGCCATCGACGGTACGGCGACGCTGCATGCGCAGCCAGACGCCGGGGAAGGGCTGGGCATCGACCGGGCGACCGGTCGGCTTGCGGAATTCCCGCGTCAGGTTCTCGATGTAGGTTTCCAGATCGAGTTTCGGATCGTAGTCGGCATGTCGCATCGCGGTGATGCGCATGATCTCGCTGAAATGCGTGCCCGGCCGCACCACCTTCGGGTCCTGCCGCGTCATTTCGTAATAACGGCTGTTGGCCATCGCGAGATAGCCGTCCTTGTCGTAGAGCACGAAACCTTCGGTCAGTGTCTCGATGGCGTCGCGCAGGCGCTGTTCGGCCAGCTTCAGGTCGGTGATATCGCTGGCGACCAGGATCACGCCGCCATCGGCGGTACGATGCCGCATGTTGCGCAGCCATTTGCCGGGCAGGAATTCGCCATCGACCGGTTTACCGGACGGATTATGATAATCGTCGCGTGCTGCGGTGATATAACCCTGGTGATCGAAATTCGGCCAGGACTGCCTGCGCCGCGCCGCCGCCACATCCACCACCTCGTCTATCGTCGTGCCCGGCAGCAGGCTGTCCGGCGGCAGATCGAACACGTCGTAGTATCGCCGGTTCGCCATGATCATGCGCTTGTCCGGCCCGAACAGAATGAAGCCTTCCGATAGCGCTTCGATGGCGTCGCGCAGGCGCTGCTCGGTCTGCTTCAGGTCGGTGATGTCGCTGACCACCGAAATCGTGCTGCCGTCCGCGGCGCGATGGCGCACGCTGCGCAGCCATTGCCCGGGCAGGAATTCCCGGTCGATCGGACGGCCGGTCGGGTTGCGCTGTTCGGTGCGCAGCATCTCCGCATAGCCGTCCTGGCTGCTGCCCGGCCAGATTTCCCGCCGGCGCTGGACGACCATGTCGACGATCTCGTCGTGGCTGACGCCGGGTTTCACCTGGGCCGGGTCGTGGCCGGTGAGTTCGTAGAGCTTGCGGTTGGCCAGCACCAGCCGGTTGTCGGGGCCGTAGAGTACGAAGCCGTCCGACAGGCTTTCGATCGCGTCGCGCAGGCGCTGCTCGGCCTGCTTCAGATCCGAGATGTCGGAGACGATGGCGATCACATCGCCATCCAGCGTGCGGTGGCGCACCGTGCGCAGCCAGTAACCCGGCCGGGCCTGGACGTCGAAGGGCAGGCCCGAGGGATTGGCGAAATCCGCCCGCAAAGATGCCACATAGGCCTGCGCCTCATCCTCGCGCCCGAGCGCGCGCCCGGTCGCCAGAACACTCTCCATGACTTCTTCGTTGCTCACGCCGGGCCGCACCAGGCCTATATCGTGGCCGGTCAGCTGGTAGTAGCGCTGGTTCACCTTCAGCAGCCGGCCGTCGCGGCTATAGAGCGCGAAGCCTTCGGCCAGTGCCTCGATGGCGTCGTTCAGTCGCGTCTCGGCCTGCTTGAGCGCGGTGATGTCGGTGATGATGTCGACCGCGCCGCCTTCCTGTGTGGGATTGACGGTGAAACGCAGCCAGCGTCCGTCGGCCGTGCGCCGCTCGAACTGGTAGCCGCGTTTTTCCTCGAACAGCATCTTGTGGCGATAGGCAATGCGGCTGGCGCGGCGTTCGGCCGAGGGCGGCACGCCGAAATCGTCTTCCAGCGCCATCATCACATCGGCAAACGGTGTCGGGCCGCGGCCGCTGAAGCGTTCGAGCGCCGGCAGGATGGCGACGGTTTGCCGGTTGAAGCGCACCAGCCGGTCCTGCTCGTCATAGAGCAGGAAACCATCAGACAGGCTGCCGATCGCATCCGACAACCGTTGCTCTGCGAAATGACGGCTCAGGGTCTGGCGATGCAGCACCACCAGGAAGCCGATGCCGGCACCGCTCGCCACGATCAGTGCCACGATGCTGAACAGCAGATTGCTGCGCCACGTGGCCAGGATGTTGTCGCGCGACAGGCCGACGCCGACCACCAGCGGATAGCCGCCAATGCGATTGACCGCAAGATACCGCTCCACACCGTCGAGTCCGCCTGACGTCAGCAGGTCGCTGCGCGCCTGCTCGCTGTAGGGCGGCTTGAACAGCGCCAGATTGGCGGCCGATGTGCCGATGCCGGGGCCGGCATCCGGCACGCGGGCAATACGCATCCCCGAGGCATGATACAGCGTCAGCGAATTGCCGGCGCCGATGGCGGCATCGCGAAAGAAGGCGTGGAAGTATTCGGGCTCGACGCTGACCGAGATGACGCCGCCAAAACTGCCGTCGGGTTTGTTGAAACGGCGGCTGACACTGATACCCCATAGGCCGTTGATACGGCTTTGCACGGGCTCGCCCACAAACAGGCCGGCATGCGGGCGTTCGGCATGAACCCGGAAATACTCACGGTCGGCGCCGTTGAAGCTGCGCGGCACCGCCGTGGCGCTGTCCATGATCGAGTCGCCCTTGTCGTCCAGCACGATATAGGCGCGCGCCTGCGGTAATTCGCTGAGCCGCGCATTCATGCGCTGGCGCAAAGCCGACAGGCTGCCAGCCTGCGTGGTACCGGCCATGCCGCTCATGGTTTCGGCGAAATTCAGCAGGAAGATGTCGACGGCGCCGAAGCTGCGGCTGGTATGTTCCTCCAGCAGGTTGGCCAGCGATCGTGCGGTTGCGCGACCTGTCGCGATCTCGTCATGATACTGGCGATAAAGTTGCAGGCCGAGCATGGTGCCGAGCAGCAGCAGCATGGCGATGACGAACAGCACCGGGGCACGCATCATGCCGCTTGTACGCCGTTCCGTCGTCAGAGTTGCGCCTGCTACACTGTTGGCCATGGTTGATGTCTGCTCCTCCGCCCGGAAAGCATAGCGAATGATGACTGCTGCGAGCAAAGCCAAACATCGGAATGGCCTGATTTTGCTGGGCTTTGTCGGTCTGGCCTGGCTCCTGACGGGGGCCGTGGTCCGCGCCGAGCCGTTGACCGTGCGTACGGCTGTGCTTGAACTCAATCCCACCGCCCCTCCGGAGCAACGGGGCGACATGCGGGTGGGCCGGCTGGACTATCTCGGTGGCCTGATCCTGGCCGCCGACCAGGGTGGTTTCGGCGGCTATTCCGGCATCGCGGTGGATGCGGACGGGGCAGGTCTGTGGGCGATCTCTGATACCGGCCATTGGCTGCGACTCGACTTCCGGCGCAGTGAGGCCGGCTTGCCGACCGACATCGCGGCAGCCGAGATCCTGCCGCTGCGCGACGCCAACGGCGCCGAGATCACGCGCAAGGTGCTGAATGATGCCGAAGGCCTGCGGTATCTGGCGGACGGGCGCTGGCTGGTGTCGTTCGAACGCGCGCATCGGCTGTGGGTCTACGACCGGCCGGGCGGTGTTGCGACGGCCACGGTGTTGGTGCCGGCCAGCGTGGCACAGCAACCCAACAACGGCGGCATCGAGGCGATGGCGGCGTTTGCCAATGGCGATCTGCTGCTGTTCAGTGAGGAGATGCAGGCGCTGAATGGTGGTGACGGCAATGCCGCATGGCTATGGCGCGACGGCAACTGGCGCGATCTGGTCTGGCCGGCGCGCGACGACTTCAAGCCGACCGATGCGCTGGCGCTGGAGAATGGCGACGTGATCGTGCTCGAGCGATTTTTCAAGCCGGTGATCGGTCCGAAGGCGCGGCTGCAGCGGATTCCGGCGGCTGCCATCGGTTCGGATACAATGCTGAAAGCCGAAATGCTGGCGGAGTGGGCCGCGCCCTATTCGGTCGACAATATGGAAGCGCTGGATATGCGCCGCATGCCGGATGGCAGCCTGTGGCTCTATGTGATGTCGGATGACAACCAGAATATCCTGCAGCGCACGCTGCTGATGGTGTTCCGCTACCAGCCTTAAACGAAAACGCCCGCCGGGCTGAACCCGACGGGCGTTTCAAAAGCCTTAGAAAGAAAGCTTAGGCAGCCTTGGCGGCCAGGGCCTTCTTGATCTTGCGCTTGATCGTCAGGGCGTCGCTCGACAGCAGCTCGTCCTTGGTCTTGATCAGCCAGTTGTCGATGCCGCCATTATGCTCGACCGAGCGCAGGCCATGCGACGACACGCGCAGCGTCACATCGCGACCGAGCGCTTCACTGATCAGCGACACGACATGCAGGTTCGGCAGGAACCGGCGGCGGGTCTTGTTGTTGGCGTGGCTGACGTTGTTACCGGACTGAACGCCCTTGCCGGTCACTTCGCAACGACGGGCCATGATGAACCTCTAACTTTCCAAGTGGTGGTCTAAATTCGGTGGCCGGTTATAGGGGCCTGATCCGGGAGCGTCAACCGGCAAAAGCCGCTCAAAAGCCTGTTCTGGCGGGGTAAGCGGCTGGGTCCGGCGGGTCTGCGACAAAATGGCGGAAAATCCGGCCAAAGTCCTGCCAAATCCCGCGTTGACTCTGTGCAGGCGACCCCGTATACAGCGGGACCCATTTTCCGGGGGCCTTTGCGGGCCCCCAACGTGTTTATGTTTAACCATCTTTTTGGCGGTTTTCCGCGGAAGATGGGAAGTCAGACGGAGAGCCGCTGTGTCGAAACGGACTTATCAACCTTCCAAGCTGGTGCGTAAGCGCCGCCATGGTTTCCGCGCCCGTATGGCCACCGTGGGCGGCCGCAACGTGATTGCCTCGCGGCGCGCTCAGGGCCGCAAGAAGCTCTCGGCGTAATTTACCCGCGATGGCGTCGGGCGGTGTCGAGCGACTCCGCCGCCGCGCGGATTATCTCCGGGTGCAGGCGGCCGAGCGGCGCATAGCGCTGCCGGGACTGCTGCTGCAGGCCGCGCCCGGTGAGACCGGCTGTTGCCGGGTTGGCTTCACTGCTTCGCGTAAAGTGGGCAATGCTGTCACCCGCAACCGCGCCCGCCGCCGTCTCAAGGCGCTGGCCGGTGAAATCCTGCCCAAACATGCCACTCCCGGCCACGACTATGTGCTGGTGGCGCGCCGCGATACACCGGTGCGCGACTATGCCGCCTTGCGTCGCGATCTCGAAGCCGCGCTAAAGAAGCTGCGTCTGTGGTCCGACCTGCCCGCCGGTGCCGCATGACCCTGGCCGCACAACTTCTCAGCCTGCCGATCAAGGCCTATCGACTCGTGCTGTCGCCCTGGGTCGGGCATAACTGCCGCTACCAGCCGACCTGCTCCTGTTATGCGCTTGAAGCGCTGGAGTCGCATGGTGCGGTGCGCGGCGGCTATCTCGCCGTGCGACGATTGGCCAGTTGCAATCCCTTTGGCGGCAGTGGTTACGATCCGGTCCCGCCGGTTCCTGAAGTTTCCTCCGTACAGCAAGGCTCAGTCTGATGTCCGACCAGAAGAATCTCATCATCGCGATTGCCGTGTCGGTGGCGATCATGCTCGGCTTCCAGTTCTTCGTCGAAGCGCCGAAGCAGGAAAAGCTGCGTCAGCAGCAGGTCGCGCAGCAGCAGGCCCAGACTCCGGCAGCCCCTGGTGCGGCGCCCGGCGCGGTTCCGGGCGCGCCCGATGCCAGCGGCCTGCCGACATTGCCCAGTCTGGCGCAGCAGGTCGATCAGGCCGCCTCGCGTGAGAAGGCGCTGGCCGAGAGCCCGCGTGTGAAGATCGAAGGCAAGCGCCTGGTCGGTTCGCTCAGCCTGATCGGCGGCCGCATCGACGATGTGGTGCTGCCGGAATACCGCGAGACCATCGCGAAAGACTCCAAGCCGATCCATCTCTTCGCCCCCACCGGCGGCCCGTCGCCGTATTACGCCGAATTCGGCTGGACGGCTTCTGGCAACAGCGTCGCGCTGCCGACCGGCCAGACGCGCTGGACGGCCGACAAGGATGTGCTGCGTCCGGGCCAGCCGGTGACGCTGACCTGGGATAACGGTCAGGGCCTGGTGTTCAGCCGCAAGGTCGAGATCGACGACAACTATCTCTTCACCGTCACGCAGACGGTGGAGAACAAGGGCGGCAACGCCGTCACGCTGTTCCCCTATGCGCTGGTGTCGCGCCATGGCACCCCGACCACCGACGGCCTCTATATCCTGCATGAAGGCCCGGTCGGCGTGTTCCGCGACAAGGTGGCCGACAGCGGCACGCTGAAAGAGCTGAGCTACAAGGACCTGATCGACGACAAGGCGCGTGAATACGACAGCGTCGGCGGCTGGGTCGGTTTCACCGACAAATACTGGCAGGCCGTGCTGGTGCCGGGCGTGGAGCAAACCGTGAAGGCGCGCTTCACCCATGCCAAGCCGGCCAATGGCGTCGACCGCTACCAGGCCGACTATCTCGGCGCTGGCCAGCAGCTCGATCCGGGCAAGTCGGTGGCGGCCACCACGCTGCTCTTCGCCGGTGCCAAGGAGGTCAATCTGCTCGACCGCTACGAGGAGCAGCACAAGATCCTGCGCTTCGAACTCTCGGTCGACTGGGGCTGGTTCCACTTCCTGACCAAGCCGATGTTCTACAGCATCGATTACCTGAAGGGTCTGCTCGGCAATATCGGCCTCGCCATGCTGGCGGTCACCGTGATCGTCAAGCTGCTGTTCTTCCCGCTCGCCTACAAATCCTATGTGGCGATGAGCGCGATGAAGAAGCTGCAGCCTGAGATGCAGAAGATGCGCGAGAAATACGGCGAAGACCGCGCCAAGATGCAGCAGGAACTGATGGCGCTGTACAAGAAGGAAAAGGTCAATCCGGCCGCCGGCTGTCTGCCGATCCTTCTGCAGATTCCGGTCTTCTTCGCGCTCTATAAAGTGCTCTACATCGCCATCGAAATGCGTCATGCGCCCTTCTATGGCTGGATTCAGGATCTCTCCGCGCCGGATCCGACCACCTGGCTGAACGGCTTCGGCCTGCTGCCCTGGGATGTGCCGCATCTCGGTCCGCTGCAGATCATCTCCATCGGCATCTGGCCGATCATCATGGGCATTTCCATGTGGCTGCAGATGAAGATGAACCCGACGCCGCCCGATCCGGTGCAGCAGAAGATCTTCGCGCTGATGCCGGTGGTGTTCACCTTCATGCTCGGCAGCTTTGCCGCCGGCCTGGTGATCTACTGGAGCTGGAACAACACGCTGTCGATCCTGCAGCAGTATGTGATCATGCGCCGCATGGGCGTGAAGATCGGCGGCGGTGCCGACAAGCCCGATCCCGCGCCGCCCGCCAAGCCGAAAAAGAAGTAAGACGTCATGGCCGAACTGCCGGCCGTCGATGAAAGCTTCACCCCGGCCGCGCTGGAGCGCGGCCGGCTGCTTTTTGCCGCGCAGTGCGATTTCTTCGCCGGCGCGATGACGGTGCCGCAGCTGGCGCCGGCGCGTGGCCCGGAGATCGCCTTTGCCGGCCGGTCCAACGTGGGCAAGTCGTCGCTGGTCAATGCGCTGACCGGGCGCAAGACTCTGGCGCGCGTGTCCAATACGCCGGGCCGCACGCAGCAGCTCAATTTCTTCGACCTCAACCTCGGCACGCTCACCCTGGTCGACCTGCCGGGCTATGGCTATTCCTCGGTCGGCAAATCCAAGGCGGCGGCCTGGACCGAAACGACGCGCGCCTATCTGAAGGGCCGGGCCGAACTGAAGCGTGTCTGCCTGCTGGTCGACAGCCGTCATGGTCTGAAGCCCGGCGACGAAGACATCATGACGCTGCTGGATAAGTCGGCGGTGATCTATCAGGTGGTGCTGACCAAGGCCGACAAGACCGGGCCGACCGCGCTGGCCGAGGTCAAGGCTGCCACGGCAGAGACATTAAAGCGTCATGTGGCGGCGCATCCGATCATCCGCGTCACCTCCAGCGAAACCGGTGCCGGCATTCCGGAACTGCGGGCCGAGCTTGCAGCTTTAGCCGAACGCGATTTATAACTTTTTTGAACCACAGAAAACGCCGGGAAGCACAGCCATGAAGACAACGACCGGGCCGCAACCGCTGGAACAGCATCTGCAGCAGACCGCCAAGGTCCTGTCCGAGGCGCTGCCTTATATGCGCCGCTTCGCCGGGCAGACCATGGTCATCAAATACGGCGGCCATGCCATGGGCGATGAGGAACTGGCGCATCAGTTCGCCCGCGACGTGGTGCTGATCAAGCAGGTCGGCATCAACCCCATCGTGGTGCATGGCGGCGGCCCGCAGATCGGCGCGATGCTGGAGCGGCTCAAGATCAAGAGCGAATTCATCGATGGTCTGCGCGTGACCGACCAGGCCACCGTCGAGATCGTCGAGATGGTGCTGGCCGGGTCGATCAACAAGCAGATCGTCACCGCCATCAACGGCGCCGGCGGCACCGGCATCGGCCTCTCGGGCAAGGATGGCCGCCTGATCGAGGCGCGTAAACTGCGCCGCTCGGTGCGCGATCCCGGCTCGAATATCGAAAAGCTGCTCGATCTCGGCTTCGTCGGCGAGCCGACGCGTATCAACCCGGAAATCCTGCGCACCATGCAGACGTCCAACCTCATCCCCGTCGTGGCCCCGATCGGCATTGGCGAGAATGGCGAGACCTACAATATCAACGCCGATACCTCGGCCGGCGCGATTGCCGCCGCCATGGGAGCGACGAAGCTGCTGATGCTCACCGATGTGGCTGGCGTGCTGAACAAGGACAAGAAGCTGATCCCCAATCTCACCGCCAAGGAAGCGCTGGTGCTGATGGGCGACGGCACCATCTCGGGCGGCATGATCCCGAAGGTGGAAACCTGCCTGGATGCCGTGCGCGGCGGCGTGAATGCCGTGCATATCCTGGATGGCCGCATACCGCATGTGCTGCTGCTCGAACTGTTCACCGCGCATGGCGTCGGCACGATGATCGAAAAGACGCCATAAATTCGGCGTCGAGCTGTTTCAAAAAAGCCGCCAGTGCAAAACCTGGCGGCTTTTTTTATGCCCATCTTAATTTTGTGCGGGGCGCCGATTCACCAGCAGAATGCCGGCAATGATCACGATCACCGCCGACCAAACGAGAAGCCCATAGCGTTCGCCGAAGACAAAATGCCCGATGCCGAGGCTGGTCGCCGCCATCACATAGCCGATCTGGCTCAGGTAAACCGGCCCGGCCACGCGCTGCAGTTCGAAATAGGGAATGAAGCTGAGGCAGGCGAATAGCCCGGCCGCTGCCAGCACCCAGTCGGCCGGTGCTGTGGTCGATGGCAGATAGAGTCCGCCATGGACGACCAGACTGGCCATCAGCAGCCAGCCGGCCGCGCCGAGCAGGGTGCCGGACGCCAGCGCCAGCGGCGGCGCATCCTTGGGCCAGTAGCGCGTGCGATAGATATTGCCGGCCGCGAGCGACACCGGCGCCAGCATGGCCAGCAGCATCCAGGGCAGGTCGGCATCGCTGATCGGGCCGGTGCGCGGCAGCAGGATCATCAGGATGCCCACCACGCCGAGACCGATACCGGCGGCGCGCGTCCAAATCAGCTTTTCCATGCTGAGCATCAGCGCGAAAGCATAGGTCAGCATGGCGGGGAAGGCGTAGGCGATGCTGGGCAGGCCGGCGCCGATACGGGCCACGGCCAGGAAGATCAGCACATTGGGCAGCGCCAGCGTGATCAGGCCGCTGATCGCATAGAAGCGCAGATGCCGCAGTGGCGGCCGCGCGCCGGTCAGCATGGCGAGCGCGAGCAGCAACAGGCCGCCGAGCAGGTACTGCCAGAAGGCGAAGCTGATCACCGGAATGCCGCTCTGCGTCGCGATGCGGGCAAAGGGCGGCGCCATGCCCAGTGTCATGCCGGTGGCGAGCAGGAGCAGCAGGGGATAGGAGCGCGACTGGGAGAGCGAGGACATGTTTTTTTCTTTTAGGCGAGGAAGGTGAGGGCGATATAAGGCAGCACTGCGGCCAGTCCAGCCTCAGCTGAACAGCCAGTTGCGGAAGGCGCGGATGGCGGGCTCGCGGTCACGGCCTTTCAGACAGAGCAGGTAATAGCCGCCCGGTCGCTGCACGCGCAGCTGGGGCAGCGGTTCGACCAGCCGGCCCTCGCGCAGTTCCTGCGTGACGAAGAAGTCCGGCACCAGCGCGAGGCCGAGGCCGTTGACCGCGGCTTCGATCGACATGAAGAAATGCTCAAACGCGGGCCCTCTGCTGGCATTACCTTTCAGTCCGGCCGCCGCGAACCATTCGGCCCAGGCTTCGGGGCGTGTCGAATGCGTCAGCAATGTATGGCGCTTCACGTCGTCAGGCTTATGCAGTGGTTTGCTTTTCAGCAAGGCCGGACTCGCCACCAGGATCACGGTTTCCGCGAACAGGAATTCGGCATGCAGGTCTGCGGGCCATTGTCCGCTGCCATACTGAATGCCGACATCGACCGGCTCGCTGGCGAAATCCACCGGCCGGTCGGCACTGGTGACATCCACCGCGATCTCGGGATTGAGCTGATGGAAATCCGCCAGACGCGGCATGAACCAGCGCATCGCAAAGGTCGGCAGCATGGTGATCGCCAGGCGGTTGGCGGGGCGCTTTCCGTGGCGCGCGATCAGCTTCGTCGCCGCCTGCATGCGCTCAAATGCCTCGGCCAGTGGTGGCAGATAGGCCGCGCCGGCCTCGGTCAGTTCCAGGCCGCGCGGCCCGCGCCGAAACAGGCCGACGCCGAGATCCTCCTCCAGCTGTTTCACCAGCCGGCTCACCGCGCCCTGCGTCACATGCAGTTCTTCGGCGGCACGCGTGAAGCTGAGATGTCGGCCGGCTGCCACGAAGGCGCGCAGTGCATTCAGCGAGGGCAGACCGCCTGTAATCCGGGCAGGTTCAGTATGAGAAAAACTCATCATGCTGCGAGTTTAAATCGGTTGCCGGTTCAGCGCCAGTCGCTAGTATCCCGCCCAGTTTAAGCCCCCCAGAAACGAGGATAACTCATAATGAACGCCCTGGCCCCGCTGACCGCCGCTCCCCAGCAGAAGAGCGCGCTGCGCCCGTTCCATCTGGCCTTCCCGGTCAAGGACATTGCCGCCACGCGCAAGTTCTATGGCGAATTGCTGGGCTGCGCCGAAGGCCGCTCGGCGGAACATTGGGTCGATTTCGATTTCTACGGCCATCAGCTGGTGGCGCATCTGGCGCCGGAAGAATGCACCATCAAGGCCTATAGCTCGGTCGACGACCACCAGGTGCCGGCCAAGCATTTCGGCGTGATCCTGAGCATCCCGGACTGGAAGGCGCTGGCCAAGAAGCTGACCGAGGCCGGCATCAACTTCATCATCGAGCCCTATGTGCGGTTCGAGGGCGAGGTGGGCGAACAGCACACCATGTTCTTCCTCGACCCCTCGGGCAATGCGCTCGAATTCAAGGCCTTCGCCAACGACTCGGCGATCTTCGCGAAGTGACGGCAGCTTGCTGCCGTCATCCCGGGCTTTTGACCCGGGATCCCGTTTAGGTGCCGCCAAAAATGGGACCCCGGCTCAAGGCCGGGGTGACAAGGCGGGAACTTAGAATCTGGCGAGCGCTTCCGCAGCGACGCGCTCGCCCCATTCCTGCACGAAATGCCCGGCCTCGGCTAATTCCAGCGGCGCCGGGCAATTTTTGATCAGCTTCTGCAAGCCATGCATCACCGGCGGGCCGAGCACAGGATCGGTCATGCCGATCGCCATGAAACTGGTGCCGGTCCAGTCATTCTTCCAGAACTCCCGCGCGCGCTGCGAGGTGGCCGCGCCCGGCGCATTAGGCGCGTCGGGGACGAGATTGGGAAAACGCCGCACGCCGCCCTTGTAGTCCCTGTCGGGATAGGGCGCTTCATACGCCGCCGCCTCGGCGTCCGACAGATGCGGGCAGCTGCGCTGCATCAGCTTGGCAATCGCCATATCCGGGTTCTTGTTGTTCCAGGCGCGCCAGTCGAGGAAGCCCTGCGTCAGCGGCATGTCGCCGGTGCCCAAGGCCGTGTTCATCACCAGCAGGCCGGTGAAACGTTCGGGCATTTTCATCGGCAGGGTCAGGCCCAGCAGCCCGCCCCAGTCCTGCACGACAAGGACCACGTCATGCAGGTCGAGGGCGCGGATCAGCGCGATCAGGCTGTCGCGATGGAAATCGAAAGTGTAGGTCGCGTCGTCGCGCGGTTTGTCGGATTTGCCGAAGCCGAAGAGATCGGGCGCCACCACGCGATGGCCGGCGGCCGTAAAGACCGGGATCATCTTGCGGTAAAGATAGCTCCAGGTCGGCTGGCCATGCAGGCAAAGGAAGGTCTTGCCGGCATGCTTGCCCTCATCGAGGTAATGCATGCGCAGGCCATTGGCCTGCTCGAGGTAATGCGGTCGGAAGGCATAGCCCGGCAGGTTCTCGAACCTGTCGTCCGGTGTGCGCAGGGCTTCGATCATGGCGTCCCTCCTGTTTCTTTTCAGGAGAAGACGCCTGATCACGGAAGTCAACGCTTCTTCGGCTTTGACTTTTGGCCCGCCTTCTTTTTCGACGCCGCCTTTTTGCCCCTGGCCGGCTTGGCCTCCTTGCCGAAGACGCGGGCGAAGATGGTGTCGACATGCTTGAGGTGGTAGCCGAGGTCGAACAGCTCGGCGAGCGCCTTGGGCTTGATCTTGGCGGTCACTTCCTTTTCGGCCAGCAGCGCCTGCAGGAAATCGCCGCCATGCTGCCAGATCTTCAGCGCATGTTTCTGGACGAGGCGATAGCTGTCCTCGCGGGAAAGACCCGCCTGGGTCAGCGCCAGCAGGATGCGCTGCGAATGCACCAGGCCGCCGAAGCGGTCGAGATTCTTCATCATGTTGTCGGGATAGACCACCAGCTTCTCGATCACGCCGGCGAGGCGATGCAGGGCGAAATCGAGATGGATGGTGGCATCCGGCCCGATGCCGCGCTCGACCGAGGAATGGCTGATATCGCGCTCATGCCACAGCGCGACATTCTCCAGCGCCGGCACCACAGCCGAGCGCACCAGGCGCGCCAGACCGGTCAGGTTCTCGGTCAGCACCGGATTGCGCTTGTGCGGCATCGCGCTCGAGCCCTTCTGGCCGGGCGAGAAGAATTCTTCCGCTTCCATCACTTCCGAACGCTGCAGGTGGCGGATCTCGGTGGCCAGCCGCTCGATCGAAGACGCAACCACGGCCAGATGCGCGAAATAGGCGGCATGGCGGTCGCGCGGGATCACCTGGGTCGAGACCGGCTCGGGCTGCAGGCCGAGCTTCTTCGCCACCCATTCCTCGACGAAGGGATCGATATTGGCGAAAGTGCCGACCGCGCCGGAAATCGCGCAGGTGGCGACTTCCTCGCGCGCCATGACAAGACGTTTCCGCGCGCGCTGGAACTCGGCATGGAAGCCGGCCAGCTTGAGGCCGAAGGTGGTCGGTTCGGCATGGATGCCGTGGCTGCGGCCGATGGTGGGCAGCAGCTTGAATTCAAAGGCGCGCTCTTTCAGCGCGGCCAGCACGCGATCCACGCCGGCAATCAGCAGATCGGCGGCGCGCACCAGCTGCACATTCAGGCAGGTATCCAGCACATCCGACGAGGTCATGCCCTGGTGTACGAAGCGCGCCGAGGGACCCACGTATTCGGCCAGGTTGGTCAGGAAGGCGATGACGTCATGTTTGGTCTCGCGCTCGATCTCGTCGATGCGATCGACCTTCCACTTGCCCTTCTTCCACACTTCCTTGGCGGCGGCCTTGGGGATCACGCCGAGCGCGGCCTGGGCATCGCAGGCATGCGCCTCGATTTCGAACCAGATGCGGAAACGCTGCTCCGGTTCCCAGATGGCGGCCATTTCAGGACGGGTGTAGCGCGGGATCATCGAAGCCTCAGCGAGAAGGAGATGGCGGAATCGGAAAGAGAAGGGTGGGCGGCCGGGGGCCGCGGCTGGTGTAGCGGCTTGCCGGCAGGGGATCAAGAACGCAGTTTGCCGCAGCTTTCTGCTGTCAGATCAGCGTCTTAAATCCGCCGCGCGCCCCTTTGCGACAGGCTTATTCCGGTTCCGGGCGGGCTTATGCAGTGTTTGGATCGGTCTTATGCGGGCTTATACCGTGCGTATTTGGGCTTATAGCACCCTTATTTTTCCTTATTGCAGCCTCTCCTTGTCCGGGCCTGGTTTTGGTACAACCAAAAGAACATATAAGCAACAATTTGTCGATGGCAAGCGGGGGAACACACGCGCGAGGCCGGGGTTCGTCTGTCAGGTTCCACCGCAGACAGGAGATTCAAAATGAAAGCACGACTCATCGCGACCGCCGCTGTGATCAGCCTCGGCCTGGGGGGCGCGGCTTTCGCCCAGACCGATTCCACCCGCAGCCCCGGCAGCACCCCGCCCGGCGCAGGCACGCCTCCGGCGGCGTCGTCCACGCCTTCGACGGGCAACACGGGCAGCGGCATGTCCGGCAGCAGCATGACCGCCACTCCGGACGCCACTGGTGGCGCTTGGGCGGGCGTCGACGCCAAGGAACTGGTCGGTACCGATATCAAGAACGCCCAGAATGAAACGATCGGCGAGGTGCAGGCCGTGCAGCTCGACTCGGCTGGCAAGGTGCGCAACCTGATCGTCGGTGTCGGCGGCTTCCTGGGACTCGGCGAACGCGCGGTTGCGGTCCAGCCCGGTGCGGTAATGGTGGCAGATAACGGCGACACGATCCGCACCACGCTGACCAAGGATCAGCTGAAGGCGATGCCGGAATACCAGTATTCCGACAAGAGCCATAAAGGCGAAGTCTTCAACGACAGCGGTGTTGTGAAGAAGTAACGCACCATCGTCATCACGCCACAGCGGGCGGTCCGGCAGAGCAAGCCGGGCCGCCCGTTTTTCGTGTCCGGTCTTTTTGTGCTGTGCTGGCAAAAGACCAGCGCGATCCGCGCGAGATCGGCGCGGCGCAGCTGGTGATCATGGAGAGGGTGATCGCGCTGAAACGCACTCGTTGCGCCCCTCAATCGTCATCCCCGCGAAAGCGGGGATCCCATTTTGTCTGAGCCCGAAATAATGGGATCCCGGGTCAAGCCCGGGATGACGTCTGTAAATTGAACAAATGCTCACACCGGCGCGTCCCACCCGCCGAGGCTCTTGTAGATCGTGTCGCGCAGCTCGCGCACCTCGTGGTTCAGCTTTCCGAGATTGGCCAGCGGCTGGCCTGAAATCGCCAGCAATGCATCATTGAGGCAGCCGGCGCGCGATTGCAGCGCGCGGCCCTGATCGGTCAGCGCGATCACCACCTGGCGCTCGTTTTCCGGATTGCGCGTCCGCTGCAGGAAGCCTGCGGCCTCCAGCCGCTTGAGCAGCGGAGTCAGCGTGCTCGATTCCAGCGCCAGCTTGTCTGCAATGGCGCCGACCGTCTGCTGGTCTTCACGCCACAGCACATTCAGCACCAGATATTGCGGATAGGTCAGCCCCAACTCGTCCAGCAGCGGCTTGTAGACGCGCTGGATCGCCATGCCCGCCGAATAGATGGCGTAGCAGAGCTGATCGTCCAAAGGCGCGGGATTGCTCGATTTTCTCTCGGTCATGCCAACCTCCTGGCGGTTCCTGTCGGCTCTCTGCCGGTCATATGGAGATCATAAACCACAAAAAAAGATATCGCGATAAAAATTATGCTTGACGGGCGTCCGGGTTACCGCTAAATAACAGTTATCGCGATAATCATTATCGCAAATAACCAGGAGAGACGATCATGAACATCCTCTATCGCACCGAAGCCACTGCCACCGGCGGCCGCACCGGCCGCGCTGCCACCACCGATGGCGCCTTCAGCGTCGCGCTGGTCACCCCGAAGGAACTCGGCGGTCCGGGCGGTGCCGGTAACAACCCGGAACAGCTCTTCGCCTCGGGCTATGCCGCCTGCTTCCTCGGCGCGCTCAAATTCGTCGCCAGCCAGCGCAAGGTGAAGATCACCGATGACAGCAGCGTCACGGCGGCCGTCGGCATCGGCAAGCGCCTGGACGGTCAGGGCTTCGGCCTCGATGTCGAACTCACCATTGCCCTGCCGGGTGTGGACGAAGACATCGCGCGTCAGCTGGTCGATCAGGCGCATATCGTCTGCCCCTATTCGCATGCCACCCGCAACGGCCTGAACGTCCGGCTCACGCTGGCCGACTAAATCCTTCCTCCCCAGACCCCCCTCCCGAAAAAAGGACACATGATCATGACCACCCAGAGCAATGCCATCGCCGCCGCCGCCGTTGCCGCCAGCCTGATCGTCGGCAGTGCCGCGATCAGCGCCCGCGCCGCCGACCGCATCCCGGACAGCCAGGCCATCAAAAACGTCGTGCTGGTGCATGGCGCCTTTGCCGATGGCTCCGGCTGGCGCGGCGTCTACGACAATCTGACGGCGCGCGGCTATCGCGTCACCATCGTGCAGAATCCGCTGACCTCGCTGGCCGACGATGTGGCCGCCACCAAACGCGCGCTGGAGCGGATGAACGGCCCGACCATTCTCGTGGGCCATTCCTGGGGCGGCACGGTGATCACCGAGGCGGGCATCGCGCCGAATGTGGCGGGGCTGGTCTATGTCTCGGCGCTGTCGCCCGATGCCGGCGAGACCACGGCGCAGCAGTATGAGGGCTTCACCACGCCGCCGGAATTCGTGCTGGATGTGCATGGCGATGGCTACGGTTATGTGAAGCCCGAGCTGTTCAAGGCCGGCTTCGCCGCTGATACCACGGATGCCGATGCCGCTTTCATGCGCGACGCGCAGGTGCCGATCAACATGTCGTCCTTTGGCACCAAGCTGACCAATGCCGCCTGGCGCAGCAAGCCCAGCTGGGCGGTGATCGCCACCGACGACAAGGCGTTTGATCAGAAGATGCTGCAGCATATGGCCAAGCGCATCAACGCCAAGGTGACCAATGTCGCCGCCAGCCATGCGGTGTTCATGACGCAGGCAGGCGTGGTGTCGGATGTGATCGATCAGGCGGCGAAGACGGCCAAAGTTGCCGCGCGTTAACTGACGAAAACGGTACGGGCAGGCGGCGACCTTCGGGTCCCGCCTGCCTGTTTTTTTGCGCCAGTTGTAGTCCCTCTCCATCGTCATTCCCGCGCCCGGCGGCTTTGCCGCCTTACATATACTGTCGCGCAACGCGACGGGCGGGAATCCCATTTTCTTTACACCACAAAATGGGACCCCGGCTCGCGCTGCGCTTGGCCGGGGTGACGGGCAGGGAATGTCCCCCGACAATTCCGCTGCTGAACCTCGCATGCCGGTCGGCTAGACTGGGCAAAACTCCAGACAGCGAGTCTTCCCCATGCCGACCACCGCCAACCTGCTGGCCTTTGCCCTTGTCGCCTTCGGCATGGTGCTGACGCCCGGCCCGAACATGATCTACCTGATCTCGCGCTCGATCTGTCAGGGGCGTGTCGCCGGTTTGATTTCACTCGGGGGTGTCGCGCTCGGTTTCGTCTTCTACATGCTGGCCGCCGCCTTCGGCATCACGGCTTTGCTGCTGGTGGTGCCCTACGCCTACGAAGCTTTGTGCTATGGCGGCGCGGCCTATCTGCTGTTCCTCGCCTGGCAAGCCATACGCCCCGGCGGCCGCTCGCCCTTCCAGGTGCGCGAACTGCCGCAGGACTCACCGCGCAAGCTCTTCACCATGGGGCTGATCACCAATCTGCTCAATCCCAAGATCGCCATGCTGTATCTCTCGCTGCTGCCGCAGTTCATCACGCCCGAACTGGGCAATGTGCTGGGCCAGTCGATCACGCTGGGCTTCGTGCAGATCCTGATCAGTGTCAGCGTCAATGCCGTGATCGCGATTACGGCCGGCAGCATCGCCGGCTTCCTCGCCGGTCGCCCGGTCTGGCTGCTGGTGCAGCGCTGGCTGATGGGCACGGTGCTCGCTGGCCTCGCGGTGCGCATGGCGCTGGAAGCGCGGCGGTAAAATGACAGTCCTGCTGTATGGTGCGCCCTACAGCGTCTATACGCGCAGCGCCCGGCTGGCGCTGAGCGAGAAGGGCGTCGATTACACGCTGGAAATGGTCGATGTGCATGGGCCGGGCGGCCTGCCGCCCGAGCATCTGACACGGCAGCCCTTCGGCAAGATTCCGGCCTTCGAGCATGATGGCTTCGCGCTGTTCGAAACCGCTGCCATCCTGCGCTATGTCGATGAGGCTTTCGCGGGACCTGCGTTGCAGCCGACAGATGCGAAAGCGCGCGCCCGCATGAACCAGGCGATCTCGGTCTGCGACAGCTATCTCTATCCACACGGTGTCTGGGGCATTTTCGTCGAGCGCGTCTCGAAGGCACGACGCGGTGTGGCGGCGGATGAGCAGAAGGTCGCGTCCAGCCTGCCGAAGGCCGCGGCCTGTCATGCGGTGCTGGCCGAGATCCTTGGCGACCAGGGCTATCTCTGCGGTGCGGCGATGTCGCTGGCCGATCTGCATGCGGCGCCGATGCTGGCCTGCCTGGCGATGACCGAAGAGGGCCGCAGCATGATGATGGCGCATCCGCAGTTGGCGCAGTGGTGGCAGCGGATGGCGGCGCGCGCTTCGATGGCGCAGACGCGGGCGATCACTGATGTTTGAGGCGGGGCGATATTAACTATTGTGGTCAAATTTACCTTGCCCTAATCAAACACTATATAATCTAATAAATGCTAGTTCGTGCGATGGCTGGGAATTTGGACCTAGGCCCTATGACTGTTGTTACCTTAGATAAAAGGCAAACAGATCCTGTTGCAGGCGGTTTTTATACCGTCAGTGAAGCCGCGCGCCTGCTTAACATCCAAAATACCGGACGGATAACCGGGTGGCTGACAGGCTATAAGCGTAGCAATGCGGGCCCCATAATCGCGAGGCAATATAAACCGATCTCCAAAATCCAAGAGGTGGGTTTTTGGGATTTACTCGAGATCAGGTTTGTTGATCATTTTCGTGCGCAAGGGGTTAGCCTGCAAACTCTGCGAAAGGCTGCTGAGTTTGCGCGACAAGAACTAAATCAACATCACCCGTTTGCCACCTCTAACGTCAAGTTCATGACAGACAGGAAAGAGGTTTTTCTAAAAACAGCCAAAGAGTTGAAAGACAATACTCTGCTTAATCTGGTGACTAAGCAGTACGAGATGTACGTGATACTGGAGAATGTTTTGGCGCGTGGGATTGAGTTCGATCCTGCCTCTGGATTAGCAGAGCGATGGCAGCCAAAGCCGAAGGAATTCCCCAGCATTTATCTCGACCCCGTCTTTGCATACGGGCAACCAATAGTGAAACCCGCTGGAGTTCCGACGGATGCGATTTTCCAAGCTTGGAAAGCTGAAAATGGCAGCTATGAAGCGGTATCTGATTGGTTTGAGTTGGATCGGAAATTAGTTCAGGAGGCGGTCGAGTTCGAATTAGGGCTGCCCAGTTGAAAATCCGCGCGGACGAACATATTGCACCTAAAATTGTTCGCGCCATTCAAATGCTGGTGCTGCGCGCTGGCTGGGAAATTTCGCATGTTCGAGATGTGCATGATGCCCGGACCGCCGACGAAACTTGGATCCCTCGTTTTGCAAGAGAGGGAGGGCAAGTAATTCTATCTGGTGATAGAAAAATGCTCGCCCGTCCGCACCAAATAAAAGCTATCGCTGAATCTGGTGTGATTGGAGTGTTTCTTTCAAGCCAATGGGCGCAAGCGCAAAGGCATATTCAAGCGGCTCACTTAATTCATTGTTGGCCAGAAATAGAAAGAGCATTGTTGGAATCAAAAGAGCGCGACTGCTGGAAGGTGCCATTTGAGTATGGCGCCGTCACTTTGCAAAAACTCTCTGTAAATTATTCTGAGGCGTTGGGCTCTAGCAAATAGTAGCTACCCCTTACCTTCGCCGCCGACGCGGCCGTAGCGGTCTTCCTTCGGTTTCGCGGTGGGGCGAATCCGGCCGCCCGCGAAATGTTCCTGCGGATCGCACAGGCCTTCGGGCAGTTCGCCGTCATCGACGAAGTCGTCGTGGTGTTCGGCGGCGAACTGGTCGTTGCCATAGGTGCCGGGACCGACGCGCTCGCTCTGCGGCGAATTCTTCACCAGCGGCTCGGTATGGGTCGGGCCGGTGCTGCGACCATTCTCGCCGGGCTCCAGCGTCACCTGCGGTTTGCCGATCGCCACCGCCGGCGGCTTGGTATTGGGCGGATCGCCGATCGGCTTCTTGTAGTCGGGCTTATCGCCCGGCACCTTGTCCTGCGGAGTCTGGTCGTCGGGTGGCGGGGTCTGTGGTTTCGGCTCGGACATCGTGGGGTTCCTCCTGAAAGGTTAACCCGCTGCCACCGCCGAGGTTCCGTCTCGGGCGGCTGTTCAGCCTTGGCGCTTCCACCGCGTCAGCGCCAGGATCGCGCCGCCGGCGATCAGCCCCCAGAAGGCGCCGCCGATGCCGAACAGGGTCAGGCCGCTGGCGGCGACGATGAAGGTAATCGCGGCGGCCTCGCGGCTTTCGGCGTCCGATAGCGCCGTCACCAGCGAATTGGCAAAGGCGCCGAGTAGAGCGAGACCCGCGACAGCTTGAATCAAAACAGGGGGTGCGGCGCTGAACACCGCGGTCGCCGCCGTGGCCAGCAGGCCGAAGACGATATAGCCGATGCCAGCGACCACCGCGGCGATCCAGCGTTTGTTCGGATCGGGATGGGCTTCTGGTCCGGCGCAGATGGCGGCGGTGATGGCGGCGAGGTTGACGGCATGGCCACCGAACGGCGCGCCCAGCACCGAGAAAATCCCGGTCTCGCGGAACAGCGGCGCCGGATCGGGGCGATAGCCGTTGGCCTGCAGCACGGCGATGCCGGGGATGTTCTGCGAGGCCATGGTGACGATGAACAGCGGCAGCGCGATGCCGAGCAGCGCCTCGAACGAAAACTGCGGCATGACGAATATTGGCTGCGGCCATAGCGTGGCGAGATCGAGCATGCCGAGTTCACCGCCCGCCATGATGAAGCCGAGCGTCACCAGCACGGCGGCCGGCATCGCATAGAGGCGTTTGAACTTTGCCACCAGCGCCCAGACGATGACGATGCTCAGGCCCGCCACCGGCAGCGCCGCGACGGCTTTGACCGGCGCCAGACACAGGCCGAGCAGGATGCCGGCCAGCATGGCATTGGCGAGTGCCGAAGGAATCGCGGCGACGGCGCGGCCGAGTGGTTTCCACAGGCCGGCCAGCGTGAGCAGCGCGCCGCAAATGAGAAACGCGCCGACCGCGCCGGCAAAGCCGCCGGCGATTTCGTGGCCGGCGCTGGCGGCGAGCAGCGCACCGCCCGGCGTCGACCAGGCGATGCTGATCGGCATCCGGGTGCGCAGCGACAGCAGGATGGCGCAGAGCCCCATCGCAATGCTGAGTGCCATCAGGCCGGATGCTGCCTGCGCCTGGCTGGCGCCGACCGCGATCAGGCCCTGAAGAATGACGGCAAAGGACGAGGCAAAGCCGACAAAGGCGGAGAGCAGCCCGGCGGCGATGGCAGGCATGATCGGGGCGGGAGATGGTGTGGCGGACATGGCTGGTAACTAGCACGCAAAGCAAAGATCGTCACCCTCGGGCTTGCCCCGAGGGTCCATCCCATGCCAGCGTCACGCGATGGCCGGGGGATGGGTCTACATCATCACGAACAAGCCGAATGGCACGCTTTACATTGGCGTGACGTCTGATATTGCGCGCCGGGCCTGGGAACATCGCGAAGGCGTCGCTGAGGGCTTCACCAAGAAGCACGGCCTCAAGCGCCTTGTCTATGTCGAACGGCATGAGAATATCCGCGATGCCATCCAGCGCGAAAAGAGTCTCAAACGCTGGCTGCGGGCCAGCAAGTTGCGGCTGATCCACGCCGCCAATCCGGACTGGCGCGACCTTTACGACACGCTAGCCTGATATCGCACTTGGCATCGAGAGGGGATGGACCCTCGGGGCAAGCCCGAGGGTGACGGTCTTTGTGCAGGGACAAGGCCGGCCATGACGAACTGGGGGGCGGTATACCCGCGTCCTTCAGCAGAGAGGTTCAATCCTCGGGGCAAGCCCGAGGGTGACGATCTTTGTGCAGGGGCAAGCCCGATGGTGACGGTGCGTGGTGCGCCGCTTACTGCGACAGCAGGCGGCTCGACCAGTGGACGCCGAACGGCGTGACCGGTTCGAGGCCGGGGATGTCCGTCGGTGTCGGCGGCTGCAGACGGCTCAGCGTCTGGCGCAGGCCGTCTTCCAGCGCGGTGGTGGCGGCGATGCGCAGATGGCGGATCGCGGCTGAGGGATCGCCGAGCGAGCGGCGGATATCGCCGGGGCGCGCGGGCATTGACTGCTGCCGCAATGGACGTCCGCTGAGCCGCGCGATCAACGCGGCGAGGTCGCGGATGCGCGTCGCCTGGCCGGTGCAGACATTGAACACGGCGCTGGCCGCCGCTTTGCCGTCGCGCTGGCGTTCCAGCAGGCGGTCCATCGCCGCCACCAGATGCGCGGCGACATCGGCGACGAAGATGAAGTCGCGCGTCTGCTCGCCATCGCCATGCACCGGCATCGGCTCACCCTCCATGATGCGGGCGGTGAAAATGCTGATCACGCCGGCCTGGATGGAGGCCGGGTCCTGGCGCGGGCCATAGACATTGAAGATGCGCAGGCCGGCATTGGGCACGCCATGCAGGCTGGCGGCGACGCGGCCATGCGCCTCGCAGCCCAGCTTGTCGGCGCCATAGGCGCTGAGCGGTTTGGTCGGCGCCATTTCCGACAGGCGCTGGTCGGCGCTGTCGCCATAGACGGCGGCCGAAGAGGCATAGGCCACCGGCACGGCGCGGCTGCGCGCGGTGTCGAATACCGTGAGGGTGCCGGTGAGATTGGTGCGATGGCTGCCGAGCCAGTCTTCGGCCGAGGCCTGGAGGCCGGCCTGGGCGGCGAGATGGAAGCAGCCGGTCACGCCTTTCATCGCCAGCGCGACGATGGCGGCATCGGCCACATCGCCGATCATCAACTCGGCTTCAGGTGCCACATTATGGGTCCGGCCGCTGGAAAGGTTGTCCAGCACGCGCACGCGATGACCCTGGCGCACCAGCAGGTCCACCAGGTGGGAACCGATGAAGCCGCAGCCTCCGGTGACAAGAAAAGTCGCCATGTCGCGCGTCCGGACTGACCCAAAACTGAATTGACAACGCTTGCCGGAGCAACAGGTTCCCAAATGCCGCGCTGGCGGGGAAAGCGGCGGAAAACCGGCAGCGCCAGGGCGCCGCCGGTCGCGGGTTTTACGCGTTGACGCCGCCATCCACGTTGATCTGGGCGCCGGTGATGTAGCTGGCGCCCGGTCCGGCCAGGAAGACCACCGTATCTGCGATCTCGCTGGCCTTGCCATAGCGGCCGAGCGCGGTCAGGGCGGTCATCGCCGGGGCATTCTCGCCATCGGCCGGATTCATGTCGGTATCGATCGGACCAGGCTGCACCACGTTCACGGTGATGCCGCGCGGGCCCAGATCGCGGGCCAGGCCGCGCGTCATGCCGGTCATGGCGGCCTTGCTCATGGAGTAGAGCGTGATGCCGGAGAAGCCGACCCGCTCGCCCAGGCAGGAGCTGATGGTGATGATGCGGCCGCCGTCGGTCATCAGCGGGGCAGCCGCCAGCGCCGCCACATAAGGCGCGCGCGAGTTGATCGCCAGCATGCGCTCGATGTTTTCCAGCGAGTCATCGCCATCGGCGATGCCGGCATTGTTGACCAGGATGTCGAAGCGGCCCAAGGCTTTTGCCGTCTGCGCCACGGCGTCCTGCACGGCTTTCGCATCGGCGCTGTCGGCCTTGATGGCCAGCGCCTTGCCGCCGATCTCCTTGACCACGGCGGCGGCCTTGTCGGGCGAGGCGCTGTAGGTGATCGCCACATCGGCGCCAGCGGCGGCCAGCGCTTTGGCGATGGCGGCGCCGATGCCGCGGCTGCCGCCGGTGACGAGGGCGGCTTTGCCTTTGAGTTTCAGGTCAGTCATGCGGATGTTTCCTTATTTGTAGTGATCGATACAGAAAGCGAGGCGGAGGATAGGGTCTTGCCCCTCGCGGTCAAGCGCTTTATTTATCGATTGCTACAGAATTCGGATGAGACAGCAGGAATCGGTCATGGCCGTGTCGCCAGTCACAAAGAGAGGGGTCACAAAAAGCAAAAGCGCACCAAAACCGGCAAAGGGCCGGCCGCGCGGTTTCGACCGCGATGCAGCGCTCAAGGCGGCCATGCAGGTCTTCTGGCTGCGCGGCTACGAGGCCACCTCGATCAGCGACCTGACCAAAGCCATGGGGGTCAATGCGCCCAGCCTCTATGCCGCCTTCGGCTGCAAGGAGGCGCTGTTCGAGGAAGCGCTCGACCTCTATCAGGCCACCGAAGGCGTCCTGCCATGGCGCCTGCTCGATGAGGGGCGCACGGCCCGGGAGAGCTTTGCCGCGCTGCTGCGGTTCTATGCCACCTATTATGTCGAGGCGGGCCATCCGCCGGGCTGCATGGCGGTGCTGTCGGCCATTGTCGGCGCGCCGGAAAACAAGACCGTGCGCGCCCTGATGACCAAAAGCCGCCAGGCGGCGATGCAGGGATTCGCGCAGCGCATCCGGCGTGGCCAGGCGGAGGGCGACGTGCCGGCGCGGGCCGATGCCGCCGCGATGGCGGCTTTCTATGCGACGCTGGTGCAGGGCATGTCGATCCAGGCGCGCGATGGCGCGACGAAGAAGCAGCTGCTGGCGACGGTGGAGGCCGCGATTGCCGCCTGGGACGGGATGGCGGGGAAGACGTAACCCGTCGTCCTCGGGCTTGACCCGAGGACCTCTCTCCGTCCGGCCTGAGATCCCCGGGTCAAGCCCGGGGATGACGTGCTATTTCGTGTAGGGATGCACCGTCTTCCAGTGCTGCGCGATGTCGATGCGGCGCGCGATCCAGACCTTGTCGTGTTTCTGGATATAATCCATCAGTCGCGCCAAAGCCGCCGCGCGGCCCGGCCGGCCGATCAGGCGGCAATGCAGCGCAATCGTCATCATCTTCGGCGATCCTTCGCTGCCTTCGCGATAGAGCACATCGAAGGCATCCTTCACATGGCTCTCGAAATCTGCGCCGGTGGCGAAACCGTGCAGCTGGCCGAATTTCATGTCGTTGTTGTCAAAGGTATAGGGCAGCATCAGCAGCGGGCGTTTGCCCACCTGCGTCCAATAGGGCAGGTCGTCGTCATAAGAGTCGGACGCGTAGACCAGGCTCTTTTCCTCGGCCACCAGTTTGAGCGTGTTGCTGGATAGCCGCCCGGTATACCAGCCCTGCGGTGCCACGCCGGTGGCCTGGCGGATCGCTTCAATCGCCAACTTCATATGCGCCCGCTCTGTCGTCAGCGGCACTTTCGAATAATCGTACCAGCGCCAGCCATGGCTGGCCACTTCATGGCCCTGCTCCTGCATCGCGGCTGCCGCTTCGGGGTAGCGCGCCACCGCCATGCCGACCGCCCAGGAGGTGAAGGGAATGCCGCGTTCGGCGAACAGGCGCAGGATGCGCCACAATCCGGCGCGGCTGCCGTAGTCGTAGACGGACTCGACCTGCTCGTCGCGCATCTTCTCGCGCGGCGTGCCGCCCGGCACTTCATGCAGGAAGGATTCCGAGGTGCGGTCGCCATGCAGGATGCTGCGCTCGCCGCCTTCCTCGTAGTTCAGCACGAAGCTGACCGCCACTTTGGCGCCACCCGGCCATTTCGGATCGGGCGGAGTGGGGCCATAGCCCTTCAGGTCGCGCGGATAGGGCTTTTTGCCCAGCGCCCCGATTTTCAGGGCAGCCGCGACGATATCGGTCTTCTTCTTTTGCGCAGCCTTCTTCTTTGCAGCCATGGCTCAGTGAACCGGTTTGAAATTCTCGATGAAATGCAGCAGCGCGGATGTTGCGACTTCCACATCCTCGGGCAGCACGGCTTCCAGCGGATTGTGGCTGATGCCGCGCGTGCAGCGCATGAAGATCATGCCGATGGGACAAAGCGGCGCCAGCGTAGCGGCATCATGGCCGGCACCCGACGGCAGCCGCATGGTCGGCAGGCCCTGCGCCTTGATCGCCGCTTCGGCGGCATCCATCAGGGCGGGATGGCAGGGCGTCGAAGTGCTCGAGTAAAGTTCGGTGATCCTCACCTCCAGCTTGCGGCGGGCGCAGACCGCCTTGATCTCCTTCAGCACATCGGCAATGGCGGCATCGCGCACGGTGTCTTCCGCCGCGCGGATATCGATGGAGAAGGTCACCTTGCCCGGGATCACGTTCATCGCGCCGGGCAGGCATTCCAGCACGCCGACGGTGCCGACCAGGGTCGGCGTGCCGGTGCAACGCGTTTCGATATACTGCACGGCCTCGGCGGCGCCGAGCAGCGCATCCTGGCGCTGGCCCATTGGCACCGTTCCCGCGTGTCCTGCGAGGCCGGTGATCTCGACACGCAGGCGCTTGGCGCCGGAAATCGCGGTGACGACGCCGAGCGCCAGGCCTTCATGCTCCAGCACCGGGCCCTGTTCGATATGCAGTTCGATGAAGGCGGCGATGCTGCCCGGCTTGCGGGCGCAGCTGCCCACTTTGGCGGGATCGAGGCCATAGGCCTGATAGGCCTCGCCCATGCTGATGCCCTGCCTGTCGGTCTGCTTCAGCATGGCGCCATCGAAAGTACCGGCGACCGCGCGACTGCCGGCCATGCTGGCGCCGAAGCGGGTGCCTTCCTCGTTGGCGAAACCGACCAGTTCGATGGCAAAGGGCAGGCGCTTGCCGCGCTTGTGCAGGTCGGCGATACAGGCCAGCGGCGCGATCACGCCCAGCATGCCGTCGTATTTGCCGGCATTGCGCACGGTGTCGAGATGCGAGCCGGTCATCAGGGCGGGCAGGCCCGGATCGGTGCCGGCGTAACGCCCCACCACGTTGCCGGCCGAATCATGCTCGACCTCCATACCGGCCTCGCGCATCCATTCGGCGACACGCAGATGGGCGGCCTTATGTTCGGGCGTAAGAAAGGTCCGCTGCAGGAAGTCGGGGCTTTCGCTGATGCGGCCGAGTTCGTCGAGCTGCGCGAGCATGCGGTCGGCGAAGCGGGTGGCGGCCATGGCTGTAGTCCTGTCGTGACGCTGGGGGATTGTATACAGTTGCCGAAACATAGCACCGGGCCGCAGCCGGGGCCAAGCGGGGTTGCCGCAGGTCCGGGAAGGTTCGGAAAAAAGTGCGGGAGAAAATGCGGGGTGCCGGGCAATGCCTCGAAATATGCGGCCAGACATGGCAATGAAAGCGGCGTGACCAAGTCCTTGCCCGTCCTGCCCTTCACCGAGCCGCAGCGTGCCGCCGCGCAGCGCTTTGTCCGTCATGTCTTCAACGACATGGCTGCACTGTGGCTGGACCATGGCTGGGACGCTGCCGGCATGCACAGCATCGAGCGCCTGCAGGCGGCCGACCTGGCGCCCGTGCCGCTGGGTTATCGCCGCAGCATGGCGGTGGCGCGGCAACTGTTTTTCTTCGCGCAGGCCTGGCGCGTGACCGGCAACGCAAGCTGCGCCGACCGCGCCCATGCGCTCTATGCCGATCTCACCGGCCGCTTCTGGGACAAACAGCATGAGGGCTGGGTCTTCAGCCTGAAGCCCGGCAGCGAGAAACCAGCCGATCCACGCAAGGACACTTACGGCCATGCCTTTGCGATCTTCGCGCTGGCCGAATATGGCGCGATCTTCGGCCAGCCGGCCGCCATCGACTGGGCGCGCCGCACGCTGGAGGTCATGAAACGCCGCCTGCTGCTGCCGCAGGGCTGGCTCGCCCAGGGCGCCAGCCGCGACTGGCGCGACCAGGACATGGCGCTGGAGCAGAATCCGCATATGCATCTGCTGGAGGCGCTGCTGGCGCTGCATGGCGCCACCGGCGATGCGGCGGTGCTGCAGGAGGCCCAACTTCCGCTGATGCTGTTCATGCAGCGGCTGCGCGCCGATGACGGCACTCGGGTGCTGGAGCATTTCGATGCCGCCGGTCGGCCGCATGGCGAACATGGCCGCATCGTCGAGCCCGGGCATTCGTATGAATGGTACGGCCTGCTGTGCGATTACGCTGCGGCCAGCGGCGCGGCGCAGTATCGCCAGATCGCCGCGCCGCTGCTGGCCTGGGCCGATGCGCATGGCGTCGATGCGCAGCATGGCGGCATCTACGACCAGCTGGATACCGAAGGCCGGGTGGTGAGCGACCGTAAGCGGATCTGGCCGCTGACCGAATGCATCAAGGCGCAGGCGATGCGGGCGATTGACACGGCGGAACCGGCAGCCTTCACCGCGCTGGATCGCCGCATCGCGTTTCTGACGCAGCATTATCTGACACCGGGCGGCGGCTGGCGCGAATTCCTGCGCCGCGACCTGACGCCCGACAGCGACTACCTGCCGGCCACCACGCCCTATCATCTCGCCACCGCGGCGCTGAAAGTGGCAGAGGCCTACGGAATAAAGGTGAAGGCATGACGGGCGATCCGGTTTCCCTGCTGCAGGCGATGTTCACGGCCGCGCGCGAGGCCGCCGATCCGGCGCAGTGCGTGCCGCCGCATCTGCCGCCGGTGCCGAAAGGGCGCACCGTGGTGGTCGGTGCCGGCAAGGCTGCCGCCAGCATGGCGCGCGCGGTCGAGCTGGCCTGGCCGGCGAACGCGCCGCTCGAAGGCCTGGTGGTGACGCGCTACGGCCATGATGTGCCCTGCGACCGTATCCAGGTGGTGGAAGCCTCGCATCCGGTGCCGGATTCGGCCGGCGAGAAGGCCGCCGCGCTGATCCTGCAGAAGGTGCAGGGCCTGGGGCCCGACGATCTGGTGCTCTGCCTGATCTCGGGCGGCGGGTCTGCGCTGCTGTCGCTGCCGGCGGACGGCCTGACGCTGGAAGACAAGCAGGCAGTGAACCGCGCGCTGCTGTCCTGCGGCGCGAATATTGCCGAGATGAACTGCCTGCGCAAACACCTCTCCGCCATCAAGGGCGGGCGGCTGGCGGCGGCGGCCGCGCCGGCGCCGCTGGTCTCGCTGCTGATCTCCGATGTGCCGGGCGACGATCCGGCGGTGATCGCGTCCGGCCCGACCGTGCCCGATCCGACCACCTTTGCCGATGCGATGGCGGTGATCGAGAAATACGGTATCGACCTGCCGGCCAATGTGAAGACGCATCTGGCCGCCGCCAAAGATGAATCGCCCAAGCCCGGCGACAAGATCTTTGCCAATACCAGCATGACCATGATCGCCACGCCGCAGATGGCGCTGGAGGCAGCCGCGAAAGTCGCGCGCGAGGCCGGCATCACGCCGCTGATCCTGGGCGATGCCATCGAGGGCGAGGCGCGCGACGTGGCGCTGGTGATGGCCGGCATCGCGCGGCAGGTGTGCCGGCATGGCCAGCCTGTCAAAGCGCCCTGCGTGCTGCTCTCAGGCGGTGAGACCACCGTGACGATCCACGGCAAGGGCCGCGGCGGTCGCAATGCCGAATTCCTCACGGCGCTGGCGGTCGCACTGGATGGCGCGGACGGGATGTATGCGCTGGCGGCCGATACCGACGGCATCGACGGCAGCGAGGACAATGCCGGCGCCTGGCTCAGCCCTGACAGCATCGCGCGCGCCGCCATGAAAGGTATCGACGTGAAGGCCTGCCTCGCCAACAATGACGGCTACAGTTTCTTCCAGGCCGCCGGCGGGCTGATCGTCACCGGCCCGACCTTGACCAACGTCAACGATTTTCGTGCCATCCTTATACTCTAGTACGTCATGGCCGGGCTTGACCCGGCCATCCACGTCTTGTCTTGCTTTCGTAGTGAATTTTGTTGCTGGCATGAGTTAGGAAGAATGAATGCGTGGATGGCCGGGTCAAGCCCGGCCATGACAAGCCCGGGGGCAGAACGATGCGTCACGCCATTATGTGTCTGGGTCTGGTGCTTGCGCTCGCCGGCTGTGCCACCAGCGGCAGCGTGAAGGCGCCGTCGCAGCCGGCCGGACCGCCCTCTGCCTCCGGCATCCGCGTCAATCCCGGCGGGCCCGATCTCGCACGCTACACCAACAATGCCGGCGACTATCCGCGCGCCACGCCGGCGACCTGGTGGCAACCGGCCTATAGCGTCGATGCTTTCTCGCGCATGGACGGCATCTTCAATGCCCGTGTGGTGCAGCGCGCCGCGACGCCAAGCCCGTGGCAGCGCGCCGCTGCCGAGCCGGCGGTGCAGTATCTGATCCCGCCGGTGCGTGGCGGCGGGCGTGGCACCATCGACGGCTATCTCTCGCGCAATCCCACCACCGGCCTGCTGGTGGCGGTGGACGATGTGATCCATGTCGAACGCTACCAGTATGCCCGCGGCGAGACGCATCGCTTGATTTCTTTCTCGATGGCCAAGACGATCTGCGCCATCCTGGTCGGGCTGGCCGTGCAGGATGGCGCCATCGCCTCGATCGAGGACCCGGCGGAGAAATACGCCCCGGCACTGGCGGGCAGCGAATATGGCCGCACGCCGATCCGTCATCTGCTCAGCATGTCGTCGGGCGTGCAGTTCCGCGAGGATTACGACGGCCTGGACGATTCCGCGAAACTCTCGCGTGCCATCCTGGCGGGTCCGGGCGGCGCGGGCGCCGTGCGGCAGTTCAACACGCGCGATGCCGCGCCTGGCGCGCGCTGGTATTACGCCTCGGCCGAAAGCCAGGTGCTCGGCCTGGTGCTGACCGGGGCACTCAAGCGGCCGGTGGCCGAGTATCTGTCGGAACGTGTCTGGCAGCCGATGGGCGCCGAGGCCGATGCCAGCTGGGTGATCGACCGCACCGGACAGGAGAACACGTCGTCTAACTTCAATGCGGTGCTGCGCGACTATGCGCGGCTGGGCCGGCTGCTGGCCAATGGCGGAAAAATCGGCGAGCGGCAGGTGATCCCCGCCGGCTGGCTGCGCGAGATGACTCGCATGCATTTCAGCAGCACCCAGACCGGCCGCTGGTTCGGCTACGGGTTCCAGACCTGGATCTTCCCGGAGAATGACGGCAGCTTCGCCCTGCTCGGCGTGCGCGGTCAGACCATCTTCGTCGATCCCGCCCGCAGGCTGGTGATGGTGCATACCGCCGTGCGGCCCGATGCGCGCGATGCCGGCGGTGCCGAAACCACCGCGCTGTGGCGTGCGCTGCGCCAGCATTTCCCGCGCCGCGCCGGATAGGCTATATAGAAGCAGTCATCCCCGGAGACTGCAGATTGCCAACCCTCGCTGACCTGAACCGCATGAACACGGCCGAGTTTACCTCGGCGCTTGGCGGCATTTTCGAACATTCGCCCTGGGTGCCCGAGCGCGCCGCCGCGAAACGCCCCTTTGCCAGCCTCGACAGCCTGCATGGCGCCATGGTGCTGGCGATGTGGGCCGCCAGCGACGCCGAGAAACTGGCTTTGCTGCGCGCGCATCCGCAGCTGGCCGGCAAGGAAGCCGATGCCGGCACGCTGACCGCGCATTCGACGGCTGAGCAGGACAGCGTCGGCCTGACGCGGCTGACGCCTGAGGAAAAGGCGAAGATCGTTGCGCTCAATGCCGCCTATCTGGAGGCGCATGGCTTTCCTTTCATCATCGCGGTGAAGCTGCGCACCAAGCGCGAAATCTTTGCTGAATTCGAGCGGCGGGTGAACAATCCGCGCGACATTGAATTCACCACGGCGCTGAGCGAGGTGGGGCGGATCGCCCGCATCCGGCTCGAAGCGCTGCTGGGCGACTAGGAGAGAGACGAATGGCCCGCCTGAGCACCCATGTCCTCGACACCATGAATGGCAAACCGGCCGCCGGGGTGAAGATCGCGCTGTATCGTCTTGACGGCGAAACACGCAGTCTGGTGAAGGAGGTCGTCACCAATGCCGATGGCCGCACGGACTCTCCGCTGCTGACCGGCGAAGAGTACAAGACCGGCCAGTATGAGCTGGTCTTCCGCATCGGCGACTATTTCCGTGGGCTCGGCGCGACGCTGCCGCAGCCGGCGTTTCTCGATGTCGTGCCGCTGCGCTTCGGCATGGCCGAGGCCGACGGGCATTACCATGTGCCGCTGCTGGCCTCGCCCTGGAGTTATTCGACCTATCGGGGTTCGTAATCTCGCAGGAGGTTCCCATGTCCGAACACGAGACCTTCATGCGGCAGGCGATTGCGCTCAGCCGCATCCATATGAGCGCCAATGCCGGCGGGCCGTTCGGCGCGGTGATTGTGCAGGATGGCAAGGTGGTGGGCGAGGGCTGGAACAAGGTGACCTCCACCAATGATCCCACCGCCCATGCGGAAGTGGTGGCGATCCGCGATGCCTGCACGCGGCTGGCACGGTTCGATCTGAAGGGCTGTGTGCTTTATACCAGTTGCGAACCCTGCCCGATGTGCCTGTCGGCCACCTACTGGGCGCGCATCGACAAGGTGTATTACGCCAACGAACAGGCCGATGCGGCGGCGATCAATTTCGACGACGCCTTCCTGTATCGCCAGCTGGCTTTACCGCGCGAACGCCGCTCGCTGGTCTGCGAACAGATCCTGCGCGACGAGGCGCTGGAGGTGTTCCGCGACTGGGATGCCAAGCCGGATAAAACGCCGTATTAAGGCGTTTCAAGACGTGGATGGCCGGAACAAGTCCGGCCATGACAATTTTTTAGATATCCCCAGTGTGTCATGGCCGGGCTTGACCCGGCCATCCACGTCTTCTTCAATTCGTTTTCGCGGCGATATTGGTATCCCAGCGATTTCTGATTTCTTCTTCTTTTTGATCAAGCAGAGCGGCGTCTTCAGGCTTTGACCTATCAGCCGAAGCGTAAGCAATATTGAGGGCCGCATACTGACCGACATGTGCGGCCATCTCATCAAAGAGCTTGAGTACCCACCCAATGGGCAGGCTTTTGCCATGAATGAGGCTGCGTGCGCACTCCGCGACTGGATCGGCAAGTGTATGGCTGAATGCCAGGCGCCACTCATCGAGCAATTCAAGCTGCCGCGATTTTAAGACGGGCGTGCCGCGAGGTGGTCGGCAAGTTTCCTCGAGCACGGCGAATGCCATATTCGGCGAGATAGACACGGCCTCGCGGATAAGCGCTGTTGCCTTTGCTGCATCATCGTATGGAAAACAGGCGTCTATACGCCTGATAAAGCTGCTTTCCCACTCGGCAAGCGATGCCACAGTCTTAATTCACCTTCGCCCCGGCCGCGATCCAGGCGCCCAGCATCTGGCGTTCTTCCGTGGTGATCTCGGTGACATTGCCGGGCGGCATCGCCTCGGTGCGTACGGCCTGCTGAGCAATCAGCGAAGCGAAGCGTCGAATCTGCGCCGGGCTTTCCAGCATCACGCCCTTGGGCGCCTCGGTCATCCCGTCAAAGGTCGGCCGCGCGGCATGGCAGGTGGTGCAGCGTGCCGCGATCACCGCCTGCGCCTGTTCGAAGGTGACGCCTTCCGCCAGCACCACCCGGCGCGGATCCCAGTGGGTGAAGAACACCAGACCTACCGTCAGCAGGAAGGCGACGACGAGGAATTCGTAGCGGATGCCGCGGCCCTGGTTCTTCAGGTTGAAGAAATGCCGCACCAGCCCGCCGATCACCATCACGACGGCCAGGATCACCCAGCCATAGGGATGGCCGTAGGTGACCGGATAATGGTTGCTGATCATGGCGAACAGCACCGGCAGGGTCAGGTAGTTGTTATGCAGCGAACGCTGCTTGGCCATCTTGCCGAAGCTGGGATCGGGCGCCTGTCCGGCGATCATCTGCGCCACGGCGATCTTCTGGTTCGGGATGATATTCATCGCCACATTAGCCGCCATGATCGTGCCGATCAGCGCGCCGACATGCAGGTAAGCGGCGCGGGCCGAGAAAATCTGCGTGTAGCCCCAGGTGGCGCAAACCAGCAAAGCGAAACCGACAATGGCCAGCGCCGCATCGCTGTTGCCGAGCGGCGAGCGGCAGAGCAGGTCATAGACCACCCAGCCCAGAATGAGCGAGATCAGGCTGAAGCTGATGGCCTCGCCCGGGCTGAGCGGCAGCACCTTGTCGTCGATGAGATACAGGTCGGCGCTGACGTAATACAGCGCACCCATCAGGAAGAAGCCGCTGATCCAGGTGAAATAGGCTTCGTATTTGAACCAGTGCAGCTCGGCCGGCAGCTGCGGCGGCGCCACCGAGTATTTCTCGGTGAAATAGAAGCCGCCGCCATGGATCAGCCAGGCCTGGCCCAAGACGCCCGGCTGCTGATCTGCAGCCTTACGGAGAGAGTTGTCGAGCCAGACAAAGAAGAAGGAGGAGCCGATCCAGGCAATGCCGAAAATCAGGTGCATCCAGCGCAGCACCAGATTGAGCCATTCCATTGCCAGATCGAACATGCCGGATCACCCCCGCGCCCACACACCCGCAGCGCTTGCTCCAAGCCCTACCCAGCCGGGCAGGGCGCGTCAATCCGGATTGTGCAGAATTTTGCCGCAGCCTTATTGCTGCCCCGCTATTGCTGACGGCGGGAATCGTCTTCCTGCAGGATCAGCGGCGGGCCCGGCATGTTGCAGGCCAGGATGCGGGTGACGCGGCCATCCGGGCCGGTCAGCGGCAGCACGATGCGGTCCCAGTTGTTGATGGTGATCTGCATCGGCATTTCATGCCAGGTGAACATGGGCTCGGGCCGCCGCAGTAGCGCGCGATAGCCGGCGATATAGAAATTGCCGGCCAGCGAGCCGGTCACGATCTGCGAGGTGCGTTTGCCGGTCATGTCGAAGCCGGCGACGCGGGCGACTTCGCTGCCGTAGAGCCGATAGTAAAAGTCGGCGCCATCCTCCAGCACGTCGACCAGCAGGATGTAGCCCAGCGCCGGCCGGAGCAGGAAGGGATCGATCTGCTCGGGCGCCACGCGGCCATTGGCATCGCGTAAGCCGTGCCAGAGGTTCAGCACGAAAGGCAGCTGTTTGGTCGGCAGATCGGAAGCGGCCGGATTCCAGCGGATGACCGGCGACCGCAGGCCATGCTTCAGGAAGGGCGCCGCCAGCGGGCCGAGATCATCGGTCAGCAGGCCGTCGCGCATCGCATCGATTGAGGATTGGTTTTGCGGCTCGGTCATGATGGGACGGGAAAATGGCGGCTCGCCGGGAATTCTGCAAGCAGAGTTTAGCTGGGGCGTCTATGCAACTCCCCGCTTCAATTCGCCTCGCCCGACCTCCCTTCCGCTCTATATCCGTCGGGCGGGCGACCTGCGGAAGGAGGGGCGAAAATGATTCGGGTGCTGGGACTGGCCGGGATTTTGTGGCTGTGCGGCCTCAGTCCGGGCATGGCGATGCCAGAGCTTTGGCAGGCTTTGCGCAGCGGCGAGGCGGTGGCGCTGATGCGGCATGCCGAGGCGCCGGGGACTGGTGACCCGGCGGGTTTCCGCCTCGATGACTGCAGCACACAGCGCAATCTCTCGGCAGCCGGCCGCGACCAGGCGGCACGGCTGGGCGAGCGTTTCCGCAGCAACGGCATTACCGGTGCCGAGATTCGCAGCAGCGCCTGGTGCCGCTGCCGCGACACGGCGAGTGGGCTGGGGCTCGGCCCGGTGCAGGTGGCTGCGCCGCTCAATTCGTTTTTCGGTGCGTCCGGCCGGGCGGAGGATGCGACGGCAGGCCTGCGGCAGCTGATTGCCGGTCTGCCGGCAGGCAAGCCGGCCGTGCTGGTGACGCATCAGGTCAACATCACCGCGCTGACCGGCATCTATCCGCGCAGCGGCGAGATGGTCGTGCTGCGGCGCGACGGGCTTGCCGTGCTGGGGCGTCTCGCGCCGGACTGACCGGCGACTGAATCTCTATTCCAGATGCTCGATGCTGAGCGTGACGTGGTCGGCAGCGAAACGCGCGCGCACATATTCTACCGGACGGCCGCGCTCATCGACATTGACGGTCTCGCTGATCAGCACCGGCCGCGTGCGCGGCAGATCGAGCAGGCGCGCGTCATTCGCCGCGATCAGCCTGGCCGCGATTTTCGTGGTGCGGCGGTGATAATCGGCCACGCCGGCCAGTTTCAGCGCGCCGGTGATCGAATTGGCGCGGCGGAACAGCTCGGGCATGGTGGGGAAGCGGTCGGCGCTGAAGAAATGGCTGCTCATGCTGACGGCGCGGTCATCGGCATGGTTGCGCGTTTCGATCTGCCAGAGCGGCGCACCGGTCGGAATGCCCAGCGCGCGCGCGATCTCGGCCGGTGCGGGCACCTGCTCGGCTGAAATCAGCTCACGCAGCGGCTTCTTCTGTTTCGTCACCAGGTTTTCGGTGAAGCGCGTACGCGCGCCGATGCGATAATCCAGCGAACCTTCCGCGACGAACATGCCGCGGCCCTGCTCGATGCTGACCAGTCCGGTTTCGGCCAGCCGGTTCATCGCCTGGCGCACGGTATGGCGATTGACGCCGAAACGGTCGGCCAGCTGTTTCTCGGTCGGCAGCTGGATGCCGGGCTTGTAATCGCCGCGCCGGATCGCCTGCTCCATGGCGAAGGTGATCTGGCGCCAGACGGCCGTGCCGACACCGCGCTCGATCTTATCGGGTTCAATGCGCTTCGCAGTGGCTGCTCGATCAGGCATCCCGGCACTCCGTCATAAAAGTTTAGCCGAGTCATGGCTTGCTGGAGCCACGGCATCGGCGTATTGAATGTGTAGATGTCTAGACAAATTTAGACCATTGCGCAAGAGGTCCAGTATGACAGCTCCAGCCACCCAGACGGACCCCGTGACGCCCGATGCCGGGATCGCCGCGCGCCAGCGCCGCCTGCGTATTCTGGCCCGTGCGGATCGCGCCGTGCTGGAAGCGGCTTTGGCGGCGCTGCCCCAACAGCCGGAATGGCGCCGGCTGAAGCAGCCCGAAACGGGTCTCGCCATGGTGCGGGCGCGCGCCGGCGGCGTGGGCCAGCGTTTCAATCTGGGCGAAATGACAGTCTCGCGCTGCGCGGTGACGCTGGCGAACGACGGCAAAATGGGCGTCGGCTATGTGCAGGGCCGTGATCGCCGCCGCGCCGAACTGGTCGCCGTCTTCGATGCGCTGAGCCAGGACGCCGCAGGCGCACAGAAAATCGAGCAGCTGCTGATCGCGCCGGTCGAACAGAAACTCGCAGATGAGCGCCGGGCGCGCGACGCCAAGGTCGCTGCTACGAAAGTGGACTTCTTCACTTTGGTGCGTGGAGAGGATTGAGCATGACAATACAAATCACACCCGCAGCCGGCTTCGACGATCCGGTGCAGCAGAGCCAGCAGGCGTTTCGCGCTTTGCTGGATGCGATGGCCCGGCCCGGCCGCGTCACCACGGTCGAGACCGAGACCGGCCATCCGGATGGTCTGGCGCCGGCTTTGGCGGCAGCGCTTCTCACGCTGGCCGATCTCGACACGCCGGTCTGGCTCGGCCCGGGCTTCGATACGGATGCCATGCGCAGCTGGCTGCGCTTCCATAGCGGCGCGCCGCTGGCGGTGCGACCCGATCAGGCGGTGTTCGCCTTGCTCGATGCCGCGCAGATGCCGGCGCTGGAGACGTTTTCCTACGGTACGGATGAAGCGCCGGAACGCGGCGCGACGCTCCTGATCCAGGTGCCGGGACTGACCGGTGTCGATGCCATGACCTGGAAAGGCCCAGGTATCAAAGACAGCATCAGCATGCCGCTCTGCGGCGTCGATCAAAGCATCTGGCGCCAGCGCGCGGCGCTGTCCATCGAATTCCCGCGCGGCATCGATCTTTATCTGGGCTGCGGCCGCGATCTGGTCGCCCTGCCGCGCAGCACCGCGATCTCCATCGAAGGAGCCTGACATGTATGTGGCAGTGAAAGGCGGCGAGACCGCCATCGGCAATGCCCACCAGCTGCTGGCCGAGGATCGTCGCGGCGATCCAAGCGTGCCCGAACTCAGCGTGGCGCAGATTCGCGAACAGCTGAGCGGCAGCGTCGACCGCGTGATGACCGAGGGCTCGGTCTACGATCCCGATCTGGCGGCGCTGGCGCTCAAGCAGTCGCGCGGCGATCAGGTCGAGGCGATCTTCCTGCTACGCGCCTATCGCACGACCTTACCGCGTCTGGCGGTGTCGCTGCCGATCGAAACCGGCAGCATGAAAGTGTCGCGCCGCATTTCCTCCTGCTTCAAGGATATGCCGGGCGGTCAGCTGCTGGGCCCCACCTTCGATTACACGCATCGCCTGATCGATTTCGCGCTGGAAGCGGAGTCCACTCCGCAGGCCGAAGGCAAGGGCCAGCTTGCCGATCATCTGCCGCAGGTGGTCGATCTGCTCAATGCCGAAGGCCTGATCGAACGCGAACTGCCCGATGCAGACGACGCCGCCGTGGGCGACCTGACGCGCGAACCGCTGATGTTCCCGGCCGGGCGCGATATCCGGCTGCAGAACCTGGCGCGTGCCGACGAGGGCTACCTGCTGGCCTTGGGCTATTCGACGCAGCGCGGCTACGCCAAGTCGCATCCCTTCGTGGGGGAAATCCGCAGCGGCGAAGTGGCGGTCGAGATCGACATCCCCGAACTGGGCTTCGCCGTCGATATCGGCGACATCACCGTCACTGAATGCCAGATGGTCAACCAGTTCATGGGCTCGAAATCCGAGCCGCCGAAATTCACCCGCGGCTACGGCCTCGCCTTCGGCTATGCCGAGCGCAAGGCGATGGCGATGTCGCTGGTGGATCGCGCGCTGCGCGCCGAAGAACTGGGCGAGGATATTACCGCGCCGGCGCAGGATGCCGAATTCGTGCTCTATCACGCCGACAATGTCGAAGCCTCCGGCTTCGTGCAGCATCTGAAACTGCCGCATCATGTCGATTTCCAGGCCGAGCTGACCCTGGTGCGCACCATGCGCGCGGAGATCGCGGCTGCGAATGCGGATGTAGAACTGGCGGAGGCCGCGCAATGAAACAGGCTTACGAGACTTCAGCCACGCTCGCCGGCTACAACTTCGCCTTCCTCGATGAGCAGACCAAGCGCATGCTGCGCCGCGCCATCCTGAAGGCGGTGGCGATCCCGGGCTATCAGGTGCCGTTCGGCAGCCGCGAAATGCCGCTGCCCTATGGCTGGGGCACCGGCGGCATGCAGGTGACGGCGGCGGTGATCGGCGCGAAAGACGTGCTGAAGGTGATCGACCAGGGCGCCGACGACACCACCAATGCCGTGTCGATCCGGCGTTTCTTCGTGCGCATGACCAATGTCGCCACCACCGAGAAGACCCGCGAAGCGACGCTGATCCAGACGCGCCACCGCGTGCCGGAGACGCCACTGAGCGAGGGCCAGATCCTGGTCTATCAGGTGCCGATCCCGGAGCCTTTGCGCTGGCTGGAACCGCGCGAGACCGAGACGCGCAAGATGCATGCGCTGTCGGAATATGGCGTCATGCATGTGAAGCTGTATGAGGATATCGCCCAGCATGGCCATATCTCGACAGCCTACGATTATCCGGTGCTGGTGAACGGGCGCTACCTGATGCGCTGCTCGCCGATCCCGAAATTCGATACGCCCAAGCTGCATATGAATCCGGCCTTGCAGCTCTTTGGCGCCGGTCGCGAGAAGCGCATCTACGCCGTGCCGCCCTATACCGAGGTCAAGCCGCTGGATTTCGAGGATCATCCCTTCGAGATCGAGCGCTGGCCGGAAGACTGCGCGCTGTGTGGCGCGCATGACAGCTTCCTCGATGAAGTGATCCTCGATGACAAAGGCGGCCGCATGTTCGTCTGCTCGGATACCGACTATTGCGGCGAGCGCCGCGAGGCCGGCCATACCGGCCGCATGAGTGCGCCATACAAAGCTGAGGCTGCCGAATGACCCCCGATCTGGAACAGACCCCGCTGCTCAGCGTGGAATTGCTGAACAAGAGCTTCGGCCGCCAGCAGGCCTGCCGCGACGTCTCCTTCGATCTCTGGCCGGGCGAAGTGCTCGGCATCGTCGGTGAATCCGGCTCGGGTAAGTCAACCTTGCTCAATGCCATCGCCGGACGGCTTTCGGTGGATAGCGGCAAGGTGCTGTACCGCACGGGTGCGAATAGCATCATCGACCTCGCCTCGGCCTCGGATGCGCAGCGCCGCCATCTGATGCGCACCGAATGGGGCTTCGTGCAGCAGCATGCCCGCGACGGATTGCGCATGGGCTTCTCGGCCGGCGCCAATATCGGCGAACGGCTGATGGCGCTGGGCGACAAGCATTACGGCAAGCTGCGCGACACGGCGCTCGACTGGCTGCAGGCCGTCGAGATCGCGCCGGAACGTATCGACGACCTGCCGCGCACCTTTTCGGGCGGCATGCAGCAGCGCCTGCAGATCGCCCGCAATCTCGTCACCCGGCCGCGCATCGTGCTGATGGACGAGCCGACCGGCGGGCTTGATGTTTCGGTGCAGGCGCGCCTGCTCGACCTGCTGCGCCGGCTGGTGCAGGAGCATAACGTGGCCTGCATCGTGGTAACGCATGATCTCGGCGTCGCCCGCCTGCTGGCGCATCGCCTGATGGTGATGCGGCGCGGCCAGGTGGTGGAGGCCGGCCTGACCGACCAGTTGCTCGACGATCCGCAGCATGCCTATACGCAGCTGCTGGTCTCCTCCGTGCTGAGCGTGTGAGGCTGACATGGCCGAGATGATCAAGGTCGAGAACCTCGACAAGACCTTCACCCTGCATCTGCGCGGTGGCATTGCCCTGCCGGTGCTGCGCAATACCGGCTTCAGCGTCCATGCCGGCGAATGTGTCACGCTGCATGGCCCCTCGGGTGCCGGCAAATCCACTTTGCTCAGGTCGATCTACGGCAACTATCGCCCGCAATCGGGCCGCATCCTGATCCGCCATGATGGCCAGCCGGTCGATATCGTGAATGCCGAACCGCGCGTGGTGCTGGAGATCCGCCGCCGCACGCTGGGTTACGTGACGCAGTTCCTGCGCGTCATCCCGCGCGTCTCGACGCTTGATATCGTGGCCGAGCCGATGCTGGCGCGCGGCGCCGGCGAACAGGCCGCGCGGGCGCGCGCCGCCGAGCTGCTGACCCGGCTGCAGATCGCCGAAAAAATGTGGAGCCTGCCGCCGGCGACGTTTTCAGGTGGCGAGCAGCAGCGTATCAACATCGCGCGCGGCTTCTGCGCCGAGTATCCGATCCTGCTGCTGGACGAGCCGACCGCCTCGCTGGACGAAACGAACCGCAAAATTGTCATAAATCTCATTGATGATGCGCGCCAGCGCGGGACGGCCATCGTCGCCATCGTGCATGATGCGGAGACCCGCGCGGCCATCACCACACGCCTGTTGCCGTTGGAAGCCCAAGGAGTTGCGGCATGACTGCCGATCTTGTCATTACAAATGCCCGCATCATCGGGCGCAAGGATGAAATCGCCGGCGGCAGCCTGCAGGTGCGCGACGGCGTGATCGCCGATATCGGCACCGGGCCGTCTGCCCTGACCTCGGCCGAGGATTTCGGCGGCGACTATCTGCTGCCCGGTCTGGTCGAGCTGCATACCGACAATCTGGAAAAGCATTTTGCGCCGCGCCCCGGCGTGCGCTGGCCGGCGAAGCTCGCCGTGATCAACCACGATGCCCAGGTGGCCGCCGCCGGCATCACCACGGTGATGGATGCGGTGGCGGTGGGCGATGTGCGCGAAGGTTCGGTGCGCCTGGCCATCCTGCGAGACATGATCGCGGCCATCGAAGACGCGCAGAAGGGCGGCATGCTGCGTGCCGAACATCTGCTGCATCTGCGCTGCGAAATCTCGTTCAAGGATCTGATGGAACTGATCGAGCCGATGTCGGGTTTAAGCTGGCTCAAGCTGGTCTCGATCATGGACCACACGCCGGGCCAGCGGCAGTTCGTCAATCCGGAAAAGTATCGCCAGTATTACCAGGGCAAGTTCGGCCTGACCGATGACGAAATGGATCGGTTCATGAACGAGCAGATTGCCAATGCACAGGCCTGGGGCGCGCAGAACCGCCGCAAGGTGGTGGCGCTATGTCATGCCAAGGGGTTGCCGCTCGCCAGCCATGACGATGCCACGGCCGATCATGTGGCCGAAGCCGCCGCCGATAAAATGGTGGTGGCGGAATTCCCCACCACGCATGAAGCCGCCAAACTGTCGCGCCAGCATGGCATGAAGGTGATGATGGGCGGCCCCAATGTGGTGCGCGGCGGCTCGCATTCGGGCAACATCTCGGCCAAGTCGCTGGCGGAGGCTGGCGAACTCGATATCATCTCGTCGGATTACGTACCCAGCAGCATGCTGCAGTCGGTCTTCCTGCTGCCGGAACAGCTGCCCGGCATCAGCCTGCCGCAGGCGGTGGCGATGGCGTCGAGCAATCCGGCCGATGCGGTTGGCCTGACCGATCGCGGCGCGCTCGAGATCGGCAAACGCGCCGACATGCTGCGCATCAGCCTGATCGACAACACGCCGGTGGTGCGCGCCGTGTGGCGCAGCGGCCGGCGGGTAATGTAAGGAGAGGCGATCATGCAGGTGCTCGATCAGATCATCACCGTGCTGGAAAAGGCTGGCGCCGATCGCTACGGCATGGAGGCGGTCAGCCAGCTGGAACATGCGCTGCAATGCGCCATGCATGCCGAACGCACGGGGTCGTCGCCCGAACTGATCACCGCCTGCCTGCTGCATGATATCGGCCATCTGGTCGGCGATGGCGACGAGGGCCAGGCGGAAGCCGGCGTCGATGCCGGGCACGAGCATCTCGCCGCCGACTGGCTGGAACGCTATTTCCCCGATGCCGTCACCGCGCCGGTACGCCTGCATGTCGATGCCAAGCGTTATCTCTGCCAGGCCGAGGCGCATTACTGGGCCGGCCTGTCGAAAGCCTCGCAGACCAGCCTCGAAGTGCAAGGTGGCATCTACAGCGCCGAGGAGGCCGCCGGTTTCATCGCGCAGCCTTATGCCCGCGATGCCGTGCTGCTGCGCCGCTGGGACGATGCCGCCAAGACGCCGCAGCTGAAGACCCCCGATCTGGCGCATTATCGCCCCATCGTGGCCGCCACGATGAAGGCACCCGCCTGAAATGAATCTGGGCTGACATGAGCGCAACGCGCGGTCGCCTCGTCCTGGTGACGGGACCAAGCGGCGTGGGCAAGGACAGCCTGCTGGATGGCGCGCGCGCGGCGCTGGCCGGGCGCGACGATATCGTGTTTCCGCGTCGCGTGATCACCCGCGCCGCCGGGCTGGGTGGCGAAGACTATATATCGGTCAGCGAGTCCGATTTCGCCACGATGGCAGCCAGCGGTGCCTTCGCGCTGCACTGGCCGGCGCATGGCCTGCATTATGGCATTCCGGCCAGTATCGACGCCGATCTCGCCGCCGGCCGGCAGGTGGTGGTCAATGTGTCGCGCGCGGTGATCGACCAGGCGCGCGCAAAATATCCAAACCTGCTGGTGCTGGCGATCAATGCCTCGCCCGATGTGTTGCGCGCACGTCTGCAGAAGCGGGGCCGCGAATCGGCTGCCGATATCGAGGAGCGGCTGCAGCGCGCCGCGGCCTATCGCCTCGAAGGCCCCGATGTGGTGCAGCTGAATAACGACGGTCCGCTGACTGAGGGCATCGCGGCCTTTGTGGCATTGCTGGAAAACCGCTGCTGATCGGCCATACTGGCGCCTGACTTAAAGGAGTCGCCGCCATGGAACACCTGCTTCCCCTGTTCAGCATTATCCTCGCCATTGCGCTGGGCGCGATCAGTCCGGGGCCGAGTTTCGTGCTGGTGGCGCGTACGGCGATTGCCGGGTCGCGCCGCGCCGGACTCGGCACCGCGCTCGGCATGGGGCTGGGCGGACTGGCTTTCGCCACGCTGGCCTTGCTCGGACTGATTGCCTTGCTGGCGCAGGTGGCCTGGCTTTATCTCGGCCTCAAGATCCTCGGCGGACTCTATCTGCTTTACTTAGGCTGGCGGCTGTGGCGCGGCGCGCGCGAACCGCTCAGCGTCGACACCAGCGGACAAACCGGTCGCGGATTCTGGCGCGCCATGCTGCTCGGGCTGGTGACGCAGCTCAGCAATCCGAAAACCGCGGTGGTCTATGCCGGCATTTTCGCGGCCCTGCTGCCGGCGCAGCCGCTGCCGCTCTGGCTGGCGCTCGTGCTGCCGGTGGCGATCTTCACGGTCGAATTCGTCTGGTATGCGCTGGTCGCCACGGCCTTCTCGGCCGGCGGACCGCGCCGCGTCTATCTGGATGCGAAAAGCTGGATCGACCGGCTGGCCGGTGGCGTGATGGCGGCGCTCGGCCTGCGTCTGGTCTTCGAGGGCGTGCGCGGCTAGCCGCCGAATTTATAGCGCCCGGCGATGCGGAAATTCGCGCCGGGCTGGTTCTGCACGAAGAGGCAGAGTTCATCCAGCGCCACATCGCGGCGGATCAGCGGCGCCGTCTGTTCGGTCAGGTGATCCAGCACGGCCTGCCGCTCGGCGTCGTCCCGGATACGGCCGGTCAGCGTAAAATGCATGCGGAATTCGTCCAGCACATAGGGGTAACCCCAGTGCTGCAGATACTGCTCCTGCCGTTCGCTGAGGCCCGCGGCGCGGCGACGTGCCAGCTCCTGCTCCGAGGGGGGGGCGCGGAACCGGTCGAAGTCGCGCACGCAGTCGGCGGCCAACTGATCCAGCGCCGGGATCGTCTCGCTCGGGCGCAACGCGAGGAAGCTGCCCAGCGCGGCCATCTTCAGCGGGACCCGCAGCGGCTTGCGCGCGGCGGCAAAGCGCTCCAGCGCCATGATCAGCTGCACCTCGTCGGTGCCCTCGGCCAGATAAAACGGCGGCTTCAGCGTGCCGTGGAAACCATATTGCCGCGGATCGGCGGTCAGTTCGCTGATACGGTCCGCCGGCAGTCCGGCGGCGGGTTCGGCCGGCGCGGCTGCGCCGGTTTCCGGATCCCAGCCCAGCCAGCGCGCGGCAAAGTCATGCAGCGGATCTTTGGCGTGGGGAGCGGCATAAAGGGCAAAACGCGGCGCCATGGGGTCTAGACCTGTCTGCAGATGGTCCTGTGGGTAAGCCTGACGGCCCGAAACGGGGCCGGGGATTTCACCCCGCCGTCGCCGAACCGCAATCGAACTGTCACACCGCGTTGCTATCAGCCTTCCCGTACACGGAATCAACGGGGAATCGCATGCGCGCGGCTATTGAGATCGCCCATCTATCCAAAACCTTCAAGACGGGCAAGCGCGCGCTCGACAATGTCAGCCTGGCGATCCAGCCGGGCGAGATGGTCGCGCTGATCGGCGCGTCCGGCTCGGGCAAGTCCACCCTGCTGCGCCATGTCGCCGGCCTGATGCCGGGCGACCGCGATGACAAGTCCCAGATTTCCGTCGATGGCCGCATGGTGCAGGCCGCCGGCCGTATCGGCAAGGGCATCCGCCAGACCCGCGCCGGCATCGGCTTCATCTTCCAGCAGTTCAACCTGGTCGGCCGCATGCAGGTGCTGACCAATGTGCTGGCCGGCAATCTCGGCCGCATGCCGCTGTGGCGCACCATGTTCAAGCTGTTCACCGACGACCAGCGCCGCGTCGCGGTCGCAGCCCTCGACCGTGTCGGCATTGCGGCCTGCGCCTTCCAGCGCGCTTCGACGCTGTCGGGCGGCCAGCAGCAGCGTGCCGCCATCGCCCGTGCCCTGGTGCAGCAGGCGAAAGTCATTCTCGCCGACGAGCCGATTGCCTCGCTGGATCCCGAATCCTCGCGCCGCGTGATGGCCGCGCTGGCCGATATCAACCAGTCCGACAACGTCACCGTCGTGGTGTCGCTGCACCAGGTGGATTTCGCGCTGAAATACTGCCGCCGCGTCGTCGCACTCCGCGATGGCCGCGTGATGTATGACGGGCCTTCGGCTGCCGTCACCGCCGCCTTGCTGCGTGGCATCTATGGTGAGCAGACCGATCTCGATTTCGGTTCGCTGGGCGATCCGGCCGATGCCGGTACCGATATCGAGGAAGCCGCTGCCATGCGCCTCGTGCCGCGCCTGCAGGCGTTGCCGGCCTGAATTTCGCCGTTCCGTTCCAAACCAATCGGGAGAACACCATGCTTCGTCGTACATTCCTCGCCACTGCTGCCGTACTGCTGGCAGGCTCCATCATGTCGGGCACCGCCCATGCACAGCTGAAGGAACTCAACTTCGGCATCATCTCGACCGAAGCCAGCTCGAACCTGAAGCCGCTCTGGACGCCTTTCCTCGCCGATATGGAAAAGCAGATCGGCATGAAGGTGAATGGTTTCTTCGCGCCGGATTATGCCGGCATCATCGAGGCGCAGCGCTTCAACAAGGTGCAGATCGCCTGGTACGGCAACGCCTCGGCCATCCAGGCCGTCGACCGCGCCGAGGGCGAGGTTTTCGTGCAGACGGTGGCCGCCGACGGTTCGCCGGGCTACTGGACCATCCTGGTGACGCACAAGGACAGCCCGATCAATTCGCTGCAGGACATCCTGAATGCGCCGGGCAAATACACCTTCGGCAATGGCGATCCGAATTCGACCTCGGGTTTCCTGGTGCCGAGCTACTACGCCTGGGCGCAGAACAACATCGACATCCGCAAGCATTTCACCCGCATCACCAGCGGCAGCCATGAGACCAATGCTCTGGCAGCCGCGAACAAGCAGGTCGATTTCGCCACCTTCAACACCGAAGGCTACGAGCGCCTGAAGAAGACGGCTCCGGACAAGTACGAGCAGATCAAGGTGATCTGGAAGTCGCCGCTGATCCCGTCCGATCCGATCGTCTGGCGCAAGGATCTGTCGGCTGCCGACAAGGCCAAGATCAAGACCTTCTTCACCACCTATGGCACCCAGCAGCCGGGCAAGAGCGCCGAGCAGCTGGCCGGCGAGCAGAAGGTGCTGCTGGGCCTGCAGTGGGCGCCGTTCAAGGAATCGTCGAACAAGCAGCTACTGCCGATCCGTCAGCTCGGCCTGTTCCGCGACAAGCTGAAGCTGGAAGCCGATACCAATATGGCCGCCGATGAGAAGTCGAAGAAGCTGGCCGAGATTGAGGCCAAGCTGGCCGACCTCACCAAGCAGATGGGTTCGTAAAGTATTGAACCTGCGGGGCGGCGCTGAATTCTCGGGGCCGCCCCGTTTTTGCATCTTCCGTTCCGAGGTCAGCCATGTCCGCCACTGCTGCCATCCGCGATCTGCCGATTCATCCGCCCAAGCCCGGTGCGAAACACTCGCTGGTCAAGCTCGTGTTTTACGGCTTGGTCGCCGCCGTACTGGTCTGGTCCTATCGCGGGGCCGAGGTCTCGCCGGGCAGGCTGTTTGCCGATGCCGGCAATATGGCGACCTTCCTGGGGGATTTCTTTCCGCCGGATTTTTCGGAATGGCGTTATTACCTCGATGAACTCATCGTCACGTTTCACATCGCCATCTGGGGTACCGTCCTGGCGGTGATCTGTGCCGTGCCGCTCAGCCTGCTCGCGGCTGCCAATATCGCGCCCATCTGGATCAACCAGCCGATCCGCCGCTTCCTTGATGCCTGCCGCTCGATCAATGAGATGGTCTTCGCCATGTTGTTCGTGGTGGTGGTCGGGCTCGGTCCCTTCGCCGGTGCGCTGGCGCTGTGGATCCATACCACCGGTACGCTGGCCAAGCTGTTTTCCGAAGCCGTCGAAGCGATCGACCCGCAGCCGGTCGAAGGTATCCGCGCCACCGGGGCCAATGTACTGGAAGAAATCGTCTACGGGGTGATCCCGCAGGTGATGCCGCTCTGGGTATCGTATTCGCTCTACCGCTTCGAGGCCAATGTGCGGTCCGCCTCGGTGGTCGGCATGGTCGGTGCCGGCGGCATCGGTGTGGTGCTGTGGGAGGTGATCCGCGGTTTCCAGTTCGACAAGACCTGTGCTGCGATGCTGATGATCATCGTGCTGGTCACCGCCACCGATATGGCCTCGGCCCGCATTCGAAAATTCTTCATCTGAACCGCAAACGAAAACGGCCCGCCAGTCAGGCGGGCCGTTCGCATGTCAGGCCTGAAGCAATGTCAGTGGCGCAGCGGCATGCGCAGCTTGGGCGAATTGCGGTTGGCCGCCTGCCAGACCGGCTGCGCCGGCGCGGCGGGGCCCTCATCCTTGGCAGCAGTTTCACCTTTGCGCGCAGTCAGCTTCGCACGCGCCTTGGCGATGGCTTCCTGGGTCATGTAGAGCAGCAGCGTATTGGTCAGCATGGTTTCGCCTCCGATATGGGCGTAGTCGTCTAACAGCGAGTCTTAATATTGCAGTGAGTCTTCACGTCGGACGGCCGGCAATCCTGCGCAGCCGTTGCGGTTAGCCAGCGACGCGCCAGACCCCGTCGGTCATGCGGCAGGCCGTGCCGTAAATCTGCTCATCCTCGCCGCTCACCGTGGCAATCGCCTGATAGTCCCGGCAATACTGCCCGTCGCGTTCAAACGTGCGCAGCGGCGTGACGGCAAAGGCCGGTCCGCCGTAATCCAGCTTCGGGGCGCCATACCAGCGCACCGCCGCCCGGTCCGGCGCGAATTCAAGAATGCGCGCGACACAGGCCTGATCGACCGGATCCATGCTCGTCCCGACCTTGGCGCCCACAAGAGCGCCGATGCCGGGTGTGATGCGGCGGCTGAGCGACCCGCGGTCGCAGGTGCCGCGGTCGATGCCATAGGGGGCCGCATAGGTGGCGTAGGGCATTGCTGTCCCAACCTGACCTGATGAGGCCGGCGCACTGGCCTGCCAGGTGCCGGCTGAAATTTTTAGCGGATCAGCCATCGTCGCCCCGGATAACACCGAGGCGACGATGGCAGCGGCCAGGCCGAGGGTGGGTCGGCGACCGGGCCGCGGCGCGGCAGTGGAGGGGGTGCTCCACCACGGGGTTGAGGCAGGCATGACGCGCCGCTCCGCTAAACTCAACTCAATGACTCAAAACTTATTTCCGACCGTTCTGCTTTTCGTTGGCATCCACGATCAGACCACCAGCCGTACCCGCGGCAGCACCGATCAGTGCGCCTGCAACTGTATGGCCGGTCAGTAAACCTACGCCCGCGCCGGCCGCGGCGCCGATGGCACCACCTGACACAGCGCGCTGCTGCGTGTTGTTCATGTTGCTGCAGCCCATCGCAACGAAACCCGTCAGCGCCAGGGCGATGATCGTCGATTTTTTCATCGGATCCTCCGTCTCTAGCTCAGCAGGTTTCCGCGCCGTGCCGGCTCATCCGGCAATTGTCTGGGGAGGCGGGAGACCTTGCTTCGCCGTCGAGAATTGGCGATCTAACGGCCTTCGGCAACGAGTATTTCCCTACATCCCGGTTTTATTGCGGCCATCACAAGTATACCCCGTTTACATCACGGGTTTGTCACAGGAATTACTTTGCCCTTTACTTCGTTAGTATCACGAGTTGTTTTGCAAACGCTCAAATATTGAGATTTCGAGATTCGCTGCGGCTTTTCCCCTCTCGCGGCCTTGCGTATCGTCACGGACATGCCGAATCGCTTTCGTCGACTGACTGCACTGGCCGTACTGACCCTGCCGGTTATGCTGGCGGGCTGCGAACTGTTGCGCCTGACGCCCGAGCCTGCGCCGGCACCCGCACAGGAAGCGCCGCCGCCGCCCGCACCTGCCGTCGAGCCGCCGCCGCCGGTGCGGCCCGCGCCGCTGCCGGGCCGTAAGCCGCCGCTGCCGGCTCCGCCCAGCGCAGCGCAGCCGGCGCCAGCCGTGACGCCGGCCGAGGAAGCGCTGCCGCGCCCGCCGGTCGTGGTCGGTCTCACCCGCGATGGCCTGGTGCAGCAATTCGGTCCGCCGGTGGCCGAGCGCGAAGCCGCGCCGGCCCGCGTGCTCGAATTCGGCGGTGCCGACTGCCGCCTCGCGGCGTATCTGTATTTCGATACGACGCGCAACGATTTCTACGCCCTGCAATACGAGGTCAACGGCATTCCCGCACCGCATGATGCCGTCGACCGCTGCCTCTCAAGGATTGCCCGCGATGCCAGCCGCCGCTGACGCTTTGTTGATTGCCGTCGTCGACGACGACAATCTGTTCCGCGACACCATCTCCGCCAATCTGCGCGAGGCGGGCTATCGCGCCATCACCTTCGACAACGGTCCCGCCATCGTCGACTGGTTCGCCAAGGGCAACCGCTCTGCAGCTTTGCTGCTGGACTGGCAGATGCCGGGACAGGATGGCCCGACCACGCTGGAGCAGCTGCGCAGCGCCGGCCATGCCCTGCCGGTGATTTTCCTCACCGGCCTGAACCAGCCGATCTTCGAGGAAAAGGGGCTCAAGCTCGGCGCCGTCGATTTCGTCGACAAGAGCAAAAGCTTTGCCATCATCCTGCAGCGCCTGCGCATCGCGCTGGCGGCCAAGGCGCCGGTCGCCGGCGAAGCCGCCGCCGTGTCGGTCGAGGGTGGCCTGGTGCTGGATGTCGCCAGCGCGCGCGCGGCCTGGAATGGCGCGCAGGTCGATCTCACCCATGGCGAATTCAAGGTCGTGCAGCTGCTGGCGCAGCGCGCCGGGCGCGATGTCGGCTATCGCGAGATCTATGACGCAGTGCGCGGCGTCGGCTTCGAGGCCGGGCAGGGGCCGGAAGGCTATCGCGCCAATGTACGCGCCATGGTGAAGCGCATCCGCCAGAAATTCCGCGACCTCGACGGCGAGTTCGACGCCATCGAAACCTATCCCGGCTTCGGCTATCGCTGGCGTCATGGCTGAGACCGGCGCGCAGCTGCATCGGCTCTGGCGGTCGCTCACGGTTCGTGCGCTGGTCGTGCTGGCGCTGTTCATCGCGCTGCCGGTGGTGCTGTATCTCACGTTTCGCCAGGCCGATATCGACCGCCAGCGCCTGTTGCTGGAAAGCATCCGCGTCAAAGGCCTCACCGTGGGACGCGTACTGGAAGAACGGCTGCAGCGCGCCGACATGATTCCGTTATTCCGGCTGGGCGAGGAACTGGCGCGGTTCCAGACCGAAGGCGTCAGCCTGCGCCTGCTGTTCCGCCCGCATGAAAGTGCGCCCGATTCCGGTTTCCTCTATGTCGCCTCGGCGCCGCCGGTGCAGCCGGCCGATCTGGAAGATGAGCGCAGGCGGCTGGAATCGAGCGGCGTGCTGGCGCAGCTGGGCGAATCCTGCGCCGGCGACCTGCCGCTGGCGCTGCGCGTCGAACGTGCCGACCGCGTGTCCGAACTGATCACCTCGCTGACCCCGGTGCGTACGGCGCGCGGCTGCTGGGTGCTGGTGATTTCCAGCAACCTGACCGACGAGGCCGAGAAGCGGCTGGGCCAGCCTTACTGGCATGCGCCGGAAGTGCAGGTCGCCGCGGCCATCTATCTGATCTTCGCCGCCATTGTGCTGGTGATCGCCTTCGACATCGGGCATGGCCTGCGCCGCTTTGCCGCCACCGCGCGCGCAGTGGCCGAACGCCGCATCGAGGGACGGTTCGCGCAGCGCAACCAGATTCCGGAACTTGAACCGGTGGCGCATGCCTTCGACCGCATGGAAGACAGCCTGCGTTCCACCGCCAGCGAATTGCGTGCTGCCGCCGAGGAAAGCGCGCATGCCTTCAAGACGCCGCTCGGCACGATCCGCCAGGCGATGGTGCCGCTGCGCACGCGTGTGGCGGGCGACGACAAGCGCAGCCAGCAGGCTCTGATGGCCGTCGATGGCGCGCTGGAAAAGCTCGATGCGCTGGTGCGCGCCGCGCGCAACCTGGATGACTCGGTGGCCGATCGCCTCGATCCGCCGCGTGAAAAGGTCGATCTCGGCGCGCTGGTCGAAGACGTGGTCGATACTTTTGCCGCCGATGCCGCCGCCCGCAATATCTCCCTGCGGCCCTCCATCGAATCCGAAGCCACCGCGCCGCTCGGTGGTCGCCTGATCGCCGATGCACTCGGCCAGGTGATCGAGAATGCGCTGAGCTATGCGCCCGGCGGCAGCACGGTGACGGTGACCCTGCATCGCGGCACGCGGCGCGTGCTGATCGTGGTGGCCGACAATGGCCCCGGTGTGGAAGCGGCGTTGCTGCCGCATATCTTCGACCGCCATGTGTCGTTCCGCGACCGCAGCCGCCATGATGCGACTGCTGGCACCGGCGGCAATTTCGGCCTCGGCCTCTGGGTGGCCAAGCGCAACATGGAATCGGTCGGTGGCACGATTGAAGCGGCCAACCGGCGCGGCGGCGGCTTCATCGTCACGCTCGGCCTGCCTTTAGCTTAAGGCGCGTTAGCCTGATCTAAAGCACCATGCTGTCGCGCTGCTGGCGCTGCCAGGCAAAGGCCAGCAGCCCGCCGCCGATCAGCAGGGCGAGAATGCCCAGCACCCAGGTGGCGGCCAGCGCCACCGCATCGGGAAACAGCGCCAGCAGCAAGCCGATCACCAGCAGCAGCAGGCCGCCGCGGCTGAGCGGCCAGTCGGCGATCTGCTTGCGCATTTGCAGGCTATGCGTGATCGCGATCAGGCCGAACAGCACCAGCCAGGCGGCGAGGACATAGATCAGCAGGGTGACGGTCGCCTCGGGCCACAGCACGCTGACCAGACCGACCAGCAGGCCGGCGATGCCGGTGGCTGCCAGGATGCTGCGGCCGGGCGCACCAGCCGGCACACGCAAGGCCAGCGCCAGCGTGACGGCGCCATCCATCAGGGCATAGATGCCGAACAGCATCACCAGCGCAGCGAGGCTGATGCCAGGCCAGAAGATCGCCACCAGCCCGAAGCCCACGGCGGCCAGGCCGCGCAGCACCACCAGCCACCAGCTGCGGCGCGGCATCGGCGCGCCGGCGCCCGGCGGCATGCGTTCAATAATCGGTTCCCGGTCCTGCGTCCTGTCTTCGCTCATGGTGGTCAGTATAACGACAGACTTGCCGATTGTCGCGCCGGAGCCTGCGCGCTACGCTTGCCGGCATGACAGACCTCTCCGCCTTCATCGCCGGCCTGCCCAAGGCCGAACTGCATATGCATATCGAAGGCAGCTTCGAGCCCGAACTGATGTATGCGCTGGCCCAGCGCAACGGGGTGTCGTTTCGCTACGACTCCGTGGAGGCGCTCCGCGCGGCGTATAAATTCGGCAACCTGCAGGATTTCCTCGATCTGTATTATCAGGGCATGGGCGTGCTGTTGACCGAGCAGGATTTCTACGACCTCGCCATGGCCTATTTCCGCCGCGCGGCGGCGCAAAACGTCCGCCATGCCGAAATCATGTTCGATCCGCAGGGCCATACCGAGCGCGGGGTTCCGTTCAAGACCATGATCGACGGGCTGTGGCGGGCCAAGACGGATGCCGAGCAGCAGTTCGGCATGACGATCAGCCTGATCCTGTGCTTCCTGCGGCACTTGGATGAAGCCAGCGCGCTACGCACGCTGGAAGAATCGCTGGCATGGCGCGAGCGTTTCATCGCCGTCGGGCTGGATTCCTCGGAGAAAGGCCATCCGCCCTCGAAATTCAAAACCGTGTTTGCCCGCGCGCAGGCGCTCGGCCTGAAGGCGGTGGCGCATGCCGGCGAGGAAGGCCCGCCGGACTATGTGTGGGAAGCGCTCGACCTGCTGAAAGTCCATCGCATCGACCACGGCAATCGCGCACTGGAGGATGACGCGCTGGTGGCGCGGCTGGCAGCTGAGAAGATGCCGCTTACCGTCTGCCCGCTCTCCAACCTGCGGCTCTGCGTGGTCGACGACATGACGCAGCATCCGCTGCGCCGCATGCTGCAGGCCGGCCTGGTGGCGACGGTGAATTCCGACGACCCGGCCTATTTCGGCGGCTATGTGAACGAGAATTACAGCGCCGTGCAGCAGGCGCTGGATTTAAGCCGCGACGAGATCCTGGCGCTGGCCGAGAACGGCTTCCGCGCGGCCTTCATCGAGGATGCGGCGAAGCAGCAGCATCTCGCTGCGCTTAAGGGCTACGCTGGCGCGTTCCAACCTGGCGCCACACCGTCATCGCCAGGGCAAGGATGATCCCGACGGCCCCGACAGGCAGGGCGCCGAGTCCGGCATAGTAGAAAAAGGCTATCCCCCACATCAGCCAGCGCGGGTTGCAGCCGCCTTCATTGCCGTAAGGTAACAGGCCCTGCCCGATCTCGGTCATGTCGCAGAGATCGTCAGGGTTATCCTCGGCAGCGATGATGATATAGAGAAGAAATGCCATCCCGAGCATGCCGGTTACCAGCCCGGCGGACAGACTGGAGACGGCAACCAATCGCCAGGGCTTGATGTTCATTTCCCGAACCATTGCTTTTCCCAACTGCGCGCGCGGCAAACCGCTTCAGGCACGAATCTATTCATCCTTGGGCCGATAGCCGTATCCGAGGTTATCCGGCGAGCGCGCCGACATTGACGATATTTCGTAGGCCAGCAGCCGTTTCGGATCCTCGCGCGCCCAGCGCAGCGCATCATGTCCGATCCACAGGCCGAACAGCGGCGGCCCTGGCGGCTCAGGTATCACTTCGTAATGCGGATAGCGCACGCGGACCTGCCGTTCATTGGTGGTGAACTGCGCCAGCAGCCGGTAGATCTGCCGCGCGAAACGCGCATGGCCTTTGTGGTGCGGGGCAATATCAATCCGGATTTGCCCTTCGCGAATATAATCGGGCCCATGGGCATCAGCCGGGTACGGCGGGACCGGTCGCCCCACGGCCAATTGCGGCCAGTACAATCCCTCTATGGTGACATCCCAGCCAAAATCGTTCTCCCAGATCAATTCCGTGGCCGGACCGAAATGCATCTGATTTGGACCTATTGCAGCGATGCCTGCCGGGCCGCTCGGATCGGGCAGACAGAGCTTGCGCTCAAGCTGAATTTCAGGCCGCTCGGCACGCTTCGACTCCTCGATGGTCCGGCGGCGGCTGTAAAGCGCGTTGGGAAAGGCATCCTCCAGCGCAGTTGCAAACAGCTTCCAGTCCAGCGGGCTCAGGCAGACGAGCCGGCTGAGCATCGAGGGCCGTATTCCTGGCTCTTCCTTCACGATTTCAGGCTGGTCGATTTTCAGTTTCCGCATAACCACTCACCGGGCTGGCAGCAGGCCGCCCCGCCGCAACTTATCATCCAGATCCTCCCACATCGCGCGGCAGCGTGAAGCCGTATATACGGCATAGTCCGCTTCGCTCTCGCCGGGTTTCATCTTGCGGGCCCATCCAGCTACGCCAACTCTAATGTTGCCTTCCAGCTTGTCGAAGCGCCGCCCTTCATTGGCGGTAAGGCTCGACCGGTCATGTTCATCGCCGGTCTTCTTCGTATCGACGGTGTTCATGCGTGCAGTGTATGGCGAATCTTGGTCAACCTTTTCATTTTTATCATCAAGCCTACCGAAGCTCGCATCCGGGCGGCTGAAGCTGTTGCTGCCATCCAGAGCCCGGATGACTTCTTCCTTCATATAGTCGCCGCCTTCTTTGCCCTTTTTATATGACCCGGCAACATGCTCCAGTTTGCCGGCGAGGTTCGGATACTCCTGCAATGTCTCCATGCAGCTTCGCACCATGATACGATTGGCCTTCTCTGTTTCCGGCTTGCCGCGACTACCGTAAGGATTGATTTCCAGAATGATGCCGGCCAGCCCTTCCGCCACGGGCTGCTGCGCTGGCGGCAGGCCTGAAATCCATTCCTTCGTTTCTGGCGGGATCAGGTGTTCGCCATCGGGCAGTTTGTCTGCCGCCGGTCGGCCCTGCAGCGATGTGTCAGCCTGAGGCGGCTGCAGCGGCGGAGCAGCGGTCTGTTCTTTCTCTCCGTCGCTCATCGGCCGAGACGGCGGCGTGAAAGTCTCGCCGCGATTCTTCCCCTGCTGCTGTATGTACTGGCTTGCGCCCATTCCCAGCACGCCGGCGCCGAGCAAATATGGCGCGGCCATGAGGGCTGCCGGCAGCGCCGCGGTCTGCTCGCCTGCGACAGGCGGGGAAGCCGGCGCTTCGTCGGGCGCGTCTGCGCTCAGCAACTGGATGCGGGCGTTTTCCGGGCCGCGCCACTCCATGGTCTGCAGTGTTGGCTCAGGATCGTCGCGGCGCTTTTCCATCGTGCGGAAAAAAGGCCGCGGCGCATCGGGATCGCGTGCATAAGTCTCGAAGAAACTGTCGACCTGTTGCGGTGTCGGAATCGGCTGGCCACGCAGGCGTTCGCCGAGCAGGCCCTGCAGGCTCATCAGCGTTTCGCCTTCGCCATTCTCTCCCACCCTGCCGTTGCGCAGCGGCAGCAGCAGTCCATCGACTGGCAGACCGTTGGCCTTCTGCACCTTTCCGATGGCGCGGAACAGCGGCTCGCCGGCCCAGCCGGTCGGCAGGCCCGGTGCGGGCAGGTCATATTCGCCCATCGACGACAGCAGCATCTGCGCCTTGATCACATCGGCGCGGTCGTTGTCGCCGTTGCGGCCGACCGAGCCGGCGAAGCTGAAGGGGTCGGTGTCTTCGGGGAAGGGCAGCAGGCTCATGTCGCGCTCCGGAATATGGGCATTGCAGAATCTCTAGACTTTAATCCTATTATCATGTACCATAAATGTTCTATTTGTCAACCTGAGATATATGGCGTGGCCATAAGACAATACTGAATGCGTGTGTATGCGCTGCGGCCCGGATTGAACCGAAATAGACCTGACTCAGCATCTACTGGGCCTGACTTGGATCGAAATAGACCTCAGTTGGACTGAAATAGACCTGGATGAGCGCGAAACGAACACGAACGAACACCAACGAGCACTAAACGAACCGCTACGAACATCGGCGAAGCGAAGCGAACTCGAAATGAATGCGATAGGAGACGCCTCCTCCCGGTCGTCACCCTCGGCCTTGTGCCGAGGGTCCATCTGCTCCAGCCCGCGCGCGATGGCCAGGGGATGGATCCTCGGCACAAGGCCGAGGATGACGGCTTATGGGATGGCGAGGTCCAGCCCTCATTGTCATGCCCGCCCGAGTTGGTCTTCCTGGCGGGCATCCAGGCGGCGGATGGACTGGGTTCCCCAAGGGGCTTTTCTGGCGCGGGAACGACGGCCGGATCAGTGGGAACGGAGTTGGCCGATGCTAGGCTCTGATCCTCGCCCGCTTCACCGCGTCCAGCAGCCAGTCGCGGAAGGCGCGCAGCGCCGGGTCGTTGCGGCGCGCCTCGGGGTAGAACAGGCAATAAGCCTGCTTGCTGCCGATGCTCTGCTCGAACGGCGTCACCAGGCTGCCATCGGCCAGTTCGGGCTCCACCAGGAAGCGCGGCACGATAGCGGCGCCAAGGCCGACCACGGCGGCCTGCACCACCATGGCGAACTGGCCATAGCGCGGTCCGAGCGGCACGGCCGGCGCGGCCACCTCGGCGGCGGCAAACCAGTCGGCCCAGGCCGAGGGCCGCGTCGATTGCTGCAGCAGCGGCAGCTTGAACAGGTCTTCCGGCTTTTTCACGCGGTGCCTGGCCAGCAGCTTTTTCGATGCCACCGGCACCAGTTCTTCCTCGAACAGCCGGTCGACCACCGCGCCGGGCCAGACCGGATCGCCGAACGAGATCGCGGCATCCAGCGGTTCGGCGGCAAAGTCGAAGGTCTCGATGCGCGTCGGCAGGTTCACCGTGATCTGCGGATGCGCGGCGGCGAAATCCGGCAGGCGCGGAATCAGCCAGCGCGTGCCAAAGGTGGGCAGGGTCGCGACGGTGAGGATCGCATTGCCGGTGCGCGCCGCCATGGTGTTGACGGTGGCGGCGCCGATGCGGGCCAGCGCGTCCTGCAGTTCACGCGCATAGCCTGCGCCGGCAGGCGTCAGCACGACGCGCTGGCGGATGCGCTCGAACAGCGTCAGGCCGAGCAGTTCCTCCAGCAGCTGCACGCGGCGGCTGACTGCGGCCTGGCTGACATTCAGTTCGCCCGCGGCGGCCGTGAAGCTTTCATGGCGCGCGGCGGCCTCGAAAGCGGTCAGCGCCGACAGCGGCGGCAGGAAACGGCGAGGAAGGGCCACGGACCACACTCAATAGTTGATAACCATCAGTCATTAACTGATAGCAAATCATCGTTTGCGCGCCAAGCATCGCTCGGGCAGCTTGCCGGACCAGCCGGGGGGTATAGTCTCCCTCAAAACGCTCAGTCCGAGGAAACGCCATGAACGCGCAGAACAAGACTAAAGCCGCCTTCAAGTGGGAAGACCCCTTCAACCTCGATGCCGAGCTGACCGAGGACGAGCGCCTGATCCGCGACACGGCGCGCGACTACTGCCAGAGCAAGCTGCTGCCGCGCGTGAAGGAAGCCTTCCGCGAGGAAAAGACCGATCCGGCGATCTTCCGTGAGATGGGCGAACTCGGCCTGCTCGGCTCGATGATCGACGGCTATGGCTGCGCCGGCGCCTCCTATGTCGCTTACGGCCTGGTGGCGCGCGAAGTCGAGGGCGTCGATTCCGGCTACCGCTCGATGATGAGCGTGCAGTCCAGCCTGGTGATGTATCCGATCTATGCCTATGGCAGCGAAGCCCAGCGCCAGAAGTATCTGCCTAAGCTGGCGACCGGCGAATGGATCGGCTGCTTCGGCCTGACCGAGCCCGATCATGGCTCCGATCCGGGCGGCATGAAGACCCGCGCCAAGCAGGTGCCCGGTGGCTATGAGCTGACCGGCGCCAAGATGTGGATTTCCAATTCGCCGCTCGCCCAGGTCTTTGTCGTCTGGGCCAAGACCGAAGACGGCATCATCCGTGGCTTCATCCTCGAAAAGGGCATGAAGGGGCTTTCCGCTCCCAAGATCAACGGCAAGCTGTCGCTGCGCGCGTCCATCACCGGCGAAATCGTCATGGACGGCGTGTTCGTGCCGGAAGAAAACCTGCTGCCGAATGTGCAGGGCCTCAAGGGTCCGTTCGGCTGCCTGAACAGCGCGCGCTACGGCATCGCCTGGGGCGCCATGGGTGCGGCCGAAGCCTGCTGGCACCAGGCGCGCCAGTATGTGCTGGACCGCAAGCAGTTCAATCGCCCGCTCGCCGCCAACCAGATCATCCAGCTGAAACTGGCCAACATGCAGACCGAGATCGCGCTCGGCCTCAATGCTGCGCTGCGCGTCGGCCGCCTGCGCGATGCCGGCCAGGAAACCCCGGAGATGATCTCGCTGATCAAGCGCAACAACTGCGGCAAGGCGCTGGATATCGCCCGCATGGCGCGCGACATGCACGGCGGCAACGGCATCCACGAGGATTATCATGTGATGCGCCATCTGGTGAATCTGGAGACGGTGAACACCTACGAGGGTACGCATGACGTCCATGCGCTGATCCTCGGCCGCGCCATGACCGGCATCCAGGCGTTTTACTAAGTCTCTTCCACCCACAGAGGCGGGCTGCCGGCATGCGTGCGCTGGACGATATCCTTGTGCTGGATCTCAGCCGCGTGCTGGCAGGTCCGTGGTGTACACAGAACCTGGCCGATCTTGGCGCCACCGTGATCAAGGTGGAAAAGCCGGGCGAGGGCGACGACACGCGCAAATGGGGTCCGATCTATCTGAAGGACCCCGAGACCGGCGCGCGGGCCGACTCCGCCTATTACCTCGCCGCCAATCGCGGCAAGCGCTCGATCACGGTGGATATGGCAACAAAGGAAGGCCAGCAGATCCTGCGCGACCTCGCCGCCAAGGCCGATGTGGTGGTGGAGAATTACAAGCTCGGCGGCCTGAAGAAATACGGCCTCGATTACGACAGCCTGTCCAAGCTCAATCCGCGCCTGGTCTACTGCTCGATCACCGGCTTCGGCCAGACCGGGCCTTATGCGCCGCGCGCGGGCTACGACTTCATCATCCAGGGCATGGGCGGGTTGATGAGCGTGACCGGCGAGCGCGATGGTGAGCCGGGCGCCGGCCCGCAGAAGGCCGGTGTGGCGCTGGCCGATGTGATGACCGGGCTGTATTCGACGATTGCCATCGTGGCGGCGCTGAACCAGCGGCATCGCTCAGGCCGCGGCCAGTATATCGACATGGCTCTGCTGGATGTGCAGGTGGCCGCACTTGCCAACCAGGCGACCTATTATCTGATTGGCCACGAAGTGCCGCAGCGTATGGGCAACGGCCATGCCGCCATCGTGCCCTACCAGAGTTTCCCGACTTCGGATGGCCATGTGATCATCGCGGTCGGCAATGACGGCCAGTTCGGCAAGCTGGCCGATGAACTTGGCCATCCGGAATGGAAGAGCGATCCGCGTTTCGCCACCAATATCGAACGCCTGCATCACCGCGCCGAAATCGTCGCGGCGATTTCGGCAGAAACGCAGAAGCGCAGCATCGACGACCTGATCGCGGCGCTGGAAAAGCGCCAGGTGCCCTGCGGGCCGATCAACACGGTGGATCGCGTGTTCGCCGATCCGCATGTGCAGGCGCGCGGCATCCAGCAGACCGTGCCGCATAGCGGGCAGGGCACGCTGCCGAGCGTCGCCAGTCCGCTGCGGTTGTCGGAGTCTCCGGTCAGCTACGACCGCGGCCCGCCGCTGCTGGGCGAACATACCGACGAAGTGCTGGCCGAGCAGCTCGGCTTCGATGCGGCGAAGCTGCAGGCGCTGCACGACAAGGGCGTGATCTAGGCGCGCCGCTCGCATCGCGCTGGACTGTGACGGCCGTCAACTTGCGGTGCCATTGCCACCGGCCTGTATGGGGTTAGGTCCTGCCTGCCATATTGGTGGGAGGCAGTCTTGATCAACTGGAAATCACCTCGCTGGTGTCGGCTGGGGGTGCCGCTGGGAGTGCTGCTGGCGATCAGTGGCTGCACGATCTCCACGCCCTACAAAACCCTCGCGGACCCGCCGGATCCGGCAAGTCCGGTGGTGGTGGCGATCACGCGGGCCAGTCTGGATCCGCAGCGCCGGGCCGCTTTTGACCGGTATACCGCCAGCCTGATCGACACGCTCCCCGCACAGCCCGGCCTGCTGGGCTATTCGGTGCGCCGCGATCTGTTCGGCAATAATGCCTGGACCATGACGGTCTGGAGCAGCGACGCCGCCCGCCGGGCCTTCGTCTATTCCCAAATGCATCAGGACGCCATCACCGAAACTTACGGGACGCTTCTGAACGCCAGGTTCATACGCTACCCGGCCATGCCCGACGAGCTGCCGCCGAGATGGGCTGATGTACTGAAGCGTCTGGATGTCGACGGGCGCGACTACTGAGGCCGCACCAGGCTGCGCCGGCGCTTCTGCGGAATTACGCGATGGGGAAGCGGACCCAGAAGCGGCTGCCGCGGCCATCACTGCTCTCGAAGCCGATCTCGCCTTTCATCGCCCGCGTCAGCCGGCTGGCAATGGCGAGGCCGAGACCGAGGCCGGCAACAGTGCTGCCTTCACGACCAAGGCGGTTGAAGCTCTGGAAGGCGTCGCGCTGGCGATCGGCGGCAATACCGCAACCGGTATCTTCCACATAGAAGGTCACGCGGTCCTCGTCGGTGGCGCAGCCCAGCGTCACTTCGCCGCCGAGCGGTGTGTATTTGAAAGCATTACTCATGAAGCTGCCCAGAATGCGGAGCATGTGACTATGGTCGGCCTTCAGGCCGACGCTTGAGATGCAGGCGCGGCGCATGAAGGCGATGCCGTTCAGTGCCGCTGCGGGCCGGTGCAGCGTATAGACTTCCTCGATCAGGGACTGCGCGCTGATCGGCTCGACGCCGAAGGGCACCACATCGGCTTCGATCTGCGCCATGGTCATCATGCTGTCGCTCAGGCGCAGCAGGTTCTCGCCGGCCGTTTTCACAGCGGCGACATATTCCAGTTCTTCTTTGCCGAGCCGCTTGCTCATATTCAGTTCCAGGATCTGCGAAAAGCCCAGGATGGCATTCAGCGGCGTCCGGAATTCGTGGTTCATCGAACTCAGCAGCTTGCTCTTGAGCTGGTTGGCCGCGTTCTGGGCTGCCACACTGGACTCGGCTTCCATACGGGCACGATGCAGTTCGAGTTCATCCGAGACCACCGCCGCCAGCCGGCGCAGCCGGAGCGAATCCTTGTCGGAGAAAGTGCGCGGTTTGCTGTCGCCGATGCACAGCGTGCCGATCCGCTGGCCGTCATCCGCGGTCAGCGGCACGCCGGCATAAAAGCGCAGACGCGGCCCATCCAGGACCAGCGGGTTGCCCTGGAACAGCGGATGTTCGGCGGCATCCTCGACGATCAACGCTTCGTCATTCAGGATGGTATGCGCGCAGAAGGAAATGCTGCGCGGGGTTTCGCTGACCGGCAGGCCGTGATGCGACTTGAACCATTGCCGATCGGCATCGATCAGGCTGACCAGTGCCACCGGCACGTCGAACAGGTCAGCGGCGAAGGCGGTCAGGCGGTCGAAACGTTCGTCCGGCGCGGTATCCAGGATGCGGTAATCCTGCAGCGTGGCGAGGCGCTGGTCTTCGTTGGCGGGCAGGGGGGCTATGAAGGTCATCTTTTGCGCTTTCGCGGCCGGATTGCAGTTGCTGAGCCGGACGCTACATCACGGCACATAGGCGCCTGCCTTACTTTCCGATAACGCCGTGATCAGCTTACCAAACCTACATATGCTAAGGTCTGTGTGGGCTTCACCGCCACGCAACGCAGGGACGAGAACGCCATGGCGATTTTCCGCAAAACAGGACCGAAAAAGTCCGCTCCGGCCATGTTGGCGGTTCTGCTTGGTCTCGTCCTGGCCGCCGGCGGCGCTTTAGGACAATCCCGGAGCAATTTCGAAAGCATCGCCCCGGAAGCCGCCACCGGCCGCAGCGAGAAACAGGCCGCGCGCGCCACCAGCTACATGAATGCCGCCGCCAATCCGCTGGCCGCCGAGGCGGGCGCTGAGATCATGGCGGCGGGCGGCTCGGCGGTGGATGCCGCCATCGCCACGGCGCTGGTGCTCAACCTGGTCGAGCCGCAATCGGCCGGCATCGGCGGCGGCGGCTTCATGCTGGTCTGGGACAATACCCGCAAGATGTTGCGGGCTTTCGATGGCCGCGAGACCGCGCCGGCCGGCGTCGACCGCCGGCTGTTCTTCGATGCCGCCGGCCGCAGAAAAGGTTTCATGGAAGCCGTGGTGGGTGGAGCCTCCGTGGGCGTGCCCGGCATGCTGCGGATGTTCGAACTGGTGCATGCCGATTACGGCCGGCTGCCCTGGGCGACGCTGTTCCAGCCCGCCATTCGTCTGGCCGAGGCCGGCTTCCCGGTCTCGCCGCGCCTGCATGCGCTGCTGGAACGCGACCAGCAGCTGCGCCAGATGCCGCAGGCGCGGGCACTGTTTTACACCGAGGCCGGCGAGGCCAAGCCGGTCGGCAGCCTGCTGGTGAATGCGCCTTTCGCCGCCGTGCTGCGGCGGGTGGCCGCGGAGGGTGCAGACGCTTTTTATACAGGTCAGATCGCAGCGGACATTGTCGCGGCGGTGCGCAACGCGCCCAATCCGGGCGGCATGTCGCTGGAAGATCTGAGCGGCTATCGCGCCCGGGAACGCGATCCGGTCTGTGCGCCGTATCGCGTCTATCGGGTCTGCACCATGCCGCCGCCGTCGTCTGCCGTGAACATGCTGCAGACGCTCGGGATTCTTTCGCATTTCGATCTGGCCCAGCTGGCGCCGCTGTCGCCCGAGGCCGTGCATCTGGTCGCCCAAGCCTCGCGGCTCGGCTATGCCGACCGCGATTATTATGTCGGCGATCCCGATCATGTGCGTATGCCGCTGGAGGGCATGACCGAGCGCGGTTATCTCGCCGGCCGCGCGAAACTCCTCGACCCTGCACGCGGCAGCACCACGCCGGCCGCGCCGGGCGAGCCGCCGAGCAGGCATGGCGACGCCCGTTTCGGCAAGGACAGCGCCATTGAGCTGCCCTCGACCACGCATGTCTCCACCGTGGATGCCGCGCGCAATGCCGTGGCGATGACGGTGACCATCGAGAATGTGTTTGGCTCGAAGCAGATGGTGCATGGCTTCCTGCTCAACAACCAGCTGACCGATTTCTCGGCCGAGGCCGAAGACAACGGCAGGCTGGTGGCCAACCGCATCGCGCCGGGAAAACGTCCGCGCAGTTCGATGGCGCCGACGGTGGTGTTCAATGCCGATGGTTCGTTGCGACTGGTGGTCGGCTCGCCGGGCGGCAGCCGCATCCTGGGCTATGTGGCGCAGGCCGTGATCGGGGTGCTGGACTGGCAGCTGGATATCCAGCAGGCGATCAGCCTGCCGCATTATCTGGATCGCAATACCGGGCTGGAACTGGAAGAGGGCACGGCGGCGGCGGCCCTGGCGGAAACGATGCGCGCACGCGGGCACAAGGCCAGCGTGATCGAACTCAACAGCGGCCTGCAGGGAATCGAACTGCGCCCCGACGGCAGCCTGGTCGGCGGCGCCGATCCGCGCCGCGAGGGCGTGGCGGTAGGGCGCTGAGTCAGGCCTCGACTTCGACCGAGGTCATGGCCTGCCGCACGGCATCAACCAGTTGCGAGGGTGTGAAAGGCTTGGTCAGCCAGCCCAGCGGCATGGCATGGGCGCAGCGCCCGGCTGTCACCTTGTCGAGATTGCCGGTGGCGAAAATCGAACGCGCGCCGGTTTCGTTGAAAATCTGCAAAGCGGCCTGAATGCCATCGTCAGGGCCCGACAGCCGGATATCCGTGATGGCCAGGTCCGGGCGATACAGGCGCGCCAGCTTCACGGCGCGATCGGCAGTGTCGGCGATGCCGATGACACGGAAGCCTTCCTCGATCAGTGCCGATTCCATCATCTCGGCGATCAGGTCGTTGTCTTCGATCAGCAGGATGCGCGGTTTGACGGCAAGCCGCAGATCGAACGGCTGGATTTCTTCAGGCTCGGGCGCAAAGAGATCGGATGCGACGGCGGAGTGAAACATCTGCTTCCTCCTGTGAAAGGGCCGCGGAGGTCGCATTTTGCATCTGCAGCGTGACATGGCCAGCGATCTTCCTGCTGGTCACAGATTTGTTTCGAGGTATTTCGGTCGCGGTGAAACTACCCGGCCGGGTGCGATGTCGTCGGAACGAGCGTTTGGACCAAGCGTTGTCGCATCATGAAGCAGAATGGGCTGAGATTCGGTGCGCTGGGCGCTGAGACCGCACATCTGTGCATCGATATGCAGAATCTTGTTCTCCGGCGCGAAAGCCCCTGGCGGGCGGAATGGGCCGAGCGCGTGTTGCCGGCTGTCCAGCATATTGCCGGGCATGTTCCTGGGCGGACCATCTTCACGCGCTTCATGCCGCCGACATCCGCCGCGGACATGCCGGGCGCATGGCAGCGCTACTATCAGCACTGGGAAAATCTCACGCGCGCGCAGGTCAATCCCGATCTGCTGGAACTGGTGCCGCCACTGCAGGCCTTCGTGCCGCCGGCCATTGTGCTGGATAAGCCGGTCTACTCACCTTTCTCCGGGCATCGTCTCCGTGAATTTCTGACCGCGCGAAAAGTCACGACGCTGGTGATCAGCGGGGCGGAAACCGATGTCTGCGTTCTGGCAACCGCGCTGGGTGCCGTGGATCTCGGCTTCCGTGTCATCCTGGCCATCGACGCGATCTGCAGTTCCAGCGATCAAACGCATGACGCGCTGGTGCAGTTCTATCGCGCGCGGCTTTCGATTCAGGTGGAACTGGCAAGCGCGGAAGAAATCATCGACAGTTGGCGGTGCTGAGATTCACGTACCGCGTCGCTTGCGGGTCGCCGCGGCCTTCTTCGCGGCTTTCTTGCGTGCAGCCTTCGGGCGCGCCGCCGAGGCCGCGCCACCCTTCCTGCCACCCTTCTTCGAGGCGCTGCGGTTTTCCGTCTTCCCGCGTCCGGAGCCGCTTTTCTTGCCGCCGCCGCTTTCCGCATTGACCGTCGCCCAGGCGCGCTTGGCGGCCTCCTTTTTGCCGACGCCGCGTTTTTCGTAGCCTTCCTCGATATGCTCGGCCTTGCGCTTCTGTTTCGACGTGTAGCTGGATTTGTCGCCGCGTGGCATGTCGACCTCCCTGTTGGATGCAATGCCCAATGGGCCCCAAACCAACACCTCCAGCTTCGGCAGGTTCAAACAAGCCGCACTCCGGGCCGGTGGCGCGACCTTAAGACCCGCCGTCGGAAGACCGGCATTCTTAAAAATCGATACAGAACAAAATATAAACTCTTGACATTATATAGGACTATACACTTATAATTCTCAAAGAACATATAGCAAACAAAACCCAACTCACGGGAATGGGTATGGCGAATTGTCAGCACGTCAGCATGCATGGAGTGTCGATCGCCGATCGCGGGAAAATCGCGATCCGCAGCGCCGCCATCTGTTCCGAGGCTGAACCGGCAAGGCCGGTTGTCAGCATTGAGGAGGTGAAGGTCCATTTCCCGGTGGCACGGCGCAGCACGTTGCGCGCCATCGACGGCGTCAGCCTGCAGGTCTTCGAAGGCGAAGTGCTGGGCATCATCGGCGAATCCGGCTCGGGCAAGTCCACCCTGGGCCGCGCCATTGTCGCGCTGCAGACAGTCACTGCCGGACGCATCCTCTGCGATGGCGTCGATCTGGCCAAACTGCGCGGCAGGCAGCTACGCGAACGCCGGCGTGCCTACCAGATCGTGTTCCAGGATCCCGATGGCGCGCTTAATCCGCGCCTCACCATCCTGCAGAGCCTGTGCGAACCGCTCGATATCGAAGGGACGGGGACGTGGAAGGAGCGCGAGAAGGCGGCACTGGCCTGCCTTGATCAGGTGGGGCTCGGCCCGGATTTCGCCAACCGCTACCCGCATCAGCTCTCCGGCGGACAAAAGCAGCGCGCGGTCATCGCCCGTATCCTCACGATGCGACCGCGCGTGGTGGTCTGCGATGAAGCGGTGGCAGCGCTCGACGTTTCGATCCGTGCGGAAATCATCAACCTGTTCGCCCGGCTGCAGCAGCAGTTAGGGCTGACTTACATTTTCATCTCGCATGACCTGAATCTCGTGGCGCATCTCAGTTCGCGCATCGCCGTGATGTATCTCGGCGTACTGGTCGAACTGGCACCGGCGGAAAATCTGCTCAGTGAGCCGTTGCATCCCTACACGCTCAGCCTGCTGCAGTCGCGCCCCGAGCCTGTGCCGGCCTCGCTGCGAAGCAGGCCGCGTGAAAGCCTGAGGGGCGAAATCCCGAGCGCGCTGGCGCCGCCATCTGGCTGCCGGTTCCGCACGCGTTGCCCTCGTGCAGAGAAGATTTGCGAAGACGAGGTTCCGGTCTGGCGCAATCCGGCGCCCGGCCGCTGGGTCGCCTGCCACTTCGCCGGTGACCATCGACAACCCGAACAACCAGAGAGGCCATGATGTCGAACGATCAGCATGTGACGTCCGGTGAGATGATCGCGACCCGGCGCGAATGGCTGCAGCTGCTGGGCGTCTCTGCGGCCGGCGCAATGGCGGCAGGACTGCCGTTCATCGCAGGTCAGGCGCTGGCGCAGACGCGCGGCGGCACCCTGAAGATCGCCTCGCCGCACAATCCGACCAGCATGGATCCCATCGCCGGCCGTCATGGCAGTGACCACATCCTGCTGTTTCCGGTGTTTGAAACCCTGATCAATATTGATCTCGACACCCTGATGCCACAGCCGGGCCTGGCGGAGTCCTGGACGACGCCGGACCCGACCACCCTGGTGCTGAATCTGCGCCGCGGCGTGACATTCCACGACGGCACGCGCTTCGATGCGGAAGCCGCTCGTTTCAATCTCGAACGCGCCCGCACCGACAACCGCTCGCGCGTGAAGATCGACCTGATATTCGTGCAGTCGATCCAGGTCACCGGCGAGTATCAGGTCACACTCAAACTGAGCGAGCCCGATGTGGTGCTGCTGTCCGTGCTATCGGATCGCGCCGGCATGATGTCGGCGCCCAAAGCCGTGCAGGAGGCCGGCGAGCGGTATGATCGCATGCCGGTCGGCACCGGACCGTGGCGCATGGACAGCTGGCTGGATGCGGAAAAGATCACCTACAGCCGCTTCGCCGGGCACTGGAACAGGAGCGCCCCTTATATCGACAGGCTGGATGTCTCGATCATCACCGAAGTCAACACGGCGTTGCGCACGGTTGCGTCGAAGCAGAACGACTTCGTCTTCCAGCTGGCGCCGCAGCAGATTCCGATCATCGAGCGGTCAGGGCTCACTCTGGCCAGAGGCCAGACGGTCGCGACCTATCACCTGTATCTGAACTACGCCAAGCCGCCACTGGATAACGTCAAGGTCCGGCTGGCCATGTGCCACGGCATCGATCGCGACGAGTTCAACCAGCTGACCATGGGCGGCTATGCCGAACCGACCATCCAGACCCTGCCGAAGTCGCACTGGGCCTATAACACCGAACTGGACGGCAGTTACCAATACGACCCGGCACTGGCGCGTCGCCTGCTGGCGGAGGCCGGCTATCCGAACGGCATCGACATCGAAATGTATATCTACAACGACCAGCGTTCGCAGCAGCGCGGCGAGGTTCTGGTCGAGCAGTATAAGCGGTCGAATATCCGCATCCAGCTGCGTGCGGTGCCGGGCAATGAACTCGGCGCCAAGTTCATGGGCGAGCAGCTCGGCCATGCCGCCTTCTCGGTCTATACCGGCCGCACCGATCCGAGCCAGTTCTTCAGCCTCATGTTCGACCCCAAGTCGTTCATCAACGCCTCGCGAATCTGGGGCGCGCCGGAGCTGGAGAAAGCAATGATCGAGTGCCGTACCACCTTTGACCGCGAGGCGCGGCGCAAGGCGATCGGCCGCACGCTCAGGATCATCCACGAGCATGCCCTCTATGTGCCGGTGATCCTGCAGACCGACATCGCGGCGATGCAGCCGAAGGTGAAGGGCTACAAGCCCAACATCCTGGGCAAGCCGCGTTTCGAAAACGTCTCTCTCGACGGCTGAGCGGGCGGCGGGAGGCAGGCATGCGGGCGAAGCGGATGGCACGACTGATCGGATACAGCCTGCTGCAGGCGGGGCCGGTGCTGGTCGTGGCGACATTCATGGTCTTCGCCCTCATGCAGCTCGTGCCTGGCGACGTGGCCATCGCGCTGGCCGGCGAAAACGCTACCCGTGCGCGCGTGGAAGAGATCCGCATCCTCTATGGGCTCGACAGGCCGATTCTCGCGCAATACGGCAGCTGGCTGTGGAAGATGGCGCAGGGCGACATGTCGGTCTCCATGCTTTCGGCCGAGCCGGTCTTCGACTCGATCCAGCGCCGCCTGCCGGTGACACTGCTGGTCGTCGGGCTGGCCATGCTGGCGTCGCTGGCAGTCGGCATTCCGCTCGGCCTCACGGCGGCGATGCATCCGCGCAGGCTGGTCGACTTTGTCGTGACCGCCTTTGCCTCGCTCGGCATTGCGCTGCCCGGTTTCTGGCTCGGGATGATCCTGGTCTCGATCTTCGCGATGAGCCTGAACTGGTTTCCAGTGTCGGGCATGGCGAAGATGGCGACCGATCCCTGGGGCGCGGTCTGGCATGCCATCCTGCCTGCGGTCGCGCTGGCCGCCAGCGGTGCCGCCGAAGTGGCGCGGCAGACGCGCAGCGCCCTGCTGGAGATCCAGTCCTCGCAGTATATGCGCACCTTGCTGGCCAAGGGTCTGCCGCAGTCGCAGATCTTCTGGAAACACGGCCTGAAGAATATCAGCGTCACGCTGCTCACTGTGACGGGCCTTCTGTTCAACCGCCTGCTGGGCGGCACGGTGGTGATCGAGGCGGTCTTCGCGATTTCCGGCATGGGCAGCCTCGTGGTCACGGCGGCCACCGGCAAGGATTATCCCGTGATCCAGGGCGTGATGCTGACCATGGTGGTGATCGTGGTGGCGGTGAATCTTGTCATCGAAATCCTCTATGCCGTGTTTGATCCCAGGATCACCACACGATGAGTCGATTCCAAGCGATACCCGGCATCCACGTGTGCCTGCGCAGGTTGGGATTCCATCTCAGCCTCGGCTACCTGGTCTTCCTGCTGCTGCTGGCGATCTGTGCGCCCTGGATCGCGCCGCATTCGCCCACCCTGCAAAATCCATCGCATGTGCTGCTGCCGGCCGATGGCACCTATCTGCTGGGCACCGATGATCTGGGCCGCGATGTGTTCAGCCGTCTGGTCTGGGGCGCGCCGCTCACGCTCTATGGCAGCCTCCTGGCCGTGCTAGTCGCCTGTGGCATCGGGCTGCCGCTCGGACTGATCGCCGGCTTCAGTGGCGGCTGGATCGATGCCGCGATCAGCCGCGGCATCGACACCATGCTGTCTTTCCCGGCCATCGTGCTGGCCATCGGCGTGACTGGCATGCTGGGGATCGGGCAGACCAACAGCATGATCGCCGTCGGGATTGTCTTCTCGCCCACCATCGCGCGGCTGGTGCGCGGCCAGACATTGATCGGACGCGAGGCGCTCTATGTCGATGCCGCGCGCTGTTTCGGCGCCAGCAATAGCCGGCTGATTCTCCGGCATATCCTGCCCAATGCGATCCAGCCGGTGATCGTGCAGGCCACTTTGCTGCTGGCCATGGCGCTGCTGGCCGAGGCGAGTCTGAGTTTCCTGGGTCTGGGCGTGCAGCCGCCGCAGCCGGGCTGGGGCGCCATGCTGGCGCGCGGGTATCATTATATGGAGATCGCCCCGTCGCAGATATATGCGCCTGGTATTGCCATCCTGGTGACGGCGCTCAGTGTCAACACGCTGGGCGAAAACCTGCGCGTGATACTCGATCCGCGGCGGCGGCGCTGAGATGGCCGTGAGCAGTCTTCTGGACGTCGACAACCTCGGCATCTTTTTCGAGACGCCGCGCGGCATGGTGCCGACGGTCAGCGGGATCAGCTTCTCGGTCAGGCCCGGCGAGCGCGTCGGCATCGTCGGCGAAAGCGGCTGCGGCAAGACCGTCACCGGGCTCTCGCTGCTTGGCCTGTTGCCGCCGCAGGTCGCCCGGGTGTCGGGCCGTGCCCTGTTTGAGGGGCGGAATCTGCTCACCATGTCACGGTCGCAGTTACGCCGCCTGTCCGGCGCGGGCATCGGCATGATCTTCCAGGAGCCGATGCGCGCACTCGATCCCGTCTTCACCATTGGCGAACAGATTTCCGAAACCCTGCGCGCGCATACCGATGTGAGCCGTCGCGAGGCGCGTTTGCGCAGCATCGCGGCACTGGCCGAGGTCGGCATCCCGTCGCCTGAGCGGCGTTACGACGATTATCCGCATATCCTCTCCGGTGGCATGCAGCAGCGCGTGATGATCGCGATGGCGCTGATCTGCCGGCCCAGGCTGCTGATCGCGGATGAGCCGACCACCGCGCTCGACGTGACCGTGCAGGCGCAGATCATTGATCTGCTGCACAGGCTCAGCGACGAGCGCGGCATGGCGCTGCTGTTCATCACGCATGATCTCGGCGTGGTGGCCGAGTTGTGTACGCGCGTGCTGATCCTTTATGCCGGACAGATCGTGGAAGACGCCGCCATCGAGAGCGTCTATCGCGCGCCGAAACATCCCTATACCGCGGCCCTGTTCCAGTCGATGCCGCGGCTCAGCCTGCGTGGCAAGCCGCTGCCCGTCATCGGCGGTCGCGTGCCAGGCTTTGCCGATATGCCCGGCGGTTGCCGCTTTCGCGATCGCTGTGCATATGCACAGCCGGGTTGCGTGCGCAAACCTGAACTTGAAAGCTACGACGACCGGCGTGTGCGCTGCTTTCGTGCCTGCGACCTGACGCTGCCTGGCGCCGTCTAGCCGCGCAGCAGCGCTGTCAGCTCCGGCGACAGGCCGTTCATGTCCGACTGCTGGACTGACGCCTTCACCGGCGCCGCTGCCACCGCGGCCTCAGCCGCGCGCAATGCGGGCGTCAGCCCGTCGATCAGCGGAACCGCCATGCGGTGTGAAAGCCGTTCCACCAGGCCGACCATGCCGGCACCGCCCAGAATCACAAGTTCGGCGCCATCGCGGCGGATGGCGGTATCACAGGCGGCAAGAAGCGCCGCTTCGGCGGCAGCGGGATCACTGGCGATCTGGCCGCCATTGGCCGCAAGCGTGCGGATGCTGGCCAGGGATGCGGAAAGACCCAACGAGGCGACATATTCGCCCAGCATCTCTTCCCACAGGCGCCCGCCGGTGACGATGGAGAATTTCGCGGCCCGTTCCGCGGCATGGCGGCAGGCCGCTTCCGCCATGCCGATCACCGGCACGGCTGAAAGTTCGCGCAGCGCCGCCAGTCCGGGATCGCCGAAGCAGGCCAGGATAATGGCGTCTGCCGCGACAGGCTGGACCGCCAGGGCATCGATGGCGGCATGGCCGGCAATTGCATAACTCGCCCGTGTAGCGATCACCTGGGCACCGAAACGGCCGGTAAGGCCGCTGATCTCGGTGCCGGCCGCCACCCTGTCGCGCGCCGCCGCCACAAGGCGGTCCGTCATGTCGGTACTGGTATTGGCGTTCAAGAGAAGAAGATGCATGGCCTGCCGTGTGCGCCCTGGAGTCTTGCCTTGCTATCAGATCGTCAACTTGCATGCAGCATCGGAGGTGAGTGCGGCATCTGCATAAAGAAGAGGCAGCACTGTTCTGGCGCGGGCAGGGCGGCGCATCCTTTGCTGCAGGGATGATTGAATCCGGTGACTTAGGCGCGTGGCATAGACCTTGCGTAGCTCAGGAACCTTCCAACAGGGGTGAGCTATGGCGCAAGAACCTTCCCGTCTCCGACTGACTTCCGTTTTTGCCGGCGTATTGATCGCCGGCCTTGCCAGCGGCACAGCCCTGGCACAGGGCACGCTGCGTATCGGCATGACCGCCTCCGACATTCCGCTGACCACCGGCCAGACTGACAATGGCGGCGAGGGCATGCGGTTCATGGGCTATACGGTCTACGACTCGCTGATCAACTGGGATATGAGCAAGTTCGACAAGCCGTCGGACCTGACGCCGGGCCTGGCCACCAGTTGGGGCACGGATGCCGCCGACAAGACCAAATGGACCTTCAAGCTGCGCGACGGCGTGAAATTCCATGATGGCAGCGAATGGACCGCCGAAGTGGCGGTGTGGAACTTCGAAAAACTGCTGAACAAGGATGCGCCGCAATTCGATCCGCGCCAGTCGGCGCAGGGCCGTTCGCGCATTCCGGCGATTGCCAGCTACAAGGCGGTCGACAAGCTGACGCTGGAAATCATCACCAAATCCCCGGACGCGACGCTGCCGTATCAGCTGGCCTGGATCATGTTCTCCTCCAAGGCGCAGTTCGAGAAGCTGAAGACCTGGGACGAAGTGGCCAAGACTCCGTCGGGCACCGGCCCGTGGAAAATGGCGGCCTTCGTGCCGCGCGAGCGTGCCGAACTGGTGCCGAATGCGGATTACTGGGACAAGGCACGCGTGCCGAAGCTCGACAAGCTGGTGCTGATCCCGCTGCCGGAGCCGAATGCCCGCGTCGCCGCGCTTCGCTCGGGTCAGGTCGACTGGATCGAGGCACCGGCGCCCGACACCGTTGCATCGCTGAAATCCAGCGGCTTCACCATCATCACCAATGCCTATCCGCATAACTGGACCTGGCATCTGTCGCGCGCCGAAGGCTCGCCCTGGAATGACATCCGCATCCGCAAGGCCGCCAATCTGGCGGTTGATCGCGAAGGGATGAAGGAACTGCTGAGCGGCCTGATGATTCCGGCCACCGGCTTCTTCCCGCCCGGCCACCAGTGGTTCGGCAACCCGAGCTTCAAGGTCAAAACCGATCTGGCCGAAGCCAAGAAGCTGATGAAGGAAGCCGGTTACGGCCCCGACAAGCCGCTGACCACCAAGGTGCTGATCTCGCCGTCGGGCTCGGGCCAGATGCTGCCGCTGCCGATGAATGAGTTCGTCCAGCAGAACCTGGCGGAAATCGGCCTCAAGATTCAGTTCGAAGTGGTCGAGTGGAATACGCTGATCAATATCTGGCGCGCCGGCTCCAAGCATGAGAGTTCGCGCGGCGGTACGGCGATGAACTACAGCTACTTCATCCAGGATCCGTTCACCGGTGTGATCCGCCATCTGCAGTGCAACCTGGCGCCGCCGGCCGGCACCAACTGGGGTCATTACTGCGATCCGGAGATGGACAAGCTGTTCGACGAGGTGCGCAACACCTTCGATCCGGCGGCCCAGACCAAGGTGATGCAGAAGATTCACGAGAAGTATGTGGATGACGCCATCTTCCTGATGATCACCCATGACGTGAATCCGCGTGCCATGACCTCGAAGGTGAAGGGCTTTGTCCAGGCGCAGAACTGGTTCCAGGACTTCTCCGGAATCACGATGACCAAGTAACGGGATACCGGCCGGCTCCGACCAGCGGCGCCGGCCGGCATTCTCTCGGTTCCTCCAGTTCCGGCGCCCCATGCTGCTCTATGCCCTGAAACGGCTGGTCTATATGCTCCCCGTCGCCCTCGGGGTCAGCCTCGTCTGTTTCATGCTGGTGCATATCACGCCCGGCGACCCGCTCACCGCGGTCATCCCGGTCGATGCCTCGGCCGAAGTGCAGGCCGAGATGCGTGCCATCTACGGCTTCGACAAACCTCTGCCCGTGCAATACGCCATCTGGCTCGGCAAGGTGATGCTGGGCGATCTTGGCACCTCCATTGCCACTGGCCGTGCCGTGCTCGGCGAGGTGATGCGCGCCGTCGGCAACACGCTGATGCTCGCCGCCGTCGCCACCATGATCGGCTTCTTCTTCGGCTGCCTGTTCGGCTTTGTTGCCGGCTACTTCCGAAATTCCCCCATCGACCGCATTGCCTCGCTGCTCTCCGTGCTGGGCGTCAGCGTGCCGCATTACTGGCTCGGCATGGTCATGGTCATCATCTTCTCGGTGCAGCTCAACTGGCTGCCGGCCACGGGTGCCGGTCCCGGCGGCTCCACCGACTGGACCTGGGACTGGGTCCATATCCGCCACCTCATCCTGCCGGCCATCACCATGTCGGTGATCCCGATGGGCGTGATCGCCCGCACCGTCCGCGCGCTGGTGGCCGAGATCCTGTCGCAGGAATTCGTCCATGCACTGGCTGCAAAGGGCCTGATGGATCGGGGCATCTTCCGCCATGTGGTGAAGAACACGGCTCCCACCGCGCTGGCCGTGATGGGATTGCAGCTGGGCTACCTGCTGGGCGGCTCGATCCTGATCGAGACAGTCTTCTCCTGGCCCGGCACCGGCTTCCTGCTCAACCTGGCGATCTTCCAGCGTGACCTGCCGCTGCTACAGGGCACGATCCTGGTGCTGGCCATGTTCTTCGTGATGCTCAACCTGCTGGTCGATGTGCTGCAGACAGCACTCGATCCGCGCATCCAGCGGGGTTGAGATGGCGATCAACGTGATGAACGAAAAGGCTGTCATCGCCCCGATCCAGACCTCGGAAGGCTACTGGCGCGGCGTGCTGCGCCGGCTCAGCCGCGATCCGGTCGCCATGATCGCTTTCGCCATCATCCTGGCACTGATCCTGATGGCGGTTTTCGCGCCCTATATCGCGCCGGCCGATCCGATCCGCGGCTCCATGCTGCGCCGCCTGCGGCCGATTGGCACGCCGGGCTACCCGCTGGGCGCCGACGAGCTGGGACGCGACATGCTGTCCCGGCTGATCTACGGCGGTCGCCTGTCGCTGTTCATGGGGCTGACGCCGGTGCTGATGGCTTTTGTCATCGGTTCGGGCCTCGGCATCTTCGCCGGCTATGTCGGCGGCAAGATCAATACCGTGATCATGCGCACCATCGACATCTTCTATGCCTTTCCCTCTGTGCTGCTGGCGGTGGCGCTGTCGGGCGCGTTGGGCGCCGGTATCACCAATGCGCTGGTCTCGCTCACCATCGTGTTCGTGCCGCAGATCACCCGTGTCGCAGAGGCCGTGACGACACAGGTGCGCAACCGCGATTACGTGGAGGCGGCGCGCGCCAGCGGCGCCAGTGGGTTCACCATCGTGCGCGTGCATGTGCTGGGCAATGTGCTCAGCCCGATCTTCGTCTATGCCACCAGCCTGATTTCCGTGGCGATGATTTTGGCGTCCGGCCTCAGTTTCCTGGGCCTGGGCGTGAAGCCGCCGGAGCCGGAATGGGGCCTGATGCTGAACACGCTGCGCACCGCGATCTATGTCAATCCGATGGTGGCGGCATTGCCCGGCGCGATGATCTTCATCACGTCGATCTCTTTCAACCTGCTGTCTGACAGCCTGCGGTCGGCAATGGATGTGCGGCAATGAGCGCGGCCTTCGAAACTGTTATTGACCAGCGTGATCGCGGCGGACCGCGCCAGCCGCTGCTGACCGTGAACGGCCTGATCAAACATTTCCCGGTCGGCAAGGATCTTCTGGGTCGCACCTCTGCCGTGGTGCGCGCCGTCGACGGGATTGACTTCGAGTTGCTGAAGGGCGAGACGCTCGGCATCGTCGGCGAGTCTGGCTGCGGCAAGTCGACCACCGCACGACTGCTGATGCACCTGATCCAGCCGGATCAAGGCAGTATCATTTTCGATGGCGAAAGCGTCGGCGGCGACCTGTCGCTGCAGGAATATCGCCGCCAGGTGCAGATGGTATTCCAGGACAGCTATGCCTCGCTCAATCCACGCCTGACCATCGAGGATTCGATCGCCTTCGCACCGCGCGTGCATGGCGTGCCGCGTCGCGAGGCACTGGGCCGCGCGCATGACCTGCTGGCCCGCGTCGGCCTGGAGCCGCAACGTTTCGCCGGGCGCTATCCGCATGAATTGTCCGGCGGCCAGCGCCAGCGCATCAATATCGCGCGGGCACTGGCGCTCGAGCCGCGGCTGGTGATTCTCGACGAGGCCGTTTCGGCGCTGGATAAGTCGGTCGAGGCGCAGGTGCTGAACCTGCTGCTCGATCTCAAGGAAGAATTCGGCCTCACCTATATCTTCATCTCGCATGACCTCAACGTGGTGCGTTTCATTTCCGACCGTGTGATGGTGATGTATCTCGGCAAGGTGGCGGAGATCGGCGCAGCCGGCGATATCTTCGAGCGGCCGGCACACCCCTACAGCGCCGCCCTGCTGTCATCGATGCCGGCGATGGATCCCGATGCCCGCACGCTGGAGGCACCGCTCTACGGCGATCCGCCCAATCCGATCAATCCGCCACCGGGCTGCCGCTTCCATACCCGCTGCACCCGCGCTGAGGATGTCTGCGGCAAGACCGAGCCGAAGCTTGCGATCACGGCTGCGGCGCAGGAAGTGTCCTGCCTGATGTATCAGCCCGGCTCCGGCCATTCGGCGGCCCCGCCGGCCATCCAGGAGGCTGCAGAATGAGCGAGGCTGCCGCACCGATGATCGATATCCGCGACCTGAATGTCACTTTCACCGGTGGACGCAAGCCGGTGCGCGCCGTGAACGGCGTGACCTTCAGCGTGCCGCGCGGCGAGGTTCTGGCCCTGCTGGGCGAGTCCGGGTCGGGCAAGAGCGTGACGCTCCGTTCGATCCTCAACATGCATCCCAAGAAGCGCACGGTCTCGAGCGGCAGCATCACGGCGGGCGGCCTGGATGTCATGGCGCTGTCCGGCCGCGCGCTGGCGGATTACCGCGGCAAGCTGACCTCGATGATCTTCCAGGAGCCGCTGCTGGCTTTCGATCCGGTCTATACCGTGGGCGCGCAGATCGTCGAATCGATCCGCCGGCATGAGCCGGTGTCCAAGGCGGAAGCTTACGCGCGCGCGCTCGGCCTGCTGCAAAAGGTGAAAATCCCGTCGGCGGAACGCCGGCTGGCCGCTTACCCGCATGAAATGTCGGGCGGCATGCGCCAGCGTGCGATGATCGCTCTGGCGCTGGCCTGCAATCCGCAGATCCTGCTGGCCGATGAGCCGACCACGGCGCTGGATGCCACGGTGCAGATTCAGATTCTGCTGCTGCTGCGCGAGTTGCAGCGCGAACTGGGCCTGACCGTCATTCTGGTCACGCACGATATCGGTGTCGCGGTTGAAGTGGCCGATCGCGTTGCGGTGATGTATGCCGGCCGCATCGTCGAGACCGGTCCGGTGCGCGAGATCATCCGCAACCCGCGCCATCCCTATACGCAGGGTTTGCTGGCGTCGCGCGCCCATGGCGCCATGACCGGCGCGCGGCTCGATGCCATCCCGGGGGCGCCGCCAGACCTCAGCAGCCTGCCGCCGGGCTGCGCCTTCCGGCCAAGATGCAAATTTGCCGTGACGGATTGCGAAACGATTCAGCCAGATGAAACCGCTGTATCGCCCGGTCACTGGATGCGCTGCCTGCGCAGCGCCGCCTGATTAGATATTATCCGGCCTGCGCCAGCATCGCCCGGAGTAGCACATTGCATCCGGCTGCCAGATCGGCCGGCGTGGCCGCCTCGATCTCGTTGTGGCTGATGCCATCGGCGCAAGGGACGAAGATCATCGCGGTCGGGGCTACGCGATTTATATAGCCAGCATCGTGGCCCGCGCCTGAAACGATCTCCATATGCGCATAGCCGGCCTGCTGTGCTGCCGCGCGCACGGCGTCGATACAGCCACTGTCGAAATGCGCCGCCGGAGAATGCCAGATCTCGCGGCAGTCATAAGTCAAGCCCAGAGGATCGCAGACGGCCGCCAGGGCCGCCTGAAATTCGGACTGCATGACCAGCAGCGTTTCATCCTGCGGATGGCGCAGATCGACAGTGAAAAACACGCTGCCCGGAATGGTGTTGCGCGAGTTCGGCCCCACCTTCACCAGGCCCACGGTAGAAACTCCTGGCTTGTGATCGAGCGCGATTCCGTTGATGCGGTCGACCAGGCGAGCGCAGCCGAGCATGGCATCCTTGCGCCGGTCCATCGGCGTGGTGCCGGCATGGCTCTCGCTGCCGGTCAGCGTCACTTCGAACCAGCGCATGCCCTGAATACCCTGAACGACACCGATGGTTTTGCCCTGCGCCTCCAGGATGGGACCCTGCTCGATATGGGCTTCAAAGAAAGCCTTGAAGGGACGGCCGCCGACCGGGGCATCGCCCAGATAACCGATGCGCTGCAACTCGTCGCCCAGAGAGGCGCCGTCGAGGTCGAGGCGGCTATGGCCATAGTCCTCGGTGAACACACCGGCAAAGACGCCGGAGGACACCATCGCAGGCGCAAAGCGCGAGCCTTCCTCATTGGTCCAGACCGAAACCTCGAGCGGTGCTTCCGTTTCAAAGCCATGGTCGTTGAGCGTGCGGATCACTTCCAGGCCGGCCAGCACGCCATAGACGCCGTCGAATTTACCGCCGGTCGGCTGGGTGTCGAGGTGGCTGCCGGTGACGACCGGCGGCAGGCTGTCATTACGGCCCGGCCGGCGCGCAAAAATGTTGCCCATGCGGTCGACCGTGATGCTGCAGCCGGCCTCGCGACACCAGCGCACGAATAGATCGCGGCCTTCGCGATCCAGGTCGGTCAGTGCAAGGCGCGCGCAGCCGCCCTTGGGAGTCGCGCCGATTTTGGCCATCTCCATCAGGCTGTCCCAGAGGCGCGTCTTGTTGACAGCGATATTCCGGATATCGGGCATGGTCGTTCCCTGCGGTTGCGGCGTGGATGGCTCAGAAGCCCAGCGCGACACCGTCGCTGCGGGGATCGCTGGCGCCTTCCAGCAGCCCGTTCTCATGTCTGACGATAGCACCGGCATGGCCCATTGTGCTCGTGAACGGGGCCAGCACATCGATATTGTGGCCGGCCTGCCGGAGTGTCTCGACCAATGCGGGATCGAAGCGGCTTTCCAGTTTCAGCGAGACACTCTCTTCGCCCCAGGTCTTGCCCAGCAGCCAGCGCGGCGCAGTGACCGCCTGCTGCAAGCCCTGCCCGAACAGGCCGTAGCGCGTGAAAATGGCAGACTGAGTCTGCGGCTGTCCTTCGCCGCCCATCGTGCCATAGACCATGCTGCGGCCATCGCTGAACCGCGCCATTGCCGGATTGAGCGTGTGGAAGGGCATGCGGCCGGGCTTGAGCAGGCGCGGGGAGTTGCCGTCAAGCAGGAAGCTGGCGCCGCGATTCTGCCAGTTGATGCCGGTTTCCTCCAGCACACAGCCCGAGCCGAATTCAAAATAGATCGACTGGATGAAGCTGACCGCGACTCCATGGCCGTCGATGGCGCCCATCCAGGTGGTGTCGCCGCCGGATGCGGGCTGCGGCCAGTGCAGGGCCGTCTTGCGGTCGATCTTCGCTGCCAGTGCATCCAGCATGCCGGCCTCGAGATATTTTTCCGGCGGTTCCGGCATCGCATCGGGATCGCCAACGATGCGGTCGCGGATGAGGAAGGCCTGCTTGGTGGCCTCGACCAGACCGTGGAGATGATCGAAACCTTCGGCTTCCGTCACGCCCAGCCGTTCGAACAGCGCCAGGATCATCAGCGACGACAGCCCCTGCGTCGGCGGTGGGAAGTTGAACAGCTTGGCCGCTTTCAGCGCCACCGACAGCGGGGCGACGCGGCGGGCCTGATGGCGCGCGAGATCCTCACCGGTCACCGGGCTGCCGGCGCGGGCCAGGTCGGCGGCGATCAGTTTGGCGAGACGGCCGCGATAGAAGTCTTCCGTCCCGGCATTTCCGATGGCTTTCAGCGTGGCGCCCAGAGCGGCCAGCTTCATCAGGCTGCGTTCGGCCGGCGGCCTGCCATCGGGCAGGAAACGCGCGGCGAAACCCGGCGCGTCCTTCAGTTCCGGCATCTTTTCCGTCGTTAGGTCATGCTGGCTCTGCGTGACCGCGAAACCGTGTTCGGCATGCCAGACCGCGTCTTCGACCAGGCGCGACAGCGGCAGGCCGCCACCGAGTTCGGCGCTCAGCCTGAGTGCCTCGCCCCAGCCGCTCACGGTGGCGGCAACGGTGTTCGCCGCCAGCGGTCCGCGCCAGGGAATGCTGCGCAGGCCTTTGGATTTGTAGAGTTCCGGGGTGGCGGCCATCGCTGCGCGACCGCAGGCCTCAATGGCGATGGGATCGCGACCGGGAACCGAGATCAGCCAGAAGCCATCGCCGCCGATGCCGGTCATATGCGGATAGACAACGGTGAGGGTGGCCGCCATCGCCACGGTGGCTTCAATGGCGTTGCCGCCCTCGCGCAGCACGGCCAGGCCGGCTTCGGAGGCGAGATGATGCGGGGCGGTGACCATGCCCCGGCGGGCGCGCGGTGTATTCAGCATAGAGATTCCTTACGACAGGGCAGCGGGCAAGGCCAGCCGCAACAATCAGCCTCGCAAGATTTGCGCCGGTTCGCGCCGCACCGTCTGCCGACCGGCCTTGAACACCATGCAGGGTTCGGCCAGCTCGGCCAGGGCGTCGCTCGGCGTGGCAGCGTCCAGCACCACGAGGTCGGCCGGATGACCGACCGCAATGCCATAATCGGACAGTTTCATCAGCTTTGCTGGCAGATGCGTCACCATGTCGAGGCAACTGCTGAAATCGCCGGGATCGACCTGCGCGACATTTGCATAGAAATTCGCCATCCGGAGCAGGGAAGCATCGCCGAAGGGCGTGAAGGGGTTCAGCACATTGTTGGTGGCGATCGAACAGGTGACGCCCTGCTGCACCAGCCGGTGCGCCAGTGTCAGGCCACGCGGGATATTGTGACTGATATTGCGCCCAGTCAGATAAAGGTCGGTGGCGGGCAGCACGGTGAGTGCCACGCCGCTGTGAGCTAGCAGTTTCGCGGCTGTCGCGAAGTCTTCCGGCGGCAGGGCGGACAGCTTGGTGACATGGCCGATGGCAACGCGACCCTGCCAGCCCTGCGCCACGGTCTGGCGGCAGACTTCGTCAAGGTGCCGCCAGGACGGATCAAGATCGAAATCAAGGTGGAAATCCAGGTCGACATCGAAGTCGCGCGCCAGCCTGAACAGCCGCGCGATCTGCTCATTCGGATCGCTGTCTGTGTAGGGGCAGCCGCCCAGCAGGTCGGCGCCGTCTTTCAGTGCGGCCACCAGCAGTTCCTCGGTGCCGGGATCGTTGGTCAGGCCTTCCTGCGGAAAGGCGCAGATCTGCAGGTCGATGGCCCAGGCATACTCCTGCTTCAGTCTTTTGATCGCCGCGAAGCTGCGCAGGCCGATGCGCGGATCAATCTCGACATGGGTACGCATCCGGGTCGTGCCCTTGACGATGGCTTTTTCCAGCACGCGCGCGCCGCGGGCATACACATCTTCCTCGGTGAAGTCGCGTTTCAGCTCGGAAACCGCGCGGATCGCGGCCGAGAGATCGCCGCCATGATTGTGGCCGCAGCGGCCGAGCAGGCAGGCCTTGTCCAGATGCACATGGGTATCGACGAAACCAGGCAAGACTGCCCGGCCCGTGGCATCCGGCATGAGGGGGGCCGAGGCATGCCCGAGCGATCCCAAGGCGGCGATCCGGCCGTCGCGGATGCCGATATCGACCGGTGCGGTCTCCGCAGCCAGGCGGGCATTCCGCAAAATCAGATCAAAGACGGCATCTGCTGACATTCTGGGCACTCATGTTTCCGGCTTGCACGCCGAACGCGGGCGTCTATAGTGCAAAAAGTGTATGCACTTTATGGGCCAGCTGCTGCCAAGGCAAGACAGCGCCCGTGATCGGGAGCCAGACCGTGAATTCACTTGCCAGACAGACCCTGCCGGATGCCGAGATCGTGCGCGCCTATCTCGAGGCTTCGATGGCGCCTGATCCGGATCGTGCCGCCACCTATATGCTGCCGGGCACGAAGATCACTTTCACCGGCGGTCGCGTCTTCGACCATCCGCGCGGCCCGACCGGTTTCAATGCCGGCCGCTATCGCTGGGTGAAGAAGCGCATGGACCGGTTCGATGTCTGCCCGGGCGACGGCGAAACGGTGGTCTACAGCGTCGGCACGCTGTACGGCGAATGGCCCGACGGCACGCCGTTCGAGGGCAACCGCTATGTCGATCGCTTCGTGGTGCGTGATGGCAAGATCGTCGCCATGGATGTCTGGAACGACAGCGCCGAGCGGATTCTGACCCGCAAGGGAATCGAAGCCTGAGCTTTTATTGAACGCAAACCGTCAGGCGGCGCTGCGGCGCGGCTTGACCGGTGCAGCTTCCGCCTCATCGGCATAGGGCGCCAGAATATCGACCAGATCCTGGCTGCGCTGCTTGGCAGGCGCCACCAGGGCGCGGGTCGCCACAGCGTCCAGATGATGATGCATCATGGACATAACCTCGTCGGTGCGGCCCTTGGCGAGCGCATCGATGATGGCGCGATGCTCGGTGATGCCGCAATCCGCTGAATGCGGACGACTGAAAGCAGACAGTGTCAGACAGCAGCGATAGGACACCTCACTGACATAGCGGGTGAGGATCGGGCTGTTGGTCATCTGCGCCAGCAGGATATGGAATTCGGTGGCGAGGCGGATCGAAATGGCGTCCGGCCCGTTGCGGGCAGCATCTTCCTTGTCGACATGCGCTTTCAGCTCTGCCAGCTGCGCCTTGTTCAGCTGGCCTGCCAGCTGGCGCACCACCAGACGCTCAAGCTCCATGCGGACATCGAAAGTGATGCGCGCCTCCTGCCAGCTCGGCGTCGCCACCACGGCGATACGGTTGCGCCGCAATTCGACCAGGCCTTCCGCGGCCAACTGGCCCAGCGCCTGTCGCGCGATGGTGCGGCTGACGCCAAAACGTTCGCCCAGCGCGTCTTCCGGCAGCTTTGCCCCGGGTTCCAGCGCCTGTTCGATGATCGCCCGTCGCAGCGCGCGGCAGATGGTGCCGACCTTATCCTCGGCGGGTTCACGCTTTTTCTTGGCGCTGCTCTTGGCCATTCCGGATCTCTGACAGGCGGGCGGCAAGGCAAATCCTGCGCCCAATATGTATGCACTTTATCGGGCAGATTGCATAACAAAGTGCCGCCCGAGTCTGGAAATTACCTTACTGCCGGCGCCAGAAAGGGTCAATAACAGCCTGCCGAGTGTGGCATCAAGATTGCATACACTTTACCTCATGAACAGCATGCAGACATCGGCGGGCGTGACGGGCGCTCCGGCCGGCACGATCCACGAGCCGCTGCGGGCAATCGAACTCTCGGCCGCGGCGGTGACCTTTGGCCGCGGCGACAAAGCCGTGCCTGCACTATTGGAAACCACGCTGCGCATCGCCGATGGCGAATTCGTCGCCCTGGTCGGGCCTTCGGGCTGCGGCAAGTCGACCATCCTGAAACTGGTCAGCGGCCTGGTGCAGCCAACCAGCGGTGCTGTGATCGTCGGCGGTCGCGAAGTGGCGGCCAAGGCGCTGCGTATCGGCATGGCCTTCCAGAATCCGACCATGCTGCCCTGGATGACGATCGAGCAGAATGTCATGCTGCCGCTCAAGATCGTCGAGCCTTACCGTTCGGAGTATCGCCGCCAGCGTCGCGGCGCGTTCCGCGACAAGGCCTATGCACTTCTCGACCAGGTCGGGTTGAAGGGATTCGGCAAGCATTATCCCTGGCAGCTGTCCGGCGGCATGCTCCAGCGTGCGAATCTGTGCCGTGCGCTGATCCATGAACCGCGCCTGCTGCTGCTCGACGAACCCTTCGGCGCGCTCGACCAGTTCACCCGCGAAGAACTCTGGGCGATCATGCAGGATCTCTGGATGACGCACCGGCCGACCGTGCTGCTGGTCACACATGACCTGCGCGAGGCCGGTTTCCTGGCCAGCCGCATCTGCGTGATGAGCGCGCGGCCCGGCCGCATCATCGACGACAGCGCAGTGGACTTCGCCCGCCCGCGCACCATCGCCATGACCTTCGAGCCCGACTTCGTGACGCTGAACCAGCGGCTGCGCGACCTCATCGTTCATACGCGCAGCGCGCCCGCAGGGGAGGCCTGATCATGCCGGCCAACATGCGCCAGAAATTCTGGTCTTTCGGGCTGATCGTGCTGTTCTTCGCCGGCTGGGAAGTCTTCTGCCTCGCCAGCGGCATGTCGGATCTGGTCCTGCCGCGTCCGTCCCAGGTGCTGGAAACGCTGGTCGACCGCTTTCCGATCCTGTGGCCGCATATCGTGCGCACCATTTCCACCACGCTGTTCGGCTTCGCCCTCGGCGTTGCACTGGGCGTGGTGCTGGGCGCGCTGATCGGCGTGTCGCGTGTCGCCTACGACACGGCCTATCCGCTGCTGATCGGCTTCTCGTCGATCCCGAAGGTCGCGGTGGTGCCGATTTTCGTGCTGTGGTTCGGTTCGGGCGAGGTGCCGGCGATCCTGACCTCGATTGCGATCTGCTTCTTCCCCATCGTGGTCAATATCGCCACCGGGCTGGCAACCACGGAACCCGAACTCGAAGACGTGCTGAAGGCGCTGGGCGCCAGCAAGTTCGACATCCTGTGGAATGTCGGCCTGCCGCGCACCATGCCGTTCTTCTTCGCTTCGCTGAAAGTGGCCATCACCTATGCCTTCGTCGGCACCGTGCTGGCGGAAACCGTCGCCTCCAATCGCGGTATCGGCAATGTGATGATGACGGCTTCTTCCAACTTCAACGTGCCGCTGGTTTTCGCCGGCCTGTTCATTCTCGCCGGGCTGGGTGTGCTGCTTTACCTGCTGTTTTCGCTGATTGAGCGTCGCGTCACCGGCTGGGCGACGCGCAAGAACGACATCGCGGTCTGATCGCCGCATCAGGTTTCTGATTGGGGTTCAACGAGGAGGATGGATATGCTTTCGAAACTGACAGCACTGGTCATGGGCGGCATGCTGGTCGCCGGGTCTGCCATGGCGCAGGACACCAACATCAAGTTCACCCTGGGCTGGAAGACCCAGGGTAGCGACGCGCCCTATCTGCTGGCGCTGGAGAAGGGTTACTTCAAGGCCGAAGGCCTGAATGTGGTGATCGACCAGGGCGAGGGCTCGGGTGCCACCGTCACCCGCATCATGTCGGGCGCTTATGACGCCGGCTTCGGCGACGTCAACGCCATCATCCAGAATGCCTCGACCCGGCCGCAGGATGCGCCGGTGATGGTCTACATGATGTGGAACCAGCCGCCATTTGCCATTGTCACCAAGGCGAATAGCGGCATCAACTCGATCAAGGATCTGGAAGGCCGCACGCTGGGCGGCGCGCAGGGCACGCCGACCACCCGCCTGCTGCCGGTCTTCATCCGCAAGAACAACCTGGATGCCGGCAAGATCAAGATCTCCAACATGGCGCCGAACCTGCAGGAGCCGATGCTGATCAAGGGCGACATCGATGGCGCCCTGGTCTTCAATATCACCAGCTACTTCAATCTCGTGCTGAATCGCCAGGATCCCGACAAGGACTTCAAGTGGTTCACCTTCGGCGATTACGGCATGGATCTCTATTCGAACGGCATGATGGTGTCGCGCAAGCTGCTGCAGTCCAACCCGAAGGCGGTGGCCGGTCTGGTGCGCGCCGTCAACAAGGCGATGCTGGAAGTGGCCAAGGATCAGAAGGTCGCCATGGCCGCGGTCACCAAATACGACAACCTGATCAACGAGGCCGTTGAAAAGCGCCGCCTGCAGTATTCCTTCGACACGCTGATCGTGTCGCCGGAGATGAAGGAGATCGGCGTCGGCGACATCAAGGATGACCGCATGACCCGCGCCATCGGCATCGTGGTCGAGGGTTACCAGCTCGAGCGTGCGCCGGCCGTTTCGGAAGTCTTCTCGCGCGAATTCCTGCCGCCGAAGAAGGATCGCGAACTGGTTTACGTCAAGAACTGATACCGCACAGGAGGGACCGCAGATGGGGCACGTTCACGCCACCAGCCTCTTCTGCGGCCCCGAAGTCGGCCTGAAACATGACGCCGTCCTCAGCCATGAGGGCGGCGTTATTACATCCATAGATGCAGCAGCATCGCCGCAGCCCGGCCGCCGGCTGGTGCTCCCGGCGCTGGTCAATGCGCATGATCATGCGCGCCCCATAGCATCCTCCTTCGGCAATCTGAACATGCCGCTGGAAACCTGGATCCTGCGCTCGCCGCTGATCACGCCGCCCGATCCTTATCTGGTGGCGGCTGTCTCCTTCGGCCGCAACGCCCGCGCCGGCACCGGCGCGATGATGGTGCATTACACCAAGCCGAGCGGACGCATGGGCATGGTGGATGAGGCCAGGGCGATTGCCCGCGCCGCCAGTGATGTGGGGATACGCATTGCCTTTGCCTTGGCGGTGCGCGACCAGAATCCGCTGGTCTATGGCGATGCGCCCGAGATTCTCGCAGCTCTGTCGCCAGCCGACCGCGCGGTAATCGCGCAGGGCCTGCCGCCGGCGCCAGCCTCGCCGCAGGCTTATCTCGATCTGGTCGAAGAGATCGCCGCGGCCGTGGCAGGCCCGATGGTGGATGTGCAACTGGGGCCCGCCGGCGTGCAATGGTGCTCGCGGCCTTTGCTACAGGCGATTGCTGAACATTCCGCGCGCACCGGCCGTCGCATCCATATGCATCTGCTGGAAACCATCTACCAGCGCCGCTGGGCCGACCAGGCTTATCCGGAAGGCCTCGTGCGCTATCTGCGCGACATCGGCTTCCTGTCCGAGCGGCTGACAGTGGCGCATGCCATTCACGCACGGCCCGACGAACTCGACATGATTGCCGCTTCAGGCGCGCGGATCGTCACCAATTTCAGTTCGAATCTGCAGCTGCATTCCGGCCTCGCCCCGATTGCCGATGCGCATCGGCGCGGCTGCGCCATCGCTGTGGGCGTGGATGGCGTGGCGCTCGACGAAGACGACGATGCGCTGCGCGAAATGCGGCTGGTGCAGATGGCGCATGACGGCATCGGCTTCGACCGCACCTGGAGCCGCGCGGAATTCCTGTCGCTGGCAATCCGCAATGGTCGCCGCGCCGTCGGGGCACCAGGCGATGGCCTGCTGCAGCCGGGTGCGCCGGCGGATTACATCGTGATCGACTACGACCGGCTGGATCGCGACGCCCTGATGCCGGTCGATCCGCTCGATCTTCTGTTCGCGCGCGGCAATGCCTCGCATGTGGCCGAAGTTGTGGTGGCCGGGCGGACCGTGGCCCGCGAGGGGCTGCCCACGGGCATCGATCTGCCGGCGCTGGAAACCGAGATGCGCGCAGCCTATCGAGAGGCGCTGCAGGGGCAGGGCGCATTCCTGTCGGCCTGGAAACCGCTCGAAGGCGAGATCACCCGCTGGTATGCCGCGGCCTGCGGCTGCGGAGGCTAGCGTCAGCCTTCCAGCAGGCTCACATGTGCGGCCACGACGCGCCAGCCGTCCGGTGTGCGGATCCAGGTCTGGCTCTGCCGGCCGGTCTTGCTGCTGTTCTTGCGCTTGAATTCGGTGTTTGCCGTGGCGAAGTCGCGGCCATACGTGGTGATGCGCGTGTTGTAGATCTCGCGCTCCAGGCCGGCTGAAGGCCGCCCGGCACGGAAAGCCTTGATCTCGTCGTAGCTGTGCAGGTTCTCGGTCACGCCGTAACGCAGGGTCAGGGGACTGTTCAGGAACAACTCGTCCAGCACATCCACATCATTACCGGTCAGCGCTTTCTCATAGCGCATGAAGGCGGCCGTCATTTCGGCGACGACCTCGGGAATATTGACTTCGAGACTCATGGGGTCCTCAGACAGCTTTCGATGCAGCGATACCATTTTTTTCCAGCTGGCGCGCGACGCGCAAGGCAAGCTCTTCCTTCCAGGGCGCGGCAATAATCTGCACGCCGATCGGCAGCTTGCCGTCGCGCTCCGCCCAGGGGGCGGCGACCACGGGCAGGCCGATGGCGGAAATCGGCTGCGTGAACAGGCCGAGATTGGCGCGCACCGGCATTTCCACACCATTGAGCGTCATCATCACCTGGCCAAGCTTCGGGGCCACACGCGGTGTCGCCGGCGCCAGGATGATATCGACGTCGCGGAACAGCTCCGCCACCTGCGCGCGGTACCAGGCGCGGAAGCGATGTGCCTGGGCCAGCCAGTCGCTCGGCAGCATCAGGCCGGCCAGGAAACGGTCGCGCACGGCGGGATCGAAATCGTTGGGGCGTGTCTTCAGTCTCTCCCGGTGAAGATTGGCACCTTCAACCGTCGTGATCACATAGGCGGCAGCACGTCCGCGTCCCGCTTCGGGGATGGTGACGCGCCGGTCGGTGCCCAGCGCCTTGGCAAAAGCCGCCACCGCCTCATGCACTTCCGGGTCGCCCTGACTGGCGAAATAGTCGTCGGCCACGGCAATCCGCAATCCGTCGATCCCGGAATCCAGTTTCGCGGTCACCGGTTCGGATGGTTTCTGCGCGCACCAGTGATCGTTTTCATCCGGTCCCTGCATGGCATCATAACTGAGCGCGAGGTCGGTGACAGATCGCGTCATCGGGCCGAGATGGTCGAGATCGGCCACGAAGGGGAAACTGCCAAAGCGGCTGAGGCGTCCGAAGGTCGGCTTCAGGCCGAACAGGCCACACAGCGAAGACGGCACGCGGATCGAACCGTTGGTATCCGATCCCAGTGCCAGCGGCACCATGCCGGATGCCACCGCGGTGCCCGAGCCGCCGGACGAGCCGCCCGACATGCAGGTCGGGTCATGCGGATTGCGCGAGGGGCCGTAATGCACATTCTCGCCGGTGAAGTCATAGGCGTATTCGCCCATATTCAGCGCGCCCACCAGAATCGCGCCCGCGGCCTCCAGCCGTTGGACGAGAGTGGCATCGGCACTGGCCGGCGGTGAATCGCGGTTGATCTTGGACCCGGCGAGGGTCGGCAGGCCGGTCACATCGAACAGGTTCTTCACCGCGAAGGGCACGCCAGCGAGAGGCCCGACGGTTTTTCCTTCGTCGATCATCTGGTCGAGGGCCGCAGCTTTGGCGCGGGCGCGTTCCGAGGTGACCGCCGTGAAGGCATTCAGCGCGGGATTGCTCGCCTCGATGCGGGCGAGCGACACGCGCAGGGCTTCGGTGGCTGATATCTTGCCGCCACGGATGGCGGCGGCGATCTGATGCGCCTTGCTCTGGAAATCGATCATGGCTTTACGGCTTGAAGACCGAGGCGGGCTCGACGGTGTCGGGCAGCGGGAAGTTCAACACGGCCTGGGCGATCTGGCGTGAGCGGATCAGGTTGTCGAGCACGGCGGGTTTCCAGTCCGGCGCGATGGCGATGTTCATCGCGGCAGCCGTCGCCTCCAGATAAGCTTCGGCGTCGAATGTATCCTGGCTCATGCAACATCCTCGATCAGCGGGTCGGGCTTGGCGATATCGGCTGCGGCAGTATCGGCCAGCGGGAAATGGCAGGCAACCGAATGGCCCGGCCCGACGCCCTGCAGCAGCGGCATGGCCTGGCTGCAGGCCTCGGTGCCATTCGGGCAGCGGCCATAGAAGCGGCAGACTTTCGGGTCGGGATCAATCGGGCTGCGTGGCTCGCCGGAAATGCGCAGGCGCGGCGTCGCATGCCCCGCATCCCCAGAGAGGCTGTCGAAATGCGGAATCGCCGAGAGCAAAGCCTTGGTATAGGGATGCGCGGGATAGCGGAACACGCGTTCGGCCGGGCCGGACTCCACGATCCTGCCCAGATACATCACCATCACACGGTCGCAGAGCAGGCGCACGACATTCAGGTCGTGGCTGACGAAGAGGTAGCTCATGCCGAGCCGCTGCTTGAGATCTTCCAGCAATTGCAGGATCACCACCTGCACCGAGACATCCAGCGCCGCCGTCGGTTCGTCGAGGATCAGCAGGTCGGGTTCGACGGCGATGGCACGGGCGATGCCGACGCGCGCCTTCTGGCCGCCCGACAGCTGATGCGGGAAGCGGCCGAGCAGTTCGACCGGCAGGCCGCACATGCCGGCCAGTTCCTCGACGCGGGCTTTCAATGCTTCGCGCGGTATCGGTTTTAGCCGGCGGATCGGATCGGCGATGGCGGTGAAAGCCGTGAAGCGCGGATTGAGGCTGTCGCCGGCATCCTGGAACACCATCTGGATGCGCGGGCGATAGGGGCTGCGACCGAAGCCTTTTGCGGGCAGATGGCCGATCTCCTCGCCATCGAGATGGATGCTGCCGTCGGTGAGATCGAGCAGGCGGGTCAGCAGGCGGACGAGTGTGGACTTGCCGCAGCCGCTTTCGCCGACCAGGCCGAGCGTCTCGCCCTTGCCGATGGTGAAGGTGACATCATCCACGGCATGCAGCATCGACACCGGCTTTGCCGTGCCGCGCAGGCGGTCCAGCAGGCTGGGTTTCCTGCCGACGGCGAAATGCTTGTACAGCGCCTGGGCATCGAGCAGCGGCTTGTTGAAGAGGTCCTTCATAGCGGATTCCAGCAGGCAACGACGCTGTTTTTGACATCGCCCAGCACCTGGGGCAGGGCCTGATCGCAGCGCGTCTGTTTGCGCTCGCAGCGCGCGCTGTAGCGGCAGGGCGCGATCTCGGCAGCGCGCAGGTCGGGCAGGTTACCGGGGATGGCGGCGAGGTCCATGAGGCTGACGGTTGGCTTCGGCGTCGCGGCGATCAGTTTGGCGGTGTAGGGGTGGCGCGGATGCGCGAAAAGCTCGGCGGTCGGCGCGGCCTCCACGATATGGCCGGCATGCATCACCACGATATGATCGCAATATTCCGCCGCCATGCCGAGATCGTGGGTGATCAGCAGCGTCGCCATGCCCTGGTCTTTGCCCAGTTCGGCGATCAGGTCCATGATGGCGGCCTGCGTGGTGACATCCAGGCCCGTGGTTGGCTCGTCGGCGATCAGCATCTTGGGTGAGCAGGCCAGCGCAATCGCAATCATGATGCGCTGGCACATGCCGCCCGAAAGCTCGAAGGGATAAGCCCTGGCGCGGCGCTCCGGATCTGGGATGCGCACCTTCTGCAGCATCTCGATGGCGCGTTTCGGCGCTTCGCGGCGGGTGACATTGCCATGCTGCAGCAGCACATCGGCGATCTGGTCGCCGACCCGGCGGATCGGATTGAGCGCCACGCGCGGATTCTGGAAGATCATCGACATTTCGCGACCGCGGATGTCGCGCAGGGCAGCCTCTGGAGCCTGCAGCAGATCGAGGCCGCCGAAGGTGGCTGTGCCACGTGTTACCCGGCCGGCGGCATCGAGGATGCCCATGACGGTAAAGGCCGTGACGGATTTTCCCGAGCCGCTTTCGCCGACAATGGCAACCATCTCGCCCTTGTTGACCGCGAAGCTGACATTCTCCAGCGCTTTGACAATTCCGCTGCGTGTGCGGAATTCGACGCTGAGGCTGTCGACGCTGAGAACGGGAACGGCGCTCATGTCCTCCTCCGCGGATCAACAATATCCCTGAGTCCGTCGCCCAGCAGGTTGAAGCAGAACACCGCCGTCATCAGTGCCAGGCCGGGGAACAGCGCCACCCACCATTCGCCGGAGATCATGTAGGCGGCACCTTCGGCCACCAGGATGCCCCATTCCGGTGTCGGCGGCGCGATGCCCAGACCGATAAAGGACAGGCCGGCCGCATTCAGGATGGCATAGCCCATGGTCAGCGAGCACTGCACCATCAGGATGGGAAGAATATTCGGCAGGATCTGCATCAGCAGGATGCGCGCTTCGCCATTGCCCGATAGCCGCGCCGCTTCAACGAAGCCGGCATTGCGCCGGATATTGGCCTCGGCACGGGCGACGCGGGCATAGAGCGGCGTGTTGATGATGGCGGTGGCCAGCACGATATTGCCCACCGTATTGCCCAGCGCCGCCACGATGCCCATGGCCAGCACGAAGAGCGGGAAGGCCATGATGGTATCGGCCAGCCGGCCGACCACGCGGTCGACCCAGCCGCCGAAGAAGCCGGCGGCAATGCCGGCCAGCGCTCCGATGGCGAAGGTCAGCACCACCGAGAAGAAGGCGATGCCGAGGTCGAGCCGGGTGGCCACCAGCACGCGGCTGAAAATGTCGCGGCCGAGCGCATCGGTGCCGAACCAGTGTGCGCCCGAGGGCGGCTGCAGCGTCGCCGCGCCATTGGTGGCGAGCGGGTCATAGGGTGCCAGATACGGGCCGAACAGCGCGCAGAACAGGATGAAGCCGAACAGCGAGAAGGCAAACAGCGTGACCGGATTCTCGGTCAGCACATAGCGGATATGCTTCAGTGTCTCGCTCATGACTCGAACCCGACGCGCGGATCGATCACGATATAGAGGATGTCGATGGCGAGGTTGAGCGCCACATAGAGCAAAGCCATGGTCAACACGAAGCCCTGGATCGGCGCGTAGTCCGAAGAGATCAGTGCCTCGATCGCGAATGTTCCGATACCGGGCCAGGAGAATACCTTCTCGACCAGCACATTGGCGCCGAGCAGGAAGGAAAACACCATGCCCAGCGTGGTCACCACCGGCAGCATGGCATTGCGGAAGGCATAGGCGTAGACGATCTTGCCCTTCGGCAGGCCCGACGCACGCGCGGTGCGGATGAAATCGCTGCCCAGCACCTCCAGCATGGCGGCGCGGGTCATGCGCGCCAGCGGCGCCAGGGTGAAGATCGCCAGCGCCGTCACCGGCAGCAGCAGCTGCGCGCAGGCGGCGCGGAAGGTCGCGCCATCGCCGGCCAGCAGGGCGTCGATGGTGTAGAGCCCTGTCACGTGAGGCGGCGCAGAATAGAAGATGTCGAGCCGGCCGAGCGGTGCCGGCGCCCAGCCAAGCCGGTAATACAGCACATAGACCAGCAACAGCCCGGTGAAGAAGGCCGGCAGCGACACGCCCGCCGTGGTCATCACGCGGCACAGATGGTCGATCCATGAGCCCGGCCGTGTGGCGGCCAGCACGCCGAGCGGTACGGCGATCAGCACCGAGACCAGCAGGCCATAGAGCGTGAGTTCGAGCGAGGCCGGCAGCCGGGTGCGGATTTCGGTCAGAACGGGCTGGCCGGTGGCAATCGAGTTGCCGAGATCGCCGCGCGCGAGGTCTTTCAGATAAACGACGAACTGTTCGGGCAGGGTCTTGTCCAGACCCAGCGCGCGACGCACCTCCTCGATGGCCTGCGGCGTCGCGGCGGGTCCGGCGAAGAAAGCGGCCGGATCGCCGGGCAGGGCGCGGGTCAGCAGGAAGGTGACGATCAGCACGCCGATCACGCTGGGCAATGCACCCACCAGGCGTTTTCCGATCAGCCGCAGCATCGTCGCGCCCTCCTGCTGTCTTCCCTGGGTCTTACAGTTTCTCGATCTGGCGGAAATCGAGCTGGCGATGGAACCAGTAGGTATAGCCCTTGATGTTCTTCTGCATGCCGACATCGAGGATCTGCTGGTACAGCGGAATGCGCGGCGCCTCGTCCATCGCCATCTTGATGAAGCCCATCACCTGCTGTTTGTATTTGGCCGGATCGGTCTCATAGCGCGAGGCATCGATCAGGGCGTCCATCTTGGCATCCTTGTAGGCCATGGTGTTGAACACCGCGTTCTGGCCGTGATAGCCCCAGAAGAAGTAATAGTCGGGGAAGTTCAGCCAGCCGCCGAAGCTGGCGATATGGATCGGGCGATTCTTCTGCAGCATGGCGTTGCGGAAATTGGCGCCCGGAATCTTCTCGATGGTGGCCTTGATGCCGATCTTGCCCAGCGCCTCCTGCAGCAGCACGGCTTCCGGTTCCGATGCCGTCGCATCACCCAGATCGATCGAGATGGTGGTCTCGAAACCATCGGGATAGCCGGCTTCGGTCAGCAGTTGCTTGGCCTTGGCCAGATCCGTCTTGTAAGGGAAGGGCTGCGGCCAGCTGGCATCCTTCGGCGCATCGGCCGGGCCCAGCGCCATCGGAATGCCGCGACCATAGATCGCCGATTTGTAGATCTGCTCATAGGGCACCACATGGGCGACGGCCTGGCGCACCTTCACATTGTCGAAGGGCTTCTGCGTCGTCACCATGCCGATGTATTTGAGCGAATTCTCGATCGGCACGCCGACCACCAGATATTTTCCGGAGCCCTTCTCGGCGAGGATTTCGGCGGCATCCTTCTGCGGCATGTCGACCGAGATATCGGCATCGCCGCGTTCCATCAGGGCGCGGCGGTTGCCCGAGGACGGCACCTCGCGGATGATCACGCGCTTGATCTTGGGCAGCGGGCCGCCCTTCCAGTCGTCATTGCGGTTGAAGGTGATTTCCTGGCCCGGCGTCCACTTGTCCAGCTTGTAGGCGCCGCCGGCGGCGGAGTTTGTCTTCATCCATTCCATCGCCCAGGGATCTTTCTCGGTGGCATTCTTCTTCGCCAGCGTCGAGTTGAAGATCGCCGGCACGACAACGGCCATGTCGGGCAGCGACAGCTTGTCCTTCTTCGGCAGGTCGACGCGGAAGGTGTAGTCGTCCACCGCCACGAACTGTTCCGGCTTGGTCAGCGAGCCGGCCGCCATCTGGAAGGTGGGGAAGCCGCCGACCGACACCGCGCGGTCGTAAGACCATTTCACATCCTTCGCCGTCACCGGCGTGCCATCATGGAATTTCGCATCCTTGCGCAGCTTGAAGGTGATCGAGGCGCCATCCGGCGCGACGCTGTAGCTCTCGGCCAGCTCGGGTTCGATCTTGCTGTAGTCATAGGTCATGGTGCCGTCAGGCAGCGCCTTGCGGCCGAAGGTCACCAGGCGGTCGTACATGTTCCAGGCCGCCACATAGGAGCGGAAGCTGGTGCCGACGCCATGGATGTCGAGGCTGTTGGGGCCGTTTTCCACCAGCACCAGCAGGGTTTCCTGCCGCGACTGGGCGGCGGCTGGTCCGACGGCCAGGCCGGCAGCGACAATGGCGGAACACGCGAAAAGGAAGACACGACGTTGCATGGCAGAGCCCCCGTTAATGCTTTGTCTGGGGTTCAGCATTGCAACCGATATGCCAATAGCAGGGGGAATGCCGTTCTCTGCCGTAATGAATTGTCCGGGCTGGGAAAAACCGATCGTGGCGAAAATGTAGGCTCTGTGGGTGGTGGCATAAATTGATTAAATAAGGTGCAATTGCCTTGGATTGTATGCGAGGCAGAGGCAAATCGCTCAAGCTACGATATTGATTTTCATAGGATTTATAGCGGCATTTCGCGGTACGGCTATTGCATACAATCCATTGAAATCCCGACCACAGCGGTCTGGCGGAGCCGGTACATGGATATCTCACTCGATCTGAAAACCCTCGCGGCCTCCTACGAAAAAGGCCTGCGGCCGACTGAACTGGTGGCGGCGATTTACGACCGCATCACGGCGCGCGGCGAGGACAATGTCTGGATCACGCTGGTCCCGAAAGAGCAGGCGCTGGTGCGGGCCGCCGCCCTGGAAGCATCCGGTCGCAGCGCGCAGCAGCCGCTCTGGGGGATTCCTTTCGCGGTGAAAGACAATATCGATGTGGCCAGCCTGCCCACCACTGCAGCCTGTCCGGATTTCCTTTTTATGCCGGACAAGTCGGCGACGGTGGTCGAGAAACTGCTCGCAGCCGGCGCGATCCTGATCGGCAAGACCAATCTCGATCAGTTTGCCACCGGTCTTGTCGGCGTGCGCAGTCCTTACGGCGTGGCGCGCAATCCCTTCAATTCCGACTATATCCCGGGCGGTTCCAGTTCCGGCTCGGCAGTGGCGGTGAGCGCCGGCCTGGTCAGTTTCTCGCTCGGCACCGACACGGCGGGTTCCGGCCGCGTGCCGGCGGGCTTCAATAATATCGTCGGACTGAAACCCACTGTCGGATTGCTCAGCGCCAGCGGCATGTTGCCAGCCTGCAAGGCGCTCGATTGCATTTCGATCTTCGCGCTGACCGTGAATGATGCCAGTGCGGTCCTGGGTGTCGCTGCTGGCTATGATTCTGCCGATGGCTATAGCAGGCCCGCACCTGCCGGCTGGCGGGCAAGCCCAGCGGGCGGCGTGCAACCATTCCGTTTCGGTGTGCCGCGACAAGACCAGCTCAAATTTTTCGGCAACAGCGCAGCCGAGGCGTTGTTCCTACGCGCAGTCGACCGGATGACGGCGCTGGGTGGCGAAAAGCTGGAGATCGATTACACGCCTTTCGCCGAAGCCGCCGGGCTGCTCTATACGCCGGCCGGCACAGCGGAACGCACGGCGGCGGTGGGCGATTTTCTGAACAGTCATGCCGATGCGCTGCATCCCGTCACGCGGAAGATCATCGAGGCCGGCAAACAGGCGACCGGCGTCGATGTGCATCGTCACTATTACCGCATTCGCGAATTGCAGCAGGCGTCCTCGGCGACCTGGGAGCAGATCGATGTGATGCTGCTGCCGACCAGCGGCACGATCTATACGGTTGCCGAACTCGAAGCCGAGCCCATCCAGTTCAACAGCAACCTGGGCTATTACACGAACTTCGTGAATTACTTCGATCTGGCGGCACTGGCGGTACCGAACGGATTTCAGCCCGATGGGTTGCCCGCCGGCATCACCCTGATCGGGCCACGCTTCTCCGAGCCACTACTGGCCGGCATCGGCGAGGCCTGGCAGCGTGACACCGGCCTATCGCTCGGCGCGACCCGCCATGCATATCCCGAAACGGCGCCTGCAACAGGCAATGCAAACTATCCGTCCGTCACTGTCGCGGTCTTTGGCGCGCATATGTCGGGCCTGCCGCTGAATTACCAACTGCGCGAACTTGGCGCGAGGTTACTGTCAGATTGCAGCACCGCGCCGGACTATCGCCTTTACGTGATTGCCGGCGCATTGCCGCGGCCTGGTCTGGTCCGCACAGTGCAGGGCGGCAGGTCGATTCTCGGCGAGTTGTGGCAGATTCCGACGGCCGGCTTTGGCGCATTTGTCGCTGCGATCCCGGCGCCGCTCGGCATCGGCGATGTCACGCTGGATGACGGCCGTGTTGTAAAAGGTTTCCTCTGCGAGGCGGTTGCCGCGGCGGATGCCCCAGACATCACTTCGCTGGGCGGATGGCGGGCCTGGCTGGAGACGTCGCGGCAGGAACCGGCTCTGGCCGCGCCCCAGTAACCTGGCCGACGGAGACGATCGTCACCTTGCCGACATGGCCGCGCATGGCGGCCTCGGCACCGGCCGCATCGCCGGAGAGAATGGCCTGCACCACGCGGTCATGCTCGGCGTGTGAATCGTGCAGGCGACCCAGCACGCGGAACTGCGAGCGGCGGAAGGGCAGGACTCGCCGGCGTGTCGCCCAGGCCGTCTCGGCCAGAAAGTCGTTCTTGCTGCCGCGATAGATCAGGTCGTGAAAATCATTGTTGAAGGCGGCATAGCCTGTCAGGTCGCCGTCCTTCACCAGGGTCAGTGCCGCGTCGTGAACGGCGGCGAGTTCGCGGCGTTCCGGCGCCGTCATACGCAGGGTGGCAAGGCGGGCGCAGGTTGCCTCCACCTCGGCCATGACCTCGAACATTTCCTCGATGCGACGGGTGGTGGGCAGGGCAACCAGCACGCCACGATGCGGGCGGTATTCCACCAGGCCAATGCCCGCCAGCGCCTTGAGCGCCTCGCGGACCGGCGTGCGCGACATGCCGAATGTCTCTGCGAGATCGGCTTCATCCAGCCGGGCACCGGGCAGGCGTTCGCCGGTCACGATCTGCTCGGCGAGCGTATCCCGCAACTGTTCGGCCAGCGTGCGCTTCTCGTCCATGCCTAGGTCATAAAGGCTTTGCGCGTATCGTTCAAGAAAGGTTGTCGGGGTGCTGCCGGCTTATCGCCTGACGATCATGTTCTTGTGTTCCAGCCGGCTCAGCAGCCGCACCAGCGGCCACAGCAGGGCCAGATAGATCAGGGCTGCCAGGACCACCGGCGAGGGATTGTACAGCAGCGATTGCGCATCCCGCGCCACGCGCAGCAGTTCGGGCAGCGCCACCACGCTGGCCAATGTGGTGAGCTTCACCACCTCGATGCTGTTGCCGATCAGGTCGGGCAACACATTGCGGGTTGCCTGCGGCACCACCACGTAAGTCAGCGCCTGCAGCCGGCTGAGACCGGTGGATCTGGCGGCCTCCATCTGGCCCTGCGGCACAGCCATCAGACCGGCGCGGAAAATCTCGCCGTAATAGCTGGCATTGTTGAGCAGGAAGCCGAGCGCCACGGCGAGCAGCTTGGGCATGTCGATGCCGAGGAAGGGGAAGCCGAAATAGATGAAGATCAGCAGCACCAGCGGCGGCAGCGCGCGGAAGACATCGACATAGATCGCGACCAGGATGCGGACCAGGCGGCTTTCGGTTTGCGTCGCGACCAGTGCGACGAACAATCCGCCGGCCAGGCCGAGCGGAATCACCAGCAGCGACAGGCCGATGGTGGTGAGCAGACCCTGCAGCAGGAAGGGGAATACCTGCTGAAATACCTCGAGATTGAAGAAATTGCGCAGCAGGGCGTCCATGTCAGACTTTCCACTGCCAGCGGCTTTCCAGGCGGCGCGCCGCCAGGATCACCGGAATGAAGATCACCAGATAGGCCGCCGCCGCCATGGTCAGCGGCGTGGGATTGCCGGCATTGCTGGTGGCGGAATGTGCGTTGTTCAGCACTTCGCTGAGCGCCACCACCGAACCGAGCGCGACATTCTTGCTGATGGCGATCACGCGGTTGGTCAACGGCGGCACGGCAATGCGGGCAGCCTGCGGCAGGATCACCGATGTCATGGTCTGCCACCAGGTCAGTCCGGTGGAGCGCGCCGCTTCCCACTGGCCGCGCGGCAGGCTGAGCATGCCGCCCCAGATGCATTCTTCGGCGTAGGCCGCCAGCACCAGCGACAGGGACAGCCAGGTGGCGGTCAGTGCCGACATGGACAGGCCGATCAGCGGGAAAGCAAAGAAGAAGATGATGATGACGATCAGCGGCGGCAGGGCGCGCATGATATCGACGAAGGCGACGATCGGCAGCGACAGCCAGGGCTGCTGCAGGGCGCGCAGGATCGCCAGCGCCAGGCCAAGCACAAGTCCGGTGACGGAGACGAGGATTCCGACCCCTGCGGTGACGCCCATGCCGGCGATGATATCGGGCCAGTAGCGCGCCGCCACTTCGGCATTGAAGAAGGTGTGCAGGAAGCGGTCGAGGCCGTCCATTATGCGCGGCCCATTATTCGTGGCCGCCGGTATAGCGTGCCAGGAAGGCGCGCGTGCGGTCATGCTTCGGCGCACCGAAAACTTCGGCCGGCGGACCTTCCTCGACGATCACGCCGCCATCCATGAAGATCACGCGATCAGCCGCGGCGCGGGCAAAGCCCATTTCATGGGTGACGACCAGCATGGTCATGCCGTTCTCGCGCAATTGGCGCATCACCTTCAGCACCTCGCCCACGGTCTCGGGATCGAGCGCGCTGGTCGGTTCGTCGAACAGGATGATCTTGGGCTGCAGCACGATGGCGCGGGCAATGCCCACGCGCTGCTGCTGGCCGCCGGACAACTGGGCGGGATGGGCCTGCGCCTTGTCGGCCAGACCAACACGCTCAAGCGCTGCCATGCCGAGCCGGTCGGCCTCGGCGCGCGTTTTGCCCTGCACCTTGCGCAAAGCCAGCGTCACATTGCCCAGCGCGGTGAGATGCGGATAAAGGTTGAACTGCTGAAACACCATGCCGATATGCTGGCGCACGGCGTTGATATCGACATCCGCGCGGCTGATATCGGCGTCGCCCACCATGATCTGGCCGGACTGGAAGCTCTCCAGCCGGTTGCAGCAGCGCAGCATGCTGCTTTTGCCTGAACCCGACGGGCCGATGACGCAGACCATCTCGCCGGGAAAGACCCTCAGGTCAATCCCGCGCAAGACCTCAAGGGAGCCGTAGGCCTTATGCAGGCCTACGAGCTCCAGGATCGGTAACGCACTCATACTGTCAGTAGCGATACGGTTACTCGCCTTGCAGTGCTTACGAGCATTTCAGGGTGACCGGCGTCGCATCATAGCCTTCCATATTCGGCACACCATGACCCGGCGCGATCACCACGGCGGCGGCTTCCGGACCCGGCTTGAAGCCGAACCACTTCTCGGCGGCCTTGGCCACGAAACCATCCTTCTTCATGCATTTCAGCGCCATCGAGGCGGCGTCGCGGCCAGCCTTGTCATCGCCGCGGAAGGCAAATGCCCAGACCAGACCGGTGGTGATGGTGTAGCTGGTCTTGACTTCCTGGTTCTGCTTCGCCGCCCAGGCCGACACGGTGTTGCCGCCCAGATTGGCATCGGCGCGACCCGACTGCACCGCCTGGATGGCGTCGGAATTGCTGCCATAGACGTCATACTTGAAGCCGTATTTCGCGGCATTGTCGCGCGTCCAGGTCTCGTAGGCCGAGCCCTTGTTGACGGCGATGGTCTTGCCCTTCAGGTCATCCAGGCTCTTGATGCCGGGTGCCGACTTCTTCTCGACGAAGGTGAAGTCGGTGTTCAGATAGCCTTCGGTGAACAGCAGCGACTTGGCACGTTCCGGGGTCACCGTCACCGGCGCCAGCACGAAATCATACTTCTTGGCATTCAGGCCCGGAATCAGGCCGGAAAACTCAGTGCCCTCAATCTCGATCTTCTTGCCCATACGCTTGGCCATTTCCTCGCCAAGCTCGATGTTGAAGCCCTGCAGGCCGCCGCCCAGCTTGACCATCGCATGCGGTGCAAAGGTGGCATCGACGCCGGTCTTCAGCACCTGCGCCATGGCAGGCATGCCGGCGGTCAGGATCAGGGTGCCGATTGCGGCCAGGCCCAGGTTCAGTTTGAAAGACGTCATGATTACCCCCGTTGTTGCAGTGATGGATGAAAACGAAAACCCGTTCAGTCCGGTGCGGTGCCCAGCGGCGCGCCGGCACCGGTGCGTTCGACGATCAGCTTGTAATGTTCGGGCCGGCGATGCTTGGAAAAATTGAAGACATGCTCGCGGAAAGTCTCGCCGATACTGAGATCGGCATTGGTGAAGATCAGTTCGTCTTCCTCGCTCTGGGATTGCGCGGTGATCTCGCCGGTCGGCGCCACGATGGCGGAGCCGCCGATCATGTGGAAACCGTCTTCCTTGCCACATTTGGCCGCCGCCGCCACCCAGAGACCGTTCTGGTAGGCATTGCCCTGCAGCGAGAGCAGATGATGGAACATGCGCAGATGCGGCGGTTCGTTCCAGTGGATGTTCCAGCTCGGCGTGTTGTAGCCGAGCGCGACGATCTCGGCGCTCTGCAGCCCCATCACGCGATAGGTCTCGGCCCAGCGGCGGTCGTTGCAGATACACATGCCGATGCGGGCGCCCAGCGTGTCCCAAACCTTGAAGCCCTCGTTGCCGACCTCGAAGAATTTCTTCTCCAGATGCTGGAACGGCGCTGTCTCGATGTGATGCGAATGGCCGGGCAGATGAATTTTCCGGTACCGCCCGACAATCTTCGCGTTTTCATCGGTCAGGATCGCCGTGTTGAAGCGGCGGCCATCCGGCGTCAGTTCGGCATAACCGAGATAGAAACCGATCTTGTATTCGGCAGCGAGATCGAATAGCGGCTGGGTTTCCGGCCCCGGCATGCTGCGCTCGAAGAAGCGCTCGATGGCGTCTTCCTCGCTCATCCAGTAGCGCGGGAAGAAGGTGGTGAGCGCGAGTTCGGGGAAGACCACAAATTTCGCGCCGCGGCTTTTGGCCTCGCGCAGTAGTTCGATCAGCCGCTTCACCACGGAGGCGCGGCTGTCGGCCAGATGGATCGGGCCGAGCTGGGCGACGGCAATACCATAGGGACGTTTCAGCGTGCTCATCGTCAGCTCCCCATGCCGACCAGGCTGCGCAGCATCTGGCGCGCCACGGCGGCCGAGATGCCGGTGGGATTGGCTAGCATGTCGGAGGCCTTGCGCTTGAGGAACTGGCCCGAGCCGCGTTCGACCTTCAGCTGGTTATCCTCGACCACCACGCGGCCGCGATTGATCACGATTTCCGGCCAGCCCTTCAGCTGGCGGCCTTCATAGGGGGTGTAGCCGACATTGTCGTGCAGCATGGCGGCCGTGACCGTGACCTCGCGGTCCTGATTCCAGATGCCGAGATCGGCATCGGCACCGACGGCAATCGTGCCCTTGCGGCCCGACAGGCCATACATCTCGGCGTGATTGGTGGCGGTCAATGCCACGAATTCCTGGATGCTGATGCGGCCGGCCATGAAGCCTTCGGAGAACAGCAGCGGCAGGCGCAGTTCCAGGCCCGGCACGCCATTCGCCATTTCCTTGAATGTCGTCGCATCGCCCTTGGGCAGCTTGCCGCTCTTGTCGAAGCGATAGGGCGCATGATCGGAGGAATAGGTGTAGAGCGTGCCGTCCTTCATGCCGGCCCAGACTGCCTCCTGCGATTCCTTGTCGCGCGGCGGCGGCGAGCAGCAGAACATCGCGCCCTGCAGGCCTTCGCGATCCAGGTCCTCGGCGGTGAGGAACAGATATTGCGGGCAGGTCTCGGCATAGACAGCGGCGCCGCGCTGCTTGGCGCGACGGATGGTGTGAATCGCTTCCTGACCGGACACATGCACGATGAGCAGCGGCACGCCGAGCAGGCGGGACAGCGCGATGGCGCGGTTGGTCGCTTCGGCTTCGGCCAGGGGGTCGTGCGCCACAGCATGGAATTTCGGCGCGGTATGGCCCTGTTCCAGTAGTCGATGCGCCAGCCAGCGGATCATGTCGTGGTTTTCGGCATGCACCATCACCAGCGCCTGTTCGCGCGCCGCCACCGACAGCACATCGAGCAGCTGATGATCGTCCAGCTTCAGCTTGTCATAGGTCATGTAGACCTTGAGCGAGGTGATGCCGTCGCGGATCGCCTGGGGCAGGTCGGTCTGCAGCGCGGTATCGTCCGGATTGGCGAGGATCAGGTGAAAGCCGTAATCGATCACGGCCTTTTCGCGCGCCAGCCTGCCATAGTCGGCGACGACCTCGGGGATCTTCATGTCGCGATGCTGCGCGGCAAAGGGAATGATCGTCGTGGTGCCGCCGAAGGCGGCCGAGACGGTGGCCGAATAGAAGTCGTCGGCGCACATCAGGCCCATGCCTGACAGCTGCTCGACATGGCAGTGACTGTCGATGCCGCCAGGCAGCACCCAGCGGCCGGCGGCGTCGATCTCGCGTTTGCCGGGCGCGAGCCCTGCGCCTAGGGCGGCGATCACGCCGTCGCGGACGGCGATATCGGCTTCAAATACGTCGCTCGCGGTGGCGATGCGGCCATTGCGCACCACCAGGTCGAAATCACTCATGCGCCCCACTCAATGCTGATCAGACACAGCGCTTCGACAAAAATTCTCGCAATGCAGCACCAGAATGTCGCATGCCGGTTTGTCATCCGCCCTTAACATGATGTTAAGGGCGGTCCGCAGGAGGAGCGGTTAGTGTCGCAGGGCCCCCTCGCGCATCTCCTCCTGCAACGAAAAACCGTTGGCTGCCATCAGCTTGCGCAGAATCTTCACGAAGGACTGGGCGAGCTGCGACATCGGCTCGAAGCGCAGGAAAGCGAGGTTGGCCATCATCACCGGCGCATCCGTGACCGGGCGCGAGACCAGATGCCCGTTTGGCCAGTTATGCAGCGAGAATTCGTCGATCAGCGCCACGCCGGCACCAGCCTGCACCAGGGCGCAGGCACTTTGCGGCGAGCCGACCTCGATGGTGGCTTTCAGCGGCAGACCGGCCCGGTCATACATCTGCGCCACCATGCGACCGTAAGGCGTGTCGCGGTCATAGGCGATCAGCGGGTATTCGGCCAGATCGGCCAGCGACAGCATGGGCTTGCGCGTCAGCGGATGATCCTCGGGACAGACGCAGCAGACCGGGCTCTGGCCCAGCGGTTTGGTCTCCAGGTTGGGATGGTCGATCGGCGTGCTGATCACGCCGATATCAGCCTGGTGATTCAGCAGGCGCTCCTGCAGCGGCGCGTAATTGAGGAAATTGAAGGTGACTTTCGCGTCCGTGTATCTCTCGCAAAGCTGTGCGATTGCCTGCGGAATCAGCACATGGCCGATACTTGGGCTGGACACGACATGCAGCACGCCCTGGCGGCGCTCGGCCAGCGAATGCGCGACTTCGTTGACGCGCTGCACGCCCAGGTAGACATGATCGACTTCGCGGAACAGGCGTTTCGCCTCAGGGGTTGCATAGAGCCGGCCCTTGATCCGCTCGAAGAGCGGAAAACCAACGCGGGTCTCGGTATAGGACAGCAGACGACTCACCGCCGGCTGCGACACATGCAGCACTTTCGAGGCGCCGCTGATCGAGCCGGTGCTCATCACGGCGCGGAAAACTTCAATTTGCCTGAGATTCAAGGACATACGGGCCTCCCATGCGCCGGTTTCTTATGGTCATCGCATGATGCACCGAAAACCGGCCATCCCATAACATCGCGTTAAGGGTGCAAGACAAATACGCAAGGAGCATGCCACTCCCAGCGCGCGCGGAGTGACATAGACTGGCCGCGACCCCTGGAGGCCGCGATGACGCCTACAATCATTGTGATCAATCCGAATTCGAACGAAGCCGTGACCGCCGGCATCGATGTCGCACTCGAACCGCTGCGCATTGGCGGCGGCCCGGCGATCCGCGCCCTGACGCTGAAGGAAGGCCCGCCCGGCATCCAGAGCCAGCATGACGTGGAGAGCGTGACTCTGCCGCTGGCTCGACTGGCGCAATCGCTGGAAGCCGAGGCCAGTGCCTTCGTGATTGCCTGTTTCAGCGATCCGGGCCTGCATGTGGTGCGCGAGGCCGTGAAGCGGCCGGTCCTGGGCATCGCCGAATGCGGCGTGCTCACGGCCCTCACCATGGGGCATACATTTGGCGTCATCGCCATCCTGGAAACTTCGATCCCGCGTCACTTGCGACTCTGGGGCGCGATGGGTGTGACGGACCGGCTGGCCGGCGAACGCGCCATCGGCCTGACGGTGGCTGAACTGGCCGACCGCGAGCGCACGCTGAAACGCATGATCGAGACCGGCAAACGCCTGCGCGACGAACGCCAGGCCAACACCATCGTGATGGGCTGCGCCGGCATGGCGGTGTTCCGCGATCCGTTGCAGGAGGCGCTGGGGATTCCGGTGATCGAGCCGACCCAGGCAGCGGCTACCATGGCATTGGGTCGCGTGCGTCTGGGCTGGTAACCGCGATGGATATCGCCGCCTCCGAACTGTCGCCCGATCGTATCTACAAGCTGCTGGTCAGCACGGTGATGCCCCGGCCGATTGCGCTGGTCTCGACGCTGAATGAGGACGGCAGTCCGAATGCCGCGCCGTTCAGCTTCTTCAACGTTTTCAGCAATGCGCCGCCGCTGCTGGTGATCGGCATCGAAGGCAGCAAGCGCGACGACGGCAAGCCGCACAAGGATACGGCGCGCAACATTATCGCGCGCGGCGAATTTGTGGTGAACCTGGTCAGCCATGCCATGGCACTGCCGATGGTGGCCAGCGCCATCGACTTCCCCGAAGGCGTCAGCGAATTCGACGAAGCCGGCTTCACGCCACGTGCTTCGAAGCAGATCGCAGTGCCGGGCATCGCCGAGTCGCCGGTCAGTTTTGAGTGCCGCCTGTTTAATACGGTATCCCTGCCCTTCAATCGCAGCCTGGTGACCGGCGAAATTCTGCATCTGCATGTGGCCGACAATGCCATCGACGACAAGCTGCATGTCGATCCCGATGCGCTGGACCTGATCGGCCGCATGCATGGCGCCGGCTGGTATACCCGCACGCGCGACCGCTTCGAGATTCCGCGCATGACGCCCGACGAATGGCGCGCCAAGAAAAAGCAGGGCGAGCGGACATGACGGAGATCCTCGACCAATTGCGCGGTATTGTCGGCGCTGCTCATGTGCTGACTGCGGCGGACGACCAGCAGGCCTATGTGGTCGACTGGATGAAGAAATATCGCGGCGTGGCCCGCGCCGTGGTGCGGCCGGGCAAGACCGAAGAGGTGGCGGCCGTGCTGCGCTGCTGCAACGAGGCGCAGGTCACCGTCATTCCCCAGGGCGGCAATACCGGCATGGCCGGCGGTGCGACGCCGGATGGCAGCGGCAGCCAGATTATTCTCAGCCTGACCCGCATGAACCGTATCCGCGAAATCGATCCGGTCGGCAACACGATCACAGTGGATGCCGGCTGCGTGCTGGCAACGATCCAGCAGGCGGCGCGCGATGCCGGCCGTTTCTTTCCGCTCAGCCTGGGTGCCGAAGGCAGTTGCACCATCGGCGGCAATCTTGCCACCAATGCCGGCGGCATTGCCGTGCTGCGCTATGGCAATATGCGCGAACTGGCGCTTGGCCTCGAAGTGGTGCTGGCCGATGGCCGCATCTGGGATGGGCTGCAGGCGCTGCGCAAGGACAATACCGGCTACGATCTGCGCGATCTTTTCATTGGCTCCGAAGGCACGCTCGGCGTGATTACCGGCGCGGTGCTGAAGCTGCACGCGGCTCCCGTTGTGCGGGCCACTGCCATGGTCGCATTGCCGCATCGCGATGCGGCACTTGCGCTGTTCACGCGGCTGCGCGGTCGCACCGGCGACCGGCTGACGGCGTTTGAATTCATGACGCGCAACTGCGTCGATCTGGTGCTGAAGCATGCCGGCGGCGCGGTCGCGCCTTTTGCCGCCGTGCCGCCGGCCATTGTGCTGACTGAGTTGAGCGATACCGACGCTGAGGCCAATCTGGCCGGACTGCTGGAAGATCTGCTGGCGGCTGCCATCGAGGCGGGCGAGGCGACCGATGCCGTGATCGCGCAGAGCAGCGAACAGGCCAAGGCGCTGTGGCGCATCCGTGAAGGCATCTCGGAGGCTCAGGTCCGCGCTGGCAAAACGATCAAACATGATATCGCACTGCCCATCGGCCAGCTTGCCGCCTTCATGGACGACTGCGAACGCATAGTCGAAGCGGCCTATCCCGGCCTGAACTTCCTGGTCTTTGGCCATCTCGGCGATGGCAACCTGCATTACAACCTGCAGCGCGCGCCGCAGATGGATGACGATGCCTTTTATGCCCTGACCGGACCGCTCAATGCGCTGGTACATGATCTGGTGCATCGCTATCGCGGCAGCATCAGCGCCGAGCATGGCGTCGGCCAGCTGCGGCGCGACGAGCTGCCGCGCTACAAGTCCGGCGTGGCGCTGCAGATGATGCATGACCTGAAACGACTGTTTGATCCCGCCAGCATCCTCAATCCGGGCAAACTGCTTCAATCCTGATTCTCGCCACAAGAGGTTTCCCTGACATGGCCAAACTCGACGAATCCGCCAAGGGCGTTTACATCATCTCGGTCACGCCCTTCACCGATAGCGGTGCGCTCGACCTCGACAGCACCGACCGCATGGTCGACTTCTACATGGAGAAGGGCGTCACCGGCTTCACGCTGCTCGGCATGATGGGCGAGGCGCCGAAGCTGACCATGGCGGAATCGCGCAGCTTCGTGCAGCGGGTGCTCAAACGCCTGAACGGCAGGGTGCCCGTGGTGGTGGGTGCCTCCAGCCCGGGTTTTGCCTCCATGGCTGAACTGACCAAGGCCGTCATGGACGACGGTGCAGCCGGTGTAATGATCGCGCCGCCGGGCACGCTGAAGACCGACGACCAGATCGTCACCTATTACGAGAATGCGGCCGAGGCGATCGGCATGTCCACGCCCTTCGTGCTGCAGGATTTCCCGCAATCGACCAATGTGCATATGACGGCCGGCGTGATCGCCCGCATCATCAAGAGCCTGCCATCCTGCGTGATGCTGAAGCATGAGGACTGGCCGGGCCTGGCCAAGCTGAGCGCTCTGCGGGCCATGACCGATCTGCGTCGCGTCAGCATCCTGGTCGGCAACGGTGCTGTTTTTCTGCCCGAGGAAATGGAGCGCGGTGCCGACGGCGCCATGACCGGCTTCGCCTATCCCGAGATGATGGTGGAGGTCGTGAAGGCCTATCAACAGGGCAAGCCGGATCGCGCCCGCGATATCTTCGATGCCTATCTGCCGCTGGCGCGTTATGAGCAGCAGCCGGGGCCTGGCCTCGCCATCCGCAAATACGTGCTGCAGAAACGTGGCGTGATCGCGTCGGCTGCTTTGCGCAAGCCGGGGCCGAAGCTGTCGGCCCAGGATATTGCCGAAACCGAGAAGATGATCGCGCGCCAGACCAAGCGCCTGCAGGAGATCGGCTGATGGATCTCGGGCTGAATGGAAAGCGTGCGCTGGTGCTGGGTGCCAGCCGGGGTCTCGGTGCGGCCTGCGCGAAAGTGCTGGCCCGTGAAGGCGCCACGGTGATCGCGGCGGCGCGCAGCGTCGAGGATACCAAGACCTGGATCGCCGGCGAGGAGGCATCGGTCGCCGCGCGTCTGACGGCGGAGAAACTCGACCTCGCCGAGCGCGCCTCGGTCGATGCGTTGGCCGACCGCCTGCTGCATGATGGCGGTGTCGATATCCTGGTCAACAACAGCGGCGGGCCACCGCCGGGTGTGGCAGCCGAGATCGCACTCGATCTCTGGCAGCAGCAGTTTGCCGCCATGGCCGGCCATCTGTTCCATCTCACCGGCCGCCTGTTGCCCATGATGCTGCAGCGCGGCTGGGGCCGTGTCATCACCATTGCCTCTTCGGGCGTGGAACAGCCGATCCCGAATCTCGCGCTGTCGAATGGCCTGCGCATGGCGGTGCTGGGCTGGTCGAAGACGCTGGCGGCTGAAGTCGCGGCCAAAGGCGTGACGGTGAACCTGGTGCTGCCCGGCCGTATCCATACCGACCGCGTCGATCAGCTGGATGGCGCCGCGGCGGCCAAACAGGGCAAGTCGCGGGAAGAGGTCGCCAAGGCCTCGCAGGCGACGATCCCGATGGGCCGCTATGGCCGACCGGAGGAATTCGCCGATGCGGTGGCATTCCTCGCCAGCGCTCGCGCCGGCTATATCACCGGCAGCAAGCTGCGCGTCGATGGCGGCATGATCCGCAGCCTGTAGGGGATTGTTCGCAGCTCTGGAGCGGGTGAGGGGAATCGAACCCCCGTCGTAAGCTTGGGAAGCTTCTGCTCTACCATTGAGCTACACCCGCCTGCCCAAACAGGCTGTGCCGGGAAGATAGCCAACGGGCCAGCGGGTTACAACAGGGCTGACGGGGCATTGCAGGCCTAATGGACCTCGGCCATCGCGGCGGCAATCTGGTCCGGGGTCAGGTCGAAATGCTGCGCCAGGCCAGCCTGTCCGGCGCGGGTCAGGGTCACGGCGCGGCTGTCGCGCCGCCGTTCCAGCCAGCCCAGTTCGAAACAGCGCTCGGCCAAAGCGGCGCCCAGACTGCCGGCCAGATGCGGGCTGCGCTCGCTCCAGTCGAGACAGGCGCGCGCAAACCGGCGTTTGCCGTTGGCCAGTGTGTCGACATCAATCTGCAATGCCGAGAACAGCTGGCGTCCGGCTGTCGTCACCACGAAATCCTCGGCCTCGCCGCCGCCGTCTTCGCTGGCCGGCAAGATGCAACCGCGCGCCACAAGCTGATCAAACAGGCAGACGCCGAGCTTGCCGGCGATATGGTCGTAGCAGGTCCGCGCCGCGCGCAGCGCACCGGCCACGCGGGTATGGTGATGATGCTTCGGCAGGATACGTTCGCCGGCCAGCGCCATCAGGCTCTCAATCGCGGCCGCCACCTGTGCATTGGCGAGATGGTAATAACGATGCCGGCCCTGCTTGGCGAGGCTGAGCAATCCGCCATCCGACAGCTTGGCGAGATGCCCGCTGGTGGTCTGCGGCGACACGCCGGCGATCTGCGCCAGTTCCTTCGCCGTGCGGGCGCGACCATCCATCAGCGCCTTCAGGATATTGGCGCGCGCCGGATCGCCGATCAGCGCGGCAATCTTGGCGACATGGGGTTCGTTGCTGCTCATGCCTCGACTCTAGGCCGCAGGGTGTCTGTCGTCTATCTGCAACAGTTCGGTGGGCACCGAAGTCTCCGCGCCAAACCATCGGATAAAGTCTGGTGACAGAAGGTGACAGCGACCGGCGCTACAGTCATCCCCACGTCATCGCCGTCGGTTAGGACAGCGGTACCAAGTATACAAAAAACGGAGCCTCGCCATGACTCAGACCGTGATTGCCCATTCGCCGCCCCGCCATGCTGCCGACGACCTGCTGCAGAAGCCGCGCAGCCTCCTGACCACCATGATGATCAGGATTGTGAGCGCACAGCGCCTGCAGCGTGAGCGCGAGCAGCTTGCCGAACTGAGCGATTCGGCACTGAAAGATCTCGGCCTGTCGCGCGCCGATGTCTGGAACGAGCTGCACAAACCGGTCTGGCGGCGCTGATTAAAAATCAGATCGGGAAAATGAGGCAGGTCGTGGTGCCGGTGGCGAGGATCTTGCCGCTGGCATCGACAATGCGGCCTTCCGCAGTGCCGACGCGGTTGCCGACCTGGATCGCGTTGCCCTCGGCATAGACCGTGCCGGTCTTGTCGCTGATGCCGCGCACCAGGCTGACCTTGTATTCCAGCGTGGTGTAGCCCATGCCCTTGGGCAGCATCGACTGAACGGCGCAGGACATGCAGCTGTCGAGCATGGTGCCGGCAAAGCCGCCATGCACGCTGCCGATCGGATTGTAATGTTTCTTCTCCGGCCGGGCGGCGAAGACGACACGGCCGGGCTCGGCCTCGAAGATCCACATATTCATCAGCTCGGCAATCGGCGCGCCCGACAACTCGCCGCTAATCAGCTTGCGAAACAGCTCGATGCCCGACAACTCGCGCAGCGTCTCCAGCGGCACCGGCGCGTAAGTCCCGCCTTTGGGCGGATGCAGGTCGGCGGAGCGTGCGGCGGGCTTCGGGGAGGCGGACATTGGAAGACTCCGTGTGGTATGGCTTGCCGCTCTGCGGTATAACGTGTATATACACGTTATGGATCACAGCCCGCAAGCCCCCCATCCGTCAGGCTTTGTTTTGCCGCCGCCGATGCCGGATGGCACGGAATTCTGCCTGTGCTTCCAGCTGCGGGCCGCCGCGCGCCGCGCCAGCGCGCTCTATGCCGAACGGCTCAGCCCCATCGGGCTCGGCCTGCCACAATACAGCCTGGTCGGCATGGCCTGGGCCTGCGAAAAGCAGAACGGTCGCCCGCCCAGCATCACCGAACTGGCGGCGGCGCTCGATCTCGACCGCACGACGCTCAGCCGCAACCTGAAACCGATGATCGCCGCCGGCCTGGTCGAAGTGACACCCAGCGGCCATGGCCGCGCCAAGCTGGTGCGCGCCACCCGCGAAGGCCGCGCCGCCTATCGCGCCGGCGTGGCGCTGTGGCGGGCGGCACAAGATGAGGCGCATGCGGCCCTCGGCGGCCAGTTCGACACCCTGATGCAGGCGCTGCAAACCACCATCGCCGGGCTGCCTGCTGCGGCGGGCAGCACCATCGCCAACGATCTCTGATCCGTCGGAATTTCGGCGCGCCCGCCAAGACTTAAGGCGAGAGCGGGCCTATGCTTTGGTCGAAAGCCGGGGTGGCCCGTCTTGTTCCAGCCCGGCCTTGCGGGCATCATTGCCGCCATTGGGGAAACGCCCGCCGGTTGCGGCGGCCAGAGCATATTCTGGCTGATCGGGCCGGCCGAAATTCTGTGGGAAGGGAGCCGACGTCATGGCTGACAATGAACTGTTTCCGGTGGCCGCCGACTGGGCCAAGCGCGCCTGGGTCGATGCCGGCAAATACAAGGCGATGTACCAGCAGTCGGTGCAGGACCCGGCCGCCTTCTGGGGCGAACAGGGCAAGCGCGTCGACTGGATCAAGCCCTATACCCAGGTCAAGGACGTCTCCTTCGACAAGAAGGACCTTCACATTCGCTGGTTCGCCGACGGCGTGCTGAACGTCTCGGCCAACTGCATCGACCGCCATCTGCCCAAGCGCGCCAGCCAGACCGCGATCATCTGGGAAGGCGACGATCCGTCGAAGGCGGAGAACATCACCTACCAGCAGCTTCACGATGAAGTCTGCCGCATGGCCAATGTGATGAAGGCCAAGGGCGTCAAGAAGGGCGACCGCGTCACCATCTACCTGCCGATGATCCCGGCTGCGGCTTACGCGATGCTGGCCTGCGCCCGTATCGGCGCGGTGCATTCGGTGGTGTTCGGTGGCTTCTCGCCCGACAGCCTGGCCAACCGCATCCAGGATTGCGACAGCCAGTTCCTGATCACCGCCGATGAAGGTCTGCGCGGTGGCCGCGGCGTGCCGCTGAAGGCCAATGCCGATGCGGCGCTGAAGACCTGCCCGAATGTGAAGACCGTTCTGGTGGTCAAGCATACCGGTGGCAAGATCGATATGACGGCTGGCCGCGATGTCTGGCTGCATGACGAAGCTGCCAAGGTTCCCGCCACCTGCGCGCCGGAGCCGATGAATGCGGAAGACCCGCTGTTCATCCTCTACACCTCGGGTTCGACCGGTAAGCCGAAGGGCGTGCTGCACACCTCGGGCGGCTATCTCGTCTTCGCCTCGATGACGCACCAGTATGTCTTCGACTATCACGATGGCGACATCTACTGGTGTACTGCCGATGTGGGCTGGGTCACCGGCCACAGCTACATCCTCTATGGCCCGCTGGCCAACGGCGCCACCACGCTGATGTTCGAAGGCGTGCCGAATTATCCGGATGCCTCGCGCTTCTGGCAGGTGATCGACAAGCACAAGGTCAACATCTTCTACACGGCACCGACCGCGATCCGCGCCCTGATGCGCGAAGGCGAGGCGCCGGTGAAGAAGACCAGCCGCGCCAGCTTGCGTCTGCTCGGCTCCGTGGGCGAGCCGATCAATCCGGAAGCCTGGCTGTGGTATCACCGCGTGGTCGGCGACGGTCGCTGCCCGATTGTCGATACCTGGTGGCAGACCGAGACTGGCGGCATCCTGATCACGCCGCTGCCCGGCGCCATCGACCAGAAGCCGGGTTCGGCGACGCTGCCCTTCTTCGGCGTGCAGCCGCAGCTGGTGGATGGCGAAGGCAAGGTTCTCGAAGGCGCCACCGAGGGCAACCTGTGCATCAGCGACAGCTGGCCGGGCCAGATGCGCACGGTCTATGGCGATCACCAGCGTTTCATCGACACATACTTCAGCACCTTCCCCGGCAAGTATTTCACCGGTGACGGCTGCCGCCGCGATGCCGATGGCTATTACTGGATCACCGGCCGTGTCGACGACGTGATCAACGTGTCGGGCCATCGCATGGGCACGGCCGAGGTGGAAAGCGCGCTGGTCGCCCATCCCAAGGTGGCCGAGGCCGCCGTGGTCGGCTATCCGCATAACATCAAGGGCCAGGGCATCTATGCCTATGTCACGCTGAAGACCGGCATCCAGGCCACCGAAGAGCTGCGCAAGGAACTGGTGCAGCATGTGCGGACTCTGATCGGTCCGATTGCCTCGCCCGACCTGATCCAGTGGGCGCCGGGCCTGCCCAAGACGCGCTCGGGCAAGATCATGCGCCGCATCCTGCGCAAGATCGCCGAGAACGAACATTCGGCGCTGGGCGACACCAGCACGCTGGCCGATCCCTCGGTCGTCGACGATCTGGTGAATAACCGCATGAATCGCGGCTAAGCTTTCAGCGAAGCTGAACACGTCAAAGGGCGTCCGGAGCGATCCGGGCGCCTTTTTCTTTTGCGACTTCACAAAAATGGGACCCCGGCTCTCCGCTTCGCTCCGGCCGGGGTGACGATAAACTTATACCGTCACCCCGGGCTTGACCCGGGGTCCCATTTTTCTTCGAAGCTCTGCCGTATCCCGAATTTGTGGAACCCCCGACGCCGCTGAGCCTTTTCATAGGAGCGAAGCAATCAACGGAGGCATCACGATGGCTGTCGAGTCGCAATACGGCCCGAAGGAACGCGCGGAATACGATACGAAGGAGCGCGTGGTGTCGACGCAGAAGGCGCGCAGCGGCATCGAACTGCACAGCATGCGCTATGTGCTGGGCTTCGGCATCGCCGGCGTGGTGATCGCCTTCTTGCTGGCCTGGTATTTCATGTTCCGCGTTTAACGGCATAGGGATTGGGCGCGACCGACAGGCCGGCCGCCAGTTCGCTGATCTGGCGCGCCACGGTTTCAGCCTGCTGCAGGCGTTGCATCAGGGCCGCCACCATCTGCCATTGGTTTTCCGCCGCTGGTGACGCGGCGGCTTCGGCGGGGGGCGGCTCGACGTCGCCGCCCAGCAGGCCGATCAGCACCGGGCGATGCTGCGCCAGCAGCGCCTCTGCGGTAGTCGCATCGAGGTCGCGCCCGCGCATGCGCAGCAGCACATGCAGGGCGGCCAGTTGCGCCATCATGCGATAATTGGCCGAGAGGAAGGCCTGCAGCCGCGTGATATCGGTTTGATTGCTGCCCGGCTCATTGGCCAGCCGCTGCAGCGCGCCGGCGAAATCGGCACCGGCATCGAACAGGTCCTTGCGCGCCAGGCGATAATTCTGCTCCGGCGGATTCCGTTTCAGCGCCTGCCGGGCATATTTGCGGCTGGCGCGCAGCAGCGCGGCACTCAACTGCGGCAGGTCCTGGCGCTCCCAGTAGGGCAGCAGGAAGCTGAACAAAGCGGCGATGGCCGCACCCAGGCCGGTATCCAGCAGGCGTTCGGCCAGCAGCGAACCGCCGGCCGGATTGAGGAAATGCATCATCAGCAGCGCCATCACGCAGGCCGCGATTGACGTGATCAGATAGCGCACCGGCGCATAGGCATGTGCCAGCGCAATGCTGGCAAAATAGAGCGCGAGCAAAGCCGGCTGCGACAGCAGATGCAGCGCCAGGGCCGCCAGCACGCAGCCGATCAGGTTGCCGATCAGACGGTCTTTCTGGCGCTGGCGCGTCGCGCTGTAATTGGCGCGCATGATCACCGCCACGGTCAGCAGGATCCAGCTGCCATGGCTGAAATACCTGGTCAGCAGGGTGGCGAGCGCGAAGGCGCAGAGCATCGCCGCCGTCAGCCGCAACGCGTAGCGGAAAATCGGCGAGCTGAGGCGCAGATGCCGGCGGATCAGGCGCAGGCGATATGGCCGTGGCGGCAGGAATTCATCCAGCTTGATCGCGCCCAGCAGCGCCTCGGCCGCGTCCGGCGCGCGGATCACCGATTGCAGCCGGTCGATGGCATCGACGGCATGGCCGATGCGGTCCAGCACGGCACGCAGTTCCAGCAGCGCGGCGCCATGTTCGGTGGCGGTATCGCTGCCCTCGTCCAGCGGGGCGACCTTTTCCAGCGTTTCGGCGATGGCGACGAATTCATTGCGCGCGGCCTGCAGCGACGGGCTCGGCTGGCCGCTGCGGATTTCCTCGGCGATGTCGTCCACCAGCATGGCGATATGCAGGATGCCGATGCGGATGCGGTTCAGCAGCGCGCCGCTGTCGCGCTGGGCGGAGAACTGGCGCTGCAGCAGCCAGTAGTCGGTCTGGCTCGACAGGATCGTCTCGAAGGCATCCAGCGCCGCGATCAGGCCCGCCGCCATCTGGCGCTGCCGCACCGCCTGCATGTGGCGGAACAGCAGGTTGCGGGCGGCCTCCACACGCTCCATCAGCGTGACCTGGCGTTCGATCAGGTTGGCATAGCCGGCTTCGATGCCGATGCGGCTGTCATACAGCGCGGCCTTGGCGCGGATATAGTCGGCAAAAGCTTCCAGCGCGCCGGTCAGCGCGATCTGCTTATGCCGTTCCTCCAGCAGGTGGCTGGCGGCCAGCCCGAAGGCGGCATAGGCCACGGCGCCGGCAAAGACCAGCAGGGCATGATGCACCGCCGCCATACCGCCACCGATCTCGATGCCCAGTGCGAACACCACCGACAGGATCATCGACATGCACAGCGCCAGCGTGGTCTTGCCGTAGATGGTCAGCATCGCGCCGACGAAGCTGGTGATGGCGACGACCAAAGCCTGCAGCAGCGGCTCATGCCCGGTCAGGCCGATGGCCAATGTGGCCAGGCTGTCGAAGATGATGGCGATCAGGAAGGCGGCGCGTTTGTAGTCATGCGGTACCGGCGTGTCGACGATGCTGACGCAGGTGGCGCCCACCGCCACCACGGCAGCCGCAGCGGGCCCGAGCCAGAGCCCGGTCGCCAGCGCCACGATGGCGACGCCGGCCGCGGCGGTCGCGCCGCTCAGCAGCTGTTGCGCCGGCAGGGTGAAGATCGAGAAATGGAAATCGCGCGACATCATGCCGGGCGATCCTAGCGCGGGACGCGTCCGGCTGCGAGTAATCCGGCCTGCGAGATCAGGCGAGCGGTTTGTAGAAAAACGCGCAGGGCTGCAGTGCCTTGCCGTCGGCGGACAGCGCATAGCCGGGCAGGATGCCCAGCAGGGTATAGCCCAGCGCGTGATACAGCGGTTCAGCGACACTGCCGTGTTCGGTGTCGAGCGTCAGCAGTGTCAGGCCGCGCCGCCGCGCCTCGGCTTCGGCCGCCTGCATCAGGCGGCGACCCAGTCCCTGCCGCCGTGCGTGGCTGTGGACCAGCAGCTTTTTCACATCGGCGCGGTGCTTCTGGTTTGGTGGCGTGTCCATGCCCAGCATCACGGTGCCGACGATGCTGCCGGCTTGGTCGCGCGCCACGAACAGCACGGCGCTGCCATCGCGCAGGGCCGGCAACTGGCGCTGCCAGAAGGCGCGGGCCTGGTCCATGGCGAAGGGCTGCAGGAAATTGACACTGGCGCCATGCTGCACGCTGTCGTGCAGGATCTCGGCCAGCGCTTCCAACTCGGCTTCGGCCGCCGCGGCATCCAGACTGGTAATGGTCATGGCTGAAGCATCCTTTGCAGGAACACCAGATCGAGCCAGCGCTCGAATTTCCAGCCGGCCTCGCGGATCAGCCCGGCATGGCGATAACCCAGCTTTTCATGCAGGCGCAGGCTGGCGACGTTGTCGGCGGTGATCCCGGCGATCATGGTGCGCAACCCGCGCTCCGTCGCGATCTGCAGCAGCGGCGCCAGCAGCTGCGCACCGATGCCCTTGCCGCGGCTTTGCGGCGCGATGTAGATGGCGTTCTCCACCGTGTAGAGATAGGCCGGCCAGGGGCGGAACGGACCATAGCTGGCATAGCCCAGCACCGTGCCGGCGTCTTCCGCCACCAGCACCGGCAGGTTCTGCGCGGTCTTCATCTGCAGCCAGTCGATCTGCGCCTGCGGCTCGCGCGCCGTGTAATCGAACACAGCCGTGGTATTGAGCACGGCGTCGTTATAAATCGCGCGGATCGATTCCGCGTCTTCCAGCGTGGCATCACGAATCTTCATCGGGCTTTCCGTCGGGCAATGATCACGAGATAGCGGCAGGGCTCAGTGGTTTCGTTGGCGAAGACATGCGGCTGGTCCAGCGCACAATGCAGGCAGTCGCCGGCAGCAATATCGAAATGGTCGTCGCCGCTGCTGAACCGCAGCACGCCGCTGACGCCCAGGATATGCTGGTCATAGGCGCCGGATGGCAGCGCCGGATAGTCGATCTTCGCACCGGCCGGCAGGGTGGCCTGTACGATCTCGACGCTCGATCCGGTGCCGGCCGGGGTCACCGCGCGGCGCTCGAAACCGGTTTCCGGATCGCGCCAGACGGGCTGCGCGGCGGCGGTCAGCAGCACCAGACTCTTGTCTTCCACGGCGGCCATCAGGCCCGACAGGGTGATGTCCAGACCGGCGCAGAGCCGGCCGAGCAGGGCCGCGGTCGGGCTGGCCTCACGGCGCTCGATCCGCGAGATCATCGCCTTGCTCACGCCGCTGCGCTCGGCCAGGTCGGCCAGCGACAGCGCCAGCTCTTCGCGCCGGAGTTTCAGCCGGGCGGCGATGCGATCCTCGATATTGTCCGTCTCTATCATGAGACAATCGTCTACTATCAGGGACGATTACCGTCAAGCCAGGTTTCGGGTTTATATAACTGTTATACTGGTTATAATGACGCCATGACCAAGCTGACCTGTCATGCCCTGACACCCGACCGCTGGAGCGACCTTGCTGCGCTGTTCGGTGCCAACGGCGCCTGTGACGGCTGCTGGTGCATGTGGTGGCGGCATCAGCGGGGCGAGGATTATCAGAGCGCCAAGGGCGCCACCAATCGCCGCCGCTTCCAGAAGTTGGTGAAGGACGGGACTGCCCATGGCGCGCTGGCTTATGCAGACGGCGAGCCGGTCGGCTGGATTTCCTTTGATCGCCGCACCGATTTCCACCGCCTGCAACGTGGCCGCACCATGCGCTGCGACGACGCGGACGAAGTCTGGTCGCTGCCCTGTTTCTTTGTGAAAGCGGGCTGGCGCAGTCGCGGCGTGGCCTCAGCCTTGCTCCGCTTCGCGATCAGGCATCTGCAGCATGAAGAGGGCGCCCGGATCCTGGAAGCCTATCCCGTGCAGACCCTGCCCGATGGTAAGCGCTATCGCGCCGACGAGGCCTATACCGGCACGGTGGACCTGTTTGCCAAGGCTGGCTTCAAAGCAGTCGGCGCGCGCGATAATCGCCGCCAGCGCATGCGCCTCACACTGGGGTGATATGGCCGCGGGATGGCGGTTGCCACCCCTTGTCCCCAGGCCGCATATTGACTTTCCGCCTATATGTACCCATTATGTTCTTTTATCCTTTTGCTCCCGGAGGCCACGATGTCCAGGATGCCGAATCAGGCCGGCCGCCGGAGCCGGCGCTATATCGACTGGCGGGAGGCCGCACAGATGCTGGCTGGAGGGCAGACACCTGCCGAGGCGGCAAAGGCGATCGGCATTTCCGAAGACCGGCTCATGCGCCATTTCGAAACCAGCCAGCATTTTCTCAGGCTCATTCTGCGGGCAGGCGAAAGCCGTCGCTGCCTCGCGCTGGCGCTGCAGGCCGGGCCGATGGAGGAGGATACGCCGGGATAAGCGTCGATAAGCGACGTTAGGCTCCAGGAGGCGTCGGTAAGCTGGATGCGCAAAATAAGCATCGAATAAGGGTCGAATAAGCATCGAATAAGGCTGGGGCAACGCAGAGCAAACATCCCGCAACGGTGCGGCAAAGCGGGACGAAGCTGTCTGCGAGGGCGGCGAACAAACACAATTGATCCCGCTTAAACCAGTCGATCCTGTTCAAACTGCTGCCGGAGCTTATCTTTTTCACCATCGCGGATTTCGGAACGGAGCCATCATGCGCAGAACTGCTTTCGGCATTGCTCTCTCGCTCGCCCTGTCGTTTGGAGCGGCCAGCGCGCAGACCCCGCAGACGATCCGCACACAGGATGTGTCGGTGCGTGCGGTGACGGTGGCCAGCGGCCTGGAGAATCCCTGGGGCTTCGCCTTCCTGCCCGATGGCCGCATTCTGGTGACCGAGCGGCCGGGTGCCATGCGCGTCGTCGACAAGGGCAAGGTCTCGCCGCCGCTCGGCAATGTGCCGAAAGTGTTCGACAGCGGGCAGGGCGGGTTGCTGGATGTCACGCTTGATCCGGAATTTGCGCGCAACCGCGTTGTCTACTTCACGTATGCGGAACCGGGCGAGGGAGGTGCCGGCACGGCGCTGGCCAGTGCGGTGTTCAACGAAACATCATTGAGTGATGTGAAAGTGCTGTTCCGCCAACAGCCGAAAATGTCGGGTGGCCTGCATTTCGGCAGCCGCGTGGTGGTGGGCCCCGACGGCAAGCTGTGGCTCGGTCTCGGCGAGCGCTATCGCCGCGATGAATCGCAGAATCTGAACAGCCATCTCGGCAAGGTGATCCGGCTGGAAAAAGATGGCCGCGTGCCCGCCGACAATCCTTTTGTCGGCCGCAGCGATGCACGACCGGAAATCTGGTCTTACGGCCATCGCAACATCCAGGGCATGGCGCGGCATCCGCAGACCGGCATCGTCTGGCTCAACGAGCATGGCGCGCAGGGCGGCGACGAGGTGAATATTCCCGAGCGCGGCAAAAACTACGGCTGGCCGGTGATCACCCATGGCATCGATTATTCCGGCGCGAAGATCGGCATCGGCACATCGGCGCCGGGTATGGAGCAGCCACTGTTGCACTGGACGCCGTCGATCGCGCCAGCCGGCATGGCCTTTTACACCGGCGACAGGATTGCGGCCTGGCGTGGCAACCTGTTCGTGGGATCGCTGAAATTCCGCACCCTGCATCGCGTGGTGCTGGACGGAACCCGCGTGGTGAAGCAGGAGCGGATCGAGCTGGGCGATAATATCCGCGATGTGCGCGATGGGCCCGACGGTTTTCTGTATGTCGCGACCGACGATCCGCGCGGTCGCATCATCCGGCTCGAACCGGCCAATTAGGCATAAAAAAACCCGGCCCGGAAAATCACTCCGGGCCGGGTTGCTTGATCATGAGCCGGTTTAGTCGGCCGGTTTTTCTTCGTCTTCCGTATCGGCCTCGGCCTCGGTTTCGTCCGCCTGTTCCTCGGTTTCATCACCGGGGGTTTCCATTGCGGCAGGATCGGTGTCGTAGGACTGGTCCGTCGGAATCTCGATCTGGATGGTGCTCGGATCGACGCCCGAACCGCGGTCCAGCATGCCGGTCACCATCTCGGGGAAGGCGATCACCAGGCCGACCATGATGATCTGGATGCACACGAAGGGCACGGCGCCCCAGTAGATCTGGCCGGTCGTGACTTTCGGGATCAGCTTGCCGGTCACCTTGTCGATATAGTCCGCCACCGGGGCGACGCTGCGCAGGTAGAACAGCGCGAAGCCAAACGGCGGATGCATGAACGAGGTCTGCATGTTGACGCCGAGCAGCACGCCGAACCAGATCAGGTCGATGCCCAGTTTTTCCGCCGCCGGGCCGAGCAGCGGCACGACGATGAAGGCCAGCTCGAAGAAATCGAGGAAGAAGGCCAGCAGGAAGACCATGATGTTGACGACGATCAGGAAGCCGAGCTGGCCGCCGGGCAGGCTGGTCAGCAGATGTTCGACCCAGAGATCGCCGTTCACGGCGCGGAAGGTCAGGCCGAACACGGTCGAGCCGATCAGGATGAAGATGACGAAAGCCGAGAGCTTGGCCGTCGTATCCATCGCCTGGCGCAGCAGTGACCAGTCGAGCTTGCGCTTCATCAGCGCCAGGATCAGCGCGCCGGCCGCACCCATGGCACCGCCTTCGGTCGGCGTCGCCACGCCGATGAAGATGGTGCCCAGCACCAGGAAGATCAGCACCAGCGGCGGCACCAGCGACACCAGCACGCGGATCAGCAGCTGCATGCCGTGCAGCGTGCGGGCTTCCAGCGGCAGGGCCGGGGCGCGTTTGGGGAAGATGATGGTGATCAGGAAGATGTAGCCGGCATAGAGCGCCGAGAGCACCAGGCCGGGGATCAGGGCGCCGGCATACATGTCGCCGACCGAGCGGCCGAGCTGATCGGCCATGATGATCAGCACCAGGCTGGGCGGGATGATCTGCGCCAGCGTGCCCGATGCCGCAATCACGCCGCTGGCGAGGCGACGGTCATAGCCGTAGCGCAGCATGATCGGCAGCGAGATCAGGCCCATCGAGATCACCGAGGCGGCCACCACGCCGGTGGTCGCCGCCAGCAGGGCGCCGACGAAGATGACCGCATAGGCCAGGCCGCCGCGCATGGGGCCGAATAGCTGGCCGATGGTGTCGAGCAGGTCTTCCGCCATGCCGGATCGTTCGAGGATCAGGCCCATGAAGGTGAAGAAGGGAATCGCCAGCAGCGTATCGTTGCGCATGATGCCGAATACGCGTTCGGGCAGCGCCTGCAGCAAAGCCGGCGTCAGCAGGCCGAGTTCGATGCCGATGAAGGCGAAGATCAGGCCGTTGGCGGCCAGCGCGAAAGCGACCGGGTAGCCGAACAGCAGGAAGAAGACCAGCGCCAGGAACATCAGCGGCGCCATGTTTTCAGTCAGGAACGAGACCATATCGATTACTCCGCGGCGCCTTCGGCGGGGCTGTGGGCGTCACCCTTCTTGGGCGCCGGATTGGGAATCAGGCCTTGCAGGAAGGCGATGCGTTTAATCAGTTCAGAGAAGCCCTGCAGGATCAGCAGCAGGAAGCCGAGTGGCAGCAGCAGCTTCACCGGCCAGCGGATCAGGCCGCCGGCATCGCTCGACATCTCGTTGCGGACGAAGGAGTCGACCAGCATCGGCCAGGACAGATACATGATGATGATCGAGATCGGCAGCAGGAACAGCGTGGTGCCGATGATGTCGATCCAGGTCAGTGTCTTCTCGGAGAATCTGCTGACGATCACGTCGATGCGGATATGTTCGTTGCGCAGCAGCGTATAGCCGGCGCAGAGCATGAAGACGAAGGAGAACAGATACCACTGCACTTCCAGCCAGGCATTCGAACTGGTGTTGAACAGGTATCGCACCGAGGCATTGCCGGCGCTGATGATCACTGCGACCAGGACCGCCCAGTAAACGATGCGGCCGACCCAGTCGTTGAGACGGTCAACGGCTGTGCTGAAAGCCAATAGCAAACGCATATAACAAATCCCCCTTCACAGCAGGCCGGTACGGCCGTTGTGACCCGATTGATCAAGTGATTGGTGCCGCGCCTGCCAGCGAGGAAGCCCGGTACCAGCGTTCCCTGTTTCGGGGCGTATTTATGCTATGCGGGTCGTCCGATAAAGCCCCGGTCGGCGACCGGCGCCATTTATAGACGAGGGCCTTGGCCAAAGTCAGGAAAAAAGTCGTAAATTCGTGAATTTGAACGAATATTGCCGGTCCGGGGCGCCACCCGGTTATCCCATTTCGCCGGTGGTGGTGTTGTAGTTATTGATAATCCGGTGCAACACGTCGAGCTGGTTGCGGGCGATCGGGTCCTGGCCGTTCAGGATCAGGGTCAGGGCAACCCGGGTGATGCCCAGTTTCGAGGCAACCTGGTCCAGGTTGATGCCGCGCGCCCGGCAGGCGACGGTGATCATGTCGAAAGAGCCCTTGTCGAGAAAGACGCGGCCCCATTCGTCGCGGCCGGTCAGCCGGATCGGCTTGATCTCGAGCGCTGCGTTTTTCTGCGGACGCGGGGCGGGCGCCGCGGCGGGACGGCCGGTCGGCACGCTGCGCTGGGTCGGCCGCCAGTCGGGGTCGCGTTCAAACACTTCCAGCTGGGGCGCCTGCTCCATCAGGTGCAGCAGCATGTTGCGCATATGCACCAGCAGCTGGTCGGCGGTGCCGCTGGCTTCGGGCCCATCGAGCAGCAGGTTGCTCAGTTCTTCCAGCCGTTTGAGACGCGAGGCAAAGAATTCCCGCGCGCCATAGGGCAGGGCGGTGCGCGCCTCGATCAGGTTTTCCAGATAGCTCTGTTTGACGTCGATCTCGACCTTGAGGATTTTCGCGCGCAGCTGCGCCACGAAACGGCGCAATTCGTCGCGTCGACCGGTCTTGAGTACGGAGAGCCGACCCTCGGCAATCTCGGCAGACTGGTGGAAATCGTCCACCAGAGTGGCGAATTTGCGAAAACCGCTCACCGTATTGCGCTTCTCGTTCACGTCTTCGGTGAACTTGAAGATATACATCGCCCGCTGCTCGATCCGCGATACGAGCTCGTTGGCTTCCTGAATGTGGGCCTGATTGTCGACGATCATGCGCGGGATACTGTCTGGTCAGCGTTACGTTAACCTTAACACACTCTTTCCGGGCGGAAACCGCTTGGTTACTCCGCCAAAAGGATAGGTTGTACAGTCAGGGTGTGCGGCAGAGGGCTTCAGGCCGCCACGTTCAATCCCTGCTGCGCGACCCAGGCCAGGGTTTTCGCCAGCGCGCGCTCAAACCGGTCGAACATCTCGTCGATTTCGCTCTCGGTGATGATCATCGGCGGGCAGAAGCCGATCACGTCGCCGGCCATGGCGCGAATGATCAGGCCTTCCTCCTGCGCGAAGTTCATGCAGGCGGCGCCGACGCCTGCCGTCGGCGCGAAGCTGCGCTTGCTCTGCTTGTCGGCGACCAGTTCGGCGGCGCCGATCAGGCCGGTGCCGCGCGCTTCGCCGACCAGCGGATGGTCGCCCAGCTTCTTCAGGCGGGCCTGGAAGCGCGGCGCCACGGTATTCACATGGCCCAGCATGTCGCGCTCTTCGTAGATCTGCAGCGTGCGCAGCGCCACAGCGGCGGCGACCGGATGGCCGCCATAGGTGAAGCCATGGCCAAACGTGCCGATCTTGCCGGAATTCTCGCGGATCACCTCGTAGACATGCTCGGGCACCAGCACGGCCGAGATCGGCAGATAGGCGCTGGAGAGCTGCTTGGCGCAGGAGATGAAATCGGGCTGATAGCCGAAGGTCTGGGCACCCCACCAGTTGCCGGTACGGCCGAAGCCGCAGATCACTTCATCCGAGACGCTGAGGATGTCGTATTTGCGCAGCACCTTCTCGATCGCGGGGAAATAATCCTTTGGCGGCAGGATCACGCCGCCGGCGCCCATGACCGGTTCGGCGAAGAAAGCCGCCACGCTGTCCGGGCCTTCCGTGAGGATGGCGTCTTCCAGATTTTTCGCCAGCCGCGCGACGAAGTCAGCCTCGCTCTCGCCGGCTTCAGCAAAGCGATAGTAATGCGGGCAATCGACATGCTTGATCCGCGCGATCGGCAGGTCGAAGTCTTTATGGTTGGCTGGCAGGCCGGTGAGGCTGGCACTGGCGACCGTGACGCCGTGGTAGCCCTTGATGCGCGACAGGATGGTCTTCTTGTCGGTGCGGCCGCGCGCGTTGTTGTAGTACCAGATCAGCTTGATCAGCGTGTCGTTGGCGCCCGAGCCGCCCTCGGCGAAAAAGATCTTGCCGACGGGAATCGGGCTCAATGCCTTCAGCTTCTCGGCCAGTTCGACGACAGGGCCTGTCGTCTTGTGCCCGAACCCATGATAGTAGGGCAGCTTGCGCATCTGCTCGATGGCGGCATCGACGAGCGCCGCCTCGCTGAAGCCCAGCCCGGCACACCACAGGCCGGACATGCCTTCGATATATTCCTTGCCCTGGTCGTCGTAGACATAAATGCCCTTGCCGCGCTCGATCACCAGCGGGCCGACCGCCTCATGCTTCACCAGATTCGTATAGGGATGCAGCACATGGGCAATATCGCGGGCGGCCATCGAATTGGGCAATTGCGGGCTGGGCATGGGGCGAACCTGTCTGGGAGAATGCAGTGTTCAGTAGACGGCGAAACGCCGTCGCTGTCAAAACGGTCCCGAGAAACTTCGCCCTATCGGGGGCAGAAACCGCTGGCTAGACTATCCACATGCTGACTCCGCTCATTCCCAGTCTGACATTCCCATCGCCCGCCGGCGATACCGTGTTGCATGGCTATGACTGGCTGCCGCCTGCCGAACCGCAGGGCGTGGTGGTGATCTCGCATGGCATGGCCGAACATGCCGCACGTTACGCGCGATTTGCCGCGGCGCTGACTGCGGCGGGCTTTGCCGTCTATGGTTTCGATCATCGCGGCCATGGCCAGACCGGCCAGAACAGCAACAGTCTCGGCCATATGGGCGACCAGGATAGCTGGAACCGCGCGGTGGCCGATCTCGCCGCCGTCTGCCGCTTCGCCACACAGCGTCATCCCGGCAAGCCGCTGCTGCTGTTCTCGCATTCGATGGGCTCCTTCATGGGCCAGCAGTTCCTGTACGAACATGGCGCCATGCTCGCCGGCGCCGTGCTCTGCGGCTCCACCGGCAAGCCGCCGCCGATTGCTGCACTGGGCCGGCTGGTGACGCGGCTCGAACGCCTGCGGCTGGGCCGGCGCGGCATCAGCAGTCTGGTGCAGTCGTTGTCCTTCGATGCCTTCAACAAGCGGTTCCAGCCGCAGCGGACAGATTTCGACTGGCTGTCGCGTGATGCAGCCGAGGTCGACAAATACATCGCCGATCCGCTCTGCGGTTTCCCGATCAGCGTGCAGTCCTGGATCGATCTGCTGGACGGCTTGCAGGCCATCGCGCGGCCGGAGAATCAGTCGCGTATTCCCAAGGCGTTGCCGGTTTTCGTGATCGCAGGTAGGCACGATCCGGTCTCGGGCGGTGGCGCAGGGCTGAAGCAGCTGCTGGCCGCCTATGCCGCTGCGGGCCTGCGCAAGGTGGAAAGCCGTTTCTACGACGACGCGCGGCATGAGCTGCTGAACGAGATCAACCGCGACGAGGTCACTGCCGATGTCATCGGCTTCTTCAGGCGCTGTCTGTAGGCCTATTCCGCGCGCCTACTTTGCGGGCGTGTCTTCCGCCGCCGGCAATTCGGCGAGATTGCCGTAAATCCGCTCGAGCAGGTTTTTCAGCTGGATGATCTCGGCTTCTGTCAGGCCTGCCACAGCGGCGGTTTCCAGCTGCTGCGCTGCCGGTGTCAGCATTGCGGTCACGCGCTCGCCGGCGGGCGTCAAGCGGATGGCGATGGCGCGGGCATCGCCACTGTCGCGCCCGCGGCTGACCAGACCGTTGGCTTCCAGCCCGCCGACCAGGCGAGAGAGAGTCGAAACTTCAATACTGGTACGCTGCGCCAGTTCGGTCAGGCGCTGGCCGTCGCGCTCGCGCAGGGCTGCCAGCACGCGCCAGTCCTGCAGCGCGATGCCGGCCGCGCGCAAGGCCGCACTGAAGCGGGCGGCCAGCGAAACGCCAGCGCGGTTGATCAGATAGGGAAGGTAACGGTCGAGCCGAAGCGGGGCAGAAGGATCGTCGGGCTGTGGGGCCGCCATGATGCTGCGCTGGGCAGTCCGCCTCAGGAACCGAGCTTGCCCAGCACGGCTTCGATCTTCTGCTTCATGGTCGCGGCGTTGAAGGGCTTGACCATGTAGTTGTTCACGCCGGCCTGAATGGCGGTCTTCACCATTTCAGTGTCGCGCTGACCGGTCGCCATGATGAAGGGCATGCGCTTGGTCAGCGGATTGCTGCGGATGGTCTTGAGCAGAGTCAGACCGTCCATCCCGTCCATGTTCCAGTCGGAAATGATCAGGTCGAATTTGTTGGAGCCGATCGCGACCAGGGCTTCTGCGCCGCTTTTCGCTTCGACAACATTCTTGATGCCGATTTCCTGCAAGCAGTAGCGCGCGATGCCGCGCATGCTCATCTGGTCGTCGACGATCAAAACTCGGAGAGTGCTGGCCGATGGCATATCGCTCGCTCTTCCCTCAACGCAACCAACCCCGGCCATCCTGGCCGGTGGTGTCGAAAATAATGCTTAAGATCGTGGTTTTCATCGAAAAAAACAAGGTCTTCAGCGTTGTTTGCAACGGTTGAGGATCTCGGCCGCGACCTGGCCAATGCCTACTTCCGCTTGCACCGCACCCATCAGCTTGGCGGCCTTTGGCATGCCGTAAACGAGGCTTGTCGATTCGTCCTGCCCGATGGTCTGGGCGCCGACTTCCAGCATCTTCTTCAGGCCCACGGCGCCGTCCTTGCCCATGCCGGTCAGGATTACGCCGATGGCATTGTGGCCGGCGTGTTCGGCCACCGAGTTGAACAGCACATCCACGGAGGGGCGGTGGCCCGAGACCGGCGGATCGTGATTGAGCTTGGTGTAGTAATGGCCGCCCGAGCGATGCAGGGTCAGATGATAGTCGCCCGGGGCGATATAGACATGGCCGGGGAAGACGCGGACGTTGTCCTTGGCCTCGGTGACGGTGACGGCCGAGAGCGAATCGAGTCGGGCGGCGAAGCTGCCGGTGAAACGCGGCGGCATATGCTGGGTGATCAGCACCGGCGGGCTGTCCGGCGGCAGGATGGTGATCACTTCCTTCAGCGCTTCGACACCGCCGGTGGACGATCCGATCGCGACGATGATATCGGTCGAATTGAAGCCTGGGCCGGGGGTGAGCCGCTTGGGGGCAGCGCCTTCCACGGGCCGGTTGCGCGCCACCACACGGGCGGTGGAAGCGGTTTTCACCTTGGCGATCAGGTCGAGCTTGATCTCTTCCAGTGCGTGCTTGATGTCGAGCGTCGGCTTGGGCACGAAATCCACGGCGCCCATTTCGAGCGCCTGCATGGTGATGTTGGCGCCCTTCTGCGTCAGGGTCGAGACCATCACCACCGGCATCGGCCGCAGCCGCATGATCTTCTCGAGGAAGGAGATGCCATCCATATTCGGCATCTCGATATCCAGGGTCAGGACATCCGGGTTCAGTTCCTTGATCATCGCGCGGGCGACCAGCGGATCGGGCGCTGCACCGACCACATCGATTTCCGGGTCGCTTGACAGGGCCGAGGTCAGCAACTGACGGATCAGCGCGCTGTCGTCGACGATAAGGACTTTGATCTTCTTGCCGGCCACGGGCAACTCCGACGCCTGAATGACTACGCGATCTTGCGATGAATGTTTCGGCCCAGCAGTTTGAACCGCTCGGTGATGCCGAACAGGTTCTCCGAATGGCCGATATAGAGGAAACCGCCCGGTGCCAGCAGGTTGGCGTAACGGTCGAACAGCACGCGCTGCGTGTCTTTGTCGAAATAGATCACGACATTGCGGCAGAAGATGATGTCGAACGGGCCCTTCATCGGCCACTGGCCGACCAGGTTCAGATGCTTGAAGCTGATCAGGTTGCGCGCTTCTTCCACCACGCGCACCTTGTCTTGGCCATGCGGCTCGAAATACTTCTTGGCGATATCCGCCGGCATGCCTTCCAGCGCCGTGGCCGGATAGATGCCCTCGTTGCCGCGACGGACCATTTCGGTATCGATATCGGTGGCCAGGATCTTGGCATCCCACTGCTTGATATCTGGCATCGCGCGCAGCAGCGTGATCGCTGCGGAATAGGGCTCTTCGCCTGACGAGCAGCCGGCCGACCAGATACGCAGGCGGCGACCCTGGCTCACGGCGCGGGCGCGGATTTCCTGCAGTGCGGTGGTGGCGAGATGCTCGAAATGATGGTTCTCGCGGAAGAACTTGGTCAGGTTGGTGGTCAGCGCGTTCAGCGTGGTGCCGAGTTCGCCGCTGCCGGCATCCGATCCGATGAACTCGATGTATTCACGGAAGCCGCTCATGCCCAGCTTGCGCAGCCGCTTGGCCAGGCGGGCGTAGACCATGTTGTGCTTGGTCGGACCTAGCTCAATGCCGGTCTTTTCCTTCAGCATTGAGCGGAGAAAATCGTAGTCGCTGGCCGAAAAAGCGAATTCGCGGTCTTCGGCCGTCGGGCTATCGGTTGTGCGGGTTGCCATGTGAGATCAGCAGCTCAGGCCGCAGCGTCGGCAGGACCGGCCAGCAATGGCTTACCGGTGGAGTCGGCGGCTTCCAGCATGCGGCCGGAGAACATGCGCTCCAGACCGATCAGGCCCACCATGCGGTCGCCCACGGTGATCAACCCTTCCATGAAGCCCAGGCCGCTGACCTGCTCCATATCGGGCATCGGGCGAATCTCGTCTTCATTGATCGTGATGATGTCGGACACCGCGTCGACCAGGATGCCGACGATGCGCGACGAGACTGAGACGATGATGACAACGTTGTATTTGGTCGGTTCGGTGCGCGGCATGCCGAAGCGGGCACGCAGGTCGAAGATCGGCACGATGGCGCCGCGCATGTTGATCACGCCGCGCACCACTTCCGGGGTGTTGGGCAGCGGCGTGGTCTCGGACCAGGCGCGGATCTCGCGCACTGCCATGATGTCGACGCCGTATTCCTCGTTGCCGACCGTGAACGACACGAGCTGTACCGTGCGGGTGGAGCGGGCGGCCTGTTCTGCTGTTGCCATCGAAAGGCTCTCCTGCTTACGCTGCCGGTGCGGTCAGGCGCGGCGGATTGCGGCCCTGGCCTTCGTGTTCGGCGATATGCTTGATGCCCGCGACATCGAGAATGAGCGACACGCGGCCGTTGCCAAGGATGGTGGCGGCACCGACACCGCGGATCGGGTCGAAATTCTCTTCCAGGCTTTTGATAACCACCTGCTGCTGGCCGATGATCTCGTCCACCACCAGGCCCATTTTCGAGCTGTCTTCCATTTCGACGATGATGACCAGCGCCTTGGTCGGATCGTTGATACCGCTCGGCACCTTGAAGATGCGGTGCAGGTAAACCAGCGGCACGTATTCGCCACGGATGCGCAACAGCTCGCTCTGGTTGGCCACCACGTTGATCTGGTCCTTTTCGGGACGCAGGCTCTCCACGATGTTGGCGAGCGGCAGGATGTAGGACTGCACGCCGACCTTGAGCACCATGCCGTCGAGCACGGCGAGCGTCAGCGGCAGGGTCAGGATGAAGCTGGAGCCCTGGCCGGGGCGCGACTGGATATGCACGCGGCCGCCGAGCGACTGGATATTCTGGCGCACCACGTCCATGCCGACGCCGCGGCCGGAGATGTTCGACACCGTATCCGCCGTCGAGAAGCCGGGCAGGAAGATCAGGTTGTCGATTTCCTCGTTGCTCAGTACGGCATCGGGAGCGACCAGTTTCTTCTCGATCGCCTTCTTCATCACCTTTTCGCGGTTGATGCCGCGGCCGTCGTCGGTGATCTCGATCACGATGCGGCCGCCGCGCTGGTCGGCCGAGACATGGATCACGCCTTCCGGCGGCTTGCCGGCGGCGGTGCGGTCTTCCGGCGTCTCGATGCCATGGTCGCAGGAATTGCGGATCATGTGGGTGAGCGGATCGCCGAGCTGCTCGATCACCGTCTTGTCGATCTCGGTGTTCTCGCCGCTCATGTCGAGGCGGATCTTCTTGTTGGTCATCATCGCCAGTTCGCGCACCAGGCGCGGCAGGCGGGCAAACACGCTCTTGACCGGCTGGGCGCGCATCGCCATCACGCTTTCCTGCAGATCGCGGATGTGATGCGACAGTTCGGCCAGGCCGTTGGCGAGTTCGGGATGCTGGTCGGCATGCAGATGCTCGGTCTGCTGCGCGATCATGGCATGCGTGATCACCAGCTCGCCGACCATGTTGACCAGCTTGTCGACGCGGTCGAGATCGACGCGGATCGAACGCACCGCCTTGGTGTCGCCACCACCACCACCGGCAGCGCCGCCACCAGCACCGGCTTCGGCCTTGGCGGCTGCAGGTTTCGGCGCGGCCGTTGCTTCCGCTTTCGGCGCGGCAGCTGCGGGCGCGGCAGCCTGTTTCGGCGGTGCAGCGGCTTCGGGTGCGGCTTCGGCTTCCGGCTCATCCGCGGCTTCGGCGGCGGCGGCGGCAGGCTGCGCGGCAGCTGGCGGATTCAGGCAGGTGATTTCGAGGTCGCAGTCATCCAGCACGAATTCGAAGACATCCCTGATCGCCTGTTCGCCGCGATCGGTCTCGATATCGAATTCCCACTTGATATAGGCGCCTTCGGGCTGGATCTGGTCCAGCGCCGGGATCGCATCGGCATTGGCGCGGGCGATGAAGCCGCCGAGTTCACGCAATTCGCGGATCAGGATCAGCGGCTCGTTGGCGCGCTGGTACAGCGCATCGCGCGGCGCAAATTTGACCAGATATTTCAGCAGCGGCGCCTTGGTGGCTGCGGGTGCGGCGGCGGCTGCGGCAGGCGCCGGTTCCGGCGCCTTGGCCGGTGCGGGCTCGTCCATCAGGGCGTCCGCGCCGCCGGCGGCCAGCTGCGCATCCAGCGCCGCCATGGCTTCATCGGCAGCATGCGGATCGGCATTCACGCCCACGGTGGCTGCCATGTCGATCAGCGACTTGCGGCCTTCGCTCTCGTGCTCAGGCGGCAGGTCGCCGCCGGTCTGCGCGGCTTTCACCAGATCGGACAGGATGTCGGCGCAATGCAGCACGACCAGCACGGAATCCGGCGTCGGTTCCAGCCGGCCGTCGCGCATCAGGTCGAGCACGGTCTCGAAGATATGCGCAAACGCCACCAGGCGGTCGAAGCCGAAGGCGCCGGCGCCACCCTTGATCGAGTGGATGGCGCGGAACACGGCATTCAGCGTGCCATTGTCGCCCTCGCCGGCCTGCAAGGCCATCAGATGGCCTTCGAGGTCGCCGAGAAGCTCTTCGCATTCCGCGAAGAAAGTCTGTTTGAATTGGGCTAGATCATCCATGGGGCGCGTCCTGCTTCTGCTCCGCGTCGCCGTTCCGCCAGCCCGTTACGGGCTGACCTTGCGGATCACTTCCAGCAGCTTGCCCGGGTCGAAGGGTTTGACGATCCAGCCGGTGGCTCCCGCGCTGCGACCCTCTTCCTTCTTGGACTGACTGCTTTCAGTGGTGAGAATCAGGACCGGCGTTGCCTTGTTCTTCGGCTTTTTGCGCAGTTCCTTGATGAAAGTGATGCCGTCCATCACCGGCATGTTGATGTCGGTGATGATGACGTCGACGGTGTTGGCTTCCAGCAGGTCGAGACCTTCCTGACCATTCTCGCCCTGGATGATCTCGTATCCGCCCTGCTTCAGTGCGAATTGCAGCATCTGCAGCATGGTCTTCGAGTCGTCGACAGTGAGAACACGCTTGGTCATGTCTGTACCGGCCATTTCATGAGAAACGAAAAGAGACCCAGGTCGTCGAAAGCGCTCACGAAGGCATCGCTGGGCGATTTGACGACGAAGGAGATGCCATGCTGCTCCATATGCTGGGCAGCCGACAGCAGGATCTGGACGCAGGGGGTCGACAGGCGCTCAACGGGCGCGGCATCGATCACCACCTTGCCGCCCTGCGCCATGATCTCGTGCAGGCTGTGCAGCAGCGGTTCGGCGGCGCGCAGATCCATGCTGGCCACCAGGCCGAGCTGGGTCGTATCGTCGGTTTTCGTCACCGTGAACGGTTCCATCAACTCCCCCACAGCACCCGCAGAGCGAGCGCTGACCACCCCATACCGGCAGTCGTAAGCCTTTATCGGTGCAAGCCTAGCCGAGGGCCCGGCAGGACGGAAGGGGGATGCTTTGGGGGGTTATTAAAAAACCACATACCTATCGGCACTTCGACGCAGCCGAAGAAGCGGCACCAGGTTACTGGTTGCGACCCAGATCGATGGTGGACAGCATCTGCGCCCGCATGGCCATCTTGAGTTCCTGATAGCGCTGGCGCAGTTCCAGGCGGGTGCCGCCGGCCAGCTGGAACATCATGATAATGGCGCTTTCCAGGTCGTCGGCGCAGTGGCTGATGCTGTCGATGTCGCCGTCCGCCATTTCGGTCTCGCCCAGCTGGCGCAGATAATCCGCGATCCACAGGGAATGAACCGCAAGTTGCGAAAGCGACTGGCCATGGACGCGGGTTTCGGTGTTGAAGCGGTCGCTGATCCGGGGCAGGCGGGTCACTGGCGGAACCGGCCCGATATCCTCGGCTTCCACATCGATGATGGGGTCGTCGGACGGCCCATAGCTATAGGCAGCCCCATCGCCAAAAGCGCTGTCCTGGCCGTAACCCTGGTCGTGCTCTGCGAACAACCCTTGATCGAGATCCACGGGTGTTCCAATCCCTGATAGGCAGAATCTGGCATCGCGAATCGGCGCCTTGTCCGATTCGGTTTGACCTTACCTGCCGCGATTCGGGGGGTCAAGGAGAACCGCTAGATGGCGGGGGTCAGTCCTGAGTCAACACAATCCGTTGGGGTTGCGCGGATTTCCGCCGCTGAGACCGGTCGCAGCGAGGCGCAGCGGCTCAGCCGCTGATGCGGGCACCGGTCTTGAGCACCACTTTTTCCAGGCCCGAGACCAGTTCGCGGCCAATCGCGCCACCATCGCCGCTGATCTTCTGGCTCAGCACGACATACAGCGCGTCGATATGCGGCGACACCACCGCGGCGCTGACCTTGGCGCTCTCAGCATTCAGGCAGTGTTCGAGGTAGTTGCTCAGGTAATGCGTGATCGTGGTGACCAGCGGATAGCCAAAGGTGCCGCCGAGACCCTTCATGTCCCAGCAGATGCGCAGCATCTTCTTCACGCTGTCGGGCGAGTCCAGGTCGGTCGCCTTGAGTTCCTCGAAGGAGGTGCGCATGCGGCCGAGATCGTCATCGGCCCATTTCGCATACATCTTGTGGCCGAGCACCTGCACGGCGATCTCGGCTTCCTTGATGGCTTCCTTGTCGATGCCGCCGCCGCCAACCTTCATTTTGAGGTAATTCGGCGGGGTGACGAATTCCGCACCCTTTGCGGGTTTGCCGGCATCATTCGTCTTTGCGCTGTCGTTGTCGGCCATTCTAGCGTTCAAGCTCCCGCAGTGCCGTGACATGGCCCTGCAATAACACGGGCAAAGTAAACGTCCCGTTGCACAGCCGCAACCGAATACATACTGATCTTTACAAAGACTAGAACAGCTCGACGTCGTTCTTGGCCGCGATTGCAGAGGCTGCGCGGCCTGCATCCTCAGATGGGGCGCCGAGCAGGTAATGCTGGAAATGCGCCCGGACCTGTTCCAGCGTCTGGCTGGCGATCAGCCCTTCGCCCCAGCCGGCCGCGCGTTCGGTCAGGCGCGGCGCCCAGTCGCGGCCTGACTGGTCGCGAATGATGTCCTCGACATACCGGAGTGCGTTAATCACATGCTGCTGGCGCTGGCTGCGCAGGTCGTCGCCCTGCATCAGCGAGATGGCCTCGCCCATCAGCGGCGAGTCCGGCAACTGGCGGCCGAGTTCGACCAGCTTGGACGCGAAAGCCTGACCGTTGGCATTCTGCGTCTTTTGCAGGTCCTCAACCTCTTCCTTGAGGGCGAGCAGCACCAGCGCGATGAAATCCAGCAATTCGCGCGACCCGGCAGGGCTGATGCCCTCCGTGCTGCCCGACTGCGTATTACGATTATCTCTCGGCAATGCCCGAGCCTTCCCCATTTGCTGACTTTTGCCATAGTTCACGCCGCTTTGCACCCGTCCGCCGGGCCGCCATTGCGGTAATCTTTGGCCTTGTCTCAGAACCCCGTACGGCCTGCCCCTACAGGCTACGACCGGTGGTTGTTATCAAGCCCGCCATCGCCGCCATGCTCCCACTTTGGCCAAAACCAGGGCGGGTGGGTACTTAAAAGCCGGTAATCATCGCCAGCATACATATGCCGCTGTGGAGAAACGTGCTAACTAGCTGACCGATAAGGGGGCGCCGCGCGGATATGGATCCGATCGACATCAAAGAGATGCTGCACCATCACCATCTTTGGCTGAAGGGCATGCCCAGCGGCAAGCCGGCGGATTTCGCTGGCCGGGACCTGACGGGCGCTGACCTCAGCGGTGCCGATCTGCGCCGCGCATCCTTCCGCATGGCGAAGTTGCGCGATGCGCGCCTGAGCAAGGCGCAGCTCGTGCAGTGCGATCTTTTTAAGGCCGATCTCAGCGGTGCCGATCTCAGCGAAGCCGATCTCAGCCGCGCCGACCTGCGCGGTGCCACGCTGGAAAGCGTCAATATGGCCGGCGCCAATCTGACGGGTGCGAATTTCCGCCGCGGGCTTGAACTGGGCCAGGATGCCGCCGAAGGCGTCGAGGTGCTGCGCCAGAATGTCACCGGCAGCAATTTCGCCGGCGCCACGCTGGTCGGCGTCGATGCGCTGGGTGCGGATTTCAGCGGCAGCAATCTGGCTGGGGCCAATCTGCAGGATGCAGCACTGACCGATTGCCAGCTGGTCAGCGTCGATCTCACCGGCGCCGATCTGGCCGGCGCCACGCTGGCGAGCGCCAACCTGGTTGGTGCCGAACTGAGCGGCGCCAATCTGACCGGCGCCACGCTGCAGGGTGCCAATCTGACAGATGCGCATCTGCATGGTGTTGACCTCAGCGATGTCGATACCTTCGGCGCCAATGTGGTGATGGCCAATATGGCGCCTGAGCCCGCTTCGGCCGCGCCCAAGCCGATGAGTGAAGCAGAGATCAATGCTGCGCTGGCGGCGCACAAGACCTGGGTTGGCGGCGGCGACGGCCGCCCGGCAAATCTGCGCGGCCAGGATCTCAGCGGTTTCGATCTGGCCGGCCTCGATCTCTCCGGCATCAAGCTGCGCGGCGCCGCGCTGCGCGATGCCAGGATCGACAATACGGTATTCAAATTTGCCGATCTGTCCGGGGTCGATATGCGTGGTTGCAGTGCGCGGGGTACAACCTTTGCCGGCTGCAACCTGACGGGTGCCGACCTGCGCAATGGCCGGTTCAGCGGCAGTCGTTTTGCCAGCGCCGAAATTCTCTCGGCCACCGGGGAACGCACCGGCCGCCGTATCTACACGGATTTGTCAAATGCGCGCCTGGCCGGGGCGATCTGCGATGGCGTCGACTGGGCGGATGCGATCCTTCATGACGTCAGCGGTCTTGAACCGTGACCTGCCCCTAGCCATGATGATGCGATGAATACCACACCCGGCAGCATCCTGCGGCGTCCCGCCGCCACCGAGGGCAGCGCCAGTCCTGGGGCGGAGCGCCGGCGCTATTACGACCCGATCCTGAAAGTTAACGTGGTGCAGGTCTTCCAGGGCGATTTCTACGTCTCCACCCGCGAGGGGGAGATGCTGGCAACGGTTCTGGGCTCCTGCGTGGCGGCCTGCATCCGCGATCCGGTCGCTGGCGTTGGCGGCATGAATCACTTCCTGCTGCCCGACAAGGGCGGCGACACCAATCCGGATTTGCCGTTTTCTGCCTCGCTGCGCTACGGTAGCTATTCGATGGAGCAGTTGATCAACGGGATTCTCGGTGCCGGCGGACGGCGCGAGCGGCTGGAGGTAAAGATTTTCGGCGGCGCCAATGTGCTGGCCGGCCTGCGCGGCATCGGCCATCAGAATGCCGAGTTCGTCGAACGCTATCTGAAGGATGAAGGCTTCCGGATCATGGGATCCGATCTGCGCGGCACACTTCCGCGCAAGGTGCAGTATTTCCCGGCCAGCGGTGTGGTGCGCATGAAGCAGATCGAAGATGCCAGCGCCAAGACGGTGTTCCAGCGCGAGAGCACCAAGAAGATCACCGCGGTGCAGACCACGGCGGGCAGCATCGAGCTGTTCGACTGAGGCCGGATTAAGAGCATCGTTTCATGGCATACAAACTCAATAATGTCGCAGTGCTGGTGGTCGACAGTAACCACAACCACATGCAGCTTATCAAAGAGGTTCTGCGACCGCTCGGTGTCACGCGCATTGCCGAATGCCTGAATGCCAAGGATGCGCTCACCTATCTTGAGACCAACGTCGTCGATATCATCTTCACCGAGTGGCATATGGACGGTGAGATGGACGGCATGGGGCTGGTGGAGTGGATCCGCAAGAATCCTGCCTCCAAGAACGTGTTCGTGCCGATCGTGATGGTCACCGCGCAGTCGGAACAGTGGAAGGTGATGAAGGCCCGCGATGTCGGCGTCACCGAATTCCTGGTCAAACCTTTTTCGGCCAAGACGATGGCACGCCGCATCACCATGGTGATCGAGTATCCGCGGCAGTTCGTGCGTACCGACGATTTCTTCGGTCCCGACCGCCGCCGCCACAAGGTCTCGAACTATACCGGCGAAGAACGCCGCAAGGACATGCTGGAGAAGGGCGACCAGCAGATGGACGACAGCGCAGTCGCCAACCTGCTGAACGAACTCTGAACTCCGGCTGCCGCGCAACTCCGGCTTGCAATATCCTGTCTTGACGGACCGCGATTGCGGGACCAAGATTCACAATACCGAAACATGCAGGAGGTCGGCCGTTCCGGTATGAGCGAGGTTGTCACCTTGCAGCAGTTCCGGCGTTTGCCAGAGGACTCTGCCTCTCACGGGTCTGGCCATCACGGGTCTGCCCATGACGGGGCGGGGCAGGGTGCGGACGTCAAGCTGATCGTTGCCAGAAGCACCGACCCCAGGCCGGCGAGTGAGCCGGCCGTTTTTTTTGATCGCCGCGAATTCAACCTGATCCTCAACCTCTATGCCCGTATGGTCGGCATGGGCGAGTGGCGCGACTATGCCATCGGGCATGACCGCGAGAGCTGCAGTTTCGCGGTTTTCCGTCGCACCGCCGATGGCGCGCTCTATCGCATCGTGAAAACACCGAAGCTGGCGCGCAAGCAGGGCGCGTTTGCCATTATCGCGCAGGGCGGTCGTATCGTGCGACGCGGCAAGGAGCTTGCTGTCATGCTGCGCTTCTTCGAACCCAAGCGCGATGCCACGCTGTAAGTCCACAAAGAAAAAGGGCCCTCGCCAGTCAGCGAAGGCCCGGATCAGAAATCAGCTCTGATCAAACGCTCAACGGGTGATCAGACCTTCTTGGCCTTCTTCGCGGCCGGCTTGGCAGCGGCCTTCTTCTCGCCAGTCTTCTTCTTGGTGGCAGTGGCCTTCTTCTCAGCCTTCTTCGCCGGCTTGGCGCTCTGGGTCTGGCTGGCGGCCTGGGCGGCCGGAGCAAAGGCGGGAGCAACAGTGCCGGCCAGGAAAGCGGCCATGGCGAAAGCAGCGGCAATCATTTTCACGCGGGTCAACATCAGGGTCCATCCCTATGCAATGTGCTGCAAACCGGTCAGTCGCGAGCAGTGACGAATCACCGGCTGCATCGCGATCACGTTGCGCCTGTCGCATGCAATCGGCAATGGGCGATATTTTCGCTGCGACGTCGTGTCGGTTTACGGGAAGTTTATACCTGCAGGAGCGCGGTGAGTTCGCGACGATGTTTCGCGACGTTCGGCCGATCCTGCAAACGCCGCTCCAGATGCGGTTTTATCGCGGCTTTTTCACCTGCTTTGGCCCCGGCCTGCAGCCACAACTGCCAGAACAGATCGCGCTGCGCATGACTGCCGCCGATCTGCTGCAGGCCATTGAGTGCCGCAGGTAATTTTTCGTAGACCTGTCGCCAGTCGCCGCGTCCGTAGGCCTCGACGCCTTCAGCCAGCGGCAGGCCGACCAGACGCCAGATCCGCGTCGTGAGCTGCTCAGGCTGGCTGGCGACGTAATCGCGCAAGCTGCGCAGCAAGTCCTTTGCCGCAGCGTCTCGACCGGCGCGGCTGAGCGCCAGCAGGTAATGCGCATCCAGGAACGGCTCGATATGTTCAGGCCCGCGCTTCTCGACATAGTCGGCGACATCCTGCCAGCGATTGCCGACATCCAGACCGGCGAATTCCAGCCGCGCCAGCAGGGCCACGGCATTCACCTGGTCCTGGCTATACTCCTTCCACACGCCCCAGACCTGTTCGTCATAGAGGCGCAATGCCTCGTCGGGCCGGTCGGCGTCGATGGCAAACAGGGCGGCATGCCACCAGTTGTGGCTGCGCATGAAGGAATTCTTCTCGGCCCAGCCATCGGAAAAGCCGAGCATGGTCTGCAGGCCCTCGGCACAGCGACCCTGGGTTTCCATCACATGCGCCAGTGCATGCTGGGCCCAGGGTTCGTTGCGCTTCAGCGCAATCGCCTGTCGCGCCGCCATCTCGGCTTCATCCAGCCGGTTCATTTCCTCCAGCCCGAAGGCCAGCATGCCATGCATCTCGGCACTGTCGCGGTGATGCGGCAGCGCCGCCTGTGCGATGCGCAGCATCCCGGCCAGGTCGCCGACATGGAACATGTGGAACTGCGTCATCTTCACGGCGGCCAGGTCCTGCGGCCAGCGCGTGGCGATGTCTTCGGTCAGCCTGATCGCCGTTTCAGCGTCGCCGACCACCCAGGCCGAAACCTGTGCATGCCACAACCGCTCGCGTTCGGTGGCGCGGGCCAGATGCGGCTCGGCATTGCGCAGCCAGGGCCGTGCTTTGGCGACTGACTCTCCGGTCTGCAGGAACATTTCCAGCGCCGCCGCCTTGGCCTGCGCCATCACGCAGCCCGGATCGGCGCGCGCCGCCTCCCACACGGCCGCCGCCGTGGTGCCATAGGTCAGGAAGCTGGTGTCGAAGGTGTTGAGACCTTCGATGGCGGCCGGATTGTCAGTGGCGATGTCGAGGCCCCAGCGATCCTTCAGCATTATTTGGCGGCGTCCTGCCAGTCGTTGATCTTGTCGAGCGGATAGATTGGCCGGCGCACATTCTTGTAGGGAATGATGCTGTTGTCGGACGTGGTGACGCCTTCTCCGTCAAGAGTGAAGGTTGCTTTGGCAAGGGGTGCGAAACCGGCGCGATAATGGATGCGCGACTTCAGCAGCAGGAATTTCTTGTGCTCAGGCTCGATGCCGACCGAGCGGAACACGCCGGTATCCCAGGGTTCGTGATGCCGCGAGACAATAACAATTTGCATCCTGCCATCCACTTCCAGCACGGCCGTGGGCCCCATCATCACCTTGTAACCCGTATACATCGGGCCGCGCACGATCCATTCGCCGTCGGTCAGCGTCTTGACCTTGCCGGTGACTTTCAGCGGCTTGCCCTTCAGCTGCAGCGACGGCATGTCGCTCTTGCCGCCGAGATCGAGCGTCACCGTGGCGCCGACGCCGGCCTTCTGCATGGTCTCAACAGCTGCCGGATCCCAGACCGCGCCGACGGCGACATCTTCGAGGCCCTGCTTCAGCACTTCGGCAATCACCATCATCACATCCTGCGTGCCGCCCGAGCCGCAGTTGTCGGCATGGTCGAGCAGGATCACCGGCCCGCCGAGATTTTTCGCACCCTCGCGCTTGGCCTTGGCCACCGTCTCGCCCAGGTCGCGGTGCTGGTAGATATGCAGGTCGCGCTTGTCCCACACCTTGGCCGCAATCGCATCGGCGGCGGCATCGGCCTGTTTCTGGTCGTTGCCCACGGTGATCACGGTGGTGCCGGCATCCTTGATGTCGGCCATGGCGAAGCCGCCGAACACGCTGGCGCAGGGCAGGCCCTTGGCCTCTTCATCGACGCAGGCCTGGATCGCCGATTTCATCGGCTCATCGTCGGTGCCCTGGCACAGCGTCTGCGACAGCAGCGGCAACTGGCGCAGCGCCATCGCCGGCTTGGCGCGTTTGCCGGCCAGATAGTCCATCACCACACGGCCGACCTGGCCGGCCACCACATCCATATCGACATGCGGATAGGTCTTGTAGCCGATCAGCGCCGTGCAGTTGTTCACCATCTTGGGCGTCAGGTTGCAATGCAGGTCGAGCGTGACCGCAATCGGCAGGTCGGGCGCGATCTTGCGGATGTTTTCCAGCAGTGTGCCTTCGCCGTCCTCCAGGCCCTCGACCGCCATAGCGCCATGCAGGTCGAGCAGGCAGCCGTCGCAGCCGGCGCGTATGGCCTCCAGGATCGGATCGGTCAGCCGCTTGTAGGCATCGGCGGTGACCGGCCCGCTCGGCATGGCCTCGGCGGCCATCGGCAGCACCACTTCGGCGCCGTATTCCTTCGCCAGGTTGAGATAGACGCCGAGCGGCATGTTGGTCTTGCCATAGGCATTGATGGCGGCCTGGCCGGTATAAAGCCCCCAGGCTTCGAAACGGGCGAAATCGGTTACCAGCGGCGAGAAGGTGTTGGTCTCGTGCTTCACCATCGCGAGGACAAGCTTCATGGGGCGGCGATCCTGTTCTTGTTCGTAAGCAGATGAATCAAGCTTAAGTCCGCCGGATCGGCCTTGTCACGAGGGATGCGAATGGTTCGGGCATGGTTCGCACTGCACAAAAAAAGACCCCGGCGGTTTCCCGCCGGGGTCTTCTGGAACCGGGTTTAAACCGGGATCACTCGTTCTTCTGGCCGAACAGGCTGAGCAGGGCCATGAAGATGTTCAGGAAGTTCAGGTACAGCGAGGTGGCGCCGAACACCGCCTGCTTGGTCTGCAGGTCGGCCGGGTCACCCTCGTAGAACTCCGACTTGATGCGCTGCGTGTCGAAGGCGGTCAGGCCGGTGAAGACCAGCACGGTGATCGCCGAGATCGCGAACTGCAGCACGCTCGAGCCCAGGAAGATGTTCACCACGCTGGCGATGACCAGGCCGATCACGCCCATGAACAGGAAGGTGCCCATGCCGGTCAGGTCGCGCTTGGTGGTGTAGCCCCACAGGCTCATCGCGCCGAACATCGCCGCGGTGATGAAGAAGATGCGCAGGATCGACGTGCCGGTGTAGACCATGAAGATGGTCGAGATCGACAGGCCCATCGTCGCGGTGAAGGCCCAGTACAGGCCTTGCACGGCGGCGGCCGACATCTTGTTGGCAGCAAAGCTCATCACCAGCAGGATGCCAATCGGGGCCAGCATGACCACGAAGGACATGCCGCCGGTGAACAGGGTGCTCATCAGCGCGGGAGACTGCGAAACCAGCAGGGCGACGATGGCGCTCAGCGCCAGACCGGAGCCCATGTAGTTGTAGACCCGCAGCATGTAGCTGCGCAGGGCCTGATCCACCACCGCACGATCAATCGTGGTGGTGCCGTAGCCATAGCGCGGCTGGTTGAACGGGGTCGCCATAGGTATGCCTCCTCAAGACAAAGTTGGTGAACAGCATATTGTCAGTGCCGGGGTGAAATTCAAGAATAAACCCTGCATAAAAATTCTTTATAAGTCATTCTGGTGACGGAGATTTTTCATCCGAACGGCGGTTTTGCCGCCAAATTGCGCTGCTGCCGATTTTGTGACGGCGGCCCTCGTCAGGCGGCCGGCCAGGGCGTACAAAGATAGCGCCTCCCGACGATGGCGGAAAACCGCCAATTTCTGTGAAAGTTTCATGACCGACAATTCCCGCGCGACCACCTCGCTGTGGCGCCTGACCCTGATTCTCGGCGCATTGAGTGCCTTCACGCCGCTGGCGGTCGACATGTATCTGCCGGGCCTGCCGGCGCTGGAACGGACTCTGCAGACCGATTCGGGCGGCGTGCAGCGCACCCTGTCGGTGTTTTTCCTCGGCCTCGCCATCGGCCAGCTCATTCTCGGGCCCTTAAGCGACCGCTATGGCCGGCGCGGCCCGCTGCTGGTCGGCAACCTGCTCTATATCGGTGCCTCGGTGGCCTGCGCGCTGGCGCCCAATATCGACAGCCTGATCGCCGCGCGTTTCGTGCAGGCGCTGGGCTCCTGCGCCGGCATGGTGATCTCGCGCGCCATGGTGCGCGACCTGTTCGAACCGCGCGAAGGCGCCCGCGTGATGTCGCTGCTGATGCTGGTCACCGGCGTGGCGCCGATCCTGGCGCCGCTGATCGGCGGTGCGGTGCTGGCGGTGTTCGACTGGCAGGCGATCTTCTGGCTGATCGCGGCTTTCGCCATGCTGGTGATGATCGCCGCCCGACTGTGGTTGAATGAAACGCGCGGGCCCCAGCCCGATATGCGGCTGACGCTCGGCTCGGCCCTGCGCGTCTATGCCGAATTGCTCACCACGCGGCGCTATATGGGCTATGCGCTGGCGTCCGGCTTTGGCCTGGGCGGGCTGTTCTCCTATATCGCGGCCTCGCCTTTCGTGTTCATCGATCTCTATCAGCTCTCGCCGCAGGCGTTTGGCTGGGTCTTCGGCATCAATGCGGTCGGCATCATAGGCTTCTCGCAGGTCAACCGCGCGCTGCTGCGGCGCTTCACGCTGGACGAAGTGCTGATCGTCGCGCTCTTTGCCATGGCGGCGGCCGGTCTGCTGCTGCTGGTCTGCACGGCGTTTTCCATCGGCGGAATCTGGGGCGTGTGGATTCCACTGTTCCTCTACATCACCAGCCTGGGCGCCGTGCTGCCCAATGCCGCCGCCAGCGCGATGGCCACCGAAGCGCATCGCGCCGGCTCGGCCGCAGCCCTGATCGGCACGCTGCAATTCGGGCTGGGGGCCGGGACCAGCGGTCTGGTCAGCCTGCTGCATGCCAGTCCGGCTTTGGGCATGGGTGTGATCGTGGCGGTCTGCGGCTGCACCGGCCTCGTAGCGCGACTGGTGCTGGTGCGCTAGTCAGGACTTTCGTTGCGCCAGCCAGACGGTATGGCCGGCGCAGTCGGCGTCATTCGCCGTATGGCCCACCACATCGAAGCCGTTTGCGGCCAGCAATGCGCGGTACTCCTCCGGCGCCAGGCTGGCGTGATACAGCGCCTCGCCGGCATGGTCGCCGGTGGCTTCGCCCTGCGCCGGCCCGCTGGTGAACATCAGTGCGGCCTTGGGCGCGGCATGATCGCGGAAGCTCGCGAACATCGCGCGCTGGTCGTCAAAGGGCAGGTGGAAGAAGCTATCCCATGCGATCAGCCCGTTGAACTGCCTGCCCAGCGTAAGGCCGCGCATATCACCCTCGATCCACTCATGCTGCGGAAAGCGCTGGCGACAGAGTGTGAGTAAAGTCGGCGCGGTATCGACGCCGGTGACGCTGTGGCCCTGCGCAATCAGCCAACTCGCAATCGGCTCCGCATGGCCGCAGCCGAGATCCAGCACGGTGGCTTGCGCAGGCAGCAGCGCGGCGAAACGCTCCAGCCAGCCGCGCTCGAACAACGCGCGGCTGCGCACAGCGTCGAATTCACGCGCCTTGCGTTCGTAAATCCCGGCGATGTCTTCGTGTCTGGCTGTCATACGGTCCGCAACAGCGGCGCCGGTTTCGCGGCAAGTGCCTGCCATGCTCCAGCCAAACCTAAAAGCAGCGTCGCTGCGACGCCGCCGAGCGCGGTCGCTGCTGCCACACCGGGCGCGAAGTAGAATTGTGCATTCATCAGCACGGTCACCATCGCCCAGGCGGCGGCCCAGCCGAGCAGGAACGCCAGCAAGGCGCCCACAAGTCCGACGGTGCCATATTCGATCACATGCGCCAGGATCACATCGCGCCGTGTCGCGCCCAGTGCTTTCAGGATCGCGCCTTCCTTCAGGCGGCGGCGATGTTCGGCGGCCAGCGCGCCTGCCAGCACGATCAGTCCGGCAATCAGCGTGATGGCGGCGGCCCCGCGCACGGCGGCGCCCAGCTTCAGCACGATACTGTTGAGTTCGGTCAGCACGTCTTTCATGCGCACAACCGAGATGCCGGGGAATTTCTGCGTCACGCTGCGGAACAGGTCCAGTTCCGCGGCCGGGCTGGCCTTCACCGTGGCCAGGAAAGTGTGCGGCGCACGTTCCAGCAGACCGGGCGAGAAGACCAGCACGAAGTTGATGCCCATCGAACTCCAGTCGAGCTGACGGATGCTGGCGATCTCGGCCTCGATATCGCGGCCCAGCACATTCACCGTCAGCTTGTCGCCGAGGCCGACATTCAGCCCCTGTGCGGCCCTCTCCTCGATGGAGATCAGCGGCGGGCCGTTATAGTCGCGCGGCCACCATTTGCCGGCCGTCAGCTTTGAGCCGGCCGGCAGGTCGCGCGCATAGGTCAGGCCACGGTCGCCCTGCAACACCCAGCGCTGCTCGGCAGCGACTTCGATCTGCGCCGCGGGCACGCCTTTCACCTGCGTGATACGGCCGCGCAGGTTGGGCACGGTGTCGAGATCGCGCGCGCCGGGCGAGCCCAGCACGGTGCTGCGGAACTCATCCATCTGGCTGGGCTGGATATCGACGAAGAAGAAGGCCGGCGCTTCATCGGGCAGGCGCTCTTCCACCTGGGCATGCAGGTTGCTTTCCACCAGCGTGATCGCCACCAGCAGCGTGAGCGACACGCCGAGCGACAGCAGCAGGGCGGCGGTGGCCGCACCGGGTCGGTGCAGGCTGGCAAAGGCGAGTTTCAGCCGCACGTCGCGCGGACGGATGCGGCGCGCGACTTTGGCGACGCCGCCGGCAATCAGGCGGAACAGCAGGAAGGCAACAATGGCGGCGAAGACGAACGACATCGCGAAGCGACGCTCGTCGGTGCCGAGGATGGCCAGCGCCGCCAGCGCCACGAACAGCGCCAGCGTGGCGATCACATAGCCGGGGCGGGGCAGGCGGCGGCCGGGCGCCACCAGGTCGCGATACAGAGCGGCCGGACGGATTTCGGCGGCGCGCGCCAGCGGCCAGATGGTGAAGGCCAGCGCCACCAGCAGGCCGTAAGCCGCCGCCAGCGCCAATGGCTGCCAGTAGATACCCGGCACCAGCGGCAACGGCAGCACCTGGGCCAGCGCACCGGCGGCGAGATTCGGCAGGGCTGCGCCCAGGACCAGACCGATGCCGATTCCGACCACGGCAAGTACCAGTGTCTGCCAGAGATAGACGCGGAAAATGAGTCCCGACGTGGCGCCGAGCGATTTCAGCGTCGCAATCGTCGGCGTCTTGCCGGCCAGATGGGCATGGACGGCATTGGCGACGCCGACGCCGCCGATCAGCAAAGCCGTGAGCCCGACCAGCACCAGGAACAGTCCGGCGCGATCAAGGAAGCGCCGCACGCCGGGGCTGCCTTCCTTCCAGTCGCGCATGCGCCAGCCGGATTCGGCGAAGTCGCGTTTGGCGATCTCCTGCACCTGCGGCGCGGTCAGGCCCGAGGTCAGCTTCACGCTGTAATGCCAGTAGGCCATGGTGCCGGGCTGCACCAGTTTGGTCGCTTCCAGCGCGGAGGTGGCGATCATTACGCGCGGGCCCAGTGTCAGGCCTTCGGTGGCGCGGTCGGGTTCGCGCGCGATCACGGCGCGGATTTCGAATTCGGCTTCGCCGATGCCCAGCCTGTCGCCGATGGCGGCCTCCAGCCGGATCAGGGTCTGCGGATCGACAGCGACACCGGCCAGGCCATTTTTCATCGCCAGCAGGTCGTGGATATTGCCCGGCTGCTCCAGTTCGATGCGACCGTAGAGCGGATAGGCGTTATCGACGGCTTTCAGTTCCACCAGCGTGCGCTGGTCACTGCGGATCGCATGCGCCATGGCGCGCATCTGCACGGCCTGCGCCACCTGGCCATGACTTTCGAGGAAGGCCTGTTCCTGCGGCGTGGTGGGGCGATGGATCAGGCGGAATTCGATATCGCCACCCAGCAGGCTGCGGCCGTCGCGCTCGAGACCAGCAACGATAGAGGCACCCAATGTGCCAATACCGGCGATGACGGCGACGCCGAGACCGAGACAGGCGACGAAGAGGCGGAAGCCGCGCAGGCCGCCGCGCAGTTCACGAAGCGAGAATTTGAGCGACAGCATCAGTCGGCCGACTGCTGTGTGCGGGATTCAATAGATTTTACGCGACCATCCTCAATCCGCACCACGCGGTCGCAAAGCGCAGCCAGATTTTCGTCATGCGTGATCAGGATCAGCGTCGAGTTCAGCTTGGCGGCCTCGCCGAACATCAGATCGATGATGGCATGACCGGTGCTGCCATCCAGATTGCCGGTCGGTTCGTCGGCCAGCAGCAGCGCCGGATGCGGCGCCACGGCACGCGCCAGCGCCACGCGCTGCTGCTCGCCGCCCGACAGCTGTGCCGGATAATGCGTCTCGCGCTTGCCCAGCCCGACCTGCGCCAGCGCGGCACGCGCGCGGTCGATGGCGTCGGCAGCGCCTGCCAGTTCCAGCGGCACGGCGACGTTTTCCAGTGCCGTCATCGTGGGGATCAGATGGAAGCTCTGGAACACGATGCCGACACGGCTGCGGCGCCACAGCGCCAGCTTGTCTTCATTGAGCGCATTCAGATCGCCGCCGGCGACCTGAACCTTGCCGCTGGTCACGCGTTCCAGACCGGCCAGTACTGCCAGCAGGGTGGATTTGCCCGAGCCCGAGGGGCCGACAATGCCGATGCGTTCTCCCGGCATCACATCCAGGTCAATGCCGCGCAGGATATTGACCGGCCCGGCCGTGCTGGCGAGAGTGAGGTGGACATCGTTCAGTTGAACGATGGGGGTCGCGTTGTTTGACGCCATCGGTGGTCAGGTCCCCGTCAGGAAGGCAGATTGTGAAGTTATACGAAAGATATGGGTTTTCCCGGCGCTGTCACAATGCCGCAGTCCTGCTGGCGGTGATGCTGATCACGCTGTTGTCAGCAGCAGCCCAGGCTCAGCAGCCGATCAGGCTGCTGGTTTTCGGCGACAGCCTGGTGGCGGGGTATGCCCTGCCGCCTGATGCCGCCTATCCGGCCCAGCTGGAAAAGGCGCTGAAAGCTAAGGGCATCAACATCACGGTCATGAATGCCGGCGTGTCGGGCGATACCACCGCTGCGGCGGCCTCGCGGCTCGACTGGGCGCTGGCTGACAAGCCGACCCATGTGATCGTCGAACTGGGTGCCAACGACATGCTGCGCGGCCTGGCGCCCGAGCAGGCGCGCACCAACCTGGACGCCATCCTCACAAAACTGAAACAGAACAACCTGCCGGTGATGCTGATGGGCATGCTGGCAGCCCCCAATCTGGGGGCCGATTACGGCCGCCGCTTCAACAGCATCTATCCCGATCTGGCCGCCAAACATGGCGTGCCGCTCTATCCCTTCTTCCTGGATGGGGTGGCCGGCGAGGCCAAGCTGAATCTCAGCGACGGCATTCATCCCACCCAGGAAGGTGTCGCCATCATGGTGGAGCGCACGCTGCCCCACATTTTGCGGTTCCTGGGGCAGTAACCCTCAATTCGTTGTTGTAAAAGCCGAGTCTGGCCGACAAAATAGGTCTGCCGCCGAAACAGGCGGCGGTATCTGTCGTTCGTATCGCGTTGGGAGTTTTGTCATGGAGTTCCGTCGTTTAGGCCGTACCGACCTTCAGGTCAGCCTGATCTGCCTCGGAACCATGACCTGGGGCGAGCAGAATACCGAGGCCGAGGCGCATGCCCAGCTGGACTACGCGCTCGACCAGGGCATCAATTTCATCGACGCCGCCGAGATGTATCCGGTGCCGCCCAAGGCGGAGACGCAGGGCCGCACTGAGAGCTACATCGGCACCTGGCTGAAAAAGCGCAGGGATCGCGACAAGATCGTGCTGGCCACCAAGGTGGCCGGTCGCGGCGGCGGGCCGCGCGGCGACTTCGACTGGCTGCGTGATGACAAGCAGCCGCCGAACTTAAGCCGCAAGCAGATTTTCGAAGCCGTCGACAAGAGCCTGAAGCGGCTGCAGACCGACTATATCGATCTCTACCAGACGCACTGGCCGGATCGCCTGACGGTGAATTTCGGCCGCGCCGAATATCCGTGGAACGACGAGGCCTCGGTTGCCATCGCTGAAACGCTGGATGCGATGGGCGAGTTGGTGAAGGCCGGCAAGATCCGCCATATGGGCGTGTCGAACGAAACCGCCTGGGGCGTGATGCAGCATCTCAAGGATGCCGACGCCAATAAGGCGCGTCCGCGGATCGTCTCGATCCAGAATCCCTACAGCCTGCTCAACCGCTGGTACGAAGCCTCGTTGTCCGAGGTGACCAAGATGGAAGAGGTCGGGCTTCTGGCCTATTCGCCGCTCGCCATGGGCGTGCTGAGCGGCAAGTATCTCGGCGGCGCCAAGCCGGCCGGCGCGCGGCTCACGCTCTTTACCCGCTTCACCCGTTACAGCAATCCGCGCGTCGACAAGGCGACGGAGAAATATGTGGCGCTGGCGCAGCAGCATGGCCTCGATCCGTCGCAGATGGCGCTGGCCTTTGTGAATACGCGGCCTTTCGTGGCCTCGAACATCATCGGCGCCACCAGCCTTGAACAGCTGAAGGCCGATATCGATAGTCTGAATGTGAAACTCTCGCAGGAGGTACTCGACGGGATCGAAGCGATCCACCGCGAATATCCGAACCCGAGTGCCTGAATAGGGCGCTCGTTCCGGGCCGCAAGGTCACATCCAGCGGAGGCCCCAGCCATGATCCGCTTGTTCGTCGCCCTGAGTTTTCCCGAAGAGATTCGCCAGTCACTGGTAGCCTTGTGCGCCGGCGTTCCTGGCGCGCGCTGGGTCAATCCCGACCAGTTCCACCTCACGCTTCGCTTCATCGGCGAAGTCGATGGCCGCACCGCCCGCACGGTGTCGGACGCTCTCTCCACCATCACAATGCCGGATTTCGACCTCGAACTCTTCGGGGTCGGAACCTTCGGCGACAAGCGCAAGGCCAATTCACTCTGGGCCGGCGTGCGGCCGAATGCGGCGCTCAATCGCCTGCAGGAAAAGGTCGACAATGCCGTGCTGCGCTCCGGCATTCTGCCGGACCGCCGCAAATTCAGCCCCCATGTCACACTGGCGCGGCTCAACAACGCGCCCTTCGACCGGATCGGCGCATATTTAAGCCATCACGCGCTTTATGCCGCGCCGCGCCTGCGCTGCGATCGCTTCACGCTCTATTCCAGCTTCCTGTCCTCGTCGGGCGCGATCTATACGCCCGAGCAGGTCTATCGCCTCGATGGCGGCATTGCCGAAGATGCCGAGCATGACTGGATGGCCGATGAGGCCGAGGCCTGGGATCAGGCGCATGGCGACTGGGACAAAGCGGAAGCAGCGGCCTACGGCGCTGAATGAGTCGCAGGCCTAGGTCGATCGTCGTTCTGACCGGTGCCGGCATTTCGGCCGAATCCGGGCTGGGCACTTTCCGCGACAGGGACGGTCTCTGGACCAAATATGACCTCAACGAGGTCGCGACGCCGGAAGGCTTCGCGCGCAACCCCGTGCTGGTGCATGACTTCTACAATGCGCGGCGCAAAAACCTGGTCGAGGCCTCGCACAACGCCGCGCATGTCGCGCTGGCCGAGCTGGAGCGCAGCTTCGACGGCGATTTTCTGCTGGTGACGCAGAATGTCGACGATCTGCATGAACGCGCCGGCTCGCGCAAGCTGATGCATATGCATGGCGAGCTGCTGAAGATCCGCTGCGAGCAATGCGACAATGTGCTGGCGTGGCGCGACGATCTCGATCTCGCGACCACCTGTCCGGCCTGCGCCACCACCGGTCGCCTGCGCCCGCATGTGGTCTGGTTCGGCGAAATGCCTCTGTATATGGAGGCGATCTACGACGCGCTGGCGCTGTGCGACCTGTTCGTCTCCATCGGCACCTCGGGGCAGGTGTATCCGGCAGCGGGTTTTGTGGCCGATGTGCGCCGGCGCGGACTGGCCCATACGGTGGAACTCAACCTCGACCCTTCCGATGGCTTTTCGCTGTTCGCGGAAAAGATTTATGGCCCGGCGACCGAAGTGGTGCCGGCCTTCGTCGAGCGCCTGCTCAGCGCCTAATCCGGAACGCTGGCCTCGATGCGGTCCATGTCGTCATCCGACAGGCCAACGTGATGTCCGATCTCGTGGATCAGCACATGGCGCACGACATCGCGCAAGGACTCGCCGCTCTCGCACCAATAATCCAGCAGCGGCCGGCGATAGAGGAAGATCATCGCCGGCATCGTGCCGGTCTCGCCGCGCTGCTCGGCCACGAAACTGCCGCCGGTATAGAGCCCCAGCAGGTCGAAGGGCGTCTCGCAGCCCATTTCCTGCAGCACCTCGTCGTCGGGAAAGTCGGCCACCTGGATCGGTACGCCGTCGATATAGCGCCCCAGCGCCGGGCGCAGGCGGTTCAACTCGGCCTCGCCGAGGGCGGCGAGATCGTCCAGGCTGGGTGCGGTTAATTTGGCCGTATCGGTCATGCGGCAGAACGTCTCAAGCGGCTTGGGCTGGTTGAAGCGGGGGTACCTGCGCGCTAGCTTGCGCAGCAACAAACTCCCGCGGAGGATGACATGGCCATTGCCAAACTGGAAGGCGCCGCCCGCCAGGCTGCACTGCAGGCACTGGCCGGCTGGCAGGCCGCGAAAGACGGCCGCGATGCCATCGTGAAGACCTTCGTTTTCGCCGATTTCAACACGGCCTTCGGTTTCATGACGCGTGTCGCGATCCAGGCCGACAAGGCCGATCATCATCCCGAATGGTTCAATGTCTATAACCGCGTCGAGATCACGCTGACCACGCATGATGCGGATGGGCTGAGCGAGCGCGATGTCGCGCTGGCGGCATTCATCGATGCGGCGGCCTCGGCGGCCAACGGAAAGGTAAAAGCATGAGCGCGGCGTCTCGCGGTCTGAAACGCGGCCTGATCCTGGCCGCCATCATGGCGCTGTTCGGTGTCGTCGGCTATCTCGCCATGCCGTATCTGCTGCCGCAGCGTGGCGATGACAATGCCGGCAGCGGCGTGGTCAGCATCGGCGGGCCGTTCAGTCTGATCGACCAGGATGGCAAAGCCGTCACCGAGAAGGACTATGCCGGCAAGCTGATGCTGGTCTATTTCGGCTTCACCAACTGCCCCGATATCTGCCCGACCGGCCTGCAGACCATTGCGGTGGCGATGGACCAGCTCGGCAACGATGCCGCGAAGATTCAGCCGATCCTGATCACGGTCGATCCGGAACGCGACACGCCGCCGGTGATGAAGGAATATGTGCAGGCCTTTCATGAGCGCCTGGTCGGCCTGACCGGCACGCCGGAGCAGATCGCGGCCGCCGCCAAGGCCTATCGCGTCTACTATCAGAAGGTCACGCTGAAGGACTCGTCGCTGGGCTATTCGGTCGACCATTCCGGTTTCATCTACCTGATGGACGGAAAAGGGCAGTATCTGAGCCATTTCCGGCATGACGCGACGCCGGACCAGATGGTGCAGCGGATCCGCCAGCGCCTGTAATTCACTGATATTACTGGTTTTCTACTTGCCTGCACGCATATGTTGCAGTGCAAAATAAATCGTGCGGCCACTGACGAAGCGGCGTAAGCTGTCGCTGAACGGTGGCACGGCACGATTCTCTAACGGTTTTGTCCGAGCTTTGTATTGCGGTCGCCTTATTTCGGCCGCGCCCCCGCAGAAGGGTGGGACCTGATGCTCTACTCGCTTTATGAATTTCACCACGCCGCCCTGCAGCCAGTCCGTGCCATGGCCGAGATGCAGACGCTGGCGCTCAAGCTGCCGTATCTGCCGATGAACTACACGGCGGCGGCGCGCACGATGGCGGCCGGGCTGGAAGTGTTCAGCAACATCACGCGCCGTTATCCGAAACCGGAATTCGGCCTCGCCACCACGATGGTGGATGGCGTGGAGCGCAGGGTGACCGAGCATGATGTGCTCCGCCTGCCATTCTGCCGCCTCAAGCATTTCGAGCGCGAAGGCTGCGAAACCCGCAACGATCCCAAGCTGCTGATCGTCGCGCCGCTGTCGGGCCATTACGCCACGCTGCTGCGCGGCACGGTCGAGGCGATGCTGCCCAACCACGAAGTCTACATCACCGACTGGATCGATGCCCGCGATGTGCCGCTGCGCGAAGGCAAGTTCGACCTCGACGACTACATCGACTACATCCGCGAATTCTTCGTCACGCTCGGCCCCGGCGCGCATGTGATGGGGGTATGCCAGCCCTCCGTGCCGGTGCTCGCCGCCGTGGCGCTGATGTCGGCCGAGAATGACGCGCATGTGCCGCGCTCGATGACCCTGATGGGCGGGCCGATCGATACCCGCATCAGCCCCACCGTGCCGAACAACCTGGCGCAGGAACATTCCATCGAGTGGTTCGAGCATAGCGTGATCGACCGCGTGCCCTTCCCGCATGACGGCTTCATGCGCGAGGTCTATCCCGGCTTTATCCAGCTAACCGGTTTCATGACCATGAATCTGGATCGCCATGTCGGCGCGCATGTCCGGCTGTTCCATCACCTGATCAAGGGCGATGGCGACAGCGCCAAGGCGCATACCGATTTCTACGACGAATATCTCGCGGTCATGGATCTGCCGGCCGAATACTACCTGCAGACCGTGAAGACCGTGTTCCAGGACCATGCCCTGCCGCGCGGCATCATGACCTGCCGCGGCGAGAAAGTGGATTGCACCGCCATCCGCAAGACGGCACTGCTGACGGTGGAAGGCGAGAAGGACGACATTTCCGGCGTCGGCCAGACCATGGCGGCGCATGATCTCTGCCCGAATATCCCCAAGGCCATGCGCGGGCATTACCTGCAGGCCGGCGTGGGCCATTACGGCGTGTTCAACGGCCGGCGCTGGCGCGAGGAAATCGCCCCGCGCGTCACGGCCTTCATTCGCCAGCATGACGGCAAACCCGCCAGGAAGCGCTGACAAGCGCTAAGCCTCGGCTGCATCCTTTATAGAATCGCCCGACCGGCGTAATCTCCCGCCATGTCCCGTGCCCTGCCTTTCTGGCGCCGCAAGCGCCTCGACCAGATGACGCCTTCCGAATGGGAGTCGCTCTGCGACGGCTGCGGCAAATGCTGCCTCTATCGCCTGGAAGACCAGGATACCGGCGAGCTGGAACAGACCAATGTGGCCTGCAAGCTGCTGAACTGCGCCACCGGCCAGTGCAGCAACTATCCCAAGCGCAAGAAGATCGTGCCCGACTGCATCCAGCTGACGCCGGCGAAAGTGCAGAAGATGAACTGGCTGCCCGCCACCTGCGGTTATCGCCTGGTGGCGCAGGGCAAGGATCTCTACTGGTGGCATCCGCTGAAAAGCGGCAGCAGCCAGACCGTGCATCAGGCCGGCATTTCGGCGGCGGGCCGCTGCATCTCCGAAACCGAGGCCGGCGAACTGGAAGACCATGTCGTCTACTGGCTCGACGACAAGGGCCCGCCAAAACCCAAGAAGCGTTAAACGGGAACGCTCGCGCTGCTGCGGCGTTTACATGCCGAACCGCTTTTTCTGGGCAGGCAGATGACCATCACTTCCACGCGTTTATGGCTGATCACCGGCGCTTTGCTCGGCGCCGCCACCACGGTTTACGCACAGCCGGGCACGCAGACCGAAATTGACCGTATCCAGGCCGAAACCCGCCGGGTCGAGCAGGAGCGCGAGCAGCGTTTCCAGCAGCAGCAGACCGAACGCCGCCTGGAGGCCGAGCGGCAGGACCAGCGCCGCCAGCAGGAGCTACGCCTGCAGGAACGTACGCCGCCGTCATCACGACCGACCCCGCTGATTCCACAGACTCCCAGGAACTGACGTAGCGATACGCCCTCCGATGCTGGCTCCAGATACTGGAACAGCGCCCCGCTTCCCCGCTAATCTGCGCGCCTGCGTAAGATATGCCCCTTCGGGGCCAGAGGGATCTTCGGGGAAAATCCATGTTCAGCCTGCCGTCCATCGATGCCGACCTTGCCGCCAAATTCCGCGCGGTGAAGCTGCTGTCGCTCGATCTCGACGGCACGCTGACCGATGGCGGGCTTTACTATGCCGAGGATGGCAGCGAGCTGCGCAAATATCATGTGCAGGACGGCTTCGGCATTCTGCTGGTGAAAGACGCCGGCATCGAGGTCGCACTGATCACCCGCAGTGACACGCCGGCAATCCAGAAGCGCATCGACCGGCTGAAAATCCGCTTCGGCCTGATGGGCGTCTATGAAAAGCTGCCCAGGCTGAAGGAAATCTGCGCCGAACTCGGCATCGGCCTCAACGAAGTCTGCCATGTCGCCGACGACGTCAACGACATGGATGTGATGGAGGCGGTCGGCCTGCCCATCGCGGTGTCGAATGCGCGGCCGATGGTGAAGAATGCCGCGGCCTATATCACCGAAACTGCCGGCGGCGCTGGCGCCGTGCGCGAAGTCTGCGACCTGCTGCTGGCGCATCAGGTCTGATCCACACGAAACGAAAGGGAGTTCTCATGGCCATCGATTTCCAGGGCCGCGTTGCCATTGTCACTGGAGCCGGCGCGGGTCTGGGCCGCAGCCACGCCCTGTTGCTCGCTGAGCGCGGCGCGAAGGTGGTGGTCAACGATCTGGGCGGTGGCGTGGATGGCACCGGCGGGTCGTCCAAGGCAGCCGATCTGGTGGTCGCCGAGATCAAGGCCAAGGGCGGCGAAGCCGTCGCCAATTACGACAGCGTGTCGGAAGCGAATTCTGCGGCCAATATCGTCAAGACGGCGATGGATGCCTTCGGCCGCGTCGATATCCTGATCAACAATGCCGGCATCCTGCGCGACAAGAGCTTCGCCAAGATGGAGATCGCCGATTTCGATACCGTGGTCGACGTGCATTTCCTCGGCTCGGCCTATGTCACCAAGGCGGCCTGGCCGATCATGCAGCAGCAACAGTATGGCCGCATCGTCATGACCTCATCCAATTCCGGCCTCTACGGCAATTTCGGCCAGTCGAATTACGCCGGCGCCAAGATGGGTGTGGTCGGCCTGATGAACTCACTGAAACAGGAAGGCGCCAAATACGGCATCCTGGTCAACACGATTGCGCCGGTCGCCGCCACCCGTATGACCGAAGCGCTGCTGTCGCCGCAGCTGCTGCCGCATCTCAAGCCCGAATATGTCTCACAGGCCGTGGTCTATCTCGCCTCGGAAGCCTGCAATGCTACCGGCGACATCATCTCGGCTGGCGCCGGCTTCTACGCCAAGATGCAGATCATGGAATCGCAGGGCATGTTCTTCGGCGTCGATGCCAAGGTGACGGTGGAAGACTTCGCCGCCAATTACGCCAAGATCACCGACATGTCGAAGCCGCAGCATTTCGGCTCGTCGATGGAAGAAGTGGCGCATATCGCCAAGCCGTTTATTAAGTAGGGGCCGTTCATCAAGTAAGCGGCAGGCGCTCCAGCACGGCCTGGCTCAGGCGCTCGATCACCGCATCGTCGGCGCTGGCAAAGCGCTGGCCCGCTGCGGCGATCGCCTCGCGCCGGGCCGGGATCTGCAGCAGAACGGCGACCGCGTCGGCGATGCCCTGCACGTCCTGAACCTGTAACGCGCCGCCTGCCATCAGCAGTCCCGCCGTGGCGTCGGAGAAGTTGAACATCTGCGGGCCGAACAGCACCGCGCTGCCGAGCCGCGCAGGTTCCAGCGGATTCTGGCCGCCATGCGGGATCAGCGAACCGCCCATCATCACCACCGGCGACAGGCGGTACCACAGGCCGAGTTCGCCCATCGTGTCGGCCACGTAAAGATCGGTCTCGGCATCGGGCAGCTCACCGGCCGAGCGCAGCGCGACACGCAGATCGGGCGCGGTGAGTTCCTGCTTCAGCGCCGCGCCGCGATCCGGATGGCGCGGCACGATCATGGTCAGCAGGCCCGGCAGTTGCGGTTTCAGCAGGCGATGCGCGGCCACGATCTGCGCCTCTTCGCCGGGATGCGTGCTGGCGGCGAGCCAGAGCGGTCGCCCAGCCAGGCGCGCGCGCCACTCGTTCAGCGCGGCGTCATCGACAGGCAGCGGCGGTGCCGCCTGCTTGAGATTGCCGGCCTCGATCACGTTCGCCGCGCCGAGCCGCTGCAGCCGTTCGGCATCGCCGCCGGTCTGCGCGTAGATCGTATCAAAAGCAGCGAGCAGCCAGCGTGCGGTCTCCGGCGCCAGCAGCCAGCGTGATACAGACTTTTCCGACAGCCGCGCATTGGCCAGCAGGGCCGGAATGTTGCGATGACGCAATTCGTTCAGGATGCCGGGCCAGAAGTCTGACTCGCTCCACAGCACCAGGTCCGGACGCCAGTGATCGAGGAAAGCATCGACCGCAGCCGGCAGGTCGACCGGGATGAACTGATGGATGATGCCGGTGTCTGTCGTGCGCTGCTCCACCAGCGTCGCCGAGGTCACCGTGCCGGTGGTCAGCAGCAGCGTGATGTCAGGGCGCAGCTTGTGCAGATGCTGCAGCAGCGGCAGCAAGGCCTGTGCCTCGCCGACACTGGCGCCGTGGCACCACACGAGAGGACCGGGCGGCCGCGGCTGTGCCGCCTGGCCGAAACGCTCGCCCAGACGCGCAGCATTTTCCTTGCCCTGCGTCACGCGGCGCTGCAGCCACAGGCGCACCACCGGGGTCAGCAGATGGCCGATGCCACGCCACAGCGCACGCCGCCCATCGAAAGCCGGCTGATATTTAATTTGGCCATTCATTGCGGCGCAGATTGCCGTAACGGGAGGGGCAATGAAAGGGCTGCGACCAGGCCTTGCGATGTATCCCGGGCGCTGTCAGCCTGTGTGCAAGCAGACACAACACGGGAGGTAGCGCCATGGCGGTGCATGTCGAAAAGCGCGGCGCGGTGACCACAGTGATTCTGGATCGTCCGCAGGCGCGCAATGCCGTCGACCGCCCGACCGCCGACGCGCTGCGCCAGGCCTTCAAGGATTTCGATGCCGATGACGACGCCAGGGTGGCGGTGCTGTGGGGCGCGGGCGGGCATTTCTGTGCCGGCGCCGATTTGAAAGCCGTTGCCGATGGTGACCAGCGCAACGATGTCTCGCCCGAAGGCGAAGGTCCGATGGGGCCGACGCGGCTGATGATGTCCAAGCCGGTGATCGCGGCGGTGTCCGGCTTCGCGGTGGCAGGTGGCCTGGAGCTGGCGCTGTGGTGCGATCTTCGTGTCGCCGAGGAAGACGCCACCTTCGGCGTGTTCTGCCGGCGCTGGGGCGTGCCGCTGATCGATGGCGGCACGGTGCGTCTGCCGCGTCTGATCGGCCATAGCCGCGCGCTCGACATGATCCTGACCGGCCGTGCCGTCGATGCCCAAGAAGCGTTACAAATCGGCCTGGCCAATCGCGTGGTGCCCAAGGGCGAAGCGCGCGCCGCCGCCGAAGCGCTGGCCGAAGAGATCAGCCGCTTCCCGCAGGCCTGCATGCTGGCCGACCGCAGCTCCAGCTATCGCCAGTGGGACATGTCGCTCGATGCCGCGCTGCATGACGAGGCCGAAGGCGGTCTGCCGATCATCGAACAGGAAGCCATCAAAGGCGCGGCGCGCTTCAAGAGCGGACTCGGCCGCCACGGCGACTTTTCGTCGATTTAGGCTCATCCATGCTCGGCAAAAGCCCGAGCATCTTTTTCATCACCGTGGGGAGCGCTGCTTCCTGCGGCTGCTGCCACTGGCCGTCCAGCTTTGCGGCCTCGCGGGCCGTCACACGCCCCAGCATGGCGCCGATGCGCAGCTCGAAATGCGTGAACACATGCACGGCATCGCCGTTCAACATCAGCCAGTCGGTCTCTGTTGGTGCATGTTCCAGCGCCGCGCCGCTGGCCCAGGGCGTGTCGCGCCACGGCGCGCTCGGTACTTCCAGCATGCCGCCGAGCAGGCCCTTCGGCGGCCGGCGGCGCAGCAGCACGGCGCCGTCCTCGGCGCGCTGTAGCAGGAAGGCGATGGTGTGGCGTACCGGGCGCGCGGCCTTCGCCGCCTTGCGCGGCAGCGTTTCAGCGATGCTGCGTTTGAAGCCCTCGCAGCGCGCCTGCAACGGGCAGAGCAGGCAGTCCGGGCTTTTCGGCGTGCAGACCGTGGCGCCGAGATCCATCATTCCTTGCGCGAAGTCGCCGGGGCGTTTCTGCGGCGTCTCTTGCGCGGCCAGTTTGCGCAGTTCGGGGCGCGCCTGCGGTAATGTCGTCTCGACAGCAAATACGCGCGCCAGCACGCGTTCGATATTGCCGTCCAGCACGGCGGCAGGTTCATCGAAGGCAATCGCGGCAATCGCCGCCGCTGTGTAAGGCCCGATGCCCGGCAGTTCGAGCAGTCCGGCTTCATTGTTTGGGAACACGCCGCCATGCTGTTCGCTCACGGCCTTGGCGCATTTATGCAGGTTGCGCGCGCGGGCGTAATAGCCCAGCCCGGCCCAGGCCTCCATCACCTGATCGACCGGCGCATTCGCCAGGTCCCGCACGCTCGGCCAGAGATTTAGAAACTTTTCAAAGTAGGGCTTCACCGCCGGTACAGTGGTCTGCTGCAGCATCACCTCGCTGAGCCAGACGCGGTAAGGCTCGGGCGGCGGCGTGCCGGGCGGGCTGCGCCAGGGCAGGCTGCGATGATGCCGGTCGTACCAATCCAGCACCAATGCGGCAATGTGCGGTGGATGGACGCGGGCTTTGGGCATGCGGCGACTGTAGCATCGCGAAATTGCGGCTGTCACGAAGGCGGGCTTGCATTCCGGCCGTCGCTTGCGCCATTTTGTGCGCGCTCACTGGGAGAAACTCATGCGGCACATCCTTCTGGCAGCGGCCCTGATCGGGCTCGCGGTCCCATCCTACGCACAAGATAAATCCGACATCGTGGTCGGCACCATCACCGACCTGTCCGGCCCCGCCGCGGTCTACGGCCATGCCGTGGTCAATGCGATGCGCCTGCGGTTTGACGCGGTGAATGCCGACGGTGGCATTCGCGGCCGCAAGCTGAAGCTCGTCGTCGAGGATCACCAGTTCCAGGTGCCGCGTGCCGTGCAGGCGACATCCAAGCTGATCCGGCTCGACCGCGCGCAAGTCTTCGTCGGCTCGCTCGGCACTGCGCAGGTGCAGGCCGTGCTGCCGACGCTGCGCCAGGCCGGGGTCGCCAACCTGTTTCCGATGGCGGCCAGCCGCGAGCTGGTACATGCGCCGGATGCGATCAGCTGGATTTCCGGCTCGCTCTATTACGACCAGATCCGCGCCGGCGTGAAATGGATGGTCGAAACCAAGGCCAAACAAGCGGTCTGCGTGATGGCGCAGAGCACGGATTACGGCGAGGAAGTGCAACAGGCGGTGAAAGACCAACTGGCGCAGCACGGTCAGACCCTGAAGACGGTGGTCACGCATCGTCCGATCGACACGGATTTCTCGGCACCCGTGCAGCGCCTGCGCAATGCCGGCTGCGACCTCGTCGTGCTGGCGACGCTGCTGCGCGACACCATCCTGCCGATGGCAGCGGCGAAAACCGCCGGCTGGGAGGTCGATTTCCTCGGGCCCTCCACCACGCATGACTATCTGCTGGCGCAGGCGCCAGGCGGCGCGACGCAGGGGCTCTACAGCGTGTCATCGCTGGTGCTGCCAGACCGCGCCACGGCTGCACCTGAAGTCGTGGCCTGGATGGAGGCCTACAAGGCGCGCTTCAACACCGAGCCCAATGCCGGGGCAATCTATGGCGCCACCATTGCCGACCTCGCCGTGCTGGCGCTCGACCGCGCCGAGGGGCGCACCGGGATGGCCGAACTGACCCGCGCGGTGGCCAGCATCCGTGGCTGGCGCGACCAGTTCGGCGGCACACTGCAGGCTTTTGCCGATGGCGGTCGCCAGGGCACCAAACAGGCCTATATCTATCAGCTGCGTGGGCCGCGCTACGAGAAGCTGACCAGCGAGGCAGTGGGCTACTAGCGCGGCTTTCCCCTCAGGCCGTAGGCGGTGTACCGCCTACGGGGGCTGCGCTAAACTGGCGGCATGAACTACCTGATCGTTTTCATCGGTGCGGGCATCGGCGGGGCCCTGCGGCATGGCGTCAATCTCGCCGCCCTGCGCCTGGTCGGCGCCGGCTTTCCCTGGGGCACGCTGGCGATCAACATCGTCGGCTCCTTCGTCATGGGGCTGGTGGCGGAGTATTTCGCGCTGAAAAGCGGCCTGCCGCAGCAGTGGCGGCTGTTCCTCACCACCGGCGTGCTGGGCGGCTTCACGACGTTTTCCGCCTTCTCGCTGGAAGTGGCGCTGCTGTATGAACGCGGCGAAATGCTGGCGGCCGCGCTCTACATGCTGGCCTCGGCTGTGCTGGCGGTGGCCGGTCTGTTCGCCGGGCTTTATGTGATCCGCGCTGTCGTAGCGCCCTGATGGACGACAGGAAGAAACCGCAACGCGACCCTTCGCAGCGTACGAACGCCCCGAAGGCGCTCGGCGTCTCGCTCGGCCGGCTGACGCGGCCGATCATGAAGCAGCGCGGCGTGGCGCTGGCCGAGATCATCAATCGCTGGAGCGAGATCGCCGGGCCATTGCTGGTCAAGGAAACCCAGCCCGAAAAAATGGTCTACGCGTCTGGAGCTGGGCATGCCGCGACACTTGAGATTGCAGTCAGTCCGGCCTTCGCGCTGGAGCTGCAGCATCTCTCGCCGCTGATCATCGAGAAGATCAACGGCTATTTCGGTTTTCGTGCAGTCGAGAAACTGCGCCTGAAACAGACTCCGATCCACCGCCCCGAGTCGCAGGCGCCAGCGGCACGCAGCAGTCGGCCGCTGACCACGGAAGAGCAGGCGAAACTCGAAGAATTGCTCGTCGGAGTCGAAGATCGCGACCTCCGCCAAGTGCTTGAAAGCCTTGGAAGATCACTTTTCAGTGCGAGTCGCTGAGCCGCCTTGAGTCGGCCAGATTCTTGTGGATAACGGCAGAGTCCGGTTGCAGGCCGGACGTGCAACCATACAATGCCCCAACATGTAGGGGGTCGGAGTATCTCTATGAAATATATACAGCGTTTCGTCCTGACCCTGGCGTTCGTCCTCGGTGGTTTCTTTGCAGGTCACGTGCAGGCCCAGCCTGCCGCCGCAGACCCGCGTCTGCAGGACATGGTGCTCGGCAAGGCCGAGGCGCCGATCACGATCATTGAATATGCCTCGCTGACCTGTCCGCATTGCGCCTCGTTCCATGCCGAGGTGCTGCCGGCGCTGAAGACCGAATACATCGATACCGGCAAGGCGAAGTTGATCTTCCGCGACTTCCCGCTCGACCAGCTGGCCTTTGCCGGCGCGGTGCTGGCGCGCTGCGGCGGGCCGGAGAAGTACTACACCTTCCTCAACGTACTGTTCGCGCAGCAGCGCCAGTGGGCCGCGTCGCAGGATCCCAAGGGCGCGCTGGTGCAGATCGGCCGCCTCGGCGGCGTGTCGTCCGACCAGTTCGAGAAATGCCTGCAGGACAAGGCAATGGGGGATTACATCCTGAATTCGCGCCTGGAAGGCAACCAGAAACATGGCGTCAATTCGACGCCGACGCTTATCATCAACGGCAAGGCCGAGTCCGGCGTGCCGTCGATTGCCGATCTGCGCAAGAAACTCGACGCGCTGGCGAAGTAATCGCTAGCGCTGCGTTATTTGAAAGGGAGTCCCCGTGCAGTTCACCAAGTTGCGCTTGTCCGGTTTCAAGTCCTTCGTCGAGCCGACGGATTTCATCATCCATCCCGGCCTGACCGGGATTGTCGGCCCGAATGGCTGCGGCAAGTCCAATCTGGTGGAAGCCCTGCGCTGGGTGATGGGCGAAAACTCGGCCAAGCGCATGCGTGGCACGGGCATGGACGACATGATCTTTGCCGGCACGGCCACGCGGCCGTCCCGCAACATGGCCGAAGTCACGCTCACCCTCGATAATAAGACTCGCACTGCGCCTGCCGCCTTCAACGAGATGGAAGAGGTGGCGATCACCCGCCGGATCGAGCGCGAGAAAGGCTCGGATTATTCGATCAACGGCAACGACGTGCGCATGCGCGACGTGCAGCTGCTGTTCGCCGATCTGGCCTCGGGCGCCAATTCGCCGGCCATGGTCAGCCAGGGCCGCGTCGGTGCCATCATCAATGCCAAGCCGACCGACCGCCGCATGCTGCTCGAAGAGGCGGCTGGCATTTCGGGCCTGCATTCGCGCCGGCATGAAGCCGAACTGCGTCTGAAGGCGGCGGAATCCAATCTGGAACGCGTGGTTGATGTGATCGGCCAGCTCGACAACCAGCTGCAGTCGCTGAAGCGTCAGGCCCGTCAGGCCAGCCGCTATCGCAACATCGCCGGCCAGATCCGCAAGACCGAAGCCATCCTGTTCCACCTCAAGCATGAAGCGCTGAAAAACGCGCTGGCCGAGGCCGAGCAGGCCATGCATGCCGCCGAGCGCGAGGTCGCCGACCGCACGCTGCAGGTGTCGGAGGCGCATGACGCCGAGCGCATCGCCGCCGAGGCGCTGCCGCCGCTGCGCCAGCATGAAGCCGAGGCCGGCGCCCGCCTGCATCGCCTGACCGTCGCCCGCGAAGGCCTGGATGCCGAAAGCGCGCGTGCGCAGGAAGCCGCCGAGGCCGTGCGCGCCCGCCTGGCGCAGATTTCGTCCGACGCCGAGCGCGAAAGCGCGCTGTCGCAGGATGCCGAAGAAACCGTGGCGCGCCTCGCCACCGAAACCGAACAGCTCGAAGCCCTGCGTGCCGGCGAAGCCGAAGCGCAGACGGCTGCCGAAGCCGCCGTCACCGAGGCGCAGGGCAAGGTCGATGCCAGCCAGACTGAACTGGATGCGCTGACCGGCCGTGCCGCGGAAGAACAGGCGCAGCGCGCCCGCCTGCGTCAGGCCATCGAAGATGCCGGCCGCCGTCTGGAGCGCCTGAATGCGCGCCTGACCGAGCTGAACGCCGAAGAAGCCCGTCTGAACGAGCAGACCGAGGCGCTGGTCGAAGCCGAAACCATCACGGCTGAAGTCGAGGCCAAGCAGGTGGCGGTGGAAACTGCCCGGCAGGCCCTCGATACCGTCGAGGCCGAGCATGCGCAGAAGATCGATGAAGCGCGTCAGGCTTACGAGGCCGTGGAAGCCGAGCAGGCCCGTCTGATCGAAGCGGCCCGCGCGGCGCTGGAAGCCGTCGAAGCCGAACATGCGCAGAAGATCGAAGCCGCCCGTCAGGCGATGGCCGGTCTCGATGCCGAACACGAACAGAAGATTGAAGCCGCCCGCGCCGGTCTCGCCGCCGTCGAAGGCGAGCATGCCCAGAAGATCGAAGCGGCGCGCAGCGGGCTGAACGCCGTCGAGGCCGAGCATGCCCAGAAGATCGAGCAGGCCCGCGCCGGTCTGAACGCCGTCGAGGCCGAGCAGGCCCAGAAGATCGACGAAGCGCGCGAAGGCGTGAATGCCGTCGAGGCCGAACATGCCGAGAAGATCGCCGAAGCCCGCCACGGCGTGGAGGCGGCCGAAGCCGCCCGCGCCGCCCAGCAGCAGGCCGAACAGGCCAGCCGCGATGCCTGGCAGGGCGTGCAGGGTGAACTCACCCGCCTGAAGGCGGAAGAGACCGGCCTGACCAAGCTGCTCAAGCTGGACGAGAGCAATCTCTTTCCGCCGCTGATCGACCAGGTCACCGTCGAACCCGGCTTCGAGAAGGCGCTGGGCGCAGCACTTGCCGATGAACTGAATGCCGCCACCGATCCCAATGCGCCGATGCACTGGGATGCTCTGCCGCCGCTGAGCGATGCGCCGGCGCTGCCTTTCGGTGCCGAGCCGCTGTCGAAATATGTGACGGGCGCCGCCGCCCTGCAGCGTCGCCTGAGCCAGATCGGTCTGGTGTCGGATGATGCCGATGGCGCGCGCCTGCGCGCCGATCTCAAGCTCGGCCAGCGTCTGGTGACCAAATCCGGCGCGCTGTGGCGCTGGGACGGTTTCACGGTCAAGGCCGGCGCGCCGACCTCGGCCTCGATCAAGCTGGAGCAGCGCAACCGCCTCGCCGACCTGCGCGAGGAACTGCGTGAGCTGGAAGGCAAGCTGAACGAGGCGCAGCGCGCCTACGAGGAAGCCCGCCAGGCCACCGAACAGGCGGCGCAGGCCGAACGCGCCGCGCGTCAGGGTGTCGCCGCCGCCGAAGAGCAGCGCAACATTGCCCGCCAGCAGGCCAACCAGGTGGTACAGGCCGCCGAACAGGCGCGCAACGAAGTGCGCCAGCAGGCCGCCAGCGTGGTGCAGCAGGCCGAGCAGGCCCGTAACGAAGCGCGCCAGCAGGCCGCCAGCGTCGTGCAGGCCGCCGAACAGGCGCGCAACGACGCGCGCGGGCAGGCGGCCGGCGTGGTGCAGACGGCGGAACGCGCCGCGCTCGAAGCGCGCGAACGCGCCGCCCAGGTCGTGGCGAGTGCCGAACGGGATCGCCAGGGCGCGCGCGACCAGGCCAATCAGGCCATCGCCCAGGCCGAGCGCGAGCGTAACACCGCGCGCGAACATGCCAATCAGGGCATCGTCACGGCCGAGCGCGAGCGCAATGCCGCCCGCGAACGCGCCAATCAGGATGTTGCCCGCGCCGACCGCGAACTGGGTCAGGTGCGCGATCGCCAGGCCGAGATGGTGCGCCGCGAAGCCGAACGCCAGTCGCGCCTCGCCGCGCTGGCCGAGCAGAAGCAGCAGACCGAAGGCGAGATCGCCGAAACCACGCAGGCGCGCGAGGCCGAAGAGGCCGCGCTCGCCGCCATGCCGCCAGAAGATGAAGTCCGCCAACTGATCGGCATGATCCGCGAGGAACTGACCGCACTGCGTCAGGCACTGGTCGAACGCCGTGCGGCGCTGGAGCAGCTGCGCCTCGATGCCCAGGCGCGCAGCCGCCGCCTCGAAGCCATCGTGATCGAGCGCCGCGCCGCCAATGCGCGTAACGAAAGCGCTTCGCAGCAGTTGGCCCAGCTTGGCGCCCGCCAGGCCGAGGCCACCGCTGAGCTGGAAAAGCTGGAGCAGATTCCGCGCGAACTCGAAACCCGCCGCAGCGCCCTGCAGGAGCAGATCGACATCGCCGAGATCGCGCGCAAGGAAGCCGCCGATCATCTGGCCAATGCGGAAAACGCGCAGCAGCTCGCCGCCCGCACGGCGCGTGAGATCGAGCAGCTGCTCGGCTCAGCCCGCGAAGCACGGGTGAAATACGAAAGCGATTTCGAGCACCAGCGCGTCAGTATCGATGAGCTGGCGATCCGCGTGCGTGAAGTGCTGGACTGCACGCTGGATGCCGTGCTGAAAGCTGGCGAAGTGGAAGACGGCGAGGAATTCCCCGAGCTGCATGTGGTGGAAAACCGCCTCGAACGCCTCCGCAAGGAGCGCGACAATATGGGGCCGGTCAACCTGCGCGCCGAACTCGAGGCCAACGAGGTGGAAGAGAAGCTCACCGCACTCAGCACCGAGCAGACCGACCTGGTCTCGGCGATCGACAAGCTGCGCCAGGGCATCACCTCCTTGAACAAGGAAGGCCGCGAGCGCCTGCTCGAAGCATTCCAGAAGGTCGATGGCCATTTCCAGAAGCTGTTCGTCGAGGTCTTCGGCGGCGGCAAGGCGCATCTGCAGCTGGTTGAGAGCGACGATCCGCTGCAGGCGGGTCTCGAAATCTACGCCTCGCCGCCGGGCAAGCGCCTGCAGGTGATGTCGCTGCTCTCGGGCGGCGAGCAGGCCCTGACCGCGCTGTCGCTGCTGTTCGCGGTCTTCCTCACCAACCCGGCGCCGATCTGCGTGCTCGACGAAGTGGACGCGCCGTTGGATGACGCCAATGTCGAGCGCCTGTGCAACCTGATGGAAGCGATGGCGCGCCAGACCTCGACCATGGGCGAGGGCACGCGTTTCGTGGTGGTCACCCACCATCCGATCACGATGGCGCGCATGGACCGCCTGTTCGGCGTCACCATGGCCGAACGCGGCGTCTCGACGCTGGTCAGCGTCGACCTCGCCGGTGTCGATCATTTAAAGGCGGCGTAAGGGCCCTCACCGTCATCCCCGCGAAAGCGGGGATCCCATTTCGTTCATTTTTTAATGGGACCCCGGGTCAAGCCCGGGGTGACGAGTTGTAATTTTCAGCAATCTCAATCTGTCATGGCCGGGCCCAAGAAGCGCTTCTTGGCCGGCCATCGACGTCTGAGACTTACAAACTCCCCGCCGGCATGAAGCCGAAGGCGCCGTCCAGCATAGCGCCGCGGAAATCGGCGCGCTCCAGCCGCGAACGGCTCAGATTCGCATTGCGCAGATCCGTGCAGATCAGCTTGGCGCCGCTCAAGTCTGCGCCGGCGAGGTTGACCTCGCTTAAGTCTGCGCCACTGAGATCGGCCGCCGCCAGATTGGCGCCGGCGAGGTTCAGGCCATGTAGCACGGCGCGGGTGCCGCGACGGCCGTCGCTCGCCACCCATTCGGCATGCTGGGCGATGGCTTCGAGCAGATGCGCCGCCGTCATCGGCCGCGCGACCTTGCCGCCGGCGGATTCGATCATGTCGGCCATGCCGGCGCCGAGATCGGCCTTGGCGAAATTGGCCCCGCGCAGGTCGGCGCCGCGGAAGCTCACATTGTCCAGTCGCGCAAAGGCAAAGGATGTGTCCTGCAGGTTGGCCTTGTCGAAGGCCGCCTCGACCAGCGTGGCGCCCGAGAAGCTCGCGCCAGTGATCTTGGCCGAATGCAGCCGGGTGGCCTGGCTGGCGTAATCGATCGACACCTGATAGGGGCCGAGCTGTGCGTCGTTGAAGCGGGTATTGGTCAGCACGGCGCGGCTCAAATCGGCGCCCCGCAGGTCGGCCTTGATGAAATTCGCCGCGGTCATGTCTGCCGCGCTCAGGTCGCAGGCCATCATCTCGGCTTCGGCGAAGCTGCTCTCGCGCAGATCGGCGCAGCTGAGCTTGCACATCGGCAGCGAGGCGCGGGTGAGGTTCTTGCCCATCAGCTTGATGGCGCCGAAATCGATGCGCTCGCATTGCAGGCGCTTGCCCATCTGCACCTGCTTGCCCATCGAGGAGATGAAACGCGAATGCGACTCCAGCAGATCGCTGAAGCGGGGCGGGCAGGGAGCGTAGGTGGTCAGGATCGACATCCTGGGCGATCATCCGGCAGGGCTTCGTAACAGCCCGCAGTATGGCGCAGCCGCCCGCCGGCGGGAACGGAAATATTCCGGCCCGGATACAACGTCAGGCTGCGAATCGCCTGATGACAGGCCTTTTACAGCAATCCGGCAATGACGCGGTCCGGCGGGGCATGGCCGTCAGCGAAGGTCTTGATGTTGATCAGCACCTTCTCGCCCATGTCGATGCGGCCTTCCAGCGTGGCCGAACCCATATGCGGCAGCAGGATCACGTTGTTGAGTTCCAGCAGCTTGGGGTTCACCGCCGGCTCATGCTCGAACACGTCGAGGCCGGCGCCGGCGATCTCGCCCTTGCGCAGTTTGCGCACCAGCGCGTTCTCGTCGATGATCTCGCCGCGCGCGGTATTCACCACATAGGCATGCGGCGGCAGCAGGTCGAGGCGGCGCGCCGACAGCAGGTGGAAGGTGGCCGGCGTGTGCGGGCAGTTCACCGAGATGATGTCCATGCGCGCCAGCATCTGGTCGAGGCTTTCCCAGTAGGTCGCCTCCAGCTCCTGCTCCACGCTCTCATGCACGCGCTTGCGGTTGTGATAGTGGATCGACAGGCCAAACGCCTTGGCGCGGCGCGCCACGGCCTGACCGATGCGGCCCATGCCGATGATGCCGAGCCGCTTGCCCCAGATGCGCTGGCCCAGCATCCAGGTCGGCGACCAGCCTTCCCATTTGCCCTCGCGCAGGGCCTGCGCGCCGGCGACGAGGCGGCGCGGCACGGCCAGGATCAGCGCCATGGTCATGTCGGCGGTGTCTTCGGTCAGCACGCCCGGCGTGTTGGTGACGGTGATGCCGCGCTGACGGGCGGCGGCGAGATCGATGTGATCGACGCCGGTGCCGAAATTGGCGATCAGGCGCATGTTCGGCCCGGCATGGGCCAGCACGGCGCCGTCGATGCGGTCGGTGATGGTCGGCACCAGCACGTCGGCGGACTTCACCGCCTCGATCAGTTCGGCCTGGCTCATCGGCGCGTCGGCGATGTTCAGCCGGGTGTCGAACAGCTCCATCATCCGGGTTTCAATCGGATCCGGCAGCTTGCCGGTCACGATCACCAGGGGGCGCTTTTTCGGCGTGGGCATGACAGGCGTTTCCGCTTCCCGGCAGGAGTGTCGACGTGAGTTTCTTGGGCTTCTCTAGCAGATCGACCCGGTTGAGACAAACCCTCGCCGGGGCCTCAACCGGGTCGGAAAGCATCTGCCTAAAGTATGACCTTAGGGCAGGTCGCCCACCCCATACGTATACGTACGGAGCGGGCGTCGGCCTTACCGAACGTAAAGCGGCATATACTGGCGGATATTGCGCTCCAGCTCGCGGTTGACGTCCATCATGGTCTCGCGCACCAGCTCGTGGATCAGGCGGTCGCGGTCGTTCAGCGTCGCCTTTTCGCTCATCGAATTGGAGCGGCGCGCCGAGGCCTGGGCCTCGCCGACGCGGAAGCCGCGGGCATCGCGCACCTCGACGGCCATTTCCACCTCGGTATCGAAGCGGGCGACCTGGTCCTCGGTGAAGCTGCCGCGCAGGCCCGGCGTCTTCTTCAGGTCGATCTCGGTCACGCTGGCCTTGCGCACGATCACCGTGACGCGGTTCTGCTGGCTGTTGTCGACCGCCACGCGGTCGCGCGTCCAGCGCATCGCCACGCTGGCCGGCGGCTGCGGGATGGCCAGCTCGATATGCGGCGGCTGCGCCGTGGGCTGGTATTCCATGATGGTTTCCACCGTGCTGGCGGCAAAGGTCAGCTTCGGCTGACCGGTGAAGGCGATCTCGGGCAGGATCGACTTTTCCATCGGACCGCCGCAGGCGGCGGCCACCAGGGCGAGGCCGGCCAGAACAAGTCCACGGGGGGCAAGCAGCCGGGGGACGGCAAACAGGCGGGCGAGGCGGGTAGACATGGGTCGTTTCTCCTTGTTTTCCGCCCCCAGATAGGCGGCGAAAGTGGGCAATTTCAAGGCCCGGCCCATGACAAGCGCGGGACCCTGCGGTCCGGCGGGTGGACCGTCCTTCCCTGAAGAAACGCCTGAAAACCGGTTTTGTCGCCGGTCTCCGTGCAAGGAGGATTAGTTTGCGCCGCCGGCCTGAACGCTTTCGGCGGGGAAACTGTAGCTGTCGCTGCAGAACTGGCAGGTCACGGTGATCAGGCCGTCCGGCGTGGCCATGTCGGCGATCTCGTCCGGACTGAAGGTGGACAGGATGCCCTGCACCTTGTCCTTCGAGCAGGTGCAGCGGTCCTGCAGCGGGGCAGCCTCGTAGACCCGCACGCCGTCTTCATGAAACAGGCGGAACAGCAGCTCGTTATGGCCCAGATAGGCGTCGGTCAGTTCCTCGGATTTCGTCGTGCCCAGCAGGGCGGTGACTTTCTCCCAGGCGAAGGTTCTTTCCTCCGCGGACAGCCCACCGGCCTGCTCGGGCAGCTGCTGCAGCAGGATGCCGCCGGCCCGCCAGTGTTTGCGGGCCTCGGCCGGCCCCTTGCGATGGGCGGCGCCCAGCACGATGCGCGCATTCAGCTGTTCCGACTGCGAGAAATACGCATGCGCCGCTTCGGCCAGCGTCGCACCGGACAGGTCGACGATGCCCTGGTAACGCTCCATATCCGGCCCTTGCGGATCGATGGTGAAGGCGAGATAGCCCTTGCCGAGCAGCAGCGGCACCAGCGCGCGTTCCGAGCCGGGACCCAGTTCCAGGCCATCCAGCCGCTCGGCGTCGAAGCTGGCATAGCCGCGCAGATCGCCCGGCGTGCGGAAATCCACCACCAGGGTCGAAACCGGGCCGTCGCCCTTCGCCTGCACCGAGAAGATGCCGTCGAATTTCAGCGCGCTGGCCATGGTGGCGACCAGCGCCGTGGCCTCGGCCAGCAGATGCGCGACCGGCTCGGGATAGTCATGGCGCGCCAGCATGCGGTCGAGCGCGGGGCCCAGCCGCACCAGTCGGCCGCGCACATCGCACTGCTCGATCTGGAACGGCAGCGACAGGTCGTCGTGAAGGGGTGCTTTACTCACGGGGCCATTATAATGCTGGAAAGCGGGTGATCCTAGAGGACGAAACTCAGGCGGTGGTTTCGGTCCCGAAACACCAGGCCAGGATCGCCTTCTGGGCATGCAGGCGGTTTTCCGCCTCGTCGAACACCACCGACTGCGGACCGTCGATCACCTCGGCGGTCACTTCCTCGCCGCGATGCGCCGGCAGGCAGTGCATGAAGATGGCATTCGGCGCCGCCTTGCTCATCAAGGCGGCATTGACCTGGAACGGCGCCAGGATCTGGTGCCGCTTGTCGGCATCCTTCTGGCCCATCGACACCCAGGTGTCGGTGATGACGCAGGCGGCGTCGTTCACCGCCTCGGCCGGATCGCTGACCACGCGGATCTGGCCCTGGCGCTCCTCGGCCCATTTCAGCACCTTGGGATCGGGCTGCAATTCGGGCGGGCAGGCGAGATCGAGGCGGAAGCCGAACTGCACGGCGGCATGGATCAGCGAGGTGGCCATGTTGTTGCCGTCGCCGACCCAGGCGAGCTTCTGGCCTTTGATCGGACCCAGCTTTTCCTCAAACGTCATCACATCGGCCATCACCTGGCAGGGATGGCTGTCATCGGTCAGGCCGTTGATCACCGGCACGGAGGCATTGGCGGCCAGCTCGCGCAGGTTCTGCGCCTTGCTGGTGCGCATCATGATCGCGTCGACATTGCCCGACAGGATCTTCGCCGTATCGGCGATGCTCTCGCCGCGGCCGATCTGCAGCTCGTCGGCGCGCACCACGATGGTCTCGCCGCCGAGCTGCCGCATCGCGCTGTCGAACGACAGCCGCGTGCGGGTCGAGGGCTTCTCGAAGATCATCGCCAGAATCCGGTCACGGCCGGGGCGGTCCTTTTCCACGCTGCCCTTGGGCAGGCCCTTGCGGCCGGCCTTCATGCGCACGGCATGGCTCAGGATGCCGCGCAGCGTATCCGGCGCGAACTGGTCGAGATCGAGGAAATGGCGGATGCCCGCCTTGCTGCCCTGCCCATTGATCATGCGGCAGCCCCGGTCGGTTCCTGGGCCTTGTCCTGCAGCTTCTGGCAGGCGGCTTCCAGCCGGCGGATGCCTTCGGCGATGTCCTTTTCCGGCACGGTCAGCGGCGGAATCAGGCGCAGCGTATTGTCGCCGGCCAGCACGCCCAGCATATGCTCGTCGCGCACGGCAGCCTGGAAGTCGGTATTCGGAATCTTCGTCTTCACGGCCATCAGGAAACCCTGGCCGCGCACATCTTCGATCACCTCGGGATAGCGATCCTTCAGCATCACCAGCTGCTGCATGAAATAGCTCGACCGCTTCTGCACGCCATCGAAGAAGCCGGGCTCCAGCATCACGTCCAGCACGGCATTGCCGGCCGTCATCGCCAGGATGTTGCCGCCGAAGGTGGTGCCATGGGTGCCGGGCGTCATGCCCTTGGAGGCTTCCTTGGTGGCGAGCACCGCGCCGACCGGGAAACCGCCGCCCAGGCCCTTGGCCAGCGACATGATATCCGGTGCGATGCCCGACCATTCATAGGCGAACAGCTTGCCGGTGCGGCCCATGCCGGTCTGCACTTCATCGAGGATCAGCAGCAGGTCATGCTCGTCGCAGAGCTGGCGCAGGCCGCGCAGCATCTCGGTCGGCACGCTGCGGATGCCGCTTTCGCCCTGGATCGGCTCGATCATGATCGCCGCCGTCTCCGGCGTGATCGCGGCTTTCGCCGCCTTCAGGCTGAACTCGACCTGGTCGAAGCCTTCGACCTTGGGGCCGAAGCCGTCCAGATACTTGGCGTTGTTGGTCGCCGCCAGCATGGCCAGCGTGCGGCCGTGGAAGGCACCCTCGAAGGTGATGATGCGGAACTTCTCCGGTTTGCCGCTGACCGCGAAATACTTGCGCGCGCATTTCACCGCGCCTTCGTTGGCCTCGGCGCCGGAATTGCAGAAGAAGGCCTTGTCGGCAAAGGAATGGTCGACCAGCCGCTGCGCCAGCCGTTCCTGCTCCGGAATCCGGAACAGGTTCGAGGTATGCCACAGCTTGGCCGCCTGCGCCTGGATCGCCTGCACCAGATGCGGATGGGCATGGCCGAGCGCGGTCACCGCGATGCCGGAGCCGAAGTCGAGATAACGTCGACCATCGGCGGTGTAGAGGTAGGAACCCTCGCCCCGCTCGAACGCAAGGTCCTGCCTCGCGTAGGTCGACATCAATGCTTCGCTCACGACACCTCTCCTTGATCGATGGGGCTCAGACAGCCCAAACCCCAGAAAATAACGACGCCAGCACCGGGTTTTACGCGACCGGGCTGGCGTAAGACCGGATTCTACGGGCCGCTAAGGCCTTGTGTCAATTGAGCGAATGTATGGGCGCAATGGTTGCCGGATGGTTTCCGCAACTGCCCGGAAAGACGGCAGAAACTGCCGTAACGACAGGGCATTCCGGCTCTGGCAGGGGGGCTGCCGGCCGGGCTAATGTTCGGAAAACACAGCCAGAATGACCGGAGGACCCGCCATGACCACCCTGAGTTTCGAGACCACACGGCGGGTCTATTGCGAGCCGGGCGCCAGCACCAAACTGGGCGCCCTGATGGCCGAACTGGGCGCCAGCCGCGTGGTGCTGGTCACCGATCCGGGCGTGATGAAGCTGGGCCTGCCGCAGGCCGGGCTGGACAGCCTGAAGGCCGCCGGCATCGCCGTCACCATCTATGACCGCACCGAGGCCGACCCGCCGGAAAAGCTGGTGCATGAGGCCGTGCAGGTGGCGAAGGACTTCAAGGCGGATGGCGTGATCGGTTTCGGCGGTGGCTCGTCGATGGATATCGCCAAGCTGGTCGCTTTCCTGCCGGTCGCCACGCAGCAGCTTTCGGAAATCTATGGCGTCGGCAATGCGCGCGGCAAACGCCTGCCGCTGATCCAGGTGCCGACCACGGCGGGCACCGGCTCGGAAGTCACCGGGATTGCGATTATCACCACGGGTGAGTCCGAGAAGAAGGGCGTGGTCTCGCCTTTGCTGCTGCCCGACATTGCCCTGCTCGATGCCGATCTGACACTGGGCCTGCCCAGGGCTGTCACGGCGGCCACCGGCGTCGATGCCATGGTGCATGCCATCGAGGCCTATACCAGCAAGCACAAGAAGAATGCGATGTCGGATGCGCTGGGCCGCGAGGCTTTGCGTCTGCTCTCGAAGAATATCCGCACGGTCTGTTCGCCTGAGGGCATGAAGGATCGCGCGGCGCGCTCGGAGATGCTGCTCGGCGCCATGCTGGCCGGCATGGCTTTTGCCAATGCGCCGGTCGCCGCGGTGCATGCGCTGGCCTATCCGGTGGGCGGGCATTTCCATGTGCCGCATGGCCTGTCGAATGCGCTGATGCTGCCGCATGTGCTGCGTTTCAATCTCGAAGTGGAGCGGGCCGCCGCGCAGTATGCCGAGCTGGCGCCGATACTTCTCTCTGGTAAAAGTTTCTCAACTCCATCAGCAGGCGCGGGCGCATTGCTGGCGGAGCTTGAGGCGATCATCGACGACGTGAAGCTGGAAAAGCAGCTGCGTCAGGTCGGCATCAGTCACAATCACCTGCCGATGCTGGCGAAAGATGCAATGAACCAGCAGCGGCTTCTGGTGAACAATCCGCGCGAGGTCACTTACGACGACGCGCTGAAGATCTACGAACAGGCCCTATGAGCGGAAAGCCGTAAGCATGAGTGATGCCGTCGACCCCAAGCTGGAAGTTCGGGAAAACTATCGCCACTGCCTGCCGATCCCGACCCGGTTGGCGGATATCGACGTTTACCAGCATGTCAACAACGTCGCTTACTACGCCTATTTCGACACGCTGGTGAACGACTACATGATCCGCTTCGGCGGGCTCGACATGCCGAATGACAAGATCATCGGCCTGCTGGTGGAAAGCGGCTGCCGCTTCCACAAGTCGCTGAACTACCCCGAGACGGTGGAAGGCTGGCTGCGCACGGTGAAGCTGGGCAATTCCTCGGCGCGCCATGAGATCGCGCTGTTCCGGCAGAATGATCCGCATCCCGCTGCCACCGGCCATTTCGTGCATGTCTTCGTCGAGCGCGGCGTGCAGAAACCGGCACCGATCCCGCCGCGCATCCGCGCCGCGCTGGAAAAGATCCTGGTGGCATGACGGCTGGGATTACCGCTTTCTTCGAAAGCTACCGCGCCGGCTTCGATGCGCTGGATGCCCGTGCGGTGGCCGCGCATTTCGCCGTGCCCAGCATGCTGATCGATGAAAAGGCCTATACCTGGACGGCTGAAGCCGATGTCATCGCCGATATCGAAAAGCTGCTGACGCTCTATCGCAACAGCGGCTTTGTCGGCGCGACTTATGAGGTGGCGAATTCGCTGCCGCAGGGTGAGGACGGCGTGACGGCCAATCTGTTCTGGACCATCACGCGCCGCAGCGGCCTGCCCTGGCGCTTCCATACCGGCTATACACTGCGGCGCTTCGACGATCAGTGGAAGATCGTGCTCTGCATTGCGTATGAAGAGCGCTCGGCGCGCGGCGCTGGTTTCAGCGGCGAGTGAGGCGGCTCCGCCCAGGCGGCGATCAAAGGCGTGGATGGCCGGGACAAGCCCGGCCATGACGAAGAGGAAGCGCGGCACGGCGTCCAGCCCCAACGCTCACGCCCAGACTCGTCATCCTCGGGCTTGACCCGAGGATCTCAGGCCGGATGAACGAAAGCGTTCATGGCAAGCCGGGAGTTTTCTCTCGCGGCGGGTGGGATGGATAGGATGCTCGTGGCGTATTGCCGGAGCCTCACACCTCGTTGTCATGGCCGGGCTTGACCCGGCCATCCACGCCTCTTCTTGAAATCAAAAGTGAAGGCGTGGATGCCCGGCGCAAGGCCGGGCATGACAAAAAAGGGACTGTGGTAAAATTCCACTCCCATACCGTCATCCTCGGGCTTGACCCGAGGATCTCATGCCGGATGAACGAAAGAGTTCATGGCAAGCCGGGAGTTTTGTCTCACAGCGAGAGGGGATGGATCCTCGGGTCAAGCCCGAGGATGACGGTGGGATGAGGCTTCGCGTGTGGCCTGCCCAACATCAGCGAAGCGTTGCCGCAGTTGGGCCTGCGACACGCCTATCCATAATTTTATCTCGGCTTTTTCCGCTCGCCCGCTATGCTGAGCACAGGCAGGTTCAGCGCCGCGCATCGCGGCGCTCAAGGGAAGGCAGTCATGCTATTTCGTGAAGTGCCGGCGCAGCCCGGCAACAAGAAGCTCGTGCTGATCGGTATCGTCGCGGCGGTCATCGCCGCCATCGCCATCGCCGACCATGACCGCCTGTCGGCCGTCCTGGCAGGGGCCGCCCTGCTGGGGGTCGGCCTGCTGCTGGTGCTGCCGGTTCGCAAGCCGGCCTGAGCCGACCGACCGGGACCCTGCATTCTCTGTGGGATTGAAAATCCGGCTTTTCTATTGTACGCTATATGTTCTTGTGCTGCCCGGCGGTCGCGCCGCGCGGCCTGATTCCTGTTGGTCATCGTGAAGCAGGCGAAAGCTCCGGATCAGAGCGCCGGACAAGCTGGAATAAGGGTCAAATAAGCAAAAATAAGCACCGTATAAGCCGATATAAGACTCAAATAAGGGTCGCTTAAGCCCGGATCAAACTCGCCGTAAGCCAGATATAAGATATATAAAACAACAGTTTAGCTAGTTACTGCCTTACGGCCGCAGGCGGTAGCCGCGTTTCAGCAGGGCATAGCAGCCGAGCCAGAGCGCCACCGCCACCGCGCCCAGCGCGATACCGCCGAGCAGCACATCGCCATCGGTATGGCCGGTCAGGCCGTAGCGGAAGCCGTCGATCATGAAGAAAAACGGGTTGGCATGGGCGGCGGCATACCAGAAGGGTGGCAGCGCCTGCACCGAGTAGAAGGTGCCCGAGAGGAAGGCGAGCGGCGTGACGACGAAGTTGGTCACCGCCGCCATATGGTCGAATTTCTGGCTCCACAGACCAGCGATCACCCCGGTCAGGCTCAGGATCAGCGCGCCGGCAAAGGCAAAGTAAACCGCAGCGAACCAGTCATGCAGCTGGATCGGCGCAAAGGGGAAGATCGCGGCAGCGACGGCCAGCGCCACCAGCAGGCCGCGGGTCACGCCGGCCAGGGCATAGGCGACCAGCAGCTCGCCTGGGCTGATCGGCGGCATCAGCACGTCGACGATATTGCCCTGCACCTTCGAGATCATGATCGAGGAGGAAGTGTTGGCGAAGGCATTCTGGGTGGTGGCCATCATGATCAGGCCGGGCGCCAGGAAATCGACAAACGGCAGGCCGGCGATATGGCGCACCGCGCCGCCCAGCGCCAGCGCGAAGACGGCGAAGAACAGCAGCGTCGTCACCATCGGCGCCAGCACGGTCTGGGTGATCACCTTGAGGAAGCGCTGCACTTCCTTGACGTAGAGCGTCCACAGGCCAAGCCAGTTGACCGGGCCGTATTCGCGGGGCGCTAGCCCCTTGTCAGGCGTAAGGCTGGGTGTCGACATGCGGGACTTTCACCGGGCGGCTGTTGTTCGGGCGTCTACATAGCGCGTATGGTGCGGCTATGCAAAAGCCTGCCGATTCAGCCGCTGCCGAGGAGAGTTCCGGGGCCGTCCTACCGGACTGGCTGCCGGCCTTGCTGGCGGGCGAACGTGCGGCGCTGGCGCGGGCGATCACGGCGGTCGAAAACGAGACCGACGAGGCCCGGCTGGTGCTGCAGGCAATCCGCGGCCGGCTTGGCCATGCGCTGGTGGTCGGCTTCACCGGGGCGCCGGGCGCCGGCAAGTCCACCTTGGTCTCGGCCTATGTCGGCGAGCTGCGCAAGCGCAACCAGAGCGTCGGCGTCGTGGCGGTCGATCCGTCGAGCCCCCTGACGGGCGGGGCCATCCTGGGCGACCGTATCCGCATGACGCAGCATGCCGCCGATCCGGGCGTCTTCATCCGCAGCCTGGCCAGCCGCGGCCATCTCGGCGGGCTGTCGCGCACCGCCGCCCGCGTGATCGATGTGTTCGACGCTTCCGGCCGCAATGTCGTGGTGGTGGAAACCGTCGGCACCGGGCAGTCGGAGGTCGAGATCGCCGAGATTGCCGATGTGCGCGTGGTGGTGAATGCGCCGGGCCTGGGCGACGACGTGCAGGCGATCAAGGCCGGCATCCTCGAAATCGCCGATGTGCTGGTGGTCAACAAATCCGATCTTCCGCTGGCCGAACGTTCGGCGCGGCAACTGGCGGCGATGACGGCCCAGAGAGGACATGGACCGGGGGGCGGTCATCCGGTGCCGGTCTTGCAGACCAGCGCCAGTACCGGCAGCGGTGTGGCGGAGCTGGCCGATGCGATTGCCGCGATCGGCCGGCGCAAGCGGCCCGATCCGCGCGCCCGCACGCGGCGCCTGCTGCAGAACCTGGTGCTCGAGCGCCTGCGCCGTGCGCTCACCGACCTGCCGGTCGCAGACCTCGATAGCCTGGCCGATGGCGTGCTCGCCGGCCGGGTCGATATCGAAACCGCGTCGCATCAGATCATCGATCAACTCCTTTCTTCACTCCCGAAACAGAAGTAGCCACATACGATCATGTCCGAAGCCGTCATCTGCCCGAATATCCTCGACCTGCCCGGTTCCCGCATTCGCGTCGTCACCCGCGCCTCGGCCGATATCCCCAACATGATCAAGCTGTGGTTCGGCGAAGGCGACGAGCCGACGCCGGAATTCGTGCGCGAGGGCGCCAAGGCGGCGCTGGATCGCGGCGAGACTTTCTACGCTGCCAATCGCGGCATCGCGCCGCTGCTGCAGGCGATCAGCGACTACCTCAAGCGCGGCTACGATGCCGAGATCGGCGCCGACCGCATCGTGGTCACGGCGTCGGGCATGAATGCGATCATGATCACCATCCAGTGCCTGATCGAGCCGGGCGACAGCGCGGTGATCATCGGGCCGCTCTGGCCCAACGGCCGCTCTGCGGTGCGCGCCATGGGCGGCGAGCCGCGCGATGTCTACCTGCAGCCGCAGGAAGATGGCCGCTGGAAACTGGATATGCAGCAGCTGTTCGAGGCCTGCGACGAAACCACCAAGCTGATCATGATCAACAGCCCGGGCAACCCGACCGGCTGGGTCGCGACCGAGGAAGAGCTGAAGCAGATCCTCGAGTTTTGCCGCGAACGCGGCATCTGGATCCTGTCGGATGAGGTCTATGGCCGCATCGTCTATAACGGCGCGAAACATGCACCGAGCTACTACACCATCGCGCAGCCGGAAGATCCGGTGGTGATCGTCAATTCCTTCTCCAAGAGCTGGTCGATGACCGGCTGGCGGCTCGGTTGGATCGTGGCGCCGCCGCGGCTCTGCGCGGCGGTCGAGAAGATGACCGAGTTCAACATCTCGCATCCCACCACCTTCGTGCAGTGGGGTGGCGTCTCGGCGCTCAACGAAGGCGACGAATACATCGACGGTCTGGTCGAGCGATACAAGCGCGCCGCCGACATGGTGTATCAGGCGCTGGCGCCGCTGCCGCGCGTGACACTCGGCAAACCGGAAGGCGCCTTTTATGCCTTCTTCGCGCTGGATGGCCTGACCGACAGTGTCGAACTCTGCAAGACAATCGCGCGCGAGGCCCAGGTCGGCCTGGCGCCGGGCGTCGCCTTCGGCCCGGCCGGCGAGGGGCGTATCCGTCTCTGCTATGCCGCTTCGCTGCCGAAACTGTCGCAGGCGCTCGAACGGCTGGTGCCGCTCCTTAAATAAAAATACGGAGGATGAATGCGAACGATCTATGAGAGCGACGATCACGCCGCCCTGCGTGAGCAGATCGCCCGTTTCATCGATAACGAAGTCCGCCCGCATGGCGACAAGTGGGAAGAGCAGGGCATGGTGCCGCGCGAGACCTTGCGCAAAATGGGCGCGCTCGGCTTCTTCGGCATCCGCTATCCGGAAGCCTATGGCGGCAGCGAGCAGCTGCCGATTGCCTCCGCTATTCTGGCGGAAGAATGCGGGCTTTCAGGCTTCGGCGGTTTTTCCGCTACCGTGCTGGTGCATACCGACATGGCCTCGCCGCATCTGGCGCATGCCGGCAGCGCGGCGCAGCTGGATCGCTGGTTCGCCAAAGTCATTGCCGGCGAATTGATCACCGCCGTCGCTGTCACCGAACCGGATGCCGGGTCTGATGTGGCTGCGATCCGCACCCGGGCGAAACGCGACGGCGACCATTATCTGCTGACCGGCAGCAAGATGTTCATCACCAATGGTGTGCATGCCGATCTGTATTTCGTGGCGGCCAAGACCGACCCTGACGCCAAGGGCTCGCGCGCCATCTCGATCTTCGCCGTCGAGAAAGGTACGCCGGGTTTCAGCGTGGGGCGCTCCTTACGCAAACACGGCTGGCTCTGCTCGGATACCGCCGAGCTGGTGTTCGACAATTGCCGCGTGCCGGTCGAGAACCGGCTCGGTGAGGAGAATCGCGGCTTCTACGCCATCATGCGAAACTTCCAGAATGAGCGTCTGGTGCTGGGCGCCATGGCGGTGGGCGAATGCCGTCGCGCGCTGCAGATCACCCGCGAATATGTCACCACGCGTAAAGCCTTCGGCGGCGTGCTGGCCGACAAGCAGGTGATCCGCCAGCGGCTGGCCATGCTCGAAGCCCGCACCGAAGCGGCGCGGCAGCTGGTCTATCATGCTGCCTGGCTGATGGGCGAGGGCAAGGATGCCGTGCGCGAGGTCTCGATGGTCAAGGCGCTGTGCGGTGAACTGGTCAACGACGTGACCTATGATTGCCTGCAGTTCCATGGCGGCGCGGGTTACCTGCGTGACAGTGCCATCGAGCGTATGGCGCGCGATGCCCGCATCCACCCCATCGGCGGCGGCGCCACCGAGGTGATGCTGGAAGAGATCGCCAAGCGCTGGCCTACTTAACGTACGCGTAAAGTCCTGCCGTAGCGGCAGGTTTGCGTCGCAATAATTTTGGGTCTAGCTTTCGCGCGGACCAAGTCTTGGGAGGACATAACATGCGTGAAGCCGTCATCGTTTCCACTGCCCGCACGCCGATTGGCAAGGCCTATCGCGGGGCTTTCAACAACACCGATCCGGCCACCTTGGGTGCCCATGCAATCCGCGAAGCCGTGAAGCGCGCCGGCATCGACGGCGCCGAGGTGGATGACGTGATCATGGGCGCGGCCCTGCAGCAGGGCGGCACCGCCGGCAATATCGCGCGGCTCTGTGCTGTGCGCGCCGGTCTGCCGGTGTCGGTCGCCGGCATGAGCCTCGACCGCCAGTGCGGCTCGGGTCTGATGGCGATTGCCACGGCGGCCAAGCAGGTGATCCAGGATAACGCGCCCATCGTGGTGGGCGGCGGCCTGGAATCGATCTCGCTGGTGCAGAACGAGCATATGAATACCTTCCGCGCCCGCGATGAATGGCTGATGAAAAACAAGCCCGCGATGTATATGGCGATGATCGACACCGCCGAGACGGTGGCCAAGCGCTATGGCATCAGCCGCGAGGCGCAGGACGAATACGCGCTGGAAAGCCAGCGCCGCACGGCAGCTGGCCAGGCGGCCGGCAAGTTCGACGACGAGATCGTGCCGATGCAGAGCAGCATGGCGGTGGTCGACAAGGAGACCAAGCAGGTCTCGTACAAAGATGTCACCCTGACCAAGGACGAGGGCAACCGCGCCGACACCAAGCTGGAAGGCCTCGCCGGCCTGCAGCCGGTGCGCGGTCCGGGCAACGTCATCACGGCCGGCAATGCCAGCCAGCTGTCGGATGGCGCCTCGGCCTGCGTGGTGATGGAAGCCAAGCTCGCCGAGAAGAAGGGCCTGTCGCCGCTCGGCATCTATCGCGGCATGGCGGTGGCTGGTTGCGAGCCCGACGAGATGGGCATCGGGCCGATCTATGCCGTGCCCAAGCTGCTGCAGCGTTTCGGCCTCAAGATGGACGATATCGGCCTGTGGGAGCTGAATGAGGCATTTGCCGTGCAGGTGTTGTATTGCCGCGACAAGCTGGGCATCCCGAATGAGCGGCTGAACGTGAATGGCGGCGCGATCTCGATCGGCCATCCCTATGGCATGTCGGGCGCGCGCATGACCGGCCATGCCCTGATCGAGGGCAAGCGCCGCGGCGCCAAGTATGTGGTGGTGACGATGTGCATCGGCGGCGGCCAGGGCGGCGCCGGGTTGTTCGAGGTCGCCTGATTATCTGAGCGCGAGGCGCGTCAGCAGTAGTTCTGCGACGCCGCCGCGCTCATACCGAACCAGACCGAACTGGCCATGGCGCTGTGCAAGTGCCATGGCCTTTTCCGTTTCCAGATCCAGCACGGCAAAGCCCGGTTCCGGCCGCCAGGTCGGGCGATCCGGCACGCCGAGCTGCGGCAGGGCGATGTAGCCCGCCAGATCACGCCGCAGGCGCTGATGCGCAGCCATGTTGCGCGTCACGTTCAGCACGCGACTGCGCGGGTTCCAGGCATTCAGGCAGGTGATCGAGGTTGCTCTGGCGCGGCGCAGAAACGCGTCGGCCTGCGCGCTGGTGTCGTCCAGCCGCAGGCCGAGCAGGTTTCCGTCAGGCAGCGTCACCGCATAGGTGGTGGCGCGGTAGCCGCGGAGCGTGGCAGCTGAGATCACCGCATCTCCGCATTCGCCAGCGACTGACGCAACGCCATGGTGCCGGGATTGCTCACCACGTTGTCGTAGAGGATGTTGCGCGGATGCGCTTCCTTGCCGTAGTAGGCCGTGTTGCGACCGTGGCGCGCGGTGATCACGGCGCCCTCGACCGAAATACCGGCGGCCAGACCCCTGGTCTTGGCGAAGGAGTAAATATCGGCGCCGAGGTTGCTGGTGGTGGCGGCTTCCACGCCCATGCCGACCGGGCCGGCGGCGACAGTGGCATCGGCACCCAGCTTGAACTCGTTGCGCAGGATGGCATTCACCGCCTTGTCGTTCATCAGCACCAGCATGACCTGCGAGGCTTCGCCGCCGATCTGCAAGCCAATCGAGCCGGCGCCCATCGTGTAGATGCTGGGCTCGCTCCAGCCATTGGCGGTTTTGGCCAGCAGGACGCCCGAACCGCCTTCACCGCCGATGATGAAGCTGGCTTTCAGCAGCTGCGGCACCACGAAGACGCCCTTGGCCTGGGCCAGCTTGCGGCGCAGGTCGCTCATCTGGCCGTCATTGGCGAAGGCATCCACGGTGATGCGGGCCGAGTCGATCAGCGACTGATCCTCAGAGGCTGCCAGTGCGGGCAGGGAGCTGAAAACAGCAGCACCGGCGATACCGGTCAGCAGGGTACGACGCGAGAAGGTGAGGCTGGACATATGGTGTCTCCCGTTATCTGGCCCGTTGTCTGGGTCGGGGTTGGCAAATCATAGCCTGCGCTATATTGCTTCGGCCACGCCATATCCGGCCTCGAATCGGCCGGCGGCGCGGGTTGTTGGTATCATAGCTAGACCGTAAACTATGGCGGCTTTGTGGAACGGAGGCGGCATGTCCAAGGCTGAGACAGGATCCAGTCAGGAAGCCATCCCGGCGGATATCGCCGCGATGAGTTTCGAAGCGGCGCTGAAGGCGCTGGACGAGATCGTCGCCAAGCTGGAAGGCGGGCGCGTCGACCTGGAAGATTCGATTGCGCTCTACGGCCGCGGCGCCCTGCTGAAGCGGCACTGCGAGGCCAAGCTGAAGGCCGCCGAGGAAAAGATCGAGAAGATCGTGGTCGGCGCCGATGGCCAGGCCGCCGGCACGCAAGCCTTCAAGGCAGACTGACATGAGCGAGCAGGCGTCGCCCGCACTCGCGGCGGCGATGCAGGAGGTGGGTGCTGCCGTTGAGGCCGCGCTGGATCGCCTGCTTCCGCCTGTGGCTGAAGGCGGCACCGCCAAACTCGACGCGGCGATGCGTTATGCCAGCCTGAATGGCGGCAAGCGCCTGCGCGCCCTGCTGGCTGTGGCATCCAGCGATCTGTTCGGCGTGCCGCGTGCGCGCAGCCTGCGGGTCGCGGCAGCGATTGAGATGCTGCATGCCTATTCGCTGGTGCATGACGACCTGCCCTGCATGGACGACGACGACCTGCGGCGCGGCAAGCCGACCGTGCATAAAGCCTTCGATGAGGCGACTGCCGTGCTGGCGGGCGACGGCCTGCAGACCCAGGCTTTCCTCACCCTGGCCGATGCCGCCACGCATCCTGATGCTGTTGTTCAGGCCGGGCTGGTCGCCGGGCTGGCGCAGGCTTCGGGGGCGCGCGGCATGGTGGGCGGGCAGGCCATCGACCTGGCTGCCGAGGATCGTACGGCTGCCGGCCAGCCGCTGAGCTATGACGAGATCGCCGATCTGCAGGCGCTGAAGACCGGCGCGCTGATCCGCTTTTCGGCCGAGGCCGGGGCCATCCTGGGCGGGGCGGGCGAGCCGGACCGCGCGGTTCTGCGCGAATATGCCGCAGAGCTGGGTCTGGCCTTCCAGATCGCCGACGACCTGCTGGACCATGAGGGTTCGGCCGCCGAGGTTGGCAAGGCCGTGGGCAAGGACGCTGCGGCAGGCAAGGCCACTTTCGTGGGCCTGCTGGGGCTGGAGCCGGCCCGGGCCAAGGCGCGGGCGTTAACGAATTCCGCCAAAAGCCGGCTGGCGTCGCATTTTGGCCCCAGGTCCATGGTTTTACAGGAGCTGGCCGAGTTTGTTATAACCCGCCGCTCGTAACCCGCTTAACGCCTCCTGACAGGCAGCAATGATCAGCAATCGCACGCCCCTGCTGGATACCGTGACCAAGCCGGCGGATATCCGCCAGTTCGATCTCGACCAGCTTAAGCAACTCGCCGACGAAGTCCGTCGCGAGATGATCGATGCTGTCTCGGTGACGGGCGGTCATCTTGGCGCCGGCCTCGGCGTGGTCGAGCTGACCGTGGCGCTGCATCATGTCTTCGCCACGCCGGTCGACAAGCTGATCTGGGATGTCGGCCACCAGGCCTATCCGCACAAGATCCTCACCGGCCGCCGCGATCGCATCCGCACCCTGCGCCAGCCCGGCGGCCTGTCGGGTTTCACGCGCCGCAGCGAGAGCGAATACGATCCCTTCGGCGCCGCGCATTCTTCCACCTCGATTTCTGCCGGCCTCGGCATGGCGGTGGCGCGCGACTTCAAGGGTGAGGCCAACAATGTGATCGCCGTGATCGGCGATGGCGCGATGTCGGCCGGCATGGCCTATGAGGCGATGAACAATGCCGGCGCGATGAACAGCCGGCTGATCGTCATCCTCAACGACAACGACATGTCGATTGCGCCGCCGGTCGGCGCCATGAGCGCCTATCTGTCGCGCCTGATGTCGTCGCGCTCCTATATCGGCCTGCGCCAGATGGCCAAGCAGATCGGCGAGAAGATCCTGCCTCGCACGCTGACCTCGATTGCCGAGAAGGCCGAGGAATATGCGCGCGGCATGGTGGCCGGCGGCACGCTGTTCGAGGAAATGGGCTTCTATTATGTCGGCCCGGTCGACGGTCACAATCTCGACCATCTGGTGCCGGTGCTCAAAAACATCCGCGACACCGACAAGGGCGGCCCGATCCTGATCCATGTCGTGACGCAGAAGGGCAAGGGCTACGGTCCGGCCGAGGCGGCCGATGACAAGTATCACGGCGTGTCGAAATTCGACGTCGTCACTGGCACGCAGGCCAAGCCCAAGGCCGGTCCGCCGAGCTATACCCGCGTCTTCGCCGACAGCCTGATCGCGGAAGCCACGCGCGACGACAAGATCGTGGCGGTGACGGCGGCGATGCCGTCAGGTACGGGCCTCGACCTGTTTGCCAAGACATTCCCGAACCGCTGTTTCGATGTCGGTATTGCCGAGCAGCACGCCGTCACCTTTGCGGCCGGCCTCGCCTGCGAAGGCTACAAGCCGTTCGTCGCGATCTATTCCACCTTCCTGCAGCGCGCCTACGATCAGGTGGTGCATGACGTGGCGATCCAGAAGCTGCCGGTGCGTTTCGCCATTGACCGCGCCGGTCTGGTTGGCGCCGATGGTGCGACGCATGCCGGCAGTTTCGATATCGCCTATCTCAGCTGCCTGCCCGAGTTGGTGGTGATGGCGGCGGCCGACGAGGCCGAGCTGATGCATATGGTGGCGACCTCGGCCGCCATTGATGATCGCCCGTCTGCCTTCCGCTATCCGCGTGGCGAGGGCACCGGGCTGCTCATGCCCGAACGTGGTTCGGTGCTGCAGCTCGGCAAGGGCCGTATCATCCGTGAAGGCAGCAAAATCGCCATTCTTTCCTTTGGCGCACGCCTGCAGGAGGCCCTGAAGGCGGCCGACGATCTGGGCGCGCGCGGCCTCAGCACGACTGTTGCCGATGCGCGCTTCTGCAAACCGCTCGACGTTGACCTAGTGCGTCAACTGGCGCGGCACCACGAAGTGCTGATCACGCTGGAAGAGGGTTCGGTCGGCGGCTTCGGCAGTCATGTGCTGCAGTTCCTCAGCCATGACGGCCTGCTCGACAACGGGCTGAAGATTCGTCCGCTGGTTCTGCCGGATCGCTTTATCGATCACGAAGCGCCGATGAAGCAGTATGACGAGGCGGGGCTGAATGCGCCGCAGATCGTCGCCATGGCCCTCTCCGCACTCGGTCGGTCGACCGACAGCGCCGTCACCAGCGCGTAAAGCAGGATTTCACAACATGATCCTGACCGAAGCGCGAGCGACGCTCACGCTGGCGCTGCCGATCATTGGCACGCAGCTGGCGCAGATGGCGATCCACACCACAGATGTCTGGCTGCTGTCGCATTACACGCCCGAGGCCCTGGCTGCGGGCGCGCTCGGCGTCGCGATCTTCAGCTTCCTGTGGATGATGGGGCTCGGCCTCGCCATGGCGACGCCGGCGATTGCGGCGCAGGCGCGCGGGCGCGATCCCAACGATATCGAGGGCGTGCGCCGGGCCGTGCATGACGGACTGGTCGCCACCGGCATCGTCGGCGTGATCTGCACCGGCATCCTGCTGGTGATGGAGCCCTTCCTGCGCCTGATCGGTCAGCCCGAAGAACTGGTCACGCTGGCGGCCCAGTTCATGCAGGCGGTCAGCGGCATGTTCATCCCGGCCATCTGGTTCATGGTGCTGCGCGGTTTCGTTGCCGTGCTGGAACGGCCGCGTTCGGCGCTAGTGCTCACCATCCTTGCCGTGATCCTGAATGCCGCGGTGAATGCGGCGCTGATCTTCGGCTTCTGGATCGTGCCGGAAATGGGCGTGGTCGGCGCCGGCCTCGGCTCCAGCCTCGTCAACCTGATCGTGCTGCTGCTGTTCTTCTGGTATATCGCGCGCGATCCGCAATTCAGCAGCTACCACCTGTCGCGCGGCTGGTGGCGCACCACGCCGCAGCGCCTGATCGCCTTCCTGCGTATCGGCGCACCGATCTCGCTGGCGCTCGGCGCCGAGATCGGACTGTTTTCGGCCGGTGCATTGCTGATGGGCCGGCTCGGCACCGTGGAAGTCGCCGGCCACCAGGTGGCGCTGCAATGGGCCGCGCTCGCCTTCATGATACCGATGGGTCTGGGCCAGGCTGCCACCGTGCGCGTCGGCCTTGCCACAGGCGCCGGCGATATCGCGGGCGCGGCGCGTGCCGGCTGGATCGCCATCCTCATGGGCATGACTTTCATGGCCTGCACGGCGCTGAGCTTCCATTTCTTCGGCGGGCAGCTGATTTCAGTCTTCCTCAAGGATAGCGCCGCACCGGTCTATGCGATGGCATTGTCCTATCTCGGCATGGCGGCTTTGTTCCAGCTGGTCGATGGCGCGCAGGGTGTGGCCAATGGCGCGCTGCGCGGGTTGAAAGACACCGCGATCCCGATGGTGATGACGCTGGTTGGCTACTGGCTGATCGGTTTCCCGGTGGCGATCTGGTTCGGCTTCTTCACGCCGCTGCGCGGCGTCGGCGTCTGGGCCGGGCTGGTGGTCGGCCTGGCGGTGGTTGCCGTCATGCTGCTCTGGCGTTTTGCGGTGATGACCCGTAGGCTGGCGCGCAGACAGGCCATGGCGACATGAAAGCCCCGAAGCTACGTCTCGATCAGATGCTGGTGGAGCGCGGTCTGGCGGAAAGCCGGGCCAAGGCGCAGGCCGCCATCATGGCCGGGCTGGTCTTCTCGGGCGAAAAACGCCTCGACAAGCCCGGTGTGGCGCTGGCCGCCGATACGCCGCTCGAACTGCGCGGCAAGCCGCATCCCTGGGTCAGCCGTGGCGGCATCAAGCTGGCGCATGCGATCGACCATTTCTCGCTCAAAGCCGAGGGCCGCACCGCCGTCGATGTCGGCGCCTCCACGGGTGGCTTTACGGATGTGCTGCTGCATCATGGGGCAGCGAAGGTCTATGCTGTCGATGTCGGTGAGGGCCAGCTCGACTGGCGGCTGCGCAATGACGACCGCGTTGTGGTGCTGGAAAAGACCAATGCGCGGCACCTGACACCTGAGATCATCCCCGATGCCATCGACTGCGTGGTCTGTGACGCCAGCTTCATCGGACTACAGACCGTGTTGCCGGCCGCGCTTTCACTGGCGCAGCCCGGTGCCTGGGCGGTGGCGCTGATCAAGCCACAGTTTGAAGTGGGGCGTGGGCGCGTCGGCAAGGGTGGCGTGGTGCGTGATCCCGCCTTGCATGACGAAGTCTGTGCCACCATTCACGACTGGTGGTCGAGCCTGCCGGGCTGGCGCGTGCTGGGTATCGAGCCGAGCCCGATCACCGGCCCGGAAGGCAATCGCGAATTCCTCATAGCTGCCCAGAAAAGCAATATAGAGAAACATGATGCGTGACATCGAGGGTGTGATCGAGCGCATGGGCGGTCAGGGCCATGGCGTGCTGGACCATGAGGGCGAGCGTTTCTATGTGCCCTTTACCGTGCCGGGCGACCGCATTGCCGCGAAAGTGGGCGAGAAGCGCGGCGACGGATTTGCCGCTTCCTTAAGCGTGCTGGAAGCCGAAGGGCCGGACCGTGTCGAGGCGCCATGCCCGCATTTCCAGGCCTGCGGCGGCTGTACGTTGCAGCACTGGAGCGATGTGGCCTATCGCGGCTGGAAACGCGACAAGCTGGGCGCGGCGCTGGCGCGACGCGAGATCCAGGATGTTGCCATCGGCGATCTGGTGGCGGTGCCGGATCAGTCGCGCCGCCGCGCCGAATTCAGCACGCGACGCGTGAAGGACAAGGTGCTGATGGGTTTCCACGAGGCGCAGAGCCGCAAGATCGTGGATCTTGAAACCTGCCTGGTGCTGAAGTCGGAATTGTTTGCGCTGCTGCCCACCTTGCGCGCCATGATGATGCCGGTGCTGGGCGATGGCTGGGCGGTCGACTTGAAAGTTACCGTCACCGAAACCGGACCTGACATATTGATCACCGGCAAGCTGAAGATGCGCGTGCAGGAACGCATCGAACTGAGCAAGGCGGCGAAAGCCGCCGGTCTCGGTCGGCTGAGCGCGCGGTTCGATGAGCGCAGCGATCCCGAACTGCTGTATCAGGGCGTCGAACCGCCGCGCGTGCGTTTCGGCAGTACGATGGTGACATTGGCGCCGGGCGGCTTCCTGCAGGCCACGTCCGAAGCCGAACAGGCGATGGCCGATTTTGCGCTCGAGGCGCTGAAAGATACCAAGCGCGTCGCCGATCTTTTCTCCGGTTGTGGCGCTTTTGCATTGAGATTAGCCGAGGCCGGCAAAACCGTCTGGGCGGTGGATGCCGACCGCCCAGCGATTGCCGCGCTCACCGCTGCTGCCAAAACGGCAAACTTAAGCCGGGTGACGGCAACCGCGCGCGACCTCGAGCGCCAGCCGCTGACCCGGGGCGAACTCAAGAAGCTGGATGCCCTGCTGCTCGATCCGCCGCGCGCCGGTGCCAAGGCCCAGGTGCAGCAGATTGCCGAGGCCGCGAAGTTTGGCGAGGCACCCGGCCTGATCGTGATGGCCTCCTGCGACCCCTCCAGCTTCGCCCGCGATGCCAGGGTGTTGCTGGATGCGGGCTATGGCCTCGAAAAGGCGGTGCCGATCGACCAGTTCCGCTGGTCGCCGCATCTGGAAATCGTCAGCCTTTTCAGGCGCTAGGCCTGGCTGGCCAAGTCCTCGGCGGACGGCCAAGAAGGGTTGCAAAGCCCCCCGGGACGGGCTATATCCCGGCCCGATCCCTGCTGGGGGATCGTCTAACGGTAGGACCCCAGACTCTGACTCTGGTTGTCTAGGTTCGAATCCTAGTCCCCCAGCCACTTTCTCCAAAATACGGCTCTTGTAACGGCTATCCAGCCGTCCCAGATGTTTTGCTCATGAATGGGGTAAAACATGAACATGTCTGTCCTCACCCGATCCGTCTATGCGCCGCTGGCTTTCGCGTATGACCGCGCCGGAGTGGAGCGCGAATTGCTGGCATTGGTGCCGTTCTTCAAGCCGATCCTGATCGATGAAAGCTCGACGCTGCCGGAAAAACGGCGACGCTGGTTCATGGTGGCCGATGACGAGCATTACGATCAGGTCGATCGGCATCGCAATGGCGAGGCGGTTTTCGGCAGGTACCGTTCACTCGAGGGGCTGGGTCTGCGGCGCGGACCTACCGGCACAACGGTGGATGATAGCGTCGCGCGACGCAGGGCCGATGATTGCGCCGGCTGGGACTGGGACCTGCGCTACGATGCGCCGCTGACCCGTGCGACCGTCGAGCGTCTGCCGTTCACGCGGCTGCGCGGCGTGCGCCTGCTCAGTGTGCCAGCCGGCGGGTTTCTGCCCACGCATCGTGACGCCGCGGATGACAGTTACTGGGAGGCGGGCCATGCCACGCTGTCGCTGCTGGTGGCCGATGGTGGCCAGCCGATGCTGATGCAGGTGAAGGATGAAATCAAAGCCGTATCAGATCCAGCCTTCCTGTTCAGGGATTCCGTGCCGCATGGCGTGGCGCCGGTGACGTCGCGCCGTCTGCTGCTGCGGATCAGCGGCATCTGCGACCAGGCGGCGCTCGCAGCCCTGGTGCAGATGCCGTGAAGGCTTAAGCCGCCGAGCGGGCCTCGTCTTCTCCCAGCGCAGACGAGATCACTGCGGGCGGGACGCCGCTGGCGCTGAGTTGTTCGCCCAGTGCATGTTTCAGTCGGGCCAGGCCGGCTTCGTCATTGGCCTCGCAGCGCGCCACCAGCACATTCTGCGTGTTCGACGCGCGCAGCAGCCACCAGCCGTCCGCCGTCTTCACGCGCACGCCGTCGATATCATTGACTGCGGCGCCGGCCTTTTTCAGGCGCGTCTTTACTGAGTCGACAATCGGGAACTTGTCCTGCTCGCTGCATTCGATGCGGAGTTCCGGCGTATTCACCATCTCGGGCAGGCGGTCGCGCAGATCGGCCAGGCTGCGCGGCGAACGCGCCACGATATTGAGCAGGCGGATCGCTGCATAGAGCGCATCATCGTAGCCGAAATAGCGGTCGGCGAAGAAGATATGACCGCTCATCTCGCCGGCCAGCTGTGCGCCGGTTTCGCGCATCTTTGCCTTGATCAGCGAATGGCCGGTGCGCCACATGATCGGCTTGCCGCCCAGCCGCTCAATGGCGTCGAACAGCGACTGGCTGGTCTTGACGTCGGCGATGATGGTGGCGCCGGGCTGGCGCCGCAGCACTTCCTCCGACCACAGCATCATCAGCTGGTCGCCCCACAGCACGCGGCCCTTGTTGTCGATCACGCCAAGACGGTCGCCGTCGCCGTCGAAGGCGATGCCGAGATCCAGGTTCTGGCTCAGCACAGTCTCGCGCAACTGCTCCAGGGTTTCAGGCAGCGTCGGATCGGGATGATGATTGGGGAAAGTGCCATCGACATCGCCGTTCAGCACGACATGCCGGCCGGGCAGCCGCCGGATCAGCCGCTCCACGATGGGGCAGGCGGCGCCATTGCCCGGATCCCAGGCGACCGACAGCGGTCGCGCCAGATCGGCATCCTGCAGGATGCGCATGGCGTAGTTGCCGGCCACCGCGCGGCGCAGCACCTTGCCGGCGCCGCTGCTGAAGCTGCCGTCGCGGATGATCGTGCCAAGCGTCTGGATCTCGTCGCCGTAAATGGTCTTGCCACCGATGGTCAGCTTGAAGCCGTTATAGTCGGGCGGATTGTGCGAGCCGGTGATCATGGCGCCGGCATCGGCACCCAGATGGCGTTCGGCGAAATACAGCATTGGCGTCGGACCGATGCCGACACCAAGCACGTCGGTGCCAACATGGCGCAGGCCCTTCGAGAAGGCGCGGCTGAGCTGCGGCGAACTCAGGCGTCCGTCGCGGCACAGCGCCACGCTGCGACCGCCGGCCTTGCGCACCAGTGTGCCGAAAGCCTGGCCCAGCGCATAGGCATCTTCCAGCCGCAGGGTTTTTCCCACGATGCCGCGAATATCGTATTCGCGCAGGATTTCCGGATTGAACTTTTCCTTGGCCATCGTCGTTACAACCTCCTTGAACGTGATTTTCGTACCCAGCGGCGCGCGATGCGGCAGTGAACCTGATGATGGAAAATGCCCGCGGATTTGGGTGTGGTAAAAGCGTGGCCTTGCCGCCGGCATGAATGCGTGGGCCAGGGCTGTGACTATTCCGTGGTTCGGCCACAGGACTGACGCACGGAACTTGAAGGAGATCAGTGGCAGCCTAGAATGGCGTTGCTCTCACCATGCGCTGCTGTCTCGTAATCCGCGAACTGAATTCGCCCGGCAACGTTAGGAGCGCACCAGTTACCCGGCTGCAATGACAGTTGGGTTCGATGAACGGGGAAACACGAGAAGGCAGCGGCAGGCCTTTAGGCCTGCCGCAACGAATATCAGAACGGATGTAGCCTGGCCGCGGCAATGCGGCCGGCTGCAGGCCGGGAGGCTATGTGTGAGAAAGCGGTCCGAACGGGACATGATATGAAGCGCACCTTGAGCCGGTTTGCGATGGTGCCGTATCTGCTGGCCGTGAGCGGGTTGCTGGCAGCCTGCGATGCGCGCTATGCGCCGCTCGCTGACTACAGATCCGGACAGCCGAAGGCCACTGCCTGGCGTGAGCCATCCGGCGCGCAATCCACACCGGTCACGCCGCGGCGGCAGGCGGCGGCGAAGCCGGCGAGTCAGCAGGCTGCGCCGGCGAGTGGTCCGGTTGTCGCATCGACAGCCTTGCCGGGACCGGTTGAAGACAGCGGCGATGTCGCGCTGGTCGGACTCAATATGCAGCAGACCCGCGACCGGCTCGGCGCGCCGACCGAAGAGATCGAACAGGCGCCGGCAAAGGTTTGGCGCTATCGCACCACCCAGTGCAGCCTGGATGTCGCGATGTATCCCGACGTCCAGACGCAGGTTTTCAGGGTCCTCAACTATGAGGTGAAAGGCAATGACGGTACTGAACAGGGAAGACGCAAATGCCTCTCCGGCTTACGCTCCGGCGCTCTCAACCGATGAAGGGGCTGCACGTGGCGACGGGATCAAGGTCGTTCTCGTCGATGACGATGAGGATTATCGCGAGGCGGTTGGTGGAGAACTGAGCGATCTGGGGTTTCAGGTCGTCAGCCTGCCCGACGGCGCCGCGATGTTCGAGTATTTCGCCGGCGGCAATACCAGCGACGTGATCCTGCTCGACTGGCGCATGCCGGGCGCTTCCGGGCTCGACCTGCTGGGACAGGCGCGGCGGCGCGGCATCATGGTGCCGGTGGTGTTTCTCACCGGTATGCTGGCGGCATCGTATGAGAATGCGGCGCTGGATGGCGGCGCACTCGACTTCGTCAACAAGTCGCGTGGTGCCACGATCCTGGCGAAGCGTCTGAACCTGATCGTCAAGGCCGGCAAGCGACCGCCGGAGCAGCAGCAGGAAGAGGTGCTGGAATGCGGTGCGCTGCAGCTGCGGCCGCAGATCAGCCGCGCCTTCTGGCATGGCACCGATGTCAATCTCACCGTCGTGGAATTCAATATCGTGAACCTGCTCGTCCGTACTGCCGGCGAGTATGTCACCTATCGCGCAATCTACGACTGTGTTCACCATGTCGGCTTCATAGCCGGGGCAGGCGAGGATGGTTATCGAACCAATGTCCGGTCCTCTATCAAGCGGATCCGCAACAAGTTCAGGGCCATCGATGGCGACTTCAGCGAAATCGAGAACTTCCTCGCCTTCGGATATCGCTGGCGCGGAGCAGTTCGCGACACCGCTGACTGAGGCGCGAACCGAGCCATTTGGCCGGCGTCTGCGCCGCATCAGTGCGTCGCTGACGATCAAGCTGGTTGCGCTGATTATGGTTTTCGTCGCGCTGCCCGTCGTGCTTTACGGGCAGTTCGAGGCAGCCGACCAGCAGCGCCGCGAACTGGTCAGCCGTGGCATTCAGCAGCGCAGCTGGCTGATCGCGCAAGCCTTGGCGCCGATCCTCAATCAGGCTGATACGCCGCCGCACAAGTCGCTGAATGCCGAGTTGCAGCGCTTCAGCGGGGACGACCGCACGCTGCTGAAGCTGATGTTTCGCCCGACGAATACGCCGAGCGGCAACAGTTTCTACTATATCGCTTCCGCACCGGAATCACGCATAGAGCGCATCGGGCCCGAGCTGGAGACGCTGGCGGAACGCGGTATCCTGCACCAGCTGGCCGAAAGCTGTGCCTGGGACAAGCCCATAGATATCCGCTACCGGCAGAGCGATGGGCATGAGGAAATCATGACCTCGATCCTGCCGATCCAGTCGCGTTGGGGCTGTTGGGTGCTGATTTCGGCACATCCGACCACCGAATTCCTCAATATCTCCATCGGCCGTTCTTATTGGCAGACCCGGGAAATCCGCATTGCGGCGGCGATCTATTTTGCCTTCGCGCTGCTGGCGATCCTGATCGCGCTCAGTGTGTGGCGCAGCCTGCATCATTTCCGCAAGGTGGCCCGCGAGGTGCGCCAGGGTCGTGTGACGGAATATGCCTTCGCCGACCGTAATATCGTGCCTGAACTGACCAGCGTGGCGAAGGATTTTGACTATCTGGTGCGCGATCTGCGCAACATCGCGCAGGATATCCGCCAGACCGCCGAGGATAATGCGCATTCCTTCAAAGGTCCGCTGGCGACCATCCATGCCTCGCTGGAGCCGATCAAGCGCACCCTGCCGGAGGGACATCCGCGTGCCAATCGCGCCGTTGCCCTGATTGAAGCCTCACTCAACCGGCTCAACATGCTGGTCAACTCGACGCAGCGGCTGGATCTGAATACCGCCGACATGATCGATGCGCCGCGCCTCCAGATCGACCTTACCCGGCTCGTGGCCGATGTTCTGCTGCGCTATCGCGACATCCTGCAGGAGCGGCAGATTCGTCTGGTCCGCACGCTGGAAGAAGATACAAAGATCCGTGCCGCGCAGGGTGTGGTCGATATCGTATTCGAGAATATCCTCGACAATGCGATCAGCTTCTCCTCGGCGGGCAGTACCATTGCGGTTTATCTGTTCCGTGAAGGCAATGCCGTGCATCTGCATGTCGATGATGAGGGTCCGGGCATAGATCCGCGCAAGATCGAGCATATCTTCGACCGTTATTTCTCGGTGCGGCCGAAGGAACACAGTCTGCAGCATGATTCTGCGAATGGCGAAGGCACAAAACATGCTGGGCTTGGCCTATGGATCGTTCGTCGCAATATCGAAGCGATCGGCGGCAGCATCAGTGCGGTAAACCGGATCGGTGGCGGACTGAGCGTGCGTATCGTGCTGCCCTATGCGCGCTGACACTTATGTGTTGATTCGATTGCACTTCCCGCGCTGGCAACCACAGTTTGATCACTGGCTGCTGTAAGACGCTGTCGACATAGTCGGCCTCAGTTCACGCAGCCACGAGGTCGACCATGAATGCCATCATCGAGCAGCGCCAGACTCTGCAGCAGGGTGCTTCGCGCATTCATCCGGTGATCCTTGCCGGCGGCTCCGGCACACGCCTGTGGCCGCTGTCGCGATCCGCCTTCCCGAAACAGCTGCTGTCCCTGGTTTCGGAGCGCAGCCTGCTGCAGGAAACCGTACAGCGCAGCGGCAGCGATTTCGGCTTTGCCGCGCCGGTGCTGATCTGCAATGAGGATCACCGCTTCCTGATCGACGACCAGATTCGCGAACTTGGTATCGAGCCGCAGAAAATCCTGCTTGAGCCGGCAGCGCGCAACACGGCGCCGGCACTGGCCGCCGTGGCCCACTGGCTGCTGACGCAGGACCCGAATGCCATGATGCTGGTGCAGCCTGCCGATCACGCCATCGGCGCGCCGGACCAACTGCATCGCGCCGTGCAGGCCGGCATGATGGCGGCTGAGAAGGGCCATCTCGTCACGTTCGGTATCCGTCCGGACCGACCGGAGCCGGGCTATGGCTATATCAAGGTCGGGCCGATGATGGAGCCGTCCGATCATGTCCGGGTGGTCGACCGCTTTGTCGAAAAACCCGACGCGGCCACCGCACAGCAGTATCTCGACAGCGGTGCCTATTGCTGGAACAGCGGCATCTTTCTGATGTCGGCACAGCGCTATCTGGAAGAACTCGAGCGCCTGCATCCCGAAATTCATGCTGCGAGCGCAAGGGCGGTGACGGATGGCAAGGAGGATCTCGGTTTCTTCCGTCTTGATGCCGCCGCTTTCGCCGAGGCTGCGGCACTTTCGATCGACCATGCGGTGATGGAACACACCAAATATGCAGCGGTCGTGCCGGTCGACATGGCCTGGAGCGATCTCGGCTCGTGGAAAGCACTGCGGGAGAACGCGACGAGCGACGGCGACGGTAATGTAATCTGCGGCGACGTGGTGACGCGCGATTCGCATAACTCCTACCTGCGTAGCGAAGACAAGCTGCTGGCAGTGATCGGCCTGGATGACGTGGTGGTGGTGTCGACCGATGACGCTGTGCTGGTTGCCAGGGCTGACCGGGTGGATGAAGTGTCGCGCGTGGTCGACCAGCTCAAGCAGCGTAACCGGTCTGAATCGGTGTCGCACAGCACCTGCTATCGCCCCTGGGGCAGCTATCGCTCCGTCGATTCAGGTGACCGGTTCCAGGTCAAGCGGATTACCGTGAAGCCGGGTGCAAAGCTCAGTCTGCAAAAGCACTATCATCGTGCCGAACACTGGGTGGTGGTGCATGGCACCGCACTGGTGCAGCGCGACGATGAAAGCCTGCTGCTGCGCGAAAACGAGTCGGTCTATATCCCGATCGGCGCCACGCACAGGCTGGAGAATCCGGGTAAGTTGCCCTTGCACCTGATCGAGGTGCAGTCGGGCTCGTATCTCGGCGAGGATGATATCGTCCGCCTGGTGGACACCTATGGTCGCGCCTGACCGGCCGGCGATTCTGGTCACTGGTGGCGCCGGCTATATCGGCAGCCATGTCTGCAAGGCGCTGGACGGGGCTGGCTATCTGCCGGTGACCTACGACAACCTGTGCTCCGGGCATCCCTGGGCGGTGCGCTGGGGGCCGCTGGAAGGTGGCGATCTGGTCGATGCCGCGCGGCTGGATGAGGTGATGCGCAAATACAGACCGGTCGCCGTGATTCATCTGGCCGGACTGATCGTGGTCAGCGAGTCGGTGAAAGACCCGGCGCAATACTATCTCAACAATGTCAGTGGCAGCATCGGCCTGCTGGACGCCATGCGCCGCAACGGCATCGAGCGCATCGTGTTTTCCTCCAGTGCTGCGGTCTATGGCGAGCCTGAAACCACGCCGATGCCAGAGACCCATCCGCAGCATCCGCTCAATCCCTATGGCACCAGCAAGCTGATGATCGAACGCGTGCTGCAGGATTACGCGCGCGCCTACAACATGCATTCCGTGTCGCTGCGCTATTTCAATGCGGCGGGCGCCGATATCGGCGGCGAGATCGGCGAAGCGCATCCGGTCGAAACGCATCTGATCCCGCTGGTGCTGGAAGTCGCGGCCGGCAAGCGGCATATGGCTGCGATCTTCGGCGACTGCTACCCCACCCCGGATGGCACCTGTATACGTGACTATATCCATGTCTCGGATCTGGCCCGGGCCCATGTGCTGGCATTGCGCTATCTCGACAATTCGGTCGGCGCTCATGCCTTCAACCTTGGCAACGGCACCGGTGCGACCGTGCGCGAAGTCATCGACGTGGCGCGTAAGATCACCGGCCATGCAATTCCAGCGCGTATCGAACCGCCGCGGCCCGGCGATCCCGCCATCCTGCTGGCCGATCCGGCTCGCGCCCGGCAATTGCTGGGCTGGCAACCGGCCCTCTCGGGGCTGGAGCAGATGGTGTCGTCAGCCTGGGCCTGGCAACAGCGGGTTCCCGCCTCCCGGCAAATTATGGTATAAGCCCCAACCAAATCAGCCGTTTGGCAAAAAAAACACCTGTATCAACGAGGGCGCGCGCATGCGACAGTATTTCGGGGCGGCAACGGTGGTCCTGTCGGCAGGACTGGCGGTTTTCTCCATGGCTTCGCTGATGATCAGCGCGGCAGTTGCCCAGACGCCACCGCAGACCTCGCAGGATGTGCAGGCCACAGCTGAGCCCGAGCGCGGCGAAACCGTGATGTCCCGCCGGCGTCCGGACTACGATCCGGTCGGTGTGCGCATGGGTGGTTTCATGCTGTATCCCGAACTGGGCCTGCAGCAGAGCTATAACAGCAATATCTTTGCCACCTCGTCGAACGAACAGAGCGATTTCATCACCTCGGTGGAACCCAGCCTCGATCTGCGTTCGAACTGGAATAATCATGCGCTGAACCTGCATGCCGATTCCAGCGTGGTGAGCTACTGGGACAACAACGACGAAAACTACACTGACTACGCGCAGTCGGCCGATGGCCGCGTCGATGTGCTGCGCGACCTGCGCCTGTTCGCTGGTGCGGGCTACCAGATCCGCCACGAGGCGCGCTCCTCGCCTGACAACCAGGGCGGCACTGAGCCGACCGAGTACAGCGTGACCGGTGCCAATCTCGGCGCCGAGAAAGACTTTAACCGTCTGTCTTTCCGCCTCGATGGCAAGACCGAGCGCTATGAATACGACAATGTGCGAAATTCGGCGGGCAGCGTCATCGACCAGAGCGGTCGGGACCGCGATCAGCATGAGATCGGCCTGCGCACGAGTTACGAGATTGCGCCGCTGCGCAAGGTCTATCTGATCACCACTTACAATACGCGCGAATACGATAATCTGACCGGCGGTTTTAATCGCGATTCAGACGGATATCTGGTGGGGGCCGGCACACAATACGACCTGACCGGACTGGTGTTTATCGACGCCTATGCCGGCTATCGCAGCCAGGACTATTCGGACAGTCGCCTGCGCGAGATGAATGGCTGGGCCAGCGGGGTCAAGGTCACCTGGAATGTCACGCCGCTGACCACCATCACCGGCAGCCTGAATCGCGATATCCAGGAAACCACCCAGGCCAATGCCTCGGGTTATTTCCAGACCAAGGCTGAACTGCGCGCCGATCATGAATTGCTGCGCAACCTGATCCTAACGGCGTCGCTGGGTTACCAGAACGACGACTTCCAGGGTATTTCGCGCGACGACGATTACACGCTGGTGGGGCTGGGCGCGAAATACCTGATCGACCGCAATTTCACGCTGTCGGGCGGCTATGGCTATCGCAGCCGCGACTCCAACGTCACCGGCGGTGATTTTGACGAAAATGTGGTGATGGTGCGCCTCGGCGCCCAGCTCTGAAAACCCGCCATTCTGAAGACTCAAAACCACTGTTAGGTCACACCAAAATCGGGCGGCCGTTGCTAGCGTAAGCTGGCACGGTCGTACTGGCCACGCCTGCGAAGGCGGTCTGTTAGGTGCCGTGCGTTCTGCAACAACAGACGTGCTGCCATGCAAACCCGACAGATCCTCCGCACCGTGAAGGTGTCCGCCATCGTCCCTGCCATTCTGGCTGTTGTGCTGCTGTCCGCGCAGGCAATGGCCCAGAGCGCGGCGCAGGGCGCCGCTCCGTCGCAGCCGCTGAACCAGCGTTCGGCGCCGAACACCACCAACGCTGCCGCGCCGGCCCAACCGTCCGGTCGGTCGGCCGCGCTGAAAGCCGATGACAGCTATCGCCTCGGCTCCGGCGACCGTGTTCGCGTCACCGTCTACGGCCAGCCCGAACTGACCGGCGAATATGCCGTCGATGGCGGCGGCCAGATGTCCTACCCGTTGGTCGGCCAGATCCGGGCCGGCGGCCTGACGGCGCATGAACTGGAGCAGGCGCTGATCGGCAAGCTATCGCCCAATTACCTGAAGAATCCCAGCATCAGCGTCGAAGTGCTGAGCTACAGGCCCTTCTATATTGTCGGCGAAGTGCGCACCCCGGGGAGCTATCCCTTCGTCAGTGGCATGTCGGTCCTGAATGCCGTGGCGCTCGCGGGTGGGTTCACCTATCGCGCACGCGAGAATTCCTTCTACGTCACCCGCACCGCCGAAGATGGCTCGAAGAACAAGATCACCGCCGGTGCCGATGCAACCATCTTGCCGGGCGATATCATCACCGTCCGAGAACGGTATTTCTGATGGCACTCCCTGATCGCTTTCATCCGCAGCCGATCCAGCCGCCGGTTGCCTATGCCGCGCCGCCGGTCTATGTGCCGCAGCAGGGCAAGGAAACCGATTTCTTCGACACCCTGCGCAAGCTGTGGCGTCATCGCGGCACGATCTTTGTTAGCACTTTCGTGTTCACGGCTGCGGCAGTTCTGGTGGCGCGTCAGATACCGGCGCATTACATCGCCGATGCCAAGATCCTGGTCGGTGTGCCGACGGCGCGCGCACTGAACATCGAAGCGATCATTGCCGATATCAGTCCGGATGCCGAGCGGATCCAGAACGAAGCCTATGTGATCCAGTCGCGCGACGTGGCGCGCAGTGTGATCGAAAGGCTGAAGCTGAAGGACAATCCCGAATTCAACCCGTCTTTGCGTCCAGAAGCCGGCTGGATGACCTATCTCGATCCGATGCGCTACCTGCCGGATTCGATCAAGGCCTACATGCCCGGGCAGAAGGCTCCAAAGGAGCAGGTGGAAGCCTCGCCTGAGGTGAAGGCCGAGCAGGAAATGAACGGCATCATCGATACGCTGCTGGCGAAGATCGAAGTGACGACGCTGGGGCGTTCGCATGTGCTGAATATCGAAGCGCGCTCGATCGCGCCTGATACCGCCGCGGCCATTGCCAACGGTTTCGGTGCGGCCTATCTGGCGCGTCAGCGCAGCGACAAGGTGGAGGCCAGCGAAGAGGTCGAGAAATTCCTTGCCGACCGTATCTCCAGCCTGCGCGACCAGGTCGAGAAATCCGATCGTGCCGTTGAGGAATACCGTCGCGCCAACAACCTGTATCAGGGTGCCAGCACCAGCATGACGGCACAGCAGATGACGGAGCTTAATACCCAGCTGATCGTGGCGCAGACCGCCAAGGCCGAGGCCGATTCCCGTCTGGGCGAGGCGCAGTCGCTGCGTCGCACTGGCGTGGATAGCCAGAGCGTACCGCAGGTGCTGCAGTCGCCGGTGATTCAGCAGCTCAAGGCGCAGCAGGCTGAAGCCGATCGTCGCCTTGCCGATCTGTCGGGCAGCCTCGGCCCGCAGCATCCGCGCGTGGTCAGTGCCAAGGCCGAGATCGCCGATATCCGGGGCAAGCTCAGTGCCGAGATGGGCCGCATCATTCAGAGCCTGCAGCATGAGGCGCGCACGGCGAATGCGCGTTACGAGGCGCTACGCCAGAACTTCAACCGCCTGCAGGGCCAGGCCGGTGGCGTGAACGAGAAAACGATCCGGCTGAATGCGCTGGAGCGCGAGGCGCAGGTGAATCGCAATCTGCTCGAACAGATGATGAGCCGCGCCAAGGAAACCGTCGGCCAGGATCAGTTGCAGAAGCCGAATGCCAAGCTGATTTCGGCGGCTGCTCCCCCGACCAAGCCTGGCTTCCCGCCCAAGACCCTGCTGGTTTTTCTGGGGGCTGTCGCGGGGGCGCTGATCGGCATGGCCTATGCGCTGCTGCGCGAGGGCGTGGATCGCACCTTCCGTCGCGCCGACCAGCTTGAATCCCTCACTGGCCTGCCGGTGCTCGCGATGATCCCGACGTTGCGCGGCAGCATCACGCCGATCGCACATGTGCTGCGCAAGCCGGTCTCGCCCTATAGCGAGGCGCTGCGCAAGTTGCATATCGGGCTCGAACTTTCGGAAGCCGCCCAGTCGCCCAAGACCGTGCTGTTCGGATCGGCCGTGCCGGGCGAGGGCAAGACTGTGCTGGTTGCCTCCATGGGCCGCATGCTGGCCAGCCACGGCCGGCGCATCCTGATGATCGACTGCGACTGGCGCAATCCGCGCCTGCACAAGGCCTTCCAGTGCCAGAATCGCAATGGTCTGGCCGAGTTGCTGTGCGACCAGCCGGAGCGGATCGAGGACTGCATCTTTACGGATACGCTATCGGGTGTCGATCTGATTCCGTCGGGTGTCTTCACCCCGCAGGCGATGCGCTATCTGACGACGGATCGCATGAAGATAATCCTGCATGCGCTGGCGCCGCGCTATGACATGATCTTACTCGATACCGCCCCGGTTCTGGTTGGTGCCGAGGTGCTGACGCTGTCACGCATGGTCGACAAGGTCGCCTTCGTGGTGCGCTGGGGCGAGACCAAGCGCGACGCCGTGATGGAAGCCATGAAAGACCTGGTCGAGGTCAATGCCGATATCGCCGGCATTGCCGTGACCCGGGTCGATCCGAAGGGTTATCGCAGTTACGCCTACAGCGAATTGAACTACGATTATGACCGGCCGGTGCTGGCCAAGCCGGTCAACTGGAGTTGACGTATGGTTCGTCAGCTCGAGGACTCGCGCGAGCCCGTCCTCTTCGTGACGCAGCATTACTCACCGGAAGTGATCGGCTCGGCACCCTATTGTGCCGATCTGGCCGAAGGGCTGGTGCGGCGCGGACGGCAGGTCACGGTGCTGGCGGGTTTGCCGCATTACCCAGATCCGTCTGAATTCGAAGCTTTCACCAACGATCCACCGGTGCGGCAGCGGCTGTCGGGCGTGGTGGTTGAGCGGCTGCATAGCTGGCTGCCCCGTCGCCGCTCGGCGCTGCTGCGTGTGGCGGGCGAGCTGGCCTTTCTGTTTGCCGGACTGGTCGCGCTGTTGCGTGGTCGCATACGGCGGCACGAGGTGGTGATCTCGCTCTGTCCATCCATTTTCGCGGTGCTGCTGGGCATGATGGCGAAGCAGCGCGGCGGTCGTCATGTTGCCATGGTGCATGATGTGCAATCGGGCCTGGCGCAAAGTTTGGGTATTGTCCGTTTCGGGCTGCTGGTTAGGCTGATGCGGCTGGCCGAACGCCTCATCCTCAACCGCGTCGACCTGATCCTGGTGCTGTCGTCGGAGATGGCGACGACTCTGCGCCGCCTGGGCGTGACGCAGCCGATTGAAATCCTGCCGATCTGGGTCGATGTCGAGGCCATCAAGCCGCGGCCGGTGCTGGCCGACCAGCCGCCGACGATCCTGTACAGCGGCAATTTCGGACGGAAACAGGGACTGGACCAGCTGGTTGCGCTGGCCGCCGAACTGGCGCAGATGCGCCCCGACATTCGCCTGCTGCTGCGCGGTTCAGGTGGCGAACGTGACGGCGTCATGGCGGCGGTGACAGAGCGCGGGCTCGAGAATGTCGCATTCGCCGATCTGGTGCCGCGCGAGCAACTGGGGCGCGCGCTGGCCGAAGCCACGCTGCATCTGGTCCCGCAGAAGCCTGATGGCGCCGACTTCGCCGTGCCGTCGAAAATCTACAACATCATGGCGGCCGGCCGCTGCTTCGTGACCACGGCCTTGCCGGGCAGCGCGCTCTGGAACCTGCAGGCGAAGACCGGAGCCTTCATCTGCGTGCCCCCGCAGGATACCGCCGCGCTGGCCCACGCCGTGATCGATCTGCTGGACGATCCGTCGCTTTGCCGCGCCATGGCGGAGCAGGGCAGGGCATATGTGGAGCAGCATCACGCGCGCGACGCGCTGATCGCGCAGATCGACACATGGCTGATTGCGCTTTGTCGGGAAGGCGGACTGCCGGGCCATCGCCGCGACCTTCTGGTGCTGGAGCCCGATGGCGACGGCCATGCCGAGGAGTGGCTGCATCATCTGCTGATGTATCTCGGTCGCCAGGGTGAGGTTGAGCGGATCTGGCTGGCCATTCCAGCCGGCTTGCGCGACCGGCTGACCGAGCAATTGCCGCCGCATCTGCGCCATCGGATCGGCTTGCTGGCATTGACCCCGACGGAGCTGCGCTACTGCACGCATCGGCGGCTGGCGATCAGCGGCATGGCGCGCTGGTGGGTCATGCGCCGGTATCTGATCCGCACCGGCGCCGAGATCGGTTACTTCCTGTCGCTGGATCATCTCACGCTGCCGCTGGGTCTCGGTTTCGGCGCCGGCGGGCGGCGTCTGAGCGGCATCCTGTTCCGGCCCTCGGTGCATTACCACGAGATCGGCGCATATAAGCCGAGTCTCGCCGAGCGGCTGCGCGACTGGCGCAAAGCCATGCTGTATCGCGGCATGCTGCGCAACTCGGCCGTGGACGCAGTTCTGACCCTTGATCCGTTCTTCGCTGATTTCGCGGCCGATCATTACCAGGGTGGCAACAAGGTTGCGCCGGTGCCGGATCCGGCTTTTCCAATTGCTGCAGTCCCGGCCAATGACGATCAAATGCCGTCCGACGTCCCGCCGAACCGCCATGTTCTGCTGCTGTTTGGTGCCCTGACCGAGCGCAAGGGTGTCTTGCACCTGCTGGAGGCACTGCGACGCTTGCCGGATGCAATTGCGCGCAAGACCGCTGTGATCATTGCGGGGCGGGTGGCGTCGGACATCAGCGAGAGATTTGCGTCTTTGGAGGCGGCTGTGCGGCGCGAACGGCCGGATCTTTGGCTGAAAGTCGAGAACCGCTGGCTGACCAGCGCGGAAATTTCTGCATTGGTGCAGCGCTGCGACATCGTGCTGGCGCCGTATCAGCGTTTCGTCGGTTCGAGCGGCGTTCTGCTCTGGGCCGCTCATGCCGGGAAGCCGCTCTTGACCCAGGATTACGGCTTGCTGGGTCGGCTGGTCCGCGATCATGGTCTCGGCCTTGCCGTCGATACAGGCGATGCGAGCAATCTGGCGGCAGCGATCAAGGATATGATCGAACGATCACCACAGACACTGCTTGATGTACAGGCAGCTGCCGCATTTGTGTCGCAGCGTACCCCCGAAGCATTCGCCTCGCATATCTATGCCAGCTTGCGTGGCGCATGATGTCGTGACCGTTCTGTTGCATTGCGGCGGAACAACCCCGGCTTGGTCACAAGACCTTGCATAAGCCGTGTGGCACATCAGGCCGGTAGCGCAAAGGATCGTCTGCGCGCTGAGTGAAAATGCCGAACTGGAGTCCCGCATGTCGTTCGACATTCCCACCCTGGATCGTAACTCCACCGCGCGTGCCGACCATTCCGCGCCGCGTGCCCCAGGCAAGCCCCAGGCACGTGCGATTGCCCAGCCCACGGGTTGGCGCAACGCCGATAACATCCGCACCGGAAATACCCATGCCCTGGGCCGCCACGAGGCGCGCCGCTTTGAAATGGCGGTTCGCGAGCCGGTGTCGCTGCCGATCGTCAGCGGCCTGCTGCGTGCCTGGGACGCGCTGGCCATTCTTGCTGCCGGGCTGGTCGCGCTGATGCTGGCCGCCCCGGATCTGCCAATGGACGGTTCATATTACGTGGCTTTGTCGTTCTTCGGAGCGGTGGTTGCCGGCAATACGCTGCATCTGGCCGGCGCCTATCGCATCGAAAAGCTGCGGCTCAGCAATATTGGCTGGGCTCGTCCTGTAGGTGCCTGGGCTGTCGCCGCTTGTGTCGTCGCGATTGCAACGCTGGCGACAGGGGCCTCGCTTGAGCAGAACTGGATCTGGCTGGCACTGTGGTTCACGCTTGGCCTGTTCCTGCCGCTGCTGGCACGCGGCGCGCTGGCCATCCGGATGGATTACTGGCGCAAAGCCGGCCGTCTGCGTCGACGTCTCGCCATTCTGGGTGCCGGGCCTGGCGGGCAGATGCTGCTGCGGCGGTTCCTGGCAGCGCGGAGCGATAACGATGTTGCGATCGTCGGACTCTACGATGATCGGACCGGACCGCTGCCGTCGGGCTGGCGCGGTCATGCCGTGCGCGGCAACTGCACCGATCTCCTGGAGGATATCCGGCGCGGACGCATCGACATGGTGGTGATCGCTGCAGTACCCGGCGATGCCGGCATGGATGCCATGCTGGCGCAGCTGCGCTGCGTCGCGGTTGATATCTGTTTCTGCCCCAGTGCGGATTATGCCGTGAAGGCCCGCAGCGGGGTAGAGACCGTGGGGCAGGTGCCGCTGATGGTGATCGAGCGTCGCCCGCTGCGCGACTGGAGTGGCATCGCCAAGGAAATCGAAGATCGCGTGTTCGCCGCACTCGTCGTGGTCCTGATCTCGCCGGTTCTGGCGGCGATCGCATTGGCAATCCGGCTCGACAGCCCTGGACCAATCCTGTTCAAGCAAAAGCGCTATGGCCGCAACAACCAGCTGATCGAGGTGCTGAAGTTCCGCAGTATGTATCATCATGCCCGCGATCCTAATGGCACCCAGCTTGCCACGCGCAACGATCCCAGGGTGACCAGGGTTGGTGCCTTCATTCGCCGCACCAGCCTCGATGAACTACCGCAGTTCTTCAACGTTATTCGTGGCGACATGTCTGTGGTGGGGCCACGTCCGCACGCTCTGCTCTGCAAGGCGGGTGGTGTGCTCTATCAGGATGCTGTGGAGAATTACGATTGGCGTCATCGGATCAAGCCGGGGATCACCGGCTGGGCCCAGGTGAATGGCTGGCGCGGCGAGACTGAAACGGTCGAGCAGATCCAGAAGCGCGTCGAACACGACATTTATTATATCGAGAATTGGTCTCTATTGCTGGATGTGAAGATCATCATCAAGACGATCTTCTGCGGATTCACCGGCAGCAAGGCTTACTGATCATGGTGAACACCCCATATGAGATGTCTCTGGCTGACACTGGCTGACCCGGAGCCGCGCCATAACGGGCAATATATCTACTCTGGCGGGCTGATCGACGCGATGGAGCAGGGCGGAGCGCAGATGCATGTGCTAGGCCTTGCCCGCCCGGAATCGCCGCCGCGCAACATTGGCTCCGGGCCAAATGGCACGCATTGGTGGTTGTCGGATCATCGCCCGCGCTCCAGCCTGCAGAGTCTGATTTCCACGCTGCCGCATATTGCGGACCGCAGCTGGACGCCCGGCCTGCGTGATCTGCTGGATGCGCGGCTGCAGGAAGGGCCGTGGGACACCATTGTTTTCGACGGTATCTCGGCCGGCTGGGCGCTTGATCAGGTGCTGAAATTCTTCCCCAGACGCGGCCAGAGGCCGAAGCTGGTTTACGTGTCGCACAACCACGAAGCCAGCCTGCGGCGCGAGGTGGCCAACCACCACGAGGATTTTCTCAAGCGTCAGGTCCTGCGTTACGATTCGCTGAAGGCGGCGCGGCTTGAGCACCGTCTGGTTGACGCCGCCGATCTGGTAACAGCCATTACAGAAGATGACGCGCAGCAATATCTGGCGCGGCGGCCCGACCGCCGTGTCGAGGTGCTGACACCGGGCTATGCCGGCGGCCATGGTGCCGGCCGGCGCATCACCGATGCCACGCCGCGGCGTGCGGTGATCGTGGGCAGTTTCGATTGGATCGCCAAGCGCATGAACCTTGAGCAGTTCGTGGCGGTGGCCGATCCGTTATTCGCCGCCCATGGCGCAGAGCTTCAGGTCATAGGCAGTGCGGAGGAAGCCTTCCTGAACCGCATGCGACGCAATGCCTCGGCCACGCAGTTCACCGGCCGGGTAGACGACGTGCTGGCTTTCATGCGCAACGCCCGTATCGCGCTGGTCGCCGAACGCCATGGCGGCGGCTTCAAGCTCAAGGTGTTGGACTATATCTTCAACCGTATGCCGATCCTGGCGCTGTCAGGGTCGGTGGCCGGTGTGCCGCTGCGTCACGACGACGGCATCCTGTTGTACGAGGATTATGAATCTCTGGCGCGCGGCGTGTTGCAGGTGATCGATGACTGCGACCGCCTGAACCAGCTGCAGGATCGCGCTTACGCTGCCTGTCGCGACCAGTTTGACTGGACCAGTCGCGCAGAACGCCTGATGTCGGTCGTGGCGACGCTATGAAACTAAAGGTCATTCAGGAACCGAAACTGGGGGCCGTCGATCTGGCCCTGCTGCTGATCTTCTTCATCGGCATTTATCTCGGCGTCATTATACAGATTACACCGACAATCCCGTTTCCATCCGCCCCTTCCGGCATCGCCGGCATGATCCTGCTATGGCGCCGGCGCGACGATATCGTACCCACTCATCTGGGTGCTTTGTTTGGTATTGTGCTGCTCTATCTCTTTGCCAGCTTCTCCACCGGTGACCTGACCGGCCTGTCCAAACGCTTCACTGGTCTGGTGCAGCTGACGTATTCCTTCGTCATCGGCTATGCCATGTTCCTGACGCTGCTGCAGGCCAGCCGTGCGCAGCTCAGCAAAATGTTCCTCGGGCTCAGCCTGTTTATCCTGATGGGGTGCCTGCTGGAAAGTTATGCGGGGCTGGATAGCCTGAGTGATGCGGTACGCCAGAAGCTCTACGATTCTGGCATCTATGAAGCCGACCTGCGCGACCAGCTGCTCTATGGCAAGGTGCGTCCCAAGCTGTTCACCTCTGAGCCTTCGGCGGTGACTTTTGGTTACACGCTGTTCACCTTCGCCTGGTTCGTGGTGTCGCAGCATCGCCGCAAGCTGTTGATCTTCGTGACGCTGATGGCTGGCGGGCTGATTGCCATGCCAGGCCCAACCCTTTTGCTCGGTCTGTTGCTGCTGCCACCGTATTACCTCTTCGTGCTGCCCGACACGCCACCGATCGGCAAGTTTGGCGCGGGCTATCGCCTGGCGATGCTGGTCTTTGGCAGTATCGTGCTGCTGATTTTCGCGGTGCTGGGCGCCACGGTTTATGCCGAACGCCTCGGTCATATTCTCAACGGTAATGACCCGAGCTTCTTCTATCGCGTGATCGGGCCGGCGCTGGTCGCCTTCGAGGTGATGAAGGAACGGCCCTGGGCCGGGTCCGGCCTGACCGGCGAGAATTTCATCGCCGACCTGGTGATGAATGTCTTCGTCCAGTCGTCGCATTTCTCGGCCGGCTGGCGCATCACCAAGATTTCCGAAGTGCTGACCAACTATTTCTGGCTGCACTGGATCTATCTCGGACTGGTCTGGGGTGTCGTCACATTCATCGGGCTCAGTGTGTGGCTGCGGCTGATCGGGGCGCCCAACCTGTTATTCTGCTGGAGTGTCTGGCTCATTTTCGGTCAGGCTTCGGGTGCTTATGTCGCTCCGAAAACCTGGACCGTTCTGCTGCTCGCTGCGGCAGTCTCGCTCCTGCACCAGCGTGTCGCCGTTCCGGTTGCCCCACGGCCGGCCATGCCGTTCGGACGGCCGCCGCAGCTGCGTCGCCGCTTTGGCTACGCGCCGCAGGCCTGACCGATGCAGCGGCGCGATCTCCTTGCCCTTGGTGGGGCCATGCTCGGCAGTTCGGCGCTGGCCGCCACGGCGCAGGCGGCCCCAGCACCCCCCGGGCGCCAGATATCGGCTGCCGATTTCGGCGCAAAGGGCGATGGCCGCGCGGATGATACGGCCGCTCTGCAGGCCGGCCTCGATGTGGCCTATGCCGGCACCGGCGGGATGCTGGTGATCCCGCCTGGCACATACCGCGTCACGCGCACGCTCCGGATCGCGCCGAAGCAGAATATCGTGCATCAGTCCGGTGTATTCGGTATGGGAGCGCGCATCGTCTCGGAGATCCGCGACGGCAGCAACATCATCGATATCGACAGCCAGTCCACCTTCCGTTACCTGCTGATCCAGGGTCTGGATATTCTCGGCAGCGGTGAAGACGGCCACGGCATCCGCCTCGCCTGCATGGGTAACAAGAATTACCTGTATAACTTCTGCCTGCGCGATCTTGTTGTGCATCGCTGCGGGAAAAATGGCGCGCAGCTGATCGGCAATGTTTTTGAGGGGCAGATTTCCAACTGCTACTTCCGCAACAACCGTGGCCATGGTGCCAGTTTCCATCATGAAGCTGGAGGCAAGGGTATCCTGTCGGCGGTGCGTGTGATTGGCGGCGTGTTCGGCGAGAACGGCATACATGGCGCCGCCATGCTGGATGGCTGCTATGACGTCAGCTTCCACGGCACATATTTCCTCCTCAACAAGCGCTTTGGACTTGTGGCGGAAAACGGTTGTACGCTGCTGTCCAGCTGCGGCTTCGAGAACAACCACGAAGGCGCCGACGGATTTGCACGGGGCGATGCCGGCATCTGGCTGCAAGGCTTCGGCACGCTGGTCGGTTGCACTGCCTATTCGATGTTCAAGCAGCGCAACCTGATCAAGGCCACGCTCGCCGGGCGCCTTGTGATGATCGGCTGTTCGGGCAGTGGAGATGCCAAGGCAGCGGAAGCAGGACTCGCCCAGTTACGGGGTGATCCACGCAGCAGCGCCACCGTGATCGGTTGCAGTGGCGCGGTGCGCGGCGAGGGCGGATTCGAAGCCATTGAGATGGGCGGTACGGATATGGGCCTGCGCCTCGGCGGCGACTGGCAGAGCCGCAACCTGGTGCAGCTCGGAGACCATCGTCTCTGGGTCGACCGTCAGGGCCGCCTGCGCATCAAGCGCGGTCGTCCGGATCGCGACGACGATGGCACCCCGGTCGGGCTCAGTTAAGCATTTGCGAGGAGGGAGTCGGGCCATGCCGCACCATCTGTGGCAGCCGGCGCAGGATGCCGAGGATGCGGCGGCTGCGTGGAATGACGAGGAAGATCGCGAAAGCTACCACCAGGGCCACCCCCAGGCTGAGGGCCAGGCCAATCAGCGGCTCGGCGGCGACCAGCCAGCCGGTATGACGTAGCGCCGTAACGCTGCCGGCAACAGCGGCGGCAGCGGTCAGCGAAGGCAGCAGCGCGGTGGCCAGGTCGCGGCGATTGACCGGGCCCCTGGCACCGCCGATCCAGATCGCCACCGGCAGTCGGAGCGCCAGATTGGCCACTGCATAGGCCACTGCGATGCCAACGGCGCCGAATGAGAGTCCGGCGAGCACGGCCGCGGCGACAGCGGCGGTATCGGCCAGACCGGCGCGCAGCATGTCGCCAGAGCGGTTCTGACTTAAGTAGAGCAATGCAACCGCGAGCGTGGCGGGCAGAGCCATCGCTGCGACCGAGAAGCTGGCCACGAAGGGGGTGGCTTGATGCCACTGCGGGCCGAACAACAGGCCCACCACCCAGTCGGCAGTGACGGCGGCCAATGCCGCCGGCGGCATCGTCACCATGGCGAACTTCTCGAATATCAGCAGGAAGGCATGGCGATAACGCTCCGGCTGGCCTTCCAGCCGGCTGAGCGCCGGCATTGCCACGGCATAGAGCGGGGCGTTGAGATTATTCAAGGGCACCAGTACGAGTTTGGCGGCGCGTTCGTAGAAGCCCAGCACGACCGGGCCCCATAGCGCGCCGATCAGTACCTGATCGAGGCTGCGTGCCGCGACGGCCAGCAGGTTGAAGCCGGTGAAAGATCCGCCGAAGCGCAGCATGTCGGCGATATCGGCATCGCGCGACGGCAGGCCGGGTCGCCAGGGGCAGAGCGCCCAGGTGGCGATGAGCGTGATGGCCGGGCCGCCGACACGCTGCGCGACCAGTGCCCAGTAGCCGGCACCTTTCAGGGCGCAGATCACGGCCAGCGCGAGGGCCAGCAGTTCGGCACCGGTTTCGATGATCGCAATGGTCGTAAAGCGCATCTGGCGGCGCAACAGTGCCCAATGCTGAATCGTCAGGCCGCTGACAACGAAGCCGAGTGCGAGCCAACGCGTAATGGGTGTGAGTTCCGGCTCGCCATAGAAGCCGGCAATGGCCGGCGCGGCAACGACGAGTCCCACTGCCAGCAGGCAGCCGAAACAGGCATTGATCCAGAACAGCGTGGAGACCTGCTGCTGGCTGATCACCGGGCGCTGGATGGTGGCGGCCGAAAGGCCGAGTTCCTTGATCAGATCGAGCAGGATCGACAAGGCGGCGATCATTGCCACCAGGCCAAAGGCATGCGGCGTGAGCAGCCGGGCCAGTAGTACGGTGCCGCCGAACTGGGCCGTAAAGCGGACGGCCTGACTGCCGAAGGCAATCAGGCCGCCACGCAGACTGCGTCGGGTCAGATCCTGCTGCAGATGTTCGGTCGATAGCGGATCATAGGGTTTGCCACTCAAGCGATCGCTCGCTGCTCGGCCAGATGATGGTTCACATACCAGCGATAGGTTTGCTCCAGGCCGGTCCGCAGGCTGGTGCCAGCCTGCCAGCCCATGGAGCGCAGCCGTTCGACCTCCATCACCTTGCGCGGCGTGCCGTCCGGCTTACTGGTATCGAAGACCAGTTTGCCTTTAAAGCCGATCACTTCGGTCATCAGTTTGGCGAGATCTCGGATCGTGATCTCGTCACCGGTGCCAAGATTGACATGCTCGGCGTCGGAATAATGCTTCAGGATATGGACGATTCCGTCGGCGGCATCGTCGACATAGAGGAATTCGCGCAAGGCCCGCCCGCTGCCCCAGACCTCGACGGTTTCTGCGCCGCTCTCTTTGGCGCGATGGATTTTCGACATCAGCGCCGGGATCACATGCCCCTGCATGACGTCAAAATTATCGCCCGGACCATATAGATTGGTCGGCATCGCCGAGATGTAGTCGCAGCCGTACTGCTTGCGATAGGCCTGGCAGAGCTTGATGCCGGCAATCTTGGCGATGGCATACCATTCGTTGGTCGGCTCCAGCGGCCCGGTCAGCAGCGCGGATTCGGGAATTGGCTGTGGCGCGAGGCGTGGGTAGATGCAGGACGAACCGAGGAAAATCAGCTTCTCGACGCGGCTTTGTCGTGCTGCCTCGATGATATTCGCCTCGATCATAAGGTTATCGTAGAGGAATTCGGCTGGCCGCGTGTCGTTGGCGTGGATGCCCCCGACACGCGCTGCCGCCACCACGACGGCCTGCGGGCGTGCGTCGCGGATCCAGTTGGACACCTGGTCGGACTGACGCAGATCGATCTGTTGGCGCGGTGCAATAAGGATTTCGCAATCCTCATACTGCAGCCGCCGCACCACGGCGGAACCGACCAGGCCGCGGTGCCCTGCGACCCAGACGCGCTTGCCGGCAATTGGGTAAAGCGGTTTGGCCTCAGGCATACATCATCGCTCCGGTTTCGGTGGCATGGTTCTGCTTCAGGGCGGCAAGGTCGGCATCGACCATTTCGGTCACCAGCTGCTCGAAGCTGGTCTTATGCTGCCAGCCCATCTGGCGCCAGGCCTTTTCCGGGCTGCCATGCAGGTAGTCGACCTCGGTCGGGCGATAGTATTCCGGATCGACCGCGACCAGGATGTCACCGGTCTTGCCGCAGTAACCCTTTTCGTCGACGCCCTTGCCATCCCACTGAATCTGGCGACCGATACGCTTGAAGGCCAGTTCAGTGAATTCCCGCACGCTATGAACCTCGCCGGTCGCCAGCACATAGTCGTCCGGATTGTCCTGCTGCAGGATCATCCACATGCCTTCGACATAGTCGCGCGCATGGCCCCAGTCGCGCTGAGCGTCGATATTGCCCAGATAGAGACGTTTCTGGATGCCGTGCTCGATGGCCGCGACAGCGCGGGCGATCTTGCGGGTCACGAAGGTTTCGCCGCGGATCGGGCTTTCGTGATTGAACAGGATGCCGTTTGAGGCGTGCATCTTATAGGCCTCGCGGTAATTTACCGTGATCCAGTAGGCGTAGAGCTTGGCCACTGCATAAGGGCTGCGCGGATAGAAAGGTGTGGTCTCGCGCTGCGGGATTTCCTGCACTTTGCCGTACAGTTCCGAGGTTGAGGCCTGATAGAAGCGGACCTTTTCTTCCAGTTTCAGGATGCGGATTGCCTCTAGGAGGCGCAGCGTACCCATCGCATCCGTATTTGCGGTGTATTCCGGCGTCTCGAAGCTGACCTGCACATGGCTCTGGGCGGCGAGATTGTAGATCTCGTCGGGTTGGGTTTCCTGGATCAGGCGGATCAGGTTGGACGAATCCGTCATGTCGCCGTAATGCAGGAAAAAGCGCACATCCTCTTCGTGCCGATCCTTGTAGAGGTGATCGACGCGGCGGGTGTTGATCGAAGACGAGCGGCGCTTGATGCCATGCACCGTGTAGCCCTTTGAGAGCAACAGCTCGGAGAGATAAGCGCCGTCCTGCCCGGTCGCACCGGTGATCAGGGCTGTCTTGTTCGACATTGTAGGGTTTCCTTTTTGCTCAGTCGGGGAAGAGTGGGTTCTCGGTATCAGCCGAAGGCGATGCGGTTGGCGACCGCATCCCAGGAATAGGATTGCAGGACATGCTGCTGGCCGCTCCAGCCCATCTCGGCCAAGCGCTGAGGATCGGAAAGGGCATCGAGAATGGTCGCAGCCAGAGCCTGCGGATCGGCATCGTCCACGAGGAAGCCGTGGTGGCCGTTCTCGACAATCTCGGGCAGACCGTTGCGGTGCAGGCCGATCACCGGCGTGCGCGACAGCAGGGCTTCGAGATAAACCTGACCCCAGGGATCGTTCAGCATCGGCTGCACCAGAATGGTCGACACGCGATAAAGCCGCTGCAACTCGCGCCAGGGCAGATGCGGATGGAAATGGATACCAGGATGCGTCGTCGCCACATGGCTGGCGCTGGCCGGATCGCCGACGATATTAAGCAGCAGGTCCGGACGCTGCCGCTGCGCGATGCGGAAAGCCTCAACCAGCAGGTTGCCGCCCTTCGCCGCAAACAGGTGCTTGGCGACAAACAGCAGATGTGGCCGGCTGTAATCCTTGGGTTGATCGTAGGGTTCGATCTGCCCCATGCCTGAGCCGACGGCTGTCACCTTTTCCGGCGGCAGGCAGTAATGCGCGATCATATGGTCGCGCACGTAATGGCCGAAGGTGAACACATGCTCCACGCTGTCCAGCGCGGCGCGTTCGGTCGCTTCGAAATTCTCGACCGCACGCCGGCTGTAGTCGGAAATATCCGGCCGATGCGCCAGCGACAGCGCCCATGTCTGGTCACAATACAGGTAATGCTTCACGCCATCGTCACGATCGACCGGTGGCAGATCCAGCGTGCCCATATGCAGGATGTGGCGGATCCGGCGCCGGCGCGCCGTTTCGGCGAGCCGTTCGGCAGCCTTGCGGCGGGCCGAGGCCAGCCGAAGTATGGCTTCGCTGCTATGCGGCCGACCATAGCCGGTCATCATGTAATACAGCGCCAGCAGGCCCCGCTCGCCGCGCGTGCCGCCGGAATGGATGCCCTCGACCGCAATACCCAGCTTCTGCAGGCAGGAGGCGACATTGTAAGGCGCAGCCGACCAGGTGCGACGATCCATGGGATCGCCGAAGATGCTGCTGACCGCGACGCGCTCGAAGCGGCGCGCGGGTGGGGTCGCATTGGCAGGCGCATGGGAATGATGCTGGGCGGCAATCGCTGTCACAGTGAATCCTGAATCGAAAACGGATTGAACAGCTGCATCGAAGCGGAGGGGCCGTCCAATCTCCAGTGATCAGACTGTGACCGCCAGATACACTGTAAAACGCATAAAAATCCGCATTCCACAGGCAGTTACATGCTGTCGTGATGTGCCACGCGCACAGATTGATCACACCTAGCAGCGCATGCCGCACCCTAGCATCGCGCAGGATTTTCCGGCCTTCGCCGGACATGATTTCGCCATGCTTTCGCACGGAGCCGCATGCATCATCCGGTCAGACAGAAACGAACGGCGGTTTTCTTCGCCCCCGACATCAGCGATGTCAGTACCGTGAAGCGCGCCGAGGCCTTTCTTGCCCATGGTTATCAGCTGCAGGTCTTTGGATTTCGGCGCGACAACTACAACCGTGATTTCGAGCCAGCCTGGCCCTATACGCCGCTGGGCCGTACGCAGGACCGCCGCTACGGGCGTCGTATCGCTGCCTTGTTGGCTGCGATCCCGCGTGTGATCGTCAAATATCGTGCGCTGCGTCGGGCCGCTTTTTATTATGCACGCAATATCGATCAGTTATTGCTCGCCTTGCTGGCGCGTCTGATCAGTCGCCGGCCGGCGCGCGTGATCTATGAAGTTCTGGATGTGCAGCCGGCCTTCGTCGGTGGTGGCTGGAAGTCGCAGTTGCTGCGCCGGATCGAGCGTTTCGCGCTTCGGCATGTCGATCTGCTGGTGGTGTCGTCGCCGGGTTTCCTGCGCCATTACTTCCAGCCGCTGCAGGGTTACCGCAAGCCCTGGTTCCTGCTGGAGAACAAACTGCCAGCTGATTTCGCTGCGATCACCGGTGCATCGCGCGGCAGCGGCGGGCGGCAGGCGCGCAAGCATGCCTACCGCTGGGTGGTGGGCTATTGCGGCCTGATCCGCGGCCAGGACACGCTGGACCTGATCCTGCGACTGGCGCACCGGCTGCAGGGGCTGGTGCTGTTCAAGTTCCGCGGCATCTTCACAACCGTGGATCGCCAGGCTTTTGCCGAGGCCGTCGCTGGTCTCGACAATGTGGTCTATGAAGGCGACTACGTGAATCCGCGCGATCTGGAAGACATCTACAGCGATCTCGATTTCGCCTGGGCGATCGACCTGGAACACCAGTCACACAATTCGCGCTGGCTGTTGCCCTGTCGCTTCTACGAAGCCGGCTATTTCGGCGTACCCTGCCTGACGGTGGGAGGGTTCGAGGTCGGACGACTGGTCAGTGAACGCCGCATAGGCTGGAACTTCGGCGAGCCTTATGAAGACGAACTCGTGCGCTTTTTCATGACACTGACCGAGACCGAATATCAGGAAACCCGGCAGCGCCTGCTGGCCCTGCCAGACAGCGATTTCGTCGCCGGCGAGGATACCAGCGAGTTGATCAGTCTGATCGATCAGCCTGAAGCTGCTCAGGGACTCTAGTGTTTTGGCGCGGCTGCCGTCTCGGCGATGGCGCGGTTCACCATCACGCAATCGAATTCGATCAGCCGCATGCCCGGATCGCGACTGATCGGATACAGACCCGAGATATCGAAGCCGCGCTCGTTGAGGTAGCGGATCGTATCCATGTAGCCCGGCATGCCTTCATAAATATTGATGATTGAGGCTTCTGTCTGCATGGCAACGACATGGCGCAGCGTAGCCGCCGCACCCTGCACGACTTCCAGGTCGAAACCCTGTGTGTCGAGCTTCAGATAAGGGCGGCGGAAACCAAGCCGCTGCTGCAGCACGGGGAACACCTCATCCAGGGGGTAAACAGCAACCGTCTCGATATGCTCGGGTTCGTTGAGCCCATCGAAGCCCGGTACCCCTGAATTGTCCGGTGTCAGAAACGAACTGAACTGGTCGGATTTCATCACATGGATCGGCAGGCTGCTGCGGCTGCTGCCCAGCGCATGGCCGACAATCTCCCACTTGGGATCGCTGGCGCTGCGCTGCTGCAGGATCGCCACATTCCGGCTGACCGGTTCAAACGACACGATGGGGCCGATGAAGCCGACCTTGTCGCGCAAAAAGTCGCGATACTGTCCGACATTGGCGCCGACATCGAAGACGCAGTCGATCTGCAGGAAGCGGAACAGCTGGCCGAGATGGATGGCGAAATCGCGCTCCTTCATGTCGCGGAGCGGCACAATGTCGTAACCAAGCGCGCGCGAGGTGTTGCGGATCCAGGTTTTCAGGGGGCGAAGCATCATGGATAATATGGCTCAAGGTGGATGAATGGGTCGAAAACGGCAGTCTGACCCGCCGGTCGCCGAAGCTGAAGTGACCATTGGGTGGCTGACCGAGGCTGGTTCAGGCTTGGTTGCCGCAAGGATTGGCGCTATACGAACGGCCCATCCCGGAGCCTGCCGCCATGACTGCCCCGCCGGTTCGCACTCAGCCGTCTGTTTTCATTCTGGTCGCCATGACGGCGCTGGGGCCGCTGGCGCTCAATATTTTTCTGCCATCTATGCCGGGCCTGGCGAAAGAACTCGCGGTCGATTACGGCACGGTTCAGCTGACACTGACCTTCTTCCTGGTCGGCCTGGGGGTGGCGCAGCTGATCTATGGACCGATCAGCGACCGCTGGGGCCGGCGGCCAGTGCTGCTCTGGGGCCTCGGCATCTACTGCGTCGGCAGCATTGCCTGCGCATTGGCGCCATCCATCTCCTGGCTGATGGTCGGCCGGGGGTTGCAGGCGATTGGCGGCTGCGCCGGTCTTGTGCTGGGCCGCGCCATTATCCGCGATCTGTATGAACGCGATCGTGCGGCGGCCATGATCGGCTATGTCACCATGGCGATGTCGCTGGCACCGATGGTCTCGCCAGTCCTGGGGGGCTATCTCGACACCCTGTTCGGCTGGCGCACCAGTTTCGCCTTCTGCAGTCTGGCCGGCGTCGCCATTTTTGTCTGGGTCAGCTTGACCCTGCCGGAAACGTTGGTGCAGCGCGGACAGGGCGAGGGGGCCGGGGCATTGCTGCGCGGCTATGGCGAGCTACTGCGCTCGCCGGTCTTCTGCGGCTATGTTTTGCAGACGTCGTTCACCTCCGGTGTTTTCTTCGCCTTTATTGCCGGCGCACCTTTCGTGGTCGTCACGGTCATGGGCCAGCCCGCCTCGGATTATGGTTTGTGGTTTATTGTCGTGTCGCTTGGATATCTGACCGGCAACTTCTTCACGGGCCGATTTGCCGTGCGGCTGGGCGTCGACCGCATGCTGGCTCTGGGCGCCATCGTCCAGCTCTTCGGCACCGGCGCGCTGGCGCTGGCCAGCTGGCTTGGTCCGCTCAGCCTGCCGGGTATTTTCCTGCCGATGACAGTGGTGGCGATGTCGAATGGCCTGGTGCTGCCCAATGGGATCGCCGGCGCGATCTCGGTCAATCCGCGCATGGCCGGCGCCGCCGCCGGCCTTTCCGGGGCGCTGCAGATGGCGACCGGCGCCTTTGCGGCGATGCTGGTCGGCCACGGCCAGGACCTCGACCCAAGCCAGTATCCGATGATCTGGACAATGCTGGGCTGCGGGATTCTCTCGCTGCTGGTCTTCGTGCTGGCGGCAAAATTCCGCACCAGCCGCCCCTAAATCGACTTTCGTCCGGGGGTGGATGCGATAAACCCGCATGGTTTGTGGCTCCGAATCGCCCCGGAGTGCGAAAATCCGCATGCCTAGCGGTTTTTTTTGCATTCATAGATGGGCAAAGCGCAGAGGCGGTGCTATGGAGGATTCGGGAACCAACTCCCGATTCGTTTAAAAACCAACATCTGATGCACTCTGAGGAGAGAGACCATGGCTAAAGCAGCCGCCGCCGCTAAGACGGTTACCGTGACAGCGAAGCAGATCGCCCAGGCGCTGGCCGAGAAGCATGAGCTGCAGAAGAAGTCCACCATTGCCCTGTTCGACGATTTCTTCGCTGCGATCACCAAGTCGCTGAAGAAGGGCGAACGCGTCCGCATGGGCGATATCGGCATCCTGCAGGTCCGCAAGCGCGCTGCCCGCATGGGCCGCAACCCGCAGACCGGCGAGCCGATCAAGATCAAGGCTTCCAAGAAGGTTGCTTTCCGCGCCTCCAAGGTGCTGAAGGAAGCGATCTGATCTCTCCCGCAAGGGTGAATAGATCGAAGGGCCTGCCTCGCGGCAGGCCCTTTTTCTTTGTCTGCATCCGCGCCCCTTGCGGCTGTAACCGAACCGTCATGCGGGTCATGGAAAATTCACGGGACACCGTGATTTAAGCGATTCATCTTCCCGGCCAACGATTTGCCCCTTCCCGCGATTCGTTGAGCAGGTGACCGATGAATATGGCGCTGATGCCGGCCCGCTACCGCACCATCTGGATTTCCGATATCCATCTCGGAACCCGTGGCTGCAAGGCCGACCTGCTGCTCGAATTCCTGAAACATACCGAGTCCGACACGCTCTACCTGGTCGGCGATATCGTCGACGGTTGGCGGCTCAAGCGGTCATGGTACTGGAACCAGAGTCACAACGACGTGGTGCAGAAGCTGCTGCGCAAGGCGCGCAAGGGCACCGACGTGATCTATGTGCCGGGCAACCATGACGAGGCACTACGGGACTTCATCGAAGGCGCGGGCTTGGCCTTCGGAGGCATCACCGTGCAGATGGAGGCGATCCACGAAACCGTGGACGGCCGGCGCTTCCTGGTCACCCATGGCGACCATTTCGACGGCATCGTCAGCTGCGCCAAATGGCTGGCGTTGCTGGGTGATGCGGCCTACGGCTTCGCGCTCAGCCTGAATACATGGTTCAACCACCTGCGCCGCCGGATGGGCCTGCCCTACTGGTCGCTGTCGGCATATCTGAAGCATAAGGTGAAGAACGCCGTCGCCTTCATCTCGGAATACGAACAGGCGATTGCCGAGGAAGCCCGCCGCCGCCATGTCGATGGCGTGGTCTGTGGTCATATCCACCATGCCGAAATCCGGGATATCGACGGTATCCTGTACTGCAACGACGGCGACTGGGTGGAGAGCTGCACCGCCCTGGTCGAGCATTTCGACGGCCGGCTTGAGATTCTGCACTGGGCCAGCCTGCGTGAAGATCTGGGTCAGTTCCTGCCGGTCGTCAGTGATAATCCCGATGCGGATTATCTTCCGGTTCCGGCTCCCTCGGCTCCGGTGGGCGCCGACTGAGGACTGCCTGCCGGTATGGTTGCCGCTAGCTATCCTGACTGAAAATGCGGCAAATTCTCTTAGGATTCGCCCTTCCATAACCCCTTAACAAAGCTGGGCAGGAAGGAATTTGCTTGGTATTCTCGGGGCATGGGTGTGCTTGATTCTCTACTGGGGGCCATTGGCCTCGGCGGTAAACAGGAAGCCGTCAATATGCGCCAGACCGCGTCAGGGATGCGGGCTGGGGATATTGTCGTGGGCTCGGGCGCCAAGGCCGAGAACGGCAAGATGGTGTCCGTGCATTACGCCGGCTGGCTTTGGGAAAACAACAAGCCCGGCCGCATGTTCGACAGTTCCTACAAACGCGGCCAGCCGTTTGAATTTGCCTTGGGGCAGGGCAAGGTTATCAAGGGCTGGGACGAAGGCGTCCTCTACATGAAGGTCGGCGGCAAGCGTGCCTTGCTGATCCCGTCCTACCTCGGCTACGGCGCACGCGGCAACGGCCGCATCATTCCGCCCGGCGCCACGCTGTTCTTCGAAATCGAACTGGTCAACGTCCGCTGACGGACCGTCAGCGGACGGTTCAGTAAAGGCGCGGTGCCACGCTGCTGCCTTAATATCGCGGCAGTTTGCCGCCGTTACGATCCTTCACACCAATTCCTGTCCTTAACACGGAGCTGTTTTCGATGTCGTTGTCTCGCCGTGCTTTCACCGGTCTCGCCGCTGCTGTCGCCCTGATGGTGGCTATGCCTGCCACCGCGCAGGAAAAGACTACCGCATCGGGCCTGCGTTATACCGATACCAAGCTCGGCAACGGTGCGACCGCGCAACCCGGCCAGACTGCCACCGTGCATTACACCGGCTGGCTCTATATCGCCGGCGAAAAAGGCCGCCAGTTCGACAGCTCGCGCACGCGTGGCCAGCCGTTTTCCTTCCCGCTGGGCGGCGGTCGCGTGATCAAGGGCTGGGATGAAGGCGTCGTCGGCATGAAAGTGGGCGGCCAGCGCACCCTGATCATTCCCCCGCAGCTTGCCTACGGTTCGCAGGGCGCCGGCGGCGGTGTGATTCCGCCGAATGCGACGCTGATCTTCGATGTCGAACTGATCGACGTTAAGTAAGTAAGGCTTCTTACGAAGGCTCTTCGATCGTCACGCGGGGCCAGCGCACAGGCCCAGTTTTCATGCGACTCCTTCATGCACTTCACTCCTAGCCTTGCGCGGATAAGTTAGTGCCTGCGCAAGGTTATCTTTTGAGCGTATCGTATATGAACGAAGAAGCTAGGTTGACGCCAACCGCGAGAGCGATAACGACGAACAATGTATTTCTAAGAGTCTCAATGTGTTTAAGTAGGCGTTTCCCATCTCCTACAGCAAAAATGGCTACTGGAAAAAAATAACGCCTCAGGGGAACGTGCAGTAGTGGCAGCCAAGTTGCGATCAACGCAACTGTAAAAATCCATTGGTAGTTTGCGCCAATTCGTATTGCCTCACTCTTCATTGAAATCATGAGGTCAACAACAAGGATGATGACCCCAATTAAAGACAGGATATAGTGAATTCCGAAAGGTGGCCGCGTTATCCAAGAGTACCATTGACGCGCCGTAAGAAATATTTGATTTGCGCGGTCGCAAAAATGCAGGCAATCGGAATCAGGGCCAGTTACGCGGACATCTACTGAGTTTCCAAATATATTTGATAGAATATCAATTCTAAAATTCACGGGTTCAGAGTAGCCGTTGCTGATTTTTACGGATTTAATGCGCCGGGATTTTGTGTTTTCGATGCGCTTTAGTGATGTAAAGTCCAAGCTTTCAATTTCGCTCCCGTCGGACAATTCAAAGGTAAATGTGATTGTTTTTCCGTACTCAGATGCGAAAGTATTTAGGCGTCCAAAAAAATCCTCGTCGAAAACATACGCTCCCGGTAAGGCGAGTTTCTTTGTTGTCTTCTCCATTGCCCCCTCGTGAGCTTTATTTTCAGTCCGCCTTCTACTTATAACAAAAAACGGCCGGGTTTCCCCGGCCGTTTTCGTGTCTGCGATCTGCAGTGTTGCGTTACGCGGCCTTCGCCAGGTTGCGCAGCACGTAATGCAGGATGCCGCCATTCTTGTAGTAGTCGATCTCGTCCAGCGTATCGATGCGGCACAGCACTTCGATCGTCTGGGTCGAGCCGTCGGCGCGGGTGATGGTCACCGGCGTCTTCATGCGCGGCTTCAGGCCCACGGCAATACCGGAGATGTCGAACTTCTCCGAGCCGTCGAGCTTGAGGTCGAAGCGGGTCATGCCGTTGAGGAACTGCAGCGGCAGCACACCCATACCGACGAGGTTCGAGCGATGGATACGCTCGTAGCTTTCGGCGATCACGGCCTTCACACCCAGCAGGATGGTGCCCTTGGCCGCCCAGTCGCGCGAGGAACCGTTGCCGTATTCCTTGCCGGCCACGATCACCAGCGGGGTGCTGGCGGCCTTGTACTTCATGGCGGCGTCATAGATCGACATGACTTCGCCAGCCGGCATGTGCTTGGTGATGCCGCCCTCGGTGCCCGGCACCATTTCGTTCTTGATGCGGATATTGGCAAATGTGCCGCGCATCATGATCTCGTGGTTGCCGCGACGGGCACCATAAGAGTTGAAGTCGGGGTAATTCACCTTGTGATCCGTCAGGTATTTGCCGGCCGGGCCGTCCTTCTTGATCGAACCGGCCGGTGAGATGTGGTCGGTGGTGATCTTGTCGCCCAGGATCGCCAGCAGGCGCGCGCCCTTGACGTCGGTGATCGGTGCCGGCGTCGTGCTCATGCCCTCGAAATACGGGGGATGCTGGACGTAGGTCGAGGTGATATCCCAGCCATAGGTCTGGCCGCCATCCACCTTGATCTTGCGCCAGTTCGGATCGCCCTTGAACACATCGGCGTAGCGCTTCTTGAACATCGCGGGCGTCACGTACTTGCGCACGGTGGCAGCAATTTCCTTGTTCGACGGCCAGATGTCCTTCAGGTAGACCGGCTTGCCCTTCTTGTCATGGCCGAGCGGCTCGTTGGCCACATCCATGTTGAGGTTGCCGGCCAGCGCATAGGCCACCACCAGCATCGGCGAGGCGAGGTAATTCGCCTTGGTCAGCGGATGGACGCGGCCTTCGAAGTTGCGGTTGCCCGACAGCACGGCGCCGACGACGAAGTCATTGTCGGTGATGGCCTTAGAGATATTGTCCGGCAGCGGGCCCGAATTGCCGATGCAGGTGGTGCAGCCATAGCCGACGATCTGGAAGCCGAGAGCATCCAGATCCTTCTGCACGCCCGACTGCGCCAGATAGTCAGTGACGACCTGGCTGCCCGGGGCGAGCGAGGTCTTCACCCAGGGCTTGGTGGTCAGGCCCTTCTTGAGCGCATTGCGCGCCAGCAGGCCGGCGCCAAGCAGCACGCTCGGGTTCGAGGTGTTGGTGCAGGAGGTGATGGCGGCGATCACCACGTCGCCATGGCCGAGGTCGAAGTTGCTGCCCTCGACCTTGGCGCGGAAGTCCACGGCGGTCTTCTTGCCGTAGAAGTTGCCCATCGCATCCTTGAACTCGGCAGCGGCGCGGCTCAGCGGCACGCGGCCCTCCGGACGGGTCGGACCGGCCAGCGAGGGCTCGACCGTCGAGAGGTCGAGTTCCAGCGTGTCGGTGAAGATCGGATCGACGGCCTTCGGGCCGCGCCAGAAGCCCTGTGCCTTGGCATAGGCTTCCACCAGCTTGACGCGCTCGGGGTCGCGACCGCTGGCCTTCAGGTAGGCAATGGTTTCGCCATCGACCGGGAAGAAGCCGCAGGTGGCGCCGTATTCCGGGGCCATGTTGGCCACCGTGCAACGGTCGGCGATCGACAACTCGTCCAGGCCGGGGCCGTAGAATTCGACGAACTTGTTGACGACGCCCTTCTTGCGCAGCATCTGGGTCACGGTCAGCACCAGATCGGTGGCCGTGGTGCCTTCCTTCGGCTTGCCCGAGAGGCGGAAGCCGACGACTTCCGGCAGCAGCATGGAGATCGGCTGGCCTAGCATGGCCGCTTCGGCCTCGATGCCGCCCACACCCCAGCCCAGCACGGCCAGGCCATTCACCATCGTGGTGTGGCTGTCAGTGCCGACCAGCGTGTCGGGATAGGCCACCTCGGTCTTGCCGTCGGTGCCGGTCCACACCGTCTGCGCCAGGTATTCAACGTTCACCTGGTGGCAGATGCCGGTGCCCGGCGGCACGACGCGGAAGTTGTCGAAGGCGGTCTGACCCCAGCGCAGGAAGGCGTAACGCTCGCCATTGCGCTCGTATTCCAGGTCGACGTTCTTCTGGAAGGCGTTCTTGGCGGCCGAATAGTCCACCATCACCGAGTGGTCGATGACGAGATCGACCGGCGATAGCGGATTGATCTTCTTGGTGTCGCCACCCAGCTTGGTCATGGCATCGCGCATGGCGGCCAGATCGACCACGGCCGGAACGCCGGTGAAGTCCTGCATCAGCACGCGGGCAGGACGATAGGCGATCTCGCGGTCCGAGCGCTTGTCCTTCAGCCACTGGGCCACGGCCTTGAGGTCGTCGACCGTCACGCTGCGGCCGTCTTCATAGCGCAGCAGGTTTTCCAGCAGAACCTTCATCGAATAGGGCAGGCGCGACAGGTCGCCCAGGCCGGCCTTCTCGGCGGCCTTGATGCTGTAATAGGCGTAGCTCTTGTTGCCAACCTTCAGGGTGCGGCGGGTCTTCAAAGTGTCATGCCCCACGACGATGGGGACCGAACGCGCGGCGCCGGTGCTCTTGGTCACGGGGCTCTTGCCGGCCTTGACCGGGGCCTTCCTGACGGCAGCAGTTTTCTTGCGGGCGACAGCGACCTTCTTGGCGGCCTTCTTCACCGCCTTGCGGGTGACGGCCTTCTTGGCGGCCTTCACCGCCTTCTTGGCCTTCACGGCTTTCTTGGCGCTCTTCGCGGCCTTCTTGGTCTTTACCACCTTCCTTGCGGCCTTGACTGCCTTCTTGGCTTTCACAGCCTTCTTGGTGCCCTTGGCTTTCTTGGCCGGGCTCTTCGCCTTCGCGGCCTTGCGCTTGGTCTTTTTCACGGGGCAATCCTTTCGTAGCGGAAACAATATTGTAAGGCTGGTCGAGCGGGCAGGATGGCCCGTGCGGATGCCGCAAATAGGTGACGCAAAACCGGCCTTTTGCCAAGCAGTTTCGGCTGGAGGAAAGTTCAATGGGGGTCGAAATTTAGGCAAGACAAGGCGGGGTATCGGAGCAGGGAATCTACCGCCCCTTGACGGGGATTGGCCCGGAGCTTTATCAACGGGTGATAACGACGGCGTGGCTACGGTTACGTCGCGGTTCAGGAGGCGAACAGAATGTCCGAGACATCGGGTCAACCCGATGGGCGCGACCCGTTGGGTCGTGACACCATCCCGAAGTTTTTCGCCTACAACGCCCAGCATCGCCGCGACCGCCCCGCCATGCGGGAAAAGGCGCTCGGCATCTGGCAGGCCTGGAGCTGGGGAGAGGTAGATGCCCGGGTCCGCGATCTGGCCGGCGGGCTGGCGGCATTGGGACTGAAGCGCGGCGACAAGGTTACCATCATCGGCGACAACCGGCCCGAACTCTATTGGGCCATGGCGGCCAGTCAGTCGCTTGGCGCCATTCCGGTGCCGGTCTACCAGGACAGCGTGGCCGACGAGATCCAGTATGTGATCGAACATGCCGAGGCGCGCTTCGCCGTGGTGGAAAACCAGGAGCAGGTCGACAAGCTGCTGTCGATCCTCGACCGCCTGCCGATGCTGGAGATCATCGCCTACAGCGATCCACGTGGCCTGCGCCATTACGGCCAGCCCTTCCTGCGCAACCTGGCCGATGTCACCAAACAGGGCGCGGCTTATAATGCGGCGCATCCGGGCTTTATTGATGCCGAGATTGCCAGGGGCAGTGGCAACGATCTTGCGATCATCTGCTACACCTCGGGCACCACCGGCCGCCCGAAGGGTGTGATGCTCAGCCACGATAATGTCGTGCGCTCGGCCAACCTGGCCGTGGCTTTCGACAAGCTGAACGAAAACGACCAGGTGCTGGCCTATCTGCCGATGGCCTGGGTCGGCGACAACTTCCTGTCCTATGTCGAAAGCGCGGTGACCGGCTTCTGCATGAACTGCCCGGAATCCGCCGATACCGTGCTGCAGGACCTGCGCGAAGTGGGGCCGACCTATTTCTTCGCCCCGCCGCGCATCTGGGAAAACCTGCTCACCACGGTGATGATCCGCATGGAGGATGCCAGCGCAATCAAGCGCCGCATGTTCCATTTCTTCATCGGGCTGGCGCGCCGTGCCGGTCGCAACATCCTGGAAGGCAAGCCGGTGGCATTGACCGACCGGCTGCTCTATGCGCTCGGTGAAATCCTGGTCTATGGCCCGCTCAAGAATGTGCTGGGCCTGAGCCGCCTGCGGCTCGCCTATACTGCCGGCGAGGCGATCGGTCCGGATATCTTCGATTTCTTCCGCGCGCTCGGCATCAATCTCAAACAGCTTTACGGCCAGACCGAATGCACGGTCTATCTGTGCATGCATACCGATACCGACGTGATCCCGGACACCGTGGGTCCGCCGGCACCGGGCGTCGAACTACGCATCGACGAGAAAACCGGCGAAGTGCTGTTCCGCAGTCCCGGCGTCTTCGTCGGCTACTACAAGAACGATGCCGCCACCGCCGAAACCAAGACGGCGGACGGCTGGGTGCATACCGGCGATGCCGGCGTGTTCACCGACAACGGCCACCTCCGCATCATCGACCGCGCCAAGGATGTCGGACGCCTCACCGATGGTGCGCTGTTTGCGCCGAAATATGTCGAGAACAAGCTGAAATTCTTCCCGCATATCAAGGAAGCGGTGGCCTTCGGCGACGGCCGGGATCATGTCGCCGCCTTCATCAATATCGACCTTGCTGCTGTCGGCTCCTGGGCCGAGCGCAACGGCCTCTCCTATACCTCCTATGCCGACCTGGCCGGCCGGCCCGAGGTCTATGCGCTGATCCGCGGCTGCATCGAGCAGGTGAACCGCGACCTGTCGTCGGACAGCAGCATGACGGCAAGCCAGATCAAGCGTTTCCTGGTGCTGCACAAGGAACTGGATGCCGATGACGGCGAACTGACGCGCACCCGTAAGGTTCGGCGCAGCACGATTGCCGAGCGCTACGGCGCGCTGATCGAGGCACTGTATTCCGGCCAGCCATCGATAGCGGTCGAAGCGAAGATCACCTTCGAGGACGGCCGGACCGGCACTTTCAAGGCCAATCTGAAGGTCGATGAAGCCACCACCTATTCGACGATGCGCAAGGCGGGCTGACCGGGATGAGCGCTCCAGAGAAGAATATCGGCGACATTCTGTTGAAGGTCGAAAATATCAGCCTGTCGTTTGGCGGCGTGAAGGCGCTAACCGATATCAGCTTCGAGATCCGCGAACGCGAGATTTTGGCCATCATCGGGCCGAACGGCGCCGGAAAGTCGTCGATGCTGAACTGCATCAACGGTTTTTATCATCCGCAGCAGGGTACCATCACCTATCGCGGCGAGAAGCGCAAACAGATGCGCCCGCATGAAGCCGCCAAGCAGGGGATTGCGCGCACCTTCCAGAATATTGCGCTGTTCAAGGGCATGTCGACGCTGGACAACATCATGACCGGTCGCCTGCTTAAGATGAAATCTGGCCTGTTTACTTCAGCCATCTACAAGGGGCCGGCCGAACGCGAGCAGATCGAGCATCGTGAATTCTGCGAGCGCATCATCGACTTCCTGGAGATCGAAGCGATCCGCAAAGTGCCGGTGGGCCGGCTGCCATACGGCCTGCAGAAGCGCGTTGAGCTGGCGCGCGCACTGGCCGCCGAGCCGACGCTGCTGCTGCTGGACGAACCGATGGCCGGCATGAACCTGGAAGAAAAGCAGGACATGTGCCGCTTCATCCTCGATGTGAATGACGAATTCGGCACCACCATCTGCCTGATCGAACACGATATGGGCGTGGTGATGGATATCTCCGACCGCGTGGTGGTGCTCGATTATGGCCGCAAGATCGGCGATGGCATACCGGACGAAGTGAAGAGCAGTCAGGCCGTCATCGACGCCTATCTTGGCGTGCAGCATTAAGGGGACTCGAGATGGCATTCTTCTTCGAAGTCCTGATTGGCGGCCTGATGGCCGGCGTCATGTATTCTCTGGTGGCGCTCGGCTTCGTACTGATCTTCAAGGCCTCCGGTGTGTTCAACTTCGCGCAGGGCGCGATGGTGCTGTTCGCCGGGTTGTTCTTCGTCGGCTTCACTGAACTTGGTGTGCCGACCTGGCTGTCGCTGCTCTTAACGGTGGGCGTGATGGTGCTGCTGGCCGTCGCGGTGGAGCGGCTGGTGCTGCGCCACCTGGTCAACCAGGAAGGCATCATCCTGTTCATGGCCACCATCGGCGTGTCTTTCTTCCTCGATGGCTTCGGCCAGACCATCTGGGGCAGCAACGTCAAGCAGCTCGATATCGGCATTCCGACCGATCCGATCTTCCTGATGGATGGCGAGATTCTGATCCAGTCCTTCGATCTCTGGGCTGCGCTGGTCGCCGGCACCCTGCTGGCCTCGCTCGTCGTGTTCCAGAAGACCCGCACCGGCCGCGCGCTGCGCGCCGTCGCCGACGATCATCAGGCGGCACAGTCGGTCGGCATTCCGCTCAATGTGATCTGGATTATCGTCTGGGCGATTGCCGGTCTGGTCGCGCTGGTTGCCGGCGTGATGTGGGGCTCCAAGCTCGGTATGCAGCCCGCCATCGTCAGCCTTGCGCTCAAGGCACTGCCAGTGCTGATCCTGGGCGGTTTCACGTCCATTCCCGGCGCCATCATCGGCGGCCTGATCATTGGCGCGGGCGAAAAGCTGGCCGAAGTCTATATCGGGCCTCTGGTAGGGGGCGGCATCGAGAACTGGTTCGCCTATGTGCTGGCACTGGCTTTCCTGCTGATCCGGCCTCAGGGCCTGTTCGGCGAAAAACTGATCGAACGCGTGTAGCGAAGGATACCTGACCATGCTCTACCGCGAATCCGGCCAGTACAAGACCACCTACAGCGCCGACCAGGCGATCTTCACCATTCCGCAGGACCGCGTCTTCTTCGCCCTGCTGATGCTGGCGGCTTTTGTCGGCATCCCGCTGGTGGCGACGAATTATGTCTATACCGCCTTGCTGATCCCGTTCCTCTGCCTGTCGCTGGCGGCACTCGGGCTCAATATTCTCACCGGTTATTGCGGCCAGTTGTCGCTCGGTACCGGCGCTTTCATGGGCGTAGGTGCGGTGGCAGCCTGGAATATCGCCACCCGCGTCCCTGATCTCAACCTGCTGGTGGTTTTTGCATTGGCCGGCCTGATCACGGCCGCCGTCGGCATGTTCTTCGGCCTGCCATCGCTGCGGATCAAGGGCTTCTATCTCGCGGTTGCCACGCTGGCGGCGCAGTTCTTCCTGCCATGGCTGTTCGTGAAATGGGGCTGGCTCACCAATTACGCGTCTTCCGGCGTCATCACCGCGCCGCAATTGAAGATGTTCGGCTGGGAAGTCGACACGCCGATGGAAAAATATCTCTTCGCGCTCAGCGTCGTGACCCTTCTGGCACTGATGGCGAAAAACCTGGTGCGCAGCAATCCGGGTCGGCAGTGGATGGCGATCCGCGATATGGATATCGCGGCCGAAATCATCGGTATCCGCCCGGTGGTGGCGAAGCTGACCGCCTTTGCGGTGTCCTCCTTCTATATCGGCATCGCCGGCGCGCTGTACCTGTTTGTCTATCTTGGCTCCACCGAGCCGGACGGTTTCGGCATCAGCCTGTCCTTCCAGGCATTGTTCATGATTATCATCGGCGGCCTGGGCTCGATCCTGGGCAGCTTCCTGGGCGCCTTCTTCATCCTGCTGTTGCCGATCTTCCTGACCCGGGTGCCCCCCATGCTGGGTTTCGACCTGTCCACGGCTCTGGTGTCGCATCTGGAGTTCATGGTTTTCGGTGCCCTGATCGTGTTCTTCCTGATTGTCGAGCCGCATGGCCTGGCCCGGCTCTGGCAGATCACCAAGGAGAAGCTGCGCATCTGGCCGTTCCCCTACTGATCTATCTTTCCCGATGTCGGCCATACCAGGGCGGGCATCCGGAAAACCGGGTTTGTACTGTGTTTTTGGCATGCTAGGCTAACTGCAATTCCTGCCAGATAAGGCAGGTGTAACCGGGAGGATAAAATGAAAGCATCCAAATGGATTGCGTCCCTTGTCGCGGGCGCAGCTCTGGCGGGCAGCGCGTTTGCCGCGCTGGCGCAGGAGCAGGTAATCCCGTCGATGGTCTATCGCACCGGCCCGTTCGCGCCGAGCGGCATTCCGGTCGCTGACGGTTTCGCCGACTACATCAACCTGATCAACGAGCGCGACGGCGGCCTCAATGGTGTGAAGCTGCGCAACGAGGAATGCGAGACGCAGTACAACACCGAACGCGGCGTGGAATGCTACGAACGCCTGAAGGCGCTCGGTGGCACCATTTACAGCCCGTATTCCACCGGCATCACCTACGCTCTGATCGACCGCGCGGCGGCCGACAAGTCGGTGATCTTCTCGATGGGCTACGGCCGCGCCTCCGCGACCGTCGGCAACATCTTCCCCTGGGTCTTCACGGCGCCTGCCACTTACTGGGGCGGCGCCAGCGCCGGCATCCAGTACATCACCAAGGAGCTGGGCGGCAAAGACAAGATGAAGGGCAAGAAGATTGCCTACGTCTATATCGATATCGCCTATGGCAAGGAGCCGATCCCGGTCTTCCAGAATTATGCCGAGGAACTCGGCTTCAAGCTGGAACTGGTGCCGGTGCCGGCGCCGGGCCTGGAGCAGAAGTCGATCTGGCTGCAGATCCGCCAGATGCGGCCTGACTATGTCTACCTGCAGGGCTGGGGCGCCATGAATGCTGTCTCGCTCAAGGAAGCGGCCGCTGTCGGCTTCGCGCGCGAGAAGATGATCGGTGTGTGGTGGTCGAGCCAGGATAGCGACGTGCAGGCTGCCGGTCCTGCCGCCAAAGGCTACAAGGGCCTGACCTTCCATGGCGCGTCCAAGGATCTTCAGCTGCTGAAGGACATGAAGAAGCACCTGGTCGACAAGGGTAAGGCTTCAAACGGCGGCAAGCATTTCGGCGAGATCGGCTATCTGCGCGGCGCGATGAACGCCATGCTGACGGTCGAGGCGCTGCGTGCGGCACAGGAGAAGCACGGCAAGGGCAAGGTGATGAACGGCGAGCAGTCGCGCGACGGCTTCGAATCCATCAACCTGACCGACGCCAGCATCGAGAAGCTCGGCCTCAAGGGCTTCCTGCAGCCGCTGAAGCTGGCCTGCGACAACCATCTGGGCGACGGCAAGATCCAGGTGGTGCAGTGGCAGGGCGACCAGTGGAAGCCGGCCAGCGATTGGATCCTGCCGGAGAACCAGAAGCTCTGGCCGCTCTATCTGAAGGATGCCGACGCCTATGCGCGTGAAAAGAATGTTGCCTCGCGCAGCTGCGCGCGATCGTAACGCCTGAACGAACCCCCGCCGGCCTCGGCAGGCGGGGGTTTCTTTTTCCGTTTTCCGGATATCCCGCATGACCGCCCAGACCACTGCAGCCCAGACCGCGGCCCCTGAGCCGCTGCTCACCGTCAACAACATCGAGGTGATCTACAATCACGTCATTCTGGTGTTGAAGGGCGTGTCGATGCAGTTGCCCAAGGGCGGCATCGTAGCGCTGCTAGGCGCCAACGGCGCGGGCAAGACCACCACCCTGAAGGCGATTTCAAATCTGCTGCGTGCCGAGCGCGGCGATATCACCAAGGGTCATATCGACTATCATGGCGAACGGATCGATCAGCTCAGCCCATCGATCCTGGTCAAGAAGGGCCTGATCCAGGTCATGGAAGGCCGCCATTGCTTCGGCCACCTCACCATTGAAGAGAATCTGCTGACCGGCGCCTACACCCGCAGTGACGGCAACAAGGCGATCGAGCGCGATCTGGAGATGGTCTATTCGTATTTCCCGCGCCTGAAGGTGCGGCGCAAATCACAGGCCGGCTACACCTCGGGCGGTGAACAGCAGATGACGGCCATTGGCCGCGCGCTGATGAGCAAGCCTGACACCATCCTGCTGGATGAGCCATCGATGGGCCTCGCGCCGCAGCTGGTGGAAGAGATTTTCGAGATCGTCCACAAGCTCAACAAGGACACCGGCGTCAGCTTCCTGATCGCCGAACAGAATACCAATATGGCGCTGCGGTATGCCGATTACGGCTACATCCTCGAGAATGGTCGTATCGTCATGGATGGCCCGGCGCAAAAGCTGCGTGAGAATTCCGATGTGAAGGAATTCTATCTCGGCCTTGGCGCCGGTGGTCGCATGAGCTTCCGCGACACCAAACATTATCGCCGGCGCAAGCGCTGGCTCGCCTGATCCGTTTTTAAGGAGACGACCTGTGGCGCGTGCAGCGAAGAAGGCCGTGAAGAAGGCTGTCAAAAAAGCCGCGAAGCCAAAAGTTCGCGCCGATGAGTATATGGACAGGCGCGAGACGCGCAGTCCGGCTGTGCGGCTGAAGGCGCAGCTGGCAGCGCTGCGTGCCTTGGTCACACATGCCAAGAAAACCAGCCCGTATTACCGCGAGCTGCTCAAGGATGTGAAACCGGCGAAACTGACCTCGCTGGCCGCGCTGGCCAAATTGCCGGTCACACGCAAATCCGATCTGGCGCCGCGCCAGAAGGCCAGGCCGCCGCTTGGCGGATTGCAGGCTGGCAAGGCTTCGGAGGTGGCGCATTACTTCCAGTCGCCGGGGCCGCTCTATGAGGCTTATCCGCATCCGACCGCCAAGGCGAAGGATCCGTTCCGCTTCAGCCGTGCGATCTGGGCTGCGGGCTGCCGGCCTGGCGATCTGGTGCATAACGCCTTCTCGTATCACATGACGCCAGCCGGCCGCCTGACCGAAGGCTCGGCGCATGCCATCGGCTGCCCGGTTTTCCCCGCCGGCACCGGCAATACCGAACAGCAGCTCGATGCCATCGCGCAGTTGCAGCCACGCGTCTATACCGGCACGCCGTCCTTCCTGAAAATCCTGCTTGAGAAAGGCCGTGAACTTGGCAAGCCGACCGCTTCGCTGAAGAAAGGCCTGGTCGGCGCCGAGGCGCTGCCGCCCAGCCTGCGTGCCGAACTGAAGGCGCTCGGCGTGGATGTGCTGCAATCCTACGGCACCGCCGACCTCGGGCTGGTTGCTTATGAGTCGAGCGCACTCGAAGGCATGATTCTGGACGAAGACGTGATCGTCGAGATCGTGCGGCCGGGCACCGGCGATCCGGTCGCGGCTGGCGAGGTGGGCGAGGTGGTGGTCACCGTGCTGTCCGGCAATGCGGTCTATCCGATGATCCGTTTCGCCACCGGCGATCTGTCGGCCGTGCTGCCCGGCATCAGCCCCTGCGGCCGCACCAACACGCGGATCAAAGGCTGGATGGGCCGCGCGGACCAGACCACCAAGATCAAGGGCATGTTCGTGACGCCGGGCCAGGTTGCCCAGATCGTCGCGCGCCATCCCGAAATCGCCAGGGCGCGGCTGGAGGTGACGTCGGAGAATAATCTCGACGTCATGACCCTGAAGATCGAAAGCACCAAAGTCACGGCCGCTGCGGTGGCCGAGACGCTGCAGGCGGTCTGCAAGCTGCGCGGCAAGGTCGAAGTGGTCGCCTCGGGCAGCCTGCCGAATGATGGCAAGGTGATCGCCGACCTGCGGACCTACCAGTAAGGGCCCGCACTTTCGGTAAAGCATTGAAGCGGCTACACTCCGCCGCGTGATGGCTTTAACGGTCGAACAGCTCGCCTGCATCCGCGGCGAGCGCCAGCTTTTCTCCGATCTGAATTTCCGTCTCGCCCCGGGCGAGGCGCTGTTGCTGCATGGCCCGAATGGCAGCGGCAAATCCAGCCTGCTGCGCCTGCTGGCCGGCTTCCTGCCGCCGGCGCATGGCCGCGTGCTGTGGGACGGCGCGCCGGCGCTGGAAGATGCCGAGGCGCATCGCGCCCGGCTGCAGTATCTCGGCCATCAGGATGCCGTGAAGTCGCAGCTTGGCACCGGCGACAATCTGCTGTTCTGGGCCCGGCTCTATGGCCTCGATCCGGTCGGCACGGAGCAGGCCGTGACGGCCGCGCTCGATGCTGCGGGTCTGCAGCGCCAGCGGCATCTGCAGGGTGGGTATCTCTCGGCGGGGCAGAAGCGCCGGCTGGCGCTGGCCCGGTTGCTGCTGAAACCCGCCACGCTTTGGCTGCTGGATGAGCCGACCAATGCGCTCGATACCAGTGCTGTCGCCTGGCTCGGCGAATTGCTGGCGGCGCATCGCGCCAAGGGCGGCATGATCATCCTCGCCAGCCATGTCGATGTGCCGTTGAAAGACGCGCGCCGGCTCGATCTGCCGGAAGGCAAACTCGCATGAGCGCCTTCCTCGCCATCGTCGCGCGCGATCTGCGGCTGGGCTTCGGCGCCCAGGGCGCCATGCTCACCACGCTGCTGTTCTTCGTGCTGGCCGTCAGCCTGTTTCCGCTTGGCGTCGGTCCGGAACCGCAGATTCTCGCGCGCATCGCCGCTGGCGTGATCTGGGTGGCGGCATTGCTCGCCGCCATGCTGTCGCTTGATCGCCTGTTCCAGACCGATCAGGAAGACGGCACGCTCGACCTGCTGGCGCAGGCGCCGCTGCCGCTTGGCCTTGTTGCCTTGGCCAAGACGCTGGCGCACTGGCTCACCACCGGTTTGCCGCTCAGTCTGATCGCGCCGCTGCTGGCAATCCTGCTGCAGATGGAAGGCGATGCGATCCCGGTGCTGCTTGGCGCGTTATTACTCGGCACGCCGTCGCTCAGCCTGATCGGCGCCATCGGCGCGGCGCTCACCTTGGGGGCGAAGCGCGGCGCGGTGCTGGTGCCGCTGCTGACATTGCCGCTGGTGATACCGGTGCTCATCTTCGGTGTCGGCGCCGTGGAGGCTGCGGCCTATGGTCTCAGCGCCGGGCCGCACCTGCTGCTGCTTGGCGCCTTCCTGGCCGGCGCCCTGGCGCTCAGTCCGCTTGCCATCGCCGCCGCCGTCAGGCTGGCTCTCGAATAACCCGCAGCCTATATAGACAGCCATGCTGCATGCCCTTGCCAATCCTGCCCGCTTCCTTCGCCTGATGGCGGCGATCCGCCCCTGGGCGGCGGGCGTTGCCGTGCTGGGCCTCGGTATCGGGCTGGCCTGGGGCCTGCTGTATTCGCCGCCGGATTACCAGCAGGGCGAAACCGTGCGGATCATGTATATCCATGTGCCCGCGGCCTGGATGGGCATGTTCATTTATGCCGCCATGGCGGTGGCCTCGGCCACCGCGCTGATCTGGCGCCATCCGGTCGCCGAGCTGGTGGCCAAGGCCTCGGCCCCGGCCGGCGCGGCGTTCACGCTGATTTGTCTGATCACTGGATCGCTCTGGGGCAAGCCGATGTGGGGCGCCTGGTGGGTGTGGGATGCCCGCCTCACCTCGATGCTGATCCTGTTCTTCCTCTATCTCGGCTATATCGCCCTGTGGGAAGCCTTCGACGATCCGGCGCGCGCCGGTCGTGCCGCCGCCATCCTGGCGCTGGTGGGCGCGATTAATCTGCCGATTATCAAGTTTTCCGTGGATTGGTGGAACACCATGCACCAGCCCGCCAGTGTGTTGACGCTGGAAGGTCCGAAGATCCACCCCGACATCCTCTGGCCGCTGCTGATCACCGCTTTGGGCGCCAAAGGGTATTACGTTTGGCTGCTGACCGTCCGGGTTCGGGCGGAAATCCTGAAACGGCAGGCCCGCATCCTGCGCTTTGCAGCCGCGACCGATCGCCGCGCCGGCTAGCGGCGCCGCCGGGAAGGTTATATTTTCCACCTGCCGCGGCCATAGGGGCCAAGGGAAACAAAGGGTTATCGCGTGTATTGGGCTTCGCTCGGCGATTTCCTGGCCATGGGCGGCCATGCCGCCTTCATCTGGCCGGCCTTTGCCATCGCATTGATCGCGCTGTTTGGTCTCGGCTTGCTGAGCCGCTGGGGGCTGACGGCGGCTGAACGCGAGCATGCCCTGGCGCGCCGCGAAGCCGGCCGCGACGATAGCAGCACCGGGGCTGACGCGTGACCCGCAAGCGCAAGCGTCTTCTGGCCGTCCTCGGCCTGCTCAGCGGCCTGGGCATCGCCACCGCGCTGGTGCTCAGCGCCTTCAACGACAATCTCGTCTTCTTCCATTCGCCTTCCGACGTGGCCGAGAAGCAACTGCCGGCGGGTCGGCTGTTTCGGCTCGGTGGTCTCGTGGAGGCCGGCAGCGTGAAGAAGGATGGACTCAATACCGATTTCATCGTCACCGATCTGCGCGCCACCATTCCAGTGCGCTACACCGGCATCCTGCCCGACCTGTTCCGCGAAGGGCAGGGTGTGGTGGCGAATGGCCGGTTGGATGCCGAAGGGCGTTTCGTCGCCACCGAAGTGCTGGCCAAGCATGACGAGAATTACATGCCGCCCGAAGTCGCCGACGCGCTCAAGAAATCCGGGCAGTGGCATGAGAAGTCCGGCGATCACACCAAGCTGGTGAAGCCCGGGTCATGATCCCCGAACTGGGTCATATCGCGCTGATCCTCGCGCTCTGTCTGGCGCTGGTTCAGGGCGTGCTGCCGCTGGTGGGCGCGGCGCGCGGCATGCCGGGCTGGATCGCACTGGGGCCGCAGGCCGCTTTGGGCCAGGCCGTGCTGGTCGCCTTTGCCTTCGGCTGTCTGACCTATGCTTATGTGACCTCGGATTTCTCGGTGCTGAACGTCGCCGAGAATTCGCACACGCTGAAACCGATGCTCTACAAGGTCAGTGGCGTCTGGGGCAATCACGAAGGCTCGCTGCTGCTCTGGATCCTGATCCTGGTGATCTTCGGCGCCGCTGTCGCCGCCTTTGGCCGCAACCTGCCGGCCACTTTGAAAGCCCGTGTGCTCGGCATCCAGGGCCTGATCGGCGTTGGCTTCCTCAGTTTTATCCTCTTCACATCGAACCCGTTCAACCGCCTGCTGCCTGCGCCGCTGGAAGGCAACGGGCTCAATCCGCTGCTGCAGGATCCCGGCCTCGCCTTCCATCCGCCGTTTCTGTATCTCGGCTATGTCGGCTTCTCGGTGGCGTTTTCCTTTGCCGTGGCCGCGCTAATCGAAGGCCGCGTCGATCCCGCCTGGGCGCGCTGGGTGCGGCCCTGGACGCTGGCAGCCTGGTGCTTCCTCACCATCGGCATCGCGCTCGGTTCCTGGTGGGCCTATTACGAACTCGGCTGGGGCGGCTGGTGGTTCTGGGACCCGGTCGAGAATGCGTCGTTCATGCCCTGGCTCGCCGGTACGGCCTTGCTGCATTCCGCCATTGTGGTGGAAAAGCGCGACACGCTGAAAAGCTGGACCGTGCTGCTCGCCATCCTCACCTTTTCGCTCAGCCTGCTTGGCACCTTCCTTGTCCGCTCGGGCGTGATCAACTCGGTGCATGCCTTCGCCACCGATCCGACGCGCGGCGTTTTCATCCTGCTCTTCCTGGTGCTGGTGGTCGGCGGTAGTCTTGCGCTCTACGCCTTCCGCGCGCCGGCGCTGCAGGGTGTCGGCGTCTTTGCCCCACTCAGCCGCGAAGGCGCGCTGGTACTGAATAATCTGCTGCTGGCCGTGGCCTGCGCCGCCGTGTTGCTCGGCACCCTTTATCCGATTGCGCTGGACGCGATCAACGGCGCCAAGGTGTCGGTCGGGCCGCAGTATTTCAATGCCGTGTTCATTCCGCTGACCACGCCATTGGTCGCGGCTGTTGCGATAGGCCCGCTGCTGGCCTGGAAGCGCGGCGATCTTGCGGCGGCCCTGCGCCGTCTGCTGCCGGCGGCGGTGGCCATGCTGATCGCACTGGCGATCGGGCTTTGGCTGCTCGACGGGCGCAGCTTCATGGCGCTGCTGGGTCTCGGTCTCACCGCCTGGCTCGGTATCGGCGCGCTCTGCGAGTTGGCGTTGCGCATCAAGCTGTTCGCGGCACCGGCCTCAGAGACGCTGTCACGGGCGCGCGGTCTGCCGCGCGCCGCCTGGGGCATGACGGTGGCGCATCTCGGCGTCGCGTTGCTGGTGATGGGCATTACGGTGTCCGAAATCTGGCAGGTCGAAGTGCAGCAGGTGATGAAGCCTGGCGAAACCGTGCAGGTCGGTCCTGTAGAGTATCGTTTCCTCGGCGTCGAACCCTATAAAGGCCCGAATTACACGGCACAGCGCGGGCGTTTCGAGGTTCTTGAACAGGGCCGCGTCGTACGGGAACTGCGCCCGGCACAACGCCGCTACCAGCAGCCGCCGATGGAAACCACCGAAGCTGCCATCAGTCCGTCGCTGCTCGGCGATCTTTATGCTGTGGTGGGCGAGGGCGATGCCGAGCGTGGCTGGGCCGTACGGCTGTACTGGAAACCGTTGGTCTCTTGGATCTGGCTCGGCGCCCTCATCATGGCGCTGGGTGGCTTCCTCTCGCTCAGCGATCGCCGCCTGCGCGTCGGCGCTCCGGCGCGGCGGCGCAGCGAAGCCGCAGCGGCGGCGGAGTAAGTCATGCGCCTTGCTTATGTGATCCCGCTTGCGCTGTTCGTAGTGATTGGTCTCGGCCTCGCGGTCGGTCTGACGCTGAACCCGCGTGACATTCCGTCGGCCCTGATCGGCAAGCCGGTGCCGGAATTTTCCCTGCCGCCGGTGCAGGGGCGGACGCAAGGCCTGAGCACGGCTGACCTGAAGACCGGTCAGCCCAGCCTGGTGAATGTCTTTGCCTCCTGGTGCGTGCCCTGCCGTGTCGAACACCCGCTGATCATGGCGCTGAAGCGCGAGAATCTCGCGCCGATCCATGGCCTGAATTACAAGGACGACCCGGCCGATGTGGCAAAATGGCTGGATCAGTTGGGCGATCCCTTCATCCGCACCGGCGCCGACCGCAATGGCCGCGTGGGTATCGACTGGGGCGTCTATGGCGTGCCGGAAACCTTCGTGGTCGATGGCAATGGTCAGATTGTCTGCAAGCATGTCGGCCCGCTGATGCAGAATGATGTCGACACCAAGATCCGGCCGTTGCTGCAGGATCTCGCTGCCGGCCGGCAAAGCAAAGTCAAATGCTGAAACTGCTGACCGCGCTGTTCCTGTTCGCCGCGCTGCCTGCCGTCGCGCAGCATCTGGAGGATCGCCTGGCCGATCCGGCACAGGAGACACGCGCCCGTGAGTTGTCGCGCGAGTTGCGCTGCCTGGTCTGCCAGAACCAGTCGATCGAAGACTCCAATGCGCCGCTGGCGCGCGACCTGCGCCGCATCGTGCGCGAACGCGTCGTGGCTGGCGACAGCGACGGGGCCGTGCTGGATTATCTGGTGCAGCGCTACGGTGAGTGGGTGCTGCTCAAACCCCGCTTCAATACGCAGACTTTTCTGCTGTGGCTCGGGCCTGTGCTGCTGCTGATGCTGGGCGGTGGCATTGTCTTTACGCTGTATCGTCGGCAGGCCAAAGCGCCCGTCGCTGCAGCCGCAGCTCTTAATGCTGAGGAACAGCGCCGCCTCGATGCGTTGTTGCAGGATGACGAGGCCAGGAAATGATCTGGCTCGGCTTCGTTGTACTCGCATTCGCCACGCTGGGGTTCCTGCTCTGGCCGCTGCTGCGCGGGCAGCGGCAGGCAGCCGACCGTAAGGCGCATGACGTCACCGTCTATCGCGCACAGCTCGCCGAAATCGATGAGGAATTGGCGCGCGGCAGCCTGACCGAAGCTGAAGCCGGTGCGGCAAAACTTGAAATCCAGCGCCGCCTGCTGCGTGCCGATGCGGCAGCGGAAGGCAAGGCCACGATGGCGTCGCGTCGCAGCGTCATTGCCGGCAGCATCGCTGTGTTGCTGCTGGTGCCGGTGCTGGGCGGCGGCATCTATCTTTCCATCGGCCGGCCCGAAGCCACGCAGGCCGACCGCGCGGCGATGCAGCAGCGCGCCGCACAGGAGGCGCAGATCCGCGCCGAAACCGAGCGGATGATCACGCAGCTGCGCGAGCGTCTGGCAACCGACCCGAATCGCGCCGATGGCTGGCTGCTGCTGGGCCGTTCGCTGCTGGCGACCGACCGCGCCGCCGAAGCCGTGCCGGCGCTGGATCGCGTCATTGCCCTGCAGCCCGACGAGATCGATGCCTATGCGCTACGCGCCGAAGCGCAGACGCTCGCCGCAGACGGTTCGGTGACTGCGGCGGCCCAGCGCGATTTCCGCGCCGTGCTGGAGCGCGATCCGCAGCATCCCGGTGCGCGTTACTATCTTGGCCTCGCCCGCCTGCAGGAAGGCGATACGCGCGGCGCCTATGACGACTGGTATGGGCTGGCGGCCGACAGTCCGGCCGATGCGCCCTGGCTCGATGTCGTGCAGGCCCGCCTGCGCGAACTGGCGCCACGACTGGGCATTGCGCTGGCTCAGGCCGTGCCGGAACCCAAGCCTGCCCTGCAGGCTGCACCCGGCCCGAGCCGCGAGCAGATGGACGCCGCGCAACAGATGTCGGCCGAAGACCGCAACGCCATGGTGCGCGGCATGGTCGACCGGCTGGCCGAGCGGCTGCAGGAAAACCCCAACGATGCCGATGGCTGGCTGCGGCTGGCGCGCGCCCGCGAGGTACTGGGTGAGGCCGAGGCTGCTCGTGATGCCCTGCGCCGGGCAGTGGCCGCCGCACCCCAGCGGGTCGATGCCCGGCTGGCGCTGGCCTTCAACCTGGCCGGGGCGACTGTGACCAGCCGCGATCCTCTCCCGGCCGAGGCGGCGGCGGAGTTCGGCAAGGTGCTGGAACAGGCGCCGGATCACCCTCAGGCGCTCTGGTTCGTCGGCCGCTCGGCCTTCGAGTCGGGCGAGAATGCCGCCGCGGCCGCGGCCTGGACCCGCCTGCTGGCGCAGCTGCCGCCCGAGTCGGCGGAAGCCAAGGAGCTGGCCCAGCGGCTGGCTGGCCTGCCGCGCTGAACGAGGCATTAAAAACCGGACACCCGGCCCCGCCGTTAAGACCTGTTTAAGAGACTCCTGCGCGTAATCGGCCCGGGTTGAGGGGCCATTCCGGCCTCCGGGTGGAATGGTCAGATCATGGCAGTCGGTCCCAGCAGTAATCTTCTCTCGGCGCTGTCGCAGTTGCAGAACAATCGTCCGGTGCAGCCCCCGCGCCCGGCCCAGACGGCGACCGCGGCCCCGCAGACCGCGCCCACCCAGAAGACCAGCTTCGCTGCCCAGCTTGGCAGCATTGGCACCAGCATCCAGGTTGCTGCCTCGGAACAGCGTTCCGCTTCACCCGCGCCCGTGCAGAGCCAGCAGCGCCCCATCCAGACCCGCGGCGGTCTGCTCGGCCAGCACATCAATATCGTCGTCTAAAAACCCCAGATTCCGGACGATTTCCCAGCAGTCAGCCCGTCTGATTGACGCAGGCGGCGACGGCCTTTAGCTTGGCCGACAACCGCATACAAACGACTGGGGAAACGTCATGTTGAAGCGCACGCTGCGTCTCGCGGCTCTTTTTGCTCTTGTTCTGCTGATGCCTGGCCTCGCCTTCGCGCAACCCAAGGAAAAAGTGACGATCTCGGCCCTGCCGTTCATTTCCACGGCGCCGATCTTCATTGCCAAGGAACGCGGCTATTTCGACGCCGAAGGCATCGACCTCGACATCAAGATCTTCAATGCCGCGCAGGCCGTGGCCGTGGCCGTCGCCTCGGGCGATGCCGATTTCGGCATCACGGCTTTCACCGGCGGTTTCTTCAATCTCGCCGGCAAGGGTGCGCTGAAGGTGATTGCGGCGCAAAGCCGCGAGGAGCCGGGCTATAACTTCGTGGCCTATGTCGCCTCCAAGAAAGCCTATGAGGCCGGCTTCCGCTCGCCCAAGGATTTCGCCGGCAAAAGCGTGGCGATCACCACGGTCGGTTCCAGCTTCCACTACAATCTCGGCATGCTGGCCGATAAGTATAATTTCAAGCTCGACTCCGTGCAGATGAAGCCGGTGCAGTCGATCCCCAACATGATGGCGGCGCTCAGTGGCGGCCAGGTCGATGCCACCATCCTGCCGGCCAACAACGCACTGAAGCTGGAAGAAGACGGCACCGGCAAGATCATCGGCTGGGTGCATGAGCATACGCTGTGGCAACTCGGCGCGCTGTTTGCGTCCAGCAAGATCGTCAAGGAGAAGCGCCCGCTGGTCGAGCGTTTCGTGCGCGCCTATCAGAAGGGTCTCGCAGACTACGCCGCGGCCTTCCTGGCCAAGGACAGCCAGGGCAATCGCATGATCGGCGAGAAGGCGCTGGCGCTGATGCCGGCGCTGGAAAAGTGGGTGCAGCCCAAGCCGAGCATCGACACCGTGAAGATCGCCGCCAATTACATGGACCCGCAGGGGCGCCTGCTGGTGAAGAACATCTATGACCAGGTGGCCTGGAACCAGGCGCAGGGTATGGTCGACAAGTCGGTGAAGGCGGAAGACTTCATCGACCTCAGCTTCGTCAAGGGTCACTTCGACGTGCCGAAGAAGTAAACACGGCGTCGAGTAGCGTTCATGCAGGTTGTTCTGGAGGATGTCGGCTACGCCTATGGCGACCTGCCGGTCCTCGAGGGGGTCGGCTTTGCGGTTGCTGAAGGCGAGACGGCGGTGCTGATCGGGCCGTCGGGCTGCGGCAAGTCCACCCTGCTCAACCTGATCGGCGGCCTGCTGCCACAGCAGACCGGCCGTATCAGCACGCTGGGTACGCCGCCGGCCGGCTGCCTCAATCCGCTCACTTTCGTATTCCAGGACTTTGCGCTGCTGCCCTGGCGCAGCGTGGCCGGCAATGTGGCGCTGGCGCTGGAACATCACCGGCTCGGCCGCGCCGAGCAGCAGGCGCGCATTGCCGAGGTGCTGAAACTCTGCGGCCTCAGCGACTTTGCCGATGCCCTGCCCAAGCAGCTCTCCGGCGGCATGCGCCAGCGTGTCGGCATTGCGCGGGCGATTGCCGTGAAGCCCGCCGTGATGCTGATGGACGAGCCGCTCTCGGCACTGGATGCACAGACCCGCGAATTGCTGATGGAAGACCTGATCTCGATCTGGGCGCGCGAGCGCACCACGACGCTCTATGTGACGCATAATCTGAACGAGGCCGTGCGGCTGGCCGATCAGGTGGTGGTGCTGTCGCGCCGGCCGGGCCGGATCAAGCGCATCGTCAGTATCCCTGTGCCCGTGGCCGAACGGATGAAGCCTGAACATGCAGCGCTCGTGAAAAATCTCCACGATGAACTCTGGAGTCTGATCAAGGCCGAGGCGCAGGTGGCGGATCGCGAGATGCAGCATGCCTGAGGTCGCGAAGAATACAGTCGCTTTCCGCGGCGGCGGCTTTGTGCCCGGCACCAGACGCTGGGCGCCCTGGCTTGCCTTCCTCGTGATCATCGCCTGCTGGGAAACCGCCTCGCAGTTGCGCTGGCTGCCGGCGCTGTTCATGCCGGCGCCGAGCGAAGTGGTGCAGGCGCTGCACGCTTTGCTGGTTGACGGCAAGTTGGTCGCGCATATCGTCGCTTCGCTGAAGCGGATCGTCTCGGGCTGGATTCTGGGCAGCCTCGCCGGCATCACGCTCGGCTTCATGATGGGCATCTTCGTGCTGGCACGTTCGGTCGGACTTCCGATTGTCTCGGCGCTGTTCCCGATCCCCAAGATCGCCCTGCTGCCGCTGTTCATCCTGTGGTTCGGCATCGGCGAACCGTCCAAGGTCGCCACCATCGCGCTCGGCGTGTTTTTCCCCACCGTGGTCAGCGCCTTTTCGGCAGTCGATAACGTGCCGCGCAACCTGATCCGCATGGCGCAGAGTTTCGGGCTCAGTACGCGCATGATCGTGTTCAAGGTCATCCTGCCGGGTGCGATGCCGGGGATTCTCGCCGGCTTCCGTATTTCCAGTTCGATTGCGCTGATCCTGGTAGTGGCGGCCGAGATGATCGGCGCGGATACCGGCATCGGCGCCTTTGTGCTGGCGGCGGGCAACCTGATGCAGATCGACCAGCTGATTGGCGGCGTCGTGCTGCTGTCGCTGCTCGGCCTGGGTGTCAGCGCGCTGCTCAGCATCGCCGAGAAGATCGTGCTGCGCTGGCGCTAGGAGACTCTGCTGTGAGCGACTATCCGATTCCGGAAACCCGTGTCGTCCGTAATGCCAATGCTGCAGCACGCGTGATCGAGGCTGACATTGTCGTGGTCGGTGCCGGTATCAGTGGTATTTCGGCAGCACTGGAGGCCGCGAAGCTCGGCCGCCGTGTCGTGCTGGTCGATGCCGGGCAACAGCTGGGCGGCCAGTCGACTGGCTCGATGCTCGGCACCTTCTGCGGCTTCTATTCCAACGGACCGGAACCCTACCGCGTCGTCTACGGCATCGTCGACGACATGTTCGCGTATCTCAAGCGCGCGGACGCCTTTCACCTGCGTCGTGGCCGCAACAGCTATACCCCGCTCTATCAGGAGCAGGTGCTGGTGCGCTGGATCGAACAGGCAGTGCATGCCGCCGGCATCGAGGCATTGCTGGGCGCCACCTTGCTGCAGGTGCAGCGCGACGGCGGCCGTATCACCAGCCTCAGCCTCGCCACGCGCTTTGGCCAGATCGAGTTGCGCGGGCAGGGTTTTGTCGATGCCTCGGGTGATGCAGCGCTGAGCTATCTCGCCGGCTTCGACTGCCGCGAGCCGGTCAGCCCGATCATGGGCACGCTGATGTTCACGCTCGAAGGCTATGACGAAGCCGCGGCGCTCAAGCTCGACCGCTGGGCGATGCAGAAGCGCCTCGCCGAAGCCGGCGGCAGGTATGGGCTGGTGCGGCGCGACGGTTTCGTTTTCGCCTTCCCGGGGAAAGGCCAGGCCACTGTCAACATGACGCATGTGGAAACGCCGCTCGATGCCGCCGGCTATGCGAAGTCGCAGGCCGAAGGCCGTGCGCAGGCGGATCGCGTGGTCGCTTTCCTGCGCGGCGAATATGCTGACGTCTTCGCCAATGCGCGCGTGCGGCAATACGGCTTCCTCGGCATCCGGCAGACGCGCTGGATCGTCGGTGGCCACAGCCTGCAGGTCGACGAGGTGCGGCAGGGGCTCAAGCCGGCCGATGCCGTGCTGCGCTGCTCATGGCCGGTCGAACTGCATGACCGGGCCGAAGACGTGCATTGGGAAGAATTCGGCGACGACCATCTGCATTACGTGCCATTCCGCAGCATGGTGCCAAGCAGTGCCGACAATCTTGTGGCAGCCGGCCGCTGCATCGACGGCGATCCGGCGGCGCTCAGTTCGGTGCGTGTGATGGGACCCTGCATCGCCATGGGCGCGGCCGCCGCGCAAGCACTCGACCTTGCTGGCGCCGGTTCAGTGGCGCAGATCGACATGTCCGCTTTGACACAGCGGTTACAGGACAATCTCGAACGGCGCGATCCGGCCTGAGTCGAACCGCGCCGCCGAAATCTCGATTACGGTCGCGCTTCCAGTGTATCCACCAACTGCCGCAGCAGCGTGATGAATTCCTCGCGTTTGCCGGCCGGAAGCGGATCCAGGATGCGATCCTGTGCCCGCGCCACACCCGGCTGCGCCGCCCGCAACTGACGTTCGCCTTCCGGCGTCACCGCCAGGGCGTTGGTCCGGCGATCGCTCTCGGTGCGTTGTCGGATCAGCAGGCCGCGCTTGATCAACCGCGCCACCATCTCGGCCACCGTCGAACGGTCGATGCCAGTCTGGCGGACGAGGTCCACCTGGCTGATACCGCTTTTCTGGTAGATGGCGAGCAGTAGCGCGAATTGCCGTGGCGTCAGTCCGTTGCTGCCAACTTCCGCCGTATAAAGATCGACGGCGAGCTGCTGACAGCGACGCAACAGATGTCCCGGTGCATCCTGCAAATTGAAAACGCCGAGGGTGTCCCCGGTACCGTTATGGGTGGTCTTGTCCCCCGACATGGAACCTCCCGGTTTCTTTTATTATTTTAACAAGCCTACCTGTCACTGGGCGGGTATTTAAGCCCGCTTCTCAGTTCACTGATAAAACGCCTTTGCATCGGATTCGTCTAGTGGAAGCCGTAATATTTTACGCTATGCCATAAACGTGATCCTTGAGACTGCAAGCATCGGGTGCTTCATGCAGAATCCTAAGAACTTCCGCTTTTCCAGACAGGTACCTGAGGGTGATAATCGTGAGCGCCATGTCTGCGGCGACTGCGGCTGGGTCCACTACGTCAATCCCAAGATCGTGGTCGGTGCGGTGATCACGCAGGGCGAGCAGATTTTGCTATGCCGGCGCGCCATCGAGCCACGGCAGGGCTTCTGGACCATACCTGCGGGCTATATGGAGGAGCGCGAGACGTCAGAAGCTGGCGCGATGCGCGAGGCGCAGGAAGAAGCCTGCGCCGAAATCCGTATCGATGCGTTACTGGCGGTCTACAACATTCCGCGCATCAGCCAGGTGCAATTGATCTACCGCGCCACGCTGGCCGGTCCGGACTATTCCGCCGGTCCGGAATCGCTGGAGGTGAAGCTGTTCGGCTGGGACGACATCCCCTGGGACGAACTGGCCTTCCCGTCGGTGCATTGGGCGCTCAATCATCATCGCAGCGTGATGGGTCGCGACAGCTTCCCTGCTTTTTCAAATCCGCCGGGCGAGTTCGGGAATTACTGATCAAGCCAGTTACTAATCAAGCCAGTTACTAATCAAGCCAATTACTAATCAAGACCGGCGAGTGCGCGGGCAAAACCCTGTGCCGAGAAGGGCTGCAGATCGGCGGCCTGTTCGCCGACGCCGATATAATGCACCGGCAGGCCGAACTTGTCGGCAATCGCCACCAGCACGCCGCCGCGCGCGGTGCCATCGAGCTTGGTCACGACCAGACCGGTCACGGCGCAGATTTCCTTGAAGGTCTGCACCTGGTTGATCGCGTTCTGACCGGTGGTGGCATCCAGCACCAGCAGCACATGATGCGGCGCATCCGGCACCTGCTTTTTCAGCACGCGCACGATCTTGGCCAGTTCCTGCATCAAGTCGGCCTTGTTCTGCAGGCGGCCTGCGGTATCGATCATCAGCACATCGATGCCGTCGGCTTGCGCCTGCGTCAGTGCATCGAAAGCGAGGCCCGCGGCGTCGGCGCCGGTCTCGCGCGCCAGCACGGGCGCCTTGGCACGCTCGCCCCAGATTTTCAGCTGTTCGATGGCGGCGGCGCGGAACGTGTCGCCAGCGGCCAGCATCACTTTCTTGCCGTCGTCATGCAGCTTGCTGGCAATCTTGCCGATCGTCGTGGTCTTGCCGACACCGTTGACGCCAACGACCAGTATCACCTGCGGCTTGGCGCCCTCCAGCAGCAGCGGCTTTTCCACCGGCAGCAGCAGTGGCGCGACCGACTCCGCCAGCGCGATGCGGATTTCCTCGGCTGAGATGTCCTTGTCGAAACGGTCCTTGGCGATGGCCTGCACGATCTTGCCGGCAGTGGTCACGCCCAGATCGGCAGCGATCAGTGTCTCTTCCAACTCGTCCAGCGCGGCGCGATCCAGCTTGCGCTTGGTGAACAATGCGCCGATCTGCTCGCCCAGCTGTCCGGCCGAGCGCGACAGGCCGGCTTTCAGGCGGCCGAACCAGCCGGTTTTCTTTTCGGTCTCGCTCATGCTGCGTCCAGCCAGAGTTTGCCATCGCGCACTGCCGCGATGCGGGCGGCGACAATGCTGCCCTTGGTCATGTGATCGGGCAGCACGACGGGCGCATAGGTCTCGTCGCGACCCACGCCGGCCTGCTCGACCAGAATCTGTGCTTCCACACCAATGCGCCGGCTGAGGAAACGTTCCAGCGCAGCATCGGCGGTCTGACGCAGCAGCGCGGCGCGCCCCTTGCGCAGCTCGACCGGCAACTGCGGCATGCGTGCCGCCGGCGTGCCGGGGCGCGGCGAATAAGGGAAGACATGCACAAAGGCGAGGCCGGCATCCTCGATCAGGCTGCGGCTGTTTTCAAACGCCGCTTCGCTTTCAGTCGGGAAGCCCGCAATCAGATCGGCGCCGAGTGCGATGCCCGGCCGCAATGCCTGCAGCCGCTGCGCCATGTCCAGCGCCTGGGCGCGACTGTGGCGGCGCTTCATGCGTTTCAGGATCAGGTCATCGCCGGCCTGCAAGCTGAGATGCGCATGCGGCATCACGCGCGGTTCGTCGGCATAGAGTTGCAGCAGGTCATTGTCGATCTCGGCGGGATCGAGCGAGGAAAACCGCAGGCGCTGCACGCCGGGCACCAGATCAAGCAGCCGGCGCGCGGCATTGCCCAGGGTCGACTGACCCGGCAGGTCATGGCCGTAGGAGGTGATATCCACGCCGGTCAGCACGAATTCGCGATAGCCGCGCTCGACCAATGCACGCGCCTGTTCGACGACGGCGCCCAAGGGCAGTGAGCGGCTCGGGCCGCGACCGAAGGGAATGATGCAGAAGGTGCAACGATGATCGCAGCCCTGCTGGATTTCCAGATAGGCGCGCGGCCGGCCAGGGAAATGGCTGACCGCGGGAAGCGCTGCCGGCGCATCCTGCAGGATATCGCCGACGGTAATGCGGCTGCTGTCTTTGGTTAGATCGCGCCAGACAGTCTCGTTCAGTTTCTCGCGATTGCCGATCACATGGTCGACCTCCGGCATTGCCGAAAACGCGGCGGCATTGACCTGCGCGGCGCAACCGGTGACGACGATGCGGGCTTCGGGCCGTTCGCGGCGCAGCCGGCGGATCGCCTGGCGCGCCTGCTTCTCGGCTTCGGCCGTCACGGCACAGGTATTCACCACCACGATATCGTCGCGGCCGTGCTTGCTGAGCGCGCTACGGATCGCCTCGCCCTCATAGGCATTGAGGCGGCAGCCGAAATTCAGGACGTCGGATTGCGTGTCCGACATTGTTATGCGGCGTCGTGCAGGGCGGCCCAGAAGGTCGGCGGGATTTCGCCGCGGAAGGCCTCGGTGGCCGGGCCGGTCATGTAGATGTGATTGTCGGCGCCCCATTCGATGGTCAGCACGCCGCCATCCAGCACGATCTGCGCCTTGCGTTCGCTCAGATCGCGGCGGGCGGCCGCCACCAGCGTGGCGCAGGCGCCGGTGCCGCAGGCGCGCGTGATGCCGGCGCCGCGTTCCCAGACGCGCATGCGGATCTGCTTGCGGTCGATGATCTGTGCGAATTCCACGTTAACGCGCTGCGGAAACAGCGGATCATGTTCAATCTGCGGCCCGATCTCGGCCAGCGGTACGGCCTCGGCATTGGGCACGAAGAACACGACGTGCGGATTGCCGACATTGACGGCGCCCGGCTTGTCGAAACCGCCATGGCTGTAGGCCATGCTCATGGTGTTCATCTCGCGCGACAGCGGGATGGCCTGCCAGTCGAAGCGCGGCTCGCCCATATCCACGGTGATCACGCCGCTGGCGCCAGCCTTGGCATTCAGCCAGCCGCCCAGCGTGTCGATGCTCACGGCATCCTTGCCATTCTCGCGCATCAGCAGGGTGGCGACGCAGCGCGCTGCATTCCCGCAGGATTCCACTTCGCCGCCATCGGCATTGTGGATGCGCATGAAGGCATCCGCCTTGTCCGAGCGTTCGATGGTGATCATCTGGTCGAAGCCCACGCCGCGCTTGCGGTCGCCCAGCAGCTTCACGGCCGCCAGGTCGAGCGGCAGGCTGTGGGCGCGCGCGTCCAGCACCACGAAATCGTTGCCGAGGCCGTGCATTTTGACGAAGGGCAGGGGGGCGGTCGGATGCATGCGGGGGTTATAGGGCTGGAGAGGGGTGGGAGTCCAGATAAGGCCGGCCGGCGGGAAAAAACAGGGGGCAGGACGGCCTATGGGGCGGGCTTGGCGGCCGGCTTGGCCTTGTCCACCGCAGCTTTCAGCGAGGCGCGCAGCTGGGCTTCCAGTGGGCCGCCCGAGCCCTTGATCTTGTGTGACACCACCACATACAGCGTGTCGATATGGATCGAGACGATTTCCTGCTGCAACTCGTCGAGGTCTTCCAGCTCTTTCAGGAAGTCATGCAGGGACTTGGCGAACTCGGTCAGCAGCGGATAGCCGAACACGCCGCCCATGCCCTTGATCTGGAAAGCCTCTTCGCGGATATGCTCCAGCACCTCGCGACGCGCCGAAGGGTCGGTGGCGGCGCGTCCCAAAGCCTCGCGCAGGCCTTTCAGGCTTTCCACGGTCTCGCTCAGGAACTCGGCGGAAGAATTCTCGACCAGCTGCTCCATCTTCTTGAGCGTAGCCTCGTCGAGTTTGATCTCCATGCCGGTCTTGTAATTGACCGCCTTGCGTTTCAGCTCGCCGCGATTGGGGATGAACTGGGGTTTGTTTCGCATTGCGCGCCTGACGGCTAGTCCGGCTTCTGCTGGCGGCGGTCAGGTCCCTCGAAGGGGATCTGCTGCCGACGGCGATCCGGGCCGAAATAGCCTTTCACGCTGACGAAATCGCGCGGGCGCGCGATCACCGAAACCAGGCGGCGATACATACCATCTGCCGTAAAGGGCTTGGCGAGAAACTCGGTCACGCCCTTGTCGCGTGACTCCATCACGTATTCGACTTCGGAATTCGCGGTCAGCATGATCACCGGCATCATGCGGTCGGGCGATCCGCCATCGGTACGCAGCCAGTCAAGCAGTTCCAGGCCGGAGCGCGGCTTGAGGTTCCATTCCGTGATCAGCACGTCATAGCCGCCGGCGCGCAGGTTGGCGATCGCCTTCTCGCTGTCGCGCGCAGTGGTCACCTGTGTGCAGCCGAGCATCATCAGGATGTCCTTCACCAGCTGACACATCAGCCGGTTCGTATCCACGACGAGAAAACGGACGTGGCTGAAATCGATCTTTTCCGACATCCCGTTCGACCGCCCCTCTGTTCGCAACCCGATGCTCGGATTGGCCAGCGTTTCCAACTGCACAGGCCCGTATGCACCCCTGGCCGTACTGCACTAGAATCGTGGAAATACTTTTGCGATCATATATATACTGGCCATCCGATGAAGCCAACCGATCCGTGATACCTGTGATGGGATTGGCTGGGTCTCTGTTCTACCTGTCACCCAACGCCTTTGGGCCCGATGTCCAGATCCCCCCCGCCGGCTGGCCTGCTGCTGCTGATCACGATCCTGTATTCGAACGGGATTCTGGCGGCCACCATGTATCTGCCGTCGCTGCCTACCATCGGCGAGCAACTCTCTGCGCCGGCTGACATTCTGCCCATTACCCTGACGGCCTATTTCATCACTTTTGCCGGCGGCCAGCTGCTGTTTGGTCCCTTAAGCGACCGCTATGGCCGGCGGCCGCTGCTGCTGGGCGGCCTGGCGATGATGGTGGCCGGATCGGCGGCCTGCGCACTGGTCGACAGCCTGCAGGGCCTGCTCTGGTCCCGGGCCGCCCAAGGCCTGGGCGCCGCCAGCGCCATGGCGATCGGCCGTGCCATCATCAACGATGCCTACGACCGTACACAGGCCGCCCGCGCCACCTCGGTGATCAGCGCCGCGATGGCGATCGCGCCGATTGTTTCGCCGCTGCTGGGCGGGTTGATCGAGGAATATATTGGCTGGCGCGCCAATTTCTGGATCAGCGGCGGCATCACCCTGGCGGTGATGCTGGTGCTGATGCGGCGCATGCCGGAGACCTACACGCCGGGACTGAGCAGCGGTCCTCTGCTGGCCGGCATCCTGCGCGCCTATGGCTTCCTGCTGAGCAGCCGCATCTTCCTCACCTTCGGCCTGCTCAACATGGGCATTTTCGCCGGCCTGCATGGTTTCAGCGCCGCGGCGCCTTCGGTGCTGATCGGCAGCATGGATCTCGATCCGGTCAGCTTCGGCGTGCTGATGGCCTTCGGCAGCGCCGGCTTCTTCATCGGCGCGGTGATATCGTCCTGGTTCGGCGCGCGGCTCGGCCTGCGCCGCATGGTCGATCTCGGCGTGCTGTGCATGGTGGGCGGTGCGGTGGGGCTTGCTGTCTGGGTCGCGCTGTTCGGCCCCAGCATCACGGCTATTGTGGCACTGCGCACGCTCTGGGCCATCGGCATGGGGCTGGCGCTGCCCAATTCGGTGGTCTCGGCCGTGGGCGTCAATCCGGCCGCCATTGGCGCCGGCGCCGCGCTGTCCGGCTTCCTGCAGACCATGGGCGGCGTGATGGGCTCGGCGGTGAATGCGCTGTTCCCCGCCGGCGACGCGCTGTCCCTCGGGCTGGCCTTCGCCTGCACGGCACTGTTCGGTGCCGTGGTGTGGTGGATGAACCGCGATGTGGCTGCGCCGGCGGTGAAAGCCGATTAAACCTGGTCCGGTCAGCCCTGCGGCTTCAGCACGTCCATCAGTTCGCGCCATTCCCGCGCGCTTAAGCCCGAACCGGCCTGGTCGACCTGTTCGCCCGCCAGCATGCGCCGCACCACCTTGATCGCAGTGGCCGACAACGCCGCGCCGCCGATACGGTATTCCTTAAAGGCGTCGTAGCAGGCCGGCACCCAGCGCTTCACCGTGTCCAGCATGGCTTCGGCATAGACGCGGATTTCATACTGCGCGTGGCTGTCGGCACGCAGCGACAGGAAGTGCAGCAGGTTCAGCAGATCGGTCTTCCAGTACCACTGGGTATAGAAGTTGACCGTCAGGTTCATGCGGGCGAGTTCGCGCGCCAGACCTTCGCGGCCCTCGTCGCGCTTGGAGCCATCCGGCTTCTCGTTGAGCATTTCCTCATACGAGGCATAGCTCTGCGCCGCGTCGCGCTTCAGCAGGTCCAGCACGCGGGCGGCTTCCGGTCCGGTCAGCACATCGCCGCGGCCCTGGCGGTTCGAGCTTGACTGCGCGGCGAGTTGGTCAGGGGCAGGGATATAGAACTCGTTGTCGAGGATCGAATAGCGCGCTGAATATTCATTCACATTGGCAGTGCGATGGCGGATCCACTGGCGCGCGACGAAGATCGGCAGCTTCACATGATACTTGATCTCGCACATCTCGAACGGCGTGGTGTGCCGGTGGCGCATCAGGTAGTTGATCAGGCCGCGATCCTCGCTGACCTTCTTGGTGCCCCGGCCGTAGGAGACGCGGGCGGCCTGCACCACGGCGCTGTCGTCGCCCATGTAATCGATGACGCGGACAAAGCCATGGTCGAGCACGTTGAGCGGCTCGTACAGGATTTCCTCCAGCGCCGGCACGGTGGCGCGGCGGGTGGTCTGGCTCTGGCTGCGCAGGGCGGCGATCTCGGCGGCCTGCTCCGGCGTCATGGTCATGCGGCAAATCTCCGGGCAATACCGGCGACTCGGGCCGCCGGACAAAAAGCAGGAGGTTATAGACCGCCACACCGAGTCCGCCCAAGTCTCCCGGAAGTCTGTCGGGACCAAAGCTGGGGCGGGACCCTTCAAAAACCCCTCCGGACACCCTAGATTAGGCCTGTCGGGGCAACCCGACTATGGCGATAAACGCCGTGCGGAATAGGCGTTACGGACCCGGGGGCAGTACCCGGCGCCTCCACCATGAACCCAGGCTGGGCCGGAATGGCTTTACCCTGGGTTGATGCTGGGGGCGAATCAGGCTCGACGTGCGCAGTAAAAACACGGTTTTTGCCCGGCATGATACCGCCGTTATCGGGTCAATCTCTAAGTGCCAACGACAATCGCGTTGCACTCGCTGCCTAATAGGTAAGCGCGGCTCGGGGGGCGCCGGGCAACAGAAGCCCCCCACTTTCCGTCCAAGGCCCTATTTTCCGATCAAGATGGGGACAATAGCTGTGGATGATAGCCCCCACAGCCCGGCTTGGAATTGAACCCCCTGAAGCAGAGGGGTAAAATGGTGCAATTGAGTGTCCGAGAAGATCAGTCATGGCCGGCAAGCTGCTCGACTACAATCTCCTGGTGGAAACCGCGCTGCGTGGCGCGGTGCGTGAGGCGCTGAAGCGCGTCGCGGAATTCGGCCTGCCCGGCAACCACCATTTCTACATCACCTTCCGCACCGATCAGCCCGGCGTCGAGCTGCCGGAGTATCTGCATGAGCGCTATCCGGAAGAGATGACCATCGTGCTGCAGCACCAGTATTGGGGGCTGGAGGCGCATGAGGACTGGTTCCAGGCCACGCTCAGTTTCAACAAGATTCCCGAACGCCTGGTGATCCCCTATGCGGCGATCACCGCCTTCGCCGATCCCAGCGTGCAGTTCGGCCTGCAGTTCCGCGTCACGCCCAATGCCGAGAGCCGCCCGGCCATGGCCACGCCCTCGCCGATCGGCAATGCCGAACCCGGCAAAAGCGAAGATGCCGCCGATGCGCCCGCGGGCGAAGACGCGGGTGAGCGCAAGACCGGCGACGTGGTCGCGCTCGACGCCTTCCGCAAGAAGAAAACCTGAGACTGCCCTTCTTTCCCGGCTCGGAGCCCACGAGCCGCGCACCAGCCCCGGAGACGACAATGCCCGAGTTCCGCTACGAGGACCTGCTTCCGCTCGGTCCCGACACCACGCCCTATCGCAAGATTTCCAGCGACGGTGTTGAGGTGATCAAGGCGGCCGGCAAGGAGATATTGCAGGTCAGCGACCAGGCGCTCGGTGACCTCACCTTCAATGCGATGCGCGACATTGCGCACCTGTTCCGCCCCGGCCATCTGGCGCAGCTGCGTGCCATCCTGGACGACAAGGATGCCTCCCCGAACGATCACTTCGTCGCGCTGGAGCTTCTGAAGAACGCCAATATCTCGGCCGGCATGGTACTGCCATCCTGCCAGGATACCGGCACCGCCATCGTGATCGGCAAGAAGGGCCAGTATGTCTGGACCTCGGGCAGCGACGAGGCGGCGATCTCCAAGGGTGTCTACCGCACCTATACCGAGACCAGCCTGCGCTACTCGCAGCTCGCGCCGCTGACGATGTTCGAAGAGAAGAACACCGGCACCAATCTGCCGGCGCAGATCGAGCTGTATGCCACCGAGGGCGATGCCTACAAATTCCTGTTCATGGCCAAGGGCGGCGGTTCGGCCAACAAGACCTATCTGTTCCAGCAGACGCCGGCCGTGCTGCGCGGCGACAACCTGCTCAAATTCCTCGACACCCAGATCAAGACGCTGGGCACCGCGGCCTGCCCGCCCTATCACCTGGCCATCGTGATCGGCGGACTCTCCGCTGAGCTGAACCTGAAGGTCGCCAAGCTGGCCTCGGCGCGCTATCTCGACCATCTGCCGACCAAGGGCAGCGACACCGGCCATGCCTTCCGCGATGTCGAATTCGAGCAGAAGATTCTCGAACTCACCCGCGCCAACGGCATCGGCGCGCAATTCGGCGGCAAGTATTTCTGCCACGATGTGCGCGTGATCCGCATGCCGCGCCATGGCGCCTCCGTGCCGATCGGCATGGCGGTGTCCTGCTCGGCCGACCGTCAGGCGCTCGGCAAGATCACCCGCGACGGCATCTATCTCGAACAGCTCGAAACCAACCCGGCGCAGTATCTGCCCGAGCATGAAGACAAGCTGTCGACCGAAGTGGTCAAGATCGACCTGAACCAGCCGATGAGCGAAATCCGCAAAAAGCTGTCGCAGTATCCGGTCAAGACGCGACTTTCTCTGACAGGAACTCTCATCGTGGCGCGCGACCTGGCGCATGCCAAATTCGCCGAACGCATCGAGCGCGGCGAGGGCCTGCCCGACTATGTGAAGAACCACATGATCTATTACGCCGGTCCGGCCAAGACGCCCGATGGCATGGCGTCCGGTTCCTTCGGCCCGACCACGGCCGGCCGCATGGACTCATACGTTGGCACGCTGATGGAAAACGGCGGCGGCTTCATCAGCCTCGCCAAGGGCAACCGCTCCAAACAGGTGACCGAAGCCTGCAAGACATACGGCGGCTTCTATCTCGGCTCGATCGGCGGCCCGGCTGCGATCCTGGCCAAGAACTGCATCAAGAAGGTCGAGCAGCACGAATATCCCGAACTCGGCATGGAAGCGGTGTGGAAGATCGACGTGGAAGACTTCCCCGCCTTCATCATCGTCGACGACAAGGGCAACGACTTCTTCGCCAATCTTGCTTAAGGGCTCCGCTCACCCGGACAAAGGAAAGGCCACCGCGAGGTGGCCTTTTTTCGTTTCGCATGTCTTGGAGTCAGAGCCCCATATAGGCCTGTCGCACGCGGTCGTCATGCAGCAGGTCCTGCCCACTGCCCTGCATCACGATGCGGCCGTTCTCCAGCACATAGGCGTGATCCGCCAGCTTGAGCGACACCGCGACATTCTGCTCAACGAGAATGACGGTCAGGCCGCGTGTCTCGTGCAACAGCCTGATGATGCGGAACACCTCCTGCACCACGGCAGGCGCGAGGCCGAGCGACGGCTCGTCGAACATGATCAGGTCGGGCTGGCCCATCAGGCAGCGGCCGATGGCCAGCATCTGTTGCTCGCCGCCCGACATGGTGCCGGCCAGCTGGTCGCGCCGCTCGGCCAGGCGCGGGAAGAGCTGGAAGACTTCATCCAGCGTCGCCTTCTCCTTGCCACGCGCCCGCGGCAGCAGCGCGCCCATCTCCAGGTTTTCCAGCACGCTTAAGCTTGGGAAAATCTGGCGGCCCTCGGCGACCTGGCCGATGCCGAGATTGCAGACCTTGTAGCTAGGCAGTCCGCCGATCTGCGCGCCCTTGTAGCTGATCTGGCCGCGGCGCGGCGTCTCGATGCCAGCAATCGTCCGGATCAGCGTCGATTTGCCGGCACCATTGGCGCCGACGATGGCAACGATGCTGCCCTGCGGCACCTCCAATGAGACGCCATCCAGCGCCTGCGCATCGCCGTAGAAAACGTCGAGGTCTTTCAGGCTGAGGCTGGTCATACCTCGGCCTCCTCGCCCAGATAGCATTCCAGCACGGCCGGATCGCGCACCACCTGCTCCGGCGCACCATCGGCGATCACCTGGCCATGATGCAGCACCACCACATGCTGCGACAGCGCCATCACGGCGCGCATCACATGCTCGATCAGCAGGATCGTCAGCCCCTTGCGGTTCAGGTCGCGGAACACGGCGACCATTTGATCAGTTTCGGTCGGGCGTAGCCCCGCCATCACTTCATCCAGCAGCAGCAGCTTGGGATCGGTGGCCAGCGCACGCGCCACTTCCAGCCGCTTGCGTTCAGGCAGGGTCAGCTGCGCCGCCGGCTGGTCGCGCTTGTCGAGCATGCCGAGCTGGTCGAGCACGCCCTCGGCCTTCTTGCGCGCCGCGCGCGTGCTGCTCTCGTTACGCAGCGCGCCGACGATCACATTCTCCAGTGCGGTCAGCTCCTTGAAGGGCTTCACGATCTGGAAGGTGCGCCCGATGCCGGCATGGCAGATCTGGTCCGGACGCAGCCCCTCGATGCTGCGGCCATCGAACAGAATGCTGCCTTCGTCGGGCTTGAACACGCCGGCGATCATGTTGAAGCAGGTGGTCTTGCCGGCGCCGTTCGGGCCGATCAGGCTGACGATGCCGCCCTGCGGCACGGTCAGCGAGGCCTGACTCACGGCTTTCAGGCCGCGGAAGCTTTTCGAAATGCCGGTGACGGCCAGCAGATGAGTCGCGCTCATGAGCGGTCCTCCAGCTTCAGCCATTTGCGCAGCGGCGGCCAGATGCCATTGGGCAGCCACATCACCACGAACAGCAGGCAGAAGCCGTAGAAGACCAGCTTCACGCCCGGCAGTTCATAGCCCAGCGCCACCATGATGTCGTTCAGCGCCTCGGCCAGTGCGGTCAGCACGAAGGCGCCGAGGATCGGCCCGAACAGCGAGCCGACGCCGCCGATGATCGGCCCGAGGATCAGTTCGATCGAGCGGTTCATGCTGAAAATCTGCTCGGGGAAGAGGTTGTTGTAATAGAAGGCGAAGAACACGCCGCTCAGCGCCGTCATGCCGGACGAGATCGCCACGGCGATCATCTTGTAGCGGAAGATGTTGATGCCCAGCGTCTGTGCCGCTTCAGGCTCCTCGCGGATTGCCAGCCAGTAATAGCCGATGCGCCCGGTCAGCAGCCAGCGGCAGAAAATGAAGGCCAGCACGGTGATGGTCAGCAGGATGTAATAGAACATCATCGGCGAGCCGCGCAGGTTGAGCGGGTCGTTCACGCTGTACTGCGTCACCGGCAGGAAGAAGCCGCCCGAGCCGTTCACCCACATGAAATGGTCGAAGCCGACGCGGGTGAATTCAGCGAAGGCGATGGTCAGCAGGGCGAAATAGACGCCGCCGATGCCGAATCGGAAGGCGAGAAAGCCGATCACCAGGCCGGCCGCCATGCTGATGATGATGGCGATCCAGACGCCGGCCCAGGGGCCAATGCCGAAATGCACATAAAGTGCTGCAGCCGTATAGGCGCCGAGGCCGACATAGAGCGAATGGCCTAGGCTGAGCTGGCCGGCAAAGCCCATCATCACGTTCCAGGCCTGGCCGGTATAGGCGAAATACAGCACCAGGATCAGGACCGACAGGATGTAGTTGCCGACGAACAGCGGCGCGACCAGCAGGAAGGCCAGCAGCAGGCCGAGCAGGATCAGGGCGCGCTTGGGCACGCCATGGAGAAGACGCGCGATCATGCCTTACGTCCCAGCAGGCCCTGGGGCCTGAACAGAAGAACCAGAATGAGAATGGCGACACCGAACATGGTCTTGGCCGACGGTGCGAAGAACAGCCCGGCCATCGCTTCGGTCAGGCCGATCAGCACACCGCCGAGCAGCGCGCCGGGCATCGAGCCCAGCCCGCCGATGATGACGATGACAAAGGCCTGCAGGGTGAAGACCGGCCCGACGTTTGGCGTGGTGTCGATCAGCAGGGTCATCATCGCGCCGGCGGCGCCGACGATGGCCGATCCGATGCCGAAGGTCAGCGCATAAAGCCGCTTGACGTTGAGGCCGACGACCAGCGCGCCCATATGGTTGTCGGCGCAGGCGCGGATCGCCTTGCCGATACGGCTGAGTTTGAAGAAGGCGAACAGCCCGGCGGTGATCGCCAGTGCCAGCACGGCGGTGATCACGCGCACCTTGTCGATCAGCAGCGGGCCGACTTCAATCGAGTCGAGCGCGTAATCGACCAGCACGTTGCGGGCGTCGGGCCCGAAGATCATCAGCAGGCCGTTGACCATGATGATCGCCACGGCGGCCAGCAGGATGAACTGGCTGTGTTCAGGCCGGTTGATGAAGGGATTGATCAGCGCCGCCTGCATCGCATAGCCCATCGCGAACAGCAGGACGGCAATCGGGATCATCGACACCAGAGGATCGATATTCCAGGCGCCGAAAGCAACGATCGCGGCATAAGACGCGATCGTCATCATTTCGCCATGGGCAAAATTGACCACGCGCACCACTCCGAAGATGACCGAAAGGCCTAAGGCCATCAGGCCGTAGACCAGTCCGGTCAGGATGCCCTGTACGGCAACAGTAAGGATTAATTCAGCAGGCATCGGTTTCTTCGAAAATGGTGTCGCGTGGTTGACAGTGGATTAGGTCCGCTTCTGCCAGCTCGGCAGCGGCAAGGTCAGGTTGTCTTCCGCGATATCGAGCGGCAGCACAACCTTCGGGCGCTGGTCGAGATTCTGCAGCGTGACCGACTTGATGTTGACGTTCTGGCCTTTGGCGTCGAACTGCAGCGGGCCGCCCGCCATCACATGATCGGCGATGTTGGTCTTGCGGATCGCATCGGCCAGCGCCGCGCCGGCCGTGCTCTTGGCGGCGTTATGCGCCATCACGGCGACCATGACGGCCTCGAAGGAGAAGCCGACATTCAGTTCGAACAGTTCACCCTTGTAGGTCTTGGTGAACTCGTCGAGCAGCTTCTGGGTCATGCTGGACCGCGGATTGTACCAGGGCACGTTGGTCAGCAGGTAGTTCGAGAACTTGCCCAGCGTCTTGTAGAACTGACCTTCGTAGAAGCCCGGCGCGCCGGGGCTCATTACGATCTTCGGCTCCCAACGCTGTTTCACCATCTCGCGGATCATCAGGATGGCGTCGTTCAGGCGGGTGACCGGCATCAGCAGGTCGGCGCCGGTGGCCTTGGCCTTGGCGATTTCGACCGACAGATCCTTGGCCTGCGGGTCGTAAGAGATCGTCTCGGTGATCTGGAACGGCAGGTTGAAGCGCGGGGCCATGGCCTTGATCGCACCGGCCATCGACTGGCCGAAGGTGTCGTTCACATGCATGAAGACCGCGGTCTTCGGCGTGATGCCGCTCTTTTCGAACACGCCCTTCATCAGGTTCAGGCCGTCGCCGACCAGCATCGGCGCGGTCGGGAAGTTGCGGAACACGAACTTGTAGCCCTGTTCGGTGATCTGCGGCGCGGCAGCCACGTTGATGATGTAGGGCACGCCCTTCTGCTCGGCGACCTGGGCGATGGCAGCCGACTGCCCGCTGTCGAAGGCGCCGATCAGCACGTTGGCGCCGTCGTTGATCAGCTTTTCCGCGCGGGCGCGGGCGACGTCGACATTCGATTCCGTGTCGGCGTTCATGATCTCGACATCGGCGGCGATGCCAAGCTGCTGCAGCACGCGCGGGGCGAGGTCAATGCCACGCTGGCAGGCGATGCCGAGCTGGGCCTGGAAGCCCGAACGCGGATGGATCGAGCCGATTTTCAGTTTGCCGGTCTGCGCCTTCACGATGTTGAAGGGCGCCGAGCCGGCGACCAGTGCGGCGCCGGCCGCGGATGCCGCGAATTGGCGGCGGGTAAGCTTGATGCTCATGGTTTCCTCCGTTTATGACCCGTTATGCCTCAGGACTAAGATGCGCGCCGTCCGGCAGAGACGGTGCGTTTGGTGCGCGATGCTACTGGATCGCCGTCGAGATCGGAAAGCCCCGCAGAGGCCTGTGCGCGACGCTCTTCGACGATGGGCGTGGGTGCTGCCACGAATTTGTGCAGCAGCTGCATCAGGGTGCGATGCTCGTCCGGGCTCAGCACCTGGTTGATCAGCCGGTCATGCTGCTGCACGCGGCCGACGAATTCGGCCATGCGGCGCTCGCCGTCGGCGGTCAGGAACAGGCCATAGGCGCGGCGGTCATGCGGATCGGCGCGGCGCTCGACCAGGCCGAGGCGTTCCAGCCGGTCGGTCATGGTCATGGCGCCGGAACGTGCGACGCCGAGCGCTTCGCCCAGGCGGCTCTGCTGGATGCCGGGATTGCTCCGCACCAGCATCAATGCCGAAAACAGCGCCGGGCTGACGCCGGTCTCGCCCATGCGGCCGTAGAAATCCTCCCAGACCCGCAGCTGGGCAAGGCGGAGTAGATAGCCGACATGATCGGGCAGCGTGCCGTAATCCACCACGCGGCTTTCAGTGCCGCGACGGTCGGATTTCGCGCTGCCGCGAACGGCAGGGCTGCGCATGGGCGCTGGCACGGTGAATGGTCCTCCCCGGACATCCTCGGACCGCGGCTCTGGCGGCCGGGTCATTTTGTGCGACGGATTGTAGCGGGGAATAACAGTAATGCAAGCGAACGAATTTTCGCCGCCCACGGAAGCCAGTACAACAAAACCAGCCCCGTCACGCCAGAGTCATGGCCGGCGGATAGGCTGCAAGACGTCGGTGCAGAGTCAGCGCCGGCCCCAACTTGCTCGGCCGGTCCGGCTCCCCGCCCAGACCGGCCTTTTTTTGGCTGGCTTTTTCTACGTGAAAACTTAAGCCGATTTGGGTGGCTTGCGGCGTTCGGCGGTGCGGCGGCTCGGCTTCTGGCGGCGTTCCTGTTCCGGCGGCAGCGGGGTTTCGGCCCGCCGTTCGTTGCGGCGGCGGTCGACCAGACGTCGGCGGTCGGGGCCGACGAAACCGGGGCTGCGGATGAATTTGCGCGGCACCTGCAGCACATGCATCAGGCGTAGCACCAGGCCTTCCATCGACAGCGGCTTGCGCACGATCTCGTTGACGCCGACATCGCGTGCGGCGGCCACCAGGGCGACATCGGGCGCAGTGGCCATCAGGATGATCGGCAGCGGATCGTTGTCGCGGCGCAGCCGGCGGGTCAGGGTCAGACCGTCGCTGCCATTGGTGCCGGGCAGCTTGTGATCCAGCAGCACCACGCTGGGGCGCTGCTCGACGATCTGGCGCATGGTTTCGGCTGCCGTGCTGGCCAGCACGATGGAGGGAAAACCCATGCCCAGCAGCACGTCGCGCAGGGTGCGGCGCAGACCGCGATCGCCCTCGGCCACCAGGATGGTGGAGCGGCGGAAGGCGCTCGGGTCGATGCGGCGGCTTTTGGGTTCTTGGATCGTCATGATGGCGGGGCTCAAGGGATTAGATTCTTGAGCCTCGCCGGTCATCGTTAAAGAAAGGTGTGCGCGCCGCAGTTTCAACCGAAAGGGAGCTGGCTGCGGCGGCGCGTCACCACCTTGAGGCGTTAGTCGCGGAGCAGATCGTTGATCGACGTCTTCGAGCGGGTCTGCGCATCCACGCGCTTGACGATCACGGCGCAATACAGCGACGGGCCCGGCGTGCCGTCCGGCAGCGGCTTGCCCGGGATATTGCCCGACACCACCACCGAATAGGCCGGCACGCGGCCGACAAAGACTTCGCCGGTGGCGCGGTCGATGATCTTGGTGCCGGCGCCGAGATAGACGCCCATGGAAAGCACGGCGCCTTCTTCGACGATCACGCCTTCCACCACTTCGGACCGTGCGCCGATGAAGCAGTTATCCTCGATGATCACCGGGTTGCCCTGCAGCGGCTCCAGCACGCCGCCGATGCCGACGCCGCCCGAGAGATGCACGTTCTTGCCGATCTGCGCGCAGGAGCCGACGGTGGCCCAGGTATCCACCATGGTGCCGCTGTCGACATAGGCGCCCAGATTCACGAAGCTCGGCATCAGGATCACGCCCGGCGCCACATAGGAACCGCGACGCGCCACCGCACCCGGCACGGCGCGGAAGCCGGCGGCGCGGAACCGCTGCTCGTCCCAGCCGGCAAATTTCGACGGCACCTTGTCGAACCAACTGGCGCCGCCCGGCGCGTCGCTGATCAGCATGTTGTCGGTCAGGCGGAAGCTCAGCAGCACGGCCTTCTTGGCCCACTGGTTGACGCTCCACTTGCCATCGGCCTTTTCGGCGACACGCAGCTTGCCGTTGTCCAGTGCCGTGAGGGTGCTCTCGACGGCATCGCGCACTTCGCCCTTGGTCTGGAAATTGACCTGGTCGCGCGCCTCCCAGGCGGCATCGATCACGGGCTGGAGCTGCTTGGCGAGGGCGGCGTCGGTCATGGCGGAAATCCTTGCGAAATGCGGGTCTGCGAGATCGCGAGACAATAGCCGGCAGGCTTTCCGAGTCAACCCGCCAGAGATCAGACCAGCATGGGTTTCAGGCCGGCAAAGCGGCCAGGAAAGCGGTCAGGTCGGGGGCGGTGTAATGGATATGCGACTGGTCGTCGGTGTCAGGTTTCGACCAGGCGGCCGCGGTCGGTACCCAGATCGTGGTCATGCCCAGTTCGGCGGCGGGTTTTAGGTTGCGCGCCATGTCTTCCACCATCACCGCGCCGACCGGCTCGACGCCGTGTGCCTTCAGCATCGTGCGGTAGGGCGCGATCTCCGGCTTGGGCAGGTAGTCGGAGGCGATGATGTCGAACACCGCCTCGAAATGATGATGCACGCCCAGCTTGCGCATGATGCGTTCGGCATGCGCCACGGTGCCGTTGGTGTAGATCAGCTTGCGGCCGGGCAGGCGCTGCAGCTGCTCGGCCAGTGCCGGCATAGCGGCCACCACGCTCAGGTCGATATCATGCACATAATCCAGGAAGGCGACCGGATCGACACCATGCTCGACCATCAGGCCGCGCAAAGTCGTGCCGTGCTTCTGGAAGAAATATTTCCGCTTCTCGGCTGCGGCTGCGGCATCCACCGCGAAGGTGGTGGAGATGAACTCGCCCATGCGCTGTTGCACCTGATCGAACAGGGCGCATTCGGCGGGATACAGCGTGTTGTCCAGATCGAACACCCAGGTATGGGCGTCGCGCAGGGCGGCACCTGCCAACGGAGCACCGGCCAGCGGTGCTGTAGCGGAAGACTGGAGGGGTGTGGATGGCTGGGAGATCACGGTTTCGCAGCTTAGTGGCTTCCGGCTAAAATGGCGAGCATCCGGGCGGCAAAGCCCGTCACAGGCAAGGGACAGGCTTTGGCCAAGGCAGCACAGGAAACCGCAGCAGCAGCGCAGGGAGGGGGACTCGACCCGGCCCAGCTGGTGCCGCAATTTCCCGGCGCGGCGGCGCTGCTGGCCGGCGACGGCGCGGCGCTGCTGGCCAACACGGCGGCCGAACCGCTGCTCGATGCGCTAGCCGAACAGAAACTGCCCGGACTGGCGGCGGCCATCAGCGCCGCGTTGCGCGACGGCCAGATGCGGCAGGACCGCGCCGACCTGCCCGGCCCGCGCGGCGGCACGGCCTTACAGGTGACGCTGATCCCGATGGGCGAAGGCTCCGATCGCCGCCTGCTGCTGCTGGCGCGCGACGGCACGCTGGAGCGCAACCTGATCAATGCGCTGATGCAGTCGCGCCAGCTGTTCAAGGACCTGGTGTCCTGCTCCACCGATTTCGCCTGGGAGACCAAGGCGGACGGCCGGCTCGGCTTCGTGTCGCCGCGCGGTGCGCTGGGCTATACCGCGCGCGAGCTGGAAGGCCGCAATGCCAGCGAGCTGGTGGCCGCACACAGCGCCGATACGCCGGTGCCGGCCTTGCTGCCGTTCGAGGCGCAGGTGGCGCAGGAGGCCACCGAGATTTTCCTGCAGCGCAAGGACGGCACGGTCGGCTGCTTTGAGGTTTCCTGTCTGCCGGTGCGCGATCCGCAGGGCAACTGGCTGGGTGCGCGCGGTGTCGCCCGGGATGTGACCGAGGCGCGCGAGCGCGTCGATGCGCTGCGACGCGCGCATAAACAGCTGAATAAACTCGCCAGCACCGATGGCCTGACCGGGTTGCTCAATCGCCGGGCTTTCCTGACCGAGCTGGAAAAGCGCCTGGGCCGCCATCTGCGCAACAAGCTGCGCGGCACGCTGATCTATTTCGATCTCGACAATTTCAAGAAAGTGAACGACGTGCGCGGCCATAAGGTCGGCGACGATGTGCTGGTGTATGTTGCCGATGCGGCCAAGCGGCTGATGCGTGGCGTCGACCTCGCCTCACGCATCGGCGGCGATGAATTCCTGCTCTGGCTTGAGGAAACCGACCGCAATGCAGCGGAGTCGATCAGCCAGCGCCTGCACGAGATCGGCCGCGAACTGGACGCGCAGTTCGGCGTCGAGGGTTTCCCGCTCGGCCTGTCGGTCGGCGCGGTATTCTCCCGGCTGGATGAACTTGAAACCACCGAGGCGTTGATTGCCCGCGCCGACGAGGCGATGTATGCCGCCAAGAAGGGCGGCAAGGGGCGCAGCCATATTGCGCCGCTGCCTGATGCTGGGCCCGGCAACGAGGATCAGACGTGAGCGGGATCGATTACGACAAGGCGAAAGCGCTGGCGGCCTCGGCGGATGCAGCCGAGCGGCTGAAGCTTGCCACCCGCGCCGACACCCAGCCGGAGATCCTCTATTATCTCGCCATCGACCAGGCCGAGGAAGTGCGCCGCGCCATCGCCGATAACGAGGCGACCCCGGCGCAAGCGCATCTGCTGCTGGCCAATGACGAGTCCGAGGAAGTGCGGCATCGCCTGGCTGCCAAGGTGGCGCGCCTGCTGCCCGATCTGCCGGAAGACGAGGCCGGCAAGGCGCGAGAACTGGCGATCCAAACGCTGGAACTGCTGGCACAGGACGAACTGGCCCGCATCCGTGCCGCGCTGTCAGAGGCGCTGAAATCGGCGGTCAATGTCCCGCATCATCTGGTCAAGCAGCTGGCGCTCGATGTCGAGGTGATCGTCTCAGCGCCGGTGCTGCAATTCTCGCCGGTGCTGACCGATGACGACCTGCGCGAGATCGTCTCCAGTTCGGCGCATTCCGGCGCGCTGTCGGCGATTGCCCGCCGCGTCGGACTTTCGTCCGGCGTGTCGGATGCGATTGTGCAGACGCGCGACGTGTCGGCCGTGACGGCACTGTTGGCCAATGACTCGGCGCAGATCCGCGAGGAGACGCTGGACCTCATTCTGGATTCCGCGCCCGGCATCGAGACCTGGCATGAGCCGCTGGTGCATCGACCCAACCTGCCGGGCGGCGCCGCCAAGCGCATCGCGGGCTTCGTTGCCGGTTCGCTGCTCAAGATGCTGGCCAGCCGCAAGGACCTGTCGGCGGATACGCTGGCCGAAGTGAAGCAGGTGATGGAAAAGCGCCTGGAAGTGACGCTGGAAGAAGCCGATGGCGATGGCGATGCGCAGACGCCGATGGCCGAGGCGGAGCTGAAGGTCAAGAAACTGATCAAGGACAAGAAGCTCGACAACGATATGGTGCAGGATGCCATCGAACGCGGCGACAGGAATTTCGTGCTGCAGTCGCTGATCCAGAATGGCCGTATCCCGCTGTCAGTGATCCAGAAAGCGATGGAGGTACGCAACGGCCGGCTGATCACGGCGCTGGTCTGGCGCGCCAAATTCTCGATGCGCACCGCCGTGATGATCCAGCGTGACCTCGCTCGCGTGCCGCCGCGCATGATGCTGAATGCGCGCAATGGGTCGGATTATCCGATGTCGGAAGCCGAGTTGCAGGATCAGCTGAAGATATTGGGGCTCTGAAAAAACCCTATCCATCATTGTCATGCCCGGGCTTGTCCCGGGCATCCACGCCTTACTTTCTAGGGTGACAAGACGTGGATGGCCGGAACAAGTCCGGCCATGACAAAAAAAAGCCTAAGCCGCGCTCTCGTCGACCACGCGCAATGTCGTGCGCTTCGCCTCGCGCAGCTGCAGCAGCTGCGCCGCCGTGGCAATCGCGATCTCGCCGGGATGCTTGCCGGTTACGCCATCAATGCCGATCGGGCAGGTCAGTGTGTCGATCTGCGCCTCGCTCAGTCCCAGTTCGCGGAAGCGCTTGATGAAGCGCGCGCGCTTGGTTTCCGACCCGATCAGGCCCACGTAAGAAAAACGATCTTCTTGCAGGGCCCTGGCTGCGACACCAAGATCGAGCGCATGGCTGTGGCTCATGATCAGCAGCCAGGCATCGTCGGGCAGGCTGCTGACCTCGCGTTCGGGCGTGTTGCTGATCTCGATCTCCACGCCCGGAGGCACATGCGAGGGAAACTCGTCGGGTCGCGGATCGATCCAGCGGATTTTGCAGGGCAGGGCAGAGAGCACCTGCACGACAGCCTTACCGACATGGCCGGCGCCAAACAGCGCGACGGTGAACAGGTCAGGCCGCTGCGGCTCGAACAGCAGGGTCATGGTGCCGCCGCAGCACTGCCCCATCGAGGGACCGAGCGGGAATTTGCGCAGAGACGGCCCCTGTTTGCCAACCAGCATCTGGCGCGCGATCTCGATGGCGCGGAATTCCAGCGTGCCGCCGCCGATGGTGCCGACGATGTCGTCGGGCGTCACCACCATCTTGGTGCCGGCCTCGCGCGGCGCAGAGCCGTCGGTGGCGGCGACCGTGACCAGCACGGCGGGAATGCCGCGGGTTTCGAGGTCGCTCAATGCATTCAGCCAGTTCATTTCGCCGCCAACTCTGCTAGCGCCGCTGCCGCGCGCTTCGCCGCTTCGATGGCCAGCAGTACGCGTTCCGGCGTCGCCGGTGCATCGAGATGCACATGCCGCGTGCCGGCGGCTGCCGCGACCGCATCCTTCAGTGCCAGCCAGCCCGAGATGCCGAGCATCAGCGGCGGTTCGCCCACGGCTTTCGAGCGGAACACCGTGTTGGCCGGATTGGGCCGGCCCGAGACGAGCTGCACGCGAAAATCTTCCGGCAGGTCGCGCGCTGTCGGGATCTTGTAGGTGCTGGGCGCATGAGTCCGCAGCCGGCCTTTATCATCCCACCACAGCTCTTCCATGGTGAGCCAGCCGAGCCCCTGGATATAGCCGCCCTCGACCTGGCCGAGATCGATGGCCGGGTTCAGCGAGCTGCCGCAGTCATGCAGCAGGTCGGCGCGGGTGAAGCGGTATTCGCCGGTGAAGCAATCCACCAGCACTTCGGTTGCCGCCACGCCATAGGCGAAATAGTAGAACGGCCGGCCACGGCCGCTGGCACGGTCGAAATGGATGTCGGGTGTGGCATAGAAGCCCGAAGCCGCCAGCGATACGCGCTCCAGCCAGGCTTTATGCGCCACCTCGGCAAAGGTGACCGACTTGCCGCCGGCAGTGGCGTGATCATCGGCGAAGACCACCTGATCGGGCGCGGCATTCAGCATGGCACCGGCTACGACCGCCAGCCGGCCGCGAATCTCCAGCGCGGCATTCTGGGCGGCCTTGCCATTCAGATCGGCGCCAGCCGAGGCGGCCGTGGCCGAGGTGTTCGGCACCTTGTCAGTGCGGGTCGCCGTGATGCGGATATGCTCCAGCGAGATGCCGAAGGTTTCGGCCACCACCTGCGCGACTTTGATGTAAACGCCCTGGCCCATCTCGGTGCCGCCGTGATTGAGCTGCACCGAGCCGTCTTCATAAACCAGCACCAGCGCGCCGGCCTGGTTGAGGAATGTCGTCGTGAAGGAAATACCGAATTTCACCGGCGTCAGCGCCAGGCCCTTCTTGAGATACGGGCTCTGCGCGTTGTAGGTGTCGATCTCCTGCCGGCGGCGCTTATAATCGCTGCTGGCCAGCAGCTCATCGAATAGTTCGGGCAGGATATTGTCGGTGATGGTCTGGAAATACGGCGTGACGTTGTTTTGATCCTTGCCGTAGAGATTGGCGAGGCGGATCTCCAGTGGGTCGCGGCCCAGATAGCGCGCGATCTCGTCGATCACATATTCGGTGGTCGCCATGCCCTGCGGTCCGCCGAAGCCGCGGAAGGCGGTATTCGACACGGTATTGGTCTTGCAGCACAGGCCGGTGATCGTCACATCGGGCAGCCAGTAGCTGGAATCGGCATGGAACACGGCGCGGTCGACCACGGCGCCGGTCAGGTCGGCCGCCCAGCCACCGCGCCCGGCGAGCGTCAGCTCATAGCCAAGGATGCGGCCGTCGGCGTCGAAACCGACCTCGTAGCGCGACAGGAAGTCATGTCGCTTGCCGGTGATGATCATGTCTTCGTCGCGGTCGAGCCGCAGCTTGACCGGTCTGGCCGTCTTGCGCGCCAGCACGGCGGCGATGCAGGCGAATTGCGCCGCCTGGGTTTCCTTGCCGCCGAAGCCGCCGCCCATGCGCCGGCACTCCACCGTCACGGCATGCATCGGCGTAGCCAGCACGCGCGCGACCAGCTTCTGCACCTCGGACGGATGCTGCGTCGAGCAGCGTACGATCACATCGCCGTCTTCGCGGGGCTCGGCCAGGCTGGCCTGGCCTTCGAGATAGAAATGATCCTGGCCGCCGATATTCAGTTCGCGCTTGAGGCGGTGTGGCGCTTTGGCGATTGCGGCCGTGGCGTCGCCGCGCTTCAGGCCGAGCGGCGGCAGCAGGAAGTTCTGCTTCTCGACGGCCTCGGCAATGCTCAGGATCGCCGGCAGGTCTTCGTAAGTCACCTTCACCAGCCGGGCGGCACGGCGCGCAGTCGGCAGGTCGATGGCGGCAATCGCCACCACCGGCTGGCCGTGGAACTCGACCACGCCTTTCGCCAGCATCGGCTCGCCACGTACCACCGGGGCGATATCGGGATCGCCGGGCACGTCGTCCACCGTGATCGCCGCGATCACGCCAGGCAGGGCCAGCGCGGCGCTGACATCGATGCTGAGGATCTTCGCATGCGTGCGTTCGCTCAAATGCAGGGCGGCATGCAGCAGGCCTTCAGGTTCCGGCAGGTCGTCGATATAGCGCGCGGTGCCGGCGACATGCTTGGACGCGCTGTCATGCTTGATCGGCTTGTGGACCACAGACGTCATTCGGCGGCCTCCGCCGAAATGGTCTTGCCGCTGCTGACCTCGATGCAGAATTTGCGCAGGCAATTCTGTGCCGCCAGAAGGCGATAGGCAGCCGAGGCGCGCATGTCGCTCATCGGCGTGAAGTCGTCCGCCAGCGCCAATACCGCCGGTTCGATCTCGTCCGGCGTGAAACGCCGTCCGGTCAGCAGGGCTTCGGCCTGTTTGGCGCGTGCCGGCGTGCCGGCCATGCCGCCGAAAGCGAGCCGTGCGTTCGTCACGGTCTCGCCGTCCAGAGTCACATGGAACGCCGCCAGAACCGCCGAGATATCCTGGTCGAAACGCTTCGACAGTTTGTAGATGCCGATGCGGCTGGTCGGGCCGGGCTTCTGCACGGTTACGCTGGCGACGAACTCAGCCGGCTGCAGCGCCGTCTTGCGATAGGCGAGGAAGAAATCTTCCAGCGGCATCTCGCGTGTGCCGGTTTTGCTCTGGAGCTTCAAGGTCGCGCCAAGTGCCATCAGCGCCGGCATGCTGTCGCCGATCGGGCTGCCATTGGCGATGTTGCCGCCGATGGTACCGGAATTGCGAATCTGCGTAGAGCCCAGCCGCCGCACCATGCGGGCAAAGGCCGGATGCAGCTTTTCGATGCTCTGATACGCGTCGGTATAGGTGACGCCAGCGCCGAACTCGATGCGGTCGCCGTGATCGGTGATCTGCTGCAGTTCCGCCACGCGGCCGAGATAGACGATGCTGCGCGGCAGGCGATGCTGCTTGGTCACCCACAGGCCCACATCGGTGCCGCCGGCCAGCATCCAGTTTTCGCCCTGCGGCAGGCTGCTGAGCGTCTCGGCCAGTTCAGCGGAAGTACGAGGCGCAATAAAGCTGCCTGCCGACGTGGAATGGTCCAGCATGCGCTCGCGCTTTAAAGCGGAGAGTTGTTTGAGAAGGGCGGCTTCCTGCGGTGAGAAGCGATCCTCACTGCCGCCTCCGTACATTTTCTCGCCGGCCTCCAGGATCGGGCGATAGCCGGTGCAGCGGCACAGGTTGCCGGCCAGCGCATCCTTCAGGCTGCTGTCGTCGGCTTTCTCATGCGTTTTGAAATAGCCGAACAGCGACATGACGAAGCCGGGCGTACAGAAGCCGCATTGCGAAGCATGCGTCTCCACCATCGCCTGCTGCACCGGATGCAGATGCTCTCCGTCAGCAAGATCGTCAACCGTGAACAGCGCCTTGCCGTCGAGCTGATGGATAAAGAGAATACAGGCATTCACCGCGCGATGGCGCAGTTTGCCATCCGGTCCGGCATCGGCAACAACCACGGTACAGGCGCCGCAATCGCCTTCGGCGCAGCCTTCCTTGGAGCCGGTGCGGCGCAGGTGCGTTCGCAGATACTCCAGGACCGTCATGGTGTGGGGCACATCCGGTGCCACCGTCACCACCTGGCCGCGCGATACGAACCTGACGGGTTCGGACATGCTGCCTCCGGTTCTGTTTCCTCCCGGCCCGGCAGAGCCGGGTTCAGGACATCAGGTCGCTGCCGCGGAAAGCCCAGCCGGTCATGCGGCGTTCAAACCACACGGCGACCGCATACATCACCACGCCCATCACGGCGACAACGACCAGGCCGGCAAAGACCAGCGGCACATTATAGCTCGAAGAGGCCGACAGCATCAGGTATCCGATGCCCTCATTGGAGGCGACCGTCTCCGCGATCACCGAGCCGACGAAGGCTAGCGTGATGGCGATCTTCAGCGAGGCGAACAGATAGGGCATGGCGCGCGGAAGTCCAATCTTGGTCAGGATTTCCGTCTTGCTGGCGCCCAGCGAACGGAGCACGTCGCGCAGCTCAGGTTCGATCGTCGCAAGCCCGGTTGCCACATTCACCACGATGGGGAAGAAGGAGATCACAAAGGCCGTGATAATGGCCGGCACCGTGCCGATGCCGAACCAGATCACCAGCACCGGCACCAGCGCCACTTTCGGGATCGAGTTGAAGCCGACCAGCACAGGATAAAGCCCGACATAGACCAGCCGCGAGGCGCCGATGAAGATGCCGAGCAGGCCGCCGCCGACCACGCCGAGCGCAAAGCCAGCCGTGGTGGTCATCAGGGTCTGCAGCGAATGATGCGCGATCTGCGGCGCGAATTTTACCATCGCCGCGAAGACCACGGTCGGCGCCGGCAGGATGAACTGTTCGACGCCGGTGACGACGCAGATGATTTCCCACAGCAGGAACAGGCCGATGGTGACCAGCCATGGCATCGCACGGATCAGGTTTTTCTCGTTCATCATGATTCGCGCACCGAATGGATGTGTTCGCGCAGCTCATGCACGATTTCGCCGAAATGCGGCTCGAAGGTGGTGTCCAGCGTGCGCGGTCGCGGGATGTCGATCTCTTTCGACAGGATGATCCTGCCCGGACGCTTGCTCATCACGAAGACGCGGTCGGCCAGATAGGTCGCCTCGCGCAGGTCGTGGGTGATGAGGATGGCGGTGAATTTCTTTTCCATCCACAAAGCCTGCATCACGCCCCAGAGTTCCTCGCGCGTGAAGGCATCCAGCGCGCCGAACGGCTCGTCCAGCATCAGCAGGCGCGGATTGTGGATGATGGAGCGGCAGACATTGGCGCGCTGCTGCATGCCGCCCGACAGCTGCCAGGGGAATTTGTCGGCGAAATCGGCCAGGCCCACGGTCTTGAGCAAAGCCATGGCCTGCTCGATATAGGCTTTCTTTTCCTTGCGCAGGCGGCGCTTGTGCGGCTCGACGATCTCGAGCGGCAGCATCACGTTGTCCAGCGTGCTGCGCCAGGGCAGCAAAGTGGAGTTCTGGAAGGCCATGCCGACGCCCTGCACCGGGCCTTTCACCGGCTTGCCGCCGATGGTGATTTTGCCGGCGCTGGTATCCAGCAGGCCGGTCACCAGCTTCATCAGGGTGGATTTGCCGCAACCCGACGGGCCCACCACGGCGACGAATTCGCCTTCCTGGATGTCGATATTCAGGTCTTCGACGGCGAGGGTTTCTTCCTCGGCCAGGCGATAGGTGAGGCTGACACCGTCAATCTTCACAAAGGCGGGACCCTGCATCACTGTGCCCCGCCGGCGGCGATTTGGCCGCATCCTCTTGTCATCGCCTGCATGATGCGATCTTGTCCCCCTGCGAAACCCTGTCGGATTGCCGTCTGCCGGTCGGCGCCCCGCCCTTTAACGCGCCGCGTATAAAAGGAATTGTAACCACGCGCCATGCAAAATTGTAAACAATTTTGCGCTGCCCGATTCGCAGGCAGCCGGAGCATTTCATGACCACCCAAGGTTCAGACGGTTCGCAGAGCGATGCTGTGGAAAACCGCCGCAGCATCGGCCGGCGCATCAGCCTGCATTACGCGGCGCTGTTCCTGGTTCCCGGCGTGTATCTGCCGTTTTTCGCCGCCTGGCTCGAATCGCGCGGCCTGCATCCGACGGAAATCTCGATCATGCTGGCGGTCGGCATCCTGATGCGCCTCGTCGCCGGACCGGCGGCGGCGCATGCCGTGGATCGCAGCGGCCGGCGCAAGCTGGCGATCCTGCTGCTCGTCTGGGTCAGCATCGCCAGTTTCGCGCTGCTCGGATGGGTGGAAGGCTTCTCGGTGATGCTGCTGGTCTGGGTCGTGCATTCCGCCGCCTGGGCGCCGATCACGCCGTTCAGTGACAACATCGCCCTGCTCGCTGCGACAAAGCACCAGTTGAACTATGGCCGCATGCGGCTGTGGGGCAGCGTCAGCTTTTTGCTGGCCGCCTATCTCTCCGGCCTGTGGCTCAAGGGCAGGGACGAGGACTGGATCTTCATCCTGCTGCTGATCGGCTATGCCGCGCTGGTCGGCGGCGCACATCTGCTGCCTGACTTGCGCCTGCCGCTGGCCCGGCCCCGCGCCGGTGCCCCGGCCGTGATGCTGCTGCGCCAGCGCCGCTTCCTGCTCTTCGTCGGCGCCACCGCCTGCCTGCAGGCCAGCCATGCCGCCTTCTACACGTTTGGCACGCTGCACTGGCGCAGCATGGGCCATAGCGATGCCGCCATCGGCTGGCTCTGGGCCGAGGGCGTGCTGGCCGAGATCGTGCTGTTTGCCTTCGCGCAGCAGATTCCGGCGCGCCTTGGCGGCGCCGGCCTGCTGCTGATCGCAGCTCTCGGCGGCGTGTTGCGCTGGAGCATCACCGCCGGTGCCGAGGATTATACCTTGCTGGTGCTGCTGCAGGTTCTGCATGCCGCCACCTTCGGCGCGGCGCATCTCGGCGCCATGCGGATTCTGGCGGACGGCTGCTCGCCGGACACCTCCGCCACCGCGCAAACGCTTTACGTGGCGGCGAACAGCATGATGCTGGCGCTGGCGACGCTCGCGGTCGGGCCGATCTTTGCCGCCGGCGGCGGTGCGATCTACTGGGCGATGACGCTGCTGTCGCTGGGCGGTGGTGTCTGCGCCTTCCTGCTCTGGCGCCGGCGCGACGGATTGCATTTCAGCCTGTCGTAAAAAAAGCCGCCGCCGGTTGCCCGGCGGCGGCTCTGTTCGTGTGCGTGGTTACGCCGACTTGCTGGCTGTCGCAGGCAACGGCAGCGCGCGGAACACCACCTTGGTGCCGCTCATCAGCGCATTGGCCACGGCGGGCGCCACCGGCGGGGTGCCGGGTTCGCCGATGCCGGTCGGCTTTTCTTTCGACGGCACGATATGCACTTCCACCTTCGGCATCTCGTGGATGCGCAGCACTTCGTAATCGTGGAAGTTCGACTGCTCGACCGCGCCGCCCTTGGCCAGGCTGATGCCCGGCTTGATGGTGGCGGAGAGGCCGTAGCCGATGCCGCTTTCCACCTGGGCCCGGATGATGTTGGGGTTGATCGGCGTGCCGCAATCGACGGCGGCGACGATCTTCTCCACCTTCCAGGTGCCATCGGCCTGCAGCGCCACTTCGGCCACTTCAGCCACGAAGGAAGCGAAGCTTTCATGCACGGCGATGCCGCGCACTTTGCCGGCCGGCAGCGGCTTGCCCCAGCCAGCCTTTTCGGCGGCCAGGTTCAGCACCCCGAGATGGCGCGGATGCTTGGCCAGCAGCTTGCGGCGCAATGCCACCGGATCCTGGCTGGTCGCATTGGCGATTTCATCCAGGAACACTTCGGTGGCAAAGGCCGTGTGCGTGCTGCCCACCGAGCGCCACCACAAGACCGGCACGCCCACCTTGGTGGTGTGCAGCTCGACGCTCATATTCGGGATGGCGTAGGGCAGGTTAGCGGCGCCCTCCACCGAGGTGGCGTCGATGCCGTCCTTGACCATGAACTGCTCGAAGGCCGTGCCGGCCATGATCGACTGGCCAACGATGCGATGCTGCCAGGCGATGATCTCGCCCTTGTCATCCACGCCGGCTTTCAGCACATGGTGATACATCGGGCGGTAACGGCCGCCCTGGATATCGTCCTCGCGCGTCCAGACCAGGCGCACCGGTGCGCTGTTGCCCTTTGCGCCCATCGCCTTGGCGATCTCGACGCCTTCCACGATGTAATCCGACTGCATCGTGGCGCGGCGACCGAAGCTGCCGCCGGCATAGAGCGTGTTGATCTTCACCTGCTCGGGCTTGAAGCCCAGCACATGGGCGGCATTGCCCTGGTCGACGGTCTGGAACTGGTCGCCGGCCCATATTTCCACCTTGTCGGCGTCCAGTTTCACCACACAATCAAGCGGCTCCATCGGGGCATGGGCCAGATAGGGGAAGTCGTAGCTCGCCTCGATCACCTTCGCGGCTTTGGCAAAGGCGGCATCGACATCGCCTTCCTTGCGCGCCGGCAGGCCAGGCTTCTTGGCCAGTTCCTTATACTCGGCCATCACCTCATCCGTGCTGCGCTTTTCGGCCTTGCTGTCGTCCCACTGGATGTCCAGCGCTTCGCGGCCGAGCTTGGCGGCCCAGAAGTTCTTCGCCACGACAGCGACGCCGTTGGAAACCTGCACCACGTCCACCACGCCGGGCACGGCTTTCGCCTTGCTGGCGTCGAAGCTTTTCACCGTGGCGCCGAACAGCGGCGCGCGCTGCAGCAGTGCGGTCAGCTGGCCGGGCAGTTTCACGTCGATGGTATACTGCGCGGTGCCGTTGCTCTTGGCGCGGGCATCCAGACGCGGCACATCCTTGCCGATCAGCGTGAACTTCGCCGGATCCTTCAGCGGTGCGTCTGCCGGCGGCGTGATCGCGGCGGCCTTGGCCGCCAGCTGGCCGAAGCTGGCCTTCTTGCCGCTGGCATGGCTCACCACGCCCTTCGACACGGTGATCTCGCGGGCCGGCACTTTCCATTCCTCGGCAGCTGCCTGCACCAGCATGGCGCGCGCCGTGGCGCCGGCCTTGCGCAGCTGGTCCCAGGAATTCGCCATCGCCGTGCTGCCGCCGGTGCCCTGCATACCAAACGCCAGATTGGCATAGAGTTTCACATCGGCCGGCGCGCCCTCGGTACGCATCTGCTTCCAGTCGGCATCCAGTTCCTCGGCCACGATGGTGGCGAGGCCGGTATACGTGCCCTGGCCCATCTCCAGATGCTTGGACAGCACGGTGACGGTGTTGTCCGGCGCGATGCGGATGAAGGCGTTGATCAGCTTGGGCTCACCGGCAGCGGCCTTCTGGGCCATGGCATGGCGCGGCGCCCAGTGGAAGCCGACGACGAGCCCGACGGAGGCTGCGCCCGCACCCTGCAGGAAGCGGCGGCGCGAGGCGGTGATTTGAATCTTGCTCTGCTCGGTCATGATCAGGCCCTCACGGTCTTGGCGGCGTCATGGATGGCGGCGCGGATACGGACGTAAGTGGCGCAGCGGCAGATGTTGCCCTGCATCGCTTCGTCGATCTCGGCATCCGAAGGCTTCTTGTTGTCATTCAGCAAAGCCACGGCCGACATGATCTGGCCGGACTGGCAGTAGCCGCATTGCGCCACTTCATGCTTGATCCAGGCATCCTGCACGGCCTTCGCCACCTTGCCGCCGAGACCCTCGATGGTGGTGACCTTCTGGCCTTCGATGGCCGAAAGCGGCGTCGAGCAGGAACGCACCGGCTCACCATCCACATGCATGGTGCAGGCGCCGCACTGGGCCGCGCCGCAGCCGAATTTGCTGCCGGTCAGGCCGATTTCATCGCGCACCGCCCAGAGCAGCGGCATGTCGGGATCGACATCCAGACTGGTCGGTTTGCCGTTCAATGTGAATTTGATAGCCATGGGGGTCCTCCACTGAAGCTATGAAGCTTTGGGGCTGTGAAGACAAAAACTGGATCTGTGAAACACCGTCGGGGCATTCGGGCGGCCCCTTGCTGGTCAGCGCAATCAGTATACCTCATGCGGGCGAAGCCGCCGGATATCTTTGTCGACGATGTGTGACGGCAATCGGATAATCCTTTGATCGCGGGCAGAAATCAGTGGCCTTCCCGGCAATCCTGCGATTATCTGTCTGCACCGCGCGATCATATAAACTCCGCGCCATGATCAGCAATAAGGCACTTATGTCGACCGATAGGCACCTGCCGGAAACCATGGATATCCCCGCGCCTGCACGACGCGAGGACGCACCGGCCACCTGCACCGCGCCCTGCGCGATCACCCCCGGCGCCGAGGAGCTGGTGCGCGACATGCTGGTGCGTTTCGGCGACAAGTGGAGCATGCGCGCGATGGACGAGCTTTATGAGCGCGGCGCCCTGCGCTTCACCCGCCTGCGTGAGCACCTGCCCGGCATCAGCCAGAAGATGCTGACCCAGACGCTGCGTCAGCTGGAGCGCGACGGCGTGGTAGCGCGCCGCGTCTATGCCGAGGTGCCGCCGCGGGTGGATTACGAACTCACGCCGCTGGGGATCGAACTGGCCGAGGCGCTGTGCGGTGTCTGGGAATGGGCGATGCGGCATGAACAGCGCGTTGCCGCCACGCGCGCCGCCTATGATGCGCAGTCTGCCGCCGGAAAGTCAGGCGAAGATCAGTAGCAGGCCTCAGCCGGCAATCGCGAATGCCTGCTCTGCCGGGCTGCAGGCGTCATTGGCCGACAGTGGATAGATCGCCACCAGGATGCGGTCGACGGTGATGCCGTCCTCGCTCAGCGGCAGCAGCAGCTTGCCCATATGGGTGTAGATCGCGCTGTTCGGCGAATTGTCGTGCAGGAAACTTACCGGTTCGCGACGCGCCACGCAGTCGTGATAGTAGGGCGTGGTGCTGGCGATGTTGTTGCAGATTTCGTCCACATACTGCCCGGTGATGCTGTGGCCGCGATAGCTGTCGAGTTCGGTGCCCGAGAGCACGACGCGGAACCGCGTCGCTTCGTCGCCGCGCTCCACCGTGACGACGCCGATATTGCCGAGCCAGGGACGCAGCTCATGCGGCGGGAAATCGCAGCGGCTGGGCAGATCGCGGTCACCGCGCTTCATCTGCCAGAAGGCTTCGAGCGACCGCAGTTCTTCCGGGCATGACATGACGCATCACTCCCTGTGTTGTCGCCGGCCTGCGGGGGTATGCAGGCCGGCGGCTGAACGGTTGCGCGAGACGAAGTGGGGATTGGGATTGTTTTTTTGCAGTATGTCTGGGGTGAGGGCGTTGTAGCCTGGTCAGCGGAACGCGGCTGTGCGCTCCGTCACACCGTATGCGGCGTGTAAACGGGCCTGTGCCGGTCGTCACAGTTTGCTAAAATGGGACAAAATGAAGCGGGAGGACGCCCCATGATGGCACTCGACGACATGGTCGATACCTATTGCGCGGCCTGGAACGCAGCGGAGGCGGCCGAGCGCAACCGCCTGCTGCGCGTGGCCTGGACCACCGATGGCCGCTACAGCGATCCGATGGTGCAGGATCTCGACCGCGCAGCGCTGGTGGCGCATATCGGCGTGCTGCTGGACCGTTTCCCCGGCAGCACCATCCGCCGCACAACTGTGGTCGACAGTCATCATGCCGGGCTACGCTTCGGCTTCGTGCGGCTGGCGGCCGATGGCAGCGTGATGCGCGAGGGTGTCGATGTCTGCCAGCTCGGCGAGGGCGGCCGGCTGCATCGCATCACCGGTTTCTTCGGCGCGCTGCAGGCGCTGTAGGCAAAGAAAAACCCGCCGCATCGCTGCAGCGGGTTCAATCAATTCCAATCGCAGCTGCGATCAGTCCTTGGCGCGTTCCATATAGGTGGCGCCTTCCTGGATGTTGATCACGATGCGCACGCCCGACGACACATGCGGCGGCACCATCACGCGCTGGCCGTTCTCGACGATGGCCGGCTTGTAGGATGACGACGCGGTCTGACCCTTCACGGTCGGCTCGGTCTCGGTGATCGCCATGATCACGGTCTGCGGCAGGCTGACCGACACCGGCTTGCCGTCATACAGCGCGATCTCGACTTCCATGCCTTCCTGCAGCCAGACCGCCTGCTCGCCGACCACATCGGCATGCACGGCAACCTGCTCGTAATTCTCCTTATCCATGAAGGTGTACATGTCGCCTTCGGTGAACAGGTAGCTGAATTCGCGGGTGTCGATGAAGACGCGTTCGACCGACTCGGTGGTGCGGTAACGCTCGGTGGTCTTGACGCCGGACTGCAGGTCGCGCAGATCGAGCTGCATCACCGGCGTGCCCTTGCCGGGCTGGATATTCTGGGCGGTGAGCACGGCGAGCAGCTTGCCATTGATCTCGACCACGTTGCCCTTGCGGAGCTGGTTGGCGTTTACCTTGGGCATGGACCTGTATCTCCAAAACGAATAGCGGGCCCTCGGCGGGACCCGCTTGCGAAAAAACCGCGCGGAAACTATCAGGTTGGCATGGCCTTCTCAACCCGAGTCGGCGCGAAAAGTACCGCAATGACGGCTTCTGGACGATCCGGCCCTCCGCCCTGGTGGCATCCCGAGCTTTATGCCCGGCGGCGCCCCAACCTGATGCTGCGCCAGGCCGCACTGGCCGCGCTGCGCTCGGGCTTTGCCGGACTCGGCTTCGTCGAGGTCGAAACCCCGGCCCTGCAGGTCTCGCCTGGGCTGGAGCCGCACCTGAAGGCCTTCGCCACCGAGCTGGAAAATCCCGACGGCAGCACCCGGCCGCTTTACCTGCACACCTCGCCCGAATTCGCCATGAAGAAGCTGCTGGTGGCCGGCGAGCCCAAGCTGTTCCAGTTCGCGCCGGTCTTCCGCAACGGCGAGCGTGCCGCCACGCATCATCCGGCTTTCCTGATGCTGGAATGGTATCGCAGCGGCAGTGATTACCGCGGCATCATGCAGGATTGCGAAACCCTGCTACGTGGCATCGCGGGGGCCACTGGAAAGTCCGTGCTGACCTGGCAGGGCAAGACGGCCGATGTGATGCAGCCCTGGCAGTATCTGACCGTGCATGAGGCGTTTCAGCGTTTCGCTGGCCTCGATCTTGCCGCCTGCATCGGCGCCGAGCCCCTCGCGCCCGATCTCGCTGCCATGCGCAAGGCCTGCGCCGCCATCGGTATCCGTATCGATGACGGCGACAGCTGGGACGATCTCTATTTCCGCGTCGCGCTCGACAGGGTCGAGCCCCATCTCGGCATCGGCGCGCCCTGCATTCTCTACGATTATCCGATCCACCAGGCCGCGCTCAGCCGGCCCAGGAAAGATGCGCCGCACCTGGCCGAGCGTTTCGAGCTTTATGCCTGCGGCATGGAACTGGCGAATGCCTTTTCCGAACTCACCGATCCGGAAGAACAGCGCCGCCGTTTCGCGGCCGATATGGCGCTGAAGAAGCGGCTCTACGGCTACGACTATCCGATTGACGAGGATTTCCTGGCCGCGCTGCGACATGGATTGCCCGATTGCGCCGGCATTGCGCTGGGTGTGGATCGCCTGATCATGCTGCTGGCCGGCGCATCACGGATCGAGGAGGTTTTGTGGCTGCCAGTCTCCGAATAGCCGTTGTCGCCGTCCTGTTGTTCGCTGCTGCCTGCGCGCCGCGCCGCGAGGCACAGCAAGCACCGCCACCGGTGCCGACCCAGTCGCAGGCCAGCTCGCAATGGATCGGCCGCGATGTGATCCAGGCCGCCTGCCTGAACGACCTGCAGGCGAGCGGCGCGAAATTCGAACTGATCGCCCAGGCCGAAACCGGCAAGGATGGCTGCACCTTGCAGAACGGCGTGCGGCTGATCTCGACCTCGGTGGAACTGGTGCGGCCGGTGGAACTGACCTGCCCGATGGCGCTGCGCCTGATGCAGTTTGAAAAAGAAATCCTGATCCCCGATGCGCAACGGATCTTCGGCCAGCCGCTGGGCCAGATCAATCACGCTGGCGGTTTCACCTGCAAACGCATGACAGGCAATTCCAGCCGCATCAGCGAGCATGGCCATGGCCGCGCCATCGACATCTGGGGCTTTTTCCTGCGCGACGGCACGCGCATCTCGGTCGACCAGCATTTCCGCAGCCGCGGCCGGGAAGGCCAGTATCTGCGCGAGATCAACCGCGCCGCCTGCCGCTATTTCTCGGTCGTGCTCGGCCCCAATGCGGATGCGGCGCACGCCAAGAGCTTCCACTGGGATATCGGCCAGTGGAACCGGTGTGGGGCGTAGTGCTGCGTCAGAAAATGACAGTGGCGTAAAAGCGGTGGCGTAAAAATGGGATCCCGGGTCTTCGCTGCGCTCGCCCGGGATGACAATAAAGAGGCGTCACCCCGAGCTTGACCCGGGGTCCCATTTTTTGCCCTCGATAGGCGACAACGTTCCCATATGGAATGAGCGCCCTCCGCGTTAAACTCACGCCATGACCCTGCCGCCAAGATCCGCTGCCGATATCGCTGCCCGCGAGGCCTGGGCAGCGTCGTCGCTGCGCTTTCTCTATGTCGACCTGAACAGCTTCTTCGCCAGCGTCGAGCAGCAGGACAATCCCGCTTTGCGCGGCAAGCCGGTCATCGTCGTGCCGGTGATGAGCGACACCACCTCGGCCATCGCCGCCTCCATCGAGGCGAAAAAATACGGCATCAAGACCGGCACGCCGGTCTGGGAGGCGAAGGAGAAATATCCTGGCATCGCCATCGTCAATGCGCGGCATGACCGGTATGTCGAAATCCACGAGCTGGTCGAGGAAGAGATCGACCGTCACATCCCGATTTTCCACACTTGGTCGATCGACGAAGCCTCCTGCGAACTGATCGGGCCACAGCGGCTGAAGGACAATGCCATCGCGCTGGCGCACAGCATCCGCGCCGGCCTGCGTGACAATCCGAAGCTCGGCGCCTGCATCCGCTGCTCAATCGGCATCGCGCCGAACCAGTTCCTCGCCAAGCTGGCCAGCGACATGCAGAAGCCCGATGGGTTGACCATCATCGAGAAGCATGAACTGCCCGCGCGCCTGCTGCCCCTGAAACTGCGTGACCTGCCGGGTGTCGGCCCCAACATGGAACGTCGCCTGCTGGAGGCCGGCATCGGCAGCATCGCCGATCTCTGGGAGGTGTCGCCGGAGACGGCCCGTCGCATCTGGGGCAGCAAGGAAGGCCCGGCTTTTATCCAGCGCATCCGCGGCATCGGCGATTACGAACAGTCGAATGCCACGCGCAGCCTCAGCCATGAACATGTGCTGCCGCCGCAGAACCGCGACGCGGAATCCGCCTACCTGATCCTGCGCCGTCTGGGCGTGAAGGGCGGCGCGCGGCTGCGGCGTCTGGGCTTCGTGGCCGGCACCATCGGCATCAAGGTGCGTTTCGACGACGAGACGCGCTGGGCCAGCGATTTCCGCCTGACCCAGACCCAGGACAATTTCGTCATCCTCGACGCCATCGGCCGGCTCTGGGAGCAGATGCTGCGCGAAACGAAAAAGCCACGTGGCCGCTACTGGAAAGTCGGCATGTGGCTGGGCGGCCTGGTGCCGCAGGAGGAGGTGACGCTCGACCTGTTCGGCGGCGCCTCCGGGCTGGAGGGCGACAATGCCGAAGCCGCCGCCAGGCGCGCGAAGCTTTGGACGGCCATGGATAAGCTGAACCAGAAATACGACAAGAAAGACACTGTGCGGATCGGGCCGTTGCCGAAGCACAAATCCGATTTCATGGGCGCCAAGATCGCCTTCAACCGCATCCCCAAGAAGGAAGAGTTCAACGAGTAGCGCCGACATGGATCGGGGGCATCGATCCTGGGTATCCGCCTAAGTAGCTATGATTTCTGCGTTTATCGGGTGTTCGATTGAATGGGGTGTGGCCTGCTGCCCGCAGGATGCTGCGTTTGTCGCTTGACGATCCCGCCGCCACGCCGTATCACCGCAGCCGACCCCGTCATGGGTGTCGTGGTGATTTGGAGCCGACCGGCTTGCGGACCACGTTAAACAATCCGCTAAAAAGGTCGGGCGGTTGTTCAAACCCCGGCCTTGCGGCACGGGGTTTTTTGTTGCCCGTTTGCAACGAAGGCTGGTGCCACGAGGATCGGGCCCGAGATATGCGGGATCGAAGAGGCAGGCAGTGATGAGCAAGAACGAGAGCGAAAAGACCTGGCGGCTGGCGACCCAGCTGGTGCGCGGCGGCACCATGCGCAGCGGCTTCGGTGAGACGTCGGAGGCCATCTTCATGACCTCGGGCTTCCGCTATGACAGTGCAGAAGCTGCGGAAGCGCGGTTCAAGAACGAGCTGCCGGGCTTCGTCTACAGCCGCTTCGGCAATCCCACCGTCGAAATGTTCGAGCAGCGCATGGCCCTGCTGGAAGGTGCGCAAGCCGCGCGCGCCACCGCAACCGGTATGGCTGCCGTGAATGTCGCGCTGATGTGCCAGCTCAAGGCCGGCGACGAAGTGGTGTCGGCGCGTGCCGTCTTCGGCTCCTGCCGCTATATCGTCGAGGAACTGCTGCCGCGCTTCGGCATCAAGACGCACCTGATCGACGGCACGGATCTCTCGGCCTGGGAACGCGCGGTCACGGCGAAGACCCGCGTGGTGTTTCTCGAGACCCCGGCCAATCCGACGCTGGAAGTGATCGACCTGCCGGCCGTGGCCGCCATCGCGCATCGGCATGGCGCCCGCGTGGTGGTCGACAATGTCTTCGCCACCCCGGTGCTGCAGAAGCCGCTGCAGCTCGGTGCCGATATCGTGGTCTATTCCGCCACCAAGCATATCGACGGGCAGGGCCGCTGCCTGGGCGGCGTGATCCTCGGCTCGGAGGATTTCATCGTGAACGAGCTGACCCCCTATCTGCGCCATACCGGTCCGGCGCTCAGCCCGTTCAATGCCTGGGTCATGCTGAAGGGGCTCGAAACCCTCGAACTCCGAGTCGCCCGGATGACCGAGTCGGCCGCCCGGATCGCCGAGGCGCTGGCCAGCCATCCCGGCCTGGCCGCCCCGACCAATGTGCCGGCGCTGCTCTATCCGGGCCGGTCGGACCATCCGCAGGCCGCGCTGGTCCGTAAACAGATGACCGGCGGCAGCAACATGATCGCCTTCCGGCCCAAGGGCGTGAAGGCCGGCGCCTTCCGGGTTTTGAATGCGCTGAAATTGGTGGATATCTCCAACAATCTGGGAGATTCCAAAAGCCTGATCACACACCCTGCTACCACCACGCACCAGAGGTTGAGTGCCGAGGAGCGCGCCCGGCTGGGCATCGGCGACGATCTTCTGCGCCTTTCCGTGGGCCTGGAAGACCCCCAGGACCTGATCGACGACCTCGGCCATGCGCTTGAAAAGGCGGGCTGATCCGGTGTTGCCAATATGCCACAGCCCGGCATTATTGGTTGCTGATCCGGGATGAGGGCGTGCGATGCACGTTCGGTCGTGGGTATAGTGCCTCCGGTTGAGGCGCATGAAGCCGCGGGGCGCGGCTAAAGATTTTTTTGTCCGAGGAGACTCTCATGAATATTCGTCTTGCTCTGCTGACTGCTGCCGCTGCCGTGGCGCTGGTGTCGGCCTCAGCATCGGCCCAGGAAGGCGCCTATGTCGGTATCGGTGCGGGTGCGACCTGGATCGATGATGCCGACGTCAAGGGCACTCCGGCGGGTTCCATCGATTTCGACACCGGCTATGCCGGCCTGCTCAAGGGCGGTTACGCCTTCGGCAACGGCTGGCGGGCTGAAGGCGAGTTCGGCCTCCGTGAATGGGGCGTCGACAGCGCTGGCGCTTCGGGCGATCTGCGCGCCTACAACATCTTCGCCAACGCCCTGTACGATTTCATGCCGAACGGCAGCTGGAGCCCCTACCTGGGCGCCGGCGCCGGTATGGTCCGCTTCGCGTCGGACGGCACCTATTCCGGTCTGACCAGCAACGATCAGGACACCACCTGGGGCGTGCAGGGTATCGCCGGCGCCTGGTTCGCGCTGACCGACAACTGGCTGCTCTCGGCTGACTATCGCTACATGTACACGGGCGATGCCAAGCTGAACACCAGCGGCGCTGCGACCATCGAGCCGGACAACTCGAACCACACCGTCATGCTCGGCGTCACCTACCGCTTCGGCGCTCCGGCCAAGCCGATGCCGGCCGCCGCTCCGATGGCTGCTCCGGCCCCGGCTCCGGCACCTGCCCCGGCTGCTGCGGCTCCGGCCCCGGCGCCGCGTGCGCCTGAGACCTACATCGTGTTCTTCGCCTTCGACAAGTCGGACATCAGCCCGGTGGCCTCGCAGGTTCTGGATCGCGCCGTGGCCGACTTCCGCGCCACCGGTTCGACCAACGTGCGCATCGAAGGCAACGCCGACCGTTCGGGCGGCAATGCCTACAACCAGCGTCTGTCGCAGCGCCGCGCCGACTCGGTCGCCGCCTACCTGCGCAGCAAGGGCATTGCCCAGGGTGCGATCACCACGAGCGCCAACGGCGAAGACAAGCCGCGCGTTCCGACCGCCGACGGCGTCCGCAACGACGAAAACCGCAACGCCCAGGTCTTCCTGCGCAAGTAAGCGGAACAGTCATTCGACTGCGGCACGGCCGCCCCTCGCGGGGCGGCCGTTGCTTTTTGGGGCCATGAGGCCGCACCGCACTGTGCCAGCCGCTTGGCTGGACATTCGGCCACTTGGACCTAATATCCTAGTCAGGGCAATGGCATGACTGCCGGCCCGGCCATGGAGTGGGTGAAAAGCCATGACCAGCAAGAGCATGTACAGCAAGACGACCCAGGATATCTCGGTCACCGTGCAGCCGGTGTATCTCGACGAGCAGTCCTCGCCGGACGAGAACTATTTTGTCTGGGCTTATAATGTGAAAATCGAGAATAGCGGCGCCGGCACCGTGCAACTGCGCAGCCGCTACTGGAAGATCACCGATGCGCGCGGTCGCGTGCAGGAAGTGCGCGGGCCCGGCGTGGTCGGCGAACAGCCGGTGCTGAAGCCGGGCGACAGTTTCGAATATACCAGCGGCACGCCGCTGCCCACCTCGTCGGGCTTCATGGTCGGCACCTACCAGATGGTGAACGAGGCCGGCGAACAGTTCGATGTCGCGATCCCGGCCTTCTCGCTCGACAGCCCGCACGAAGCCCGCCGCCTGAACTAATTTACCCGTCCAGCCCTGTGCGGTCAGCGGAGCTGCGCTATATCAGCGCCTGTCCGTCATGCAGGATTTTCCGGAGGAAGTTGCCGTGAGCGAGAAGACCAAGATCCAGCGCCCGAGCCGCGCCGAAGCCGAAGAAGCGGTGCGCACGCTGATCCGCTGGGCTGGCGATGACCCGACCCGCGAAGGCCTGCGCGGCACGCCGGACCGCGTGGTGCGCTCCTACAACGAATTCTTCGCCGGCTATGAGGAAGACCCCGTCGCCATGCTCGAACGCACCTTCGAAGAGATCGAGGGCTACGACGAGATGGTGGTGCTGCGCGACATCCGCATGGAAAGCCATTGCGAGCATCATATGGTGCCGATCATCGGCAAGGCGCATGTCGCCTATCTGCCCGGCAAGCGCGTGGTCGGCATCTCCAAGCTGGCCCGCGTCGTCGAGGTCTATGCCAAGCGGCTGCAGATCCAGGAAAAGCTGACCGCCCAGGTCGCCAACACGCTGCAGGAGGTGCTGCAGCCGCGCGGCGTGGCCGTGGTGATGGAAGCCGGGCATCAATGCATGACCACGCGCGGCGTGCATAAACATGGCGTCACCATGGTGACCAGCCGCATGCTGGGCGCTTTCCGCGACGATCCGCGCACCCGTCACGAATTCCTTACCATGATCGCCAGCAGCCGCAGCGCCCGCCACATGGACGACTGAGCCCTGAACCAATCCGCTCCGGTCATTCACAGTTGACCGGCGGATGGGGCGGCCGTAAACCGGATGCATGACATCTCCTAGCCAGGCCTCGCTCGACTGGATCGCCCGGCTGGTCGGTTTCGATACCACCAGCAGGCTGTCCAACCTCAACCTGATCGACGACATCGCCGCCTATCTGGCGCAGCATGGCGTGGAGTCAGAGAAAATCTTTGACGCCACCGGCAAGAAGGCCAATCTCTACGCCACGATCGGCCCGAAGGATGTCGGCGGCATCGTGCTGTCGGGCCATACCGACGTCGTGCCGGTCGATGGCCAGCCCTGGACCAGCGATCCCTTCCAGGTGATCCGGCGCGGCGAGCGGCTGTTCGGCCGCGGCACTTCGGATATGAAAAGCTTCATCGCGCTCTGCCTGGCGCTGCTGCCCGAGATGCTGGAAAAGCCCTTAAGCGTGCCGCTGCATTTCGCCTTCAGCTACGACGAGGAAGTCGGCTGCATCGGTGTGCATGGCATCATCGAATTCATCAATCGTGGCGGCCCGATGCCGAAGCTTGCCATCATCGGCGAGCCGACCGACATGCAGGTGGTGAACGCGCATAAAAGCGTCTGCGCCTGCAACACCGTGGTGCGCGGTTTCGAGGCGCATTCCTCGGCGACGCATCAGGGCGTCAACGCGATCCAGATGGCGGCCGAACTGATCGCCGAGATGAACCGCATCCAGGTCGAATACCAGCAGCCGCAGCATCAGGACGCCCGTTTCGAGCCACCCTTCACCACCATCACGGTGGGCGAGATCCATGGTGGCACGGCGCGTAATATTCTCGCCCGCGAATGCAGGGTGGTGTGGGATATCCGCAGCGTGAAGCCCGAGCATGACACCGTCATCCTCGACCGCGTGAAGCGCTATGCCGTTGAAGAGCTTGAACCGCGTATGAAGAAAATCCGTCCCGACACCGGCATCGACACCGAGATGGTGGCCTTCGCGCCGGGATTGATGCCGTCCGAGCGCAATCCGGCCGAGACGCTGGCGCTCAAGCTGGCCGGCCAGAACCAGACCCATGCCGTGTCTTACGGCACGGAAGCGGGCATTTTCCAGATCGGTGGTGTGCCGGCGGTGGTCTGCGGCCCGGGCAATATCCGCGAGGCGCATAAGCCGGACGAATATATCGAGATCAGCCAGGTGGCCGAGGGTGAAGCTTTCCTACGCCGGCTGATCGCCTTCTGCCGCGAGCCTGGCAGCCGCTCATTCCTCGAGCAGGCGGCGTAACGCCCGGGCGTGTCGCGCGGCGAGATCCTCGCTGCGGATATGGCGTCCGTTCTCCACCACGCGTTGGCCGGCGACATAGACGTCGCGAATGGCAGACCGTGCCTGATGGGAGAAGATCCAGGCATCCAGCGCCATGTCGCCGCTGCGGCCTGCCAGTGCCGGTGCATCCTGATCCAGTAAAACGAAATCGGCGCGATGGCCGGGCGCAATCGCGCCCATCGGCTGGCCCAAAGCCTGCGCGCCACCTTTCAGCGCGGCCTCATACAGGCGCCGACCGGTCGAGCGTTCCGCGCCGCCAGCCAGCACAGTGCGGCTGCGATGCACCAGCCGCTGGCCGTATTCCAGCAGGCGTAAATCTTCCGCCACCGAAACGCTGATATGGCTGTCGGAGCCGATGCCGATGCGGCCGCCGGCTGCCATGTAGTCGATGGCGGGGAAGAGTCCGTCACCCAGATTGGCTTCGGTGGTAGGACAGAGCCCGGCGACGGCCTTCGACTCTGCCAGTCGCCAAGTTTCCTCGGCATCCAGATGCGTGGCATGCACCAGGCACCAGCGCCCATTTATAACTGGACCGTTCACCACACCCTGATCGAGCAGCCATTGCACCGGCCGCTTACCGCTCCAGGCGAGGCAGTCGTCCACCTCGGCAGTCTGTTCGGCGATATGGATATGGATCGGCGCAGCGCTGTCGATGGCATCCAGCGCCGCGATGCCCTCGCGCAGCAGGTCTGGCGTGACGGCGCGTAAACTGTGCGGCGCGATGCCGAGGCGGCGGTCGCTGCGGTTCTGCAGGGCAGGGGCCAGCGCCTGCAGCAGCTTTGCATAGGCCTCGGCATCATGCAGGAAGCGGCGCTGGCGCTCCTGCGGTTCCCTGGCGCCGAAGCCGCCATAACGGTACAGCACCGGCAGGTGCGTGAGCCCGATCCCGGCGGTATCGGCCGCCGCCAGAATGCGCCGGCTCAGTTCAGCCGGATCGGAATATGGCGCGCCGCCGGGCTGGTGATGCAGGTAATGGAACTCGGCCACCGCGGTGAAGCCGGCCTCCAGCATTTCGGCATAAAGCTGCCCGGCAATGGCCTCGACATCCTCGGGCGTCAGCTTCGCGGCGAAGCGATACATGGTCTCGCGCCAGGTCCAGAAACTGTCGCTCATATCTGGCCCGCTGCGTTCGGCCAGCCCCGCCATGGCACGCTGGAAGGCATGGCTGTGCAGATTGGGCATGCCGGGCAGAACGGGGCCATCCAGCAAGGTGGCGGCGGCGTCTGGTGTGCCCGGCGCGGCCTTGGCGATCAGGCCAGCCGCATCCACGCTGACCAGCACATGGTCGTGCCAGCCATCAGGCAGCAGGGCCTGACGCAACAGGAAGCGGCGCATGACGGACTCTCCTAAATTGTATATAGACGTTGGCAGAAACCGCCGTTTTCCGAAAGACGCACGCAGAGGCTGACGTGTCGAAGACCACCCGCGCAACCCTGTTCCTGAAACAGCAGGGCGCCCAGTTCACCGTCCACAGCTATGACTACGACCCGGACGCCGACAAGGTCGGCATCCAGGCCGCTGAAGCACTGGGCGAGCGCCCCGACCGCGTGCTGAAAACCCTGATGGCGCTGGTCGACGGCAAGCCGGTCTGCGTGGTGGTGCCATCGGATCGCGAAGTCTCGATGAAAAAGCTGGCCGCCGTGTTCGGCGGCAAGTCGGCGCAGATGATGAAGCCGGCCGATGCCGAACGCGCCACCGGCTATGTCGTCGGCGGTATCAGTCCCTTCGGCCAGAAGAAAGCCGCGCCCACCGCCATCGAGGAAGCCGCGCTGGCGCATGATCTCGTCTATCTCAATGGCGGCCAGCGCGGGCTGCAGGTGCGGCTGAAGCCTTCGGATATCGCCGGGTTGCTGGCGGCGAAGGTGGCGCCGCTGGTCAGTGATGAGTAGGCTGCAAAGATGAGCAACGACACCTGGGACAGCGTCTGGCGCGGCGCCGATCTTGCCACCATGAAGGCTGGCAGTGCCGATGGCTTCGGTGCGATTCAGGATGGCGCATTGGCGCTGAAAGACGGCCGCATCGCCTGGATCGGTCCGGCGGCGCAGCTGCCGAAGGATGGCATCGGCCGGCACACCGCCGTGCATGATGTCGAAGGCGGCTGGATTACGCCCAGCCTGATCGACTGTCATACTCACTTGGTTTATGGCGGCGATCGCGCGCACGAATTTGAGCTGCGGCTGAATGGCGCCAGCTACGAAGAGATCGCGCGCGCCGGCGGCGGCATCCGCTCGACGGTGGCGGCCACACGCGCCGCCAGCGAGGACGAGTTGCTGGCGCAGAGCGAAAAGCGGCTGAAGCCGCTGCTGGCCGAGGGCGTCGCCACGCTGGAAATCAAATCGGGCTACGGCCTTGATCTCGACAACGAGTTGAAGGCGTTGCGCGTCGCGCGCCGGCTCGGCGAAAAATACCCGGTACGCATCTGCACGACCTTGCTGGCGGCGCATGCATTGCCGCCCGAATTTAGCGGCAATGCCGATGGCTATATCGATCTGGTCTGCCGCGAGATCATCCCGGCCGCGAAAGCTGCCGGCCTTGCCGATGCCGTGGATGCCTTCTGCGAAAATATCGGCTTCACGCCGGAGCAGACGCGGCGTGTGTTTGAAGCAGCGCAGCAGCATGGCCTGCCGGTGAAGCTGCATGCCGAGCAACTCAGCAACCTGCATGGCGCAGCTCTCGCTGCCAGTTTCAACGCGCTGTCGGCCGACCATCTGGAACATCTCGACGAGGCCGGCGCGCAGGCCATGGCCAAGGCCGGCACCGTGGCGGTGCTGCTGCCCGGCGCCTTCTATGTGCTGCGTGAGACGAAGTTGCCACCCATCGACCTGCTGCGCCGGCATGGCGTGGCGATGGCGGTCTCGACCGACTGCAACCCCGGCACCTCGCCGGTCACATCTTTGCTGCTCATGCTGTCCATGGCCTGCACGCTGTTTCGGCTGACCCCGGCCGAGGCGCTGGCCGGTGTCACCCGCGAAGCCGCCCGGGCACTCGGATTGGAACGCGAAACAGGCACATTAGAAGTCGGGAAAACCGCCGATTTCACGCTGTGGGATATCGCTCGGCCGGCGTCGCTGGCCTACCAGGTCGGGCTTAATCCGTTGCGCCAGGCGGTCTTCCGTGGCCGGCCGCTGCCCGGCAGGAACTGATCCGTAACTATAAAAGTCACGTTGCGCTGGAACGGAACAGGCCTATATCCTGTTTCTGAGGCGACCAACTGAACCGCCCAGGCGGAAAGGTGACGACGCATGAACGACTGGCTCTATGTTATGGGTGGCGGCATTGTCCTGCTGTGGCTGGGCGCCTGGCTGCTGTTGCACCTGGGCAATTTCGAGCAGCGCATCAGCCAGATGCGCATGGGCCTCGAAGTCCGCATGGGCGCCATCGAGAAGCAGTTCACCGCCTACAACAAGTTCTTCGCCGACAATGAGCGCAACTCGCAGCTCACCTATGTCGAGCTGAGCGATATCAAGAGCGACATCACCGACCTGAAGAACCAGCTGGATGAAGTGAAGCGCGCCATCAACGTGATGGAAGTCGCGGTCAACGATCTCAAGCTGCGCACCAACAACCCGCGCAATTTGCGGGTCATCTGACGTCTTGAAAATCTAAAGATCTGGCCAGAGCAGCCGCAGGTCGGCGACAATCTCGTCGACCATGGCGGCGAGCAAAGCCTCGCCTTTTTCAGCAGTCGCGGCCGAGGCATCGCCCGTGGTGCCGCTGCGGTTCAGTACGCCGCCTTCGCGCTCTTCCGGCGTGAAGCGCATCGGGCGGCGTAAACTCAGCAGCCGCGGCTCATCCGCGCCATCAGGCGGCAGGTCGCCATCTTCATTGTCCTCGGCCTCGGTGGCCATCTCCTGCAGCCGGTCGAGCCGCACCAGGGCGGGCTGGATCGCCAGCAGCAGCGAGGTATCGCGTTCGTCGAGATCATCCACCGTAGCGGAACGGCTGCCCAGACGCGGCAGGTCGGCGGTGACGATACGCACGCCGTGATGATGCAGGATGTCCTGCGCCACCAGTTTCAGCGGCGCCTCGGTTGAGATGCCGTTGTTCAGCAGCAGGATGCGGTCTGCGCCGTGTCGCAGGTAACCTTCCACCACCTCGGCCACCAGCGACTGGAAGGTGTTGGCCTCCAGATGCTGGCTGCCGGGATAGTCCATGAAGGCGGGCTGGAAGCCCTGTGCGATGCAGGGGGCGACCAGGACCGGGAGACTGGCCAGCAGGCGTTCGGCCACCACCTCGGCCACCAGCCGGTCGGTACCGAGCGGCAGATGCGGGCCGTGGGCGCGGCTGGCCGAGGCAACCGGGATCACCACGGGCAGGCCGTCGCCCAGCAGGTTGGCGGCGTCCACCCAGGTCAGATCGGCCAGCCGGAAGCCGGAGCGGGGATGCGAGGAAGCGGTCACGAGCCAAAGTCCCGGTGGTTGATGCCCCTCCAAGCCTAGCACGGGCGGCCGGCCGCGCCACTGGCGCTTCCGGTGCCTCTTGTAGAGGCGGGGCGGGCGGCCTATGACAGCCTCATGCCCCGTCCGCCTTCCTCATCCGGTCGTCCGCCCGCCAAGGGCCGCCGTCCTTCGTCAGCCGGTTCCGCCTCTGCCAGCCGGTCCACAAAGTCGTCTGGCAAGCCGTCCGGCAAGCCAGGCGGCAAAGCGTCGGGCCGTCCGGCAGCGAAGCCCTCGGGCGGCAAGCCGGACTTTGCCAAGCGCGGCCGTCCTGCGGCCGAGGCTGGTTTCCGGAAGGAAGGGTCATCCTCCGGCAAGGCCGGCCGTCCGGCGCAGAAGTCTGCCAAGGCGGTGAGCTGGGGCGAGACCCGCAATGCCGAGCGCGAAGCCCAGCGCCGGGGCCCGCGCGCCGAAGCCGTCCGTGACGACCGTCCCCGCGAAGAGCGCCGCCCCCGCGAAGACCGGCCTCGCGACGACCGTCCCCGCGAAGACCGGCCGCGTCGTGAGGACCGGCCGTTCAGGGATCGTCCTCGCGATGAGCGCTCGTTCCGGGAGCGCCCCTATAAAGGCGAACGGCGCGACGCACGCCGCCCAGATCGTGGCGCGCGCCCCGAGGAGGGTGCCGAAGGTCGGACGGAGCGCAAGCAGGATAAAATCCGTGTCGGCAGCAGCCGCAAGGTGCTGGAAGGCGCCGTGAACCTGCTGGATGCCATGTTCCCCAGCCGCAACACCGGCGACCGCGTGCGCCAGGCCTGGATGAAGCAGCATCATAAGCTGTACGACGCCACCGAGCGCGAAGCGCTGCTGCATGCGGTGGACGAAGTGCTGCGCCTGCGCGGCCGGCTCGACTGGTGGATTGCGGGTGGCAAGCAGGGGCTTCCGCCGGATGCCCGGCTGCGTGTGGCCGCCTGGCGCATTCTCTCCAATGGCGCCAAGGCCGATGGCCTGCTCTGGCTGTTCGGCGGCGGCGATGCCGCCGTCGAAGGCGTGCTGCGCCGGCTCGAAGGCCATACGCTCGAACATCCCGACATGCCGCCTGCCGCCCGGCACAGCGTGCCGGACTGGATCATGCCGCAGCTGAAGAAACGCTTCGGCGCCGATCTCGATCTCGAACTGGCCGCCATGCTGCGGCCCGCACCGCTGGATGTGCGCGTCAACCGGCTGAAAACCACGCGTGATGCCGCGGCTGCTGCTCTGCAGGCCGAGGGCCTGCGCAGCCAGCCGACGCCGTTTTCGCCGATCGGCCTGCGCCTGTCGCCGCAGGCTTATGTCAACAACACGCAGGCGCATGGCGAAGGCCTGATCGAGCCGCAGGATGAAGGCTCGCAGCTGGCCGCCCAGCTGGTCGATGCGGCGGGTTGCAAATTCGTGGTGGATTTCTGCGCTGGCGCCGGCGGCAAGACTTTGGTGCTTGGCGCGGCGATGAAGAATACCGGACGCTTGGTGGCTATGGATGTCAGCACCATCCGCCTGACCCAGGCCAAGCAGCGGCTGCGCCGCGCCGCCGTGCATAATGCAGAGACGCGCGAGCTGGATGGCAAATGGCTCAAGCGCCATGCCGAAAAGGCCGACCGCGTGCTGGTCGATGCGCCCTGCACCGGCACCGGCACCTGGCGCCGCAAGCCCGATGCGAAATGGCGCCTGAGCCAGCAGGATCTCGATGAACTGGTGCCGCGCCAGGCCGAGATTCTCGACCGCGCCGCAAAGCTGGTCTCGCCGAAGGGCGGACGGCTGGTCTATGTGACCTGTTCGGTGCTGATGGAAGAGAACGAGGAGCAGGTGGCGGCTTTCCTGCAGCGCCATCCGGATTTCTCGCTGCTGCCGGTCACCGATGTCTGGGCGAAAACCGTGGGCGGCGCCTGTCCGGTGCCGGGGCCGTATTTGAGCCTGTCACCCGGCCGCCACGGCACGGACGGCTTCTTCGCCGCCATTCTGGTCCGCAGCAGCAGCTGAGTTTTTGCCAAGCCAGCGGTCGAGAAAACCGCTGAGCCAGCTTGCCACCCCGGCATCGTATTTCGCGCAAAGGCTGCGCATCTGGTCGCGCGCCTGCGCGCCCGGCAGCACCAGCCGATGGCCGGCGAACTGCGACCAGCGCCGCATCACCGTTTCCGTCACTTCCGGGTGGAACTGCACACCGTAAGCCTTGTCGCCGATGCGCATCGCCTGGTTGGGGAACCAGCCGGTGGAGGCCAGCCTTACTGCGCCGCGCGGCAGCTCGAAGCCTTCGCCATGCCACTGGAAGATATGCAGCGGATCGGGAAACAGGTCGCGGCCCTTCGGCGTCGGCTTCACGGCGTAATAGCCGATCTCGTGCCAACCCTCTTCATGCGGCGCGACTTTGGCACCGCCGGCGCGCGCCAGCAGCTGGGCGCCGAGGCAGACGCCGAGATAGGGCTTGCCGCTCGCGACCGCTTTCGGGATGAAGTCGATTTCCTTGCGGATGAAATCCAGATGGTCGTCGTTGGCCGACATGGGCCCGCCGAACACCACGCAGCCGTCATGGCCGCTCATATCGGTCGGCAGCTCCTGGCCCAGGCAGGGCCGGCGGATATCGAGATGGTAGCCGCGCGCCCGCAGCTGCTCGCCGATGCGACCGGGATCGGAGCTTTCCTGATGCACCACGATCAGGATGGAGGGGAGAGGCGCCGAAGCGTTCATGCCCCCAATATGGGGCGATTCGAGTCGCTTGAGAAGATGAGATGACGGCCGCCTGTGGCAGCCGTCACGCCCAATTATTGGGCCGTGATGCCGCCATCCAGCACAAATTCCGTGCCGGTGACGAATTTCGACTCATCGGAGGCCAGATACAGGATGCAGTTGGCGACATCGATCGGCTCACCCAGCCGGCCGAGCGGCACCTGCGCTTCCAGCTTGGCGCGGCGGTCGGCCGGATCGCCGCCGGCATAGATCATGCTCTGCACCATCGGCGTGTCGATGAAGGTGGGATGCACCGAGTTGCAGCGGATGTCGTATTTGCGCTTGGCGCAATGCAGCGCCGTGGTCTTGGCCAGCATCCGCGCCGCGGCCTTCGAGGTGTTGTAGGCCGACATGTTATGGCCGGCGATAATCCCCGACACCGACGAGATGATGATGATCGAGCCCGGCGCATGCGCCTTCATGCGCGACAGGCCGTGTTTGATGCCCAGGAACGGCCCGTGCAGGTTCACGTTATGCACGAAATGCCATTCCTCGACGCTGATGTCTTCGATGTTCTTCAGCACGCCGACGCCGGCCGAATGCACCATCACGTTCAGCTTGCCGAAGGCGGCATCGACCACGTCGAGCGCGGCGATCCACTGCTGCTCGCTGGTGACATCGAGATTGATCGCGATGGCGTTCTTGCCGATCCTGTCGGCCACTTCGCGGGCGCCATCCAGATTGCGGTCGGCGATGGCGACCTTGGCGCCTTCGGCGGCCAGCAGTTCGGCGGTCGCCTTGCCCAGACCGGATGCGCCGCCGGTGATCAGCGCGACCTTGTTCGCTACGCGGGCCATGATGTCCTCCCTTTGATTTGACGGAAGGATAGCCATGTTTCGGGCGGCGTCGCAAACCTGCCGTAACGGCAGTTAATCCGGTTCTTCGACCTTGGCCGGCAGGCCGGCAGCGGCCAGCGACTTCAGCAGGTCCTTCAGGTGCTCGCGGTCGCGGGCTTCGACCACGAATTCGATCTCGGTCGACTTGGCCGAGGCCAGCGTGAACAGGCGCTGATGCGCCACTTCCACGATATTGACGCCGGCAGCACCAATGACGCCGGCGGCCTTGGCGAGCCGCCCTGGCGCGTCGTCGGTCATGACGATGACGCGGGCGAGGCGGCCGTCGCGCACCAGGCCGCGCATCAGCACAGACGCCAGCAGCCGGGTATCGATATTGCCGCCTGAGAGGACAATCCCGACATGGCGGCCCTTGAAGCGCGAGGAGTCGGCCAGCAGCGCAGCCAGACCGGCCGCACCCGCGCCCTCGGTGACGGTCTTTTCGATTTCGACCAGTGCCACGATGGCGCGTTCGATATCGGCCTCGCGGGCGATCAGCACGTCATCGACATAACGCCGCGCCACATCCATCGGCGCGCGGCCGATATCGCGCACGGAAATACCTTCGGCAATCGAGATGCCACCCACCTGTACAGGTAAACCGTGCATCTCCTGATACATCGCGGTGTAGAGTTCGCTCTCCACGCCGAAGATGCGCAGCTCAGGCTTGAGTGCCTTGGCGGCAATGGCAATGCCGGCGATCAGGCCGCCGCCGCCGACCGGCACGATCAGGTCCTGCAGATCCGGTGCCTGTTCCAGCATCTCGATCACCGCCGTGCCCTGGCCGGCCATGATGGCGGGGTCGTCATACGGATGCACGAAGACGAGATTCCGCTGTTCGGCCAGCGCGCGGGCATGCGTGGCGGATTCCACCAGCGTGTCGCCTTCCATCACCACATTCGCGCCGAAGGCTTTCACATGCCGCACCTTCACGAAGGGCGTGATGGTCGGCATGACGATGGTGGCGGGAATGCCCAGCCGGCCGGCATGATAGGCGACGCCCTGGGCATGATTGCCGGCCGACATGGCGATGACGCCACGCTGGCGCTCCTCGTCGGTCAGCTGCAGCAGCTTGTTGAGCGCGCCGCGCTCCTTGAACGAAGCCGTGAACTGGTGGTTCTCGAATTTCAGCCAGACCTCAGCGCCGGTCAGGCCCGACAGGGTGCGCGAATGCAGGCAGGGCGTCTCGGCCACGGCGCCCTTGATGCGGGAAGCGGCGGCACGGATATCGGCCAGAGTGATCTGGGGCGTGATCTGTGGAGCGAGACTGGTCATGGGACTGCCAACTAAACTGCGGAGAACACAGTATAATCGGGCATTGCTCCCGGGTCACTCATATACGGGTTGGCCGGGAATGGTTCGGGAGGTAGCCTAGGGCCATGGACCAGCCATCGGACCATAACCGGGCACCCTTTTTCGACATCGAGCTGAAACCCTATCGCTCGCTGGGGCCGCGCGGCTTCGCCATCCTGATCGGCTTTGTGGCTCTGGGCAATCTGGGAGCCGGCATGGCCTTCTGGCTGCTGGGCGCCTGGCCGGTGTTTTTCTTCTGCGGGCTGGATGTGCTGCTGGTCTATCTGGCGTTCAAATTCAGCTACCGCCAGCAGCGTGCGCGCGAATTTATCCGCCTCGACGACACCGTGCTGGAAGTGCGTCGTGTCGATCTCCAGGGCCGCGAGAAAGTCTGGCGGCTGCAGCCCTACTGGCTGCGCATCGAATGCGATGCCGAGGATGAAAGCGCGGCTTTACGAATCTGGAGCCACGGCCGGGCGCTCACGCTGGGCGCGTTCCTGAGCCCCGACGAACGCCGCCTGCTGGCCGATGGCCTGCGCGAGGCACTGTGGCGCTGGCGTCAGCCGCCGGGTGCAGGATTACGCCCGCTCACCGAAGCCTGATTTAATTATTGAGGCCGAGCACGTCGGCCATGCGATAGAGGCCGGGCAGCTTGCCCTTGGTCCAGATCGCCGCCCGCACCGCGCCGCGCGCGAAGATGCTACGATCCGTGGCCTTATGCGTCAGTTCGATGCGTTCGTTATCGGCGGCGAAAATGACGGTATGCTCGCCGGCCACGTTGCCGCCACGCAAAGCCGCGAAGCCGATATCGCCGCGCTTGCGCGCACCCGTGATGCCGTCGCGGCCACGGTCGGAAATTTTCTCCAGCGGCTGGCCGCGGCCCAATGCCGCCATCTCGCCGAACAGGATCGCCGTGCCGGAGGGTGCATCCACCTTCATGCGGTGATGCATCTCAACGATCTCGATATCCCAGTCTTCGCCCAGCGAGGCTGCGACCTGGCGGGTCAGGCCGGCGAGGATGTTGACACCGAGACTCATATTGTAGCTCTGCACCACCGCGCAGTGATGCGAGGCCTTGCTCAGCGCCTCGAACTGCGCCGCTTCCAGACCCGTCGTGCCGACGACGTAGCCCGTCTTGCCCTGCGCGGCCAAAGTGGCGTGGCGCTCGACGGCGGAGGGCGGTGAGAAGTCGATCACCACATCGACATTGCCGAACAGGGCTGCAGCATCCTCGGTGATGGCCACGCCGGTCGGGCCGACGCCAGCTAGAACGCCCGGATCCTGGCCCAGAGCGGGATTGCCTGGCTGCTCGATGCCACCCGCCAGCACGGCTGCGCCCTTGCTGGCGGCGATTTCGCGCGTGATGGCCTGGCCCATGCGGCCGGCGACGCCGACGATGCCGATGCGGACTGCGGACATGAGGTTCCCCGTAGGACTGACGAAAACAGACAGTCAGTCTAGCAGAGGCGCAAGGAGGGCGGAAAGGCCGGGAAGAGGGAGGCTGTTACTCGGCTTTGCCGCCGAGCATTTCCTTCACCTTGTCGAAGAAGCCGGTGCTTTCCGGGCTGCTTTCCTCGCCATCCAGCTTGGCGAATTCCTCCAGCAGCTCGCGCTGCTTCTTGGAGAGCTTCACCGGCGTTTCCACCATCACCTGGATATAGAGATCGCCATTGCCGGTACCGAAGCCGGACTGCTGCAGCGACGGCATACCCTTGCCGCGCAGGCGGAATTGCTTGCCAGTCTGCGTGCCCTCGGGCAGCGTGATGCGCGCCTGGCCGCCATCCAGCGTCGGCACTTCCACAGCACCGCCAAGTGCCGCCGTGGTCATCGAGACCGGTACGCGGCAATGCAGATGCTGGCCCTCGCGGCGGAACAGCCGGTGCGGCTTCACGCTCAGGAAGACATAGAGATCGCCCGGCGCGCCGCCGCGCAGGCCGGCTTCGCCTTCGCCGGCGAGGCGGATGCGGTTGCCTTCATCCACGCCAGGCGGGATATCCACGCTGAGCGTCTTTTCCTTATGCGTGCGACCGGCACCGCCGCAGACCTTGCAGGGCTTTTCGATCACACGGCCGGCGCCGCCGCAGGTGGGGCAGGCGCGTTCGATGGTGAAGAAGCCCTGCTGCGCGCGCACCTTGCCGGCGCCTTTGCAGGTCGGGCAGGCAATCGGCTGCGCACCGGCCTCGGCGCCGGACCCGTCGCAGGCTTCGCAGGCGATCGAGGTCGGCACGCGAATCTTGGCCGTCTTGCCCTTGAAGCAGTCTTCCAGGGTGATTTCGAGATTGTAGCGCAGGTCGGAGCCGCGATTGCCTCCGCCGCGCTGGCCGCCGCCGCGACCGCCCATGAATTCGCCGAACAGGTCGTCGAAGATGTCGGAGAAGGACGTGAAGTCGAAGCCCTGGCCGCCGGCGCCGCGACCGCCCATGCCGCCCTCGAAAGCGGCATGGCCATACTGGTCGTAGGCCGCGCGCTTCTGATCATCCTTCAGGACGTCATAAGCTTCGTTGACTTCCTTGAACTTGTGTTCGGCATCCTTGTCGCCCGGATTGCGGTCCGGGTGATGCTGCATGGCCTGTTTGCGGAACGCCTTTTTCAGCTCTTCCGCCGTCGCCGTCTTGGCCACGCCAAGAACTTCGTAGTAATCGCGCTTGGTTGCCATGCTGCGAAAATCCCGCCCGCTGCTCAGTCCCTAAAGCGGAACCGGGCGCCACCGATTTCCGATGGCGCCCGGTCAGCCCGCAGGCTTACTTCTTTTTCTTGTCGTCTTTCACTTCTTCGAATTCGGCATCGACGACGCCGTCATCCTTCTTGGCGCTCTCGCCGCCAGCCGAGGCATCGCTGCCGCCAGCCGCGTCCGCACCAGTGCCATCGCCCTGGTTCTTGTACAGCGCCTCGCCCAGCTTCATGGCGATCTGGCTCAAAGACTGCGCCTTGGCCTTGATCGCATCGCCGTCATTGGCCTCGATGGCCTTTTTCAGCTCGGCAATCGCCGCTTCGGCTTCGCCCTTTTCAGTGGCCGGGGCCTTGTCGCCCAGGTCGGCGATGGTCTTCTCGGTGGCATGGATCAGGGCTTCGGCCTGGTTCTTGGCCTCGACCGCATCGCGCCGCTTCTTGTCTTCGGCGGCATGCTCCTCGGCATCCTTCACCATCTTCTTGATGTCGTCTTCCGACAGACCACCCGAAGCCTGGATGCGGATCTGCTGCTCCTTGCCGGTGCCCTTGTCCTTCGCCGAGACATGCACGATGCCGTTGGCGTCGATATCGAAGGTCACCTCGATCTGCGGCACGCCGCGCGGCGCCGACGGGATGCCGACCAGGTCGAACTGGCCCAGCAGCTTGTTGTCGGCCGCCATCTCACGCTCGCCCTGGAAGACCCGGATCGTCACCGCGCCCTGATTATCTTCAGCGGTGGAGAAGACCTGGCTCTTCTTGGTCGGGATCGTGGTGTTGCGCTCGATCAGCTTGGTGAACACGCCACCCAGCGTCTCGATGCCCAGCGACAGCGGAGTCACGTCGAGCAGCAGCACGTCCTTGACGTCGCCCTGCAGCACGCCGGCCTGGATCGCGGCGCCGATGGCGACCACTTCATCCGGGTTGACGCCCTTGTGCGGCTCGCGGCCGAACAGCTGCTTGACGGTCTCGATCACCTTCGGCATGCGGCTCATGCCGCCGACGAGCACGACTTCGTCGATATCGCCAGCCGAAAGGTCGGCATCCTTGAGCGCCTTCTTGCAGGGCTCGACGGTGCGCTGGATCAGGTCGTCGACCAGCGCTTCCAACTTGGCGCGGGTCAGCTTCATCACCAGATGCTTCGGACCCGAGGCATCGGCGGTGATGAAGGGCAGGTTCACTTCGGTCTGCGTCGAGGACGACAGCTCGATCTTGGCCTTTTCAGCGGCTTCCTTCAGGCGCTGCAGCGCCAGACGGTCGCTGCGCAGGTCGATGCCCTGTTCCTTCTTGAACTCAGTGGCGAAGTAATCGACCAGGCGAAGGTCGAAGTCTTCACCACCGAGGAAGGTGTCGCCGTTGGTGGAGCGCACTTCGAACACGCCGTCGCCGATCTCGAGAATCGAGACGTCGAAGGTACCGCCGCCGAGATCGTAAACCGCGATCTTCTTGCCGTCGCTGGTCTTGTCCAGACCATAGGCGAGCGCCGCAGCGGTCGGCTCGTTGATGATGCGCAGCACTTCAAGGCCGGCGATGCGGCCGGCGTCCTTGGTCGCCTGGCGCTGCGCGTCGTTGAAGTAAGCGGGGACGGTGATGACGGCCTGCGTCACCTTCTCGCCGAGGAAGCTCTCGGCGGTTTCCTTCATCTTCTGCAGGATGAAGGCCGAGACCTGGCTCGGGCTGTATTTCTCTTCCTGTACGCCGACCCAGGCGTCGCCGTTGTCGCCCTTGACGACCTTGTACGGCACCATCTCGGTGAAGCGGCGGGTCGCATCGTCGTTGAACTGGCGACCGATCAGGCGCTTCACGGCAAACAGGGTGTTTTCCGGGTTGGTGACCGCCTGGCGCTTGGCCGGCTGGCCGATCAGACGCTCGCCATCCTTGGTGAAGGCGACCATCGACGGCGTGGTGCGCGCGCCTTCGGCGTTCTCGACAACCTTCGGATTCTTGCCATCCATAATGGCGATGCAGGAATTGGTGGTACCCAGGTCGATGCCAATGACTTTGGCCATGTGTCACTCCTTTGTCCGGCGATCCGCAGCGGCCTTGATCCAAGCGCGGCGGCGGACCCCTTTCGGTTCAACTCTTCGCCGGGTATGTAAGAGGGCTACCCCCGTCCCGCAACGGGTGCGGGGCAAAAAATGTCCATAAAAGCCATGGCAATCGGGGAACTCGGCCCGGTTCGGCCGCCCCCGGCTGTGAGGAAACGATGACCGACTCCACGATTCCGCGCCAGTCTGCCGCCCCGGCCGGACACGCGCTTCCCCAAGCGCGCTCTGGGGTGCTGCCATGGGCCGGCATCGGATTTGGCCTAGGGGGTTATTTTCTCTGGGGAATTTCCCCGATCTATTTCAAGGCTGCCGGTGGCGCTGGCATCCCTTTGCTGGAACTGAACGCCCACCGGGTGCTGTGGTCCTGCCTGCTCTGCCTGACCATCCTGCTGGCCATCGGCAAGCGGAAAGACTGGCTGGCCGTGCTGCGCACCCCGCGCCTGCGCAAGGCGCTGGCCGGCAGCGCCGTGTTCATGCTGATCAACTGGCTGGTCTTTGTCTGGGCCATCGACCGCAACCAGGTGATTGCCTGCAGCCTGGGCTATTACATCAACCCGCTGTTTGCCGTGCTGCTCGGCCGGCTGGTGCTGAAAGAGCGGATGAGCCGCGTTCAGTGGGGTGCCTTCGGCCTGGCGGCAGCAGGCGTGGCCGTGCTGGTCGGCAATGCCGATTCCGCGATCTGGCTGTCGCTGATCATTGCCGTCACCTGGGGCTTCTATGGCCTGATCCGCAAGCGCAACCCGGTCGACAGCCTGATCGGCCTCACCGTGGAAACCATGGTGCTGCTGCCCTTTGCGCTGGCCTATCTCGGCTGGCTGGTCTGGACCGGGGAGGGTGCGCTCGGCACCGCCGATAGCTGGACGCATCTCCTGCTGCTGCTGGCCGGACCGGTCACCACCGCGCCGCTGGTGCTGTTCGCGGCCGGCTGGCGCCGTCTGCGCGTCGCCACCATGAGCCTGCTGCAGTATCTCTCGCCGACGCTGCAGTTCCTGCTCGCCGTGCTGCTGTGGAACGAGACTTTCACCGGCGCGCATGCGGTGGCCTTTGCCTGCATCTGGGGCGCGCTGATCGTCTACAGCTGGAATTCCTGGCAGACGGCACGCAAGGCGATGTGATGCCGGGCGCAGAGTTTGCACCGCTGCCCGGTTTCCGCCTGCTGCCCGGCTTTCTCGATGCCGCACAGCAAAGGGAACTGATGCAGCAGGTGCAGGCGGTGCTGGAACAGGCGCCGGTCTATCACGCGACGATGCCGAAAAGCGGCCAGCCCATGAGCGTGGCGATGAGCAATGCCGGCGCGCTCGGCTGGTACACGGATCAGGACGGCGGCTATCGCTATATCGCGCAGCATCCTGAAACAGCTCAGCCCTGGCCGGCGATTCCGCCGGTTGCACTTGATGTATGGCGCGCTGTGGTTCCCGATGCGCCCGCACCGGAAGCCTGCCTGATCAACCACTATCGCGACACGGCGAAGATGGGCCTGCACCAGGATCGCGACGAGGCGGATTTTTCCGCCCCCGTCGTGTCGATCTCGCTGGGCGACGAGGCGATGTTCCGGCTCGGCGGCACAAGCCGGAAAGCACCGACGCGGTCGTTCAGACTGTCGTCGGGCGATGTGCTGGTGCTGGGCGGTGAGGCGCGGCTGGCCTTTCACGGCATTGACCGCGTGATTGCCGGCACCAGCCGTCTGGTGCCCGGCGGCGGGCGGATCAATCTGACGCTGCGGCGGGTGACGTAGCGGCCAGCGCCGCGCGCGCGGACGGCGGCGGCGGGAATTCCGCGCGAATGGTGGTGCCTTCGCCCAGCGTGGACTGAAGCTCAAAACGCCCGCCATGCATCTCGACCAGCGATTTCACCAGCGGCAATCCTAAGCCGGTGCCTTCATATTGCCGCGTCAGGTCGTTTTCCACCTGGCCGAAGGGCGCCATCACCACCGGGATATTCTCCGGCGCGATACCGATGCCGCTGTCGCTTACCCAGATGGCGAAGGCGCCGTCCTGCAAAGGCGTGGCACCCACTTCGATGCGGCCGCCGGCCGGCGTGAATTTCACGGCATTGGAAATCAGGTTGAGCAGGATCTGGCGCAAAGCCTGGCGGTCGACAAAGCCTTCGAACAGCCGCGCATCCACCGCCATGGTCATGAACACGCCACGCCCTTCGGCGCGTTCGCGGAAGGTGCGCAGGCTGGCTTCCATGATCTCGACCGGATCGGTCATTTCCGGCTGAATGCGCCAGCTGCCGCTCTCGATCTTCGACATGTCGAGGATGTTGTTGATCAGGCTGAGCAGGTGCTGGCCGCTGGAGAGAATGTCTTCGACATATTCGGCATAGCGCGCATTGCCGAGCGGGCCCATCAGCTGCTTCTGGATCACCTCGGCGAAACCGATGATGGCATTCAGCGGCGTGCGCAATTCGTGGCTCATATTGGCCAGGAAGCGCGTCTTGCTCAAAGAGGCTTCCTCGGCCTGCTGGCGGGCGCGGTCGAGTGCGCGGTTGCGCCGCTCGCTGCGCGCCATGCCGAGCTGCAGCAGCGACAAGGCCGTGCCGACGCCGTAATAGCGGCCGTTGCGGGTGACGATGAAGCCGCGCAGCAAGGCGCTCTGATGTTCGTCGGCGATCAGGCTTTCCAGCCGGTCGACGCTGATACTGGCATCGACGATCAGCGGCGCGCGGTCCATCAGGGCCGAGACCGGCTTCTTGGCATAGAGCGCGCGGCCATAGTCGCGCGAAAGATGCGTGATCAGGTCGTAGCGGTTGATCAGGCCGACGGGGCGGGCATCCTGCACCACGGCCAGCGCGGCGAGATCGGGATCGGCCTGGAAGCGCAGATCGACTTCCTCGCAGCGCAGGCTGCTATGGACCGGCGGCAGGGCTACGGCGACGGTGCCGATCGTCTCGAGCGCCTCGGAAGTCATCATGTCCAACGGTCGGTCCCCGGCCTTTATTTGCGGGGCGACTATCGGTGAAGCAGATTGCGGTTTTTTGACAAAGCCGGATGAATGCTGCGAATTGTCGAGGCGAGTGACGCCCACGACAATTCGCGCAGATTTAGCGGCGAACTCGCGCCGCCCGAATCAAGCCTTGGTGTTGATCGACTGGCCGGGCTGGATTTCCGGCGCCGGACCGCCCTTCGACACGCCGACCATGGCGGCGCGCAGCAGGCGGCCATGCTGCAGGTAGCCTGCCGCAATCACCTGCACGACGACACCGGCCGGCTGGCTCGGGTCCTGCACCTCGAACATGGCCTGATGCTGGTTCGGATCGAACCGCTGGCCCTTCGGGTCGATGCGCGTGATGCCGTGGCGTTCGAACACCGACAGCAGCTCGCGTTCGGTGGCTTCGATGCCGATGACGAGATTGCGCACCGGCTCGCTGGCCTCGGCTTCCGCCTTCGGCACGTTTTCAATCGCGCGGCGCAGGTTGTCGGCGACGGTGAGAATGTCTTTCGAGAATTTCGCGGCGCCGTATTTCAGCGCGTCTTCCTTCTCGCGCTCCATGCGCTTGCGCAGGTTCTCGCTCTCGGCTGCGGTGCGCAGCAGGCGATCCTTCAGCTCGGCGATCTCGGCCTGGGCCTTCGCCAGCGCGTCAACGGCGGGCTGCGTGTCCAGCTGCGGTGCCTCCGGGGCGGGGGCGGGGGGCTGCTGCGGCTGCGCCGGATGCTGGCCACTCGTCTGACCTGGGCCGGTATTCAGGGTCGGTTCGATACGGTCGTTCTGGCTCATCGGGGTCTCTCACACAAGGCCCTGCATATACGGACGGTGGCACGGAAATGAAAGGGGGAGGCGTTAAGTTCCCCGGAAATTCGCCCCAAAAGCTAACCGATGAGGCGGCCGACCACCTGGGCGGTGAAGTCCACCATCGGCACGACACGGGCATAATTCATGCGGGTCGGCCCGATCACGCCGATGGCGCCGACGATACGCTGCTGCTGGTTCTGCAAAGGCGCCACGATCAGCGAACAGCCGGCGCGGCGGAACAGGGTGTTTTCCGAACCGATGAAAATGCGCACGCCTTCGCCGCCCTGGGTCAGGTCGATCAGGCGCAGCATCTCCTCGGAATTCTCCAGCTCTTCCATCAGATTGCGGATGCGTTCCAGGTCGGCCATCGCCGCCACGTCATCCAGCAGGTTGGCGCTGCCGCGCACGATCAGCGTGCCGCCGCGATCCGCTTCGGCGCCGCCCCACACCGCCAGCCCGGCTTCCACCACGCGGGCGGCCAGCGCATCCAGCTCGGCCTTGCGCTGCTGCAACTCATGCAGGATCTCGTTGCGCGCCACCGCCATGGTGCGGCCCTTCAGGCGCTGCGACAGGAATTCGCCAGCCTCGGCCAGCGCCTGCTGCGTCAGGCCCACGGGCAGGTCCATCATGCGGTTCTCGACCTGGCCGGCCTCGCTCACCATCACCACCAGCGCCTTGCCCGGCGACAGCGGCACGAATTCGACATGGCGCAGCGGCGCATCTTCCTTCGGCGCCACCACCAGCCCGGCATGGCCCGACAGGCCCGACAGCACGCCGGTGGCTTCCTTCAGCACATCCTGGAAGCCGCGCCCCGAGGCGGCGCAACGCCCCTCGATGGAACTGCGCTCGTCCTGCGTCAGGTCGCCGACCTGCAGCAACCCGTCGACGAACAGCCGCAGGCCTGTCTCTGTCGGCAGCCGGCCGGCCGAGGTATGCGGCGCATAGAGCAGCCCGGCCTCTTCCAGATCGGCCATGGTGTTGCGGATGCTGGCGGGTGACAGCCGGTGTTCCAGCTTCTTGGAGATGAAGCGCGAGCCGACCGGTTCGCCGGTCGTCATATAGGTCTCGACCACAAGCCGCAGGATGTCGCGGCTGCGCTGGCTCATTTCCTGGATCATGGCTTCAGACTTAAGAAACCGACCGGGCCCCGTCAATGCAATTAGGCGGGGTTGAGCTGCCAGATCGCGAAGGTGAGATAGGCGGCGAAGCTGACCCAGAGCAGATAGGGCAGCAGCAGCCAGGCCGCGATCCGGTCATGCCGCGCAAATGCCGCCATGCAGGCGGCAATCGCCAGCCACAGCACGCCGATCTCGATCACCGCCGCGCCGATCCTCTGCTGGCCGAAGAACAGCCAGGACCAGCCGAGATTCAGCACCAGCTGGACGCCAAACAGCCCCAGCGCGGTGCGGGCGCGGTCCAGCCCGGCGGCGCGCCAGACCCGCCAGGCGGCCACCGCCATCAGCGCGAACAGGATGTTCCAGACGATGGGAAAGGCGATGTCGGGCGGCGTCAGCGCCGGTTTGGCCAGCATCGGATACCAGCTTTTCACCGGACCGGCGGTGAGGGCGGCGCCGGCTGCTGCGATGCCGAAGCTGGCGGCGAAAGACAGCGCCAGCGCCAGCAGGCTGCGCGGATGCGTGAAGGCGGGCGGGGTGTGATGGCTCTGCATGGATCGGAGATAGCGCGTTGCGGCGCAGACGCAAGGCTGCGCGGGCGATCAGGCCACCGGGAGGTTGCGAGAAGAGAAGGAAGAGAGAAGATGGAGCGGGCGAAGGGATTCGAACCCTCGACCCCAACCTTGGCAAGGCGGTTAGGTGGTGCCGAAGGAAATTCGCCGATATACGCTCAAGTGTCCTAGAATCATATAATAATCTGATATTAAAGGTGTTTATATAGAACCGAGTATCCTCACGTACTCTCTTGTTGTATCTCGCCAGCTTCCTGATTGCTTCCTCAAGATGCAGTCCTATAGTTAGGGAAGCAGAGAGGTAAGCGGCGATGGGCAAGCTCATCAAAAGCATCGTGGATAGACTGCAGGCGGGGCCCAGCGGAGAGGCCTTTGCCTGGGATGGCGAGCTGCGCGGCTTCGGTTTGCGCGTGAAAAGCTCCGGCGTGAAAAGCTACTTCATCCAGTACCGCAACACAGAGGGGCGGACCCGGCGGCTGGTTCTGGGAAGGCACACGGTCTTTACCCCAGAGGAAGCTCGGAGCCTGGCACGCCAGAAGCTCGCCGCTGTGGCCAGAGGGGAGGATCCGGCTGCCGAGCGGCAGGTCGTCCGGACGGGACAGACCGTTGCCGAGATCTGCCAGTGGTACCTGGAGGAGGCGCGGGCTGGACGTATCCTGGGGCGAAACCGCCGGCCCATTAAGGCCTCAACCCTGGACATGGACGAAAGCCGGATCAACACCCACATCAAGCCGCTCCTGGGCACCCGGTCCGTCCGCGCCCTGACCCTGGCCGACATCGAGCGGATGCAGGCCGATATCGTCGCCGGCAAGACGGCTAAGGCCCGGAAAGGGCGGGGAGGGCGGACCACCGGTGGGTCCGGGGTAGCCGGACGGACTGTCAGCACCCTGCGCAGCCTACTGGGGCATGCGGCTCGCTGGCGCCTGATCGAGGCGAATCCGGCTGACGGGGTGCGGCAGATCGCCAGTCGCAAGCTGGATCGCCGCTTGAGCCGCGAGGAGCTGCAGCAGCTTGGAAAGACCATGTGGCAGGTGGAAATCGAGGGGGAGCATCCGACGGCTCTGGCGGCTATTCGCCTTATGCTTCTGACCGGCTTTCGACGCACGGAGGCGCTCGGACTACAGTGGAACTGGCTCTGGGCTGACGAACACTACGTCCACTTCCCGGATTCCAAAACAGGACCGCAATTTCGGGTGGTCGGTAAGGCGGCTCTCGCTTTGCTAAAGGCTCAGCGAAAAGAGGCAAACCCAGATGAAACTCGCGCGCTCTATGTCTTTCCGGCTGATCGTGGTGATGGCCATTTCATTGGCATCATGCGAGTGCTGGATCGCATTTGTGCGAGAGCGGGATTGGCAGATGTCACGCCACACGTCATGAGGCATACCTTCGCCAGCATTGCGGCAGAGCTCGGTTACTCCGAACTGATCATTGCAGGCCTACTCGGGCATGCAAAATGCACCGTAACGCAGGGCTATGTTCATATCGAACAGGCTTTGATTGAGGCGGCCGATAGGGTCTCGGCGGAAATCACCGAGATCCTAGAGCTATCGCAGTAGCTCCTGCATTTCCCGAAGCTTCGAACGTATCGCGGCAAGTTTGGTGGCGCTGATTTTCTCCTCTCGCCCTTCCGGCAATATGGCAGCATGTCTCACTGGGATGCCGCATCCCTGCGTTGCCACACTCTCTGACAGAGGGGGATTATTCAGGCATCGGCTTGTTGGCGAGATCCTTTGCCAGGCCAACGAGACTGCGGCCGATTTCACGCTGGGTAAGCTTGTCATGCTGGCCCTGGAACATGGTACCGGTGCAGACCATCTGCGTATCGCCAGGGATCAGAACTGCCAGATTCAATGCACCGCGGATGTAGGCGCCATCGTCGATCGCCCAGCCGCGCTTCTTCGCAGCCTCGGCTTCTTCCATGAACGTCTCGAAGTTGATCGGCTGCTGCCAGCGAACCGCTTCGAACCGCTTTTTCACATCCGCGGGGCTGAATTCGCCGGACAATGCGAAGAGTCGGCCCATGGCGCCGCCCAGCAGCGGCACGCGCTGGCCAAGACTCAGATGCACCCGCACGCCGGCCTCGCTCTGCTCCAGTGCAGTCAGGATCAGGCGGTTGTCACCCAGCCGGCGCCAGACAGAGACGCTGATATTGAATTCCTTGGTGATCGCCCGCAGCTGCTGCTTGACGGCGTGCATGTTCAGCGTGGGGTTCAGGGCTCGGGTCGCGATCGGGCCGAGGCCGATACCCAGCTCATACTTTCGGGATGCAGGATCGAAGCGCACGAACTCAGCATCCGCGAGCGTGCGCAGAATATTGAAGCAGGTACTCTGATTGATCTGGGTTTCCTTGGCAATTTTCGTAACGCCCTGCGCTTCCGATGATTGCGTGAGGAAATTCAGGATTCGAATAGCGTTCAGTACCGCGCCGACCGGCTTGTAGTTATTTTTTGTATTGGCCTCAGTCATCTCAAAATCCGCAGTACCGAAGGTGATGAGCCGCCGTGATGGGAATCGACCCTGTTACGCAAAAATATAGAGCAGTCCGTTGTCCGCATGCATGAGTTGCCACGTGGCCTCCCGCATTGCATCCGGCTGCGATTGACAGCGCCGGAACGGAAGTTCTACACTATATTCTATACCGAATTAAATTCTCTATAAAGAATTATTTTGTTTTCGGGTGAAGAAAATGGCGGAAAATCAAATGTTCAGAGACGGACTTCTGGCCGGAAAGAGAATCCTGGTCACCGGCGGAGGGACTGGTCTCGGCCGTGCGATTGCAGAACACTACCTGTCGCTGGGCGCAACGGTGTGGATCTGCGGACGACGTCAGGCGCCGCTCGACGCAACGGTGAAAGAGCTGTCGCAGGCGCATGGCGCTCGAATCAGGGCGCAGTCGGCAGATATCCGTGATCCGGAGCAGGTCAACCGCCTGATGGAAACGGTCTCGTCCGAGGGACCGCTGACCGGGCTGGTCAACAACGCAGCCGGAAATTTCATCTCGCCCACCCATCTGGTCTCCCCGCGCGGATTCGATGCCGTGGCCAACACGGTTCTGCATGGAACATTCTACGTGACCAATGCCGTCGGAAAGCGATGGATCGAAGCCGGCCTGCCGGGTGCGATCATATCCATTCTGACGACCTGGGTCTGGACGGGGTCTCCTTTCACGGTGCCATCCGCCATGGCCAAGACGGGTCTGGACGCCATGACCAAGTCGCTGGCGATCGAATGGGGACGCAACAAGATTCGCGTTAATGCCATTGCTCCCGGTGTAATCCCGACGGAAGGCATGTCAGCGCGGCTCGATCCAGGCGGCGATTCCAATGACCGGGGATCGGAAAATCCCTGGGGACGTGTCGGTCGCCCCAGCGAGTTGCAGAATCTGGCCACCTTCCTGATGGCGGACGGCTGTGAATGGCTGTCAGGCCAGACCATAGCGCTCGATGGCGCCGGATATCTGGCAAACGGCACGCAGATGACGCGATATTTCGGCCTGAGCGATGCCGACTGGGCTGAAAAGAAGAAGATCGCGCGTCAGGCCGACACGGCGGGCCGCAATGCGTAAGGAGCTGATGGAAGAAGAGGCGGCCCTTCGCGCATCGATCGGGCAAAGCCTGCGGTCGCAGGATGACGCCGCCGAATCTGCGATCAAGGCGCTCTGGGCGACTCTGGATCGGAAAGGTAAACCGCCGTCGAAAGGCGAGCCTATTCCACAGGGATGGCATTCGGTCTTTTTCTGGCCCAACTTCCGTCCGCAAGAGTTGCGGCCCGATGGCAGCCCGATATCGACCGGTGTCTTGCCGAAGGTCTCATTGCCACGGCGGGTATTCGGCGGCGTCACTCTGCGGTTTCACCAGCCTATCCTGATCGGTGAGCATCTGACGCGCGAAACGCTGCTGAAAGATATCCAGATGAAGGAAGGCAAGGCAGGTGCCATCTGCATCGCCACCCTGCAAAGCAAGATCAGCACGGATGCCGGCCTGGCGGTTGAGGAATTCTGGACCACCGTTTTCCGCGACGAAGACAAGGGCCAAAGCCGGCCGGCCGCGCCGCTGGAAAAATCCCCGCAGCCGGATGCAGCCTGGAGCAGGCAGGTGACGCCGGATCCGGTGCTTCTGATGCGATATTCCGCGCTAACGTTCAATTCGCATCGCATTCACTTCGACAGAGAATATGCGATACAGCATGAGAAATATGCCGGACTTGTCGTGCATGGTCCGCTCATGTCGAACCTGATGCTGGATTTCGCGGCCGATAACAATCCCGGCCGCCTGTTTTCATCTTACTCCATGCGCGCGCAGGCGCCGGTTTATGACACCGGGCCATTCAGGATTGAAGGTTGCCCGACGAAAGACGGCTGCAGTATCTGGATTTCCACCGACAATGCGTCTCCGGCCATGACGGCCGAAGTCACCTTCTGAAAATGAGGATCGCGTGAGCTGGTTGCTCGGAGTCGGCCAAACCAGGTTCGGCAAGCTCGAAGGCCAGGAGACACTGGATCTGATGTCGTCGGCTGCAGAGCAGGCCCTGCAGGATGCGCATCTGGAACGGTCGGATATCGATGGGCTGATCTGCGGCTATTCTACGGTGCTGCCGCATCTGATGCTGAGTACGCTTTTCGCAGAGCATTTCGGGCTGTCGCCCCAATATGCCCATTCCGTCCAGCTCGGCGGCGCGACGGGGTTTGCGATGCTGATGCTCGCACATGCCCTGGTCGAGGCGGGGGTCGCGAAGAGAATCCTGGTCGTCGCCGGAGAAACCCGGGCGACGGGGCAGAGCAGCGACAGCGCGATCCAGACACTGGCCCAGGTCGGGCATAAGGACTACGAGGTCCCGCTTGGCGCTACGGTGCCGGCATATTATGCCCTGGCGGCGTCGCGCTATATGCATGATTTCGGCATCCCCGAAGCCGAACTGGCGGAGATTGCCGTGCTGATGCGCAGGAATGCCGTACTGCACCCGGATGCGCATTTCCGCGACCCTATCTCGATTGACCATGTCATGGCGTCCCTTCCGATTGCCACTCCATTGAAGCTGCTGGATTGCTGCCCAATCTCCGATGGAGGCGTCGCCTTTGTCGTGGGGTGGGAGAAGCCTGCTGACGTCGCGCTGCGGATCCGGTCCGCCGCGCAGGCCCATACGCATCAGCATATCAGCGCAGCTCCGGATCTCATCGCATCCGGTGCCGGCATCTCAAGCGCGACGGCGCTGCGGGATGCGGGCATCGATCTGGGCGATGTGGAATATGCTGCGATTTACGACAGTTTCACGATCACGCTGGCCATGCTGCTTGAAGAGATCGGGTTCTGCGAAAGAGGCATGGCCGGACGGTATGTCCGGGACGGATATTTCGATCCGAACGGCAGTATTCCCCTCAACACGCATGGAGGCCTGCTCTCGTTCGGCCATTGCGGTGTGGCCGGCGCGCTGGCGCATCTCGTCGAGACCGCAAGGCAGATGGGCGGGCGGGCTGGCACCCGTCAGATCGCCAAACTGCCAAAACTGGCATTGCTGCACGGTGACGGAGGCATACTCTCCTCGCATGTGAGCCTGGTACTCGAGAGGACGTCGTGATGCAGCAGACCGGCTGGGTTTCAGGTGCCGAGAGCTTGACCTATCAGCGCTGCGGGACATGCCGGCATGTCTGGTATTTCGCCCGCGAATTCTGTCCCGGCTGCGGCAGCCGCGATGCCGCGATGCGCGAGGCCGGCGGTCGCGGTGTCGTATTCGCCGTGACAAAGGTGACGCGCGCGCCGACCAAGGAGTGGAAGGCGCATGTGCCCTATACCATTGTGCTGGTCGACGCAGCAGAAGGCTTCCGGCTGATGGCCCATGGGGATGGCGACCTGCAGATCGGCGACCGTGTCCGGTTGACATGGTCGCGTCCGCTCGGGCAGCCAATCCCCTATTTCACCAGGCCCTGACTGCAAGCTGCCTTACAGGTGCGGATTGAGCACCTGGCGAATCGTATTGCCGGAATCGAGTTCGTCGAAAGCGGCATTAATCTCGTCGAAGCCGATCGTGCGGCTGTACAGCTTTTCGACTGGCAGCTTCGCGTTCTTGTACAGCTCAAGGAATTTGGGGATATCCCGCCCGGGCACGCAACTGCCCATATAGCTGCCTTTGACCGTGCGCTCCTCGGTGACGATGCTGGAGTGATTGAGGGCGAGGCTCTTGCTCAGATCGGGCAGGCCGGCCGTGACCGTGGTGCCGCCGCGACGGGTGATCGCATAGGCGGTGTTCATGGCGGGAATCGATCCCGCCATTTCAAACGCGAATTCCACGCCACCATTGGTCAGATCGCGGATTTCATCGATGAATTTATCGCCGGCGACCTGGACCGCATGAGTGGCGCCCAGGGCGCGGGCCATGTCGAGTTTGCTTTGGATGGGATCCACCGCGACGATGGGATGCGCTCCCACTGCCACCAGCCCCATGATGGCGCTCAGCCCGACACCGCCTAGGCCGACCACTGCGGCGCTGACGCCGGCCGGTACTTTGGCCGTGTTCATGACCGCTCCCACGCCGGTGACGACGGCGCATCCGAATAGCGAGGCGAATTCGAACGGGATGTCCTTGGCAATCGGGACCAGCGACTGCTCGGAGCAGACGGCATACTGGGCGAAGATGGAGAGACCGGAATAATGGTTGAGCGGGGTATTGCCGATATGCAGCCGCCGCGCGCCCGTCTGCAGGGTGCCATTCGCGCGCGCCTCTTTGGTGGCTTCACAAAGATTGGGCCGTCCGTTCAGGCAGTTTCCGCATTTCCCGCAGGTCGTGACAACGATGGTGACGACGTGATCACCGACGGCGACGCCGGTCACGCCCTGACCAACTTCTCGCACGATACCGGCGGCCTCGTGACCGGGGATGGACGGAAGCTTACGCGGGCGAGAGCCATTGATGGCGGAGAGGTCGGAATGGCACAGGCCTGCCGCACGAATTTCGACCAGAACCTCACCCGGCCCCGGAGGATCCAAGTCCACTTCTTCGATCACCAGCGGCTTGCTGTCGCGGAAAGGCCGCGGAAGATTGTTATCGTACAGAACGGCGGCCTTCATCTTCATGTCTTTCTCCCCAGACTGGTTCATATGCGACCCGGCCTGCCAATGACCGGGTTTCTGATTTCTAGCGGCCGGTAAACACCGGTTTGCGTTTTGCGAGGAACGCCTTGCGTGCCTCGATATGGTCCGCAGTGGTGAACAGCGCGGACTGAACGTCCGACTCAAATGCCATGGCCTGCTCCGCAGTGCCGGAACTACGTGCCAGACCGAGTTTGGTCGCCGCATGCGACAGTGGCGCCAGGGCTTCCCATTCCCGGCTTTTGCGCAGCGCCTGCTCCATCGCCTCATCCGGTGAAGTTACGATATCGACAAGGCCAATCCTGCCGGCTTCATCGGCCTCGACCACATTTGCACTGAGCAGAAGGTTGCGGGCGATCCGTGCCCCGACACGTTGCGGCAACGTCCACAGCAGGCCGACATCGGCGACCAGGCCAATCCTGGCGAAACTGGCGCACAGTTTCCCGGTGCTGTCGGCAATCACATAGTCGCATGCCATGGCCAGCGAGAGACCGCCGCCAAAGGCATTGCCGCGCAGGCAGGCCACTACCGGTTTTGGGCCGGCAACCAGATGGCGGAGAATGGCGTGCAGAATGCCCATGCGCAGGCGTGAGCGACTGAGATCGACAGCCCCGTCGGATGCGCCCATTTCGGAAATGTCGCCACCGGAACAGAAGTGTTTACCGGCGCCAGTCAGGATGATGGAGCGAACTCCGTCATCCGCCGTGACCTGATCCAGCAGGTCCCGAAGCTCCGTCCGCATGGCCGTGGACAGTGCATTCTGTTTCTCCGGCGCGTTCAACGTGATGACCGCGGTCTTTTCCAGCTGTTCGTATAGTACCGAGGACATGTCAAAAACCGCGTTTGGTGCGAGACTGCATCACTTCTTGTCCAGTTCCGAGATGATGCCGGCCCATTGCCGGCTTTCGACCCGGACGCGCTCCGCCAGCGCTTCGGGGGTTGACGGGATCACGTCGTATCCGCGCTCGATGATGGGAGTCGAGAACTTGGGGTCGGCAGCGATATTCGTAATCGCACGATTCAGCCGGCTTGTGATATCCGCAGGCAGTTTTGCCGGCGCCATCAGCGAGTACCAGACGACAGCCTCGTAACCGGGCAATGCTGTCTCATTGAGTGTCGGCAGATCGGGGAGGCGGCGGTTACGCTCTTTCGAGCCCACCGCGATGCCTTTAATCGATCCGGCCTGAAGCTGATCATAGGCCTCGCCGATCGACAGGAACATCATGTCGATATGGAGGCCCATCACGTCGCGCAGAGCGGGCCCGACGCCGGTGTATGCGACATGGCGCAGGCGAACCTGAGCCTGTTTCTGAAACAGTTCTCCGGCAAGATGATTGGAGCCGCCCTTGCCTGCGGAGCCAAATGTATAGCGTGCCGGGTTTGCGCGAGCGGTCGCCATCAATTCATCGATGTTGTTGGCCGGAAAGTCCTTGCGAACGACAAGGGCAAGCGGCCCGATGACCAGATTCGAAATGGGGGTGAAGTCTTCGGTGGGTTTGAAACGGACCGACTGAAGATAAGGCGAGATCGTGATGGCCGGGCTGGGGACGATTTCGAGCGTATAGCCGTCCGGTTTTGCCCGGGCGAGTTCCTCAAGCGCGATGGTACCCGATGCTCCGGGCTTGTTTTCGACAACAACCGGCTGCCCCAGGTCTTTGACCAGGAAGTCCGCCACGATACGGCCGAAGTAATCCACCGGTCCGCCGGGCGGATATCCGACCAGCAGGCGGATCGGCTTCTTCGGATAGTCATCCGCTTTCGCGTTAGGTGCCTGAAATGCGAGCAGCATGGCGGCACACGAGAAGGCGAAAAACCCGGCAGATTTCAGATACCGCACGTCATGCTCCAGCTTGGCGGCCCGGCGAAAGAGGTTTCGTCCAGAAATTCTTAATAGAGAATAATATATTCTATAGAGAATATTAGGATTGAGAAAAACGCCTGTCAATGCGATTGGGTTTGACAAGGGCGCCGCAACCTCGATAAATTCTCCAACAAGAATACTATTCTCTATATAGAATAAATTAAGGGAGCTTACCGTATGGCTGATGTTTCCACTCTTGAAGCCCGCATTACAGAAGAGGCTCTTGAGGATTTGCGCCGCTCGATGGGGATCGAAGTCGATCTCCCGCAATACAACACCGCTGCGACAGACGATGCGATCCGGCATTACGCTCTTGGCATCGGCGATGACAATCCGCGTTTCCTCGACGCGGCCTACAGCAAGAAGACCCGCTGGGGCGCCATTACCGCGCCACCGACCTTCGTGATGACTTGCGGTTTCGCCCGTTCGCGCGGCCTCGCGGGTATCCATGGACTGTTCTCCGGAATCGACCTGCACTGCCACAAGCCGATCGAGGCCGGAACGCGCATCCATGCCAAGACCGCCCTGAGCGATCTCATCGAGCGCCAGGGGCGCTATGCGGGGCGAGTGTTCCAGCAGGTCTACACGACGCAGTATCGGGATTCGTCCGGTGAGCTGCTCAGCACGCTGCATTCGCATACCTTCCGCACTGAACGGAAATCCGGCGGCGAGAAGGGAAAATATTCGGACCTGCGGCGCCAGTCATATTCCGAGAATGAAATCGCTGACATCGCGGCAGCCTATGCCAAGGAATCCGAGACCCGGGCTGGAAGCAGGCTCGTGTATTTCGACGACATGCGCATCGGAGACGAAATTCCGTCGCTGATCAAAGGCCCGCTCACGGTCACCGACATGATCTGTTTCCTCATGGGCTTTGGCTATATCTATGTCCGTGCACACCGGCAGTGGTACTCCTTCATCTCTCGACATCCTGGCGCTGCAGTGATCGATGCCTATGGCATTCCCGATGTGCCGGAACGCGTGCACTGGGATGAAGGTCTGGCCAAGCATATTGGGATGCCAACGATGTATGACTACGGGCCGCAGAGAATCGGCTGGTTCGATCATTGTCTGTCTGACTGGATGGGCGACAATGGTTGGCTGCGACGTCTCCAAGTTCGTCTCTCGGGGCCGAACTATGTCGGTGATATCTCCTGGATCAAGGGCAAGGTGACCGATCTATCCGAGAAAGACGCCTGCGCCTTCCTTGAACTGGAGGCCGTGGATCAGCGTGGTCGCGTCAGCGCGACCGCAAAAGCGGAAGTCGTATTGCCAAGAAAATAGCACCGACAACATCGGGCAGATTTATGAGGGAGTGAAGCGTAGGATGAATACCGCAACAGACGTGCGGCCCGATCAAGCCCAGCAGCAAGCCGTATTTCCGCTTGCCGGTTTGAAGATCTTGGACTTTACACGCGTCTTGTCGGGACCGTTCTGCACGATGATGCTGGCCGATCTGGGGGCGCAGGTCACCAAGATCGAGGACATCGAGGGCACCGATGTCACGCGGCACAACCATCCCTTCGTCGGTGGCGAGAGCCACTACTATGTGTCAGTCAACCGCAACAAGGAGAGCGTCTCTCTCAATCTCAAATCGGAGGAGGGGCGACGCATTGCGCGCGAACTCGCGATCCAGTGCGATATTGTGGTGGAGAATTTTCGCCCGGGCGTGATGAAGCGCCTGGGTCTGGATTACGAGACGCTCAAGGCAAAAAATCCCCGCCTGATCTTCTGCAGCCTGTCTGCATTCGGCCAGACCGGCCCGCTGCGGGACAAGATCGCCTATGACCTTGTCATCCAGGCGCTCACCGGCGCCATGGCGGTGACCGGCGAACCGGGCCGGCCTCCCGTGAAGATGGGGCTGCCGCTCGCGGACGAGGTCTCCGGCATGTTTGCCGCCATCGGGATTCTGGCGGCCCTGGAGCAGCGTGAACGCAGCGGAGAAGGCTGCGTGCTTGATATCGCGATGTTTGACGTCGGCCTGACTCTGCTGAGTTACATGGCCAACATCTACTTTGCGAATGGCTCAAGTCCTGAGCGGCTTGGCTCCGCCCATCCGACGATCTATCCCTATAACGGCTTCGAGACCAGCGACGGCTATCTGGTCGCAGCTCCGTTCACGCAGGCATTCTGGCGCAAGTTTGCTGTCGTGGTCGGACAGGATGAACTGCCCAACAATCCGAAATTCAAGACATTCAGCGACCGGCTGAAAAACCGGGCCGAACTCGAAAGCATTCTCAACCCGATCCTGAAAACCAGGCCGACCGCCGAATGGCTGGGGAGGCTGGACGAAGGCGATGTGCCCAACGGGCAGATCAATTCGGTTGGTGCGGCGCTCGAAATGGAGCAGACCAAGCACCGGAAAATGGTGGTGGAGGTCGAACACCCGACGGCCGGAAAAATCAAATCCCTCGGCACGCCGTTCCATTTCCGCTTCGAGAACAAGGCAGAGTATCAGCCGCATTTCCGGGCTGCTCCCCTGCTCGGACAGGACACGGAAGCGGTGCTGTCGCAGCGCCTGAATATGCCGGCCCAGGACATCTCCACGCTGGCAGAGCGGGGCGTTGTCCGCTGCAACAGCATGGCCGGGGCTGCGAACCGCCGGCTGCAGGCGCCGCAAGGCGGTGCGCCTGCAGCCAAAGCACCGCCGGCCGCAAATGCGCCCGCGGGTGCCGGCCTGCCGCTCGCGGGTCTGCGCGTGCTGGATCTGACCAGGATGCTGGCAGGCCCGATGGGCTGCCTGATCTTTGCCGAACTGGGTGCGGAGGTCATCAAGATCGAAGAGCCGCGGATTGGCGATCCGACGCGCCGCAATCTGCCGTTCGTCGGAACCGAGAGCGCCTACTACATGGCGGTGAACCGCGGCAAGGACAGCATCTGCCTGGATCTGAAATCGGTTGAAGGCCATCGCGTCTTTCTCGATCTCGTCGCCAAATCGGATGTGGTGGTCGAGAATTTCCGGCCCGGCGTGATGGGCAAGCTCGGACTGTCTTATGCCGATCTGCGCGCCGTAAAGCCGGACATCATCCTTTGCTCCATTTCAGGCTTCGGACAGACAGGACCGCTGCGCGAGAAAATCTCCTTCGACCTGGTGAACCAGGCCATTGCCGGCACAATGGCGGTGACCGGTGAAGATGGTCGGCCGCCCGCCCGTATCGGCGTTCCGGCTGGCGATCTGTGCGGTGGCATCTTCGGCGCCTTGGCGACGCTGGCGGCTTTGCGGGCGCGGCGCACCACCGGCCTGGGTGCGCATGTCGATATGAGCCTGCACGACTCGCTCGTGTCGCTGCTGGGATATCTGGCGCAATCCTATCTGATCACGGGGCAGAGTCCGAAATCTGTCGGCTCGGGTCATCACAATATCGTCCCCTATCGTGCGTATGAGGGGACCGATGGGCATTTCGTGGTTGCGGCTTTCTCGCAGGAATTCTGGGCCAAACTGGCGCGCGCGATCGGACGCCCGGAACTTGTCGACGATCCGCGCTTCCGGCTTCTGGCGAACCGTAAAGAAAACCGGGATGCCCTGAACGACATTCTCGAGCCGATCTTCCGGACAGGATCTGTGACGCACTGGATCGAGACTCTGGAAGCCAATGACGTGCCCTGTGCGCCGATCTGGTCGGTGGGCCGGGCGCTGGACTCCGAACAGTCGGCCGCCAGGGAAATGACATTCGATCTGCAGCATTCCACGTTGGGCGTGCAGCGAACGCTCGGCATGCCGTTCCGGTGCAATGGCAAGCTGTGGCGTTCGCTCAAGCCGCCGCCCACGCTGGGCCAGCAGTCCGAGCAGATACTGACAGACCTGCTTGGCTATTCCGCCGAGCAGGTCAGGCATGTGCTGAATTCCACCGAGCCGGTATGACGGCGCAGATCATGAAGAAGAGCGCGCCGATCTTCATCGATGTCCGTGGTCTTCGCTATCACGTCCGCACCTGGGGAGAGAAGACCAGGCGTCCGATCTTCATGCTGCATGGCTGGATGGATAATTCCGCATCCTTTCAGTATGTGGTCGACCATCTGAAAGAGGATTACTACATCATTGCGCCTGACTGGCGCGGATGTGGAGACAGCCAGTGGTCAGACGATGGCAGTTACTGGTTCAACGACTATCTCGCCGACCTGCAGGCCCTGCTGCAGCATTTCCAGCCCGAGACCCCTGTCGATCTCATCTGCCACAGCATGGGCTTCAATATAGGTAGTGTTTATGCGGGTGTGTTCCCCCATCGCGTGAGGCGGCTGGTGAACCTGGAATGCCACGGCTTCCGCGAAGTCTCGCCCGAAGATCATCCGGCCAGGTATGCGGAATGGCTTGAAGCCGTCGCGGAAAAGAAAATCGGGCCCGGTTACCCGTCTTTCGATCGCATCGCGGAAAAACTGCAGGCCGCGAACCCTGCGCTTCGCCCGGGACAATCCGAGTATCTGGCGCGGCATCTGGCGCGCATGGGAGATGACGGCGTTGTGCGCATGCTCAATGATCCGGCGCAACGCAGCCCTACCAACAAGATGCTCTACGTCGGACTTCTGCGACCGGAAGAAGCGGAAGCATGCTGGAAACGTGTGGAAGCGCGCGTGCTGTGGATCGAAGGTGGAAAATCCGATGTTCCGCGGCAGATCGGGGCCACGCCCGAGCAGCTCGCCCGGCGCAGATCAGCATTTCGCAGTCTGGATGTGAAGGTGATCGCGGATGCCGGTCATCTGGTCCACGTCGAGTATGCCAAGGATGTCGCAGCGGCAATCGAAGAATTTTTACTCATTTAGCTGACCAGAGATGAGATAAGAAGGTTGGAGGAAACGCCATGAGTGCAGCAGAACAAATGATCAGCCGTGTCCATCCGTGGCTGGATGGAAAGCTGAAGAAGCTCTTCATCAATGGTGAGTGGGTTGAGGGTTCAACCGGCCGCACGTTCGAGTCGAGAAATCCTGCGACGGGTGAACTGCTCGCCGATGTGGTGGAAGGCAGTGCCGAAGATATCGACCGCGCTGTCCGCGCCGCCCGCGCTGCGTTCAATGGCCCATGGAGCAAATTCAAGCCATATGACCGGCAGGAAGTCCTCCTGCGTCTGTGCGATCTCATGGACAAGCATTACGACGAGCTGAGTCTGCTTGAGACGCTGGATATGGGCGGGCCGATCAGCCGCACCCGGTCTAGGAAAACCTCGATCATCGGAATGCTGCGTTACTATGCCGGCATGGCGACCGCCCTGCATGGCGAAGTCGTCGAGAATTCCCAGCCGGGTCACATCTTCACTTATACGAGCAAGGAGCCGGTCGGCGTCGTCGGTGCCATCACGGCCTGGAATGGTCCCATCAATGCGGTGATCTGGAAACTGGGCCCGATTCTGGCGACGGGCTGCACGGCCGTTTTCAAGCCCGCAGAACAGGCGCCTCTCTGCGCCCTGCGGATCGCTGAGCTTTCCGTCGAGGCGGGCATTCCGCCGGGTGTGTTTAATGTGGTTTCCGGCTTCGGTGAAACGGCCGGTGCTGCGCTGTCCGCGCATCAAGACGTCGACAAGATCGCCTTCACCGGGTCACATATCACGGGCCAGCACCTGATCCGCGCATCGGCGGGCAATATCAAGCGCCTCTCGCTCGAACTGGGTGGCAAGTCGGCGAATATCGTGTTCGCAGATGCCGATCTTGATCTGGCCGTTCCGGGCTCGGCGATGGCCGCGTTCAGCAACACCGGGCAGGTTTGCGGCGCGGGCACGCGCCTGTTCGTGGAGCGAAAGGTCCACGACCAGTTCGTCGAAAAGGTCGCAGCCTATGGCAAGGGCCTGAAGGTCGGAAACGGCCAGGATCCGAAAACGCAGATCGGTCCTCTGGTGTCGCAACAGCAGCTCGAGCGGGTCACTGGCTATTTTGCCATCGGGCAGAATGAGGGTGCGAGCGTTGCGTCCGGCGCCGAACGCATTTCGGAGGGCGACCTGTCGAAGGGCTATTTCGTCTCTCCGACGGTTTTCGCCAACGTGAAGGACGAGATGCGGATCGCCCAGGAAGAGATTTTCGGCCCTGTCGTATCCGTTCTGCCTTTCGACGATATCGACGAGGTCATCGCGCGTGGCAATACCTCGCAATATGGCCTTGGCGGCGGCGTCTGGACGCAGAATCTGAAGAAGGCGCACCGGATCGCCAAAGGTCTGCGTTCTGGATCGGTCTGGGTGAACTGCTGGATGACCCGCGATCCGGCCATGCCTTTCGGTGGCTACAAGATGAGCGGATATGGCCGCGAGTCGGGCATCCAGCACCTGGAAGAATTCCTGAATGTGAAATCCGTCTGGATGAACGTCACCTGAGGCACGGGGTGACAGGCGAGTATCTGGAAGACCGAGGAAACGAACCGAAGAACTGACCGACATCATCTGCTGAGACAAAGCAGAGGCGGTCACGAGCACGAGGCAAGCCTGGGAGGGCATTTCTATGGTGCTGAACAGAAAGGATGCGGCGGCTAGCCTGTTCTTTATCGGAGTAGGCTTGCTTTACGGTTCTATAATCCTGTCGAAGCTGCCGATCGGTCAGGTGACCGAGATGGGGCCGGGCTTCTTTCCGATCGTCCTGTCATCAGCGCTGATCCTGCTCGGCGGCATCGGTCTGTTGAAGAGTTTCTCGAGCGGTCCGGGTACACTGTTCGGGAAATTTGCGTGGCGGCCTGTTATCACCATCACGGCCGGAATTGTCTTTTTCGGTGCCGTGCTCAGCGGGCTTGGCATGCTGCTGACTGTTTTTGGAACCGCGGTCATAAGCTCTGCGGCCAGTCCGGCATTGAAGGCCAGGTCGGCTGTGCTGATCGGCCTGGCCATATCCGTGTTCTGCGTGCTGATTTTCATTCTGGCTCTCCGGTTGCCGATCCCCGTGATTGGCGCCTGGATCGGGAATTGAGGCAGCCATGGACCTGATTCACAATCTGGGCATCGGCCTCGGCGTCGCTTTTCAGCCGGCGAACATCCTGTACTGCTTCATCGGCGCTCTGCTGGGGACGGTCATCGGCGTTCTTCCGGGCATCGGGCCGCTGGCGACCATTGCAATGCTGCTGCCGCTGACATTCGGCTTCGATCCTGTCGCGTCGCTGATCATGCTGGCCGGAATTTATTACGGCTCGCAATACGGCGGGTCGACGACGGCGATCCTGATCAACCTTCCCGGTGAGTCGTCTTCGGCTGTCACCACGCTGGATGGCTACCAGATGGCGAAACAGGGCCGTGGCGGCATAGCGCTTGCCGCCTCAGCGCTTGGCTCATTCTTTGCTGGCACGATCGCGACGATCCTGATCGCGGTCTTTGCCAAGCCCCTGAGCGGCATGGCGCTCAGCTTTGGCCCGGCAGAGTATTTCTCCTTGCTGACCCTGGGCCTGGTGTCATCGATCGCGCTGGCTTCAGGCTCCGTCCTGAAAGCCATTTCGATGGTTTGCTTCGGCCTGCTAATGGGGCTGACCGGAACCGACATCTACTCCGGCATGCCGCGCTTTACGTTCGGTGCACAGGATCTGCTCGACGGGCTCGATTTCGTGGCCATCGCGGTGGGCGTTTTCGGGATCAGCGAGATTCTCCGCAATCTTGAGCATGTCGACGCCACCAAGCCGATCGTGCACAAGATCACCAGCCTGTGGCCGGGTAAGGAAGACCTGAAACGGATGGTGGCGCCTGCAATACGCGGCACCGCCATCGGCTCCGTACTCGGAGTGCTTCCTGGCGGCGGCGCACTGCTGTCGTCGTTTGTTGCCTACAATGTCGAGAAGAAGGTCTCAAAACAGTCCGATCAATTCGGCAAGGGTGTTATCGAGGGGGTTGTCGCGCCGGAATCCGCCAATAACGCAGGCGCGCAGACATCCTTTATTCCCATGCTGACGCTTGGCATTCCGTCGAATGCTGTCATGGCGCTGATGATTGGCGCCATGATGATTCATGGCATTGTCCCGGGGCCCAACGTCATCACCAAGACGCCGGATCTGTTCTGGGGTCTGATTGCATCGATGTGGGTCGGTAATGCGATGCTGATCATCTTGAACTTGCCGCTGATTGGCATCTGGGTATCGCTGCTCCGTGTTCCCTACACCATTCTGTTCCCGGCGATCACTGCGTTCTGCTGTGTTGGCGTGTACAGCGTCAATGGGAATGCCTTCGGCGTCTATGAAATCGCCATATCGGGTGTTCTCGGGTATCTGCTGGTGAAGCTTGAATGCGAGCCGGCACCCTTCATCCTTGGCTTCATCCTCGGGCCGATGCTCGAGGAATACCTGCGGCGCACGTTGATCATCTCGAACGGCGATATGTCGGTATTTGTCACGCGTCCGCTCAGTGCCAGCTTGCTGCTGATTACGGTTGCTGCGCTGATCTTCATGATGCTGCCCAGCATTGCGAAAAAACGGAGTGAGGTTTTCGTTGAAGATTGAGGGCCGCTCACTGCTCGTCATCGCTTGTTCGGCAAGCGGGCGATGACGATGGTGGCGTAATGCAATTGACACTGGTGTGGCCCCTCACTATCATACTCCATACAGAATATAATTCTCTATAGAGAATTCAGAGGAAGCGCAGACAGCTTGGCGGCCGGACCCGATCTGGGGCCGCCGAGAGTCGGATGAGGCAGAATCAAATGGTAAAGCGTCCTTTGACAGGTATCCGCGTTCTGGATCTCAGCCGAGTGCTGGCGGGGCCCTACTGCGGACAGTTGCTGGCCGATATGGGCGCGGACGTCATCAAGATCGAACAGCCGACAGGCGATGAAAATCGGGGATGGGCGCCCGTCCTGCCGTCAGGCGAGAGCTGTAACTTCATGAGCGTCAACCGCGGCAAGCGCGGCATGACGCTGAACCTGCGAACCGATGAAGGGAAGCAGCTGCTGCGCAAACTTCTCGCGGTTTCGGACGTGCTGATCCATAACTACCTTCCGGAAACCGCGGCCAAACTGGGCTTTGATCCGGACGCGCTGATCGCTGAATTCCCCAGGCTGATCGTTTGCTCGGTGACCGCATATGGCTCGAAAGGCCCGTTGCGTGACAGCCCGGGCTACGACTCTGTCATTCAGGCCTTTGCCGGCATCATGGCCATGACCGGAGAGTCGGACGGCGGTCCGGTGCGGTCAACGATCTCCGTTGTCGATCTGGCGACCGGCCAGATTGCCTGCTGCGGAATTCTGTCGGCCCTGATCGGCAGGGGGATCGGATCGGCGGAACGCCATGTTCAGGTGTCGCTGTTTGAATCGGCGGTCTCCCTTCTGGGCTACCACGCCGTGGCGTATCTTGAAGCAGGAGTGCTGCCGAAGCGGGAAGGCTCCGGCATCTGGCATTTGACCCCGTATCAGGCGTTTAAATGCACCGACCAGTATATCTATACCGGCGCGTTGAACGACTCGACCTGGTTCCGGCTGTGCGACTGCGTTGACCGTCCGGATCTGCGTAACGATCCGACTCTGGCGACCAATATTCTCAGGCTGTCTCAGCGGGAGAGGCTGGTATCGGAATTCACCAAGATCTTCGCCACCGATACCGCCCACAGCTGGCTCGAACGCCTTCAGAAATTCCAGGTGCCCGCTTCCCTCCTGCACACGCTCGACCAGGTATTCGAGCATGAGCAAACGCTGATGAACGACATGGTTGCGATGGCGGTGACGGCGTCAGGCGACACGGTCAGGCTGCTGGGGCTGCCATTCAAGATCGGTGCCATTACGCAGCCGTCGCCGACAGCTCCGCCCCGCCTCGGCCAGCATACCGACGAAATCCTCCAAGACCTTCTTGGGATGAGCGCAGATCAGCGCCGTGCGCTGAGCAGCAGCGGCGCCATTTGACGTTTCCGGCAGTACGGCAAGTAACGAGCGACACTTTGTTTCAGGGGATTACCGATGGCCGAGTTGAATGTCGAGTCCGAGATCACAGGCGCGGTGTGGAAGATCACCACCGAGATCGGCGCTCGGGCCGAAAAGGGCGATGTCCTGATGATCCTCGAATCCATGAAAATGGAGATCCCCGTGGAGGCCACGCAAGCAGGAACTGTCGTCAGGATTCTGGTGAGCGAGGGCGAGACCGTGTCCGAGGGACAGCCGCTCGTTCGACTCTCGGACTGAGATGTTCGTCAGGATCCTCATAGCCAATCGTGGCGAGATCGCGTGCCGGGTCATCAAGACCTGCAAACGCCTGGGCATCGAAACTGTAGCCGTCTTCTCGGAGGCCGACAGAAACGCCCTGCATGTACAGCTGGCTGATGAAGCCCACTGCATCGGCCCGGCGCCGGCGCGCGAAAGCTATCTGGTCGTGGACAGGATTCTCGAAGTCGCAAAGAGCAGCCGGTCGGAGGCCATTCATCCGGGATACGGTTTCCTGTCGGAGAATCCGGTCCTCTCCCAGGCCTGTCTGGATGCGGGCATCGTATTTCTCGGGCCCCCGCCAGAGGTCATCCGCGTGATGGGTGCGAAAGACGCGGCCAAGCGCATGGCGGAGTCGATCGATGTGCCGGTGATCCCGGGTTATCACGGAGATGACCAGGACGATGCCACACTGCAGAACCATGCCCAAAGAATTGGCTGGCCCTGCCTGATCAAGGCGGCTGCCGGCGGCGGCGGCCGCGGCATGCGGCGTGTGAATGACGCTGCGGAATTCGCACAATCTCTGGCGGCCGTGCGGCGGGAGGCCAAAAGCTTCTTCGGCGACGACAAGGTCATTGTCGAGAGGTTCATCACCCAGCCGCGGCATATCGAAGTTCAGGTGATGGGCGACAATTTCGGGCGCTATATCCACCTCGGGGAGCGCGATTGCTCGATCCAGCGGCGGCATCAGAAGGTCATCGAGGAAGCGCCGGGCTGCGGGCTGAGCGATGCCTTGCGGTCACGGATGCGGGCCGCTGCCCTGAAGCTTGCCAGCGCGATTGAGTATAAGGGGGTCGGCACGATCGAATTCCTCGTCGATGCCGGGCGGGATGACGAGGCCTTCTATTTCATCGAAATGAACACCCGGATCCAGGTCGAGCATCCGATCACTGAGAAGGTATTCGGCATTGATCTGGTGGAATACCAGTTCCTGATCGCCGCCGGTGAAGCCTTGCCGCCCCAGGACCGGTTTAACGCGTCTGGATATGCGATCGAGGCGCGCATATGTGCGGAAGATCCCAGCCGCGGCTATCGCCCGACACCTGGTCTACTGCGCGAATTCTCGGTTCCTCAACTCTCGGAACATCTTCGCGTCGATACCGGGTTCCGCAGCGGCGATGAAATCTCTCCCTGGTATGACTCGCTTGTCGCGAAAGTCATTGTGTACGGAGAATCCCGGGAAGACGCGGTCAGAAAAATGTCTGACACGCTTGCTCGATGCAGGATCAATGGCATCTCGTCGAACATTCCGCTGCTGATTTCGATCATGGAAAACGCCGTCTATCAGCGCACGGCTGTCGATACCAATTTCCTTCAGACATATGGAGATGAATTGCTGACCCCAAGGCAAGCGGCCCTGGGATGATGCCGCGGTAAAAAGCGGCCAGAATTGGAGGCGGGTGGAATGAGTTGGGAAGCCGAACTGGAAGAGCTGAGGTACCGGCAGCAGCTGGCCTACAAGATGGGCGGCGAGGAGCGTGTCGCGCGACAGCATGCCGCCGGGCGCCTGACAGTTCGTGAGCGCATCGATCGCCTGCTGGACAAGAACTCTTTCCATGAAATCGGTGCGATTTCCGGCTTTGCGACTTACGACGAGAGCAATGCGATAAAGACCTTCACGCCGGCCAACTGCGTGTTCGGAAGGGGCCTGATCGACGCCCGGCAGGTCGTGGTCGCGGGCGATGATTTTACAATCCGCGGCGGATCCGCAGATGCCTCGATCTGGGCCAAATTCAAGATGGCCGAGAATATGGCTTACGAGTTCCGGATGCCGCTTGTCCGCATGGTCGAAGGTTCCGGCGGCGGCGGATCGGTCAGAACAATCGAGACGACCGGACGCTCGAACCTGCCGGGCGGCGTGGGCACCACATCGGGCCTGGACCTGTGTGCCCGGAATCTCGGGCAGATTCCGGTTGTTTCCATCGCCACGGGACCAGTGGCCGGCCTGGCGGCAGCCCGGTTCTGCGCCAGCCATTTTGCGATCATGATCAAGGAAATCTCTTCGGTCTTCGTCGCCGGTCCGCCTGTCGTCGAGCATCTGGGGCAGAAGCTCACGAAAGAAGAGCTTGGCGGCCACAAGATACACACAAAATCCGGCGTTGCCGACTATTCGGTCGATAACGAAGACGAAGCATTCGTGGCAGTGCGCCGTTTCCTGTCCTATTTACCGTCATCGGTCTGGGAGCTGCCGCCGCGCACGGAGTGTCATGACGACCCTGCGCGCGCCGACGAGTTCCTGATCTCTGCTGTGCCGAAAGACAGCAGGAAGGCATACAAAATCCGGCAGATCATCGAGTCGGTGGTCGATTCCGGTTCCTTCTTCGAAATCGCCAAGAGCTATGGCCCGTCGATCGTGACCGGGTTCGCGCGCCTGAATGGTTGGCCGGTGGCGATCATGGCTGGCGACCCCTATCACAGCGCCGGTGTCTGGACGGCGAATTCCGCCCAGAAGATCACCCGTTTCGTCGACCTGGCGGAGACATTCCATCTTCCGGTGGTTCATCTGGTCGATTGCCCCGGCTTCGAAATTGGACTGGATGCCGAGAAGAGCGGCGTCATGCGGCAGGCTGTCCGTGCCATTGCCGCCATCAATCAGACAACCGTGCCGTGGTGCTCGGTTCTCCTGCGCAATGTGTTCGGCGTCGGCGGTGGTGCGCACCAGCCCGCAGGCCGGCTTTCCTATCGTTATGCCTGGCCGTCTGGCCGCTGGGGGTCTCTGCCGCTGGAGGGCGGCGTGGAGGCGGCATACAGCGCCGAACTGGCGGCAGCGGAGAACAGGGAAGAAGCCCTGGCGAAGATCACGTCGAAACTGTCCGCCATGCGCTCTCCTTTCCGGACGGCCGAGGCTTTCTGGATAGAAGAAATCATCGATCCCAGGGATACCCGCCGCCTGCTGTGCGAATTCGCAGACACTGCGGCGCCGCTCAGGACTGCCGGTAAGACTAGCTTTACGTTGAGGCCATAAACAGACACTGAAACCGAGGGAGGCAACAAAATGAAGATGATGAAGATTGTTCATACCTTAGCTGTCGTGGCTTGCATCGGAGCAGCCGTTTCTGCCACCGCTCAGACGAAGTATCCGGAGCGTCCGGTAACCATCATAGTGCCGTGGGGCGCGGGCGGTGCAACCGACCTGCTCGCACGTCTTTTGGCCGAGAACCTGAAGGCCGAGTTCAATCAGCCTTTCGTCGTCGAGAACAGGCCGGGAGCCACGACCGGTATCGGTGCGAGCTTTGTCGCCCGTTCGCCGAAAGACGGATACACGCTGATGCTAACGACCAGCACAACATCGGTGACGAATCCCCTGACGAATGCCGAAGCAACCTATAAGCCGGAGCAGTTTGCAGCCGTCGCCCTGGTGGCGGCAGTTCCGTATGCCCTGGTCACCGGCAAGGCATTTGCCGGAAAAAGCCTCGCCGAGTTTGTCGAGTATGGGAAAAAGAATCCCGGGCAGGTGACATACGGAACCTCGGGGGTTGGTTCCTTCTCGCACTTCCTGGGCGGCAAGATCATGAAGACGCTCGGGATCAAGGCGCGGCCGGTGCCGTATTCGGGCAATGGTCCGGCTCTCGCGGACACGCTTTCAGGGGCGATCAGCAGTAATATCGAGGCGTTGGCCACAGGTGATGCCCAGATCAAGAGCGGGAACTTCACCGGCCTGGCGATGGCGACCACTGAGCGTCTGCCGCAGCTCCCGAACGTTCCGACATTCAAGGAACTGGGCTACGAAACCCTTGACATGGAAAATTGGTTTGCGATGTTTGCGCCGGCAGGAACGCCTAAGCCGATTATCGACAAGCTGAATGCGGCGCTGACGAAAATCACCACTGGTGCGGCGTACAAGAAAAAGATGGATGAACTCAGCACTCCGGCGCGTTGGTCAACGCCCGAAGAGCTGGAGGCGCTCGTCCAGCGCGATATCAAGGCTTTCAGGGAACTCCTGACGTCAGCAGAGTGAGGCCGGGTGTGCGCGGCATGTAAAATGCGGCGCACACTCATTTTTTCGATGAGTTTTGAGGCTATGTACGCCGTATTGCGAAGTGATCGATAGAACCCATCAGCCTCGTTGCTCTGCAGGCTTTATCGTGCAGTCAACGGCATGTCAACAGTGGTCGTCTTTCGGTTCCGGCGGTTCTGCGGAACTCCGCACTCAACACCCAGGATGTGGACCAGTTCAAGGATACTCTGGTTCCTGGTGCCGTTGCCGCGGACGCTCCAGTTGAAGAGAATGGCATCGGTGATTGGCTACTTGGCAAACTAGTGGATTGATCGGATCAAAAGAGTCCGAACTGGGATTCCCCTTCGCTTGATGGCATGCGAGTCTGTCGCATGCGCAGCGACGTCTCCTTCACAGTGTCTCCCGGCGATCAGCAGCGGTTGCGCGCTATCGCCGCGAACCCCAAGAGCCCGCAGAAACACGTCTGGCGGGCGCGGATCGTCCTTCTGAGCGGCGAGGGCGTGGGCACCACGGCAATCAGGCCGAGACCGGCAATTCCAAGACCTGCGTGTGGCGCTGGCAGGAGCGGTTCATGCATGAGGGCGTCGACGGCCTGCTTCGCGACCGCTCCCGTCCGCCTGGAAAGGCGCCGGTCCCACCAGAGCGTGTTGCAGAGATCATCCGCCTGACGCAGGAGCCGCCGCCGCACGAGGCAACCCATTGGACGCTGCGCGCGATGGCCAGGGTTGTCGGCATCGCGGCGTCGACGGTGCAAGGCATCTGGAAGGCCCATGGTCTCAGTCCACATCGCTGGCGGCACTTCAAGCTCTCCAACGACCCGGCCTTCGCCGAGAAGCTCACGACCATCGTTGGGCTGTATGTCGATCCGCCGACCCATGCGGTGGTGCTTTCGGTCGATGAGAAGAGCCAGATCCAGGCGCTCGACCGCACACAGCCCGGCCTGCCCATGAAGAAGGGCCGAGCCGGCACGATGACCCACGACTACAAGCGCCACGGCACGACGACGCTGTTTGCCGCCCTCAACGTGCTGGATGGCACGGTCATCGCGCAGAACATGCAGCGCCATCGCCATCAGGAACTCATCCGCTTCCTCAACCGCATCGAGCTCAACCGCATCGAGCGCGAGGTGCCGGCCGACAAGGCCATCCACGTCATCCTCGACAACTACGCGGCACACAAGAAGGACAAGGTCCGCGCCTGGCTCGCCCGCCATCCGCGCTGGACCTTCCACTTCACCCCGACTTCCTGCTCCTGGCTCAATGCCGTCGAGGGCTTCTTCGCCAAGATCACATGGCGCAGGCTCAAGCATGGCGTCTTCCATTCCGTCGTCGATCTCCAGGCCGCAATCAACCGCTTCGTTCGCGAAGACAATGCCGACAAACCGAAGCCCTTCGTTTGGAAAGCCGGCCCCGACGACATCATCGCCGCCCGAAACCGAGGGTTCCAAACGTTGGAATCAATCCACTAGGAGGCAGCTTCAGCCTTCTCATATTTGCCGATGCAACCGCCGAAGTCCTCCTGCCAAACCCGACAGAGCTGTCGGAACTTGGGCAGATTGTTGGACTTCTCTCGGTCTTTGTTGTCGCACCCAAGGATGGCGTGACGCAGCCGGTTCCGAAGGGATGCCGGCTAGTGACCGACGTTGAGGGGCTGATCGCGAAGCGATATGACGGCCTTGCGGCGACGACCTATTTGGTTCGACCGGATCAACATGTTTGCGCACGTTTCAAAAAATTTGATGCGAAAGCCGTACGTGCCGCCCTCTTGCGCGCAACTTGCAATGCTTGATTCACCCATGAGAGCCACTTCACAGCTAAGAGTCCGTTTGGAAATTCGTGATTTGTGGGTTTCGCCTGGGGTCTGGCTGTGATTCAAGCTTTGGATGTGGACGAAGCAGAGCCGGGGTCGCATGGCCGAAATCGCCAGGAAGACGAAGCGCTATCCCTCGGATCTGACCGACGAGGAGTGGGAGCGGATTGCGCCGCTGATGCCGGTGCCTGGGCGCCGGGGTCGTCCCCGAGAGGTGGATTTCCGTGAGGTGATCAACGCGGTTCGCTATCTGGTGCGCTCGGGCTGCGGGTGGCGGATGCTGCCGATCCACTTCGGCCCCTGGCGGACGGTCTACGGCTGGTTCCGCGAGCTGGCGCGGCGCTTCCTGTTCCAGACCATTCACGACGTGGCGCTGATGGTCGACCGGGAGCGGGCCGGCCACGAGGCGAGCCCGTCGGCGGTGGTGATCGATAGCCAGTCGGTTAAGGCGCCGCAAGCCGAGGCGAGAGGTTACGACGCGGGCAAGATAATCGTCGGGCGCAAACGCCACATTGCGGTCGATACCGACGGGAGGCTGTTGATGGTCAATCTGACGACAGCCGACATCTCCGACAGCGCCGGGGCACAGATGATCCTGGACGCGATCCGCAAGCGCTGGCCATGGGTGAAGCATCTGTTCGCCGACGGTGCCTACGATCGCAAGGGCATGATGGACAACGCCGCTTTCCTCGACTTCGTCGTCGAGATCATCCGCCGGTCCGACGATCAGCAGGGCTTCGAGATCCTGCCGCGCCGCTGGGTGGTCGAAAGGACCTTCGGCTGGATGATCCGCTGGCGCCGCCTCTCCCACGCCATGATCCTCGTCGCCATGGGCGGCAACCTGCTCCGCCGGAACGCCCATCCGTGAACTTCCAAACGGACTCTCAGACGAAGTGGCCAAGGAATGGGCCGACGGCCTTGACAAGCGCGGCAAGCCGGGCAGCCAGGTGCTGAAAGAATTCAGCGCCGCACTTGCCGAGTACAACAAGAACTGACCCGTTCGAAATACAAGGACCGCGAATCCCTGGCCTATGCCAGGGCTTTTTATTTGCGAGGTGAACTGGGTCGGAGAAATTGGTCAGCCGGAGCGGCGTGAAAACTTTATCCCGCGCCACCGGCCCGACTGCCTCCATACCTCTTTCAACTCGGTCACGACCGCGGGTCTAGCCAGCAGGATCTGACCTGCGTCGGAGATGCACCGCGGCCGGCCACAGCCAGGCGCTCACAATACCGTTCGGTCTGGCTCTTCGGTATAGCAGTCATCAACCCGCCAAGTTTAGGCTCAGGTCTCCAGCAATCGCAATCGGCACGGGAGCAAGCAGCATATGCAAGTCCGACTGAGCTGGCGTAACGACGTAACGAAGCGGCATTCACCGGAAAGAATCACACCCCCCTTGCGCCGTTGCGCAACAGTGTTGCTTCAATCGGTTCAAGCCGGCCATCACCAAAGGTTCCGGGCTGAAGGTGCGGCCGAATTGCCGGGCAACGGCCGTCGCCACGGACATGCCCAATCCGAGTATGCGATCGATCTCCGCACCAATTGAGAGCCAGCCCTGCCTTGCTCGAGCGGTTTATCACGCGCCGAAGTTGTGGCCGGCTGACCGGTAACGAATACCGTTTCTCACCGGGCTGGCCGAGGCGCACCCCTTATGGCCGGCGGTACGCCGCCTCACATCATTTCGCGGGCGGGAGCTGCTGCCGTCGGCGCATCATCAACGCCGGAACAAGGGCGGCCAGGAAGATCGCGCCGACGATGAAAAAGCTGTCGCGGTATCCCAGCATATTGCCCTGGGTGTAGATCATGCGGCCGAGATAGTTCATCGCCCCGGCCTGGCGAATCGCTTCCGGTACACCGGCCTGCGCGAGCAAGCCGGTTACATCGCGCAGCAACCCAGTCGTCGTGCTGTTGCCCGCGTGCTGCGCCGCCGTGAAGCTGTCCACGTATAGCTGCGAGCGTCTTTCGAGGGCAATTGAAAGCAGGTTGACGCCAAAGGCGCCGCCGAGTTGGCGCACGAAGTTGATCGCGCCGGAGCCCTGGCCGAGCAGGGTCATGGGGAGCGCCTTGAGGGCGCCGGCGTTCAGGCTCGGCATGATGAAGCCAAGCCCGATCCGCCCGAGCATGACCCACCAGGCAAACAGCCAGAAGGACGTATCAGTATCGATGCCGGTCATCAGGAACGACGACAGCGCGAAGATCGCCAGCCCGAACATGACCGTGGCATAGGCCGGCGTTCTATCGGTCAGCCGTCCGGCAATCGGGAAAACCAGCGCTAGGATCAGGCCCGCCGGCATCAACAGGAGGCCCGATCGTGTCGGCGTATAGCCCTGGATTGTTTGCACGAACAGCGGAATCAGGAAGGTCGAACCGAAGATTCCCGCCCCAAAAATGAAGGCCACGACGGATGCGCCCGCATAGACCCGGTTCGTGAAGAGCTTGAGATTGAGCATGGGTGCCGGTGTACGCAGTTCCCAGACAATGAATCCGATGCCCGTGACAAAGGCGATAGCGAAATCGCGCAGGATGGGATCGGACATCCAGCCGTAGCGTTGCCCGTTCGACAATCCGTTCAGCAAGGTGACCAGGAACACTGTCAGCAGGCCGAAGCCGATCCAGTCGAATTTGCGCGGCGGTCCGGCAGTTGCCCGGCCCGGCATGAAGAGCGTGGCCAGGAACAGGCCGATGAGGCAGAACGGCCCGGCCATGAAGAACACATAGCGCCAGTTGAAGCTGTCCACCATGATCCCGCCCAGCGTCGGGCCCAAGGCAGGAGCCAGCACCACGCCGATGCCGTAGATGCCCATGGCCGAACCCCGCTTTTCCGGCGGGAAGACCTGGAAGATCGTTTGCATGGCGAGCGGCTGGAGGATGCCGGCCGCGCCGCCTTGTAGGACGCGGGCCAGGATCAGCACGCCCTCGGCGGGGGCGAGCCCGCCCATGACGGAGGCGGTGATGAAGACTGTCAGCGCCAGCATAAAGGTTGCGCGCTGGCCGAATGTCTCGACCATCCAGGCATTCAGCAGCATGGTCCCGGTCATCGCGGCGAGGAAGCCGGTAGAGAGAAGCTGCGCCTTGTCCTGGCCCATGCCGAAAGCGCCCATGATGTCGGGCAGGGCCACGTTGACGATGGTGGCGCTCAGGATGGTCGCGATGGTGCCCATCATGACCGTCACCGTGACCAGCCAGCGATAGGACGGGCCGAAACGGGCGAACAGGCCCTCGATGCTGTCCGGGCGGGGCGCGCTAGTCACCGGCCCTGGCCTCCAGCTCCACCATCATGCCCGGCTTGAACTCACCGCCGTCCTGCCGGACGGCGATGCGCACCGGCAGGCGCTGGGTGATCTTGGTGAAATTGCCGCTCGGGTTTGGGTTGGGCAGCAGGGCGAACTCGCTAGTGGCGGCCTGCCCGACGCGCGTGACCGTGCCCTCGAAGCGCCGCCCCGGCAGGGCATCGACGGTGATCGTGACGATCTTTCCGGGCTGGAAGAAGCGGATTTCGGTCTCCTTGACGTTCGCCTCGACGCGCACTAGCTCCGGGTCATGCACCATCAGCAGACGCTGGCCGGGCGTGATGTATTCGCCTGCGTCCACGAAGGTCTGGTCCACAACGCCGTCGAATGGCATGACGATGGTACGGTCTTCGAGATCGAGCGCCGCGCGCTCCCGTTGCGCGCGTAGCCGCTGTTCTTCCGGAACGAGCTCGGCCAACTGGCGTTGCAGAACCTTGAGCTCCTCGCGTGCCGCTTCGGCCTCGGTAAGGGCGGCGCGAGTGTTCTCCAAGTCCGCCTGGGCGCTGAATACCTGTTGCTTCGCCGTCTCCAGCGCCGCCCGTGTCTGGTCCAGGCGCGCGCGGGTGATGGCGCCGCTCGGCGCCAGCTTCTCAGCCCGATCATTGTCTTGTCTGGCAAGATCGCGTTGCGCCGTCGTTGCTGCCAATGCGGCCTTCGCAGCCCTTACTGCTGCCTGTTTTGCGGTAATACGACTGTCGGTCTGACGATCGGTGAGCACGATGCGGGCTTCGATCTCCTCCCGGCGGCGGGCGATCCCCGCAAGTTGCGCATCAAGTTCCTGAACGAGCAGGCGGCTTTCCCGGTCGTCGATCCGAACCAGTATGTCGCCTTTGCGAACGGAATCGCCCGCAATGACCTGAACGGCGGTGACCCAGCCGGGAACCCGGCTGCTCACGGCAACGATGTCAGCTACAACGCGGGCATCTGTGACGAAGACGTGGGTGAATTGTTGCCACAGCCACCAGCCACCGGACCCGAGAACGATCAGCGCCGCTAGGATCGCGCCATATAGTCGCCATGGCCGGGCGCGGCCAGGCGGGGAAAATGCCTCTGACGCAGCCTTCGTCTCCTTGTCGGGGGCTGTGCGCAGATCGGTTTCAGGATCGTCGCTCTGGCGCTCCAGGCGGCTCACACGCTGGTCCATGGCTCACCTGTCCATCGGTATTTCGTGCGTAAGCTGCATCGTCGTTTCCGCGCGGCCCAGCTTGCCGGCGATCTTCTCGAAGACCTTCAAACAGGTCGTCACCTCGGCAGGGGATATGTCGGAGAAAATTTCCGCACGCACTGCCGCCGCGGTCCTTTCGATGCGTTCCAGAACGGGAACGGCCCCCGTGCGCAGGTGAACCGATTTGGTGCGGCGGTCGCCAGCTTCTGTCCGGCGTTCGATCAGCCCCTCGGCTTCAAGCCGATCCAACGTGCGCACCAGGGTCGGCCCCCGCACCCCGACCGCCTCAGCCAATTCACGCTGGGTCGCCGCTTCGGCCAGCCGAGAAAGATGCAACACCGTCAACCAGCGGGATTGGGTGAGGCCGAAGGCGGCCAGCCGTCGGTCGATCTCGGCGCGCCACAGCCGGGCGACCAGCCCGAGGTGGAGGCCGAATCGTTCCTGATCGTTGAGAGGCAGCTTCATTTCATTGCCTAAATGGTTCGTTTGTTATAGTAATAGGTAGCTATCTATCGACTGTCCAGACATTAGAGACAAAGCCCGGCCGCCCGCTCTGTCCGCAGCCCGGCCCGGGAAAAGCTTTCCACGGTACTCACGGAAGGAGAACCACGATGTACCGGACGATCCTCCTGGCCTATGACGGCACCCGGGCCGGCCGTGAAGCGCTGGATCAGGGGGGCGAGTTGGCCTCGCTTTGCCATGCCCGTGTCTATCTCCTCGCCGTCGTCGCCCATGAGCTGGGTGTCGCGCTTGCTGAAGCGGCGGTACCCTCAGACTTGCCAGAGCGTGAATATCAGGAAGTGCACGGCGTGCTGGCGGTGGGCGCGGAAGAGTTGCGGCGGGCGGGCCTCTCCGTCGAAACGCGCCTCAGCGAGGGCAACCCCGCCGAGGAGATCGGCCGAATGGCGCACGAGGTCGGCGCGGATCTGATCGTGGTCGGTCATCGCGAACAGAGCGCGCTGGCCCGGTGGTGGGGTGGCTCCGTCGGCGCTTCGCTGCTCGCCCACTCACCGTGCAGCCTGCTGGTTGTGGTGTCGAAGAGAGATGCCTGAAACTCTTCAGTCTCTGTACTTGTATGAGATTACTCCAGGGACGTCGGCGCTAGCACGCTGCTGAGAAGGGCTCGACTTCTGATGCGATGTGTGATTCTCTCGTGTTGTTGCTGGGAGGTTGTCACGCGCAAAGAAGATCGTTCGACAGGTCCGCTGTTTTCTATGTGACATTGAAGAGCGGATCGCTTCGGATCACCCCCTTCGGCAGATCCGTGAGTCGGTGAACGATGCGCTAAAGGGTCTGGATGATGACTTTGCCCGGCTTTAGATGAACTTCAGATCCGGGATACCCGCGGTAATCCGCGCATCGTCACAAACGCAGGGTCAACCCGCCGCGGAAACACCCAAGATACAGGACGCGATCTCCCTTTTTCAGCGGCCTGCTAGTTCTTAGCCTTCCAAGGCCTTCCACATCTGAATGTCACGCTCGGCAGTCCAAATCCGGGGGGCAGCGTACTGTGTGACCTCGTCATAGCAGCGCGTGACATCGAACGGCATGCAATGGTCGAAAATAACCCAGTGGCCATACTTGGGGCGCAGTTCCTCGATCGTCTCTTGGTAGACAACCTTCAGATCACGCCCCGCAGTCGCACCGGCTTTCACGCTTTCGTAGACATCGACGACGAACGCCCGCGTACCAGCAAGGCCCTTGGCCACTTCATCAGGAGTGGTCAGAGCAGCTCCACGGCCCGGGACGAGTACCTTCGGATTGAGGGCGGCGACCTTGTCAAGTGTCTTTGGCCAATCCTTGAAATAAGCATCGCCTGCGTATGGCGTGGCGTCGAATTCGACCAAGTCGCCAGACAAGACCGTCTTCTCCAAGGGCATGGGCGTAATCATCAAACCAGGCGCTATACCATTGACCCGAATTTCTAGCTGGGCCAGTTCAACCGCCATAGCCTTAGTCATCAACAGAACAGCACCTTTCGAGGCGCCGTAACCGACGCCACCTGTCGTGGCGGCGAAACTGGCGATTGACCCGACATTGATGATACGCCCCTTATTCGCCTTAAGCTGGGACAGGAACCGGCGGCTGAAGCGGGAACTGGCGCGGGTCACCGAGGAGCGCGACATCCAAAAAAAAGCGGCCGCGTACTTCGCCAAGGATGCAAAGTGAAGTACGCGTTTGTGTCCGAGCATCGCGGGCAGTTCGGCGTCCGCGCCATGTGCCGCTGTTTGAGCGTCCATCCCAGCGGCTTCTATGCCTGGCTCAGGCACCCGGTGAGCAGGCGAGCACAGGAGACATTCGCCAGACCCGGCTGATCGAGGATGCCTGGAAGCAGAGCGGGAAGGTCTATGGCTGTCGCAAGCTGCATGACGACCTGCAGGACCAAGGCGAGACCAGCTGCGCCAACCGCATTGCGCGTCTCGCTCGATTGGCCGGAATCAAAGCTCAGATCGGCTATCGGCGCCGGCCTGGTACCCATGGCGGCAAGCCATCGGCCGTAGTCGATAATACCCTGGCCCGGCAGTTTGACGTCGATGTCCCGGACACCGCATGGGTGACCTACATTACCTATATTAAGACCACGGAGGGCTTCGCCTATCTCGCCATGGTCATCGACCTGTTCTCACGGCGTGTCATCGGCTGGTCAGGAAATAACTGGGGAAACAGTACATCCAGCGTTTCAACGGGAAAGCGAAGAGATACTGGTCCTTTCGGAGTTTCCGATGCAAGTAGGCCACTATCGACGACATCGTTCAATATACGCCGTGCAGTTCGCTCCGAAAGACCAGTGATACGTGCTGCGTCGCCTCGTTCAAACTCTCCTCGCATAGCTGCGGTCGGCCGGACGCCGTCTCCGACGCAGGTCAGGTCCTGCTGGCTGGACCCGCGGTCGAGACCGAGCTGGAAGAGGTACTCAGCACCACATTCTCGCCCAGCAGGTGGCAGGTCTGCCAAGTGCATAGATCAGGTCGGAATCCGGAGGCAGCCGGGCCGGTGGCGCGGGACAAAGTCTCCTCGCGCTCCGGCTGACCAATTTCTCTGACCCGGATAACGTCGAGAATAAAAAGCCCTGGCATAGGCCAGGGCTTTTCTGTCCCTGTATTTCGAACCGGTCAGTTCTTGCTGTACTCGGCAAGTGCGGCGCGGAATTCCTTCAGCACCTGGCTGCCCGGCTTGCCGCGCTTGTCCAGACCATCGGCCCATTCCTTGGCGACTTCATCTGAGACATCCTCGAACGGCTTGCGCTCGGCTGGCGTCATCGTGTGGTACTTCACGCCGGCAGCAGCGAGCTGCTGCTGGGCTTTCTCGATATTGGTATCGATTTCCTTGCAGATATGCGCCGTGGCCTTTTCGCCTTCTTCCAGCATGATCGTCTGAATGTTTTTCGGTAGTTTCTTCCAGACCGCGTCGCCGACCACATAGCTGGCAACGAAGCTGCCGAAGTTGCCGCCCTTGGTGCCGAACTTCACGAAGCTTTGTAGGTCATATGACAGCACGCTTTCATTCGGGAAGATCAATCCGTCCAGTGTGCCGCGCGATAGCGACTCGCGGACTTCCGGCGCTGCCATGCGCACCGGGATCGCGCCGATCTTGCGGGTGAAGATGTCCATCGCGCCACCGGTGCTGCGCAGCTTGAGCCCCTTCACGTCGTCCGTGGTGCGCACTTCCTTGTTCGCCGTGTAGATCTGGTAAGGCTCCAGCACGATGGCGAAAAGCGGCTTGACCTTGTTGGCGCCGAATTCATTCTTGTTCATCGTCTCGCCCTTGGCGAGCTTCCAGTAGGCCATGGTGCCCTGGCAGGCCGTGGTGAAGCTGCCCGGCAGCTGCGCGACGGCCGAGAGCGGCATCTTGTCGGACACGTAGGACATCCCGACATAGCCGATATCCGCGACGCCGCTCTGGGTCAGGTTCAGCAGATCCGGCGCCTTGCCGAGCTGCTGGGCCGGGAAATATTCGAATGTGACCTGCCCGTTGGTGCGCTTGGTCACCTGCTCCATCCAGGGCAAGGTGGAGTATTTCGGGATGAAATGGCCGGTGGGGAAAGAGTCTGCGACCCGCAAATTTATCTTCTTGCCGTCCTGCGCCAAGGCCATCCCGGCCGCACAGGTGGTGCTTGCCACTGCAGCAAGGACCAGCATTCCTAGAACTTTCTTCATGTTTCCTCCGGTTGCACTCTCGTCGAATTGGTTGCGCTCGGTCCTCGACTGGCTGCATGATCCAGCTCACACGCTGCAGGTAGCAGTAGTGTTGTTCCGATAATGGAATTGTATTCAAAAATATGAACGACACAACAGTTAACTCCGATGCCGCTGCCCGGCCCGATGGCCCGCGCTCTCCGTTGCGCGTCATGCAGGCGCTGGAGGCGTTGGCTGCAACCGCCGAGGGTTTGTCGCTTGCCCGGCTGGCCGCGCGGCTTCAGACGCCGAAGACCAGTCTGCTCAATCTGCTGCGCTCGCTGGAGGCCGGCAGCTATGTCACGCAGGTTGGAGGCCAATACCAACTCGGCGCCAAGGCGCTCTGGCTCGGCGCATTGATCAGTGCGCGGACACCGCCGGATTCCTCCATCTCGGCCAAGCTGCATCCGCTCCTGCGCGAGATGATGGAGCAATGCGGCGAAACGACCCTGCTAGGCGTGATGGGTGATGACCGCCGGCATGGCGTCTATGTCGACATCGTGGAAGGCAGCAGTCCGATCCGCTTCTCGTCGCTGGTGGGCACGCGGCGACCGCTATTTTGCTCGGCGTTCGGTAAGGCATTGCTCGCTTTTCAGCCGCCGGATGCGATCAAAGCCTATCTGCGTGAGACTGATCTGGTACTCCCCAATGGCGGGCGTCGGCTGCATCCGGAGGAGCTGGTTGGTGTGCTCGCCGCGATCAGGGCAACGGGAATGAGCACCTCCCATGAGGAGATTGTCGAAGGCGCCGGTGGTGTCGCCTCTCCTGTTTTCGACCGCGACAACCGGGTGATTGCGGTATTCTCCATCGCCGCGCCGATCGGCCGGCTGAAATCCCGCCATGACCGGCTCGCCGAACTCGCGCATGTTTTTGGCCTGCGCGCGTCCCGCATGCTCGGCTATACCGGGCAATATCCTGGCAGCAAATAACCTAATCCCTGCCCTCGCCGGTTATTTGCCTGACCGCCGCGGCCCTTTCAATGGCACTTCGCAAGGCGTTGACAGCCGTTGTCGAGCTCGGTTAGCGTATTCCAATATACGAACTTCATTCATTTATTGGAACAACCGGGAGGAAACAGTGGCAGGCAGGTTGACCGCCGACCAGGAAACCATTCGCGACACGATTCTCCGGCTGTGCAGCCAGTTTGGCGACGATTACTGGCTGGCGCGCGACCGGGATGGCGTGTTTCCGGAGGATTTCAGGCAGGCGCTAATCGATGGCGGCTGGCTCGGCCTGACGATGCCGGCCGAATACGGCGGCGCCGGTTTAGGTATCGCCGAAGGCGCCATCATGATGCAGGCGATCGCCGAATCGGGCGCGGGGATGAGCGGTGCTTCGGCGGTACATCTGAACGTCTTCGCCCCCAAGACCATCATCAAATTCGGCAGCGAAGAGCAGAAGCGTCGCATGCTGCCGCCGATCATCCGGGGCGAGGTGATGGCGGCGTTCGGCGTCACCGAGCCCGATGCCGGCCTGGACACCACAAACATCAAAACCAAGGCGGCGCGACAGGGCGATCGCTACATCGTGAACGGGCGCAAAGTCTGGACCACGTTGGCCCAGAAGGCCGAAAAGTTGTTCCTGCTCGCTCGCACCACACCGCGCGAACAATGTGCCAAGCCCACCGACGGCATCTCGCTGTTCTATACCGATCTCGACCGCAGCCGCTGCGAGGCGCGCGAGATCGAAAAGATGGGGCGAAAATGCATCGATTCGAACCAGTTCTTCATCGATGACCTCGAAATACCTGCCAAGGACCGAATCGGTGAGGAAGGCCGTGGCTTCGAATACATCCTCATGGGCCTCAATCCGGAGCGCATCCTGCTCGCCGCAGAGGCGATCGGCCTCGGCCGTGCGGCGCTGAACCGCGCCACCCGCTACGCCAAGGAGCGCGTGGTATTCAATCGCCCTATCGGCAAAAACCAGGCAATCCAGCACCCGCTGGCTGAGAACTGGATGGAGCTGGAAGCGGCAAACCTGATGATGTTGCACGCAGCCGAACTCTACGATGCCGGGAAACCCTGTGGCGCCGAGGCCAATGCGGCGAAGTATCTCGGTGCCGAAGCAGGATTCAAGGCCTGCACCCAGGCTGTTATGACCCATGGCGGCTTCGGCTACTCGAAGGAGTTCCATGTCGAACGCTACATGCGCGAGGTGATGATCCCGCGTATCGCGCCGGTCAGCCGGGAGATGATCCTCAGCTTCATTGCCGAGAAAGTCCTCGGTCTGCCGAAATCCTACTAGTCCCCCGGGGGAGATATTGCTGTGAGAATCGAACAGATCCTGCAATCCACTGCCCTGTGCCGCCGGCTCGGGATCGCCTATCCGATCATGCAGGCGGGCATGGGACAGGTTGCCTATGGGCGCTTGGCCGCCGCTGTATCGGCCGCCGGCGGTCTCGGTGTGATCGGCGCCGGCTACCTGACGGCCGACGAGCTGCGCCGTGAAATCCGGGTGATCCGCGACAGCACCGACAAGCCGTTCGGCGTCGACATTCTTTTTGCCAAGGTATCCGGCGATGATGAGGCCTCGATCACCTATACCCGGCAGGTGCAGGACCAGATCGCCGTCAGCCTTGAGGAACGCGCCCCGGTGCTGATTTCCGGCCTCGGAAATCCGCTGGGCGTGGTCAACGAGGCGCACGAGCGCGGCATGACCGTCATGAGCGTCGTCGGCAATGTGCGGCAGGCGCGGATGCTGGAAGCCCAGGGCGTCGACATGCTGATCGCGTCGGGTGGTGACGGCGGGGGTCATGTCGGCCGCGTCGGCACCGCGGCGCTGGTGCCGGCGGTAACACAGGCGGTGAAGATTCCGGTCATTGCCGGCGGCGGGTTGGCCGATGGGCGCGGCCTGCTCGCCGCGCTTGCCTTCGGCGCCGTCGGTGTTTGGATGGGGACGCGCTTTATCGCCTCCGAGGAGGCCCGGGCGCACGAAAACTACAAGAATGAGCTGGTGGCGCGCGACGAGGAGGGTACAGTGATCAGCCGCGCCCATAGCGGCAAAACCGTGCGCATGCTGCGCAACAGCTTCACAAATTATTGGGATCATAATCAGGACAAGATCCTCCCGTATCCGCGGCAACTGCAGGAGATCGGCTTGCCCGCCACCATCCGCGGCCGTATCGAGGGCGACATCGATAACGGCGTTCTGCCCGCGGGCCAGAGCGTCGGACTGATCCATGCCGTCAAACCCGCCGGCGAGATCGTACGCGACATTTTCGAGGAAGCCTGCGCCGCTTACAGGCAGTCCTTCGCGCTGGAGGGCGTGCCATGATCCGCAGTCTCTTCTTTGCGCCGGCCAACCGGCATGACCTGTTGGCCAAATTCCCCCGCTTCAGGGCCGATTGCTATGCCATCGATCTGGAGGACGGAACGCCCGAGGGCGACAAGGATACTGCCCGCTCGCGCCTTAGTGAAGCAGTGCAGATGCTGCGAGGCACGGATCTGCGCGGCAAGCTCTATGTGCGCATAAACCAGGCCACATCGAAGCACTACCTTCGCGACATCGAAGCGGCCGTGGCCTGCGACATCGATGGCGTGATCGTGCCGAAGCTGGAAAGCCGGGATGAGCTGTTCCCGAATGTCCATGCGATCGAGCATGCCGAGACTGCGCAATCCGGCAAGCGGCGGATTGAGATCATGGCCGGAATCGAATCGATGCGCGGCGTGATCGACGCCGTCGCGTTATGCGCTGCCCACCCGCGCATCACCTCGGCTTTCTTCGGCGCGGAGGATTTTGCCTCCGACATCGGCGCCCGGCGGACGCGAGTCGGCGAGGAGGTTCTCTATGCCCGCTCGCAGGTGGTGCTCGCCGCGAAAGCGGCACGTGTCATCGCCATCGATCAGGCGGTGGTCGAGATCCGTGACGACGATCAGTGCCGCCGGGATGCCGAGAAGGGGCGCGACCTCGGGTATGAGGGCAAGATCTGCGTGGTGCCGCGCCAGGTCGAAATCTGCAATGAGATCTTCGCCCCGACAACTGCGGAGACCGAGCATGCCCGCGAACTCATCGCCGTCTATAACGACGCCGCGCGTCGTGGACTCGGCACCATCGATTTCAAGGGGCAGATGATCGACGGGCCGCTGCTCAAGCGTGCCGAGGCAGTGCTGGAACTGGCTCGCCAGATTGAGGCGCGGGGCTGAGCCATGCAGAAACTGGATGCCGGCAAACTGGACCTCAGGAATATCGTTCGGCCTGGAGACACCATTATCTGGGGGCAGGCCTGCGCCGAGCCGTTGACCTTGACCGAAGCGCTGATGGCGCAGCGTGCCGATCTGGGAGGCATCACAGTCTTTCTCGGCTCCGGATTCTCAGACACCCTGCGGCCGGAATATACCGATCACATCCGCTTTCTCGGCATGGGGGCGGTAGGCAGCAATCGCCGGCTTGCCAAGGCCGGCGTTCTGGACGTCCTGCCGTGTCATGTCTCCAAGATGGAGTCCTATGTCGCCGACGGCATCATCCCCTGCGATGTCGCATTCGTGCAGGTAGCGCCTCGGGATGAAACTGGGCATTTCAGCCTCGGGTTGGCGAGCGACTATATTCGCGCCGCCGTCCGGCGCGCCCGTGTCGTTGTGGCCGAAATGAACGTCAATGTTCCGCAGGTTCCCTGCGTCGAGCCGCTCACCGCCGACGATATCGATTTTCTGGTGGAAAGCGATCGGCCGCTGGTCGAGTTGCCACCCGCCGCAATTACCGACCTGGACCGTACCATTTCCGGCTTCGCGCAGGCCTATATCCCGGATCGGGCCACGCTGCAGGTCGGTATCGGGTCGGTCCCCGAAGCGGTGATGTCCGATCTGCGCAGCCGCCGTGATCTTGGCATCCATTCCGGCATGCTGGGCGACAGCGTGGTCGATCTGGTGGAAGCCGGCGCGATCTCGAATGCCTACAAGGAGGTCGATCCCGGCATCAGCGTCACCGGCGCCCTGATCGGGACGCGGCGTCTGTTCGACTTCTGCCATCGCAACAAAAGCGTGCGCATGCATCCGCTGTCGCATACGCACAACTTTGCCGTCCTGTCGCAGCTCTCGCGGTTTGTGTCGCTGAACTCTGCCGTCGAGGTGGATCTGACGGGACAGGTGAATGCCGAAAGCGCCGGCGGACAGTATGTCGGCGCGGTCGGGGGGCAGGTGGATTATGTCCGTGCTGCTGCCGCTTCGCCCGGCGGCCATTCCATCATCGCCCTGCCGAGTACGGCGCAGAATGGTGCGGTCAGCCGCATTGTCGCGCGTCTGTCCGGGCCTGTCACCACGGCGCGCAGCGATGTGGATGTGATCATCACCGAGTTCGGTGCTGCCAACCTGCAGGGTAAAACCCTGAGTCAGCGCACCCGGACTCTCATCGAAATCGCACATCCGGCGCATCGCGAGTCTCTCGACCGTGCCGTCCATGCCGCTGGAAAGAGTTCCGCATGACCAAGTCCGAAAAGAAACAGGGCCCGCTGTCCGGCATCCGCGTGCTGGACCTGACGTCGGTCCTGATGGGTCCCTATTGCACCCAGATCATGGCCGATCTGGGCGCCGACGTGATCAAGGTCGAAAGCCCCGATGGCGATACTTCCCGCTATGTCGGTCCCAGCAAGACCAAGGGGCGCAGCGGCATGTTCACCAATCTCAACCGCGGCAAGCGGGGCATCGTGCTGGATCTGCGCACGACGGAGGGACGGGATATCTGCCTGCGTCTGGCCGAGACGGCTGATATCGTGCTCCATTCCATGCGGCTGCCCGCCATTCAGCGGCTGGGCCTCGATTATGCAGCTGTATCTGCCGTCAATCCCGGCGTGATCTACGCAAGCCTCTATGGTTACGGCAAGGACGGCCGGTATTCCGGCAGGCCGGCCTATGACGACACGATCCAGGCGATTAGCGGTCTGGCCATGCTGCAGGCCGAGATCAATCCCGAACCGCAATACGTCACCACCGTGGTTGGCGACAAGGTCTGCGCGCTCAGCGCCGCCTATGCGATCATGGCCGCCCTGTTCCACCGGCAGCGTGGCGGCGGGGGCCAGGAGATCGAAGTGCCGATGTTCGAGATCACGGCATCCTTCCTTCTGGTCGAGCATATCGCCGGCGCGGCTTATGACCCGCCGCTCGGCCGTCCGGTCTATGACCGCACGGTCACGCCCTACCGCCGGCCGTACAAGACGCGCAACGGCTATCTTTCCGTGCTGGTCTATAATGACAAGCAATGGCGTCGCTTCACCGAGCTGGCTGGTCGTCCGGCGCTCGCCTCTGATGAGCGGTTCTCCAGCCAGGCGGCGCGCAGCGCCAATATGGCGGCGTTTTGCACCATGGTGGCAGAGGTCATTGCCGAGCGGACCTCGGAGGAATGGCTGGAGCTGCTCGAGCAGGCCGAAATTCCGGTCGCCCGGCTCAACAGCATGGCGGATCTGTATACCGACCCGCATCTGAGCGACGTCGGCTTCTTCCAGGACCTGGATGACCCGCATGATGGCAAGCTGCGTCTGCCGTCTTCACCGGTGCGGTTCTCAAACACGCCGGCGAGCTTCGCGCGTGCGGCACCCCTGCTGGGTGAGCATACGGCTGAGGTTCTGGGTGAGCTCGGGATCGGCGATGCCGAACTCGACGGACTTGAGCAGCGCGGTGCTATCCGGCGCTGGCGGGGGAAGGCAAAAGCATGAGCGACGAGATCCTGTATGACCGCCGGGGTGATGTGGTTGTTATCACCATCAACCGGCCGGAACAGCGCAATGCCATCAGCAAAGCCGTCCGCCTCGGCCTGCGTGCCGCTTTCGAACGCTTTGAGGCCGATGAAACGGCCCTCGTCGCCATTCTGACTGGCTCCGGCGACAAGGCCTTCTGTGCCGGCATGGATCTCAAGGAGGCGGCCGAGACCATGCTGGGGGTGCCGCCGCGCGATTTCCTGCCGGTGATCGGGGATACGGTACATGTAACCAAGCCCGTCATTGCCGCAGTCAATGGTGTCGCCTATGCGGGCGGCTGGCTGCTGACCCAGATGTGCGACCTCTGCATCGCCGCCGAGCATGCCACGTTCGCCATCACCGAGGGCAAGGTCGGCCGCGGCATGCCCTGGGCGGCGCCTCTGGGCTATATCATCCCGCAGCGTGTGATGATGGAATTGCTGCTGACCGGCGATCCGATCAGTGCCAGGCGCGCCTATGAGATCGGCTTTGTCAACCAGGTGGTCCCGGCCGCGGAACTCATGCCGGCGGCTCTGGCGATGGCGGAGAAGATTGCCGGCAACGCACCGTTGACCGTACGCGCCGCGCGGGAACTGGTGTATCTCTCAACGGAAATGGGGCGGTCCGCAGCGCTGCGGGCGGGACATCACGTTTTCGAACGTGTCTACCGCAGCGAGGATGCCCAGGAAGGCCCGCGTGCCTTCAAGGAAAAACGTAAGCCGCAGTGGCGTGGACGCTGAAAACAGCGCGGGTGAGGGAGGACATATGGCAGGGCTGGATAGATTGATCGGAGCGCTCGACCGGCTCTTCCTGTATCTCGCAGGCGCCGGGCTGTTTACCATCATGATGGTCATCGTGGTGGACGTCGTTCTGCGCTATTTCTTCTCCGCGCCGCTCAGCTGGTCGTTCGACCTCATCGGAATGTACCTCGTCACGCTGGTCTTCTTCCTTGCGCTCGCCGATACCTTCCGCCGCGGCGCCCATATCAAGGTCGATCTTTTCGACGTGCTTCGCGGCACCCGATTGCTGCTTGCCGCCGAGATAATCGGTTATTGCGCCTCATTGCTGCTTTTCGCGCTGATCCTACATCAGATGGCGATCAACGGCATTGAGGCCTTTCTGGCCAATGACGTGGTCGACGGCACAATCCCCTGGCCGACCTGGCCGCCATACATCTTTGGCTCGGTCGGCGTCGGATTGCTGATCATCCGCGTCGTGCTGGCCACCATCAATCGAATCATCGCCCTGTTGAGTGGCCGCCCGTTCGAGCAGAAAGGCGGAGATCAACTCGCCGGGGAGCATATGGAATGATTGTCGCCGCCGGAATAATCATACTGCTCCTGCTGCTGGTCTTCGGTATGCCGGTGGCCTTCGCGTTGGGCGTCGCCGGCATGGTCGGTCTGTGGCTCAAGGGCGGTCTGGACATGGTGCTTGGCATCCTGCGTGCCACTCCGCTGTCTACCACGTCGTCCTACGAGCTGATCACCGTGCCGATGTTCATGCTCATGGCGGAATTCATTATCGTCAGCCGCATCGCAGACGAGCTGTTCGACAGCGCCAAGGTGTGGCTCGGGCGGACACCGGCGGGACTTGCGATAGCAACTGCTCTGGCCGGTGCCGGCTTCGGTGCGATCTCTGGCTCCTCTACGGCGGCGGCCGCCACCCTGTCGGGAACCAGCATCCCGGCGATGATCCGGCACAACTACAATCCTCGTCTTGCTTCCGGCGTCGTTGCCATCTCCGGCACGCTGGCGATGCTGATCCCGCCGTCGATCGCAATCGTGCTGTATGGCCTCATCGCGCAGCTGAGCATCAGCAAGCTGCTGATTGCGGGCATTATCCCGGGCCTGCTGGTCACCCTGGTAATCGCTTTGACGGTTCTGGTCCTTGCGGCGATCAATCCCTCCCATGCGCCCGCCGTCTCGAGTTACTCCCTGCGGGAAAAGGTTGCCTCCTTGCGCATCGTCGGGCCCATGGTAGCGCTGATTATGCTGGTGACCGGCTGTATCTATCTCGGCATCGCCACGCCGACTGAGGCTGCCAGCCTCGGTGCTTTCGGTGCCATGGTGATCGCGGCAATGCGGCGGCGGCTCACCTGGAACAGTTTTTGCAACGCCTTGTTCAGTGCATCCCGCACAACCTGCATGATCGTCCTGATCATCATCTGCGCCCAGGTCTTCGGGTATTACTTCACGCTCACTGGGTTCACCCAGGAACTGGTTTCCTATGTCGGAAATCTCGATGTGTCGCGGTGGTTCATTTTTCTGCTGATCGTGCTGCTGTATCTGGTTCTAGGATGCTTCCTGGACCAGGTGGCGATCCTGTTTCTCACCGTGCCGGTCGTCCTGCCGGTGGTGACGGCGCTGGGCTTCGATCCGATCTGGTTCGGCATCATCATAATCATCACCGCCGAAGTCGGTCTGGTCACGCCGCCGGTCGGGCTGAATGTCTACGTGGTATCGGCCTATTCCAAGATACCGGTCAAGGATATCTTCATCGGCGTCACGCCGCATGTAATCGCGCATATGCTGGTCATTCTTCTCCTGGCCATGTTTCCCGCCCTGGTCATGTGGCTGCCGTCAACAATCGTTCAGTAATCGCGTATGACGGATGTCGCGCGCAAGGTACAGGACGACGGTAGAGGGCGGCTTGCCACTTTCGCGCTGGCCGTCGCCTTCGGGTTCGTCTTTATCTCGCGCGGGGTAGCAGATACCTGGATGGTGTCCCTGCTGCCGATCGAGCAGGAATTCGGCGCTACGCGGCAGCAGACAGCAGGCGTCTATTCCACCTATATGCTCGTCTCCGGACTGAGCGCGCCGTTCGCCGGTCTTCTGTTGCGCCGCTTTGGCGCCCGTGTCTGCTATGCGCTCGGGGTTGCATTGATTGCGTTCGCGATGTTGGGCGCGGCTCATGCCGACGGTATCGTCGCTCTGTATCTCTGCATCGGCGTACTGGCCAGTATCGGTATTGCGGCGATCGGGATTGTGCCTGCCTCGGCCCTGATTGGCGGGTGGTTCCGCCAGCGCGTGTCGGTCGCTATGGGAGCGGTTTATGCCGGGCTCGGCACCGGCTCGCTCCTTCTGGTCCCGCTGGCGCAATGGTGGATCGAGTGGCAGGGCTGGCGCAGTACCTATGCCGTCATGGGCTGGACGGTCGCAGTGCTGATTGTGCTCACCTTATTGTTGCCCTGGCGGCGACTGGATCCTGCCGTACCCGCATTGAACGCAAGTTCTGGTGCATCCGGAGACGCGAATGCGAGCCCGAGTCTCACTCAGGCGTTCCGTCGTCCGGAATTCCTCGGGCTAATGGCGACATTCGGCCTGACCGGATTCAGCATGTATGTGGTGATCGTGCAGGTGGTGCCCTTCCTGGTGGAAAGTGGCTATGCGCCCCTGACGGCGGCGACGGCTTTCGGCCTTTCCGGCATGCTCTCTGTCGGCGGCGTGATCCTGTCCGGCTGGCTCTCCGACCGGTTCGGCCTGCGCCCGATCGCATTGCTGAGCTTCGCTTGCACCTACGCCGGCACCCTTTGCCTGTTGGGCCTGAGCTACGCGGTCTCGGAGTGGCTGCTAGCGGCCTATGTCGGCATCTTCGGCATTGCGCAGGGCGCGCGCGGACCGATCATCGCAACGATGTCGAACCGCCTTTTCACCGGTCCCGCTGCGGCGGCCATTTATGGCGTGATCTATGCCACCAGCAATGTCGGCGCCGGCTTTGGCGCCTGGCTGTCGGGCTATCTGCACGACTTGTCGGGCAATTACCGGATCGCCCTGATCGTTGCCGCAACAGGCATTCTTCTTGCGGCCATGCCATTCACCTGGCAGACCGCTTTCCGCTCACCGACCCCGATCCGACTGCCGCCCGCATGACCATGGAGATTGCCTGATGTCCTCCGCCGTTGCAGTTCCGCGTCTGGCGGCTTCGCTCATCCTGCTACGTGACGGCGCTGATAGTACCGAAGTCATGATGGTGGAGCGGACCGGATCTGCGAGTTTTGCCGCGGGAAAATTCGTATTTCCGGGCGGCGCGGTGGATGCTGCGGATGCGACACTGGCAACGGGCAATGCAGCCGATGCGACGCTGCGGGTCACCGCCATCCGGGAAACTTATGAAGAATGCGGTCTGCTTCTGGCCGAACCCGAGCCCGAGGCGGTCGCGCCAGCAGCCGACTTCCAGACGCTGCTAAGAAAAGGGGGTTTTGCGCTGGCTACAGATCGCCTGGTGCCCTTTGCCCATTGGATAACACCGCCACATCTGCCGAAACGCTTCGATACTCATTTTTTCCTGGCGCGAGGTCCGTCGCGCCAAGCCGCTGCCGCGGACTTGCGCGAAGTCATGTCCGCGGCATGGCTCCGCCCTTCGGCGGTCGTTGCGGCCGCCGAGGCCTGCGAGCTCAACCTGATGTTCGCCACTTATATGAACCTGCGCTGGCTGGCACGCTACAATACTGTAACGGCCGCACTGGCGGCAGCACGGGAACGACCGATCGTTACCGTGGTTCCCGAACCATCCGATAGTCCCGAAGGCCGGCTGTTCCGGATCCCGGAAGCGGCCGCGTACGGCGAAACGGCCGTGCTGGAAAACCGATTCCGCCGGGCCTGAGTTCCTCACGCAACTGGTCATGGTTGACAGCGCGGAGGTGCGGGTCCTTCATTCCACCGCGTGCTCGCCGGGGCCGCTTGTCTCCAGGATCTCCTCTTCAGCGCGCTGCCAGATTTCGTAGGAAATCGGATTCTCGCTCTCCTCGAGGATATGGCCCACAAGCCCGATCGCGCGTGCCATCACGCCAAAGCCGCGCACGATCTTCCATGGGAAGCCGAACTCGCAGCAGATCGCTCCGATCGCGCCGGTGGCGTTGATCGGCAGCATCTTGCCCGACGCCTTTTCCGCGGCAGCTTGGATCTTCTGGATCAGCGCGACATATTCGCCCGACTTACCGTTCTCCGCCGCAATCTGGAAAAGCCGCGGCGCGCGGGGGTCTACCGGCTTGTGTACCGGATGGCCCAGCCCCGGCACAATTGTCCTGCGGCGGCGGAACGTCTCGACCGTTTTGGCGGCAATGGCGTCGAGATCGGCACCGGTGCCCAGTTTGTCCTCCGGCAACGCCTCGTACAGCATCTTTGAAGCGCCTTCCATCGAGCCGACGAATACCGTGCCCAGCCCGCAGAGCCCAGCCGCGACGGCGGCCTGGAGCGATTCCGGCGCACCCATATAGGTCATGCGCGCGGCCAAGGCAGACGGCGTGATACCATGTTCGACCAGCGTGATGACGAGGGCGTTGAACACCTGGCTTTCCTGGGGCGTGGCCCTGCGGCCCGTCAACTGCAGGAACGCCAGATCGCCGAGATTCATGTGCCCCAGAATCTCGTTCGTCAGGTCCAGTCCGCGCACGCTGATCTTGTCGGGTTTGCTCCAGGCAATGGCGGAGGTGATTTTGTCCTTGCGTCTGGCCATCAGACGGGATCCCAGGAAAAGACGTCCGCCGAAACTTCCAGCGGCGTGAAATGCGATTTGAGCGCGGGAACGGCATGCACGGCGATTGTGTCGGGGGTCCAACCGTCGCCGGAATGCACCGAACGCACCGGCCGCGGCTGGCTCATCAGAAAGACTTCATTCATCCGAACGGCGAAAATCTGGCCCGAGACATCTGCAGCCTCATCGCTCATCAGATAGCAAGCCATAGGCGCGACCTTGGCGGGTGTCATCTTCTTGATCTTTTCGACCCGCGCCTCCTGCTCCGGCGTGTCGGTCTTGATCGACGAAATCATCCGGCTCCATGCGAAGGGCGCGATGCAGTTGGACCGCACGTTCCAGCGTCTGAGGTCCAGTGCGACGGCTCTCGAAAAAGCCGCGATTCCAAGTTTCGCCGCCGAATAGTTGGCCTGTGCGTAATTGCCGATCAGGCCCGAGGTCGAAGTCATGTGCACCAATGCGCCGCTTTGCTGCTCGCGGAAATAATCAGCTGCAGCGCGGCTGGTGTTGAAGGCGCCATAAAGATGTACCTTCACCACCGCGTCGAAGTCGTCGTATGTCATCTTGTGAAAGAAGCCATCGCGCAGGATCCCGGCATTGTTCACTACGGCGTCGATGCGGCCAAACTCCTTTACGGCGGCCTCGACCATGGCTCGGGCGGCGTCCGGGTCGGTTACGCTGCCGCCATCGGCGATGGCGTTGCCGCCGGCAGCCTTGATCTCGTTCACGACGGCCTGCGCAGCGGTGATAGTTTGCCCGACGCCCTTGAGCGTCGCGCCCAAATCATTGACCACGACCGCCGCTCCTTCGGCTGCCGCCATAAGTGCGACCTCGCGGCCGATCCCGCCACCTGCGCCGGTGACCAGCACGACCTTTCCGTTCAGTATTTTTCCCATATCGGTCCTCCTCATTTCGCTAGGCGAAACTTGTCGAGGCTGCCGGAATGCATCACCCGGCCCATCAGAGGTGCGCCGATGATCTCTTCCGCCTTCGCCGCGGCGGCGATCAGCTTTTCAAGGTCGATGCCCGTCTCGATACCCAGCTCGTGACACAGAAGCACCGCGTCTTCGGTGCAGACATTGCCCGCTGCGCGGGCATGGCCGTGGCCCGCGAAGGGGCAGCCGCCCAGACCCGCCACCGAGGTTTCGAACATGTCCACCCCCATCGACAGTGCCGCATGGATATTGGCGATGCCCAGCCCGCGTGTGTCGTGGAGATGCATTCCGATGCGCGCCCCGGGCGCCAGCTCACGCAGGGCGCCGATCATGCGCTTGACCGCTTCGGGGTTGCCCCAGCCCATCGTGTCGGCGATCACAAGGATAGGTACCGGAATTTCCTCTTCTTCGCAAAGTCGGAGGACAAAGCGGAAGTCGTCCAGAACTTGCTCCTGCGGGATCGGCCCCTGAAGATTGCAGCCGAACGCGGTCATCACATAGGCGGCATCGACAGTGTATCCCGTTTCCTTGTAGAGTCGCACCCATTCGCGCTGCCGCTCGCGCATATCCGCTGAGGAACAGTTATTGTTGGACTGCGCGAACGCTTCGGAGGGATAGAAAAGAAGCCGCGGGTCAATATCGACCCGATGCGCAGATAACGCCTTGCGGAACCCTTTCTCGTTCAGCCAGAGTGCGGTGTATTTCACACTTGGCTTGCGCTTGATGCGCTGGAACAGTTCGCCCGTGTCGGCCATCTGCGGCACGTATCTGGGGCTCACGAAGCTGCCCACCTGGATCCGCTTCAGCCCCGTTTCGCTGAGCATGTCGATCAGTTCAATCCGTTGCTCGATGGGGTACATCTTGGTTTCGATCTGAAAACCCTCGCGCGGGCCTTCTTCACGAAATTCTACAAACTTTGGAAAGTCGGTCATGCCTGCTCCTTTTCGGGTGGTATGATCTCGGCGATCATCTGGCCGCGATTCACCATCATGCCCTTTGAGACCGCAACCTTCGCGGCGATGCCGGGGGCAGACGCCCTGATGGAGATCTCGAGCTTCATCGACTCCAGGACCGCTAATACATCGCCTTCGGCGATCGCATCGCCTTCGGATACTTTGATGTCGACGATCATCCCGGTTAGCGGCGAGGCAACGGTCCGCTCGGCAGCGCTGTCTGCGCCTGCCGAGGCCAAGGGTAGTGCCGGCCGGTAGACCAGTCGGCCCGGCGCCGCGTCGATCTCGATCCCCCCGGCGTGGAGGCGCGCCGTTACCACGTTTACCATTCCACCCTGCGCCACGCGCCATCGACCCGGCGCGATCTCACGGCAGGAGAAGGTGAGGGCGGCTCCGTCAATTCCGTAGACTGTGTAGATGTCGCCGGAGCGGACTGGGCTCACGCAGAGCTCCCCAGAGCTTCCCGCTGCGTCGGTCAGCATGACCCGCTGGCCCGCCTCCATCATTCCGCCGCCAAGGCCGAGCCGCCAGTTTGTGAACACGTCGCGGTTCGACCATGGTTCGGCGGCGCCATCTGAGCGTTCACGAACGACGAAAAGCACGGCAGCCACGGCTTTCCAAAGCCGGGTATCCGGGACTTGCATGGGCGCAGTTAGATCGTTCAGCCGCTCGTCGATCCAGCGGGTGTGGACGTTCATTTTCTCGAAATCGGTGTTGCGGGCCAGCGCGGCCAGGAAGGCGCGATTGGTCTCGACACCTTCGACAGCGACATGATCCAGCGCCTGCGCGAGCCGCGCCAGTGCTGTCTCGCGGTCGGGCGCATGGACGATCAGCTTCGCGATCATGGGATCGTAGTAGGGAGTGACGGTATCGCCGGCCTCGACCCCGCTGTCGATGCGGAGACCGTCGGGCAGGCTGAGCGTGGTCAATCTGCCGGTGGACGGGGCGAACTGCATCGCCGGATCCTCGGCATAGAGCCGCGCCTCGACGGCGTGGCCGTCGACCTTCAGCTCGTCCTGGCTGAGTCCCAGGCCGAGGCCCTCGGCGATACGCAGATGCAGAGCCACGAGGTCGAGTCCCGTGACTGCCTCGGTGACAGGATGTTCGACCTGGATGCGCGGGTTCACCTCGAGGAAGAAGTACTCCTTTCCCACCACGAGGAACTCCACTGTGCCGAGCCCCCGGTAGTCGAGTGTCTCGCCAAGGCGCACCGCGTCACGGGTGATCGCGTCGAGAAGCGCGCGGGGCAGGCCCCAGGCGGGCGCCTCCTCGATCACCTTCTGATGGCGGCGCTGGAGCGTGCAGTCGCGCTCGAACAGATGCACTACATGGCCCTTGCCGTCACCGGCAATCTGCACCTCCACGTGACGGGCCTCGGACAGGAAGCGTTCCAGCAGGAGACCTTCCGAGCCGAAGGTCGACTTCGCCTCACGCATCGCCCCCTCGATGTCGGCGGCCAGGGTCTTCTCGTCAACTACGAGCCGCTGCCCGCGTCCGCCGCCGCCGCCCACTGCCTTCAGCAGCACGGGCAGCCCCATCCGGCGCACTTCGGCGGCGATTTTGTCGGGATCGGACAGGGTGCCTGCGGCCCCCGAAATCACCGGCAGACCGGCGGCGATGGCCGCCTCCTTGGCGGTGGCTTTGTCGCCGAAGCGTTCCAGGGTTTCCGGCGTCGGCCCCATGAAGATCATGCCGGCGGCCTCGACCGCGCGCGCGAATTCGGGGTTCTCGGCGAGGAAGCCGTAGCCGGGATGGATGGCGTCGGCCCCAGCGTCCTTCGCCGCGGCCAGCACTGCGTCAATGCGCAGGTAGCTTTCCGGGGCAGGCCCGCCGCCGATCCAGATCGAGCGGGCGATCTCGCGTACGTGGAGCGAATTGGCATCGGCCTCGGAATGGACTCCGACGGGTATGATGCCGCAGCTCCTCGCCGTGCGGGCGATCCGGCAAGCGATTTCGCCGCGGTTGGCGATAAGAAGCGTCTTGATCTTCACTGCAGCCGCCTCACATCCTGAACACGCCAAAGTGGGTTTCGGCTCTCGGCCGCCGCGAGGTGATGTCGAGCAGCAGCGCCAGGACTTCGCGCGTTTCGCAGGGCTCGATCACGCCGTCAACCCAGAGATTCGAGGCGAAGTTATAGGCGCCCTGAAAATCCTCATATTCCTTGCGGATAGGCGCCTTGAAGGCCTCCTCCTCCTCCTTTGTCCATGCCTTGCCCTCGCGCCCGTTGATCTGGGCACGCACCTGGGCCAGCACGCTGGCGGCCTGTTCCGGCCCCATGATGGCCGCGCGGCCCGTGGGCCAGGCAAACATCGCATCAGGTTGAAAAGGGCGGCCTAGCATGGCCAGATATCCGGCTCCGTACGAACCCCCTGTAATGATGGTGAATTTCGGCACGCGAGCGGAGGACATGGCGGTGATCATCTTGGCGCCCGCCTTGGCGATTCCCATCTGCTCGACCTCGCGGCCCACCATGAAGCCATTGACGTCGGCCAGAAACAGCAGCGGGATGTCGCGCTGCACGCAAAGATTGATGAAATGCGTGGCCTTCAGCGCCGCTTCCACGAACAGCACGCCGGTATTGGCAAGAATCCCCACCTCATGCCCGTGAATGCGGCCCCAACCGGTCATCAGAGTGTCGCCGTAGAGCGGCTTGAACTCATGGAACTGGCTCTCGTCCACCAGCCGCGCGACAATTTCGCGGTTCTCAGTGGGTACCTTGGGGTTACGGCTTACGATGCCGTAAATCTCTTCCACGGGGTAGGCCGGGGGGCGCGGCGGGGCCGGGCTCTTGCGCGGGAAGGGCTTCTCGCCCAGATGCTTGACGATCTCTCGCGTGATGGCGAGCGCATGGGCGTCATCCTCGGCCAGATGGTCGGTTACACCCGAGACCGAGCAGTGCATCTTGGCGCCGCCAAGGATCTCGTTATCGACCTTCTCGCCAGTGGCGGCGAAGGTGAGTTCCGGCCCACCAAGATACATGAAGCCCTGGCCGCGCACGATGACCACCTCGTCGCAAAGCGCCGGAATATAGGCACCGCCAGCGGTGCAGGGGCCCATGACCACGGCGATCTGCGGTACGCCGTCGCCTGACATCCCAACTTGATTGTGAAATATCGAGCCGAACTGGCCTTCGTCGGGGAAGATGTTTTCCTGATCAGGCAGAAACGCGCCGCCGGAATCGACCAGCGTCACGACAGGCAGGCGATTGGCCCAGGCGATCCGCTGGGCGCGCACGTGCTTTCGACAGGTCATGCCGAAGTAGGTGCCGCCCTTCACGGTGGCGTCGTTGGCGATGATCATGCAATGGCGGCCCTCGATCACCCCGATGCCGGTGATGATGCCCGCGCCGGGCGGTACGCCCTCATACCTGTCGAGGCTGGCCAGTTCGCCGAGTTCCAGGAACGGCATGCCAGGGTCGATCAGCCGCTCGACTCGTTCGCGTGGCAGGATCTTGCCCTTCTTCACATGGCGTTCCTGCGCGCTTTCCGCTCCGCCGACACGCTGGGTGCGCCGCAGTGCGTACAACTCGGCCACCTTGGCGCGATAATGCGTTTCGTTCGCCCGGAAGTCTTCCGATCCGGGGTCGAGCAGGGATTTCAGCTTTGTCATGGCAGGTTGGGAAATTTTCTCAAAACGAAGGCTATCTTGGCCGCTCCTGGCTTTTCGAAGGTGTCGGAATCGACGATCCTGACATCGGCCTTGAACACCAAAGCGTCGCGCAGGCGCTGCTCAATCTTTTTCTTCAGAGTCGGATCGGCCTCGGGCTTGAGGGCGGGTCCGCGCTCGACAATGATTTTCAGCGCCTCCTGCGTGGTGTGACCCTCAAAGTCAGCCACCACACGCATCACGCCATTCGTTTCTGGCACCATCTCGTTGACGATGCTGTGAATTGCCGAGGGGAATACGTTGGCACCGCGCACGATCAGCATGTCATCGGTGCGCCCTGTACAACGGATCTTGGGACCCGTCCGGCCGCAGGGGCAGGTCGTGCCCAGGACCTCGATGAAATCGCCAGAGCGGAAGCGCACTAGCGGGCTCGCCCGGCGACCGAGGGCGGTGTAGATCATCTCGCCCTTGGCACCCTCCTCCCAAGGGATGATCTTGCCGGTATCAGGGTCGAGCAACTCGGTGATGATATAATCCATGTTGACCATGTGCATGCCCGACTGCTGGTCACATTCGGCCCAGTACGTAACACCCAGGTCGGTACCGCCCAGCATCTCGGTGCACTTGGCGCCCCAGAGTTTTTCGATCTTGGCGCGGATCGCCGGAATGCCGCCCCCCGGCTCGCCGCCGACGATGGCTCGTTCCACTCCCAGTCTGCTCGCTGGGACGCCCAGTACCTCTTCGGCCTTCTCCGCTAGGTGGATCACGAAATTCGGCGCCCCGACGACGCAGCGCGGGCGGACGTCGGCGCAGGCGCGAAGGAGCCGGTCAGCACCGCCATCGGCGCCCACCGGCACGTCGATGGCGCCCATATACTGAAGCCCCTGCATCACTGGAACACCACCGACAAAGCCTTTGGCCAGCGAAAAAGCATGAAGTACCATATCGCCGGGCCGCACGCCGTTGGCGAAGAAGCAGCGTGCGCTCATCTCGTGCCACATCTCGGCGTCGGATTCTGTCAGCGCCACATAAGACGGGCTGCCGGTTGTGCCCGATGAAGCCTGCATCTGGATGATGTCTTCCATCGGGGCGGCGCGGTGGCGGCCGAAAGGCGGCTCGGCCGACAGGCTTTCGCGGATTTCGGTCTTATAGGTGAAGGGAAGCCTTTGCAGATCCTCGATGGTGCGAATATCATCGAAACCGACGCCGGCCGCCGCGAATTTGTCCCGATAAAATGGCGAGTTGGCCCTGAGATAGGCCATTTGCTCGACCAGCCGCTCCTCCTGGATTCGGCGCACCCCGTCGAGCGGCATGCCCTCTACCTCGTGCCAGAACCGGTCGTTCGCCTTTGCGCTGGCACAGGCCCGCCGAAAGCGCATTCCGTATTGCATACTCTCCTCCTGGGCACTTTCGGTCAGTAAGACCGGGGCAGGCCCATCACCTTCTCGCCGATGAAGCTTAGGCACAGTTCACGATTCACCGGCGCGGTGCGCAGCAGACGGACCAGCGGATAAAGCTCGTAGAGCCCGGTGTCTTCCGTAAAACCCGACCCGCCATGCGCCTGAAGGGCGGCGTCCACGGCCTCGATTCCGGCCTCGGCGGCGGCGTATTTCGCCATGTTCGACGATGCGCCGGCCGGAAGTTTGTTGTCGAATTCCCAGGCCGCGCGGCGGGTCATCAGGCTCGCCATCTCCACGGCCGTATGGGCCTTGGCCATCGGGTGCTGCACGCCCTGATGCGCGCCGATCGGCTGGCCGAATACGTTGCGCTCGCAAGCATAGGCCACCGCCTTCCGTAAGGCGAACCGACCGATTCCGCAGCAAAGAGCCGCCAGAATGATCCGCTCGGGATTGAGTGAATCGAACAGGATCGAGAAGCCGTCGTCCACATCGCCCACGACGTCCTCGGGACCGAGGTCCACCTCGTCGAAGAATAGGGTCCACTGTTCTTCCGGGAGTGGGATCGAGACCTTCACCCGCTGCATCTCTACGCCCTTCGCCTTCAGGTTCACCGCGAAAAGCGTGAAGCCGTCGGTCTTGCGCGTGACCTCGGTGTGCGGCTTGGTGCGCGCCACAACCAGGCAGTAGTCGGAGACGTCGGCGCCGGTGATAAAGGTCTTTTCCCCTGAAAGACGGAAGCGGTTACCATTGCGCCTGGCGAGCGTCGTGGCCTTTATCGTGTTCGAGCCTGCACCCGGTTCGGTGATCGCGAAACAGAACTGGATTTCGCCCCGGCAGGCGGCCGGTAAGAGCTCCTTGCGGTGGAACTCGGTCCCGTGGCTGGCGATATGGGCGAGCGACATGGTGGGGCCGACCACCATCATCAGGAGCGGGATGCCGTAGTTAGAGGTGCCCTCCATGAAGAGCGCCATCTCGGTCATACCGAGACCGGCACCGCCATATTCCTCGGGCACCATGATGCCGAGGAAGCCGTCATCGGCGATCTGCTGAAACATCTCGCGGGGGAAGACGTGGCGTCGGGCATGATCCAGCCAATAGGCATTGTCGAATTTCTGCGCGAGCTGCGCGCCGTAATCGTAAATCTGGCGCTGCTCATCGTTAAGCGTGAAGTCCATTCCCGCACCTCATGTCATGCTTTGAAGGCCGGCGCGCGCCGGCCTTCAAAGGCGTTCAGCCCTTCGGCCACGTCCTCGTTCGGCAGCGCACGCAAGGCAGCGTCGCGCTCCAGCCGCATCTGCTGGTCGATGCCCATGTCGGTCCCCTCGCGTGCCAGGCGCTTCATCTCTGCAATGCCCGGGCGTGAGTGGCTGGCGATTTTCAGACAATAGTCCAACGCAGCCTGGCGCAGCTTTTCCTCCGGCACAATGTAGTTCACCAGTCCCGCCTCCTTCGCCTCATCTGCCTTCAGCCAGCGCGCCGAGAACATCAGATCGAGCGCCCGGCGCAGGCCAATAAGCCGGGTCAACCGCTGGCTGCCGCCCCAGCCGGGGATCAGCCCGAACTGCGCGTGCTGGTCCCCGAACTGAGCGCTTTCCGCAGCGAAACAGACATCGCAGGACAGCATCAGCTCGAGCCCGCCGGCCAGGCAAAGGCCCTGGACTGCGACGATCACGGGCAGCCGGCTCTGTTCCAGTTTGCGGAATGCTTCCATGCCAACGGCGAGGAAATTGTCCAGCATCTGCGCGTCGTATAACTTCCTTTTCACTTCAGTCAGATCAGCGCCGGTGCAGAAGTGCTTTCCCTGCGCGCAGATCAGAATCGAGCGAATATTGCGGTCGGCTTCAAACGTTTCGCGTGCCCTGGAAATGCATTCATGCACGTCCAGCGACAGGCAGTTGAACTTGTCGGGGCGGGCGATCTCGATTATGCCGACGCTGCCTTTGACGCTGACATGAACGGGATCGCTCATTTCGCGCCCCCCTTGGCCTTCTTGTCGTATTGCAACGCCATGCGGCCGACTTTTTCCCGCGCAATAACGAGCTTCTGGATTTGTGCCGTTCCATCGCCGATCTGCAGACCCAGCACGTCGTTGTAGCGCTGATGGTAGGGCAGGTCGGCAGTATATCCGTAGTGGCCGTGCAGGATGAGGCACTGATGGATGATTTCACAAGCGGCCTTCGGCACGTACCATTTGCACATGGCCGCTTCTTTGGTGTGCGGGAGGCCACGGTCGCGCAAATCGAGCGTGTAGTAGCAAAGCTGGCGCATCATGGTGAGTTGGGTTTCGGCTTCGGCCAGCGGAAAGCTAACACCCTGATATTGCGCCAGCGGCGCGCCGAAAGCTTCGCGTTCCTGCACATATACCCAAGTTTCGTCCACCGAGGCCTGCGCCGCGCCCAGACATTGCAGCCCAATCAGCGCTCTGGAATAGTCGAAGCCTGCCATGATCGTGCCGAAGGCACGATCTTGCTCGGCCATGAGGCACTGCGAAGGGACGAAGACATCGTCAAAGAAGACCGACCCGCGCCCAACGGGCTTAGTGCCGATATCGTCGAAATGGGTTCTTTTGACGCCCTTTTCGTTTAGGTCCACAAAAAACGCGCTGACCCCCCGCGAACCGCTCTCGGGATCACCCGTACGGGCAAAGACCACCGCCGCATCAGCCTGCGCAGCAAAGCTCATCGAGGTCTTCTCGCCATTCAGTCGCCAGCCGTTACCGGATTTGGTAGCCCTAAGTTGCAGGTTCGCCGCATCGGACCCGCCGCGCGGCTCGGTCAATCCCAGCCCGATCACCGCCGTACCCGCCGTGACGCGGGACACCCAATCCTTGGCGATTTCCGTGGAGGCGTGTTGCGCGACCATGCCGCCCATCAGCGATCCCAGAAGTTGAATGTAGCTGACATTGAAATCGGCCCGCGCGATTTCCTCGACGATCAACCCCGCGGTAACCGAGCTTTCGCCCAACCCGCCGAACTCCTGGGGCAGATCGGCACCGATCAGACCAAGCGCTCCCATCTCCGTGACCAGTGCGGGATCCATCACGTGCTCGGTGGCCCGCTTCTGATAACTCTGGGCGAGTTTCTCACGCGCGAAACGCTGTGCTGTCCGTCGAAACGCCTGTTGGTCATCTGTCGGTTGAAACTGCACGTGCGGCCTCCCGAGCCTGTAAATCTCGCTTTAAATCTCGCTTTTCTTAAAACCTAACAGACGTTAGAATATTTGGCAAGATGGTAAAAGGTGAGGAATGTGGATATGTCCAGCAAGAATGACAGGACGTTCGAGAAATTGCTGTCTCCGATCCGGGCAGGCGCTCACAACCTGCGAAACCGGGTCCTTATGGGCTCGATGCACACGCGCCTTGAAGGCGAACCCGACGGTATCGAAAGACAGCTCGCGTTCTATCGTGAACGCGCTCGGGGCGAAGCGGCGGTCATCGTAACTGGCGGCTTTGCGCCCAACGCCGAAGGCATGTTCGATCCGGAAGGTCCGCGGCTCGACGATCCGCGGCAGGCGCTGAGCCTCAAGCCGATTTGCGATGCAGTCCATCAAGAAGGGAGCTTGATTTGCGCGCAGATCTGCCACGCGGGGCGTTATGCTAAGTTCGAAGGTTGCGTGGCACCCTCGCCGATCCGGGCGCCGATCAACCGCTATTCCCCGCGCGAGATGACCGCTGCGGATATCCGACGGACCATAGACGATTTCGCAACTGCCGCGGCAAACGCGCAGGCTGCAGGTTTCGACGGGGTCGAGATCATGGGTTCGGAAGGTTATCTCATCAATGAATTCACCGTGACCCACACCAACAAACGTCAAGACGGCTGGGGCGGCAGCGCCGATAACCGGCACCGATTTCCTGTGGAAATCGTGCGCGCGGTGCGCGACCGCTGCGGACCGGAGTTTCTGGTAATATACCGAATCTCGGCAGCCGATCTTGTCGATAGCGGCGCGCCCGCAGAAGAGATTGCCATGCTCGCACGCAAGATCGAGATCGCCGGCGCAGATATCCTGAACACCGGAATTGGCTGGCATGAGGCGCGCGTGCCGACGATCGCTTATCCGGTGCCGCGTGGCGCCTGGCGGCAGGCGGCGGCGAACGTGAAGGCGGCGGTCTCAATCCCGGTAATAGCCTCGAACCGGATCAACACCCCTGAGGTCGCCGAGGACATCCTGGCCTCTGGAGATGCCGACATGGTCTCGATGGCGCGGCCCTTCCTCGCCGATCCTCATTTCGTGAGGAAGGTGCGCGAAGGTCGGGCCCATGAGATCAACACCTGCATCGCCTGCAATCAGGCATGCCTAGATTTCATCTTCTCGGATCGTCCGGTAAGCTGCCTGGTCAATCCGCGCGCCGGCCGCGAGGCGGAATTCCGTGACACGCCGAGCGAGACCCCAAAGAAATTGGCGATCGTCGGCGGCGGGGCGGCGGGTATGGCCACCGCGGCCGAGGCTGCGCGGCTTGGCCACGCGGTCACGCTTTTCGAGGCCGAGGACCGGCTAGGCGGACAGCTCCAACTGGCGCGTGCGGTCCCGGGCAAGCGCGAGTTCGACGAAACGTTACGTTATTACACTGCTCAGATGTGCAAGCACGGTGTCACCCTCCGGCTGGGCTGTCGCGCAACTGCGGACGATCTTGCCGGGTTTGATCATGTGGTGATCGCCACCGGCGTGACCCCTCGCATCCCGGGCGTTCCGGGCGTCGATCATGTTAAGGTCGCGACATATGCCGAGATTCTCTCCGGCGCACGGGAGGCAGGACAGACCGTGGCCATCATGGGCGCGGGCGGGATCGGCCATGACGTAGCCGAGTTCCTTGTGACCCAACCGGCTGAGGCCAACGAGAACGCAGCCTTTTTCGAAAGATGGGGTGTGGACGGACAGTTCAGGAAAGACGGCGCGCTGGCGGGCGATCCGCTGGCTGAGTTGCCTGCGAAGCGCAAAGTAGTGATGCTTCAACGCAAGACGAGCAAGCAGGGGCAGGGACTTGGAGTTTCGACCGGCTGGATCCTTCGGAACGCATTGCGCAAACATGGAGTCGAGACCTTGGCAGGTGTGGTCTATGAGCGGATCGACGACAAAGGGCTCCATATTATGTTGAACGGCGAGGTAAGGGTTGTCGCCGCGGACACGATTGTCCTCTGTACTGGACAGGAACCGGATCGGACGCTGTACGATATTCTGACGGCACGGGGAATTGCCGCCTCGATGGTCGGCGGTGCGGCCGAGGCGGCTGAACTCGATGCGCTGCGTGCCATTGATGAAGGGGTGCGGCTGGCCCAGTCTTTGTGAGAATCAGGATCGAACACCTGGGAGAAGCATCATGGTGCCGGAGGTGGACCGAGCAGGGCAGGCCGATGTCTATTCGATGTTTCGCACGAGAGCGCGCGTGCAAGAAGGGGCGTTTGCACTCGAGGACGGAGAAAAAAGGCTCAGCTACGGCACTCTTCTGGACCGTGTGGACCGTCTCGCGGCGGTGCTTCTGGTGCGGGGTGTGAGGCCGGGGGACCGGGTGGTGATCCTATCGCATAACCGCAGCGAGTATCTGGAGCTGCAACTGGCCGCTGCGGGAATCGGTGCCATTGTCGCCTGCCTGAACTGGAGACTGGCCGCACCTGAGCTCAAGCACTGCATCGACCTGGTCGAACCGGTTCTGGCCGTAGTAGAGCCTGAATTGCGCGCGGCCTTAGACGCTGTCTCGAACCTGCCGATTCTGGAAATCGGTCCGGACTGGGAGACTGCACTGGCGGGAGCAGTGTCCGACCCGCGCATTGGCGCGCTGGTCAATGACGTTGAGTCGGGCCTGACCATTCTCTACACCTCCGGCACCACGGGGTTGCCCAAGGGCGCGCTCATCAGTCATCGCGCCCATATCGCGCGTTCCCTGGTCTTTGCGGCGCAACTCGGGCTCGAACCTGATGACGCCTTCATCGCCTGGGCGCCGATGTTCCATATGGCTTCGACCGACCATGCGCTCGCCACGGTCTTGCGGGGTGGCCCCGTGGTGATCGTAGACGGCCTGCAACCGGCCGTTATCAATGAGGGGCTGAGCCGGCATAAGGTCGGCTGGTTCGTTATGATGCCCGGTGCGATCGAGGCCTTCATCGCAGAACGTCACGCCAATCCCCTGCCGATCAGAGGCGTCAGGGTCTGCGGCGCCATGGCCGATCTGGTGCCACCGCATCAGATTGCAGAACTCACGTCTCTGATCGGCGCGCCCTATCTCAACTCCTTCGGCGCGACCGAAACGGGGCTGCCGCCGGCCACCGCCGAGCTGATTCCGGTGGGCGCCGCACCGAAACGTCTCTCCAAGCGCGCCAGCGCCTTCTGCGAGGTGCGGCTCGTCGATCCGGAGGGGCGCGAGGTGGCGGAGGGAACGCCCGGAGAAATGGCCGTGCGCGGACCCACTCTGTTCTCCGGGTACTGGAATGCCGATGAGGCCAACGCCCACGACTTCCGCGGCGGCTTTTTCCACATGGGCGACGTTTTCCGCCGCAATGCGGACGGCACCATCGACTTCGTGGACCGCGCCAAATACCTCATCAAGTCGGGTGGGGAGAACGTCTATCCGGCCGAGATCGAGCGGGTACTGCTGACTCATCCGCAGGTAATCGACGCCGCCGTGGTGAAGGTCAAGGACCAGCGCTGGGGCGAACGCCCGGTGGCCTTCGTCGCACGGCACGCCGACGGCCCCGATGCCGACGAACTGATGCGGCTTTGCCGCGAGCAGCTGGCCGGCTATAAGCGACCGCGTGAGATCCGCTTCATCGCTTCTGGGGATTTCCCGCGCTCGACCAGCGGCAAAATTCAGCGACACGTCCTGGAAACCTGGATTGAGGCCGAGCCGAACTGATGCTTACTCCTGACGCTGACTGACGTGCGAACCTGGCTGACATGGCTACCCAACTCGATACGGCCCGGCTTCTCTGCCAGCGCGGGTCGCAGCTTCTTGGGCTTGGCGTTCGCTGCGACACTCAGACCTCGATGGCAAAGTGGTACGCCACCGGGATGGCTGTCGAGATCCAGTAATGCGGCGCAGATCCACGGCGGTAACGCGATCACCAAGGGATTCCCGGTGGAACTGCACTTCCGCAACGCCAAAGTCATGCCAATCCCGATGGCACCACCGAGATACAGACGTTGGTGATCGGACGTAACCTCACCGGTCTCGGTGCACTCTGACCGCCTGAAACAGGGCGGCTGCAGCTGGCCCGCAGTTTCCAGCGAGGCCCACGCCCGAATAATCCGGAAAATTCTTGGAATCAGGCGGGTAGTTGGATTGAATTGGAGCCACGCCCGATTCAGATGAGAGCCTGCTGAAACGGACAGCTGCGCGACTGAGGTCTTCGCCAGAACCGCTCAGCACAGGCGCCGGCGCGGTCGGCGATTTCCTCCATAGCTGCTCCCGTCGCAGTTCCGGAGGAACGCCTTCAGCGTCCTTACACTGCGGCTGTCGCATTCTATCTGGAACTTTTCCACTTCTCTCGAAGAAAAAAAGGCCGCGCCAGTAGCACGGCCAGTTGGGGAGGGAACTCAAAACAGATCTCGACGCTACTAACTCCGCGGTGCTGTCACGGACGATCAACCGTGCATCGACAACCCACCGGAGACCGAGATCACTTGGCCGGTGATGAAGCCGGCGTCCTCCGATGCAAGGAAACAGATGATGCCCGGGAAGTCGCTTGGCTGAGCCAGCCGCTTCATCGGGATGGCCCGCTTCAGGCCTTCAGCTATTTTTGCGCCGGTCTCGCCCTGGGCTACCTGCGCGAATAGCGGCGTATCAGTCGGCCCCGGCGCGACGGCATTGAGCTGGATGCCATGCCGCGCCAGTTCACGCGCGAGCGTCTTGGTGAAAGATATTATGCCGCCCTTGCAGGCCGAATAGACGGCCTCGCCCGACGAACCGACGCGGCCAGCATCGGAAGCGATGTTGACCACGCGGCCAGAGCGGTTCTTGACCATGCCGGGCAACACGGCATGATGCATGTTGAGCGGCCCATACAGATTGATGTCGATGACCTTGTCCCAAAGCGCCCGGTCGGTATCGAGGAACGGTTTGATCGCGTCCCAGCCGGCATTGTTGACCAGAACGTCGATCGGACGGCTCGCTTCGAAATCAGCGACTGCGGCATCCACGGCCTTGCGGTCGGTAATATCGACAGTGTATGCGTACGCCTTGCCGCCTGCATCCTTGATCGAGCTGACGGTTTTCCGGCCTCCTTCTTCATTGAGGTCGAAGACTGCAACTTCGGCTCCTTCCTCTGCAAACCTTGAGCAAACTGCTCGCCCGATTCCGCTTCCGCCACCCGTGACGATTACCCTCTTGCCCTTCAGTCCGCGCATTCCCGCTTTCTCCCTATGCCAGAGTCGTCGCCACATCCGACCGGCCGTATTCTAACACTTGTTCGAAATACCGCAACCGATAAACTGATGTCCAGTGTTTAAAGAGAGTTTCATGGAAAAAGTCCTTGTCCATAGCCCCGATGACGAGCCGTACAGCAGATCGGTGCAGACGCGTCAGGCCATCCTCCTGGCGGCGGCGAAGCTCTTCAGCAATGAGGGATACAACGCAACAACCATGCGGCGGATCGCAGAGGCTGCGAAGCTGGAAGCTGGCAGTATCTATTATCACTTCAAGTCAAAGGACCAGATCCTGGATGATGTCCTCGATATGGGGGTCAGGCAGCTCTACGAGCAAATTCGGGAGATCGTCGAACGGGCGCGGGCGGAAGGTGACCCGCTCCGGACGACATTCGCGCAACTTGTCGATGCCCATCTTCGTTTCCTTCTGAAAGAAAGCGATTTCACTTCGGCAAATATCAGGAACTTCCCTATGCTTTCTGACAAGCGCCGCAGAGCGCATCGGCCGTTGCGCCAGGCCTATGCGCAACTCTGGCGATCGTTTTTGCAGCGGCATCAGGACGCTGGCGATCTGCGCAGTGATATCCCGGCCGTCCTGGTCAGCCAGTTCGTCCTCGGAGCTATGAACTGGACAGCGGAATGGTATGACAGCAAACGATATCCGGTAAGTGTGCTGTCGGAACGCTTATCGAAACTGCTGCTCGACGGCATGTGCACAAACCGTGTCGGAGCGGCCAGTGTGTCGGTCGAATCCATTGGCCCAGCGGATGGACTCGAGCCGAAAAGGAAGGCCGAACGAACCCGCGATCAAATTCTTCGCGCGGCCGCGCGAATCTTGCGAGAGAGCGGGTACAAGGCCGCAACTATGCGCCGGGTCGCATCGGAAGCGGGCCTCGAGGCAGGTAGCGTGTATTACCATTTCGGCTCAAAAGAGGAAGTTCTCGACGAGGTGCTCGACCTGGGCCTGCGTGATCTCCTAAAAGGCGTCAACCATGCGATCACCGCATGGCCGGACAAGGAGGATCATGTAAACCGCATCGCGACAGCGATCGCCACCCACATGGTCTATTTGTTCCGTGCAAGCGAATTTACCTCCGCCAACATCCGCATCTATGGAATGTTGCCGGAAGAGATTCGCTCGCGCCACCGGGCTATTCGACACGAATACGCAAAGGTCTGGGATCAGCTGTTGCGCGAGGCGCAGGCGGGCGGAGCCTTGCGCTCCGACATCAAGGTGGTTCCGCTACGCCAGGCAATGCTGGGCGCGCTGAATTGGACGGTCGAATGGTTCGATCCTGGAAAGTGTAACCGACGCGGATATTACACGCTTCCAGCTTTCACGGATCTGATTATCAAATTGCTTCTTGACGGCATTTCGGCCAACGACTCAGCCCCGGAGATCACATAGGCGAGCGCCCGGAGAAGCAGGCTTCAAACCATCAGGAAGTGATACACTCCTTCGGCTACCGGCCGGGAGGTGTCATCCTGCCAGCAGGTTGTCCGCACGCTTGCCATGCGTTTGCCTTTCCGACTCACGGTGGCTTCCGTCATCAGTGGCCCTTTGACAGCCGGGCGCAGGTAGTCAACCGTCAGATTGATCGGTTTCGGCGGCTGCAGATCGGGGCCATGGCTAACACAGATCGCGGCGACCGCCTCCATGAAGCTAGCGATTATCCCGCCATGGTAATATTCCATGATGGGATTTCCGACTAGTCGCTCGGCGAACGGCATCGTCGCGACCGCATGCGTTTCATCAAGCCCGGTGATCGCGAAATCGAGAAACTGGAAGAACGGTACTTTCCTGAGCTGCTGAGTTGCACGATCCGGCGTCATTTGGAGACCCTACTTTGCGTCATCGCGTCGAAAATGCTGACCTCGCCCCGCGTGAGCGCGAAAGTCGCAGTGCCACGGGCCACTTCGGCCTGATCCGACTCATCGAACCAGACACTGCCCGAATCGAAGGCGATATGCCGGGTCTGACGGAAGCATTCAGCGCGCACCATGATATCGGCCTGCGATCTGGCCGGACGCAGGTAATCGACGCGAAGATCGATTGTGGCCATGCTGCTGATCCCGTCGATCGCGACGAAATTCGCAAGCCCGAACACACTGTCGAGAAGAGCCGTCAGCACCCCGCCATGCAGCAGGGTTTTCTCCTCGTCGGCGCAGAACGACGGGTTGAACGGCATCCTGACCAGAACGCCGTCGATCGCGACCTTTTCGATCTTCAGGTCCATTTCCGTAATCAAACCACGTCCACGATGGCTCCACATCCTGGCGATCTGATCAAGTTTCTTCTGGTCTGGTTGGGTCATCAGCAAACTCGGTCTGTCAGTTGCCAAGGAACATGGGATTTCGTTTCTCGAGGAATGCGGCAAGAGCTTCGTGATGGTCCTTGGTATGGTGCATCAGCGCCTGATAGGCAGCCGCGGTGTTCAGGAAATCCGGCAGATCCATCCGTTCGGCATTTCGCATCAGCCTCTTGGCGACGCGCACCACGCGGGGCGGCTTGGCCGCAATCACGGCCGCACGCTCCCGCGCCCGCGCCATGAGATCGCCGTGCGGCACGACCTCAAGTACCATTCCAAGCTCCAATGCCTCCTCGGACCCGACCATCCGCCCCGTGAATGTCAACTCGGCTGCTTTCTGGTAACCGAGGCGCCGCAGAAGGAACCAGCTGCCAGCGTCGCCAGGAATGATTCCGAGGTTCAAAAACACCTCGCCGAACTTCGCTCTCTCCGACGCGACACGCATGTCGCACATCATCGCCAAGTCGCAGCCCGCGCCCACGGCGGGGCCATTGACAGCCGCGATCGTCGGTATGTCGAGATTGTAGAGCGCGAGCGGCACCCGCTGAATGCCGTTGGTGTAGCTGTCCGCCACGGCCAGCGGATCTTTACGGAACACGCTCTCACGGTCGGCCATTTCCTTGATGTCGCCGCCCGCACAGAAGGCCGGGTCTGCGCCGGTCAGGATCATAACGCTCACTTCAGCATTGCGCTGCGCCTGGTCAAAAGCGTCGAGCAGCCCCGAGATCATCCCATTGCCGGTGACGGGATTGCGTCTCCCTGGCTCGTTGAGCGTCACTGTCGCGATGCGATTCGCAACCTCGATCAGGACGACGGGTTCACTCATGTTTCCCGTCCCCCCGCTGACGCTCCTGAAACATGCCCGGATGGATCATGTCACGGGCGTCGTGGCCCAAATGCAGGGTTTCTCCCCCGTCAACATAGACATCTTCGCCGGTGATGAAGGAACCGAGCTTGGAGGCAAGAAATATTATGGTCCCGGCGACGTCTTCCGCCGCGCCCATGCGGTTCAGGACAGATCGGTTTAGTTCCTGCCATTTTTCCGGCGGGATCGGGTAGCGACCGAGCGCCTCCGTCTTGATCGTACCGGGAGCGACGCAGTTCAGGCGGATGCCGTATTCACCCCATTCGGCGGCGAGCGTCTTCATCAAGCCTGTGACGCCCGCTCGCGCGGCAACGGTATGAGCGAAGCCCGTTAGTGCGGTGCGGGCCGAGATTGCGGTTACGAATATGATCGAGCCACCATTTTCAAACATGAAGTGGTCGGCGGCGGCTCGCGTCATCTGCCATGAGCCGATCAGATTATTGCGGATAACCGCCTCGAACCCTTTATTGGTGATATCGCGGGCGGCGGCGATATACTGACCGCCGGCATTGTTCACAAGCACATCGAGCCGACCGTAGTGGTGCTTGATCTTCAGCATCGCCGCCTCGACGCTCTTCTCGTCGCGGGTGTCGCCCGGCACAACGAAGGCTTCGCCGCCCATAGCGCGGATCATCTCGGCGGTTTCCTCAAGCGGCTCCTCACGACGGGCGAGAAGCGCCAGGCTGGCTCCGCAGGAGGCCATTTCAAGCGCTGTGGCGCGACCCATGCCGGAGCCCGAGCCGGTCACGAGCGCAACCTGCCCTAACATGAGGTTGGCGGCGAAGCGGCGCTGAACCTGCTTTTCTCGCATGTGCCGGGCCTCAGTTCTTCAGCAGTTCGCCGGAGATAATGAGCTTGCGGACCTCCTGCGTGCCGGCTCCTACCTCGAGCACCCGCCCAGTCCGATAGAGGCGGTTCACCTCGGTGTCGCGCATGTAGCCTGATCCGCCGTGTATCTGCACGGCGCGATCCAGCACGAAGGAGGTCGCTGCCGCAGCCTTGAAGATCGCAGCAGCCGTCAGCTTGTGGATCTCGCCACGCCCGCCTTGCCCTTCCTCCAGACCCTCGCACATGGCGGCGGTGCGCAGCGACAGGCTGCGCGCCGCCTCGATCTCGGTATACATCTCGGCCAGCATGGACTGCACCATCTGGAAATTGGCGATCGGCTTTCCGAACTGCTGGCGCGTTTTGGCATAGTCGATGGATATCTCCAATGCCCGCCGCGCGATGCCCACCGCGTTGAAGCAGACGATGGCGCGTTCAAGATCGAGTCCCGACATTGTCACCGCCACACCACCATCCAGTCTGCCCACCATGTTTGCAGCCGGCACCCGGCAATCCTCAAACACCAACTCGCCTGTCGGCGAGCCCCGGAACCCCATCTTGTTTAGCTTTTGCGCCACTTTGAAGCCTGGAGTGTCGGTTTCCACGATGAAGGCAGAAATTCCCTTGGCGCCCTTCTCGGGCGAGGTCTTGGCGTAGACCAGCACGATATCGGCGATTGGGCCATTGGTGATGTAGATCTTTGATCCGTTGAGCACGTACTGGTCGCCGTCCTTTCGGGCGGTCGTCCGCATCGAACCGAGCGCGTCCGATCCTGCGCCGGGTTCGGTCAGGCCCAGGGCGCCAATCAGCGAGCCATCGCAGAGGCCCGGCAGATACTTTCGCCGCAGATCCTCATTGGCGTTGCGGTAGATGTTGTTGACGCAAAGATTGTCGTGGGCAACATGGCTCAGACCGATCGCCGCCGAGGCGCGCGACAGCTCTTCGGTGATGACGCAGGCCGACGTGAAGTCGAGCCCTGCGCCGCCATATTCCGGCGAGACGTTCAGTCCCAAATAGCCCATCTCCCCCAGCTTGGGAAAGACGGAGGGCGACAGGTCGTCGGTGTCGTCCATCTCGGCGTTCAGGTGGTGAAACTCGGAAAAGAAAAAGCGAGATGCCTGATCGGCCAGCGCCTGCTGCTCGTCGCTCAGGAAGTAGGTGGGAAGGCCGGGGGCATTGCGCAATTGCTGGCTCATGTTTATCCCGTTTTTCAGACGCGCAGAAGTTCTTCGGCAATGATGATCTTTCGCACCTCGCTGGTGCCCGCACCGATTTCCAGCAGCTTGTTGGCACGGAACAGCCGGTTGATCTCGGTATCCTGCATGTAGCCCGAACCGCCATGGATATGGCACGCTTCGGTGACAGCCTTGTTGAAAGCTTCACCCGCGTATAGGCAGGCGGCGGCGGTAAGCTTATGGATCTCGCCGCGTCCGCCGGCGCCTTTAGGCAGGCCGACGCAGGCCGCGAGCGCCCGATAGCCGAAGGCGCGTGCCGTTTCGACTTCAATATAGATTTCCGCGAGCTTTGACTGAACCATCTGGAAGCTGGAGATCGGTCTGCCGAACTGTTCGCGGATCTTGGCGTAATCGAGCGCAAGCTCCAGGGCCCTTTCGGCCATCCCTACGCAAATCGAAGCGACCATCGCGCGCTCCAAGTCGAGCCCGCTCATCACTACCGATACGCCGCTGTTCTCGACCCCGATCATGGCCGACGCGGGCACGCGGCAATCCTCGAAGACCAGCTCGCCTGTGGGTGAGCCGCGGAATCCCATCTTGTCGAGTTTCTGCGCCACCTTGAAGCCAGGATTGTCGGTCTCGACGATAAAGGCGGATATTCCCTTGGCGCCCTTTGATTTATCAGTCTTTGCATAAACCAGGATGACATCCGCAATCGGACCATTGGTAATGTAGATTTTGGAGCCGTTAATCACATAGTCGTTGCCGTCGCGTACGGCCCTCGTGGCCATCGAGCCCAGCGCATCCGAGCCCGCGCCGGGTTCGGTGAGCCCGAGTGCGCCGACCAGCTTCCCCGAGCACAGGCCGGGAACGTATTTCTGCACCTGCTCTTCCGAGCCGTTCCTGAGGATATTGTTAAGGCACAAGTTGTCGTGCGCGCCGTGCGAAAGTCCGACGGCCGGGTTCCATTTCGAGATGGTCTCTGACACTAGGGCCTGGGTAAATTCATTCTGGCCGCTGCCGCCCAGCTCCTCGGGCGCAGTAATGCCGAGCAGTCCGATCTCGCCCATCTGCCGAAACAAATCGTCGGGCCACCATTCTTCCGCATCCATTTTACCTTGCAAAGGATGAAGAATCTCGCGCGCAACCCGATCCACGTGGTCAACGATCTGCCGTTGTTCGGGCGTAAGCGAATAGTTGGCCCTTATGGCCTCGAGCGCGGCTATGTCTGGCCCGGCCTGGACATTCATCTTTGATCCTCCCAATGACTGGGCGACTTGCCTATTGATTGGAATCAAACATATGTTAGAAAACGTTTCAAGTAGTGTCGAGCTGCATGCTTGGTTTTAGGCACAGGCTTGGAGGAAAGGCAGAAGCTTTCCATCGGCGTCGGCCCGATCCAACGGTCGACAGGGGAGGTTGCGATGACTGGTCGAACTGTGCGCATCGGCTGCGCCTCGGGATTCTGGGGCGACACGCCCGAGGCGATCGGCCAATTGGTGACGAGGGGCCGCATCAATTATCTTGTTTTCGACTATCTTGCCGAGATCACGATGTCGCTGCTTGCTCGGGCGCGGACGAAGTCGCCGGAAGCGGGCTATGCCCCAGACTTTGTCCAGGCAGTTGCGCCCTTCTTGCCTGAGCTCAAGCGCAGGGGGATCAAGGTTGTCGCCAACGCCGGTGGGGTCAATCCGCGCGGCTGCCGTGATGCCCTGGCCAAGGCGGCGGAGACGGCCGGGGTCAACATCAGCATCGGGGCGGTACTGGGCGATGACCTGCTGGACAGGTCGGACGAACTGCGCGATCGTGGCGTTACCGAGATGTTTTCGAGCGCGCCCTTTCCCGGCAAGCTGATGAGCATGAACGCGTATCTCGGTGCACGACCGATTGCGGCCGCCCTCGACGCGGGTGCCGATATCGTGGTGACTGGCCGTTGCGCTGATAGCGCCGTGGCGCTTGGGCCGCTGATGCATGAGTTCGGCTGGGGCGACGAGGACTGGGACCGGCTCTCCCAGGGTTCGCTCGCGGGCCATCTGATTGAATGTGGCCCGCAGGGCACAGGCGGCAACTTCACCGACTGGCGGGAGGTGCCCGGCTGGGACGATATGGGAATGCCGATCGTCGAGGTCTCCGCTGATGGCGGCTTCATCATGACCAAGACGGCCGGTACGGGAGGGCTGGTGGCGCCGGCCTCGGTCGGCGAGCAAATGCTCTACGAGATTGGCGATCCACAGCGCTATATACTTCCCGACGTGATCTGCGAATGGTCGCAGGTGAGGTTGGAGCAGGTGGGGTCCAACCGGGTGCTGGTGAAGGGCGCGCGGGGACTGGGGCGCACCGACAGCTACAAGGTTTCGGCCACTTATGCTGATAGCTGGCGGGCGGTCACCACGCTGACGCTGGCCGCGATTGATGCGCCGGCCAAGGCGGAACGCGTGGCCGAGGCGATCCTCACGCGCTGCCGCCGCATTTTTCGCGGGCGCAATCTCGGCGACTTCCGGCAGGTCAGTGTGGAAGTGCTGGGCGCGGAGGCCGCCTATGGGGCGAACGCCCGCGCCCGGACCCGTGAGGTGGTTCTGAAGATCGGCGCGGTTCATGACGATCGCGACGCACTGAATATCTTCGCCGGCGAGATCGCGCCGATGGCGGTTTCCTCGGCGCAAGGGCTGACCGGCTTCTTCGCAGGGCGGCCGAAGGTGCAGCCGGTCGTGCGGCTTTTCTCGTTCCTGCACCCGAAGACCGATACACCCGTCACGGTGGAGGTGGGCGGCAAGCCGGCGCCGGTTCAGGTAGCGGGGGAGGCGGTGACCCTTCCCGTGCCCAAGCCGTATCGCGGCGAAGCGGGCGATCCGGGCGCGGACGCCGTGACGGTACCGCTGGTTGCGTTGGCCTGGGCGCGCTCGGGCGACAAGGGCAACATCGCCAACATCGGGGTGATCGCGCGGAAGCCCGAATATCTGCCCTATATCCGCACTGCGCTCACCGAAGAGCGGGTGAGGAACTATTTCGCGCATGTCTGCGAGGGGCCCGTTGAGGGATACGAACTGCCCGGAATCCACGCATTGAACTTCATGCTGCACGACTCCCTCGGTGGCGGTGGAATCGCCTCCGTCCGCATCGATCCACAAGGCAAGGGTTACGGTCAGATCCTGCTGGATATCGGAGTGTCCGTTCCGGCCGAGCTTGCCGCGCGCGACGGCTTGTCGGCGCAGTACGCGGCATGAGGTGCGAACCAGCCATGCCGATCCATAAGCTTCTCGTGGCAAACCGGGGGGAAATCGCGGCACGCATCGTGCGCACTGCCCGGGCGCGGGGTTTGGCTGTCGCGGTGTTGCGGCACCGGAACGAACTGACAGGTAGCGCGCATTTGATCGCCGACGAAGTGGTTGAGGTCGAAGGGCCCACCCCGGTCGCAGCCTATCTCGATATCGATCAGATCGTTGCGGCAGCCCGACGGGTCTGTGCGGATGCCGTGCATCCCGGCTATGGCTTTCTCGCCGAAAACGCCGCCTTTGTGCGTGCCTTGGACGCCGCCGGCATCATGTTTGTCGGGCCCACCGAGGACGTCATCGACCTGATGGGCGACAAGGTGCGCGCCCGCGCCTTCGTCGCGGAACGCGGTTTTCCGGTCGCGCCTGCAGCGATCGAGGACGACGATCCTACAAATTTCGTCGAGCGCGCCCGTGTTGTCGGCTTCCCGCTCCTGATCAAGCCCTCCGCCGGCGGCGGCGGCAAAGGAATGCGTGTGGTGCGCGAGGACGCGTCACTGGAGGCGGAGATCGAGACCGCAAGGCGCGAGGGAAAGCGGTATTTCGGCGATGGACGGCTGTTCGCCGAGCGCTATATCGAGCGTCCGCGGCACATTGAAGTGCAAGTGGTGGGTGACGGCCGCGGCAATGTCGTCCACTGCTGGGAGCGCGAATGCTCGATACAGCGCCGGTTCCAGAAGATCATCGAGGAAACACCCTCGCCGGCACTGAATCCTGAGCAGCGGGCGGAAATTTGCAAGACCGCTGCCGGTATCGCGCGCGCGGTGAACTATCGCGGCGCAGGTACGGTGGAGTTCATCTATGCGCCCGACGGGGCATTCTATTTTCTTGAGATGAATACACGATTGCAGGTCGAACATCCGGTGACGGAAATGGTGACCGGCATAGACCTGGTGGCTGAACAGCTACGCATCGCTGCCGGTGGAGGACTTAGCCACGCCCAAGCCGAAATTCGGCAGACCGGTCACGCCATCGAGTTGCGCATCTGTGCGGAGGATGCGTCCGCCGATTTCCGGCCGGCCATTGGCGAGGTGCTTCTGATGGAAGAGCCGCAGGGCCCGGGCGTTCGGGTGGATAGCGGCATTCTGGAAGGCAGCAAGGTGACGACCGATTTCGATCCGATGCTTGCCAAGCTCATTGTTCATGGCCCTGACCGCGCCGCTGCGATCGCGCGTGCGCGGGCTGCGGTACAGGATTACGTCATCCTGGGTGTTACCACGAACACCGGCTACCTCGATGCAATTTTGGCACATCCGCGCTTCCTCGCAGGCGACGTCTCAACGGGGTTTCTCGCCGAGGAGGCGCCGGTGCTGACCGCCCCCGGTGACGACGTGACTGATATACTGCTGGCCGCGGCGGCTCTGTCAGACGTCCGGCTTGTCCGAGCAGTCGACGAGATACCGGAGATGCACCGGCTGATGGGTGCGTGGAGAAACTGATGCGGCGGTTACTCGAGATTCGCGGCGAGGAATTTCCAATCTGGCTGGCCCATACCGGCAAGGGATATGTCGTGCACGCACGGGGTCGGGCCGTGCACTGTTCCCTGACCCGCTCGCATGGCAAGGGCGCTTTCTTGCTGGAACTCGATGGGCGGAGCATCCCGCTGCGTCTAACGGTGAGCAAGACGGCGACATTCATCCACCTGTATGGGCGTGCCTACGAGATAGGGCGCACCGATCCGGCCGACCAGCAGGTTGAAGGTGGCACAGGTACCGGTCAGGACAAGATCCTGGCCCCGATGCCGGGGGTCGTTGTCTCGGTCGCGGCTGGACCCGGCGACCGGGTCGGAAAGGGCCAGACGATCCTCGTGATCGAGAGCATGAAACTCGAAACCACGCTAAGCGCGCCCCGCGACGGCGTGGTAGCCGAAGTTCCGTTTGCTCCCGGCGAGGGCTTCGGCCTCAAGGACATTCTGGCGCGCCTTGCGCCCGAGGAGGAATAAGATGCGCCAGATCCAGAGCCGTATCGATGTCACGGCCGGCGAGTACAGGGAAAATTACGTCGCCATGACCAGACGCCTGAAAGAATTTCATGCGCACCAGCACGCTGCCCGCTACGAACGCCCGCGGCGCGACCTCGACCGTCTGGCGCGGCAGAACAAGCTATCCGTACGCGAGCGGCTCGAGTTGCTGCTCGACCCCGGGACACCATTTCTGGAGTTTTCCACTCTCGCCGCATGCCGGGCATATGACCGCACGGTACCAGGTGCCGGTGTTGTGACGGGCATCGGAATTGTGCAGGGGCGCGAGGTCGCTATCCACGCCAATGACGCAAGTGTCAAGGGTGGGGCCTGGTATCCGCTGACCGTCAAGAAGATCGTGCGGCTTCTGGATATCGCCATCGAGAACCGCCTGCCGGTCGTGCACATCTGTGATAGCGCGGGCGGATTTCTGCCGCTCCAGCATGGCGTCTTTCCCGACCGCTATCTCGGCGGGCGGGTATTCCGCAATCAGACGATCCTCAGCCGAATGAACGTGCCTCAACTGGCCATCGTCGGCGGGCATTGTACGGCCGGCGGTGCTTATGTCCCGGCATTGAGCGACTACAACATTATCATCGAAGGCAGTGGTGCGATCTTTCTCGGCGGTCCGCCTCTCGTGAAGGCGGCGACCGGAGAGGAAGTTGGCGTCCAGGAACTGGGCGGCGCGATCATGCACACCAGTGTGTCGGGCACCGGCGATTACCGCGCTGCCAGCGAGACACATGCCTTCGCGCTCGCTCGCGAAGTCGTGAGTCAGTGGAAGCAGCCTCAAAAAGCGGTGATCGCGACTGCGCCGATCGAAGAGCCTTTCTACGACCCTCGAGAGCTTTATGGCATCATTCCGAAGGACCGCAAAACCCAGTTTGACATGCGTGAGGTGATCGCGCGCATTGTGGACGGATCCCGATTCCACGAATACCAGCCCGATTACGGCACTAGCCTGGTCTGCGGTTTCGCCCACATTTGGGGTTTCAAGGTCGGGATTCTCGCCAACAATGGGGTGCTGTTCAACGATAGTTCGCTCAAGGCAGCGCATTTCATCCAGCTTTGTAATCAGAACCGTACCCCGCTGGTCTTCTTCCAGAACATCACCGGCTTCATGGTCGGCCGTCAATACGAGGAACGCGGGATCACCAAGGACGGAGCGAAAATGCTGATGGCGCAAGGCGGCTCGGCGGTGCCCAAGTTCACGGTGATCGCCAACGCTTCTTACGGGGCCGGCAATTACGGCATGTGCGGCCGGGCCTGGGACGGGCGGACGCTGTTCATGTGGCCGCAGGCGGAGATCGGCGTCATGGGCGCCGAACAGGCGGCCAATACTATGGCTGACGTGAAGATTCGCCAGTTGCAGCGAGAGGGCAAAGAACTCACCGACGCGGAGATCGCCGCGATCCGAGACCCGGTGCTGGAGCGCTACAAGCGCGACGTAGAGGCCTATACCTCGACCTCAGAGATATGGGATGACGGCATTCTCGATCCAGTCGATACCCGAAACGCTTTGGCGATATCGATCTCTGCGGCCCTCAACGCCCCGATCGGCGATCCTCATTACGGCGTTTTCAGGATGTAACGGTGCGACCGCAAAGGCCCCGGAACGCCGAAGGAAGCTGTCTCTCGCTTCCGTTGCTGGAAATTGTTGCTCAGCCCGACAATCAATTATGGGAGAACGTTAAATGAAAGACAACGCCTATGTCGTAGGTGTCGGAATGGTGCCGTTTCAGAAGCCCGGGAAGTCTGAGAGCTACGACGTGATGGCCGGTACAGCCACGCGCATCGCGCTGGAAGACGCGGGCCTCGACTATAACAAGGTACAGCAGGCCTACGCAGGTTATGTCTACGGCGACAGTACCTGCGGCCAGCGCGCGCTATACCAAGTGGGGATGACCGGCATCCCGGTGGTCAACGTCAATAACAACTGCTCGACAGGCTCGACTGCACTATTCCTCGCGCGCCAAGCGGTGGAAAGCGGCGCTGTCGATTGTGCTCTCGCTGTGGGCTTCGAGCAGATGAAGCCCGGCGCGATCGGCGCGATGTTCACCGACCGCGTCAGCCCTTTCGTGTCGTTCGACGCGGAGACCGACAGGCTAGTCGGAAATGCTGAGGTACCCCTCGCGCTGCGGTATTTCGGGGGTGCGGGCAAGGCACATATGGATGAATTCGGGACAACACTTGAGACCTTTGCCAGGATCCGTGCCAAGGCCAGCCGTCACGCGGCGAAGAACCCGGTTGCGCTGTTTCGTCAGGAGGTGACGCCCGAAGAGGTACTGCAGGCGCAAGTGGTCTGGCCGGGCGTCATGACGAAGCTGATGGCCTGCCCGCCCACCTGCGGCGCGGCGGCCGCGATAATCTGCTCGAAGGAATTTGCGGAAAAGAACGGCCTCGACAGATCTGTGCGAATCGCCGCACAGGCAATGACGACCGACGGCCCCGAAACCTTCAGCGCCCATGACATGCGGGAGGTCGTCGGTTGGTCTATGGCGCGGCGGGCCGCTGAACAGGTCTACGAGGCAGCCGGCTTCGGCCCCGGCGATCTGGATGTAATCGAGCTGCACGATTGTTTCGCCCACAACGAGCTCATTACATATGAGGCGCTTGGGCTCTGCAATCGCGGCGAGGCGGCGAAGCTCGTTGAGGATGGCGATAACACCTATGGCGGCAAGTATGTCACCAACCCCTCAGGCGGGCTTCTCTCAAAGGGCCATCCGCTGGGTGCGACAGGCCTGGCGCAGTGTGCGGAACTCGTGCAGCAGTTGCGTGGAACGAGCGGGGCGCGCCAAGTCGAGGGCGCACGTCTGGCGCTTCAACACAATCTGGGACTGGGTGGTGCTTGTGTGGTAACCCTTTACGAGAAAGCCTGAGGCGGGCGAACGGAGGAGACGACATGGCGGGGAAACTTGAAGGCCGCGTGGCTCTGGTTTCGGGTTCGGGCCGTGGCATCGGGCGCGAGATCGCGCTGAAGCTGGCGTCGGAAGGCGCGCGGGTCGTGGTGAACGATCTTGACGTCGACCCGGCCAGCGAAACCGCTGACGCAATCCGCGCCAGCGGTGGCCGGGCGGTTGTTTGCGCGGGCAGCGTGACAGAGACGGGCTTCGCTGAACGTTTCGTGCAGACCGGAGTCGACAGCTTCGGTGGGCTCGACATCATCGTGAATAACGCGGGCTACACTTGGGACAGTGTGGTCCAGAAGATGACAGACGAGCAGTGGCAGGCGATCATTGACGTGCACCTGACCGCCCCATTCAAGATCCTGCGCGCTGCACAGCCGGTGATCGCAGCCAGGGCCAAGGAAGAGGCTGCTGCCGGTAAGGAGGTATTCCGAAAAGTAGTGAACATCTCTTCGATTGCCGGCACCGGAGGCAATGCCGGCCAGATCAACTATTCTGCCGCCAAGGCCGGAATCCTGGGCCTGACTCGGACCATGGCGAAGGAATGGGGGCGCTACAAAGTGAACGTAAACGCCGTGGCTTTTGGACCGATCCGCACCCGTCTGACCGAGGGCAGCGCCGGCGGCGCAAACAAGATCACCGTCGGGAACAGAGAGATCAAAGTCGGAGTCAACCCAGACCTGCTGAGCCAGATGGAGCGGATGATCCCGCTGGGACGCGTCGGCACGCCCGAAGAGGCGGCTGGTGCCGTCTATCTTTTCTGCCTGCCCGAATCGAACTTCATCTCGGGCCAATACGTGATCTGCGGAGGTGGCTTCACCATCTGACCCATGCGGTCGCGAGCCCTTAAGGGTCTGGGTACCGGCGGTAGGCAACCGGTCGATCCCTAAAGCGTGAAACCCGCTGAAGCATAGTTGACATTTCGGCGGAACCAAGCTAACAAATGTTAGTTATGCAACGAGCCTCTGCTGGATACCTCCGTGGTCGCGAAAAAAGTGTTAGCCGCTACCACTCGCAACCCAGTCGGGCGCGACGGCATACTGAATGTTGCGGCGCGGCTTTTCCGCGAACAGGGCTATGGCCCGGTATCGCTGAGGAAGATCGCCGAGGCGGCGGGGATCAAGGCAGGGAGCATCTATTATCATTTCGGCTCAAAGGACGAGATCGTCGTGGCCATTCTGGATGCGGGTATCTTAGCCGTCCACGAGAAGATGCGCCGAGCTGTTTTAACACATCCCGACGGCCCCGCTGCCGCCATTCTTCGGGCAGCGATAAGGGCGCACCTGCGCGCGTTGTTGGACGTCAGTGACTACTCATCGGCCAATGTGCGGATTTTCGGGCAGGTGCCGCAATCCGTCCGCGATGCCAATCTGCCTACGCGCCGGGCCTACGAGGCCGAGTGGGACGCCTTGCTGACCCGCCTTCAGAAGGTCGGAGCCGTGCGGCGCAACGTCGATATCCGTCGTCTGCGTCTGATGCTTATTGGCGCGCTGAATGCAACCTTGGAATGGTTCGACCCCGAACGCGGCAGCGTCGAGACGCTGGCCGCGGCATATGCCGACATCCTTCTCAATGGAATGCTCGAACAGCGAGAAGCTTAATTCATGGTTGAACTCACATCGGCCGTATTGATCGGCTCGGAAACCTTCAGGTGCAATCACGTAGCACAAAAAGCGCGTGTCGAGACACTGCGTGGGCGGATCGCCGTAGCGACCGCAGGCGGTCGCGCCGACATGGTCGAACGCCACCGCAGCCGCGGCAAGCTTCTGGTCCGCGAACGAATCGACCTGCTGGTGGATCCCGGTACCGCGTTCATGGAGCTTTCTTCGCTGGCGGCCTACGGACAATACGGCGGAGATGTGCCCGGCGCCGGGATAGTGACGGGCGTTGGCATCGTGCACGGACTGCCCTGTATGGTTATCGCCAACGATGCCACGGTCAAAGGTGGTTCATTTTACCACGAAACCGTTAAGAAGCATATTCGTGCGCAGGAGATCGCGGCGGAAAACCGTCTGCCCTGTCTTTACCTCGTTGATTGCGGCGGAGCCTACTTGCCCGAGCAGGACCGGGTCTTCCCCGATGCCCGGCATTTCGGCAATTCTTTCTTCCGCCAGACCAACATGTCGGCATCCGGTCTGCCGCAGATTTCGGCGGTGTTCGGCGGTTGCACGGCGGGAGGCGCCTACATTCCGGCGCTCTCGGACGAGGTCATCATGGTGCGCGGCAATGCGCGCATCCATCTTGGGGGGCCCTCGATCGTCAAGGTGGCGATCAATGAGGAGGTGGACGGCGAAACGCTGGGCGGCGCAGAGATGCATACCCGCGTCTCGGGGGTCAGCGACCATCTGGCTGAAGACGAATATCACGCGCTGGCGCTGATGCGCGACATTGTGGCCAGCCTGGGCCTCACGCGGCCGATGGCGCCGGATATACCCACCGCCGCACCCCTGCACGATCCCGAAGAGCTGTTAGGGATTATCAGCGCCGATCGCAAGCAGCCCTATGATGTACGAGAGCTTCTGCTGCGCATGATCGACGCAGGCGAGTTCCGCGAATTCAAGCCGAGCTGGGGCGAGACGCTCGTCTGCGGAACCGCCCGCATCCACGGCTATCGCGTCGGAATCCTCGGCAACAACGGCGCGCTGCTCTCCGACAGCTCGCTGAAAGGTGCGCAGTTCGTGTCGATGTGCGACCAGCGCGACATTCCGCTTCTATTCCTGCACAACATTTCCGGCTTCATGGTCGGCACCGAGGCCGAGCGCGGCGGCATCGCCAAGAATAGCGCCAAGCTGGTCTACGCCATGTCCGTGGCTAAGGTGCCCCGGCTGTCGGTAATTGTGGGCGGCTCCTACGGCGCCGGCAACTACGGCATGTGCGGCCGAGGGTTCGCGCCATGCTTTCTCTTCGCCTGGCCCACAGCGGAGTTGGCAACCATGTCGGCCGACATTGCCTCGAATGTCATGTTGGAGCTGCGGCGCGGGAAGGGCGGAGACCCTGCTAATATGCAGGCCGATCTGGCACGGATCGAGGCCGAGGTGCGTGCGCAATATGCCAAACAGTCCGACCCCTATTACGCGACCTCGAGGCTGTGGGACGACGGCCTGATCGAGCCTGGCCAGACCCGCGACATCCTGGGCCTGTGCCTGGCGATAGTGACCTCGGTTCCGGATACGGGGCGTCATACACCCGTTTTCAGAATGTAAGGACAGACAATGGTTTATGATCGCCATGAAACGTTGCAGGTCGACGTGGACTCACGCGGCGTCGCCACCGTCATCCTCAATCGTCCCGACAAGCACAACTCGCTCAACGCGGCGCTGATCTCGGAACTCGGCGCAACGGCGGCGGCGCTTGCTGAGGACAAGGCGGTGCGCCTCGTGGTGCTGACCGGCGCCGGCAAGAGCTTCTGCGCTGGGGGCGACTTCAACTGGTTCGCCTCGAACGTGCAAAAGAGCCGCGCGGAACGGGTGGAACAGAGTGCTACGCTCGCTCGGCTCTTGCGCCGGCTCGACACATTGCCCAAGCCGCTGATCGGAAGAATCAACGGGGCGGCCTATGGCGGCGGCGTAGGCCTGATATCGGTGTGCGACTACGCCATCGGCGCCGAAGGCGCAACGTTCGGCCTGACTGAGGTGCGGCTCGGCCTCCTGCCCGCCAACATCTCGCCTTACGTGGTGGCGCGCATCGGCGAGGCTGCATCACGCGAGACGATGCTCTCCGGTGCACTGTTCGGCACCGAGCGGGCCGAGCGGATCGGATTGCTGACGGAGGTGGCCGCGCCGGATGCGCTGGACGCTGCGGTGGAACGCGTTGTCAGCGCCCATCTGCAGGCCGCGCCCGGAGCAGTTGCCGATACCAAGCGGCTGATCGCCTATGTAGCAGGCCATGGGATCGAAGACAGCATGATCTATACCGCGGACCGCTTGGCCGACGCTTGGGAAACCGAAGAAGGCATTGAGGGGATCAATAGCTTCCTGAACAAGGGTACGCCCTCATGGCGGGTGACTTGAGCTTCGCCCGCGTCCTTATCGCCAACCGGGGCGAGATCGCCCGCCGGATCCAGCGCGCCTGCCGGAAGCTGGGGCTGGAAAGCGTGGCTGTTTTCTCCGAAGTTGACCGAGACGCGCCCTTCGTGGCCGAGGCCGATCACGCCGTTTGCATCGGTCCGGCTGCCGCAGCGGAAAGCTATCTGAACATCGACGCTATCCTTGGGGCGGCGCGGGGCACCGGCGCGGCCGCGATTCACCCAGGCTACGGCTTCCTGTCCGAAAACGCCGAATTCGCGACGCGCGTGGAAGAAGCGGGATTGGCGTTCATTGGACCTTCACCCCAGGCGATCGCGCGCATGGGCTCGAAGATAGACGCCAAGGCCGCAGCCCAGGCGGCCGGCGTACCGGTGCTGCCTGGCTACAGCGGCGCGGACCAGTCCGATGACCGGCTTTTCATGGAGGCACAGACGCTCGGCGTGCCCTTCATGGTCAAGGCCAGCGCCGGCGGCGGCGGGCGGGGAATGCGGCTCGTCACCAGTATGCGTGCGGCAGGCGAGGCCATCGCCTCAGCACGAGCCGAGGCAAAAAGCGTCTTTGGCGATCCGGCCATATTCTTGGAGCGCTATGCACCGCGCGTGCGCCACATCGAGGTGCAGGTCCTGGGCGACGCGTATGGCAATGTGCTGCATTTGGGCGATCGCGACTGTTCGCTTCAGCGCAACCATCAGAAGCTGATCGAGGAAGCGCCCGCCCCAGGCATCCCCGACGCTTTGCGCTCAGCCATGCATGGCGCTGCCGTCCAACTGGCGCGGGCCATTTGCTACCGCTCGGCGGGAACGGTGGAATATCTGTACGATCCCGCGCGGGCCGAATTCTATTTCTTGGAGATGAACACCAGACTTCAGGTAGAGCATCCCGTGACCGAAGCCATCACCGGTATCGACCTGGTTGAGTGGCAGTTGCGCATCGCGCGTGGCGAGGCACTGGGGTTTGCGCAGGAGGACGTTACGCTTGGTGGCCACGCCATAGAGGTCCGCGTCGCTGCGGAGAACCCGGCCGAGAATTTCCGCCCCGAAACCGGCACGATCACGTTATGGGCGCCACCGCGAACTGTGCGGCTCGACAGCGGAGTGGAAGAAGGGTCGGTGGTGGGGCATTTCTACGATTCGATGCTCGCCAAACTCATCGTCCATGCCCCGGGTCGCGCAGAGGCCATCCGGAGGACGGTCAAGGCCCTCGATTCCTTCGCAGTGGGCGGAGTCCGCGTCAATCTCGCGTATCAACGGGCGCTTCTCACCCATTCTGACTTTGCCTCCCTGAACCACCACACCGGGGGGCTGGCCGAGATGTTCCCGTGCGGCTGGACCGCCCCCGTACCCGACGGCGAATCCCGCGCCCTGGCCGCGCTCTGCCTGCATCTGCACCTTTCGCCCATGCCGAATACTCCTTGGCACAGTCTTGGCGCTTGGCGGCTAACGGAGGCTGCGGGGCAGCCGGGCGCAGCCTGCTACTGGAGCGATGACGCCGATGCGCCGATCAGGGTCGTGGGGCGGGGCGCGCGCGTCAAGGTGATATTGCCCGACGGTCCCGATCTTGGCGTCGAAGGCGCGCGCCTGTCCGCAGAAAGCCTGACAGGTTGGATGAACGAAGCACCCTTCGCTCGCCGCGTGCACGTTCTGCGGCACGGCGAGCGATGGCAGGTGCATGTTTCTGCGCCAGATGGCATGGTGATCGTGTCGCTTTGTACGCTCAAGGGCCGGCACCTGCAGCGTGCTTCGGGCGCCGCCAGCGGCGCCGACACGCTTACCGCCCCAATGCCCGGCGCGGTGGTCGAGGTTCGCGTGGCGCCGGGCGAGCAGGTGAGCAAGGGTGAAACGCTCGTTGTGCTGGAGGCAATGAAACTCTTGCAGAGTCTGTCCGCGCCGGTCGCGGGCTTGGTGGCCGAAATCTACTGCGCGCCGGGCGACACGGTAGCCGGCGGCGCACCCCTGATGAGACTCGATCCGGAGGACAGGACATGACCAGACACGAGACCATCGACGCGGCCACAGGCCCGTTCGGCGAGGATATTCGAATAATCCGAGCCCAGCTGCGGCGCTTCATTGAGGCCGAGGTGAAGCCCATGGGCGAAGCCTGGGAAGAGAAGGGCGTGGTACCCCGCGAGGTGCTGCGTAAAATGGGCGCGCTCGGGTTTCTCGGCATGCGCTATGACGAACAGTATGGCGGCGCCGGACTGGGCGTCACGTCGAGTGTGATGCTGGCCGAGGAAGTCGGCCGGTCCACCTTCGGTGGTTTTTCAGCCACGGTGCTGGTGCATACCGACATGGCCTCGCCGCATCTGGAGAACGCCGGTACACCCGAGCAGAAGGCGCGCTGGATGCCTGCCATCACCTCGGGCGAGACGATCACTGCCGTCGCCGTGACCGAACCTGGCGCTGGCTCGGATGTGGCCGGCATGCGCACCCGCGCAACACGGGATGGCTCCGACTGGAAGCTGAACGGCACTAAGATGTTCATTACTAACGGCGTCCATGCCGATCTCTACTTCGTCGCCGCCAGGACCGATTCTGACGCCAAGGGCTCGCGCGGGATCACTATCTTCGCGGTCGAGAAGGGGACAAAGGGCCTTTCGGTGGGCCGCGCGTTGAGCAAGACCGGCTGGCTCTGCTCCGACACAGCTGAGCTGATTTTCGACGAGGTGCGGGTGCCGGCTGAGAACGTGCTTGGCGAAGTCAACAGGGGCTTCTATGCGGTGATGAAAAACTTCCAGAACGAACGCATCGTTCTGGGCGCGCTGGCCTGCGCCGAGGCGCAGACTGCGCTCGACATGACCATAGCCTATGTCAAGCAGCGCAGCGCATTTGGCGGCGTGTTATGGAACAACCAAGCCGTTCGCCAGCGACTTGCGGGCTGCCTGACGCGGATCGAGGCGGGTCGGCAGCTCGTGTACCACGCGACGCGCCTCGACGCCGCTGGTGTTGACTGCGTCCGCGAGGTCTCGATGGTGAAGGCGTATTGCGGCGAACTGGTCAACAGCGTGCTCTACGATTGCGTCCAGTTCCAGGGCGGCATGGGTTACATGCGCGAAAATCCGGTCGAGCGCATGTCGCGGGATGCTCGGGTGCAGGCAATCGGCGGAGGGGCGACCGAGGTGATGCTGGAGGAAGTCGCCAAACGCATGTGAATGGGAATGTTGAGTCCCACTGCTGAAAAGATCTATAAAAATGCCAACCAAACGCATGACTGGAGCGGAAAGGATGTACATCAAAAGGGCATTCTTGGAGCGCAATGCCTTCGCGACGTTGTTCGGCGAGGCACTTATACTGCTTGCTGGTACGATGCTTCTGACGGCATCAGCGAAAGTACAGGTTCCTTACTATCCGGTTCCGATGACGACGCAGACCCTGGTCGTTGTCGCGCTTGGCCTGTTCCTCGGGCCTGTCCGCGGTTCCGGCGTGGTCATTGCCTATATCCTGCAGGGGCTGGCGGGCTTTCCGGTCTTCGCGGGCACACCGCCGACGCCTTCAGGGCTGGCATATGTTGCCGGCCCGACGGGCGGCTATCTTGCGGGCTTTGCGATATCGGCCTATGTGGCGGGATGGCTGGCAAGAAGAGGATATGCGAAGTCAATCTTTGGGGCTGTCACCATTGCCATTGCCGCAAGTGTGATGATCTACGTTCCAGGGCTTGCGTGGCTGGGTGTTTTCACCGGCTATGGCGAGGGTCTTCTCTCGACCGGGTTATATCCATTTCTGTTGGGTGACCTGCTCAAATCGACGATTGCCGGTCTGCTCTATATTGCCGGATCCGTGATCCTTCCACGATTCGGCCATGTCTCGGGAAAAGAGACCAGTAAGAAATAACGAGTTGCTTCTTCTTGCTCGCGAGCGACGTGGACATCGTAAGCGATGTTCGCCAAGGAGAACGGCTTTCGGCTCGTGACCATGTGACCGAATGCTGGCACAAGGGCTTCATCTTGCCGGCGAACTGACCCGTGGAGGAAACGCGCGGTGCTACATGCCCGCTTGGCGATTCTTCGTGCGGCCTTCGCTCAGACCCCTTTTTGTCAATCTAACAAATGTTAGAATAAACTCTGGCAGTCGTGAATAGTCGGGGAGGATCAGCCATGGCGATGCCGCTATGTGATGTGCGGATCGTTGAACTTGGCGATGTGATCGTGGGGCCGCTGGCAGCAGCACTTCTCTCGGATTTCGGTGCCGAGGTGATCAAGGTCGAAGCCCCCGACCGAGGCGATATGTTGCGCGATCTGGGGCCTAAGGGGCGGGACGGGATTGGTGTCTGTTGGAAGACGCTTGCCCGGAACAAACGAATTCTCACGCTCGACTGGAAAACCAACGCGGGGCGCGAGGTCCTCGCAAAGCTGATTGAAAATGCTGATGTTCTGGTGGAGAATTTCCGCTCCAGCGTGCTCGACCGGGCGGGGATTGGGCCGGAGGTTCTAAATGAATGGAACGCCGATCTGGTCATATTGCGGGCTACGGGCAGGATGGGCCGAAACCGAGGGTTCCAAACGTTGGAACCAATCCACTAGGGCGTGAAATACCTGGACATGATGGATGTGCTGGTGCCGATGGCATCGCAGCCGACCGAGATGTCGAGCCGCAACTGGATGATGCCCCGCCTGCTGGCCGAAACGGTGAAAAACGATCCGGACTATATGACGGCAATTACACCAGCCAGCCGAAGTCACGGAGATCGCCAACCTGATCTTCGCCACCGGCTAGCGGCACACTGGCGAAGCAGAAGCAGGCCCCGACGCGCGCAGCGGCCGACAAGTATATCGACGAGCGGCTGGCCGCGCCGTTCACAATGACTTCGTCTATCAGTGGGCCTCCGGAGACCGGCGTGATGGCTGAAGCGATGAAACGGGTGAAGTACGGCAGATGCAACTCATTACGGCCAGCACCGAAACGCGCAGCCATGGCACGACCGGCACGGCAAAATTCTATGCCGCGCCGCTAAAATACCCGTCCTCCCTGCCCAGATCACCCAGAGGCGTGCCGCATATTATGGTATATGACACGCCTCTGCCACTTCCGCCGGGCGGAACCTCACATTAACCCCTGATATCCTGTAGTATTTCCATTGTTTTCAATGCTGGCGCAGATCGCGCTTGCGCTAGTGTTTCACTCTTCGTAGGATGGCACAATGATTGGACCAATAGTGGAAGCCCCGACCAAGGACTTCGCCCCGGTTAAGACCCGGCGGGTGTTCGAAGTCGTCGCGGACCAGATCCACGCCCAGATGCAGAGCGGCGCATTGCGGGTGGGCGACCGACTGCCGAACGAGCGCGACCTGGCCGCCCATTTCCAGATCAGCCGCCATGCCGTGCGCGAGGCGCTACGCAACTTGGAAAGCCGTGGCGTCGTGCGGCTGAAAAAAGGCTCCAAGGGCGGCGCCTTCGTCACCGATGCCCAGCATTATGCGGTGGCCAGCGTGGTGCGCGACATGTTCCAAGTCGGCGATATATCGCTGACGCAGCTCACCGAGGCCCGGCTGTGGATCGAGGCCGTGGTGGTACGCGAAGCCTGCCTGAGCGCCGATGCCGCAGCCCTGGCCCATATGGAAGAGAATGTCGCCCAGGCCGCCGCGCTGACCAAGGCCGGCAAGATGGTCGAGAAGACCCAGGTCAATATCGAATTCCACATCCTGCTGGCCAAGGCCACCGACAATCCGGTGCTGGTCATGATGATGAAGGCACTGATGGACGTGCTGCAGGCCTTCGTCATCCAGATCGGCTCGGTCATGGCCATGGATGTGATCCGCTCCCGCACGCGGCTGCTGCAGCATATGAAAGCGCGCGATGCCGATGCCGCCGTGACGGAAATGGAGCGGCATCTGAAGCGGCTGCATCGTCATTACATCGAATCCGCCTTGGCGCGCAGCCTTGGCAAGGATGAGAAACTGGTTCCGAAATAGTGCAAGTAAAGGGAAGAAATGTCTGATCGGTTGGAAACGCTTGAACTCTTAAAACAAACTGTACGGCGCTTCGTGCGCGACGATCTGATTCCGGCGGAAGAAGATGTCGAGGAGCATGACAGGATTCCGGAGCCGATCATCCAGCAGCTCAAATCGCTCGGCCTCTTCGGCATGACCATCCCGGAGGAATATGGCGGACTGGGCCTGTCGCTGTTCGAAGAAGTCAGCATCGTCTTCGAGGTCGCCTATGCTTCGCCGGTCTTCCGCTCTTACTTTGGCACCAGCAACGGCGTCGGCACGCTGGGCATCATCTCGCATGGCACGGAGGAACAGCGGCGGCGCTATCTGCCGCGCATAGCCAAAGGCGATCTGATCGCCTCCTTCTGCCTGACCGAGCCCGATGCCGGATCGGATGCCGCGGCCCTGACCACCAAGGCGGTGCGCGACGGCGACCATTACATCATCAACGGCACCAAGCGTTTCACCACCAATTCGCCGCATGCCGGCATCTTCACCGTCTTTGCCCGCACCGCGCCGGCCGAAACGAGATCCCGCGGCATCTCCGCCTTCCTGGTCGAGCGCGGCACGCCCGGCATCACCGTCGCCAAGCCCTATCGCAAGATGGGTTTCCGCGGTTCGCATACCGCCGATGTGATCTTCGAGGATGTGCGCGTGCCGGCCTCCAGCCTGCTGGGCGGCAGCGAAGGCACCGGCTTCATCGCCGCCATGCAGTCTCTGGACCATGCCCGTCTGCATATGTCCGCCGTGGCCGTCGGCATGTGCGAGCGCCTGATCCATGAGGGCGTGCGTTATGCCGGCGAGCGCAAGCAGTTCGGCAGGACCATCGGCCAGTTCCAGTTGATCCAGGCCATGCTGGCCGACTGCGCGGCAGAAGCGCTGGCAGCACGGGCCATGGTGGAGAAGGTGGCGACGGAATACAGCGCCGGCCGCCATGTCTCCAAGGAATCCGCCTGCTGCAAGTATTTCGCCACCGAAGCGCTCGGCCGCATCGCCGACCGCGTGCTGCAGATCCATGGCGGCTACGGCTACATCAAGGAATATCCGGTCGAGCGTCTGTTCCGGGATGCACGGCTTCTGAGGATTTTTGAAGGCACCAGCCAGATCCAGCAACTGGTCATCGCCAAGGAGATGTTGAAGCAGGCAAGTTGAAGCGCTGCCGTGTAAGGCAGAAACCCGGGAGGAAACAATGAAAATACTGAGTTTGTGCATAGCCGCCTGCGCGGCCCTGATGGCCCTGCCCGTCCAGGCGCAGAAATGGCCGGACAAGCCGATCCACTGGATCCTGCCCTATGCGGCCGGCGGACCGTCGGATGCGCTGGTGCGTGCGATCGCACCGAAGCTCTCCGACGAGCTCGGCGTGCCGGTGGTCATCGAGAACCGCACCGGCGCCGGCGGCAACATCGCCATGATGGCGGTGGTCAAAGCGGCGCCGGACGGTTACACCATCGGCCTGGGCGGCACCGGCACCCATGCGGTCAATCCGCATATCCAGCTCGCCATCCCCTATGACGTGACCAAGGACTTCACGCCGATCAGCCCGATCGTCTCCTATGTCAATGTGCTGGTCGTCAACAGCAACGTGCCAGTCAAGACCGTGGGCGAACTGGTGGCCTATGCCAAGTCCAATCCGACCACCGTGACCTTCGCCTCGGGCGGCAAGGGCACATCGAACCAGCTTTCGGCGGAACTGCTGAGGGTCATCACCAATGCGCCGATGGTGCATGTGCCCTATCGCGGCAGCGGCCCGGCCATGATCGACCTGATCGCCGGCCACGTGACCTTCATGTTCGATATTCTGGTCACCGCCATGCCGCAAATCGAAAGCGGCAAGGTGCGGGCGCTCGCCGTCACCAGCTCGAAGCGCAGTCCCTATGCGCCGAATATCCCGACCATGAGCGAGGCCGGCGTGCAGGGCTATGAGCAGGCCGGCAACGACCTCTGGTTCGGCATCTTCGCGCCGCCGAATCTGCCGGACGATATCGCCGGCCGGCTGCACGCCGCCGTGGTGAAGGCGATGAACTCGCCGGAGATCGAGGCGCGCCTGCGCACCCAGTCCTATGACAAATGGACCCTGCCGCCAAAGGCGTTCGCCGATTTCGTGAAGACCGATTACCAGAAATGGGGCAAGGTCATCGAAGCGGCGAAGATCGAGAAGGAATAACGCTTGAGTGGTCCGCTACAGGGTATCCGCGTCCTCGACCTGACCAGCGTGGTCATGGGCCCCTATGCCACCCAGATCCTGGGCGACTATGGCGCCGATGTGATCAAGATCGAACCGCCCGATGGCGATGTGATGCGGCTAGCCGGCCCCATGCGCAATCCGCGCATGGGGCATCTTTATCTCAGCACCAACAGCAGCAAGCGCTCCGCCGTCATAGACCTCAAGCTGGCGGAAGGCCGTGCCACACTGCTGCATATGGCCACGCGCGCCGATGTGCTGGTCTACAACATCCGCCCGCAGGCGATGAGCCGGCTGGGTCTTGGCTATGACGAGATCCGCGCCGTCAATCCTAAGATCATCTATGCCGGCGCCATGGGGTTCAGCCAGCGCGGCCCCTATGCGGCGCGACCGGCTTATGACGACCTGATCCAGGGCATGGCCGGCATTCCCTGGCTGGTGCAGCAGGGCGGCGCCGATCTGCCGCGCTATGCCCCGATGATCCTGGCCGACCGCATCATCGGCCTGCAGGTGGCCAATGCCATCACCAGTGCGCTGTATCACCGCGAGCGCACCGGCGAAGGCCAGCGCATCGACGTGCCGATGTTCGAAGGGCTCGCCTCGATCACCATGGGCGAGCATCTCTCCGGCCGCCTGTTCGATCCGCCGCTCGGCACGGCCGGCTACAAGCGCAGCCTGTCGGCCGAACGCCGGCCCTACCGAACCAGCGACGGCTATATCTGCGTCATGGTCTATAACGACAAGCAGTGGCGCAGCCTGTTCGATGCCGTCGGCGAGCCAGGGAAGTTCTCCGCCGATGCCCGTTTCTCGTCGCAGGGCGCGCGGCTTGAACATATCGACGAGGTCTACGGCTATCTGGTGAAGCTGATCGAGACCCGCACTACGGCCGAATGGCTGGCGCTGTTCCAAGATGCCGACATTCCGGCGGCGCGGATGAATTCCATCGACGATCTGCTGACCGACGAGCATCTAGTCGCCACCGGCTTCGTGCGCCGCTACGAGCATCCCTCCGAGGGCATGCTCTACGAGTCCGGCATTTCCACCGAATGGTCGCATTCGCAGCCCGAACGTCGGCGGCCGGCACCCCGGCTGGGCGAACATACGGCGGAAGTGCTGTCTGAATTCGACATCGCGCCGGACTGCATTGCCCGGCTGAGGGCGGCTGGCGTGATCTCGCAGGATTAAGCCGCAACACGGGTTTTTCCCGGCTGGTGCACCGGAGGGTCATCCATGCGATAACCCTCCCGCTTTCTGCCCTGTCCGGACGTCATGATCGTCACAATCCTGAACGATCGCCATGTTGCCATCATCGGCGGCGGCCCGGCCGGTCTGATGGCCGCCGAGCTGATCGCCGGCGCCGGCATCGCCGTCAGCGTCTTCGAGCGCACGCCCCGCATGGGACGCAAAATTCTGATGACCGGGCGCGGCGGCGGACTGGATGGGCCGATATCTGGAGCGCTTTTCGAGGGCATCCTGTGGGTGGCCCGGACCGGTTCGCATTGGCGACCCCTGCCGGATGAGTACAGCAAATGGAACAGTGTGTTCTGTCGCTTCCGCCGCTGGGTGATAACCGGGGTGTTCGATGTCATCCTGGAAAAGCGGACCGACCTGGCGAGCCGGGACCGACGTGCTGACAGGGTGGACAGCACCGTGATCCGGGCACATCACTGCGCGGTCGGTATAAAAAGGGGACTCAAAATCAGGAAGCGCTTGGCCGCTCTCGCAGTGGCTTCTCGACCAAAATCCACGTCCGCTGCGACGCCCGGCTGCCCGTTCGGCTTCGCGCTCACGCCGGGCCAGGCGCACGATACGCAGGGTTTTATGACGCTGCTGCGGATGATCGACGACCGCATCCAAGCGCGCGGTGGCGACAAGGGATACGACAGCGATGCGATCCGCGTGGAACTGCACAAAGCCGGGATCGAGCCGGTGATTCCGGCAGGCCGCAATCGCAGGCAGTCTGTCGACCTCGACCGCGAGACCGCCAAAGAGCACAACAGCATCGAACGCATGTTCAACAAGCTGAAGAACTGGCGCCGCGTCGCCACCTGATACGACAAATCGGCGGATTCTTTCCTCGTCTCCGTCTCAATCGCGGCCATCATACAATGGCCGCCTTTCGTCCACGAAACCTAAAACCCCGGAGCGAGGCCGTTTGTAATTGGGGGTTGCTTGTTTTTCTAACATGCGTTAGGTTCGGCCAGATCAAGGACAACAGTCCGGTCCGCATTTGGGAGGGGCATCATGCCGGAAGCCGGTTACGGGTTTTCCCGTGAACGACTGCGCAATCACCAAACGGTGTTTGCCAACGGGTTGTTTTCGGGAAAAACCATTGTCGTGACCGGCGCGGGGGGCGGTCTGGGTCTGGCAATCGCCACCTTATTCGCACGTCTCGGGGCCAATCTTGCCATCAACGGACGGAATGAGGAAAAGCTCGCAGAAGCCGCGAAATTCCTGCGTGGCTTTGGCGGGCAGGTGCTCGCTCATCCCATGACGATCCGGAACCCCGAGCAGGTGCAGAATTTCATCGATACTGTGAGCGATCAGTTCGGCGGGTTCGACATTCTGGTGAACAATGCCGGCGGACAGTTTCCGCAGCCCGCCCTTGACTACACGCCGAAGGGCTGGAACGCCGTTATCGATACAAACCTCAATGGGACCTGGTGGATGATGCAGTCCGCGGCTCGGAACTGGGTCAAAGCCGGGCGCCCTGGCGCCATCGTGAGCATTGTCGCCGATATCTGGCGCGGGATGCCCGGTATCGCACATAGCTGCGCCGCGCGCGCGGGCGTCATCTACCTGTCGAAATCGGTGGCTGTTGAGTGGGCGCCGCACACCATTCGTGTCAACTGCGTGGCGCCGGGATGCTGTGAAAGCACCGGGTTCGCGCGATATCCCAGGGAGGGGGCTGCGACATTTGAGGAGTCGAACCCGATGCGCCACGCCGGCGACGAATGGGATGTCGCCGAAGCAGTGGTCTATTTGGCTGCGCCCTCCGGCAAGTTCATTACTGGCGAAGTGTTGACGGTGGACGGGGGCCAGCAGCTATGGGGCGACCCCTGGCCGACAGGTCGGCCCGACTATTTCCGTGTCGCGTGATACTAACAAGAGCTTCGACGGCGATATGAAAGAAATGGATAACAATTACAACCGGCGTCAAGCAGACGCCAAAGTACCTCCTGTATTGGAGTGCTGCGGGATCGAACGTCGGTTCGGCGGTATCGTTGCCGTTACCGGTGTTGACCTCAGTATTCGCAGAGGCGAGATATTCGGACTTGTCGGCCCAAACGGGAGCGGAAAGACGACGGTGACCAATGCGATCACCGGATTCTATCCACCGAACAAAGGCTCGATATATCTCGATGGCAAGGACATCACAGGCACCGCGCCTCACAAGGTTGCTACGCTTGGGGTTGCCCGAACTTTCCAGAACCTCGCTCTGTTCAACGGCATGAGCGTTCTTGAGAATATTCTTTTGGGGCGTCACATCCACATGAAGCCCGGTGTTTTTCCCACCGCACTGTACTGGTGGTTGGCGCGACCAGAAGAGATGAGGAATCGGGAAGTCGTCGAGGAAGTGATCGAGTTCCTCCAACTGGAGAGCATCCGCAACGAACTCGTGGATGGCATCCCGATCGGTCTCAAGAAGCGGGTGGAACTCGCGCGAGCGCTGGTCGCCGAACCTCATCTTCTCATTCTCGACGAGCCCATGGCGGGCATGAACCAGGAGGAGAAGGGGTACATGGCCCGTTTTATTCTCGATGCGAGAGCCGAACGGGGCATCAGCGTCCTGCTGATCGAACACCACATGGATGTCATTACCGGAATCTGTGACCGGATGCTGGCGCTCAATTATGGCGAGATGATCGCCAGTGGGCTTCCCAAGGAGGTCGTCAAGGATCCCCGTGTCGTTGACGCGTATATCGGGGGCGCGCATGGCTGAGAACTCAAAAAGCCGGACGATCGCGGGAGAAACCATTGCTTCGGTTTTAATGAGGAATGCGTCCGAGCACCCCAACGACATCGCGTTGCGCGAAAAAGAGCGCGGGATCTGGAAGGCAACCACCTGGTCTCAATATGCCGAAGAAGTGCTGACCTGCGCGGCCGGTCTAGATGGGCTCGGCTTGAAGCGGGGTGACGCGGTGCTCATTCTCGGCGATAATCGCGTTCGCCTCTATTGCGGTATGCTGGCACTGGCCATGCTCGGGGTCCACGCAATGCCGGCCTTTCCGGGCACCACGCTGGAAGAGCTCCAGCTTTTCGTGGACGAGACGAGCGTCGTGGCCGCTCTTGCCGAGGACCAGGAGCAGGTGGACAAGATCTTGGAACTGCGTAGTGCCGGAGCCACGCAGTTGAAACACATCGTCTATGACGATGCCCGTGGCCTCGGCTTTTCCGAGCTACCCGGGCTCATGTCCTGGGAAGATCTCATCGAGATCGGCAGCCGCCGTTTCAATGGTGAGCCGGGTTTGCGCGAGGACCTGATTGGTCGAGCGAAGCCCGACGATCCGGCGGTGTTCCTGCATTCGTCGGGCACGACTGGCAAGCCCAAGGGCGTTGTGCTGAGCCAGAAGAACGTCCTAGCGGCGGCACGGAACGGCCATGCCGCCGGCGCCTTCGATTTCGAAGAGGAGATTTTGGCCTATCTTCCGATGGCCTGGGTAGGCGATTACGCAATCTCGGTAGCCGCCGCGCTTTTGTTGCGCTTTACCGTCAATGTGCCCGAACGACAAGAAACTGTGCTGCGGGATCTGCGCGAAATCGCACCGACTTTCTACCTGGCCGCGCCGCGCAGCTGGGACAACATTCTGACCACCATTCAAGTGGGCATCGAGAATTCCAGGCCGCTGAAGAAGCGCCTCTATCACTTCTTCATGGACTGGGCCATCGCTGCCGAGCGGCGGAAGCTCGACGGCAAGAACCGCGGCGCTCTCGAGTGGCTCGGACGATTCCTTGGAGAATTGCTCGTCTTCGGCCCGATCAAGGATCAGTTCGGCATGAGTCGTCTTACGAACGCCTTCACCGGAGGCGAGGCGATCGGAGAGGACACATTCGTATTTTATCGAGCGCTCGGGATCAAGCTGCGCCAACTCTACGGTCAGACGGAGAACAGCGCCATCAACGCGATCCAAGCACCCGATGAGGTGCGCCTCCACACCGTAGGCAAGCCCGCCCCTGGCGTCGAGGTGAAAATTGCCGATAAGGGCGAAATTCTCCTGAAGGCGGACAGCGTTTTCGCAGGATACTATCGAAATCCCGCCGCTTCGGCCGAGACGCTTATCGATGGCTGGCTGCATACCGGTGATGCCGGCTATCTCGAAGACGATGGTCATCTCGTAGTGCTCGGCCGCGTCTCAGAAGTTATGCACACAAAAGCCGGTGAACGCTATGTACCCAATTATATCGAGAACCGGCTGAAGTTCAGCCCATACATTAAAGACGCTGCGGTGATCGGGTCCGACCGCGACGAGCTGACGGCGATGGTTTGCATCGATATAGATGCCGTGGGCCACTGGGCCGAAGTGAATGGAGTGCCCTATGTTTCCTATGCCGATCTGTCGCAGCGAGAAGAAGTGGCTACGCTCCTGCGAGAGGCTTTTCGGCGACTCAACAAAACCCTCCCGAAACCTCTACAGCTCAAGAGGTTCGTTAGCCTGCACAAGGAATTCGACCCCGACGATGGTGAGATCACGCGCACCCGCAAACTGCGTCGAAAGGTGGTCGAAGACCGCTACGAGAAGGTGATTGCGGCACTTTATGACGGCTCAAAGCACGTCCATGTCAGCGCTGTGGTGACTTACGAAACGGGCGATACGGGAAGGGTCGACCGCACCCTCCCAATAAGGGAGGTTTAGATGGATTTGATTCTCCTGGCCGAACTAGCGGTGAACGGAGTTCTCACCGGGTTGCTCTATTCGCTGTTCGCGATCGGCCTAGTACTGATCTACAAGGCCTCTTCCGTGCCAAACCTATCGCAAGGCGGACTCACCATGGCGGGAGCCTACGTGGTATTGGCCCTGGCTCACGATATGGGGCTTCCGCTATGGGTCGCGATCCCGCTGGCAGCGGTCGTCATGTTCGTTTTCGGTATGGGGATCGAGCGGGTTGCGCTGCGCCGGCTCGCTGGCAGGCCGGTCGTGATGATCCTCATGATGACGCTGGGGATCGACATCTTTCTGCGCGGCACGACATTAGCGATCTGGGGGGGCACCTCCCGGTCGGTCGACCTGGGCGTGAGTTATGAACCACTCTTCGTAGGCGACATATTGGTCAGCCGCATCCATTTGCTTGGCGCTGCGGTGGCCATCCTGTTGTTTGTGGTTTTCGTCCTATTCTTCCGCACCCGGCTGGGTATCCGTCTGCGCGCGATAGCCGACGATTACATGGCCTCATGGTCCGTCGGCATATCCGTCGAACGGGGCGTTGGCCTGTCGTGGGGACTGGCTTCGATCGTTGCGGTGTCAGCAGGCATCATATGGGGCGAAATCCAGGGCGTCGACCAATCGCTGTCGCTCCTGCTGCTCAAAGGTCTGACCGTAGCGGTCCTTGGGGGCCTGGACAGCATATTTGGCGCGGTGCTCGCGGGGATCATTCTCGGAATCATTGAGAATGTAGGGTCCGCTTATCTGGACCCGTTCGTGGGCGGTGGCAGCCGCGACCTGATCATGGCAGCAGTGCTGATCCTCACCGTCATGCTTCGGCCCCATGGCCTGTTTGGCCGTACTGACATCGAAAGGGTTTGACGCGATGTTCTACAGGCTATCCGGGGTTCATCATAACAGCTACGTATCCGAAAGTCGGCTCTACAGGATTCCAGCCGACAGAAATCTTGCGCTCTTCTTTCTCGCGCTTGGCCTCGTAGCACCGCTCCTTGTCGGGTCGCTGTACCTCAACAGCTATTTGTTACCCTGGCTTGTCTGGACGGCAGCGGCGCTCGGCCTCAACCTAGTGACGGGTTGGGCTGGCCAACTGCACCTTGGCTATGCGGCGGTGATGGCCGTGGGTGCATATTCGGCCGTTCACGCGGCCAAGTTCGGAATCCCCTGGGAGTTTGCGCTCCTTATCGGTGGAATCTCCGCCTCCGTTGTCGGCAGCCTGTTTGCCTTCGCGGCCCTGCGGGTGAAGGGCCTGTATCTGGCTTTGACCACGCTGGCCATGCAGTTTGTCATGGATTGGGTGCTGACCCATTCCCCCGCGATCTCGGGCGGCTCGCATGCTTCGCTGCAGGCGCCTACATTTGCTCTTCTGGGCCAGCCAATCACGTCGGACATCGGCCTGTACTATATCGCCTTCTCCTGGTGCCTTCTGGTAACTGTTTTCATGTTGAACCTGCGCCGTACCGGCCTCGGTCGTGCGCTAGTCGCCGTTCGTGAGAAGGATTACGCAGCAGCCATTCTCGGAGTGAATAGCTTCTACTACAAGATTGTTGCCTTCGCGACCTCCTCCTTTATCGGCGGAGTTAGCGGAGCGGTCCTCGTTGCTACATTCTTCTTTCTAGCCGCACCCGAGCAGTTTTCCGTCACCGTGTCGATTCAGGTTCTGGCGATGGTCATCGTTGGCGGCCTCGGCAGCACAATCGGCACCTTTTTTGGGGTAGCGCTCATCCTGCTGGCCCCCGGTGTCGTCAACGGAATCGTGGCGAAAGGCGCGATAGCACTAGGGCTTCAGCTGAATGTCGAAACGCTGGCCCACATTCCAACGGCCACCTATGGAGCGCTCATCATCATCATTCTGATGGTCGAACCTCTAGGTCTCGGCAAGCTCTATGGCAACATCCGCGACTACCTGATGGTGTGGCCCTTTGATCAACTGAAGAGGTAGGCCGCAGATGACCCCGGCTCTGGAAAAAGAAGCAGCTAGCATCCTGTCGATGAACAGTATCGAGGTCCTCTACGACAATGTCATGCTGGCAATTAAAGGGGTTTCCATTCAGGTTCCAAGAGGAGGAATGGTGGCGCTACTCGGGTCGAACGGAGCCGGGAAGAGCACGACGTTGAAGGCAATCAGCGGCCTTCTGAAGGTCGAGCGGGGTCGCATCAGTCGCGGCGAGATCAGCTTCGACGGCTCGGTGATCACCGGTCTGCCAGCGCAGCAGCGCGTAGAGATGGGGATTTGCCATGTGATCGAAGGTCGTCGTGTCTTCGAACACCTGACCCCAGACGAGAACCTGGAAGCGGCCGCGCCGGTTTCGATGAACCGGGCCACGCTGAAAGCCGAAAAGCAGAGGATCTACGAGTACTTCCCGCGCCTCGCTGAACGGAAGAACTCCCAGGCGGGCTATCTCTCAGGTGGCGAGCAGCAGATGCTGGCGATCGGTCGCGCACTGATGACACAGCCCCGTCTTCTGATGCTCGATGAACCGAGTCTCGGCTTGGCCCCTTTCCTGGTCACCGAAATATTCGGCATCATCAGGAGGATCAATAAGGAACAGGGATTGTCGGTTTTACTGGTCGAGCAGAATGCCCTGGCGGCATTGGAGATCGTGTCCGATGGATATTTGATCGAGAATGGCCGCGTCGTCATGCACGACACGGCGCAAGCGCTCAAGTCGAACTCCGACATTCAGGAGTTCTACCTCGGAGGAGGCTCCGCCACCAATTTCCACGAGATCAAACACTACAGCCGGCGGAAACGCTGGCTGAGCTGACCGATATTTAATGAGACTGGGAGGATAAAATGCGACCGATTGGAAGGGCATTATCTTTTGCCTTGCTCGCCGCAGGCCTCCTCTCGGCATCTGCCAAGGCGGCAGATCCCAAGCCATTCAGGGTTGGCGTTTGCTACGATCTAAGCAAAGCATACACCTTCGCTACGCCGCAGGTGTCGCAAGCGGCGCTGGATCTTGCCGCCCTCGTCAATATGAAAGGTGGGATCGGTGGGACGCAGGTGGAAGTGATCGTTCGCGACCACGGCAATGAGCCGCAGCGCGGCGTCGAATGCTACAGCAAGCTCAGCCGCGACGGCGTGTTCGTTTTCGACACGCTTTCCACGCCTGTTTCGCTGGCGATCTTACCGCGCGCCTTGAAGGATAAGCGAATTCTGATGCAATCGCTTGTTGGGCGAGGCGACGCCGTTGACGGCACAGTGTTCAGCTGGATCTATCCGGTTGGACCGACCTATTGGGGCCAGGCAGCCAACGACATTGCCTATATCAAGAAACTGCATGGCGGAAATCTCTCGGATGTGAAGGTTGGCTTTGTCTTCTTCGATTACCCCTTCGGGCAGGAGCCCATTGAGATTCTCAAGACGCTTTCGGAGAAGGAAGGGTTTGAACTGATCCTCTATCCGGTTCCACTCCCTGGCAGCGACCAGGCGAGCGCCTGGTCCAAAGTGCGCCGGGACAAACCCGACCACATCATCAGCTGGATGCTCGGCGGTGCGCATGTGGTCGCATCAAAGGAAATGAAGCGCAACGGCATTCCGGTGGAGAAATACATTTCGGTCAACTGGCTCAACGAGGTGGATATCTCCAACATCGGCGCGGATGCAGCGAAGGGAATCAAGCGCGGCACGAATGTCGTCGGCGGCCAGGACATTCCACTCTACAAGGAGATCGTGGCCGAACTTTACCAGAAGGGCCAAGGCAGTGGCCCGGTCGAGAAGACGCGGGACGTTTTCTATAACACCGGCCTTGCGATGTACTCGATCGTGTTTGAAGCGGCCCGTCAGGCGGTTTCGTTGCATGGCCATCCGATCACCGCTGAGACCTACAAGGCCGGGCTGGAAGCGATCATGAATTTCGACGCAAACGGTCTCATGGCGCCGATCACCGTGACGGCGAGTGACCATGGCGGCGGCGGTCGCACGCGCATAGAGATGTGGGACGGGGCCACATGGGTACCGCAGACAGACTGGATCGCGGCCTATCAGGATGTTGTCTGGAAGGTTGTGAAGCAGAGCTCCTCGAAGTTCGACGGTAAGTAAAGCGAGGAGATGGGGGGCCGCATCAGCGGCTTAGATGCCCAGGCCGGCGAAATGGCCATCGATAAGGAAGCGATATGCAACAGGAGGTTCAACATGACTATCTTCAATAGAGTGATTCCCGCTGTACTGGTCGCGGTGCTGGGGCTGGCAACGCAAATGGCCGCTGCACAGGACAAAAAGCCGATCCGCTTCGGCCTTTGCTTTGACCTGAGTAAATCTTACACCTTCATCTCGCCGCAGGTCGCGCAGGCTGCGCAGGATCTTGCCAAATACACAAACGACAACGGCGGGATAGCAGGCAATCCAGTCGAGGTGATCGTGCGCGACCACGGCAACGAGCCCCAGCGCGGTGTCGAATGCTACGAACAGCTAAAACGCGAGGGCGTTTTCCTGTTCAATTTCCTTTCGACGCCTGTAACGAACGCCGTTCTGCCACGCGCCATGAAAGATGGCAACATCGTGCTGCAATCCTTCGTCGGCCGGGGCGACGCGGTCGACGGCAAGGTATTCGACTGGATTTTCCCGGTTGGTCCAACCTACTGGCAGCAGGCCGCCAATGACGTTGCTTTCATTAAGAAGAAGATGGGGGGCAATCTTGGCAAAGCCAAGATTGGCTTCATCTATCTCGACTATCCTTTCGGTCAGGAGCCGATCGAGATCCTGAAGACACTCTCTGAGAAGGAGGGTTTTGAACTCAAGCTCTATCCAGTGCCGCTTCCCGGAAGCGACCAAGCAAGTGCTTGGACCCAGATCCGCCGGGACAAACCGGATTATGTGATCAGTTGGATTCTGGCCGGCGGTCACGTCGTGGCCTCGAAGGAGATGAAGCGCAACGGCTTTCCGATCGATCGCTATCTGGCGGTCAACTGGCTGAACGAGGTCGATATCAACAATATCGGTGCACAGGCGGCCAAGGGAATCCTGCGTGGCACCAACGTGGCCGGCGGCCAGCAAGTGCCTCTCGTCAAGACCATGCTCGAGACCTTCTACGCGAAGGGCAAAGGCAGCGGACCGGAATCGCTTGTCCGCGATGTCTATTACAATACCGGCTTGGCGATCTATTCGGTGGGAATAGAGGCCGCCCGCCTCGCTATCAAGAAGAACGGCTCGCCGCTAACCCCCGAAAGCATGAAAACTGGCTTTGAATCGATTAAGGACTTCGATGCCAATGGCCTTATGGCCCCGGTGACCGTTACTCCTGAGGACCATGGCGGAGGCGGAAAAACCCGTGTCGAGCAGTGGAATGGCTCGACTTGGGTGCCGCTTACGGATTGGAGCGCTGACTATACTGACGTGGTATGGAAGGTGATCAAGGAAAGCTCGTCTAAATTCACTGTCAAGTAACTTGACGGCGCGCCTGCGGGTCACTCTGACCCGCAGGCATGAACCGTTCCATCAGTATGCAAGGGCATTCTCCAGGGGATCGAACAATGGAAAGCAGCCCGATCGAAGTGTCCGTCGACGCTGGTGTGGCCACTGTGTTTATCAATCGGCCCGAACGCAAGAACGCGCTGTCGGTCGCCGCCGCTAACGGATTGGTCGATGCATGGGAGCGGATCGAGGCCGACGAAACGGTCAGGGTTTCGATCTTGACCTCGGCCGACTGCGGCATATTCAGCGCCGGGCTCGATCTGAAGGAAGCGGCCGAAATCGCGCGAACCGACGGCGAGGACATCCTGGGCAAAATGCGCGATCCCTTTAACGAAACAATGCGCGGCTGTCGCAAACCGATCATTGCCGCGATGACCGGCTCGCTGATGGCTGGCGGGATGATGCTGGCGTTGAACTGCGATCTGCGGGTTGGCCTTAAGGGAACCAAGGTAGGGATCACCGAAGTTAAGCTTGGGCGCGGCTCGCCCTGGGTCGCGCCGGCGCTGTGGATGCTGCCGCAGCCGATCCTGATGGAAATCGTTCTGACCGGCGATCTCATATCGATCGAGCGGCTGCACGATTACGGTTTCACCAATTATCTTGAAGACACGCCTGACCTGGTTCGCGAACGGGCCCGCGGCCTCGCACGTCGGATCGCCACTGCCGCACCGCTTTCGGTACTCGCGGCGAAGGGCGGCGTGCGCGCAACTATGAATCTGGGCTGCGCCGGCGGGCTGGAAGAGGGCAAGCGCCTGCATCAGGTTGTCTATGCCAGCCAGGACGCCATCGAAGGCCCGCGGGCCTTTGCTGAAAAACGTGCGCCCGTCTGGCGAGGTCGGTAAGGGAGAGAGAGGAATGGGCGATTTGATGCGGCTCGACCTTGACGGGCCGGTTGCCGTTCTCCGTTTTCTTTGCCCAGAACGGCGCAACCCCTACAGCGTCGCCTTCGTCGAGGCACTTGTCGCCAATCTGCGGCTGGCCGAGAATGACGACGCGATTCGTGCCGTGGTGATGACCGGTGGTGAGCATTTCAGCAGCGGCGGTGATCTTATCGGCTTCCGCGCCGAGATCACCAAGGGTGCCCGTACCACATTGCAGATGGTTGACATGGTCCACGAAGGCGGTTGTGCCGCTTATCAATTCAGAAAACCGCTGATCGCCGCGGTGTGTGGAATCGCCTATGGCGCGGGGCTGAGCTTTGCACTATCTGCCGATATTATCGTCGCAGCTGAGGATGCCCGCCTGTGCGAGGTCTTTGCCAAGGTAGGCGGATGTCCGGATACCGGTTCGAGTTGGCTCTTGCAGCAGCGCGCCGGCGCCGGGATAGCCCGGATGTTGGTGCTTACCGGCCGAGAGATCGACGGTCGCGCGGCCCGCGAGCTCCGTATTGTAGAGGAATGCGTGCCGCCCGGCGAGGTCGAGAACCGGGCCATTGAGATCGCGCGAGAGGTTGCCGCCCACCCCGCATTCGGTATTCAGACTGCCAAGTGCGTCATGCGGGCTGCTGCCGAATGCTCCTACCTTCAGGCGCTGGAGATTGAGCGCGACTCGCAGACTGTACCCCTTTTGCGCCCACGATTTTCCCGAGGCGATGAAGGCTTTCCAGGAAAAGCGGGCGCCGCGGTTCAAGGACTGCTGATTCCGGCAAAACAACCCGCCAAACAGCCAGAGGAGAAACACCTGTGAAGGTGCTCGTGCCCGTCAAACGCGTGGTCGACTATAACGTGAAGGTTCGCGTGAAGGCGGACGGCAGCGGTGTCGATCTCTCGAATGTGAAGATGTCGATGAACCCTTTCGACGAGATTGCGGTGGAGGAGGCGATTCGCCTGAAGGAAGCGGGTGCGGCGGACGAAGTCGTAGCCGTTTCGATCGGAGTTAAGCAGGCGCAGGAAACGCTGCAGACGGCCCTGGCCATGGGGGCGGACCGGGCAATATTGATTGTGGCGACCGCAGATGTGCATCAGGACATCGAGCCTCTGGCGGTCGCGAAGATTCTGAAAGCGGTGATCGAGGAGGAGGAGCCCAACCTGGTGCTCGCCGGAAAGCAGGCGATTGACAACGATATGAATGCTACTGGGCAGATGCTTTCGGCGCTGCTGGGCTGGAGCCAGGCGACGTTCGCCTCCAAGCTGGAGATAAAAGGCGACCATGCGGTCGTGACCCGCGAGATCGACAGCGGGCTGCAGACGATCAAGGTCAAACTTCCGGCGATCGTGACTGTCGATCTGCGCCTCAATGAACCCCGCTACGCTTCGCTGCCGAACATCATGAAGGCCAAGAAGAAGCCGCTCGACCAGAAAACAGCAGCGGACTACGGCATCGATGTTAGCCCTCGGCTTGAACTGGTGAAGACGGCCGAACCGGAAGCTCGGCGGGCCGGAGAAGTCGTGCCCGATGTCGATACGCTCGTTGCGAAACTCAAAGAGAGGGGGGCGGTGTGATGTCTGTTCTTCTGCTGGGCGAAATGAATGACGGCGAACTGGTACTGGATCCCACCGCCAAGGCGGTGAATGCCGCCAAGGCGCTCGGCGAGGTCACCGTGCTCTGCGCCGGGGCTTCGGCTGCGACTGCCGGTGCGACCGCCGCGAACATTGAGGGCGTGGCGAAGGTTCTGGTGGCCGAGCACCCGGCGCTGAGCCATCGCCTTGCCGAACCGACTGCGGCTTTGATCGCTAGCCTTGCTGCTGGCTATTCGCATATCATGGCTCCGGCCACTTCAGAGGCCAAGAACGTGATGCCTCGGGTGGCCGCGCTACTTGACGTGATGGTGATATCCGACGTCTCGGGCATTATCGATACGGATACGTTCGAGCGCCCGATCTATGCTGGTAATGCTATCCAGACGGTGAGATCAAAAGACGCCAAGAAGATCGTAACCCTTCGAACCTCGGCTTTTAAGGCTGCGGCCATGGGTGGTTCGGCTAAAGTGGAGGCGGTAGAAATTGCTGGCGATCCGGGCCTATCGGAATGGGTTGAGGACATGGTGGCCGAAAGCAACCGTCCCGAACTGACCTCGGCGGGCATCGTCGTCTCTGGCGGGCGCGGTGTCGGCTCGGAAGAAGATTTCGCGTTGGTCGTAAACTTGGCCGACAAGCTCGGCGCGGCAGTGGGCGCCTCTCGGGCCGCAGTCGACGCTGGCTTTGCGCCGAACGACTGGCAGGTCGGCCAGACAGGCAAAGTCGTAGCGCCCGAACTCTACCTTGCCGTGGGCATCTCCGGGGCGATCCAGCACCTTGCAGGTATGAAGGATTCCAAGATCATTGTCGCGATCAACAAGGATCCGGACGCCCCGATCTTCCAGATCGCGGATTACGGCCTCGTAGCCGATCTGTTCAAGGCCGTGCCCGAGCTGATTGAGAAGCTCTGAGGCGCAGTTTCGGTATCGTTCTAAAGCCTTGCGAAGAACCGCCAGCAGCAGCTAACGGCGCGTGATCGCTCCCGGAGCTTATCGGTGCGGCGAGCAAATTCATTGTGCTCCATCTTGATAACCCGGGCCTCCCCGTTTGGACGGCCGACGCGCAAAATGGCACGGTGACCGCCGGTTCCAGCCAAGCAGTCTCGCAGTAGACCCTTTTTGCCGCAGTCGTATTCTCCTCGACGCTCGAATTCGGGCTTGCTGAAAATCGAACATCTGTTAGAAATATCGCCGGGTGCCGAAGCGAGGCGAGGTAGTTCAGGATGCATGAAGGCCCGGATCTAGCGTTTCGAAAGGGTCTGTCAGAAGGGCGAATCGTTCTTCCTAAGTGCGACGCTTGCAGGCGCTTCCACTTTTTCCCGCGCGTAGTCTGCCCGCATTGTTACGGAACCTTGTTCACGTGGCGCGAGGCTTCCGGCAAGGGCGAGATCCATACCACAACCGTGGTCCGGCGCTCGACCAATCAGGGTGGCGATTACAACGTCTGCATTGTCGAACTGGAGGAAGGGGTTCGGATGATGAGCCGCGTTGAGGGCGTTCCGCCTCCTGACGTGGAAATCGCCATGCCGGTGATCGCCTACGCGGGAGAGATCGACGGCACACCCGCCGTGCTGTGCAGGCCGGAAGGGAGTTAAAGATATGGAGAACCGGCTGCGCGGCAAATCGGCGATCGTTGGCACCGGACACGCCGGCTTCGGCGAGGCGCCTGGACTGACTGCCTACGACATCATGGCACAGGCGGGCCTGGCGGCACTGGCGGACGCGGAGCTGAAACTGTCCGATGTGGACGGGCTCTTCTGCACGATGATGGAAGATAGCATGCCGGCGCTGATGGCGGCGGAATATCTTGGCATCCGCCCGCGTTTCGTCGAGGGCACGATGACCGGCGGCTCTTCCTTCGTCAACTACGTTGCCGCAGCGACGATGGCGCTCGAGGCGAGGCTGTGCGATGTGGCGCTGATCGTCTACGGCTCGAACCAGCGCAGTGGGTCGGGCAAGCTCGTTACGGCTTCGCGACCGCCGCCTTATGAACAGGTGTATCAGCCGCGCTATCCGATCTCCGCCTATGCTCTTGCGGCGGCGCGGCACATGCACGAATTCGGGACCACGCGCCAGCAGCTCGCCGACGTGGCGGTCGCCGCGCGGGCCTGGGCGCAGCACAATCCCGAGGCTTTCGCGCGCGGCGATCTGACACGTGAGGATGTGCTCGCCTCCCGCATGGTTAGCGATCCACTGACTGTGTGCGATTGCTGCCTCGTCACCGATGGCGGCGGGGCGCTCGTGATGGTGCGGTCCGAGCGGGCGCGGGATTTCCCCAAACCGCCCGTTTACGTCCTGGGTTGCGGCGCCGAGAGTACGCATCGACAGATTTCCCAGATGCCGGATTTCACCGTCACCGCGGCCAGGGAATCGGGTGCGCGCGCCTTCGCCGCAGCAGGGGTATCTCCGTCCGACATCGACGTGGTCGAGCTTTACGATGCTTTCACCATTAATACGATCCTTTTTCTGGAGGACCTGGGTTTTTGCAAGAAAGGCGAGGGCGGGGCATTCGCGGAGGGTGGGCGGATCGCGCCAGGGGGTGACTTGCCGGTCAACACCAATGGCGGTGGATTGTCCTGCGTCCATCCGGGCATGTACGGCATCTTCACGGTTATCGAGGCCGCCCGCCAGATCCGGGGCGATGCGCCGGGGCTTCAGATCGCAAATGTCGATCTGGCCCTCGCCCATGGCAACGGCGGCACGCTATCGAGCCAGATCACCGCGATTCTGGGCTCGGAGAACACGTTATGAAACGACAGGGAAGGCAAGGCGATCCCGCTCAATTATGAGGCTCTCGCGAACTGGAAATTCGAAGACGTCAGGCAGACCCTCACCAAGCGCGATACCATGCTAAATGCGCTCGCTCTGGGCTTTGGCGAGAATCCCCTGGACGAAAAGGAACTCGCCTATGTCTATGAAGACGGGCTAATGGCCGTTCCGTCGATGGCCGTGACACTTGGCTATCCCGGTTTCTGGCTGCGCGACCCACGCACAGGCATCGATTGGAAGAAAGTCCTGCATGGTGAGCAGTGGCTGGAAGCCTATAAGCTATTGCCGGTCGATGGTGAACTGATCGGACGCACCAGAATCGACCAGATCTCCGATAAGGGCGAAGGCCGCGGCGCTGTGATCTATCTGAGCCGCGACATCATCGACACGGCCAGCGGCGAAACGCTAGCCAAGGTCTCGATGTCGACCTTCTGCCGCGGCGACGGCGGGTTTGGCTTTGTTCTCCCCTGCTGGGCTCATGCCAATGGCCTCGTCGGCGGAGAGCCGATTGGCAATGGCACGATCAGTACAGGCGGACTGCCGCGTTGCCGCCTCTATTCCCCAACCGAGTGTCGCAAGATCGCTCTTCCCGATTGGGAGAGAAGTTCTGGCCGGCCTTCAGTAATGACCGGGACTCAGGGCGGAACTTCGCGACGAACCGGCCCGTCATCACTGAAGTTTGGCAGTCTGTTCGCGGTGCGCCGGCCGCGCATTGGGCGTCGCGGCTTCGCGCCGAGGTCGATTACTGCTGCACCGCGGTCAAGACGCGAACGGTGGAATGGCGGCCTGCACGCACTGAAAATGCCGGTCGCGCCGGCTTTCCCGTGCTCTCCTGCGATGTTGCCGCGTCCATTTTAACTACGATAACACATATCGGGACCCCGACACCAGACACGAACGCCGATATTGACGATGGCAGCGTAGCCGGTTAACCTAACATTTGTTAGAATTACTTTTCTCCCAGTAGGTGGATAGATGACGATCGCCCCAGAGATGCTTCCGGATGAGGCCGCGAAATACGTCGTGCCCACGTACTTCGTGAACAGCGACAGCCCCGAGGTCCAGCAGTTCGTCGCACGGGCGCTGCGCCATTTGCCCGACGGTGCATCACGAACCGACAAGGCGGTCCGACTGTTCGAGGCGGTGCGAGACGGCATCCGCTATGACCCCTACACCTTCGCCTTGACGGTCGATGCTTACCGCGCGAGCACCATCGCCGGAGCAGAGGCCACCTTCTGTGTGCCCAAGGCAATCCTGTTGGCGGCTTGCCTACGCGCGGTCGACATTCCCGCAGCGCTGGGATTCGCCGATGTGCGCAACCATCTGAACACGCCCAAGCTGCAGGAACTGATGGGCACCGACCTCTTCGTCTATCACGGTTATGTGCAACTCTGGCTCAACGGCAAAACATATAAGGCCACACCCGCATTCAATATGGAGTTGTGCGAGCGGTTCGGGGTCAAGCCGCTCATCTTCGATGGCAAGAGCGACGCGTTGTTTCACGAATTCGACATCAGGGACCAGCGGCACATGGAATATGTGAATGATCGGGGGCTCTACGTCGATGCACCTATGGAAGAATTCCTGCGGGCGTTCAAGGACACCTATCCCAGGCTCGAACAATTCAATCGCGAGCGCATCTCGCACAGCGCCGAAGGGGTGGACGCCGGGTTTGCGGCAGCAGGCAAGGTGCCATGAAGTTCCTCGGAGGCTTCCAACCTGGTCAGATCTACAGGCTTCGTGCAGAGCCGCTGATCAAGGACGGGACCGTAAATCCGCAGCGGCTGCATACTGGCGAGGCTTATGCGATCGGCAGTCACGTCAGCCCGACCGGCTGGGGAGTCCGATGATGCCGCAGGCGTTCAAACCGATCCGGTGATGATCACGCGCCGCCCCCCGGAGGAAAAATGAGCAACGCTGCACATCGCCGCGACCAGGACGATCTACGCCTATTACGCGAAAGCGTCCGCACGCTGCTTGAGCGCGCGGGCGGCGCGGCGCGTGCGCGTAAGATCAGGGATGAAGACGGCGTCCGGGATTCGCCTGTGATGCTGGAACTGGCCAAGGCTGGCGTGTTCGGCGCCGTGGTGCCAGAAGAGGCCGGCGGCCTCGGCATGGGCCTTTCGGCTGCCGGGATCATCGCTGAAGAAGTCGGCCGGGTGATCGCGCCCGAACCTGTCGTCGCCTCGGTCGGACTCGCAATTGGGCTTTTACGCCGGCTCTGCCCCGAGCATGCACTTCTGGCCGAGACGCTGGCCGGCACGACCGTCCTGGCGACAGCGTGGCAGGAGCGTGACGTCAAAGGTCTCTCCAACACTCTATCATGTCGGTTCGAGAACAGCGCTCTGACCGGGACAAAATCCTGGGTCGCGGGGGTGACTGCTGCAAGTGCCATTCTCGTCGTGGCGGAAGCCGATGGCGGACCGGCTCTTGCTTTGATTGAACCTTGCGGCAAAGGCGTTTCCATCGACAAGCGGCGACAGTCCGACGGCAGTATAATGGCCGAGCTACACCTGTCGGAAGCACCAGCCGAGTTGCTCGCGAAAGGCCCGGTTGTCAATGCGGCTCTCGCAGCCGCAGTCAGCGACACGACGGCGCTGACCGCTGCCGAGCTTGTCGGAGTGAGCGCAAAAGCATTGGAGATCACCCTCGACTACACCAAGACGCGCGAGCAGTTCGACAAGCCGATCGGTTCGTTCCAGGTCATTCAGCATCGCGCTGTGGACATGCATATCATGCAGCAGCTGGCCGAGGCGAGCGTTCGCGACGCTCTAGGCCTAATGGACGCCGCAGAAGCTCCGCGCCTGCGTGCACGCCAGGCCAGTCGCGCCAAGGCCCGCGCCTGCACCACCGCCAGGAAGATCACGCGCGAGGCGATCCAGCTGCATGGCGCGATCGGCTACACCGACGAATTGGATATCGGGCTTTACCTGAACAGGGCGCTCGTGCTCTCGGCCTGGCTGGGCGACGACGTCTATCACCGGAGGCTCTGGCTGCGCGCCCGCAACGCAGAGGAGGCCGCAAGGTGATCGATTACAATGAAATGAGCGACGCGGACTTCCGTCGGAAGGTGCGGCAGTTCTTCGAAACGGAGTATCCCGAAAAACTGCGCCATCTTTCCCATCGCCCGAAGTTCGCCGAAATCGAGGACTGGCACCGCAAGCTCCATGCCAAGGGCTGGGTCGCCCCGGCCTGGCCTTCGGAATATGGCGGGATGGAACTGAACGCGGCCAAGCTTCTCATTTTCTACGAGGAACAGCAGCGTTGGGGAGTCGTGCGTGGCCGCGACATGGGCGTGCAGATGGTCGGGCCGCTCATCATCAGGTTCGGCACCGATGCCCAGAAAGCACACTGGCTGCCCCGCATCCTGAGCTGCGAGGACATCTGGTGTCAGGGTTATTCCGAGCCTGGCGCTGGATCCGATCTGGCGAACCTACGCACGAACGCCGTAATCGACGGCGAGGAGTTCGTGATCAACGGACAGAAGATCTGGACGACGATGGCGCATGACTCGACGCATATTTTCATGCTGGCCCGCACCGATCCGAAAGCCCCAACGAAACAGCAGGGGATCAGTTTCATTCTCGTGCCGATGGATCAGCCGGGGGTCAAGGTCCGAACGATCGCCACGCTGGCGGGCGAAACTGAGTTCTGCGAGGTATTCTTCGACGATGCCCGCACCCCGTGCGAGAATCTTGTTGGCGAACTCAACAAGGGCTGGACCATGGCCAAGTCCCTTCTCGGCTTCGAGCGAGTGTTCATCGGCGCACCGAATCTGGCCCAAAACGCGCTAGGCCAGCTTGAAAGCTACGCGCGGGGTGCCGGCCGCTTCGACGATCCGGCCTTTTGCGAACGCTTCGCGGAGGTCGCGCTCGACGTCGAGGATCACGCGGCGCTTTACGCGCGCTTCGCCGATCAGCTGAAGAGGGGCGAACCGCTGGGCCCGGATGTCTCGATGCTCAAGATTTGGGTGACCGAGACGTTCCAGAAGATCACCGAACTCATGATCGAAGCCGCAGGGCCCGATGGCGGTACCCTCGGTCCGCTGCAGGTCGGCAATGCCGCCGTCGACGTTCTGGCGGCTTTCTACAAGGCCCGGCCGACCACGATCTATGGCGGGTCGAACGAAATCCAGCGCAACATCCTATCGAAAGCAGTTCTGAGACTACCCGGCTAACCAAGAGAGGGAGGAGAGTACGATGACCAATCGTTACGCGAAATACGACAAGCTGAAATTCGATTATCCGGGTGAGCGCGTGCTGCGCATCACCTTCGACCGGCCAGAAACCTTCAACTCGGTGGATGCCGAGACTCACACCCAAATGACCGATATGTGGATCGACATTGATCGCGATCCCGATATCAATGCGGTGATCGTCACCGGTGCAGGCAAGGCGTTTTCGGCGGGCGGCGATTTCGGCCTGATTGAGAGCATGATCGGCAATTCGCATGAGATCATGAAGACGTGGAAGGAGGCCAAGAACCTCGTCTACAACATCATCAACTGCAACAAGCCGATCATCTCAGCGATCAACGGTCCCGCGGCCGGGGCGGGCCTGGTCATTGGGATTCTCGCCGATGTGTCGATCGCGGGCAAGAAGGCGAAGATCGTTGACGGCCACCCCCGTCTCGGCGTGGCCGCCGGTGACGTCGCCGCGATCATCTGGCCGCTACTGTGCGGCATGGCCAAGGCGAAATACTATCTGATGACCTGCAGGCCGGTTTCGGGTGAAGAGGCTGACCGGATTGGGCTGGTGTCGATGTGCGTCGAGGATGACGTTTTACAGCAAACTGCGCTCGACATCGCGAATGAACTTGCGAATGGCTCGCAAAGCGCCATCCGCTGGACAAAATACTCCCTCAATAACTGGCTGCGCCAAGCTGGACCGATTTTCGACACTTCCACTGCGCTCGAAATGCTCGGCTTCATGAGCGAGGACGTCAAAGAAGGCGTCCTGTCACACCGCGAGAAGCGCGCCCCGAAATTCCGCACGGACTGCCCCATCTGATCCGGGCCTAGAACTGGACCAGAAAGCAATGTCCATTGACATTTATCAAGATATCGCGACGGCCTATAGCGCAGCTGCAACAAAGGCCACCGGACTGAAGGCGCGGTTCGATGCGGCCGGGTTCGATCCCAGCAAAGTTTCATCGCTGGCCGATCTCTCCCGTCTACCGGTGATGAAAAAGGAGGAGCTGCTGAGGCTCCAAAGAGAGAACCCGCCTTTCGGAGGCTTCCTCGCCTCTGACCTGAAGGAGATTCCGCGCATCTATGTCTCGCCCGGGCCGATCTTCGAGCCGGCTTTGCCCGGCGCCGGTCACGGGCTGGACCTGCTGTTCAAGACGGCAAATGTGGGCAAGGGGGATGTGATCCTGAACACCTGGATGTATCACCTCGTGCCGGCTGGGCTTCTTTTTGACGAGGCCGCGCGGGCCGTGGGTGCCACCGTCATTCCCGGCGGCGTCGGCAACACCGAATTGCAAGCCCAGATCATCGTCGAGACCGGCGTCACTTCCATCTGCGCGTCGACGGCGTTCTTCCTGACCCTAGCCGACAGAGTGATCGAGACCTATGGTCGCGGCGCCTGGAATGTGCGGACGGCATTCTTGGGCGGCGAAATGGGCGACTGGATGGCCAAACGCCGCAGGATCGAGGCTGATTACGGCGTTTCCACCTGGGCAGCCTATGCCACCGCTGATCTCGGCCTGGTCGCCTTCGAGGATGGCGGCGAAGGTTACGTCGTCCATCCCGATCAAGTGGTGCAGATCTGCGACCCCGCAAGCGGGGAGCAACTCCCTTTGGGCGAGACGGGCGAGGTCGTGGTGACCGCGCGCGATGCCACCTGGCCGATGATCCGCTTCGGCACTGGCGACAGCGCCTTTGCGCTGGAAGGCAACCAGGACGGCAGTGTACGTCGGCTGTCGGCCCTTCAGGGCCGTGTCGGCGCGGCAGTGAAGGTGCGGGAGATCTTTGTCTACCCGCGCGTGATCGAGGAAGTCGTCATTGCCTCCGGCGCCAAAGCGGCGCAGGGCGTTGCCACGCGCGAAAACGACCGCGATGCGATCAAGCTCTTCCTTGTTCTTGAAGATGGCGCCGACGCGGATAAGGCGAAGGCCGCCGCGCTGGAGGCATTCAAGCTTCATGCTCGCATCCGTGCCGACGCGGTCGAGATCGTGCAATCCATGCCGCAAGGTGCCGAGCTGATCGTCAATTTTAAGGATGATTGACGTCATTTATTATTTGATCGGTTGCCTGGCGTCGTCTATCCCGCGCTGCGGAGAATCATGAAAGCCATTGTCTCCTTAGCGCCGCCGCGTTAATGACCTTCGCCATTCCCGCAGTCTCTGCGGTTCAGCCCGAATGAGTTCGGGACCGCTTTGAGCAGATGCAAACGATGATGGACCAAGTGGAACAGGTAAACCCCCGCCGAGCGGTAGAAACTCATGGCCGAGCATATTAACGATCATACTAAGATGATGCAGTATCAAATGGACGTGCAGTGCAAGGAGGCGACGCGCTCGCGTTACTTGTCCCGATTTGAGCCGCGCCGGCTCAAGCATGGATATGAATGTGTTTGACAGTCGGGCGGCACGAGGGCGCTGTGGATCTTGTTGCAGTGATGGAGTCCAAGGGCGAGACCAGGGTTCTGGTGGGCGGCGGCGTGTCGGTCGGCTTCCTGCTCGGCGCTGTCGCCCAGCAAAGCCGCTTTTGTTTGTGCTCAGCCGTCATCGAGTTCCGCCGGCGCCAGCCTGGAACCAAGCTGGCTGTGTAGCCACTCGCTTTCTCGGCGGCGCCCACGGGCGTGCAGAGTGTGATCCTGGCCGGTTGGCTCGACGTTTCAGAGACCCGACAACTCGCGGTTACAGGCAGCATGTCCGACGCCGCAATCGGTGGATTGCTGTTTGGAATGCGCCAGCCGGCTGCTCGTCCTGTCAGCGAACGATAATCTGCGCGCCCTCTTGTCCGGCGTGGTCTTTGCCGTCTCTGCGTGGGCAGCTTACCGAGGACTGCTGGCACCGCTGCGCGGCTAGAAGAAGGACTGCTCGTCCATAGCTTATCTGTAGCATTGCCCTATCGCCAACGAAGTGTTGCGGTCAGAAGAAAGCGGGAGCGGCCATGAGCAATCTTATTGAGAAACTCACGTCATCAACCGGTCGCGCATTTTTCCATGGCCATGTTATGCGGCGGCTTTTTGTCGACATAGCCGCGCAGCCTGCAGTCGAACTCGTCTCCCGGGTCGATCACCTGTCGCTGGGCAGCACTACCCTGGTGCGAAGCCAGCTCAAGCCGAATGCCGGCACGACAATAAGCACGGCTCAGCTGGCTGTCGTTGTTCACGACAATGCGCCGTATGACCTGGAGTGGAGATATGTCGACAGCGAGACGTGGTGCCAGCAACGAATCGAACCGGGTCAATGTCACGTCCATCCAGCTAACACACCGCATGTCTGGAGTTGGTCGGCGGCGCCTGAAGTTACCCTCATGGCCATCGACGAGCAATTCGTCCGCCAAACCCTGGCGGAAGCCTTTGATGCGGCGGAGCACATGTTCGCCTTGCAAATTGGATTGCAGGACAGGGTGGTTGAGCAGATGGCGCATCTATGGCGCGATGAGCTCAATCGCGGTGGGTTGGGCGGCCGTGTCTATTTGGCAAGCCTTGCCGCGGCCTTGATTGTTCATTTGTACCGCCGGTATGGCGGTAGGAATCAGGATTTGCGGCGCTACGTCGGCAGTCTTGGCGATAACAGGTTCCGTCGTATAAATGACTTCATCCTGGAAAATCTAGATCAGGACATCAGCTTGGCTGATTTGGCCAAGGTGGCGGGCATCAGCCTGCATCACTTTAGTGTTGCATTCAAAAAGTCAACTGGAGTTCCACCACACCGTTACCTGATCGGCCGGCGGGTGCACCGCGCCAAGGAGCTCCTGCTGCATAGCGATCAATCGATCGCGGACATCGCCTATGCCGTCGGCTTTTCAAGCCAGAGCCAGCTGACGACGCATTTTCGAAAATTGACTGGAAAAACGCCAGCACAATTCCGACGCAATCTGCTGTAGCTCTCTTATTGATTGAGGAAGTGGCGATAGCCGCGCTCGATCATCCAATGCGCGCGCTTCAAATGGGCGTCGACGACTTGAAGAGCATGTTCCGGCTCTTCTTGCGAGTCAATGTCAAAAATGGCTTGCGCAATCTCTTTAATACTGGCACCAGCTCGCTCAGCATCGAGCAGTCTCAGATAGGTGGGACCGTGAGTGCGGTCATAGTCGGTCAGGCTATCTGACCAGGGCACGGTATCGGAGTAGTCGGGGCCTTGATGGCTCATGTGGCTTCCGTGCAGTTTGTAATCCATAGTATGCAAACGAATTGGTGAGATAGCCATATACAGTAATAATATCCCAAAATGGGATAATCCGGAATCGGGATTAAAGCAAGGCCGGCTCTGACTTTTTGCCGGTCTCGATGTCCAAGTCCCTCCGTTCGCCGCAGCAACAGCGGCTGCAAAAGCTGCTGATCCAGGCACGCAAGGTCAAGAAACTGACCCAGGCGGATGTCGCTGCGCAGCTTAAACGGCCGCAATCCTACGTCGCTAAATATGAAGGCGGGGAGCGGCGCCTCGATGTTATCGAATTCATCGCAGTGGTGACAGCACTTGAGGCGGATCCACGCGATATCCTGGCCGATCTGATGCGTTCCGACCGCATCAAAGCCTGAGTCAACCGTTTCGGATCGACAACGCGACCGCAAGAATCGAAAAGCCTGCGCGGTTTCAGGAAAGAAAATCCAGGAAACTTCGCTCTAGAGTGCGGTGGCAGGATCGCCGATGCCTCGGGAACGGGTGTGCCCAGCTACCTAAGCGGGGAGGCTAACGGCGGTGGGACTTTCGTGACGCGACCAGTGATGGATCGATGAACGGAGGACGCTGCCATGACTGATTCCGATCAGGATGTCTCATTGCCAAGGCGGGATTGGCGCAATCCGAACGATTACGCCGGGTTGCGCCATGCCAGCCGGGAGGCGCTCGCCTGGGAATTCCTGCGCCGCAACCCGGACTATCGAAACGCTGCTGCTAAAGCCAAGCCACCCCGGCATCGCCGGGTGTCGGAGAAGCGACCGGTCGTCGACATTCAAGTCTCGGCAGAGCATCGGGAGGCAGGCCGCTGGGGCCTGCTGTATTTTCGCCGACCCGGATCAGGCAGACGTCGGGCAGGTCTTTTGGGATCCGGCCGTCAATGCTTACGCGCTGAGTGCCAGTGTCGCCAAAGCCGACCCCAACGACGCGACGGCAGTCAACCTGCCTGCCTTGCCGGCCACCGCGACGATCCTGTATCGGCCGGCTGCTGCGTCGGTGTTGATCCTGGCGCAGAGCGACCGGGTGATTCAGCTTGAGCTTCAGGGCACTGCCGAACTCGATGGTCCTTTGCATTTACGCTGGGACATAACTGGTCTGGCCGGTCTGCCGCCGCGCCTGATGGCGTTGCATCGACTGGCGGCACTGTACGCCCATGGCCGCATGCCCAAGGCGCTGTTTCCGCCGGTGGCCCGGCTAGAGCGGATGATAACGGCCTTGCGCGCGGCGGATGGCCGGCAAGAGGCGGCAAAACTCAGCCAGATCGCCGACGCATTATTCGGCCCCCAGTATGTCGCTGCCGACTGGCGTAACGGCAGCGATTACCTGCGTAGCCGGATGCGACGTTTGCTGCATCTCTCACGACAGCTGATCCGGGGCGGCTACCGCCGATTCTTGCGCTAGCTCGGCGACCGCCGGCTTTGGCCGGCGCCGGGCTCTCGTGAACCAAGCCCGGCCTAGCCGGTCTCGGCCTGGCGGCTTCGATCCCTGACGCTTCCAGTCGGACGCCGCGCCGCTGGGGCGCACCGCGGCGCAGCGACGGCTTTTGTCCAGGGCCGACCCGCGGATGCGCGGGCTGGGCGGCGCTCCCATTTAGGCCCGCCGCGGCCGGCCGCAACCGCGCGCTGCGCGCCCGGTCCTCCGCTATCGCTTCGGCCTGACGGTGCCGCCGGCCTCGATCGGCGGGCCTGCCGGTCGCTCTTCGCCGCCCACCCCGCTTATCCGGGGTCGGGTTGCGGAAGTTTTGCGACAGGAGGCACAGCCATGACCCTGATTCCAGACAGCTTGCGCGCCCAGCTATTGGCCAATGGCGCTGTCAGCGACGAAACCGACCACTGGCCGGTGGTCAAATTTTTCAACCCGACCGGGGCGGCTACATGGTTGCTCACCGAACTGGCGGCCGATGGCGACACTTTGTTTGGACTATGCGACTTGGGTTTCGGCTGCCCGGAACTCGGCTATGTCAGCCTGCGCGAGATCGCCGGTATCCGGGTCGGCTTCGGGCTGCGCATCGAGCGTGACCGCCATTTCAAGGCGGGGTACCCGCTCTCGGTCTATGCCGAAGCCGCCCGCCGTCACGGCGCGATCACGGAAGCCGACCATCTGCTGCGCGAGGCTGACGCCGCGCTTAATCACACCAAATCCCTCGAACGCTGATGGTCATCGGCCAGTTGGCGACGCTCCGCCGTCTATGCCGCCGCGTCGCTGATGGCACTCACCACAAAAGGAGTTTCCGCCATGCATCTCACCCATATCCCGCTGGATCACCTCGCAGTCGCCACCACCAATATGCGCCACCAGCGCCGTGCGCCGGACGTCTCCGACCTGCTGCCGAGCGTGCGGGCACGCGGCATTCTGGTCCCACTCCTGGTTCGTCCCACAACCGGAGAGGGGACCGACACAAACGAGGCCTACGGCATCGTTGCCGGGCGGCGGCGCTATTTCGCCGCCAGTATCGTCGCCGCTGAGACTGGCACCACGCCCGACCTGCCTTGCGCGGTCATGGAGCCGGGTGACGATGCCGACGCGCTGGAAGCCTCGCTGATCGAAAACCTCGCCCGGCGCGATGTCGATGAAATGACCCAATACGAGACTTTCGTAAAGCTGGTCAAACAGGGCCGCGAGGTGGCGGAGATCGCCGCCACCTTCGGCCTGACCGAAACGGCAGTGAAGCAGCGGCTCGCGCTCGGCAACCTTTTGCCGAAAATCCGCGAGGCGTATCGCCGCGACGAAATCGAGGCCGATACGGTGCGGCACCTGACTCTCGCCAGCAAAGCTCAACAGAAAGAGTGGTTGACGCTGCTGGAAGACCCGGAGGCCTTCGCCCCGCGCGGCCAGCAGTTGAAGGCCTGGCTGTTCGGCGGCCAGTCGATTGCCGCCAGCGCCGCCTTGTTCCCGCTCGACACCTATCCCGGCCAGATCGTCGCTGATCTGTTCGGCGAGGGTGGCTATTTCGCCGATAGCGAGCTGTTCTGGCAGCATCAGAAGGCGGCCGTTGCTGCCCGGCGCGATGCCTATCTCGCCAAGGGCTGGGCGGAGGTGGTGGTGCTGGAACCGGGCCAGAGCTTCCACCTCTGGGATCACGAAAAGACTGCCAAACGCAAGGGCGGCAGGGTCTATATCCAGATCAGTGCGCGCGGCGAGGTCGCCATCCACGAGGGCTATCTGTCACGACAGGAGGCGCAGAAGGTCCGCCGTAAGACGATGGACGGTCCGGAACAGGGCGTGTCCGCCGAGGCCAGAGCCGTTCGACCGGAACGGACAGCGCGCTTACAAACCTATCTCGATCTGCATCGCCATGCCGCCGTGCGTAAATATCTGCTGGACGACACCTATGTAGCACTGCGGCTGATGGTCGCTCACGCCATCGGCGGGTCGCCGCTTTGGCAGGTCGCCCCGGAGCCGCAGCGGGCGGGTGGCAATAACATTGCGCAAAGCCTTGCCGCCAGCCCGGCCGAGGCGGGCTATCGCGCTCGCCGGACTGAAATCCGCAGCCTGTTGGGCCTATCGGAAGAAACTGAGGCCATCACCGGCGACGGCGATACCGAGACGGTTTTCGTCGCACTGCTGACGCTGACCGATGCGGAAGTGTTGCGGGTGATGGCCTTCGTCATGGCCGAGACATTGGCGGTCGGCACCCCGTTGATCGATACAATGGGGGCGCATCTGGCTGTCGATCTGCGGACGCTCTGGCAACCCGACGATGCCTTTTTCGACATGCTACGCGACAAGCGGGTTGTCACTGCCATGTTGGCCGAGGTTGCCGGCGACACGGTGGCGCAGGGCAATCAAGCTACGACACTCGCGGTGCAGAAACAGGTCATCCGCGACTGTCTGGCCGGCAGCAATGGTCGTGACAAGGTGGAGGGTTGGCTGCCGCGTTGGCTGGAGTTTCCAGGGCGCGGTTACCTGTAACCGGCTGCGGCACGGGGTCATCCCCGTGCCGCAATTCCTCTCACGCCGCCGCCTGCTGGCGCATGGGCGTATAGAGCCGCCAGAAATAGGCATCGGCGATCTGCCGCGCCACGGCCGGGCTCAGGCGTTCGATTGAGCCGACGAAGCCAGAGCCGAAAAACTCCGACTTCCCCGGATCGGCACCTTTCACGAACCCCTGGTAACACCGGAATAGCTCGCGCATCAGCGTGTCGCCGCGACTGTCGCGGACATGCGCTTCATCGTCGGGATCGATCGACCAGCAATCCCAATGCAGGTCCGCGAGCGCCCCGTATTCCTGAATATAGATGTTGGGGATATTGCGATCCTGGCATGCCCGGAACCAGTAGTTGTTGGCGACCCGGTCGCCTTGCCGATACGCGCACCAGATACGGTCCGGTATGTCGTCCGAGTGCAGGATGCCGGGCAGGGAATCGGTTGCCACCATTCTTTCGCCGAGTTCGAGCAGCCGCTGGCCGAGGCGGTCGATATCGACGGCGGCAAGCTGCGGTCTTGTCGACCGGCTGGGCGTCAAGTGCGGCCGCAACGCGGCATGGGTGCGGAATCCGAGGGCATTGGCCAGGGCCTCGGTCAGATGCGCGGAGCCGACATGTGGCAGGGCACGGCGAAGTTTGCGTTTGACGTAGTCGCAATTTGCGGCCGTGAGCAGAAGCATGGGCATGATGATCGATCCCTTCTTTGCGGGAACGTCCGTCGCCGATTACCGACGCCCCTGAAGAGAGGACCGGATCTTAAGATGGTTTTGCCCGTTTTGACCCGGCGACAGGTCGGGTCGGGTCGCCGGCAGTGAGCCTAGCGAGAGGGTGGGGAGCAGGCAAGAGGACGCCGACTGACCCTTGGTATTGGCGCGATTTCGGCTGGACTGTCCCGCGCTGATCGCCGGGTTTCCCTGCTCGTTTGCGCAAACCTTATGGCCGACTCGGCCCCTGGGGAAACCATCGCTCGTGGCTTTTTTCCCCGCCGCGCGCCGCTATGCCCATGAGGGCAGCGCGCGGCTCCTCGCGTCGGGCTTACGCCCTGCAAAAAAGCCACTCGCTCCGGTCCTTCGCGATGCTGCGGCCCGGCGCATGCGCGCCGGGTTCCCGGTGCCGCTTCGGCCAGGACGGTTTTGCCATCGCAGGGACTCATCCCGGCGAGCAACCCAGGAGACAGATCATGCCTGCCATCGGATACGTCACCAAGCAGTCCACCGGCGCCTATAAGGGCCAGCTCAAAACCCTCTCGATCCGTGCCGAGATTGACATCCTCCCCAACAACGCCAAAAGCGGCGAAAACCAGCCTGACTTCCGCATCCTCACCCAGGGCGTCGAGATCGGCGCCGGCTGGATCCGCACCGGCGAGACCTCCGGCAAGGACTATGTGTCCTTGAGCCTGGCTGCCCCGGAATTCGGGCCGCGCAAGCTCTACGCCAATCTCGGCCGCGCTGCCGGCCACGACGATGACGACGTCTATGCCGTCATCTGGAATCCGGCCGACTGACCGAGCCCTGGGCCCCCGCGTCATGCGCGCGGGGGCCTTTTCTTGTCCTCGTACTGGCCTCTCGGTCGCCGGAAACCTGTAGTGGGTCGTTTTCAGCAGGGGGCTGTTTTCGACCCTGCCCGTAGCGTGCCCGGCATTGCCATGCTTTGGCAATGCGGCGCCGCAGTGCGCCGTCCTCGCCGGATCGGAGCATGGAGGGCAGCATGGACGATGAAGCGACCCGGGCAGCCAATGCCAGGAAGGGCAGCCCGTTCCTGAATACGGCTCAGGCAGCCTTCTATGTTGGGCTGTCGCAGCGCACGCTGGAGAAAATGCGCGTGGTGGGTGGCGGTCCGCAATACCGCAAACACGGCCGCTATGTGCGTTACCACATCGACGATCTGGACGCCTGGTCGAAGGGACGGAGCAAGACGTCGACCTCTCATGGTTGATCTCAAATTGGCACTCGGCGGCAGCCTCATCGGGTGCCGGCGGCTGCACGCTCGCCGGTATCGCCGCCGCGTTTTGACCCTGACACTGCTGGGGTTGGCAGCCTTAGGGGCCGCCGTCGGGATGCCCAAGCATCCCCTGCTAGTCTGGAATGCCAGCGCCAGCGCGCCGTTCGGCCTGTACCGGCTTGCGGCTATGGCGCAGCTCCAGCGCGGCGCCTGGCTGCTGGTTCGGTTGTCGGACTCGACGCGCCGCATGGCTGCTACCCGTGGTTACCTTCCGGCCGATATCCCACTGATTAAGCCGGTCGCGGCCGTGCCGGGCGAGGTGGTTTGTGCAGCCGGCGATACCGTTTGGCTGGCGTCCGGCTTGGTGTTGCAGCGGCTGGTGCGCGACGGCCAGGGCCGGCTGCTTCCGGCCTGGTACGGGTGCCGGATCGTGGCCGACGATGAGGTGTTTCTCGCCAATCCGGCGATCTTAGACTCCTTCGACAGCCGCTATCTGGGGCCGGTTCCGCGCACCAGTGTGATCGGCCAGTTGGTGCCCCTGTGGACCTGGTGAGACAGATCGTTGGCGCCGGTTTGGCGATTGCTGTGGCATGGGCTGGTGACAGTCGGGCAGGAACCGCGGCGCAGCGTATCGGCCGCTGGCAGCCATTCATTGCCGAGGCCGCAGGGCGGTTCGGCATTCCGCCGGGCTGGATCGAGGCGGTGATGCAAGCCGAAAGCGGCGGCCGCGCAATCATCAATGGCCGGTCGACCGAATCGAAAGCTGGGGCGCTCGGCCTCATGCAGGTGATGCCGCAAACCTATGCTGAGATGCGCCAGATATACGGGCTGGGTGCCGATCCGCATGATCCGCGTGACAATATTCTGGCCGGTACAGCCTATTTGCGCGCGATGCTGGATCGTTTCGGCTATCCAGGCTTGTTCGCGGCCTATCATGCCGGCCCAAGTCGCTACACCCGGCATCTTTCAACCGGCGAAACTCTTCCGACGGAGACGATTTCGTACCTCGGCGTGCTCGAAAACCAGTCGTTGCCGGGTGTCAAATCGGTGGCGCAAACGGCGCCGGCAGGCCAGCTAAATTCCGTCAATCTGGCCACGGGCAACAGCCTTTTCTTCATTCGCAACAGCGCGCCAGTGGGCGAGAGGCAGCTATATCCTTCGTTCCGTTGAATCGTCCGCCGCATTAGGCGAGCAGATATCCGCAAACTTCGGCGCAGCAGGGTGGATCGCGGTCCCATGGGCGCGGTAGGGCAAGATAAAAGCATCGGCGCCAAGCGGCGCCGAAGATGTTGTCTGCACATCGGTTTGTATGGCGCTAGGTGCGAGACGTTGGCGCCATGGTTGGCACAAGTCCTTAGCCTTGCAGGGCTCCTATAGCGCCTTCTTGCCGAAGGCCTGCGGCATGCCTTTCTTCACCATGACGGGATACCACATGCGGTGGCGATATGCGTGATGACGATTTCAGGCCCCGGCTCGGCAAGGTGCGTGCCGATGGCCAGAAGATGGTCAAGTCTTTCCGCAACCGGGTGCTGCAGGCGGCCGGTCTGGCCGGGGGACTGCATAAGCGGGGCGGACGGTTCCAGGGCAGTCGTATCGGTCGCGGTGCCGGCATCGGCCATGTGCTGGCCGGACGGGATCGCTGGACTGGCTGGCGGACCCGGCGTGTCGTGGTCAAAGCACGGCTGGTCAAACTCGCCGGCCGCAATCTGAAAGGCGCGCAGCTGCATCTGCGCTATATCCAGCGCGATGGCGTGACTCGCGAGGGACAGCCGGGGCAGCTTTACGATGCGCAAGCGGACCGGGCCGACGGCAAGGCTTTTCTGGAACGCTCAAATGGCGACCGACATCAGTTCCGCTTCATCGTCGCGGCCGAAGACGCTACACAGTATGAAGATCTGAAGGAGTTTACCCGGCGGCTGATGCGCCAGATGGAGCAGGATCTCGGTACGAAGCTCGACTGGGTGGCAGTTGACCATTTCAACACCGGTCATCCACATAGCCACGTCATCTTGCGTGGCCGCGATGATCGCGGCGAGGATATGGTCATTGCCCGGGAGTATATCGCGAAAGGTTTGCGCGAACGGGCCCAGGAGATCGTGACGCTCGATCTGGGGCCGCGCACTGATATCGAGATCGAGGATCGGCTACGGCAGGAGGTCGGGCAGGAGCGCTTCACCAGCCTGGATCGCGGCCTGCTCCGCGAGGCGGGCGATGGCCGAATGGTTTCCATCGGCCTGTCGCAAGACGGCGATCATGCCCGGTTCCAGCAGAGCCTGAAGGCCGGACGGCTGCAGATGCTGAAGCGGCTGGGGCTGGCGGAAGAAACACAGCCGGGGATTTGGCGCTTGAGCAGCAGCCTAGAGGTGACGCTCCGTCGTATGGGTGAACGCGGCGACATCGTCAAGACCATGCATCGGGCGATGACTGAGAAGGGAATTGGCCATGCGGCAGGGGACTATGCGATTTACGATCCCACCGATCCGCAGGCCAAGCCGGTCGTCGGGCTGGTGTTGCGGTTGGGTCTTTCGGACGAGATCAACGATCGGCATTTCATGGTCATCGACGGTATCGATGGCCGCAGCCATTATGTCGAGATCGGCAAGTTGGACCGACAGGAGGCGATGGCCGAGGACAATATCGTCGCTGTGGCGGCCAGGCCGATCGGACCAAGCCAGGCTGACCGGACCATCGCCGAGATCGCCGCTGCGCACGAGGGACGCTACAGCGCGGACCTTCATCGGCAGCATGATCCGAGCGCGCGCCCGGCCTTTATCGCAAGCCATATTCGCCGGCTCGAAGCGGTGCGACGGGCGACCGGGACAGTGGTGCGCGACGCCGACGGCATCTGGGCCATCGCCATAGACCATCTGGACAAAGCCGCCGCCTATGAGGCCGGCCGGGCCAAAGACAGTCCGGTCGAGGTGAAGGTGTTGTCGTCGCTGCCGCTGGAAAAGCTGACAGGCATCGAGGCGGAAACCTGGCTCGACCACAGCTTGGTCAATGCTGATCCGGCAGGTATTCGTGACGCTGGCTTCGGCAAGTCAGTCCAGAAAGCCCTGCAGCAGCGGCGGCAATGGCTGATCGCTCAGGGCTTGGCCGAAGAGCAGGCTGGGCAAGTGGTGTATCGCGCCGGACTCCTGAATGTGCTGCGTCGGCAGGAGCTTGCCCGTGTCGCCGGCCAGCTCTCACAGGAATTGGGCCTGGCTTACGTCGAAGCCAGCCGCGGTGAGCGCGTCGAAGGGATTTATCGGAGATCGGTGATGCTTGCCAGTGGCCGTATGGCCGTCATCGCAAAGACCAGGGAGTTCACACTCGTGCCCTGGCGGCCGGTGATGGAGCGACAGCTCGGCAAGTTTGTTGCGGGTGTATTGCATGGCGATCAGATCAACTGGTCGATTGGACGGAGCCGAGGCCCTGCCATTGGTTAGGCCGCCTGGTTTCGACTAAGTGCAAATTCGGGATCGATGAGGCGCAAGACCGCCGTCGCTCCAGCGGCAACAGCGCCGGTCGCGGCCAGGGCCTGCAGCCAGAATCCATCGATTGCGCCGATGCGCAGAAGCGAGAGGCCAAGTAGATATCCTGCATAGGTCGCCGGGAGCGCGAACACGAATGCCATGATCAGGCGGAAAGAGACCGAACGGCTGGCGGAGAAGAGAACCGTCCCGAGGATCAGGGCCATGAATCCCGCGAGCACGCCGAGAATAAGACTGCCCCAGATACCAGCGCCGAGGCCGTAGGCGCCCTGGCCCGCCGCGAGTGCGGCCAGAATGGGAAAGGCATAGACCGCGAGTCGGTAGAGCAGGGCGCAGAAGGCGCCTAAGCCTATAACTGTTGCAACAAGTGAGAGGATCATGACATCGCCCTCATTCAGAGAGCTTCAATTATGGCAGGCGATACGCGTTCAGACTGAGACAAATATGAATCAAATCTAGTCTGTTCTGCGCATCGCAGAATTGTCCTTCACCTGATCTAGCGGCACAATTTTCTGGCGCAGAATCGGGGCGTGCATTTTTTTTGCGCCAGGCAATGAGGAAGAGCATGGATTTGTTCAATGTAGTTGTTGGAGTTGCGAATATTGTTGGGGCAATTGCAGGTATCGCGGGTGCATTATTTGCGTTGATTGCGATCTTGCCCAAGGCGCGTTATGCGTCGTCCCGTTCCGGCCGGCAGCCGGTTCCCGTCGAAATGGTGGGAGCGGCTCAGCCTGAATACGCTGGTACTCCTCATAACCAATCTGGGTTTGGGGGCGCGATGGGCTTCCTGTTCCAAGAGGAATGGCAGCGCGCCAAGATCCGGTTCTGGGGTGATCATTGGAGCGACGAGGAAGTCTACCTGAACTTCAAGAGGTCGATCGCGATGGGTGCTTGCAACTTCTTCATCGTACTGATGCAGAGCTTTGCCAGTTTTAATGCCAAAGGCTTCGGTCTCGTCTTGGCCGGATTGGCCTTCCTCCTGCTCTGCCTCGGCCTTGTGATCGTGTATTACGGCTATGCGCGGTTCAAACGCCGCTTCGGCTAGCTAAGAATTCTTTTGCAGCCTGAGTAGGGCGTAGAGCGGCGTAACTAAGCGCGATTTTCGATTCTGAGCTTTTGAGCGAGTCCTAGTCCCACGCCATGGCACTGGTGCCATGGACACATTGGGACCGGGATATGACGCCCACCAAGCTGCTCATCGGTCAGGCTCTCGTCGTCTTCGCCATCGTCATCGGCGGGCTCTGGTCCTCGACCCAATGGGCGGCCGTGATGCTGGGTTACCAGCCGCGGCTCGGGGCTGCCTGGTTCGACCTGCTCGGCTGGCCGATCTACCACCCTTGGCGCCTGTTCGAATGGTGGTATGCCTATGAGGCCTATGCGCCGGACATCTTCCAGCGCGCCGGCTTGGCGGCTGCTGGTAGTGGCCTGCTCGGCACTATGGCTGCCGTTATCGGCTCGCTCTGGCGGGCACGCCAGAACCGCCTCGTCACCACTTACGGTTCTTCGCGCTGGGCCACCAAGTCCGAAATCCAGCAGGCAGCGCTCTTCGAGCCGCGCGGCGTTTTCCTCGGTCGTTTAGGGAGCCGCTATCTCCGCCATGACGGGCCGGAGCATGTCATGGCCTTTGCGCCGACCCGCAGCGGCAAGGGTGTCGGCCTTGTCATCCCGACGCTGCTGACCTGGACCGGTTCGACCGTCGTTCATGACATCAAGGGCGAGAACTGGCAGCTCACGGCCGGCTGGCGGCAACGTTTCTCACATTGCCTGCTGTTCAACCCGACCGATCTGCGCTCGGCTCGCTACAACCCACTGCTGGAGGTGCGCAAGGGTCCACATGAGGTCCGCGATGTGCAGAACATCGCCGATATCCTGGTTGATCCAGAAGGCGCGCTGGAGCGACGCAATCACTGGGAAAAGACCAGCCATTCCCTGCTGGTCGGCGCCATCCTGCATGTCCTCTATGCCGAAGAGGAAAAGACGCTCGCCCGTGTCGCCAACCTGCTGTCCGATCCGAACCGGGCCTTTGAGCGTACCTTGCGCGACATGATGGCGACCAACCATCTGGGCGATGCCGAGCATCCCCAGGTCCATCCAGTGGTCGCCTCGGCCGCCCGAGAAGTGCTGAACAAATCCGACAACGAGCGCTCTGGCGTCCTGTCGACTGCGATGTCGTTCCTCGGCCTTTATCGCGACCCGACAGTGGCGGCCACCACGGTGGCCTGCGACTGGCGGATTGGCGATCTGATGGACGCCGAGCGACCGGTTTCGCTCTATCTGGTCATCCCGCCATCCGACATCTCCCGCACCAAGCCGCTGGTCCGTCTGGTGCTCAACCAGATCGGCCGCCGGCTGACCGAGACCTTGGAAGGCGACCCCGGCAAGCAGCGCAAGCACCAGCTCCTGATGATGCTGGACGAGTTCCCGGCACTGGGACGGCTTGATTTCTTCGAGACGGCGCTTGCCTTCATGGCCGGCTATGGCATCCGCGCCTATCTGATCGCGCAGTCGCTCAACCAGATTTCCAAGGCCTATGGCGAGAACAACGCTATCCTGGACAACTGCCATGTCCGTATCGCGTTCTCGTCCAACGATGAGCGCACCGCCAAGCGCATCTCGGATGCCCTAGGCACGGCCACAGAACTGCGCGCCCAGCGCAATTACGCCGGTCACCGCCTGGCACCATGGTTGAGCCACGTCATGGTCTCGCGCCAGGAGACTGCCCGGCCGCTGCTGACGCCGGGTGAGGTGATGCAACTGCCGGCCCACGAGGAACTGGTGTTGGTGTCCGGCCTGGCGCCGATCCGGGCGCGCAAGCTGCGGTATTTCCGCGATGCCAATTTCACCGATCGCGTCTTGCCGCCACCGACCTTAAATCCGGGCCCGTATCCCGACTGCCCAACAAAGCGGTCAGATGACTGGAGCGGCCAGGTGCGCGAGCCGAACCATCGGCTGGCTGCAGGCAGCGGCGCCATTGGTGATGCTTTTGCCGGTGAAGAGGAAGGCGGTCTGCAGCGCCATCCCGGTTTGCCGGAGACCGAGATTGTCCGCCCTGAGGGCGAGGCGCCGGACGACCTCGCGCTGCTGGATGACGACCTCGACAATCCGACCACCGGGCGCCAGGGCGTGCTCAACCTGCGCCGGCCCAATGCAGCACTGCAGCGCGCGCATGCCATGAACACCGCCGACGGACTACATCGCCACGACGATGCATTGCCAAGATTCTGAGACCGCCATGAAGCCGCGCCATCACCTCTATCTCAATGACGAGCTGACCGAGCAACTGGAGCGGCTCTGCAAACGGCCCGGTGCTTCCAAATCCGCCATCGTCGCCGATGCCCTGAAAGCCTATTTCGCCCGTGGCGCGGCGATCGAAATCGATCCGGTGATCAAGGCGCGGCTGGATAAGACCGGTCGGAGCCTTGCCCGCATCGAACGCGACCAGCAGATCCTGCTGGAGACCTTGGGCCTTTTCATCCGCTACCAGCTCACCATCACGGCGCCGCTGCCGGAGGCCGATCAGGCGGCGGCAAAGGCCGTAGGTTCAGAGCGGTTCGAGACGTTTATCGCGCAGATTGGTCGGCGCCTGTCGGCGGGAAAAAGTCTGACGACGGAAGTGCTCAACCGGATCGCACCGGACGGTATGGAAGGCAGGCGAGCCGGGGAGGGGCGGGCATGATCGGGCTCTTTTCGCCAGAAACCCTCGAACGCCGCCGTGGCATGCTGCGCACGGCTTTAGGGCAGGCCATCACCATGGCGCTCAACGATCCGGCCGTGATCGAGGTCATGGTCAATCCCGACGGGGTGTTGCGTCTCGATCGGTTGCCGGAGGGCATTGTCGAGACCGGCATCCAGCTGATGCCAGCCGAGGTCGAGCGGATCATCCGGCTGGTTGCCTCCCATGTGCATGCTGAGATCCATGCTGGCAATCCGATCCTGAGCGCCGAACTGCCCCCGCATGAGCCAGGCCTGGCTGGCGAGCGGTTCGAGGCCATTGTGCCGCCTGTTTCGCTCGGACCCTGCTTTGCCATCCGCAAGCCAGCCGCCAAGGTCTTCACGCTGAAAGACTATGTGTCTGATCGGATGATGACGCTCTGCCAGGCCGACCTGCTGCGTCGAGCCGTGCGCGAGCATAAGAATATCGTCATCGCCGGCGGCACCAGCTCGGGCAAGACCACGCTGGCCAATGCCCTGCTGGCCGAGATTGCCCAGATGCGAGAGCGGGTGATCCTGATCGAGGACCGACGCGAACTGCAATGCGCGGCGCCTGACAAGGTGCCGCTGCGTACCATCCCCGGCGTGGTGCTGCTGAATGCTCTGGTGCGCTCGGCCATGGGGCTACGGCCTACCCGCATCATCGTCGGCGAGGTCCGCGGCCCGGAAGCACTCGATCTCCTGAAGGCTTGGAATACCGGCCATCCCGGTGGGCTGGCTACAGTGCATGCCAATTCGGCGCGTGCCACGCCCTACCGGCTGGAGCAACTGATCCAGGAGGCGGTCATCACCGTGCCGCGCAGCCTGATCGTCGAGGCTGTCGACCTGATCGTGTTCATCGCGGGCCGCGGGCTCGGACGCCGGGTCGAGACCATCGCCCAACTCGATGGCATCGAGCCGGACGGCACCTACCGGCTGACCGAGCTTCTCACCCTGCCAAAACGACACAGCCAGGAGGCCGCATGCTGAAGCTCGTCCGTATCCTCTCACAAGGTGTGGCCGGTCAAGTTATCATACTCGCCACGGCCGGTTCGGCCTATGCCGCCGGCTCCAACATGCCTTGGGAATCCCCGCTGCAGTCGATCCTGGAATCAGTCGAGGGCCCGGTTGCGCGCATCGTGGCGGTGATCATCATCATCGTCACAGGTCTCTCATTGGCCTTCGGCGATACCTCGGGCGGTTTCCGGCGCCTGATCCAGATCGTCTTTGGGCTGTCGATCGCCTTTGCCGCGACCAGCTTCTTCCTGACCTTCTTCTCTTTTGGCGGTGGGGCGCTCATCTCATGAGCAATCGCATCGAAGGTTTTGAGCTGCCGCTGCACCAGGCCCTGGTCGAGCCGATCCTGTTGGGCGGCGCCCCGCGCAATCTTGCCATCCTGAATGGCACACTCGCGGCGGCTTTGGGATTAGGCTTGCGGCTCTGGATCGCCGGCCTGCTGGTCTGGCTGATCGGTCATAGCCTTGCCGTGCTGGCGGCCAAGCGCGACCCGCAGTTTGTCACGGTGCTGGCCCGTCATCTGCGCCAGAAAAGCTATCTGTCATGCTGAACTTGCGCGAATACCGGCGCAAAGCCTCCCTGCTGGCGGACCATCTGCCATGGGCAGCCCTGGTCGCACCCGGAGTGGTGCTGAACAAGGATGGCAGCTTCCAGCGTAGTGTCCGTTTTCGTGGCCCGGATTTGGAGAGCGCGACCGAGGCTGAATTGGTGGCAGCTTGCGCCCGCCTCAACAACGTGCTGCGCCGCTTCGGCTCGGGCTGGGCGATCTTCTTCGAGGCCGAGCGCTATGAGGCACCGGGTTACCCGACAAGCGATTTCCCCGACCCGGCCTCCTGGCTGGTCGATCAGGAGCGTCGGGCCACCTTCCAGGGTGAAGCCTTGCATCCAGGCATGGAGGCGCCGGTTGGCCGTCAGCATCACGAAAGCCGCTATCACCTCACATTGACCTGGCTGCCGCCGGTCGATGAGGTGCATCGGTTGGGTAATCTCTTGCTGGAGCGTGATCAGGCCGAGCCGGTGCAGGATTGGCGCAAACGGCTGGAGCAGTTCATGACTGAGACGAATCGGACGCTCGATCTGCTCGGATTGATCATGCCGGAATTCGAACCGCTGGATGATGCCGGCACCCTTGCCTACCTGCACGGTACGATCTCGACCCGGCGGCATGACATCGCGGTTCCGGAAACGCCAATCTATCTCGATGCCATCCTGACCGACACGCCGTTCAGTGGCGGTCTGGAGCCGATGCTGGGCGAGCGGCATGTGCGCAGCCTCACCGTGCTGGGCTTTCCCAACCTGACGCAGCCCGGGCTATTGGATGAACTGAACCAGCTCAATTTCGCATACCGTTGGGTGACGCGCTTCATCCCGCTCGACAAACCGGACGCCACCAAAGCACTGACTCGGTTGCGCCGGCAGTGGTTTGCCAAGCGGAAGTCAGTCACCGCGATCTTACGCGAAGTGCTCTACAACCAGCCGGCACCGCTGCTGGATTCCGATGCCGATAACAAGGCGGTCGATGCCGATGCGGCCTTGCAGGAGCTGGGCAGCGATCAGGTCAGTTTCGGATACCTCACCACCACCGTCACCGTCATGGATGCGGACCGCCAAGTGGTAGCCGAAAAGCTGCGCGCCGTCGAAAGGGTCATCAATGGCCGGGGTTTTGCCACCATCCGCGAAAGCTTGAATGCCGTCGAGGCCTGGCTCGGCAGCCTGCCGGGCCATGTCTATGCCAATGTCCGTCAACCACTGGTGCATACGCTCAATCTCACCCATCTGGTGCCGCTCTCGGCGATCTGGGCCGGGCCCGAAGGCAATACACATCTCGATGGCCCGCCCTTGCTGCTGGCCGAGACCCGCGGTACCACGCCATTTCGCTTCGTCACTCATATCGGCGATGTCGGGCACATGTTCATGGCCGGCCCAACCGGGGCGGGCAAATCGGTGCTGCTGGCCCTCATCATGCTGCAGTTCCGGCGCTATCCGCGCTCGCGCATCGTGATGTTCGACAAGGACCGCTCCAGCCGGGCCGCCGTGCTCGCCATGGGCGGGCAGTATCACGATCTGAAGCTACAGGGTGCGCTGTCCTTCCAGCCCTTGCGTCATATCGACGACCCTGCCGAGCGCAGTTGGGCGGCTGAATGGCTGGCTGGCCTGTTCGCCCATGAGAAGGTCATCGTGACGCCAGAGGTCAAGGAAGCGCTCTGGTCGGCGCTGAACAGTCTGGCCTCGGCGCCGATCCATGAGCGAACGCTGACTGGGCTTAGCGTATTGCTGCAATCCAATGCACTGAAAACGGCACTGCAGCCTTACACCCTGGAAGGGCCGTTCGGGAGTTTGCTTGATGCATCCACCGAAGATTTGAGCCTTGCCGACGTGACCTGCTTCGAGATGGACGCCTTGATGGGGCAGGCGGGCGTCATCCTGCCGGTGCTGACCTCTCTGTTCCATCGGCTGGAGGCGCAGTTCGACGGCCGGCCGACATTGCTGATCCTCGATGAGGCTTGGCTCTTTCTGGATCATCCATTCTTTGCCGCTCGTATCCGCGCCTGGTTGAAGACCCTGCGCAAGAAGAATGTCGCTGTTATCTTCGCCGCGCCCTCGCTGTCCGATATCGCCAATAGCGGCATAGCACCCGCCATCATCGAAGCCTGCCCACAGCGCATCTTCCTCCCCAACGACCGGGCCATCGAGCCGCAGATCAGGCTGGTCTATGAGCGTTTTGGGCTGAATGAGCGGCAAATCCAGTTGATCGCGCAGGCCCAGCCCAAGCGGGATTACTACCTGCAATCCCGACGCGGCAATCGCCTCTTCGAACTCGGCCTCGGTCCGGTGGCGCTCAGCCTTTGCGGGGCATCTACGCCGGATGATCAAAAACGTATCGACGACGTGCTCGCTAAGGCCGGGCCGGAGCGCTTCACGGAGGCTTGGTTTGCGGCCCAAGGTCTCGAATGGGCGGCCTATCTGGCTGAGGACTTTCGTGTGCAACGGATGGAGGCGTCATCATGAAGCGGCATCTGATGGTCACCCTGACGGCAGGCTTCTTTGCTGCGGCATCGCCTGTTCAGGCGCTCACTGTCTTCGATCCCTCCAATTATGCCCAGAATGTGCTGCAGGCGGCCCGTACGTTGCAGCAGATCAACAACCAAGTCCAGGGTCTGCAGAACCAGATCCTCATGCTGCAGAACCAGGCGCGCAATCTGCAGCGCATGGACTATTCCAGCCTCTATGCCATCCAGTCTGGGCTTGGCCGTATCACCATCCTGATGCGCCAGGCCGACGGCATTGCCTTCGACATGGAGCAGACCGATCGCGCCTTTGCCGAACAGTACCCGCAGCAGTACAGCGCAAGCGTTACTCAGGATCAGTTGAGTCAGGATGCGCGTCGGCGCTGGGAGAATTCCGTCGCCGCGCTGCAACGGACCATGCGTATGCAGGCGCAAGTGTCGGCCAACATTGACGCTGACACGGACGAGCTGGGACGGCTGATCGATCAGTCAGATGCCGCCCAAGGCAATCTGCAGGCCAGCCAGGCGACCAACCAACTGCTCGCGCTGTCGGCCAAGCAGCAGTTGCAGGCGCAAGGCCTGGCCACAGCGCAATACCGTGCCGACGCACTGGAGAAAGCACGGGCCGCGATGGCCCAGGAGCAAGCCCGGGCCAGTTTCGAGCAATTCATGGGCTCCAGCGATGCCTATCCGGGGCGGTAAGTGATGAACGATTTAAGCGTCATTGATCGTTTCACCGAGGTCTTTACGACCTATATCGACAGCGGCTTCGGCCTGCTGACCGGTGAGGTGGCCTATCTGACCAGCGTGCTGGTGGCGATCGATATCACGCTTGCCGGTCTCTTCTGGTCGTCGGGCCAGGATGTCGATGTGTTGGCCAAGCTGATCCGTAAAGTCCTCTATGTCGGTGTCTTCGCGCTGCTACTCAACAACTGGACGATGCTGTCGGGTGTCATCTTCGACTCCTTCACGGGCCTCGGCCTGAAGGCCACCGCCAACAGCCTGTCGGCCAATGACCTGCTGCGGCCGGGCTTTGTCGCCGGCACCGGTTTTCAAGCCGCCTGGCCTTTGCTCAAGCAGGCCGGCTCGATGCTGGGGTTCAGCACTTTCTTCGACAATGTCGTCACCGTTCTAGTGTTACTGTTTGCCTGGGCCGTGGTGGTGCTGGCCTTCTTCATTCTCTCGGTCCAGCTCTTCATCACTATCGTTGAGTTCAAGTTGACCTGTCTTGCCGGCTTCGTCCTGGTGCCTTTCGCGCTTTGGAACAAGACCGCCTTTCTGGCCGAGCGCGTTCTCGGCAATGTGGTCGGCTCGGGCGTCAAGATGATGGTGCTGGCCGTTATCGTTGGTATCGGCACGACGCTGTTTGCCGATTTCGTCTCTGCCTTGCAGGGGCAGCCGCCCAATCTGACCCAGGCTATGTCGCTGGTGCTGGGCGCCATCGCGCTCTTTGGCCTTGGCATCTTCGGACCTGGTATTGCCGCCGGTTTGACTTCGGGTGCGCCGCAACTGGGTGCCGGCGCTGCGATCGGCACGGTCGGCGGTCTGGCGGCGGGGGCCATGGCTGGCGCCGGTTTGGGATTTGCCGCCGCCCGCATGATCTCCGGCCAGGGGCTTTCGGCCGTCCGCGCTGGGGCCGCCTTAAGCGCTGGAACTTCCACCGCCTATGAGCTGGGCAAGACCGGCTCCAGTGCCAGCGGCCTCGCCGGTGTCGGGGCTGGCTTGGCCGGTGTCGCCAAGGCTGGCGTCATCATGATGGGCAAATCGTTCCAAGGTGCATCACCTGGCCCGATCCAGGCTGGCATGCAGGCCGGGCGTCAGGCGGCTTGGACGGCCACCGGTGGCACGCCGCCAGCTTCTGCGTCGACGCCCATGTCGGCACGGCCGGCATCGGCGCCGGCCTGGGCCGAACGCCTGCGGTCTGAGCAGCGTCGTCGCACCCAGACGCACATCGCAGCCCAGGCCATCAAGGATGGCGACCGCTCCGGCAGCGCCGCCAACCCGGACCTCCAGGACAGGGAGTGAGTATGTTCAAGCGATCCAGCAGCCGTTACGGCGATACGCCGGAGCCCATCACGCCCTATCAGAAGGCCGCGCAAGCCTGGGATGAGCGGATCGGCTCGGCCAGGGTCCAGGCTGCCAATTGGCGACTGATGGCCTTCGGATGCCTGATCCTGGCAATTGGGCTGGCGGGTGGGATCGTCTGGCAGGCCGGACAATCCAGGGTCACGCCTTATGTGGTCGAGGTCGATCGTTTCGGCGCAGTGAGTGCGGTTAGCCCGGCCGAACACCCTTACCAGCCGACCGACGCGCAGATCGCCTATCACCTGGCGCGCTTCATCCGCGATGTCCGCGGTCTCTCCATCGACCCCATCGTAGTGCGCAAGGCCTGGCTGGAGGCTTACGACTATGCCACCGACCGCGGTGCGCAGATGCTGAATTCTTACGCACTCAGCAGCGACCCTTTCAAGGCGGTAGGTGAGCGTACGGTCTCGGTCGAGGTCACCAGCGTGGTACGGGCTTCAGGTGACTCCTTCCAGATCAAATGGACCGAGGAAATCTGGAAGCAGGGCACCCGTATCGGCACCGAGCGCTGGACCGGTATCCTCACCATTGTGATCCAGCAGCCGCGCGATGCGGTGACCTTACGCAAGAATCCGCTCGGTATCTATGTCCACGGCCTCGATTGGTCGCGGGAACTCAACCCCGGAGAAGTGCCATGACATTATATACTGTCACTGCTCGCCTATGCCTGATCGGGACATCGGGTCTTGCCTTGGCGGCCTGCACCGACAAGCTGCCGCCGCCGGTGATTTCTTATGACAATGAGACCTTCACGCCGGCTGCTCTCTCGGCCGAGCCGCCCAGGCCGGCCGAGATCGTGCGGATCCCGGAGCCTCTGCCACTGCCGGGGCAGTTGAAGCCGTTGCCGGATGGCAAAAGCTCAGAACCAGACAGTCGGTCGCCGGCAGAACGGGTGACGGCAGCCAATGCGGCTGCCCGGCAGGAACCGAACCGGCATGGCTATATCAATGCCGTGCAGATCTATCCCTTCACGCCGGGTGCGCTCTATCGGCTCTACACCATGCCGGAGCAGGTCAGCGATATCGCCTTGCAGCCCGGCGAGAAGCTGATCGCGGTGTCGGCTGGCGATACCGTGCGCTGGGTCGTTGGCGACACCACCAGCGGCTCCGGTGAGTCCTTGCAGGTCCATATCCTGGTCAAACCGACAGCACCGGACCTAAAGACCAATCTGGTGATCACCACCGACCGCCGAGCCTATCACCTGGAGCTGGAGAGCACGCCGGCCAGCTATATGGCAGCCGTCTCCTGGAATTATCCGCAGGATAAACTGCTGCTTCTCCAGGCGCGCAATGAAGCGGCCGCATCCGCGCAGCCTGTTGACGGCGGCATCGCACTGGAGCGGTTGCGCTTCCGCTACGAGATCACCGGCGATAAGCCGCCGTGGCGGCCGGTCCGAGCCTTCGATGACAGTCATAAAGTCTATATCCAGTTTCCGGCTCGGCTCGACCAGGGCGAGGCGCCACCGCTTTTCGTGGTCGGTGCGGATGGCGGCGCTGAACTGGTCAACTACCGGGTCCGCGGCAATTACTACATTGTCGACCGGCTATTTGCCGCTGCAGAACTCCGTCTTGGCAAGGGGCCGCAGCAGGTGGTGCGGGTCAGCCGTACCGATGGTCGGCCGCAAACTGCAGCCGGTCCGGAGCGACGGCCATGAGCGAGGCGGGTCAAGCCGGCAAAGTGCCGCCGGACGAGCTGGTGTTGCGGGCGCACCCGCGACCGGTGACGCGGTTCAGTCGCAAGCTGCTGATTGGCGTGGCGGCCATCGGATCGGCGCTGGTCTTTGGCACAACCTTGATCGCGCTCAATCCGCCAAGTTTCCGGTCCAAAGGGCAGGGCAAGGAACTCTACAATATCGATCGTAAGCCCACGGCAGATGGATTATCGGTCTTACCCAGAACCTACGGCGAGATGAACAAGTCTGTGCCACAACTCGGGCCGCCAATGGCTGGCGATCTCGGCCCGCCGACAGTCCGGGCCGAACGTGAGGCTGGAATTGCCAGTCCCCAAGGGAACGAGCGTTTGGCCTTTCGGCCCAACTCGGAAGATGACGCGGAGCGGGCCGAGCGGCTGCGGTTGGCGCGCCAGGCGCAGCAAGCGAGGGAAGCCGGCGTGTTCTTCCGGGTTTCGGTCAAGCCGGATGCGGCCGTGGACGGAAAGGCTCAAGCGACTGGTACGGCCTTGTCAGCTGATGACGAGCTGCGGCGCCTCGACCTCGATCCAGAGCGCGACCAGAATAATCAGCAGCGCAAGCTGGACTTCCTGAACCAGAAGGCCGATCCGAGAATTTACAACCCACATCGGTTGCAGCAGCCGGCATCCCCCTATCAGGTGATGGCTGGCACCGTGATTGCTGCCAGCCTGGTGACGGGGATTAATTCGGATCTGCCGGGCACGGTGAAGGCACAAGTCACCGAGCATGTCTATGACACAGTGACGGGCCGCCATTTGCTGATCCCGCAAGGCAGTCAGCTCATCGGCAAGTATGATTCTGTCATCGCCTTTGGCCAGCGAAGGGTATTGGTCGCGTGGAACCGCATCATCAGGCCGGATGGGTCCAGCTTGGCCATCGAGAATCTGCCGGCGACCGATCCGGCCGGCTATGCCGGGCTGGAAGATGAGGTGGACTATGATACCTGGCGTCTGATCGCCGGAGTTGCGCTCTCGACCATGCTGGGTGTGGGGACAGAACTGGCGCTTGGTGATCAGGAAGATGATCTGGTACGAGCAATCCGAGAATCCGCCCAGCAGAACACCAATCGTGCTGGACAGCGGCTCACTGAGCGGAATCTCAACATCCAACCAACGCTCACGATACGGCCGGCCTGGCCGGTGCGTGTGGTCGTCCAGAAGGATTTAGTGCTGCACCCCTGCAAGGGCTGAGGAGGGAGTATGTCAGGCTTGAAGCTTCCAAAATTACCGGACCGGACGCCAGTGAAGATAAGTATTTCGCTTCATCCAGACCTAAATAGGCGTCTTCAAGTATATGCGGACTTCTACAAGGAAACATATGGTGAAGCCGAAAGTCTGACCGAACTGATTCCGTATATGCTGGAGGAATTCCTGAAGGCCGACAAAGCTTTTTCGGCAAGGGCTCGGAAATAATTCCTTCGGCCTATATCACATAGTAATTGATGGTCGACTTCGTCGGCCACTCGCGGGATTTCATCTGCTACAACGCTCAGGCTGACAAATTTAAAAAGAGGGCGTCTGGTCGATCCGAATGAAAATGTTAGTTGTCTGCGTATATGCGGTTCTCATAAACGACTTCTGTTGTGCTAAAATATCTTATCGAATCAGCGGAGCTGAACGATGAGACTAATTGTTCGAAGCGAACCTCTGCCCGGTGAGGGAATATTAGGCTACCTCTTAAGATTGATTGAATTGAATAATGGTGGGAGCTTTTCCCTCCACTTCGGTATCAGCCGACATTCAATATATCCAACGCTTGCTGCTTCCAGTTCAATAATCGCCCAAATCTTTGCTCTCACGAAAGTAAGTAGAAGCGTTCCGGGATTGGATCGCTGCCGTCGGGGCCAGAACGGCCTATATTGGGGCTAGGAGAATGTAGCGCAGAGAATCCTGAACGCAGATGTTAGTCCGACTAACATTTGGAATCGGACCTGACGCGAAAACTAACATTCTGAAGCAAATCGAATTAACATTACCGATTGGACGTCTTACCGTAGCTTATTGGCCTCGCTTAATTCCGATTAACGCTTTTAGCCGGACGGACCAGCGTCTGGTCGGTCCTTGTACGGTGCACGAATTACCGGAATTTGTGCACGATTAAGTGCTTGTATTGCAGAAATAAACGGACATCGGTTGGTGTTCCTGTTCCGCATCTCAATGTTTGAGATCAATGATTGAGATATTGTCCCGAGTCGATTGGGCGGGCTTGGGCTGTTTACGAAGCCAGCGGGCCTATTCAGGTTGCACAACGCGAAAGGCAGCGTCGGCGTCTGACCCGAGCGCGGTCAGGGTCAGCCTTTCCTCGCGGCGGTCGATGTTGCTAGTTTGCCGTTGCAGCCAGCGCCGCTCTTCCAAGGTCTTCACGGCAAGGCTCACCTTCGTCTTGTGCATCGATGAATGGCGGCCGATTTCCCTGGCGTTGACGGCTTCGAACTGACCAATGGTCGCCATAACGCGCCATTCCGGGATGGTCAAATCGTGCCGTTGGCCGTATTCCGCACGGAATTCCTGCGAAATCGTGGCGGCGATCCGCATCAGGCGGCAGGGCAGGAAGGATTCCAGCTCAAGCTTCGACATGGCCGTTGATAGTTACAAAATCGATAGTTACACTTGTAACTATTAGGGAGATTTGGCCATGAATGTCCAGCGTCCATCTGTTACCGACCGCGCCCGCCGTGAGGCTGAGAGCGCCAACCAGCCCGGTTACATGTCGGGTTTCGGCAATTCCTTTGAAACCGAGGCGCTGCCTAGAGCCCTGCCTGTAGGGCAGAATTCTCCGCAAAAGTGCTCCTATGGTCTCTATGCCGAGCAATTGAGCGGTTCGGCATTCACCGCGCCCAGGAAGACCAACCAGCGGTCTTGGCTCTATCGTATCCGGCCGACCCTCGGGCATTGGGGCGACTTCAAAAAGGTCGAGTCTGGCTTCTGGCGGACGGCGCCTTGCGCTGAAACCGAAGTGGCGATTGCGCCCATGCGCTGGAATGCCCTGCCAATCCCGAAGGAAAAGCTATCCTTCATCGACGGCATCCGGACCATGACGACGGCGGGCGATGCAGGTTCTCAGACCGGCATCGGCATGCACGTCTACCTGATTACCCGCTCGATGGTGGACGAGTATTTCTACGACGCGGACGGCGAGCTGGTCTTCGTGCCCCAGTCGGGCGACCTGCGCATTGCGACCGAGTTCGGAATCATTGGGGTGGGTTCTGGTGAAATCGCGGTCATTCCGCGCGGCGTGAAGTTCCGTGTCGAGCTGGAAGACGGCCCTGCCCGCGGCTATCTCTGCGAAAACTACGGCGCCCCGCTGACGCTGCCGGAGCGCGGCCCCATCGGTGCGAACTGCCTGGCCAATCCGCGTGACTTCCTGACGCCGGTGGCGGCCTACGAAGACCGCGACGCACCGTCAAAAATGTACGTGAAGTGGGGCAGCAGCCTCTGGGTGGCCGATATCGACCATTCGCCGCTCGATGTGGTCGCCTGGCATGGCAACTGCGCGCCCTACAAGTACGACCTGCGGCATTTCTCGCCGGTCGGGCCCATCCTGTTCGACCATGCCGATCCGTCGATTTTCACGGTGCTGACCTCGGCCACCGACACGCCGGGCACGGCCAATGTCGACTTCGTCATCTTTCCCGAGCGCTGGATGGTGGCGGAAAACACTTTCCGGCCGCCGTGGTACCATATGAACATCATGAGCGAATTCATGGGCCTCATCTATGGCGTCTACGATGCCAAGACCGGGGGCGGCTTCGAGCCGGGCGGGATGTCGTTGCATAACATGATGCTGCCGCATGGTCCCGATGGCGATGCCTTCGAAACGGCCAGCAACTCCGAGCTGAAACCCCATAAGCTTGAAGGCACACTTGCCTTCATGTTCGAGACCAAGCTTCCGCAGCGGGTCACGGCCTTTGCCGCCCAGTCGCCCGCCCTGCAGAAGGACTACGGGGCTTACGGCGCCCAGCTTCAGAAGCATTTCAACCCGGATAAGAAGTAGGCGTAACCATGGCACGCGTTGACCAGACCCATAGCCCGTCCCTGAAGAGCTGGGTACCGGGTGCAGATGGCCATCAGGATTTCCCAATCCAGAACCTTCCCATTGGCATCTTCAGCACTCAGGACAGTGCAGCCCGGGGCGGCGTGGCCATTGGCGATGAAATCTTCGACCTGTCGGCTGCGCTGAAAGCGGGACTGTTCTCTGGTGTCGCCTCTGAGGCGGCGGAAGCTGCATCGGGTGCGACCCTGAACGACTACCTGGCGCTGGACGGCCGCCGCCGCCGGGCATTGCGTGGACGGCTGTCTGAACTTTTCGGCGCAGTCCTTGCCAACAAGAACAAGGTCGCGGCCTGCCTGCTGCCCGCCGATGGCTGCCTGATGCATCTCCCGGCGCACGTCGGCGACTACACGGACTTCTATGTCGGCATCCACCATGCCACGAACGTCGGCAAGCAGTTCCGGCCGGACAGCCCGCTGCTGCCTAACTACAAGTACGTTCCGATCGGCTATCACGGCCGAGCATCGTCCATCTGCCCGTCAGGCATCCCGGTTCGCCGCCCCAAAGGCCAGCTGAAGCCGCCGACCGAGACCACTCCGGCATATGGCCCGAGCAAGCGCCTGGACTATGAGCTGGAAATTGGCATCTGGGTCGGCCAGGGGAATAAGCTGGGAAGTCCCCTTTCCATCGATAACGCCTATGAGCATGTGGCGGGCTTCTGCCTGCTGAACGATTGGTCGGCTCGCGATATCCAGGCCTGGGAATACCAGCCGCTGGGTCCGTTCCTGTCAAAGAACTTCGGTAGCACCATCTCGAACTGGATTGTGACTGCGGAAGCCCTGGAGCCATTCCGGATGCCGCGGTCGGAGCGCCCTGACGGAGATCCGGCACCGTTGCCGTATCTCGATAGCGCCAGTGATCGCAAAGAGGGCGGCCTCAACATCGAGCTTGAGGTCTATCTGCTGACGCCGGGTCTTCGCGAGAAGAAGCTGCAGCCGCATCTCGTCGGCGCCTCGCATGCCAGGCACATGTACTGGTCTGTCGCCCAGATGGTCGCCCATCACACCAGTAATGGCTGTAATCTTCAGCCGGGCGATTTCTTGGGTTCGGGCACCATTTCAGGTCCCGACAGCACCAGTTGCGGCAGCTTGCTGGAGTCCACAGTTGGCGGCACTGCGCCGTTGACTTTGGAATCGGGCGAGAAGCGTTCGTTTCTGGAAGACGGCGACGAGGTCATCATGCGCGCGCGTGCCAGGACTGCGGACGGGCTCTCGATTGGGTTCGGCGATTGCCGGGCCAGTATTCTGCCCGCCAATCCATGAAATCTGCCGTTTACAGGTTATCCAACCAGTGCAGGCCCGGATGAATGAAAACCGGGGCGGCCTTGCAGTTGGAAACACCGCGGGTATCTGCTTTCAGGATCGGGTCCATGCGGACACGCACGAGGCGCGTGAATGATATCACCCAGGTATCATCGGAGCGGACATAGTCTTCTTCGTAATACCCGTAGCCGCGGAAGCCAAAGGCGCCGTCTGTGCCGGGGAAAGCGATTTCATTCGGCCACTCGTTGTAATCGGTCATCGACCAAATAACACGGGCAGTGTCTGGCGACGTGGGAACCATATCAGGCATCACGACGCGATGGACTGAAGTGCACCCCGCCATGCGCTCGGCCAGATTTTTCATGAAGAAATCGAGGTCGATGGGCTTCGGCGCAAAGGAAAAGCCTTCGAACCTAGCATCAGTCGTAAACAGGCTGGGTATCTTGCTCCACTGCTTGGTGTCCACGTACCGGCAGTAGCGGGCTTTGGTCCGGGAGATTTCCTGGAAATCGGACGGACTGACGCGGCTATTCTGGGTTGTCACGTGTCACTCCCTGAAGCAGAAGGGATGCCGGAGTCTCACCGGCATCCGCGCATTGCTGCGGTCATTCCGCTGCGGGAAGCGGCATTACGAAGGTGTTATTGGTCTTCACGTAGACGCCAGCCCCGGCAATGCGGCCGATCAGGTCAAGTTTGTCGGCGTTGACGTGATGGCGCTCCGAGATGATTCCCTCGTGAGCGTGGATGAGCAGGACTTCACCGATTACCAGGTAGTAGGGAGTCTTCCCCAGCTCAATAATCCGCTCCAGTTTGCACTCGAACTGCACTGGGGCGTCAACGATACGGGGCGGCTTTACCAGATCGGACGGCACGGTGGTAAAACCAGCTAGATCCATTTCGTTGACATGCGCAGGGTGTTCGACGGCGCAGATATTCATGCCGTCCTTAATCTCATCGCTCACGAGATGGATAACAAATTCCGGGCATTCGCGGATGTTGGTCAGGGTGTCCTTGATGGTACCGGCTTTCGGGCCAATCGAGAACATCAACATCGGTGGGTCAACGGCGATGGCGTTGAAGAAGCTGAACGGGGCGGCATTGGGGCCGTCTGGGCCAATCGTCGACACCAGACCAATGGGACGAGGATAGACCAGACCGCCCAGAAGCTTGTACTGGTCCGCCCAAGACAAACTGCGGGCATGCAGCTTAGTGAGTGATTTATCTGCGACTGCGGCTTGGGTCATTTGCTTACTCGTGTTTCGCCCGTCCTGCCGGGCATGGGTGGGAACAAGGCCGCTCAGCTATCCTGCAGCTGGGCGGAGCGGGATTGCCGGGCTTTGCGCTGGGGTCGCGGCACGGAGTCGGTGTTATTGGCGGGCTCGGTCAGGCCTATCTTCGGAATCGACGGGTGGTAGCCAAGCGCGAGTGAAAGCTTTTCGGCAGTAGCGCAGACCTCCCGAACAAGCTCGGTCCCCATCCGGGTGTCGATGCGACCCGATTGCGCGAAGACAGTCACCGCCATCGCGAACTTACCCGAGGCATCCCAAACTGGTGCACTGATGCCAGCGATGCCCGCACCGCCACCATTGGCGACGGTGGCGACGCCTTGCGCGCGAACGGCGACGAGAGTCTGTTGAAGTTCGCTCTCATCCTTCGGGGCCGAAGGACGGTCCAGCAGCCTGTTCTGTTCCAGCTCTCGCAGGATGAGCGGACGAGTGCGAGCCTGGTCTTCAAACGAGCTGAAGAGTAGTCCGGTGGCCGACCAGGTCATCGGGCAAATATGCGAGAAGGAGATGGTGCTGGCATGTGCGTGCCGCGCCTCCGACATACGCACGAATTTTGGGCCCTGTTCGCTCCAGACGACCAGACCTGCTGTTTCGCCAAGACGTTCGACCAGGCCGTCGAGCATATCGGACGCGTAACGCAGCGCATCGAAACGACTGAAGCCTTTCAAGCCAATCTGCATGGCCATAGGGCCGAGGTCGTATCGACCGGTCAGGAGATTCTGCGAGGCGAGACCGATTCGAGCCAAACTCACGAGATAGCGATGTACTTTTGCGGGAGGAAGGCCAGTCATTCTCGCCACTTCCGAGAGCCGCTGCGAGTGGTCGGTCTTAATCAAGGCTTGAAGGATTACGCCCGCAACCTCGACAGACTGAATACCAGCCTGCATTTCCTCAGCATTTTCGGAGTTTTCGTTCGCCATCGTCCTCTCCTGGGCAATTCCCGAGACGAAGGCGCATTGACGCGATCATCTCATTTGTGATTATATCTATTAAGCGTAATCAATTACGCATTATAAAACTTCTCGGGAGAGAAACAAGTGGCAGACACGGCCGTCACCTACGCCAGTTTTCCGTTCGGCAAGGTCGCAAACGCTATCCCGGGCCTGCTGGCAGACGACGCCGCGCTTGTAACGGGTGCAGCCCAAGGCAATGGGGCGGCGATCGCCAAATCCCTGGCTGCGAGTGGCGCTGCTGTCGTGCTTTGCGACGTCAACCTGGCTGCAGCTTCTCAAGTCTCGGCCGAAATCAACAAGGCTGGTGGTCGTTCCATCGTAATCGCGCTCGACGTGGCCAACCGGGCGCAGGCCGCCGAAGTGGTCGCGAAGGCCAAGGGTGAGTTCGGCCCGATTTCCATCCTCATCAACAATGCTGGCATCTTCCGCAAGGTCAGCATGGACGACGAAGGCTTCCTGGATTCGGCGTCCGACCAGTTCCGGGTCAACGTCGAAGGTTCCCTGAACATGGCGCACGCGTTGCTGCCGCAGCTTCGTAAAACCCGCGGGCGTATCGTCAACGTGGCCAGCATCGCGGCCTTCATCGCCTATCGCCGCAACGTCGTTGGATATGCAGCGAGCAAGGGCGCCGTGGTCCAGATGACCAAGGGCCTAGCCGCAGACCTTGCTCAGGATGGCATCCGCGTGAACGCTATTGCGCCTGGCCTTATCTCGACGCCGATGACCGTGGCGTCACGCTCCAATCCAGCGGTGACTGAAGAGCTTCTCCAGCATGCTCTGGTGAAGCGCTTTGCCGAGCCCGAAGAGCTGGTGGGCGCGATCCTGTTCTTGAGTTCTCAATTGTCGAGTTTTGTAACGGGCGTGACGCTGCCCGTCGACGGCGGCTTTATTGCCATCTGATGAGGTCCCCCAGTGAGTAGCGAAAAAAATTTGAGCGGAAGCGTAGCGAGTAGCTCTGAAATCGTGACTTGCGATGTCCTAATCGCTGGTTCAGGCGCTGGCGGCATGACGGCAGCGATTGTCGCTCGCAAGCAGGGCCTCAAAGTTATCGTGGTGGAGAAGGAGCCCGTCATGGGCGGCACCACGGCGCTGTCGGGCGGCTACCTCTGGGTTCCGAACAACTCCGTCAACAAGGCTGCTGGCACCACGGATTCGGTCGAAGCTGCCCGGACCTACCTTCAGCACGAAGCTGGCAATCAGTTCGACCCGGCGCGTGTGGAAACCTTCCTGCGGGAAGGCCCGAAAATGGTCGATTACATGCAGGCGAACACCGAGGTTCGGTTTGAACCGGCGGTTGCCTTCGCTGATTACCATCCGGATGCGCCGGGCGGCACGCCCGGTGGCCGCACCATCCTGACGAAGCCGGTTCGTGGCTCCATTCTTGGCAAGGACCTTCCGAAGCTGCGTCGCCCGCGGCCTGAGCTGACCATTTTTGGCCTGACCATCGGCTCCGGTAAGGAGCTCTGGCATTTCTATCGTGCGACCCAACGCATCTCGGCGGCCCTGTACGTCGCGCGTCGCCTGTTCCTGCACGGCCTCGACTTGGTGATGCATGGCCGCGGCATGCTGCTGACGAACGGCAATGCGCTCTCTGCTCGCTTGTTCCGGACTGCTAACGACATAGGCGTGGAACTCTGGCTGAAGAGCCCTGTGAAGGCACTGAACCGCAATGAAGCCGGTGAGGTCATCGGCGCACGCATCGCTACGCCCAAAGGCGAGAAGACCATCGTCGCGACCAAGGGTGTCATCCTGGCCTGCGGCGGTTTCCCGCAGGACCTCGTCCACCGCACAGCTATCTATCCGCATAACGCCCGTGAAGGTGAACACGCCTCGGCGGCCAGCCCAGGCAATACTGGCGACGGCCTTCGTATCGCCCAGGCTGTCGGCGGCCAGGTTCGGGAAGGTTATCCGAACCACGCTGCCTGGGCGCCGACTAGTCTGGTGCCGCGCAAGGACGGCACTCTGGCGCCGTTCCCCCATTTCATCGACCGTGGCAAGCCCGGGGTGATTGCGGTTCGCCGCGACGGCAAGCGCTTCGTGAATGAGTCGAACAGTTATCATGATTTCGTCCAGGCGCTGGTGCGTGTGACGCCCCGTGAGGAGGTGGCCGAGGCCTTCCTCATCGCCGACCATCGCACCATTCGTCGTTACGGCCTTGGCTTTGCGAAGCCCGCGCCAATTCCGCTGAAGCCGTTCATCGACTCCGGTTATCTGCAGAGCGGCAACACCCTGGAAGAGCTGGCTGCGAACGTTGGCATTGATGCCAGGAACTTCGCGGAGACCGTCCGCCGCTGGAATGACGACCTTCCCTCCGGCAAGGACTCAGCTTTCGGTAAGGGTAGCACTGCCTACAACCGGTTCCACGGCGATCCGGAAGTGCAGCCCAATCCCTGCATGGCACCGATTTCGACGGGGCCGTTTTACGCGCTCCGCGTCATTCCTGGCGATATCGGCACCTTCACCGGTCTGCAAACCGATGAACTGGCCCGCGTTCTCGACGGCTCCGGCAAGCCCATTGGTGGCCTGTACGCGGTTGGCAACGACATGGCCAGCGTGGCTGGTGGCAATTATGTCGGCGGCGGCATCACGCTCGGCCCAGCCATGACCTTCGGCTATGTCGCCGGGCGTCATGTGGCTGGTGTGGTCTAGGAAGTTTTTTAGAAAGTAAACTCAACCAAGTGGGAGGATAGTATGGATCGCAGGCAGTTTCTTGGCACAATGGCGGGTGCCGCAGCATTGGGACTCGGAAAGATCTCGTTTGCTCAAAGCGCAAATGAGCTTCGTCTGGGCTTCCTGGCTGCAACAAGCGGACCGGCAGCTTTCCTTGGTGCATCGGAAAGGCTGGTCTTCGATCTCATGGTCGAGCAGTACAATGCCGCTGGCGGCATCGGCGGTCGCAAAGTTGTGCCTGTCACATACGACACGGAAGGCAACAGCACAGTTGCTGCCCAGCAGCTTCGTCGTCTCATCGAATCTGACAAGGTCGACGTCGTCGTCGGTCCGAGCACGACCGGCGAAGCCCTGGTCCTGCGCACGATCGCGGAAGAGTCGAAGATTCCGTTGATTACGATGACGGGCACAGAGTCCATTGTGGTTCCGCCGACCCCGTACGTCTTCAAAACCGCGCCGACGGATCGTCACGTTTCGCTGCATATGCTCCAGTTTGCCAAGGAAAAGGGCTGGACCAACATCGGCATCATTACTTCTGCGGACGGCTTCGGCCAGGCCGGTGCGACCTACCTGAAGGCGAATGCCGAAAAGCTCGGCATGAAGATTGCGCTGGCTGAGGAATTCGGCCCGCGTGACACCGATATGACACCCCAAATCCTCCGCCTCCGCCGCGCTGGCATCCAGGCATTGATGATCTGGAGCGTCAATCCGGGTCCGACCATCATCCTGCGCAATGCGGAAGCGGCAGGCTTCAAGACGCCGATCATCAACAGCTTCGGTGTTGCCAGCCCGGCTCTGCTGGAGCAGGCAGGTCGTTCAGCCGAGAATACGTATGTTTCGACCATGCGCCTCCTGATCCCGGATCTCCTCCCGGCGAGTGACCCGCTGCAGCCGGTCGTCGCCAAAATCGCGAAGGAGTACCGCGCGAAGTACAACCAGCCGGTCACCACGTTCGTCGGCAATGCCCATGACGCGGTGAAACTGGTCGAACTCGCCGTCAAGAAAATCAGTGGCCCGCTGTCTCGTGATGGTATCGCGAATGCCATCAAGTCCGGCGTCAGTTTCCCGGGCTGCAATGGCATGATGGCCTATTCGGCCACGAACCACGGCGGACAGGACGATACCTTGTCTCCAGTGGTCATGGTACAAATCAAGAATGGCAAGTTTGTTCCCGCCTAATTGAATGAAAGAGACGCCGTCATGGATAGTTTTCTTCAGAATCTCATCAGCGGATGCCTGTTAGGTTGCATCTACGCCATGGCGGCGCTCGGCTTTACGATTGTCTTCAATGCCAGCCGCATTGTGAACTTCGCGAATGGCGAGTTCCTGATGCTGGGTGGTGTAGGCCTGGCTGGCGTCGTGGTCACAGCGGGTCTCCCGCTTTGGCTCGGCGTCATTCTGGCCATCGCTTGCACAGCCTTTGTCGGCGTCCTGATGCAGGTCGCTTTCCTGAATAACGCCCGCAGCGCCGATGAGTTGTCGCTCGTCATGCTCACAATTGGTACAGGCCTGGCAATCCGCGGTGCGGGTGCGCTCATCTTCGGCCGCTCTGTCACCTTTGTTCCAGATTTTGGTCTGTTCCCGATGTTGCTGATGGGGGATGTCTACATCGTCAGTCAGGGCATCTGGATTGCACTGACCCTCGTCGCCGTGGGTATCGCCCTCTGGTACCTGTTCTCCCGCACGACTTTTGGCAAAGCCATGAAGGCGGCGAGCCAGGAGCCACGTGCTGCGGCGCTCTGCGGGATCGAGCCTCGGCAGGCCGCGGCTGCCGCCTTCGCGATTGCCGCAGGCCTTGGTGGCCTCGCGGGGGCCTTGTTGGCTCCCATCTCGGCGGCCTTCTATGAGAATGGCGTCTTTCTGGGCCTGAAGGGCTTCGCTGCGGCGGTGGCCGGCGGAATGGGCAATCCGCTTGGCGCCGTCGTGGGTGGTCTCATCATTGGCGTCGTCGAAGCGCTGTCTGCTGGTTATGTGTCGTCCGGCTACAAAGACGGCGTCGCCTTCATCATCCTGCTGCTCGTTCTGCTGTTCCGACCGCAGGGCCTGCTTGGCGGCGTCTCCGTGAAGCGGGTGTAAATCATGAAGAGCGCAAACTCCAGTCTTCGCCGCAATTTCATCAGACTGGGACTTCTTGTTGTCGGCATCGCAGTTCTGGATGTCGCCCTGACCAGCCAGTTCTACCGAAGCACGCTCACGCTCTCGCTGATTTTCGCCATTGCGGCGGTCGGCCTGACCCTTCTGATGGGCTTTGCAGGCCAGGTCTCCATCGGCCAAGGCGCCTTCTTCGGTCTCGGCGCTTATAGCGCGGCCTTCGCCATTCAGCAGCTCGGCATTCCTCCGTTGGTCGGGTTAGTAGTCGCAGCAGTGGTGCCGGGGTTCTTTGGCTATCTCATTGCCAGGCCAATTCTACGGCTGTCGGGCAACAACCTGGCGCTCGCCACCCTGGCACTCGCGGCTGTCTTTTATGTGGTCGCGACCCAGTGGAGCAGCGTGACCGGGGGTATCGACCCGGGTATTACCGGGCTTCCGGCTCTGGACTACTTTGGCCTGTCCCATATCCACGTCGTCCTGTGGCTTGCTGGCATCTGCCTCGTCATCTGCACGGCGGTTGCGCTGCTGCTCATTGATGGACGGTTCGGCCGCGCACTGATGGCCATTAAGACCTCCGAGGTCGTGGCAAGCTGCACCGGGGTCGATGTGGCCCGGACCAAGGCCATCGCATTTGCAATTGCTGCCGCCTATGCCGGTATTGCCGGTGCGCTATTCGGCTACTTCCTGCGCGCCTTCAATGCGACATCCTTCAATGTTGGCCTGTCCATCGAACTTCTGATGATGGTCATCGTCGGATCTCTCTCGACGGTCTGGGGCGCCATTTTTGGTGCGCTAGCCATCATGGTCCTGCCGAATCTTCTGGAAGGCTTCGACCATGCAAAGCTGCTGGTCTACGGCCTGGCGATGGTTGCCATCATGATGCTGGCGCCGAACGGCCTTGGTGAGACTCTGGCGAAACTTGTTACGCGCCGGAGGGTCGCAGAATGAAGTCCATTGTTTCCCTTGAAGGCGTCTCCAAGGCTTTCGGTGGTCTGAAGGCTGTCGACGACGTCACATGCAGCCTTTCAGAAGGCATCGTTACGGCGCTGATTGGTCCGAATGGGGCCGGTAAATCGACGCTTATCAATCTCATCACCGGGGTTTTCCTGCCGACTGCGGGTTTGGTGAAGCTCGGGGGCGTCGACATTTCCAAGCTGCCGATGCATGCCCGCTCTCGAATGGGCATTGCTCGCACCTACCAAACGCCACAGATGATTCACGGCCTGTCGTCCATCGAAAATGTGATGGCAGGTGCGTACCGGTTCGGCAGTCACGGCCTGCTCAAAACAATCTTCGCTCCCTGGATGGTGGCCAAGGAGAACTCCGAGATTGCCGACCGGGCCGCCATTGCACTTCGGACTTCCGGCGTTCCTGAGCAGTGGTGGGATAGGCGTGCGACTGAACTGCCCTATGGCATTCAGCGTCGCGTCGAGATCGCCCGCGCACTTGCGCAGGAGCCGAAAATCATCCTGCTCGATGAACCTGCGGCCGGTCTGAATCCGGCGGAGACCGCCGATATCGGTCGTCTGCTCAAGCAAATTGCCCGTGGCGGCATTTCGGTGCTGCTGGTCGAACATGACATGCCACTGGTGATGTCCACCGCCGACTACGTGGTCGTCCTGAACTTCGGCCGGACTCTGGCTATGGGTTCCCCGACTGAGATTGCAGCCAATCCTACGGTCATCGCCGCCTACCTGGGTGCCGATGATGAGGACGAGGCTGAGGCTGAGGCTGAGGAGTGCGTGGCATGACCGAGCTGCTCAAATTCCAGGGCCTCGTCGCGGGCTACGGCCAGATTACAGTCCTGAAGAACCTGAATCTGACGGTGAATTCTGGCGAAATCGTTGCTCTCGTTGGCGCCAACGGTGCAGGTAAGTCGACGCTGCTCAATACTATCTCGGGCATCCTTCCCGTTCGAAGCGGCAATATTTCGTTCGACAAGAAGGACCTGAAGGGCATGCGGGCCTCCAAGATTGCCCGTCTCGGTCTGCGTCACGTGCCAGAAGGCCGCCGCGTCTTTGCCGAGCTCTCGGTCGAGGACAACCTGAGACTGGGCGCTTATGGCCTTGGGCGGTCCGAATTCGAGGCTGGCCTGGACCCGATTTATAAGATGTTCCCCCGACTGGTGGAGCGTCGGAACCAGCTCGCAGGAACGATGTCGGGTGGCGAACAGCAAATGCTCGCCATCTGCCGTGCTCTGATTTCGAAACCCCGCCTCCTGATGCTCGATGAGCCGTCAATGGGCCTGGCACCACTGGTGGTGGCCGAGATTTTCCGCCTCATCAAGCACATGCGAAACGAGCTTGGCATCGGAATCCTGCTGGTTGAGCAGAATGCCCGCGCCGCCCTGCGAATTGCCGACCGGGCCTGCGTGATGTCGCTGGGCAAGTTCGAGCTTGAAGGTACTGGACAGCAGCTTCTTCGCAATCCAGCGGTGGCTGAAGCCTTCCTTGGCGGAAATCGCCCGCCGGTTGCCCAGGCAGTTTGAGCCGGTCCGTCAGCGGACAGGTCTCGTAGAGATGGAGCAGTAGGACCAGCATGAACGCCAGCGCCGAAGCCGACATCAAATCGCGCAGCTACGAGTACAAGCCCTGCCCAGAACAGGGCGGCGCTCAGGCTGACCATCCCGTCATCGTCATCGGCGCCGGTCCCGTCGGCTTGGCAACGTCCATCGACCTGGCGCAGAGCGGCGTGAAAGTCGTGGTGCTCGATGACGACAACACGCTCTCGAACGGTTCGCGGGCCATCTGCTTTTCCAAGCGAACCCTGGAGATCTTCGACCGTCTAGGCTGCGGCCAACCGATGGTCGACAAGGGCGTCATCTGGAAGACCGGCAAGGTCTTCTTCCAGGACAATCCGGTCTACGAATTCGACCTGCTGCCGGATACTGCTTACCGCCGCCCGGCCTTCGTCAATCTCCAGCAGTACTACTGCGAAGTCTACCTGCTCGACCGGGCCAAAGACCTGCCGAACCTGGAAATCCGCTGGAAGAACCGCCTTGTTGGCCTGGAAGAGGTCAAGGACAGCGTTGTGCTGACCGTCGAAACACCGGACGGCGAGTACAAGACGCGCGCCAAGTGGATTGTCGCCTGCGATGGCGGGCGCAGTACCACCCGGCAGCTGATGGGTCTGGAGAGCAAGGGCAACATCTTCAAGGACCGTTTCCTGATTGCCGACATCAAGATGCCTGCCGAGTTCCCGCCGGAGCGCTGGTTCTGGTTCGACCCGCCGTTCCATCCCGGTCAGTCGGTCCTGCTGCACAAGCAGCCCGATGATGTCTGGCGCATCGACTTCCAGCTCGGCTGGGATGCCGACCCCGTGGCGGAGCGCGAGCCCGAAAAGGTGATACCGCGTGTCAAGGCGCTGCTCGGGCAGGATGCCGAGTTCACCCTGGAATGGGTCAGCGTCTACACCTTTGTCTGCATGCGCATGGACAAGTTCCGGCATGGCCGGGTCATCTTCGCAGGCGATGCCGCCCATGGCGTGTCACCGTTTGGTGCCCGAGGCGCCAATAGCGGCGTACAGGATGCCGAGAACATCGCCTGGAAGCTGCGCTACGTCCTGGACGGCAAGGCGCCGGATAGCCTGCTCGACACCTATGATGATGAACGCGTCTATGCCGCGGACGAGAACATCCTGAACTCGACCCGCAGTACTGACTTCATCACGCCGAAGAACCAGGCGAGCATGGACTTCCGCAACGCTACCTTGGAGCTGGCGCGCGACTTCCCGTTCGCCCAGCGCCACGTGAATAGCGGTCGCCTTTCGGTCCCGGCTGTACTTGCTACCTCTGCGCTCAACACTGCTGACATCGATGCTTTCGGCGGCATTCTTGCTCCGGGTGCGGTAGCGGCAGACGCCCCTGTCGAGGAAGGTGGACGCGACGGCTGGCTGCTCGATATGCTGGGTGACAGCTTCAGCCTCGTCATCTTTGCCGATGAAAAGAGCGATGTGCGGGTACCAAAGTCCGAGGAACTGGCGGAGTTCGCTCAGACTGTCGGGCCGCTGTCGGTCCTGGTCGTCGCGCCGAAGGGCGGCCTGAAGCAGGACGTGCCCAAGGGGTATCGGGTTGTAACCGATATCGATGGTCATGCCGCCAAGCGCTATGACGGCAAAGCAGGCACGACCTATCTGATGCGCCCGGACCAGCATGTCTGTGCCCGCTTCCGTAAGTTCGATGCCAAGGCGGTCCGTGCTGCCCTGCTGCGCGCAACCTGCAACGCGTGAGGACACCATGAGCGCTACCGCCCTGAAGACCCAACCGAACATCGACCGTCCCGATGACTTCTACCAGATGCTGGTCGATGCCCATCGCGATCTCAGTCCTGAGCAGAGCCGACTGGTGAACTCCAAGCTTATTCTCCTGCTCGCGAACCACGTCGGTGACATTTCCGTGCTGTCCGAGGCTCTGGAGGCGGCCAGGAAGGGTGTCGCTCCCAATGCCGCGACGACCGCCCACTAGACCGCGTAATTATTTTAATTGAGGCCAGTCTCTGATGAATTCCGCAGAAACGACCGCGTCCCAGCATTTTGACCTGAGCCGGTTTCCCGACCTGCTGAAAGGCGATATCGCCATTGTCACTGGTGCAGCCCAGGGCAATGGCGCCGCGATTGCAATTGGCCTGGCCCAGTGTGGCGCAAAGATTGCCGTGGTTGACCGCGATGCCGACAAGCTCGCCGGAACAGTGGATGCTATCAAGGCCAACGGTGGACAGGCAGCGGCCTATCATCTCGATGTCGCAGACTTGGCGGCGTGCCAGAAGCTTGCTGGCGACGTGCAGCGCGACCTCGGTTACGCATCTGTCCTGGTGAACAATGCAGGCATTGTGCGCCGGGTGGGCGTCGAGGAAGACGGCTTCATCGCCTCGGTCCATGACCAGTTTACCGTCAATACACTCGGCTCGGCTCACCTCGTGAAGGCTTTCCTGTCCCAGCTCACGGCAACCAAGGGCCGCATAATCAATATCGGTTCCATTGCCAGCTTTGCCGCTACGACTGGCGGCATTGGCTATGGGGCATCGAAGGGTGCAGTCCTGATGATGACCAAGACTATGGCGGCCGAACTGGCGCCGCTCGGCATCCGCGTGAATGGTGTTGCGCCCGGCCTGATGATTACGCCCATGACTGCACCGACACGGAACAAGCCAGAGGCAGTTCGCCAGTACATGGACCACATCCCGATGAAGCGGTTCGGTGATGCTGGTGAGCTGATTGGCCCGATCCTGTTCCTGGCATCCCAGCTCTCGTCCTACGTCACCGGTGTCATGCTCCCTGTGGACGGCGGCTACCTTATTGTCTGACCCGACAGCCGGATTTGGAGACCAGAATGACCAAGAAGGTAGTTCTCGTTACTGGCGGTAGTCGCGGCATCGGCCGAAGCATCGCGCTTATGGCGAGTTCGGAAGGCTGGGCGGTGGGCGTGAACTACACGTCTGACTCCAAGGCCGCCGACGAGGTTGTGGCAAAAATTAAGGCAGGTGGCGGTGAGGCTATCGCCGTCAAAGCCGACGTTTCCAAGGAAACGGACGTCATCGCCATGTTCGATGAGGTCACCAACAAGCTCGGCGCGCTCACAGGATATGTCGGTAATGCCGGTATCAACCTGCCGCGGTCGAACCTGGTCGACATGACGGCCGAACGCATGACCCGCATCTTCTCGGTGAATACTATCGGCGCCTATATCTGCGTCCGCGAAGCCGCGCGCCGGATGGGAGTGTCCCAAGGCGGCAAGGGCGGCGTCATCGTCAACGTTTCCTCGGTAGCAGCTCGCATGGGTTCACCGAATGAATATGTGGACTACGCTGGTTCCAAGGCTGCCATTGACGCCATGACCCTTGGTCTTTCCAAGGAGCTGGGGCCCGACGGTATCCGCGTGAATGCAGTGCGTCCTGGTCTGATTGAGACGGAAATCCATATCGCCGCTGGCGACCCGGACCGCGTTGCCCGATCGGCATCCGCCATTCCATTGGGCCGTGCTGGCTCGCCCGATGAGGTCGCCCAGGCCGTCGTATGGCTTCTGAGCGACAAGGCGTCCTATGTGAATGGCGCGCTGGTCGATGTCGGAGGTGGTCGCTGATGTCGGATGAAATCCGCAGCAAGGGCAAGCGTACGAGTCTGCTGGTCCGGCGGCCCGATCTGACTGTGGAGGCGTTCCGCAAACATTGGGCAGGCCCCCATGCAGCCATTGCCACCAGTATGCCTAGAATAGCCCGCTATACGCAGAACAGAGTGGAAGGTGTAGTATGGATCGCGCCTGGCAACCACGAGCCATACAAAGCCGATGGCATTGTCGAGCTTGAGTTCGAGAGCGAGCAGGCCATGGCGGAGGCCGGAAAAAGTGAATCTGTCCGGCGCCTGCTGCCGGAGGACGAGCCCAGATTCATGAGTGCCATTACGCTGTGCCAGGTTCCCGCAGGCGCTCAGCAGATCCGGCCCGGGAACACCAAGGTAATGGTTGCTGCTCGTCTTGCCGATGGCAGAGACATCATGGACCTGTTCGACGTTCTCGCGACTGCCAAACCACTAGAGGTTTCAGTGGACCCGGTCCTTGGCGCTGCGCACCGAGACGTGCTGGCCTACGAGAAGGAAGAACCTCACGCATTTGCGACGCTTTGGTTTGAGCCAGAAAGGTCTCTTGCTGGGGTCTTTGGCCCGACATCCGAATGGCAGAAGGCTGCGTCACAGTGTCTGACGCGAGGCACTGCATGGCTCATCCACCCACTACCGATCATGAATGGATGAATGGCCGATGACACCCGCAACAGTCGTTTTCAGCGGTAGAGATGCGCATGCGGGAATGCTCATCGCGCAGAGCAATGCGCGTTTGCGAAATTCGCACCCTTTAGGTAGAAGAAGCGTGGCGCCCACACTGAAAAATAGTTGTCAAAAGCGACGGGACGCATGGCTGAATCCACAAACCGACACGGCTTCGATGCAGCAGAATAGCACCACACTCGAACTCGATAATTTCCTCCCCTACCGAATTTCGGTAACGGCCGAAATCGTCTCCAGGCTGTTTGCCAATCGCTATGAAGAGCGGTTCGGCATAACAATCCCGGAATGGCGAGTTCTGGCTGTCGTTGCTGAGAGCGGCCCGATAACGACGCAGAACGTCATCGAGCGTACGCGCATGGACAGAGTCCGTGTCAGCCGCGCGTCAATCAGCCTGACTGAAAGGCAGTTCCTTGAGCGGACGCTGGGCCCGAAGGATCAGCGGGCCTTCATCCTGAAACTGTCTCCGCAAGGCCAGGATGTTTACAGCAAGATTGTGCCGCTAGCCTTCGAAATGCAGGACGCGCTGACGGCTTTCCTGAGTTCGGATGAACGCACGCAACTCTACAGCATCCTGGAAAAGCTCTCCGCTTGTGCTCAACGCATTGAGTCTGGCGAATAGCTGCAGTCGAAAACGTTACCCGTCGCTAATTCAGTAAGGAAGGCACCCCCATGACAACCAAGAAATTCGCCTCACAGGCAGATCTGGAAGAGAAGAAAGTTACCTTCAGCCAGATTTCCGAGCACGCCTGGGCCTACACGGCTGAAGGCGACCCGAATACCGGCATCATCATCGGCGACGACGCGGTGCTGGTTGCCGATACCCAGGCAACGCCTGCGATGGCTGCCGATGTCATTCGCCGCATCCGCGAAGTGACGGACAAGCCCATCAAGTATGTCGTGCTGACGCACTATCACGCCGTCCGCGTGCTTGGCGCGAGCGCCTACAAGCCGGACCATATCATTGCCAGCCAGGATACCTACGACCTCATCGTGGAGCGTGGTGAGCAGGACAAGGCGAGCGAAATCGGTCGTTTCCCGCGTCTCTTCCAGAACGTCGAGACTGTGCCGGAAGGCCTGACCTGGCCGACCTTGACTTTCACCGGCAAGATGACCCTCTGGCTTGGCAAGCTTGAGGTGCAACTGCTGCAGGTCGGCCGCGGCCATACCAAGGGCGACACGATTGTCTGGTTGCCGAAGGAAAAGACGCTTCTGTCCGGCGACCTGGTCGAATTTGATGCCACACCCTACGCTGGCGATGCCTATTTCAAGGATTGGCCGCAGACCCTCGATAATCTTGCCGCTCTGAGCCCGAAGGCTCTGTTGCCTGGCCGTGGCGCTGCCTTGACCACACCGCAAGAGGTGGCCAAGGGTCTCGCCGGTACCCGGTCCTTCATTGCTGACGTCTACGAGAGTGTGAAAGCTGGCGCCGCAGCTGGTCGCGACCTGAAGGTCGTCTATCAAGAAACGATGGACAAGCTGCGTCCCAAGTATGGCCATTGGGTCATCTTTGACCACTGCATGCCGTTCGACGTTACCCGCTGCTATGACGAAGTCACGCAGTATGCCGATCCCCGGATCTGGACCGCTGAACGCGATGTCCAGATGTGGAAGGCGCTGGAAGGCTAAGGACAAGACCTTCGCTGCCGGGTTTGCGCACGCGGCCCGGCGGCGGATGGAGTCGAGCCTTGAGTATTTCCACCGACTCGACTGAGCGCCGTTTGCTCCTCGTGGTGTTGGCGGCCTTCAGTGCCATGGCCGCCATGCGCAGCGCCGATCCGATGCTGGTCTAGCTGTCCCGAGAGCTTCATCGTACCGATGTTTCCCCATTGCTTCCCCCTGTTGAAGAGTACAGCAGGGAAGCAAAGCAACCTTGATAGGCTCGATAGGTCGGCACAAAAATTGAGAGATATCCAGGAGAAATTTGGAGCGGGCGAAGGGATTCGAACCCTCGACCCCAACCTTGGCAAGGTTGTGCTCTACCCCTGAGCTACGCCCGCTCGGCGCCGGTGATACCGGTAAGGCCGGCTGAGCCGGCGACGTTCTGGCCGGAGCCGAACGACCAACCGGCGGGGTGCCGGTTGCAGGCGCGCACTATACCCAGCCGAAACCCCGATGCAAGCGTCTCGTGACACAAAATCAGGGCTAAAAGAGGTGTGGGGCCAAGGGGTTCCGAGACCCCGGACGACAGGGCCAAGCGGCTGGGGAATCTCGGCTTATTTCGGCCGGGTCGGGGAAACCCCTTGCGCCCCGGGGAGGGCTCCTGTATCTGGTGCGACCTCGCGCGGGCCGGTTCCCGCGCATATGGGTCCCCATCGTCTAGAGGCCCAGGACGGCGCCCTCTCACGGCGCAAACCGGGGTTCGAATCCCCGTGGGGACGCCAAACTTTTCTCGAAATCTCGGTAACTACGTCATCGCTATGTTTGAGGCGTTGATGTGCTTTGTCGGGATATTCCGGCTTCTGTGCATGCTTTTAGTTCATGGCTTTGCGGGTGGCTTGGTGCTTTCATCCCATGCCTGCTTGATAAGCCGCACAAGCCAGCGTGAGAGGAGGCCGCCGCGAGGAGCATCCGCAATATCATTGGTTGCCTGCTCGCGCGGGTTAAACAAGAGGCGCTCGAAAGCGGCTGCCGTCATAGCTTTAACATGATCGTCAGCATCCTTCGCGGCGGCCGTCTCTTTGAAGCCGGGTAATGATGCCGCAACCGTCTTCTTAAAGATGTATAGCTCCCGAACCGCATACAGCGCCCTGTAACGGCGCCCGAAGAAAAGCACCAAGATAAGTACAGGCGCGATTATTGCGATCCTCACGGCTACGGCACCGAGGATATAGGCCCCGGCAGATGCTCCGGTGAGGCCGTTGGGCATCGAGAAGACGTTGAGCGATGGATAGAAGATCGGAATGACGAAGAAGATCGTCGCGATCCAAGCGGCAAGCGCGACAATGGACCACACAAATCGCGACATCGTGCTTTTCAGGGGCTCGTCCAGCTCCTTCGCAGAGGTTGCGAAGCTCGACGAAAGCCCCTGTGCGGTGCCCCACTGTAAGGCGTCCTTGGCGTTGGATATAATGGTATCGGCAGTGGCGTTATGGGTCTGGAGAGATTTAACCAGTGCCGCAAGTTCGTCAGAGCGCGTCTTGATCAGCGTATCGAGTGCCTGCTTGCCCTCGGCGAACTGCTTGTTGCGTTCGGCAAGCTGCGCGTCAAATTCAGCGAACGTCTTTTGATATGCCTCGACCTGGCCCTTCAAGGTCTGAGCTTGCGCGGCCACCGCCTCGATTTCGCGTAGCAGCTTGTTCGATTGCTCAAGGTCCGCATTGATCTTGACGACCGTCTCATCTGTAGCCTGCTTACTCGCAGCAGTACTTGCCGCATTCTCTGCAGCGAGCCGCGCATCCTCTACAGCAGTGTTTGCCGCTGCCTTAATCTTCTTGAGGTGATCGGCTGCTTCTTGTCGCGCCTTCGTTAACGCGCCGAGCGTTTCTTCTACTCCCGCCACGGCGCCCGCAAATGCGTCGTAGCTCTCAGGCGATATGATCGACAGGATTCGATGAGCGCGGTCTAGGGCCGCGTCAGTTGCCGTGCGGATGTTTTGATAGGTGTCTGCTAGGTTGGTCGCGATCTGGCCGTTCTGCGACTGGATCGTGAAGCCGCTAGAGTCGATAGTGCCGAACCCACCATGATCCTTGATCACGTCTCTTATGTGGTTCAGCAGATTGGTCAGCGTCTCCGCTACCCGGCCGACCTCCTTAGGCAGCCCGGCCAGGTGATTGACTGGCACAAGGCTGAGCGCCTTATCCGTGGCGGTGGTAATGCCCTCGACCAGTCCGATCACGGCGTGAATCTTGGCATGAGCCCCGGCGATGGATGGGCTATCAGGACCCATCGGGGCCTCCAAGTCCACCTTCGCCCCACCGGCCGCCTCAATGCCTGTGACAGCTTCGAACGTCTTCGCGTTCTGCTCTTTCAACAACGCAAGCTGCGACACCAGCTCGCCGGTCGGTCCAGACGCCATGTTTCTCTCCCTGCGCCGCTGCCACAGCGCCCTGCCATTGAATACAATGGGGGGACTTCAGGCGCAATTCAGCGCGGCATGAATGGTCCGCATACGTGTGCATGTCGCGGCACTGCAATGCAAGGTCGCCATGCGTGACTTAGATGTGTGCTGCCTACCGCTATGCATATGCTGTGGCTTGTTGCCGACCGCAAAGGCCTCGATGTGCTGACCTGACGCGGTCGGCCTCCGCTTAAAACCACTCACCCCACGCGGCGGGCGATGATCTCCATGCCGACGCGATAGCGCTGGCTGATCGTGTAATGCAGCGGCTGGAAGCCGTGGTCTTCCAGCAACTGATACAGCCTGGCGCGGCCGAAATTGTGGAAATGCTCCAGCTCGGCCCAGTAGGGATTGGCCTGCTGCGCCGTCAGGGCGCGCCACAGCGGGCAATCCGCATTCGGCATCGACAGGAACAGAATGCCATCCGGCCGCAGCAGGCGATGCGCCGCCGCCAGTCCCGCTTTGGGATAAGGCATATGCTCCAGCACATCGGCCATGCTGATCACGGCATAGCGGCCCGGCTGGTCGAACTGCGTGATGTCGATGCAATGGCCTTCGATGCCGGCGCTGATCAGCCGCTGGACGTTGTCGCGCCGCAGATCGGCACCCACCGGCGTGAAGCCGTATTCCATCGCCGTGAACAGCAGCGAGGCATTGCCGAAGCCGACATCGAGCCACACGCCGTCCGGCCCAGGCCCAGCACCTGGGCCGGCCACATGGCGCGCCACACGTTCCACGATCGGCGCAAACACGATGCGCTGTTTCTCCATGTCCCAGCCGACTGACTGGTAGTCCAGCACGCGCGAGAAGATCACCTCGTTGGCCGCGTCGGTGAAATAGCCCTCGGTGAAGACATGGCCGCAGCCGGCGCAGGCCATCCAGGACATGGTCGGTTCCAGGATGGGATTATACAGCGGATGCTGCGTGCAGTTCGCCTCTACGATCTTGCTGAAGCTGCGCGAGGCGCAGAGCGGGCAGGTCTCGTAGGGGATGCGGGAGGTCACGGGCGTTCAGCCTGGCGACGTGGCACGCGCGTGCGACTCACTCGGCCGCGTTTTCCTCGGCCGGCATATCCACCGGCACGCCGGGTTCGCTTTTCGAGCAGCGGATGGTCAGCGCGGTTTTCACATGCGCGACATTCTGGAGTGCGGTCAGTTCCTTGGTCAGGAAGGTCTGATAGGCATCCCAGTCGCGCGCGACGATCTTCAGGATGAAATCATTCTCGCCGGCCAGCATGTAGCATTCGCGCACCTGGGCCCAGCCGGCCACGGTCTGCTCGAAGGCCACCAGGTCATGCTCGGCCTGGCTGTTCAGCCCCACCATCGCAAAGACCGTGACGCCATAGCCCAGCAACTGCGGATTGAGATCGGCATGGTAGCCCTTGATATAGCCGGCCTCCTCCAGCGCGCGCACGCGGCGCAGGCAGGGCGGGGCGGAAATGCCGACCCGCGAGGCGAGGTCGACATTGGTCATGCGGCCATCGGCCTGCAGATCGTTCAGAATCTTGCGGTCGATCAGATCGAGTTTGACGCGTTGCATGTAAATTTTCTCGGGATGGGAGGTTGGCGCAATAATATTATAAAATTAAGCAAGATTCCAAGCCTCGGCATCGAAATAAAATTACCTAGGACTGTGGCCTTGATCTGGATCAGTGAGTTTTCTATATGTTCTCATTATCCTGCCCGTTGCCGACGCGCGGGCAGCTAAGCCGTTGTTGGACAATTGAATCTGGTGAATCTGGCTGATCTGGCGGCGTGCGGGCGCGCCTGAACGAACAGCCACGAACGCGAACGAGCACAAACGAACGCAAACGAACACAAACGAACACGAACGAAGCGAAACGAACGCTGGCGAACCTGACTCAGCACCGAATAGACCTGAGTCAGCATCGAATGGACCTGAGTCAGCACAAACTGGACCTGACTCAGCACTGAATAGACCTAGGTTAGCGTCGGATAGGTCGCCCCCGGCGCAACCCGGCGGCGACTGGCGCGCCGGGGTATGACCGGCGTCACGACCCGGCCGGGCGCAAAACAGTGTCGCCGCGCTATATCGAAGGGATGAATCGCGAGTCGCACACGGAGGTTTCATCTGTCTGTCATTTGACCGCGGACGGCAGCCGCGTCATTGCTGCGCTTTCGGTGTTTGACCGGCCTTTCCCTTGCGCCTGATCCACCCGCTGTCATAATCCGAAACCGCTCGTTTTCAGCGTTTTAGCCTGCGCCGGAGTCGCATCACGTCATGGCCACCACCCATCGCACCAAGGTTCTCATTCTCGGCTCCGGCCCTGCCGGCCTGACGGCCGCCATCTATGCGGCGCGCGCCTCGCTGCAGCCGATCCTGGTGCATGGCCTGCAGCCGGGCGGCCAGCTCACCATCACCACCGATGTCGAGAATTATCCGGGCTTCGCCGAAACCATCCAGGGCCCCTGGCTGATGGAGCAGATGGAGGCGCAGGCCAAGCATGTCGGCACCACCATCCTCAACGACTATATCGTGTCGGTCGATCTGTCGAAGCGGCCGTTCGTTGCTAAAGGAGACGGTGGCGACACCTACATTGCCGACACGCTGATCATCGCCACCGGCGCGCAGGCCAAATGGCTCGGCCTGCCCAGCGAGCAGACCTGGCAGGGCTTCGGCGTCTCGGCCTGCGCCACCTGCGACGGTTTCTTCTATCGCGGCAAGAAGGTGGTCGTGGTCGGCGGCGGCAATACGGCTGTCGAAGAAGCGCTGTATCTCACCAACCACGCCACCGAAGTGGTGCTGGTGCATCGCCGCGACAGTTTCCGCGCCGAAAAGATCCTGCAGCAGCGCCTGTTCGCCAATCCCAAGGTCAAGGTGATCTGGGATCATGTGGTCGAGGAAATCCTCGGCGAAGAAGGCAAGGGCGTCACCGGCGTGCGGCTCAAGAACGTCAAGACCAATGCGACGCAGGAGGTCGCCACCGACGGCTTCTTCGTCGCCATCGGCCATACGCCGAATACCGAACTGTTCAAGGGCCAGCTGCCGCTGGACTCGGAATGTTATCTGACCACCAAGCCCGGCACGACGCAGACCACCATTCCCGGCGTGTTTGCCGCCGGCGATGTGCAGGACAAGATCTACCGCCAGGCCGTCACGGCCGCCGGCACCGGCTGCATGGCAGCACTTGAAGCCGAGAAGTTCATCGCGCATCACGCGCATAGCGAAGCGGCGGCCGACGCCGCCGACTAAAACGCAGCTGCAACTGCGTTCATAAGGGGGGACGATGTCGGCGCTGGACTGGGACAAGCTGCGCATTTTTCACGCGGTGGCGGAAGCCGGCAGCCTGACTCATGCCGGCGAGGCGCTCGGCCTGAGCCAGTCCGCCGTCAGCCGCCAGATCGGCGCGCTGGAGACACAGCTCAACGCCACGCTGTTCCATCGCCATGCGCGCGGCCTGATCCTGACCGAACAGGGCGAGCTGCTGTATCGCACCGCGCGCGACATCTTCGCCCGCCTGGCCGTCACCGAAGCGATGATCGCCGATGCCAAGGACAAGCCCTCGGGTGAATTGAAGGTCACGACCACGGTGGCCTTTGGCACCATCTGGCTGGCGCCACGGCTGAAAGAGTTCATGGACCTCTATCCCGATATCCGCATCGAGATGGTGGTGGACGATCGCGAACTCGATCTCTCCATGCGCGAAGCCGATGTGGCGATCCGCATGTGGAAGCCGACCCAGGCCGACCTGATCCACCGCAAGCTGCTCACCGTGCATAACCACGTCTATGCCTCGGTCGATTACGTCACGCGCCGCGGCACGCCGCAGACGATTGAAGACATCGACAAGCATCATGTCATCGTCTACGGCGAGGAAGCGCCAGCGCATTTCAACAATATCAACTGGCTGCTCAAGGTCGGCGATCCGGCCATCCCGCGCGACCCGATCCTGACGGTGAATAACGTCTACGGCGTGATGCAGTCGGTCGCCAGCGGCCTCGGCATCGCCGCGCTGCCGGATTACATGGTGGAGGGCAATCCGCGCATCGTGCGCGTGATGCCCAGCGTCGACGGCCCCAGCTTCGACACCTATCTGGTCTATCCAGAGGAACTGCGCAACACCAAGCGGCTCGCCGTCTTCCGCGACTTCCTGCTGCGCAAGGTGGCGGACTGGCGCTACTGAACATGGACCGTCAAGCGGACATGGTCGGCGGCGGCATGGCCCGGCGCAACGAGTTGCTGGTGCGCGTGCGCCAGCCGCTCGATATGGCGCTGCAGGTGCTGGCTGCCGTGGCCGTCGCCTTGCTGCTGGATGACTATCTGTCCATGCCGCTGCGGATCGGCTATCTGGCCGCCACCATCGCCGTGACCGGCCTGCAGTTTCTCACCCATCGCGCCTTCATGGCCGACCGCGAGCGGCGCCATCGCGCGCAGGCCTGGCGCTGGCGCCTGATCGGCGTCTACAGCCTGAACGGTGCGCTGTTCGGCACCGCCGCCGCCACCATCGTGCAACTGCCCTATGAAAGCGCGCCACTGCTGGCGCTGCTCTGCCTGCTTGGCATGATCTGCTCGGTCAGCCTGACGGTGGCGGTGCAGTTCATTGTCTCAGCGACGGTGATCCTGCTCAGCACGTTGCCGCCGGTGACCATGCTGCTGCTGGCTGAGACGCAGGACCATTGGCTGCTGGCCGGGGCCGGCTGCATCGTCATCGTGCTGCTGCTGAGTTTCTCCCACCGGCTCAACCGCTATTTCCGCCGTACGACGGACCTCGTGGAACGCCTGCGCCAGATGCTGCAGGACCGCACGCGCAGCAGTGCCGATGCCGAAGCCGCGCAGCGCCGCCTGCGCCAGATCCTGGATACCGCGCCGTTCCCCATCGTGGTGGCGCGGCGCAGCGATGGCGCCTTCCTCTACAGCAACCGCCCCGCTGCCGAACTCTTCGGTATCGAAGATGGCGGGCCGGACGCCGTGCCGCGCTACGTGCTCGATCCGGCGCATCGCGATCGCATCTTTGCGGACGGTCGTCCGCAGCCCGACGAGGAGCTGCAGATCGCCACCGCGCAGGGCCGCGCAATCTGGGCCACCATGGCAGCCGTGCCGATGCGCTATGGCGAGGATGAAGCGGCGCTGGTCGTGGTGAACGACATCACCGCCAAGAAAACCTCGGAAGCGCGCCTGCGCGAAGCCGAGCAGCGCCTGGGCGATGCGCTGAACGTGGCGCCGGATGGCGTGGCGCTGTTCGACCCCGAGCAGCGGCTGGTGATCTGCAATCCGGCTTATGCCGGCATCATCGGCGTCTCGCTCAACGCCATCGCCGGCCTGACCCATCGTGATATCTGCCAGGCTTCAGTGCGCGGCCGGCCGGCACCGGCGGCAGCCGGCGTGACAACCGACTACGACGACTGGATTTCGACGCGGCTGCGCACATTCAATCTCGCAAATGGCACGCCGCATATCTTCTTCGATACGCGCGACAAGCGCTGGCTGCAGATCCGCGATTTCCGCATGGACTCCGGCGGCACGGCATCGCTGATCACCGATATCACCGCACTGAAGCGCGGCGAACGTGAGCTGCGCGAGGCCAACGAGGCGCTGGCGGCCCGCACCGAGACGCTGGAAGCGGCGCGCAAGACCGCGATCAAGGCGCACCAGGATGCCGAATTCGCTAATCGCGCCAAGAGCCAGTTCCTGGCGCATATGAGCCACGAACTGCGCACGCCGCTGAATGCCATCATCGGCTTTTCCGAGATCATGTCGCTGCAACTGCTCGGTGCCTCAGGCGTGCCGCAATATGATCGCTACGCCAGCGATATCCTGGCTGCCGGCCGACATCTGCTGGCAGTGATCGACGACATCCTCGATCTGTCCAAGGTCGAGGCCGGCAAGATGAAGCTCGACAGCGACTATGTTCCCTGGGCGCGGCTGCTGCAGGATTGCCTCACGCTGCTGCGCCCGCTCGCCGCCGACCGCATGGTGACACTGCGCGTGGCGCCTGCGCCGGAGAATGCCGCGATCTTTGCCGACGAGCGTCTGGCCAAGCAGATGCTGGTCAACCTGCTGTCGAATGCCGTGAAATACACGCCGTCGGGCGGCGAGGCGACGATCCGCCTGCTGCCCGGCAGCGATGGCAGCGCTGTGGTCGAGGTGACCGATACGGGCGTGGGCATGGACCAGGCCGATCTGCAGAAGGCGCTGGAGCCATTCGGCCGCATCGATTCCGCCCTGGTGTCGCAGATGCGCGGCACCGGACTCGGGTTGCCGCTGGTGAAGGCGCTGATCGAACTGCATGGCGGCCGGCTGGAGATCGACTCTGAGCCCGGTCGCGGAACGACGGTGCGGCTGCATTTTCCGGCCCAGAAGGCGGCTGCAACGCTCTCGTAACGGATTGAATCGGCTGGGTTTGTAAGTAAACGCCTAGTTATGCAGCAGATGCATGCCTGTGTTGCCAATTCTCTGGATACTCAAACCTGCCGCCAGGGGGTACACCAATCCCTGTCAGATGTTGCGTCGCAGCATCTCCCGGTTTTTGGCTTCGGCCAGAAACTTTGGTCGCTACAGCTCCCCCGCTGTATCGACCAGTCCGCGCGTCTCGCGCGGAGCCTCCCTGTTAAGACTTAGCCGGCCTGGTTTCAGGCCGGCTTTTTTTTGCCTTCAGGATTTCAGCAGCAAGGGCAGTGCGGCCATATCGCCGAATACCCGGCAACCCAGCGCGGCAAAAGCCTCCCCGTCACCGTCGGGCCGATAGGCAAACACCGTCATGCCGGCGCGGATACCCGCCGTCGCACCCGGCAGGCTGTCTTCCACCACGGCGCAGGATGCCGGCGCAAAGCCGCCCATCCGTTCAGCGGCAAAGAAGAAGACATCCGGCGCCGGCTTGGCTTCGGCCACCTGATGAACGCTGAACAGGTTGCTGCCGAAATGGTGCGACAGCCCGGTCAGTTCGAGGCTGTAGGCGATCTTCTCCGGCGCGGAAGAGGAGGCGACGCATTTCGGCTGCTGCAACTGCTGCAGCATGGTGGGCACGCCGGAGATCGGCACCAGCGAGTCGCGGTAGCTGGCATAGGTCGCGTCCTTCAGGTCAGCTTCGAAATCTTCCGGCACACGCTGCAGGCCGTAGCTCTCGTAGGCCAGCGTCAGGCATTTCGCCACGGTCAGCCCGGTGAAGTCGCGCGTCACTCGGGTCAGGTCAAAGCGCGGATCCAGCCCGCGTGCAACCAGCTTGTCATAAAAGACACGGTTCGCCAGGGTTTCGGAATCCACCAGCGTGCCGTCGAGATCGAAGATGATGAGATCGTAAGCCATCCCGCAGGGATAGCCTGACGCGCCTTACATGAAAAGCTTTTCGCCCGCGCCGGCATTCTTGTAGAGCTCGGCAACCTGCTCGCCATAGCCGTTATACAGCTGCGTCGGGATGCGCCGACCGGTACCGATCACTTCCTCGGTCGCCTGGCTCCAGCGCGGATGCGCCACCATCGGGTTCACATTGGCCCAGAAGCCGTATTCGTCGGCGGCTAGCCCTTCCCAGAAGGTCTTGGGCCGCTTGTCGGTGAAGGTGAAGCTCACGATCGACTTCACCGACTTGAAACCGTATTTCCACGGCACCGCCAGACGCAGCGGCGCGCCATTCTGCTTGGGCAGCGGCTTGCCGTAGATGCCGGTGGCGATATAGGCGAGATCGTTGGTCGCCTCTTCGAGGGTCAGGCCCTCGGTATAGGGCCAGGGATACCAGAACTGCTTCTGGCCGCTGGCTTCCGCCGGCCGCGAGAAGGTTTTCATCACCAGGTATTTCGCGCCCGAGCTGGGCTGCGCGAACTCGACCAGGGATTTCAGCGGGAAGCCGCTCCACGGCACCGTCATGCTCCAGGCCTCGACGCAGCGGAAGCGATAGAGTCGCTCATCCACCGGCATCTTGCGGATCAGTTCCTCGGCATCGATGGTGATTTCCTTGGCCACCATGCCGTCGATCTTCACCTGCCAGGGCTTGATCGTCAGCGCCTGGGCCGAGCGATGGATATTTTTGCTGGTGCCGAATTCGTAGAAATTGTTGTAGCTGGTGGCGACCTTCTCTTCGGTGAGGTCGCGGCCCGGATCGAAGGCGGCATTGCGCTTGGCAGGATAGAGTTCAGGCGCCACGAGCGCGGCATCGGCGGCGCCGAAGGCGGGACGCAGGCCGGCGCCGGCCAGGAGCCCGGTCATCCCCATGCCGGCGAGCAACGTGCGGCGGTCGAGGAAGATGGCTTCCGGAGTGGCCTGATGTTCCGGCAGATCCCAGCTACGGCGGCGTTTGATCAGCATGGCATAAAATTCCCGAAAACAGTTGCGCCCAAAAAAGATTGGGCCCGGTGATGGCCCGGCCAGGAGAACCTAGCGTGCCATCGACCGGGCGCCAATCAAGCTTCGGTGAGACGGGGCGAAACGTTACATCCCGCCCCGCATAATTTTCGTGTTACTTCTTTTCCAGCAGGCTGCGCAGCATCCAGGCAGTCTTCTCATGGATCTGCATACGCTGGGTCAGCAGGTCGGCGGTCGGCTCGTCGGACGACTTGTCGACCACCGGGAACAGCGCGCGGGCGGTCTTGCTCACCGCCTCATTGCCCTTCACCAGGTCCTTGATCATGTCCTGCGCGCCAGGCACACCGGTCTCTTCCTTGATGGAAGACAGCTTGGCGTATTGCGCATAGGAACCCGGCGCATAGTGGCCCAGCGCACGGATACGCTCGGCGATCAGGTCCACGGCCAGCGCCAGTTCGGTGTATTGCAACTCGAACATGGTGTGCAGGGTCTGGAACATCGGGCCTTCGACATTCCAGTGATAGTTATGCGTCTTGAGATAAAGCGTGTAGGTGTCGGCCAGCAGGCGCGACAGACCATCGGCGATCTTTTTGCGTTCCTTTTCGGCAATGCCGATGTCGACTGCGACAGCCATGGGGACTACTCCTTGTTTTCTGCGGTTCCGCTTCGTTAATTTAGAACTATTCCAACGGGCTGCAAGTTCCCCTGCCATGCAAAGCTATCATGGCAGTCCCGAATCTGCGTCGATTGAAGCGAAAATTTATTGCTGCCCAATGTCAGTCGCTGCGACGGTCAGTTATTCCGCGGGCTCCAGCTCGACGCCTTCGCCGGTCAGCAGCTTTTCCTTGCGCTCCAGCCCCCAGCGATAGCCGCCGAGGCCGCCATCGCTGCGCAGCGCCCGGTGACAGGGCACCAGCACGCCGATGATATTGTTGCCGCAGGCCGAGCCGACGGCGCGCGAGGCCTTGGGCGCGCCCAGGCTCTGGGCGATCTGCTGATAGGTGCGGGTCTCGCCAACCGGAATGGCCTGCAGCGCGGTCCAGACGCGGATCTGGAAGGGTGTGCCGCGCAGGTCCAGACGCAGACCCTTTGGCGGTTCCTTGCCGGCCAGCATCGCCTCCAGCGCTGCGAAGGCGGCTTTGCCGGCATCGTCGTCGCGGTCAATGCGCGCGGCGGGGAATTCGTCGCGCAATTCAGCCAGCATGGCTTTCTCGGTATTGCCGAACAAAAGCGCGGCCACGCCGCGCGTGCTTTCCGCCACCAGCGTTGCGCCCATCGCCGTGCGGCGGATCGCCACCGTTAACGTCAGTCCTTCACCGCCGCGGCGGTAATCAGCCGGCGTCATGCCAAGCCAGCGCCCGGCCTTTTCATAGACGCGGCTGGCGGCGCCGAAACCGGCGCCGTAAATCGCGTCTGTTACGCCGCTACCATGACGCAGCTCGTTTTTCAGCAGTGCGACCCGCTGCGCCTCGGCATAGGCGCGCGGGCTGAGACCATAGGCTGCGGCAAAACGGCGCTGCAGATGTGTGGCGCCCATATGGGCTGCCTTGGCGAGCTGCGGCAGGGTCGGCGTCGACTCACCGGCCGCCAGCCGCTGATCGATCAGCTTGCGCGCGCGTTCCAGTCGGGCATCGGCGGCTGGCGCCTGTCCCTGAATATAATTCTGGGGCTGGCAGCGTTTGCAGGGGCGGAAGCCGGCAGCTTCGGCGGCATCCGTGCTGTCGAAGATGCGGACATTCTCGCGCTTCGGCGCGCGGCTGACACAGGAGGGGCGGCAGAAAATCTTCGTGCTCGCCACGCCGTAGAAGAAGCGGCCGTCGAAGCTGGCGTCGTTGCCATTGATGGCGGTGAATTCGACCTCGGTGGGAAGTCTCTGGGTGGGCAGTCGCGGTGTCTGTTTCATGCAGACCAAGATAGGGAGCCAATCCGGCGCCCACTATCCGCCTTTTGCGTTGCGATTCCCAGTCAGACGGTCCAGTCGGCCGGCACCGGAACCGGAAACTCCAGCAGCATCTGGGCGAAAGCCTTGCCCTGCGGATCGTTGCGCAAGCTCGCAATGCCGCCGCCGCCCAGAGCATTGTGCAGCAGGAAATTCAGCCCATGGATGCCGGGCCAGTCGAACCGCTTGACCGGACCTTCGACCAGATGCGCGAACCAGCCGGCCACGGCCTCAGTTGTCAGGGCGGCGCGGATCGCCGGCAGGTAATCGGGCTGGCGCGCGATCACGCCGATATTGCTGTCGTCGCCCTTGTCGCCCGAACGCGCATAGGCGAGCTGCACCAGCGGGACAGTCTTGGTTGGGGCTGCGGGCAGGGCAGCAGTGGAGGGCTGCCCGGCCGCCGCGCCACGCGGCTCGCCGCTGATCACCGGCATGGCGAAAGGCTTCGCCTCGCCTTCGGTGTCCAGCGAGATCGACAGGCTGGCTTTCGGGATGAAGCAGGAGAACAGCCGCACGACGGGTTGCGGCGAGGGGCGCCCGCCGAAGAAACCGGTGGTGCCGGGCGAAAACGACGTGCCGGCCGGCGCGATCTCGCGGCTGAAGATTTCCAGCGCGTTCTTGTCGGTATGGCTGACCGCCAGCTTCATCACCACTTCGCGGGCGGCGCGGGCGCCAGCAGCGGCCTGCGGGCCATACATAGCCTCGGTGCCGAGGATTTCAATCGAGGTGCTGCGATAGTCGCCGATATTGAGCGCGGCGAAAATCTTGCGCGTACGCTTCAGGATCGCCTCGGCGCTGCGTTCGGCCTTTTCGCGCGCAGCGATGCCGCCGATGGTCATATGCGCCACGGCGCGGAAGCCGTCGAGCCAGGTGGCCGAGACCTTGTAGCGGTCGGACGGCGGACGGCCTTTGGCATTCGACACGCGCACGCGATGGTCGCCGAGGTCTTCGATCTTTACGGCAGAGAAATCACAGGTCACATCCGGCAACATGTAGCAGGCCGGATCGCCGATCTCGTAGACCAGTTGCTCGGCCACCGTGCCGAAACTGACCAGGCCGCCGGTGCCTTTCGGCTTGGTGACGACGAAGCTGCCGTCGGCGGCAATCTCGGCAATCGGATAGCCGATATTGTCCCAGTCCGGCACGTCGCGCCAATCGGTAAACAACCCGCCCGAAGCCTGCGCGCCGCATTCGATGATATGGCCAGCCAGACTCCCGGCGGAAAGTTTGTCGAAATCCTGCAGGTCCCAGCCGAATTCATGCAGCAATGGACCCAACACGAGCGCTGAATCGACGCAGCGGCCGGTGACGACGATATCGGCGCCGGCTTTCAGCGCGGCAGCGATCGGCGCGGCGCCCAAGTAGGCATTGGCCGACATGAATTTCGCCGGCGTCTCAGCGCCGGGCTGCATCGGCACCAGTTGTGGCTTCAGCGTGTCGATCTGCGGCAGCAGGTCGTCGCCCAGCACCACGCCGACGTTGAGAGAAAGCCCGGCATCGGCAATCAGCGCGCGGATCGCAGTTGCGCAGGCGGCCGGATTCACGCCGCCGGCATTGGCCACCACCTTCACCTTGCGGCGCGCCAGTTCGGGCAGCAGGCGCTTCATGGTGACAGCGACAAAGTCGGTGGCGTAGCCCTGTGCCGGATCTTTCGCACGCATCCGCGCCATGATCGACATGGTGATCTCGGCCAGATAGTCGAAGATCAGGTAATCGACCTCGCCCTGCGCCAGCAGCTGCGGCGCGGCGACCATGGAATCGCCCCAGAAGGCCGATGCGCCGCCGATGCGGATCGTCTTGTTGCTCATGTTCCGTTTCCTCCGGCCGCATTTTCTGTCAGCATAATCACCCGGAACAGCCGCGTCATGCCTGACGCTGCGTCATACCGGGGCTCCATGTCCGACACGCTCGCAGTGCAGATCGTCAGCCGCAGCTGGAAACGCCTCTGGCGCTCCGGCGTGGACGCGCTGCTGCCGCCGCAATGCATGCTCTGCACCGCGCAGGTGGATGAGCCCGGCCGGCTTTGTCTCGATTGCTGGCCCAGCGTCGGCTTCATTGCCGAGCCGTGTTGCCCGACCTGCGGCGTGCCGCATGCGGTGCCGGTGCCTGAGGGGCTGGTCTGCGGTGCCTGCCTGAAAGACACGCCGCCCTTTGCCCGTGCGCGGGCTGCGTTTGTCTATGGTGGCGGCGGTCGCGACCTGGTGCTGCGCTTCAAGCGTGGCGACCGCACCGACCTCGCACCGGGCCTTGCCGCCCTGCTGCGGCAGGCGGGCGCGTCCTTGCTAACCGAGTGCGACATGATCCTGCCGGTGCCATTGCATCGCTGGCGGCTGTGGCGCCGGCGCTTCAACCAGTCGGCGCTGCTGGCCCGGGCGCTGGGACGCGCAGCGGACAAACCGGTGCTGCTGGAGGTGCTGCACCGGCGCCGTGCCACCCGCAGTCTTGGCCGGCTCAACCGTACGGCCCGCAAGCGGGAACTGGCCGGGGCCATCGGGGTTGATGCGGGGCAGGCGGCCACGATCCGTGGCCGGCGTCTGCTGCTGGTGGATGATGTGTTTACCACCGGCGCCACGGTGAATGCCTGCTGCCGGGCGTTGTTGCGGGCGGGGGCGGCGGAGGTGACGGTGCTCACCCTCGCCCGGGTTGTTCGGGCCGAGCAGAGCGCCATATAATATCACGACTGCGAGGGGCATCTCGCACAAGGAACCGGACAATGGCCCAGATCGAAATCTACACCACTTTCATGTGCCCCTATTGCTCGCGCGCCAAGGCGCTGCTCGAGAAGAAGGGCCAGACCTATAACGAGATTGATGTCTCCTACGACGCTGCCAAGCGCGAGGAGATGACCCAGAAGGCCGGCGGCGTCCGCACGGTGCCGCAGATCTGGATCAACGGCACGCATGTCGGCGGCTCGGATGACCTGTATGCGCTGGAGCGCGCGGGCAAGCTCGACGCCATGCTGGCTGCGTAAGACGTTTTTGAGCGGGGGAGGCATCGTGGCGCAGAAAGTCAAAATCGGTCTGGTGCAGCCCAATATCTGGGACGACATGGCCGCCAATATCGCCCATGTCTCCGCCCTGGTGCGCAAGGCGAAAGACGCTGGCGCCGACTTCATCACGACGCCGGAGAATTCCGGCTTCATGGGCGTGAATGCCGCTGCCAGCGTCGCCGCCGGAAAGCCGGAGGAGAGCCATCCGGCGTTGCAGGCCTTCCGCAAGCTTTCCGAGGAGCTGAACACCTGGCTGCTGGTGGGGTCACTTGCGATCAAGCCCGAAGGCGCCAACCGCAACTTCAACCGCTCGTATCTGCTGGCGCCCGATGGCGGCATTGCCGCGCGCTACGACAAGATCCATCTCTTCGATGTCGATCTGCCGTCCGGCGAGACTTACCGTGAGAGCAACTCGATCGCGCCGGGCGGCGAGGGCGTGCTGACGTCGCTGCCCTTCGGCACGCTCGGCATGTCGGTCTGTTACGACCTGCGTTTCCCTGGCCTGTATCGCGGTCTGGCGCAGGCCGGCGCGGATATGATCACCATCCCGGCGGCCTTCACGCGCACCACCGGCCAGGCGCACTGGCATGTGCTGATGCGGGCGCGCGCCATCGAGACCGGCGCCTTCGTGATCGCGCCCGCCATGTGGGGCGATCATCCTGGTAGCCGGCAGACCTATGGCCATTCGCTGGTGGTCGATCCCTGGGGCCGCGTGCTGGCCGATATGGGCGATGGCGTCGGCGCCAAGGTTGTCGAGATCGATCTGGCTGAAGTGGCCAAGGCGCGGGCGCAGATCCCGGCCTGGCGGCATGATCCGGTCTATACGTTGCCGGCGCGCAATCTGACCGGCCGCGCCGCGGAGTAAAGCGGCAGGTTCACGTTCATCGCCTCGGCAAACGGCTCCCACAGCGCGGGCGTCAGCGCCAACACCGGTTCGGCCTGCGGCATTCCGCGCCCTTCATAATCGTTGGTGACGCCGCCGGCTTCGCGCACCAGCAGCAGGCCGGCCAGCGCATCCCACGGCTTCATGCGCAATTCGTAAAATCCATCCAGCGCACCTTCGGCCGCCAGCGCCAGCAGCAGCAAGCCGCTGCCGAGCCGGCGATACTGGCAATGTGCAGCGAGAAGATTGTCGATGACTTTGGCATGCGGTCCCGGTGCTTCGCCGTGGCCATAGCCGATTCCGAGACAGGCCTGATCAAGACGCTGCTGGCCGCTGACCGAAATCGGCTTACCATTGCAAAACGCACCATGGCCGGCGCGCGCGGTGTAAAGCTTGTCGGAGACAGCATCGTAAATCAGGCCGAGTTCGATACGGCCCTGCACCATCAGCGCAATGGCCACGCACCAATACGGCAGCCCACGCAAGTAATTTGCGGTGCCGTCGATGGGATCGATCACCCAGAGCGCATCGGTATCGCCGCCGCGCCGGCCGCGTTCTTCGCCCAGAATCCCGTCGTGCGGAAATTCGCTGAGCAGCCGCGAGGCGATCAGGTCTTCGGTCTCGGCATCGGCCTGACTGACGAAATCCTGCGCACCTTTCAGCTTCACAACCAGTTCGCTGCGATTGTCGAAAAATCCGCGCGCCAGTTTGCCGGCCTCGCGGATCACCTGGCTCGCATGCTGCAGACGTTTGTCGATATCGAAGGTCATGGCCGGATGCTACGCCTCGGCGGGCGATGGCCCAACTGCTATTTCGGCAAAATCACGCAGGGACACTTTGTGTTTGCGTCGTGTTCCAGGTTTCCCGCGACAGTCTGTGCCAGCTGACGATCCGCTCCCAGATCGGACCCTCTCCGGTATAGCTGAATCCCAGCTTGGCCAGCACGCGCTGCGAGCCGCGGTTTTCCGGCGCAGTCAGCGCAATCAGCTGGGTGAGGTTGCAGTGCTCGAAGCCGAATTGCAGCGTGGCGCGGCCGGCTTCGCTGGCAAGACCTTTACCCCATGCGGTTTTTCCCAGCAGGTACAGCAACTCGGTCTGTTCGGCTTCCGGCACCCAGCGCAGCCCGCATTGTCCGAGCAGACGCCCAGTACTGCGATCCTGCACGGCCCAGACGCCATGACCGCGCCGGTCCCAGTGGTCGTTGAAATTATGGATGTTGCTCTTGGCGCGGTCCTGCGCCTCGGCGCGCGGCAGGCCGCGACCGGGCAGCATGTGGCGCATCACCTGGTCATCGTTGTAAAAGCGCGCCAGCGCCTCGAAGTCGCGCGGCTCGAAGCGGCGTAGGACCAAGCGCTCTGTTTCAATCATGCGGGCCGCACCGCGCAGATGCGCTGCCGCACAGCATTCGCTTCCTCGCCCTGCTCGAAGGCGCGCATGGTCAGGCCTGCCGCGCGGCACCAGTCGAGCAGTTCGTCGGGCGCCAGCAGGAAGTTGGGATTGCTTGGCTTGCCGAAGCGTTCGTTGCCCTGCATGAAGGTCTCGTAAATCAGCACGCCGCCTGGGCTGAGCGCGGCCGCGATTTGCGGGAAGAGCGGTCGCCACAGGTAATTGGTGACGACAATCCCGGCGAATTGCCGGCCGGTCAGAGGCCATGGGCCATTTTCGATATCAGCTTCGATCAGTTCGGCGCGATCATCGCCGCGCAGGTCGGCCATGCCTGACAGATTGCGGTCGAGAAAGGTCACCGGATGGCCGTTTTCCAGAAACAGCCGGCCATGCCGGCCGCCGCCGCAGGCGAGATCAAGCATGCTACCAGCTGCGCGGACAAGCGGCGCGAAACGCACAATCCAGGGCGAGGGCGTGCCGCTGCCATGCATGCTGTCGATCTGCCCCCTTGTTGCACCGCCATGACTGCCCCATGTATAAACTGTTGCAGGTCAAGGCAGGTTTCGGCCGCGCCGAATCACCCGATACGAGTCATGATCAAGTACGAACTGAAATGCCGCAAGGACCACGTTTTCGAGGCGTGGTTTTATGACAGCGCCACCTACGACAAGCAGGCGGCGGGCGGCAAGGTCGTGTGCCCGGTCTGCAACTCGCGCAAGATCGAGAAGGCGCCGATGGCGCCCCGCATCGGCAAGTCGAAGGGCGAGGTCGCCAAGGCCGAGGCCAGGGAAATCGCCAAGGTGCGCCAGGCGCTCACCGAGCTGCGCGACCATGTCGAGAAGAATGCCGATTATGTCGGCGACCAGTTTGCCGAAGAGGCGCGCAAGATCCATTACGGCGAAACCGACAAGCGCAACATCTACGGCGAAGCGAGCGCGGATGAGGCCAGGGAACTGGCCGAAGAGGGCGTCGATGTCGCCGTGATCCCCTGGCTGCCCAGGGAAGATGCCTGACGCTCAGGCGTCCTTCACCGCCACCAGCATGTAATTCACGTCGGTATCGCGGCCGATGCTCCAGCGGTCGTCGAGCAGGCTGTAGCTGACGCCAGCCACTTCGCTTAAAGAAAGTCCGGCGCGACGCAAGGACCCGGCCAGTTCATGCGGCTTGAGGAACTTCTTCCAGTCATGCGTGCCGCGCGGCACCCAGCCGAGGATGTATTCGGCCGCGACAATGCCGAGCGCAAACGACTTCGGCGTGCGATTCAGCGTCGCGGCAATCAGCAGCCCGCCGGGCTTCACCATCTGGCCGCAGGCAGCCAGGAAGCCGTCCAGATCGGCGACATGCTCCACCACCTCCAGCGCCAGCACGACATCGAACTGCTCGCCGGCTTCGGCCAGGGCTTCGGCACTGGTCGCGCGATAATCGACGCTCACCCCCGACTCGGCGGCATGCAGGCTGGCCACCCCGATATTGCGCTCGGAGGCATCGGCGCCGACCACGCTGGCCCCCAGCCGGGCCATCGGCTCCGACACCAGCCCGCCGCCGCAGCCGATATCCAGCAGGCGGAGGCCATTGAGGGGATTGTCGGACAGGCCGTCTCGGCCGAAATGGGCGCAGATGCGGTCGCGGATAAACCCCAGTCGCACGGGGTTGAATTTATGAAGGGGCCTGAACTTGCCCTGCGGGTCCCACCATTCCGCCGCCATGGCGGAAAAACGGGCGATTTCGGCGGGGTCGATACTGGCGGCAGACTGGCTCATGCGGCGACTCGCTCGGGCCCGACAAAGGGCTAAGGAAACAGGGGATTTTTCCGCCCGGCTCGGCTTGCCCCGGGCGGGTCCCAAGAGTATTAAGTACGCGCCTTTTAGCCGGCAAGGTTCCGCCGGTAACTATCGACAACGAACAGTGAAATGGGATCGAGCGACATGGCGCGCTTGGTGATGAAATTCGGCGGCACGTCGGTCGGTTCAGTCGACCGTATGAAGAACGTGGCCGCCAAGGTGAAACGCGAGGTTGAGGCCGGCAACCAGGTTGCCGTCGTGGTCTCCGCCATGTCGGGCGAGACCAACCGCCTGGTGGACCTGTGCAAGCAGGTCGACCCGGTGCATGACCAGCGTGAATACGACACCGTCGTGGCCGCCGGCGAGCAGGTCACCACCGGCCTGGTCTCGATGGCGCTGCAGTCCGCCGGCGTAAAAGCCCGCTCGTGGCAGGGCTGGCAGGTGCCGATCCGCACCGACGATATGCATGGCAAGGCGCGCATCCAGGAGATCGACGGCGCCGCCATGCTGAAGGATATGGCTGCCGGCATCGTGCCGGTCGTCGCCGGTTTCCAGGGCGTCGGTCCGGGCGACCGCATCGCCACGCTGGGCCGCGGCGGCTCGGATACCTCGGCGGTGGCGCTGGCTGCCGCGCTGCAGGCCGACCGCTGCGACATCTATACCGATGTGGATGGCGTCTATACGGCTGATCCGCGCATCGTGAAAAAAGCCCGCAAGCTGGATAAGATCACCTACGAGGAAATGCTGGAGCTGGCCTCGCTGGGTGCCAAGGTTCTGCAGACCCGTTCGGTGGAAATGGCCATGAACCACCGGGTGCGAACCCAGGTTCTGTCGAGCTTTGCCGATGTCGCCGGCACGCTGGTTGTGGATGAGGAAGAGATCGTGGAAAAGCAGATTGTCTCGGGTGTCACCTATTCCGCCGACGAAGCCAAGGTCACCCTGATCGGCGTCGCCGACCGCCCCGGCATCGCCGCCGGCATTTTCGGCCCGCTGTCGGATGCCGGCATCAATGTCGACATGATCGTTCAGAATATTTCTGAAGACGGCAAGAAGACCGACATGACCTTCACCATGGGCCGCAGCGACCTCGATCGCGCCGTCGGCATCCTGGAGAAGCAGGAAAAGAACCTCGGCTGGATGAAGCTGGTGCCGGACCGCAACGTCGTGAAGGTGTCGGTGGTTGGCGTCGGCATGCGCAGCCATGCCGGCGTGGCGCATATCATGTTCAAGGCGCTGGCGGAAAAGAACATCAACATCCAGGCGATCACCACCTCTGAGATCAAGGTCAGCGTGCTGATCAGTGCCGACTATACCGAACTGGCGGTGCGCGCCCTGCACACCGCTTTCGGGCTCGACGCAGAATGAGCGCGGAGGGTCGATGCGGGGAGGGCACGCCACACCAGCCTCTCCGGTAACTGGTAACGGAGACGGGCTGTGACGCCGGGCCGGGCGCAAGCACCCGGGCCGCGTGGCCTGCTGCGCCGTCTGCGCGAGGTGATGGCGGAGGCCGGCACCGTCGATGAACGCCTCGCCCGCGTCGTGCGCAATATCGCCGCCAACATGGTGGCGGAAGTCTGCTCGGCCTATCTGCTGCGCGGCGACGAACTCGAACTCTACGCCACCGAAGGTCTGAATCCCGACGCCGTCCACAAGACCCGCCTGAAAGTGGGCGAAGGTCTGGTCGGCGATATCGCCGCCCATGCGCGCCCGCTGGCGCTGGCCGATGCGCAGAGCCACCCGCAATTCGCCTACAAGCCGGAAACCGGCGAAGAAGTGTATCACTCGCTGCTCGGCGTGCCGATCCTGCGCGACAACCGCGTGATCGGCGTTCTGGTCGTGCAGAACCAGACGCGGCGCCAGTATGTCGATGAAGAAGTCGAGGCGCTGGAAACCATCGCCATGGTGCTGGCCGAGATGGTGGCTTCGGGCCAGCTCAGCGGCGGTGAGGATCTGGTCGCTGCCGCGCGCGCCTCCACCATGCCGTTCCGCGCCGATGGCCGCACGCTGTCGGAAGGTCTTGCCATCGGCATCGCCGTGCTGCACGAGCCGCGCATCCATGTCGAAAAGACCATGGCCGACGACATCCCGCTTGAGAAGCAGCGGCTGGATGCCGCCGTCGCTTCGATGCGCGATCAGGTCAACCGGATGCTGGAGGCGCCTGACAGCGACATTGTCGGCGAAAGCCGCGACATCCTGGAAACCTACAAGATGTTCGCGCATGACACCGGCTGGTTGTCCAAACTGCATCAGGCGGTGGAGTCCGGCCTGACGGCGGAAGCCGCCGTGCAGCGCGTGCAGGGTGATACGCGCCACCGCATGCAGGCGATCACCGATCCTTATTTGCGCGAACGTCTCGCCGATCTCGACGATCTGGCCAATCGCCTGCTGCTGCACCTGACCGGCAAGCCGCAGCATACGGCGGCGGAGAATTTGCCCGACAACGCCATCCTGATGGCGCGCAGCATGGGGCCGGCCGAGCTGCTGGATTACGACCGCCGCAAGCTGCAGGGCGTGATCCTGGAGGAAGGCTCCAGCGTCAGCCATGTGGCCATCGTGGCGCGCGCGCTGTCGATCCCGGTGCTGGGCGGCGTCGAGGGCGTGATCGCCAAGGTCGAGCCGGGCGATACCGTCGTGGTCGACGGTGATCACGCGCAGGTCTTCGTGCGCCCGGTGGCCGATGTGGTCGCGGCTTTCCACCAGAGCGTCAGTTTACGCAAGGCGCGACTGGCGAAATACGCCGCGCAGCGCGAGGACCCGGCTATTACCGCCGATGGCACCAAGGTCGCCATGCTGGTGAATGCCGGCCTGCTGATCGATTTGAGCCATCTCGATGAAACCAATGCCGACGGCATCGGGCTATATCGCACCGAACTGCAGTTCATGGTGCGCCCGACGCTGCCCAAGGCCGAGGCACAGACCGCGATTTATCGCCGCGTGATCGAGCATGCCGGCGACCGCCCGGTGGTGTTCCGCACGCTGGATATCGGCGGCGACAAGGTGCTGCCCTATCTTGTGAAATACCCGGAAGAGAATCCGGCGATGGGCTGGCGCGCAATCCGCCTGACGCTGGATCGTCCAGCGCTGCTGAAAGTGCAGCTGCGTGCGCTGCTGGAAGCGGCGGCCGGCCGCAGCCTGCATGTCATGTTCCCGATGATCGCCGAGGTGGATGAATTCCGCCGTGCCCGCAAGCTGCTGGATCGCGAGGTGCAGCGGCTGGTCAATCTGCGCAAGCCGGTGCCGCTCAAGGTGCAGGTCGGCAGCATGCTGGAAGTGCCGGCGCTGGCCTGGCAGTTGCCGGCTTTGCTGCCGCTGGTCGATTTCATTTCGGTCGGCTCGAACGACCTGATGCAGTTCATGTTCGCCGCCGACCGTGGCAACCCCAAGCTGGCCGACCGTTACGACCCGCTCAGCCCGGCCTTGCTCAGCTTCCTGCACTGGGTGGTGCAGCAGTGCCATGCGGTGGGCAAGCCGGTCACCATGTGCGGCGAGATGGGCAGCCGCCCACTCGAGGCCATGGCCCTGCTCGGGCTGGGCTTCCGCCGCCTTTCCATGCCGGCCAATGCCATAGGTCCGGTGAAGGAAATGCTGCGTAGCCTGTCTGTTCCGCAGCTCGCAGAATATATGTCCAAGTTGTATAGCTCGCCCGAGCACAGCGTACGCGGGCCTCTCGAGGAATTTGCGCGGGAAAATGGCGTAATTGTTTGAAAATGCTGGCCTGATCGGCACATTGCCGTAATATGTCACCAGCTAAAAACCTGCGGGCGAGATCATGAATACTCAGTCCGGCGGACAGCCGGCGATGGCCGAGTCCACGCTACCTGGCGAGCGTTACGAGGGTGTCGGCCATAGCCTGAAAGTGGTGCGTGAACGTCGCAGCCTCGCGCTGACGGATGTGTCCGCGCGCCTGCGGATCCGTCGCCCCTATCTGGAAGCGATCGAGGAAGGCCGGTTCAGCGAACTGCCCGGCGCTGTCTATGTCAGTGGCTTCCTGCGCCAGTATGCTGAATTCCTCGGCCTCGATCCTGATCAGGTGCTCAAAAGCTACCAGGCCGAAAACGATGGCACCGTGCATCACCGCCCGGTGCTGAATTTCCCGATGCCTCGCCCGGAAGAGCGCACGCCCCGGCTCTGGCTGGTGGTTGGCGCGCTGGTGCTCGCGGGCATCGTCTATGCGCTGTGGTATCGCCATCAGGAAGCCTTGCGCATGGGGCAGGACCTGATCCAGGCCGTGCCGTCACGGCTTGCCGATCTGGTGCCGAGCCCGCAGCCGATTGCGCCGGCTGCGCCGCCTATCGTTTTGCCGCCGCCCCCATCACAGGGCACGGCGCAGACCGCCCAAGCGCCCGCTGCGCCCGCCGCTCAGCCACCGGCAGCTCAGACTCCGCTGGCCCAGGCGCCGGCCGTGATGCCGCCGCCAGCCGCCGTGCCAGCACCAATTCCCGCACCTGTCGCGCCACCGGTGGTCGCCCAGGCTCCGGTGGCCACGGCTCCGGCTGCGCAACCGCCCGCCACAACGCCGGCCCCGGTTCCGCCGCCGGCCGCAGTCGCCACCGCTCCGGTCACGCCGGCTCCGGCCATGCCTGCATCGCCCCCCGCCGGCCAGACCAGCTATGGCACCGCCGAACCTGGCCGTATCCGCGTGGAGGCCACCGCACCGGCCTGGATTCAGGTGCGCGGGCCGAATAACGAGCAGATTTTCACCCGGCTGCTGAATGCCGGCGAACGCTACCAGGTGCCGGACCGCGCCGGCCTGACGTTGCTGACCGGCAATGCCGGCGGCGTGCGGATCGTGGTGGATGGCCAGACGCTGGCGCCGCTGGGCGCCGACGGCGAGGTCAAGCGCGGTATTTCGCTCGATCCGGAACGGCTGAAAAATCCGGGCGGCGAGAGCCAGGGCTAGGCCTGCATCGCTGCTGGCTGGCTTGCCATATCAGGGTAAAGGCGCCATGTTACGCCCGCGTCCGTAGTCCCCCAAAAGACGGCCCTGTGAGCCGGACGAAACGTTAAGCCATGAGCATCCGACCCTATCGCGATATTCAGCGCCGCAAGTCGCGCAAGATTTTCGTCGGCAATGTGCCGGTGGGCGGCGACGCGCCGATCACCGTGCAGACCATGACGAATACGCTGACCAGCGACGCGCAGGCGACGATTGAACAGATCCGCCGCTGCGAAGAGGCCGGCGCCGATATCGTGCGCGTCTCCTGCCCCGACGAGGACTCCACCAAGGCGCTGAAAGAGATCGTGCGGGCGGTGAAGGTGCCGATCGTCGCCGACATTCATTTCCACTACAAACGGGCCATCGAGGCCGCCGAAGCTGGCGCCGCCTGCCTGCGCATCAATCCGGGCAATATCGGCTCGGCCGAACGCGTGCGCGAAGTCGTAAAGGCCGCGAAAGATCATGGCTGCTCGATGCGCATCGGCGTCAATGCCGGCTCGCTGGAAAAGCATCTGTTGGAGAAATATGGCGAGCCCTGCCCGGAAGCCATGGTCGAAAGCGCGATGGATCATGCGCGCATCCTGGAAGATCACGACTTCCGGGAATTCAAGATCAGCGTGAAGGCCTCCGATGTCTTCCTGGCTGTTGCCGCCTATCAGGGCCTGGCCGAGGCCTGCGACTATCCGCTGCATATCGGCATCACCGAGGCCGGCGGCCAGCGTATAGGCACGGTGAAATCCTCCATCGGCCTCGGCATGCTGCTGTGGTCGGGCATCGGCGACACGCTGCGCGTGTCGCTGTCGGCTGCGCCCGAGGAAGAAGTCCGCGTCGGCTTCGACATGCTGAAGTCGATGAACCTGCGGCATCGTGGCGTGAACGTGATTTCCTGCCCGTCTTGCGCGCGGCAGAATTTCGATGTGATCAAGACCGTCGAGGTGCTGGAACAGCGGCTGGCGCATATCACCACGCCGATGACGCTCAGCGTGATCGGCTGCGTGGTGAACGGTCCGGGCGAGGCGCGCGAGACCGATATCGGCTTCACCGGCGGTGGCAAGAATACGCACCAGGTCTATCTCGCCGGTCAGCCGGCACACCGGCTGCAGAACGAGGATATCGTCGCGCATCTGGTCAAGCTGGTCGAAGACAAGGCCCGCCAGATCGAAGCAGCCCAAAAAGCCCAAGCCGAGATCAAGCATTCCGACGCCGCGGCCGACGCCGCGTCTTAGCTACCCATCATCCACAGACGGAGACACGCCGTGGCCCAGTTCCAGCCCGTGCGCGGCACGCATGACATTCTGCCTGACGATTTTGCCCGCTTCCGCCATGTGGTGGACACGGCGCGTCATGCTGCCCAGCTGTTCGGCTATCGCGAGATGGCGACGCCGATCTTCGAATTCACCGATGTGTTCGCTCGCTCGATGGGCGAGACCTCGGATGCCGTGTCGAAAGAGATGTATTCGATCAACGATCGTGGCGGCGAAAACCTGGCGCTGCGGCCTGAATACACCGCCGGCATTTGCCGCGCCTTCATCTCCAACGGCCAGCAGCAGAATGTACCCTTCAAGGCCTTCGCCTGGGGTCCGATGTTCCGCTACGAGCGGCCGCAGAAGGGCCGTCAGCGCCAGTTCCACCAGATCGACGTGGAAGTGATCGGCGCCGCCGAACCGCAGGCCGATGTGGAAGTGATCGCACTGGGCGCCGAAATCCTGCGCCGTCTCGGCATCCTCGACAAATGCACACTGGAACTGAACACATTGGGCGATCCGGAAAGCCGCATTGGCTATCGCGATGCGCTGGTGAAGTATTTTTCCGGCTATGCCGACGAGCTGTCGGAAGACAGCCGCAAGCGTCTGGAAAAGAACCCGCTCCGTATCCTCGACTCGAAAGACGAGGGTGATCGCAGGCTGGTGGCGAATGCACCGCTGATCCACGACTATCTCACGCCCGCTGCAAGTGACTTCTTCAAAGCATTGCAAGACGGCCTGGCCGCCAGCGACGTGCCCTTCACCGTCAGCCCGCGTCTGGTGCGTGGCCTGGATTACTACACGCATACCGCCTTCGAATTCGTCACCACGCATCTGGGCGCGCAGGGCGCCGTGATTGCCGGCGGGCGTTACGATGGACTGATTGAGCAGCTTGGCGGCAAGCCGACGCCGGGCATCGGCTGGGCCGGCGGCATCGAGCGCCTGGTGCTGCTGTCAGATCCGCAGCCAGTGGCACCACGCATCGTGGCCGTGATCCCGATCGGCGCTGCGGCCGAAGCCGAAGCCGTGAAGCTGGCTGGTGAACTGCGCCGCGCCGATATCGCCGTGGAACTCGCCTATGGCGGCAATGTTGGCAAGCGCTTCAAGCGCGCCGACAAGGTCGGTTGTACGGCGGCCGTGGTGATCGGTGACGACGAGATCGCTCAGGGCGTGGTCAAGCTGAAGGACTTCAAGAGCGGCGAGGAGGCAGTTGTCGCCCGCGCCGAACTGCTTGGCAAGCTGAAGGCCTGAGCGTGGACACCTCCGGCCTGCCGGAAGCCAAGCTCGACAAAGTAATCGAGCGCTACGAGATGCTGCAGGCCGAGATGGCCGGCGGCGGTCTCGCGGCCGAGGCTTTCGTCAAACTGTCGAAGGAATATGCCGAGATCGAGCCGCTGGTGCAGGCGATCAACGATCTGCGCCGGCTGCGTCGCGAAGTGGCTGACCTGATCGCTATGCGCGACGATTCCTCGTCGGATGCCGAGATGCGCAGCATGGCGGAAGCCGAGTGGAAGGAAGCGCAGGCGGCGCTCCCCGATGCCGAACGCCGCGTACTGATCATGCTGTTGCCCAAGGACGAGGCCGACGAGAAGAATGCCATCCTGGAAGTACGCGCCGGCACCGGCGGCGACGAAGCGGCGCTGTTTGCCCGTGATCTGTTCGAGATGTATCGCGGCTATGCCGCCAAGCATGGCTGGCGGTTTGAAGTTGAAAGCATTGCCGATACCGAACTGGGCGGGTTCCGCGAGGCGATTGCCACCATCACCGGCCGCAGCGTGTTCGCCCGGCTGAAATTCGAATCCGGCGTGCATCGCGTGCAGCGCGTGCCCGATACCGAAACCCAGGGCCGCATCCATACTTCGGCGGCCACCGTGGCCGTACTGCCAGAAGCCGAGGATGTCGATATCGACATTAACGAGAGCGATCTGCGCATCGACGTCTATCGCTCATCCGGCGCTGGCGGCCAGCATGTGAACACCACCGATTCTGCCGTCCGCATCACACATATCCCGACCGGCATTGTGGTGGCACAGCAGACCGAGCGGTCGCAGCACAAGAACAAAGCCAAGGCCATGAAGCTGCTGCGCGCCAAGATGTATGAGGCTGAGCGCGAACGTCTCGCCTCGACCCGCGCCGCTGACCGCAAGGGTCAGGTGGGGTCGGGCGACCGATCCGAGCGTATCCGCACCTATAATTTCCCGCAGGGCCGCGTCACCGACCACCGCATCAATCTGACTCTGTATAAAATCGAACAGGTCATGACGGGCGAGGCGCTGGATGATGTGATCGAGGCGCTGATCGCCGAAGACCAGGCCAACCGCCTGCTCGAGCTGAACCGTGCCTGATGCATCGAATGTCGGTGCTGTGCTGCTCGCCGCGCAGACGCGGCTCAAATCCGCTGGTGTCGATACGCCGCGCCTCGATGCCATCCTGCTGCTGGCTGAAGCCGCCACGCTGAGCGAGGACCTGATCCGCAGCCGGCCGGAAATGCCGTTGACACACGACGCAGTCGTCGCCTTCGAAGCGATGCTGCAGCGCCGCCTGCGGCGCGAACCGGTGTCGAAGATCATCGGCCGCCGCGAATTCTGGAGCCTCGAATTCCGCACCAGTTCCGATGTGCTGGATCCGCGCGGCGATTCCGAAACGCTGGTTGCCGGTGTGCTGGCCGCGATCCCGGACCGGCGGGTGTCGCTGCGGATCGTCGATTTCGGCACCGGCTCGGGCTGTCTGCTGCTCAGCCTGCTGCATGAACTGCCCAATGCCACTGGCGTCGGCATCGATGTGTCGCCGCCGGCGCTCAGCGTGGCGCAGGACAATGCCGAACGCCTCGGCCTGTCGTCGCGCTGCCTCTTCCGGCTCGGTAGCTGGGGCAAGGGTATCGAAGGTACGTTCGATATCCTGATCTCCAATCCGCCCTATATCGAAAGCGGCGTCGTGCCGGGCCTTGAGCCTGAAGTGGCGGATTATGATCCGCTGCTGGCGCTGGATGGCGGTGCCGACGGTCTGGACGCCTATCGCGCGCTGCTGCCCGATCTGGTGCGGCTGGCGACGAAAGACGCCTTCGCTGCACTGGAAGTCGGCATGGGACAAGATGTCGCAGTCAGCCATCTGCTGGCCGGCGCGGGATTTGGCGAGATTGCGGTATTGCCCGATCTCAGCGGTATCGGCCGCGTGGTAACCGGCCGGAAATCCGTGCAGATTCCCTGAAAAAGGGGGTTGGCAGGGGGGCGTGCCCCCCTTATCTTGAGTTTCGAGGGTGACGCAGTCCCAAGGAACCTGCCCAAGGATACGAGCCGGGGTGTTAACCGGGGGCGAATAAGCAGGCAGCGTCACCGCCTCATCGACAGCCGACATTCGGATGACGGACGCCCGCAGGGCGATACACATCGGATGATCGATTCATCGGGAGGCCGACCGTATCAGGCGCACGATATGCTGATGAGCATGGCGTGCCGATACGCGCGCAGAATGCCTGATTGCGCTATTTGCTAAAAAACAAGCGAGATGCATTGTGAACAATAAGAATCGTCAGCGTGGTGGCCGTCCCCAGGGTCGGAGGCCGCATGGTGGTGGCGGCGGCGGCGGTGGTGGTGGCGGCGGAAATAACGGCGGGATGAACAATTCCCACCGGAATTTCGACTCCAACGGCCCCGACGTGAAGATCCGCGGCACGGCCACCAATATTTTCGAACGCTATTGCCAGCTGGCGCGCGATGCCAATTCGTCTGGCGACCGCGTGGCGGCCGAGAATTACCTTCAGCATGCCGAACACTATTACCGGATCATGCTGGCGCAGGGCGTGACGCCGATGCAGCGCGCCGCCAATCAGCAGCAGAACCAGCAGCAGCCGAATGGCAACAGCCAGCAACCGGCGCAGTCTTCCGCCTCTGCGACCAGTGAGACCACGGAGACCACTGAGGGTGGCGAGCAGCCGAGCCTGGAAATGGAACTGGAAGCCGCACTGGACAGCAACGGCGACCCGATCCGCAAAGAGCGCGACGAGGCGACGGCCGCTTAATCCGCGTTCGCCAGCTCGCAGTTATGAAAAAGGCCGCCGGAGCGCTCCGGCGGCCTTTTTTGCTTCCCGCGGGAAAATCAGTTGGTGGGCGGCAGTTCGCCCTGTTCGGCCTGGCTCCACATCGCCTCGTCGGCGACGGTCAGCTGGCGGATCGGCAGGCTTTCGGTATCCGGCACCACGGGGGCCAGCGCGATATCGATTTCCAGTTCCTTGTCCAGCAGGCCGCGGTCGCCGCCCAGATGGCGCTCAAAGAACTCGACTGTGCGGTTGATGCTGTCTTCCTTGGCTTCGCCGCGGAAGGTGTGGCCCTGGCCCTTGTAGATCTTCACTTCGTGCTCGGCGCCGACATCGTCCAGCAGGCTGGCGAGTTCATAGGCGCGGCGCACCGGCACGGTGGCATCCTTGTCGCCATGCAGCACCAGCGTCGGCGGCATGCGATGCACACCCTTGCGCTGCACTTCCGACGGCATCGCGCCCACCACATTCACCACGGCCTGCACGCGCTCGTCGCGGCTGCCCAGGCTCAGCGCATGGAAGCCACCGAGCGACAGGCCGAAGATACCGATCTTGTCGGCATCGACGTAATTCTGCTTCTGCACGTAGGAGATCGCCTCGCTCAGTACGCGCTCGCGCTCGTCATGCAGGTTGGCGGCGGCCTTGCGGGCCTGCGGCACGCCGTCGAAATAATGCACCACGAAAGCAGTGATGCCCTTTTCGGCCAGCGCCTTGGCCTGCGGGTAGAACAGCGAGCCATCGCCCAGGCCATGGGCGCCATGCAGCACCAGCACAGCCGGCGACTTGCCGTTGGAATCCAGCAGGTCCATGTCGGCCTTGACCACATCGACGCGTACCTTGCGGCCATCGATGGTGAAACCATTGGTGTTCTCGGCTTCGGCGGCGCGGCGCGCGCCCTCGGCCGACTTCTGCTTGCGGGGGGTGACGGCGGCCGGCTTGGCGCCCGGCTTCGGAGTGGAGGCGGTGGCTTTCTGGCTGGCGCGCGGCTGGGCCTGCGCAGCCGGAACGATGGCAACACTGCCCATAATCAGCGCAAGCGTGGAAATGATGCAGATCTGACGGAATGCCATGGTCTTGGTTCCCCTGGCATTCAACGGTGTCGTGGCTTTGCCCCCGGCCATCGATCCCCCTATAAAGCCTCTATTCATCAAACTGCGGGTCCCCACCCGCTGACCTGTTTCAAGTTGTAACAGGGCTTTAGCGCCTGAGTCCACCTTTGATTCGCCTTAATATTTCCTGCTTTTCAAGGAAAATCATGGGGTTGTGGAAAAAACCGCCCGCTTGACCCCCGGGGGGCAGCTACTTACTTTACTGACCTAAGCCGGATTCGAGCCTTTCGACCCGCCTCCGGCACTGCCATTCCCAACCGAGGATTCCCGCATGTCTGCGCCCACCAAAGTCACCGACGCTTCCTTCGAGAGCGACGTCCTCAAGTCTTCCGATGCCGTGCTGGTCGACTTCTGGGCCGAGTGGTGCGGCCCCTGCAAGCAGATCGCCCCGGCGCTGGACGAGATCGCCAGCGAGATGGCCGGCAAGCTGACCATCGCCAAGGTGAATATCGACGAGAACCCGATGACGCCGTCGAAGTTCGGCGTGCGCGGCATTCCGACCCTGATCCTGTTCAAGGACGGCAAGCCGGTTTCCACCAAGGTCGGTTCGATGCCGAAGAGCCGCATCGTCGAGTGGATCAACTCGGCGATCTAAGCATTCTCCGAGAGGATCCGGCCCGCGAGGTATAGCGAGCCGGTGATAATCACACGACCGCTTTTGGGGGCCGGTGCTGACGCAGCATCGGCCCTTATCGTTTGGGCGATCTGTCGCATGGCCGCTGCGGCGCTGGCGGCGGGTTCAGCCGTCAGCCCTACGCTACGCGCGGCCTCGGTCAGGTCTTCGGCCGACAGGCTATTGGCCTCGCCCGGGATGGCAATGCAGCGCGCGCCTTCCATCTGGGGCGCCAGCGGGCGCAGGAAGCCGGCGGCGTCCTTGGTGTTCAGCATGCCGGCCACCAGCCAGGTCGGCCGTGGCGGCAGCAGCCTGAGCGCCTCCGCGAGCGCCTCGCCGGCCATGGCGTTATGGGCGCCATCCAGCCACAGCTCGGTGCCGGGCGGCAGCAGGTCGGGCAGCGGGCCTTTGCTCAGTTGCTGCATGCGGGCCGGCCAGTCGACCTGGCGCAGGCCGTCGGCAATGGCCTCTGGAGGTACGGTAAAACCGGAAAGCTGCCGCGCGCAGGCAATCGCCACGCCGGCATTGATCACCTGATGCGCGCCCAGCAGGGCCGGGCGGGGCAGCAAGAGTTCGATCTGGCTGTCGCGCCAGCGGATGCCGTCGCCACTTTCCCGCACGGTCCAGTCACGGCCATACCGGAACAGCGCGGACTTTGTCTCGGCAGCGCGCGCCTCGATCACCGCGATGGCCTCATCGGGCTGCGGGCCCACCACGCAGGGCACGCCGTCTTTGAGGATGCCGGCCTTGTTGGCGGCAATCTTCGTAATCGTGTCGCCCAGGAAAGCGACATGGTCGATGCCGATGGGGGTGAGCGCGGTTAGCACCGGTTGCGGGATCACGTTGGTGGTATCGGCAATACCGCCGAGCCCGGTTTCCAGCAGCACAATATCGGCCGGCACTTCGGCAAAGGCCAGATAAGCCGCGGCGGTCGTGATCTCGAAGAAGGTGATCGGCGCGCCGGCATTCACGCTTTCGCAGCGTTCCAGCAGCGCGATCAGTTTTGCATCGTCAATCAGTTTGCCGGCCAGCCGGATGCGTTCGTTGAAGCGCACCAGATGCGGTGAGGTATAGGCATGCACGCGATAGTCGGCGGCTTCCAGCATGGCGCGCAGAAAGGCGGTCGTCGATCCCTTGCCCTTGCTGCCGGCCACGTGAAACACCGGCGGCAGGCGCAGATGCGGATCGCCCAGCTTTGAGAGCAGGACGCGGATGCGGTCCAGCGAAAGATCGATGGCCTTGGGATGCAGCGCCGTCAGGCGCTGCAGGATGGCATCTAAATCAGCGGGCGCGGGGGCGGCTGGCGCCATGCGGAATCTCACCCGTTGGCGGAATTTCCAGGCCCGGACGCGGCAGCGCAACTACATCGGCCTTCGGCGCCGGGTCGAGCAGCAGGCCCACGATACGCCCCAGCGTCTCGCGCAGCTGGTGGCGATGCACGACCATGTCGAGCATGCCATGTTCCAGCAGGTATTCCGAACGCTGGAAGCCCTGCGGCAGGGTTTCGCGGATGGTCTGCTCGATCACGCGCGGGCCGGCGAAACCGATCAGCGCACCAGGTTCGGCGAGCTGAATGTCGCCCAGCATAGCGTAAGATGCGGTAACGCCGCCGGTGGTCGGATCAGTCAGCACCACGATGAAAGGCAGATGCGCCTCGCGCAGGCGCTGCACGGCGATCACCGTGCGCGGCATCTGCATCAGGCTGAGGATGCCTTCCTGCATGCGCGCGCCGCCGGCGGCTGCGAACAGGATCAGCGCGGCGCGCTGGTTCACGGCCAGCGTGGCAGCTGCAATCAACGCCTCGCCGGTCGCCATGCCCATCGAGCCGCCCATGAAAGCAAAGTTCTGCACGGCGACGACAACGTCCTGGCCTTCCAGCGTGCCATGCGCGACAGCAAAGGCATCCCTCTGGCCGGTCTTGCTGCGGGCATCCTTCAGGCGGTCGGGGTATTTCTTGGAATCACGGAAGTGCAGCGGGTCCTGCACCACATCGGGCAGTTCGATGGTCTGATACTCGCCCTTGTCGAACAGCGCGGCAAAGCGCTGTTTCGGACCGATGCGCATATGATGGTCGCATTTTGGGCAGACGCGCTGGTTCTCGTCCAGCTCCTTGGCGTAGATCATCTGGCCGCAATTGCCGCATTTGCTCCAGAGATTGTCCGGCGTGTCCTTCTTCGTGGTGAATTCACGGATCTTGGGCAGGACGGTGCGGGTCAGCCAGTTCATCTTGAAACTCCTTGTCTCAGGCCGCGGCCTTGGCGACGCCGCGGACGGCGGCGCTCAGCTCGCGCACCAATTCCAGCACATGTTCGGCCGGATCGATCTTCCTCATCTGGGCCTCGGCGATCCGTTCCACAAGGGCGGTGCCCACCACGGCGGCATCGGCCACCTTCGCAATCGCGGCGGCGCGCTGGCCATCGCGGATACCGAAGCCGACCGCCACCGGGATTTTCGTATGCTGCTTGATCAGCGCCACGGATTTGCCAACCGCAACGGGATCGGCGGCCGCCGCGCCGGTGGTGCCGGCCACAGAGACATAATACAGGAAACCCGAGGTGTTCTGCAGCACGGTGGGGAGCCGGGCCGCATCGGTGGTCGGCGTGGCCAGCCGGATGAAGTGAATGCCGGCCTTCACGGCGGGGATGCAAAGCTCGTCGTCTTCCTCAGGCGGCAGGTCGACCACGATCAGGCCGTCGACGCCGGCGGTCTTCGCATCGGCCAGGAACCTGTCCACGCCATAGGCCGAGATCGGGTTGAAATAGCCCATCAGCACGATCGGCGTATTGTCATCTTGCTTGCGGAAGTCGCGCACCAGTTTCAGCGTCGTCTTCATGCTGGCGCCATTGGCCAGCGCGCGCAGGCCGGCGGCTTCGATCGAGGGGCCATCGGCCATCGGATCTGAGAACGGCATACCGAGTTCAATCACATCGGCGCCGGCGGCCGGCAACTGCGCCAGCAGGCGCGCGCAGGTGTCGTGGTCGGGATCGCCGGCAGTGATGAAGGTGACGAGGCCGGCGCGACCCGCAGTCTTCAAAGCGGCGAAACGTTTTTCGATACGGCTCACAGTTCCACCCCCAGTGCCCGGGCGACGTTGAACACGTCCTTATCGCCGCGTCCGCACAGATTCATGATCATCAGATGATCCTTCGGCAGCGTGGGCGCCAGCTTGATCACATAGGCCAGCGCGTGGCTCGGCTCCAGCGCCGGGATGATGCCTTCCAGACGCGAACAGAGCTGGAAGGCTTCCAGCGCCTCGCTGTCGGTGGCCGAGACATAATTGACGCGGCCGACATCGTGCAGCCAGGCATGCTCCGGCCCGATGCCGGGATAATCCAGGCCAGCTGAAATCGAATGCGCCTCGGTGATCTGGCCGTCTTCATCCTGCAGCAGATAGGTGCGGTTGCCATGCAGTACACCCGGCACGCCCTTGGCGAGCGAAGCCGCGTGCTTTTCGGTCTCCAGACCTTCGCCGGCCGCTTCGACCGCGTGGATCTTCACATCCGGATCGTCGAGGAAGGGATGGAACAGGCCGATCGCATTCGATCCGCCACCGATACAGGCCACCAGCGAGTCGGGCAGGCGACCTTCCTTGCGAATCATCTGTTCCTTTGCTTCGAGGCCAATGATCGACTGAAAGTCGCGCACCAGCATCGGATAGGGATGCGGGCCGGCCGCCGTGCCGATGATGTAGAAGGTGTCATGCACGTTGGTGACCCAGTCGCGCAGCGCCTCGTTCATCGCATCCTTCAGGGTGCGTGAACCGGATTTCACCGCACGCACTTCGGCGCCCAGCAGCTTCATGCGGAACACGTTGGGCTGCTGCCGTTCGATATCGATTTCGCCCATGTAGATCACGCAGGGCAGACCGAAACGCGCTGCCACCGTGGCGGTCGCCACGCCATGCTGGCCGGCGCCGGTCTCGGCAATGATGCGCGTCTTGCCCATGCGCTTGGCCAGCAGGATCTGGCCGATGCAGTTGTTGATCTTGTGCGCGCCGGTATGGTTCAGCTCGTCGCGCTTGAAATAGATTTTCGCTCCGCCGAGATGATCGGTCATCCGCTCGGCGTAATAGAGCGGGCTGGGCCGTCCGACATAGTCATTGAGAAAATAGTCCATCTCGGCCTTGAAGGCCGGATCGGCTTTGGCCGCAGTGTAATGTTTCTCAAGATCGAGAATCAGCGGCATCAGCGTCTCGGCGACGAAACGCCCGCCGAATTTGCCGAAATGGCCTTTTTCGTCAGGTCCAGAGCGATAGGAATTGAGCGCGGTCATCGAACTATCCTCTTACTTTCATCACAGCCGCCGGGCCGCATCAAGGAAGGCGCGGATCTTCGCGGGGTCCTTCTTGCCCGGGCCGCTTTCCACACCAGAGGAAACGTCAACCGCCCGGGCTCCGGATTGTTGCGCGGCTTGCGACAGATTCTCCGGCGTCAGCCCGCCGGCCAGCAGCCAGGGCCGCTTGAACTCGGCGCCCTTCAGGATCGTCCAGTCGAAGGCCTTGCCATTGCCGCCCGGCAGCGCGCCGTCCGTGGACGGGCGCGCGTCGAACATCAGCCAGTCGACGGCGTCTTCGTAGTCTTTCGCGGCCTTCAGGTCGGCCTTGGTGGAAACCTTGATCGCCTTGATGATCGGCAGGCCGAAATAGACGCTGATCGCGCGGCAGCGTTCCGGCGTTTCATCGCCATGCAACTGCAGCAAATCGAGCCGCGCCTTGGCCAGGATCTTGTCGAGAAAATCGGTTTCCGGATCGACGAACAGGCCGACGCGGTCGATGCCGCTCGGCACCTCGTTGAGCAGGGCTTCCGCCTGTTCGGCGCCGACATTGCGCGGCGAGGGCGGGTAGAAGACGAAACCGACCATATCGGCGCCATGCGTGACAGCCGCCTCGACGGCAGCCGCATCGGTCAGACCGCAGATCTTGGTGAACAGCGGCATCTTACGCTGCCCCCGACATGCTTTCTGTCAGTTCTTGGGCGATGGCCTGCGCGCTGGCTTCCGGATTGGCGGATTCGGTGATCGGGCGGCCGATTACCAGGTGGTCGGCGCCCAGTTTCAGCGCATCGCCCGGCGTCATCACACGCTTCTGGTCGCCGGCGGCCGAGCCCTTGGGACGGATGCCGGGCACCACCAGCTTGAAGTCGGGGCCGCAGGCCTTGCGCAGCATGTCGATTTCGGTGGCAGCACAGATCACACCGTCGGCGCCGTTGGCCTGCGCCATCTTCGCCAGCCGCACGACATAGCTGCTGACATCTTCATTCACGCCGATCGCCTGCAGGTCGGAGGCATCCAGCGAGGTCAGCGCCGTGACCGCCAGGATCAGGGGGCGCTGGCGCGCGGCGTGGGCGGCCTCGACCGCCTGGCGGATCATCGCCGGACCGCCGGTGGCATGCACGGTCAGCATCATCGGGCCCATGGCGGCGGCGGCGGAGCGCACGGCACCGGCCACGGTATTCGGGATATCGTGGAATTTCAGGTCGAGGAACAGCGGCGTGCCGACCGGCAGGATGGCGCGCACTTCCGCCGGGCCATGGGCGGTGAAGAATTCCTTGCCCAGTTTGACGCCGAAACCGGCCGCCGCCGCGGCGCGGGCACAACGGGCGGCGAAGGCCAGTTCGATCGTGTCGATGGCGCAGAAAACCGGGGCAATGCGGGCGGAAAGGGGTGTCTTGCTCATGGGCCGGGCTTATAGCCGAAAGCGATCCGGAAGTCTCCCCCCAGCCCTCGTAACCGGGACCCCGGCCGGGCTAGGATGCCGGCCATGAAAACCCAACTTTCCCCCGGCTTTCCGGCCCTCGGGCTCGCCGCCCTGCTCCTGGCCACCGGTCCCGTTCAGGCCGCCGACCCGGCAGCGTCCCTCACCGGTGCCAGCATCCTGATGTACCACCGCTTCGGCGAGAATACGGTGCCGAGCACGAATATCCGGCTCGAGCAGTTCGATGCCCATATCGCCGAGCTGAAATCCGGGCCCTATACCGTCATGGGTTTGCCTGAGGTGGTCGCGAAGCTGAAGTCCGGCGAGAAGCTGCCCGACCGTGCCGTCGCGATCACCGCCGACGACGCCTATATCTCGGCCTTCACCGAAGGCTGGCCGCGGCTGAAAAAGGCCGGCATTCCCTTCACGCTGTTTGTGGCGACCGAACCGGTCACCAGCAAGCTGAAGGGTTACCTGACCTGGGAGCAGATCCGCCAGATGAAGGCGGAGGGTGTCACCATCGGCGCGCACAGCCATCGCCATCCCTCGCTGCCTGCACTGATCCCTGACAAGGCGCGCGAGGATCTCGAGACCTCGATGGCGCTGTTCGAGAAGGAGCTGGGTGAGAGGCCGTCGCTGTTCGCGTATCCCTTCGGCGAATGGGATGTGCATACGCTCAAACTGGTGAAGCAGATCGGCTACAGCGTGGCGTTTGGCCAGCATTCCGGCGTGGCGCATAGCCAGCACGACATGTTCTGGCTGCCGCGCTTTCCGATGAACGAGCATTTCGGTTCGGTCGAACGCGTGCGCCAGGCACTGAATTCGCTGCCGCTGCCGGTGACCGATGTCGAGCCGGCCGATGTGCTGGTAAAGCTGGGCCAGACGAAGAATCCGCCGGTCCTGCGCTTCACCGTCGCACCGGGCATCGAGCGGCTGAACCAGATGGTCTGTTACACCGGCGAGGGCAAGCAACTACAACCGAAGCTGATCGGCGAACGGCGTTACGAGATGCAGGCGCCCGAGGCGCTGAAGCCGCCGCGCGACCGTATTTCCTGTTCGGTGCCATCGACGCAGCAGGGCCGTTTCCGCTGGTTCGGCATCCAGTTCACGGTCGCCAAGTAATCCCGGCATGGTTCCGCGCCAGCGCAGCTTCCGTATCAACGGCTACGATCTCTCCTGTCTCGAAGCCGGCGAGGCCAGCGCCATTCCGCTGCTTCTGGTGCATGGCTCACTCTGCGACCAGCGCATCTGGACGGCGCAGATGGCGGCCTTTGCCGGGCATTATCGCGTGCTGGCGCTCAGCGTGCGCCATTTCTGGCCCGAGCAGTGGGACGGCACAGGCAACGGCTATGAAATCCGCCAGCATGCCGAGGATATCGCGGCGCTGATCGCGCATCTCGATGTTGGCCCGGTGCATCTGCTTGGCCATTCGCGCGGCGGCCATGTCTGTTTCCGCGTGGCGCAGCATTATCCGGAGTTGATCCGCGCGCTCATTCTGGCCGAGCCGGGTGGGCAGCTCGATCCTGCGTTGGCCGATCACGGTGCGCCGCCGCCGGGCGCCGATCTCGGCCAGATGTTTGAAGACTCCGCCAGTCTGATCGCGCGTGGCGAGATCGATGCCGGGCTGGAATTGTTCGTGACGGCGGTCGGCGGGCCGAAGGCGTGGAAATACGCCACCGAAGGCTTCAAGGCGATGGCGCGCGACAATGCGGCCACCATCATCGGTCAGGCACGCGAGGCGCGGCTCACCTTCATGAAGGCGGAGATCGAGAAGATCGACATGCCTGTGCTGCTGATCGGTGGCGCACTCACCCGCGGCCATTTCCCCAAAGTTCTGGATGCGATGCAGCGGCTGATGCCCGATGCCGAACGCGTCACCATCGAAGGCGCCGGCCATCCGATGTACGAGCAGCGCCCGGCGCCGTTCAACGATGCGGTGCTGGGTTTCCTCGCGCTGCGCTAGTTCCGCAAGATTTATCAAATCGGCCCGTGCTAGCGTCTTTCTGGTCAGAAACGCGCAGCCACACGGACCCAGATGCCCGAATCCAGCACAATAGAGACGCCGAGCCAGGCGGGTTACCTACGCCGCTTCACGCGCGTGATCGAGTATATCTATGCCCATCTGGATGAGGCACCTGATCTGAACACGCTGGCTGATGTTGCGGCGCTGTCGCCGTATCACTGGCATCGCACCTGGCAGGCAGTCTACGGCGAATCCGTGGTCGGTACGGTGAAGCGTCTGCGGCTGCAGCGCGCCGCAGCCGATCTGGCCAATACCGACATGTCATTGGAGGCGATCTGGCCGCGCGCCGGTTATGGCAGCCTCGCCGCCTTCAGCCGCAGTTTCAAGGAGGCCTACGGCCTGACGCCAACGGAATACCGCAAGGCCGGCAGCCATACCCGCTTCACCATGCCTTTTGCCGCGAAAGGAGTTTCCGCCATGCCGGATGTCGCTATCAGGACGCTTGCTCCTGCCGAACTCGCCGTGATCCCGCACACAGGATCGTATATGGAAATCGGGCGAGCCTTCGAGACGCTATTCGGCACGCTGGGGTCGCGCAATCTGCTACGGCCGGATCTGTGCATGAAGGGACTGTTCTATTCCGATCCGACCTCTGTGCCCGAAGCCGAACTGCAGTCCGCCGCCGGCATTGTGATTCCTGATGCAGCTTTTCCGGTCGAGGCCCCGCTGGAGCAGCGCAGTCTGCGTGGCGGCGAATATGCCGTGCTGCGCCATAAGGGTCCGTATTCCGACATGAGGGCCGCCTATGACTGGCTCTACGGTGAATGGCTGGTCCGCTCAGGTCGCGAGGCCGCCGATGCACCGGTTTTCGAGGAGTATCTGAACAATCCGCGCGAAGTGGCGCCCAGCGAGTTGCTGACCGATATCTGCCTGCCGCTGAAGTAATGCCATACCGTCACCCGGGCTTGACCCGGGGTCCCATTTAAAATGGGATGCCGGCCAGGAAGATATTTCTTGCGTCCGGCATGACGATATAAAGGGTTAGCTATGCCTGCTGAATTCCGCACCGCCACAGAACTGGCCGCCGCGCTGCGCTCCCGTCAGGTGTCATCGGTCGAACTGACGGAAGCTGCGATTACCGCCATCGAGGCGCGTGACGGCGCGCTCAATGCTGTCGTGGTGCGCGATTTCGAGCGGGCGCGTGCGGCGGCCAAGGCTGCCGATGCGGCTCTGGCCAAAGGAGCGCCCGGCGCCTTGCTCGGCCTGCCGATCACGGTGAAGGAAAGCTTCAACCTTGCCGGCCTGCCCACCACCTGGGGCATTCCGAATACCCAAAATATCCCGGTGACGCAGGATGCCGTGGCCGTGGCGCGGCTGAAGGCGGCCGGTGCAGTCATTCTCGGCAAGAGTAACGTTTCGACCGTACTGGCCGACTGGCAGGCGACCAATCCGGTCTACGGCACCAGCAACAACCCGTGGAATGTGACGCGTACGCCGGGCGGCTCGTCGGGCGGCTCGGCAGCGGCGCTGGCCGCCGGCTTCGTCTCGCTCGAACTCGGCTCGGATCTCGGCGGGTCACTGCGCATCCCCGCGCATTTCTGCGGCGTCTATGCCCACAAGCCAACCCTGAATCTTCTGCCGCGGCGCGGCCATGCTCCGCCGGGTACACCGGCACTGTCGGTCGTGCCGCATCACGACCTGCCGGTGATCGGTCCGATGGCACGCAGTGCCGCCGACCTGATGTTGGCGCTGGATGTGCTGGCCGGACCCGACGAAGTCGAGGCAGTTGCCTATCGGCTGGACCTGCCTGCGCCGCGGCATACCGCGCTGAAGGATTATCGCATTCTAATTCTCGACCGACATCCGCAGGTACCGACCGATGCGGCGGTGCGCGATGCCATCGAGGCACTGGAATCGCAGCTTGAACAGGCCGGCTGTCGTGTTGCGCGGTCCAGCCCGTTGTTGCCGAGTCTCGAGATGATCGGCAGTACCTATCTTCGGCTGGTGATGGCCTTCATGGGCGGGACACTGCCAGAACCTGATTATATTGCCGCGCGTCAGCACGCCTCCGACATTCCGGAAGCGGCATCGGATCAGCGCAGCCTGTCGGCACTAAGCAAGGTGGCCAGCCACCGTGCCTGGATGCAGGCCGATTTCGTGCGCACCGGCCTGTCTCATCAATGGCGCAATCTGTTCCGTGAGTGGGACATTGTGCTTTGTCCGGTCACGCCCACGGCCGCCTTCCCGCATGACCAGCGCCCATGGGACGAGCGTACCATCAGTGTGGATGGTCGGCCGGTGCGCTACGGCGACCAGTTCCTTTGGCCAGGCGTCGCCACGCTTTGCGGCTTGCCGGCCACAGCTTTTCCCACTGGCGTGAGTCCGGATGGGCTGCCGATCGGTCTGCAGGCCATTGGACCTTATCTGGAAGATCGCACGCCGATCCAGTTCGCGACGCTCGTCGCTCAGTCCTTCGGCGGCTTCAAACCGCCGCCAGGTTGGTAAGCGCGCGGCCTGTTTCGTCGTTCCCGCGAAGGCGAGAAGCCAGGCTTCCTGGATGTCCGCTTTGGCGGGCATGACGAGAGAATTGGATGCGCTCATTTTTCCGGTTGACCGATTGCCGATCAGCCCTTACCGTCGCGTCACCATGCAGAGCATTATTCTCACCGTAGCTACCATTAAGGTTACCGTCGTCGGCGGTGCCCTGGGTCGTTGCGCGTGGTAGGATAAACGCAAAGCAGAACACCCAGAGGCCCCGCCGGCGACGGACGGGGCCTCGGTGTTTCTGGGGCTTCGTTCATCGCCGGTCGCTTCGCAGACCGGAGAGCGACATGAACAGTTTCAGTCCCAGATTGAACGCAGACTCAGACCCTTATGACCATCGCGTGCTGGGCACGCGGCTGGATCTCTTCCACCAGCAGGAGGAAGGGCCTGGCATGGTCTTTTGGCACCCGCGCGGCTTTGCACTGTATCGCGTGATCGAGGATTACGTGCGCCGGCGCATGCGTGAGGTGGGGTTTGCCGAAATCCGCACGCCACAGCTGCTGAGCTACAGCCTGTGGGAACAAAGCGGCCATGCCGACAAGTTCGCCAACGAGATGTACCGGCTCGACAGCCGCTCATCCGGCGGCAATCGCCAGTTCGCGCTGAAGCCGATGAGCTGCCCCTGCCATGTGCAGGTCTATTCCAAGTCGCTGCGCTCGGTGCATGACCTGCCGCTGCGCTACTGCGAATTCGGCGCCTGCCATCGCGACGAGCCCTCGGGCGCGCTGCAGGGCCTGATGCGCACCAAGAGCTTCACGCAGGACGATGCGCATATCTTCTGCACCGAAGCCCAGGTCGAGGGCGAGGTGCAGCGGTTCTGCGAATTGCTGCGCAGCATCTACAGCGATTTCGGCTTCGGTGCGCCGCTGGTCTTTTTCTCGACGCGGCCGGCCAAGCGCGCTGGCGACGATGCCACCTGGGATCGCGCGGAAGCCGCGCTGGCGATGGCGGCGCGCCGGGCCGGCATCGACTTCGGCATCAAGAGCGGCGATGGCGCCTTCTATGGCCCGAAGCTGGAATTCCATCTGCGCGACAGTCATGGCCGCGCCTGGCAGTGCGGCACGATCCAGCTGGATTTCGTGCTGCCCGAGCGGCTGGGCGCCGATTACGTCGCCAGCGACGGCAGCCGCCAGCGGCCGGTGATGATCCATCATGCCGTGCTGGGCAGTATGGAGCGCTTCATCGGCATGCTACTCGAGCATCACAAGGGCCAGCTGCCGCTCTGGCTGGCGCCGGAGCAGATCACGGTGGCGAGCGTGACCAGCGCGCAGGAGGGCTATGCCCGCAAGGCGGCCGCTGCGCTGGGTCGCGAAGGCTACCGCGTGGCAGTTGACGGTCGGTCGGAGCGCATCGGCCGCAAGATCGCCGAGGCACATGAACAGGGCCTGCCGCTGCTGGCCATCGCCGGCGAACGCGAGATGGAACGCGGCACGCTTACCTTCCGCCGCAGCAACGGCCGGCAGGAGGAACTGTCGCTGGCTGATGCGGCGCGCCGTTACCGCGAGGAGGCGTTCAGATAGGTTGCGTGACAGCAACACACCGACCCTCCGAGCATCGGAGCACGCAGATGGACCTCGGAATAAATCCGAGGATGACGGCTTTTTGTTTTTGAGACCGATGTTCCGCGATGTTCTCTCGAAATCGCGGAACATCGCGATAAATGCGCTCGCGTTCGGTTGCGTCGCCGGACAGTGCGCCCTATTTAAAAAGGATATACGAATTTTACTCTGAGGGGGCCCTGCCGGGATGCCGCATCACACGCCGCTGATTGCCACCATCGTGATGGGCCTCGTGCTCGCTTTCGTGTTCGGCGCGATTGCCAACCGTCTGCGCGTGTCGCCTCTGGTGGGCTATCTGCTGGCGGGTGTCCTTGTCGGCCCGTTCACGCCCGGCTTCGTCGCCGATCAGGCTTTGGCCAACGAGCTGGCGGAGATCGGCGTCATCCTGCTGATGTTCGGTGTTGGCCTGCATTTCTCGCTGAAGGATCTGCTGTCGGTGAAGGCCATCGCCATTCCAGGGGCTGTCGGCCAGATCGCGGTCGCTACACTGCTGGGTATGGCGCTGTCCTGGGCCATGGGCTGGTCAGTCGGCGCCGGCTTCATTTTCGGTCTCGCGCTCTCCGTTGCCTCAACAGTCGTGTTGTTGCGCGCCATGCAGGAGCGCCGCCTGATTGAAACCGAGCGCGGACGCATCGCGGTCGGCTGGTTGATCGTCGAAGATCTCGCCATGGTGCTGGCGCTTGTGCTGCTGCCGGCCATGAGCGGCCTGCTCTCGCCCGAAGGCAACGGCGTCAGCGACCTGTCGATGCACGACTTCTTCATTCCGCTGGGCATCACGCTGGGCAAGGTGGCTGCCTTCATGGTGCTGATGGTGGTGGTCGGCCGCCGCGTCATCCCCTGGGTGCTGCATTACATCGTACATACCGGCTCGCGCGAGCTGTTCCGGCTCGCGGTACTGGCGATTGCCTTGGGCGTGGCCTTCGGCGCCGCAAAGCTGTTCGGTGTGTCCTTTGCGCTCGGCGCCTTCTTCGCCGGCATGATCATGAGTGAATCGCCGCTCAGTCATGAAGCGGCCAATGAGTCGCTGCCGTTACGCGACGCTTTCGCGGTCCTGTTTTTCGTTTCGGTCGGCATGCTGTTCGATCCGATGATCCTGTTGCGCGACCCGCTGCCGGTACTGGCCACGGTGGCGATCATCGTGGTCGGCAAGTCGGTGGCAGCTTTCGCCATCGTGCTGGCCTTCCGCCATCCGATGAATACGGCGCTGCTGATCTCGGCCAGCCTGGCGCAGATCGGCGAATTCTCCTTCATCCTTGCCGCGCTCGGCACCGATATGAAGATTCTGCCGGAAGAGGGCCGCGACCTGATCCTGGCGGGCGCGATCCTGTCGATCCTGCTCAATCCGCTGATCTTCATTGGCGTCGACCGCCTGAAAGTCCGGCTGGAGAAAAAGCTCGACCCGGCGGCTGTTGGGCGCGACATCCCGGCCGGTGCGCCCGAGTTGCAGGCCGCGGCAGCCGCACCAGATGAAGATGCCACGCCTGTGCCTACTGCGCTGACCAACCATATCGTGCTGATCGGCTATGGCCGTGTTGGCAGTCTGGTCGGCGCCGCCCTGAAACAGAGCGGCAAACCTTTCCTGGTGATCGAGGATGTCGACAAGCGCGTCATAGCCTTGCGCGCCGAGGGTATCGAAGTGCTGGCCGGCAATGCGGCGCGTGCCGATGTGATGCAGGCTGCCAATCTGCGCGAGGCGAAACAGCTGATCATCGCCATTCCGAATGTCTTCGAGGCCGGCCGCGTGGTGGAAATGGCACGCTCGGAAAATCCGTCGCTCGATATCGTGGCGCGCGCTCATGCCGATGCCGAGGTCGAGCGCCTGCGCGACCTGGGTGCCAATGAGGTGATCATGGGCGAACGCGAAATCGCCCGCGCGATGATCGAGCGCTTCCCGCAGGCGCCAGCCGCGTCAGTCGCCTGATCAGTAACTGTAGCTGAACACCATCTGGCCGAGCCAGGTGGTGCGGTCGGTGGCATCGGTTGTGCCGAGCGTCTGGCGCAGGCCACGACCAGCGCGCGCCGCGCCCAGCACGGTGGCAATCTCAAGCCCGGGCAGCGGGGTAGCCCAAACAGCATAGATGTTCACTTCATCCTGCAGGCGATCCGAATTCACGCCATTGGCGGTATCGGGCTTGTCGTAGCTGTGACGATACAGGATGGCGCCGAGGCTGAGCGCGTCATCGGGCTGGAGCGTCAGATGCACCATATGGCTGTTCAGGTTTGTATTGCTGCCGACATAGCGGGCATAGATTTCGCCCAGATCCCAGCTGCCATAGCCGCGTGGCCCGCCGGCGGTGAACAGCGGGTCCCACCCACGACTGATGCTGTCGCCGGTGTCACCGTCGCCGCTGAAATGCATGTAGCGATACGAAAGTCGCGGCTGCCAGGGCAGGGCAGAGAAGGTGTATTGCGGCTCGACATACCAGGCGTCGGCGCGCAACCGGCGGCCGGCGGTGTCGTTGCGCTGGCGGGCAAATTCGCTGTACAGCGCGGCATCCTTCCAGCCTTCGCCGAGCACGCTCAGCAGGGCGCCGCCACTGCGGATGGCATAGACATTCATGCCGTCGCGTGTCGCGCTGATGGCCTCATCGGCATCGGTGATATTAAGCGCGGTAACGCCGAGATACCATTCGCGCGCTTCGTAGCTGGTGCGGCCCTCATCCTTCCGCGTCGAGGCAAACCATTCAATATTGGCGCCATGCAGGGCGGTGGCGGCGCTGTCCTTGCCGCGCATGTAGCTCTGGTCGGTATTGCTTTCGAGGCGGAACAGATCGGCACGCACCGGTTCGGTATTCAGCCGCAGGATGGCGGTGCGGTCGAAGGCCGCGCGCGGGCCGACCACATGGTTGTTGCGACGGAAACTATCGAGTGTGCCGTCGGCAATCAGGAATCCGTCGCCGATCACGAAGCCCTGCCGGCCGATGGAGGCGTCGACCGCATCTTCGCCGAGCGCCGCAAAACTCTGGCCGGATTTCCAGCCGAGATAGGCTTCGCTCAGGGAGAGCGAGTTAGGGTTCATGTCGGTGACGGAATTGCGTTGCGCCTCGCCTTCGCCGCGCGTGACGCTGGCGGTCGCGCGCAGGGCGCCATACAGCGCGCCATCATTCAGCTGGTAATCCGCCTCAATGCCGGGGGCGACAAAGGCTTCGGCCCAGTGCCGGCCGCCCCTGGCGGACACCGTTAGACGACAGGCTGCCCAAACCATTCTGTGCATTGGTCACGCTGAACAGGCCAAGTCCGGCATCCAGCGTCAGGCCAAGCTCCAGATTGCCGAAATTCAGGCGTTGTCCCGGCTTTTCATGCTCGTCGTCTGCCGCGAAAGCCGCTGGCGCGGCAAGGCAGAAGGCAGCCAGGAGTTTAAGCAGACGGCGCATGGTATTCCCCCATCCCGAGATGCCGGTTGCTGCTCCGGCCAAGGCTTCGATTCATGAGCGCCTTCGGGTATCCTGCCGGTGTATTGCATTGCCGATACCAGTCAAGCGCGTGTCTTGTGGGGTATTCGGATTTCAATTAGAAAAGCCGCTGCTTTTCAGACTTATTCGCGAGGATTAGCCATGCGCCCGAGTGGCCGCAAACCCGACCAGCTGCGCCCGATCCGTCTTGAGCCGGGTTTTGCCAAATATGCCGAGGGCTCCTGCCTGATCAAGTTCGGCGAGACCCATGTACTCTGCGCCGCGACAGTCGAGGAAAAGGTGCCGCCGTTTCTGCGTAACACCGGCCGTGGCTGGGTGACGGCCGAATACGGCATGCTGCCGCGCTCCACCCATACCCGCACCGATCGCGAAGCCTCGCGCGGCAAGCAGTCGGGCCGCACCCAGGAAATCCAGCGCCTGGTCGGCCGCTCGTTGCGCGCTGTCACGGATCTCGCCGGTTTCGGTGAGCGTCAGATCCGCCTCGACTGCGATGTGTTGCAGGCCGATGGCGGCACGCGTACCGCTGCCATCACCGGCAGCTGGGTGGCGCTGCATCTTGCCTTTGCCAAACTGGTGAAGGATGGCGCCATTGCCAAGATTCCGCTGATCGGCCAGGTCGGCGCGGTCAGCTGCGGCCTGTGTGATGGCGTTGCCGTGCTCGATCTCGATTACCCGGAAGACAGCACGGCACAGGCCGATGCCAATTTCGTGCTGACCGATACCGGCGCGATCGTCGAGGTGCAGGGCACTGCCGAGAAGGAGCCCTTCTCGGAGGCGCAGTTCGCCGCCATGCTCGGCCTTGCCAAACAGGGTGTGAGCGAACTGATGATCCTGCAGCGCAAGGCGGTGGGGCTGTAACGATGGCGCGGCGTCGCTTCACCGGCGACACGTTGGTGATCGCCAGCCACAATGCAGGCAAGGTGCGCGAGATCGGCGACCTGATCGCACCCTTCAAGGTGCGTGCGATTTCGGCTGGCGAACTCGGCCTGCCCGAACCGGAAGAAACCGGGCTGACCTTCATTGCCAATGCCGAACTGAAGGCGCTGGCGGCCGCGCAGACCGCGCAGCTTCCTGCTTTGGCCGATGACTCCGGCATGAGCGTCGATGCACTGGATGGCGCGCCGGGGATTTACTCCGCGCGCTGGGCCGGGCCGTCGAAGGATTTCGGCAAGGCGATGCAGAAGGTCTGGACGGCCGTGCAGGACAGCGCGAAGTCGACCGATGACAAGGGACCGCCGCTTGGCGCGCAATTCGTCTGCGCCCTCAGCCTCGCCTGGCCCGATGGCCATGTCGAAAGCTTCGAGGGCATCATCCAGGGCGATCTGGTCTGGCCGCCGCGCGGACTGCATGGCTTCGGCTACGATCCGATGTTCCTGCCGCGTGCGAACAGCGAGACGCGCACCTTTGGCGAGATGCCGGCCGCCGAGAAGCATGCGATCAGCCACCGCGCGCTGGCGTTTCGGCAGCTGATCGATGCCTGCTTCGGCTGAAATCCCGCGCCGCGGCTTTGGGCTCTACATCCACTGGCCCTTCTGCGTCTCGAAATGCCCTTACTGCGATTTCAACAGCCATGTGCGCGAACGCGTCGATGCGGCGCGCTGGCAGGCGGCCTATTTGCGCGAAATGGCGCATTACGCGGAAGCGGGCATCGGACTGGGTGAGACAGTCACATCTGTATTCTTCGGCGGCGGCACACCCTCGCTGATGCCACCCGACACTGCTGCTGCCATCCTGGAGGCGGCGCGGACATACTGGCGCTTCAGTGACGATGTCGAGATCACGCTGGAGGCCAATCCAAATTCGGCCGAGGCCGGTAAGTTTGCCGCCTTCGCGCAGGCCGGCGTCAACCGCCTGTCGATTGGTGTGCAGAGCTTCGACGCCGATGTGCTGAAATTCCTCGGCCGCGCCCATGATGCGGGTGAAGCGCGCGCCGCGATTGCGGCTGCTGCTAAAGCCGTCCCGCGCTACAGCTTTGACCTGATCTATGCCCGGCCGGGGCAGACGGCCGAACAATGGCGTAACGAACTGCGCGCAGCGCTGGCGCTGGCCGGCGATCATCTCTCGCTCTACACGCTGACCATCGAGCCGAACACCGGCTTTGCCGGCGCCGTGGCGCGCGGCGCGCTGCATCCGATGCCGTCCGACGATCAGGCCGCGCTGTATGATCTGACCCAGGAAATTCTCGACGACGCCGGCTTGCCGGCCTACGAAATCTCGAACCACGCCAAACCAGGCGGCGAGAGCCGGCACAATCTGGTCTACTGGCGCAGCGGGGAGTATCTCGGTCTTGGTCCCGGTGCGCATGGTCGTATCCTGAGGGGCGATGCCTGGCAGGCGACGCAGACCCGCCGCAAGCCGGAAGTCTGGCTCGAACAGGTCGAGACGCAAGGTCATGGTCGCGAAAGCGAGACACCTGTGGCGTCGGCCGAACGCGCTGAGGAAGCCCTGATGATGGGCCTGCGGCTGGCCGAGGGCGTCTATGCCTCGAATTTTCGTGCCGCCACCGGACTAGATCTCGATGTTTTCGTGCCGCGCGCACGCAGCGCGCCGCTCGAAGCTGCCGGCCTATTGTATCGCGACAATGCGCGGATCACCGCCACCCGCGAAGGCCGCGCCGTATTGGACGGGTTGTTGGCGCGCCTGCTGGCATAGCGCTTTTTTCTCCTGGCCGGCCCCGGTATGCTAAGCAAAATCCCTGAGGAAACCCGAGCCAAATCCGATGTCTGAATCCGCTTTCCCCGGTCTGTCCCTCGGCGTGCAGGAACTGCGCGCCTCCGAAATCCGCGAACTGCTGAAACTGATCGCGCGGCCGGAGATCATTTCCTTCGCCGGCGGCATTCCCGATCCGGCGATCTTCCCGCTGGAGGCCATCGGTGCCTCGTATCAGCGCGTGTTGGCCGATCCGGTGCAGGCCAGGGAAGCCTTCCAGTATTCGATCAGCGAAGGCTATGTGCCGCTGCGCGAATGGATCGCCGGCTATCTGCAGACGCATGGCATCGAAACCGGCATCGAGCGCATCCTGATCACCTCGGGTGCGCAGCAGGCGATCGATTTCCTCGGTCGCGCGCTGATCAATCCGGGCGACAGTGTGGTCGTCACTTCGCCGAGCTATCTCGGCGCCATCCAGGTCTTCAACACCTATCAGCCGAAATTCCTCTCGGTGCCGATGGATAACGAGGGCGTGCTGCTCGACCAGCTCGAAGCCGCTTTCAAGCAAAAGCCGAAATTCTTCTATCTCACGCCCGACTTCTGCAATCCGGCCGGCATTACCACGTCGCTGGCGCGTCGCGAGGCGATCCTCAAACTGGCGCATCAGTATGGCGTCGCCATCCTGGAAGATTCGCCCTACGAAGAGCTGCGCTACGAAAACCAGCGCATCCCGAGTTTCGCCGCGCTCGAGCAACAGTATCTCGCGCAGCCCGGCAGCGACGGTAAGCGGCTCGTGGTCTATATCGGTAGCCTGTCGAAAGTGCTCACGCCGGCGTTGCGCATCGGCTGGATCAATGCCGATCCATCACTGATCAACAAGCTGGTTTTGCTCAAGCAGGCCTCCGACCTGCATTGCAGCACGATCAACCAGATGGTCGCCTGCGATATCGCCAAGGCCTCGCATGCCGGTCAGGTGCAGAAGCTGCGCAAGGCCTACAAGGAACGCCGCGATGTGATGCTGGAAGCGCTGGAACGCTGCCTGCCCAAGGAAGTGCGCTTCACGCGACCGGATGGCGGCATGTTCATCTGGCTGGAATTCCCCGAGGGTATCGACGGTGCCGAACTGCTGGCCGAAGCGGTGAAGGATACGCATGTGGCCTTCGTGCCGGGCTCGGCCTTCTATGCCACGGATGCGAAGCGCAACACGGCGCGGCTCAGTTTCTCGCTGGGCGAACCGGCGCGCATTCGCGAAGGCATCGAGCGGCTGGCCGCCCTGCTGCAGAACAAGCTGCGGTCTAATCGCGCTGCTTAATCGGCATCGCCCGTAACACCACCGTCAGCAGCCCGGCCGCCGGCAGCAGCCAGAAGGCCGGCGCCTTCATGGTCCACAGTGTGGCGCCATCGATGGCGCACCAGGCAAGTGGCAGGATCAGCAGCAGCCAATGTGCGCGCAGGGCCAGCAGCAGCCCGAGCGTGGCGACCACGGTCGGTCCCGGCATCAGCGCAAACACCTCGCCCTGCATCCATGGCCGGCCCAGCATCCAGGGCAGCAACGGCTGCAGGACCAGCGCACAGACCACCAGCATGAAGCCGGCGGCGCGGCTGCGTCCCTCGGCGGGGCGCAGGTCGCGGTCGAAGGCATAAATCCAGAGCAGCAGGCCCTGCAGCGCAAAGCCGTAGGCCAGCCATTCTGCGGCCCAGTTGATCGTGAGATAGCGTTCATACAGCCAGACCCACGCCACCAGCAGCCAGGCGGCACCGGCGAAGAGCAGCGCCAGCGGCTGGCCAGTCAGGGACAGCATGGCCAGGCCGGCGATGACGGCCGCCACCTGCCAGGGCCACAGTGCCTCGTTATGCAGTTCGAACAGCCGGAAATAGGTCTCGGGCGAGAACAGCAGAAAATCGGAGAGGCGATAGGTCGACCATTCCGACATCTAGAGCGCCTCGACATGGCTGACGATGCGGCGGCGAAAAGCAGCATCCGGCAGCGGGCCATGGCCGGCGCCCATATTCTCGGCCAGATGCTCGGTGCGCGTGGTGGCGGGGATCACGCAGGTGACATCTGGCTGCGCGACGATGAATTTCAGCAGCAGCTGCGCCCAGTTTTTCGCACCAATCTCGGCGGCCCAGCCGGGCAGGGGGTGACGCTCGGCCGCCCGGATCAGGTCGCCCTGGCGGAACGGCCGGTTGACGATCACGCCGATCCTGCGTTCGCGCGCGAGCGGCAGGATGCGCTGTTCGATCTCGCGGTCCAGCACGTTGTAGCTGATCTGCACGAAATCGATGGGCTGACTGCGCATGATGCGCTCGATCTCATCGTGACGCCGGCCTTCGGATGTCGTGATCCCGATATAGCGCACGCGGCCCTCGGCCTTCATGGCGCGCAGGGTTTCCAGATGTGCTTCCCAGCCCAGCAGGTTATGCACCTGCAGCAGGTCGAATTTTTCCACACCCCAGAGGCGGCGGGTTTGCTCGATCTGCTGCGGGCCGCTGCGGCCTGAGGAGATCCAGACCTTCTCGGCCGAGAAGACCTGCTGTTTCGCGTCCAGCACCTTCAGTCCTTCGCCGATCACACCCTGCGACGACCCGTACATCGGCGAGGAATCGACCATGCGGCCGCCGGCGCGGAAGAAGTCGCGCATCACGGCGATGCTGGCAGCGCGACCGCGCGGATCGGTGCCGACATTGAAGGTGATCCAGCTGCCCAGTCCCATCACAGGCAGTTTTTCACCACTGGACGGAATCTCGCGCGTGAGGCTGGCCGTTTGACTGAAAGCCGGCAGTGCCGCCATCGTCGCCGTGCCAGCCAATCCGGCCAGCACTGTCCGTCGTGAAACAGGGCCGGCGTGCAGGGTCAGTCCCACAGGCTCAGGACATGGCCTTCGTCGGGCTTCACGCTGCCGGCCAGCATGCTGCGATAGGCGGCTTCCACGGCGCTGCGTCCGGTGCCGCGGACCACCGTGATCGAACCCTGCAGCGCCGGCACGAACTCGGTCCAGGCGGCGTTCAGGCGGGTTTCCATCCCGCCGCGACCCCAGTCCTTGCTGCGTTTTACCATGCGGTCCGGTGCGAAGAAGAAGATCGGCTTCGCGCCCGGCAGGCCCTTGCCCGGTGGGTTCATCTCTCGATGCGACATGCCGACGGCGCAGCTGTATTTCAGATGGTCGCCGTAATGCTCATGCACTGCGCGGCGCACTTCGGCGCTACCGGCGAAATCGACATAGACGGCATCTTCCACCGGCTGCTGGCCGATCTCATCATAGGTGACGACGCGGTCGTAGCAACCGAGCCCCTCGACGAAGGCGCGGTTGGAACCCGAGGTGAGGCCGACCACGGTCGCGCCCTTATGCCTGTGCAGCAGATGGGCCAGACCGAAAGCAGTCTTCGATGAAGCGCTCGATAGAATCACCGTCTGTGCGCCGAAAAACTTTTCGTCCGACAGGAAGTCGTCGATCAGGAAGGAGGTGATGAACAGCGGCCGCAGCAGTGACTGATAGGCCTCGAAGTCTTCCGAAAACGTGGGATCGGCGGTGATGCGCAGATAGCTGTTATAGGCCGGCGGCAGTTTGGCGCGATGCGGGGCGGCCTCGATGAAATTGCTGTCGGTCAGCTTGCCTGGCGTCATCACCAGATGCGTCGCCATCGGGAAATAGCCGAAGATGCGTTCGTCCACCGCGATGGCCGGATGGCGCGAGGCGATTACATCGGCAAAGCCCCAGACCGGGATGATACCCCATGCGTCGTCTTCGCCATTCTGGCCGTTTGGGGGGAAGAAGCCCCAGTAGGACATCACGTCGCCCAGCTGGGCATAGGTGATATTGTTGGCGGTCAGCGCGAAACTGTCGATCTTGACCAGAATCTGATCGGGCTGCAGATCGTCGGCGTGCAGCACGGCATCGACAAAGCGGGTCTTGTTCAGATCGGCCTTCTGGACCTGGAACTGCACGCCGGCCAGGTCGGATTTGGCGGTGGCGGTGAGTATTTGCGACATGGAAACCTCCAGGTGCGGCGGCTGCGCTCCGCCTTTATATAGCGTTCAAGTTAATCCGCTCATGATAGCTGCAATGTGACAAGGATCGGACAAAAACTGCGGAAAGTTCACGTGAATGGCGGGAACTATTCGCTGGGCTGACGCAGCGTGGGCTCAGCATGGGCCTCGGCAGAGGCACTGCGCAGTTTGCGACTGGCCCAGACGCCCAGATCATCCAGATAGGTGAAGATCACCGGCGTGACAATCAGCGTTAGCAGGGTGGAGGAGATCAGCCCGCCGATCACGGCATGGGCCATGCCGGCGGTCTGCTTGGCGCCTTCACCGATCGCCATGGCAAGCGGCAGCATGCCGAAGATCATCGCCAGCGTCGTCATCATGATCGGGCGCAGGCGGATTTCGCCAGCTTCCAGGATCGCCTCCGTGCGCGACATGCCTTCCCGTCGCGCGTGGTTCACGAAGTCGATCAGCAGGATGGCATTCTTGGTCACCAGGCCCATCAGCATGATGAAGCCGATCACGGCAAACATGCTGAAGGTGGAACCCCAGGCCCAGAGGCCGACCACAACGCCGAACAGCGATAGCGGCAGCGAGGCCATGATGGCGATGGGCTGCAGGAAGCTGGCGAACTGCGAAGCCAGGATCAGATAAATCAGGATCACCGCCAGCAGCAGCGCGGCAGCTGCATAACCAGCCGATTCTTTCATATCCTTCGACGCGCCGCCGAACCAGAAGCGATAGCCCGGCGGCAGTTTCATCTGTTCCAGCTTGCCCTGGATGGCGCGGCTGACTTCGCCCACAGGGCGCCCGTCGGTGGTGGCGGTCAGCAGCACTTCGCGGGCAAGGTCGCGGCGGTTGATCTGTGTTGAGCCGGTGGAGGGCTGAATCTTTACCACCTGGGCCAGCGCCACCATCTTCGGGTTGCCCTCGGCATTCATCTGGTTCGACGCCACGTAAATGCGTTCCAGGTCGGGCATGCCGGTACGGTCGTCGCGCGGCAGGCGTACAAAGACATCGTAATCCTCAGAATCCGGCGCCTTCCAGGTGCCGGCCTCTTCACCGGCCAGCAGCGGGCGCAGCGTATTGGCGATGGTCGTCGTGCTGACGCCGAGATCGGCAGCCAGCTGGCGGTCGACCTCCAGCGCTACGGTCGGTTTATTCGCTTTCAGGCTCGATTCCAGATCGACCACGCCCGGCACGGTGCGCATGATCTCCATCGCATCCTGCGACAGCTTGTCGAGCTGGGCGATATCCTGACCTTTCAGCGCGATCATGATCGGCTTGTTCAAGCCGCCGCCCAGATTGGCCTGGCCGATATTGATGTTGTCGATACCAGCGATGTGGCCGATACGCTGGCGGAAGAACACCGCCATCTGCTGCGGCGAATATTTGCGCTGGTCGATTGGCACGAACCGCACATACAGCGTGCCGACATTGCGGCGCGAGAAGCTGCCGGCATTGATCGAGGCGAAGGAATAATCGACTTCGGGGAACTCCTTCAGCGCATCCTGCACCTGGCGGATCTTGGCCTCGGTATAGTCGATGGAAGAACCAGACGGCGTGGTCACTTCGACCAGGATTTCTGACAGGTCCGGCTCAGGCAGGAATTCGGAACCAATCTTGCCTGAAGCCAGGATGCCGATGGTGCCGACGAAGCTTAGTACCGCGATCAGCAGTACCAGCCAGCGGAAGCGCAGGCTCCAGGACAGGATGCGGCGATAGATGCGGCCGAGCCATTCCATGCCCTTGTCGACCAGACCGACAATGCGACCGACCGGGCTGCGCTTGGCATTGGGCTGACTGTCCGGATCATGCCAGACGCTGGACAGCATCGGATCGAGCGTGAAAGACACGAACAGCGAGATCAGCACCGCGACCGTGACGGTGATGCCGAATTGCAGGAAGAAGCGCCCGATGATGCCGTCCATGAAGGCGACCGGCAGGAAGACGGCAACGATGCAGAAGGTGGTCGCCAGCACGGCGAGGCCGATCTCGTTGGTGCCGTCCAGCGAGGCCTGGCGATGGCTTTTGCCCATCGCGACATGCCGTGTGATGTTTTCCCGCACCACGATGGCGTCGTCGATCAGGATGCCGATGGCGAGCGACAGTGCCATCAGGGTCAGCTTGTTCAGCGTGAATCCGGCGGCATGAACCGCGGCCAGCGTACCGATCACGGCAATCGGCAGCGTCAGGCCTGTGATCACTGTGCTGCGCCAGGAATTCAGGAACAGGTAGACGATGATCACGGTGAGGATGGCGCCTTCGATCAGGGTGCGCTGCACGCCGTTCACCGACGAGAGAATGGCGCGGCTGTCGTCGCGCATGAATTGCAGCGACACGTCCGACGGCAGGTCGGGCTGCAGTTCCTTGATCGCCTGCTTGAGCCCGGTGATCACTTCCAGCGTGTTTGAGCCCTGCACCTTGACGAAGCTGATCGCCAGCTGGCGGTCGCCATTGAACAGCGCGACGGCTTCCTTTTCTTCCGAGCCATCCTCCACCGTGGCGATATCGCTGACAGTGACGGAAGTGTTGCCGCGGCGCGCCACGACGAGTTCGCCGAGGCGGCGCGGATCAGTGACACGGCCTTCGATCTGCACAACGAATTCGGTCTGTGGCCGGGTCAGGGTGCCGAGCGGGATCTGCTGGTTCTCGGCCTTCAGGATGTTGGCCAACTGGTCCATGCCCACGCCATAGGCCTGCATCTTCTCAGGATTCGGCAGCACGTTGATTCGGCGCTTCAGGCCACCGACGATATAGGCCTGCCCGATGCCCCGCACGGTCTGCAGGCGTTTCAGGATCACCTGGTCGGCCATGGTGGTCAGTTCGCGCAGGTCCCGCCGCTCGCTGCGCACGGTGATCGAGGCGACCGGCTGGTTGTCAGGCGAGAAGCGGGTGATTTCCGGCTGCTTGATCTCGTCACGGAAGCGCGGCGTGACCTGCGCGATCTTTTCGCGCACGTCCTGCACGGCGGCAACCGCGTCCACGGTCAGTTCGAATTCGATGATGACGGTGGAACGGCCTTCGAGCGAGCGCGAAGTGAGGGTGCGGACGCCACTGATCGTGTTGACGGCATCTTCCACCGGGCGGGTGACTTCGCTTTCCACGCTTTCCGGCGTGGCGCCCGGATAGGCGGTGCTGACCACCACGATGGGGAATTCGACGTCGGGGAACTGTTCGACGCTGAGCTTGAAATAGGCGAACAGGCCGACCACCAGCAGCGACGCCATCATCATGGTGGCGAAGACCGGATTGTTGACGCTGATGCGGGTGAGCCACATGGTGCGGCCTCTCTCTGTCAGCGGCCGGCGATGCGCGCGGCCAGTCCGTCGCTCAAGCGAAGGCCCGGCGTGGCGATCACGGTTTCGCCGTCAGTCACACCACTGGCTATGCCGACGCGGCCATCGGCGCTGCCTTCCAGTGCAATCTGGACGGCGCGACGTTCCACTTTGTCATTGTTGAGCACATAGACGGCGCGCCCACCGGCTTCGTTGCGCAGTGCCTCTACCGGGATGGCGACCACGTCGCGCTGCTCGGTCAGGATGGCTTCGCCGGTGCCAAACATGCCGCCACGCAGCAGGTGTTCCGGATTCTGCAGAAGGATATAGACCGGGATCGAGCGCGAGCCGCTCTGTGCGGTGGGGTTGATGCGTTCGATGATGCCCTCGAAGGCGCGTTCGGCAAAGCCCTCGACATGCAGCAGCACCTTCTGACCGATGCGCAGTTGCGGCACGTCGCGTGCCGGCACCAGCGTTTCGACTTCGATCGTATCGAGATCGGCGATGGTGAACAGACGGCCGTCAACTGCGACGCGCTCGCCCGGATTGATGAACCGCTCGGCCACCAGGCCATCGATGGGGGCATAGATGGCGGTGTCGTTGACCGCCTTGCGCGCCATCGTGAGCTGCTGCTCCATAGCTGAGACATTGGCGCGGGCGGTACGCCAGGCATTCTCTGCTTCATCCAGCGCGGTCTGCGACTTGACGCCGCGCTGCGTCAGCGTGACGGCTTTTTCGCGGTTGATCTCGGCAAGGTTCAGCGCCGAACGTGCGCTGTCCAGGTTGCTCTGGCGCTCGCGCAGGCGCGCGGCCACATCGGCAGTGTCGAGGCGGGCCAGCAACTGGCCTTTCCTGACACGCTCGCCGCGGCGCACGGAAATCTCGGTGACGACGGCGGCAACGTCCGAGCGGACCTGACTCTGGTTCAGTGGCTGCAGCGTGCCGCTCAGCCGCACCACCTGGCGCAGATCGGCACGCACGGCTTTTGTCAGATCGGCAGGCGAAAATTCGATCCCGTCGAATTTCGTGCTCTCGGCAGTGGCGGCAGGTTTCGCGGCCTGGCGGGCCTTCATGGCGTAGAGTCCGCCGCCGGCCAATACGACCAGCACCCCAATCGCCAGACCGATCTTCACCACACGCTTCATCAGTGCCCCCCACCGGCGATCGCAACCTGCCGGGTCGCGCCGTATATATAAGGACGCATGAAACCCGTCCATCCTGCGAGTGTTACCGCTAGGTAACTGTGATTTTCATCACAAGGCCTGTGCAGGCAGGCGCTCACACCAGTGCAGCAGGCGCTGCTTCAGCATCCGCTCACGCACATAGATCAGTTCTTCGTCAGCGATCCGCTCCAGTTCTTCGAACTGGAAAGCCTCGGCGCCATGGGCATTCCATGCCGTCTGCAGGTCCTGATGGGGGTGGCCATTCTGACGCAGGCTGAACCAGATCCGGTTTTGGATCTTTGCAATGTCCGGTGCGCGGCCAGCCCAGCGCTGGCCGGTCGGGCGACAAAGCAGGGCGTAGATGCCGGCCACGGTCTTGCGTTCCTTGTAGGCGGCCAGCGCAGCCTTTCTATCTTCGCTCTTCATGGATATCTCCTTGGTGACGGGCTAATATCATCCGGGTGATATTGACGCAAGTATTTTATCCGGGTAAATATGCGGAATGACTGAACAGACTGTCTGCACTGCCTTTGTCGGTGTAGAGCGCCTCGCCAGCGGCGCTTTGCCCGATGTGGCCATCGCGGTAAAGGCCGCCCTGGCGGCCGACCCGACTTTGCCCCTGCTGGTGTTCAACGATGTCACCGGCGCGGTGATTGATCTCGACCTGCGCGGCAGCGAGGCGGATATCCGCGCGCGGCTGGAGCCCGTGAGTGAGACCGACCAGCCCGCGCGTGGACGCGGCCGGCCGAAACTGGGTGTGGTGGCGCGCGAGGTGACGTTGTTGCCGCGGCATTGGGACTGGCTGGCGGCACAGCCGGGCGGCGCGAGCCAGGCGCTGCGGCGGCTGATCGATCAGGCGCGCCGGGCTGACGATGGCCGGACGGAAATCCGGCTGCGGCACGAAAGTGCCTATCGTTTCCTTTGTGTCCTCGCAGGCAATCTGCCTGGCTTCGAGGAAGCCGCGCGGGCGCTGTTCGCCAACGACCGGGCCCGCTTTGTCGAGCAGACGGCGGCATGGCCATCCGATGTCTGCGAGCATGCGCAGAAACTGGCCTGGCCAGGAGTATGATGGCGATATGACCGCGATTTTCACCATTGGCCATTCCAATCAGACCGCCGAACAGTTCGTCGGTCTGCTGCTGCAGCATGGCGTGCAGCTGCTGGCCGATGTGCGCTCATCTCCGGCGTCGCGTTTCGCTCCGCAGTTCAATCGCGTGGCTCTCGCGCGCAGCCTGGAGCAGGCCGGGATTGAATATCTCTGGTTCGGTCAGGCTTTGGGCGGAAAGCCACGTGCGCCGGAGCCTGTCTTCGCTGCCGGGATATCCGATCTGTTTCAAATGGCGCAGAAGAAATTCACGGCGATCATGTGTGCTGAACGCGATCCGCGCATGTGCCACCGCACGCATCTGGTGACGCCGGCCTTGCTCAAAAACGGCGCAATGGTGAGGCATATCCTTGGCGACGGGACGCTACTCGCCCATGACGCGCTGCAGCAACCGGGCAAACAACCTGATCTGTTCGGTTGATCTTCGCTTGACCTGACGGCGACGTATACGCAGACTTTGCCTCCATAAAAATTCAACGGGAGGAACGTCATGCGGTATCGCACAATTTTCAGTATCGGGGTTCTGGCTGCCAGCGTTGCGGCCTTTGCAAGCGCGGGTGCGCAGGCGCAAACCTACAAGCTGATGACCGGTCCACAGGGCGGCGTCTGGGTGCCGATGGGCGGCACCATGAAGGCGATGTTTGAAAAGGCGGTTGCCGGCGTCACCATCCAGACCCTGCCGGGCGCCGGTATCGCCAATGTCAAAGGCGTGGAGGAGAGCAAGGCCGATTTCGGATTCGGAAATTCGATTTCGACCGTCGATGCGATCAACGGCAATCCGCCATTCGACAAGAAAGCCGCGAATGTCTGCCAGGTCGCCAACCTCTATCCGCAATATTTCCAGGTCGTTGTGACTACCGACTCGAAGATCGAGAAGGTGGCCGACATGAAGGGCAAGTCGATTGCCGTGCAGACCAAGGGCAACACGGCGGAAGCCATTTCCGCCGACATGCTCAAGGCCAACAAGCTGTCGTATAACGATATGGGCAAGGTCAACTTCATGGCCTCCTACAACGATGCCGCAGCTTTGCTGAAGGACGGCCATGCCCAGGTCTTCACTTTGGGCACCACGATCCCTGCCGCCTCGATCATGGATCTGGCAACCGGCCGTGATATCAAACTGCTGCCGGCGAGCGATGCCGATGTCGCCGAGATGAAAAAGATCAACAAGGGTTATGTGAAGGGCGTCGTGCCGGCCAACACCTATCCGAAACAGGACAAGGATGTACCCGTCATCGCCTATTCGGCGCATTTCATCGCCTCGTGCAAGCTGCCCGAAGCGCAGGTCTATGCCATCACCAAGGCAATGGCGACGCAGATCGCCGATCTGGCTGCGGTGAACAAGGCAATGGCCAAGATGACTGCCAAGGATATGGCCGAGGATATCGGCGTGCCGTTCCATCCGGGTGCTGCGAAATACTATCGCGAAGTCGGCGCACTGAAGTGATGTAATCAGTTGAGGCGACTAGCCGGCGTTGCACCGTACCAGCGGGCAACGCCGGTGCTTTTTTAGCGTATTACGGGGGGCGTTAACATGGATGGCAGGACCCTGATCGGGCGCGTTGTGGCGCCAATCGGCGTGGCGATGGCGTTGTATCATATGTGGGTGATCGCCATGGGGCCGCCGCAGGCCATGATCTTCCGCGGCATCCATCTGGCCTTTGCTCTGGCCCTCGTATTGCTGATCTATCCGCTGGCCGAAAAGAACGGCAACCGGCGTTTCATCTGGCTCGATGCCATCATGTTCGCGGTGGCAGCCCTGTCGCTGGGCCATCTGTTCATCAATCTCGATTACTTCATCAACCGCATTATCTACATCGATGATCTCAAGCCACTCGATGTCGTTGCCAGCATCGGGTTGATTGTGGTGATCCTGGATTGCACCCGGCGCGTGATCGGCTGGGCATTGCCGATCACCGCACTGGTTTTCATGGCGCACGCCCTGTTCGTCACCAGGGTCGATCCGCTCACATTGCTCGATCAGCTCTACATGACGACGGAAGGCATCTTCGGCTCCACGCTCGGCGTGTCGGCAGCCTATGTCATGATCTTCGTGCTGTTCGGCGCCTTCATGGAGCGCACCGGCACCGGCAAGCTGTTCATGGATTTCGCGCTGGCGCTGACCGGACGCCAGGCCGGCGGTCCGGGCAAGGTGGCGGTGGTGTCGTCCAGCCTGTTCGGTACGATCTCGGGTTCGGCGGTTGCCAATGTGATGGTGGATGGTCCGATCACCATTCCGTTGATGAAACGCACCGGCTTCAAGCCGTCCTTCGCCGCCGCCGTCGAATCGGTCGCCTCCACCGGCGGGCAGATCATGCCGCCGATCATGGGGGCGGCGGCCTTCGTGATGGCCGAATTCCTCGCGGTGCCCTATTCCAGCGTGGTGCTGTGGGCGCTGATCCCCGCGCTGCTGTATTACGTCGCCTGCTTCGGCGCCGTGCATTTCGAAGCCAAGCGCCGCGGCCTCCTCGGTCTGCCGGCGCATGAAGTGCCGCGTATGATCTCGGTGCTGAAGGAGCGCGGCCATCTGTTCATTCCGGTCGCCGTCATTCTCGGCGGCATGTTTGCCGGCTATTCCGCGCCGCTCTGCGCCCTGGCAGGCACGCTGGCCTGTTTCCCGGTGGCGCTGATGCGCGCCAATACCCGCCAGGGACTACGCGGTGAAATGGTGTGGGATGCCCTGCAGGATGGCGCCCGCAACACGCTGGCTGTCGCTCTGGCCTGCGCCTGCGCCGGTCTGGTGATCGGTTCGATCACGCTGACCGGGCTGGGCATCACCTTCACCAACTGGGTCGTGGGACTGTCGCAGGACAGCCTGCTGCTGGCGCTCGTGCTGACCGCCGTGGCGGGGATCATTCTCGGCATGGGGATGCCAACCACGCCGGCTTATATCGTGATGGTGTCGCTGATGGTGCCGGCAATCATGAAACTCGGCGTGATCGAGCCCGCCGCGCATATGTTCGCCTTCTACTTCGCCATCCTGTCGGCCATCACGCCGCCGGTGGCGCTGGCGGTCTATGCCGCGGCCAGCCTGGCGAAAGCCAACATATGGGAAGCTGGCTGGGCGGCGGTGCGCACCGGCGCGGCCGGGTTTATCGTGCCCTTCATGTTCGTCTACGAGCCGGCCCTGCTGGCGATCGGCGAGTGGCCCGATATCCTGCATGCCGCGGCCAGTGCCACCATCGGCTGCCTTGCGCTGGCCGCCGGCCTGTATGGCTACCTGATCCGACCCGCCCTGATGTGGGAGCGTGCGCTGCTGGTCGCGGGTGCGCTGTGTCTGATCAAGCCCGGCCTGGTGACCGATCTGGTCGGACTCGGGCTAATCGCGGTCGTATTCGTGACGCAGAAAACCATTGCGCGGAATTTACAGCCGGATAGCTGATCATCAGAGCGGGCGGTAAACCTGTCTGATCACGCCACGGCTGAGCGTTGCGACATCGAGCAATTCCAGGCGCAGGTCGCGACGGCCCGGCGGGAACAGCGGCATTCCTTCGCCGATCATATGGGGAATGACGTAAAGCTCGAAGCGGTCGACGGCATTGGCCGACAGGAAGCCGGCCCAGAGCTGCGCCCCGCCGAATAACCAGACATCGCCTTGAGCGCCGCTGCGCAATTCATGTGCCAGAGCGGCAAAATCAGATCCATGCGTCCGCACGCCGGGCGGCAGATCGGCCAGCGCCTGGGAGGTTACCACCGTGCAGGGCTTGCCGGCATAGTGCCAGTCCGGGCCGAAAGCGCGCGCCTGTTCGTAGCTGCTTCGGCCCATCACGATATGGCCCAGCCCGGCATAGAAATCGTTGTAACCGAATTCGACCGGATCGTAGTCATGCAGCCAGTCGACGCTGCCATCGCTGCGGGCGATGAATCCATCTGCGCTGACTGCCAGATACGCGCGGAATAGGGGTTGGGCCATGTTATGGCCAGACCACCTTGCCCGGATTCAGGATGTTGTCGGGGTCGAAGGCGCGCTTGATCTTGCGCATCATCTCGATCTCGACCGGCGACTTGTAATGCACGATCTCGTCGATCTTCATGCGGCCGACGCCATGCTCGGCCGAAATCGAACCCTGCATGCCATAGGTGATGTCATGCACGATCTGATGCACGGCATCCCAGTGCTTCAGGAATTCCAGGCGCTCCCAGCCGATCGGCTGCGAGACGTTGAAATGCACATTGCCGTCGCCGATATGGCCGAAGCAGACCACGCGTGCGGCGGGCAGATAGTTTTCGACGGCTTTGGTCGCCTGCTCGATGAAATCCGCCATTTTCGACACCGGAACGGAGATGTCGCATTTGATCGAACCGCCCTCGGGCTTCTGCGAACTGGACAGCAGTTCGCGCAGCTTCCAGAAGGCGGCGCGCTGGCTATCGGACTGTGCGATGGCGGCATCCAGCACCAGGCCTTTTTCAAAGCCTTCGGCCAGCACGGCTTCCATCGTCTCGCCGATATTGCCGTCGTCGCGGCCCGAGCTGAATTCCATCAGCACATACCAGGGATGCGGCTCGGCCACGGGATCGCTGGTGCCGGGATTGTGCTTCAGCGCGAAATCCAGCGAAATCCGCGAGATCAGTTCGAAGCCGGTGACCTGGCCGCCAGTGGCCGCCTTGGCCATGGCCAGCAGTTCAATCGCGGCCGAGGGGTTGGGGATCGCGGTGAAGGCGGTTGCCATCGCACGCGGCAGCGGATGCAGTTTCAGCACGGCGGCGGTGATGATGCCCAGCGTGCCTTCGCCACCGATGAACAGGTCGCGCAGGTCGTAACCGGTATTGTCCTTGCGCAGACCGCGCAGGGCGTTCCAGACCTGGCCGTCGGGCAGCACCACTTCGAGGCCCAGCGCCAGGTCGCGGGTATTGCCATAGCGCAGCACGGCATTGCCGCCGGCATTGGTGGAAAGATTGCCGCCGATGGTGCAGCTGCCTTCCGAACCGATCGAGAGCGGGAACAAGCGATCAACCTCGCGGGCCGCCTGCTGCACCTGCTGCAGGATACAGCCGGCTTCCACCGTGATCGTGTCGTTCAGCGGATCGATGGCGCGGATTTTATTCATGCGCTGCAGCGAGAGGATGATCTCGTCATTTCCCATGAAGGGAATATTGCCGCCGACCAGGCCGGTATTGCCGCCCTGCGGCACCAGCTTGGTCTTGGTCTCGCGCGCCAGGTTGATGATGGCGACCACTTCCTCGGTATTGGCCGGACGCAGCAGCATCGGCGATGCGCCCACATAGAGGTCGCGCTGTTCGCGCAGATGCGGTGCCAGCATATCGGGATCGGTGACCCAGCCCTTGGGGCCGACCAGATCCTTGAAACGGTCGAGCAGGGCGGTGGAAAGCGGTGTGGCGAGCGGTGCGTTCATGATGGTGATTGTAATCTTCCTGCGGCTAACGTCCACGGGCAGCGCGGGTCAACCGATCGTTGATCGCAACACCGAGGCCCTGCTGTGGAATTGGCATCACGGCAATACCCTCAAGGCCGGACATCTGATCCAGCGCATGCAAACCGGCGTATAGCCGCGCCGCGGCCTCCGCCAGGTCGCCGCTTTCGCTCAGCGGATAAACCGTGACGAATCCGGGCAACGGTTTGCCGAAACTGAGCAGGCCTTCCTTGCCCTGCGGCGTTGTGGCTGCCAGCCGTACCGGCAGGCGCGGCGCGTAATGTTTCAGCAGCATGCCGGGCGACTGAAGTTTGGTATCCGTCGGGTGAGTCAGTTTTTCGCCCAGCACGGCCTCGATGGCTTCGGCTGCAATGCCGCCGGGCCGCAGCAGTGTCGGCTTGTCGCCGGTCAGGCCGATCACGGTGGATTCCAGCCCCACCTTGCAGGGGCCGCCGTCGAGAATGGCAATCTCGGGCCCGAGGCTGTCGCGCACATGCTGCGCGGTGCTGGGCGAGACATGGCCGGAACGGTTCGCCGAGGGGGCCGCCACCGGGCGGCCGACCCGGGCCAGCAATTCCCGGGCGACGGGGTGCGCCGGCATGCGGATTGCCAGCGAGGGCAGTCCTGCCGAGACCGCCGGCGCCACCGGGCAGTCGGGCAGGCGCGGCAGCACCAGGGTCAGCGCGCCCGGCCAGAAGGCCTCGGCCAGCCGGCGTGCGCGTGCATCCACGGTCACCAGCCCATCGAGCTGGGCGAAATCGGCGATATGGCTGATTAGCGGGTTGAAATCCGGGCGACCTTTGGCGGTGAAAATCTTCGCTACCGCTGACGCATTGGTGGCATCGGCGGCCAGGCCGTAGACGGTCTCCGTCGGGATGGCGACCACATCGCCGTGCTGCAGCCTTTCGACCGCCTCTGATATCGTTACGTCAACCATTACGGTCCGAGTTTTAGCCCGCGGGCCTTGGCCTTGCTAGGCACCCCGGACCATATTATCCCTCAGCCAGATAAATGGATTGAGGTCAGGGAGACCGAGATGGAATACGTCGCCCCCGTCAAGGATATGCGTTTCACGCTGGAGCATGTGGCCGGCCTGGCCGATCTGGCCCAGCTGCCCGGCCTGGAAACCGCGGAAGCCGAAACCGTTTCTGCTGTGCTGGAAGAGGCGGCGAAGTTCGCCGCCGGCGTGCTCTCACCGCTCAATCGCGGCGGCGACAAGGAAGGCGCCAAGGCCGAAAATGGCGTGGTGCGCACCGCGCCGGGCTTTGCCGATGCCTATAAGAAATTCGTCGCGGGTGGCTGGAACGGCATGCCCTTCCCGGAAGAACTGGGCGGCGGTGCGATGCCGTGGGCCGTCACCATGGCGGCGCAGGAAATGGTGCAGTCGGCCAATCTGTCGTTTTCGCTCTGCCCGCTGCTGACCCAGGGTGCCATCGACGCGATCATGGCGCATGGCACCGACGAGCAGCGCGCGATGTATCTGCCCAAGATGGTGTCGGGCGAATGGACCGGCTCGATGAACCTGACGGAGCCACAAGCTGGTTCCGATGTGGGCGCGCTGAAGTCCAAGGCCGTGCCGGTCGGTGATGGCACCTACAGGATCAGCGGCAGCAAGATCTTCATCACGTATGGCGAACACGACATGGCGGATAACATCATCCACCTCGTGCTCGCCCGCCTGCCCGATGCACCGGCCGGCACCAAGGGAATCTCGCTGTTCATCGTGCCGAAGGTGCTGGTCAACAAGGATGGTTCGCTCGGCAAGCGCAATGACCTGCGCGTGGTCTCGCTCGAGCATAAGCTCGGGATTCACGCGAGCCCGACCTGCGTCATGAGCTACGGCGATAATGGCGAGTGCGTCGGCTATCTTCTCGGCGCCGAGAACCAGGGCATGCGCTGCATGTTCACCATGATGAACAATGCGCGGCTTTCGGTCGGCTGCCAGGGTCTGGCGATTGCCGAACGCGCCTATCAGCAGGCGCTGGACTATGCCGAGCAGCGCAAGCAGGGCCGCCATCCCGGCATGAATGCCGAACAGCATGTGTCGATCATCGAACATGCCGATGTGCGCCGCACGCTGATGCTGATGCGCAGTCTGACCGAGGCCTGCCGAGGCCTGATCTACCTGAATGCCGCTGCCATTGACCGCGCACATCACCTGCCGGATGAAGCCGCGCGCAAGGAGGCCAAGGCGCTGGTCGAACTGCTGACGCCACTGTCGAAATCCTGGGCCACCGATATTGGTTGCGAAGTGGCTTCAATGGGTGTGCAGATCCATGGCGGCATGGGCTTTATCGAGGAAACCGGCGCGGCGCAGCATTACCGCGATGCCCGCATCCTGCCGATCTATGAAGGCACCAACGGCATCCAGGCCATCGACCTGGTGACGCGCAAGCTGCCACTCAATGGCGGCGAGACGGTGAAGGCGTTGTTCGCGCAGATCGCGGCTGTCGTCGCCGAGACCGCCAAGGCAGGCGAGGGCTTCGCAGGTATCCACACCCATCTGGATGCCGCGCTGAAAAGCCTCGCCAAGGCCAGCCAGTGGATCGGCGGCCAGCTTGCCAAAAATCCGGAAGCCGCACTTGCCGGCGCTACGCCTTACCTGCGCGCCTTCGCCACCACGGTCGGCGGCTGGCTGCTGGCCAGGCAGGCGCTGGCCGCGAAAGCGGAAATCGCCAAGGGTGGCACCGATCCGTATTTCACCGCGAAGATCGTGTCGGCGCGGCTGTTTGCCGATCAGGTGCTGACCAGCGTGGATGGCCTGTGCCGCTCTGCCACCGAAGGCAGCGCCAGCCTGGCCGAGGTGACACCGGAACTGCTGCGCGCGTAAGTCGCAGATTGCCGAACTGATCCAGCGTTGACGTAACGTCAGCGCTGGACTTGGCTTGTTTGTCGCCTAGCTAAGGTCCAGACTGTCCCTCAAGCAGCCCCAGAAAACATAATCAGGACCAGCAATCGTGTCCGATGTGCCCGCATCAGAAAGCAAAGACGTTCCCGGTATCGACGGTACGCCCGTGTCCGATCAGGGCAGCTTATCCTATCCCTTTGATGGCAGGCCCGGCGATGCCGAGGTGATGGAAATGCGGCCCGGGGTGCTGTGGCTGCGCATGCCAGTACCGATTCCAGGCCTGGACTATATCAATCTCTGGCTCATTGAAGAGACCGATGGCTGGATGCTGGTCGATACCGGCTTCAAGTCGTCGAAGCTGCAGAAAATCTGGGATGAGGTGACCGAGCGTCATCTCAAGGGCAAGCCGATCACCCGCATCCTCTGCACGCATTTCCACCCCGACCATCTCGGCCTGGCCGGCTGGCTGCAGCAGAAGTTCGATGCGCCGCTGTGGATGACGCTGGCCGAATGGACCTTCGGCCGCATGCTGGCGCTGGAAGAACAGCCCGACGTGCCGGAGGAGGTGATCAGCTTCTACGAACGGCTCGGTTTCGATGAAGGCCAGATCGCCGCCATCAAGGCGCGCGGCTACGGCAATTTCTCCAAGGCCGTGACGCCGATCCCGCGGCATTTCCACCGGATCAGCGAAGGCGACATGCTCCGCATCGGCGGCCATGACTGGCGCATCATCGTTGGCAATGGCCATTCGCCCGAACATGCCTGTCTTTATTCGACGGCGCTGAATGTTCTGATCTCGGGCGACCAGGTGCTGCCGCGCATCTCGCCGCATATTGGCGTATATCCGGGCGAACCGGAGGCCAAGCCGCTGACGCAGTATCTCGACTCTTTCGCGAAGTTCACCGATCTGCCGGACGATGTGCTGGTGCTGCCGGCCCATGGCGATCCCTTCGTTGGCCTGCATGTGCGTATCGCCATGCTGCAGCGTCATCACGCCACCCGGTTGGATGCGCTGGTGGCAGCACTGCAGCAACGGCCACATACCGTGATCGAAACCCTGCCGCTGTTGTTCCGCCGCGACATCAAGGATCACATGACACTGGCAGCGGGCGAGGCGCTGGCCCATCTGCATCACCTGATGCATCAGGGCCGCGTGGTGCGACACCGCAACGCAGCCGGCGTATTTGAGTTCAGCCACAGCAACGCTGAGGCCCAGGCCGCGCAGTAGCTGGCCGCACAGCGCCATATAAATACCGCATTCGCGCTGCAGGTTTCTGTCTGCTCCTCCAGAAACCGGGATATTTCATGAAAGCCGTTTTTGTCCTGGCCGCAATCGGGCTGGGTCTCGCCGCCTTTGCGACGCCCTCCGCCGGCATGGCGCAAGCCTGCAAACAGACGCTGGATATGACACCGAATGGTGGCCCGAAGATGGTGCAGTGTCACGAAGTGACCGACATGCCGCAGGGCACCATCAATGGCATGTGCCGGCCGGCCGGGGCGCAGACCCGTACCGTTCCCGAACAACTGGATAAATGCCCGCCTGCCTATGCCGGGATGTGCGTGACCCCGCTGCGCACCATCCAGGCCAATATCCGGCGTATGCAGGGCCTGCCGCCCGAAGCCGATCCGAATGTGCCCGAGACGGCGATGATCAAGGCCTATTTCTACGAGGGCATGCCGCCCAATGCCCCCGACGTCTGCGCCCGCAGTGGGGGGAAGTGGGCGACGGCGCAGGCACCGGCCGCGACGAAGAAGCGCTAGCACGGCTTTGTCCTTCCTCGCATCAGCGCTAGACTGGCGCAAAGCACAGGGGAGGACGCCATGGCCGAAGTCATCAAGACAGGCTCGCTCAAGGGCAAGACGCTGTTCATCACCGGCGCCAGCCGCGGTATCGGGCTGGCGATCGGCCTGCGTGCCGCGAAAGACGGCGCCAATGTCGTCATTGCCGCCAAGACCACCGAACCGCATCCCAAACTCGCCGGCACCATCTACACGGCCGCGGAGGCCATCGAGAAAGCCGGTGGCAGGGCGCTACCACTCGTGGTGGATGTGCGTGAGGAAGCCGTGGTCGAAGAGGCGGTGAACAAGGCGGTCGAGGCCTTCGGTGGCATCGACATCCTGGTCAACAACGCCTCGGCCATTTCGCTGACCGGCACGCTGGAAACGCCGATGAAGCGTTATGACCTCATGCACCAGATCAATACGCGCGGCACTTATCTGTGCAGCCAGAAATGCCTGCCGCATCTGATGAAGGCTGAGAACCCGCATATTCTCAATCTGTCGCCGCCGCTCAACATGAAGGAACACTGGTTCGCGCCGCATGTCGCCTACACGATGGCGAAGTTCGGCATGAGCATGTGCGTGCTGGGCATGGCCGGCGAGTTCAAAAGGAAAGGTATCGGCGTCAATGCGCTGTGGCCGCGCACCGCCATCGATACCGATGCGATGAATGTGATCACCGGGCCCGAGCTGCGCAAGAAATGCCGCAAGGTTGAAATCATGTCCGATGCGGCGCATGTGATCCTGACCCGTCCGGCGAAAGAAACCACCGGAAATTTCTTCATCGATGATGAAGTGTTGCGCACGGCCGGCCTGACGCATTTCGAGCGCTATCGCCATCCTGGCACCGCCGAAACCGATCTCATTCCCGACTTCTTCGTTTGAGCATGGCCGGCGCGTCACGACTTTCGATACCCAGCCGAAAGTTGTGAAAGCGATGTGAGATTTCCGGGGTAGAACCTGGCTCAGGCGCGATTTTCTGCACCTTTCCGGGTAATTCGTCCTGCCCTGCCCAGCGTGGCTGTGGAACCATCGCCCTCCCAACCCGTTGTTTGCGCACAAGTGCAGAGCGGTGTGCGAATGCGGGCCGGTCTGCCGAACCGAAGCCATCCGGGCTTCAAGGAGGCGACCATGAACCATGTTGCAAAGAACCGTTGGATGGCCGCAGCGGCGGCTGTCGCTCTTATTGCTGCCGGCGCCTCTCTGGGCGCTTGTGGCCAGTCGAAATCCGACCGTGCGCTGTCGGGTGGCGCCATCGGTGCCGGCGTCGGCGCCGTGGGTGGCGCGCTGACGGGCAATGCTGTCGGCGGTGCGGTGCTCGGCGGTGCGGCGGGTGCGGCCACTGGCGCGCTGACCGACGAAGACCAGATCAACCTCGGCAAGCCTGCCTGGCGCTGACGCGCCGGCCTTCCGCAAGGAAGGGGCTGTTGGGGATTGCCACGGCCGCTGGCGGCTTGATGCAGGCCGCCGGCGGACCGACCACCCAAGGGTTTTCATAGTTCAACAACGACTCACCAACCACCAACCTAGAACACCACCAACGTAGAAAAGGACGACCTCATGTTGACGCTCTCCCAGTTCTCCCGCAGCCTCGCCGTTGTTGCCATGCTGGGCGGTGCCGTGGCGGTTTCCGCCTGCAGCTCCACCTCGAAGCAGGAATCGACCGGCGAATATGTCGACTCCGCAGCCATCACCACTAAAGTGAAGGCTGAACTGATCCGCGACCCGGTGACCAAGGCCGGCCAGATCAGCGTCGAAACCTTCAAGGATACCGTGCAGCTGAGCGGCTTCGTCGACTCGGCCGCCTCGAAGTCGCGCGCTGAGCAGATCGCCCGCAACGTGCAGGGCGTGCGCTCGGTCAAGAACGATCTCGTTGTGAAGTAAGGCGCAGGCCATGCCGATGGGACGCGTGTTGGGCGTGGTTGCGCTGGTTGCCGGCGCCATCCTGCTCTATTTCGGCCTGAATGCCTCGGATGCTCCGATGGAGCAGTTGAACGAAACCTTCACCGGTAGCTACAGCGACAAGACCATGTGGTATCTCGTCGGTGGTGCCGCCACTGCCTGCGGCGGGCTCGTCCTGCTGCTGCTGGGCCGCAAGGCCTGATCTCTCGCTGGCGCCGGGGAGACCTGGCGCCAGTATTTTCTTAAGCCTGCCATCATAGGTCTGGAGGCCAAAATGGGCATCGGTACGATTCTGCTTATTATCCTGATCATCCTGCTGATCGGCGCAGTGCCGACCTGGCCGTATAGCAGCGGTTGGGGTTATTACCCCAGCGGCGGTATCGGCATCGTTCTGATCATCGTGATTGTCTTACTGCTGATGGGGCGCATATAGCGTCCGGCCATCAGCAACGAAACAGCGCCCGGTCGAAAGCCGGGCGCTTTTTTTATGCCTTGGCCTGCGTTTCGCTGGCGATGGCTTCATGATGCCGGATCACTTCCTTCACGATGAAGGCGAGGAATTTCTCGGCGAAGTCCGGATCCAGTTTGGCGGTCTCGGCCAACTGACGAAGGCGGGCGATCTGGCGCGCTTCCCGCGCCGGATCGGCCGGCGGCAGCTTCTCGGTGGCCTTGAGATGCCCGACCTGCTGGGTGCATTTGAACCGCTCGGCGAGGAGATGAATCAGCGCGGCATCGATATTGTCGATACTGTCGCGCAGGCGCAGCAATTCAGGATGTACGGTCGTGGTCGTGTCGAAAGCCATGGGTCATCCTGCCGGACGGGAAAGCGAAATCGGGCGCCCATGATGCTGTGGCTGCGGCCCGGGTCAAGCCCGGCCCCATGAAAAACGCCCCCGCCGTGACTGGCGGGGGCGCTGGATGCTGCCCGACGAGGGTGGGAATACGACGGGCAGCGATGTTTCAGAATTTATAGCCGAAGCCGACGCCGACGACCCAGGGATCAAGATCCGCGTCGGCACGGACCACCGCGCCGGCATTGGTGACGACGGTGACATCGGTGTTGAGGAAGATTTTCTTCACATCGGCGTTGAAATACCAGTTGCCACCCAGGCTGTAATCGACGCCGGCCTGCAGCGCATAGCCCCAGGCATTGTCGTATTTCACGCTGCGCAGGCCCGAGGCGATATCCTTGTTGTAGAACACCGCATAGGTCACGCCGGCGCCGATATACGGGCTGATCGTCGACTTCGGCGCGAAGTGGTATTGCAGGGTCAGCGTCGGCGGCAGCAGCCAGACATTGCCGAGATCGACATTCCCGGAACTGCTTCCATTGACACCCATCTGATGTTTGGTGGTGGCGGCGATCAACTCTGCGGCAATGTTGTCGGTCAGGAAATACGAGAAGTCGACTTCCCCGGTCCACTCGTTGCTGGCATCGACCTCGCCGCCGATCGTGCTGACCGTGGAACTTTCATCGGGGATCAGTCCGATGAGTCGGCCGCGCACCATGAAATCGCCGGCCGTCTTGCCGTCCTGAGCCGTGGCATCCAGTGCTGCGCTGCCAAGAATGAGGGTGGCACCTATGGCGACTGCCAGAATTTTCGCGATACGCATAATCCGCTCCGTTTCTTCGCGGCATAGCCGCGGACTCCGCAGCCACTGTGGCCGCGATGACGGGAACGTGCCTGCAATTCGCAGGCGGAGCGTTGATGGAAATCAATGGTTGCCGTGCAACGTCGCGACTGCGACAAGACAGCGCAATATCGAGTCGTTACGACGCCAGCATGTCGACCGTGTAGCGCTCGATACCGTCTTCGTCGGCGCGGTCGATACCGATGACAATGACGTCTTCGCGCGTGGCCAGCCCTGGCAACTGAGACACCAGATGCGCATGGGCGTAGCCTGCAGTCGGCAGTCCGTCGAAGGCGATGCCGATCGCCGTCATGCGACAATCAAAGCAGTAGCCGGCTTTCAGGTAGTCATGCGCCGAGGCGAGGTCGTGGAACAGGATGCCGGCAGTCTGGTCGATGGCGGCCTGGCGAATCTGCGCGGTTGTCATGTCCTGGCCGTCGATACGGAAGGGCCGCCGATAGGCCTGGAAGAAAGTCCAGGCCAGCAGCAGCGCGGCCTTGGTCTTGCCGCCGCCGGCCGGGCCAGAGATATAGATGAAATGCGGCCGCGCCATGCGGGCCTGCAACTGCCGCACATGCTCGATACTGAAGCCGAAATCCGGCAGAGATTGGAAATTGCGCTGGGACATCCTGAACCCGGAACGAGGGAGCAGGTGTAGTACTATCAGGGGTAGTCCAGAAAAGAGTGTAAATCCGATAACCCTGCCCGGCCGCGGGCAGGTCCGGGGTCAGGCTGCCTGACGGCGCAGTCCCAGCCGCTGCCAGACATCCAGCAGGGCATTGGTCAGCGCCTGCATCATGGCGTCGGTGTGGACCGGTGTCGGCGTGATGCGCAGCCGTTCGGTGCCGCGCGGCACCGTGGGATAGTTGATCGGCTGGATATAGATGCCGTGGTCGGCCAGCAGCATGTCGGAGGCGGCCTTGCACAGGGCGGCATCGCCCACCATCACCGGCACGATATGGCTCTGGTTGACCAGCACCGGCAGACCGGCAGCCAGCAGCATCCGGCGTAGCGTGGCGGCGCGTTCCTGGTGGCGGGCACGCTCGACCTGGCTGCGCTTCAGGTAGCGCACGCTGGCGGCAGCCGCGGCGGCAATGGCCGGCGGCATCGCGGTCGAGAAGATGAAACCCGGGGCATAAGACCGCACGGCGTCGATGATCGTGGCACTGCCGGCGATATAGCCACCGACCACGCCGAAGGCCTTGCCCAGCGTGCCCTGAATGATGTGGATGCGATGCATCGCATTGTCGCGATCGGCAATGCCGCCGCCGCGATTGCCGTAGAGGCCAACGGCATGCACTTCGTCGAGATAGGTCATGGCGTCGTATTTGTCGGCGAGGTCGCAGATCGTGTGGATCGGCGCGATGTCGCCATCCATCGAGTAGACGCTCTCGAAAGCAATCAGCTTCGGCCGGTCGGCTGGAATGGCCTGAAGCAGTTCTTCCAGATGCGCGACATCGTTATGCCGCCAGATCTGCCGCTCGCAGCCGGCCTGGCGGATGCCCTCGATCATCGAATTGTGGTTGTCGGCATCCGACAGGATGACGCAGCCGGGCATCAGCTTGGCGATGGTCGACAGCGAGGTCTGATTGGCGATGTAGCCCGACATGAAGGCGAGTGCCGCCTGCTTGCCGTGCAGGTCGGCCAGTTCGCGCTCAAGCTCGACAATCGCGTGGCTGTTGCCGGAAATATTGCGTGTGCCACCGGCGCCGGCACCGAATTGCTGGGCGGCCTGCTGCAGGGCCTCGATCACCACCGGGTTCTGGCCCATGGCGAGATAGTCGTTCGAGCACCACATGGTGATCTTCGCAGGGCCGATGCCGCTGTGGTTATCGGCCACAGGGAAGCTGCCGCAATTCCGGGCGAGTTCTGTGAACACCCGGTAGCGCTTCTCGCTGTGCAGCCGTTCGACTGCCTGGCTGAAGAGGGTTTCGTAATCCATGGGGCTTTACGCAACGTCCTTGCTGGTGGCCGGATATTAGGCCCGGGCGATCCGGCTGGCTAGACCCTCTGCCCGGCTGCGGGCGCGGCGAGGGGTCGCAGGCGGCCTGACCGGAATACTACTGCGCTGCAAAACGAGGATCGACATTGATCCAGGTCATTTGGGGATCCAGGTCATTTGGGCCGAACCATGCGGAACAGGGTCTCCGGCGTCGCCTCGAAGTAATCCGCCAGATAGCCCGAACGCATGATGGGCCGCGCCGCGCCGGCATCGAACAGGCCGTCCTTCAGATAGGCCCGGTTGATATGCACGCCGACCACCTGGCCGAGTGCCATCCAGGCATCCAGCGGCCGGCCTTCCAGATCATGCTGCTGGATCACCTGCAGCAGTTTGCATTCCAGCGCGGTCGGGCTTTCGGCCACGCGCGGCACCGCCACCTTGCGGCAGGGCGCCGGTGTCACGCCGGCCAGCGTGAACTCATCCACATCGGCATCCACCGTGGCGGCCGTCTGGTTCATCGCCTCGGCCAATGGCCGCGTGGCCAGGCTGGCAACGAATTCGCCGGTCTCCTGGACATTGCGGATGCTGTCTTTCCAGCCGGTGCTGCCGAAGGCCACGATGGGCGGCTTGTCATGAAAGGCGTTGAAGTAGCTGTAGGGCGCGAGATTGACGCGGCCCTTCGCATCGCGTGACGAGATCCAGCCGACAGGACGCGGGCCGACGATGGCCTTGAAGGGATCGTGTCTGAGGCCGTGGCCCTGGGCCGGATCGTAATAATGAAAATCGTCGCTGACAGTCGGCATCGTGATCTCGCGGGCGGTGCGGCTGCCAGTCGCAGCCTGAAAGCATCGATGGTAAAGTGGGCCAAACCGCCGCCGCCGTCCACCGGCGCAGATCACATTCCCTGGAGCCTGGCCCAAGCGGGCAAGCATGCCTTACGACCTCAACCGGCTGAACCTGCTTGTCGTGGAGCCCGATGCGGATGTCGCCTCGACATGGCGCCGGCTGGCGGCCACGTTGCGCATCAAGACGCCGCATATCGTGCCGAATTCGGCGCAGGCCTGGACATTGCTGAAAGGCGTTCCGCAGGCCAATGGCAGCGTGGCGGGACTGCGTGTCGATGCCGTCATCGTGCGTTGGGAGCTTCCCGGCGAGGACGGGCTCAACCTCATCACCCGGCTGCGTCGCGATCCAGACTCGCCCGCACCCTTCCTGCCCGCCGTCATCGTGACCGGCACGGTGACGCGTGAACGCATCCGCCGTGCGCTGGATGCCGGTGTCAACGAAGTGCTGGCACTGCCGCTGGCGCCGAAGGCGGTCGAGAGCCGGTTGCGCGAGATGGTCGAGCGGCCGCGCAAATTTATCCGGGATGGCGGTTATTTCGGGCCGGACCGACGGCGGCAGGTGCGCGCCGATTATGCCGGGCCGTTCCGTCGTGCAGCGGACCGTGCGGCTGAGTGAGCGCCGGGTTTAGGCGAAGCTGCGTTCGGCAACGCCCTTGAGGGCATCGATGATCTCGCGGCCGAGTTCGCCGGCCGGGCCTTGGATGCGATTGTCGACCACGGTGCGCAATGCCTCGACATGAGCATCGATCACGGCGCGATCCACTTTCTTGCGCTCGATGGCGCGCTCGGCATAGCGGCAGAGCAACTGGCCGATATCGGTGATCAGGTGATAGCCGAAGGTGCTGCCCTGGCCCTTGATGTCATGGGCGACGCCATACACCTCGCGCAGGGCCGCGGCATTGTTGCCGTCGGTCACGCCGGCAATGGCGACGTCCAGGCGCTTCAGGTCGTCGTTGACCCAGCCAATATACTTGTCGGACAGCCCTGCCACTGCCGCCTGGGCACTGGCGACCGCCACCCCAAATTCCTTATCGGAGGTGGTATCAGAAGGCTGAGTGTTACTTTTAGTCATCGTCGGCCGGATATCCTGTTGAGAATGATTCTAGCTGGCCGGCTATAAGGGGGGCGCGAGACCTTCTTAGTCTAGGTTATCAACTGGTAACCTGTCCCTTCGAACAGGTACCCCACAGGAGGTAGGCCGGATGGCTATTCGGCCGGCTCGGCCTTGCCGGCGTCGATGTCCGGCCGCTTTTCCAGTTCGCTGAGCTTGCGGGCAATAAAGCCGGCCGGCTTGGTGAAGCGGGCCAGCAGCAGGTACAGCACCGGCACCACGAACAGGCTGAGCAGGGTGGCGAAGGTCATGCCGCCGACGATCACCCAGCCCAGGGCCGAACGCGACTCGGCGCCAGCACCATGTGCGAAGGCGAGCGGTACGGCGCCGAAGATGGTGGCGATGGTGGTCATCAGGATCGGCCGCAGGCGGGCGATCGAGGCATTCAGCACGGCTTCGAAAATGGCCTGGCCCTCGTCGCGCAGCTGATTGGCGAATTCCACGATCAGAATGCCGTTCTTGGCGATCAGGCCGACCAGCATGATGATGCCGATCTGGCTGTAGATATTCAGCGTCTGCCCGGCCAGCAGCAATCCGGCCAGCGCGCCGGTGACGGCCAGCGGCACCGACATGATGATGATGATCGGATGGATCCAGCTCTCGAACTGGCCGGCCAGCACCAGGAACACCACGATCAGCGCCAGCGCGAAGGTGATGTAGATCGCAGCCGACGAATCTTTGTATTCGCGGCTCTGCCCGGCATAGGAGATGCGCACTTCTGGCGGCAGCACTTCGGCAGCGACTTCGTCGAGATAGTCCAGGGCCTGGCCCAGCGTATAGCCCGGCGCCAGCGACGCCTCGACCATCACGGACCGCAGCCGGTCGGTGCGGTTCAGTTCACGGGCGTTGGCGCTTTCCTTCAGCGTGACGAGGCTGGCCAGTGGCACCAGCTTGCCGCCGGTATTGCTGCCGCGCACATAGATGTTGTTCAGGTCATTCGGCGTCACGCGCTGTTCGACCGGAGCCTGCACCAGCACCTTGTACTGCTTGCCATCGCGCTGGAAGTTGGTCACCTCGCGCGAGCCCAGCATGGTTTCCAGGGTACGGCCGATGGTCTCGACATTGACGCCCAGGTCGGCGGCGCGGTCGCGATCAATCTGCACCTGCACCTCGGGCCGCGTCGGCTGGTAGTTTTTCTTCACGCCCAGCAGATTGGGGTTCTGCAGGGCGCGGGCAATGATGCGATCCGACCATTCGTCCAGCTGGGCATAGGTGGCGCCGCCAAGGACGAAACGCACCGGCGTCTGCGCGCCGGGCAGGCCGAGGCTCGGCGGGTTCACGACGATGGCCCGTACGCCGGTGAGCGCCAGCAGACGCTGGAAGGCCTGACGGGCGACCTCCTGCTGCTTGACGTTGCGGTCGGCCCAGTCGGCCATGCGGACAACGACGAAGGCGGAATTCACCGGCGAAGGGCGCCCGCCCCAGGCCGGCGCAACGTTGGACTGCACCACCGTCACCGCGCCGGATTTCACGAAGGGCTCCAGGGCCTGTTCGATGGCGATGACATTCTTGCGCGTGTAGTCGTAGGAGGCGCCTTCTGGTCCCTCGACAATGACGAAGAACACGCCGCGATCTTCGGTCGGGGCGAATTCACGCGGCAGGGCCTTGAACATCAGGAAGGCTGCGACCGAGACCAGCGCGCCGATGCCCAGCACGATGGTCGGCGCATTGAGCGAGAAGCGAAGCAGGCGGCCGTAGCCATTGCTCATGGCGACAAAGAACTTCTCCGTCACATGGTAGAACCAGCCTTCCTCCTTGGCCTCATGCAGCAGCTTGGAACACATCATGGGCGTCAGCGTCAGCGCGACGAAGCCAGAGAACAGCACAGCGGCGGCAACCGAGATGCCGAATTCGCGGAACAGGCGGCCGGTATTGCCTTCCATCAACGAGATCGGCACGAAAACGGCAATCAGCACCACGGTAGTGGCGATCACGGCGAAGCCGATCTGGCGCGCACCACGCAAGGAGGCCAGCAGCGGCGGTTCGCCCAGCTCGATACGGCGATGGATATTTTCCAGCACCACGATGGCATCATCGACCACCAGGCCGATGGCCAGCACCAGCGCCAGCAGGGTCAGCACGTTGATCGAATAGCCCAGCGCGCCGATCACGATGAACGAGCCCACTACCGAGACCGGAATGGCAATGGCCGGAATCAGCGTGGCGCGCCAGGAGCGCAGGAAGAGGAAGATCACGCCGATCACCAGAGCCAGCGCCACCGCCAGGGCGTGGAACACCTCGTAGATCGACTGGCTGATGAATTTCGACTGATCGTAGCTCACTTCCATCCGCACGCCGGTCGGCAGGCTGCCCTGCAGGCGGGCGACGGTGGCGGTCACGCCGTTGGAAATGTCCATCGCATTGGCCTTGGACTGCCGGATGATGCCGAGGCCGATGGCGGTCGCGCCGTTGATACGCTGCTCGGTGCGCTCGTCCTCGGCACCCAGCTCAACCTTGGCGACTTCGCCGAGCCGCAGCAGATAGCCGTCCTGTTCGCGCAGCACGATGTTGCGGAACTGCGCCGCGGTGCGCAGGCCGGATTCGGCGCGCACGGTGAATTCCCGCATGTTGCTTTCGATGCGGCCGGACGGCAGTTCGACATTCTGGCGTCGGATCGCCTCTTCGATATCCTGCACCGTAACATTACGGGCGGCCATGGCCATGCGGTCGAGATAGACGCGCATCGAATAACGGCGCGCGCCATAGATATTCACCGAGGCAACGCCATCGATGATCGACAACTGGTCGACCAGGTAACGGTCGGCATAGTCGGTCAGCTCCAGCAGGCTCAGGCGCTCGCTGAACAGCGAGATGTAGATGATCGGCCGTGCATCGGCTTCGGTCTTGGCAATGATCGGCTGGTCGGCCTCGTCCGGCAGGCGCGACAGGATGCGGCCCACCTTGTCGCGCACGTCGTTGGCGGCGGCGTCGACATTGCGGCTCAGGTTGAATTCGATGCTGATTGAACTGGATTCCTCGCGGCTGGCCGAGGTGATGGTGCGGATACCTTCGATGCCGGCGACCGCATCCTCGATCACCTGCGTGATCTTGCTCTCGATGATCTCCGCCGAGGCACCGCGATAGATCGTGGTGACATTCACGGCCGGCGGATCGATGTCGGGATATTCTCGCACGGCCATACCGCGCAGCGCGAACATGCCGAAAATGATCAGCACCAGCGACATGACGGTGGCGAAGACCGGCCGCTTGATCGAAACATCCGAGAGAACCATGACGCTGCCTCGCGCTGCCGTCTATTAGCTGGAGGATTTCTGGGCCGGGCTGCCCGAAACCGGCGGCGTGCCGCCCTGGGCATTGGTCTGACGCACGCGGGAGCCGTCGCGCAGCTGCTGCAGGCCGGTGACGGCGACCTGGTCGTCGGCATGCAGGCCGTTGGTAATCTGCGCCAGGCCGGGCAGGCGCTGACCGATGGTCACGCGCGTACGGGTTGCCTTGCCGTCGCGGATCACGAACACGAACTGTTCGCCGCCCTGCGCCAGCAGCGATTCTTCGGGCACCATCATCGCATCGGGCACCTTGCCGACGCTGAGCGCCACCGTCATGAACATGCCGGGTTTCAGCGCATCGTCGCTGTTCGGGATCTGCGCGCGCACGCGCACGGCGCGGGTGGTAGGATCGATACGGCTGTCGATGGTGGTGACCACGCCTTCGAACTTGCGATCAGGCATCGATGTTGCTTTGGCGCTCACGGTATTGCCGATGGTCACGCCACCCAGCACGGTTTCCGGAATCTCAAATTCCAGCTTGATCACCGAAGTGTCGTCCAGCGTGGTGATCACATCGCCCGGCCGCACCAGGGCACCGAGGCTGACCTTGCGCAGGCCGAGTTTGCCACTGAACGGCGCGCGGATCACGCTGTCGGAGAATTTCGCCTGTTCGGCGCGCAGCCGCGCTTCGGCGGCCTCGTATGTCTTTGACAGCTCATCGAGGCGGGCCTGGGCCACAACCTTGCTCTCGATCAGCTGTTTGGCGCGATCATAAGCCATCCTGGCGCCATCGCGGGCGGCGCGCAGTGCGCCGATATTGGCCGAGCTTTCGGCAGCTTCGAGTTCCACCAGGATGACGCCGGCCTTCACAACCTGGCTGTCCTGGAAATTCAGCCGCTCGACAATGCCGGTGGCCTTCGCGGTGATGGTGACGGCCTCGTTGGCCTGCGCGGTGCCGACGGCTTCGATGGTGCGGGTGATCTCCATGCGGCGTACCGGCACAGCCTCGACCGGAAGGGCGGGGGCGCTGCTTCCAGCCGGGCGCGTCGCAGCAGGCTGACCGCCGATGAATGGCAGACTGTCGCGGTAAATGAACGCAGCTGCAGCGCTGGCGGCGATGACGCCGACAACCAGAACCTGACTCCAGACTTTCATTGCTTCCTCTGCCACCCAGTAAAAGGTCCCGAGCCGACCCTCTCGGCGTTTCCCCCGGACGCGGCGCCATTGGCCCCATCGCAGCGGGGTTGCTGATTTCGGCGCCTGCGTGATCTATTGTATACGGCCTATTCAGCAAGGTCCTGCCTTTTTCTGGCCGCACGACGGGTTGCCGACGGGTGGGAACAGCTTTGTGAAGGCTCCGAGGGGCGAACCATATGGTTAAGGAGTGTCGATGGTAACCGGCCTGTACAGCCATTCGGCCTGCCTTGCCCATGACACGGGAGAAGGCCATCCTGAATGCGCGGATAGGCTGCGCGCCATCCTGGCCCGGCTGGAAGGGGAAGAGTTTCTCTATCTGGATCGTCGTGAGGCGCCCCGTGCCACTCCGGCGCAGATCAGCCGGGTGCATCCCGGCGCCTATCTGGACCAGGTGATGGCTGCCATCCCGCCGCGCGGGCTCAACTATGTCGATGGCGATACGGTGGTCTCGTCCGGGTCGGGCGAGGCGGCGTTACGGGCAGCCGGCGCGGTCTGCGCCGCGGTGGATGCCGTGATGGGCGGCGAGCTGCGCAATGCCTTCTGTGCCGTGCGCCCGCCCGGCCATCATGCCGAGCCCGACCAGGCGATGGGCTTCTGCCTGTTCAATAACGTCGCCATCGGTGCCGCGCATGCGCGCGACCGCTGGGGTCTCCAGCGCGTGGCCGTGGTCGATTTCGACGTGCATCACGGCAACGGCACGCAGGCCGCCTTCGAATCCGATGCCGGGCTGTTCTACACCTCCACGCACCAGATGCCGCTGTATCCGGGCACCGGCGCGGCGGGCGAACATGGCGTCGCCAGCAACATCGTGAATGTGCCGCTGCGGCCCTATGCCGGCTCGGCCGAATTCCGCGCCGCCTGCGAACGCTCGCTTTTGCCCAAACTGGAGCAGTTTGCACCTGAACTGCTCATCATCTCGGCTGGCTTCGATGCCCATGTCGCCGACCCGCTGGCCCAGCTGCAGTTCACCGACCAGGACTACTACTGGATCACTGAAAAGCTGCTGCAGGTGGCCGGCCGGACCGCGCAGGGAAGAGTGGTTTCCGCGCTGGAAGGTGGCTACGACCTGCAGGCGCTGGCCAGCGCGTCGGCGGCCCATGTCCGGGCGCTGATGCTGGCATAAACAGGCCCATTTCTGTACAAATCGGCCGGATTTTAGACTTCCAACGCCCGGAGCGAAAAATGGCGTCGTACCAGTATATTTACGTGATGAAGGACCTGGCCAAGACCTATCCGGGCGGCAAGGAGGTTCTGAAGGGTATCTGGCTCAGCTTCCTGCCGGGCGCCAAGATCGGCGTGCTGGGCTCGAACGGCGCCGGCAAGTCGACGCTGCTCAAGATCATGGCCGGGCTCGACAAGGAATTCACGGGCGAGGCCTGGGCGGCCGATGGCGTCAAGGTCGGCTATCTGCCGCAGGAACCGCAGCTCGATCCCAGCAAGGACGTGCTCGGCAACGTGATGGAAGGCGTCGCCGAGACCAAGGCTTTGCTCGACCGCTTCGAGGAAGTCTCGATGAAGTTCGGTGAAGTCACCGACGACGACGAGATGAACGCGCTGATCGCCGAGCAGGCCGAGCTGCAGGAAAAGATCGACGCCGCCAATGCCTGGGATCTGCAACGGAACGTTGAGATCGCCATGGACGCGCTGCGCTGCCCGCCGGGCGAGGCGGACGTGACCAAGCTGTCGGGCGGTGAAAAGCGCCGCGTGGCCTTGTGCCGCCTGCTGCTGTCCAAGCCCGACATGCTGCTGCTCGACGAACCGACCAACCATCTCGATGCGGAATCGGTCGCCTGGCTCGAACGCTTCCTGCACGAATACGAAGGTACCGTCGTGGCCATCACCCACGATCGCTACTTCCTGGATAACGTCGCCGGCTGGATTCTCGAGCTGGATCGCGGCTCGGGCATTCCGTGGGAAGGCAACTACTCGTCCTGGCTGGAGCAGAAGGAAAAGCGCCTGGCCCAGGAAGGCAAGGAAGAGGACAGCCGCCGCAAGTCGCTGGCGCAGGAGCTGGAATGGGTGCGCCAGAGCCCGCGTGCGCGTCAGGCCAAGTCCAAGGCCCGCCTCAAGGCCTATGAAGAGATGCTGCAGGCGCAGAACGAAAAGGCCGCCGATCAGGTGTCCATCACCATCCCGGCCGGCCCGCGGCTGGGCAATGTGGTGATCGAAGCCGAGGGCCTGAGCAAGGGCTTCGGCGACCGCCTGCTGATCGACAATCTCGACTTCAAGCTGCCGCCGGGCGGCATCGTCGGCATCATCGGCCCGAACGGCGCCGGCAAGACCACGCTGTTCCGCATGCTCACCGGCGGCGAAAAGCCCGATGCCGGCACGCTGCGCGTCGGCGACAGTGTGCAGCTCGGTTATGTCGATCAGAGCCGTGACTCATTGAACGACAAGAAGACCGTCTGGGAGGAAGTCTCCGAGGGCAACGACATGATCGTGCTGGGCAAGCGCGAAGTGCCGAGCCGCGCCTACTGCTCGTGGTTCAACTTCCGCGGCGCCGACCAGCAGAAGAAGGTCGGCATGCTGTCAGGCGGTGAACGTAATCGCCTGCATCTGGCCAAGATGCTGAAGACCGGCGCCAATGTCCTGCTGCTCGACGAACCGACCAACGATCTGGACGTCGATACGCTGCGCGCGCTGGAAGAGGCGCTGGAGAATTTCGCCGGCTGTGCCATCGTCATCAGCCATGATCGCTGGTTCCTCGACCGCCTGGCCACCCACATCATGGCCTTCGAGGGCGACAGCCATGTCGAGTGGTTCGAGGGCAATTACCAGGATTACGAGGCCGACAAGAAGCGCCGTCTCGGCGCCGATGCCGACCAGCCGCACCGCATCAAGTACAAGCCGCTGGAACGCCGCTAACACGCATGAATCGCAAGTCGCGGCGGGCGCAGAAAAAAGCCGGTGGTGATGGCGGATTGGTCCGCCGTTCGCCCACCGGCTTTGCCGGCGTCACCGCGATCAGCGACATGCTGCTGGGGCTGGGCGGCGTGCGGAAAGTGGCGCCGGCCGAAGCACCGGTCGCGGCCGCCGTCGATCCTGTGCATAGCGCACTGGCGCAGCTGCGGCTTGGCGAGACGCTGGCCACGCGGCTCGAGCGCCTGCAGGCCTCGCTCGCCGCAGCGCCGCATTCAGACTTGCTACTGCATCAGGTGGCGCGCCTGCAGGTGCGCCTCGACCGCCGTGCCGATGCGCTGATCACCTATCGCCGCATGCTGGCGCTCGATCCCGGCCATGCGGAAGCCCGCCATATGGTGGCGGTACTGGCCGGCGAAGCGCCCGAGAAGGCCAACGAGGCCTATGTCGCAGCACTCTTCGATGCCTTCGCCGACAGTTTCGACGAAAAGCTGGTCGGCTGGCTCGACTACCGCGCGCCGCAGCAGGTCGCCGCCGCCGTGCGTACTGCGCTGGGCGAGGGCAAGGTGGCGGCACGCGCCATCGACCTTGGCTGCGGCACCGGGCTTCTCGCTCCCGAATTGCACGGGCTGGTGAAGCATCTCGATGGCGTCGACCTGTCGCCCAAGATGGTCGAGAAAGCCCGCGCGCGAAAACTGTATGACACGCTGACGGTCGGCGAGATCGTCGCGGAGCTGGGCAAGCATCCGGCCGGTTATGATCTCGTCGCTGCGGCCGACGTGCTGTCGTATTTCGGTGACCTGCGCGGGCTGTTCGAAGCCGTGCGCGCTGCGCTGCCGGATGATGGCCTGTTCGTGGCCACCGTGGAGAAGGGTGTCGGCGCGCGGTATCAGGCCGGCAAGAGCGGGCGCTACCAGCATGGCGAAGCGTATTTGCGCAAACGCGCCGCCGAAGCCGGTTTTGTCGTGCTCAGCCTGGATGAGATCGAGCTGCGCAAGGAAGAGAACAGGCCTGTCACCGGCTATGTCTTCGCCCTGCGTGCGCAGGAAACGCCGGAATCGCAGTCGGCGAAACTTTCGGTCACCTCGCTCGACGATCTGGTCGCCGGCCTGACGGCACCGCATGCAGCGGCCGTGGCGGCCACAGCCCGGCGCATGATCGGCAAGGATTTCAGTATCGGCTGGGCCATCGACCTGGGCGGCAATCTGGCATCGCAGGCCGCCGAATTGCGCCAGCTGGCCCAGCATCTCGACATGGTGTCGGAAGACGCGTCTCGCAGCCGGCGCGCTTTCGAGACCGGGCTCTATGATGATTGCGACAGCGATACCGTGATCGCCTTCCTCGAAAACCGTCCGGATCACTACGACCTGATCCTGGCCGCTGACCCCGCTGTGGTTCAGGACGATCCGGCGGCCTTCTTCTCGGCGGTGAAGATCGCGCTGGCGCTGGCCGGCGTGTTCATCGGCGTGTTCACCGGTGATGCCGAAGCGCTGGGCGCGGCGGCCAAGGCCGAAGGCCTGTTCCTGCTGGCTACCGAGCCACTGCCGGATGGCAGCGTCTGCCTGATCGCGGAAAGCTGATCAGGCCGCAGGAGGGGCCGGCGTCGACCAGCGCGTCAGCACCAGGCCGCCGATCACCACTGCCGCGCCGATCAACTGCGCCAGCGAGACATGCTCGCCGAGGAAGGCGATGGCGCTGATCATCGCAAAGACCGGGATCAGGTAGGAATAGATCACCGAACGCGCGATGCCTAAACGCGCGATGCCTTCATACCAGAGCAGATATCCCAGCGCGCCGGCCAGAATCGCGGTGTAGAGGAAGCTGGCCCAATGGCCGGTCTGCATTGCCTGCCAGGGCGTGTCGTTCCAGCCCCAGAAGATGAACGGCGTCAGCAGCAGCGCGCCGAACAGCATGGACCAGCCAGAGACATAGAGCGTGCCCAGTCGCCCCAGATACGGCTGCGACAGCACCGAGAACAGCGCCCAGCAGAAGGCGACTGCCAGGAACAGCAGGTCGCCCAGGATGTGGCCGCCGCCGACTGTAATGGCGGTGAGGCTGTTGTTGATCACCAGGAAGACGCCGGCAAAGGACAGCAGCACGCCGCCCCAGGCGATGGCCGACAGGCGCTGGCCGCGCAGCCGTCCCAGGATCAGTGCCCAGATCGGCGAGGTGGCGATCAGGATCGAGCCTTTCGAGGCCGTGCTGATCGACAGCGCATTGGCCCAGAGCAGTTGCATCAGCGTGATGCCGAGAAAGCCGAAGCCGATCAGCGGCAGCAGGTCGCGTCGCTGCGGCAGTTTCAATCCCTCGCGCCAGATCAGCACGATCATCAGCGTCGCGGCGGCCAGCAGGTAGCGTGTCGAGGAAAACACGGTCGGCGGCATCACGCCGAGCACGTATTTCGCCGTGGGGAAAGTGTTGCCCCAGATGAAAACCGTCAGCAGCAGATAGGCATCGCCTCTGTTCATTTTCGGGGGATTTATTTTCATGCCGATGCCTTGCGTTCGGTGGCGCGCAGGCCAAGCGCCAGCAGAAGCCCGATACTGCCGGCTGCCAGCAGCAGCCAGCGGCCGTCGCTCCAGCCGCCGAAATGCGCCACCAGGACGGCCAGTGCCGGCGGGCCCACGAAAGATCCGATATTCAGCAGCTGCACCACCACGCCATTAACGGTGGCGATTTCAGATGGATCGCGCGCCTGTGCCGGCACGCCGGCCAGCACGGCGGCCGGCAGCATACCGCCGAAACCGCTGGCGGCCATGGCGAAGGCGATCTTGGCCAGGACCGGGATGTCTGGCGCGAAAGACGCCGTGCCGAGCGCGCCCATGCCCAGGCTGACCACGGCGATGATCAGCCAGCGCGGCAGGCCGCGATGCATGACGGCGGCGGAAACGGTGGTGCCGACGGCATTCACCAGCACCACGGCCATCACGCCGAGCGCCAGCAGGGTTTCGCTCTGCAGGCCGCTCTCCTTCAGGTAGGTGGGAATCCAGGTCACGATGCAGAACCACTGCGTGGTGTAGCAGGCGAAGCAGCCGGCCAGCAGCCAGGGGCCGGGACGGCGCAGCACGGCCGCATTGAACCGGCGCGGCGGTGCGACCGGCACACGAGCGGTCAGACGCGGCAACAGCAGCGCGGCGGCAAGGGGCAGGAGAGACAGCACCAGCCAGAAGCCACGCCAGTCGAGCAGGCCGTGGTTGACGGCCAGCGCACCCAGCATGCCGAAGGTGACGCCGAGCGGCATGTAGCTGCTCCACAGCCCCAGTGCGAGGCTGCGCTGATGCGGCTGTGCAGCCATGGCAACGAGGCCGGGTCCGCAGACAACCGTGATGACAAAGCCCAGGCCTTCGATCAGGCGCGCGGCCAGCAGGAAAGGCATGCCGTGACTGAAAGCGCCGGCCAGCGAACCAGCCGCGTTGATCAGCAGTCCGAACATCAAGGCGCGCCGTGCGCCGATACGGTCGCCGGCGAAACCGGCCATGATGCCGCACAACCCGCCGATCAGGCTGATCGAAGAGGCCAGCAGCCCGCCGAGCACCAGGTCGAGGCCGAATTCGGCGCGCAGCTGGCCGAGCAGCGGCGGCAGCTTGCCGACCTGCATCGAGACGATGACGCCGGCGGCAATGACGGCGAAGACCGCCTGCCAGTCTGTGTGTTGGCGCGATGCGTTCATTCTTGTGGCGGACGACTGGGGATAAGCGAGCACGGGGTAACAGGCTTGGCAAAATGGGGCACAAAAAAAGCGGCGGGGAAATCCCCGCCGCTTCCTTGTATCAGCTTTTCAGCAGCCGATCACTGCATCATGCGTTCGGCCTTCGGCGGCAGGAAACCTTCCTCGAACAGATCCGAGGCCTTCGGGGCTTTGTCCAGGCCGATGGCGGCGGCGACCGCATCCGAGGAGCGCTGCAGGCGGGCCATGTCGACGCCGCCGAAGCCGTTCGCCTTGACGTAACTGGTCACGACGTTGCGCTCGATCGACATCTTCAGGCGCTTCATTTCCAGCGCTTCGTCGGTCAGACCGTCACGGGTCTTGGTCGCCTTGATGCCGACATCCGGCGTGGCAACCACTTCCTTCCAGGCCTTGATCGTTGCGGCCACGAAGGCCTTCACGGCAGCCGGGTTTTCCTTGATGAACTTCGGCGAAGCCACCACGGCGTTGCCGTAGAAGTCCATGCCGGCATCGGCATAGGGGAAGGCGATCACGTCTTCCTGCTTCACGCCGATCTTCTCGAGGTCGAGAATGGACGAGAAGTAGTGGCCGCTTATGAAGTCCACGCTGCCGTTCTTCAGGCTCGGCTCACGCAGCGGCGGGGTCAGGTTGATGTAGGTGACCTTGCTCTTGTCGATGCCGACCTTGGCGGCGAAAGCCGGGAACAGCTTGAACGAGGCGTCGAAGACCGGGGCGCCCAGCTTCTTGCCTTCCAGATCCTTCGGCGTCTTGATGCCCGACGACTTCAGCGCATAGACGCCGAACGGCGGCGCGTCGTAGCCCATCATCACGGCCTTGACCGGCGCGTCCGGGTTCTTGGCGTTGTATTCGATCAGCGCGTTGATGTCGGCAAAGCCCATTTCATAGGCGCCGGTGGCGACACGCTGCAGCGCGCCGGCCGAGCCCTGGCCGGCATCGATGGTCGGATCGAGACCGGCTGCCTTGTAGTAGCCCTTCTGCTCGGCAACCAGGAAGGCGGAGGTCGGTCCCTGGAAGGCCCAGTCGAGGGTGAATTTCATCTTGGTCTGCGCATCGGCAGCGCCGGCGGCGCCAAGGCCGAGCGCCAGCGTGACGCCAGCCGCGGCAAAGGTCAGTGAACGTGCGAAAGTCATAATTGGTCTCCCCGGTGAAACGCCTGGCCTGGCCATTTTCTTCGAGTCGGTTGCGGCTCAGGCCCGGCAGTCTATGCCGGCCCGAAAGCACCCGCCAAGAGCGAATCGCGCCAGGTCCGGGGCAGATCGTATGCAATTCCGAGTCCAGCCTGCCGGGGGATGCCGGTGTGGGAAAAGCACTGTATTCCCGGGGTTGTTTCGACAGGTTGCCCAAGCCCGCACCCGGCTGCCTGCTTTTGCGGCAAAACATTGCACGGCGACAAGTTGATATGTTGCGCCGCCCACAGGCCGGACGTATGGTTCGCCCGCGTTTTCTCCCCCTTCGCCTGCGCCTAGGAGTCGCCAAAACAATGCCGTTCCTGTCCGATGCTCTCGGTCGCATCAAGCCGTCCGCCACCATTGCCGCCACCCAGAAGGCCCGCGCGCTCAAGGCGGCCGGCCGCGATGTGATCGGCCTCGGTGCCGGTGAGCCCGATTTCGAGACCCCGGCCAATATCCGCGAAGCTGCCAAGGCGGCGATCGATCGCGGCGACACCCGCTATACCGATGTGGACGGCACGGCAGCGCTGAAGCAGGCAATCATCGCCAAGTTCAAGCGCGAGAATGGCCTGGACTACAAGCCCGAGCAGATCAGCGTCGGCACCGGCGGCAAGCAGGTGCTGTTCAATGCGCTGCTCGCCACCGTCAATCCGGGCGATGAAGTGATCATCCCGGCGCCCTACTGGGTCAGCTATCCGGATATCGTGAATTTCGCCGGCGGCACGCCGGTCTTCGTCACCGGCAGCGCGGAAGACGGCTTCAAGCTGCGCGCCGAGGCGCTGGAAAAGGCGATCACGCCGAAGACCAAGTGGGTGATCCTGAACTCGCCCTCCAATCCCTCGGGCGCCGCCTATACGCGCGACGAGCTGAAGGCGCTGACCGATGTGCTGGTGCGCCATCCGCATGTCTGGATCCTGACCGACGACATGTACGAACATCTCGTCTACGACAATTTCGTCTTCACCACGCCGGCACAGATCGAGCCGGCGCTGTATGAGCGCACGCTGACCATGAACGGCGTGTCGAAGGCTTATTGCATGACCGGCTGGCGCATCGGTTATGCCGGTGGCCCGCAGCAGCTGATCAAGGCGATGGGCAATCTGCAGTCGCAGTCGACCTCGAACCCGTCGTCGATCAGCCAGGCCGCCGCTGTCGAGGCGCTGAACGGCCCGCAGGATTTCATCCCGAAGAACAACCAGGTGTTCAAGCAGCGCCGCGACCTTGTCGTGTCGATGCTGAACCAGGCCAAGGGCATCCATTGCCCGAAGCCGGAGGGCGCCTTCTACGTCTACCCGAGCTGCGCCGGTACCATCGGCAAGACCTCGAAGGCTGGCGTGAAGATCACCAACGATCTCGATTTCTGCAATGCGCTGCTGGAAGAGCGCGGCGTTGCGGTGGTGTTCGGCGAGGCTTTTGGTCTGGCCCCGCATTTCCGCATCTCTTACGCCACGTCAACCGAAGCCCTGAAGGACGCCTGCACGCGCATTCAGGAATTCTGCGCTGACCTGAAGTGATTTCTGGCAGCTAAGTCGTGACGGCCGTCACGCCGACCGGAGAGGCTGTCTTGGCCCGGAAATCTGCCAATGCTAAGCAGCCCAGGTTGCGGCCGTCCGGCCGTGCAGGTCACGCATGCCGACCACGGTAAAGAAACGCTCCGTGGTCGTCGGCGGCCATCGCACCAGCATCTCCCTGGAACAGGCATTCTGGGAGGCGCTGCAGCAGATGGCCGCGGCCCAGGGCAAGACCATCAACCAGATGGTCAGCGATATTGACGCTGCACGTTCGGGCAACCTCTCCAGTGCGATCAGGGTGTGGATACTGGATCGGGCGAAAGAGGGGCTGCTGCAGCCGACGGGAACCGCCGCCAGAGCGGTGTCGCCGGCAGGGAAGCAAGAACAGTAGCGTACGGCGTTCGGGGGAATTCAGGTCATTGCGTTGAGCGCTCCCGCGCGGCCGTGTGCAGAACAGGGCGGCTATGCGTATGACCCGGACTTCACTCTCTCTCGCGGCCATGGCCGGTGTTTTGCTGCTGGCGGCCTGCGACCGCGCCCCCCCGGCGCCGGAACCGATCCGTCCGGTTCGCGTCGTCAGCGTCGCCCCTCAGCTGCATGAAAGCCGTTCCAGCTATACCGGCGAAGTCCGCGCCCGTTACGAAACCAACCTGGCCTTCCGCGTCGGCGGCAAGATCGTTGCCCGCTATGTCGAGATCGGCTCGGAAGTGAAAAAAGGCGCGCAGCTCGCTCGCCTCGACCCGGAAGACACTCGCCTCGCCACCCAGAATGCCCGCGCGCAGCTGAGTGCCGCGCAGGCGAATTTCAACCAGGCACAGACCGAACTTAGCCGCTACAAAAAGCTGTTCGAAAGCCGGGTAATCAGCCAGGCCGAACTGGATCGCCGGCAGAACACCTACAACACAGCCGAGGCGCAGCTGGACAGTGCGCGCTCGCAGCTGCGTTCGGCGCAGAACCAGATGGACTATACCGAACTGCAGGCCGATGCCGATGGCGTCGTGACGGCGATCGGTGTCGAGACCGGTCAGGTGGTGTCGGCCGGGCAGACGGTGATGAAGCTGGCGCGGCCGGAAGAGAAGGAAGTGGTGTTCAACGTCGCCGAAAACCGGCTGGACGAGCTGCGCAACGCCACGAATATCGCCATCAGCCTGTGGGCGCAGCCCGACAAGGAATATAGCGGCGTGGTGCGTGAGATCGCGCCGGGCGCCGATCCGGCCACCCGTACCTATGCCGTGAAGGTGAGTGTGCAGAATGCGCCGGCCAGCATGCGGCTTGGCATGACCTCGACGGTCTCCATCGTGCGGCGCTCGGAAGCCTCGATGGTGGCATTGCCGCTCTCGGCTTTGTACCAGCAGGGCGCCGAGCCGGCGGTGTGGATCTATAACGGTCCGGCCGAGGGTGAGGGAAAAGTCGAGCTGCGGCCGGTGAAGATTGCCGCCTTCATCGAACGCGCCGTGCTGATCGCCGATGGCCTGAAGGAAGGCGAGAAGGTCGTGACTGCCGGCGTTCACAAGCTGATTCCCGGCCAGACCGTGCGCCTGCTGCCTGAAGTGCAGTCTGCCTCGGCGAGGAAGAAGTAATGAGCCAGCATCAGACTGCGCCCGCCGATGACGATGGCATCGGCCGCTTCAACCTGTCTGCCTGGGCGCTGCGTCACCGCTCGCTGATCGGTTTCCTGATGGTGCTGCTGCTCGCGGCCGGCGCCATGTCCTACATGCAGCTCGGCCGCGCCGAGGATCCCGACTTCACCTTCAAGGTGATGATCGTACGCACCAACTGGCCCGGCGCCACCGCGCGCGAGGTCGAGCAGCTGGTCACCGACAAGATCGAGAAGAAGCTGCAGGAGACGCCGTATCTCGACAACGTGCGCAGTTATTCCAAGGCCGCTGAATCCACCATCTTCGTCATGCTGCGCGACAGCACGCCGCCCAAGGCGGTGTCTGGCGTGTGGTATGAGGTGCGTAAGAAGGTCGGCGATATCCGGCATACCCTGCCGGCCGGCGTGCAGGGGCCATTCTTCAACGATGAATTCGGCGACACTTTCGGCACGATTTATGCCTTCACCGCCGATGGCTTCACCCATCGCGAGCTGAAGGATTACGTGGAAGATGTGCGCGAGGAACTGCTGCGCATCAAGGATGTCGGCAAGGCCGACCTGCTCGGTGTGCAGCCCGAGCGCGTCTTCATCGAATTCTCCAACAAGAAGCTTGCCAATCTCGGCATCAGTCCGCAGCAGGTGATCGACGTCATCCAGGCGCAGAATGCCCAGACGGCATCGGGCGTGGTGCAGACCTCGTCGGATCGCATCGCCACCCGCGTCAGCGGCGAGATCGAAGGCCGCGCGCTGGCCGAATTGTCGATCCAGGCGAACGGCCGCCTGATCCGGCTCGGCGACATCGCCGATATCAAACGGGATTACGCCGATCCGCCCAGTCCGCGCCTGCGTTATAACGGCCAGGAATCCATCGGCCTCGCCATTTCCATGGCCAAGGGCGGCAACATGATCGAGCTGGGCAAGCAGCTCGACGCCACCATGAAGCGCCTGAAAGCCGATATGCCGATCGGCATCGACGTCCTGCAGGTTGCCGATCAGCCCACGGTCGTGCAGCGTTCGATCTCGGAATTCATGCAGGTGCTGCTGGAGGCCGTGGTGATCGTGCTGGGCGTCAGCTTCCTCAGTCTCGGCTTGCGCAGCGGCATGGTGGTGATGCTCTGCATCCCGCTGGTGCTGGCGATCACCTTTGTCTGCATGCAGATATTCGGCATCGACTTCCATCGTATTTCGCTGGGCGCGCTGATCATCTCACTCGGGCTGTTGGTGGATGATGCGATCATCGCGGTCGAGATGATGCAGGTGAAGATGGAGCAGGGCTTCGACCGCTTCCGCGCCGCCAGCTTTGCTTATACCTCGACCGCCTTCCCGATGCTGACCGGTACGCTGATCACGGCGGCCGGTTTCGTCCCGGTCGGCTTCGCCAAGTCTTCCGCTGGCGAATACACCTTCTCGATCTTCGCGGTGGTGACGATCTCGCTGCTGGTCTCCTGGGTGGTGGCGGTGATCTTCACCCCTTTCATCGGCTACACCATCCTGCCGACGCCCAAGGCGGGCCATGGCCATGGTGAGGATGTCTATCACCGCGGCGTCTACCGCTATGTTCGTCCGGTGGTGGACTGGTGTGTGCGCCGGCGCTGGATCGTCATTGCCAGCACGGTTGTTATCTTCTTCGCGAGCGTCGCCGGCTTCGGTCTGGTGCAGCAGCAGTTCTTCCCGTCCTCCAACCGGCCCGAACTCATGGTCGATCTGCGCCTGCCGCAGGGTGCCTCGATTCAGGCCACTGAGCAGGAGGCACTCAAGCTGGAAGCTTTGCTCAAGGACGACGCGGATATCGTCAGCTACACGACATATGTGGGGTCCGGGGCGCCGCGCTTCTACCTGCCGCTGGATATCCAGCTGCCGAACGACAATTTCGCGCAGGTCGTGGTGCTCACCAAGGGCGATGCCGAACGCGAGCGCGTGCGCGACAGGTTGATAAAGGCCTTCCAGGACGATTTCGTCCTGCTGCGCGGCCGCGTCAACCGGCTGGAAAACGGCCCGCCGGTCGGTTTCCCGGTGCAGTTCCGCGTCAGCGGCCCGGATCCGATGGAAGTGCGCCGCATCGCCTTCCAGGTCGCCGATGTGATGCGAACCAACCCCAATACGCGCGACGTCAATCTCGACTGGGACGAACTCAGCAAGGTGGTGAAGCTGGATGTCGACCAGGCCAAGGCACGCCTGCTCGGCATCTCGTCGCAGGACCTGGCAACGATGCTCAATTCCATCGTCTCAGGCGTCACGGTGACGCAGTATCGCGAGGGCCGCGAACTGATCGACGTGGTGGCGCGCGCCGAGGCCAGCGAACGTCTCAGCCTGACTGGCATCAAGGATCTCAATGTGGCCGGTGCGGAAAGCAGCCGCGCGGTGCCGCTCGGCCAGGTGGCGGAAGTCAGCTATGAGCTGGAAGAAGGCATTATCTGGCGCCGCGACCGCCAGCCGGTGATCACCGTGCGCGCCGATATCATCGACGGTATCCAGGCCCCGGTGGTCTCGATGCAGATCGAGCCCAAGCTGAACGAACTGCGCCAGCACCTGCCGCCGAATTACCGCATCGTCATCGGCGGCGCCATCGAGGAAAGCGCCAAGGCCAATGCCTCCATCGGCGCGGTCGTGCCGGTGATGATCATGATCATGGTCACGCTGCTGATGGTGCAGCTGCAGTCGGTGTCGCGCATGCTGCTGGTGCTGCTCACCGCGCCGCTCGGTCTGATCGGCGTCACCGTCGGCCTGCTGGTGTTCAACGTGCCCTTCGGCTTTGTCGCCATGCTGGGCGCGATTGCGCTGGCCGGCATGATCATGCGCAACTCGGTGATCTTGGTCGACCAGATCGAGCAGGATATCGCCGGTGGCGAGGCGGCCTGGGATGCCATCGTGAATGCCACGCTGCGCCGCTTCCGGCCGATCATCCTGACCGCGCTGGCCGCGATCCTCGGCATGATCCCGCTCTCGACCAGCAACTTCTGGGGCCCGATGGCGTATACCATCATCGGCGGCCTGCTGGTGGCGACACTGCTGACCGTGCTGTTCCTGCCGGCGCTCTACGCCGCCTGGTTCCGGGTCAAGCGTCCGGCGGCGGCGTAAAGCCTAGAGCGTCGACTTGAGCTGCACCTTGTCGGCCTTCACCTTGCTCGGCGAGGTGACTGGCTGATCGGTCCAGTCATCGCCACCGGTGACGACGCAGGAGCGCCCATCGGCGCTGGTGATCAGGATCGTCCAGGAGCCGGTCTGCGAGACCAGCAGTTCGACGATGCGGTCGCCGACAATGCCGCCGGCCTGCGGCTGCTCACCGAAACGCTGGTCCAGCATCGCGCCCATATCGTCGCGCAGGCCGCAGAGCATGGCCTGCTGTTGGCCCTGCTGCTGCGCCTGGGCGGGGACGGTAAAGCCGGCAAGGGCGGCGAGGGAAACGGTGGTGAACGCACTGGCTAAGATGGCCTTGCGCATGGCTGGCCTCCTTCGATGTGCGCGTCCGCGTCCGGCGAACGCTTCTTTCACACCAAACAGGAGTCCGTCGCCCGGAGTTCCGTTTTCCGCGGTTTAGGGCCGTTACAAGGCTGTGATCGAATCGTAGCTAAAATCGATTCAGCCAGGAATTTCAACGAGTCACTATGCCGCGTCGTTGAGATGGCAGGCCGACAGGCGGCCCGGCGCAATCTCTTTCAGGGCGGGCACTTCCGTCTTGCAGCGGGCAAATGCCCTGGGGCAGCGCGGATGGAAATGGCAGCCCGGCGGCGGATTCAGCGGCGAGGGGATTTCGCCCTTGATCGGCAGATAGTCGCGCCGCTCGGCCACCAGCTTGGGCGCTTCCGCCAGCAAAGCCTGGGTATAGGGATGGTTCGGGCCGGCGAAGAGCTGCTCGGTCGGGGCGCTTTCCACCACGCGGCCGAGATACATGATCACCACACGGTCGGAGATATGCTCCACCACCGACAGATTATGGCTGATGAACAGGTAAGTTAGGCCGAGCTGCTCGCGCAGGTCCATGAACAGGTTCAGCACCTGCGCCTGGATCGACACGTCGAGCGCGGCCACGGCTTCGTCGCAGACGATGAATTGCGGCTTCACGGCCAGCGCGCGGGCAATGCCGATACGCTGGCGCTGGCCGCCCGAGAACTGGTGCGGATAGCGTTTGCGATAGCGCGGGTCGAGGCCGACCTGCAGCATGATCTTCTCGACGTAATCGCCCATCTCGCTGCGCTTGATCAGGCCATGCGCCACCGGCGCCTCGCCAATGATCTCTTCGACGCGCATGCGAGGGTTCAAAGACGCATAAGGATCCTGGAAGATCATCTGCACGCCCAGCTGATAGGCGCGCTGTTCTTCGCTGCTGCGATCGGCAATGACCTTGCCGCGATACTGGATCGTGCCCTCGGTGGCATCCATGATGCCGGCGACGATGCGCCCGAGCGTGGACTTGCCGCAGCCGCTTTCGCCCACCAGGCCGACCACTTCGCCTTCCTGAATGGTCAGGTCGACATGGTTCACGGCATGCACGGCGCGTTCCTTGATGCCGGCGCCGAATAGGTTGGCGATATGGGCGGCGATATCCAGGCGCCAGACGAAGCGCTTGGACACGCCCTTCAGTTCGAGAATGGGGCCGGTCACGAAACAACCTCCGCCGGGCTCAGCGGCTTTGCGTCAAACGGATGGTGGCAGCGGGCGCGATGGCCCGGATTGAGTTCGAGCAGCTCAGGCATGGTGTCGCAGACCGCGTCGGCGCGGCTGCAGCGCGCCTTGAAGCGGCAGCCGGGCGGCAGGTTCAGCGGCGCGGGCGCCATGCCCGGAATCTGGAACAGGCGCTTGCCGCGCGGCATCGCGCCGGGCACCGACCCGATCAGGCCGCGCGTATAGGGATGCTGCGGTCGCTCGATCACGGTGTCGATGGCGCCGGTCTCCACGATCTTGCCGGCATACATCACCATGATGCGGTCGGCCAGGCCGGCCACCACGGAGAGATCGTGTGTGATCCAGATCAGCGCCGTGCCGGTGTCGCGGCAGAGTTTGCGCATCTCGTACAGGATCTGGCCCTGGATGGTGACGTCGAGCGCGGTGGTCGGCTCGTCGGCGATGATCAGGTCGGGCTTGTGCAGCAGCGCCGTGGCGATGGCGATGCGCTGGCGCATGCCGCCCGAGAACTGGTGCGGATAGGATTTCAGCCGGTCTTCGGGTGCTGCGATGCCCACGGACTGCAGCGTCTCGATGCAGCGGGCGCGGGCGGCCTTCTCGCTGACCTTTTCATGCGCCTGCACGGTCTCGATCATCTGGGTGTCGACGCGCAGAACCGGGTTCAGCGTCATCATCGGATCCTGGAAGATCATCGCGATGCGCGACCCGCGAAGCGAGCGCAGCCGTTCCGGGCTGGCGGTGGTCAGCTCCTCGCCCTTGAACTTGACGCTGCCATTGGCGATGCGGCCGGGCGGATCGATCAGGCCCAGGATGGTGAAGCCGGTGATCGACTTGCCCGAACCGGACTCGCCAACCAGGCCGAGGATTTCACCGGCATCGACGGAGAAGCTGACGCCGTCGACGGCACGCACGATGCCGTCGCGGGTGGGGAACTGGGTCTCGAGATTCTCGACCTGGAGCGTGGCGGTCATGGGGCTGCTGGCCTTAACGCTTGAGGCGGGGATTGAGGACGTCGCGAAGCTGGTCGCCGACGAGGTTGATCGCGATGATCACCACGGTCAGCACGACGCCGGGGAACAGCGAAATCCAGTAGACGCCGCTGAGCAGGTAGTCGAAGCCGTTGGAGATCAGCATGCCGAGCGAGGGCTCGGTGACCGGCACGCCGAGGCCGAGGAAGCTGAGCGTGGCTTCGAGCGTGATGGCGCGGGCGATATTGATGGTGGCGATCACGATCAGCGGCGGCATGCAGTTCGGCAGCAGATGCTTGAGCAGCATGCGCATCCTGCTGATGCCGAGGCAGCGCGCCGCCTCGATATATTCCTTGTTGCGTTCCACCAGGGCGGCGCCATGCGCGGCACGCGCGAAATAGGCCCATTGCACGGCCACGAGGGCGAAGATCACCTTGTCGACGCCATTGCCCAGCACGGCCAGCAGGATCAGTGCGATCAGGATGGCGGGGAAGGACAACTGGATATCGACGAAGCGCATGATCAGCGCATCGACCTTGCCGCCGCTATAGGCGGCCAGCAGCCCGGCAATCGAGCCGATGGCGAGCGCCACCACCACCGAGACGACACCAACCATCAGCGAAATGCGCAGGCCATACAGCATGGCGCTCAGCATGTCGCGACCCTGGCCGTCGCTGCCGAGCAGGAAGGCGAAACCCTCGCCCGACATTTCACCGGGCGGCAGGCGCGCATCCATGATGTCGAGCTTGGAGAGATCGTAGGGGTCCTGCGGCGAGATCAGCGGCGCGATCAGCGACGCGCCGAGCATCAGCACCAGCAGCACGAGGCCGAGCATGGCCAGCTTGCTTTCGGCGAATTCGGCGACGATGCGCTTCCACGGCGCCTCGGTCTTGGCGAGCGGTGCCGCGGTCGGCGCGGGCGCAGCAGCAGTCTGGCTCATTTGGCTTCTCCCAGACGCACGCGCGGATCGAGTACGGAATAGAGGATGTCGACGATCAGGCTGATGATCACCAGCAGGAAGACGACGACGATCAGATAGGCGACCACGACCGGGCGGTCGAGATGCACGATGGAATCGATCAGCAGCTTACCCATGCCGGGCCAGGAGAAGATCGTTTCGGTGATGACGGCGAAGGCGATCAGGCTGCCCAGTTCAAGACCGGTCACCGTGGTGATCGGCACCATGATGTTCTTCAGGATATGCACGCCGATCACGCGCTTTTCGCTCAGGCCCTTGGCGCGGGCGAATTTCACGTAATCCATCAGCATCACTTCGCGCGCGGTTGCGCGGGCGAGGCGGATGATCAGCGCGCATTTGGACAGGCCCAGCGTCAGCGCGGGCAGCGCCAGGTATTTCCAGCCGGTCAGCGACAGGAAGCTGACATGGATGCCGAGCACTTCCATCGTCGGGCCGCGGCCCGAGGCCGGCAGCCAGCCGAGCTGCACGGCGAAGACCATGATGAGCATCAGGCCGACCCAGAAATTCGGCAGCGAGAAGCCCAGCACCGAGCCGGCCATGATGGCGCGGGCGGCCACGGTCTCGTGGCGCAGGCCAGCGTAAAGCCCGAGCGGCACGCCGATCACCACCGACATGAAGGTGGCGATCAGCGCCAGTTCCAGCGTCGCCGGCATGCGTTCCAGAATCAGGTTGATTGCCGGTTGGCCGAAGACGAAGGACTTGCCGAAGTTGCCCTGCAGAGCGGAGGTGACGAAGGTGAGATACTGTTCCCACATCGGCCGGTCGAGGCCGAGCGATTTGGCGATGGCCTCGCGGTCGAGTTCGGTGGCTTCCGGGCTGACCAGGATCGCGAGCGGATCACCGATCATGTAGATGCCGACGAATACCAGCACCGACATGACTGCCATGACCAAGGCCGCCTGCATCAGGCGTCTGATGATAAAAACGAGCATACCTAGAAACGCCCCGCGACATGTTTCTGCCGGCACCATTCTTGATGATGGTTCAAGCCGACGGTTCCCGAAGCAATAACCGAAACATCCAGCAGTGCCTAGGTTTTCTTAGAGAATGACCTGATAACCCAGCGGTATGGCTTTTTGCAGCGCGGAAAATTCCGCAGCAGTCAGGGCGAGAGTGGGATTGGCTGCGCGGTTGCAGGTCTGAACCGGACCACCAGGGCCATTGGTTCGCAAACGAACTGGCCCGCAAACAAAAGCGCCGCCGGCATTCAGCCCGGCGGCGCTATTGATGTCAGAGAGTCCAGTCGGCAGTTGCGATCAGTTCTCGCTGTCGCCGGCCGGTTCAGCGGCAGCCGGAGCTTCAGCCGGAGCGGTTTCGGCGCGCGACACGGCGCGGGCCTCACGCGCATCGCGCTTTTCCTTGTTCGACTTGCGCTTGGCGGCGAGCAGCAGCACGCGGTCGAGTTCCATCTGGCTGCAGATGCCGAGATAGACCGGATCGCGCGGCTTAATATTGGCGTGATTGGGATGCGTGTGGTTCTTCACGCGGTCGATCGTCGCCTTGGTGGTGCCGAGCAGTTTCTGGATCTGCGCGGTCTGCACTTCCGGATGATACTTCAGCAGCCAGGCGATGGCATCGGGACGATCCTGGCGCTTGGAGACCGGCGTATACTTGGCGCCCTTGGTCTTCTGGCGCTGCAGCGGCACGGTCGGTGCCAGCAGCTTCAGATCCGCGCTCGGATCCTTTTCGCAGCGCTCGATCTCGTTCGGACCGAGCTGGCCGTTGCCGACCGGGTCGAGACCGACGATGCCGATGGCCACTTCGCCATCAGCGATGCCCTTCACTTCCAGCACATGCAGGCCGCAGAAGCGGGCGATCTGGTCGAAGGTCAGCTTGGTATTGTCGATCAGCCACACGGCGGTGGCTTTGGGCATCAGAGGCAATGCCATGAGGTAATATCCTTCTCAGGCGGCCGGCCGGGCTCATCGGCCGCCCGCGGGGGCGAATTCGCGCGACAATATAGAGTATCGGACCGGGGGTGCAACCGCCCCCGGGGTGCTAAGTCATTGTTTTTATATCAGATCACCAGCAAAACTTTGCCGACATGGTCGCCATGGTCGATCCGGGCATGGGCCTGGGCGGCCTCGGCCAGGGGGAAGCGGCTGTCGATGATGGCTTTCACCCGGCCATCGGCAAATGCCGGCCAGACCTTGGCCTCCAGCGCGCGGGCGATCTCGCCCTTGAAGGCAATCGGGCGCGGCCGCAGCGTCGAGCCGGTCACGGTCAGGCGCTTGCGCATCAGCAGGCTCAGGTCGCCTTCGCCCTTCGGTCCGCCTTGGACTGCGATGATCACCAGTCGGCCTTCCTCGGCCAGCGCCTTGATGTTGGGCGTGAAATATTTGCCGCCCACCATATCGAGGATCACGTCCACGCCCTTGCCGTCGGTCAGTTCGGCTATGCGCGCGGCAAAATCCTCGGTCTTGTAGTTGATCGCCTTTTCGGCGCCGAGGCTTTCGCAGAAGCGGCATTTCTCGTCGGTGCCGGCGGTGGCGAAGATGCGTTTTGCGCCCAGCAGTTTGGCGAGCTGGATCGCGGCCACACCGATACCCGAGGCGCCGCCATGGATCAGGATGCTTTCGCCGGCTTTCAGCTGGCCGCGATCGGCGATGTTGGTCCACACGGTGAACCAGTTCTCCGGCAGCGCCGCAGCTTCGGCCATGTCGAGGCCCTTGGGCACCGACAGGCATTGTTCGGCCGGCGCGGTGCAATAGGTGGCGTAACCGCCGCCGGCGACCAGCGCGCAGACCTTGTCGCCGATTTTCCACTGCGTCACACCGGCGCCAAGCGCGGCGACTTCACCGGCCACTTCCAGGCCCGGTGTATCGGGTGCGCCCGGCGGCGGCGGATACATGCCGGACCGCTGCAGCACATCAGGCCGGTTCACGCCGGCGGCATGCACCTTGATCAGCACCTCGCCCGCGGCCGGCTGCACCATCGGGCGCTCGGCGGGCTTCAGTACTTCGGGACCGCCGGGCTGGCTGATCTCGATCACGGTCATGGTGTTTGGCATGGTCTGCGGCAGCATGGGTGTCTCCTCATAGGGGCAAGCGTGATCTAATCGCAGCGGGGCCTGACGGCAAGCCATCAGCTTTCGCTTTATCCGGCTTTCCGGCCGAGGCTAGTATGGGGCCAGACTGAAACGGGAGGCCGGAATGGATTGGGACGAAGCTCAGACGCGCAAGCCGGCGCTGCCGAAATTCGACACCATGTCAATCGAGGGTCTGGAACAGCGCATTGCCGACCTCGAAGCCGAAATCGCCACGATCCGCGATGTGATCAAGAGCAAGCAGGCCGCACGCGGCGCCGCCGACAGTTTCTTCAAGAAGTAGGGTTTTGCGCGGCACTGCGCAGCCAGTTGCGCAGGGCCGTAATCTCGGGCTGCTGCACGCGCTCGGGCCGCGTGACGACGTGGTAGCCATCGCCCTGCAGCACTGGACCGAAGGGCTGCACCAGCGCGCCGCTGGCCAGTTCGGCAGCCACCAGCGGCAAGCCAAGCAGGGCCACGCCCTGACCCGCGATGGCAGCCTGGATGGCATGGCTTTCGTCGCTGAAGCGAAGTCCGCCTGAGATATCCAGCGCGATGCAGGCCTGCTCTGACCAGCGTTTCCAGGTCGGCGTGTCGCGCCGTTTTTGCCGCCAGTCGAAATGCAGCAGTGTCTGAGACTGCAGCTCCGCCGGCTTGCGAAGCTTCAATCGCGGGCTGGCGACCGGCGCGAACAGGCTCGGCAGCAGTTGCTCGCTGTGCAGCTCGGGCCAGTTGCCGCGGCCATAGCGGATCGCGGCATCGGCGCTGCCACCGGCGAGATCCACCGGCGCTTCCGAGGCATGCAGATGCAGGTCGATCCCGGGATGGCGCGCCTGCCAGTCGCCCAGCCGCGGCAGCAGCCATTTGGCGACAAAAGCCGGCGTAGCTGACAGCGTCAGCCGCTGGCGCTGCGGTCCGGCGCGCAGCCGCGCGATGGCCTGTGCAAATGAGTCGAGGCCGTCGCGCAGCACCGGGTAGAGCGCCTCGCCGGCCGGTGTCAGCGTCACTTTGCGGATCTGCCGTGTGAACAGGCGCTGGCCGATATGGTCTTCCAGCAGGCGCAGCTGATGACTGATCGCGGTCGGCGTCACGCCGAGTTCGTCGGCGGCGGCCTTGAAGCTGAGATGCCGCGCGGCGGCTTCGAAGGCACGCAGGGCACCGAGCGGAGGGAGGCGTCTGGTCTGGGTCATATGGCTGAATCTAGGTCAGCCATCGGCCTGAGCAATTCGCATTTGTCGTGCCATGTCGCGCGGCTTACGTGGTCTGCGTCACATTCTTTCATCTATGGAGACAGCATGACCACGCTTCTGGTTCTCGATGCCAGCGCCCGGCCGCAGAGTTCGGCCACCCATCGTTTCGGTTCGCATACGCGTCGCCTGACCGCGCGTTTCCTGTCGCGCTGGCGCAGCCGTCGCCCGCAGGATGCGGTGATGCAGCGCGATCTGGGACAGACTCCGCCGCCGCCGGTCACCGGTGACTGGATTCATGCCGCCTTTACGAAACCTGAGGAGCGCGCGCCCTGGATGCGCGAGGCACTGGCGCTGAGTGACCGTCTGATCGATGAAGTGATCGCCGCCGATGTCATCGTGGCCGGTCTGCCGATGTACAATTTTGGTCCGCCGGCGCAGTTCAAGGCCTGGATCGATAACATCGTACGCGTCGGTTGCACCTTCGGCTTCGACCGCACCCGCGCAGGCGAGCCCTACTGGCCGCTGCTGGCCGACCAGAACAAGACGCTGGTGCTGCTCGGGTCGCGCGGCGATTATGGTTATGAGCCCGGCGAGCGGATTGCCGCGATGAATCATGTCGAGGCCAGCACGCGCACGGCCTTTGCTTATATCGGCATCACCGACGTTTATAGCGCGGCGGTCGAATACGATGAATTCGCCGATGAGCGACTGGCGCAGTCGATCCTGCAGACCGAAGCGAAGGTCGACGGTCTCGTCGACGATCTGCTGCGTCGTCGCGGCCTTGCGGCGGCGGCCTAGCCTGGAGCGCGGAGATGTGCCGGCATGAGGTCTGACATCTCCGCATCGGCCCACCGCAGCGCCACGCGGCAATGGGTGACGCCCGCTTCAGCCTGGCTCTGCAGCACCACGAACTGCCCGCCGGCGGCGGCCGCGATGGCCCGGTCATATTCCATCATGCGCCAGCAGGCGGCGGTGTCGCCGGAGCCCCGGAGCGGGCAGGGCGTCTCGATCCGGGCGTAGACCGTGTCCGGAGTGATGGCCTCGAGCGGCACCTGTTTCGGGCTCGGGAAGCCCTGCTGCCAGGCCGCCCCGAGATCGGAAATTTGTCTGCTTGTCTGACAAATTTTACGGCGCCGGATCATGCTGGCAGCCAGCCATCGTGACCAGGCCCGGCTCACCGGCCACAGCGCCGGGCGCCGCGCCAATCCTGCCGAGACGGCCAGCAGGGCCGCCATGCCATGGCGGATCGCAATTTTTTGGATCGGGTTCATAAAACAGACATATGACAAAAAATGTCATATGTCAAAACCGTTCAGCGTGCCCGAACAGTTCTCAGGATCATGTCGATGGCGGCTAAAGCCCTGTCCTGCCAGGCAGTTTTGTCCAGATCGGCGGCCAGGCGCGGGTCGTGGAAGCGGCTCATCAGGTCGTCGATCGCCAGCGCCAGCTTTTCGGGTGGTTCGCCGCGGAAGGCGCCAGCCGTGCTGCCCTCGGCCAGCAGGCCGGTCAGGTGGCGGCGGATATTGTTGCGATGCTGGCGCAGCAGGCCGCCAAGGTGCTTCATCACCTCGTCCAGCACCTCCACAAGGCAGGGGTCGGATAGATAACGCCTTGTATTTTCAGCATCTTTCAGCAGAAAGGCGTGTAGGCGCGCGGCCGGGCTGCGGCCGGTATCCCGCGCAATGGCGGCCAGCCGGGTCTCGTCCTCGGCCAGCCAGCGGCTCGCCAGCGAGGCCACGATGGCGCGTTTGTTCTGATAATGCCGGTAAACCGCCGTTCGGGCGATGCCGGCTTCGGCGGCGATATCCTCGATCCGGGTGCGTTTACCGCCCAGACGGCGGAAACAGGCCAGCGCGGCATCCAGCAGCCGGTCCTGCACCAGACCTGCCGGAATCTCGCCTTGGGCCTCGTCCGGCGCTTCCTGTGACACGGCAGCCAGTTTTGTCATGCCTTCGACCATACAGGATCGGCGCCACTTCACGAAATCTTAAGTGCGGCCGGCGATACTGGTCCCGTTACAAGATTTCAGTTGGTCATAGTTTCCTCCCTGTTGGTTTTGACTTTCAGGCCGCCGGCCGCTTACCGGCGGCCTTTTTTTATGTGCCCGTTCTCTGCTACCCATCCGGTCTGAAAAGTTTCCGCCGGGAGGGCGTCATGCTGGAACCCAAATTCTTCCGTTTCGACACGCTGAGCCTGCATGCGGGCCAGCAGCCCGATCCGGCCACCGGCGCGCGCGCCGTGCCGATCTACCAGACGACATCCTATGTCTTCCGCGATGCCGACCATGCGGCGGCCCTGTTCAACCTCGAACGCGGCGGCCATATCTATTCGCGCATCTCCAACCCGACCGTCGCCGTACTCGAAGAACGGCTGGCAGCACTCGAGGGCGGCGTCGGCGCGGTCTGCACGGCGTCGGGCCAGGCGGCGATGCATCTCGCCATCTGCACACTGATGGGGCAGGGCGGGCATATCGTCGCCTCGCGCAATATCTATGGCGGCAGCTACAACATCCTCGTGCATACGCTGCCGCGTTTCGGCATCACCACCACCTTTGTCGATCCGCGCGACCATGCGGCATGGCAGGCGGCGATCAAGCCCGAGACGCGGCTGGTCTTCGGCGAGATCCTCGGCAATCCCGGCCTCGAAGTGCTGGACGTACCGGCAGTGGCGAAGATCGCGCATGATGCCGGCATTCCGCTGATGCTGGATTGCACCTTCGCCACGCCGTATCTGTTCCGCGGCTTCGAGCATGGCGCCGACCTGGTGATGCATTCGGTCACCAAATTCCTTGGTGGCCACGGCGTCGCCATCGGCGGCGCGCTGATTGACTCGGGCCGTTTCGACTGGGAGGCCTCGGGCAAATTCCCGACCATCACCGAGCCCTATGCGGGCTATCACGGCCTCGATTTCGCCGAGGAATTCGGCCCCGCCGCCTTCATCATGCGGGCGCGCGCCGAGGGCCTGCGCGATTTCGGCGCCTGCATGTCGCCCACCAATGCCTTCCACCTGCTGCAGGGCGTCGAGACGCTGCCCTTGCGCATGGCGCGCCACGTCGAGAACAGCCGCAAGGTGGTGGCCTTCCTCAAAAGCCATCCGGCGGTCGCCTGGGTGTCGTATCCCGAGTTGGAAGAACATCCGGATCATGCGCTGGCCCAGACACTGCTGCCCAAGGGCTGCGGCGCAGTGTTCAGCTTCGGCGTGAAAGGCGGGCGTGACGCGGGCCGTGTGCTGATCGAGACGCTGCAGGTGTTCTCGCATCTGGCCAATGTCGGCGATGCGAAATCGCTGGTGATCCATCCGGCCAGCACCACGCATCAGCAGATGTCGGCTGCTGAACTCAAGGCTGCCGGCATCGGTGAGGAGCTGGTGCGGCTTTCGGTCGGCCTGGAAGACAGCCAGGACCTGATCGACGACCTGAACCAGGCGCTGCGTGCGTCGCAGAAGGCCATCAAGGCCGCGGCCGAATAAGAACAAGAAGCGAGGAACGCGAAGATGTGGCTCGACGTCGCGGGCAAGAAAGTGTTTGCCGCCACCGGTGGCAAGGATTTCGACAAGACCAAACCCTGCGTGGTCTTCATCCATGGCAATGCCTGCGACCATACGGTCTGGGCGATGCAGACGCGCTGGTTCGCCTATCACGGCTATTCGGTGCTGGCGCTCGACCTGCCGGGCAACGGCCGCTCCGATGGGCCGATGCTGGAGAGCGTCGAGGCTTTCGCCGACTGGATGCCGCAGCTGCTCGATGCCGCCGGCGTGCAGCAGGCGTTTCTCGTGGGTCATTCCATGGGTGCGCTGATCGCGCTGGAAACCGCGCAGCGCCATCCGTCGCGTGTGGCCAAGATTTCGCTGCTCGGCTTTGCTTTCCCGATGGCGGTGAATCCGGAATTGCAGGCACTGGCCGATAGCGGCGTATATACGGTCGTCGAACTAATGAACGACTGGATGATCGCCAAGCGCAACCAGATCGGCAGCAACCGCGTGCCGGGCGCGCATCTGCTGAACGGGGCCATCCGTCTGGTGGATCGCGCCCCGCGCGCCGTGCTGGCGCTCGGCTTCCGCGTCTGTAACAGCTACCAGAATGGCAAGGCCGCCGTCGCCGCCGTCGCGCTGCCGGCGCAGATCATTGCCGGCGAACGCGACCAGATGACGCCTTTGCGTGCCGCGCGCGGCTGGGCCAAGGAATTCAAGAATGGCCGCATCGACGTGCTGCCGGGCTGCGGGCATATGATGATGGGCGAGCGACCCGACGAGACGCTCGATGCCCTGAAAGATTTTATTGCCGGTTGATGAGATGAGCAAACAAGCAGACCAACGCCTCTACCTGATCACTCCGCCGGCGATCGAACCCGCGGCCTTCACCGAGGAGCTGAAGCAGGCGCTCGGCGCCGGCGATGTCGCCTGCCTGCAGCTGCGCCTGAAGGATGGCGAGCAGACGGCGTCGGACAATACCTTCCGCCGCGCGACCGAAGCGCTGCTGCCGGTCTGTCACGAATACGATGTCGCGCTACTGATCAATGATCGACCGGATCTAGCGATCAAGTTCGGTGCCGACGGCGTGCATGTTGGGCAGGAGGATGCGCCTTACGAGGAAGCGCGGCGTATCCTGGGGCCGGATCGCATTGTCGGCGTCACCTGTCATGATTCCCGCCATCTGGCGATGGAAGCCGCCGAAGCCGGGGCCGACTATGTCGCCTTCGGCGCCTTCTTCGCCACCGAGACCAAGCAGCCGAAGACAAAAGCGGAACCCGAGCTGATCGAATGGTGGGCCGAGCTGATGGAAGTGCCCTGCGTCGCCATCGGCGGGATCACCGTCGAGAACTGCCCACCGTTAATCGCGGCAGGTGCGGATTTCCTTGCGGTTTCGGCCGGCGTCTGGCGTCACCCGGAGGGTCCGGCTGCAGCGGTAAAAGCCTTTAATGCAGCGATTGCCAAGCATGGGAACCGCTGATAGGTTCCGCCGCCTTTCCACAACACACCTCCGTCCCCAACTTCCGGTCCCCCAATGGCCCTGCGTTCCGCTTTGATCAATGCAATGGGAAACGCGGCGCGCAAAGCGCAGCGCAGCCTGATCCGCGACTTCAACGAGGTCGAACACCTGCAGGTCTCGAAGAAGGGCCCGGCCGATTTCGTGTCGGCTGCCGACCGCAAGGCCGAGAAAGTGCTGCAGCAGGAACTTGCCAAGCTGCGGCCCGATTTCGGTTTCATCATGGAAGAGGGTGGCCGTATCGAGGCGAAGGACGGCAAGACCTACTGGATCATCGATCCGCTGGATGGTACCACCAACTTCCTGCATGGCATTCCGCATTTCGCCATCTCGATTGGCGTGCAGCGTGAAGACGAACTGATCGCCGGCATCGTGCTCGATGTCATACGCGACGAACTGTTCTGGGCCGAGAAGGGCGTTGGCGCCTATGTCAACGAGCGCCGCATCCGCGTGTCGGCGCGGCGCAAGCTGCCGGAAGCCGTGTTCGGCACCGGCATTCCCTTCCATGGCAAGCCGGGTCATGAGCCCTTCGTGAAGGAAGTGACCAAGGTGATGGCCGAAGTGGCGGGCATCCGCCGCATGGGCGCTGCGGCGCTTGATCTGGCCTATGTCGCGGCCGGTCGTTTCGATGGCTTCTGGGAAACCGGCCTGCAGCCGTGGGACATCTCCGCCGGCATCATTCTGGTGCGGGAAGCGGGCGGTACGGTCACGGATCTGACTGGCGGCGACAAGATGATGGAAACCGGCGGAATCATCGCGGCCAATGATGTGCTGCATGCACCGCTGGCCAAGCTGATCAAATCCTGATCCGGCTGAGCGCCCTGGCCTGGATTTCCAGGCACCATTCGCACTGCACAAGTCGTTGATTTCCTGCCTCTGACAGCCGCTTGCCGGGTTGTCGGGTCCGGCCGGCTCCGCTATCGTTCGCGCCACACTCGAGATTTGGGTCGGGGTTCGGGGGATTTTTCATGGCTGCCAGGCCGGTTCCGCATTTGCTTGCCGCTTTTTCGCTGGCCTTCGGCCTCGGCGTGATGGCTGCACCGGCGCGGGCGCAGAATTACATCGGCTCCGGCAATGTGCAGGTCAACATCCAGGTGCTTGACCAGTTGGGCGGCACCGGCGCTAGCGCCGCTGGCGCCACCGCAACGCCGCAACTTCCCCTGATCGGTTCGACCGGTCGCGCGCCGAAGCAGGCCGCTGCGCCGATGGCAGCCCCGCTCAGCGGTCCGCAGCCGCTGCTGGGCGAAACCGGGCAGCCCGCAGCGGCCATCAAGCTGCGTCGCCCAGGTTCTTCCACCGCGACCCGCAAGGCGTCGGTCTCCGCCGCGAAGGCGCCAGCAAAAACCTCAGCCGCGCCGGCTGCTGTACCCGCTGCTACTCCGGCTGCGCCCGCCGTCGCCGCTGCGCCGGCGCCAACTGTGTCGACCCCCGCTGCCCCGACGACACCGCCGGCACCAGCCGCTGCCCCGCAAGCGGGTACACCCACCCCGGTCGTTCCTGCGCCTTCGGCGCCGCCTGCCGCTGCCGCGCCGGCCCCCGCCCCGGCAGTACCGGCAGCAGCCCCGGCCCAGGCCCCTGCGCCATCCGTCGCCGCCGCGCCGCCCACCGCACCAGCAGCATCCACACCGGCGGCATCCGCTCCGGCCCCTGCGCCGACCCAGGCTCCGGTTCCGAGCCCGGCGCCTCAGGCCGCCGCTCCGGCACCCGCCCCCCAGGTGGCTGCTGCGCCGACGCCGCCGCGTCCGGTGCCTGCACCTGGCCCCGCATCTGGTCCGGGCGGCCTCGTCACGCTGGCATTCGCCGGTGGGCAGGGTGAGTTGCCCTCTAGCGGCCTGGCCGCGCTGGATGCGCTGGCCACGCAGTATGCCAATGGCGAGGACCGCCTGCAGATCCGCGCCTATGCCGCCAGCACCGTCAGCGACGGCGGCAGTGGTGCGCGTCGTCTGTCGCTCACCCGCGCACTGGCGGTGCGGCAGTATCTGATCGACAAGGGCATCCGTTCGACCCGTATCGACGTTCGCGCGCTGGGCGCCCCGACCGATGGCAGCACCGCCGACCGCGTTGAAGTCGCGCCGGTTGGCCGCTGAGCCGAACAGACATCGTCGGACCGACACCATTCCGTCGCATATCCGGGGTTGCTACGGTTCGCTGCCCTGGGCGATCATTCAGCAGTTCGTGTAGTGATTCGCTATGCTGATTCGCCTGGGCGAATTCCCATTCACCTGCGGGCCGCTCCAGCCCCCGTCTTGCCAGATGGCCGTCCGCCGACGGCAGGTGCCGTGAAATTGCCGTATTCGGCCCTTAACGCAGAAGCGGAAGGATGGAATTCATGACCAAGCCAGGCCGTTTTCTGTTGCGCATGGTGCTGTTCCTCGCCGGCGTCGGCGTGGTGATCGCCGTGCTGCACAACACTCTGCTGCGGGCCTTCATGGCCAATGTGGCACTCAACAGTCTGATCAGCGCCGTGGTGGTGATCGGCATCCTCTACACATTCCGCCAGGTCTGGGAGATCGGCCGCGAAGCCAACTGGGTCGAGGCCTGGCAGAAGGCCCAGCGCAGCGGCGGCAGCAATATCGGCGAACCTTCCAGCCTGCTGGCGCCACTATCGCGCATGCTGGCCAATCGCAGCCCGCGCGGCTCGCTGCATGCCACCGCCACGCGCGCCCTGCTGGACTCGGTCGGCTCCCGGCTGGATGAAGGCCGCGAAATCTCGCGCTACTTCATCGGGCTGACAGTTTTTCTCGGCCTGCTCGGCACTTTCTGGGGCCTGCTGGAAACCATCAACTCCGTGGCCGATACCATCAACGGTCTGTCGCTGAATGCCAGCGAAGACATCACCGCGATGTTCGCCAAGCTGAAAGGCGGACTGGAAGCGCCGCTGTCCGGCATGGGCCTGGCCTTCTCCACCTCGATGATGGGTCTGGCCGGTTCGCTGATCCTCGGCTTCCTCGACCTGCAGGCCGGCCAGGCGCAGAACCGCTTCTACAACGATCTGGAAGAATGGCTCGCCGGCTTCACCCGTGTTGGCGGCGGTGGGGTGGTAGAGGGCGACCAGTCGGTGCCGGCCTATGTGCAGGCGCTTCTGGAACAGACCGCCGATAGCCTCGACAACCTGCAGCGCACCATGGCGCGCGGCGAGGACAGCCGCACGCAGACCGGCGCGGCATTGCTGCAACTCAACGAGAAGCTCAGCCTGCTCACTGAGCAGATGCGCGCCGAACAGGGCCTGCTGCTCAAGCTGACCGAGCACCAGATCGAGATGCGGCCGATCATGGCCAAACTGGCCAGCGGCACCGAAAGCGGCGGCTTCGATGCCGCCAGCCGTGGCCATCTGCGCAACATGGATGTGCTGCTGACCCGCCTGCTCGACGACGCGGCGCAGGGGCGGGCCAAGCTGGTCGATGATATGCGCGCTGAAATCAAGCTGCTGTCGCGCACCATCGCGGCGGCGGCCGACAACAGCCAGCGCCGGTAACGCGCCATGGCCCTGAGCCGCAGGCGCAACGGACATCAGAGCGCCGGCCCCTGGCCGGGCTATGTCGATGTGCTGTCGACATTGCTCATGGTCATCGTCTTCGTGCTGGCGGTGTTCATGCTGTCGCAGTTCTTCCTCGCCAATGCGATCTCGGGTCGTGACAAGGCCATCGAGGGGCTGCGCAGCGAACTGGCCGGCCTCGTGGAGCAGCTTGGCCTGGAAAAGCGCAACAATGCCGCATTACGCCTCGACATCACCAACCTGCAGGCCACGCTGAGCACCGCCAATGCCGAACGCGACCAGCTCGCCGCCGTGCTGGCCGACAGCCAGGCGCGCGCCGACGATGCCGAGAAGAAACTGGCCGAGCAGCAGCAGATCGTGATCGATCTGCAAGGCAAGCTGGTTTCGAGTACCGGCCAGCTGGATCAGGAGAAGCGGTTGACCTCGGAGGCGCGCAGCCAGGTCGATCTGCTGAACCGGCAGATCATGGCGCTGCGTGAGCAGATGGCGCAGATCGAGCGTATCCTGAAAGAGAGCGAAGAGAAGGATAAAGCCAATCAGGCGCAGGTGAGCGATCTTGGCCGCCGGCTGAATGCCGCGCTGGCGCGCAAGGTCGACGAGCTGACCAATTATCGCTCGGAATTTTTCGGCCGGCTGCGTCAGGCGCTGGGCAACCGCCGCGACATCCAGATCGTCGGCGACCGCTTCGTCTTCCAGTCGGAAGTGCTGTTCGACTCTGCGTCGGCCGAACTGAAGCCGGAAGGTCGTGAACAGATCGGCAAGCTGGCCAGGACTCTGATCGAGATCAGCGAGAAGATTCCCAAGGAGTTGCCCTGGGTGCTGCGTGTGGATGGCCATACCGACAAGCTGCCGATCAATACGGCGCAATTCCCCTCGAACTGGGAGTTGTCCTCCGCGCGTGCCATTTCGGTGGTGAAATTCCTGGCCTCCCAGGGTGTGCCGGTCGAACGGCTGGCCGCCACCGGCTTCGGCGAGTTCCAGCCGCTGGACAACCGCGAAGACCAGACGGCCTTCCGCCGCAACCGTCGCATCGAACTGAAGCTGACCGAACGCTGACCGGGAAAGGCACGCGTGGCCACCATGTTCGAGGAAGCATTTCTCAAGGTCGGTGAACGGCTCGGCGCCCTGCAGGCGAGGGTGGTGCTGGCGCTGGCCGGCGGCATGATCGCACTGGCGATCATCGTGGCGGCCGGCGTGTATATCTGGCTCACCCCCCTGCTGCATTGCCGGCAGCAAAGTGCGCTGCTGTTCTTCGGGACGGCCATTCGCCATGGCGAACATGTGCGGCATCTGGATGGCAGCGAATGGCATGGCTTTGTCGAATCCGCCATCGTGCCGCGCCTGCCGGATGGTTTCACGGTGCTGGAAGGGCAGGGCTTTTATCGCTCTGGAGCCGATGGGGCAACGACGCGCGAAAACACCTATATCCTGATGGTGGCGCATCGCAACGACGCCGAGATCAACGCCAGGCTCAGCACCATCGTCGCGGATTATAAATCGCGTTTCCAGCAGGAGAGCGTGCTGCGCCTCGACCAGTGCGGCGCTTACAGGTTCTAATTCGTCGCGCGCAGCTTCGTTTGGTCGATCAGGCAGTCCAGCATGGTGGGCTGGAATACCGAACCGATCAGCAGCCGGCCCTGCCGGTGGACGCCGACGCTGGCACCCGAAATCAGCGTGCCAGGATCGCCGAAGGCCTCTTCGGTATGCACCACGCCGCGATTGTCCCGCGCCAGGCGCAGGATCATGCTCGGGCTTTCCTTTTCGGCATCCATGGCATGGCCGATAAAGGCGAAGGCATTGGGATGCGCGGCGACCCAGAGATTGCCATCTGAATCGCGCCGGATATTGTCGGCGCCGCCGGGCAGTGCCAGGCTGCCGCTGCGCAGCAGCATGCCGCTCTGCACCTCGCGGGTGAAGGCGAGCAGCATGCGCCATTGCGTCGAGCCGACCAGCACGGTGCCGCCATCGGCGCTGATCTCGATGCCGTTGGCAAAGGCGATGTCTTCCGCCACCACGCGGGCGCCGCGGCCATCGTGATAGACCACAGTGGAGCGCGATAGCTGCGCCAGGTTCTCCACCATATGCATCCAGCGCGGGCCAGGGCCGCGGTCGTTGGTCAGGTAGAAAGACTCCGGTCCGGCGGCGGCGATGCCGTTGGGATGCACGAACAGGTCGCTCGAGACGCTGCCGCGATGGCGCAGGCTGGGGGCCGCTGTGCCGGCGCTGCGCTGCACCGAGAAGATTTCGACGGTATGGCGCTCACGGCTGCGATGATTGATCACATGCAGGAACATCTGGCCATCCTGCGCCACGAACAGGCTGAGGCCATGCGGATGCAGGACGAGGCTCGAAGGCAGCTCGAGTTTGGTGAAGCTGCCGGGGCGGCTGCTCATATCATAGAAATACAGGCCGCCGGGGGCCTCGCGGTTGCGGCGGTCCTGGCTTGAGATAATCGCGCCGGGCTGTAGATCGGGGCCGTCGGGCAGCAAAGCCATGTCTTCCGGGCCGGGCGGCGCGGCGATGGCCTGGCATTGCCCGGCGGTGAAAGCCTCGGTGTCGCGATAGGCGCCGCCGAGCCAGATCGTGTAGCCGACATACAGAACGAGGGCGATGGCGAGGAAGCGCCACCAGAAGCGCATCAGTCGCCGCGGCAGCAGCTTGTCCTCGCGGCGTCTACGCGGCGGCATCGGACTCGGTCTTGCCTGTCATGAACTGCAGGCGCGCGAGGCGCGCATAGAGCCCGTCTTCCGCCATCAGGCTCTCATGGCGGCCGGAGGCGACGATGCGGCCCTGGTCCATCACCACGATACGGTCGGCTTTCTGCACGGTGGCGAGGCGATGCGCGATCACCAAAGTCGTGCGGCCCTGCATCAGACGTTCGAGTGCCACTTGCAGCTTGCGTTCGGATTCTGCATCGAGTGACGACGTGGCCTCGTCGAGCAGCAGCACCGGCGGATCGCGCAGCAAAGCGCGCGCAATCGCGATGCGCTGGCGCTGGCCGCCGGACAGACGCACGCCGCGTTCGCCCAGATACGTGTCGTAGCCCTGCGGCAGCGCCTGGATGAAGCCATGCGCGGCGGCGGCTTCGGCGGCGGCCTGCACGTCGGCGTCAGACGCTTCAGGACGGCCGTAGCGGATATTCTCGGCCACCGTGGCGCCGAAGATCACCGGCTCCTGCGCCACCAGGCCGATCTGCTGGCGCAAGCTGACGGGATCGAGTTTTGCGATATCGATACCGTCGAAGCGGATGCTGCCGCTTTCCGGGTCGTAGAAGCGCAGCAGCAGCTGGAACAAGGTGGTCTTGCCGGCACCCGAAGGTCCGACGATGGCGACGGTCTCGCCGGCGGCGACATCGAGGCTCAGGCCATCGAGCGCGGGCGTCTGCGGTCGGGCCGGATAGTGAAAGCGCACGGACTCGAACTGCAGGCGGCCGCTCGGCGGCGCAGGCAGCTGCAGCGGCGCGACCGGCGCGCGGATCGCGGGTTCGGTGGCGAGCAGCTGCATCAGGCGTTCGGCGGCGCCAGAGGCACGCTGCACATCGCCCCAGGTTTCCGACAGCGATCCGACCGACGAGGCGCCGATGATGGCGTAGAAGACAAAGGCGCTGAGTTCGCCGGCCGACATCTCGCCGGCAAATACCGCCTTGCCGCCGATCCACATCACGGCATTCACTGCGCCGAAGACCAGCAGCATGACCAGCGCGGTCAGCCAGGCGCGCGCCCGGATGCGGCGCACGGCAGTGGTGAAGGCATCCTCGGCATGGCGGCCAAAACGTTCGCCCTCGCGCGCTTCATAGGTATAGGCCTGCACCGTGGTGATGGCGTTCAGCGTCTCGCCGGCGCGGGCCGACAGGTCGGCGATGCGGTCCTGGCTTTCGCGCGACAGTTTGCGTAAGCGTCGACCCAGCACGATGATCGGCAGCACCACCAGCGGGATGACCAGCGCGACCAGCAAGGTCAGCCGCGGCGAGGTGACAATCAGAAGCCCGGCACTGCCCACGAACAGCAGCGTGTTGCGCAAGGCCACCGAGATCGACGAGCCGACCAGGGTCTGGATCAGTTCAGTATCCGTGGTCAGCCGCGACAGCACCTCGCCGCTGCGGGTGGTTTCAAAGAAGGCCGGGCTCAGCTTCATCACATGGCTGTAGACCGCCTTGCGGATATCGGCGACCACGCGCTCACCGATCCAGGTGACGCAGTAGAAGCGCGCGAAGGTGCCGAAGGCGAGGATGACGACAACGCCGAACAGCGCGCCGAAATAGAGGTCGAGATAGTCGCCGTTGCCGGCGCCGAAGCCGGCATCAATCACCCGGCGGATTGCCTGGCCGATCATCAGCATGGCGCCCGAGGTGACGACCAGCGCCACGGCCGCCCCGGCCGCCATCCAGCGATAGGGAGCAACGAAACGGAAAACATGCTTCAGCGCCGAGATCGGCGGGCGCTTGGAATTTGTGCTGTCGGCGGGCGGCATGGGCTTGTCTGGCTGAAAACTCAGATGGTTATACCGACCGCAGCCCGGAGGGACAACGCAACCACCGGCACTGCGCGCTCCGGTCGCGGGGTAATAATGAATACGATTGTATTCAAACCGACTTGGCGCGGGAATTTCACTTTATGTTCCGTAATTGCTATTATAGATATCTGTAAAATCCCGTCCTCTCCTCTCAAGAGAGTCCCATGCCCGTTCTGCTGTCCCGCCTCGCCGCGCTCGCCCTTGCCGCCACGCTTTCCGCCTGCGTGGCCCCCAAATCGCCGCCGGCCATTGCCGCCAAGCCGGTGCAACTCGCCGATGGCAGCACCATCGCGCCGGGCCAGCAGTCCGGGCTGGATGGCCGCTCGATCGAACTCTCCGTCGTGCAGATCGATGTCCCGCGCGGCAAGGAAATCGGCCGGGTCTCGGGCGAGATCGGCACGATGTGTACCGGCGTGGGCGTCATGGGTCCGATCCTTCAGCAGCAGCCGCGCAGTCAGGACCGCAGCAGTGAATGGAGCGATACGTTTTATCGTGTGATGAGTGGCCATGGGTTCAAAGTGGTCGGCGATCCCGGTCAGCTTTTCGGCGCGCAGCGCGAAGAGGGCGGTGAACTGCAGTTCGGCCTCTCCATCACCGAGATGGATATGGACGTCCGCGCGCTCTGCGATTTCACCGGCCGGCATATGGTCGGCATCCGTGGCAAGTCGCGCGTTACGGTCGACTGGCAGGTTTTCGATCCGGTGCGGCGGCAGGTGATCCTGCGCCAGCGCAACGAAGGCAAATTCGAAACCACGGATGCGATTTCACCGGATCAGAAGCTGCTGATGCAGCTTGCTTTCGCCGATGCCACGAACCAGTTGGCCGTCTCGCCTGACTTGCGCAAAATGATGACGGAACGTGCCCCGCTGCCATCGCCTACGGCACGCACCGTTACAGAAGATCGGTCGCGTATTCCCTTGCGGCGCACGGCGCTGTCGCAACAGCCGATCAACACCCACATCGACCGATTGCGCAGTGCCACGGTGCTGATTGAAGGCAGCGATACCAGCCACGGCTCCGGCTTCATCGTGTCCGAAGACGGATTGATGATCACCAACAGGCATGTCGTCGGCAGCCAGCGCTTTGTGCGCGTGCGGCTGGTCTCCGGCCGGGCGGTGGTGGGCGAGGTGCTGCGTTCGCATGAGCTTCGTGATGTCGCTCTGGTCCAACTCGAAGGCAGCGGCTATCCCGCCATGGCTGTCCGTGACGCGCCAGTGACAGTGACCGAAGAGGTCTATGTCATAGGGGCACCACAAATGCGTAGTCTGGCATGGACGGTGACCCGCGGTGTGGTCAGCGCCTGGCGGCCGGCTCGCCCGCCCTCGCAGCCTTTCGATCTCATCCAGGCTGATGTGTCAGTCCATGGCGGCAACAGTGGCGGGCCGATGCTCGACCGGCATGGCAATCTGATTGGCGTCGTGATGGGGGGCTACGCCATGGGCGAAAACAAGTCGAATGCCAGTCTGAACGTTTTCATTCCGATTCTGGACGGGCTGGAAAAACTGGGCATCGACCTGGTTGATCCGGCCGAATTCCAGCGCCGCCGCAATCTGGCCGGGGGATAGCCAATAATAGTTTGATTTTGTTTGGTTATTGGCCCCCTCCGGTTCGGGGTTGCAGGGGGAGGGGCTTGTGGCTATAACGCCCCCTCGATTTACAGCTCCCCCCGACCATCATGGCGATGGTGCCATGAGTTGGGGGCAGGCTCAGGAGACCTGTCATGAAGGCCGATATCCATCCCGATTACCATGAGATCAAGGTGCAGATGACGGACGGCACCGTCTACACCACCCGTTCGACCTGGGGTAAGCCGGGCGACACCATGATGCTCGACATCGACTCGACCTCGCATCCGGCCTGGACCGGCGGCCCGGCCCGTCTGAACGAAGCGGGTGGCCAGGTGGCCAAGTTCAAGAAGCGCTTCGGCAGCTTCGGCCTGAAGAAGTAATCGACCGTATTCGGATGACGTCGGGGCCACGGCTCCGGCAGATAAAAGGCGGCCCGGATGTCCCGGCCGCCTTTTTCTTTGGCCGGCGAAGAAGTTTCACGGAAGTGAAACCTGGCCACGTTTCATTAACCACGGCTGCTTTACCCCTTAGGTCTGATCCGCGCGTCCTCGCGGCGACACAACCAGCGCAGCCATGGCTCAGGTTTACCAGTCCGCTTCCTTTCAACTGGGCAACGAGATCATCACGATGGTCTACGTGGCCTATGCCGCCATCGCCACTGATGAGATGGCGACGCGCTCGCTTGCGGCGATGAAGCCGCTATTCAAGAATTCCACTGTCGTGCTGGCCGCCCAGGGCGTGAATCTGGCGCCGGAATTCGTTGGACCCAAGCATGTGACGGATGTGCTGCGCGGCCGGGCGCTGCATGACTTTAAATGGCACCCGATCTCGATCGGTTGAGGCTCGCCGCGGCGGAGTCGCGGATTTCCTGAAAATTTCCCCCTCTTGAAGCCAGGTTTTCGGCTTCCTATCTCTGCCTCGTGCCGGATGCCCAATGATGGGGTCCGGCCTCACGGCGGCCCGGCTCGGAGAGCGGGAAACGTCTCCTGCCTCTTTTTGTGGGCGGGCCGCGCAAACGACTCATCGCTTGAAGGAGGATGACTCTATGCGTGCTTTCGATCTTTCCCCCCTGCTGCGTTCCAGCGTCGGCTTCGATCATGTGAACCGGCTGTTCGAACTGGCCAATCGCGTCGACGAAACCGCGACCAGCTATCCCCCGTATAACATCGAGAAACGCGGCGAAGACGCCTATCGCATCACCATGGCGGTGGCCGGCTTCGACCAGAGCGAACTCGACATCACCGTGAAAGAGAACAGCCTGATCGTCACTGGCAAGGCGGTGGAGCAGGCCGCGACGCAGGATGGCGAGCAGGTTTCGTATCTGCACCGTGGTATCGCACGCCGCGCCTTCGAACGCCGCTTCGAGCTGGCCGACACCGTGAAGGTGGTCGGCGCCGAGCTGAAGGACGGCCTGCTGCATATCGCGCTGAAGCGCGAGATCCCCGAGGCCAAGAAGCCGCGCCAGATCCAGATCAACACGGCCGTCAACGGCGGCACGGTGATCGAGGCGCAGCCCAAGGCGGCGTAACCGGTCGCATAACGGCAAATAAAACGGCCCCGGTCGCAAGACCGGGGCCGTTCCTGTTTTCAGAACTCTGCGGCGCGCTTACGCGGCCTTGAATTCGCCTTCCAGCTTGGCGTCGTACTTGCCGAGCGCCGCCAGGCCGTTGAGCTTGGCGCGGTGCAGGTAGCCCTTCTGCGCATTCGCCACGTTGGCGGCCTTGCCGCCCCACAGCTTCAGCGGCAGGGCCTGCAGCGCGCGACCATACGAGAAGGTCAGGGCCCAGGGCAGATTGGGATGGCGGGCATTCATGGCGCCGAGATGGGCCGAGGCCAGCTCGTCCGACTGGCCGCCCGACAGGAAGGCAATGCCCGGCACGGCCGACGGCACGCAGCGCTTCAGCACCTGCACGGTGGCATCGGCCACTTCGTCGATGCTGGCGGCCTTCTTGCAGCTTTCGCCCTGGATCACCATGCCCGGCTTCAGGATCATGCCCTCGAAGACGACATTGTGCAGCGCCAGCTGCTCGAACACAGCATGCAGCGTGCGCTCGGTAGCGGCGAAGCTGGTGGCCAGATCATGGTCGCCGTCCATCAGGATTTCCGGCTCGACGATCGGCACGATGTTGTTGGCCTGGCAGATGCCGGCATAGCGCGCCAGCGCCTCGGCATTGGCGACAATGGCCTGCCGGCTCGGCTTGCCGTTGGCGATGTTCAGCACCGCGCGCCACTTGGCGAAACGGGCGCCGAGCTGGTGGTATTCGGCCATGCGCTTGCCCAGACCGTCGAGGCCCTCGGTGATCTTCTCGCCGTCGGTGCCCTGCAGGGGCTGCACGCCCTTGTCGACCTTGATGCCCGGGATGATGCCGCGCTTGTTCAGGATATCGACCAGCGGCGTGCCGTCCTTGGCCTTCTGGCGCAGCGTCTCGTCATAGAGGATCACGCCGGAGATGTACTTCTCCGAGCCCTCGGCGGTGAACAGCATTTCGCGATAGTCGCGGCGGTTCTCTTCCGTCGACGGCACGTTGATGCTGGAGAGGCGCTTCTCGATGGTGCTGGTGCTTTCATCGGCGGCGAGGATGCCCTTGCCGGCGGCGACCATGCCCTTGGCGATCTTGTTGAGTTCTTTGACGTCCATTTCAGTCAGCTCCCGATAGTCCGAATTCAGTCCGTTGATACCGAAAATCCGGCCCGCCTGTTGTCGGGACCGGATTTTATCACTTCCTTATTTGGCAGCCGCCGTAGCCGATAGGGCAGCCACGCCGGGCAGTTCCTTGCCTTCCAGCCATTCGAGGAAGGCGCCGCCGGCGGTGGAGACGTAGGAAAACTCCTCGGCCACGCCGGCATGACGGAGTGCGGCCACCGTGTCGCCACCACCAGCCACGCTGAGCAGGCGACCCGAGGCGGTCAGTGCCGCGGCGGTACGGGCGACCGTCACGGTGCCGGCATCGAAGGGCGGGGTTTCGAAGGCGCCCAGGGGGCCATTCCAGACCAGCGTCTTGCAATCCGCCAGGATGGTGCCGAGGCGGGCAGCCGCGACCGGGCCGATATCCAGGATCATCTGGTCGGCCGGCACGCGTTCGGCCGGTACCACCTTGCTGGGGGCGCCCTGCCTGAATTCACGGGCCACTACCACGTCATCCGGCAGGATGATGGCGCAGCCGCGCGTCACGGCATCGCGCAGGATGTCGCGCGCGGTATCGGCCAGGTTCTTCTCGCACAGGCTCTTGCCCACTTCGCGACCCTGGGCGAACAGGAAGGTATTCGCCATGCCGCCGCCGATGATGATCTTGTCGACCTTGCCGAGCAGGTTCCCGAGCAGTTCCAGCTTGGTCGAAACCTTGGCGCCGCCGATCACGGCGGCGACAGGCTTCTCCGGCTTGTCCAGCGCGGCTTCAAGATGCTTCAGTTCCACTTCCATGTTGCGGCCGGCATAGGCCGGCAGCAGATGCGCCAATGCCTCGGTCGAGACATGGGCGCGATGGGCGCAGGAGAAGGCATCGTTGACATAGAGATCGCCCAGCGCCGCCATCTCTTTGGCCAGCGCCGCGTCGTTCTTCTCTTCGCCCGCATGGAAACGCGTATTCTCCAGCAACACGACACCGCCGGACTTCAGCTTGTCGATGGCGTCCTTGGCCGGAGCGCCAACGCAATCTTCGGCGAAGGCAATCGAGGAGCCAAGCGCGGTGGCGAGCGCAGCCGCCACCGGCTTGAGCGACATTTCCGGCACCGGCTTGCCGTCCGGGCGACCGAAATGCGACAGAACCACAACCTTGGCACCCTTGCGCGACAGTTCGTGCAGGGTGGGCAGGATGCGGCTGATGCGCAGATCGTCGGTGATCCGGCCGTCCTTCATCGGAACGTTCAGATCGACTCGCGTCAACACCGTCTTGCCGGCGACGTTGACGTCATCGAGGGTACGGAAACCGGACATGTCTGCGCTGCTCCCGGTTTAGAGCTTGGCCATCGCCACCGCAGTGTCGGACATGCGGTTGGAGAAGCCCCACTCGTTGTCGTACCACGACACCACGCGCACCAGATTGCCGTCCATCACCTGGGTCTGTTTCAGGTCGAAGGTCGAGCTGGCCGGATTGTGGTTGAAGTCGCTGGAGACCAGCGGCTGGTCGTTGACGTCGAGGATGCCCTTCAGCTGGTTGGCGGCGGCACGCTTGATCGCCTCGTTCACCTCTTCCGCCGTGGTGTTCTTCTTGGCGATGAACTTGAAGTCGATCAGCGACACATTCGGGGTCGGCACGCGGATCGACGAGCCGTCCAGCTTGCCCTTCAGGTTGGGCAGCACCAGGCCGACGGCCTTGGCGGCGCCGGTGGTGGTCGGGATCATCGACAGCGCCGCGGCGCGGGCGCGGTAGAGATCCTTATGCATGGTGTCCAGCGTCGGCTGGTCGCCGGTATAGGCATGGATCGTGGTCATGTAGCCCTTTTCGATGCCGATCGCGTTATCGAGCACGAAGGCGACAGGGGCCAGGCAGTTGGTGGTGCAGGAGGCATTCGACACGACGGTATGCTCTGCCTTGAGCTGGTCGTGGTTCACGCCGTAGACGACGGTGAGGTCAGCATTGGTGGCGGGAGCCGACACCAGCACCTTGCGGGCGCCGGCGGTCAGGTGCAGTGCGGCCTTCTCCTTGTCGGTGAAGATGCCGGTGCATTCCATCGCGATGTCGACCTTCAGCTCCTTCCAGGGCAGCTTGGCCGGATCGCGCTCGGCGGTCACCTTGATCGGGCCGCGGCCCACATCGATGCTGTCGCCCTTGGTGGTGACGGTGCCGTTGAAGCGACCATGCACGCTGTCATAGCGGAACAGATGGGCGTTGGTCTCGACCGGGCCGAGATCATTGATGCCGACAACTTCGATATCCGTGCGGCCGCTTTCGATGATGGCGCGCAGCACATTGCGGCCGATGCGGCCGAAACCATTAATCGCAACCCGAACCGTCATTTTTTTGGTCTCCGATGGGATGGCGTGGCGAGCGGAAGCTGAGCGGCGTAAACCGCCCATAACCGTCCTTTTTCGGGGCTGGGTTTAGCCCCTTTATGGGTGAGTCGCAAGGCGAGCACGGCGATATCACGACCTCCTTTTTGGCCTCTAGATCAGACCGTAGGGGAAGGGGGTCCACCAGCCGGCTTTCAGGCCGGCGGCGCGCAATCCGGCGCCGATCCACTCGTTGCAGGTGCGAAACGGGCTGTAGCGCCCGGTCGCCTCGAAAAAGGCATCATCCAGGCCGAATCCCGGCTCGGTGAGGGGTTGGGGCCGGCCGTTCCCGCCGGGGGCGAAGCCGGTCTGAATATACGCCGCCAGAGCGTGGTACTGGAGGGCATCGACCTCAAGCCGGCGGGTCTTCAGCTCCGGGCCGTTCAGTCGCGTTTCAGGTACCCGCATCACATGCATGGCGGCTGGGCCGCGGCCCAGCAGGGCGGCGATGGCAAGGTCGGGGCGGAAATCCACCGGACGGCGGGTATTCAGGTAAAAATCCCGGTCGCCCCAGCCGAAAGCCACGTAATCGCTGTCGCCCAGACGTCCGGCCAACCGGCTCTCGGCCAGCCAGGTGCTCCAGTCGGTATCGCCAGTTTGGGCCGGCAGGGCGACCCAGACATGCCAGCCGTTGGAAATCAGATAAACCGGCACGGTCGGCTGGCCGGGCGAGGGCTGGCGGTGCGGTGCCGGCAGGAGGCCCAGCGCGAGGGCCGCAGCCCCGTAAAGCACTGGCAGGGTCACCACGGCGAGGCAGAGGATCAGAAAAAAACGGCGCAGGTGTCGCATGGGCGGCTCTCATGCCGCAGAAATGTGGCGAGAATGAAGCGTCAGGGCCGTGCCATGTCCGCGACTCGGTGGATAAGCCCTTGGCGCATCACAATATCTTTGGCAGTATTTGCCCGCATAAGTTTTGGGGTGAAGAACAGGACCGGTTCAGCCGGCCTGAATATTGGGGGATACGATGCCTTTCCGTTTGCTCTCCGGCTGTGTCGCGGCCGTGGTTGCCGGCCTGCTGTTCGCTGTTTCGCCTGCCGCGCAGGCCCAGGGTAAGGACGATCCGTCTTTCCTGACCGTCGCCGCGGGCTACCACGACATCGCCGACGATCACGATGCCTTCGAGGGCCGCCTCGAATATCGCTTCGGCGACAAGTTCTGGATCTTCAAGCCGATGGTCGGCGTGCTGGCCACCAGCGACAGTGCGGTGATGGGCTATGCCGGCGTGCTGGTCGATATCTATTTTGGTCGCCGCTGGGTGCTGACGCCGTCCTTCGCGCCGGGCCTGTATCGCGAAGGCGATGGCAAGGACCTCGGTGGCACGATCGAGTTCAAGTCGCAGCTCGAGCTGAGCTACCGCTTCGACGACCGCTCGCGGCTCGGCCTCGGCATCAGCCACATCTCGAATGCCAGCATCTACGACAGCAATCCGGGCACCGAGACGGTCTTCCTGACCTACTCCCTGCCGCTCGGAAATTAAGACCGGTTTATCTCAGTCGCCGCGCCGATGTCGGCGACGGTTCAGTGCCGGCGCAGCAGGATATCCCTGCTGCGCTGTATGCTGTTGACGCTGCTGCTCTCCACTGCCGTGCAGCCTGCGCAGGCCGAAGACAAAATCCTGTGGCTGAAGACCGAGTGGCCGCCGGTCTTCATGCCGAACCGCCAGGGGTTCGGCGATGCGGCGCTGGCCTGGCTGATTGCCCGCCTGCCGCCGGGTTACACACACGAGATGCGCGCGCTGCCGCTGCCGCGCCTGCTGCGGCTGATGGAAGACCCACAGCTCACCATATGCACCAGCAACCTTCTGCGCACGCCCGAGCGTGAAAAACAGTTCCTGATCAGTCGCGACATCATGCGCATGCCCGCACTGGGTCTCGTGGTGCGTAGCGCGGACGCCAAGGATTTTCAGCCGCTGCTGGATGCGAAAGGCATGGTGGAATTCCGCCGCCTGCTGCAGCAGGCGGCGCTGGATGGCGCGGTGAACCAGAACCGTTCTTACGGCGCGGTGCTGGATGGCCTGTTGCGCGACACCCTACCCGATGCGCCGGTCACCCGCCTACCCAAGACGAGCAACATGGTGTCGATGCTGGCGGCGAAGCGGCTCGACTGGCTGCTGCTCTATCCCTTCGAGGCGATCTGGCAGACGCGTCAGGAACAGACCGCGCCGGTGCTCTCGGTGCTGCCGATCGCGGAAATCCCGACCGTCAATCTGGGCGGCGTCACCTGCAACCGCACGCCGGTCGCCGCTCGCCTGGTGCCGGCCATCGACGCTATTCTCGCGGCGCATCCCGATGAGCCCTGGCTGCAGCCGATGTATGACTGGCTCGATCCCGAGACGCGTCAGCGGGTTCGTCCGAAACCCTGACTCATTTTGGGAAAGCGGCAGGATCCAGTCCGGCCTGCTGCCACACCGCGGCAGGTGTGACGCCGGCGGCACGCAGGTCGCGCAGGGCCGGCGCGTTCTTGCGCTTGGCCAGCCGTTCGCCGGTCTCGTCCAGCAGAAACGGATGATGCGCATAGGCCGGCACCGGCCAGCCGAACAGTGCCTGCAACAGGCGATGCAGATGCGTGGCCATGAAAAGATCGCTGCCGCGCGTGACCAGCGTAATCCCCTGCAGAGCATCGTCATGCGTCACGCAGAGATGGTAGCTGGCCGGCGTTTCCTTGCGCGCCAGCACCACATCGCCGAAGCCCTGAATCAGCAAGTCCGGCGTCACGGCCTGCAGACCCGCCTGTTCGTCATGCCAGTGCAAAGGCCAGCGGCCATCGACATGCTGACAGGCTGCCGCCATATCCAGCCGTAGCGCATAAGCTTCGCCGGCCGCGATGCGCTGTTCGCGCTCGCCAGCTGACAGATGCCGGCAGGTGCCGGGATAAACTGCGCCCTCGAAGCCGTGTGGCGCATGACCGGCGGCGGCAATCTCGGCCTGGATCTGCTTGCGGGTGCAGAAGCAGGGATAGAGCAGGCCGCGCTGCTGCAGGCGATCCAGCGATCTGGCGTAATCGGCAAAATGCTGCGACTGTCGGCGCACCGGTTCTTCCCAGCTGAGGCCCAGCCAGTGCAGGTCATCGAAGATGGCTTGCGTGAATTCAGGCCGGCAGCGGGTGACGTCGATGTCTTCGATGCGCAGCAGGAAGCGGCCTCCTGCCTGCTGAGCCCGCAGCCAGCCGATCCCGGCAGCATAGGCATGGCCGAGATGCAGGTAGCCGGTCGGGCTTGGCGCGCAGCGCGTAACGGTGTCAGACTGCATGAAGCGATTCCATGAGCGAAGCATATGGCAGACCTTCCGCCCGCCGCAAAGCCCGATACCCGCAAGCGCACGAAAGTCGCGCTGGCGCAGCTCTGCGAGCGCGAGCCGAAATTCGCCGAGGCCTTCGCCGTCGTCGGCTATATCTCCGATCGCCGTCGCCCGGCCGATTTCGCCAGCCTGTGCCGTATCGTGATCGAGCAGCAGATTTCGGTGGCAGCCGCCGCCACCATCTGGGGCCGGCTGGAAGCGGCAGTCCAAGGCCGCGCCAATGGCGTGTTCACGCCGGAGCGCGTGTTGAAACTGACCGAGCCGCGCCTGCGCGCCTGTGGGTTGAGCGGACCGAAGGTGCGCTACGTGCGCAACATGGCGCAGGCGGCGAAAAGCGGCGCCATCGATTTCGACCTGCTGCCGAAGCTGGAAGACCATGCCGCCATCGCCATGCTGACCGAGGTGAAGGGCATCGGGCGCTGGACCGCGGAAATCTTCCTGATGTTTGCGCTGGACCGCGAGGATATCTGGCCGGCGCATGACGTGGCGCTGCAGGAAGCGGCCAAGCGTCTGTTCGGCCTGAAAAGCCGTCCGGATGTGAAGAAGATGGATAAAATGGCCGAGAAATGGCGGCCGCATCGTGGCGTCGCTGCGCGCTTGCTCTGGCGCTACTACGCGGTGACGGCAAAGCGGGCGACCACGGATATTGCCGTCGACAAGGAGACCGGTGCATGACCACAGCGATCGATGGCCCGCGTATCGAGGCAGCCAGCGGCAACGCGCGCAAGCTAGTGGTGCTGATCCACGGCTATGGCGCCGATGGCAACGACCTGATCGAACTGGGCGCGCAATGGCGCAACCTGGTGCCCGAGGCGGCTTTCGTCGCGCCGCATGCACCAGGCCGTATCCCGGGCTTCCCGCCTGGCATGATGGGCGGGCGGCAGTGGTTTGCGCTGGATGCCTACGATCCCAATCTGCTGCGTCGCGACCCGCATCAGACCGCAGCCGTCTATGCCACGATGCAGAAGGCCGCCGAACAGGTCGCACCGGCGCTGGAGCAGTTCATCACTGCTGAACTTGAACGCCACAATCTGGCACCCGACGATTTGGCGTTGGTCGGATTCAGCCAGGGCACCATGATGGCACTGCATGTCGGTCTGCGGCGCGATCCGGGCCCAGCCGGCATCCTGGGCTATTCGGGGGCCTTGCTGGGCGGCGAAGGCTTGAAGCAGCAGATCCGCAGCCGACCGCCGATCCTGCTGATCCATGGCGATGCCGACGAGATCGTGCCGATCGAAGCGATGCATGCAGCGCTGAACATGCTGAACCAGGCGGATTGCCCGGCGCGCTTCCATGTCAGCCGGGGCCTCGGCCATGGCATCGATGGCCAGGGATTGGCGCTGGGCGGCGCTTTCCTCGCCGACTGTTTTGCCCGCCCTAAGTGATGCTGGTGGCCAGTGTGTGGACAACCCGGCCAGCTTACAAAATAAGGTAGTTGTCATAACGCGGTAACCCCGCATATGGTAAGGGAATACGGCGTTTCGGATCTGGGGGAGCAATGAACCCTGAGAGTTGCCCGGCGTTGGTTCTGAATGCGGATTATCAGCCGCTGTCTTACTTCCCGCTGTCGGTCTGGCCATGGCAGGAAGTGGTCAAGGCGGTCTGCATGGATCGCGTCACGATTCTCTCCGAATACGACCAGGAAGTCCGCTCACCCGGTTTCCGCATGCGGCTACCCAGCGTGGTGGCACTCAAACGCTATATCGCACCGGCGCGGCGGCCGGCCTTCACCCGGTTCAACCTGTTCCTGCGCGACCGTTTCTCCTGCCAGTATTGCGGCAGCCGGCATGAACTGACCTTCGACCATGTCATTCCACGCTCGCGCGGCGGGCTCACGCGCTGGGACAACGTCGTGGCGGCCTGCGCGCCCTGCAATCTGACCAAGGGCGGTCGCATGCCGAATGATTGCCACATGCATCCGCGCATCCGCCCGCATATGCCGACCGTGCAGGAACTGCAGCGCAACGGGCGCGCCTTCCCGCCCAATTTCTTGCACGAAAGCTGGCGCGATTTTCTCTACTGGGACAGCGAGCTGGAGCCGTAAGGCAGCTTAAACACGCTCGGACAGCCAGATGGCGCCACGTGTAATGGCCTTAATGCCGCGCGACAGCAGCGGATAGGCCGGTGCCTCGCTGGCGCCCTCGGCACGTGCCGTGTCGCGGTGTTCGACTTCCTCGGCGCGGAATGTCTCAATGGTGGCGCGCAGCTCGGGTTCGGCTTCGCCCAGTTTCTCGACCTGCCTGGCATAATGCGCATCGATCACTTCCTCGACGGCTTCCGTGCAGGCCATGGCGGCTTTTTCGCCCAGCAAAGCCGTGGCGGCGCCGAGCGCGAAGCCGCCGACATGCCAGAGCGGCGTCAGCAGGGTGGGGCGCACGCGGCGCTGCGGCAGCAGGCGGTTGAAAGTGTCGAGATGCACCTGCTCCTGCTGCAGCATATGGCGGATGGTCGGCGTGGAAGGCGCAGCCTTCAGTACCGACAGCTGGCCTTCATAGATGCGTTTGGCGCCATATTCGCCGGCATGGTCGACGCGCAGGATACGCTCCAGCAGGGCGCGCGGATCGGGATCGCCGGCCAGGCGCCGTTTTTGCGACGTGGGTTTCTGCATCACACGGCCTCCTGCGCGGCACGACGGGCAGCGAGCAGCGCGAAGATGGCCAGCGCCGCCGACCACAGCGCATTCCAGCCAGCCATGGAGAGGCCCAGCACGCGGATGGCGGCGTCGTCACAGCGCACAACGGGTGCGGCCATGATCTGGGCGCGCAGGTCTTCCAGCGAGGTGGCGGTCGAGCTGCTGCCGCAGCTGGTCAGGCCCTGCCACCATTTCCATTCCACACCGGCATGGAACACGCCGATGCCGCCGGTGATCGCAAAGCTGAGGGCCGCGAGCGCGAGAAGCTTTACGCGCCAGCGCGGCAGCAGCAGGGCGCCGAGGCCGAAGATCAGTGCGGCGATATGCGGCCAGCGCTGCCAGTGGCACATTTCGCAGGGCGGCAGGCCGAAGCCGTATTGCGCGATCAGCACCAGCGCCAGCGTGCCCCCGGCCGCCAGGGCAACGAGCAGGCCGGAACGATGGGGCAGAAATGCGCTGTCGATCATGGTTCAGAAAAGATAGCGCACGGCGACGAAACCGCCAATCAGGCAGACCACGAAGATCACGCCGAGAATAGTGAGTCGCTTCTCTATGAAGTCGCGGATCGGCTCGCCATAGGCCCGCAGCAGCCCGGCGACCAGGAAGAAACGCAGGCCGCGCGTGACGATAGAGGCGAGGATAAAGACGAGAAGGCTGAAATGCGCCGCGCCACTGGCGATGGTGACGATCTTGTAAGGGATCGGCGTCAGGCCCTTGATCAGGATGATCCAGACGCCCCATTCGGCATAGGCATCCTCGAAGGCCTGCCACTTTTCGGCATAGCCATAGAGGTCGATCACCCAGCGGCCGAGCGTCTCGAGCAGGAAATAGCCGATGGCATAACCGAACAGGCCGCCGATCACCGAGGCCACGGTGCAGACGGCGGCGTAGTAAAACGCCCGGCTGCGGTCGGCCAGGCACATCGGGATCAGCATCACGTCGGGCGGGATGGGAAAGACCGAACTTTCCAGGAAGGACACCACGGCGAGGGCACGGTCGGCGCGGGGCCGGGCGGCCTGGCGCATGGTCCAGTCGTAAAGCGGGCGAAACACCTGGGCAGAACTCCGCTCGGTGAAAAGAGGTGGCAAGCTGTATGCCGGAGGCCGCAGGGCTTGTCCATGCGCCGTCCGGTCGCAGGGCATGACAAAGCAGTGTTTATCCGCCATTTCCCGAAAGATGCCGAGGGATGGCTGGCCGTTGATTCAGGGCTGGTGTTGGGTAATATCCGCCCGCCGCAAACTCTCGGCGTGACGGCCGGGCCCCAGTGGTGAAATTGGTAGACGCGACAGACTCAAAATCTGTTATCCGCAAGGGTGTGCTGGTTCAAGTCCGGCCTGGGGCACCAAATACTTAGCAGAAAAAGAGCAACACGGCAAATTCACATCAGGTCGCAAGGAGGTCGAAAATGGCTTTAGCAGAACGACATCGAGTGTGGGGTTGGGGTTTCGTGTTCGGCATCATGGTAGGCGGCGCCGCAGTTATGCTGCTGGCTTACATCTAATCGGTAAACGGATCAGGGACCGTCAAGATAGGCGCCGAGTATTTCCGCCGCGATCCACGGGTTGATCGCGTTACCATAGGCGCGCAATCGTCCCACACGCGCGGATACCCCATGAGCCAGCGGGAATGAGCCGGGTTCAAAGCGCCGCGCTTTTCCGTCTGTGCAGAGCACAGCGAAATTTGGCGTCCCAGGAGGCCATTGATGGGGACATTTGATAAGTCGCTCGCCCCATCCTTGTGATCGCGGCTCGTCGGTGTTGCCCAGCCTGGCAGGCTGGGCAACACCTGTACTACCTGCTGAGATAGCGGAATCCCTGTGTCGTGTGGTCTCGGTGGTTGATTGCCCCGACTCCCGTCTTGTGCTGTCGGTGAAACCCAACCCGCTAAACACGCCACCGCCGCCAGATCCGGACCCTTCGAGCGCATCGCTTCTCGAATTCCACCCTCCGTCGACCGTACACCCTTGTTGGCCAAGGCTGCCGTTGGCGTTGGCCATCCGACCAATTCCATTGTCCGATTCATCGAACGATTGTTGCCCGGTTGGTGACTGTCCTTGAACGACAACGCTGTCGGTGTCGGCCAGCCACCAAATTCGTTGCCGGATATGCGGCGCGCTGACGCCCGCAGCGCAGAGATCGGCGGCCCAGACACCATAGGCCATGTCTTCCAGATCAGTTCGTACTCCGGCGAGCCATACACGGCCATCCTTGCTCGCAACCTGCTCCCCAGCCACGACAACGGGCCGACAGGCAGCAATGAGACGTCGCATTTCTGGCCAGAGGTGCCTTTCGTCCGCCGTGCCTTTGCGCTTGCCGGCGGCGCTGAATGGCTGACATGGACAGCTTCCGGTCCAAAGGGGTTTATTGTCTGGCCATCCTGCGAGTCTGGCTGCGTAAGCCCACCCCCCCAGCCCGGCGAAGAAATGGCATTGGGTGTATCCGACGAGATCGATGGGATGGACATCGGCAATACTCCGTTCGTCGACATCGCCGGCGGGAATGTGACCCGCAGCGATAAGATTTCGCAGCCATTGGGCTGCGTAGGGATCAATCTCGTTGTAGTAGGCGCCGCTCATTCCGGCCACCGCACGCCGTGGCCGATGAAGGTGGACCAGGCCGTGCGGCACTGTTCCAAAGTGGGCAGCTTGTAGACGTAGCCGGCACGGCTGGTCTTGGTGTGGAAAGTGCCAGGGCAGGCGTCGCGCAGCTGCTTGCCGATCGTGCGGTCGTCCGGCAGACGGCTGCGCACATGGCGTTCCTTGGCATAGCGGCGGAAGGCGTCGCGGAAACGGTTGCAGTCCACCGCCTCGGGCCATTCCTCGCCGAAATCGGACAGCAGGATCCGGCCTTCGCTGAGACAGTCCAGCCAGTATTGGTGGAACGGTTCGAGCGAGGCCAGCTTCTGGTCCAGCAGCGCGTCGGTTTCCGGCGCCCCGTTCAGATCGATCCCCGTAAGGTCGACATTCTGGAGATGGCTCAGCAGCAGGCGATAGCCGCCAGCTTCCATGCCTTCCCGCATGGCCTTGAAGAATGCGCGGTCCTGCTTCCGGCCGTCGCCGACATCAAACACGGCGTACCGACGTTCATCGTGGCTGGCCGGGACCAGCCATTCCTCGTTGCCGATGATGATCACCCGGGTCCGGTTGTCGACCTTGTAGGTCTCCTTGCCCTTGTGCTCGATGACGTGCTCGGTGCCCGTGATCAGGTCTTTCAGCGTGCCCTCGGCCTGCTTGTCGCCGGACCAGAACGCTTCGTCGAGCGCGAACATCAGGCAGTTTTCCAGATGGCCGTTGAAATTGCCGATCAGGTAGCGGCGGTTCGATGTCAGCAGGAAATGGCCGCCCAGCAGCCGGCCGACGGTTTCGATGAAAGCGTTCTTGCCGACACCCTTGGCGCCGCGGAATACCAGCGAGACCAGCGGTTTTTCCCACGGGCGCTGCACGATATGAGCGCAGTAGGCCAGCAGCCAGCGGAACAGCACGCGGTCGCCGCGGCAGACGTTCTGCAGACCATGCTCCAGCCAGGCATCCAGCGCGGCCTGCACTGGCGGCGGCACCGGTTCTTGCCCCCAGGGCTCGACCTGGAAGCCGCGCCACAGGTTGTAAAACCGGTCGGGCACCGGCTGGCAGGGCGCGAACACGATGCCATCGTAGGATCGCCGGCCATCCCATTCCATCCATTCCTCGGTAACCGGCACGGTCTTGCGACCAAGCTGGATCTTGTGCGAGGCGAACTTGCCGTTGAAGGCTGACATCGTCAGATGTTCCAACTTCCACATCCCCTTGGCATCGGTGGTTTCCCAAAGGATGTGGCAGCCGCCGCCGGCGATGACGAAAGCGAATTCCCGGTTGATCTTGACGTAGGGGTGGATGCCGGTATCCGGTGTGTCGCCGTCATCTGTCGGCGCGGCAGGTGTGAAATCGGCTTCCGGTGCCGCAGTGCCCGGCGTCTCAAATCCGTACCGGTAGGCATGGGCCACCTTCTGGCCCAGGCGATCGTAAGACCAGCCGGGCGGGCAGCGCGGATTCCAGTGCTCGAACATGGCGTCGAGGCAATCCTGCTGCGACAGGCCGAAATCCTTGACCCGTGCGGCGACCTTGTAGGTAGTCTGGTCGCCACCCTGGCCCTTGATCGCTAATGGCGCGTCGGACTGCAGATACGCGGTTGCGCGAGCCAGAGCACGGGCACGGTCAACCCGAACTCCGTCCTGATCTGGCTGTTCACCACGTCGATCAGTGCCTGTGCCGAGACGGTCGACAAGCCATTCAGGAGCGGATGCCACGGGTAGATTTGCACCCACCACATACCGTCCGGCGTCAACGGATGATCCAGGGCCGACAACGTAACCGCCGCGAGATCGAATATCGAGGCCGCTTCCGAGCACGTCGACACCCTGCCGAAGCGCAGCAGGTACGCGCAGGATAAGATGCCGACCACCTGTTGGTGTTTCCGTTGTACGGGTGTCAGGGATGTCATAACCGTCGAGCTCCAATGCCAGCAGGGAGGCCCGACCGTTCTTGCCTTCCTTGTTGTCTTCATCGATGACCAGCAGGGCTTCACTCTCGGCGAAACGGCCAGTGTAGATGCCAATGTTGGCATGGCCTTCGCCAAAGAATTCGGCTATCCGCGCCGGATCCCGGGTGGCCCGCTCCTTGAAGTGCATGCCCTTTGGCGGCTTCTTCTTGCCGGGCTGCAGCGGGAAAACGTAGAAACCATCCGCTGCCAAGGCCAACGCAGTTTCGAGAATACTCATGCGCCTCGCTTCTGCCTGCGCTGCCAGTCGTCCCGACAGCCCGCGTCGCACCAGCGCCGTTCGCCTTCGACATCCTCGCCGCAGGACAGGCACATTCCGATGCCGGATGGTGGGTCTTTAGCAGATTGTTGCCTTTTAAGCAACGACGAACGCAGAAACAGGTCGGCGGTGTCGTTCGCCTGATCGATGATGTCAGCCATTATTTCCGATACCTCCGTCCTCTCCAGCCCGCGGCCACCACCGGCAGGCCGACGGCCCAGTCCGGAATCGTGGCGCACTTGGCACAGAACTCTTTCAGGTCGCCGAAGCTTTCATCCACTTCGCCAGCGTTTTCGTCATGTGCGTGCAACACCGTGGGATAGCCGGCGGCATGACAGGTTTCCATGGCGAAGGCCAACAGGTCACGACTGATCGCCTGGTCGTTGTTTTCTACCAGCTTGCCGCCATAGGTCGAGATGCGCTGCCAGCGGCCATGCGCGTCGGGATCCGGGATAATCTTGTCCCGACCGCCCGCCGACTGGTCGATCTCGGTCATGTATGTGAGGCTGTCTTTCTCGTCGCCCCACGGCATCTGCAGCCGCATGATCTTCGGATACGGATAACAAAGCGTCCGGCCGCTTGGCAGCAGGCACCACAGGAAGCTGCCTTTCACCTTGTATTTGACCTGCCGGCCGGGTGCGCCGGCGGCAAAGGTCTTGCCCGGATTCAATACGGCACTGATCGCCGCCCGCTCGGTATCGCGCCAGAGCGAAACGGTTTTCGGATGCTCGCCGCGCCACAGACCCTTGATCTCGTTGGCCTGTTCGTCGGGAATCTTGACCAGATACGTTTTGGCCATGGTCTGGAAAGCGCCAACGCCACCTTCGTAACCGCAGGCCAATTCCGGCACCTTGCCGAAGGTCTGGCGTTCTTCGTCGGTGATTTCTGCCACGGTCTTGTGCAGGATTTTGGCGGCCATGAGCTTGTAAATGTCCGCCCCGGTGCCGGCATCGAAATCACGGAACGCCTGCAGTTTCCATTCTTCACCGGCCAGCCAGGCGAGAACACGCCCTTCGATGTTGGAAAAGTCGGCTGTGATCAGGTGCTTTCCCGGTGCTGCCGTCAGCAGACCGCGCAGACAGGATGGCAGCACGTCCATGGGGCTGCCGTAAAACAGGTCAATGTAGCGCGCCGCTTCGGCTGTCGGCATGCGCACCAGCGCATCCAGCACATCCTCGATCTCTGCCGGCTTCAGTTTCGGGCGAGGCAGATTCTGCAGCTGCACCCGACGACCAGCCCAGCGACCGGTCCGGGCGCCGTGATACTGGAACATACCGCGCAGCCGACCATCGGTACTGGCTGCTGAAATCATCGGGGTCAGCTTGGCGGTGCTACTACGACCCGCGCGCTGCCGCAGTTCTAGCGCCTCGCGCACGTCGGCTGGCAGGTCGTCGCGTTCCAGCAGGTCAGCCACGTCAGCTTTGGCCAGCCCATCCTGGTTGAACCCACGCGTCCCCAGCCACTTCTTGATTCGGGCAACCTCGGTGCAGAAACCAACGAAGTTGCCGGTCACCTCGCGCATGCGAGCATTCAGCCGGTCCTGTTCGGCCTGCACGACGGCGATGGCAGCCTTCACGGCCGGCTGATCGACGAAGACGCCGCGATTATTGATCTGCTGGTCCAGCACCCAGAGGCGCTGTTCGGCATCGGAGAGCGGCATCAGCCGCTTCTCCAGCTCGCGCTCGACACGCACGTCCTGTCGGCAGTATTCACCCAGCTGGCGGCGCTTCTCCGGTTCGTCCCACCAGATGATCGTTCCGTCCGGCTTGATTTCACGCGGTCGGGCCATCTGCAGCATTAGCCGGCGGCCGACCATGTCCTTTTGCTGCTGGATGCCGACGGCAGCAGCGGCCATTTCCAAGCTACCGGGCAGCGCCATGGCGTATGCCATCGCCATGGTGCAGCGGCATTGCTCGGGCTTCAGCGCCGGCCAGCCGTGGCGTGGCGCCATGATGTTGTTCCAAATGGCGAGCTCAAACGCCGCGTTGTGGATGACCACCAGGCCGCCGGCGGCGACATGCGCCAGCACGCGGTCAGTATCGTCGCTCCAGCCGGTGTTGAAATCCGCCGGTTCCAGCAGGCCGACATCTTCGTCTCCGAAGGCGAAAGCCATACACCAGACGCCGGTATCGGGGTGCCGTGAGTAATTGTCGACACCAACATCGGCCAGTTCAACCGTACCGCGGGTCTCGAAATCGATATGAAGGATGACGCGCGGCGGGGGCGGTACCACCCAGCGACCGTCTAAACCCAGAATGGGAGTCTGGTCAGTCATCGAACGGATCTGGGCTGGCGTTCGGCTCGGCAGTGGTAGCCAGCACCGCAACAGGCTTCGGCTCACGGATCCACGACGGCTTCTCGCGCTTCATGAACCCTTTGGCGATCGCCTTTTCGACGGCATCTTCCAGCGCCCAGTACATCGTTGCACCGGTGCCGAACTCGGCGACATCCGTGCCGTTGCCGATGTTCGCCTGCCAGCCATTATGGTTCTGGAACAGGTTGCGAATGTTGCACTGGTGCTGGTTGACTAGCAGGATCAGGGCGTCAATGGGGTGCGGGGCATCGGTCATGCGGCCCTCGCAATCAAAGCACGGGTTTGTTCGATCGACAGAACCTCGATGGGCATGTGCTTTGACCGCCAGATATGGCCATCCATATTTGGCGGAATCGAGATAGCCCAGACCGGCTTGTCCCAGGCAAAGGCTTCCAGCACCTCGACTGCCACACTCGCGCCAACGCTCTTGCCGCCTGGATTAAACAGGAAGGCGACGGCATCGCACTCCTGCACCAGCTTGCGGAAGAAGGCCATCGGGTCGCTGTTGCGGGTCGGCGAACCCTGGAAGGCGCCGCTGATTGCGGGCGCGCTGGGATTCACGATCTCCCAGCCAATATGGAATTTCTCTTTCAGCAGCTTCAGCGCGGCACGCTCACGCTCGTTACCGTAGTCCGCCATGCAGTGGGCGAAGTAAATCTTTTTCACGGGTATCTCCTGCGTCTGGAAGAAGCGCCCGACATTGCTGCCGGGCGCTGACGGTGTGAAATAAGCAACAATTTAGTCGAAGACAGAGCCCGCTCCGGCGCCGCCAGCTGCAGCGCCAGCACCTTCGACCGGCTTGAAGTCGTCGGTCGGACGGCTGCGACCGCCGAGCGGATCGCCGTCGCGCGTCTTCTGGATGTTGTTCAGGCCGAAACCCGCACCCTTGTTGCCCTTCTTGTCGAAGGCATAGGCGTTGTAGGAAATCTTCGCGTAGCAGCCCGAGTAGAAGTGCTGCGGTTCGATGATGTCCATCACGTTGTGGTCGACGACACCGGGCTTGCCGTTCTTCGCCGCCTTCTTGAAGGTGATGAAGACGTCGTCGCCGTTCTCGTAGCCGGCCGGAATGACCTGCTTGCCGTCCTTCATCGACCACCGTTCCTTGCACTTGCGGAACGGATTGCGAAGATTCTCGGGCCAGTTCTTCTTGTCGGCGCCAAACTTCTTGACCAGGGCTTCCTCGGCATCCTTCTTCATCGACGTGAAGTCGGTGTTGGCCGGGAAAATGCCGACGACGGAATATTCCATTTCGCCGGACAGGTCGTTCTTCTGCGCCTCGAAAACGTGAACATACGAGACGCGGCATTCATGGGTGACAGCCATGCGGGTATCCTTTCTTACGGTTGGGGGATGGCGGCGAAGTCTTCCTTGGCCGACTTGGTGATCGCCGGCCGTTTGTCGTCCAGCGGTACGAGCGTGCTACCGCTCGATTCAGAAATGATCAGGCGCACCGGCGGCGCGTCGTCGCCCAGCAGTTCGCGGCGCTTCTCGGTGAGCTCGGCTTCCAGTTTCGGGAAAAAGGTTTTACCCAGATCCTTTTCCAGCTGGGCCGGCGACCGCAGGCTGCGCGGTTCGAAGATCGTGTCGTCGGGAATGGCACGCGCCTGCAGCGCCTCGATCACGTCGCCTTCGCTGGCATAACTGCGGATCGCGCGCTTGGCGACCAGCTTGTGGCCAAAGGACGCACCACGACCAGCCTCGGCCTCGGCATAAGCGAACTCGTCCAGCGCCTTGATCCAGGCTTTCAGCGGTTCGCGGCTTTCCAGCGCCTTCTGCAGTTCCGCCGGGTCGTAGGGTTGTCCCTTGGTAAACTCCAGCTTGGCCATCTGCTGTGCGCGGTCTTTCAGGCCGGGACACAGGGCGGCTGCCGGACAGAACCGGCAGTGATTGCCCGGCACCAGCGGTGCGTCCGGTGCCTCGGTCGCCACGGCGAACGCCTTCAGGTCGGTCTTGAAATCCAGCAGGTCGATGGCGTCGATGTCGTAGTGACGGATCGGGCCGTCCGCGTGTTCACAACGTGGCTGGCAGATTTCCATGCGCACGGTCTTGGCCGGCAGGTTCAGCGCCAGCAGGGCGCCGAGCGCGTAATACTTCAGCTGGCTGTTTTCGACCACGTTCACCGGGACGCCGGCGCCATGCTTGTAGTCGCGCACGATCAACAGGCCCTTGGATGCCCGCCAGCGCACATGGTCGGCGGTGCCAAAGCAGCCCGGATGTACGGCGGACAGATCGAAACGCTGCTCGATGAAGTCCTGGTCCTCGGCTTCGAAATCGGCCCAGATATGCCGAACATAGGTATCGACGGCATCGGCCATCTCGCGGTCAACCTTGAAGGTCCGACCGTCGAGACTGACTTCCAGGCCGACATATTTTCGCGGGTCTGTACGCTTGGCCAGGCATTCGGCGGCAAGCGCATGCGCGTCGCTGCCTTCCTCGGCATAGGCGCTGGTGGTCTTGGCAACGCCCTGCGACAGCCGGACGGAACCGGGACAGGCGCTCCAGCGATACATGCTGCTGGCGCCGATACGGGAATGTGCGCTCACCCGAACACCTCCATATAGCGTTCGAGAAGTGCTTGCTGTTCGGCCAGATCGGCGCTGTCCAGCTTGCGCAGGCGCACGACCTGGCGAACGATCTTGGGGTCGAAACCGTGGGCTTTCACTTCGGCATAGATTTCCCTGATATCGTCAGAGAGCCCCTTCTTTTCTTCCTCCAGCCGCTCGATACGAGCGACGAGGGATCGAAGTTGATCGCCGGCGACACCGCCGGAATTATGGCCGGGTTTGGCAGGCGTATCGGTCATGCGACACCCATGAAGTTCGCGGTGCTGTGGCCGCGCTGCATACGAGCCAGGAAAGCGAGACGCTCACTGCGGTCCCGTTTGGCTGGCGCCTTGGTGATCCCGCGCTTCTTGCCGGGTGTGCGGTAGCCCTTCGGATTGATCGACGCGGCCACGCTGTGCAGATTCCTGCGGGCGACAAATGCTTCCGGCGATGTGTCTTCCGGACGGATGCCCAAAGGCAGAGCGAGCGGAGCGATGAAACGCATAGGCTTGAAAGCGTCAAACACCATCGGAATGAAAGTGGCTTCACGGCGATTCATGCGGTGTTTCCTGTTTTGCGAAAAAGATGGACCGTGTCTTCCTCGATCCACGACCGGCCATTCTGGACCTGTTCCCAGCCTTCGAACTGGGCAGCCCCATCAGGCACCGGCTTGGCGCCAGGCTTTGTGGCATACCGGTTCAGCCGGCCGGTCGCGGTATCGAGGGAGACCAGATGCACGACGCTTACGCGGCGATCTTGGCGCGGCACTTCAGCGCGATGGCGCCGAAATGCTCGGGATGCTCGGCGAGCTCCTTCACCTTCGACATGCCGTGTTCCGCCAGGATGGCGCTGACCGCTTCCAGGCCGGCATTGCCGCCGATCTTCGCGTTCAGATCCTGCAGCAGCTTCTTCACGTCTTCGAAGGTGAGGGTTTCTTCCGCCGGCTTGTCGGCTGAAGAAGGACCGGCCGAAGTCGCAGCATCGGAAGACGACGCGGCTTCGGCCGGCGCAGATTCCCCGCTGTTGGGTTCAGGGGAAGGAGCGGCAACGGGGGTCTCGGATTCTGCAGGTTTGGTGCGCGGGCGGCCCGGCTTGCGGGCGGCGCCGGTTTCGGCCAGCTGCGCGGGCGGGATGACGCCGGGGGCAGGCAGGTCGATGGTCGGAGCGCCGCTGATTTCGGTGACCGGCTGGCCCAGCAGGACAGCCATTTCGCGGCGGGCGTCTTCAGCGGTTTCAGCGTCAATCGAGATATGGACAGACATGGATGATTCCTTTCGGGTTGTTGCCACGGTACGCCGATGTTGCGAAATAAGCAACATCAATCTTCAGAAAAAGGATCGGCAGGGGTGTCAAAGAGCTCGGTCAGGTCGCGGGTCTTGCGTTTCAGCACCTGCTGAACGCGCTCGTCGACACTGTTGGCCATCGAGAAAAACCGCACGGTGACGGGCTTTGTCTGGCCGATGCGATGCACCCGCATCACGGCCTGCTGGTTGTTGGCGGGCACCCAGTCAGCTTCCACCACACCGACATGGTGCGCCGCGGTCAGGGTGATCGCCGTGCCTGCCGCCACAGTCTGGCCAACGAAAACACGGCAGCGCGGATCTTCCTGGAACCGTTTCACAGCCCGGTCGCGGCGCTTGGGGTCGGTACCACCGTAGATCGACACGGCGCCAAAGTCCTTCAGGCCCTCCTGCAGTTCTTCGATCACGCAACGATGAACCCCGAACAGCACAATCTTCTCGTAGGCGCCGGATTCGAGCTCACCGCGCACCATGTCCAGCACCGAATAGACCTTCTGCAGACCGATCCAGCGGCGAAGGGTCTTCACCTTAGGGTCCAAACCTTCCAGGATCTTCATGCCATCGTTGCCCAGTCCGAGATCGGCAACCAGGGTTTGCAACGCACGCTGCTGCGCATCGATATCAATGCCGAACTGCTTGGGCTGGATGATGTAATTGGCAAAGTGCTTTTCTTTCACCTCGATCGGCACGTCTCGCGGCTCGACCACGACATCCTGATAGAAAATCTTCGGTAGTTCGGTCATCACCTGGTCCTTCTTACGACGCAGCATCACGGGCTGCAAAATGGCCTTCAACTCGTCAACGTTGCGGTTCCCGCGGACCACCATTTTCGACCGCAGATGCCCGCCCCCACCCCGGAACTGCACTTCTTCCTCGACTGTGTAACGCTCCATGAACTGGCGGTCGGTCAACGTCGTAACGCCGAACACATACAGCAGAATCCACAACTCACCCGAATGGTTCGGCGCCGGTGTGCCGCTCAGCGCCCAGACCCGATCACAGCGATGGATGATGCCGTTCTTCCCCATCACCGCCTTGGCGCGGCCAGCGCCGGCACTTTTCAGGAAGTGGCATTCATCGAGAAAACAGGCGGCCCAACGCCGACGCGAGAGTTGCGCCATAACCGCGTTGTTTGCGGTCAAGTCGTAAGAGCAGATCGTCACGTCGGCGGAGGCAATCGCGCTCGCGTCGGCTGCCTGGATCACTACAGCAATATTCGAGGTGCGCGATGAAAACTTCTGCCACTCCCGCATCCAGTTGTAGCGGGCCACCGCTGGGCAAAGGATCAGAACCGGCCTGGCGTTCAACAGGTCCGAGGCGACGACGGCCTGGGCCGATTTGCCCAGTCCCATCTCGTCTGCCAGTAACGCGTATCGTTTCGATGCCAGCCATTCGCTTCCCCCTTTCTGGTACGGGAACAACGTGTTCATGAGAACTACACGCAATTATGAACGGTTATACTAGGGACAGTTGCAGCCTAAGCGGGTAGTCAGCTTGGCCGCAAATAATTCCATAACTAAAAAGAACAGGAGCGAACATTATATGACCGTTATCCTAAGTTCAAACGATTTCCCTTGTGGATAACCACTGAATCGGACGGTCATCGCCCTCCCGATAGGTGGTTTCGAACAGAGCGAGCATGACCAGGTTGCAGGCAACATGGCCGCGGTGCGGCAGACCACTTTCCGGATCGTTCTGTTCACCGCGCAGGATCGCCAACAGATGACGGACCGCGCAGGCGGTTGGCACGGACCAGGCCATACCCTTCGCCCAGTTCCATTCAGCATACTTTTTCCGGCCGTAGTCGAAGATCAGGGCACAGTCGGTCCAGACATCCACCGGCATCTCGGCCAGCACCTGGGCCGCCGACCGCGTGCCCGCCTGCCACTGACCCAGAAGATCGAGGACATGCACCGCCCACCGGGCCGGCACGCCGCGTTCACGCTCGGCAGCGGCGATCACCGAAACCGGAATCAGTTCCATTGGCGGCTTGCCGGTGTTGAACCGCGCACCGCTGCCGCGGGCATCGCTTGTTACATCGCCGACGGCAGACTGATCACGCGAGTTTAATGTAGCGACCATGCGTCAACTCCCTGTAGCGGCGAAGAAAAGCGTATTCAGCGACCATCGGCACCATGCCAAGCGTCCCAACATCAGGCACGGCGCCCCGCGGCTGAATCGCCCAGTCCATGGGCGGCGGATGTTGGAACAGCTGCGCCTTCTCGGCGAACAGCATTGCGTAATCGGCGTCGTGAACCGACTGCGGCAGATCCGGTGACAGACTGAAATGCTCGGCGATCGCCAGCCAGTTGCGGGCCTCGGCTGCCTTGTAGTCCGGCAGATGACGTTTGAACGGGCTGGCCAGGTCGTTGCAATAGGCTTCCGTGCCGTCATGCAGCAGACCCGCCAACGCGTCTTCCGGCGGCACCAGGTTCGAGACGTGAATGCTATGCTCGGCCACACTGTAGAATCGCGTCACATGGCCGGTATAACGGCACAGCATCGATAAGGCGTGCGCGATGTCGCGGATATCCACGTCTTCCGCCCGCGGTGCAGCCGGAAAATAAGCACGACCGGTGTAGGTCTGGATCCAGTCATTGCGGGTCATGTCCGTGGCGGCCAACACGTCACACCACCAGCCGGGTTTTCAGCCCGTACTTCTCAGATGTGGTGTTGAACTTGCGCTGCACCACGTCAGCCAGATCAAGACCCAGCGACATGGCAATCAGGTCAACGCAAATGACCACATCAGCCAGTTCGTCGGCCGCGTCTTCCAGCGAAGCGCGCGAACCGCGAATGCCAAGTCGCTCACGCTCCAGCTTTTTCAGGACGTTGCAGGCTTCGCCAACTTCACCGGCAAGCTCGTTGCCGCGGTAGGAGAGCGTCAGTTGATTGCCGACGTCCCATTCCTGCTGTCGAACCTCGTTGGCGATCCGCAGGTCGGCGAAATTGATGTGCTTTTTCATACCGAAATCCTCTCGGCACGCTCGCGTAGATCCGCCATCGCTTTTTCGTTGCTGCAGTAGAAATCCGGCACCGGCAGGTCCGGAGCCGAAGCCGCGTATATCAGCGCACCGGCCGCTGCGGACCCGATGGCGGCTTCAAGATCGTAACCTGCCTTACCGGCCAGGTGGATGTGCCAGCCTGCACGACAATGGGTCGTTTCGCAGACATGCCACCCGCCCATTTCCAGTTCGCCGCCTGCTTCGATGGCGGCAAGGACTGCCTTGTCGATATCCGGAACAACCGGGATCGGGGGCAGGACGGCGCCACTCAGGACGGCGCCACTCAGGTCGGCGCTCCTCAGGACGGCGCCACTCAGGTCGGCGCCACTCAGGACGGCGCTCCTCAGGTCGGCGCCACTCAGGACGGCGCGGCTGAGGTCGGCGCTCCTCAGGTCGGCGCGGCTGAGGTCGGCGCGGCTGAGGTCGGCGCTCCTCAGGACGGCGCCACTCAGGTCGGCGCCACTCAGGACGGCGCTCCTCAGGTCGGCGCCACTCAGGACGGCGCGGCTGAGGTCGGCGCTCCTCAGGACGGCGCCACTCAGGTCGGCGCCACTCAGGACGGCGCTCCTCAGGTCGGCGCCACTCAGGTCGGCCTTGGCCGCGATAGCCATTTTCACCGCCGCGCCGAGCTTCACGCCCTCGCTCGCAGATTCGAATTTGGCTTCCAGATCACATTCGAAGACCGGATTGCCGGTCCAGCGGCTGCGAATGGTGAACTTGAACGTTTTCACAGTTGACATTTTCTCGCTCCGTTGTGGTTTTAGCAACACTCAAATCAACGCGGAAACAGGTCTTCGGGCGTCAGAACGATGCCTTCCAGCCGCGCGGCGGCAAGAATGTCGTTCATGGCTTTGGCCGGGATCAAACCGCCGGTGCCCCCGTTCTTTGCGGGCAAATCCCAGCGGTAAATCGTCGAGATGTCGCGCACAGGGCGACGGTCGCGGCGAAATTCCTGCAACGCTTTCAAAGCCTGGTGCAGCTTCGGCACACCGCCGAATCGGGCGAACACACGACCCGCCTGGGTCGTTGCTGCGTTCGGGGCCGAGGGAACCAGATTCGATTGCTGTGCGTTGCGCATAAGTCGAGTTGTTGCAGTTTACGCAACATATGTCAACCGGAAAAACGCAAAAGGTGGAAAACATGATGCCGCATACAAACAAAACTAGGGCTATCCGAAAGGTTGTGATACCGTCGGTTGTGGTAGATTCACGGTTGCATGATAAGCAACAAGCCTATAGAATTGTTGAACTTCATTCGCAAACGACGAAATCGAAAAACCGGGGGACCAACATGGCAAAGGGGAAAGCGCGGGCGAAAGTCGAGCGCACCAGCCGCAAAGCGAGAGACGAAGAAGCCAAGATTGGCGAGGTCGACAAGACCTGGTTTGAAAGCCGGGCGCGGGATATGGGAATCAATTTCTCCCGAATCGCTGAAATGCTCGGTATGAACCGATCGATCGTCAGCCGGATGATGTCCGGCGAGCGCGAAGTGTCGAATCAGGAAGCCAACGAGCTCGCCACCATCCTGCAGGTCTCGTTTGACGATGTGGTCGCGCATCTTGGCGTGAAGCCCAAAACAGACCCGAATGACTTCCTACCGGTTGTCGGCGCCATATCGGCGGACGGCATCATTCACCCGAAGCTGCCCCGCGGGGCGTTCAAATCGACACGGCGCATCCCTGGTTTACCGCATGACTGTTCCGGCCTCTGGGTGGACGCTCCAGGATCCTGGCTTGACGGTTCTGTGCTGTATTACGTCACCGGCTTTACGGTGGAACCGAACGCGGTAGGCCGCGCCGCGGTGATCGGGCTGAAGGATGGCCGGAAATTCGTTCGCATCCTCATTCACGGCACCAGATCGAACCGCTGGCGCACACAGCCGCTTAACGGCCCGCTGGACCCGCAGGATTACGAGGTTGCCTGGGCAACGCCAGTCCGGGCTATCGTCCTGCCGACCTAATCTGTTGCCGTTCTAGTTAAAAATCCCGGCAATCAGCAGTTATTCTAGTGTGTTCTAGTGTGCCAGGTCGCAACTGGAACCGTAAGCCTCTGTAATTGCAAGGCGTTCTAGTTACACCAGTCATTCTAGTGTGAATCTGCGGTAGGCTACGGAAAAACCAATAGGGTGAGGGCGCCGCGCGGCCCGCTATTAGATTATATAAGGTATATAGTATTCTTTATTCTCTATAGAATAACTAGAACACTAGAAAACATAATTGAAAATAAGGGCTTAAAATACCCTGTTGTGAAAATTGCAACTAGAACACACTAGAACGGAAAAGCCCTGCCTCGCGGCAGGGCTTTTGGATTCTGATCAGGTTTCAAGCGGATAAAACCGCTTCATTGCTGTTGGAACGCCGCGCCACTTTTTACTGCTGCCAGACCGGCGCGCAGTAAGGCCAGATATCGATCCGACACATATGCGTGTGTTGTGGCTTTTCCGAAATGAAAGGTATTCAGGCTGCCGCCGATGACGGCGCCGAATCCGGGCACGAATTTACGGTTTCGATCGGCAACCCAATGGCCGAGAAACGCGCCCACTTTGGCCGTGCAGGCGTCCACCCACTCGCAAACCATGGCGCCCGGCAACCGGATGGTGATGTGAAACCCCCGGCCGTCGGGTCGGGCTTCAAAATCGGCGCCATACTCCGCGGCAAGTGCCCGCATTTGGCTGACCAGGGTTTTACGGGCTGCAGCTCTTGTCATTTCGTGGGGCAACATGGCTTTTTAAACCTCCGCGATGATGTGAAGCCAGACCAGCACGACGCCCAGGGCGCCGAGAAAAGCCAAAGCCTCGCCAATGAGTTTCAGAGCGGTCAGCACTGGCAGCCGTCCACCCGGGCGACGGTCTCGGCCGGTGATTCAAAGCGCGCGTGATAGGTCGCGTGTGTCTTGGCGGCACGTTCCGGGAGATCACGGTCGGAATTGACCCTTTCTTCTCCGAACACAGATATCAAAAGATCAGCCGCATTTTTGGCGCCAGCCAATCCGCCAAGTTGTGTAACGCAGCAACCGTGTTTGACCAGATCCCATTGGCCTGGGATGCGGTTGAAGATTTGGAAGCTGCGATATTCGATCGGCTTGGCGTCGCACCAGTATTCAGCGGCCATGCCGCGACCCGGGCGCCACCATGGGTTCTTGTAGGTATGTGTCATGGCTGCACCCAACCAAGTTGGATTGCAGCGCCCCAGAAAACCGGCGCACACATCAGCAGCATGCTAGCCATAAGGCCCACGCCGCAAATCAGATGGTGGCGCTTCTCGGCGCGCTGTTCTGCTTCGATCTTCTCTTTGAGTGTCATGGCGGTTCTCCATGTTGCGTAACTAACAACAAGGTACAGAGTGTTTCAAAAAACGCAACATGTTTCTTAAACCGCAACGTGCTATTCTGCCACCGCTATGCAGACAGACGCCCAGACACCCTTGCGAGGGAAAGCCGCCATTCGAGATAAGATATTGAACGCCTTCCAGATTTATGCGGAAGGCGGCACGATAAAGCGCGCGGTCGGCGAGCAGAAAATATCAAACCTGCAGTTTTATCAGGGCTTGGACGCGCATCAGGATTTGAAGGCGCTCTACTATCAGATTCAGGCGTATCGCGCTGACATGATGGCAGACGAGGCTTACGAGCTCAGCACCGATACGAGCATAACACCCCAACAAGCGCGCGAACGGGCTTCTATCCGTCTGAAAATTGCCGGCCTGTATGACCGCAGCCGATTTGGCGAGAAGGTCGACATAACCATGACTGGCCAGGTGGACATCACAGCTGCGCTTTTGGAAGCGCGGAACCGATCCGGGCGACCTGTTAGCGACCTAGTTTCAACTGCCGTGCCGCAAGTGCTTGATGTATTGGCCCTGCCGGTACGCGAAGCAACAGATAAGGAAACTGTTGCGCCACCGAATGAGGCGGCATTTCAAATGCAGAGCCCCTTCGATGACTGATCGATCAAGCTTTTTGACCCCGGGGGGTGGCCGGGGGGTGGGGGCCAAGAATCCGCCGCCCACCGAATTGAAGCGGGCCCCATGCGCCAATTTTTTTGAGTTTGGAAAATATAATTTTTCAAAATTTGAAATATTCGAGGCCGGCCGATGAAATACTCGCCGAAGGACGAACAACGACTGATGACCGAAATCTGGGATCCGGCTATTGCCGACGATCCCTATGCCTTCGTCATGTTCGCATTTCCCTGGGGCAAGCCAGGCACACCGCTGGAAAAGTTCACCAACCCGAGAACCTGGCAGTGCGAATACCTCCAGGAGATGGCCGATCACATCAAGGATCAGAAGGCGGCCGAGGCCCGCGGCGAAAAACCGAAGGTCTGGCGGCATTCGACAGTGTCTGGTCGCGGTCCGGGTAAATCGGCACTGGTGGCGATGCGGACCCTGTGGTTCCAGTCGACCCGGTTGGGCGGCACAACGATTATCACGGCCAATACCGAGCTGCAGCTGAAAAGCCGAACCTTCGCCGAGGTTACCAAGTGGCACACCATGGCGATCAACAGCCATTGGTTCGATACCACGGTGCTCAGCCTGAAGCCGGTTGCCTGGTTCGAGAAGCTGTTGAAAGACCAGCTGAAAATCGATACCGGCTATTACTACGCCCAGGGTCAGTTGTGGTCGGAGGAAAATCCGGACGCCTTCGCCGGCGCGCACAACATGGCCGGCATTCAGGTGGTGTTCGACGAGGCATCGGGTATTCCGAAACCGATCTGGAATGTGACGGAGGGCTTTTTCACCGAGCCTGTTGTGCATCGTTACTGGGATGTTTTCTCGAATGGTCGACGCAACAGCGGCCCGTTCTACGATTGCTTCAACGACGACGCGGCGTTCTGGCGTAAAAAACAGATCGACAGCCGGACCGTTGAAGGGACGGATACGGACAACTTCAACCGGATGATCGAGCAGTATGGCGCGGACAGTGACACGGTGCGCGTCGAGGTGCTGGGCATGTTCCCGAAGCAGGGCGACCGGCAGTTCATCTCGAACCAGCTGGTGGTTGACGCGCAGCAGCGCGAGTTGCAACCGGACCCCGGCGCCCCTCTGATCATGGGCATCGACATTGCCCGGTTTGGCGGTGATGAAACTGTGTTTCGCTGGCGCCAGGGTCGGGATGGCCGGAGCATCCCGCCGTTCCGCCTGAAGGATCGGGACAACATGGTGGTGGCCAATGCAGCGGCCGAGTGGATTGACCGGACCAATCCGGATGCGGTCAACATCGACGCCGGCAATGGTACCGGGGTGATCGATCGGCTGAAGGAAATGGGTTACCGGGTCAACGAGGTGTGGTTTGGCAGCACCAAGGGCGTTGACCGTGAATGGGCCAACAAGCGGACCGAGATGTACGCCGAGGTGCGAAACTGGTTGCCGGGCGGATGCCTGACGGCGGGCGACAACCGCCTGTTCCGGGATTTGACCGCGGCCGAATACGATTTCTTTGGCAAGGCGAAGGACCAGGTCATGCTTGAATCGAAAGAAAGCATGCGTGGTCGTGGCTTGCCCAGCCCCGATGATGGCGACGCCTTTGCTCTGACCTTTGCCGTCAAGGTAGCCCGGCGCGACAACATGACATCGCGGTTCCGTCGTCGGGCTCGGCAGGTAGACGGTCTTGACTATAATCTGTTTGGCTAGTATGTTGCCAAATTAGCAACATCCTCGATCTGACGGAGTATTCCATGGACGATACCGAACCTGCGGAGAAGCCGGTTGCCTTCCACGGCAAGCTGAACCTGATCGGCGCCCAATTCCTGAACAGCCTGACGGAATCCGATGTTGCTGCCCTGCGGCAGATCATCGATCACGTCAAGGCCGATCCGGCGCTGCAGAAAGGCTGACCGCGATGGGTGCGATTGCCAAAGCCATCACCAGTGTTTTCACCGGCCCGCAGGCCGCGCCCAGTCCGACGCCGGCGCCGCTTCCGCCGGTGAACGATCCCGCGGCCCAGGAAGCAGCGCAGCGCGCGGCAGAAGAAGAACGTCGCCGGGTTATGTCTGGCGGCCGGGCGGCCAACGTGCTGACCAGCCCGCTGGGTGACACTTCGCAAGATGCCCAGTCGGCGCGCAAGCTGCTGCTTGGCGGGGGTTGATTTTTGCCCGAGCGCCGGTCAAAGGCTGAGATCGCAAAGGATACCAAGCGCAAGTTTGATCGCGCGGTATCCAATCGCGGTACGTTGGAATCGCACTGGGAAGAAATCGCCCGTCGCGTCCTGCCGTCCTATGCCGGTTCGTTCACCAACAAGGGTGTGACGACTGAAGGGGAAAAGCGCACCGAAGACATGATCGACGCAACGGCGGCCCTCGCGCTGCCGAAATTTGCCGCGGCCATGGAATCGATGCTGACGCCCCGGAATCAGACCTGGCATCGGCTGCAGCCGATGGACAAGTCCCTGATGCGCAACCGCACGGTGCGCATGTATTACGATGATGTCACCGAGATCCTGTTTCGATATCGCTACGCGCCGCGGGCGAACTATGCGAGCCAGCAGCACGAAACGTATATGGGCCTTGGCGCCTTCGGCACCGGCGCAATGTATGTTGACCAGTTGAAATGGTTCAACGAACGTGGTCTGCGGTATCGCGCCATCCATCTGTCCGAGATTGTTTTCCTGGCCAATCACCAGGGTATCATCGATACCGCGCTGCGCCGCTTCGAACTGACGGCCCGGCAGGCTGTGCAGAAGTTTTCCCGGCCGGATGGCAGTACCGACCTGCCGAAGAAAATCACTGACGCCAACGCGGATGAAAAGAAGTGCGACGACAAGTTCTGGTTCATTCACTGCGTTGAACCGCGCACCGAGGAAGACGGTTACGATCCGCAGCGCGTTGATATCGAAGGTATGCGCTTCGCGTCCCGATATGTCAGCGAGGAAGAATGCACCATCGTCGAGGAAGGCGGTCACAACACCTTCCCGTACCCGATCAGCCGTTACGTCGTGGCGCCGGGTGAAATCTATGGCCGCAGCCCTGCCATGCTGGCGCTGCCTTCGATCAAGGTACTGAACGAAGAAAAGAAAACGGTTCTGGAACAGGGCCACCGCACGGTGCGCCCGGTGCTGTTGGCCCATGACGACGGCGTGCTGGATAGCTTCAGCATGAAGCCGGGCGCGATGAATTACGGCGGTGTGTCGGCGGAAGGCCGGCAGCTGGTTCACGCTTTGCCGGTTGGCAACATCATGATCGGCAAGGATCTGATGGATGACGAGCGGCTGGTGATCAACGATGCCTTCCTCGTCACCCTGTTTCAGCTTCTGACCGAGACGCCGCAGATGACGGCGACCGAAGTGCTGGAGAAGGTGCGCGAGAAGGGTGCCCTGTTGAGCCCGACCATGGGCCGCCAGCAGTCCGAATTCCTCGGCCCCATGATCGAGCGGGAAATTGACGTGCTGTCGATGCAGGGGCTGCTGCCGCAGAAGCCGCCGATCTTGCGTGAATTCGAAGCTGAATATGAAACGATCTATGACAGCCCGTTGTCCCGTGCCCAGCGCGCCGAGAATGCGTCCGGTTTCATGCGCTGGATCGGCAATGCGATGGAGTATGTCAAGATGACGGGTGACGCTCGCCCGCTGGACTGGGCGAACTGGGATTCGGCGCAGCCGGAGCTCGCCGATGTCATGGCAGTACCCGCCCGCTGGGTCAACGGCATCGACCAGGTACTGCAGTTGCGCGCTGCCCGCGACGAAGCAGCAAACGCACAGCAGATGATCGAAGCTGCGCCGGCTGTCGCCGGTGTCGCCAAAGCCGTTCAGGGTGCCTGATTGTCTATTTCCGATCTGGTTCAGCGCACAAGGCAGTTCGTATCCGGAAGGGCCGGTGCGTATCGCAGGGTTTTCAATCTGGAAAGCCTCGATGTCGAAACGGTTCTGGTCGATCTGGCGCGGTTCTGCCGGGCACATGAAAGCACTGGTTCCCAGGATCCGGCGATTGCCGCCCGGCTCGATGGCCGGCGTGAGGTGTGGCTGCGTATCCAACAGAACCTGAAACTGACCGACCAGCAGCTGTGGCTGCTGTACGGCGCCAACAGTCCAAACGTGAAAGGATAGTTTATGCGAACGATTTTCGAGCGTTATTCGCTTGCCGGTGCCATGCGTGAAGGGGAGGGCGCAGCAACCACGGCGGCCACCACTGCCGCGACTACCGCAGCAACCACGACTGCGCCTCCCGCTGCGACTGCGACTACGACTGCGACTACGACTCCGACAGCTTTCGATTTCAGCCAGCATGGCGTGGCGGGCGAAGACCTGGCTTACGTTACGAACAAGGGCTGGAAGGGTCCGACCGATATTGTCGCATCATATCGCAACCTCGAAAAGCTGCGCGGCGTTCCCGTTGAACAACTGCTGCAGTTGCCGGCCGCTGATGCTGCGCCGGAAGCCTGGAGCGATATCTGGACCAAGCTGGGGCGCCCAGCCGCGGCGGACGGGTACCAACTGACCCTGCCGCAGGGTGATGACGGCGCTTTCGCCAAGGTTGCAACCAGCTGGTTCCACGGCGCCGATCTGACCCAGGGACAGGCGACCAAGCTGTACGAGAAGGTCATGGCCTGGGCGGGTGAGCAGCAGAAGGCCGGCGAGACCGTTAACGCCGATGCTGTCAAGGCCCAGATGGCGGCACTCGACAAGGAATGGGGTCCGAACCGGGACACCAATCTGGCGATTGCACAGCGCGGCGCCAAGGCGTTTGGCCTGGATGAAGCGACGGTCGACAAGCTGCAGGGTGCCCTCGGCTATGACGGTGTGATGAAGCTGATGCACAACCTTGGCAGCAAGGTTGGCACCGATGCCGGTTTTGTGACTGGCGACGGGAAAGGTGGCTTCTCCGGCACCGTGACCCAGGAACAGGCGCGGGCCGAGATCACCCGGTTGCGCAAGGAGAAGTCCTTCGCACAGCGGTTCAATTCGTCGGATCCGACGGTCCGCAGCCTGGCCCGCAATGAAATGCGCAAACTGGAAGAAATCGCATTCCCGGGCAATCAGTCTTCTTGAAAATAGGTGTTGCCAAACAGGCAACGTCAGGTTATAAGAGCAACCGTCGAGGCCGCTTCCGGGCACAAGCCTCGACGGGAAACCGATCAAACCGAAGCCGACAACTGCTTAACGGCAGCCGGCTGACAGCAGGAAAGGACTGCCGAGTGCGCCGCCCGTAAGCGGTGAAGAAGCCGGCCCCGGCCTTCAGGTTGGACAAGCCCTTCGAAAGCAAGAACCACGCTTTCCTGGAGGGACATCATGTCCGTAAATATCCCTAATCATTATGTGCAGTCCTACAGCACGAACATCGAACTGCTCCTGCAAACGCGTGGTGGCAAGTTCCGTTCGGCAGTGACGACCGGCAGCTACGTCGGCAAGCAGGCTTCGCCTGTCGACCAGATCGGTTCTGTCGAAATGCAGCCGGTGACCACCCGCTTCGCGCCGATGGGCCGCGTTGACGCGCCGACTGACCGGCGCTGGGTCTTCCCGTCCGACTTCGACCTGCCGCAGCTGATCGACAGCTTCGACAAGCTGCGCCTGATCACCGATCCGGAATCGGCTTATGTCCGGAACGCCGTCATGGCGGCCGATCGCCAGTACGATCGCCTGATCGTCAATGCCTTCTTCGGCACGGCGAAGACCGGCGAACAGGGTGCGACCAGCACCAGCTTCACCGCGGCCAACGAGGTCGATGTGGCGGAAGGTGGCGCCAACAGCCGCCTGAACGTCGCCAAGATCAAGGCCGTCAAGGAACTGATGGAAACCAACGATGTCGATTTCGAGGTCGAGGAAGCCTTCATTGGCATCACGGCCAAGGATCATTCGGCCCTGCTGAAGGACATCGAGATCATCGGCAAGGACTTCAAGAACGGCGAAGCGCCGGTTTTGATCAGCGGCCGGGTGACCGAGTTCCTGGGCTTCAAGTTCATCCAGTCGGAGCTCATTGAGCGTCACCTGGCGGGCACCAACGAGGTGACCCTGCCGGTCTGGGTGAAGTCCGGCATGCACCTCGGCATGTGGAACGAGATGAACCACAAGGTCAGTCAGCGCGACGATCTGCAGGGTCTGCCCTGGCAGGTCTACACCACGATGACCGGCGGCGCGACCCGTGTTGAGGAAAACAAGGTCTACGCCATCGAATCCTACCGGGCGTAAGGAGAACTGACCCATGGCAAATGTTAATTCCACCTGGATCGGCAACGCGGTTGCCTCGCCCAAGGTCTTCACCGATGCAAACCAGAGCGTGGGCACCGGCAGGGTCGCCAAGTCTGCGGCTACCGTATCGGCGACGCAGGCTTCCGGCGACACCATCCGCCTGGTGCGGGTTCCGTCGAATGCCCGTATCGATGCGGTGCTGCTTACGACCGCTGACGCGACTACCGCCGGCGCCATCAACATCGGCGTCTGGCAGACGTCTGAGAATGGCGGCGCGGTGGTCGATGCGGACCTGTTCGCCTCGGCCCTGGCCCTGACCGGTGGTCCGTTCACGCGCAGTGATCAGACCTTCGAAAGCGGTGAATACACCTATGCCGAAACCTGTCTGCCGCTCTGGCAGGTGCTGGGTCTGACGACCGATCCGAAGCGCGATTACGACATCGTTGCCCAGGTCAGCACGACCGGCGACGGCATGGGCACCGTCATGGTGCTGGAAGTGCATTACACCACCTGACCTGTCATTCGGAGGCGGCCAATGCCGCCTCCGTTTCCTGCGAGGTAGAGCATGGCCGATCGTTTCTATTCTGTCGTCAAGGGTGAACAGTCCGCGGTCCAGGTGACCGAGGGTTCGTCCACGTCGAGCGAGGCGATCGAGCTTCGTGTGAATGACAGCGTGTACAGCGACAAGCTGACCGTCATCCACGGTCTACGAGCGATCCTCCGCTATCTGGAGACCGTCGAAACCAACCCGATTGCGTGAGGCGAGGATCATGAAAATCCATCGCCTTCGCAGCACTGTCGCCCGGCCTGCCGACAACACGGCATACGCCGCCGGCGACGAAATCAGCAATCATGCCACCGCTGCCAGCGTGGTGCGCCCGATCTTCAACATGGCCGGGTTCCAACAGGGCCGTATCCTGTCAGCCGAAATCGATCTGGTGGCGGCGTCGGGCAACGTGGTTACCACGGCGCTTGACCTTGAACTGCTGTTGTTCCCCACCGATGACGTACCTGCCGCAGTTGGCGACAACGTCACCCATCCGATTGCGGCCGACATTCGCGCCAAGGCGCTCGGCGGGTTCCGCTTCGATGATACCGGCTGGACCGGTCCGCTGGGTACAGTGGCCGCCGGTACGTCGCAGTTCCAACCGGTCATGGCACATCTGGTGCAGCCGCTGGCCAGCCCGGTTGCGCAATTCCCACATCCGCCGGGCTTCCTGTTCAATCTGGAAAGCAAAACCACCAAGAGCCTGACCGCCGTTCTGCGGGCCCTCGGTGCCTGGACCCCGACCGGCGTGGTCAACACTTTCGGCATTACGCTGAACCTCGAAGCGATTTAGGCGACGGTTCATGGCGGTCAGTGAAGTCGCCCTCGTCAACCTCGCTCTCCAGAAACTTGGTGCGGCCCGCATCACGTCGCTGAGCGAGGACAGCCGCAACGCGCGCAGCGTGAACGCCTGTTACAAAATGATGCGCGACCGCGAGTTGCGCGCACACAAATGGCATTTTGCGCGGAAGCAGCAGGTACTGACACCCGATACCGCGGCCCCAGCTTTCGATTACAGCTACCAGTTCACTTGGCCAACCGATTGTCTGCGCGTGCTGAAGCCGCGGAACGGTTACGTCGACTGGCAGCTGGCCGGTCGCAAGATCATGACCAATATGAGCGATACGCTCAACTTGGACTACATCGCGCGAATCACCAACACGACGCTGTTTGACCCGACATTCGATGACGGTCTGGCTTGCAAAATCGCCTGGCACTGCTGCGAGGAAATCACGCAGTCGAACCAGAAGAAGGCCGACATTATGACCGAGTACCGCATGGCGATTGCCGAGGCGCGTCGCACCAATGCCATTGAGGTTTCCCCGGAGGAATTCCAGGAAGATCCTTGGCTTTCGGCCCGGCGGTGAGTCATGCCGAAGGTCTCCCCCATCCAGACTGCGTTTAATGCCGGTGAAATATCACCGCTGATGTATGGCCGTGTTGATTTTGAAAAGTATGGTCTGGCTCTGGCTCGCTGTTTCAACTCAATTCCGATGGTGCAGGGCGGCGTTACGCGTCGGCCGGGTTTCGCTTTTTCGGCGGAAGTCAAGGACAGCAGCAAAAAGACGCGGGTTATCCGGTTCGAGTTTTCGACCACCCAGGCGTATGTGATCGAGCTCGGTGACCAGTATATGCGCCTGTATCGCAATAACGGGCCGGTACTGGAGACTGCGCAGAATATAACGGGCATCACCAAGGCCAACCCGGCAGTGCTGACCTACAGTGGCGCCGATAACTATGCCAATGGCGATCACGTCATGCTGTCGTCGATTGGGGGCATGACCGAACTGAACGGCCGGCGGGTTAAGGTGGCCGGGGTGGACACTGGCGCGAATACGTTCCAGCTTCAGGATCTGGCCGGCAATAATATCGACAGCACGAATTTCACCACATATACAAGCGGCGGCACGGTAGAAGAAGTCTACACGGTGTCGACGCCCTGGGTGGAAGCCGACCTGTTCGCGCTGAAATTCGCGCAGTCGGCCGACGTGCTGTACGTCGTGCATCCGAGTTATGCGCCGCGCAAGATTTCCCGTACCGGTCACACCAGCTGGTCGATCAGCCTGCACGATTTTATCGATGGTCCGTACCTTGTGACCAACTCCACGACCACGACGTTGACCCTGGGTGCGACCAGCGGGACGGGTGTGAGTTTGACGGCGTCGTCGGCGACAGGCATTAACGGGGGCACAGGCTTCCGAGCAGGCGATGTCGGCCGGCATGTCCGCATCAAGCATTCCAGCAAATGGGGCTGGGGCAAGATTGCCTCGGTGACCAACAGCACCACGGCGACGATTGATATCGTCAGCGCCTTTGGCGCGACGACGGCCAGCGCATCGTGGCGCCTCGGTGTATATAACACGGTGGACGGTTACCCCGGCGCCTTGGCGTTTTTCGAGGATCGACTGGGTTTCGGCGGTGCGGGCGGCGCACCCCAGCGCGTCGACCTGTCGATGAACGGACTATACGACACCTTCTCGCCTACAGTTCTTGAAGATGGCACGGTGAAGGACGACAACGCGGTCTCGGCAACCTTCAACTCCGGCGATGTGCAGCTGATCCGCTGGATGTCGGATGACGAAAAAGGTCTGCTGGTTGGCACTGTGAGCGGTGAGTGGGTTCTGCGCCCGTCGACTCTCGGCGAGGCATTGTCGCCAACCAATGTGAAGGCGTCGCAAATCACAAAGCGTGGCAGTTACAACATCCAGGCTGCCCGCGTTTCCAAGGCCACCCTGTTCGCCCAGCGAGCGGGTCGCAAACTGCATGAGATTGCCTACGACTACTATTCTGACGGGTTCAAGTCTCCGGACATGACCGTACTGGCAGAGCACATCACCCGTGGCGGGGTCAAGGAGATGTCCTTCCAACAGCAGCCGCAAAGCGTTTTGTGGGTTGCCCGGCTGGATGGCGATCCGATCGGCCTGACATATGAACGCGAACAGAATGTGATCGCCTGGCACCAGCACGAACTGGGCGGCTTCTCGGATTCCGGCCACACGGCTGCGGCACAAATCGAATCGGTGACCACCATCCCGTCTGCCGACGAAACCCGGGAGGAAGTCTGGGCTGTCATCAAACGGTACGTTAATGGCCGAGCGGTTCGCTACGTCGAGTACATGGCCAAGATGTGGGAAGACGGAGACGACCAGGAAGACGCATTTTATTTCGATTGCGGCGCGACCTATGACGGTTCGCCGACTACGGTTGTCAGTGGCCTGTGGCACCTGGTCGGCGAGACAATATCTATCCTGGCTGACGGTGCGGCGCACCCGGACAAAACGGTAGGGTCGAACGGTCGGATCACGCTTGATCGTCAGGCGTCGGTGGTGCAGATCGGGTATGGTTACTATTCGGAAGGTCAGTTGCTGCGTAACAACGCCGGCGCGGCCGACGGCACGGCGCAGGGCAAGACCCAGCGTGCGCACAAGGTTGCCGCTCGATTCCACAAATCGCTGAACTGCAAGGTAGGGCCAAGCTTCGACAAGCTGGACGAAGTGATTTTCCGCACCGGCGCCAACCCGCTCGGGGCCATGGTTCCGCTGTATTCCGGCGACAAGGTCTTGCCTTACGAGGGTGATTACACGACGGCGAACCAAATCTGCTGGCGATTCTATGGCGGCCTGCCGGGTACGATTCTCGCTTTCATGCCACAACAGCACACGCAGGATGCCTAATGCAGACAGTTCCGTTTAAAGCGGCGCATGCGGCCCGCCTCCGGATCCAGTCCGCACAGGCATGGATGGGCGACATGCTGTGTGCGCCCGACATGGCAACGTTGGAACAGCCGCACGCCACCACGATTCTGGACGGCGACACGGTGTTGCTGTGCGCCGGCGCGATCGAGCTCTGGCCAGGTCGTGCATACATCTGGTCCGTACTGTCCGCAGAATTTACGCCGCGCAAATTCCTGCGGATGCAAACGATTGCGAAAGACTGGGTTGCTAACCTGCCGTTTGACCGGATCGAAGCGGCTGTGGAAGCGAGTTTCGAAGCTGGACATCGCTGGGTCATTTCCCTCGGTTTTACGCGAGAGACCGAAGATGTGATGCGCAAGTTCATGGATGGCCGGGATTTTGTGCTTTATGCGCGGGTCAAGGAGTAAGAAATGGCGCAGGCAGCACCGTTCATCATGATGGCCGCGACGGCAATGAAGGCGATTGGTACGGCGAACCAGTTGCGTGGCGAAGCCCGTGCGTCGAAGCAGAACGCCGAGCTTGCCGATCAGCAGGCATTGATTTCCCGTCAGCAGGCCGATGCGGATGCCGTGCTGCAGCAGCGGCGCGCCCGGAAGGTTATCGGCAATATGCGGGCCAACTACGGTGCTTCCGGCCTCACGATGGAAGGTAGCCCGCTCGACGTGCTGGAGGAAAGCGTGTCGAATGCCGAGATGGACCGGCAGACGATCCTGTACCGCGGTAATCTGCGGGCGATGGGCTTCGAAAACACGGCGGCCCAATACCGCGCCCGTGCGAAGAACATGCGGAACGCAGCCTATCTGACCTTGTTGACCGGGTTCGCGGAAGCCGGTGGGCAGGGTGCGCAGAGTGGCGTCTTTGATTCGAAACCAGACTCCGATCCGCTGCGCGGCTTCGATCCTGGTCCGGCCACCTATCCGTCGCGCACCTATGAACCGTTCGGGGGTGTCTGATGCCGAGAATTCGTGAATACCAGCCGGCGGAAAGTTCGGCGGCAGCGGTCCCTTACCGGCAGGTTCAGGGTACCGACCTGGTGCCGCCGGGCGCCAGCTTGGGCGATGGTCTCGCGCGTTTCGCCGAAGGCATGATCCGGGCACAGGAACGCGACGAGGTTTCGGACGTGCAGACGAAACTTGCGAAGGCACGGGCCGAATGGACTGTGGCCTTGCAGGATCAGGAAGACCGGGCGCCTACCGGTGATCCGAAATTTGCCGAGAATTTCCTGAACAAGTTCAACGGATCGATTCAGGCGATTGGCGACAACCTGGAAACCAAAGCCGGACGGGAGGCTTTCAAGCAGGGCAGTGCCGCGCTGGGCGCGCAGTTTACGCAGGCCGCTGGTCTATACCAGGTCCGCGCCGCCGGCGCCAAGGCCAAGCAGGACTTCCTGACGGCGCTGGACGCCAACCGTAACACCCTGCTGCGTGATCCGACGCAGTTCGAAAGCGTGCTCGCCAGTTCCCAGGCCGCGCTGACCGATCCGAACGGTCCTTACGCTCGCATGCCGGTGGCAGAGCGCGAACGGCTGGCACGACAGACGAATGTTGATCTGGCCAAATCGGCTGTTCAGGGTGTGATCGACATCGATCCGCAGGAAGGGCTGAAGCAGCTGGAAGCCGGCCGCTGGGGAAAATGGCTTGACGCAGACAACACGACGCAGTTGCGGGCGCACGCCAAGCAGGCGATCCGTGCCGAAGAAATCGAAGGTGAGCGTCGTGAGCGGGCAAAGGAAAAGGCGGAATCCACCGCGCGTGAAAAGACCAAGTCCGATTTTATTTCCCGTCTGTCCGATGACAATGTCGGCCTGACATCGAAGGACATCATCAATTCGAACCTGTTGGCGGCGGAAAAGGAACACTATCTGAATGTTCTGAAAACCCGCATGAACGAGGGCACCAAGCCGATCCGTACCGATCCGACAACCTTCCGCGACCTATTCACGCGCATCGGTCTGCCTGATGGCGACCCCCGGCGGATTGCCAACGAGGATCAGTTGAACCAGGCTTTTGTCGACCAGAAACTGTCATTCGAAGACCTGTCCCGGTTGCGCAAGGAATTTGTCGACTACCGCACACCCGACGGCGAGAAGTTGTCGAAGCGCAAATCGGATTTCCTGAAAGGAGTCGGTCCGAGCATCAACAAGTCGAACCCGATGATGGGTCGAATTGATCCTAGCGGGCAGATGCAGGAGTACGAGTTTGGCATTTTCGTCGAGAACGAAATCGAACGGATGCGGAAGGAAAACCGCAACCCGTATGATCTGTTCAATCCGGCCAAGCCGGACTATCTCGGGCGGCCCGAAGTGCTGACGAGCTACCAGAAGACGCTGAAGCAGTCCATCGACGACTTCTCGTCTCAGCTGCGGAGCGCGCCGGGGATCAAGAATCCTTCCGGGGGAGTGCCGGATGACAAGGTGCGCAAGCCTGGTGAGACGCCGCAGCAGTATCTGGATCGCATGAAAAAGGCGGCCAATTAATGTCGGCTACGCAAGAGATCAACGACCTGAGGGCAGCCGGTTTCACCGATGCGGAGATTGGCGAATGGGCTGTCGGTAAGCGCAAGGAACTGTCCGAAGCCGGCTTTGCCGAAGGTGAAATCGACGAATGGTTTGGCGCCGAGAAGCCGGCAAAGGCATCACCGGGTCTGATTGAACGCCTGAAGCAGGGTAACGCCCTTGGCCGTGTGCTTGCCGCGGCACAGGAAGGTGCGTCCAACGCCTTTGGCAGTGAACAGATCGGCTTTTCCCCGGATAGCGAGAAATGGCTGCGTGACGCCGGTATCTTCGCTGATCCGGAGACCGGACGTGCCGGTCCCATCCGCTTCTTGAACGAAGCGATGCTTCGACCGGCCGCCGTGGGGCTTGATGCCGTGGCGCGGGCATTCGAGGCTGGCCTGGGTGGTTTTTCCGCTGCCGCCGGGCAGATCGCTACCGAAGCTGGTTCCGACCAGGGCAAGGCGCTGGAGCGTGATCTGAATATGATGGGCCAGATTGCCGGCATCGAGCTGGGCAAGGCGCCGTTCACCCGTGTCCAGCGGCTGCCGACCGGCGAAGTCCAGGATGTCGTCGTGGCGCACGGTCTGCCGACCAAGACCGATTTTGAAGGGGCCGCCGTTACCGTGGCGTTGAAGGCCGACAAGAACGTGAAGGCCAAACTGGAGCGGCTGTATGAAGAACGGGGCCTGCACCCGGCCGAGGTGGCGCATGATGCGCTTGCCGATCCGGTTCTGCTGCAGGAACTGCTGGCCGACAATATGGAAATGCCGGCACGATACCGTGGCCAACCGAAGAAGGTTGAGGTTCCGGAACCGCAGGCGACGGTGGCGCTTGCGGAAGGCAGTCTTGATGCCGCAAAACAGAAGGTGCTGGAAAAGATCAGCGTGGGTGACAGTGACCCGCGCAAGAAGATCACCTTCCAGGATGTTTATACGCAGATGATCGACGACCTGAATCCGATCAAGGAACTGGAAAAATCGGTCGACAAGACGCTGCCGGCCTCGGAAAGCCCGTACCAGATCACGCGCCTGTCGCGGGGCACGTTTGGCAAGGCCGATCAGATGCTGGAATACGGCACATACGATTTCAACACCTACGCCACCAACGGCAAAGGGCTGCGACAGGTGCTGGACCCTGTCCGTGACGACCTGAACGGATTGCGGGCCTATGCCGCTGCCAGCCGTGCCGTCGAGCTTGAAGGCCGTGGCATTAAATCCGGGCTCGATCTCGATGCCGCGAAACAGGTCATGGCCGGAGGCAAGAACCGGTATGAACCGGTCATGCGCGAACTGGTCGAGTATCAGGATCGCGTGGCGGCCTATCTTCGTGACAGCGGCGTGTTGTCGAAGGAAGCCTACGACGCCATGCGCGAGGCGAACAAGAACTATGTGCCGTTTTTCCGTGTCATGGACGACGGCGCCGGCGGGCCGGGTGTTGGCAGTGGCGTGCGCAACCCGATCAAGGCGATCAAGGGCAGCGAGCGCGACATCGTCGACCCGCTGGAATCGGTCATCAAAAATACTTACGTCTATACGGCCGTTGCAGAACGCAATGCGATTGGCAAAGCTTTCGTCGACATGGCCGCCAAGTCGGGTCGCATGGATGACCTGGCGAAGAAGATCGACGCCCCGGTAAAAGCCACCACGGTCACCGACGGTGAGATGGCCGCATTCCTGAAAGCACATGGCATCGACAAGATGCCGGAGGATTTACTGACGGTGTTCCGCGCCGCGCGGCAGCCGTTGCGCGACAACCAGATTGCCGTATTCCAGAACGGCAAGCGTAGCGTGTATGAGCTTGATCCAGATGTGGCCACTGCGTTGAAGAACGTTGATGCCCAGACCGCCAGTCTGATGACGAAGATCCTGGCTTTTCCTGCCCAGACGTTGCGCGCTGGCGCGGTGCTGTCGCCGGACTTTATCGTGCGTAACGTGACCCGCGATTTCCTGACCGCCTTCGTCAATTCGAAAGGGGTTTTCACGCCTCTGGATACGCTGAAGGGCGCCAAGTCTCTGCTGACCAAAGACGCCGATTTCCAGAATTGGCTGAAATCCGGCGGGGCCAACTCGGCGCTGGTGTCGGTGGACCGGCAATATCTGCAGAACAGCATACAGTCGCTGACGGCGGAAACCGGTCTCGGTACCCGCGCCTGGAACGTGGTTAAAAGCCCGGTTGACGGGCTGCGTGTTGTGTCTGAACTGATGGAAAACGCCACCCGTCTTGGCGAATTCAAGAAGGTTGCAGACGGGGTGGTCGACAAGGCGACGTTGCAGCAGGCGGGCATGGCATCGCGCGAGGTGACGCTGGATTTTGCCCGGATCGGCGCCAGCATGCGCGCTTACAACATGATCACGGCGTTCGGCAACGCCAGCATTCAAGGTATCGACCGCACGGTACGGCAGTTCGGTGAAAAGCCGCTGGGCACGACCGCGCGTGTTGCCGCAGGTGTTACCCTGCCGTCAGTGCTGCTGTGGTGGGCGAACCACGACGACCCACGCTGGAAGGAAATTCCCCGCTGGCAAAAAGACCTGTTTTGGATTGTCATGACGGAGGACCACGTCTTCCGTATCCCGAAGCCGTTCGAGCTCGGCTTGGTTTTCGGGTCGGCAACCGAGCGTGCGTTGGACGCATGGTTCGAGGAAAACCCGAATGCGTTCAAAGACTTTGACCGGTCCATGTTGCAGGCATTCCTACCATCCACGCTGCCGACTATTGCGCAGCCCATTGTCGAGCAGTTTGCCAACCGGAGCAGCTTCACGGGTGCGCCGCTAATCCCCCAGCGGCTGGAGAAGCTGCTGCCCGAATACCAGTACACGGAATATACCACCGAGACGACCAAGGCGCTGGGCGCGTTGGTAGGCGCTTTTCCCGGGGTCAAGGATCGCGCCGTATCTGACCGCGATTCTCCCCTCGGCTCGGTGGCCCGGGCGCTGACAACGCCGATCCTGATGGAAAACTACCTGCGGGCCTGGACGGGCGGACTGGGCATGTATGCGCTGCAGATCGCCGACAAGGGGCTACGCGAGGCCGGCGCGGTCCCGGATCCGGTCAAGCCGGCTGCCACTCTGGCTGACATTCCGGTGGTGAAGGCGTTTGTGGTGCGGTACCCCAGCGCGTCCGCTCAGTCTATCCAGGATTTCTATGACCGGTTCGAGGCAAAAAAGACGGTATGGAGCACCGTCATGGCAAAGGCAAAGGACGGTGATGCCGTTGCAGCGGAACAGGCCGCCGGATACATGCCCAGCGCCCTGGTGCAGCTGGACGGCATTCAAGACGCCTTGTCCCAGCACGGCCAAATTATCCGGCTGATTTCGAATAACCCCGAGATTCCGGCCGGCGAAAAACGGCAACTCATTGATACGCTTTATTTTCGGATGATCGAAATCGCCCAGAGCGGAAACGCCGCGCTGGATCAGGCTGAGAAAACGCTTGGAAAGTGAGTTGCTATTTAAGCAACAACGAGGCAGAATGGGTCCATGACGGTCAACACCACCGATAATCGCGTTTCCTACACCGGCAACGGCACGATCCCGTCGGTCCCGATCCCGTTCTATTTCCTGGAAGACGAAGACCTGGTCGTCGTCGAAGTGGTTATCGCCACCGGCGTTGAAACGGTGCTGTTGCTGACAACCGATTATTCGGTGACCGGTGCCGGCGATCCGGTTGGTGGTACGGTTACCGGGGTGGCGACGTTGCCCAGCACGAAACGCTGGGAAATTTACCGCGATCCCGACATGACACAGGAAGTCGAGCATGTGGATAACGATCCGCTGCCGGCTGCCTCAATCGATCAGCCGCTGGACAAGCTGACCATGATCGCCCAGCGCACGCGCGAACTGACAGAACGTTCGCTGCGGCAGCCGGATGGCGATTCCGACACGATCGGGTCAATTCCGGCACAGGTTGCCCGTGCCTCCATGTATCTGGCCTTCGATGCGGATGGCGATCCCATCGCGGCAACCGCGCCGGAAGGCGGGAATGTCGTGTCGGCGTTCATGGCTACGGTCCTGGACGACGCCAATGCTGCCGCGGCGCGTACAACGCTGGGCGCTCTTGGTGCCGGTGATGATGGCACTGTACTGACCGGATTGCTGAAGACCGGACTACATTCCGTTTTCGTACCGGCGCGCGCAATGATCCCGGCGAGCACCAGCGGCTGCGCCGATGTAGCCCAGGCGGAAAGCACCACCAACAAGGTCAATGACGAGTTTCTTGCTTTCGATGCTGCCAGCATTGAATACGCAGGCTTTCATTTCCGCGCCCCGAAATCGGCCGACGAGACGGCCGGCTTCACAGTCGAGTTCGAATGGAGTGAGACGGCCGGTGCTTCGTCGCACGATTGCGTGTGGCAGGTCGAGATGCAGGCGCAGGGTGACGGCGACACGATCGACAGTGCCTGGGGCACGGCAGTCACAGTCACGGATACCGGAACATCCGGCACACGCCGCAAGGCTGTGACCGCCACGGTGACCCTTGGTGGTAGCTGGGCAGAAGGCGATGTCGTCCATGTCCGCCTGAGTCGGAAGGCCACCGATGCCGCCGACACGCTCAATGTCGATGCCAGGCTGCACGGGGTGCTGCTCGGCATGACGTTAGCCGCCGGCAACGACGCCTAGGAAGGACGCATTGGCCATGTCAACCTTTGCCCTTGTTGATCGTACCGGCCGCATTCTGCGACGTGAGACCATGGCGGATGCCCCGCAGTTGTCGCCGGAGAAGGGTCTGCGATGGCTGCCGGACGACCCGCCGGATTGCAATCCGGTCACCCAAATCGTGACGCGGATGGACTCGATTCCGGTTGAAGCCACCAGTGTTCCGTATGGCGTTTCGTTCCAGCCTGTCGGGGCTGTTGCGCAACGTATCCGCGACGAAGCCTATCGTCGCATCATCAAGATATTCAGTGCCAGCGGCAACGCGCGAGACGCCGAAGCCAAACAGCGTAATCTCATAGCCCAGGCGACGCAGTTGCTGCGCAAAGGCGAAACGAACTGGTTAGTCGAGGAAGCGGCAGCCTGGGCGGCTGGTCAGGCGTTGTGGGATCGTGTCGCAGCTCTGCGTGAAGACAGCAATCAGCTTGAAGGCGCTTTTGACGCTATGGATGACACCGCCAAGGCTGCGTTCGATCCGGGCGCCAACGAGCACTGGAGCGAATAAATGCTGGCGGTCAACCAGTTTGCGGGGTTTGGCGCCGGCGGCAAGAAATACGTTGCCAACGCGGCCAAATTCGATGGCACCAACGACTATCTGCGCCGGACCATAGATTGGACCGGTGGCGCGTTGAGTAGCAAGGTCGGCATCCTTTCTGCCTGGATCAACTTGAAAGGCGGCGACGGCAGTTTGATGAATATCAATCTGCAGGATGGCGGCTTTCTCGGTTTCACCAGGACGGCGGCGAACAAGTATCGAGTGGCTTTTTACGATACTGGTGGTGGCACCATATCTCTCGATCTGCTGTCTAACTCGACGTATCTCAACGGATCAGGCTGGAAGCATATTCTTGCGTCCTGGGACGTGGCTGCGGCAGCGGCGCACCTTTATGTCAACGATGTTAGCGATCTCGCTGGAAGTCCGACGATCATCAACAACACTTTGGAATATGGGCGCGAGGTTTTTTCCTTTGGCGCTGATCAGGCTGGTGGAAGCAAGCTGAATGCCGATGTTTCCGATTTCTATTTCAACACCGATACCTACCTCGATTTCAGCAGTTCGGCCAACCGTCGGAAGTTTATCTCCGGTTCCGGCAAGCCCGTGTTTCTGGGCCTCGACGGCAGCGTTCCGACGGGCGCTAAGCCTCAAATCTGTCTGACAAACGCCTTCGCTACCTGGCACCAGAATGTAACCGGTTACGGCGATTTCACCGTCACTGGCGCGCTGGCCGCTGGCAGCAACAGCCCCAGCGACTGAAGCAGCGGTGAAACGAATCATGGTGCAGGAAAAAATAGAACTTGCCAAGCAGATGCTGGACGCGCTGTCGATCACCGCGCTGCTGGCTGTGTTCTTCCAGTGGCTGCCGCACGCCACCGCGTTGCTTTCGTTCATCTGGGTCTGCATCCGTCTCTACGAGACCAAGACCGTTCAGCGGTGGCTTGGCCGCCGATGAAACCTCTCTGCCCGAAATGTGGCAAGCCCGTTGTGAAAGCCGGTAACGACAGGGGCCGGCAGCGATACCAGCATGGCGAACGGAATCGGACCTGCCGCTGGCACGGCACGGCCCCGGCCGGTCTGGAAGCTGACCAGGCGATAGGGATCGACGCCAAGGCGTCAAAGGCCCTGCACCGCAAGGTTAAGTCGGCCGGCGTGCAGCGGTTGGTAATCACTGCCGCGCAGAATGCCACGCCGGTCAACAAGGCTTTTCTGGCCTCGCTGCTGACCTACTGCAAGGCGCGCAAGGCGCAGCTGGTGGTCATTCCGTATCGCTACAAAAACCCGACCAGCATGTGGTCGGAGAAGGCAGAGCATGATGACTGGTGGGCGCCGGAGCTCGCGCCGTACATCCTTGATGTGCGCACTGACCTTAATCCGAATCTGGTTCTTCTTGCGGACATCAAAACCCAGCCAACAGCCGGTTCTCCGCTACAGGGTTTCGAGACGCTGACAGGCTCGAAATCAGCGATCATCGGACACCCGAAGCTGGAATTGACCACCGTTCCGACACCGCAATCGAAGATGGCCAAGCTGCTGACCAGCACGGGCGCGGTGACCGAGAAGAATTACATTCCGTCCAAGGCCGGCAAGAAGGCCGAGCACCACCATACCTTCGGCGCCTGTGTTGTCGAACTGTGTGGGAAACGTTTCCATTTGCGCCAGATAAACGCGACACGGCAGGGCACGTTCTGCGATCTGGATGGCGAATACCGCCCTGACGGCTATGAGACGGGGCTGCAGGTTGAAGGTCTGGTCATGGGTGACGAGCATGTGAAGTTCGTCGATCCCGGCGTCGAGCGCGCCACCTTCGGTAAAACCGGGATGGTCCACGCGCTGAAGCCGAAGCGGCTGGTCTGGCACGACGTGCATGATTTCTACAACGCCAACCACCATCATCGCGGCGAAGTGTTCATCAACTACGTCAAGCACCACGCCGGCCACGACAACGTGCGGCAGGAACTGGAAGAAACCTTCGCGTTTGTGGACCGAGTCACGCCACCCGGCGTTGAGAACATTTTCGTACCGAGCAATCACCCGGATGCACTGGCTCGCTGGGTGAAGGAAACCGATCCCCGCCAGGATCCTGAAAACTGCGTGTTCTGGGCCGAGACGTTCAAGGCCATGTGCGAGGGGGCGGCCTGGACTGACACCGGCGCCCGCACCATCGATCCCTTCGCGTATTGGGGCCAGCGCATGCTGAAGACAGCGGCACAGGCGCGGTTCCCCGATCGAAATGATTCCGTGCTGATCGCTGGTATCGAAGTGAACAACCACGGCGATGCCGGCCCCAACGGGGCGCGCGGCACCCGCAATGGCTTCACGCGTATCGGCGTCAAGACCGTGATCGGTCACAGCCATAGCCCTGGCATCAAGGATGGTGCCTATCAGGTCGGCACCTCGTCGCGGCTTGGCCTTGAATACCAGAAGGGGCCGAGCTCCTGGATGCACACCCATTGCGTGATCTATCGAAACGGCAAGCGCAGCCTGATCAACATCATCGAAGGAGAATGGCGGTTATGACCGGCAAGTTTTTCATTCGTGAAGTTGACACCGCCGACAGCGAGATCAGCGAGACGATCGAGAAACTACACCGCATAACCCTCCGGGAAGACGAAGTGCCCGATCTTCTTCGCGGTCATTGGTGGCTGGTTTACAACGGTGTTGGCCAGGCTGTCGGTTATTGCGGGCTCTACCCATCGTATCGCTACGCCAATGCCGGCTACCTGATTCGCGCAGGCGTGGCAGCGAAACACCGCGGCAATGGGCTGCAGAAACGCATGATCCGGGTACGCGAGGCCAAGGCCCGGCGGCTGGGTTGGGACTGGCTGTTCTCGGATACCTGCGAAAATCCCGCCAGCGCCAACAGCCTGGCAGCCTGTGGCTTCCGGATGTTCGAACCGAAATTGCCATGGAACAGCAATCACAAGCTGGCGCTCTACTGGAGGAAGCGGCTTTGACCGAAGACCGCGCCTTCGCGCTCGATGTCCTGGCGCGCACGCTCTGGGGCGAGGCACGCGGCGAGGGTGAGACTGGCCAGAAGGCTGTTGCGGCGGTCATCTGTACGCGCGTGATGCGCGGCGCCCGGTACCAGGCCAAATGGGGCACGCCGCATCCGCTGTTTGGCGACGGCACTTTCAAACAAGCCTGTCTCCGGCCGCGACAGTTCAGTTGCTGGAACGCTGGTGACCCCAATCTGCCGAAGATGAAGGCTTTGAATCTGACCGATCCGGCGCTGGCCGGTCTGCTGCGCATTGCGGAGGACGCGGTCGATGGCCGGATCATTGACCCCACCGGCGGTGCCACGCACTACCTGACGAAAGCAGCCTACGACAAGGTCGCGGCGGATCACTGGTGCAGGACAAAGCCATCGATCTGGCAGCACGGAAACCACCTTTTCTTTAAAGACCCGTAACCAGTGTGTTGCTAAAAAGGCACCATCATCCTGAAAGGATACCGCCATGCGCATTCTATTCGTGACCATTTTCACCCTTGGCCTGCTGGTTGGCATCGGCCGCACCCACGCCGCTCCGGCCTGTTCGCAGGGTACGGCAGAAGCCTTGGTGGCCGACCTGAAGGCCGAAGTGCCGGAAGCCGAAGTCGTTCTCTACGTTGGCCCCGAGGCCAAAAAGATGGTCGACCAGTACAACGCTGCGCCGCCGGCATCCGCTTTTACCGGTGACGCGGTCACCGTCGTCATCCACCCCCAGGCGCCAGTCATGGTGGTGATCATCGAACAGAAGGGCTGCGTGGTTGAGGCGGGTCTGTTCCCGGTCAACAACATGCGACTCCCCCCGCCTGCACGCGGTAAGGGGATCTGACATGCACGGCGATTACGCACAGATGATCCTGCTGGTGCTCGGCGTCATTGCCGGCACCGGCCTTTCCGTCATCCTTGGCCTGTGGCTGATCGCTGCCCTGATCTGGGGTCAGCCGGGTCTGACGCTGTGGTTCTTTGGTGGCCTGTCCTGGTTGTGGTGGGTGCTGATCGCCATACGTCTCGTCTGGCTGCAGATTTTCCCGGAGGTGTGACATGGGCCTTGGCATCCCGATTATCGATCGGCTGCTTGGTATCGGCGAAAAGGTCTTCGACCGTGTCGTGCCGGACAGCAATAAGCGTGCCGACCAGGCGCATGAGCGCAGCGGCAAGCAGGCCGATGCCACGCTGGAAGGCGAGCGGAACAAGAACTACTTTACCCCGCGCGCCATCCTGCTGTACGGCCTGACCTTCATCATCCTTTACGGGATTGTGATCCAGCCCTTTGCCAAGGCTTTCGGCCTCGACCTGCCGACCGTCGACTTCACGCCAGCGCTACGGATTCTGCTGGGCCTGCTGGGGCTTGACCTGACCGCCGGCTAAGAGCCGTTCCATCTCCCCGGCCACCGCGGCAGCTGCCAGGTGCGCCGGGTCTTCCATCAACTTGGCGTAAATGTCGGTCGTTTGTACCGAGGCGTGGCCCAGCAGCCCGCCAATTTCGTCCTTGGTGGCCAGCCTGGCAGACATGCCCACGGTTGCGAAGGTGCGCCGGCTGTCACGGATCCAGAGATCACCGCATCCGACCTTGGCCTTGATCGCGTTCCACAGGGCGCGCGGCACGCTGCGGCGGCCTGCGAGGCGGTCGCGGTTGGCCGGCAGGCGGTCCAGGACGGCCATGGCCTGCGGCGGCAGGAACACGGTGCGTTCGCCGGTCTTGCCCTCCTCCAGGCGCAGCACGCCACGCACGGTACCGCTGTCATCCACCAGGCGTTCCAGCTGGCCGGGGCTGGCCTCCGCAATCTCGGACGGCCGGGCGCCGCTGAACAGCAGCAGGTAGAGGAAGGCCGCACCGGTAAGGTTCTCCGGATCGTTGGCAGCCTCGGCCAGCAGCGGCCCGATGGCGGCCAGCTCGGTTGGCTTGGCGAACCGCTTGCGCTTCTTCTCCCTGGCGCGCTCGACATGGCCTGACGGGTTCGAATTGAGAGACCGCCAGCCCCAGCGTTCGGCCTGCTTGAACATTTTTCCGACCACGGCCATAGCCCGGTTGGCTTCGGTGGCGAAGCCGGCTGTCACGGTGTCGCCATGCAGCTTGGCCAGATGTTCATACCCGACAGCCTTCACCTTCATGAGGCCCAGCGCTGGCTGAATCCGGCGGCGATAGAGATTCCGGGCTTCACGGTCCCATCGCTTGCCTCGGTTGTAGACTTCCCGCTCACAGCGGTCCCAGAGATCGTCAACGGTGGGTTCGGTTCTGGCGGCGGTGCGCTCGCCATACGGATCCTGGCCGGCTGCTACCTTAGCCAACATGCCGCGGGCAATCTCGCGGGCCTGGGCGATCGACAGGATGCCCCACGAACCGATCTTAGGCCGGCGCTCGGTGTTCAGGACGGTTCGGTAATAGAGCATGAAGCTCTTGCCCCGGGCAGTAGCCCGTACCTCCAGCCCCGGCACGGCATCATCCTTCAGCCGCTGGCCGGGCTGCAGGGCGTTGATTGCGGTGTTGGTGAAGTCGGTCATGACAGATGGCGCCGGGTCGCATTCAGGTCGGCAGGCATCGGCATCAATGTTGCTCCTTAAGCAAAACAGTATCTTATTGACAACTTGTTGCGAAGGATATTTCAATAATTGCAACAGGTCAACAAAATACATAAGCAGCAACAAGAGCAATAAACAGACTCAAAATCTGTTATCCGCAAGGGTGTGCTGGTTCAAGTCCGGCCTGGGGCACCACCGTTCGACTGAAGCATACGAAAAAGCCGGAGTGCCCATTGGGGCCTCCGGCTTTCGCATTTCAGGCTATACCTGAGTCAGGCTGGGCCTGATCAGAACTGGTCTGAAAGGTCAGTGCTTCTTCACGGCGTCACGCACCGCATCCTTGGCACCACCGACAGCATTCTGGATTTTGCCTTCAGCCTTGTCGGCCTTGCCTTCAGTCTTCAGTTTGGCATCGCCAGTCAGGTTGCCGGCAGCTTCCTTGATGTTGCCTTTGACCTGCTTGGCAGTGCCTTCGATCCGATCCTTGTCCATCTCTGCTCTCCTTTGTGTTGTGCCTGTAAGCCAAACACAGATGAGACGCGATCAGTTCCTCCGCGGCCGGACGGAACAGAAGAATGTCACAATGTGTTCCTGAAACAGCCATCCTAAGCGGAGCCGGTTGGAACGGCAGATCAAAGAGCCGGTTGAAAAGGGGTGGAAAATCACCACGTGTACAATGCGCGCGCAATCAGGCTTATCAGCAGGATCGGTGAAACATGCAGAAACCCTTGCAACTTGTTTTCCGCGACATGAAGACGTCGCTGGCGCTGGAAACCTTCATCCGCGACCGCGTCGCGCGACTGGAACAGCACCATCCGCGCATCATCGGCTGCCGGGTGGTCGCTGCCATGCCGCATCGCAGTTCGGCCGGGGCGCGTTCTTCGCCCAAGGCAGCGCTGGAACTGACGGTGGAGGTGGAAGTCGCGGGTCGGCCTCTGGTGGTGGTTAAGGACGCCGAGGCGCGACGGGAGGCCAAGGACGATCAGCTTTCCGTCGTCACCCATGTTTTCGAGGTGGTCGAGCGCCAGTTGCGCGAGGCCTGGGGCGACCACAACAAGCGCGGGACTACGCGGCAGATCGCCGAGGACGGCACCGTACCAGTCGTTTAAGGACTAGTCTTCGCTGGCGCTGAGCGGTCTGGCCACCTCTTCCAGGGGCTGCCGCTCAGCCGCCACGCCCCAGACCGCCTGAACGATCCCTGCAAATATCATCAGGGCGGCACAGAACAGGTAGCCCGCAAAGACGTTGCTGCGCGAGCCGGTTTCGATCAGCGCGCCAAAGACGAAGGGCGCCGCCACGCCGCCGATGCCGGTGCCGATGGCGTAGAACGCGGCAATGGCCAGCGCGCGAATTTCCAGCGGAAAGGTTTCGCTCACCGTCAGATAGGCTGAACTGGCGGCGGCAGAGGCGAAGAAGAAAATCACCGTCCAGGCGACGGTCTGTGTCTGGCTGGTCAGCAGGCCGTCGCGGAACAGCCAGCCGCTGATCACCAGCAATACACCCGAGATGATGAACGCGCCGGCGATCATCGGCCGTCGGCCAATCGTGTCGAATAGGCGACCCAGCAGCAGCGGCCCGAGCACGTTCCCCAATGCAAAGGGCAGGATATACCAGCCGACACTGGCGGCCGGCACCGCGTAGAAATCGGTCAGCACCAGGGCATATGTGAAGAAGATCGCGTTGTAGAAAAACGCCTGCGCCGCCATCAGCGTCAGGCCGACCAGCGAGCGCTGGCGATGCAGATGAAACAGGGTATGGGCCACGTCGCGCAGGCTGACATGCGGGCGGCGCTGAATGCGGAGCGATGTCGTCGGCGCAGAGGCGTCGATGCGCCCTTGCTGCTCGATGTTGCGCAGGATGGCTTCGGCTTCAGCGAGGCGGCCATGCGTGATCAGCCAGCGCGGACTTTCCGGAATCCAGAACCGCATCAGCAGAATGGGCAAGGCCAGCACCGCGCCGATCAGGAAGCAGATGCGCCAGCCCCAATCTGCATCCAAACCGGCCGCACCGAAAGCTGCCGCATCCAGCAGCACGATGGAGCCCGCTGCGCCCATGGCCGCGCCGATCCAGAAGGTGCCGTTGATGGTCAGGTCGCTCCAGCCGCGATAGCGCGCGGGGATCAGTTCCTGGATCGTCGAATTGATCGCGGTATATTCGCCGCCGATGCCGGCACCGGTCAGGAAGCGGAACAGCGCGAAGCTCCAGATATCCCAGCTCAGCGCCGTGCCGGCCGTAGCCAGCGCATAGACCGCCAGCGTGACGAAGAACAGCAGCCGGCGGCCCAGGCGGTCGGTCAGCCAGCCGAACAGCAGCGCCCCCAGCACCGCGCCAGCCAGATAGGCGCTGCTGGCCAGACCGATCTCCAGATTGCTGAACTGCAGGCTGGGGCTTTCCTTCAGCGCCCCGGCCACGGCACCGGCCAGCGTGACTTCCAGCCCGTCCAGAATCCAGGTGACGCCCAGCGCCACCACGACCAGGCTGTGGAACCGGCTCCAGCGCTGGCGGTCCAGCCGGCAGGGGATGTCGGTACGGATCTCCGTGCCGATTCCGGCGGGCTGACTGGTCATATCCATCTCGGAAGACTGCAAGATTCTGTCATCTTGCCATCCGGGCAGAAATCGTTATGCTTCATAACAATTGTAGGCCAAGCAAAAATAAAGATAGCCATATGCGTCTCGATCCTGCCGACCGTCTAGCTGCTGCGAATTTAGGTCTGCCTGCCACGCTTTCGGTCAGCATGGAGGGCGATGTCGCCGTCCTGAAGCTGCAGCGTGCAGCCAAACGTAACGCCCTGGACAACACGACGGTTCTTGGCCTGCAGGCGTTTTTCCTCAATCCACCAGACGGCGTGAAAGCCGTGGTGCTGGATGGCGAAGGCGAGCATTTCTCTGCCGGCCTCGATCTCAGCGATACGAAGGAGCTGTCGTCGAGCGACGGCGTATTCCATTCGCGCATGTGGCATGAGAGCTTCCGCCATATCCAGTTCGGTAAAGTGCCGGTCATCTCGGTGCTGCATGGCGCGGTGATCGGCGGCGGGCTTGAACTTGCCGCCTCGACGCATGTGCGCGTCGCTGAAAGCAGCACCTTTTATGCCTTGCCGGAAGGCCAGCGCGGCATTTTCGTCGGCGGCGGCGGTTCGGTGCGGATTCCGAAGCTGATCGGCACCGCGCGCATGATGGACATGATGCTGACCGGCCGCGTGTATAACGCCGAAGAAGGCCATGCCATCGGCCTGTCGCAGTATCTGGTCGGGCCGGGCGAGGGTATGGCGAAGGCGATGGAACTGGCGAAAAAGATCGCCAGCAACGCACCGATGACCAATTTCGCCGTCATGCATGCGCTGCCGCGCATCGCCGACAGTTCGCCGGAAGCCGGCTACATGATGGAAGCGATGATTTCCTCCATCGCCCAGGCCGATATCGAGGCGAAGACCCGTATCAAGGATTTTCTGGAAAAGCGCGCCGGCAAGGTCGGCAAGTAAATCCACGGCAGCTGACCGCGACAAAACGCGGCGGCTGAGGCCCGGATAAGGGCTAAGGACTTGGGAGGAGTTGGACGCGTATGAGTCACCATCCGCATCGTCAGGTGAATTACGGCCGCGCCGAGACCGAACTGACCCGGTTGCAGGACGGCACCATCCTGATGCGATCACCCGAGCAGCTGGAAGCCTATCCCGACAAGCTGACCGAGAAGATCGACCACTGGGCCAAGGCGGCGCCGGAGCGCAGTTTCATGGCGCAGCGCGATGCAAAAGGCGACTGGCGCCGGCTGAGCTATGCCGATCTGCAGCGCCAGGTGCGCGCCATCGGGCAGGCGCTGCTGGACCGCAATCTGTCGGCCGAACGTCCTGTGGCGATCCTCTCCGACAACGATCTGGAACATGTGCTGCTGGCGCTGGCCGCGCAGTATGTCGGCGTGCCCTCGGCGGCGATTTCGCCGGCGTATTCGCTTGTCTCCTCCGATCACGCCAAGCTGAAGCATGTGCTGGGCCTGCTGAAGCCGGGCCTGGTCTTTGCTGCCGATGGCGCGCGCTATGCGGCTGCCATTAACGCTGCCGTGCCGGCGGATGTGGAAGTGGTGGTCACGGCCAACCCGCTGCCCGGGCGGCCAGCGACACCCTTTGCGGCGCTGGTGCAGACGGCGGCGAGCGAGGCGGTGGCCCGCGCCCATGCGGCTGTCACGCCCGATACGGTGGCGAAATTCCTGTTCACTTCCGGCTCGACCGGCATGCCCAAGGGCGTGATCAACACCCAGCGCATGCTGTGCAGCAACCAGCAGATGATCCTCCAGTCGCTGCCGGTCTTCGGCGAGGAACCGCCAGTCTTCATCGACTGGCTGCCATGGAATCACACCTTTGGCGGCAACCACAATATTGGCATCACGCTGTATAACGGCGGCTCGCTCTATATCGATGACGGCAAGCCGGTGCCGGCGCTGGTGGAACGCACGGTGCGGAATCTGCGTGAGATCGCGCCGACCGTGTATTTCAACGTGCCCAAGGGCTTTGAGATGCTGGTGCCGTATCTGCGCGAGGATCGCGGCTTGCGCGAAACCTTCTTCAGCCAGCTGAAGATGATCTTCTTCTCCGGCGCCGCCCTGCCGCAGCATGTCTGGACCGCGCTGGAAGACCTCGCCGTCGAAACCATCGGCGCACGCATCCCGATCATCAGCGGGCTGGGCGCCACCGAGACCGCGCCCTTTGCGCTCTGCGCCAACTGGCCGGTGGATCGATCCGGGATCATCGGCCTGCCGGTGCCGGGCCAGGAACTCAAGCTGGTGCCGAATGGCGGCAAGCTGGAAGTGCGTTTGCGCGGGCCTAACATTACGCCGGGCTACTGGCGCATGCCGGAGATCAGCGCCAAGTCCTTCGACGAGGAGGGCTATTACAAGATGGGCGATGCCGCCCGCTTCATCGACCCCGACAAGCCCGAGAAGGGCCTGATGTTCGATGGCCGCATCTCGGAGGATTTCAAGCTGACCAGCGGCACCTGGGTCAGCGTCGGGCCGCTGCGGGCGAAATTCATCGCGCATTTCGCACCTTATGTGCGCGACGTGGTGATCGCCGGCCATGACCGCTCGGATCTGGCCGGCCTGATCATCGTCGACGTCGACAATTGCCGCGCGCTTTGCCCGGATCTTCCGGCCGATGCCAGCATCGCGCAGATCGTGCATGACAGCCGCGTGCGCGCACGCTTTGCCGAACTGGTCGAAAGCTACGGCCGGCAGGCGACAGGCAGTTCGACGCGGATCGAGCGCATCGTGCTGCTGGATGAATTGCCCTCGCTGGATGTCGGCGAGGTAACCGACAAGGGCTCGATCAACCAGCGCGCCGTGCTGGATCACCGCGCCGCGCTGGTCGAAGACCTCTATGCCGCCACGCCGTCTTCCCGAGTGATCACTGCAAAAGAAAGCATCGCCCATGTCGCGTAATGGCCTCGCCCAGGACTACAAGGATATCTGGCTGCTCAATGGCGTCCGCACGCCGTTTGCCGATTACAACGGCGCCCTGGCCGAGATTTCGCCGATCGATCTCGGCATCAAGGTGGCGAAAGACGTGCTGAAGAAGGCCGAAATGCCGGCGGAAGACATCGGTACGGTGGTGGCCGGCAATATGGCGCAGGCGTCCTACGATGCTTACATGCTGCCGCGTCATGTCGGGCTTTATGCCGGCGTGCCGCTGGAGGTGCCGGCACATCTGGTGCAGCGCGTCTGCGGCACCGGCATCGAGGCGATCATGCAGGCGGCCGGCCAGATCCAGATGGGCCAGACTGATGCGGGTCTCGTGGTGGGTGCGGAATCGATGAGCCGCAATCCGGTGGCGTCTTACACGCATCGCAATGGCTTCCGCATGGGCCAGGTCGAGTTCAAGGATTTCCTCTGGGAAGCCCTGATCGACACCGCGCCCGGCATCATGATGGGCGATACGGCAGAGAACCTGGCGCGGGAATACCAGATCACGCGCGACGAGGTGGATGCTTACGCCGCCGAAAGCTTCGACCGTGCCGTCAAAGCCAAAGCCGACGGCTATTTTGCCGGCGAACTGACCAAGGTGACATCTGAGGAATTCAAGCTGGAGGGCTATAACAGCCGCGGCATCAAGATGAGCCGCAAGGCGCCGGAACTGAGCGAGGATACGCATGTGCGGCCTTCGCCGATCGAGACGCTGGCGAAAATTCGCCCGGCCTTTGGCGGCGTGCAGACCGGCGGCAACTCCTCGGGCGTGGTGGATGGCGCGGCCGCCGCCATCGTCGTGTCGGGCGAGTATCTGCGCGCCAAGGGCCGCAAGGCGCTGGGCCGCGTGGTGGCTGGCGCCAGCGTCGGCGTGAAGCCCGAAGTGATGGGCATCGGACCGGTGCCGGCGATCCAGGCGGTCTGTGCCAAGGCCGGGATTTCCGTCGATCAGATCGACCGCTTCGAGATCAACGAGGCCTTCGGCGCCCAGGTGATGGCCTGCATGCGCGCGCTGAACATTCCGCGCGAGAAGCTGAACGTGAATGGCGGCGCCATTGCCATCGGCCATCCGCTGGGTGCAACCGGTATCCGACTCTCAGTCACGGTGGCGCGTGAACTGAAGCGGGCGGGCCTGCGCTATGGCGTGGCCTCGGCCTGCATCGGCGGCGGCCAGGGCATTGCGCTACTGATCGAGAATCCCGACTACAAAAAGAATTAAGCCAGAGTTGTCAGCTTATCGAGCAGGCTGAGCAGCTGCTGCTTGTCGGCGCTGCCCAGCACGGTCTCGACGCGTTTTTCATGCTGCGCCACCAGATGGCGATAGGCGTCCTTCAGGAATGCCTCGCCCTTGGCGGTCAGGAACAGCGCATTGGAGCGGCGGTCGCCCGGTGCCGGCGCGCGGCGGGCCAGCTTGCGCTGTTCCAGTTCATCCAGAAGCGCGACGAAATTGGCGCGGTTGATACCCAGAGCCTCGCTGACGCGCGACTGTTTCAGGCCTGGATTGGCATCGATAATGGCCAGCACCGAGAACTGCGCCGGGCGCAGGTCGAACTCCTTCATGGTGACCAGGAAATCCTGGAACACCGACAGCTGGGCGCGGCGCAGGCGATAGCCCAGCAGGTTGTCGAGTAGCCCGAGGCTGACCGGCTGGCGCTCCTCAGGGGTTTCAATCTCGACGGTTTCGGTCTTGCGGCGGGGTGCAGGCATGAATCCGGTTTAGACGGTCTCAGTGGGCCTGACAATCGACATGGTGAAATTCCGATAATCGTGGTGCAGTATTGTTGTCATTCATAACAATACTTGACTGGCCGCCTTTCGCGGGCACAATCGGGATAAATTAGTTGGGAGGCCAACCATTATGAAAACCCATATTCACCGTGTGCCCATTGAGTGGGGCGATGCCGATCCCGCCCGCATCGTGTTCTATCCACGCTATTTCGCTTGGTTCGATGCCGGCACGCGTCATTTGTGGGAGAGCGTCGGCATCGATATGCGCACCGTGTTCGACCAGTATGGCGTGGTCGGCATCCCGATTGCCGAGGCGAATGCGAAATTCCTCAGCCCGTCGAAATTCGGCGATGTGATTGAGGTGCATAGCAGCATCCCTGAATGGGGCGAGAAGCATTTCCTCGTCACCCATAAGGTATTCAATGCCGGCGTGCATGCGGTGGAAGGTTACGAGCGCCGCGTCTGGGCAGCAGAACGCCCGGACAAGCCAGGCCGGCTGAAGGCCCTGCCGGTGCCGGACGAGATCCGCAAACTCTTCGAGTAGCGTTTAGGCCAGCGCCATCCGGATGCCTTCGGCGGCATAGAGCAGCGGTGAGAGATAGCGCTGCTGCATCTCTTCCGCCGTGATGCGGCTGGCATGGCCGCTGACATTCATTGCCGCCAGCACGCGGCCGGCCTGGTTGCGGATCGGCACGGCAATCGAGCGCAGGCCGATTTCCAGCTCCTGGTCCACCATGGCATAGCCGTCGCGGCGCGCCTCGCTGACCTTCTCGCGCAGCAAGGCTGGGTCGGTGAGGGTATGCGGCGTCAACGGTTTGAAATCGCCGTCATTGAAGAACTGGTCGAGTTCGCTGGGCCGCAGATCGGCCAGCAGCACGCGACCCATCGAGGTGCAGAAGGCAGGCAGGCGGGTGCCGATGCCGAGTGCCACCGACATGATGCGCTTGGTCGGCACGCGCGCGACATAGACGATGTCGCTGCCTTCCAGCACCGAGATCGAGCAGGACTCGTTCACCTGCTCGGTCAGGCGTTCCATGAAGGGCTGGGCGCGTTCCCAGATATGCATCGAGGTCAGGAAGGCGAAGCCAAGCTCCAGCACGCGCGGAGTGAGGCGGAAATACTTGCCGTCGCCGGTGACGTAGCCGAGTTCGCACAGGGTGAGTAGATAGCGGCGCGCGGCGGCGCGCGTCATGTCGGCGCGGCGCGCCACCTCGCTCAGCGTCATTTCGTCGTTATCGCGATCGAAGGCAGTGATGACGCGCAGACCGCGGGCGAGCGAGGTGGAAAAATCCCGGGCGTTGATGGTGGTGGTTGACAAGGGCGCGCGCCCTCCCTGTAATGTTCTCTTATAAAACTATTGTGCGTTATACGCACATTAAGTCAAGGAAATGTCTAATTCTTTGACGCAGATCAGCGCAAGGCGGCCCGCCGCTGGCTATAGTGGCGGTACGACGAGGGAGGAAACCAAAATGTCAGACCTGATCGGCTACAAACGGCCGGCACCGGGCACACAGCCCAACTACCTGCACGCCCCTTACCAGTCCTCGATCAAGCGCGCCCCGAACAAGCCGCTGATCCGCATGCCGCAGACGCTGACCGAGCTGACCGGGCCGGTCTATGGCCATGAGCGCGTCGGACCGCTGGACAACGACCTGACCAAGCAGCATGCCGGCGAACCGCTCGGCGAGCGCATGATCCTCTCGGGCCGTCTGCTGGACGAAAATGGCCGTCCGGTGCCGCATTCGCTGATCGAAATCTGGCAGGCCAATGCCTGCGGCCGTTACCCGCATCCGGGCGACCAGCATGATGCGCCGCTCGATCCGAATTTCACCGGCTATGGCCGCACTGTCACCGACTCGGAAGGCCGCTACCGTTTCGTCACCATCAAGCCGGGTGCCTATCCCTGGCGCAATCACCACAATGCCTGGCGTCCGCAGCATATCCATTTCTCGCTGTTCGGGCCCAGCTTCATGACCCGTCTGGTGACGCAGATGTATTTCCCGGGCGACCCGCTGCTGCCCTTCGATCCGATCTTCAACTGCGTGACCGACCAGCGTGCCCGCGACAGCATGGTGTCGAAATTCGATTTCGAGACCACGATCCCGGAATTCGCGCTGGGCTATGCCTGGGACATTGTGCTGCGTGGCCGGGATGCCACGCCGATGGAAAACAAGAAGTAAGACGGTGGAGATGACTCAGATGACCCTCGTTCCCACTGCTTCCTCCACCGTCGGTCCCTACCTGCATATCGGCCTGACGCCGCTGCAGGTGTATGACATCGCCAAGGATGCCTCGAAGGGCGAAAAGATCGTGATCAGCGGTCGCGTCTTCGATGGCGAAGGCCAGCCGGTGCCTGATGCCTTGCTGGAATTCTGGCAGGCCAATGCCGATGGCAAATACGCCACGCCGGAAGACAGCCAGGACAAGCCGCTGGACGGCAAGTTCACCGGCTTTGGCCGCATCCCGACCGATAAGGAAGGCCGCTTCAGCTTCACCACCGTAAAGCCGGGTGCCGTGCCGGGTCCGGGCAATACGTTGCAGGCACCGCATATCCTGGTCTGCGTGTTCATGCGCGGCATGCTCAAGCACCTCTACACGCGGATTTACTTCTCGGATGAAGCTGCGGCCAATGCCAACGATCCGGTGCTGGGCCTGATTGAAGATGCCAGCCGCAAACCGACCCTGATCGGCGAGCGGACGGCGGGCAAGGCCGAGTATCGCTGGGATATCCGCATGCAGGGCGAAGGCGAAACCGTCTTTTTCGATTGCTGAGCGGCCTTCCGCCCAGCAACATGCCTGCATGACGACTCAGGACAATCCAGGTGGGCTGTTCGGCCCGCTGTTCCACGGTCCGGCAATAGGCGCGATCTTCACCGACCGCGCCCATCTGCAGGGCATGCTCGATTTCGAAGCCGCGCTGGCGCGGGCCGAGGCCAAAACCGGCGTGATCCCGGCGCAGGCCGCCGGGCCCATCGCCGCGCAATGCGATGCCGCGCTCTATGATCTCGGCGCACTGGCGGAGGCTGCTGCCAGAGCCGGCAATACCGCCATCCCGCTGGTCAAGGCGCTGACAGCTAAAGTGGCCGCCAAAGACAAGACGGCAGCGGGCTTCGTGCATTGGGGCGCCACCAGCCAGGATGCGATGGATACCGGCCTGGTGCTGCAGTTGCGTGCCGCGCTGGCGCTGATCGAGGCCGACCTCGCAAAACTCTCTGCCAACCTCGCCGCCCTGGCGCAAAAGCATCGCCAGACGCCCATGGTGGGGCGCACCTGGCTGCAGCATGCCCTGCCAATCACCTTTGGGCTGAAAGCTGCCGGTTGGCTCGATGCCATTGAACGCCATCGCGCGCGGATTGCTGAACTGAAGCCGCGTCTGCTGGTGCTGCAATTCGGCGGTGCCGCCGGCACGCTGGCTGCACTCGGCGACAAGGGTCTGCTGGTCGCCGAAGCGCTGACCGCCGAACTGAAGCTTTCTCTGCCGGCGACGCCCTGGCATGGCGCGCGTGATCGCGTGGTGGAATTCGGCACGGTGCTCGCCTTGCTGACCGGCAGCCTGGGCAAGATGGCGCGCGATATCGCGCTGCTGATGCAGACCGAAGCGGGCGAGGCCTTCGAGCCGGCCGGCGAAGGCAAGGGCAGCTCTTCCACCATGCCGCACAAGCGCAATCCAGTTGGCGCCGCGGCAGTGCTCGCCGCAGCGACGCGCGTGCCGCATCTGGCCGGCAGTCTGCTGTCTGGGATGGTGCAGGAGCATGAGCGCGGTTTGGGCGGCTGGCATGCCGAATGGCAGGTGCTGCCCGAACTGGTGCAGCTCAGCGCTGGTGCGCTGGCGCAGATGGTGGATATTGCTGGTGGCCTGGAAGTTCAGCCCGAGCAGATGCGCGCCAACCTCGATGCCACCAATGGCCTGATCATGGCTGAAGCCGTGGCGATGACGCTGGGTGCGAAACTTGGCAAGCAGGACGCACATCACCTGATCGAGGTGGCCTCGAAACGCGCCGTTGCCGAAAAGCGCCATCTGCGCGATGTGTTGGCCGAGGACAAGGCCGTGATGCAGCATCTCGACAGCGCCGCATTGGACAAGCTGTTCGACCCACTCGTCTATACCGGTGTCGCTGCCGCCCTGATCGACCGGGTGCTGGCGGCGCGCCGTTCCTGACACCAGACTAAACACCGGAGGAAACATGCCGCAACTCGCCACCGACGATGGCGTCTCCCTGCATTACCGGCTCGATGGTCCGGAGGATGCGCCGGTTCTGGTCATGTCGAACTCGCTCGGCACCGACCACACGATGTGGGACCCGCAGATGCCGGCTTTGCTGCAGCGTTTCCGCGTGCTGCGCTATGACACGCGCGGCCATGGCAAATCCTCCGTGCCCAAGGCGCCGTATCAGGTGGATCGCCTGGGCAAGGATGTGCTGGCGCTGATGGATGCGCTTGATATTCCGAAGGCGATGTTCTGCGGCCTGTCGATGGGCGGCATGACCGGCATGTGGCTGGGCGTGAATGCGCCGGATCGCTTTACTAAGCTGGTGCTGTGCAATACCGCCGCCAAGATCGGCACCGACCAGGTCTGGAATGACCGCATCGCTACCGTGCGCAAGAGCGGCATGGCGGCGATCACGCCGGGCGGCATCCAGCGCTGGCTGACGGAAGGCTTTATCAAGACCAGCCCTGAGACGGTCGAGAAGGTTTCGGCGCTTCTGTTGTCCACCGATCCGGAAGGCTATTGCCTTGCCTGCGGTGCGGTGCGCGACATGGACCAGCGCGAGAGCGTGGCCGCGATCCGTGCGCCCACGCTGGTGATCGCCGGCACCTACGATCTACCAACGCCGGCCACGGACGGCAAGCAGCTTGCCGAGACGATTCCCAATGCCCGTTACGTCGAGCTGCCGGCCGCGCATCTATCAAATGTGGAAGTGGTGGCCGACTTCACCAAGGAATTGACCGGCTTTCTGGCTGGCTGAGGAGATTTGCGATGGACGACAAGGATCGTTATGACGCCGGCATGAAGGTGCGGCGTGGCGTGCTGGGCGATGCCCATGTCGACCGTTCGCTGACCAAGATCACCGACTTCAACGGCGACTTCCAGAATTTCATCACCCGCTATGCCTGGGGCGAAGTCTGGACCGACACCACGCTGGATCGCAAGACGCGTAGCTGCATGGTGCTGTCGACCATGATCGCGCTGAACCGCATCGACGAGTTCAAGCTGCATGTGAAGGCCGCCTTCAACAACGGCCTGACCAAGAACGACATCCGCGCGGTGATCAAGCAGGCCGCCGTCTATTGCGGCGTGCCGGCGGGCAACAGCGCCACGCACTGGGCCGAGGAAGTCTTCGCCCAGATGGAGAAGGACGGCCACAAGTTCTGAGCGCGGCTTCCGCGCGGCGGCAGATATGAAAACGGCGCCTTGCGGCGCCGTTTTTCTATTCTGGCTGATCAGCAGCGATCAGTGAACGCTGCCACGCTGGCCGCCGTCACGATTGGCTTGGGGGCGCTGGCCCTGCGGCTTGCCGAAGCGGCGACCGCCGCCCGGCTTCTGGCCCGGCTTGGCACCCTGCGGCTGACCGCCACGGCCTTCGCTGCGATGGCCGCCGTTGCTGTCGCCACGACGATTTTCGCTACGCTGGCCGCCACGATGCTGGCCATGGCCATGCGGACGCTGCTGCTGCGGGCGGTTCTCGCTGCGCGGTTCGGCAGCGGTGGCCGCCGCCAGTTTCTCGTCGCCGCGACGGTCGGTCGAGGGGATGCGCTGGCGCGTCACCCTTTCGATGTCCCGCAGATAGGCGCGTTCGTCCTGCGCGCAGAGCGAGATTGCCATGCCATCCTTGCCGGCGCGCGCGGTGCGGCCGATGCGGTGGACGTAGCTTTCCGGCACGTTCGGCAGCTCGAAATTCACCACATGGCTAACGCCGGTGACATCGATACCGCGCGCGGCAATGTCGGTGGCGACCAGCACGCGGATGCGGCCGGCCTTGAAGTCGGCCAGGGCGCGTTCGCGCTGGCTCTGCGACTTGTTGCCATGGATCGCCGCGGCCGGCACGTTGCCGGCGCCCAGATGACGCGCGACCTTGTCGGCGCCATGCTTGGTGCGGGTAAAGACCAGGGCGCGGGTGATGTCCGGGTTGGCCATGATCTCCAGCAGCAGCGCGCGCTTACGCTCAGCTTCGATGAAGATCACCTGCTGGTCGATACGCTCGACCGTGGTGGCGGCCGGGGTCACTTCCACGCGTACCGGATCCTTCAGGAAGCCGGCGGCGAGCTGCGCGATGTTCTGCGGCATGGTGGCCGAGAAGAACAGGCTCTGGCGCTGCTTGGGCAGAGCCTGCGAGATGCGCTTGATCGCATGCACGAAGCCGAGATCCAGCATCTGGTCGGCTTCATCCAGCACCACGGTCTCGACAGCGTCGAGACGCAGGGTGCCCTGCTGCATATGGTCCATGAGGCGGCCGGGGGTGGCGACGAGCACGTCGACGCCGCGGGCCAGGGCCTGCACCTGCGGGTTCATGCCGACGCCGCCGAAGACGGTGGCGACGCTCAGCTTGGAGTCATGGCCGTAGGCGCGGAACTTTTCGGCGATCTGCGAGGCCAGTTCGCGGGTCGGGCTGAGGATCAGCGCGCGGCAGGTCTTGGGCGCCGGGCGGCGATTGCCGGCCGCGAGGCGATGCAGGATCGGCAGGGCGAAGGCGGCAGTCTTGCCGGTGCCGGTCTGGGCGATGCCGAGCAGGTCGCGGCCTTCGAGGACCGGCGGGATCGCCTGGGCCTGGATCGGGGTGGGCTGGGTGTATTTGCCCGCAGTGATAGCGGTGAGCAGGGCCGGGTTGAGGCCGAGATCGTTAAAGCTGGTCAAAAGAGAATCCTTAGAAAACGGCATACGACGGCGCAGGGCGTAAATCGCCTGCAGCGCAACGGTCATACGCGGGGACCGATGAAACGCCCCGCGTGACCTGGGTCGTAATGAGAGAAGGCTGAAGGCACCCGGCAGGACGAAAGAGCAGTTGGAGCGCTCCTCGTTCACGCGGCCTGGGCGCGAAAGTCCGTCGCTACAGGATGCGCAACGGCAGGCGCTATATGGAGTGTATAACGGCCGCCGTCAAGCGAAATAGCCAGTAACCGTCAGAAACCGTACAGTTCCGCAGGGTTATCGACGAATATTTTCTTCCGGTCGGCCTCGTTCGGGGCCCAGTCGAGCAGCAGGTCGAGCAGCTTGGACTCGTCCGGATAACCGAATTTGTCGGCCTGGGCATGCGGGAAGTTGGTCGCCCAGATCATGCGTTCGGGCGCGTGTTTGATCAGTGCCCTGGCCAGCACACCAACATCGTCATAGCTCGGCTTGCCGGTCAGCGAGGTCTCGTACCAGCCGGCCAGCTTGACCCAGACATTGCCGGTATCGATCAGGCGCAGCAGGCACTGGAAGGCCGGATGATCCACCGGCACCGGGTCGATGAACTTGCCGACATGGTCGATGATGATCCTGACCGGCAGGCGTTTGATCATCGCCTCGTGGTCGGGCAACTCACGACCGTTTAACTGCAGGAGCATGCTCCAGTTGAACGGCTTGATGCGGGCTGCCATTTGCTCGGCGACATCCAGCTTCAGCGTGCCGCCCAGCAGGTTCATCACGCGGACACCACGCGCGCCGCCTTTGGTCAGGCGTTCAAGTTCGGTATCGGCGACGCCGGGCTTCACCACCACCACGGCGCGGGCCCTGTCGTGGCCCAGTGCGGCGGTGCTGTCCATCACCAGCCGGTTGTCGTCGCCATAGGCATTGGCCTGCACGACGATCACGCGCTCGATGCCGAGCCAGTCCATCACCTGTTTGTATTCGGTGACACTCACGGCCGGCGGGGTCGGTGTGCCCGGGACGGTCAGGTAGCGGTCGTCATAGAAATGGATATGCGTGTCACAGGCACCTTTAGGCATCTGCAGCTTCGGCTTCGGGCCGGTGAAAACGCGGGTATAGCTCATGAGAGTTTCCGTTCAGGCGACGCGGTAGCGCTGCAGGGTGCCTTCGTCGGGTGTGAAACCGATGCCGGGCGTGTCTGGGATGGCAATGCGGCCATTGCTGGGCAGCGGGATATCCCGGCCGCAATACGCCGCAGGCTTCACATACATGTATTCGAACAGGCCGACGGCGGGCAGATGTGCGGCCATCTGCAGCGTGGCCCAGTAGCCCGGGCCGAAATAGGGCGAATGCGGCATCACAGTGCGACCGAGTGTGGCGGCATGTGTGGTTGCCTTGATAAATTCGCTGACGCCACCGACCTTGATCACGCTGGGCTGCGGAAAGGTCAGTGCTGCCGAGAGACGCTGAAATTCGACGGCCGTGCAGGCATTCTCGCCGGCGGATAAGGCGACGCCGAAACGGCTGAGCGCCGTGTGGGTCTCGTAATCCTCGGGCGGGAAGGTGGGTTCCTCGACCCAGTAGAGATCGAGCGCCTTCATCTTCGGCAGCATCACTTCGGCTTCGGCGAGGGTCCAGGCGCAGTTCACATCGGTGGTCAGGCGGATGTCGGGCCCGATGGCCTTGCGGGCGGCCTCGATGGGCTCATAGGCGATTTCATGCAGCTTGATGTCGCGGAAGCCTTCGGCCACCGCGCGCTTTGTCATCGCGGCAATCGGTTCGGGCCCGCCATAGCGCACCAGGCTGGCATAGGCGGTGATCTCTTCACGGACGCGACCGCCCAGATGCGTCGCCAGATTCTGGCCAGCGGCTTTGGCCGCCAGATCCCACAATGCGATGTCCACACCAGAGATGGCGAAAATGGTGATGCCGTAGCGGCCCCAGATATGCAGGTCCTGCTGCAGCTTCAGCGTGAAGGCGGCAACGTCGGTAATGTCCTGCCCGACCACCAGTGGTACGACAGTGTCGCGGATCAGGGCGCCGACGGCAGAGGCGCAGCCATAGGCGAAGGCCTCGCCCCAGCCGACCAGTCCGTCTTCGGTCTCTATGCGCACCAGCAGCGTGTCGAACTCGGTCCAGCCGCGTCGCTTGGCGCGCGGGCCGTCATAGAGATCGCTGAACGGGATTTTCAGCGTGACCGTATCGACGCTCTTGATGCGCATCGGGAGGTTACTTCTTTTTCAGCTTCTCAAGATCGTTGTTGAACTCGGCGCTGCAGAACGGCGTGCCGCCCTGGAAATAATCGCCGACCGGGTCTTTCGGCAGCTTCTTCTGGTTTTCCAGTGCTTCGGCGGCGAAATCTTCCGACTTGCCGCCCGGTTTGTAGCCCAGCGACAGTGCATGGCTGTTGTCCCACCAGGCGCGCTTGTTGTCGGACATGCCGTAGACGACCTCGTAGATCAGGCCGGGCTTTTCAAGGCCGAGACGGATCAACTGCACCAGGTCGTCGGGCCGCAGCCAGATCGCCAGCCGGCGCTCATCCAGTGGCTTGTCGCCGAAATTGCCGATGCGGATCGAGAGCACGCCGATATCGTGTTTGTGGGCATAGAGCGAGCCGAGCCCTTCGCCGAACAGCTTGCTGAGGCCATAACGCGTATCGGGCAGCGGCACGGCTTCGATGCCGATCTTGGTCGAGCGCGGATGGAAGCCCATCACATGGTTCGAGGAGGCGAAGACGACGCGCTTGACGCCCTGCTTGCGGGCAGCCTCGAACAGGTTGTAGCAGCCGATGATATTGGCGTTCAGGATGGTTTCCCACGGCCCTTCAACCGAGAACCCGCCGAGATGCACGATGCCATCGATACCTTCGCAGGCTTTCTCGATCGCGGCGGCATTGGCCAGGTCGGCGGCAATGAAAGTCTCGTCGCTGCGCAGGTCAGCCGGCGCTTTCAGGTCGCTCAGGATCAGTTCGGGATAGATCGGCTTGAGCAGCTGACGCAGGCGGGTGCCCACGCCGCCGCTAGCTCCGGTCAGCAGAACGCGCTTCATCTCGGTTTCCTCCTTGCGGGCCTTACAGCCGAAGTTTTATTGGGGGCCCATCTTGTCGATCAGCGCCTTGAGCATTTTATGCTCTTCTTCGCTGCAGTCGACCAGCGGCGTGCGCACCGGACCGGCGTCAAAGCCCACGAGCCGAGCGCCGGCCTTGATGATGCTGACGGCATAGCCGGGACGGCGATTGCGGATTTTGGAATAGGGCATGAAGAAGTCGTCGAGAATCTTGGTCCAGGCCGGAGTATCATCGGCAGTAATGGCGCGATAAAAGTCCATCGCCGTCTTCGGGATGAAGTTGAACACCGCCGAGGAATAGACCGGTACGCCCATGGCCTTGTAGGGCGCGGCGAAGAACTCGGCTGTCGGCAGCCCGCCGAGATAGCTGAAGCGGTCGCCCATCTTGCGGCGTACCGCCACCATCAGCTCCAGATCGCCGATGCCGTCCTTGTAACCGATCAGGTTGGGGCATTCCTCGGCCAGCTTGGCCAGATGATCCGGGCCGAGGCGGCAGATGCCGCGGTTATAGACGATCACGCCGATCTTCACGCTCTTGCAGATCGCGGCGACATGCCGGCTGATACCATCAGAATCGGCCTCGACCAGATAGTGCGGCAGCACCAGCAGACCGGCGGCGCCGAGACGCTCGGCTTCCTGGGCGTACTGGATCGCCTGGCGCGTGCCGTAACCGGTGCCGGCGATGATCGGTACCTTGCCCTTGCAGGTCTCGACGGCGGTTTTCACCACCTGGCTGTATTCATCCGGTGCCAGCGAGAAGAATTCGCCGGTGCCGCCGGCGGCGAACAGGGCCGTGGCGCCATAGGGCGCCAGCCATTCCAGGCGGCGGCGATAACCCTTGGGCTCGAAATTGCCGGCGGCGTCGAAATCGGTCACGGGGAAGGAGAGCAGACCGGTCGAAATCGCGGCCTTAAGAGCATTGGGTTCCATTCATCACCTCTGTCGGAAAGTAAACGGGTCAGGCGCTGAGCGGCGGCTCCATGGCCTTGCGCAGCCGCTCGCGGCTGTTGCTCAGATGCAGCCGCATCGCGGAACGCGCGGCATCGCTGTCCTGACGGGCAATCGCCTGATAGATGTCCTCATGCTCGCCGTTGACGCGGTTGAGATAGGCGGTGCGGTCGTCGGCGAAGAAGCGGAAGGTCTGCACTCGGGCGCGCGGGATCATCAGCGCGCCGAGATAGCCGAACAGATGCGTGAAATGCATGTTGCCGGTGGCTTCTGCGATGGTCTGGTGAAAATCCAGATCCGGCGCGATGGCATCCTCGGAGGCTGCAATCGCCGCCGCCATGCGGTCGAGCGCACCGCGCATGGCTTCCAGATGCTCGGGCTTGCGCCGCTGCGCTGCCAGTGCTGCGGCTTCGGCCTCCAGGCCGATGCGCAGTTCCAGCACGTTGATCACTTCCTTGATCAGGTCGAGGCTGTTTTCATCGATGCGGAAGGGCTGATTGGCGGCCGCAGCCTGCACGAAGGCGCCGACGCCCTGCTGCGTGGCCACAAGTCCGGCAGCACGCAAAGACGAGATCGCCTCGCGCACGACGGTACGGCTGACGCTGTACTGCTCGATCAACTCTTGTTCGCTCGGCAGCTTGTCGCCGGGCTTCAGGGTGCCCTTCACAATCCGCTCGGTCAGCGTCTTGATCAGCTGCGAGGTCAGGGTTTCGCGTCGGCGCAGTGCCGTCACAGGCAGGTCCTCCTTGGTCAGGGAAGAGGATTACCACCCCCTAGCTTGTATGACAACCTACAGGCTGTGCTTTTTGAGCGTTAAGGACTAGGAAGCGCTGCGGCAGGCGATAAATCCTATAAAGCAATGCATACATAAGCATTTATCCACAGGGTGGGCAAAATTTGGCTTGAGGTCTCGCATTGCCGTTGACTCGGATTTCTGAAAATGTTGTATGATGACACGACGACTAACCTGTGTCGTGAACGGGCCGGCGAAAAGCCGTCCGATAGGGAGGAGACTAAAAATGAAGACTCGTAGCATGGCCCGCGCTCTGCTCGGGCTGGCCATTGTGGCCGGTTTCGCCGGTACGGCCTCGGCCAAGGAATTCCGCTCCTCGGATGTGCATCCGATGGACTATCCGACCGTCACCGCGGTCGTGCAGATGGGCAAGCTGATCAACGAGCGCACCAAGGGCAAGCACAGCGTGAAGGTGTTCGGCCAGAGCGCGCTCGGCTCAGAGAAGGACACGATCGAGCAGACCAAGCTGGGTGCGCTCGACATGGTGCGCGTCAACAGTTCGGCCTTCAACAACATCGCGCCCGAGACTGTCGTTCCGGCGCTGCCATTCGTGTTCAAGTCGACCGCACATATGCGTAGCGTGCTGGATGGCCCGATCGGCGACGACATCCTGAAGGCGCTGGAGCCGCAGGGCTTCATCGGCCTGGCCTTCTATGACAGCGGCGCGCGTAGCTTCTACACCACCAAGAAGCCGATCAAGACCGTGGACGACATGAAGGGCATGAAGATTCGCGTGCAGCAGTCCGACATGTGGGTCGCGATCATGCAGGCGGTGGGTGCCAACGCCACGCCGCTGCCCTATGCCGAGGTCTATACCGCGCTGAAGACCGGCGTGGTTGATGCGGCCGAAAACAACTGGCCGTCCTACGACAGTTCGCGTCACTACGAAGTCGCGAAGTTCTACAGCATGACCGAGCATTCGCTCGCGCCGGAAATCCTGGTCTTCTCCAAGCGGGTCTGGGATACCCTGCCGAAGGATGAGCAGGACATCATCCGCAAGGCCGCCAAGGAATCGGTGCCCTTCATGCGCAAGCAGTGGGATGACCGTGAGGCCGCTTCGCGCAAGACGGTGGAAGCCGCCGGCTCGCAGATCGTCACCGACATCGACAAGAAGGCCTTCCAGGCTGCCATGCAGCCGGTCTATGCCAAATTCGCTGGCGACGACAAGCTGAAGGCGCTGGTCAAGCGCATTCAGGACAGCAACTAAATCATATCGAACGATTAAACAAAGCCGGGAGTATCCATGCTGCGTTGGTTAACCCCCATCAATGCCTGGATATCCCGGCTTTGCATGTATGTGGCAGTGGCGGGCCTGCTGGGCATCGTCACCGTCGTCACCTACCAGGTCTTCGGCCGCTATGTGCTGAACGACACGCCCACCTGGGCGGAAAGCCTGGCGCTGGTCTTCGTGCTCTACGTGACCATGTTCGGCGCCGCCGTCGGCGTGCGCGATGCCGGCCATATCGGTCTGGAATCGATCCTGGTCATGCTGGCCCCTGAGCGGTATCGCATCTGGTTCGAAGTGCTGATTCATATCCTGGTCGCCATTTTCGGCATGGTGATGGGCTGGAATGCCTGGGTGCTGGCTGAATCGGTCATGCCTTACAAGATCCCCAATCTCGGTCTCTCCGAAGGTCTCAACCATATTCCGCTCGCGTTGGCTGGCGTGCTGATCACGCTGTTTTCGCTGGAGCACATTCTCGCCCTGATCGCGGGCAAAGAGGTTCGCCCGTCATGGCACTGACCATTCTCGCCATCTGCTTCTTCGGATTTCTGATTCTCGGCGTTCCTGTCGCTTTCGCCATCGGTCTCTCGGCGATCGCCACCATCGTTTATGAAGGCCTGCCGCTGGCCGTGGTGTTCCAGCGCATGTCGGCCGGCATGAATATCTTTTCCTTCCTGGCGATCCCGTTCTTCATCTTCGCCGGCGAATTGATGCTCTATGGCGGTGTCGCCGACCGTATCGTGAAATTTGCCAAGGACACCGTGGGCCATATCCGCGGCGGCCTCGGCATGTCGAATGTCATGGCCTGCACCCTGTTTGGCGGCGTGTCAGGCTCGCCGGTGGCCGACGTGTCGGCCATGGGCGCGGTGATGATCCCGATGATGAAGAAGGAAGGGTATGACGCCGATTACGCGGTGAATGTCACCACCCATGCCTCGCTGGTCGGCGCGCTGATGCCGACCAGCCACAACATGATCATCTATTCGCTGGCGGCTGGCGGCAAAGTGTCCATTGCCGCGCTGATCGCGGCTGGCCTGATCCCGGCCGCACTGCTGACGCTCTGCATGCTGGTGGCCGCCTATCTGGTGGCGATCCGCCGCGGCTATCCGGCCGGCACTTTCCCGGGCTGGCCTGTGGTGCTGCGCTCGGCGGCCTCCGCGGTGCCGGGATTGTTCGTGGTGGTCATCATCATCACCGGCATTCTCACCGGTGTGTTTACCGCCACCGAGTCTGCGGCGATTGCCGTGGTCTATTCCATCCTGCTGGCGACACTGCTTTACAAGTCGCTGACCTGGCGCCAGTTGATCAAGGCCGCCGCCAAGGCGGTCAAGACCACGGGTATCGTGCTGCTGCTGATCGGCGTATCGAATACCTTCGGCTATCTGATCAGCCTTTACAGCGTCGCCGAACTGACCGGCAAGGCACTGGAAAGCATCACCACCAATCCGTGGATGATGTTCCTGCTGGTCAACCTGATCCTGTTCGTGCTTGGCACCTTCCTCGATATGGCTGCCACGATCCTGATCTGCACGCCGATTTTCCTGCCGATCTGCATGCAATATGGCATGGGCCCGGTGCAGTTCGGCATGCTCATGCTGATCAACTGCGCGCTGGGCCTGAACACACCGCCGGTCGGCACCACACAGTTTGTCGGCTGCGCCATCGGCGAGATTTCGATCGGGCAGGTGATGAAAACGATCTGGCCCTTCTATGGCGCGCTGATCGCGGCTCTGTTCCTGGTCACCTATGTGCCGCAGTTCTCACTGTTCCTGCCCAATCTCCTTTTGGGCCCCACCCATTAACACAAAAGTTTTGTGAAAGGCTTGGCGCGGATGCTCCTTCTGGCTATGGCTTAGGCCAGCCAGAAGGAACTTCGCATGCTTGCCGCTTCGCCTGCCGCCGACGACCGCGCTCCTGCCAATGATCGGGATTGGGTCAACGATGCCCTGCGGCGCATTGATGCCGATTTCAACCGTTCGGCCGACACGCATCTCTTCCGCCTGGAACTGCCGGCCTTTCCGGGTCTGCCGCTCTATTTCAAGGATGAATCGAGCCATCCGACCGGCAGCCTGAAGCACCGCCTGGCGCGCTCGCTGTTTCTCTACGGGCTGTGCAATGGCTGGATCGGGCCGAAGACCACCATCGTCGAAGCTTCCTCGGGCTCCACGGCAGTCTCGGAAGCCTATTTCGCCCGCCTGCTGGGCCTGCCGTTTGTGGCCGTGATGCCGAAGACCACCTCGGCGGAGAAGATCGCGCAGATCGAATTCTATGGCGGCCGCTGCCATCTGGTAGATCAGGCCAGCCATGTCTATGCCGAGGCCGAGCGGCTGGCGCGCGACTGCGGTGGCCATTACATGGACCAGTTCACCTATTCCGAACGCGCCACCGACTGGCGCGGCAATAACAACATCGCGGAGTCTGTATTCGAGCAGATGGCGCGCGAGGAATTCCCCGAGCCCGCCTGGGTCGTGGTCGGCGCCGGCACCGGCGGCACCTCTGCCACCATCGGCCGCTATATCCGCTACCATCAAATGGAGACGCAGCTCTGCGTGGTCGATGTGGAGAATTCCGTCTTCCACGATTTCTGGCAGAGCCGCGATCCGTCGCTGGTGCATTCGAAATCCTCGCGCATCGAGGGGATCGGACGGCCGCGCGTCGAGGCGTCATTTATGCCCGATGTGGTGGACCGCATGATCCGGGTGCCGGATGCCGCCTCGCTGGCGGCGATGCGACTACTGTCGAAGCTGCTCGGCCGGCGCGTCGGCGGCTCGACCGGGACCAATTTCGTCGGTGTCCTGACCTTGCTCTGCGAATTGAAACAGGCGGGGCAGCAGGGCAGCGTCGTGACCCTGCTGTGCGACAGTGGCGACCGCTATGCCTGCAGTTACTACGATGACAAGTGGCTGACCGGGCAGGGGATCGACATCGCGCCGGACCTGGCACGGCTGGAGCGCATCGTCAACGAGGGCTGCTGGCAGGGCTGAGCGGATCGCGCTAGTCTCGGGGCCTTGCCATGACGAGGTCCCGATGTCCGAAGCCAAACTGCCCGAGTCCGTCGATCTGCTGATCACACCGCGCACGCGCGATCTGGGCGAGGGCTTCACTGTCCGGCGCGTGCTGCCCTATGCCAAGCGGCGACATGTCGGGCCTTTCGTTTTCTTCGACCATATGGGGCCGGTGCAGTTCGAACCCGGCCAGGGCCTGGATGTGCGGCCGCATCCGCATATCGGACTCGCCACCGTCACCTACCTGTTCGAGGGCGAGATCATGCATCGCGACAGCCTCGGCGTGGTGCAGCCGATCCGGCCCGGCGACGTCAACTGGATGGTGGCCGGCAGCGGCATTGCCCATTCCGAGCGCACGCGGCCTGAACTGCGCGAAAGCGGCGCGCCGCTGCATGGCATCCAGTCGTGGTTTGCATTGCCGCAAGCACATGAGGAAACCGAGCCGACCTTCCATCACCATCCGGCCAGCAGCCTGCCCGAGATCGAAAAGCCCGGCGTGCATCTGCGTCTGATCGCGGGCAAGGCCTTCGGCGTGGAATCGCCGGCGCAAACGTTTGCGCCGATGTTTTATCTCGATGCGCAGATGAGCAGCGGCGCCATGCTGCCGCTGCCCGACGACTATGAGGAACAGGCCGTCTATGTCGCCATCGGCGAGGTCGAACTGGATGGCCAGGTGTATGGCGAAGGCACCATGCTCGTGCTCAAGCCGAATGTCCGGCCCAGGATCACCGCGCGTGGTGCTGCACGTCTGATGCTGCTGGGTGGTGCGCCACTCGATGGCGAACGGCACCTGTGGTGGAATTACGTCTCGTCGTCGAAAGAGCGGATTGAACGGGCCAAGGCCGACTGGCGCGCGGCCAACTGGCCGAAAGTGCCGGGCGAGACAGAATTCATTCCGCTGCCTGAAGGGATGTAACGGGGCATGAAGCGCGCGACACCTCGTAGCGAAGAATCCTATCGCACGCAGCTGCGTGCGCTACAGATCGAATTGGTGCGGCTGCAGCGACACCTGATCACCAGCGGCGGCAAGCTGCTGATCCTGCTGGAAGGGCGCGACGGTGCCGGCAAGGACGGTGCCATCAAGGCGATCACCGAGCATATGAGCCCGCGCGAATCCCGCGTCGTCGCGCTCGGAAAGCCGTCGGATCGCGAGCTGACCCAGTGGTATTTCCAGCGCTATGTTCCGCATCTGCCGGCGGCGGGTGAATTCGTCCTGTTCAACAGGAGCTGGTATAACCGCGCCGGTGTCGAACATGTCATGGGTTTTTGCAGCAAGCCGGCCTATGAGGAATTCCTCACCACGGTGCCGGTTTTCGAAGACCTGCTGATCCGCGACGGTATTCACCTGTTCAAATACTATCTGGATATCGACAAGGCCGAACAGAAGCAGCGTCTCGCTGCTCGACGCAAGGATCCGCTGAAACAGTGGAAGATCAGCCCGATCGACGAGGCGGCGCTGAAACACTGGAGGGATTACAGCGCCGCGCGCGACGTCATGCTGTCGCGCACCAGTACACCGGCCTCGCCCTGGACGGTGGTGCAGGGGAATGACAAGCGGGTGGCCCGGCTCAACCTGATCCGTGACCTGCTTAGCCGCGTCGATTATAAAAATAAAGGTAAAGCCAAGTTGCTGGCCCCGGACCGGGAGATCGTGTTTCCGTTCGAGGCCGCGGCGCTTGGCGATGGCCGGCTGGCGAAATAGCCGGCGGCTATTCGCGCCAAATATCGCCTCTCCGCACTGGAAGACAGGGTTCTAGAGCGCTAACTTTCTCCCCTTTTGAGGAGAGGAACGACTGCCATGACCCAGATCAAACATGCCGACCTGCTGCGCCGCCAGGCCTATATCGATGGTGCCTGGGTGGGGGCAGACAGCGGCAAAAGCTTCAAGGTCACCAATCCGGCCGATGGCAGCGTGATCGCCGAAGTGCCGGATATGGGTAAGGCCGAGACGAAGCGTGCCATCGAGGCCGCGCAGGTGGCCTGGCCGGCCTGGGCCGCGTTGACTGCCAAGCAGCGCGCGACGATCCTGCGCAAGTGGAACGATCTGATCCTGCAGAACCAGGATGATCTCGGCGCGCTGATGACGCTGGAACAGGGCAAGCCGCTGACCGAAGCCAAGGGCGAGGTGGCCTATGGCGCCAGCTTCGTCGACTGGTTCGCCGAGGAAGCGCGCCGCATCTATGGCGATACAATCCCCGGTCACGCCGCGGATAAGCGCATCGTGGTGATCAAGCAGCCGATCGGTGTGGTGGCCGCGATCACGCCGTGGAATTTCCCCATTGCCATGATCACCCGCAAGGTGGCGCCGGCGCTGGCCGCAGGCTGCCCGGTGGTGGTCAAGCCGGCGGAAGACACGCCGCTCTGTGCGCTGGCGCTGGCCTGGCTGGCCGAGCAGGCCGGCATCCCGAAGGGCGTGTTTAACGTCATCACCTCGTCGCATGGCGCCGAGGTCGGTGTGGAACTGACCACCAACCCCATCGTGCGCAAGGTGTCCTTCACCGGCTCGACCGAGGTCGGCAAGATTCTGGCGAAGCAGAGTTCCAGCACGCTGAAGAAGCTGTCGCTGGAACTCGGTGGCAATGCGCCGTTCATCGTGTTCGATGATGCCGATATCGATGCCGCTGTGACGGGCGCGATCATTTCCAAATATCGCAATACCGGACAGACCTGCGTCTGCACCAATCGTTTCTTCGTGCAGGAGAAGGTCTACGACGCCTTCGCCGCCAAGCTGACCGAGGCCGTGAAGAAGCTGAAGACCGGTCCGGGCTTCACGGAGGGCGTGAATCAGGGCCCGCTGATCAACCAGGATGCGCTGGACAAGGTCGAGCGGCTGGTCGCCGATGCCAAGGCGAAAGGCGCCAAGGTGCTGGTCGGCGGTGCGCGCCATGAACTGGGCGGCACGTTCTATCAGCCCAGCGTGATCGGTGATGCCACCACAAAGATGGAGTCGGCACAGGAGGAAATCTTCGGTCCGGTCGCGCTGCTGTATCGTTTCAAAGATGAAGCCGAGGCGATCAAGCTGGCCAACGACACGCCTTATGGTCTGGCCGCCTATTTCTACAGCCGCGATATCGGCCGCGTCTGGCGTGTGGCCGAGAAGCTGGAATACGGCATGGTCGGTATCAACGAGGGTCTGATCTCGACAGCCGAAGCGCCGTTTGGCGGCGTGAAGGAATCCGGGCATGGCCGCGAAGGCTCGAAATACGGCATCGACAGTTTCATCGAGCTGAAATACCTCTGCTTCGGCGGCGTGTGAGGCGAGGGCGTCATTGCGCCATACCCTGAAGGTATTGGTCGCGCCGCGCCGCGATCTCTATAGTCAGGGAACCGACGGTCCGCAGAGACCGCGGCTGCCCAGACTGAAATGAGGATCGCATGACGGATCGTTTCGATGTTGTGATTATCGGCGGCGGCATTGCCGGTGCCGGCGCAGGGTATGAACTGGCGCGGGCCGGTAAGAAAGTTGTCTTGCTCGAGCGTGAGAGCCAGCCGGGCTACCACACCACCGGCCGCTCGGCCGCGCTGTTCGCCGAGACCTATGGCAATGCGCCGATCCGTGCGCTCACCGTGGCGAGCCGCGATTTCCTGATGAATCCGCCGGCCGGCTTCGCCTCCGTGCCGATCCTGACGCCGCGCGGCGCACTGCATATCGGCAGCACGGCGCAGTCGGCCGAACTCGATGCCAAATTCGAGGACATGCGCAAGCTGGTGCCCAGCGTGAAGCGCATCTCGGCGTCGGAGACGGCGGCGCGGCTGCCGATCCTGAAGCCGGAAGCTATTAGTGGCGGGGCGTTGGCCGAGCCTGACGCCATGGATATCGAGGTGCATGCCCTGCATAACGGCCTGCTGCGCGGCATGACCGCTGCCGGGGGTCGCCTGGTGACCGATGCCGAAGTGACCGGCATCAGCCAGTCCGGTGCCGACTGGTTGATCGAGAGCACCCAGGGCGTGTTTTCTGCTGCGGTGGTGATCAATGCTGCCGGCGCCTGGAGCGATGTGGTAGCCGGCATGGCCGGCGTGAAACCCATTGGCCTGAAACCGAAGCGGCGCACGGCCGTCACCTTCGATCCGCCCAATGGCATGGACATCCATGCCTGGCCGATGGTGATCGATGCTGACGAGCAGTGGTATTTCAAGCCCGATGCCGGCCGCATCCTGCTGTCACCCTGCGATGAGACGGATTCTGAGCCGACCGATGCGCAGCCGGACGAGATGGATATTGCCATCGCCATCGACCGGCTGGAGACCGTGTCCACCCTGCAGGTCCGTCGCCTGGCCGCGAAATGGGCCGGACTGCGCAGCTTCGTGGAGGACCGCACGGTCGTTTGCGGTTTCGACCGGGAAAAGCCCGGTTTCTTCTGGCTGTCCGCCCAGGGCGGCTATGGCATCCAGACCTCCGCCGCCATGGCCAGGGTTGCGGCGGCGCTGGCGCAGGGCCGCGGTTTGCCGCAGGATGTGGCCGATCTCGGCGTGACCGAGAAAGACCTCAGTCCAGCACGCCTCCGGTAAGATGAACGCGCCCTTCGCTCCTGCCAAAAACCCGACGACCGGCCATAGCGCCTGCCCGCATGACTGCCCATCGACCTGCGCGCTGGAAATCGAGCTGACGCCGGACGGCCGTATTGGCCGGGTGCGGGGTGCGGAGGAGAACAGTTACACGGCGGGGGTGATCTGCGCGAAAGTTGCGCGGTATGCCGAGCGTGCCAATCACAAGGAGCGCCTGCTGCAGCCGCTGCTGCGCACCGGTCCGAAAGGCAGCACGCAGTTCAAGCCGATCTCGTGGGAAGAGGCGCTCGACCGCACCGCCGAGGCCTTCATCGCCGCCGAGAAGAAGCATGGCAGCGAAGCGGTCTGGCCATACTACTATGCCGGCACGATGGGGTTGGTGCAGCGCGACGGCATCAACCGTCTGCGTCATGTGAAGAAATATTCCGGCCAGCATTCCACCATCTGCGTTACCCTGGCGCGCGCCGGCTATATCGCCGCGACCGGCAGCCTGCATGGCCCGGATCCGCGCGAGATGGCGAAAAGCGACCTCGTCGTGATCTGGGGCACCAATGCGGTGCATACCCAGGTCAACGTGATGACCCATGCGGTCCGCGCCCGCAAGGAACGCGGCGCCAAGATCGTGGTGATCGATGCCTATCGCAACGCCACGGCGGAGCAGGGCGATGTGGCGCTGATCCTGCGACCCGGCACCGACGGTGCCCTGGCCTGCGCCGTGATGCATGTGCTGTTCCGCGACGGCTATGCCGACCGCGATTATCTGGCGCGTCATACCGATGCGCCGGCTGAACTGGAAGCACATCTGCAGGACAAGACGCCGGAATGGGCATCTGCTATCACCGGGCTGACGGTCGCGCAGATCACCGATTTCGCGCATCTGCTGGGGCAGACCAAGAAGCACTATATCCGGCTCGGCTATGGCTTCGCCCGCAGCCGCAATGGCGCGGTCAACATGCATGCCGCCACCTGCATCGCCTCGGTCACCGGCGCATGGCAATACGAAGGCGGTGGCGCTTTCCACAATAACGGTGCGATCTTCCACTGGAACAAGACACTGATTGATGGCCTGGATGCGGTCGATCCGTCGATCCGCATGCTCGACCAGTCGCAGATCGGCCCGGTGCTGACCGGCGATGCGAAGGCCCTGCGGCATGGCCCGCCGGTCACCGCGCTGCTGATCCAGAATACCAATCCGATGGAAGTGGCGCCGGAATCCGAACTGGTGAAGCGCGGCTTTGCGCGCGACGACCTCTTCACCTGCGTGCATGAGCAGTTCATGACGCTGACCGCGAAAATGGCCGATATCGTCATGCCGGCCACCATGTTCACCGAACATGACGACATCTACCAGGCCGGTGGGCAGCAGCATATCCTGCTCGGGCCCAAACTGGTCGAGGCGCCGGGCGAGGCGCGTGAAAACCATTATGTGATCCGCGAACTGGCAAAACGGTTAGGCGCGCAGCATCGCGGCTTCGAGATCAGCGCCATCGAGATGGTGGAAGAAACGCTAAAGAGTTCGGGCTGGCCGGATGTGGCGACGCTCCGGGCTCAGAAGTGGCACGACTGCCAGCCGGATTTCGACACCGCGCATTATGCCGAGGGCTTCGCCTGGCCCGACCGGAAATTCCGCTTCAAGCCCGACTGGGCCGGCATGGGCCCGGATCACGAGGGCATGCCGGCTTTGCCGGATCACTGGCTCAGCATCGAGCCGGCGACCGACGAGCATCCGTTCCGCATGATCACCTCGCCGGCGCGCAATTTCCTCAATACCAGCTTTACGGAAACGCCGACCTCGGTGAAGCGCGAGGGCCGGCCGACGCTTTTCATCCATCCCGAGGATGCCGCCGCGCTGCAGATCGCCGATGGCGAGTTGGTGCGGATCGGCAATCGCCGCGGCAATATCCGGATTCACGCCAAGCATTACGGCGGCGTGGTGCGGGGCGTGACGGTGGTGGAAAGCATCTGGCCGCATAGCGCCTTCGTGGACGGCATGGGCATCAACGCACTCACCGGTGCGGATGCGGCGAAACCCAATGGCGGCGCGGCTTTCCACGACAATGCTATCTGGGTCCGCAAGGCATAGCCTTGCGGTGGGCCATCTGGGTCCGCAAAGCCTAAGCCCCACCACCGATACAATCGGGACAATAAACCACTTGGCCGCCATTGGCCGCGCTGGCAGCATCGCGCCATGCTGAAAATCCATGGTCACCCGAACTCGATCAATGTGCGGAAAGTGCTCTGGCTCTGCGCCGAACTCGATTTGCCCTATGAGCGCGAGGACTGGGGCGGTTACGGCCGGTTCCGCTCGCTGGACGAACCCGCCTTCCGCGCGCTGAACCCGGTGGGGATGATCCCGGTGATCGAGGATGGCGAAACCGTCGTCTGGGAATCCAACACCATCCTGCGCTATCTGGCTGCGAAGGCGGCGCGCCACGATCTGTTGCCCGCCGATCCTGCCGGTCGTGCGCGGATCGAAAGCTGGATGGACTGGCAGGTCTCGGATTTCAACGGCAGCTGGCGTGCCTGTTTCCAGGGCCTGGTGCGGCGCAATCCTGCCTTCAGACCGGAGGACATCGCAGCCTCGCTGCAGCAGTTCAATGCCATGGTTGGTCTGGTGGAAACGCAACTGGAGAAAACCGGCGGTCATATCGCCGGTGCGGCATTCACACTGGCGGATATCCCCATCGGGCTTTCTATCCATCGCTGGTATTCAGTGCCGATGGACCAGCGGCCGGCCTATTCGCAGGTCGCGGCCTATTACGACCGTCTGAATACGCGGCCGGGCTATCGCGCCCATGGCCGCAATGGCGTGCCGTAATAACTCCACCGCCGTCATACCCGGCCTTGTGCCGGGTATCCATCTCCGTTGCGGCCGGGTCAGGACCTGACAGAGCTGGCAATGGTTGCCCGGGACAAGCCCGGGCATGACGATTGAGGGTGAGGCGGGCGTAAGCTTCAGAGCCGCCTGCGCGTCAGCAGCGATCAGAAAATCGCTTTGAAGATGCCGAGCCAGACGAGCAGTCCGGTGACGAAAACGATGCCGAGGATCCAGGCGATAGCTTTGAGCATGGGCAATAACCTTCCGGGGTTCTGGCAGTAAAACGCCAGAAAATGGCGGAGGTTCCTTGACCGAAGGTTGCCTCAGCCCTTTCGGGTTTTCAGCAGGTCGACCACGTCATCGAAGACATAGGCCCCGGTGGCGATCACCGAGGGGTGGCGATGTTTCTCGGCACCATAGACCAGCGGCGCGCCATCGGCCGTTGTCACCCGGCCGCCGGCTTCGCGTACCAGCAGGTCGGCCGCCACCACATCCCAGTCGCTTTTCTCGGTCAGGCTGATCGCGGCGTCGAATTTGCCGGCCGCCACCAGCGCCATGCGATAGGCAATCGAGTTGCGATAGGCGAAATCGGCCTTGGCGGTACGGGCGAGCCAGCCATGCCGCTCGAAGGTGCGGCGCGAGGCCAGGAAACGCGCTTCCATCAGGCTGGCATGGCCCGAGGCCTGGATCGGCTTGCCGTTGAGCAACGCACCGCCGCCGGCGGTGGCCTCGAACATCTCCTCGCTGGCGGGATTATAGATCGCGGCAATCACCGGCGCGCCATCCTGCATCAGTGCCACGCAGATGGTGAATTCGGGTTTACCCTCGATGAAGGCCCGCGTGCCGTCGATGGGGTCGACGATCCAGCGCGTGGTCGTGCTGCCGTTCTGGCCGCTCTCTTCACTGAGCCAGCCGTAATCCGGCCGTGGGCCGCAGAGCTTTTCCTTGAGCAGCGCATCGACCGCGAGGTCGGCTTCGGAAACCGGATCGTTTGGTTTCTTGTGCCATGACTTCACGCCGTTGCGGAAGAAGTTCAGCGCAATCGCACCGGCCTCCCGCGTGGCGGCCAGGGCGAGGTCGTGATCCTGACGGAAAGAGCCTGCCATCAGCGCGGGCCTTTCATCGGCCTGCGACGGTCATGCCGTCGATCCGCACGGTCGGCGCATCGGTGCCGAAGCGGATGGTCAGGTCGTTGGCCGGCACCAGATTGGCAAACATCTGCTTCAGGTTGCTGGCAATCGTGATCTCGGCAACCGGTTCGGCCAGCTGGCCATCGCGGATCACAAAGCCGGCGGCGCCGCGGCTGTAATCGCCGGTCACACCGTTCACACCCATGCCGATCAGATGCGTGACATACAGGCCTTCCTTGATATCGGCCATCAGTTCGGCTGGCGTCTGCTTACCGGGCTGCAGATGCACATTGGTCGGTGAGGGCGAGGGCGGCGAGGATGTGCCGCGCGAGGCATGGCCAGTGCTCTGCATGCCGAGTTGACGCGCCGTGGCGCAATCCAGCAGCCAGGTAGTGAGGCGCCCGTCTTCGATCAGTGAGCGCGTGGGCGCGGCGACGCCCTCCAGGTCGAACCAGCGCGAACGGAAACCACGACGGCGCAGCGGATCGTCAATGATGCTGATGCCCGGCGCAAAGACCATTTCGCCCAGGCGATCCTTCAGGAAGGACGTGCCACGTGCGACGCCGGCACCGTTGATGGCGCCGAGGAAATGGCCGATCAGGCCCGACGAGACGCGTGGATCGAATATGATCGGCATGGCGCCGCTGTCGAGCTTGCGCGGATTGAGGCGCTTGACGGCGCGTTCGCCGGCCTTCTTGCCAACGCTTTCCGGCGAGGGCATGTCGCTTAAGTAAGTGCGGGCCTCGTAATCGTAATCGGTCTCCATGCCGGTATCCTTGCCGGCGATGGCGGAAACCGAAATGCTGTGCCAGCCGATCCAGCCGGCACCGTTGAAGCCTGCCGTATTGGCGTAGGCCGACATGCTGAAGGCGCGGCCGGCGCTGCCGCCTTCGGAATTGGTCACGCCGTTCACCGCCATGGCGGCATCTTCGGCGGTTTTAGCGCGCTCCAGCAGCTGCGGCATTTCCAGTTCGACGCCATCGAACAGATCGAAATCCTGCGGCTGCTTCGCCAGCTGCGACGGATCGGGCAGGCCGCAGAAGGGATCTTCCGGCGCCACGCGCGCCATGCTGATGGCGCGGCCGACCAGTTCCACCAGTGTGGATTTGGCGAAGTCGGTGGTGGAGACGCAGGCCTGGCGCTTGCCAAGCAAAACGCGCAGGCCGAGTTCGCGACTCTCCGAGCTTTCGACATCCTCGGGCTGGCCCAGCCGCACGCCGGCGCTGAGCGAGCGCGATTCATGATACAGCGCGTCGGCATTCTCCGCGCCGGCCTTGCGGGCGGCGGCGATCAGGTCGGCGACGAGGGATTGGGCCTCTGCGGCGCGTTTGGCAGTATCGGACATGGAAATGGCTCGGTCTGAAAAATCGGAAAATGGTCAGGCGTCGGTCTTATCGTCCATCCTGTAGGACATATAAGCAACGACTGCGACAAAACAACCGACGATCCAGGCCAGCGGCTGCAGCGGCCCATGCCAGTCCTGCCAGTCGTCAGACCCAAGGCCGGTGACGCCGGCCAGCTTGGCCACGATCTGGGTCGCCAGATCCAGCGTGATGGCCCCGATGCCGATGCCCAATCCTGCCGAGAAGGCCAGGTTCCAGGCGCTGCGCAGCAGGCTGGTGGGATGCCACCAGGGCAGCAGATCGCGGTCGGCGGCCTGGGGCTTGCGGAACAGGGAGAGTGGCTGGCGGAAACGCATGGTCCCAGCAGGCATCAATCCGTCGGGCAGGTCAACTGCCTATGTCACTATTCGTCATGCGGGGTATGACATGCAGCGCTCCGCCCTGACCCCATTTGTCATGGCCGGACTTGTTCCGGCCATCCACGCCTTCCTCTTCGGGTAACAAAGACGTGGATGGCCGGGTCGAGCCCGGCCATGACAATGTAGGTAGAGCAGAATAGGCTCAATGAATGGTCGGCGTCGGCTCTGGCGCGTCGGCTTCCGCGGTGATCGCGGGCCGCGCCAGGATCCACAGCACCATGCGGTCGCGCAGGCCCCGGATCGGTTGCGGCTTCAGCGCCACCATATCGCGCACCGCGCCGAGATCGCCGCGGGTTTCGTCGGTCAGCTTGTCGACAAAAGCCTGGCTGAGACAGAGCTGGGCATTCAGCCCGCGCGTCATCTGTTCCAGCCGATGCGCCACATTCACGGTTTCGCCAATCAGGGCGTATTCGATGCGGGTTTCATCGCCGATATTGCCGAGCGTCAGCGGGCCATAGTGAATCCCGACGGCCAGTTGCAGCGGCACCTGCCGCAGCAGCTTGCGCTGACGATTGAGAAGATCCATCTCGCGCAGCATGGCGCGCGCTGCCAGCAGAGCGGCCGACGCGTCGCGCTGTCCCGCGCGGGGTGTACCGAACGAGGCCATGATGCCGTCGCCGAGGTATTTATCCAGTGTGCCGGCATTGTCGGCCACGGCGCGCGACAGACGCTGATGCACTTCACGCAGGATGCCGATGGTCTGTTCCGGCGTGTGATCGTCGGCGATCTGGGTGAAGCCGACCAGATCGGCGAACAGCACGGCCGCCTCGATCTGCTGCACCTGCCCGAGGGCATCGTCCATGCGCGACAGCTCCTCGGCGATATGCGGCGAGAAATGGCGCGACAGGTTGCGGCGCGCCCGTTCGCTTTCCACCTGGCGCGCCAGCAGGGTACGCGACCGCGCCACGGCGATGGCCAGGATCAGGCCGATCAGCCCGATCAGGATGATGCGCGGCAAGAATTCCCCTGCCCGGACATTCCAGGGGTCGAGGATATAGGCAACCCGTTCGGCCACCGGCACATGCAGGATGTTGTCGGTGCGGCTGCCGAAGGTGACATCGGGCTGCATGACGATATACATCGTGCCGAGCGTCCAGCAGATGATGGCGGCCAGCGTGGTATTGAGCACGGTGCGCGCCGACTGACCGAGCGCGGACAGCACGACGAACAATGCCACATACAGGATAGTGTCGAAACCGAGCCGCATCGGCGGCGGCATCTGGCTGTGGTCGAAGGGATTGGGCAGCACGATGGCGGCGGTCAGCAGCGCCATGTCGATGAAGGGAAACAGCCAGTGCATCCAGGGCCGGTCGAGTCCGGGTTTGCGCAGCAGCAGCTGGAGATAGGCCGAGAAGGCGAAGGCGCCGAGATAGCCGTAGTAGTTCAGGGCCAGCGGCCAGCCCATTTCGATACTCAGAATGGTGGCGACGATGATGCAGACGGCGTAGCGCAGGCCGATGGTCAGCCGCAGCGCCTCGTATTCCTCATGACGGAAGGCTTCGGTCAGCCGTTCATTCTCGGCGGCGGCCTTGTTGCCGCCACCGCAAACCTGATCGCGCAGGTTTTGCCATATTTCGTGTCGCCAAAGCCCCATGGGCCTGGTGCCTCGCCCTGTCCCTGTCGGCCGATTGTCGCCAGTCCGGACCGGCGTCGTCAATCGGCGGCCATGTGACAAAGGTCATAGTTGAATGGATCGGGCTACTTCCAGATCGGTTTGCCGCTGCCCGGCAGGCCCAGTTTGGCCCATTTCTCGGTCACGGTGCGGATCACATCCTCGTCCATGCGGATTTTCTCGCCCCATTCACGCTTCGTCTCGGGCGGCCATTTGTTGGTGGCATCCAGACCGATCTTGCTCCCTAAGCCGGATTCGGGCGAGGCGAAATCGAGATAGTCGATCGGGGTATGTTCGACGAAGGTGACGTCGCGCGCCGGGTCCATGCGGGTCGACATCGCCCAGATCACGTCCTTCCAGTCGCGCGCATTGATATCGTCGTCCACCACGATGATCCACTTGGTGTACATGAACTGCCGCAGGTAAGACCACACGCCCATCATCACGCGCTTGGCATGGCCGGGATAGGCCTTCTTCATGCTGACGACGGCGACGCGGTAGCTGCAGCCTTCCGGCGGCAGCCAGAAATCGACGATCTCGGGGAACTGCTGGCGGATCAGCGGTACGAACACATCGTTCAGCGCTTCGCCCAGTACGCTCGGCTCATCCGGCGGCCGACCGGTGAAAGTGCTGAGATAGATCGGATTGCGCCGCATCGTTATGGCGGTCACCGTGAAAACGGGGAACTGCTCGACCGAATTGTAGTAGCCGGTATGGTCTCCGTAAGGACCCTCGTCGCGGTAATCCTCCAGCGACACATGGCCTTCCAGCACGATTTCGGCTTCGGCCGGCACTTTGAGCGGGATGGTCTTGCAATCGACCAGTTCGACCTTCTTGCCGCGCAGCAAACCGGCGAACTGGTATTCCGACAATGTGTCGGGCACCGGCGTCACCGCCGCGAGAATGGTGCCCGGATCGGCGCCGATCACCACGGCGGCCGGGAAGGGCTCGCGCTTGCCGGCCTGCTTCCAGCGCTGGTGCTGCTGCGCGCCGCCACGATGCTTCAGCCAGCGCATCAGGGTCTGGGTCTTGTTCAGCACCTGCATGCGGTAGATGCCGAGATTGAAACGGTCGGTCTTGTCGCTTTTGTTCGGACCCTGCGTCACCACCAGCGGCCAGGTGATCAGCGGCGCCGGCTCGCCCGGCCAGCAGGTCTGGATTGGCAGCCTGCTCAGGTCGATGTCGTCGCCCTGCAGCACGACCTCATGCACCGGCGCGCTGCTCACGGTCTTCGGCGTCATCGACAGCACGGTCTTGACCAGCGGCAGCAGTCCGAGCGCCTCTCTGAAACCGCCGGGCGGTTCGGGCTGGCGCAGGAAGGCCAGTGTCTCGCCGACATCCTTCAGTTCCTCCGGCTTGCGATCCATGCCAAGCGCCACGCGATCGACGGTGCCGAACAGGTTGACCAGCACCGGGATGTCGCTGGGCGTGCCATCGGCGCGGACCGGCTTCTCGAACAGCACGGCAGGCCCGCCCTCGGCCAGCAGGCGCGTCTGGATCTCGGTCATTTCCAGCACGGTGGAGACCGGTTCCTTCACGCGCACCAGCCGGCCGCTCTGCTCCAGCAGGGACATGAAATCGCGCAGCGAGGCATATGGCATCAGACAGCTTCCGTCCGGTTCGGGTCCGGTTTATGCGTGGCGAAATACAGGCCCGGCAGCACCAGCGCCGCGCCGAGCCAATGGTAGAATGCAAAAGCCTCGCCGAGAAGCAGCCAGGCCATCACAGCCGTGTAAACTGGTGCCAGATACAGCATCAGTCCGGTGCGGTTCGGGCCCAGATGCTTGGTCATATAGCCAAAGGTGGCATAGGCGCCCACGCCTGGCACCAGGACCAGGGTGGCGACCGCGGCGATGGTTCTCAGGTCGAATGCGGGAGGCCCGATCACGGCCAGTTCATAGGCCTGCACCGGCAGCATGACCACGACGCCAGCAAAGGCGATGGCCGACAGCCGCGCGGTGACACTCAAAGAACTGCGCCAGTGTTTCAGGTAAACGCTGTAGAGCGCCCAGGAGATCGCAGCACCGAGAATGATCAAATCACCCGGCGTGAAGGTGAGATGCAGAATGGTGGTGATGTCGCCGCGCAGGATGATGGCCAGCACGCCAGCCAGCGCCAGCGCCGTGCCGATGCCTTGGCGTAGCGAAAAGCGCTCGGCGAACAGCATGCGGCTGAGCAGGATGATCATCACCGGCGAGGTGGCGTAAATGAGACCGATGTTGGTCGCCGTGGTGGTGAAGGCGCCGTAATAGACCCCGGCGCCGCAGATGCCCATGCCGAGGAAACCGAGCGCCAGCAGGTGCCGCCATTCGCGGCGCAGGGCCGCCCGGCTGCGCCACAGCTCACGGCCGCAGAAGGGCAGCAGCACCAGCACCACGCCAATCCAGCGCAGTTCGGCCAGCGCGACCGGCGGAATCAGGCCGGCGGTGGCCCGCGCCATCACCATATTGGTGGTGAACATGGCGGGGGTGACGAACAGCAGAATCTGGGCGATGCGCAGATCGCGAGCGGAGGAAGTGGCGGGCGTCATGGCGGGGAGACTACGGCGGGGTTGCAATACAGACCAGTCCTTGACCCGGTGCCTTTGGCCGCTTAAGCCCATGGCATGCGCCGTTTTCCTGACCAGTTTGCCGATCTGCTGACAACCCGGGGCGAAGCCGTGCTGGCGGGCCGGCATGCGCAGGCCGGTGCGCTGGCCCATCCGCGTACGCGCTTCCTGGCGCTGGGTGGCCTGATCGATCCAAAACAGGCGAAGGCGATGGCGCTGTTGCTCGAGAAGAGCCTGCAGCCTTGCCTACGCGAGATGGCGCAGCCAATTCCGCCTGAGACGATCTGGGAAGAGACGCGGAACTATGCCGAGCAACTGCCCAAGACGATGCGGCAGCAGACGACTCATCTCGACAATCCGCGTTCGGCAGCCTTCAAAGTGGCGAAGGACATCGGCCTGATCGACTGCCTGCGCTCAGACAGCTACCGGGCTTTCGCAGCCGCCTTGGCCGGCCGGCCGCTGAAGAAGAAATACGGGTTACAGGCAATTGCCTATGGCGCCGGCGACTATGCCGGCCCGCATACCGATCATCATCCGGAAGAGCCTGAGGCCGCGCGCGGCTATCTGGACATGCATCTCAGCTTCGCGACAACAGCCGTGCGCGACCAGTATCTGGTCTACGCTAAGACCGGGCATTTCACCGAGATGGTGGAGGTGACGCAGACACCAGGCCTGGTCACGGCCTACCGGCTGCCCTTCTGGCACTACACCACGCCGCTGCGGGCCAAGCCGAAACAAGAAGCTAAAGCCCGCCGCTGGGTGCTGCTGGGGACATTCCTGTTCAACGATACCTGATCGTCACCCCGGGCTTGACCCGGGGTCCCATTTTTTTGCGCGGCGCGAAATGGGATCCCCGCCCGTCGCGCTTTGCGCGACAGTATATGTAAGGCGGCTACGCCGCCGGGCGCGGGGATGACAAAGTAAAAGACGCGTAGGGTTAAGGTGCGAGATAGCCGCGCTTTGGTGCCGGGCCGAGCGTGCCGCCAGCTTCCTTAACGGCCTTGATATAGGCGGCTTCCGACTTGTAGGGGCCGAATTTCTTGAAATCATCCGGGGTGCAGGGCGTCAGCATGCCCATGCTGCCGGGCTTGATCTTGAAGTAGCCGCCATCGCGATGAATGATCGGAATGATCTTGCCCTGGCGCGTGAAGACGCGACGCATGGTGGCCGAATGGCTCTTCATCGTGTCGTATTCGTCGGGGTCGAGTTTGAAGATGCGCTCAAACGCCGCAATCATCTCGTCGACGAATTTGCGCTCGACCACCTGCATGTTGGAAATGATCCAGCAGCGATCCTCGAAATCCCAATAATAGGTCAGGCCGATGAAATTGCCGGCCTTATCCAGATACGGATAGAAGGGGAAAGAGCGGCAGGCGATGGTGCGGTTGTCGCGCTCGCAGAAAGCCGCGCCCTTGCATTCGATGGCGCAGGCATTGGAATTCAGTTCATCGACGATCCGGCGCGAGACCGCGTCGTTCGGCTTGTACTTGAACCAGAGGTCGGTGCGGCCCTTCAGCAGCTGGAATTCCGCCTTGTCCACCACCGGGATGGCATTCTCTGTGGTGCAGCAGACCGGCTGGCCGCCGTTCAGCGGCGCACATTTGCGGCCGCAATCCACGAAAGCCAGATTGGCATTGTACTGCTTGTACAGGCTGGCGAAGTCTTTGGCGCTGATTCGGGGCTTTTTCATGCGCGCGAAGATACGCGCCGCCCCTGTTTTCGCCAAGCGATAATGGACTGCGCCAAGTCGAAAGCTAGCCCAATAAGAAAGCAGCGAAGAGGATCAGGCCGGTATCGCGGTTTGCCCGGAATTTCGTCAGGCAGTCGGCGCTATCATCCAGCCGCAGCGTCAGCACCTGCCAGAGGAAATGTGCGGTTGCCAGCCCAAGCCCGACCCAGTAAGGCCAGCCGAGCCCGGCCATCCAGCCGACCAGGGCCAGGCCGAGCAGGGTGAGGTCGTAAAAGCCGGCGATCCACAGCCGCGCATGGCTGCCGAACAGCCGGGCGGTGGATTTGACCCCGATCAGGGCGTCATCTTCCTTGTCCTGCAGGGCATAGATGGTGTCATAGCCCAGCGTCCAGACGATGCCGGACAGGTAAAGCACCAGCGCGATCCAGTCGAGCCGGCCGCTGACCGCGGCATAGCCCAGCACCGCGCCCCAGTTGAAAGCCAGTCCTAAAAAGAACTGCGGCCACCAGGTGAAGCGCTTCATGAAGGGGTAGATGGCAACCAGTCCCAGCGAGGCGACGCCCAGCCAGATCGCCAGCACATTCATCTGGATCAGGATGACGAAACCGACCAGCGCCTGCGCCACCAGCCAGATCCAGGCCTGCGTCACCGTCACCTGGCCCGACGGGATCGGGCGCAGCCGGGTGCGTTCGACCTTGCCGTCGAAATCGCGGTCGACGATGTCGTTGAAGGTGCAGCCGGCACCGCGCATCACCAGCGCGCCGATGCCGAACAGGGCGATCAGCCAGTGATCCAGCTCAGCTTCTGGCGGACGGGCCAGGGCAATGGCCCACCAGCCGGGCAGCAGCAGCAGCCAGGTGCCGATCGGGCGATCCAGCCGGGACAGCCGGGCATAGGGCCGCCAGCCGGCCGGCAACCAGTGCTCAACCCAATTGTTGGCGGCATCCGCTGGCGCTTGATCGGTGACTTCCGGGTCCGGCTTTGTCATAACGCTTCGTGTAGTCCAGCCCAATGCGCCAGACAAGCTTAATGACCGATACCATCAAGGCCCGCCTTCATGTGACCGACGCGCTGAGCGCGGGCGGTTCCGTCATGCTGGCCGACGATCAGGCGCATTACCTGCGCCACGTGCTGCGCCTGGAAGCCGGACAGGCCGTGGCTTTGTTCAATGGCCGCGACGGCGAATGGCGCGCGGTTATCGCTGAGGCCGGAAAGAAGGGCGTGCGGCTAAATCTTGAAACGCAGCTGCGCCCGCAACAGCCGGTATCGGATGTCTGGCTCTGCTTCGCGCCAATCAAGCAGGGCCGCATCGAGATGATTGTCGAGAAGGCCACCGAGCTTGGCGCCGGTCGCCTGCTGCCCGTGATCACGCGGCGCACGCAGATGCAGAAGGTGAATACCGAGCGACTGGCGGCGCATGCCCGCGAAGCCGCCGAGCAGTGCGAGCGACTCGATGTGCCCGAAGTGGCGCCGGCGGTCACGCTGGAGAAACTGCTGCAGGACTGGCCGCAGGGCCGAAAGCTGTTCCTCTGTGCCGAGCGTAACGATGCGCCATCGCTGCTCGCGGCTGCGAAGGGCGAGGGGCCTTGTGCTCTGCTCATCGGCCCCGAAGGTGGTTTCGCGCCGGAGGAATTGACACAGATCATGGCCCTGTCGCAGGTGGTGACGGTATCGCTGGGGCCGCGTATCCTGCGGGCGGAAACGGCGGCGATTGCCGCCTTGGCGATTTTACAATCCGTTCGGCAGAATTAGCGTCATCGAACGGCAGCCTTACGGGGCTGGACAACAGAGCTTGGCTGCCCCATATGCGGAACGGCCGTTCGGCTCGCACCAGCAGTCCTGCGTAAACGATAATAATAAGCACTGAGGTTTTCATGTCCGGTCCCGCCCAGGCCCCAGAGACGCCGATCACGTCCAAGGCGCAGCTTGTTGAATATCTGGCCGAGGGCAGCAAGCCGGAAGCCGACTGGCGCATTGGCACCGAACACGAGAAATTCGCCTACAACACCTCTGATTTCCGCGCGCTGCCCTATGAGGGCGCGGCCAGCATCAAGGGCCTGCTCACTGGTCTGCAGCGCTTTGGCTGGGAACCGGTGATCGAAGGCGACAATGTCATCGCGCTGACCATGGACGGTCAGTCGATCACGCTGGAACCCGGCGGGCAGTTCGAACTGTCAGGCGCGCCTCTGGAGACCATTCACCAGACCTGTATCGAGGTCTCGACGCATCTGAAGCAGGTGCGCGAAGTGGGCTCTGAGGCCGGCATCGCCATGATGGGCCTGGGCTTCAATCCGAAATGGCGCCGCGACGACATCCCGGTGATGCCCAAGGGCCGCTACAACATCATGCGCGCCTATATGCCCAAGAAGGGCAATCTCGGCCTCGACATGATGCTGCGCACCTGCACCGTGCAGGTGAACCTGGATTACGGCTCCGAAGCCGACATGGTGAAGAAATTCCGCACCAGTCTGGCGCTGCAGCCGCTGGCGGTTGCGATGTTCGCCAACTCGCCTTTCACCGAGGGCAAGCCGAATGGCTTCCTGAGTTATCGCAGCCAGATCTGGACCGATACCGACCCCGACCGCACCGGCATGCTGGGTTTCGTCTTTGACGATGGCATGAGCTTCGAGCGCTATGTCGACCACGCACTCGATGTGCCGATGTATTTCAGTTATCGCGACGGCAAGTATATCGATGCCTCGGGCCAGAGCTTCCGCGATTTCATGGCCGGCAAACTGCCGGCCCTGCCGGGTGCCCTGCCCACCATGCGCGACTGGGCCGACCATATCACCACGCTGTTCCCCGAAGTGCGCATGAAGCGCTTCCTCGAAATGCGCGGTGCCGATGGCGGCCCGTGGTCGCGGCTCTGCGCGCTGCCGGCTTTGTGGGTCGGTCTGCTGTATGACAAGACCGCGCTGGATGCCGCCTGGGATCTGTGCCGCGACTGGACGCTGGCTGAGCGCGAGCAGCTGCGCCTTGATGCGCCGAAATACGGTCTGCACACGCCGCTGCGTGGCCGGCCGCTGAAGCATTATGCCGAGCAGATGGTGCAGATCGCCATGAACGGCCTGAAGAACCGCTCCCGTCTGTCGCCGGCCGGCGAGGACGAGACGCATTTCCTCGAACCGCTGGTGCGCATCGTGGAAAGCGGCGAGACGCCGGCGGAAGCCCTGCTGAAGCTTTATAACGGTCGCTGGAACAAGTCGGTCGATCCGGCCTTCACCGAACTGGCTTACTGAGCCACGCTTTCAGCTTTTCAGGTTCGTAAAGGCTGCGCGGCAGATCGGCCGCCAGCACCGCCGGCGGCGTTGCCATCGCCTGACGCAACTCCGCTAAGGCAGAGCGTGCCTGTACCCAATCGCTGCGCTCGGCCTGCTGCGCGATCCGCGCCAGCTGGCGCGACCATTCCTCCAGCAATCCGCGGCTGCCGCGCATATCATCCTCGGCAAAGCGCTCGTGGATGAAGCCGATCTGGCCGCGGATCATCACGGTCATGCGTTCGGCCAGCACTGGTTCTTCCTCGGCCAGCGGCACACGCAGCGCATCGAGATAGCGGGTCAGATCGGCGAGATCCTGCCGCAACGAAACTGGTTCGTAGACGACGGCAGTCGGCTGCAGTTTTTCCTGATAGGCGACGAGCGCATCCAGCAGCAGCGCATCGGGTTCGGCGCCGGAGAATTCCGTCACGATCACGCGGCGGGTGAAGTCGCGCAAAGATGCCGTGCGACGGTCCAGCCCGAAACGATCCTTGGTCTTCACGCCGCGTAAGCTGGGAATCTCCAGCGGGTTGTCGCTGCCGTCTTCGCCACGCAGGTTCCAGAAGGCATGGCTGACGTCGATGCTGCCGGGTTTGTTTGAAAGCCCCGGGATGAGGAAGGCGGTGGTGGCGAATCCATTGGCGTGACAGGCCTGGCAGGACAGCCCGGCCTTGCGCGCCGTGCCGCCCAGCACGTCCGGGCTGCGAAACGCCAGCCGCCCGAACTCGACGTAGAAGCTCTGCCTCTCTCCGCCTTCAAGCTGCTCCTGCGGGTGCCGTGTGAGCGCGTCCACCGACAGGCTGCCGGGCGGCAGCCATTCCAGCGCACCGACAAGCGACTGTGCCTGTGCTGCCAGAGACGGCAGCACAGCCAACAGCACACCGAGCACAAGCCGGCGCATGGCAGGAGTAATCAGTCGTCGCGGTGGTAGGGCAGGCCGTGATTCATCTCGCGCGACGGCTGCTCGCATTCGCAGTCGCCGACGATCTTGGCCGGCACGCCGGCCGCCGTGCAATGTGCCGGCACCGGCATCAGCACCACGCTGCCGGCGCCGATCTTGGCGCCTTCGCCGATCTCGATATTGCCGAGAATCTTGGAGCCGGCGCCGATCAGCACGCCGCGGCGGATTTTCGGATGGCGGTCGCCGGTTTCCTTGCCGGTGCCGCCCAGCGTCACGTTCTGCAGCATCGAGACATCGTCGTCGATCACGGCGGTCTCGCCGATCACCACGCCGGTGCCATGATCGATCAGGATGCCGCGGCCGAATTTCGCCGCCGGATTGATATCGACGGCGAAGACTTCGGAACTACGGCTCTGCAGCAGGAAGGCCATGGTCTCACGGCGTTCGCGCCACAGCCAATTGGCGACACGATGCGCCTGGATCGACTGGAAGCCCTTGAAGAACAGCAGCGGCTTCAGGAAGCTCCTGCAGGCCGGATCGCGTTCGTTCACCGCCACCAGATCGGCGCGCACAGCATGACCGATATCGGGGTCGGCAGCGAAGGCGTCCTCGATCACTTCGCGCAGGCCCAGCGCCGACAGTTCGGTACTGCCCAGCTTCTGCGCCAGGATATAGCTGAGTGCATCTTCCAGCCGCTCGTGATGCAGCACGGCCGAATGCGCCATGCTGCCGAGCAGCGGTTCCTGCTGGGCCGTATGGGCGGCTTCCTCGCGGATGCGCTGCCAGACCGGATCATGTTTCAGCAGATCGACGCTGCTGTATTTCTTGCCAAGACTTGCGGGCATGGGACTTCCCCCTTGTAAAGCGATCGGCCGGGGCTTACGCCGCCTTGGCCGTACCGCCGACAGTCAAACCTTCAATCAGCAACGTCGGCTGGCCGACGCCGACCGGAACGCCCTGGCCGGACTTGCCGCAGGTGCCGATGCCGGTATCCAGCTGCAGGTCATTGCCGACCGCCTTGACCTGCTTCAGCACTTCGGCGCCGGCGCCGATCAGCGTGGCGCCCTTGATCGGCGCGCCGACCTTGCCGTTCTCGACCATGTAGGCCTCGGTACACGAAAACACGAACTTGCCCGAGGTGATGTCGACCTGGCCGCCGCCGAAGTTCACAGCATAGATGCCTTTTTTGACACTGCCGAGAATCTCGGCCGGGTCGCGGTCGCCGGCCAGCATGTAGGTGTTGGTCATGCGCGGCATTGGGTTATGGGCAAACGACTGCCGCCGGCCGTTGCCGGTCGACTTCACGCCCATCAGGCGGGCATTCATGCGGTCCTGCATCAGGCCCTTAAGGATGCCATCCTCAATCAGCATGGTGTTTTCGGTCGGCGTACCTTCATCGTCGATGGTGAGCGAGCCGCGGCGCTTATCGATAGTGCCGTTGTCCACGATCGTCACACCCGGTGCGGCGACGCGCTGGCCCATCAGGCCGGAGAAGACCGAGGTCTTCTTGCGATTAAAGTCGCCTTCCAGGCCATGGCCGATCGCTTCATGCAGCAGGATACCGGGCCAGCCCGCGCCCAGCACCACCGGCATTTCGCCGGCCGGCGCGGGCACGGAGTCGAGGTTGACCAGCGCCTGGCGCAGCGCATCGTCCACTTCGGCCTGCCAATGCGACGGATCGAAGAACTGCTTGTAACCGACGCGGCCACCGGCGCCGCGGCTGCCGCTTTCCATGCGGTCGCCCTGGCCGGCAACGACAGACACGTTCAGGCGAACCAGCGGACGGACATCCTGCATCAACTGGCCGTCGGCGCGCAGGATGGCAACTGCCTGCCAGCTGCCGGCCAGCGACACCGACACCTGTTTCACGCGTGGATCCTTGGCGCGGGCATAGGCGTCGATGGCCTGCAGCAGTTCGACCTTCTGCTCGAAGGGGATTTCGTTCAGTGGATTGTCATCGCCATAGAGATGACGGTTGGTCGCGGCCGGGCCCAGGCTCATCTCGCCACCATGGCCGGCGCGTACGGCGCGGACTGTGGTGGCGGCGCGCTTGATGGCGGCCTCGCTCAGTTCGGAAGCATGGGCATAGCCAGTCTGCTCACCGGAGACGGCGCGCAGGCCAAAACCCTGCGTGGTGTCGTAAGCGGCGGCCTTGAGGCGGCCATCGTCGAAGGTCAGGCCCTCGGACTGGCTGTATTCGAGGAACAGTTCGCCGTCATCGGCGCCATGCAGGGCATCGCCGACAATGCTGTCCAGCCGGGCACGGTCGAGGCCGGCGCGGGTGAAAAACAGTTCCTGGGCGGTGGATGCACCGGTCATGACGGACCTCTAAGAAAGCCTGAAAATCAGGAAAAACAGGACGACAACCTGTCGTGCATAACTATATGGCGTCGGCGTTCAGAAAAATACAGCCCCCTTGCGCGGGGCGAGTGATCAATTACCGGCGACGGCGGTCGCTCTGCTTCAGCAACTCGCCCATATCCTCGGGCGGCACCGGCCGGCTGATCAGATAGCCCTGCAACTCGCTACAGCCCACGCCGCGCAGGAAGTCGCGCTGCGCGGCAGTTTCCACGCCCTCTGCCACCACGGGCAGATCGAGACCGTTGGCCATACCGATCATGGCGCGGACCAGTGCGATGTCGCGGTCGTTGCCGGGCAGGTCGGCGATGAAGGCGCGGTCGAGCTTGATCTTACGTATCGGTAACCGCTGGATGTAGCTGAGCGAAGAATAGCCGGTGCCGAAATCATCCAGCGCGGCATCGATGCCAATCTCGGCCAGTTCTTTGATCGCCTGCACGGTGGCTTCCATATTCTGGATCGCGGCCTGCTCGGTGATCTCGATACCGATGAAGGGCACCATGTCCGCTTCTTCTGCGGCCAGCTTGCGGAAATAGGTCGGCAGGTCGTCGCGGATGAACTGCTGGCCCGACACGTTGACGAAAACGCGGCGCGGTTCGATGCCGCTGCGGCGCCAGCTGCGGATCTGCTCGGCGACGCTGGCAAACACCCAGCGCGTGATCGCAATGATGCTGCCGGTCTCCTCAGCCAGCGGAATGAATTCGGCCGGCGAAATCGGGCCGAGATCGGGATGTTTCCAGCGCAGCAGCGCCTCGATGGCGCAGATCGCGCCAGTCGTGGTTTCCACCACCGGCTGGTAGACCAGGTGGAATTCGTTGTTCTCGATGGCGGCATCGAGATTCATCGTCAGGCGCAGGCGACGCTCGGCCGCGCGGGTCATTTCCGGACTGTAGAAGCGTGTGGAATCGCCGCCGGCGGAGCGTACCAGCTTCATCGCCAGCTCCGCCTTGGCCAGGGCATCGCCGATCTTCTCGGCGGGATCGTCGACGATGGCCGCGCCCATGCTGACTTTGAGGGGGACCAGGCGACCTTCGGCGGCGACCGGCTTGGTCAGATGCTGATGCACGGTCTGCGCGAGGTTCAGCGCGTTGTTCAGGTCGAGGACGCCGGCCAGCGCGGAGAACTGGTCGGCGGCAATGCGTCCGATCAGCGCTTCGCGCGGCAGCACTTCGCCAAGACGTTCGGCGATATGCTTCAGCACCAGATCGCCGATGTGATAGCCGAAGCCCTCGTTGATATCGCGGAAACCGTCCATATCGAGATTGAACAGCACCCACAGGCCGCCATCGAGGCGATGCTGCGCGCCCAGCATGCGTTCGGTTTCCGCAATGAAGCTCGCGCGATTGAGAATGCCGGTCAGCGGGTCGTTGCGGCTGGCGAATTCGGCGCGCAGCTCGACGTCGCGGCGATCCGAGATGTCGCGGATCAGGCCGATAAAGGCCGGACCGTCCTCGCCGGCATATTCGCCGACGCTGATATGGATCGGGAAAATCTCGCCGGATTTCTTGCGGCCCAGCGTGTCGCGGCCCAGCCCGAGAATCTTGGCGCGCTTGGTGGTGAGATAGTTGCGTACATAAGAATCGTGGCCTGAACGGAATGGCTCAGGCATCAGCAGTTTGACATTCTGGCCATTCAGCTCGCCCGCGGCATAGCCGAAGATCGCCGCGCAGGTATCGCTCGCATTGATGATCACGCCATGGCCATCGATGGTCAGCATGCCTTCGTTCATGGTCGACAGCAGGCTGCGCAGGGTTTCGGCCAGGCCGCCATCGGCCTGCCGCTGCGGTGCCGACTGCTCCGCCTTGCGCTGCTGCGGCACGGGCTGCACCGGGGCGGGCGCGAGCGGTTCGACGGGCGCCAGCGGCGGTGTCCATTCCTGGTCCGCATCCGACAGCAGGCGCCAGTTCGGGAAGGTCATCTGCGCCTGGGTGCCGCTGCCCACGGCGCTGCTGAGCGACAGCGAGCCGCCATGCAGTTCCATCAGGCGCTTGCTGATCGACAGGCCAAGGCCGGTGCCGCCATGCTGGCGCGCGACTTCCGCCTTGGCGAGCTGGAAGGGCTCGAAGATATGCTCCAGCCGCTCGGGTGTAATGCCGATGCCGGTGTCGATGACGGTCAGCGACGGCGTGCCATCGGGAAGCTGGCGGAACACCACGTCGATCGTGCCACCGCTGGGCGTGAATTTCACGGCATTGCCCAGCAGGTTGATGAGCACCTGCTTGATCACGCGCTCATCGGCACGCAGCTGCGGCAGCGTATCGGACGACAGGTTGCGCAGCGTGATGCCGCCGCGCTCGGCCTGCGGCCGCACCATGGTCAGCGCCGACTGGATCACGGTGGAAAGGTCGACGGCCTTTTCATCCAGCGCGTAATAGCCCGCCTCGATGCGCGACATATCGAGAATGTCGCCGATCAGCGCGAGCAGATGCGTGCCCGAGCCGTTAATGTCGCGCGCGTAATCGACATAGCGTGGCACGCCAACCGAGCCGAACATCTGGTCGCGAATGATTTCCGAGAAGCCGATGATGGCATTCAGCGGCGTGCGCAACTCATGGCTCATATTGGCCAGGAACTGGCTCTTGGCCCGGCTGGCCTCCTCGGCCTGCCGCAATGCCGACTCGATGCGGCGTTGCTGGCGATACTGTTCGGTGATGTCGCGGCCCGAGCCGCGATAGCCCATGAAGCGGCCATTGGCGTCGGAAACCGGCTTGCCGTTGATCTCGATCCACAGCTCGGTGTCGCCCATGATCGAGCAGTAGCGGAAGCCGCGGAAAGGTTCGTGGCGGTCGAGCTGGCGCCGGTGTTCTTCCCAGAACAGGGTGTCGGATTCGTTGTCGCCCTGGATGGCGACCTCCCAGCGGCAGCGGCCGAGGAACAGGCTGCGCAGCGCCGTGGTCTGGCCGCCCGAGGATTCGGAGATCCAGGTAAAGCGGTGGTCCCCGTCGGTTTCCCAGAACCAGTCAGAGGCCAGCTCGGCGAAATCGCGCAGCTTATATTCGGCCACCTGCAGGGCGACCTGGTGCATCCGTTCCGGCGTACTGGCCTCGGCGATCACCATCAGGCCGTTCACGCGGCCATTGTTGTCGTTCAGCGGCGCCACGGTCAGGCCCTGGCAGAGCCAGCCATTGGCCCAGCGGATCAGGGTATTGCCGATCTGGCGCCGGCCTTCGCGGCGGGTCTGGTCCAGCAGGTCGCGGACCTTGGCGGCTTCACCCAGCGCAAAGCCGGCCGAGAGTCCCTGACCGGCCAGGGCCTCGGCGTTCATTTCGGTTAAGGCAGCATAAGCCGTGTTGCAGGACACGTATCGGTAGTCATCGCCCGGGCCGTACTCAACCGTGAATGCGGGTCGGTCGAGCCAGTCGAGTATGTCCTGCGTCAGTTTACGCTGGTTCGGATCGAGCATGCCTGAAGCCCCCGGGAGAGGGCAGCTTAGGGGGGCGGCCGGGATGGTGCAAGCGCAAGCCAAATCAATGCTTAAGGGGCCGGGGAAGGGGGGTGCGCGGGCGGAGCGACAAATCGTCGCAGAAAGGCGTCGGACAACGGCCGGCAGACTGTGCGCGCGAGATGCGCCGGTGTATGGTCCGGCCTCGAAAGTGTTTAGACTCCCAAGTCATTAACGAGGGTATTGAACGATGGGGTGGACTTCGTTTGCGGCCGTCCGCAGGGCCGCAGGCCGTGTTTCGGCTTTGACCGCGGCTCTGGCCGTCCTGATCTCTGGCGCGGCGCTGGCTGCCGATAACGGCACGCCCGGCCTGCCGACGCCCTGGCACCTGGGCATGCAGCCCTCGGTGAGCCCGGTGGCCACCGAGATGCACAATTTCCATGATCTGCTGATGTGGATCATCACCCTGATCACGCTGTTCGTGCTCGCGCTGCTGATCTACGTGATGGTGCGCTTCCGTGCCTCGGCCAACCCGGTGCCGTCGAAGACCTCGCACAACACGCTGATCGAAGTGCTGTGGACCGTGGTGCCGATCCTGATCCTGATCGTGATCGCGGTGCCGTCGTTCAAGCTGCTTTACTACGCTGACAAGACCGCCAAGCCGGAACTGACCATCAAGGCGATCGGCAAGCAGTGGTACTGGAGCTACGAGTATCCGGACAACGGCAACTTCACCTTCGACGCGACCATCATCCCCGAGAACGAGATCAAGCCGGGCCAGCATCGCCTGCTTGAGACCGACAACGTGGTGGTTGTGCCGGTGGACACCAACATCCGCCTGCTGCTCACCGCCGCCGACGTCATCCATGCCTGGGCCATGCCGGCCTTCGGCGTGAAGAAGGACGCCGTGCCGGGCCGCACCAACGAGACTTGGTTCCGCGCCGAACGCGAAGGCACCTATTACGGCCAGTGCTCGGAAATCTGCGGCGCCTACCACGGCTACATGCCGATCAAGGTGCAGGTGGTTTCCAAGGACGCCTACGCAAAGTGGGCCGAAGAAGCCAAGCAGAAGTTCGCAACTGTCGACGGTCCGTCGCCGCGTCTCGCCGACGCGCGCGCCGCCCAGTAACCGCAAGATTTAGGACCAGGGGAGCGCAATGGCTTACAATCAGGCCCACGCCCATGACGGCCACCATCATGACGATCACCACACCCCGACCGGCTTCCGCCGCTGGGTGTATTCGACGAATCACAAGGACATCGGGACGCTCTACCTGATCTTCGCTGTGATCGCCGGCCTGATCGGCGGCTTCTTCTCGGTGCTGATGCGCGCCGAACTGATGAACCCGGGCGACGGCATCCTTGCCGGCAACCACCATCTGTTCAACGTGCTGGTCACCGGCCACGGCCTGATCATGATCTTCTTCATGGTCATGCCCGCCATGATCGGTGGCTTCGGCAACTGGTTCGTGCCGCTGATGATCGGCGCGCCGGACATGGCCTTCCCGCGCATGAACAACATTTCCTTCTGGCTGCTGATCCCGGCCTTCGGCTGTCTGCTGCTCTCCACCATGGTGGAAGGTCCGGCCGGCGGTCTCGGCATGGGCGGCGGCTGGACGATCTATCCGCCGCTGTCATCGGATGTCGGCCATCCCGGCCCGGCCGTGGGCTTCGCCATCCTGAGCCTGCATATCGCCGGCGCGTCGTCGATTCTCGGCGCCATCAACTTCATCACCACCATCTTCAACATGCGCGCGCCGGGGATGACCCTGCACAAGATGCCGCTGTTCGTCTGGTCGGTGCTGATCACCGCCTTCCTGCTGCTGCTGTCGCTGCCGGTGCTCGCCGGCGGCATCACCATGCTGCTGACCGACCGTTACTTCGGCACGGCCTTCTTCAAGCCTGAAGGCGGCGGCGATCCGATCCTGTTCCAGCATCTGTTCTGGTTCTTCGGCCACCCCGAAGTGTACATCCTGATCCTGCCGGGCTTCGGCATCATCAGCCAGATCATCTCGACCTTCTCGAAGAAGCCGGTCTTCGGCTATCTCGGCATGGCCTACGCCATGGTCGCCATCGGCGTGGTCGGCTTCGTGGTCTGGGCGCACCACATGTACACCGTGGGTCTGGACGTCGACACCCGCGCCTACTTCACCGCGGCCACCATGGTCATCGCGGTGCCGACCGGCGTGAAGATCTTCTCCTGGATCGCCACGATGTGGGGCGGCTCGATTCGCTTCACGGTGCCGATGCTGTTTGCCATCGGCTTCATCTTCCTGTTCACCGTCGGTGGCGTCACCGGCGTCGTGCTGGCCAATGCCGGCGTCGACACCTACCTGCACGACACCTATTACGTGGTAGCGCATTTCCACTACGTGCTCAGCCTCGGCGCCGTGTTCGCCATCTTTGCCGGCTTCTACTACTGGTTCGGCAAGATGTCGGGTTACGAGTTGAGCGAGACGGCCGGCCAGATCCACTTCTGGACCACCTTCATCGGTGTGAACCTGCTGTTCTTCCCGATGCACTTCCTTGGTCTGCAGGGCATGCCGCGTCGTATTCCGGATTATCCGGATGCCTTCGCCGGCTGGAACTACGTCGCTTCGATCGGCGCCTATATCGCCTTCGCCTCGACGCTGTTCTTCGTCGCCTCGGTGATCTGGGCCTTCATCAAGAAGAAGCGCGTGGCGGACAATCCGTGGGGCGAAGGTGCCACCACGCTGGAATGGACCCTGTCCTCGCCGCCGCCGTTCCACCAGTACGAGAAGCTTCCGGTCATCAAGTAAGACCGGAACTCCAGCCCCGGGAGTTCGAGTTTGTCCGACGCCAGTTTCATTGGACAGGTAAACGAGGCCGGCAATGCCGGCCTCGATGCCGCTTACGGCCAGGGTCTGACCGGGTCGCGTGAAGCGCGTCCGGCCGACTATTTTGCGCTGCTCAAACCGCGCGTGATGTCGCTGGTGGTGTTCACCGGTCTGGTCGGCATGGTTCTGGCGCCCGGCTCGCTCCATCCGGTGCTGGCGATCACCGCTCTGCTCTGCATCGCCATTGGGGCCGGTGCTTCGGGCGCGATCAACATGTGGTACGACGCCGATATCGATGCGGTGATGAGCCGCACGCAGAGCCGCCCGATTCCGCAGGGCCGCATCACAAAGGACGAAGCTCTCGGCTTCGGCTGCGTGCTGTCGGTCGGGTCGGTGCTGGTGATGGGGCTTGGCGTCAACTGGGTGGCCGCCGCCATCCTGGCGCTCACCATCGGTTTCTACGTCTTCATCTACACGATGTGGCTGAAGCGCCGCACGCCGCAGAATATCGTGATCGGCGGCGCTGCCGGCGCCTTCCCGCCGATGATCGGCTGGGCCGCCGTCACCGGCGACCTTTCGCTGCTGCCGCTGCTGCTGTTCGCCATCATCTTCATGTGGACGCCGCCGCATTTCTGGGCGCTGGCGCTGTATCGGTCCGACGACTATGCCCGCGCCGGCGTGCCGATGCTGCCGGTCGTGGCGGGCGAGCGCGAAACGCGCCGCCAGATCCTGCTCTACAGCCTGCTGCTGGTGCCGATCACGCTCAGCCCCTGGGCGCTTGGCCTGGCCGGCCCGCTCTATGGCGGCGCCACCGCCGTGCTCGGCGCGATCTTCCTCGGCATCGCCTTCCGCATCTGGCGCGCCACCGACTACAAGTCGGCAAAGTACATGTTTGGCTATTCGATCCTTTATCTGTTCCTGCTGTTCGCCCTGCTGCTGGCTGAACGCGGGCTCGGCTGGGGAGCGTGACCGCGATGCCGCAGCATGACGAGCATAAGCGCCGCCGGGCGCGCAACATCGCTTTGGCGGTGGTGCTGTTTGCCCTGGTGGTGCTGTTCTACTCGATCACCATTGTCCGCATGGGAGGTGCGCATTGACCGCGCCTGACTTGCAGAAGAAGAACCGCCGCATCGCGGTCTATTGCGTCGCGACCGTGGCCTTCATGGTGGCCGGTGCCTTTGCCTCCGCGCCGCTCTACGACATGTTCTGCCGCGTCACCGGTTTTGCCGGCACGCCGCTGCGCGCCACGCATGCGCCGGGCGCCGCTGCCCCGGGTGCCGAGGGCGAGCAGCTGATCACCGTGCGCTTCAATTCCACCGTGGCGCCGGGCATGCCGTGGAAATTCCAGCCGGTGCAGCGCGAGATCAAGGTGCGTCCGGGTGAGGAGATGCTGGCCTTTTACCAGGCCACCAACCCGACCGCGCGCACCGTGATGGGTACCGCCAGCTTCAACGTCACGCCCGAAAAGGCTGGACAGTATTTCAACAAGATCGCCTGCTTCTGCTTCACCGAACAGGAGCTTGGCCCCGGCCAGAGCGTCGACATGCCGGTGTCGTTCTTCGTCGATCCCGAGATGCTGAAGGATCCGAAGACCCGCGACGTCGTCGAGATCACCTTGAGCTATACCTTCTTCCGCAAGGAAGATTCCACCCGCGTATCCGACCGTGGCGGCAACGCCCGGCCGGTCAACTAAGAGTCCGTAAAAGGGGGTATCCATGGCCAGTAGCGCCCGCAACCACGATTACCATCTCGTTGACCCCAGCCCGTGGCCGTTCATCGGCTCGATGGGTGCCTTCGTACTCGCCATCGGTGCGGTCTATGCCTTCCATGGCCATAGCTACCTGTGGACGCTGCCGGGCTTTGCCATCGTGCTCTACACCATGGCCGCCTGGTGGGGCGACGTGATCAAGGAAGCCGAGCATGACGGCCACCATACGCCGGTGGTGCAGCTGCATCTGCGCTACGGCATGGTGATGTTCATCGCCTCCGAAGTGATGTTCTTCGTCGCCTGGTTCTGGGCCTATTTCGGCGCCGCGCTGTACCCCACCGAGGCAATCGGTCATGTCTGGCCGCCGGCGACGATCGAAACCTTCAATCCCTGGGAACTGCCCTTCATCAACACGCTGATCCTGCTGCTCTCGGGCACCACGGTCACCTGGGCGCATCACGCGCTGCTGCATGATGACCGCAAGGGCCTGATCCAGGGCCTGACGCTCACGGTGATCCTCGGCGTGCTGTTCACGGCCTGCCAGATCTTCGAATACAGCCATGCCGCCTTCGGCTTCACCGACGGCATCTATGCCTCGACCTTCTACATGGCGACCGGTTTCCACGGCTTCCATGTCTTTGTCGGCACGGTGTTCCTGCTGGTCTGCCTGGTTCGCGCGATGAAGGGCCACTTCAAGTCCAACCATCACTTCGGCTTCGAAGCGGCGGCCTGGTACTGGCATTTCGTCGACGTGGTCTGGCTCTTCCTGTTCGCCGCCATTTACTGGTGGGGCGCAGGTCCGGCGCATTAAGGCAAAAGCGATGGCGGCCGCTTTCTATCCGCCGCTGTCGCCAGTTTCGACGGGGCTTCGCTGCAGGTGTCCCCGCTGCGGCGAGGCCCCGTTGTTTGACGGGCTGCTCTCGGTCAAGCCGCGCTGCCCGTCCTGCGATCTGGATTATTCCAGGATCGATGCCGGCGACGGGCCGGCGGTGTTCGTCATTCTGATCCTCGGTTTCATCGTTGTCGGCCTGGCGCTCTGGGTCGAGCTGCGCTTTGCGCCGCCGCTCTGGCTGCATATGGTGTTGTGGACGCCTTTGATCCTCGGCGGGTCGATTGCGCTGCTGCGGCCCTTCAAAGCCACGCTCGTCGCGCTACAATTCAAGCACAAGGCCTCGTCCGACATCGAATTGCTGCGTGAGTAATCCCTTGAAAATCCTCGGTATGCGGCCCGCTCTCGGGCCCACTCTCTTTACGATCCCCGCCCTGATCCTGCTGCTGGCGCTTGGCACCTGGCAGGTGCAGCGCTTGATGTGGAAGCTCGACCTGATCGAAAGCGTCGAGGAAGGCCTGAAGGCGCCGCCGGTGGCTTTGCCGACCGGCGCAGTGGATGCCGAGGCCTGGCATTTCCGTCGCGTGGTGGTGAAGGGCGAATTCGACCACAGCCGCGAATTCCATCTGCTGGCGCATTCCGAGCGCGGTAATTTCGGCTATCACGTCATCACGCCGCTGAAGCGCAGCGATGCGCCCGGCTCGGTGCTGGTCAGCCGCGGCTGGATTCCGGCCGACGACAAGGACCCGGCCAAGCGCGCGCAGGGCCAGGTGCAGGGCGAGGTGACGATCACCGGCGTCGTGCATGCGCCCTGGGGCAAGGGCTGGTTCACGCCCGATAACGATCTGCAGCGGAATCTCTGGTATTACGGCGATGCCGCCGGAATGCTGCAGGCGGCGGGTATTACTGACGCCCCGGTGCTGTTCGTCGATGCCGATGCCAGCGTGACCGTGCCTGGTGGCTGGCCGCGTTCGGGCCATACCCGGCTCACCTTCACCAACAATCATCTGGCCTATGCCTTCACCTGGTATAGCGGCGCCGTGGTGCTGGCGGTGATTTACGTGCTGTGGCATCGCCGGCGCGCGCGCGAAAGCCGGGATAAGCGATGAAAACCTACAAGTCGCTCGAGAAGCAGTTCCGCCGCATCAGCGCCGTGAATGGCGCGATGGCGATGCTCGGCTGGGACCAGGCGACCATGATGCCCGAGGGCAGCGCCGGGGTGCGTGCCGAGCAGTTGGCCACGCTGGGCGTGGTGCGACACGAATGGATCACCGATCCGAAGCTGGGCGACCAGCTGAACGAGGCTGCTGCTGAATCGAAAAAGCTGGATGACTGGCAGCGCGCCAACCTGCGCGAGATGCAGCGCCAGTGGCGCCATGCCACTGCACTGACGCCGAAACTGGTCGAAGCCCGTACCAAGGCGACGCTGGCCTGCGAGATGGTCTGGCGCAAGGCGCGCCGCGACAATGACTTCAAGAGCTTCGCCAAGGCCTTCAGGCCGGTGCTCGAACTGACCCGCGAAGTGGCGGCGGCGAAGTCGGCCGCTTTCGGCCTCGGCGCCTATGACGCGCTGCTCGATGAATACGAGCCGGGTGGCCGCTCGGCCAGTATCGACAAGCTGTTCGCCGACCTGGCCGGCTTCCTGCCCGACTTTATCGATCGCGCGCTGGTGAAGCAGGGCAAACGACCGGAGCCGCTGCCGTTGCGGGGCCCGTTCCCGACCGCGACGCAGCGCGAGGTCGGACTGAAATTCATGAAGGTGCTGGGCTTCGAGTTTAATCGCGGCCGGCTCGATGTCAGTGCGCATCCCTTCAGCGGTGGTGTGCCGGACGATGTGCGCATCACCACGCGCTACGCGGAAGACGATTTCACCAAGGCGTTGATGGGCATCCTGCACGAGACCGGCCATGCGCTGTATGAACTCGGCCTGCCCAAGGCCTGGCGCGACCAGCCGGTGGGCGAGGCGCGCGGCATGGTGCTGCATGAAAGCCAGAGCCTGCTGATCGAGATGCAGGTCTGCCGCGGTGCGGAATTCCTCACCTATGCCACACCGCTGCTGCGCAAGGCGTTCCAGGGCAGTGGCGAGGCCTGGTCCGAAGCCAACCTGCAGCGGATTTACGCGCGCGTGAAACCCGACCTGATCCGCGTCGATGCCGACGAAGTCACCTATCCGGCGCATGTGATGCTGCGCTACCGGCTCGAGCAGGCGATGCTGAACGACGACCTGCCGATTGCCGATCTGCCTGCGGCCTGGAATGACGGTATGCAGACCCTGCTCGGCGTCGATGTGCCGGACGACCGCAACGGCTGCATGCAGGATATCCACTGGCCGTCGGGTGCGATCGGCTATTTCCCGACCTACACGCTGGGCGCCATGTCGGCGGCGCAGCTGTTCGCCGCCGCCAAGGCGCAGGATACCTCGATCCTGCCCGGCATCGCCAAGGGCAACTTCAAGCCGCTGCTGAAATGGCTGCGCACAAACGTGCATGGCAAGGGCTCACTGCTCACCACCGACGAATTGCTGCGCGACGCCACCGGCAAACCGCTGGGCACCGCGGCCTTCAAGGCCCATCTCAAAGCCCGCTACCTGAACTGAGATCACGCCATGCGATACGTCTCCACCCGTGGCCAGGCTCCCGCGCTCGATTTTGAAGGCGTGCTGCTGGCCGGCCTCGCCACCGATGGCGGGCTTTATGTGCCGGAAAGCTGGCCGCAATTCAGCGCTGCCGACTGGCGCGCGATGCGCGGGCTCTCTTACGCCGAGATCGCCTTCCGGGTGATCAAGCCCTTCGTCGGCGGCTGCATTCCCGATGCCGATCTGAAGCGTATGATTGCGGAGGCCTACGGCACGTTCGGCCACAAGGCCGTCGTGCCGCTGCGCCAGAGCGGCGACAATGACTGGGTGCTGGAGCTGTTCCACGGCCCCACGCTGGCCTTCAAGGATGTGGCGCTGCAACTGCTCGGCCGGCTGTTCGACTGGGCGCTGGCGCGGTCGGGCAAGCGCGCGACCATCGTCGGCGCCACCTCGGGCGATACCGGGTCTGCCGCCATCGAAGGCTGCCGCGGTCGCGCCAATCTCGACATCTTCATCATGTTCCCGCAGGGCCGCGTCTCGGATGTGCAGCGCCGGCAGATGACCACGGTCGCCGACAGCAACGTGCATGCCATCGCGCTGGAAGGCACGTTTGACGATGCGCAGTCGATGGTGAAGGCGTTGTTCGCCGATGCGCCCTTCCGGGACAGCGTCGGCCTGACCGCGGTGAATTCGATCAACTGGGCCCGCGTGATGGCGCAGATCGTATATTACGTAACGGCGGCGCTCAGCCTCGGCGGTCCGGATCGTGCGCCAGCGTTTTGCGTGCCGAGCGGCAATTTCGGCGATATCTTCGCCGGCTACTGCGCCGCCAAAATGGGGCTCCCTGTTGCCAAGTTGATCGTCGCCACCAACCGCAACGACATCCTGGCGCGCTTCTTCGCCACAGGCGACTATCGCAAGAACGGCGTCGAGCCGACCATCAGCCCGAGCATGGACATTCAGGTGGCGAGCAATTTCGAACGCTTGCTGTTCGACATGCATGGCCGCGACGGCACGCAGATCCGCAAGCTGATGAGCGAACTGGATCAGAATGGCGGTTTCTCCGTTTCGCCGAATGCGCTGGCGGAAACCCAGCAGCTCTTCGCCGCCGGCAAGGCCGACGAGGCCGCGACCAAGGCGATGCTGAAGACCGCCTTTGAGGCCAGCAATGGCCTGCTGGTCGATCCGCATACGGCGGTGGGCCTGGTGGTGGCTGCCGCACAGCGCAAAGCCGGCGCCTTGCCGGTCGAAACCCCGCTGGTGACGCTGGCGACCGCCGATGCGGCCAAGTTCCCGGATGCGGTGAAAGCCGCGACCGGCCGCCATCCGGCCCTGCCGCCGCGCATGGCCGATCTGTTCAAGCGCGAAGAGCGCCAGACCCCGCTGAAAAACGATTACGCCACCGTGCGTAATTTCATCGAAACGCGTAGAGTAAAAGCATGACAGTCAGGATCGGTACACTTTCCAATGGCCTGCGGGTGGTCTCCGAGACCATGCCGCTGGTGAAGACCGTTTCGGTCGGCGTCTGGGTCGATGCCGGTGCGCGCGACGAGACCCCCGAGATCAACGGCGTGGCGCATATGCTGGAGCATATGGCCTTCAAGGGTACCGAGCGCCGCTCGGCCCGCGCCATTGCCGAGGAGATCGAAGCGGTCGGCGGTCATCTGAATGCCTTCACCTCGCGCGAGCAGACCGCCTATTACGCCCGCGTGATGGCCGAGGATACCGGCCTCGCGCTCGATATCCTGTCCGACATCCTGCTGCATTCCGTCTTCGATGCCGAAGAGATGGAGCGCGAGCGTGGCGTGATCATCCAGGAAATCGGCCAGTCGGAAGATACGCCTGACGACATCATTTTCGATCATCTGCAGGAAACCGCGTTCCCGTCATCGTCGCTGGGGCGTTCGATCCTCGGCACGGTCGAGCGTGTGTCCGGGATGCAGCGCAAGGATTTGCAGGGCTTCCTCGACCGGTTTTACCATGGCCCGAGCCTGGTGCTGGTCGCCGCCGGCGCCGTCGATCACGACCGACTGATGGCCGAGGCCGAGCGCCTGTTCGGCGGGTTTGCACGTCAGCCGCGCCCGGCGCACCAGACCGCGCGCTACAGCGGTGGCGAGAAGCGGGAAGTGCGCGATCTTGAACAGGCCCATGTCGCCATTGCGCTGCCCGGGATCGCCTTCGACGATCCGGATTATTACGCGATGAAGGTGTATGCCACCGTACTGGGTGGCGGCATGTCCTCGCGCCTGTTCCAGGAAGTGCGCGAAAAACGCGGCCTGGCCTATTCGGTCTATGCCTATCCGGCCTCCTATCGCGATGGCGGCCTGATGACGATCTATGCCGGCACCGGCGGCGAGAAGCTGCCGGAACTGATGCCGGTACTCGCCGACGAACTCGGCAAGCTGTGCGGTCATGTCGATGACGACGAGCTGCAGCGCGCCCGCGCCCAGCTCAAGGTCGGCCTGGTCATGTCGCTGGAAAGCTCCGGCGCGCGCATCGAGCAGCTCGGCAGCCAGATGCTGTTGTTCGGCCGTCCGCTCAATATCGATGACGTGCTGGCTTCGGTCGACCGCGTCGATGCCGCAGCAGTGCGCAAGGTGGCAGAGCGTGTGATGCGCGAGGCGCCGCCCGCCGTCGCAGCTTTAGGCCCGGTCAAGCAGCTGGAAAGTTACGACCGCTTCGCTGCACGGTTCGGCTGAGGCAGAGAACGGGCGGGGAGGGGGAACATGCTGTTCGGCCGCTTCCTTCCTCCGCTCGTGCCCATCCTGCATGGCGAGAAACTTTATCTTCGCGCCCCTGATATCAGCGACTACGACACCTGGGCGACATTGCGTGCGGTCAGTCGCGATCATCTGCAGCCCTGGGAGCCGACCTGGGCGGAAGATTCACTGAGCCGCGAAGGCTATCGCCGCCGGCTGGCCTGGTTCGAACGGCTGCGCCGCCAGGAACATGGCGAAGCCTATTTCATCTATCTGCGTCGCAATGACGGACTGGTCGGCGGCATCACGCTGTCGAATATCCGCCGCGGCGCGTCGCAATGCGGCGAGTTGGGCTACTGGATCGGCAAACCCTTTGCCGGCCAGGGCCATATGGGTGAGGCGCTGGGCGTCATGCTGCGGCATTGCTTCGAGATGCTCAAACTGCACCGGATCGAGGCGGCCTGCCTGCCGGAGAACCTGCCGAGCCGCCGCCTGCTGGATCATGCCGGCTTTCGCAGCGAAGGCCTGCTGCGTGAATATCTGAAGATCAACGGCGTCTGGCGCGATCACCAGCTGTATGCGCGGCTGGCCAGCGACCCCCTGCCCGAGGGCTCGACCCAGAGCCAGGCCTGATCAGGCGTGGCCCGCCATGCTCGACAGTTTGGCAACATCGATGCCGATCTTGCGCACGGCGCGATCCCACAGGCCATCCAGCTCGGAATCGAACAGCAGCTCGAAATCCGCGGGCACGGCCAGCCAGGCATTCTCCTGAATTTCAGAATCGAGCTGGCCCGCGCCCCAGCCGGCATAACCCAGCGCAAACAGGCTGTGCTGCGGACCCGTGCCGGTGGCGATCGCACGCAGCACATCGAGAGTGGCGGTCAGGCCGATGCCGATGGTCTCGTCGATCTTCACGCTGCCCTGGCGCATGTAGTCGGTGGAATGCAGCACGAAACCGCGACCGGTTTCGACCGGTCCGCCCAGCCGCACGATGATGTCATTCTCTGCGGTGGATTCGATGCCCAGCTGTGTCAGCAGATTGGGAAAAGTGAGGCCGGGATAGGGCTTGTTGATCACCAGCCCCATGGCGCCCTCGGCATTGTGCGAGCACATGTAGATCACGGTGCGCGCAAAACGCGGATCCGCCATGCTGGGCATGGCAATCAGCAGCTGTCGCTCAAGATAGCCGGATATCGCTTTCTCGGTCGTGCTGGTCATGATCACACTCCGGTTTCACCCGAATGTTACCCTACCCGGTCGGCTTGTCTACATTGCCGGCCCCGAACAGCTCTTGCAATTGGCGGGCCAGCAGACAGACTCAGGCCCATGATCAACGCCCTCCGCCGCCCGGCCTCGCTTGCCGGGATATTTCTGGCCGCATTTCTGTCGGTTTGCTCCGGCATGGATGCGCAGGCGCAGCATCCGCAGCTACAGAATACCCCGGTCCGGATTGCCCTGATTCAGGGCAGCGGCGATGAAGCCGGCCTGCATATCCAGCTTTCACCGGGCTGGAAATTTTACTGGCGCACGCCCGGCGAAGGCGGTGTGCCGGCGCAGTTCGACTGGACGGCCTCGCGCAATGTGACACGGGTCGATGTGGCCTGGCCGGCGCCAAAGCGCATCCTGATCGGTAAGACGGAAATCTATGGCTATGGCGGCGAACTGGTGCTGCCGCTGCGGGTCGAACGGCAGGATGCCGGTGCGGCCTATGGTCTGGACCTCATGCTGGATTACGGCGTGTGCAAGGATATCTGCATCCTGCGCCATGACCGCCTGCTGCTGCGCAGTCAGGACAGCGCGTCGACGGAGAGCCAGCTGCTGGTGGCGAAATGGCGCGCCCGCGTGCCGCAGCCGGCGGCGCAGGCAGGGCTGCAGCTGGTGTCGCACAAACTCAAGCCCGATCGCCTGATCGTGACACTGCAAAGCCAGATACCCCTGCAGCAGCCAGAGCTGTTTGTGGAAGGCACGCCTGACAGCTGGTTCGGCCGGCCGGCGGTCCATCTGGGCGCGAACGGCCAGGAGGTGCGTTTCGACCTGCCGGCGGGCTATCCGCCCGACAAGGCGAACCAGCCCCTGCGGTTGACGCTGGTCGACCGCAGCCTGCAGGCCGAACTGGTGCTGCCGCCCTGACCCCGTCCTGCCGTAACACTTGTTTCGCCGCGCGGAGCGGATCATTTTACCCGCGCCATATCCGACCCAAACCAATAACGAGGAAACCATGACCATCAAGGTTGGCGACCGTATCCCCGATGCCACGCTGTATGTGATGTCCGAACAGGGCCCGCAGGCCGTGAAGGCTGCAGACTTCTTTAAGGGCAAGAAGGTTGCGCTGTTCGCGCTGCCGGGCGCTTTCACGCCGACCTGCTCGGCCAAGCATCTGCCGGGCTTCATCGAGAAGTATGACGACCTGAAGAAGAAGGGCGTGGAAACCATCGCCTGCCTCTCGGTCAATGACGCCTTCGTGATGGGCAACTGGGGCAAGGCCCAGAATGTCGGCGAGAAGGTGGTGATGCTGGCCGATGGTTCGGGTGAACTGACCAAGGCGATCGGCATGGAATTCGATCTCACCGCCCGCGGCATGGGTGTGCGCTCGCAGCGCTATTCGATGCTGGTCGATGACGGCGTGGTGAAGCAGCTGAACCTGGAAAAGCCGGGCGCCTTCGAGGTGTCGGACGCCAATACGCTGCTCGGGCAGATCTAACTGACAGATCTAAAAGATCTACCGCAATGCAAAGCCGGTCCGATCCTATCGGGCCGGCTTTTTCTTTTTCGGCTTGATGGAGTCACCGGCGATTTCGGTGGCGGCATTGCGCGCCAGCACATCGACGCGCTCATTCTCGACATGGCCGTCATGGCCGCGCACCCAGTGCCAGCTCACCTGATGCGGCGCGACGGCTTCCTCGAAGCGCTGCCACAGATCGACATTCTTCACCGGCTTGCGGTCGGCGGTTTTCCAGCCGCGCGCCTTCCACGACCGCAGCCAGCCGGTGGCGCCGTCGATCACATAGCGGCTGTCGGAATAGAGCGCGACGGCGCAGGGTTTCTTCAGGGCTTCGAGCGCCATGATGGCCGCTGTCAGCTCCATGCGGTTGTTGGTGGTGTCCGGCTCGCCGCCGCTCAGCTCTTTCTCGGTCTCGCCGTAGCGCAGCAGTGCGGCCCAGCCACCAGGACCCGGATTGCCGAGGCAGGCACCATCGGTAAAGACCTCAACGCTCAGCATCGAAGGATCAGCGCTCGATGCCATAAGCCGATGCGCCCAATACCTGACGGTGGAATTTCAGTTTCTTCCAGTATTCCAGCGGATCCTTCGGCTTCACCAGCGCACCGGGCACCTGGTTGAGCCAGTCATACAGCCGGGTCAGCAGGAAACGCAAAGCCGAGCCGCGCGCGAAAAGCGGCAGGGTATGCACTTCGCCATCAGTCAGCGGGCGCACGCTTTCATAGCCGCTGATCAAGGCCCTGGCCTTGGTGACATTGAAGGCGCCATCGGCTTCGAAACACCAGGCATTCAGGTTGATCGCCAGTTCATAGGCGAAATAGTCGTTACAGGCGAAATAGAAATCGATCAGCCCGCTGAAGGTCTCGCCGAGGAAAAAGACATTGTCGGGGAACAGGTCAGCATGGATCACGCCATGCGGCAGCGGCCGGTCGCCGGCGCGGCCCGGCGTTTCCGGCCAGGCAGCTTTCAGTGCATCGTATTCGCGTGCGATGTCATGCGCGAGGCCGGGCAACACACTGTCGGCCTTGTCCTGGCAATCGGCGACCAGCTTGGCCCAGCCCTCCACGCTCAATGCATTCGGCCGGTGCAACGGAAAGTCCTTGCCGGCCAGATGCAGCCGCGCCGTGGCGGCGCCGAGTTCCTGGCATTGTTTGGCCGTCGGCTTCTTCGGCCAGACGCCGTTCAGGAAGCTGATGATGGCACAGGGGCGTCCGGCCACTTCGTTGAGCAGGTTGCCGTCGCGATCATGGATCGGGGTCGGGCAGGCGAGGCCCTTGGCAGCCAGATGATCCATCAGGCCGAGGAAATAGGGCAGGTCGTCGCGTTTCACCCGACGCTCGTAGAGCGTAAGGATGTACTGGCCGGTCTCGGTGCCGAGCAGGTAGTTGGAATTCTCCACGCCTTCGGCGATGCCCTTCACCGACAGCGCGCAGCCCAGTTTGTAGCGCTGCAGCAGGGCGCCCAGTTGCGCGTCATCGATTTCGGTATAGACAGCCATGGATGTGCGGTTCGGTCAGGCGGCGGAAGCGTCGAGGGCAACCGGCAGCTTGAACTGCACGGATTCGGTGGCGGTGTGGATTTCGCGCACGCTGACGTCATAGCGCTCGCGGAAGGCGGCGATCACTTCCTCGACCAGCACTTCCGGGGCGCTGGCGCCGGCAGTGATGCCCACCGACTTGATGCCATCCAGCGCCGCCCAGTCGATCTCGGCCGCGCGCTGCACCAGCAGGGCAACGCGGCAGCCCTCGCGCTTGGCCACTTCCACCAGGCGCAGCGAGTTGGAGGAATTCGGCGCGCCGATCACCAGCACGGCCTCGCTATGCGCGGCAATCGCTTTCACCGCCACCTGGCGATTGGTGGTGGCGTAGCAGATGTCTTCCTTCTTCGGACCCTCGATCTGCGGGAAGCGCTGCTTCAGCGCCGCAATGATATGGGCCGTATCGTCGACCGACAGCGTGGTCTGCGTGATATAGGCGAGCGGTTCGCCGGTCGGAACGTCCAGCGTGGCGACATCGGCCACGGTTTCGATCAGCAGCACGGCGCCGGGCGGCAGTTGGCCCATTGTGCCGATCACTTCCGGATGGCCGGCATGGCCGATCAGCACGATCAGGCGGCCTTCGCGATGATGCCGTTCGGCCTCGCGATGCACCTTGCTGACCAGCGGACAGGTGGCGTCGAGATAGGAGAGCTTGCGGGCCTCGGCATCGGTCGGCACGGATTTGGGCACGCCATGCGCCGAGAAGACGACATGGGCGCCGGCCGGCACTTCATCCAGTTCGTCGACGAAGACGGCGCCCTTGGCGGCTAGGCTGTCGACCACGAAACGGTTATGCACGATCTCATGCCGCACATAGACCGGCGCGCCGAAGCGCTCCAGGGCGCGTTCAACGATCTGGATGGCACGGTCGACGCCGGCGCAGAAGCCGCGCGGCGCGGCCAGCACCAGGGAGATCGAAGGGCGGTCGGCGGAGGTCATCGGGCGGTACATCGCTCCAGGGGCGTCACTCTGGTCCGGCAAAGGTCCAGGCCTGGCATCAGCCATTTCATTTCAACGGCTTGCAGACCTGTCGCTTGTCTCGGGCCAGCCCCTCTTCTATACAGGACGGGCTCGGGAAACTGTGCCGGGCAAGCTAATACACTCGCCTTGCGAAGGAAAGGCTGCCCGGGCCACCGGTGCCGTTCCGCTCGCTCCGCCGCCTTCACCCTGCCGGACCGGTAAGCGTCTCGCCATGACCCTGCATTCCTTCCGTTTCCCGCTCATTGCCCTGACCGCCGTTCTTCTGGCCGGCCTCCTGTCCGCCTGCGGCAGCAACCGCAATTCGCCGCCCTGTCCGCGCGTCGGCATCCTGGGCGATGCGAGCAAGGCGACCCAGTATCGCGATGGTCCGGGCCGCGACCTGACCGACGTCACCTTCGAGACCGAACTGGTCGATTTCAACGGCAGCTGCAAATACGAAGACAAGAATTCCACGGCGATCATCAGCTTCACCTTGCTGGTCGGTGCCGCGCGTGGCCCGGCCGCCAGCCAGCCCGAAGCCCAGGTGCCGTATTTCGTCGCCGTGGTCGACAAGCAGCAGAATGTCCTGTCGCGCAGCCGCTTCGTCGCGCGCATCCCGTTCAAGGATGGCCAGCGCCGCATCATCGTTGCCGATGAATTCGAGCAGGTGCTGCCGCTGCAGGGCCGCCCGACCTACGATTATGAAATCCTGGTCGGCCTGGAAATCCCGCAGGACCAGCTGAACCGCATCCGTCAGCAGCGCGGCTTCTGACACACGTGATGGACCGCCTGCGCAATCTGCTGCCGGGGCTGACGGTTGCCGCCACGGTGGCACTGGCTGTCGGCTTCATTTCCGAACATTACGGCGGCCCGCCCTTCCTGCTCGCGCTGCTGCTCGGCATGGCGTTCAATTTCCTCAGCACCGATGCGCGCGTGCGGCCCGGTATCGACCTGTCGGCGCGCACCGTGCTGCGTATCGGCGTGGCGCTGCTCGGCATCCGCATCACGGTGGATCGCATCACCGAACTCGGCCCGGTTCCGATTCTGCTCGCGGTCTGCGGCGTCACGGTCGCCATCGGCAGCGGCCTGCTGCTGGCGCGGCTGGCCGGGCGCAGCCGCGAGGAAGGCCTGCTGTCGGGCGGCGCGGTCGGCATTTGCGGCGCATCCGCTGCCATGGCGATCTCGGCGGCCCTGCCGCGCTCGCCGCAGTCCGAGCGCCTGACGCTGCTGACCGTGATCGGCGTGACGGCATTTTCCACCATCGCGATGATCGTCTATCCGGTGCTGGCCTCAATGCTGGGCCTGGATGAAACCGCGGCCGGTGTGCTGTTCGGTGCGACGATCCATGATGTGGCGCAGGTGCTGGGCGCCGGGCTGACCGTGTCGCCGCATGCCGGCGACGTGGCAACCTTCGTCAAGCTGGTGCGTGTGGCCTGCCTGCTGCCGGTCGTGGTCGGTATCGGCCTGATCTATCGCACGCGATCTGCAAGTGGCGGTACGCAGAGTCAGCCACTGCTGCCGCATTTCCTGCTCGGCTTCATCGCCCTGGTCGTGCTCGGCAGCGTGATACAACTCCCGGCCATGGTGGTCAGCAGTGTGTCGGATATCTCGCGCTGGTGCCTGCTGATCGCGATTTCCGCGCTCGGCGTGAAGACGTCGTTTGCCGAACTCTTCGCGCTGGGCTGGAAACCGCTGGCGCTGATCCTGGCCGAAACGGTGATTCTGCTCGGCTTCGTGCTTGCAGGGCTATTCCTGTTCTTCTGAGCCAGTCTCCCGGCTGCCTTCTTCTCGGGCCCACGCTTCGGCCCAGTCCTGCAGGGCCATCAGGTTCGGCTGCAGCTGCCGCGCCGCCTCGGTCAGGGCATAGCCGCGGCCCTCGTCATGCACCACAAGGCGGGCTGCCCGCAGTTCCTTGAGCCGCTGCTGCAGCACCGTGGGCGAAACCCCGTCGCAGGCCGCCTGCAGGGCCCGGAAGGTCAGCGGGCCATTTTGCAACTCCCACAGCACGCGCAGGCTCCAGCGCCGCCCCAGCAGGTCCAGCAGGGCCATGATCGGGCGTCCGGTGGTCGAACCGCGGACAGGCTGACGGGGCAGGGGGGCTTTAGCGGGCATTGCTGGTCCTTGCGCTACTGATTTAGTAGCATTATCGTGCTATGGAAATCATAGCATATAAGGAAGCCTGCCGCCATGACCCGTCTCGCGCCACTGACCCAGCCCTATCCGCCCGAGGCCGCCGCCGAGCTGGCCCAGATGCCGGCCGATATCGGTCTGTTCCGTACCGTGGCGCATAACCCGCGCGTGCTGTCGCGCTGGCGTGGTGGCGGGTTGCTCGATCGCGGCTCGATCACCCTGCGCCAGCGCGAAATCCTGATCCTGCGGACCACGGCGCGGCTGAAGGCCGAGTATGAATGGGGCGTGCATGTCGGCTTCTTCGGCGCGAAGGCGAAATTCAGCGCGGCTGAAATTCAGGCCACCGTGCATGGCGATGCTTCTGCATGGAGCGCAGAAGAGGCCGTGCTGATCGAAGTTGCCGATGCGCTGACCGACACCGGCACGGTGGAGGATGCGCTCTGGCAGAAGGCATCCGAATATTACAAAGCCGACCAGCTGATCGAGATCATCGCGCTGGTCGGCTTTTATCACCTGGTCTCGTTCACGGTGAACGCGACCGGCGTGGCGCTGGAACCTGACGCGCCGCGCTTTCCGTCAGTTTAATACGCTAACGCGCAACCGTCCTTGCGGGGATCGGAACCGGCCTGCAGCACGCCGTTGGCACGGTCGATCAGGATGGCCTGACCGCCGCCATGCGGCATCTCGGCCTGTTTGATCTCATGACCCAGACTGGCCAGACCGAGCAGCACGTCCTCGCGGATACCGCGCTCGGCCTCGAATTTGCCGGCGGTATGGAAGGCGCGCGGGCAATCGATGGCTTCCTGCACGTTCATGCCGAAGTCGAGGATGTTGGTCAGCACATGGCTCTGGCCGACCGGCTGGAAGCCGCCGCCCATCACGCCGAAGCTGAGCCAGGGCTGGCCATCCTTCAGCGCCATCGCCGGGATGATGGTGTGCAGCGGCCGCTTATGCGGCTCGACGCAGTTCAGATGGCCGGGCTCGACCTTGAAGCCGGCGCCGCGGTTCTGCAGCAGCACGCCGGTCTTCGGGCTGGTGAGCGCCGTGCCATAGGGCCAGAACAGCGAGTTGATGAAGGAGCAGGCATTGCCCGCTTCATCCACCACGCTGAGATAGACGGTGTCGCGATAGGACTGACCGCCGACCGGGCCCGGCGGATCCATCGCCTTCCTCAGGTCGATACGGCCGCGCAACTCGTCGGCGAATTCCATCGACAGCAGCTTCTGGATCGGCACATCGGCAAAGGCCGGATCGGCCACGTAAAGATCGCGCGCCTGGAAAGCCAGCCGCGTCGCTTCGGCCTCGATATGGAAACGCTCGACGCCGACCGGATCGTATTTGCCCAGGTCGAAGCCGCTCAGAATATTCAGCATCAGCAGCGTGATGATGCCGACACCATTCGGCGGGATCTCGAGGATCTCGACATCCTTGTAGCGCGTCGCAATCGGATCGACCCAGAAAGCTTCCTGCGTGGCGAAATCTTCCAGGCTGTGTGTGGCGCCGAGGCCGCGCAGATACTGCACGATGTCTTCGGCTACCCAGCCGGTATAGAAGCCGTCGCGGCCTTTGGCGGCAATCTCGCGCAGCACCTTGGCATGCTCAGGCTCGCGGAAGGTCTCACCGAATTGCGGCGGCCGGCCGTCCTTCAGCCACATGCGCGCGGTATTGGCATCTGCCTTGAGTTTGGCCTCGTTGCGGCGCCAGTCGGTGCTGACGCGCTCGGTGATCGGGAAGCCTTCCTCGGCAAACTTGATCGCTGGCTGCAGCAGTTCCGCCAGCGGCATCTTGCCGAAGCGGGCATTCAGCTTGCTCCAGGCATCGACCGCGCCTGGAATGGTGACGGCATGCGGCGAGGTCAGCGGAATTTCATTCAGGCCCTGCTTCATCAGCAGGTCGGCGGTCAGGCCTTTCGGCGCGCGGCCCGAACCATTCAGGCCATAGACCTTGCCGCCTTTTTTGGTATTGGTGCCGGCCGGCGCATAGAGCACGAAATTATCGCCGCCGATGCCGGTCGAGCCGGGTTCGACCACGCCCTGCACGGCGCAGGCCGCGATGGCCGCATCCGTGGCATTGCCGCCGCGCTTCAGAATCTCGATGGCGGTGATGGTGGCGAGGCTGTGCGAGGTGGCGGCGGCGCCGTGGCGGCCCATGGCCACCGAACGGCCGGGCAGATGCAGATCACGCATGATGGTCGGAACTCCGGAGTAAGCTTGCAGCGAGGAGCCTACACCAGAGTTCTCAGACCGTCACAGGTGCGCGATCAGATTTCGTCGCGATCTTATATTTCATCCCGGCGGGCACGCTGCTTTGCGAAAGAATCCGCGGCCTGCGCCTCTTCGCGTTCGCGCTTGCGCAATTGGTACAATTGGTCCCGCCCGGCTTCATACTGTTTCGGCCAGCTTACACCGCGCCAGTCGTAGTCCGCGGCGGCATGCAGCGTGAAATACGGATCGGCCAGATGCGGCCGCGCCAGCGCGCAGAGATCGGCGCGACCCGAGGCGACGATGGTGTTGATCTGATCGGCAGATGTAATGGCGCCGACTGCAATCGTGGCGATGCCGGCTTCCTGGCGGATCGCATCGGCAAATGGGGTCTGGAACATGCGGCCATATTGCGGCTTGGCTTCGATGGTGGTCTGCCCGGCCGAGACATCGACGAGGTCGCAGCCATGGCTTTTCAGCATCTTTGCAATTTCGATCGAGTCCTGCAGCGACAGGCCAGCCGGCACCCAGTCGACCGCCGAGACGCGCACCGAGATCGGGCGCTCGGCGGGCCAGGCGGCGCGCACGGCGTCAAACACCTCCAGCGGAAACCGCATGCGGTTTTCCAGGCTGCCGCCATAGTCATCCTTGCGCCGGTTGGTCAGCGGCGAAATGAAGGTCGAGAGCAGATAGCCATGGGCGAAATGCACTTCGATCATGTCGAAGCCGGCGGCAACCGCCAGCCTGGTCGCGGCGACGAAATCATCGCGCACGGCATCCATGTCGGCGCGCGTCATTTCACGCGGCACCTGGCTATCCGGGTAATAGGGCAGCGGCGAGGGTGCGATAATCTCCCAGTCCTCGCCTTTCGGCAGCGGCCGGTCATAGCCGCCCGCCCAGGGCAGCGTCGTGGCGCCCTTGCGGCCGGCATGACCAAGCTGCACGGCGATCTTTGCCTTGCTGTTGCCATGCACGAAATCGGTGATGCGGCGCCAGGCTTTGGCCTGTTGCTCGTTCCACAACCCGGTGCAGCCCGGCGTGATGCGGGCTTTCGCGGCCACATCGGTCATTTCGGCAATAATCAGCCCGGCGCCACCGACGGCGCGGCTGCCCAGATGCACCAGCGTCCAGTCATTGGGCACACCATCCTCGACCGAATACTGGCACATCGGCGAGACCACCACGCGGTTCTCCACCGTCATCTCGCGCAGGCGGAAGGGCGTGAACATCGGCGGCGGCGCCAGCTTGGGCGCAGCCATGCCCAGGTCTTTTGCCGTCTTCTCGGCAAACCAGCGGTCGATCTGGCCAATAAAAGCCGGATCACGCAGGCGCAGGTTCTCGTAGGTGATGCGTTTGGAACGTGACAGCAGGCTGAGCGCCAGCTGGATCGGCTCGAATTCGCGATAGCGGTCGGTATGCTCGAACCATTCCAGCGACACCTGGGCGGCATGCTGCAGGATCGACACTTCGGTCTGGCGCGCGTCCTCAAAGGCCTTGAGTGCAGCGTGAATGGAGGGATGGCCGGCATTCAGCACCCGGCTGAGCGCGATGGCGTCTTCCATCGCCAGCTTGGTGCCGGAGCCGATCGAGAAATGCGCGGTATGCACGGCATCGCCGATCAGCACGACATTGTCATGCACCCAGCGTTCGCATTTGATCGTCGGGAAGGTGCGCCACAGCGACCGGTTGGTCAGCAGTTTGTGGCCTTTCAGCTGCCTGGCGAACAGTTTTTCGCAATAGGCCATGGTGTCGGCTTCGCTGGCCTTGTCGAGGCCGGCGCGCTGCCAGGTTTCTTCCGTGGTCTCGACGATGAAGGTCGAGAGGCCGTCCTCGAAGCGATAGGCATGGACCTGGAACAGGCCATGTTCGTTGGCTTCGAAGATGAATGTGAAGGTGTCCAGTGGCAAAGTTGTGCCCAGCCAGACGAATTTGTTGCGGCGCCAGTCCAGGCTCGGCTGGAAGGTCTGTTTCCAGTTTTCGCGCACCAGGCTGTTGATGCCGTCGGCACCCACCAGCAGGTCGCAATCGCGGCGCAAAGCTTCGAAATCCTGCTGCTCGGTGCCGAATTTCAGCACCACGCCTTCGGCGGTGCAGCGCTCCTGCAGGATCTGCAGCAGCTTCTTGCGCGCCAGGCCGCAGAAGCCATGGCCGCCTGAGCGCACGGTCTCGCCACCGGCCACCACGTCGATCTCATGCCAGTAGGCAAAATTCTCGCGGATCGCCTGCGCGGTCGCGGCATCCTCGGCCAGGAACTGGTTCAGCGTCTCGTCTGAGAAGACAACGCCGAAACCGAAGGTGTCGTCGGGCTGGTTGCGCTCGTAGATGGTGATCTGGTGGCCGGGATCGGCCTTTTTCATCAGCAGAGCCAGATACAGGCCGGCCGGACCGGCCCCGACGATGGTCATGCGCATTGGATTACCCCTGGATGTCAGGCCGGTCTGTGCCGGCCCAAGCCGTCTGCGAATGCAATATATTTTATATTTAAAATAATTTCCGGCAAGCGGCTCTTTTGCCGTTCTGCCAACGCGGCGTCTTCAGCGGGCGCGGGAGGCGGTCAGGCCGAAGGCAGCCAGTGCAACACCGAAACAGATGCGCGACAATTCACCCGGCGATAGCGGCACGAAACCAAGATAGCGGTAGCGGGCCAGTTCGGCGAAGGCGAGGGCCAGCACGCCGAGCAGCAGCCAGCGGGCCGGGGCCGGGCGGTGGCGCAGCCCGACCAGCACCGCGAGCAGCAGAATGCCGAGCAGGATCAGCGGCAAGGGCAGAGTGCCGAGCGGCAGGCGGTCGGCAGCCACGGCAATCGCCACGGCGATGGCTATACCCGTATACAGCGTGATGCGTTTGGAGCCGGGCGGGATGATCAGGCTGAAAATGGCCCCCAGCGCGATGGCGACCAGGCCGAGGCTGAAGGCCAGATAGCGCAGGTCGGATTCCAGTCCTGCCAGGACCGACCAGCCGGTCAGGGCGGTCAATTCGGCCAGGGCGATCGCCGTATGCAATGCGGCACCCAGGCCCCAGAAGAATGCGGCCGGGATCGGAGAGCGGGCCACCAGGCCCAGGCACAGGACACCGCCAAGCAGATAAACCATTTGGGCGATCAAGGCGATGTCGGGCATGGCCGCACTATGCCGGCGCGATCCGGCTGCCGCAAGCCGCTGTCAGGCGACTGGGCGGTCGGCGGAAAACGCGGTAAAAGTCGTTGCAGATGCTCTGTTTGGCGGGGTTGACGCCTGCCGGGGGTGGGGCTATAACCCCGGCCTCGATTTGGCCGCAAGGCATCTTACAAACTATCGGAAATTCCAACTATGGCTCAGCATAAGTCCGCGGAGAAGCGCGCCCGCCAGACCAAGAAGCGCACGGCCGTCAATCGTGCCCGTCGCAGCAAGGTCCGCACCGCTGTGAAGACCCTCGAAACCGCAATCGCCTCGGGCGACAAGGCTGCCGCAACGGCCGCTCTGAAGAAGGCGCAGCCCGCCCTCGACAAGAGCGTCACCGCGTCTGTGGTCCAGAAGCGCACGGCCTCGCGCAAGCTGTCGCGTCTGAACGCCCGCGTCAAAGCTATGGCTTGATTTGTCGGCCGCATCTGCGGCGGACACAAGCTGCACTGCATTCGAACATCGCCCGTCTGTTTTTGCAGCGGGCGATGTTTTTTTATGCGGTTGCGAAGGAAGATTTACGCGGCAGGTATGTTCGCAGGCGTTTTATCGCTGAGGGGATTAGTCCGTGCGCTATACGCCCAGAGCGCAAATTCGCAGCGACAAGTTCCAATTCTGCAACAGCTAAAAATATTTTTCGGGGAGTCATCATCTGTCCGCTTGCGTGGCCCTGATGATTTCCCTTTAATGCCCCGGCTGCCGCTTGTTGAAGAGCTTTTGAGGCCGCCTCGCGTCGCAAGAAATTTGCTTCGCTTTTGGGTGAGACGCTTCAGAGCACACTCTTGAAAAAGAGCACAGTGTTGAAATCACTGTTTGGCAACTGACAGCACGCGTGACGAAAACATAGACTTGAAACAACAAAACGTAACGCGAGGTTGGGGATGTTGGCTTCGGTAATGGCGGGGGATAAAGACTATGCTGGCGATATCTCGACGACCGAAGCCTGGAGCCAGCTGGCGAACGACCCCAACGCATTGCTGATCGACGTCCGTACCCAACCTGAATGGAGCTTCGTCGGTTCGCCCGATCTGGGTAAACTCGACAAGCGTCCGCTATTCGTGTCCTGGCAAGTGTATCCTGAGATGAGTGTGAACGAGCGTTTTGCCGATGAACTGCGCAGCCAGGGCGTGAAGCCCGGCCAGGCTTTGTATTTCCTCTGCCGTTCGGGTGCCCGCTCGCGCGCTGCTGCCAAGGCTATGACGGCCGCCGGCTTCGGCCCCTGCTACAATGTCGCAGGCGGCTTTGAAGGCGATCTGGACGGTGAAAAGCATCGTGGACGATTGGGTGGCTGGAAGGCTGCCGGTCTCGCCTGGATCCAGAGCTGAGGTCGGTTATGGTCAAATCTTCCCAACCGCAGTCGCATTCTGTCTCCATGTCAGAACTTTCCGATGGTCAGCACGCCGTTGCGCCGCAGGGCGAGCCGCTCGACGTGCAGTGGCAGCGTGTCCGCACCCGCCTGCGCGTGTCGTTCGGCGATGCCGCCTTCAATTCCTGGCTGAAGCCGCTGGCGCTCGCCGATGAAGGCCTCGCCAAGGACGGCGATGTGCATCTGGCGGTGCCGACCCGTTTCATGCGCGACTGGGTCGCCAATCATTACAGCGAGCGCCTGCGCGAAATCTGGCGTCTCGAAAATGCCGATGTGCGTCGCGTCATCATCCATGTGCGCCCGACCGCCTCCACCCAGCCGCAGCCCGGCAAGGCCATGGCGGCAACCGTGCCGGCCATCGAGCCCGGCGCGCCGGCGGGCCTGACCAACCGTGCGGGTTCGGTCGTCTCGACCGCGACCAGCCGTCCTGCCCTGCAGGTGCGCGACATGGACGATGTCGAGCGCGAACTCTCCGCGCCGCTTGATCCGCGCTTCACCTTCGACAGCTTCATCACCGGCAAGTCCAACGAACTGGCACGTGCCGCTGCGTTGCGCGTGGCCGAAAGCCCGACCGTGACCTACAACCCGCTGTTCCTCTATGGCGGCGTGGGCCTGGGCAAGACCCATCTGATGCATGCGATCGGCTGGCATATCCGCCAGCGCTTCCCTGAGCGCCGCGTGGTCTATCTCTCGGCCGAAAAGTTCATGTACCAGTTCATTCGTGCCCTGCGTTTCAAGGACACGATGGCCTTCAAGGAACAGTTCCGCTCGGTCGATGTGCTGATGATCGATGACATCCAGTTCATCGCCGGCAAGGAAAGCACTCAGGAAGAGTTCTTCCACACCTTCAACGCGCTCTGCGACCAGAACCGCCAGATCATCGTTTCGGGCGACCGTTCGCCGTCGGATCTGGAAGGCATTGAGGAGCGCATGCGCTCGCGTCTGGGCTGGGGCCTGGTCGCCGATATCCATCCGACCGATTTCGAGCTGCGCCTCTCCATCCTGCAGGCCAAGGCCGAGAAGAACGGCCTGACCAACATCCCGCAGGAAGTGCTGGAATTCCTCGCCCGCCGCATCACCTCGAATGTGCGCGAGCTGGAAGGCGCCCTGAACCGCATCTCGGCCTATGCCAGCCTGGTCGGTAAACCGGTCACCGTCACCTCGGCGCAGGAAGTGCTGCAGGATCTGCTGCGCGCCAACGACCGTAAGGTGACGATCGAAGAAATCCAGAAGCGCGTCGCCGAGCATTACTCGATCCGCTTCGCCGACATGCACAGCCCGCGTCGCGCCCGTGCCGTGGCGCGTCCGCGCCAGGTGGCGATGTATCTGGCCAAGCAGCTGACCTCGCGCTCCCTGCCCGAAATCGGCCGCAAATTCGGCGGTCGCGACCACACCACGGTGATGCATGCCGTGCGCAAGATCGAGGAGCTGCGCGAGATCGATGCCGCCTTCGCGGAAGACATCGATTTGCTGCGCCGCAAACTGGAAAGCTGATTTTTCAGCAAAATCCAGCAAAATCAAATACTTGATATCTGCAAGGGCTCGCTGACAGGCGGGCCCTTCGCACATGCAAAAACGGCTCCCGGAGGGGGCAAATGCCTCGCGTGTAAAGGGGGGCTTTGATATACTTAACAGACTCGGCAGCTCCTGCCGCAAACCAACAAAAACATGACCGGTTTTCCACCATGAAACTGACCATCGAGCGCGCTGTCCTGCTGACCGCCCTGAGCCATGTCCAGAGCGTGGTCGAGCGCCGCAACACGATCCCGATCCTGTCGAACGTGCTGCTGGAAGCCGAGGGCGACAAGCTGGCCCTGACCGCCACCGATCTCGATATCGCGGTGGTCGAGAAGCATCCCGCCAAGGTCTCGAAGCCCGGCGCCACCACGGTGGCCGCGCATACCTTCTACGACATCGTGCGCAAGCTGCCCGAAGGCGCCGAGGTGGAACTGACCTTCACCGCCGCCGAACAGCGCCTCGACCTGCGCGCCGGCCGCTCCAGCTTCAAGCTGAGCTGCCTGCCGAAGGAAGATTTCCCGGTGATGGCCGCCGGCGAACTGCCGCACAGCTTCACGCTGCCGGCTGACCAGCTGCGCCGCCTGATCGACAAGACGCGCTTCGCCATCTCCACCGAAGAGACGCGCTACTACCTCAACGGCATCTACCTGCATGCGGCCTCCAGCGCCGGCGTGCCGATGCTGCGCGCGGTCGCCACCGACGGCCATCGCCTGGCCCGCGTGGAATCGCCGCTGCCTGCCGGTGCCGCCGGCATGCCGGGCGTGATCGTGCCGCGCAAGACCGTGGGCGAGTTGCGCAAACTGCTGGAAGGCGGCGCCAGCGAATGCCGCATCGAACTGAGCGAGACCAAGATCCGCTTCGCCTTCGGCGATCTGGTGCTGGTGTCGAAGCTGATCGACGGCGCCTTCCCCGAATACGAGCGCGTGATTCCGCGCGACAATGACAAGGTGATGGAAGTCGACAGCAAGGCCTTTGCCGCCGCCGTCGACCGCGTCGCCACCATCTCGACCGAGAAGAGCCGCGCGGTGAAGATGTCGCTGAAGCCGGAAGGCATTGAGCTGTCGGCCACCAGCCCGGACCAGGGCTCGGCCTCGGAGCAGCTGACCGCCGCCTACAGCTCGGCGCCGATCGAGGTTGGCTACAATTCGCGTTACCTGCTCGACATTGCCGGGCAGATCGAGGGCGAGAATGCCCGCTTCCTGCTGGCCGATGCGCTGGCGCCCACCGTTGTGCGCGATCCGAGCGACGACGGTGCGCTCTATGTGCTGATGCCGATGCGAGTCTGATTTGGCCGTAAGCGCGGTACGTGTTGCACAGCAAGCTGATGAGGGCATGACGGCGGCGGGAGCCGCGGTTCTGTCACTCCGTCTGCGCGACTTCCGCAATTACGCCGAGCTGCATCTGCGCCTGAACGGCGGCCCTGTCGTGCTGACCGGCCCCAATGGCGCCGGCAAGACCAATATCCTTGAGGCGCTGTCCTTCCTGAGCCCTGGCCGTGGCCTGCGCCGTGCGAAGCTCTCCGATGTCAGCCGCAGCGAAGGCCATTCATGCTGGGTGGCGCAGGCCGATCTGACCAGCTGCGTCGGCCCGGTCGCCATCGGCACCGGCCTCGCGGATGCAGGCGATGAGGACGGCGCCGAGCGCCGTGTCGTGCGCATCAACGGCGAGGCGGCCTCCAGCGCCAATGGCCTGGTCGAATATCTGGATGTCGTCTGGCTCACGCCGCAGATGGATCGGCTCTTCGTCGAAGGCCTGTCGACGCGGCGGCGCTTCATGGATCGCCTGGTCTATGGCCTGGATGGCGGTCATGCCCGGCAGGTCGCGGCCTATGAGAAGGCGATGCGGGAACGCAATCGCCTGCTGAAGAACGCCAATAGCGCATCGGGCGCGGATGCAGCCTGGCTCGCGGCGCTGGAAAGCCAGATGGCCGAGCATGGCGTCGCGGTGGCTGCCGCACGCCGGGATGGACTCGCCCGCATCGAGGCCGGCATGGCGCTGGCCGCGGGTGTCTTCCCGAAGGCGCGGCTGGCGGCGCAGGGCATGGTCGAAGCCTGGCTGACCGAGATGCCGGCGCTGGCCGCGGAAGAGAAACTGCGCTGGCTGCTGGCCGAGCGGCGCGGCATCGACCGCGAGGCAGGTGCTGCGACCGAAGGCCCGCATCGCAGCGACATGGCAGTGTGGCATGCCGACAAGGACCAGCCGGCGGCGCAATGCTCGACCGGCGAACAGAAGGCGCTGCTGATCGCGATCACGCTGGCCAATGCGCGGCTGATCCGCGTGCGGCGCGGCGTCGCGCCGCTGATGCTGCTGGATGAAGTCTCGGCGCATCTCGATATCAAACGCCGCGCGACTTTGTATGAAGAACTGCTCGCGCTCGGCGGGCAGGTCTGGCTGACCGGCACGGACGAGGACCTGTTCGCAGGACTCGCCGGCCATGCAGAATTTTTCACGGTGAGCGACGGCGTGGTGACGCCGCGGGCCGCCGTCTTTAGTTGAGGTTGCAGAGATGAGCGAAGCAGTGAACCCGCAGGGCAACGAAGGCAACGGCGAGAATTACGACTCCTCCGCCATCAAGGTGCTGAAGGGTCTGGATGCGGTGCGCAAGCGCCCGGGCATGTATATCGGCGACACCGATGATGGCACCGGCCTGCATCACATGGTCTATGAAGTGGTGGATAACGCCATCGACGAGGCGCTGGCCGGCTATTGCGACGAGGCTTATGTCGGCCTGAACCCGGATGGTTCCGTCACCGTGCGCGACAACGGCCGCGGCATCCCGGTCGATATCCATCCGGAAGAAGGCGTGTCGGCGGCCGAGGTCATCATGACCCAGCTGCATGCCGGCGGTAAGTTCGACCAGAATTCCTACAAGGTGTCAGGCGGCCTGCATGGCGTCGGCGTCTCGGTGGTGAATGCGCTGTCGGTGACGCTGGACCTGCGCATCTGGCGCGGCGGCAAGGCCTATCACATGCGCTTCCGTCATGGCGAAGCCGAAGCGCCGCTGGCCGAGATCGGCCCGGCCGATGGCAAGCGCGGCACCGAAGTCACCTTCCTGCCGTCGTCGGAGACTTTCACCAAGACCGAATTCGATTACGCCACGCTGGAGCATCGCCTGCGCGAGCTGGCCTTCCTCAACAACGGCGTGAAGATCGTGCTGGAGGACCTGCGCGGCGTCGAGCCCAAGCGCGTTGAACTGCGCTATGAGGGCGGCGTCGAGGCTTTCGTCGCCTATCTCGACCGCAACAAGACGCCGCTGCACAAGCCGCCGATCGCCATCCGCGGCGAGCGCGACGGTATCAGCATCGAAGTGGCGCTGGAATGGAACGACGGCTATCACGAGACGATGCTGTGTTTCACCAACAACATCCCGCAGCGCGATGGCGGCACGCATCTGGCCGGCTTCCGCGGTGCGCTGACCCGCTGCATCAACAACTACGCCACCGAAACCGGCATTCTCAAGAAGGAAAAGGTGGCGATCACCGGCGAGGATTCGCGCGAGGGCCTGACCTGCGTGCTCTCGGTGAAAGTGCCGGATCCGAAATTCTCGTCGCAGACCAAGGACAAGCTGGTCTCGTCCGAGGTGCGCCCGGCGGTGGAAAGCATGGTCAACGACCTGCTGGCCAACTGGCTGGAAGAGCATCCGCAGGAAGCCCGCCAGATCATCGGCAAGGTGGTGGAAGCTGCGGCGGCCCGCGAAGCCGCCCGCAAGGCGCGCGAACTGACCCGGCGCAAGGGCGCGCTGGATATTTCCTCGTTGCCCGGCAAGCTGGCGGATTGCCAGGAACGCGATCCGGCCAAGGCCGAACTCTTCCTGGTCGAGGGTGACTCGGCGGGCGGCTCGGCCAAGCAGGGCCGCAACCGCGCCAACCAGGCCGTGCTGCCGCTGCGCGGCAAGATCCTGAATGTGGAACGCGCGCGGTTCGACAAGATGCTGTCGTCGCAGGAAATCGGCACGCTGATCACGGCTTTGGGCACCGGCATCGGCCATGACGATTTCGACCTGGCCAAACTGCGCTACCACAAGATCATCATCATGACCGACGCCGACGTGGACGGCGCGCATATCCGCACCCTGCTGCTGACCTTCTTCTTCCGCCAGATGAAGCCGCTGATCGATGCAGGCCACCTCTATATCGCGCAGCCGCCGCTCTACAAGATCAAGCGCGGCCAGTCGGAACGCTACCTGAAGGACGAAGCCGCGCTGGAAGACTTCCTGATCAGCGAAGGCATCGAGAATGCCGTGCTGAACCTGCATGACGGCAGCCAGCGCGCCGGCGACGACCTCAAGACGCTGCTGGAACATGCGCGCCATGCCCGCCTGCTGCTCACCGCCATCGGCAAGCGTTACAATCCGTGGATCGTCGAACAGGCCGCCATCCTCGGCATGCTGCAGACCGATATCGTGAATGATGCGGCCAAGGCCGGCCCGGCGGCGGAAGCGCTGGCCGTGCGGCTCAATGCGCTGACCAACGAGCTGGAACGCGGCTGGGTCTGCGAAGCCAGCGGCGACGGCACCATGACGGTGCGCCGCGCCTTGCGCGGCTACACCGAAGGCTATGTGCTGGATGCCCAGCTGTTCCGCTCGGCCGAAGCGCGCAAGCTGAACGAGATGGCCGGCGAATTGCAGCTCACCTATCTGAAGCCGGCCGAGTTGCGCCGCAAGGACGAGAAGCATGTGATCCAGGGCCCGCTCGATCTGCTCGAGCGCGTGCAGGCCACCGGCAAGCGCGGCATCACCATGCAGCGCTACAAGGGCCTGGGTGAGATGAACCCGGACCAGCTGTGGGAAACCACGCTGGACACCGAAGCGCGCAGCCTGCTGCAGGTGAAGATCGACCACGCCGAAGACGCCGACAACGTGTTCGAGACCCTGATGGGCGATGTGGTGGAACCGCGCCGCGAATTCATCCAGGGCAATGCGCTGAATGTGGTGAACCTGGATATTTGATCTGGTCAGTCCGATTTAATTTGTTAGTTGTACGACTGCGGATGTTAGTAAATCCGAACGGATGTCACGTTTCGCAAAGGTTCAAAAGTCGCACCCATTGTGCTCGACGCAGCCAGATTTTTTTGTCGGATCATGAACTTACTTGATCCGGAACGCTGCCATGAATTCTACTTGACGCCCTGATTAGTCGCTGTGCGCGTTAATCCCTGGTGTTCAAAAGCTGCAGGGCAGCCTTGGAGAATTCAGGTTAGTTTCAGAAGCCATTTTTTTTAGTCTGACGCTAAGCGCCGCAAGTACGCATACACATGCATGCTCTTCTGCGGCTGTCATTACGTGCGACGCCGCGAAATCTGATGAAGTCACCGCTGCTTGCCGCTTGAAAATTTAATCTCTTAGAGTGGGAATCGGCCACGATACGGGCTGGGGGAGCTAATGACGCAGGCTGATTACAGTGGTGCGCGCGGATCAAATGCAGGTGACCAATTTCATGAACTGTGGGCACTACTCCAGGTCTTAGAACTCCTGAGGGTCAATACCTCGTTGAAGGCGGTGGGCGTGGAAGGCGTTAAGGTCGACCCTCCTGCCAGTGTAGGTGGTTCGACATGGGAAGGCGTGGACGTGACGCTTTACCACGGCGGTCAGTCACTCGGGCAGGCCGACCATTTAGAATTAGTACAGCTTAAGTACTCGGGCGCGGACCCAGGCACCGAATGGACAGTGGCGCGGCTCACATATAGCACAGCGAAGGCGAGCAATAACTCAGTACTTCGAAAGATGGCGAGAGATTACATTAATGCCAAATCCAGTCTTAAGGCGGGAGCCACGATAACTTTTCGTTTTCTTAGTAATCAGAATATTTCGCAGAGCCTAAGCGCCGTACTCAACGCAAAATGGTCAGGCAGCCTAGATAATAGTGGCCTATCGAGTGCTGTAATTGATGATCTTAAAAAACTTCACCTAGCTTCCGGTCTCAGTATACCTGAGTTTGCGGAGTTCCTGACCCGCTTCGACGCATCGGAATGCGGCGAAAATTCGCGCTTCAAAATGCAAGAAAGCATTGTTGATGTAGTTCAGGATTATCTTGGTGATGACGTGTCGTCAGAGGTGCGTGAGCTTAGAACTCGCGTGCGAGATCTGATGATGCCTGAGCGCGTCGATGAAGTCATTACCGAGAAAGATGTACTTCTGTGGTTCGACATCTCGTCGAGGGAAGGCCTCTTTCCAAGTGAGCCAGACATTCCGGTGCTTAGTAATGCTGTTAAGCGGCCCGCCGCAGGTGAGGTGCTGCGTCAACTACAGCTAGGGCATAGGATCGTAGTTTTGCATGGCGTTGGGGGGGCCGGAAAAACCACCTTAATGCGCCAAGTTACGGAGGGGTTGCCGCAGGGATCTGTATCGGTCCATTTTGATTGCTTTGGCGGTGGCCGGTACATTTACTCTGATGATAAGCGGCATCTACCCGAAAAAGCGTTTCTTCAAATAACAAATGAAGTGGCGGTAGCGCTTCGAATTCCGATTTTTATTCCACGGGACATAAGGCATCCGGCCAGCATAGGCATTTTTCTAAAGCGTCTGACACTGGCAGGCCGAGCTTTGGAAAAATTAGCGCCAATCGGATTGCTAACAATTATCATTGATGCTGCTGATAATTCGATCATGGCTGCGGAGGCGGCCATCCCAACAGAGCGTTCCTTTGTGCAAGACATTCTAAGTGCCAACCTGGATGCACTGCCATCGAACGTGAGGTTTGTTATCTCTTCACGCACATCAAGACTTGAGAAATTGAGGATACCACAAACGGCTGCGGACGTGCCGTGCCCACTATTCGATCGGGCCGAAACTAAGGCTCATCTAGAAACTATCCTGAGCGCTCCTTCAGATGAATTGGTGGAGCAATTCCATGAACTTTCTCATCGAAATCCGCGCGTCCAGTCATATGCAATCTCAATTGCGAAAACTGACATGGAGCTCCTGCTTGATGTCTTGCGACCGGGTGGAAAAACGTTACCAGATGTACTGAAGTTAACATTTGATTCTGCGCTCAAAAAACTCGGTCAGAACTCCAAGTTCGACGAAATACTGGCTGCATTAGCTTTCTTACCGGCGCCGGCAAATGTGGCTGCAATTTCTAGAGTTACTGCAACGAATGAAGGCACCATCCAAGATTTTGCGTTGGATCTTTCGCCCGGGCTAAGACTTCACGACAATGCGGTATCAATCGCCGACGAAGATTTCGAAAACTATATAAAGAAATCTGCGTTAAGCAGGAAAGGTGAGACCGAGGTACGGATCGCGGAAGATTTTTACCTCAACCATAAAACAGATAGCTACTGCGCTCTCCACGTCGCAGATATGCTTCTCGCCACTAAGCAAGTGCAACAGTTGCTGGAAATTCTTGAGGGCGATCCGAAGGTCGAAGCCATCAAAGACCCGGTTCTACGCCGTCAGGTGCAGTTGAGAAGGCTTTGGCTTGGACTGGCGGGATGTCGCGAAACCAAATCATCCGAAGACGCCCTTAGAATTGTCCTGATTAGCGCAGAAGCGGAAAAGGACGAAAGTACGCTGAGCCAAATCCTGGAGAAAGAGATTGATTTGGCAACGGAGTTCAGCGGGCCTTCTCTGAGGCGGATGATCCTTTTGGATAGAGACCGTGTGGATGAGCACGGCGCATTCCTCGCACACGATGCTGCACGAGCCGGGCGGGCCGGCGATAATATAACCGCCAGGGAGCAGTTACATTTCTTTAGGGCGTGGCTACGTCGTCGGAACGAGGTCCAGGAAGAAAAACGGAGGGAATGGTCTATTGAAGACCGTGATGTGGCAGCGCGTGCGGAGGCCGTGTTCTATTTGGCAGGCCCTGAGGCGGCTTACCGTGATCTCACGCGCTGGAGGCCGAGAGAGGTTCCGTTACGGGCGGCCAAAATTCTTGTTCCGAGGCTAGTGGCGGCCGGCAAGACGGCAGAGTTGCGCGCACTTGTCGTGGCGGGATTGGCCCTTGTACCGATAATCGTGGATGACGTTCTCCCCCATGGTCATCTTGGGCAGCGTAACGTCCTCCTCGATGCCGGAATCAGCCGGCGGCAGGTTGTGCCCTAGCGGCATGGCCGCTTCGGCAAAGTCGAATAGTGGCAGCGGCGCATCGCTTAGTCCCTTGATAGTCCAGAGTGCATCTCGCCGGCTGAGGCCGAGCGAGCCGAAGGTATCGGCATGGGCGAGGCGCTCCAGGACGGCGGGAGGCAACTGGACTCGCTCACCTTCGACGATGTACCGCGATCATCCAGATATCCCTTGGCATCGTTGGGCCCCCAAGTTCATTACCTGAATGAGTATCACGCGAACCAAATTCCGCTTGAGTTGTGGAAAATACGGAAAAACTATACTAAAACTGTATGCGGGGTTGTAGGGGCAGATTCGACCAAGGGCGGCCCATGCGTAGGGGGAAAATTACAATGGTGCGAGGGGGTATTGTCGGCATTGCGCTGGCGGTTATGTTGGTCGTCGCGGGCTGCAACCGCGTGCAGCCAGTCTACAAAGTCGAGAATCATCCGGTTCCCGTTGCGGCACAAAACGCCAGCCTGGCGACGATTGAGACTGCAATCTATGAAGCAGCGTCATCAAACGGCTGGATGGTCGAGAAGGTCAATCCAGGCCTGATGCGTGCGACCCAGAAATGGCGCGAGCATGCAGCGACCGTGGACATCGTCTATTCGCCGAAGAGCTACAGCATCAATTATGCTGGCTCCGCGAACCTCAAGGCAGATCAGGATTATATCCATCGACGCTACAACTCGATGGTCCTGAAGCTTGAGCAAGAAATTGAAAGGCGTCTGTACAAAGTAGGTTCCTGAGGTGCCATGTCCCCGCTACTGAAATTCACGGTGCAGGACTGTTATGCGTGGTCGCCCGGGCGTGTGGACCTGGCGGCACGGGCATCATCAGCAATGCAGAACCGTGATGTCTCAGGTGAACGTGGTGCGGAGATTGCGCTGCCCGCAATGCTGCGTCGCAGACTGACACAATCTGGACAGCTATTGATGAAGGCCGCACTGACCTGCGCTGGCAATCGCCAGGATGTCCGCTATGTTCTCGCGACCCGTGACGGCGAATTGACGCGCACCCTCAACATTCTGGCGGCAATAGCGCAGGACGAACTGCCGTCACCGGCGGACTTCAGCGTGTCGGTGCATCATGCCCTGCTTGGACTGCTGTCCATTCACACCAAGAACAAGGCTGGCCACACGGCGGTTTCGGCCGGTGCGGATTCCTTCGCTTACGGTTTGCTGGAGGCGGCGGGCTGCCTGACGCAGCCGGATGATGAGCCGGTGCTGTTGCTCTACTGTGACGAGCCGCTGCCAGGGCCTTATGTCGCGTTTGAGGAAACCGAGGCGCCTCGCCAGCCCCTCGTGCTGGCTTTGCTGCTGGGCAAGCCCGCTGCAGCTAGGGATGCCTTCGGCCTGCATTTTTCCACCGAGCAGGTCCGCGCCGCACGCACACCATGCCTGGCGCATGATTTTCTCGAATTCATGCTGTCCGACCGCAAGCAGCAAACCGCTGTCGGAACCGATATGACATGGGAGTGGTCCCGTGCTGCTTAATCGCCTTGATCATCTGTGGCGCGTGCTTGGCACTGGTCTGGCTTTCCTCGCCCTGTTCGGCGGTGGACCGATCGTCGCACTTATCACCATCTGTATTGCTCGACTTATGCTGCTGGGTGGCACTGAGCGTGCCGCACGCATGCGCTACCTGATCCACCGCATGTTCCGCCTTTACATCCGCACGCTGGTTGTCCTGCGCGTCATTGATGTGGACATGGAGGGTAGTGCAAAACTGGCGGACCGTGGCGGCCGGCTGATTGTATCCAACCACCCGACATTGCTTGATGTCGTACTGCTGGTTGCGCTGATCCCTCGTGCGCAATGCGTCGTTAAGTCAGAACACTGGAACGGCATGCTGGGCCCGGTGATGCGCGCGGCCGGTTACATCCGCAACGACCTGCCGGCCGAAGAGATGCTCGCCGCCAGCCGGGCGGCGCTCGATGGTGGTTATCATCTGATCATTTTCCCCGAAGGCACGCGTAGCCGCCCGGGTCAGCCGCTGCGTTTTCGTCGTGGCTTTGCCCATATCGCGACGATGCTGGAGGCCGAGATTCAGCTGGTTGTCCTAACCTGCAATCCGCCGACCCTCCTGAAGGGCGACAAATGGTGGCAGGTACCACCACGGCGCCCGCGCTTCCGGGTCGCCATCGGCAATACCATCACCATGAAGGATGTGGGCGTCGAGGAGCACCGTTCGCTCACAACGCGCAAGCTCGTTCGTCACCTTGAAGATTATTATATGGAACAGTTGGCCAATGGATGATTTGGAACTCGAGGTGAAGCGGCTGATCGTCAGCTCATTGAAGCTGGAGGATATCAAGCCGGAAGAAATCGACAGCGAGGAAGCATTGTTCGCCGAAGGCCTCGGTCTTGATTCGATCGATGCACTGGAGCTTGGCGTTGCGTTGCGTAAAACCTTCAATGTGAAATTCGACACGGTGACTGAAGAGGTCAAGGCGCATTTCGCCAATGTGCGCAGTCTTGCCCGTTTCATTGCCGCACAGCAGGCAGGGTGAGTGAAGATGCTGTCTCGCGATGAAGTCTTCGAGAAACTGAAGGGACATCTGGAAGAGATGTTCGAGGTGCCGCCGGAGAAGATCGTGCAGGGCGCTCGCCTGTATGAAGATCTTGATCTCGACAGTATTGATGCCGTCGATCTGGTGGTGAAGCTGCAGGAGCTCACGGGTCGCAAGTTCAAACCGGAAGAGTTCAAGAGTGTCCGGACAGTAGGTGATGTTCTCGATGCGGTTTATGCACTGGTTGCGTAACAGGCTGACCGCAGTTGTCGTTGCGGTCGTTTTTGTCCTCAGCGTTGCTTACCCAGCCGTTGTGTATTTTACGCGGGAGCGCATCGGACCGCTGGCTTTCATCGGCCTGGCCGAGCTGTTGCTGCTCCTGCGACTGCTGACCCTGCCGGCGACGCAGGCCAGGGACTGGCGGCCGGCCTTGCTCGGTGCGCTGCTCCTGCTGCCATTGCTGGCTGTTCTCGATGCCGGGCTGGCCAGCCGCTTCTATCCGGTACTCCTGAGCCTGGTTTTCGCCACGGTCTTCACGCTCTCGCTGTGGCGGCCGCCGAGCCTGATCGAGCGGCTGGCGCGCCTGCGCCACGGCGACCTGCCCCCCGAAGGCCAGGTTTACTGCCGTCGCCTGACGATTGTCTGGGCCACATGGTTGTTTGCCAATGCCGTGATTGCCGCCGCGCTGGCGCTGGCGGGGGCCGACGACTACTGGGCGCTGTGGACGGGTCTTGTCTCCTATATCGTCATGGGGGCGCTGTTTGCTGGCGACTATCTCCTGCGTCAAACTATTTATCGATTCTTCGGGCGGGCATGATGGAAGGCCGGCTATCTCATCTGCTAACAGACATGTCCGCTTCTGCGGCGGTTATCGCCGTCTGCGGGGGGATGCGCAAAAGTCGGGCGGATTTCCGTGCCGATGTTGCCGCCAACGCGCGGCGTTTGCAGCAGGAGCAATGTCGTCGCGGCCTGCTTCTGACCGAGGACAGCTACTGGGCGGCGGTCGGGCTGTTCGCTCTGCTGGAGGCCGGTTGCGAGATCGTCTTTCCGCCCAATGGCCGGCCCGGCACGCTGGAGGCGATGTCCGGCAGCTTTGACCGCCTGATCAGCGACGGCTCATCCTTCCTGGCAAACAGCTTTCATCTGCAATCAGGCAGTCTCAGCGAAACGCCATCCGGTCGACCGCTCGACCCCGCATCGCCCATCGCCTTCTTCACCTCCGGTTCGACGGGCACGGCTAAGCGCATCGACAAATGCCTCCGCCAGCTCGAACAGGAAGCTGCCGCCATCGAGGCGGTTTTTGGTGCGGTTGTGCCGCCCTCTGCCTGCGTGCATGCTACGGTTAGCCACCAGCATGTCTATGGTCTGTCTTTCCGGCTGTGCTGGCCGCTTGCGACCGGCCGGCCATTCGAGGGACGAACCCACGACATTTGGGAAAGCGTGATGGGGGCGCTGGAAGACAATGATGCGCTGGTGACCAGTCCGGCGCATTTGATGCGGCTGCATGGCTTGGCGCTGCCAGTTGGTCGCCGACCCAGCCTGATCCTGTCGGCAGGTGCGCCGCTCGATGCCGAAGCCATCGCGACGACGGCCGGGGTTTTCGATATCGCGGTGACCGAGATTTTCGGCAGCACCGAGACTGGCGCCATCGCCTGGCGCAGCCACCGCACGGCGGGTTCCGGCTGGCAGCCGCTGCCCGGCGTCAGCATCAGTGCCAATGCCGATGACTGCATGGTGGTGCAGGCCCCTTATGTCGACAGCCAGCAGGCCAGTGCAGACCTGATCGAGCTTCTGCCCGGCGGGAGCTTCCATTTCCGTGGCCGCTCCGACCGCGTGGTCAAGATCGAAGGCAAGCGGGTCGACCTTCAGCAGATCGAGCAGGCACTTCGTGGCCTGCCTTGGGTTGCCGATGCGGCAGTGATCCAGCACGAACCGACGCGACGTATCGCTGCAGCTGTGGCGATGACGGCGGAGGGGCAAGGCAGGCTTGAGCAGATGGGAGCTTTCCGGTTCGGCCGGCTGCTGCAGAAGGAACTTTCGGCAACGCTGGAGCCGGTGGGACTGCCGCGCCGCTGGCGTTTCGTAACCAGCCTGCCGGTCGCAGCCCTGGGTAAGCGTCGACAGGCCGATATCGCTGCATTGTTCGAAGCCGCACAGCCGGAAAGTGTCTCGTGAGCGAGGGTCCCGTCGAGCCGGTGCTGTGTCATAGCCATGTGGGTAATGGACTGGCGGAACTGACACTTTTCATTCCGCCAGATCTCGCGCAATGCGAGGGGCATTTCCCGGGCCAGCCGGTGCTGCCCGGCGTGGTGCAGGTCGACTGGGCCGTGCTGCTGGCTGCGCGGCACCTGGGACTGGCTATCGAGTCTGCCCAAAAACTGCAGGTCAAGTTCCGGCGTGTCACGGTGCCCGGCATGACGGTTGTGCTGCGGCTTCAGCATGTCCCTGCGCGCCGGCGGCTGACCTTCGAATATCGTTGTGAGGATGACATCCTGTCATCCGGCAGCATCGCCCTGCCGCAGTCATGACGGGGCAGGACGTGAAATGCTGCGCTATCATCCCCAGCCACAATCACTGGATGGCGCTGGATAGCGTGGTGACGCCGCTGCGCGCAGCCGGCCTGACGATTTTCATCATTGATGACGGCAGCGCCGAGCCCGCCCGCGGGGCTCTGGCGGCGCGGCACAATCCCGCCGGGGATATCGTGGTGCATCGCCTGGCGGTCAATCAGGGCAAAGGCGGTGCGGTGCTGAGCGGAATGGAGCTGGCCGAAGCGGCTGGCTTCACGCATGCCTTGCAGGTCGATGCGGACGGCCAGCATGACCTGGGCAGGCTGAATGACATGCTGGCACTGGCCCGACAGCATCCCCAGGCTCTGGTCACCGGTGTTCCTGTCTACGACAACACTATTCCGCTGAGCCGGGCCATCGGCCGCTGGATCACGCATTTCTGGGTCTGGGTAGAAACACTGTCGCTGCAGATTCGAGATTCGATGTGCGGTTATCGTGTCTACCCGCTCGCCGCAGTGCGTCGTCTGCGCGACGACGGCGAAACATTGGGCCGGCGCATGGATTTTGATACCGAGATCATGGTGCGGCTGTTCTGGCGCGGCACACCGGTGGCCCAGCTGCCGGTCCGGGTGACCTATCCGCCGGGGAACATCTCCAATTTCAACGTGCTGCGCGACAATCTGAGCATCTCCGCGATGCACACACGATTGGTCTTCACAATGCTGTGGCGCCTCCCGCAGGTCCTGGCGCATCGCCCCATCTCGCTTCATGCGGAGTCCATACACTGGGCGCGGCTGTCGGAGCGCGGGCTCTATTGGGGCCTGTGTTTCTGTTCGCTGCTGTACCGCTTGCTCGGTCACCGGCTGTCGCATGCCGCGATCGCGCCAATCGTCCTGTTCTTCTATCTCACTGGCAGCGAGCAGCGTCGGACCTCGCGAGAGTTCCTGGCGCGTGCCTTTGCCGCGCGGGGCGAAGCACGACAGCCCGGTTTCTGGGACGGTTACCGGCATTTCTTCAGCTTCGCCGGTCGCGCGCTGGATTCTCTCGCGGCCTGGTCGGGCAGCCTGTCGCCGGACCGGATGGATGGCGATGGTGCCGACAGTCTGCGACAGGCGATGAGTGATCCGCGCGGCGCCGTGATTGTCGTCTCTCATGTCGGCAATATCGAGGTTTCGCGGGCGCTGATCGATCCTGCCATCCGGCGGCGCCTGCTGGTGCTGGTCCATACCCATCATGCTGCGAACTACAATCGCGTTCTTCGCGACATCAATCCGGAAACCGCGCTGAACACATTTCAGGTGACTGACCTTGACGCGGCGACGGCAGTGCTGCTGAAGGAACGGGTCGACCGGGGCGACTGGATCGTAATTGCCGGCGACCGTGTGCCGGTATCCGGCGCGCGGGTCAGCGTTGTGCCTTTCATGGGGGCTCCGGCGCCGTTTCCGCAGGGGCCTTATATCCTTGCCGCGGTTATGGACTGTCCGCTCTACACGCTGTTCTGTCGACGTGAAAACGGCCGCTTCCGACTGGCCGGCCGGCGGCTGGCCGAGCGGGTGACATTGCCGCGCGGGCAGCGTAAGGAGGCACTCGACAGGTATGTGGGCGAGTTCGCGCGGGCGCTGGAGGAACAGGCCCTCCTGGATCCTTATCAGTGGTATAACTTTTTTGATTTTTGGGCGATCGAGAAGGGGACGGGTACACCATGATTTCTGCTGAGGTGATCATTCACCCGCAGTTCTACGATCTTGATCCGATGAACGTGGTCTGGCACGGAAATTATCCGCGTTTCCTCGAGCAGGCCCGCTGCGCGCTGCTGGACAGGATCGGTTACAACTACGAACAGATGCTGCAATCTGGATATGCCTGGCCGATCGTCGACATGCAGATCAAGTATGTGCGTCCGATCCGCTTCGCCCAGGTCATCGTGGTGCGCGCAACGCTGACCGAATACGAAAACCGCGCCTGTATCGATTACCGCATTCTCGACCAGGCAAGTGGCGAGGTGGTGACCAAGGCTCGTACCGTCCAACTGGCCATCGCCGCTGAAACCGGTGAGCTGCAGTTCGTGTCGCCGGCAGCCTTCGTCGACAAGGTCAAGGTACTGCTGTGACCGTCATGCTGCGCATCTGTGTCGTTGTTCTGCTGCTGGCGTCATCCGGTGCATGGGCTACCGAGCGGCGGGGCGAATTTGCCGACGGCCAGATCCTGCTCGGCCGTTTCGTGCAGTTGCGTCAGCTCACCGGTTTTCCCGCGCCGCTGAAAACCGAAGGCCGCTTCACCCTGGTTGCCGGCCGCGGCCTGATCTGGCAGGCAGAAACGCCATTCGCGGTCACCACTGTAATCAGCCCTTCCGGTCTGATGCAGGAGGCAGGCGGCGTCGAGACCATGCGCCTGCCGGCCGCGCGCTTGCCGTTCATCGCCCGGCTCTATGCTATGCTTGGCGGCGCTCTCAGCGGCGACTGGCGCGGCCTTGAAGATGCATTCACTGTAACGCGGGAGGGCGACGAGAAGGCCTGGAACCTGCGGCTTGTACCGCGCAGATCGGGCGATGCCGCAATCCCGTTCCGCGAAATCCTGATTCAGGGTGGCCGCTTTGCCGATCGCGTCGAGATCGTGAAGCCGGATGGGGACCGCGATATCCTGACCTTTGCCGACCAGACCATATCCACCCAGCCGCTCGCGGCCCAGGATATGCAACTGCTCGACATGGCGGGACGCCGCTGATGCGCGTGCTTGCCGTTGTGTGGTTAGCCGTGGTGCTGCTGTGTGGACTGTATCTCGGCTACCGCATTCATCAGGGTACGCTCTTCCGCACCGACCTGACCGCGCTGCTGCCGCAGGATGAGCGCAACCCGGTCCTCCAGCAGGCCAGCGACACGGTCTCCAGGGCGTTAAGCCGTCGCGTGCTGTTCATGGTCGGCCACAGCGATCGCGATACTGTGCGCGCCGCCGCTACGCAATTCTCAGCCAATCTGCTGTCGTCCGGTGTGGTTGAGCGGTTCGACTCGCAATTCGATGCCGAACGCGTTGTCCGGCTTGGCCGGCAATATTTCCCCTATCGTGAAGGCCTGCTTTCAGAACGGCATCGGACACTGTTGCAGCAGGGGCAGGGCGAGCGGGTGGCGGTCAATGCATTGTCGCAGGTCTTCGGCTTTGTCGGCATGGCGGATGCCGCGCTGCTGCGGCAGGATCCCTTCCTGTTATTGCCGGGCTTCATTGCCGATCTGCCGTTCCCCGCATCGCGTCTGGCGGTGGACGACGGCTATCTCACGGTGATCGATGAAGGGGTTACCTGGATCGCACTGACCGGCCTGATCACGGGCGAGTCCATGGCGCTCGATACGCAGCAACGCCTGATCGACGTGGTGACGGAGGCGGAAACCGGACTGAAGGCGAAGGCGCCGACGGTGGAACTGCGACGTCTGGGCGTCGTCTTCTTCGGTCATGCCGGTGCGTCGCTAGCCCTGAAAGAGGCTTCTTGGCTGGGTAGCCTGTCGCTGCTCGGCACGGTGCTGCTGATCGTAGTGGTGTTCCGACGCATCGGCCCGTTGCTGCACAATCTGCTGGCGCTGGCGGTGGGGACCGCCGTGGCACTTTCCATCAGCTTCCTGATCTTCGAGGAGCTACACGTCGCTGTCCTGCTGTTCGGGATCAGCCTGATCGGCGTCGCGGTCGATTATGGCCTGCATTACAGCGCCAGTCTGTTCGATCCCGCCATGCAACGCCCGGCCGAGCGGCTGGCGCATGTGCGCATGGCGATCACTCTGGGCCTGCTGACCACGCTGATCGGCTATGCCGCGCTGCTGCTGGCGCCATTTCCGGGTCTGCATCAATTGGCGGTCTTTGCCGTCGTTGGTCTGGTTGCGGCTTTCCTAACGGTGATCCTGTGGGTTCCGTTGCTGGATCGCGATCGCACATTGCGGCACGGCGCCGTCATGTTGCAGGCCGCCGCCGCGCTCTGGCGGTTCTGGTCCACCCCCCGTCTGCGGCCGCTGCATTACACCCTGCTGGCGGCCCTGGTGCTGATGGGGGTGCTGGGCTGGCTGCGGCTGGAGGTCGATGACGATGTGCGCCACATGCAGGCGTTATCGCCGGCATTGCTGAAGGAGCAGGCAGATATCCAGCATCTGACCGGGGCAGTTCCAGCGGCGCAGTTCCTGCTGATCAGGGCTGCCGATGACGAGGCCGCCCTGCAGCGCGAGGAAGCCATCATGCCGGTGCTGGAGGCCTTGCTGGCCGGCGGCCAGATCGCCAGCTACCAGGCACCGGCGAGTTATGTGCCTTCGGCCGCTCGCCAGCGCGAGAATACGCAGTTGCGCGCCGAACGGCTCGATGGTCCTCTGCGTCAGTCACAGTATGCCAAACTGGGACTGCCTGTGCCGGAGCAGGCTGCGCCGGCGGCGCAGGGCGTGCTACAGCTGGCCGAGGCCCTGCAGCAGGATACGGTTCCCTACCTGAAAGACTTGGTGGTCGCGCCGGGCCTGCACACCATTACACTGCATGGTCTGAAGAATGCCGATGCACTGCGCGCCGCCTTTGCCGGCATTCCCGACCTGTGGGTCGTCGATCCGGTGACCGACTTTAATGCGCTGCTGGGCCGCTACCGCGACCGTGCGGCAATGCTGATCGCCATCTCGGCCGTGCTGATGCTGCTACCGTTATTCTGGCGCTATGGTCTGCGTGGCGCACTGCGGGTGATGGCGCCGCCCACCATGGCGCTGTTGCTGACCCCGGCCGCGCTTGCCTTGCTGGGACAAAAGTTCACCTTCTTCCACGCCATGGCGATGATTCTGGTCCTGTCGATCAGTGTCGACTATGCGATCTTCTGTGCCGAGGGTGAGGTGGGACACCACTCTATTATCATGCTGGCGATCTGGCTGGTCACTTTCACCACGCTACTGTCCTTCGGAATGCTGGCCTTCAGCGAGGTTGCCATCGTGCAGGGCTTCGGCCTCACCATGCTGGTCGGTATGTGCATTTCGCTGTTCCTTGCGCCATTGGCAAGGCGACGGACGGAGAGCGCGGCATGATGCAGCGCGCGACTTTTCTAGCGTTACTCCTGCTGCTGACCAGTTGCACCACATCGCCGGCGCCAGTCTCGCCGGAAGAGGCGGCACAGCCGATGATCGCCCCCAAGCAGCTGCTCACATTGCCGCGGCCTGCCGATCTTGGCAGAAGCGTGCAGGCAGTGCAGCTCATCACCTTCCGGCGTGACAATCAGACCATGGTTTTTGAAGGCCATCTCAGTATCACGCCGGAACGACTGCTGCTGGTTGGTATCGATTCACTCGGCCGCCGCGCCATGACGCTGACCTGGACGGAAGCGGGTCTGGCCACCGAGGCGGCGCCCTGGCTGCCGTCGGCGGTACGTCCGGGCAGCATGCTGGCCGATATCGTATTGCTGTACTGGCCTGCGGCCGCGATCCGCGCCAGTCTGCCGCCGGGCGGCGAGCTGGTCGAAAGCGCCTACCGGCGCCAGATTCTGCTGGATGGCAAGCCGGTCCTGAATATCGAATACGGTTTCGATATCACCCGGCGTTGGACCGGCCGGCTGCACTATGCCAATTTCTCCTGGGGCTATCAGATCGAGGTTCAGTCCGCGGAGGCCAGCCCGTGACATTGCAATCCTCAGAACTGCCGCTGGGCATTCCCGCGATCGGCGTGGCAACTCCGCTCGGGATCGGCAAGAGCGCGAATGCGGCGGCCTTGTTCGCTGGCTCCGCTGCCGGCCTGTCGCCGCGTGACGATCTGCTGCCGGGACGTAGCCTGCATGTCGGTATGGTGACGCAGGATCTGGCCCCGCTGCCGGCCGCGCTGGCGCCGTGGGATTGCCGCAACAATCGTCTGATGATGGTGGCGTTGCAGGAAATCGCCGATGACGTTCGGCTTACGGCGCAGCGATATGGTCGGCACCGGATTGCCGTGATCATGGGAACCAGCACTGGAGGCATTGCCGAAGGCGAAGTGGCTTTTGCTGCATATCAGCGTGACGGCAGATGGCCGAACGATTTCCATTATCGCCATCAGGAAGCGGGCAGCCTCGGGCGCTTTGTCTCTGCCGCTCTCGATCTGACCGGTCCGGCCTATACGGTGGTGACAGCCTGCTCCTCCAGCGGCAAGGTCTTCGCTTCGGCGCGCCGCCTGATCCGGGCGGGCGTGATAGACGCAGCAGTTGTCGGTGGTGCCGATACGCTGTGCCGGATGACGGTGGGCGGCTTCTCGGCACTGGAAGCCGTGTCAGCCGGCCGCTGCAATCCCTTCAGTGCGCATCGCGACGGCATTAATATTGGAGAGGCTGCCGCGGCCTTCCTGGTGACACGCGATGCCGCGCCGGTGGAGTTGCGCGGTGTCGGCGAGGGGTCGGATGCACATCACATCAGCGCGCCGGACCCCGAAGGCCATGGTGCCGCGGCTGTGATGCGGCTGGCGTTGGCCGATGCGGGCGTTGCGCCCGATGACGTCGCCTATATCAACCTGCATGGCACCGGAACAGCGCTGAATGACGCTATGGAATCCAAGGCCGTGCAGGCTGTGTTCGGTGACGGCATCGCCTGCAGCTCGACCAAGGGGATGACCGGCCACACCCTGGGTGCAGCGGGCGCCTGCGAGGCGGCCTTTCTTTGGCTGAGCCTGCAGCCTGACTGGAATCCTCAAGGTTATCTTCCACCGCATCTTTGGGATGGCGTTGCCGATCCGACGCTGCCACGGCTTACATTGGTCGATCCCGGTACGCGGTTGCGCGATCCGGATGCGCCGGCAGCCATGATCAGCAACTCCTTCGCCTTCGGCGGCAGCAACTTGGCACTGCTGTTTGCGCGCGGAGGGCTGTCGTGAAGCCTTGCCTTTATCCTGTGGCGCAACTGCTGCCCCATGCGGCGCCGATGCTGCTGCTGGAGGAGGCCATCGCCTATGGCGACGATGCGATACAGACCGGCGTCACCGTGCGGCAAGAGAGCATTTTCTTCCGTGCCGATCGCGGCATTCCTGCGCATGTCGCGCTTGAATGGATGGCGCAGACCTGCGGAGCCTATATTGGTGTAGTCGCTCTTCAGCAGCAGCAGCCGGTGCGGATCGGCTATCTTCTGGGAACGCGCGACTTTCAGTGCGACCGTGCATGGTTTTCGCTCGGCGAACACCTGCATGTCCATGCCCGCCTGTTATTCCGCGACGATGAAATGGGCGTGTTCGATTGCCGCGTGACGGAAGCGGCTACCGACCTAGATCTGGCCCGCGCGCAACTGACAGTATATCAGCCCGCCGAACGCAGTGTTGTTCCGAAAGCCGGCGGATCGCAAGGAGTGCCGACATGACACGAACTATATTGGTCACCGGCGCCAGCAAGGGGATCGGGCGCGCTATCGCCCTGCGGCTGGCCCGCGACGGGTTCCGCATCGTGGTGCATTACGGTGGCGACCACGCGGGGGCGGATGAAACCTTGCGTGCCTTGCAGGCGGTGGGCGGCGAAGGGCGGGTGCTCGGCTTCGATGTCTCCGACCGCGCCATGGTGCAGCAGACCCTTGATGCCGACACGGAAGCAAATGGCGTCTATTACGGCGTCGTCCTGAATGCCGGTATCGCGCGTGATGCCGCATTTCCGGCTCTGTCGGACGACGATTGGGATTCTGTCCTGCGCACCAACCTGGACGGTTTCTACAATATTCTGAAACCGCTGAGCATGCAGATGATCTCGGCGCGACAGGGTGGCCGTATCGTGACGCTGTCGTCGGTTTCTGGCCTGATCGGTAATCGCGGACAGGTGAATTACAGTGCGGCGAAATCCGGCATTATTGGCGCCACCAAGGCCCTGGCGATCGAACTTGCCAAGCGCAACATCACAGTGAACTGCGTGGCGCCAGGGCTGGTGGAGACCCAGATGACCAAGGATGTGCCGATGGCGGAAGCGCTGAAACTGGTGCCGATGAATCGGGCTGGCCGTCCGGAAGAGGTTGCGGCTGCCGTCGCCTTCCTCTGTTCGGATGAGGCAAGTTATATCACCCGGCAGGTGATTTCTGTGAACGGGGGGATGATCTGATGCGTCGCGTCGCCATCACCGGCATGGCCGGCGTCACTGCCCTCGGCGAGGACTGGTCCACGATCCAGCAGCATATGGCGCGCGGTGAGACGGCCATACGCGCCATGCCAGACTGGGACCGCTATGTTGGAATCAACACGCGACTGGCGGCGCCGCTGCCGTCTTTTACCGGTTCCGATCATTACCCGCGTAAGAAGACTCGCACCATGGGCGCCGTTGCCCGCATGAGCGTCTATGCCACCGAACGGGCCCTCCAGGATGCTGGTCTGCTGAATGATCCCGTCGTGCGCAGTGGGCGCACCGGTATTGCCTATGGCTCTTCCTTCGGTAGTCCGGCGCCGGTCATAGGTTTTGCCGAACTGATGACTCAGGGCCATTCGCGTACATTGAATGCGACGACCTATATCCAGCTGATGAGTCATACCTCGGCAGTCAATATCGGCCTGTTCTTCGAAATAACCGGCCGCATCATTCCGACATCCAGCGCCTGCACCTCCGGAAGCCAGGCCATCGGCTATGCAATGGAGGCCATCCGTAGCGGCAAAGCGGATGTCATGGTCGCCGGGGGGGGCGAGGAACTTGATGTCACCCAGGCAGCCGTTTTCGATACGCTGTTTGCGACTTCGACCCGCAACGACCAGCCGCACACCTCACCACGACCTTACGACCGCGATCGCGACGGCCTCGTGATCGGCGAAGGAGCCGCGACACTGATTCTGGAGGATTACGATCGCGCTGTTGCGCGTGGTGCCCGTATCTATGCCGAAGCCGTGGGCTTTGCCACCAATTCCGACGGCAATCACGTGACCCAGCCGCAAGCCTCGACGATGGAGATCGCCCTACGCATGGCGCTTGAGGATGCCGGCCTGCAGCCTGACGATATCGGGGCTGTCAACGGACATGGCACCGCCACCGAGTGGGGCGATATCGCTGAAACGAAGGCGACGTTTAGTGTTTTCGGTGGTGACACACCGATGCACTCACTCAAGAGCTATTTTGGTCATACCCTGGGTGCGTGCGGTGCCATTGAGGCATGGCTGGCGATTGAGATGATGCGAGATGGGGTGCTGTATCCGACGATGAATCTAGTGAATGTCGATAGTCGCTGCGCTCCGCTGGACTACGTCATGGGCGAACCCAGGCGCCACTTGCATAATCATGTCATGTCGAACAATTTTGCCTTCGGGGGAATCAACACCTCGCTCATATTCAGAGCCACCTGACATTCGACTACCAGTAAAATTCGTAGATGAATGCCAGGAGAAAGAGCAACGGCAGTCCAACGAATACCCAGCGCAACGGGACCTCCAGCAAAAGGATTTAGTTAGAGGAAATCGACTAAACCATTTTTGCATGTCGGCCAACTCATTAATACAGGAAGGCAAATGACTAGCCGCGTGACAGGATTTATTGCTGGCGGGATGCTGTTGGCAATGACCCCGTGCCCAAGTTTCGCCCAATCGTTTACCGCGGGTATGATGCAACTGCCGCCGGTAGAGTTTCCTGGTGCTCGAGTGCCGGGCGTACCGGTTACCGTTTGGTATCCGTCAAAAGCGCCTGAGAAAATTCTTCGCCTTGGCGATGCCGAGCTTAAGGTCGCTCTGGATGCGGTCCCAACTCCGGGGCGTCGCAGGCTTATTCTTATCTCTCATGGTAGCGAAGGTAGCGACCTGCAACTCAGCAACTTGGCGCGGCTTTTGGCGCGCCGCGGCATGGTGGTTGTCGCACCGCGTCACCTGGGGGACAGTTTTGATGATAAGTCAGCGCACGGATCGTCACGTCAATTCGGTGGGCGTCCCTATCAAGCTTCATACGCGCTGGACGTTGTGCTGAAGCATCCCAGACTTTCGAAGCTCATAAATCCAAACCAGATCGGCGCGGTGGGGTATTCCGCGGGCGGCTACACCACACTCGTCCTGGCGGGCGCGAAACCCGATCGCCAGATCTGGATAAGGCATTGCCAGCAGCCAGTGAAACATGGTGCGGCTTGCCCCGTTGGGGGGTGGCTGACTAGCCTCGGACTGCGATTCTTTGATGACTGGGATCGACCACCGGAGACGCGAATCAAGTCAGTCGTGCTACTCGCTCCATTCGGCGCGATGTTCGATAAAACGTCGTTGGCGAAGGTAAGAGTGCCGGTGTTGTTGTTCCAGCCGGAGCATGACGACATGCTGCCCAATGCCTTTCATGGCGAAATGATTCGCGATGCCTTGCCACGCAAGTCCGATTTCCGCACTGTACCCGGTGGGCATTTCATCTTTGTGCAGCCTTGTTCGGCTGACTTAGCCGTTGCGGCTCCGAAGGTATGTGTTGATCCGCCCGGTGTTGAGCGAGCTAAGATACAGCAACGAACAAACGGACAAATTGCAGAATTTTTCTCACGTACTTTACGAGACAAATAGGACACTTGGAAGTTCAAGAAGCCAATATGCGTGAATGTGGGCGATTCTATCGAGCGACCTAACCGGCCTTGCAGCGGTCGATGGCAGAGCGCGCGAAGGCGCAGAAATTTGAATCCCCAGGCAGCCATGCCGCCTACATCTCGCAGCCAGAGAATGTGGCTGCTGCCATCGAGCGGGCGCTCAGCGCCTTGCCTCAGGCCAAGTGAAATGGTCGAGCGCCGTTACCCCCAATACAGGCTATTCGAAGACCTTCTCCAACCACTCGTTAGGAGCGATTATGAAACTTGTCCAGATTTCTGCCATTTGCCTGCCTGATGACTGCTGCTTTTACCATCCCGGCCTATGCCTTTTCTCCACAGGTGTGCCGTCAATCCGTCGCGGGGTATGAAACCTTCACTGACTGCTACGGCATGGAAATTACTGGCGTCGCTCTTCGTGATGCCCAGGTTCGGGAGATGGTCAGCATGAAGCGCCCGGCCAGGGAAATCGCCAGCGAGCTTGGGGTCAGCTCCTGACGGTTCGCTCATCGTGGCCATCGTGCCCGCGCGGCGCTGCTTACGTCGAGTCCGAGCGGACTCCCGACGGGCAGGGCTTCATCGTTCAGTGCATCAACTAGGTTGCCGCGCTCGTCGGGTCGTTGCCGGCGCCGCGCTTAAATATCCGTGAGTCTCAGGCTCAGGAAAACGCTTTGCGGGATAGGCGTCTAAGGGTGATCAAGGGATGTTAGTCTCACTAACATTGTGATTCGGATTCGACTCCGCGACTAACGTTCGGAGCGAGACAGGACTAGCATTTGATCTGACACGCGCCGCTGTAAGTCCTTGAAGCGGATAGGTTTGGACTAACATGCGTAGTCGGACGGACCATGATCACCACACGCCGAACAGTATGCCGCGCGCCTTGGCGGTGCCGGTGCGTTTCTCCACCTCGGCATCCGAAATGGTGGTGCGGATGCGGCGGCGGCGCAGCCAGTCGAACAGTTGCAGCGACAGTCCTTCGCGCACGGCCGCATGCGCGGCAGACTCACCCAGATCATTGAACTCGCCCGGATCGTCGCGCAGGTCGAATAACTGCGGCCGGAAGCCGTCATAGGCGATGTATTTCCAGCGTTCCGTGCGGATCATATAGGCGCGCGCGCGATCCGGCGGCAGGCCCAGGGTTTGGCGCGCCGGGCGGAAGGCGTAATCGCATTCGCTGAAGGCCGCCGAGCGCCAGTCTGCCGGCGCCGCGCCGAACAGCCGCGGCAGCAGCGACAACCCCTCCAGGCGATGCGGTTGCGGCGCGCCGCCGACTGCGGCGAGGAAGGTCGGGACCATGTCGATGGCTTCCACCAGCGCAGTATCAACCGTGCCGCGTGTGGCATCGGCCGCCGCATCCGGATGGCAGACGATCATCGGGATGCGCACGCTTTCCTCGTGGAACAGCTCCTTCTCGCCGAGCCAGTGGTCGCCGAGATAATCGCCATGGTCGCTGGTCAGCACGATCAGCGTATCCTCCAGCCGCCCGGCGGTGTTCAGGAATTGCATCAGCCGGCCGATATGATCGTCGAGCTGCCGCACCAGACCCATATAGGCGGGGATGACGGTCTCGCGCACCTCGTCGCGGCTGAAATTCACCGACTCTTCGTGGGCCATGAAGGCGGCGACCACGGGATGCGGGTCCTGGCGCTCTGCCTCGCGGCGCTGCGCCGCCAGAATCTGGCTGGTGTCATACATGGCGTGATAGGGCGCCGGCGCGATATAGGGCCAGTGCGGCTTGATATAGCTCAGATGCAGGCACCAGGGCTGGTCGCCGGCCTCGCGGATGAACTCCATCGCCCGGTCGGTCATGTAAGGCGTTTCGGAATCTTCCTCGCGGATACGCGCCGGCAGGCGGGAATTCCGCATATACCAGCCGCTGAGGATTTCGCCATCCGGGCCCTCGGCCGCATTGGCGAAATCGTGCCAGGGATTCTCCGAGACGTAGCCCTTGCTGCGCAGCCAGCGGTTATAGGCCAGGTCCGGATCGAGCATCTGGTTCGGATGCAGGCCGTCATCGCGCTCATAGGGCTCGAAGCCGCATTGCGACACCAGCGCGCCGATCGAGGCATTCGGATCTACGCCGAGCCGCCGCAGGCCCTGCTCGTCGCTTTTCATATGCGTCTTGCCGACCAGCGCGACGCGATAGCCGAGCGGCCGCAGGTAATCGCCGAGCGTCAGTTCGGTGGCGCGCAGCGGCACGCCGTTATAGGTCGCGCCATGGCTGGTCATGTAGCGGCCGGTATAGAAGGACATGCGCGATGGCCCGCAGACCGGCGCCTGGCAATAGGCGCGGCTGAACCGCACGCCGCGCTGCGCCAGCGCATCGATATTGGGTGTCTGCAGGGTGGGATGCCCGGCACAGGACAGGTAATCCGCACGCAACTGGTCTGCCATGATGAACAGGATATTACGAACTGCAGCCATGCGCTGGACCGACTCCTGCTGAAACCTGGCGCGCTCAGTTTTCCGGCTTGAAGCCCGAGGCCTGCACCGCCGGCGCCCAGAAGGCGGCATCGCGTTTCTGGATTTCCGCCAGCTGCTCCGGCGTCGATCCGGTGGCGATCAGGCCGATAGCGGCAATCGCCTGGATCATCTCCGGTGTCTTCAGCGCGTCGACCACCACCTTGTTGATACGGGCCACGGTCTCCTTCGGTGTGCCGGCGGGCGCGAACAGGCCATACCAGGAATCGCCGCTGATCTTGTAGCCCGCCTCGATAAAGGTCGGTACGTCCGGAAGGAAGGCCGAGCGCTTTTCACCGGAGACGGCGATGACGCGGATCTTGCCGGCCTTATGCAGGGCCATGACATCCGGCACGGTGGTCGACACCATCGGCAGCTGCCCGCCCGCCACATCGGTGATCGCGGCGGCAGAGCCCTTGTAGGAGACATGCTGGAGATCGGCATTTGCCGCTTTCCCGAACAGCACCATGAAGAAATGCGGCAGCGTGCCGGCGCCGGGCGTGCCGTAATTCGCCTGCGACGGATTGGCCTTGATCCAGGCCACAAGTTCCTTCATCGAGGTGACATTGGTGTTGTTCGCCACCGCCAGCGCGAATTCCATCGACGACACATGCGCCACCGGCATCAGGTCGGTGATCGGGTCATAGCCCAGATTTTGATAGACATGCTGATACACCGCGACCGGCGCGATGGGCGTGAGCAGCAGCGTCTTGCCATCGGGGGCCGACGACTTCACGGCCTGGACGCCGATGCGGCCGGCGGCGCCAGCGCGGTTTTCGACAATGAAGGTCTGGTCCAGGCCGACGCGCAGCTTGTCGGCGATCATGCGGGCCAGCGCATCGCCGGAACCGCCGGCGGTGAAAGGGAAAATGATGCGTGACGGCTGGCCGATCTGGGCCAGCAGCGCAGCTGGGGCAGCGGTCATGGCGAAGGCGGCGGCGGAGCCGGCGAGGATCTGGCGGCGATCGAACATTGGTACTCCTCCCTGTTTTGCTTTGCCGTCGTTGCGGCTTTGCCGGCAGGGTGACCTGCTTTGCCGCCGCGCCAAAGCGTCTTTTGCCGTCGTTTCACCTGGTGTAACCTCATCGTTCGCCTTGAAGGGAGCAGGGAGAAACCGATGCGCACAGGCGTGAAATCCATCCGGGCGCTGGCGCGCGGGCTGGAGGTGTTTAAGGCCGTGGTGAAGCGCCGCGATGCCAGCCTGCAGCAGCTGTATGAAGATACCGGGCTGGCCAAGCCGACCCTGCTGCGCATGTTGAAGACGCTGGAAGAAGGCGGCCTGGCGCGCCGTTCGCTGGGCGACAACCGCTACCGGGTGAGCAGCGGCGCGCGGCTGTTTTTCCTGCCGCCGTCCGATGCCGACCTGATCGCCGAGCGCGCGGCCCCGCTGATGGATGCGCTCTGCCGCGAGGTGCTGTGGCCGTCGGATCTCGGCGTCTACAGCGACGGCGCGATCCAGATCATCGAGAGCAGTCGCTACCAGACGCCGTTCCCGGTGAACCGCCATCTGATGGGCTATACCGTGCATGTGCTGATGAGCGCGATGGGGCGCGCGCATCTGGCCTTCAGCCCGCCGGCCGTGGTGCGCGAGATCATTGAGCGGCTGCGCCAGTCGGACGATCCCTATGACTGGGGCGCGCGCGACCCGGCGAAAATCATGCGCAGCCTGGCGGCGATCCGCAGCGCGGGCTATGCGGTGCGCGAACCGGGCTATGGCGGCTGGGTGCGGCCGGGGCAGGGCGATGCCATTGCCGTGCCGGTGCTGCAGGGCCGGCGCGTGCTCGCCTGCCTCAGCCTGTCATGGCCCGCCGATGCGGCGACGGTGAAGCAGATCGTGAGCCGGCATCTGGGGCAGCTGAAGGCCACGGCGGCGGAGATTGCCGCGAAGGTGGCGGCGGAGCGGGATGTGGGGAGTTAGGGGGCAGCGGGAGTGATGTGGGCCTGTTGTGGGAGCCTGCCGAAAAAAAGCTGACAGCGCATTCAAGACTCTAATAGAGGCGGCGGAAGTGCGCCACGAATTCATCCGGGCAATGCGCTGGACGTGGTGGGTCTGTATATCTGTTTGAAAGGAATCGCTCAGAATGTGACGGGTTGAGGTGCCGGAGATTGGCGTCTCAACTACTTTTTCGTGGTATCTTTCCTGAGTAGGTCTGCATTGGTGGCAAGTTCACTCATCCCACTCTCGATCAGTTCAGAAATATCGTCATCTGAGAGCAAAGCAGCGTCGGCTCCGATGAGTGGAATTAGGGCTCTTACCTCAGGTGTGTCCACCGCTGAGTATATAAAGCGCGAGGATAAGCGGGCCGATGTCTCGTTGATCTCGCTGCTCGTCAAAAAAATGGATGAACTCGACTTGCTTGCCACTAGGACTTCCGTTCTGGAGATCGGAAGGTATACTTGATCCCACTTATTGCCGAAGGTCATGAATGGCCCTGTATTGCCCTCCGTGTCTCGTGCAAAAACGCCAACGTCACCCAGCACAATGTCGGTGCTATTGGACGTAATCAGAAGCCAAATTTTTGGATTAAAACTGTCGGGTAAGATGTTTTCGGACAGCACCTTGCCGATTGCCCGAATCTGACCATCTTTCGCACTTTTCACCATGCGATCTTTTCCTGTCCTCTCCCACATCTGCTTCATCACGGACATGCTCTGAGGAAGTTCTGCCACCATCTTCTGGATGAGGATTTCCTTTCGTCCCGGCACCATGGCTTCCTGAAGAAATCTAGCGCGTTGGGGGCGTGGAAGCTTTTTTGCTTCCGCACGAATCATTGCCTTGAAGTTTTTCCGCACATTCTTGGCAAGTTCCAAAGCACGCTTTTGGGTGCCAAATTCTGTAAGAAGCCCGTCGACCAGATTGGTAGCGGTTTCAGAGAATTGCTCGCGTAAAGCTTTCGTTCGAATGACCATCTGCCAGAAGTGCTTGCGAAGATCACCGGAAAGTCGATTGGGGTCAGTGCCGTTGGAAATCTTCTTCAATACTTCGCTAAACGCCGTCTCTTCAGCCCCCAGTCTGTCTTCGACGCCTGTTTCCGGCTTGCCATAGAAATACTTCTCATTGCCGACATCGACGGTGCTCGGCTCAGTAACTTTTCCAGATTTGTCGATCTGAAACACCCACGACTTTCCCTCCATCGCCTTGGACGCAAAGCGTTTGAACAGGAGTTTAGGTATGTAGTGATTTCGTTTGCGTGAGGCCATGAGTTCCTGCCAGCTTACGCACGATATACACATGGTTTGTTTATTCGAACGAAATATAAGTGCCGGGGCTCAAACTGAAAAATTGCCTAGATATACCGGATGGAGCTATCACGGCATTCTTACATAAGAATTTTTGTCGCAAGCCTGCTGCTAAGAATACGATGTTACTCAGACGGAAACACTGCTCCCAATTCTTCGTCGCTCTGAGCAAAAATTTATGTGAGGCCTGAACAAATGCAAGGCAACGGCTTTCTCGCCATCTGGAGCGACGTCACCGCCGCGCAGGAAACCGACTACCTGCACTGGCTGACGCGCGAGCATACGCAGGAGCGCCTGGGCGTGCAGGGCTTCCTCGCCGTGCGCGTGTTCAAGGCGCTGCTCGAGGATGTGAACCGCTTCCTGATCGTCTATGAACTCGAGAGCGAGGCCGCACTGGCCGGGCAGCCGTATCTGGATCGCCTGAATGCGCCCACGCCCTGGTCGCAGCGCATCATGCCGATCCTGGGCAATTTCGCGCGCGGCGGCGGCCGGCGTATCGCCTCGGCCGGCAGCGGTCGCGGCGCCATCGTCGCCGCCCTGCGTCTCTCGGCCGACGCGCTGCCGGCGGCGGCGATCACCGCAAGCCTGGTGGCGCAGGACCGCATCGTGGCCGCCCATCTGCTGGAAACCGATCAGGCCCGCACCGGGATCAAGACTGGCGAAAAGGGCCTGCGCAAGGATGACGGGTCCTTCGATGCCCTGCTGCTGGTCGAAGGCCTCGACCCGGCCGCGTTGCGCGCCGCGCTGGCCGCCACCGGCCTCGCAGCCGACATGCCGCTGTATGCGCAGATCTATGCGCTCAGCGCAGATTGACTTTTTCGGCCAGTTGCTGTAATGTTCTTGTGTTAAGTTACTGTTTTAAAAGATGTTTTCCGGCTAGTGGCGTCACAAGGCGAAACAGGCGCCGGAGAGGCCCGCAACACGCCGAAATAAGGGTCAGATAAGACAAAATAAGCATCCTATAAGATAAAATAAGCATGGACTAAGCCGGTTCAGGCCCGCCTCCGGGCAGGTTAAGTGACTGAAAAAGCTTGAAAAGTGGCTGAATCGGGCCGGGGACGCCCGGATCTGCGTCTGCTTCGCAGGTAGGGTCTCAGACCGGCGTCTTGTTCGCCACCGCCCACCAGGCGCCGTCGCGATGCACCATCGTGCGGTAGGCGCGCGGCGCCACGCCGTAGCGGTCGCGGAAGCTGCGGCTGAAATGCGTCGAGGAGTTGAAGCCCCAGGCGAAGGCGATCTCGGTGATCGACTGCCGCAACAGGGCAGGATTGGCCAGGTCGTGCCGGATGCGGTCGAGCCGGCAGTTCCAGATATGCGTGTTCAGCGTCTCGTCTTCCAGCGCGAACATCTTGTGCAGGTTGCGCTTGCTGCAGCCCACGGCACTGGCAATGCGGTCGAGCGACAGCATCGGGTCCTGCAGGTTGGCATGGATGAAGGCCTTCACGCGGTCGCGCGTCGTCTCGCGGAGGCTGGCCTCGCTCGACACGCCCATCTGATCCAGCACCGCCAGCCGCACCAGATTCGCCATCGTGTCGGCGAATTCCTCGCCGCCGCGCGGGCCGGCCAGTTGCGGCAGTTCGGCGAAGGCCGAGGATAGCAGGTCGAAGACCAGGCGGCCGGTGCCGTGTTTGCCGGAGAAGCGCTGCACCGCCAGCTGGTCCATATCGAGGCCGAGCCGCGTCAGCCGCTCGCGCGGCAGCAGCAGCGCCAGCTGGTTGATCGGCTCGGGATTCGAAACCGTGTAGGTGCGCGTGGTGTCGTACATGCTCCACTCGCCCGGCGTCAGCACCAGCTTGCGGCTGGCCTGCTCGAAACGGCCGGCGCCGGCGATCTGCGCCACGATCTTCACATAGCCGCGGTCGTCGCGCAGGATCTGGTTCGGCGTGCGCACCACGCGATGGCGGCTGGCGATGATGCGGCAGAGTTTCAGCCCGCCGATATCGCCCAGTTCCAGCCTGCCGTCGAAATGCCGGTCGCCAAACGTGTCGGATTGCAGATGGCCGATATGGCGGCCGACGAAGTCGCCCCACAGCGCCAGCCTGTCGGCCGGCGCGACGGCTGAGGTGGATACCACCGCAATCGCGCTCACATCTCCTCCCTGGAGTTATCGTGGGCCCTTCGTTGGGGCTCCAACTATTTCCCATCCTAGCGGCGAAGGCGGGCGAGGTTAAGCGGAAAGCGGGAATGCTGCGCTGCGAAATGGGCCCTGAAACAGGGGGTGTATGCGGAGCGTTGTTCGCTCCTGGATAAGTTCCGGTTCGCTCTCGGGCAAGAAGGCGGGCGCGGCACTGGCTAGGCTCAGCAGACTGCCGGGTGCGCGCGCCCGGTCCAGAGGGAGAGAAACAATGACACGCAGAACCATTCTGGCGGCCATGCTGGCTGCCGGCTTCGCCGGCACCCTGTCGCTGGCGGCCCCGTTCGGCGCCGCGGCGCAGGACAAGATCAAGATCGGCTACGCCATCTCGAAAACCGGGCCCAACGCGGGCGGCGCCAACATCACGCAGATTCCGAATTACCAGCTCTGGTTCAAGGAGCTGAACGACAAGGGCGGCCTGATGATCGGCGGCAAGCGCGTGCCGATCGAGGTGATCGAATACGACGACCGCTCGAATTCCGAAGAAGCCGTGCGCGCCGTCGAGCGCCTGATCACGCAGGACAAGGTTGACCTGCTGCTGCCGCCCTGGGGCACCGGTCTCAATCTCGCCGTCGGGCCTGTGTTCAACAAACACGGCTATCCGCAGCTGACCTTCAGCGCCGTCACCGACCAGGCGCCGGCTCTGGTCAAGCGCTGGCCGAACAGCTTCTGGTTCCTCGGCACCAGCCAGCAGTATATCGACGCGCTGGTCGACCTGCTGACCAAGCAGCAGAAGGCCGGCAAGATCAACGGCAATGTCGCCATGATCAGCATCGCCGACGGTTTCGGCATCGATCTGTCGAAGGCGGCCCGCGATGGCCTGACCAAGGCCGGCTTCAAGCTGGCGATGGACAAGAGCTATCCGATCGGCACCCAGGACATGTCGCCGCTGCTCAGCGAAGCCCAGCGGTCGGGCGCCGATACCTTCATCGCCTTCAGCTATCCGCCGGATACGATCGCGATCAACGACCAGGCCAAGGTGGCCAGCTTTGCGCCGAAGGTGATGTTCACCGGCGTCGGCACGGCGTTTCCGCTCTTCCCGCAGCGTTTCGGCGCCAATGCCGAGGGCATCATGACGCTGGGCGGCTGGGATCCGAACAATGCCGGCACGGCGGAATACCGCAAGAAGCATGTCGCCATGCATAACCGCGATCCGGATTACTGGGGCAGCCAGCTCGGCTATGTCTCGCTGCAGATGCTGGAACAGGCGGTCGAACGCGTCGGCAAGATCGACCGCGCGGCCATCGTGAAGGAACTGCAGACCGGCAGCTTCGACACCGTGCTGGGCAAGATCAAGCTGGTCGACAACATGCCGCCGAAAGGCACCTATGCCTATATCGGCCAGTGGCAGAACGGCTTCTTCACCGGTGTGGCGCCTGCGGGCGCCAACATGAAGGAGATGGTGATCCCGAAGCCGGCCTGGAAGTAATCGCTGGCAGACGGGCGCGGCGGTCCTCCCTGGCTGCCGCGCCCGGATTTTTTGTAAGTCTCGAAGGTTTTTGTCGATGTTTCTCGAACCCCTGCTGACGGGAATCACGCTCGGCGGCATGTATGCGCTGGTCGCCATGGGGCTCACGCTGCAGTATGGCGTGGCGCGCATCATGAACCTGTCTTACGGCGAAATCCTGGTCGCTGCCGCATTTGCCGTGCTCTGGCTGTTCACCGCTGCGGGTCTCAATCCGCTGCTGGGTCTTGCCGTCGTCGTGCCGGCCGCCTTCATTGTCAGCTGGCTTATCTATCGCATTCTGCTGCTGCCGCTGGTGCGCCGCGCCAAGACGCGCGACGCGCTGGAAGTCGACAGCATCCTCGCCACCTTCGGCCTGCTGTTCGTGGTGCAGGGCGTGATGCTCGTGATCTTCGGCGGCGCCTATTACAGCTATTCCTTCCTCGCCATTCCAGTGAATGTCTTCGGCGTCACCATCGCCGCCAACCGCCTGCTGGCACTGGCCTTCGCCGCCGTGATCGGCCTGGCGCTCTATCTCGGCCTGACCCGCACCCGCGCCGGCACTGCTTTGCGCGCGGTCGCCGTCGACCCGGTCTCGGCGCAGCTTGTTGCCATCGATGTGCGCGCCGCCGCCGCGATGGCCTTTGCGCTCGGCGGCGGACTGGTCGCCGCGGGCGGCGTGCTGGTGTCGATGTTCCTCACCTTCAACGCCAATATAGGCGTGGTCTTCACCATGAAGGCGCTGATCGTGGTGATTATGGGCGGCGTCGGCAACATGCTGGGCGCTCTCGTCGCCGGGCTCATCCTCGGCCTGACTGAAACCTTCGTCGCCACCTGGATCGATCCCGGCCTGACGCTGGCCGCGACCTACACGATCTTCCTGGTCATCCTGCTGGTGCGTCCGCAGGGCCTGTTCGGCAGGAGCGGGCGATGATGCTTTCGCTCCCCGTCAAACTCATTGGCACCGCCGCACTGGTCGCGCTGCTGGCCTGCGTGCCGATGGTGGCCGATGGCTACCGCCTGTCGCTCGCCATCAGCCTGCTGAACTATACCGTGCTGGCGACAGCCTGGGCGCTGTTCTCCGGACCCACGCGCTATGTCTCGCTCGCCACCGTCGCCTTCTTCGGTATCGGAGTCTATACGGTCGCGGTGCTGGGCGAGGTGCTGGCCTGGCCGCTGGTGCTGCTCATCGCGCTGGGCCTCGGCATGTTTGTGGCGCTGATCGTCGGCCTGGCAACGCTCAGGCTCAGCGGCGTGTATTTCGTCATCTTCACCTTCGGGCTTGCAGAGCTGGTGCGCCAACTGGTCACCTGGTTCGAGGTCAATATCACCCGCACCTTGGGACGTTACGTTTTCCTAGATGTCACCACCGATCAGATCTACTGGCAGCTGCTCGGGCTGACGGTGCTGGTCTTTGTCGCCGGCATTCTGATTCGGCGTTCCAGGCTTGGCCTGGCGCTACGCGTGATCGGCGACGATGAAACGGTCGCCCGCCATATCGGCATCAACACGACGGCGGCGAAAGTGGCGCTCTTCGTGCTCAGCGCCAGCTTCATGACGCTGTGCGGTGCGATCATGGCGCCGCGCTGGTCCTATATCGATCCGGCCATCGCCTTCAACCCGGTCACCTCCTTCCAGGTGCTGATCATGGCGTTGCTTGGCGGCGTGCATCGGCTGTATGGCCCGCTGCTCGGCGTCGTGCCGCTCACCCTGCTGTTCGAATTCCTGTTGGCCAACTTCCCGAATCATTTCAGCATCCTGATCGGTATCGCCTTCATGCTGATCGTCTATGCGATCCCGCAGGGCATTGCCGGCCTGCTGGAAAAACTGACAAAACGGAAGGGGGCGGCGTCATGACCGCGACGCCACTTCTGGACGTGCAGGGCCTGACCCGTCGCTTCGGTGGCCTGGTGGCCGTCGACAATCTGGACCTCTCTGTGCAGGCCGGGGAAATCGTTGGCCTGCTCGGGCCGAATGGCTCAGGGAAAACGACGGCGCTAAACCTGATCTCCGGTGCGTTGAAACCCGACACCGGCAGCATCGCGCTGCGCGGCGGTGCGATTGCCGGCCTGGCGCCGCACAAGATCGCCCGCCTGGGCGTGGCACGCACCTTCCAGCTCGTGCGTGTGCTCGGCTCGTTGACGGTGCATGAGAATGTGCTGGCCGGCCTGGCCTTTGGGACCCGCAACGACTGGGGTCCGCGCGCCGAAGCGAGTGCCGAAGACCTGCTGCAGCGTGTTGGCCTTGGCGGTCGCGGCGCGGTGATGACCTCGGAACTGACCTATATCGACCAGAAGCGGCTCGAACTGGCGCGCGCGCTGGCGCTGCGGCCGGAACTGCTGCTGCTGGATGAATGGCTGGCTGGTCTCAACCCGACCGAACTGCTGCAGGGTATCGAACTGGTACGCAGTTTACGCAGCGAAGGCATCGCCGTCCTGATGGTCGAGCATGTGATGGATGCAATCCGCTCGTTGTGCGACCGCTGCGTGGTGATGAATGCCGGCAAGCGCATTGCACTGGGCACACCGACCGAGGTGCTGTCCGATCCGGAAGTGGTGCGCGCCTATCTGGGAGACAGCGATGCTTGAGATCGCCGATCTTTCGGTTTCCTACGGCAAACACCGCGCCGTCGACAATGTGGCGCTGACTGTCGCGCGCGCCGAGATCGTCGTGATTCTCGGCGCCAACGGCAGCGGCAAGAGTTCGCTGCTGCGGACCATCGGTGGTATCCAGCCGGCGGCCAATGGTGCGACGATTACGCTGAGCGGCACGGATCTCACGAAGCTGCGTGCCCATGCCATCGTCGAGGCCGGCCTGGCGCTGGTGCCGGAAGGACGCGGCATCTTCGGCGACTTGACGGTGCGCGAGAATCTGATGCTGGGTGCCTATGCGAAACGCGCCCGCGCCGGCGAGGCAGAGAATCTGCAGCGCGTGTTGACGCTGTTCCCGCGCCTGTCCGAACGCATGACGCAGGCGGCGCGCACCATGAGCGGCGGCGAGCAGCAGATGGTCGCTATCGGTCGTGCCCTGATGTCGGCGCCGGATATTCTGCTGCTGGACGAACCGTCGCTAGGCCTGTCGCCGCTGATGTGTGGCGAGCTGTTCGGTGCGCTCGGCCGCATCCGCCAGGCCGGCATCGGCGTGCTGCTGGTTGAGCAGAATGCCAAGCGGAGTCTGGCCGTGGCAGATCGCGGCTACCTGCTCGAAAACGGCCGCATCGTCGGTCAGGGCTCAGCGCAATCGCTTCAAAACGATCCCGCCGTGCAGCGCGCCTATCTGGGCGTGGCGCAATCGGCGGTCTGAAACATCACGAACGGGAGACAGACATGTTCAACATCGACCTGCTGATCGACGGCAAGACGGTTCCGGCCGCCAAGGGGCGCAGCTTCGAGCGTCGCAATCCGCTGAACGACAGCGTCGCCACCAAGGCCGCCGCGGCCAGCGTGGAAGATGCGCGCGCCGCCGCCGATGCCGCCGCGAAGGCCTTTCCGGCCTGGTCGGCGCTGGGTCCGAACGAGCGCCGCGCATTGCTGAACAAGGCCGCCGATGCCATGGCGGCCAAGACGCCGGAGTTCATCGCGCGGATGGCGGCCGAGATCGGCGCCACCGCCGGCTGGGCCGGTTTCAACGTGCATCTGGCGGCCGGCATGCTGCGCGAAGCTGCGGCCATGACCACGCAGATCGGCGGCGAGGTGATCCCGTCCGACAAGCCGGGCTGTATTTCGATGGCGGTGCGCCAGCCGGTCGGCGTGATCCTCGGTATCGCGCCGTGGAATGCGCCGGTGATCCTCGGCACCCGCGCGCTGGCTATGCCGCTGGCCTGCGGCAACACCATCGTGCTGAAGGCGTCTGAACTCTGCCCGGGTACGCATCGCCTGATCGCCGAATGCCTGCTCGAAGCCGGGCTTCCCGCCGGCGTGGTCAATGTCGTCACCAATGCGCCGGAAGACGCCGCCGCGGTGGTGGAGGCGCTGATCGCCCATCCGGCGGTGCGACGCATCAACTTCACCGGCTCGACCCGCGTCGGCCGCATCATCGCCGAGACGGCGGCGCGCCATCTCAAGCCGGTTTTGCTCGAACTGGGCGGCAAGGCGCCGATGCTGGTGCTGGACGATGCCGATCTGGACGAGGCCGTGAAGGCCGCCGCCTTTGGTGCCTTCATGAACCAGGGCCAGATCTGCATGTCGACCGAACGCCTCGTGGTCGACAAAAAGGTGGCCGACGATTTCGTCGGAAAGTTTGCCGCCAAGGCCAATACGCTGGTCGCTGGCGATCCGCATAAGGGCAACACGCCGCTGGGCGCTGTCGTGAGCAAAGAAGCCGTATTGAAGGTGCAGGACCTGATCAAGGACGCGACCGGTAAGGGCGCCAAGCTGGTGGCCGGCGGCCGTGCCGAAGGCGCCATCATGGATGCTGCCGTGCTCGATCACGTCACGCCGGATATGAAGATTTATTACGAGGAATCCTTCGGGCCTGTCGTTTGCGTGGTGCGTGCGCAGGATGACGAAGACGCCATCCGCATCGCCAACGATACCGAATACGGTCTGTCGGCGGCGGTATTCAGCCGCAACATTGCGCGCGCCATGAACGTGGCCCGCCGCATCGACAGCGGCATCTGCCATGTGAATGGCCCGACCGTGCATGACGAGGCCCAGATGCCGTTTGGCGGCACCAAGGCCTCGGGTTACGGCCGCTTCGGTGGCAAGGCCGGTATCGACCAGTTCACCGAACTGCGCTGGATCACCATCGAGACGCAGCCCGGCCGTTTCCCGATCTGAGGCGCGTATGGCCTTGCTCGACGGAAAAGTCTGTATCGTCACCGGCGGCGCCGGCAGTCTCGGCCTGGCCTCGGCTGCGGAATTCCGCAGCAACGGCGGTCGCGTCATGCTGGTCGACCGTGATCAGGCCGCGCTGGAAGCGGCAGTCGCCAAGATCGGCGGGCCCGGGGCGGATATCGCCATCTGCGCGGCCGATGTGGCTTCCACCGAAGGCACCAGGCGCTATATCGCTGAGACCGTCGCGCGCTGGGGCAAGATCGATGTGCTGTTCAGCAATGCCGGCATCAGCGGTATTGTCTGCCCGATCACCGACTATCCGGAAGATGTGTTCGACGCCGTGATGGCGGTGAATGTGCGGGCCTCGTTCCTGGCCTGCAAATATGCCCTGCCGCAGATGAATGATGGCGGCAGTATCCTGATCACCTCCAGCGTGGTCGGCGTAACCAGCGATCCGGGTATCTGTGCCTATGCCACCTCGAAACATGCCGTGATCGGCCTGATGCGTACGGTGGCCAAGGAAGCAGCCGGCCGCAATATCCGCTGCAACGTGATCGCGCCGGGGCCCATTGATAACGGGTTCCAGCTTGAGATCGAGAAGGGCATTACGGCCGCCACTGGCCGTGACGGCACCAGGCTGCTCGACAGCATCATTCCGCTCGGTCGTCACGCCAAAGCTGAAGAGATTGCCCGCATGGTCCTGTTCCATGCGTCCCATCTGGGCAGCTTCACCACCGGCAGCGTTCTGATGGCCGATGGCGGCATGCATATCTAGTTCAAACCAGCAGCCAGAGAAGGAGGGCGCCCCATGCCCGAACTCGCCACCACCGAATTCTGGAAAGACCTGAAGCCGATCGCCAAGGTGTTCCAGCCCGACGCACGGCCTGAAGTCTACATCAATAACGCACCGACCGAGGATGAGCGACTCTATGTGCCCTTCACCGACACGGTGTCGTCGCGCCCGCTGTGGATCTCGCCGTCGCAGAACAAGTGGTGCGACATCCTGATGGCAAAGAGCGCTGGTCTGGTGAACCGGCATTATCACCCGCATGAGGTCTTCGCCTATACGATCTCGGGCAAATGGGGCTATCTCGAGCATGACTGGACCGCCACGGCCGGCGACTTCGTCTACGAGACGCCCGGCGAAGGCCATACGCTGGTCGCCTACGAGCACAAGGATCCCATGAAGGTCTTCTTCACCGTGACCGGCCCGCTGATCTGGCTCGATGAGAATGGCCAATCCGCCGGCCATTTTGATGTCCACGACTATATCGGTCTGTGCCGTGCCCATTATGAGAAGGTGGGAATCGGCGCTGCCTTTGTGGACACGCTGTTCCGGTAACTGGAGCAGGACTTGCAGCCGGCAGGGTGGCTGACTAGGCTTGATCCGGGCATTCACCCGGATTCAGGCGGCCGATGGAACAGGGAAATCAGGTCCTGCTGTCGCGCGAAAGCGCGTGATGGTCCGTCGTGCGCGCCCCGCCATCCTGCTGATCGGCCATGGCGCCATGGCAGCCGAAGTGCGCGCCGCCGCGCTCAGCACGGGTTTGTTCGATGTCGGCGCCGTGCTGGTGCGGCATGAAAAAGTCGGCAGCGTCGGCGCCGAACTGAACGGCTACAAGGTCATCGACAGTCTGGATGAACTGGATTTCGAGCCGGTGCTGGCGGCCGAATGCGCCAGCCATTCCGCCGTGCGGCAATACGGCCCGGGCCTGCTGCGCCTCGGCATCGATCTGGTCATTGCCTCCATCGGCGCGCTGAGCGATGAGGCCCTGCATCGCGAGCTGGAAGCGGCGGCGGCCATCGGCGGCGCCAAGCTGATCCTGCCGGCCGGCGCCGTGCCGGGGATCGATGCGCTGAATGCCGCCCTGCAGGGCGGCCTGGAGCGCGTGTCCTATATCTCGCGCAAGCCGCCGGCCGCCTGGAAGGGGACCCCGGCGGAAAGCAAGCTCGATCTCGACACTCTGGATCGCGCGGAAACCTTCTATACCGGCACCGCGCGTGCCGCAGCCCGCGACTATCCGAAGAATGCCAATGTCGCGGCCACCGTGGCTTTGGCCGGGCTGGGTTTCGATGCCACGGAAGTGCGCCTGATCGCCGATCCGGCGGCCGGTGGCAATATGCACGAGATCGAGGCCGTCGGCGCCTTCGGCCGGATGCAGCTCAGTATCGAGGGCAAGCCGCTGAGCAGCAATCCGAAGACCTCGTCGCTGGCGGCCTACAGCACGATCCACGCCATCCTCAATCGCGTGCGGATCACGGAAATCTAGAGAAGGATCGGTCGTGAAAGCGGTCTACAGCGAAGCCCATAGCAGTCACGATCCGCAATTCTTCCTGGTGCGCGGCGTGGTGCGCAAGACCACCGAACAGCCCGAGCGCGCCGCCCGCCTGCTCGATGGCCTGAACAGCGGCAGGCACACCATCGTAGCGGCGCAGAATTTCGGTGCCGGGCCGCGTGCCCGCGTACACAGCCCGGATTATCTCAGCTTCCTGGAATACGGTTTCGAGGAATGGCGCGCGCTGGGCGATACCAATGCTGAAATGATTCCGAATATTCATGCGCATCGCGGCGAGGGCGCCAGTTATCCGACCGGCATTGTCGGCCGGCTCGGCTGGCATACCGCGGATACATCCTGCCCGATCGGCGCCGGCACATTTGCGGCCGCCTGTGCGGCGGCCGATACCGCCACCACGGCGGCGCAGATGGTGCTGGATGGCGAGGATACGGTCTATGCGCTGTGCCGTCCGCCCGGGCATCATGCCTACCGCGATATGGCCGGCGGTTTCTGCTACCTCAACAACAGCGCGATTGCCGCGGCGCATCTGCGGCAGAAGCATGAGCGTGTCGCCATCCTCGATGTCGATGTGCATCACGGCAACGGCACGCAGGGCATTTTCTACGACCGTGCCGATGTGCTGACCGTGTCGATCCATGCCGATCCGGCCCGCTACTATCCATTTTTTGTCGGCTATGCCCATGAAACAGGCATCGGTGCCGGGCAGGGTGCCAATCTCAATATCCCGCTGCCGCTGGGCACCGGCGATGCCGACTACATGATCGCACTGGATCAGGCCGTGCGCCGGATCAGGGCCTTTGCGCCCGGTGCGCTGGTGGTGGCGCTGGGGCTTGATACCTCCGAACATGATCCGCTGCAGGGCCTGAAGATCACCACCGAGGGCTTCCGCCGGATTGGTGCCGCCATCGCGCGGATTGGTTTGCCCACCGTGCTGGTGCAGGAAGGCGGCTATCTGTCGGATATCCTCGGCGTCAATCTTGCCGCCGTGCTGGCTGGCTACGAAGCCAGCCGTTAAGATCGCCGCGCCTGAACTGGCAGGAAAATTGCTGGGATATGGAGATGACACGCCGCATCACCGTTGCCGCCGCCCAGCTCGGTCCCATCGCTCGCAGTGACACCCGCAGCCGGGTGGTCGAGCGCCTGATCGCGCACTTGCGCGAGGCACATCGCATGGGCTGCGACCTGGTAGTCTTCCCGGAACTGGCGCTGACCACCTTCTTCCCGCGCTGGTTCATGACCGACCAGGCCGAGATCGACAGCTTCTTCGAGCGTGAGATGCCCGGTCCCGAAACACAACCGCTATTCGATGAGGCGAAGCGGCTCGGTCTTGGCTTTTACCTCGGCTATGCCGAACTGACGCCGGAAGGCCGGCATTTCAACACCTCGATCCTGGTGGGACGCGACGGCGCGATCATCGGCAAATACCGCAAGGTGCATCTGCCCGGCCATGCCGAACACGAGCCCTGGCGCCGCTTCCAGCATCTGGAGAAACGCTATTTCGATGTCAGCGATACCGGCTTCGGAGTCTGGCGTGCCTTTGGCGGCATTCTCGGCATGGCGATCTGCAATGACCGCCGCTGGCCGGAAACCTACCGCGTGATGGGCTTGCAGGGGGCCGAAATGATCCTGCTCGGCTACAATACCCCGGTGCATAACGCGCCGGCGCCGGACCACGATGACCTGTCGCTGTTTCATAATCAGCTGTCGATGCAGGCCGGTGCCTATCAGAATGGCAGCTGGGTGGTCGGCGTCGCCAAGGCCGGCAACGAGGAGGGTGTGCCGATGATCGGCGGCAGCCAGATCATCGCGCCATCCGGTGTGACTGTGGCGGCCACGCGCACCGATGGCGACGAGCTGGCCGTGGCGGTCTGCGACCTCGATGCCTGCGCCAGCTACAAAAACACCACATTCAACTTTGCACTCCATCGCATGCCGCAGCATTATGGGCTGATCACGTCGCGTAAGGGAGCCGAGCCGCCGCCATGAAGAAATCCGCCAAGAAGGCGAATGTCACGCCGCTGACCCCGCCAGCCAAGGCCGTGGCCGCGCTGCCGCCGCCGCTGATCGCCGGCATGTTCGCCGAGATGGGCGTGCTGCTGCGCCCCGGCCGCGCCGATGCGATTGCCGCCACTTTGGGCACGGCGCTGGCGAAATTCCGCGAGCAGTCGGTGCGCCTGCCGCTTGAACGCGAGCCCGGCCTGTTCCCGGTCATGATCGCTGAGGCGAAGAAGAAGGCGAAGCGGACATGAAGAAGACCGTTACCAAGAAAAAAGCGCCCGCAGCCGATCTGGCACTGATGGGCCTGGCCGAAGCCGTCCGTGCCGTGGCGCAGGGCAAGGTGACGTCGCAGGCGCTGACCGAAGCCTGCCTGGCGCGCATTGCCGAGTGGCAGCCGCGCGTGAATGCCTTTCTGCAGGTTGAAGCCGAGGCGGCACTGAAAGCCGCCAAGGCCATGGACCGCGCCCGCAAGCGCGGCGCGACGCTCGGTCGTCTCGCCGGCGTGCCGCTGGCGCATAAGGATATGTTCTACCGCGCCGGCAAGCAGTCCAGCTGCGGTTCCGCGATCCGCCGGCACTGGAAGGCGACCGAAACCGCCACTGTCCTGCAACGGCTGGATGCCGAAGGCGCGCTCGATCTCGGCCGCCTCAACATGGCGGAATTTGCCTTCAATCCGACCGGCCATAACGTGCATTACGGCCATGCCCGCAATCCGTGGAATACCGACCGCATCACCGGCGGCTCGTCCAGCGGCTCGGCCGCTGCGGTGGCGGCGCGTATGGTGTTCGGGGCGCTGGGCTCGGATACCGGCGGCTCGATCCGCCAGCCGTCGCATTACTGCGCGCTGGTCGGCATGAAACCGACCTGGGGCCGCGTCAGCCGTGCTCATGCCATGCCGCTGAGCTATTCGCTCGACACTGTCGGCCCGATGACGCGCCGCGTCGAAGACAACGCCCTGTTGCTGGAGATTCTCGCCGGCGCCGATCCGCAGGACCCGACTGCTAGCCGCGAACCGGTCGGGGCCTATGTCGCGGCCGCGAAATCCGGCAGCGTGCGCGGGCTGAAGCTTGCCGTGCCGCGCCGCTTTTTCTGGGACAAGCTGAACAAGCCGAGCGCCGAAGCCCTCGAAGCCGCGCTCAAAACGTTTTCCAAGCTGGGCGTGAAAATCGTCGAGATCACACCGCCGGATATGGAGATGATAACGGCCGCTGTAATGGTGATGGTCTCGGCCGAGACGGCGGCATTGCATGCGCCCTGGATGCGGACACGACCGCATCTCTATGGCGATCTGGCGCGGATGCGGCTGGAAAACGGCCTGGCGCTCAGCGCCGTCGATTACATCGATTCACAGCGCTGGCGCGGCGAGGCGATTGCCGCCTTCCTGAAATCCATGGGCGATGCCGATGCCATCTTCGCGCCGGTGGCCGACCGCCCCGCGCCGACCATCGAGGAAACCGATGTCGCCGGCCGGCCGCAGGCCGGCAAGGTCGTCGCCACGCTCACGCGACTAAACCGGCCGATCAACTATCTCGGGCTGCCGTCGCTGGCGGTGCCGGCCGGTTTCGTGCGCGGCCAGCTGCCGATCGGTTTCCAGGTGGTCGGCCGGCCGTTTGCCGAAGCGATGCTGTACCGCTTCGGCGGTGCTTATGAAGCCGCGCAGCCGGTCTGGCAGACGGCGCCAGGCTGAGGTTTATGCCTGTTCCTCGAAAGGCAGGCCGACATAGTTTTCGGCCAGCGAGGTCATGGCGGCGCGTGAGCTGACCACGTAGTCGAGTTCGGCCAGCTGCACTTCGTTCTCGAAGCTGCTGCGCTCGTCGAATTTGTGCAGCAGCGAGGTCATCCACCAGGAGAAGCGTTGCGCCTTCCAGATGCGGCGCATGCAGATGTCGGAGTAGCCGGCCAGCCGCTCGCTGTTATTCTTCTGATAGAAGCTCTCCAGCGCGCGCGACAGGTAGCGCACATCGGCCACGGCGAGGTTCATGCCCTTGGCGCCGGTCGGCGGCACGATATGGGCGGCATCGCCGGCCAGGAACAGCCGGCCATGGCGCATCGGGCCGGCGACGAAGCTGCGCATCGGCGTCACGCCCTTCTGGAAGATTTCGCCTTCCGGCAGCTTAAGGCCGTCTTCGCCTTCCAGGCGCCTGTGCAATTCTTCCCAGATGCGGGCATCCGGCCAGTTGGCGATGTCTTCGTCCGGGTCGCATTGCAGATAAAGCCGCGTGATCTCGGGCGAGCGCATGCTGAACAGCGCGAAGCCACGCTCATGGTGGTTGTAGATCAGCTCTTCCTGCACTGGCTTGGACTTCGCCAGGATGCCGAGCCAGCCGAAGGGATAGACGCGCTCGTAAACCTGCTGGATCGAGGCGGGGATGGCGGGACGGCAGATGCCATGGAAACCGTCGCAGCCGGCGATGAAATCGCAATCCAGTCGCTGGTCTTTGCCGGCTTTGTCGCGCCAGGTGATGTAGGGCTTTTCGCTTTCGATCTCATGCACGGCCACGTCGGCGGACTCGAATTCGATCTTGCCGCCGTCTTTCAGGCGCTGCGTGATGAGGTCTTTCACCACTTCATGCTGGCCGTAGACCATTACGGATTTGCCGGTCAGGTCGACGAAATCGATATGGTGGTTGCGACCGCGGAAACGCAGCGTCGTGCCGTGATGCAGCAGGCCGTCGCGGTTCATGCGCCCGCCCAGCCCGGTCTCGTTCAGCACATCGACGGTGCCCTGTTCCAGCACGCCGGCGCGAATGCGGCCCTCGACGTAAGGACGGTCGCGCGCTTCCAGCACGACGGAGTCGATGCCGGCCAGATGCAGCAGATGCGACAGCAGCAGCCCGGCCGGGCCGGCGCCAACGATACCGACTTGGGTACGCATAACTTTTCCTCCCTTGTACAACAGTTCCAGAATGGCCCTTTCTGGCTGGAAGGGAAATGGACGCAGCCGACTTTGTCTTGTACTTTTACGCTTGGTGGATGGCAGCGAGACGCTATTCTGGCGATACGCGGCCGGCGTCGGGAATTTTATGCAAATGATTGAAAAAATTCCGAGATTTTTCCTCTATGGCGAAGCGGATCAGGATGCCGGACTGCATTTCCTGCATGTCGAAACCATTCCCGCCCGCAGCATCTTGCACGATTGGTACATCGCGCCGCATCGCCATTCCAACCTGTTTCAGCTGCTGCTGGCCATCGGCGGCGGCGGTGAATTGCGGGCCGACAGTCTGACCCGGGATTTCACTGCGCCGGCGCTGGTCACCGTGCCGCCCGGTGTGGTGCATGGCTATCGTTTCCAGCCCGGCACCGAAGGCTGGGTCGTCACGCTGTCCGACAGTTTCGCCAGCGAAATTCTCGGGCCCCGCGATGCCGAAATCGGCCCGGTGATGACGGAAGCACGGCTGTTACCGCTGGAGGCTGACGATGCCACCACGCAGAGCTTGCAGGTGCAGTTCGCCGCCATCGCCGAGGAATTCCGCCATCCCGCGCTGGGCAGTCTGGCGGCGATTGCCGCGCATCTCCGGCTGATCTTCGTGGCGCAGGCGCGCTTGCGCCAGGCCGACCGGCAGGCAGCCCTGGCGCGCGATGCCGATGCGGCGCTGTTCGCACGTTTCCGCGCGCTGGTCGAAAATCATTACCGCGAGCATCGCCCGGTCAGCGTCTATGCGCAGGAGCTGGCGGTGACCGAGAAGCGCCTGACAGCCGCCTGCCGCCGCGTGGTCGAGAAGGCACCGATGGATGTGATCCATGCTCGCCTGCTGATCGAAGCCAAGCGCAACCTGCTCTACACGTCGATGACCATTGCCGAGGCCGGCTATGCGCTGGGGTTCCGCGATCCGGCCTATTTCACCCGCTTTTTCACCCGTAGGGCCGGCATGGCGCCCAGGCAGTTCAAGGCCGCGGCAGGCCATGAGGCGGTTCAAAATATGGCGATCTGACGCCCTGACGTCGCGTCATGCCGCGTGGGCAGCCTTGCGTGGCGGCCGGCCTGTTATAATCTGGACAAAACGCGCCGAGACAGGCGCACCGGGAGCGAAGCCATGGATCTCAATTTCACCGCCGACGAACTGAAATTCCGCGACGACGTGCGCGGCTTCATCGCCGAGAAATTCGATGCGGAAATGCGCGCCGCCATGGCGCGCACGCGCACCGGCTATATCGCCAAGCATCTGCATATCCGCTGGCAGAAGGCGCTGAACGAGCGCGGCTGGCTGGCGCCGAACTGGCCGAAGGAGCATGGCGGCCCCGGCTGGACGCCGACACAGCGCTATATCTTCGAGCAGGAAATGGGTTCTGCCGGCGCGCCCATCGTGGTGCCCTTCGGTCCGCGCATGCTGGCGCCGGTGATCATGAAATTCGGCACAGAGGCGCAGAAGCAGAAATACCTGCCGGATATCCTGGCCAGCAATACCTGGTGGTGCCAGGGCTATTCCGAACCGGGCTCGGGCTCCGATCTCGCCAGCCTGCAGATGAAGGCCGAAGACAAGGGCGATCACTTCCTCTGCAACGGCAGCAAGATCTGGACCTCGGAAGCCCAGCATGCCGACATGATCTTCTGCCTGGTGCGCACGGCGCAGACCAAGAAGCCGCAGGAGGGCATCTCCTTCCTGCTGATCGACATGAAATCGCCGGGCGTCACCGTCACACCGATTGTCACCATCGACGAAGCCTCGCCGGGCATGCAGGAAGTCAACCAGGTGTTCTTCGACGATGTGAAGGTGCCGAAGGAGAATCTGGTCGGCGAGCTGAACCAGGGCTGGACCTGCGCGAAATACCTGCTCGAATTCGAACGCGGCAATGCCTATTCCGGCCATCTCAAGCGGCATCTGGCGCATCTGAAGAAGATCGCCAAAGCCGAACTGGCCGGGCAGCAGCCGCTGATGCGCGATCCTGATTTCGCCGCCAAGCTGGCCGAATGTGAAATGCAGATCATGGGCATGGAGATGCTGGAGCTGCGCGTGCTGGGCGGCGCCAAGAGCGGCCAGAATCTCGGCGCGGCATCCTCGATGCTGAAGACGCGCGGTACCGAGCTGCAGCAGATGGTCAGCGAGCTTTCAGCCGAAGCCATCGGCTATTACGCGGCACCTTACACCGCACTTGTCGAAGGCCAGAACGAGCCGGGCATCGGGCCTGACTATGCCGATGGCGCAGCCGCGCGCTACCTCAACATGCGCAAGGTCACGATTTATGCCGGATCGAACGAGATCCAGCGCAACATCATGTCCAAGCTGATCCTCGGCCTTTAAGCCTTAGTCGAAGCCCGGCGGCCGGCGGTCCGCCCAGGGCGCCTGCTTTTCGTAGCGCCGGCCCAGCGCCAGCAGCATCGCGTCGCGGCCATAGCCGCCGATCAGCTGGAAGCCGACCGGCATGCCGTTGGCATCCAGACCGGCCGGCAGGCCAAGGCCGGGCAGGCCGGCCAGGTTAGTCCAGCCGGTATAGATGGCATGCGCGCGCGGGCTGGCCTGTTTGCCGTCGATGGTCTCTGGAAACACCTTGTCCTTCGCCCAGGGTTGCGCGGCGGCCGACGGCGTCAGGATCGCATCCCATTGCGCGAAGAAACCGGCCATCTGGCGGCGCAGCTTTGTCGTGTAGGTCAGCGCCGAAAGATAATCGCTGCCGCTGATCGATTTCGCCATTTCATACATCGGCAGCAGGGCAGGGGTGATGCGCTCGGGCCCGCCGAGCTTATCCACGATCATCGCAAGTCCGGCCGGCATCATGGTGGCGAGTGCGGCGGCAGCATCGTCGATATCGAAAGGCATCGGGCCGGTTTCGAGGACGCAGCCAGCACCTTCCAGTACTTTGGCGACGCGATCCACGGCAGCCACAATCTCAGGCTCGACCGGATGCTGATTGAAGCGCGGCAGATACAGGATACGCGGCCGGGCGGGGCAGTGATGGGTCTCGTCCGCCGTCACGGCAGACTGGAAGGCGAGCGAATGGCGGTCGCGCGCATCTGGCGCCGAGACGGCCTGCAGCGTGAGCGCGACATCCTCCACCGTGCGGCCGAACAGGCCGAGCACTTCGATATCGTTATAGATTTCGGGAAAGCCGCCATGGCGCGCAATCCGTCCGATGCTGGGCTTGAGGCCGACCAGGCCTGTATAGCCGGCCGGACGTCGCGTCGAGCCGCCACCATCGGTGCCGAAAGCGATGGGCCCGAAGCCGGCTGCGACTGACGATACCGCACCGCCGCTGGAACCGCCGGGCGTGAGATCGGGATTCCACGGATTGCCGGTGGCGCCGAACAGCAGGTTATACGTGTAACCCTGCACGGTGAATTCCGGCACGTTGGTTTTGCCCAGCAGCACTGCGCCGGCCTCGCGCAGGCGTGCCACCGGCAGTTCATCGACTGGCGGCTTGTTGGTCTTCAGCAGCACGCTGCCCCAGGTCGCCGGCATGCCGCCGACGACAAGACTGTCCTTGATCGTGGCCGGCACGCCATCCAGCGGGCCGCGGGACTCGCCGCTGCGATAGCGCGCCGCGCTCTCCTCGGCTGCGCGCATCGCGCCAGCCGCATCTACATGCACCACGGCATTGAGCTTGGGGTTCAGCGCGGCGATGCGATCCAGGATCGTGCGCGTCACCTCCACCGGCGACAGCTTGCCGCTGGTATAGGCCTTGTGCAGATCGGCGGCGCTCAGGCGCCAGACGGTTTCGGTCATCGCGTTTTCCCCTTTGCATCCTTCATTACGGATTGCTCCGGGCCGCGGCAATGCTGTATCCCAAAAATGACGAAAGATAAGAACATAAGATGAAAATTTGCCTGTATGCGGTCATTCATGTATACAGCAGAGAATAAACTTGGAGGAAACCCGGCATGGCCAGCAGCCAGCCTTTCACGATGGATCGCGACGCGGCGCCCTGGCCCTTCAATGCCTGGTATGCGGCCGCATGGGATCATGAAGTGAAGCGCAGCCTGCTGGCGCGCACGATCTGCGGCGAGCAGTTGGTCTTTTACCGTCAGCGCGATGGTCGTGTGGTAGCGCTGCAGGATGCCTGCTGGCATCGGCTTCTTCCGCTGTCGAAGGGCCATTTGCAGGACGACGGCAGCCTGGTCTGCGGCTATCACGGGCTGGTCTACGATGCGCGCGGTCGCTGCACGCATATGCCGTCGCAGGAGACCATCAATCCTTCCGCCTGCGTGCGCAGCTATCCGGCGGTGGAGCGTCATCGTTTCGTCTGGATCTGGATGGGCGATCCGGCGCTGGCCGATCCGGCGAAAATTCCCGATCTGCACTGGAATCACGATCCCGCCTGGGCCGGCGATGGCGAGCTGATCGCGGTGAATTGCGACTACCGCCTGGTGGTGGACAATCTGATGGACCTGACGCACGAAACCTTCGTGCATGGCTCCAGCATCGGCAATCGCGCGGTGGCGGAAGCGCCGTTCGAGGTGACGCATGGCGAACGCTTCGCCACCGTCACGCGCTGGATGCGCGACATCGAAGCGCCGCCCTTCTGGGCCGGGCAGCTCGGCAAGCCGGGCCGCGTCGACCGCTGGCAGATCATCCGCTTCGAGGCGCCCTGCACCGTCACCATTGATGTCGGCGTTGCGCCCACCGGAACCGGCGCGCCCGAAGGCGACCGCAGCCAGGGTGTCAACGGCTTCGTACTCAACACCATCACGCCGTCGACCGCCAATACCTGCCTATATTTCTGGGCCTTCGTGCGCAACTACCGGCTGGAGGAGCAGAGCCTGACCACCGAACTGCGCCAGGGCGTGTCGGGCATCTTCCGCGAAGACGAAATCATTCTGGAAGCGCAGCAGAAAGCCATCGAAGCGCATCCCGGCAAGCTGTTCTACAACCTCAATATCGATGCCGGTTCGATGTGGGCGCGGCGCAAGCTGGATCGCATGATCGCGGCCGAGCGCGGTCTGGCCGAGGCGGCTGAGTAGATGTCGCAGTCGCTCAAGACGATCCTTAGCTTACGCGACCTGATCCTCAGCGGCGAGCTGAGACCGGGCGAGCGCCTATCTGAGCTTGCCATCGTCGACCGGCTGGGGGTGTCGCGTACGCCGGTGCGCACGGCTTTGGTGCGGCTGGAGGAAGAGGGGTTGCTCGAAGCGATCCCGTCGGGCGGCTACGCCGTGCGGCATTTTTCCGAGGCCGATATTTTCGACGCCATCGAAACGCGCGGCACGCTGGAAGGTCTGGCGGCGCGGCTGGCGGCCGAACGCGGCCCCAGCCCGGGACAGATCGGTGAAATTAAAACCTGCCTGCGCAAGCTGGATGTCCTGGTGCAGAAGGAGACCGGCGCCGAGACATTCCCGGCCTATGTGGAACTGAACGAGCGCTTTCACCAGCTGTTGGTGCATCTGTCGGGCAGCCGCGTGGTGGCGCGCCAGATCGAACGCGCCGCAGCTCTGCCCTTTGCCTCGCCCAGCGCCTTCGTGGAAGTGCAGGCGGTGCTGCCGGAATCGCGCGCCATCCTGCTGGTGGCGCAGGAGCAGCATCGCAGCGTGGTGGAGGCCATCGAGCGGCGCGAAGGCGCGCGGGCCGAAGCCCTGATGCGCGAACATTCCCGCGTGGCGCATCGCAACCTGCTGATGGCGCTGGAGCACCAGAATGCGCATGACCTGGTGCCGGGCATGGCGCTTCTGAGGCAGGCCTGAAAGGAATTCTGGCGATGCACGACCGCAACGACTGGATGGATGCCGAACTGGTCGCCACGCGCGACTACGGCCCCGATATCCGCTTGTTCGAGATCGCGCCGGCCGGCGGCACGCTGGCCTATGAGCCGGGCAGCCATATCAATATTGCTGTCGAGATCGCGGGCCAGCAGGACGTGCGCTCTTATTCGCTGGTCGGCCTGCCGCGCCGCGGCGTCTATCGCATCGCCGTGAAGCATGTGCGGCCCAGTCGCGGCGGGTCTGCCTGGTTGCACAGTCTTCTGCCGGGTGCGCGGCTGCGCATCACGGCGCCGCGCAATCATTTCCCGCTGCAGCATGGCGCATCCAGTTATCTGCTGATCGCCGGCGGCATCGGGATCACGCCGCTGCTGGGCATGGCGCAGGTATTGAAGCAGCGCGGCGCGGATGTGCGCCTGCTCTATGCCGCGCAGCGCTGTCGCGATCTGGCGCTGGCGGCCGAGATCGAGGCGGCACTCGGCGAGCGCGCAAGCTTCTTCATTTCGGAAGATGGCAACCGCCTCAACCTGCAGGCGGCTTTGTCAGACTTCCCGACGGACGGCGATATCTATTTCTGCGGCCCGGCCCGCATGCTGCAGGGCTTGCGCGAGGCGATGGCGGCGCTCGGCCGGCCGCAAAGCAGCCTGCGCTTCGAGACCTTCGGCAGCGGTGGATTGAGGCCAGAAGAATCTTTCTGGGTCCGTATTCCCCGGCTGGGCGTGGAAGTGACGGTGCCGCCGGGCCGTTCGATGCTCGATGCGCTGGACGCCGCCGGTGTTGAAGTGATGTCGGAATGCCGACGTGGCGAATGCGGTCTCTGTACGGTCGATGTCATGGAACTGCAGGGCGAGATCGATCACCGCGATGTCTTCCTGAGCGATCACCAGAAGCGCGAAAACAGCCGGCTTTGTGCCTGTGTCTCGCGTGCCGTGCAGGGCGGCGTGGTGATCGACACGTCATGGCGCGCCGGACAGTGATCGTGGGGGCTGACCAAGGTTCACTCTCAGTCAAGTCGGCCAGTTTTTTGTTGCATCTTTATGGGGTTTCGCCAAAGTCCGGAAAAGCTATTTGACCAATGCACGCACGGGCGAATACCGCACGTGACAAGAAAACAAAACGGAGGAAACCACATGAACCGCAGACATCTTCTCATCGCCGCCACCGCCGGCCTTGCCCTGCTCACCGCTGGCAGCGCTTATGCCCAGCAGACCGTCAAGATCGGCCTGATCCTGCCGATGAGCGGGCCTTTCGCTTCGACCGGCCGGCAGATCGAAGGCATGGCGAAGCTTTACATGGCGCAGAACGGCAACATGGTTGCCGGCAAGAAGATCGAACTGATCGTCAAGGACGATACCGGCACCGCCGATGTCACCAAGCGCATCGCGCAGGAGTTGGTGGTGAATGAGAAGGTCAGCGTGCTGGCCGGCTTCGGTCTCACCCCTCTGGCGCTCGCCACCGCGCCGATTGCGACGCAGGCCAAAGTGCCGACCATCGTGATGGCCGCCGCCACCTCGATCATCACCGAACAGTCGCCCTATATCGTGCGCACCGGCTTCACCCTGCCGCAGGTGACCGCGCCGCTGGCGGAATGGGCGCCGAAGAACGGCATCAAGAAGGTGGTCACGCTGGTGTCGGATTACGGTCCGGGCCATGACGCCGAGAAGGCCTTCAAGGAAACCTTCGCCAAGGGTGGCGGGCAGGTGCTGGCCGAGTTGCGCGTGCCGCTGCAGAATCCTGACTTCGCGCCCTTCCTGCAGCGCGCCAAGGATGCCAAGCCCGACGCGCTGTTCGTCTTCGTGCCCTCGGGTGCCGGCTCTGCCGTGATGAAGCAGTTTGCTGAGCGCGAGCTGGCCAAGGACGGTATCCGGCTGATCGCCACCGGCGATGTGCTGGATGACGACATCCTCAACGGCATGGGCGATGTGGCGCTCGGCGTGGTGTCGTCGCACCATTATTCGGCGGCGCATAACTCGCCGGAGAACAAGGCGGTGTTCGAGGGCCTCAAGAAGGCGAACAACATGCGCCCGAATTTCCACGGCGTCGGCGGCTATGACGGCATGCACCTGATCTATCAGGCACTGAAGAAGACCAATGGCGATGCCGATGGCACCAAGCTGCTGGAAGCCATGAAGGGCCAGAGCTGGACCAGCCCGCGCGGCCCGGTCAGCATCGATCCGGAAACCCGCGACATCGTGCAGAATGTCTTCATTCGCAAGGTCGAGAAGGTGAATGGCGAGCTGTACAACGTCGAATTCGCCACCATCGAGAAGGTGAAGGATCCGGTGAAGGCGGCGAAGAAATAAGCCCTGTCATCCTGTAGTATCGCGGCCGGCGGTCTCCACCGCCGGCCGTTTCTGACTTAAGAGAGTCCCGTGCTGACCATCCTGTTCGACGGTTTCGCCTATGGCATGATCCTGTTCGTGCTGGCCTGCGGCCTGTCGGTCACGCTTGGCCTGATGAACTTCATCAACCTGGCGCATGGTGCCTTCGCCATGGCCGGCGGCTATCTCACCGTCGTACTGATGAACCGTTTCGGCGTCTCCTTCTTCCTCTGCATTCCGGCCGGTTTCCTGGTGTCGGCCGCGCTCGGCATCCTGCTGGAACGCACGCTGTATGTCCGGCTTTATGCCAGAAGCCATCTCGACCAGGTGCTGTTCTCCATCGGTCTGGTTTTCATGGCGGTGTCTGCCATCGACTATTTCATGGGCGCGCAGCAGCAGCTCATCACCCTGCCGCCCAGCTTGCGCGGCCGTGTCGATATCTTCGGTCTGCAGGTCGGCGTCTATCGCCTGTTCGTGATCGCGGTCTGCCTGCTGCTGGCCGTAGTGCTGCAGCTGATCCTGACCCGCACCCGCTTCGGCAGCCAGCTGCGCGCCGCCGTGGACGATGCCCGCGTCGCCCGCGGGCTCGGCATCAATGTCAGCCTGATCTTCACCTTCACCTTCGCATTTGGCTCCGGCCTCGCCGGGCTGGGCGGCGTGCTGGGTGCGGAAATCCTCGGCATGGATCCCACATTCCCGCTCAAATTCATGATCTACTTCCTGGTGGTGGTCAGCGTCGGCGGCACCACCACGCTGACCGGGCCGCTGCTCGCCTCGATCCTGCTCGGCATCGCCGATGTCGCCGGCAAGTATTACGTGCCCACGGTGGGCAGCTTCATCATCTACACCATCATGGTCGTCGTGCTGATCCTGCGCCCGCAGGGTCTGTTCGGCCGCGCCACCACGCGCTGAGACCGGCCGATGTCCTTGCTCCTCTCGTATTTCAGGCCTGACACCTCCACCGCTGCCGGCACGCTGCTGGCGCCGGCGCACTGGCGACCAGTGGAAATCCTGTTCTGGCTGCTGGCGGCGTCGCTGTTCTGGCTCGCGCCCAGCAAGGTGCTGCTGCTGAACGAGATCGCCATTCTGGCGCTGTTCGTGCTCTCGCTCGATCTTATCCTTGGCTATGCGGGCATCGTCTCGCTCGGCCACGGCGCCTTCTTCGGTCTCGGGGCTTACGTTGCCGGTCTGCTCGGCAAGCACGGTTTCACCGATCCGATCCTGGGGCTCTTCGTGGCCGGCGCGGCAGCCGGTCTGCTCGGCTTCGTCACCAGCTTCCTGCTGCTGCGCGGCTCGGATCTCACCAAGCTGATGGTGACGCTCGGCGTGGCGCTGATCCTGCGCGAGCTGGCCAACAAGTTCAGCAATATCACCGGTGGCGCCGACGGCCTCACCGGCGTCACGATTGGCCCGGTGCTTGGCCTGTTCGACTTCGACATCTTCGGCAAGACGGCTTACGCCTACAGCCTCACCGTGCTGTTCATCCTGTTCTATGTCGCGCGGCGTCTGGTCAATTCGCCCTACGGGCTGCTGCTGCGCGCCATCAAGGGGAATTCCTTACGCACCGGCGCCATGGGTGTGCCGACCAACCGGCGTCTGGTGCAGATTTACACGATTGCGGCGGTCTATGCCGGAATCGCCGGCGCGCTACTGGCACAGACCTCGCAATTCGTCTCGCTCGACGTGCTGGATTTCCACCGTTCGGCCGACGCGCTGCTGATCCTGGTGCTGGGCGGCAGTGGCCATCTCTGGGGCGCGGTGATCGGTTCGATCGCCTTCAAGTTCATGTACGACTATCTGGCCGCCATCACGCCGCAATACTGGCAGTTCTGGCTCGGCCTCGTGCTGGTGCTGATCGTGCTATTCGGCAGGGGCGGCATTCTCGGCTTCGTGCAGAAGGCGCGCGACTGGCTGGCGTATCGTAAGGGCAGTGCCAGGTGAACGCCGTGCTGGAAACGCAGAACCTCAGCAAGGCCTTCGGCGGCCTGGTCGCCACCAATGATGTCAGCTTCAAACTGCCGGCCGGTGCGCGCCATGCGCTGATCGGTCCCAATGGCGCGGGCAAGACCACATTGGTCAACCTGCTGACCGGTGTGCTGCAGCCCACCTCGGGCCGCATCCTGCTGAAAGGCGAGGACATCACCAGCCTGCCGTCGTATCAGCGCGTGAAGCGTGGCCTGGCCCGCACCTTCCAGATCAACCAGCTGTTTGCCGAGCTGACGCCGTTGCAGCATATCGTGCTGGCGATCTCGGAACGGGAAGGTGCCGCCACCGGCTGGTGGCGCCCGGTCGGCAGCCGTAGCGATATCGTCGATGAGGCCGAAGCCCTGCTGCGACAGCTCACTCTGACCGATGTGCGCGACCAGCGCACCGAAACCATCGCCTATGGCAAGCAGCGCCTGCTGGAAATCGCCGTCGCGCTGGCCGCAAAGCCCGCCGTGCTGCTGCTGGATGAACCCGCCGCCGGCGTGCCGGAAACCGAGCGCCACCAGATTCTCGATGTGATCGCAGCGCTGCCGGCAGAAGTCACGCTGCTGCTGATCGAACACGACATGCAGCTGGT